>Ga0189291_100002_pt1 | contig 1023173 bp, 990 predicted proteins | sample UW1redminimetaG_FD_130331 | JGI IMG/M metagenome (GOLD analysis project Ga0189291, IMG submission 130331) | Marine microbial communities from the Costa Rica Dome - UW179B-red mini metaG | ecosystem: Environmental > Aquatic > Marine > Oceanic > Photic zone | place: Costa Rica: the Eastern...
GAAGACAATCGAACTACGACGGTTGCAATACCGCAAAGCCGTCGCCTAATATCAACCAACAAGGTGAGCAGAGTCTCTCTTGGCCCAGGCCGAAATCTGTGCCGTTTTATATGACGACGGACAGAGATAGCGACGCACATGTTCCAAACCACTTGGGAGCGTCATGTCGCATCTTTCAAAGAACGACAGGTCGCCGCACGGCATGCTCTTAGCGGCATCGAATCGAAGATTGATAATCTGGTCAGCCGCATTGTCGCGACCAGCCAGCCGACTTTGATCGGCGCGTATGAGGGTGAGCTTAAAAAGCTGGAGCGGCGACGCATCGCTATGTCGGAGAAAATCGACTCTGCAGGCATCCTAATGCCGGACTTCGAGGAGACTTATAGCACCGCTATATCTGTGATCTCGAACCCACTAATTTTGTGGCAAAATCAAGATGTTAGGTTGAAACGGGCTGCGGTTCGGTATGCCTTCACATCCCGCCCGCAATATGACCGTGAGAATGGCTATAGCTCCGCAAAGGCGAGCCTGCCTTTCCAACTACTTCAATCCCTTAGCCCCTCTAACAAGGAGAATGTCATGAAAATGGAAACCGTGGTGGGCGATACTGGGATTGAACCAGTGACCCCTGCCGTGTGAAGGCAGTGCTCTCCCGCTGAGCTAATCGCCCGAAAGACCATCGTCTTACGAAGGCGCGGTCTTTAACGCCGCAATCTTGAAAATCAAGCACTTAGCATGCATCGAAATGATGCTCAGGATCGTTACTGTTCAGCAATAGTTGAGTGCGAAAGATGTCACAACTGTGTTACAAACCGAAAGACGACGTGAAAAATCGTTTATATCGGTTATGCTAACCTACTTGGAACGGCTGGAGGGGGAGAACTATTGCCGGTCCCGGGCTTAGCCCATAACCATTCCACTTCCATTTTCGTTCGCCGACAGAGCTGAGAGCTTGTCTAAGAGAGATTTTTATGACCGAGCCGACGCCTACCGCTCGCAATATCCCACTACGCCACGGCGATTTCCCGACTCTGACAGAGGCGTTGGACTATGCCGCGACGGGGGATACGGGGTTCAATTACTTTGACGGTAAGGGCCGTCTTGCCACTAGTCTGAGTTATGCGGAGCTTCGAACGCAGTCGATTGACATGGCAAAGCGTCTTGTCGGTTTTGCCCCGAAGGATTCTCGCATCGGTTTGGCGGCTGTTTCGACGCCTGATTTCGCCATTTTATTCTTTGCTTGCCAATATGCGGGCCTGGTTCCTGCTCCGCTGCCACTGCCTGTGACGCTCGGCGGCCGGTCGTCTTATGAACGTCAGTTGGAACGTATGGCAGACACAGGCGACTTTTTCGCTCTGTTCGCACCTGCGTCCATGGAACCGATCATGAGTTCCGCGCTCAATGACACAGCCACACCCGTGCTCACATTTGATGACGTCAATGCTTTGCCTGCCGATGATAATTTGCGGCCGTTTGGTGCTGACGATCTTTGCTACATCCAATATTCGTCTGGGTCCACATCGTCGCCAAAGGGCATTCTCGGCACGCAGTCATCCGTGTCGGCCAACTGTCATGGCATCACGAAATATGGCCTTCAGGTCAACGAAACCGATCGCGCAACATCTTGGTTGCCGCTTTACCATGATATGGGTCTGATCGGCTGCATGATTGCACCGATGATGGCGCAACTCTCAGTCGACTTCATGGACCCGACCGACTTTACCCGCCGCCCAATGACGTGGTTGCAGCTCATTTCCGACAATAAGGGGACGCTGTCCTATTCACCGACCTTTGGATACGAGCTCTGTGTGCGGCGTTGGCGCGGAGATCGCGAACTTGATTTGTCATCTTGGCGCGCGGCCGGCATTGGCGGTGATATGGTGCGGCCAGAACCTCTGACCGAATTTTCCGAACTGTTTGGCCCAATGGGATTTGAAGAGAGTGCGTTTACGCCGTCTTACGGCATGGCGGAAACGACGCTGGCCGCGACCTTCGCGCCGCGCGGCCAGGGTCTGCTTAAACACACAATCGATATGCGCCGTTATGAAATGACCTCAACGGCTGTGACGGCCACAGATCTGACGGCCGCAGAAGATACGCGCACTTTTGTCGCTTGCGGTGTGAGGTTGCCAGACCACGAAGTCGAAATTCGCGACGCTGACAATAAAGTTCTGGGCGAGGACCATGTCGGCCGCATCTGTCTAAAGGGGCCATCGCTTTCACCGGGCTATTTCCGCAATAGCCAAGCGACGGAAGCCGCCTTTTCCAAGGATGGCTGGCTCGATACGGGCGATCTCGGTTATTGGCATGACGGCCAGTTGATCGTGACGGGACGCTATAAGGATCTCATCCTTTATCATGGTCGCAATATTTGGCCGCAAGACATTGAATGGGCAGCACAGGCTGCCGCGCCGCATCGCTGTGGCCGCGCTTGCGCCTTCTCCGTCGGTGGTGCGGGCGATCAGAAAACCATTATGCTCCTGCTGGAATGCCGGACCCGGGACCCTAGGCTTCTGACAGAAATTGAAACAGCGGTTTCCGCGGCCATTCGCTTGGAAGTGGGTGTGCCTGTTCAGCTGATGCTGGTGCCGAAATCGACAATGATTATCACTTCATCCGGAAAGCTTTCGCGGGCGCGGGTGAAGCAGAAATATCTGGATGGTGGGATCATCGACCTGCAGGCAGCGACACAGCTTCGGGCTGTGCAGGCTTAGAGCAGGCTCCCGCCGCTCTCTTTCTTTTAAGAGGCTGATCCGATAGCTGGACGCCCGGCAATCGGCTTGGTAACGGCGCGACGATCGTTGAAAGGGGCCTCATGCCTAAAGACCAGCAAATTTTCGACAAGATATGCGAGCTGCTCAAGCCGTATAACGTCAAGAATAAACCCATCTTGCGCACATCGGGCATCATGTCTGATCTCGAAGTCGACTCGACAGCCGTTTTCGATCTGATCATGGAACTCGAAGATCACTATGATATCTCAGTACCAATGGAAGTCATCAGTGACGTAAAAACGGTCGGCGAACTGGTCCTCGCTATTCAGGAATTGTTGCAACAATGAGCGGTACTGGCGGAGCGGATGCTGGGGGAACACCTGGCCTGTCGATTTTTAGCAAATATGATCCGCTCAAGCAGCGTGTCGATGTGGTCAACAGGATCGGGGTCGACCCGTTCAATATGACATTTGACGATATTATGGGCCCGACACGCGGGCGCATTGGAAATCGTGAAATCATCCTCGCTGGCACGAATAACTATTTAGGTCTCACCTATGATGAAGCGGCGCGCCAGGCCGCAAAGGACGCGATTGATCGGCACGGAACGGGCACAACGGGATCACGTATCGCTAACGGCACTTATGTCGAACATGAGCAGCTGGAGCGAGACTTGGCTGAACATCTTGGCAAGCCGTCCTGCATCGTTTTCACGACCGGATATGTAACTAACTTGGCAGCGATGGCCGGGCTCGCTGGTCCGAACGATGTCATATTTATCGATGCGGATGCGCATGCTTGTATTATTGACGGCACCCGTTTGGCTGGGACAACAACGGTTCGCTTCCGCCATAATAATCCGGCCGATCTCGACAAGCGCTTGGCCCGTCAGGCCATTCCAGAGGGCGGTCACGCGCTGGTCGTCATTGAAGGCCTCTATTCTATGTTTGGCGACATCGCGCCGATCGATGAATTTGTCGAAGTCGCCCATCGTCATGGCGCATACCTCTATGTCGACGAAGCCCATAGTTATGGTGTCTTTGGCGCAACGGGCGCTGGGATCGCGGAAGAGCAGGGCGTGCTGGATCAGATTGATTTCTACTCCGGTACATTTTCCAAAAGCTTAGCGTCCGTCGGTGGTTTCTGCGCCTCTCGGCACCCAGAGTTCGAACTGCTTCGCAAAGTTATGCGGCCTTATATGTTCACGGCGTCAGCGGCCCCGTCCAACATTTGCGCGGCCCAAGCGGCACTCGACGCGATCAAGTCCCGCCCAGAATTGCGGACCAACATCATGGCGCGCGCAGCGCAACTGCATGATGGGTTGAACCGAATGGGGTTTGATCTTGCTGCACCGGCCAGTCCGGTCATCGCGATCCGTCGACCCAATGAAGCGCAGGCCGCGATGGAGTGGAATTGGCTTCTTAAAGAAGGCGTTTATGTCAATCTCGCTGTTCCGCCGGGAACGCCGCAAAGCTCAAGTCTTCTGCGCATTTCCGTCTCGGCCGCTCACACGGAAGAGGATGTGAACGCGATTTTGTCTCGGTTCCGTGCTCTGAAAGATCAGAGTGGTGAGATTTTGAATGAAATGATGCGCAAAATAGCGGGTGGATAAAATCTAGCCGAACGCCCCGCGGCGCCATAATTTCCATCCCAGCACAGGTGACCACAGGACCGGATGTTTCCGCTGTGCCTCAGTCACTTCCAATGACACACCGGAATGCCGCTCAACTTTACGCAAGACATAATCCAGCCCGCCATCAAATGTGGCGGCGCTGTTCAGGATACGGATGGCTGCTACGGGTCTGCCGACGAGGCGGCGCAGAAACCAGCGCAACGATGATCCAGCTCCGGGATAATTTTGAACATTAAAGCGCCCATCAGTGGAACGGCCAAATAGAGTCTGGCTGACCGCGTCATAGCGATCACGATAGCGAGCCACGATTTCCCGGGCGCGTCCATCGTCGCTTTCTGGGCGCAATTCAGTGCGGTAGCTTTCATAAAAAGCGCGGCCCCAAAATTCTTCAGCTGAGGCGGGTTCCTCAAACAAAGGCGCCGTCTCACTCGCGAGCTTGCAGACAGCATTGGCGCGGGCCTGTACGATCCGCGCTTCGATCGTCGCGTCCGATGTGCCGAGCAGAGCGCAAGGCTGAGCGAAGCGCCCCCAAACTTGGCTGAGAAAGCTGTCCGCACAGCGTCGTTCAAACTCACGCAATGTAATAATTGAGTATTTGCAAGTAGATAGAACGTTTTCTTGGTTCAGTTCTAGATAATAGACGGCGGGCGGGATGAGGCGGTTAGTCAGGGATCGCCAGCCGCCAGAAAGTCCCGTGCCGTGGGTTGCACGGTAGCTATCGACCAGCACGTAGAAATCTAACATCTTCTCTGGATCATCTAGATCGCGCAGGCTGGATCCATAATAGACAAAGCCGAGGACGCGGTCGGGATGTCGGTCCCTGATCGCGTTCATGACGGCTTGAACGCGTGCGGGCGGGTCTAGCTGTTCAGACTGGATCAGATCCAGAAGCGCGTCCTGATCCGCTCCGCTCATCGACGAATGGTAATCGGTCGGCTGGCGCTTAAACGGAAGACGTTGCCCGGTACATTAATGGGCTCGCCGTCCATCATGACGGGTCCGGAATATTCGAATTCAGCTTCACTTGTGTTCCAGCTATGGAACCCGTCCGGTCTTCGGTCCTTATCCTTAAAGCCGACCCAAATCTCCGCGATGTGTCGGTAGAGCTTCGTGCAACTGCCATCGACATAGGTCAGACGTAGATCACCTTCTTCATCGCCCCAAAATGGATCAAGACCCATAGTGATGGAAGGCAGGGTGGTGGCAACGGTCCCGAGATGCGGGCCGGCCAGTGTTTCGCCATTAATCCGGAGCACACAGTCCGTGGCGGGCATGACACTGTCCCGTTCTGCAGTCACGGCTTTGACCAAGCCGCCAACCACAGCGGCCGATCCGCCGATGCCGCGCGTGTGCAGCTCGTTTTTCGTATAATCTGTGACCATAGGCAGGGCACCCGTCGAGAATAGGAAGCCAAACTGATCAGGTGTGCCGTCACAGGACAGACGCATAAGGCGGGTCTGAAGCGCCTTTGGGTCCTTATGCAAGGTCTTTAAGCCGGATCGACCAACGCGTTTCATGCCAATGATCTTAGCAATTTGATTGGTCATACCGCCCGAGGCGATCGCGAAGTCGGGAATGTCGTGCTTGTCGCCAACTTGCCGCATGACTTCACTCATGACGCATTGAACAGTTCCGTCACCGCCTTCGATAACGATTAGATCGGAGGTTTCCAGCGCGGCCTCGACCTGACTTGGCAGAGCCTCGAACAGGGCAAGGTCGAACACGCGGGCATCATGCTCGCTGGCATGGGTTGCGAGGCGGGAGCCTTTTTTACCGACGCGTTCCGAGTATGGATTGATAAAAAGCGACGCAGTCATGCGCGGGCTATAGCGCCTCAGTCCGGGTCAGCAGAAACGCTGAAAGCAGACCAAAGGCTAATAAAGGCATAGCAATCGCAGGCGTGACGGCGATGCCACCCGAAGCCGCGAAGGTCGCCATGGCACCGTCGATAATCAAAAAGACAAAGCCGAGTGTGATACCTAAAATAAGTGTCCGGTCGCCCGTATCTTCCCGGCCGGTTCGTTGCATCAGCGCTGCGCAAGCAATCAAAAGAATCAACGCCGCTAAGGGTCGGGTGAGGCGATGGGCGTGCCAAAACCCATAGGCAAAGGACGGTTTTGCCCCACTATTGCCGGGCTTCATAAAGTCCCGCATTTCAGACAAGGACAGGTCGCGCGGTTCAGCGGCAAGGCGGGCGATTGATTTGGGTGTTTGTGACGTCGTCCAAACAGCTGCCCCATCTACGGTGTTAGATTCGCGAGGTTCGCCGTCTGCGCCTTTGACGTCCAAGCGACGGACCCCATCAAGCATCCATCCTTCACCTGTATAGGTCGCTCGGTCCGCCCAAATAATCGAGTCAACTTCACCCAGCTCATTGCGTTGGAAAATTTCGATCTTTGCGAGTGTCTCGTAAGATTCCCGGTCAATCGCGCGCACGATCGCGCCATTGTCTTCCAGCCATAATGGATTGTCGGGCGTGATGTTCTTGATCTTATACTCACCGATTCCCCACGCTTGTAGCGCGCGAACGGCGGGGGCCACTGTGTAGTCGATGAAAGTGATAGACAGCAGTGCCGCGCCGAATACGACCGGCACGAGCAGAAGAACCTGACGAGTTGCGCTAATCCCAAACCCAAGCAGAGCCACTAGCTCATGCTGGCGGATTAATTTCACATAGGTTAGCAAGATCGCAACCACGAGAGTGAACACGAATATCCGGTCGAAGATAACAGGCGCGCGGAGCGCCATATATTTGAACGTACCTTTGAACCCTTCACCGCTCGCAACAATGTCGGCGCCATTGGCCAGACTATCCAGCAGCCCGATCAGAACGAGAAAGCCAAAGACAACGGTGAGCCAAGTGAACAAAAAGGATTTGGAGAGGTAGAGGGAAAACTTAAACACGACGCCCCTCCATCGTGCCGCGCAGACGGTCTCGAACTTGTTTGAGAATCGAGCGTATCCGCCCCTGCATGTGACTGACCCATTGCGCGAACGATGTGAGGGGTGGCTGCCCCATCTTGAACGCGCTCTTGCGGAAGATAATCGCAGCAAAGATCGTAAGAGCTGCGATTAACCCCCAAATGCCAAGCCAAGGGGGAATCTTACCAGCCGCGCCGAGCGATTGCGCGAATTCCAAACCTTTTTGCAGGGAGACGAGGAAGACAACGCCGACAAAAATTCCTGCCGAGGAAGGATTGCGACCGTAATTCAAACCGAAGGGTACGGCGATAAAAGGTAGAATGAACAGAAGGGCCGTTCGCGCAATTCGAAGATGTAGCGCGGCATTATTCGTATTTCGGTCGATCTCTGTCCGTAGGTCGCCCTTTCGATTTTTGAACAGTTCTGACGATGTCAGCTCTCGCTCATCATTGCCCCGGGCCCGGAATGGAACGACCGTCGCTGCGCCCGCAATGGATGATCCGCCAAAACCGAGATCGCCAGACAGGCGGTTATTGTCCAGAATCTGGTAAGCGCGGCCCGAACCCAATTGCAGCACGGGGGCGCCGGTCTCTTCGCGGACGATGAGTTCGCCTTCTTTGGCGGTCGTCAGGCGAAAGCCGGTCTGCTGGCCGTTTTCAGAGACCGCTTCATAGATGAAAATCGGTCCAATCCCGGCATCAGGTTTATCTGTTCCACCGAAAAACGTCCGGGATCCAACTGTCGTAAATGTGCCTTCGCGCAACGCCGCAGTGAAGCTGGTCTGTTTGACGGTGTTTTCTACAGTTCGGTATTGATAGCGTCCGAGGGGTTGTAGCCAGCCTTCAATCAAGATCGATCCGACTGCTAGAATCGTAGCAATCGCGAGAAAAGGCCGAGTCATATGGGTTAAAGAAACGCCCGCCCCGAGTGCGGCCGTCAGTTCAGATGAGCGTGAAAACCGATCAACCGTAATAATCGTACCCAGCATTAACGCCATTGGAACTGCAATGCCCAGATAATAGGGCAACAGTGACACGATCATGTTAGAGGCATCAGACGCCGGTTTTGTCGATGTCGTGACAACTTCGAAAATACGCAGCAAACGTTCAAGCAGGAGGACGCAACAGGCGAACACCACAAGACCGCCGATCGCAATCGACGCTTTTTTGAAAAGATATGTGTTTAGACGACCCAAACGATTCCTGCGATCCACATTTTGATAATGACCGAACTGCCCCATATCCAGACTGCGTCCAGCATGAAATGGTTCATGCAGGGCTCATCGCACGGGGCCTATTGAAAAGCCATGATCAACGCAAATCGTACGAACAGACCCTACTGGAAATTCATCCGCGGTGTTTCGCTGATTGGTGTGGGCGCTTTTAGCCTCGCCGCTACAGCTGCTGCTGCCGATGATGATGATGTGCCTGAACCTCTATCAGCGCTCGGAATCGAGCGTGGGTTAGAGCTTTATGACCGTGACGCCGCAGATCGCTGTATCTTGGGCTATCATCAGATTCGGGTGACTGTGAACAATGTCAGCAAAGAAGGCATCCTGAAACTCGAGCTATTTGGTGAGCAGAACTTCATGAAGCGATCCGGTAAACTCCGTCGCATTCGTGTTCCTGCAGATGATGGCCCAATGCGGGTCTGCTTCCATGTACCTGGCCCAGGTGAGTATGCCGTCGTCGGTTATCACGACATTGATGGGGATCGGAAGTTCGACAAGAAATGGAATTTCACACCCAAAGAGCCCTACGGCCTGTCGAATAACCCCGAAATAAAGTCGCTACGTCTTCCGAAATGGGAAGAAACGCGTTTCGAGGTTCCGAGTGATGGCCGCGACATTGTCATCAATCTGGTTGACCTAGGCTAGGTTCGGTCGCCAAAGCGCCCCTTTACTGATGACACCAAGTGGGCTCGTATGACGGATGCGTCATTCATAATAAGCGAATCTGATCAGGCGGATGCTGACTTCGTCGCGCTCCCTTATGCGCTCTACAAAGGTGAGCCTCATTGGCGCGCGCCATTGCGTATGGAACGTAAAGCGCAACTGAGCCACAAAAACCCGGCTTCTCGCGCTCTGACGACTCGGTTCTTCATCGCGAGACGAAACGGTCGCGCGATCGGGCGAATCGCAGCTTTTCTAAATGCGGCGCATGATGGGCTTCACGGCACAGATTCGGCCTTTTTCGGCTATTTCGATTGCGAGAGTTCTTCGCCCTTAGCCGATGCTTTGTTGAAGGCAGCGAAAGACTGGGCACGTGCGCAGGGACGGACACAGCTCATTGGTCCAGCAATGTGGAGCGTGAATGAGGAAGTGGGGTTGCTGGTTGATGGGTTTGATCATCCGCCAGCGGTTATGATGCCTTACGGACATCCGCATCAGTTGGAGGCTATCGAGCGCAACGGTTTCTCTAAAGCTGTCGATCTCTATGCCTACAACGCTGATCTCAACGACGGTGCCCCCAAGGGCAAGTTGGTTGAAGGGCTGCGAGCTAAGGCTGAGTCCGATCCGGGGCTGACGTGGCGAACGATGAATACGAAAGATTTCCTCGGAGATGTTCGAATGGCCCGAGAGATTTTCAACGATGCTTGGTCAGAAAATTGGGGCTTCATACCGTTCTCTGAAGAGCAATTCGAACATATGGCCAAAGAAATGAGGCCCATCATGTTCAAGACTGGGTTTCAGATCGGCTTCATCGATGGCGAACCGGCCACATTCATTTGGATGATTCCGGATTTGAATGAGGTTGTCAAAGGGCTCGATGGTCGTCTTTTACCCTTCGGATGGGCCAAGCTTCTCTACCGGATCAAGGCTAAAAAAGTCAGCAAAGGCCGCGTGCCCTTGATGGGTCTAAAGCGGAAATTCCACAAAGGTCGCCGGGGCGTGGCTCTGACAACAAAAATCTGTTCAGACGCATTCGATGCGGGTCAAGCGCAAGGGTTTACGCAGTGCGAGCTGTCTTGGATCCTAGAAGGCAATCGCAGCATGAGCGCGATCTGCGAACTGGTTGGGGCGGACCTTTATAAGACATACCGCATGGTCGAGGCTGAGCTTTGAGCGTTCGCGCAATCATTCTGGCGGGACAGCGCCCTGGTCCGGATGCGCTATGCGAGCATGCAGGAGTCGCTTTCAAGGCTGACATTCCCGTTGGTGGCACGGCGATGGTTGAGCGTGTCGCCCAGGCTTTACGTGGCGCGAAAGTGGCTGAGCCCTTTTTCTTGTCAGGATACCCTAAGGAGCGAGACGGTTTTGACTTAGTGCCGGGAGGGCGAGGGCCAGCGGATAGTGCCTTAATGGCGGCGTCAGGCGGGGCGTTTCCGGCTCTGCTGACGACCTGTGATCATGCTTTGCTGACGAGCGAAATGGTCGATACCTTTATCCAACACTCGCAAGCCTCCGGTGCAGACTTTACTGTCGGATTGGCGACGGAGGCCGTTATTCAATCTGCCTATCCAGCCACAAAACGGACTTACTTGCGGTTTGCGGATCAAGCGGTGAGTGGATGCAATCTGTTCTATTTGGCCAATGACCGCGCGCTTGAGGCGATCCGGTTCTGGCAGACGGCGCAGGATTTCCGCAAAGACCCGTTGAAACTGGCGAAAACGGTCGGCCTAGGTTTAGGTATCAAATATGCGTCTGGAAGACTGAGCCTTGCGGGGGCATTTGCCGCAGTCTCTAAGAAGCTTCAGATCACAGCTGAACCGGTACTATTGCCGTTTGCCGAAGCGGCAATCGACGTCGATAAACCTGCTGATTTGGCGCTTGTCGAAGACATCATTGCGGCGCGCAAATAATGGACATGTCGATCCATTGCACGCGAACCGTCGGGTCGCGGATCGCTTCCAATGCATCGCTCCTATTCGGGGCGAAAGCCATTGGCGCCTTGCTTGGGCTGATCAGCCTTGTCGTCACCGCGCGGGCTCTCGATAGTCAGGCCGAATTCGGCATCGTGATTTTTTTACACGCTTACATGCTGTTCTTTGCCGAAATGATGACGTTCCAGCCATGGCAGGCCGTGATTCGTTTCGGGTCTGATGATGTTGAAGCAAAAGATGGGGCGTCTTTCGCGCGTCTGGTGAAATTTGCCGCGACGCTCGATGCGGTCGCTGTAGTGCTAGCCTATATCGGGTCTATTGCCTTGTTCGGGGCTTTCGTCGGAGTTGTGCAAGCCTTCCCAGATTTCTGGCCCGGTTATGATCAGATTGACCTCACCAAACTCTTTGGTCTCGTTGCCGTCTATTGTACGGTCGTTCTGTTCCAACAAATCGGCATGAGTACGGGCGTTTTGCGACTGTTTGACCGATTCCGAGGTCTAGCCTTTGCTTGGCTGGTGATGCCAGCCGTCCGTCTCATCGGTGTGCTAGTCGTGGCTTATCAGGGATGGGGCATGATCGGCTTTATCGCGGCTTGGTATCTCGGTGCATTGGCCCGCTACTTGGTGATCATCGCTTTAGGCCTGTCCGAATTGGCGAAACGCGGCCTATTAAAGCCAGCTTTGAACGCAAAAATCAATCTCATGCATCCTCGCAGAGGGCTCTGGGTTTTCGCCTCCAAAGCCTATGTGGACAGCTCATTGGCGGCGGGCTTCTCACACCTTCCTGTGCTCTTGGTCATGGGGGTTTTCGGCCCCGTCTTCGTTGCCGTTTATAAAATTGCCGAAGAGATCGCCCGCCTTCTCTCAGAGGGCGTCAAACTGCTGGACCAAGTCATCTATCCGGAATTGGCGCGCATTGTCGCGGCGGGGCAGGGTGGGCAAATTCTACGTTTAGTGAGTAAAGCCAGTGCCGTGGCACTGGGCGCAGGCTTGGCAATTGCAGCGCTTGTTTATTGGTTAGGTCCGATCGCGGTCGATTCCGTTCTTGGGCCGGACTATGCTGGAGCCGTCAATTTGGCCGTGCTGCTCGTATTAGGTGCAGCGGTATTTGCGGCAGTTGCCCCGCTCTATCCCGTCTTTTACGCAGTCGGAAAGCCGGAACGCGCCATCTATGCGCGTGCCGCCGGAATTATTGCCTACGTTGGCAGTTTTATCGTCCTGACGAACTGGCTGGGAGAGATCGGCACAGGCTGGGCCTGGCTCTTCGGCTATAGTGTAGCCCTGATTGCTGTTGTGCTGCTGGTCACGCGCACCCTTTCAAAATTGAACCGTGCGCCTTGCGAATGATTGCCATTTTTGACCTTGATTATACGCTGACGCAGCGTGGGACATGGGGCCGGTTCGTCTGGCGAACGGTCAGGACCCGGCCGTGGTTCTGGATCCCGCTTCTCTACGAAACGATCCGCGACCAGATTGAATATAAGGCAGGCCGTCGGCCTCGCGGAGCGGTCAAACGGTCCATGATGCGGTGGAGCCTGATGCGCCGATCGCGATCTGAATTGGTCGCGATGGCTGACGCCTTTGCAGACTCAGAGGTGCGGGACGGCTTGCGGCCCGGCGGGCGAGCAGCGCTGGCGTATCATAAAGCCCGGGGCGATCATGTGTTGATCGCTTCAGCGGCGGTCGATTTGGTTGTTGAGCCAATTGCAAAACGTCTGGATGTCGACGGGTTCGTTTGCACAGAGATGGCTTGGGACGGGGACAGTTTGGAAGACCACTTCGCGAGCGAGAATTGTTACGGCGAGGCCAAACGCCAGGCTGTTGAGGCCTATCTTTCGGAAAGAGGACTCTCGGGACCCATGGTTTTTTACACGGATAGTCGTGCGGATTTTGCTCTCTTGCCGATCATGGACCGAACCATTGTTGTTGACCCAAAACCCAAAACACGCACGGATGCAGAAGCTTTGAACCTGCCCATTCAGACTTGGTCAGAGCAGGAAAGCGGATTTATTCCTGTGGCTGAGTGACGAAAATGTGAAAGAAATGAAACAGGTTGTGAGTGTTAGCCGTTCGCGGCTTGTTCTAAGTCCCGCGCCTTATGTCTCAGCTACTCGAAAAATTTGACGGATCGCCGCTCAAGGTTGCGTTTCTCTATAATCATGAAGTTCCGCATCAAGTGCCCCACACGGCGCCTATCCTTCGCGAGATACTCGTCCGACATCCGGATGTTGATGTCACCGTCCTAACCTCAACACAGGAGCAGAAAGCTCTCGTTCTGTCCGGGTTGGGGCCAGACCTGTGTCGAGAGGCACAGTTTATTGAATTGGATACGACAAAGGCGGATCGTGGCATTCGTCGCGCCGCCAATGCTGTGGCTCCGGCGCGTCGTCTCTCCGTTCTTCAGGAAAACCTCGACACGCTGGCTCAATTCGATGTGTTCGTGGTTCCAGAAAGCACCAGCCTTCTTCTGAAGAAGCAGTTCGGCTTGGATCATTTGAAGTTCGTTTTGACGCATCACGGTGCTGGAGATCGTGCGGTCGCGCAAAAAACGTCGATTCGAGATTTTGATTTCGTCTTAGTGGCGGGTGAAAAGGACGAGAAAAGACACAAAGAACACGGGCTGGTTCGCGATGGCGAGTATGCTGTGGCTGGTTATCCTAAATTCGACTTTGTGCCGCATGATGGCGTGCCGAAACTGTTCGACAATGATAATCCGGTGGTTCTGTATAACCCACATTTCGACCCGCATTTATCGAGCTGGTACACAATGGGTGAGGACGTACTGGATGCGTTCGCAGAAACCCCTGATATCAATTTGATTTTTGCGCCCCATATCATGATCTTTCAGCGCAAGATCCACACATCGGTCGAATATAAACGCGTGCGCCGCCGCAAACAGCTGCCTAAACGATTCCTAGATCTGCCTAACATCCATGTCGACCTTGGTAGCCCGCGCAGTGTCGACATGACCTACACGCGCGCCGCCGATATCTACATTGGGGACGTGTCGTCGCAGATTTATGAGTTTTTGCATGAACGGCGTCCGACGATTTTCCTCAACAGCCATGAGGCAGAGTGGAGAGGCAATCCGCTCTATCTAAATTGGACCACAGGGCCCGTTTTGGACGATACCAGCCGATTGATAGAAACCGTTCGCGCGGCCGAGCGTACACATCCCGACTATCTACCGGCCCAAAACTTAGCTTTTGCTGACACATTTGATCTCGAAACAGGTCGGTCATCTGAAAAGGCGGCTGATGCGATCGTCGAGTGGCTCCGACGCGAAGCTGCATTGGAGCCTGAGCTCATGGCGGCTGAATAGAGGCGCTCAATTTTGTGATTTGGACCTCTGCTCTAAGGGCAGTAGGCTATTCACATGAGACTGTTAGACGCAATGATGCGCCGTTTCGTGACAACCGGGCGGCTGACCATTATTGATCATAAAGGCGCCCGCCACGATTACGGACCGGGTGGTGAGCCGTCGGCGACCGTTCGGTTGACTGATCCAAAACTCTATCGTCGCTTGTTTCTGAATCCTGAACTCTATGCTGGCGAAGCCTATATGGACGGTACATTGATCGTCGAAGACGTCGGCATTCGTGGCTTTTTAGAGGTGTTTGCACACAATCGAGATGGGTTGCGCAAAGGCCCAGTTCGACAACGGATAAAGCGGGTGCAGAAAACGTTCCGTCGGACGATGCAGCGGAATAAGCGTGAGGCGTCGTCGAAGAATGTCGAAGCCCATTACGATCTCTCCAACGATCTTTATCGGCTCTTCCTTGATGAAGACATGCAATATAGCTGCGCGTACTGGCCCGAATACGGCATGACGTTGGAACAGGCCCAGCTTGCCAAAAAACGCCATATTGCCGCCAAGTTGAGGTTAGAGCCCGGACATCGTGTTCTTGATATTGGTTGCGGCTGGGGTGGTATGGCGATGCACCTCGCTAAAGAACACGATGTTCAGGTGGTCGGAGTCACTCTGTCCAATGATCAGTATGCCTTAGCGCGAGAACGTGTCGAAGCTGCGGGACTTCAAGACCGGGTCGAGATCCGGTTGCAGGATTACCGCGATTGCAAGGGACCTTATGATCGTGTTGTCTCGGTCGGTATGTTCGAACATGTCGGAGTCGGGCATTATGCAGAATTTTTCGGCCAAATTCGTGATGTGCTGACGGATGATGGTTGTGCGCTTGTCCATTCAATCGGACGTAAAGGCGGTCCCGGAACGACGGGTAAGTGGATCCGCAAATACATCTTCCCCGGCGGCTATAGCCCCGCTTTGTCTGAAACTTATGCTGAGATTGAAAAGGCCGGTCTGTGGGTCACGGATATGGAAATTCTGCGGCTGCACTATGCGTGGACATTAGCAGAGTGGGAGAAGCGGTTTCAGGCTAATCGCGACGCCGTCGTAGCGATGAAAGATGAGCGTTTCGCGCGAATGTGGGAGTTTTACTTGGTCATTTCAGAATTCTCATTTCTTTATGGCAAGCATATGAACTTCCAAATTCAGCTCACCAAAGATGTGCATGCGCTGCCGCCGACACGGAACTACATGATGGACGGGCCGGGCCTGCTGTCCTAAGTGGCGGCGCCATGACCGATCCTGTCGAAAAACCCGAACACCTAAAAAAAACGCGCCGCGCCTTCATCAAGAAGACCGGGAAGAAGCTGGTCCGCAAAATTGCTGGGTTCCAGTCGTCGCAATCCAAGGTTCCAGACACGCCAAAGATCGACAATACGCATTTTCCGTGGCTGAAAGATTTCACCGATAATTGGGAAGTGATCCGCGAGGAAGCGCAAGCCGTGCTTGCTTTCCGCGACGATATTCCGGCGTTTCACGAACTCTCGCCCGACCAATACCGACTATCCAAAGCCAAGCATTGGAAGACCTTCATTCTCTACGGTTTTGGTCAACGGATGGAGACAAATACGAAGCTGACGCCAAAAACGGCCGATATTTTATCAGGCGTCCCCAACCTTCAGACCGCAATGTTCTCAATCCTTGCGCCGGGCTATCATATTCCCGCCCATAAAGGCGTGACCAAGGGCATTTTACGCAGCCATCTAGGCCTGATCATTCCAAAAGACCGAGAGAAGTGCCGCATTCGCGTCGATGATACGATCACGGCGTGGAAAGAAGGCGAAATCTTCGTGTTTGACGACACCTATGAGCATGAAGTGTGGAACGAAACTGACGAAGAACGCGTGATCCTATTGTTCGATTTCGATCGCCCGATGAAACTAGGTGGGCGGGTGCTCAACAAGACCTTCCTCAACATCATGAAGCTGACGGCCTTCTACCAGGATCCGAAAAAAAACCTGCAAAGCGCGGAAGACCGCATGGAAGCAGCGATCCGTCAAGCGGACGCGAATATGGAAGCGATGTCCGACCCTGCAGGGTAGCGAGTTTTATTCGGTCTTGCTCGACGGTAGTCCGTCCATCACAGCTGGAATGATGCGATCCTGCAAGATTGACACAGGCTGGAACTGCAGCCTCGATCCGAAATTTGTGCCTGTAAAAGAGGCGACAAGGCCGAGGTCCGGCACGGCGAAAATGAAGTTGCCGCCATTGCCATGCGCATAGTGATAATCGAGCGTCCGGCCATCCATTTCAACGCGGTCGCGCCACCACAAATAGCCATAGGTTGATCGGCGTTCATAGACATCCGTCTGATAGCCAACCATCTCATCAAACCAATCGGGTGAGATGATCTCCGGATTTCCGTCCAGCAGTGTGACGCCGAGCCTGTGAAAATCAGCAGCCGTCATTTCTAGGTGACCGCCCGTATCTGTTCCACCGGTTGGCGTGTCTGCCCACTTAGCTGATGATATGCCGAGCGGCTCGAACAATCTTTCAGTTGCGAAATCTGAGACGCTCATTCCGGATAGATCGGTTATCAATTCACCCAACAGGACGACTCCGCCGGTGCAGTAGCTAAAATGCTTTCCGCGTTCGTGGGCTCTGGGTTGCGATAGAAAAAATTCCACCCAATCGGGCGTTTCATACATCTTATCTTCCTGGCCCAGTGAGGCTGGAACCCAGTCGTCGCAAGCCATGCCGCTGCGCATAGTCAGCAGGTCTTTGACGGTAATTTGGCGTTTTAGGTCGCGGGAATCGAACGAGCTGAAACGGTGTGGAATCAACTTCGCTACGGGTTGATCCACCGACGAAATGAGTCCGTCCTCAATCAGTTCGCCAATCAGAATGGCCGTAACGCTTTTCGTGGCTGAGCGCAGGTCATGCATGTCATCAGTCGAGACGTCGGATGAGTATTCTTCGATCAATAAGTCGCCATCAACCGTGATCGTCATGGATGTCACGCCGGGCCATTCGCCAGCGTCGAAGTCGTCGGACAATTGGTCCAGACTTTGCTCCATCGGTATCGCGGAAACGAGATCTGGTCGGGCGTCGTTTCCTGTCGTGGAACAGGCTCCGAGCAAGCTGAAGGTGGCAGTGAGACAGAGCCATCGATTCACGAAGCCTAAGTTCATATTTTGTCTCACACTCTGCTAGCAAAGCGAGGCCAGTGATAGGCCTCGCTTCGAAAGGCCTAGTTCAGATCAATGATCTCATAGCCCAGATCAGCTAGCCGCTCTTTCTGGCTGGCAGCATCCCCAACAATGACGATCCGCATAGCATCTGGGCGCATATGCGCGCTAGAGAGGGCCAAGGCATCGTCGAGGGTCATAGACTGAACCCGCGCCATTTCCTGCGCGCGAATGTCGGCTGGAAGGTCATTGCGGCTGATGTCTTGGACGAGGCCCAACTTATCGCCGAGTGTCTCGGTTTTGAGCGCCTGACCGCGCATCAGAGACTCTTTCAACTCTGCCAATTCCGCCTCTGTCATATTGCGGCCATGCTCACCGACAATATCGCGAATGATTTCGAGGCTTTCCTTGGTCGCATTGGTGCGGACGGACGTCCGTACAACGAATGAGCCTAAATCCTTATCGCCGGTTGCGCCGGACCGGATTCCGTAAGTGTAGCCTTTATTGACCCGAAGTTCGGTCATCAGCTTGGACGTGTAAATCGCACCGAGCGGGAAGTTGAGCGCTTCAAGACGGGCATATTCCGGGTCTGTGGAGGTGAGGGCAGGACGCGCCAGACGAATGACGGACTGCTTTGAATCCGGTACATCATAGAAATAGATGCGTGTCTGGTCGACGTCGGCCATGGTTGGGCGAACTTTACTCGTCAGATCGCCTGCGACCGGATCGGCAATCGCGCCGAACGCACTCAGCACGCTTGCTTCTTTATAGTCGCCAACGATGTTTAAGGTTGCAGTGGAAACGTCGAAATAGTTGGTGTGGAAGTCTTTGAGGTCATCCAGCGTGATTGACCGAACCTGATCCTCCGTGCCCGCGCCCGCGACTGAGAGCGCGCTATCGGCTGGGTAAGTCAACTTCGCCTCAGCCTGAGTGGCGAGAAAGTTCGGGTTCGCCTGTTCCGCAACGGACGCTTGCGCATATTGTTCGCGCAGCGTTTCGAACTCATCGGCATCGAAGGCTGGCGCATTGATCATGTCGTTGACGAGATTGACCGTGGCGTCGAGATTACGCGCGAGTGTCTTACCCCGGATCGTCGTGAACCGATTGTTGGTGAAGACATTGATCTCGGAACCAAGATTGCCCAGCGCGTCTTCGAAGGTAGCCGTATCTCGCTCACCCGCCCCCTTGAGCAGAAGATCGCCCATCATCACGGCCACACCGGGCTTATCCGCTGTTGCGCGGTTCTTGCCTGCATCGAAATCGATCGCGAACTCGATCAATGGAACTTCGTTCGATTGAATGCCGACAATGTCCAAGCCGTTTGTAGCTTCCGCTCGCCAGATGGCCGGAATAGGCAATGTGTATGGCTCTCCGAAATCAGGTTCGACGGTGCGGTCGAAAGAAGAAGGAGTTGGCTCGAAGATGCGGGCGTCTGGATCATACGGCACATCGGCCTCTGCGCCCTGAACCACGACTTCTTCAACCACAGTCGCGGTCTGCGCGCCCTCTAGGCCAAGCTCAAGCTCACCTTTCGGCACGAATGAGGTCGCGATGTAGTTCTTGTCTTTGATGTAGCGGTTATAGACATCCATCACATCGTCGGCGGTCACAGCCCGTAGGGCGGCAATATCATCGTCCAGATAGCCGGGGTCGTCTCGGAAAAGATTATACTCCGCCAGCGCGATGGCTTTACCAAGCGCACTCTGGACTTCGTCATAGACGGCCACTTCGGCTTCCGTCTTGATCCGTTCGAGTGCCTCTTCAGGAATGCCGTCGGCTTCAAATCGGGCAAAGGATTGCTCAATGCCGGGGACGAGATCATCAATGTCTTCGCCGGCCTTGGGTGACACGAATAGATAAATCTCGCCTGCCAGTTCTTTAAACCAAGTGAATGTACCGACCCCTGTTGTCAGTTGTTCTTCGTCAATCATGACTTCGTTAAACGGCGCGCGTTTGCCGTCCGACAGATAGGTCATCAGCACTTCGAGCGCGTAGGAATCTTCGTGATATTCTGCGACCGCCGGCCAAACCATTGTTAGCTGTGGCACTTTGGCGAAACTGTCTTCGTGAATGTAGCTCTTTGTCTCGCCCAGCGAGACGGCTTCGACGATGCGTTCTGGTTGCACGTCGCCAGCCGGAATTTCACCGAAATATGTCTCCACGAGCTCGCGAGCTTCAGCGGGCTCAAAGTCGCCGGTGATCGTGACGGTGACGTTCTGAGGTGTGTACCATTTGGCGAAGAACTCTTTCGTGTCCTCAAGCGTCGCGCTGTCTAGATCGTCGAGCGACCCGATGACTGTGTGGTTATAGGGATGGCCAACAGGGTAGATGGCCTTGTTGATGATGTAGAAATTATGACCATAGGGCTGATTGTCGACACGTTGGCGCTTTTCATTCTTCACGACCTGCTTTTCGCGGTCGATGACGTTTTGGTTGACGGTGTTGATGAACCAGCCAAGCTTATCCGCTTCAGCCCAGACGACTTTTTCAAGCGCATCTGACGGAACGGCCTGAAAATACTGCGTCATATCGTTGGTAGTGAAACCGTTCGTGCCTTCGCCGCCGATCCGCGTATTCATCAGATCAAGCCCACCATAGCCGAGGTTTTCTGAGTCCAGGAATAAGAGGTGTTCAAACAGATGCGCGAAGCCTGTCTTGCCTTGGACCTCACGGGCCGAACCCACATGGGCGGCGAGGTTGATCGCCACGATGGGATCAGACTCGTCAACATGCAGGATGACGTCTAGTCCATTATCAAGTGTGAACTTCTCAAATTCCAAGGACGGTAGACTGTCATCGACAGTGTCAGGGGTTGCGGTCGCACAGGCGGCGAGGACCAGAGTGGAAGCAAAAAGAAGAGCGCGCATTTTCATGGGAGTTGTCCATGTTGTTTATCGATAAATTACGTCTCCTATATGCGTCTGTTCTTGCGAATGCTAGGGGAAAGCGATGGACGATCTTCACATTCGAAACGGCCTATATGTGCCCGCTAAGGCGATGAGCGTTGACGCTGTGCGCAGCTCTGGTCCCGGTGGACAGTCGGTTAATAAGACCAATTCGGCCGCGCAGCTCCGTGCCTATGTCGATGCGTTCGGCTGGGCGGACGGGCTCATTGTGCGGGTTCTCAATCATCCTGACAGCCGCATCACCAAGTCACAGAGAGCCATCCTGATACAATGTGATACTCATCGCAGCTTCCACCGCAATCAGGACGAAGCGTTGGAGCGTCTTGCGGGGCTGCTTCGCAAAGCGCTGCATCGGGACAAACCGCGCCGTCCGACGCGCCCGTCGAGAAGCTCAGTCAAAAGAGCTGTGAAGTCTCAAAAACGGCGTCAGGAAATCAAGGCAAAGCGTGGCCGTATCAGAGATTGGCCATGAAGGTTCTGGTCACGGGCTCATCGGGTTGGCTTGGACGTCATCTCATTCCAATGCTGCAAGCACAGGGCCATACTCCGGTTGGTTTCGATATTGCGCCGAGTCATTGGACCGATGAAGTCGGCAGCATTTCGTCTCGCGAGACCTTGGCGAATGTCTTTAATCGCCACGACTTTGACGCCGTCATTCATGCCGCGGCGCTGCATAAGCCAGACATCGTACGATACCCACAGCAGGCCTTCATTGATGTCAATGTGACCGGAACGCTTCATCTGCTGGAGCTTAGCGTCGCGCACGGAATTGATCGTTTTGTCTTTACCTCGACGACCTCCTTGATGATCAGCCAAGCCATCCGCGCGGAGACAAGTGAAGAGGCGGTATGGTTGGATGAGGATGCCGGGCCGCATGCGCCGCGCAATATTTATGGCGTGACGAAACTGGCCGCGGAAAATCTGTGTCGCCAGCATCATGTCACGCGCGGGCTCAATACTATTGTGCTGCGTACGTCACGTTTCTTTCCGGAAGAGGATGATACGCACCGGGTGATGTCAGGCCCCAACATGAAAGCGAATGAATTGTTGAACCGCCGGGCGACAGTGCGCGACATGTGCCGCGCACATATTCGGGCGATGGAGACCGTTACCGATATCGGATTCGGTCTCTACATTGTATCAGCACCAACGCCGTTTTCCCGGTCCGACACGCTTGCACTGAAATGCGATGCGTCTGCATTGATCGAGCGGATGTTTCCTGATGCCATCGGACTTTACGCGAAGAGAGGCTGGCGTCTTCCAAAGAGCCTCGGCCGGGTCTATGATGGTAGCCGGATCGTCGGTGAACTCGATTTTACGTATGAGACGGATTTCTCCAGCCTGTTGGCTGCCTTACGAACTGAAGGGGAGCTACCGTTCATCCATGATACTCGTTATGAGTCTCCTGCACTCGGCTATCTGGATATTGCGGATCAGCGGGCGTCGGGGCTCTGAATCCGAATGGTAGACAGGCTTGCGATCTTCATAGCGACTCGCTATGGGGCGCGCCGAAGAACGCGGCTTTCGACCTCTTATTGTAAGAGGAAAGGGAGGCCGCGAATTACGTTTTAACGACGGAGGCGACCATGGCGGTCCCTAAGAGTAAGATCAGCAACTCGCGTCGCGGCATGCGCCGTGCGCACGACAAGCTTTCAAACCCGACTTATGTCGAGGATAAAGATAGCGGCGAATTGCGTCGTCCGCATCATATCGACCTGAAATCCGGCATGTATCGTGGCCGTCAGGTCTTGAAAGCCGAAGACTAGTCTTTCCAGAAACGACTGAAATAGGGGATTTCCCATGGTTGAGATCGAAACGGTCTTCGCGCGCGAAATCCTTGACAGTCGAGGCAATCCCACACTTGAAGTCGACATTACGCTCAGTGATGGCGGCTTTGGTCGTGCCGCCGTGCCAAGTGGTGCGTCCACCGGCGCGCATGAGGCGGTCGAACTGCGCGATGGCGACAAGGATCGCTATCTCGGCAAGGGCGTCCGCAAAGCGGTTAATAACGTCAATGACGAGATCGCCGATACGATCGAAGGCCTAGATGCTGAAAACCAGCGCGGCATCGACGAAATTCTCAAAGAATTAGACGGAACCGACAATAAGGCCCGTCTCGGTGCGAATGCCACGCTCGGCGTCTCGCTTGCACTCGCCAAGGCTGTGGCCGACTCTCAACAAGTGCCACTCTATCGCTATGTTGGCGGCGCTAACGCCCATGTCCTGCCAGTGCCGATGATGAATATCATCAATGGCGGCGAACATGCCGACAATCCGATTGATGTGCAGGAATTCATGGTCATGCCGGTCGGTGCAGAAAGCTTTTCTGAGGCCCTGCGCTGTGGCGCGGAAATTTTTCATTCGCTCAAGGCTAAGCTTAAAGCTGACGGTCACAACACCAATGTCGGCGATGAAGGCGGCTTTGCGCCGAACCTGTCAAGCACACGGGATGCACTCGATTATATCCTCAAGGCGATTGAAGCGGCGGGCTATAAAGCAGGCGACGACGTTTTCCTCGCGCTCGACGTGGCCTCGACTGAATTTTTCAAAGACGGTCGTTACGAGCTCAAGGGCGAAGGTAAGAGCCTGTCCTCCATCGAGTTCGTCGACTATCTCGCGAAGTTGACCGACGACTATCCGATCATTTCAATCGAAGACGGCATGGCCGAAGATGATTGGACAGGCTGGGTTGAGCTGCAAAACCGGATCGGCGACCGGGTTCAACTGGTCGGCGATGATTTGTTTGTCACCAATCCGGTTCGGTTGAAATCCGGCATCGAAATGGGGGCGGCGAACTCTATTCTCGTTAAGGTCAACCAAATCGGAACATTGTCCGAGACCTTGGACGCCGTTGATATGGCGCATCGTGCGGGCTTCACGGCCGTGATGAGCCACCGCTCTGGTGAAACATCAGACACGACGATTGCGGATCTCGCTGTCGCAACGAATTGCGGACAGATCAAAACAGGCAGCCTCGCGCGTTCGGACCGGTTGGCCAAATATAATCAGCTTCTTCGCATTGAAGAACAGCTCGGTGAGATGGCGCACTATGCCGGACGGTCAGTCCTAAAAAACTGAGCGTTGCCGCCCGATTCGGGCTGAGTCTTTACCGAGTGTAAACCCTGATCCGCCCATATCTGGCGGGTCATGTTGCGGGCCAAAATCAAACTTCCAGATTTCAAGCGCCGCGCGCCTGCCGCGGCTTTGCTCATTCTCTATCTTTATCTCGGATTTCATGCGCTATCAGGCAGCCAAGGGTTAGTCCGGTGGATGGAACACACGGAACGCGCCAAGCATTTGCAAGTGAAGCTCGCTGCTTTGGAGGCACGTCGTGAGTCTCTGCAGGCTGATGTCGATCTGCTCTCAGCTGACTCGCTAGACTTGGACGCGCTAGATATAGAAGCAAGGCGCAGTTTATTCGTCGCAAAGCCTGGTGAAATCACAATATGGCTTGACCCTTAGGCAGAGCGTGTAAAGAAGCGCTCAGAATCCGGAAACGACACTCCTGACACCGCTGTCGAGGTGCCTAATGGCCAATGAATCCAAGAAGACGACGAGCTCTGAGGCTCGCAAAACCGATAAGGGCGAGCTCCTCGGTTATTATCGAGACATGCTACTGATCCGCCGTTTCGAAGAACGGGCCGGGCAGCTTTACGGCATGGGGCAAATCGCCGGCTTCTGTCACCTTTATATCGGTCAAGAAGCCGTTGTGACTGGCTGTAAGGCCGCCATGAAAGATGGCGACCAAATGATTACGGGGTACCGGGATCACGGTCATATGCTGGCGCTCGACATGGACCCGAAAGGTGTGATGGCCGAACTGACGGGTCGCGCCACGGGCTATTCCAAGGGCAAGGGCGGCTCGATGCATATGTTCTCAACCGAGAAGAAGTTCTACGGCGGCCACGGTATTGTTGGCGCGCAAGTGCCGATTGGGGCCGGATTGGCCTTCGCCAACCAATATCTCGACAATAAAGCGGTGAGCCTCGCCTTTTTTGGGGACGGCGCGTCAAACCAAGGTCAGGTCTATGAGGCCTTCAACATGGCGAAGCTGTGGGATCTGCCGGTCATCTTCGTGATTGAAAACAATCAATATGCGATGGGGACGAGCGTGCAGCGTGCTTCGGCCGAAACTGAACTATTTAAGCGCGGTATTAGCTTTGAAATTGAGGGTCGACTGGTCGACGGCATGGATGTTCTCGCCGTGCGCGATGCTGCCGCAGAGGCGATCAAGCATGCTCGTTCGGGCAAGGGGCCCATGATTTTGGAAATGAAGACTTACCGTTATCGCGGCCACTCTATGTCCGACCCCGCGAAATACCGCTCGCGCGATGAAGTCACCAAGACCCGCGCAGACCATGATCCTATCGACGCTGTGAAAACGCGTTTGCTCAAAGAAGGTTGGGCCGATGAGGATGAACTCAAGGCGATCGACAAGGACATCAAGGCTGTCGTCAAAGAGTCAGCTGATTTTGCGATTGAAAGTCCAGAGCCTGATCCGTCTGAGCTATGGACTGACGTTCTGATCGACGTGGAGGCGTAAGCGATGCCAACAGAAATCAATTATCTGCTGTCTGCCGTCGCCCTTTACCTGGCGATGATTGTTTTCCAGGCCATTGCTGCCACCTTTTCCGGCAAAGTCACGCTTGGTGACCTTCTTGGTCCGCGCGATAAAATGCCAGCGGACGGTGTTTCGCCCCTTCATGCACGAGCCCGCCGGGCTCAGGCTAACTTCACTGAAGGCATGATCATGTTCATCCCGTTGGTCATGATCACCGTTTATTCGTCCCAAACTACGTCGATGACGGCGTTGGGCGCAGCCTTGTTCTTCTATGGTCGCCTGGCATTTGCCCCGCTGTACTGGTTCGGTATTCCGGTCCTTCGGACGGTCGCTTGGGCCGTGTCGATCGTTGGCATTCTCATCTTGCTCGTGGAGCTGGTTACCTAATGGCTATCGATATTCAGATGCCGGCCTTGTCTCCGACGATGGAGGAAGGCACCCTCGCCAAATGGATGGTGAAGGAAGGCGATAGTGTCCAATCCGGCGATATTCTGGCCGAGATTGAGACCGATAAAGCGACGATGGAAGTCGAAGCGATTGACGAAGGCACAATCGGTAAGCTGCTGGTCGCAGAAGGCAGCGAGGGCGTCAAAGTTGGCGTCGTGATCGCTCAATTGCTGGAAGAAGGCGACAGCGCGGATGATCTCGTCGCGCCAACGGACGTCACTAACGATGATAAGGGCGACGATAAGCCCGGCTCGACTGGCCCTGATCATCCTGAGAACGACTCGGCGGATCGCGATGGCTCTGAGGCGCAGGCCCCCGTCGGTAAAGCTGTGGCGAATGACCCAGACATTCCGACCAACATCAAGATGGTTTCGACCACCGTGCGGGACGCCCTGCGTGATGCGATGGCCGAAGAAATGCGCCGCGACGAAACTGTTTTCGTTATGGGCGAGGAAGTCGCCGAATATCAGGGGGCTTACAAAGTCACGCGCGAACTCCTGCAGGAATTCGGTGCGAAACGTGTGATCGACACGCCGATTACCGAACACGGCTTTGCTGGGATTGGTGTCGGCGCGGCTTTCGGTGGCTTGCGTCCCATCGTTGAATTCATGACGTGGAATTTCGCCATGCAGGCCATCGACCATGTCATTAACTCCGCTGCCAAAACGCTCTATATGTCCGGCGGACAGATGCGCTGTCCGATTGTCTTCCGGGGGCCGAACGGTGCGGCGTCCCGCGTTGGTGCGCAACACAGCCAAGATTATTCCAGCTGGTATGCCCATGTGCCGGGCCTGAAAGTGGTCGCGCCCTATGATGCGGCAGATGCCAAGGGCTTGCTCAAAGCGGCGATCCGCGACCCGAACCCGGTCGTCTTCTTGGAGCATGAGCTGATCTATGGCGAGAGTTTCGACGTGCCCGACATGGATGATTTCATCATTCCGATTGGCAAAGCGAAGATCCGCCGCGAAGGCTCGGACGTGACCATTACGGCGCATTCTCGCATGGTGCAGTTTGCGCTCGAAGCCGCCGAAATCCTCGCACAAGACGGGATCGACGCAGAAGTGATCGACATGCGGTCGCTGCGTCCGCTCGACACAGACACAGTTATTGAGTCCGTCAAGAAAACCAATCGCATCGTCTGCGCCGAAGAGGGCTGGGGACAGCACGGCGTCGGAGCAGAAATCGCCGCGCGTGTCGTGGCTGAAGCTTTCGATTATCTTGACGCTCCACCCGCGCGCGTGCACCAAAAAGACGTTCCGCTGCCCTACGCCGCCAACCTAGAAGCGCTCAGCCTTCCGGGAACGGAAGATGTGGTCAAGGCAGCGAAAGCCGTGTGCTACAAAGACTAAATAGAAACTCATATCGCGTGCCAGCGAATGGCTTCGACTTAAAAGGAGAGAGAGAATGCAGTATTTGAAATTGGCTTTGGCCGGGGTTGCCGTCGTCGGCTTGTCAGCTTGCGTGTCTGTGGAAGCGAACGTCACGGAACCTATCTCGATGACAGCGCCGTCTTTTTCTGATCGCACCAAGATCAAGGCTGCGGTCATGGATTACTTTGAGGGGCAGGGGCAGGGAAGCTTTGAACGGCTCGACCGCGCTTTCAACGATGACGCGTCGATGTTTGGCGTCACTAAAAATGATGACGGTGACGAATATTTGCGCGTCTGGCCGAAGATGAGCGATGTGATCGTCAACTGGTCAGAAACGCCCAGACCGGACGCCCCAGCGCGTGACGGCGAGATTATGAATATTGACGTGGCCGATGGTCGTATTGCCACCGTGATGTTCCGCTCAGCGGATCGTTTCTATGATGCGCTGACCCTCGTGAAAATCGATGGGGAGTGGGAGATCGCGTCCAAGGTCTTCGTTCGCCAAACTCCGTAGTATGTCAGCGCGGGCCTTTCACATATCTGTAGGCTTGGTCGCGCTCGCTTTCACGGCGATTTTTATATCGACCGTTGTTCCAGCCTTACTTGCGGATGGCGATCCCATCGCCGCCGCGATGGCAGGGTTCGTCAATCCATATGCCTCTGGATATGCGTGGGATGCTATTTTATGCTGGGTTATTCTGACCCTCTGGATCCTGTATGAACGCCATACTTTCGGGATCAAGCAGGGCTGGATTTGTATTCTGCTCGGCCTCGTGCCGGGCGTTGCCGTAGGGTTTGGTCTCTATCTGATCCTGCGGACACGAAATTTGAATTTGAAGGCTGAACATGCCCATTGAAATCCTCATGCCCGCTCTCTCCCCGACCATGGAAGAGGGCACACTGGCGACGTGGCTTGTGAAAGAAGGCGATACGGTCGCGTCGGGTGACGTTCTTGCTGAGATCGAAACCGATAAGGCGACGATGGAAGTTGAAGCCGTTGATGAAGGCACCGTTGCTAAACTGCTGGTCCCAGGCGGAACAGAAGGAGTGAAGGTCAACGCGCCGATCGCTTTGCTGTTGGAAGAGGGTGAGGATGCTAGCGCGCTGGATGGTTATAGCGCGGGCGGTAGTGCCGCGCCGAAAACTGAGGATGCGGCCACTCCGAAACCAGCTCCAGAAACCAAAGCGGCGACTGCTGATGAGCCTGCGGCTGCAGCGGCCCCGTCCATGTCTACATCGTCAGGTGACCGGGTATTTGCGTCTCCGCTCGCCAAGCGTCTTGCTGAACAAGCGGGACTCGATCTGGCTTCCATCTCTGGCTCTGGTCCGAAGGGTCGGATCGTCAAAGCGGACGTCGAAGCGGCACAATCTGCCCCCAGAACAGACACCAAAACCGCGCCTAGACCGGACACGGCTGCGCAGCCGGTTGCCGCGACCACAACCGAAGTCGGGCTTCCCCGTGCAACGGAAGGCGCTGAGGCACTGTCGAAAATGGGGATCGCGCCCGAAAGCTATCGTCTGGAACCGCTCGACGGCGTGCAGAAGGTCATCGCGCGTCGCCTGACATCCTCCAACATCAATGTGCCAGACTTCCCGCTGACCATTGATTGCGAAATCGATGCACTATTAGCCATGCGCAAAGAATTGAACGGCCAAGCGCCCGAAGGTGTCAAGATTAGCGTCAATGACATGCTGATCCGTGCCTGCGCTCTGTCGCTCAAGGCCGTGCCGGAGAGCAATGCGAGCTATACGGCGGATGGGATTGCCTATCATCATAAAGCCGATGTAGCCGTCGCTGTGGCCAGCGATCGGGGGCTGATCACGCCGATTGTGCGGGAGGCAGAAAACAAAGGTCTCTCGACCATCTCCAGTGAGATGAAAGACCTCGCCACGCGGGCCAGAGACGGCAAACTCAAGCCACAAGAATATCAGGGCGGAAGCTTTTCCATCTCCAATTTGGGTATGTTTGGCATTCGCGAATTCGGCTCGATCATCAATGAACCGCACGGCATGATCTTGTCAGTCGGCGCTGGTGAACCCCGAGCTGTCGTCAAAGACGGCGCCTTAGCAATCGCCACAGTTATGACTGTGACGTTGACTTGCGATCATCGGGTTGTCGATGGCGCGGCTGGCGCGCGTTGGCTGCAACATTTCAAGGGTTTGATCCAGAATCCGCTGACGATGATGCTGTAAAAGAAATTCCCCTGACGGTTGAGTTGGGTTGAGGTCGCTCGCCCGGCTCCCTACGCGTTGATATGAGTCTCGCCGGAGCCCGTCATGGTGCTTAAATTTCTGACCGCAGGGGTAATATCCGCCGTCCTCGCGGGCGGCGCCATGTATCTTGCTATGGACGAAGAAACGCTCGCCAAGCTGCGGGCGGGTCCTGAAGCAGCGCAATCTGTCCCCATAAAGCCCGAGCTCCGATCCGGTGGCTCGGCCCAAGATATCGGCGTGGTCGACCGTTTGCTGGGTCGTGATCAGCCGAACGCTCCCGGACAAGACCTGGCTACTACGGAAACACCGGATCCGCTGAATAGTCGGATTGGTCAGCCCGTTGAAGACGGAACGCCGGCGCGCAAGAAAGGCTGGCTCGAAGATTATCTACCTCGTCGCGACACAGTGCCAACGCCCCGCGTGACCGTGCGAAGTCCCGATCAGCCGCCGCCCGTCGACCCGGCTGTTTTCGACACATTGATAGATCAGGCCGGACGGCTTGAAATCACGGATGCACGGGACGATGCATTTCTCAATATTCTGAACTTTTCGCTGGCTGAACAACGCTATGATGTCGCCGAGGGTATGGTTGAGCGCCTATCCTCGCCAGAGTTGCGTGACACGGCGCGACAGCGGATTGGCATTAGTCACGCCACGGCGGGCCGTATGGATGAAGCGTTTGCCGTACTGGATACGGTTGAGATCAAGGAATTATCCGATCCGATCCGGTTAGAGATTATCCGGTCAGTGACGGCGACCCGCCAGCCCGGCCAGTAATCACTCCGAAAATCATCGCGGAAATCACCCTGTGAATCATCGCTAAAATCTGCCAAAGCGCCCTCGCTACGAGTGAGGAATTTCATGGCTGATTTCGACGTTATTATCATTGGGTCCGGACCGGGTGGCTATGTCACCGCAATCCGTGCCAGCCAGCTTGGCATGAAGGTCGCGGTGATCGAAAAAGCCGAGCTGGGCGGCGTATGCCTCAATTGGGGCTGCATCCCGACTAAGGCGATGCTGCGCTCCGCTGAGGTCTATCATAATATGCAACATGCCTCGGCCTATGGGTTGTCGGCTGAGACGGGATACGACCTTAAAGCCATCGTCAAACGTTCACGCGACATTGCCGCTCAGCTGTCTGGCGGCGTCAAACATCTGATGAAAAAGAATAAGGTTACGGTCATTGCCGGTCATGCCTCTCTGAAAAAAGGTAAGGCTGCGCCAGTCGTGAGCGTCGACGGTAAGGACTATACGGCCGATCACGTCATCGTCGCATCGGGCGCGCGGGCGCGGACGATACCGCCAGCGGGTTTGGAACCCGACGGAAAATTCATCTGGACCGCGCGCGAAGCGATGGTGCCGGACACAATTCCAAAGCGTTTGCTCGTCATTGGATCTGGCGCAATTGGTATGGAATTCGCCAGCTTCTTCTCAGCCTTCGGAGCCGAGACAACTGTTGTGGAAATGATGGATCGTATCCTGCCTGCAGAAGACGCTGAAGTGTCGGCCTTTGCGCAGAAACAGTTCGAAAAGCGCGGGCTCACATTCAAGCTGAACACGCAAGCGTCGGTCAAACCAGGGGCTAAGTCGGTCACAGCAACCTTCACAATGGGCGATAAAACGGAAGCATCAGAGTTTGACCGGGTGATTCTAGCTGTGGGAATTGTTGGTAATGTTGAGGATATGGGCTTGGACGCGCTAGGCGTTAAAATCGACCGTAGCCATATTCAGACCGATGAGTTTTCACGGACGGGTGTGCCGGGGCTCTATGCCATTGGTGATGTGACAGGGCCGCCTTGGCTGGCTCACAAGGCGTCGCATGAAGGTATTATCTGCATCGAGAAGATCGCGGGGCAATCGCCGCATCCACTTAATGTGAACCGAATTCCGGGCTGCACCTACTGCCATCCTCAGGTCGCCAGTGTCGGCCATACAGAAGCGCAGGCCAAAGAGGCGGGTTACGAGGTCAAAGTTGGCAAGTTCCCCTTTATCGGTAATGGTAAGGCTATCGCTTTGGGCGAGGCGGAAGGCTTCGTCAAAACCGTGTTCGACGCGAAGTCAGGCGAACTGCTGGGCGCGCATATGATCGGGGCGGAAGTGACGGAACTGATCCAAGGCTACACAATTGCGCAAACGCTCGAAACAACAGAGCATGAGTTGATCGAGACGGTGTTCCCGCATCCGACACTATCGGAAATGATGCACGAAGCGACATTGTCGGCTTTTGATCGCACGATCCACTTCTAGTCTAGCAAGACCGTTCTTTCATCATAGGGGCGGGGGCTGCGTCCAAAGCGGAGCCATTCACCAAATCTGGGTTTGTGGGCTAGCATCGGCTTTTCTACATAGGTCCAGGATAACCAAGCGAGTAAAATCACGACGGGCAATGCGGCTAAGAAAAGCGTGGCAACGCCGAGTTGCGGGAACCAGTAAAACGCCACCTGCATTACCGCCCAATGATAGATGTAAAGACCATAGGAAATGTCGTCTAAACGCTGCAGTCCCTGCAGTTTAGGCAGGCGGGCATAGGCCATGAACATGACGATTGTCGCCAATAGTCCATTCATGACCACTTCGAGGACTGGGCTGTTCCTTAGGAGCCAGCACAGACCGAACCAGACCGGGATACCGATCCAGTGGAACGCGATCCGTTCGCGATAGGCAAAAACCACGGCGCCAAGTCCGTAAGCGATGCCGAAGCGGACCATATTTTCAATTGATCCCGGCAGTGCTTCAAACAAGCCAAAGCTGTGCCCTACGATCCAAGCTAGTGCGGGAACGACGAACTGCGCCAACACCATCCATTTTTTCCGCATCAATCCGAGCGAGAATGCAAGCAAAGTGGCGATATAGCAGAGTATTTCAAACCGCAGCGTCCAGAGCGGGGCAGAGGCAAATTGCTCGCCATTGGTCTCGAAAGCGCCCGGAAGGATCATATCCGTATTGACGAAGCTCAGCACTTTAAACGGTTCCAACCACAGGCTCGGCGTGGTGAAATAGTCTGTCAGGGGCAGGGACGTCGCCAATGGCCCAACGATGAGCATAACGAAAAAAACGTGAACCGCTAGAGCCGGGAAAATGCGCAAAACCCGAGCCGACACGAAGGCCGGACTGTCGCCTCGGTAAAGCATTGATTTTGTAACTAGAAACCCACTCGTGATGAAGAACAAATTTACCGCTAAGTAGCTGAATGTGTAGTGGAAAAAGACCTGCGGTTCTCGGTCCGCATCGCCATGCGCAATCGCGAAAGCATGCCCGATCATCACCAGCAAAGCGAAGATTAAACGAAGTGGCGTGAAGAAATTGTCGTGTCCGTTGCGGACATGAACGATCTGGCCAATGGCGTTTGAAGATATGCTCATGAACGTCTCACGGACAGAACCTATCAATCCTGCGTTAAAAAACTGAGAAAGATGGAGGGTTAGGTGATCGCGTCATCTGTGCGTAAGGTGCTTTCATGATCAAACCTAAGCCTCTCTTCAAAAGCATCAAACGCGGATGGACCCCGGATCGCATGGGGGATCAGTCCGGTAAGACCATTTTGATTACGGGCGGGAACTCCGGAATCGGACTGGATGCGGCGAAAATACTGGCCGCGCGTGGAGCGGATATATTGCTCTGCTCGCGAACTCTGGCCAAGGGCGAGGCCGCAGTCGCTGACGTGAATGCGCTGGGCGGCGGCACGGCGACATTGGTTCAACTGGATCTGGCCGATTTGGCGTCGATCCAAGCCGCGGCTAAGCAAGTAAAGACTTTAACGTCCAAGCTTGATGTGCTGATCAATAATGCGGGCATCATGCAGACGCCAAAGCTGAAAACCAAAGATGGGTTTGAGTTGCAGCTCGGCACCAATCATCTCGGACATTTTTTGCTCGATGGGCTGTTGTTCCCATTGGTCGCGGCGGCGTCGGGTCGAATCGTGACTGTTGCATCCATCGCGCACAAGTTTGGTCGCCTTAACCTGAAGGACCTGATGTATGAGCGTACGGTCTATAATCCGTCTGTGGCTTATGGTCAGAGTAAGCTCGCCAACCTCATGTTTGCCTTGGAGTTGCAACGAAAATTGGACGCTGCTGGAAGTGACGTAACGAGTTACGCGGTTCACCCGGGTTATTCGTCGACGGAATTGACGAGCACGGGCCCGACGGGGCTTCTGAGGCTGATTTACAAGCCAGTCACAGCTATATTGGCGCAACCATCCAAATACGGGTCTTATCCGACAGTTTTAGCGGCGACAGACCCGAATGCTCGTCCCGGAGGGTATTACGGACCGACGGGCGTTCAAGACATGCGCGGCCCGGTGGGCGACGCCGCGGTTCATCCAAAGGCGCTCAGACAGGATAAGGCGGCTAAGCTGTGGGAGCAGAGCGAAGTCTTGGTTGGTTTCGATTGGGATAGCGTGCTCGGAGCCGCAAGCTAGCCACCCGCATTCGCCTCTTGTGAATTGAGGCGGCGCACGCCAATTACGGGCTCTTATGGCTACGCTTATCGATCTTCATAACAGACCCATTCCGGCGAAGCCGAGGCATCCGGAAAAGGCCAATCGGCCTGAGACTGAGGTGCTGCGCAAACCGAAATGGATCAGGGTCAAGGCGCCGACCTCTGAAGGTTATGCTGCGACGCGCAAAATCGTGAAGGACAAGGGTCTTGTCACGGTTTGCGAAGAGGCGGCCTGTCCCAATATCGGGGAATGCTGGGAGAAAAGCCATGCGACCTTCATGATCCTTGGCGAGATTTGCACCCGCGCTTGTGCGTTCTGCAATGTTGCGACGGGACTGCCGCAGGATGTTGATGCTTATGAACCGGGCAAGATTGCCGAAGCGGTGTTTGAGATGGGTCTGCAACATGTCGTGATCACGTCGGTGGATCGGGATGATCTGGCCGATGGCGGTGCGCAGCATTTCGTAGACGTGATCGAAGCGATCCGCGCCAAATCACCGAAAACGACCATTGAAATTCTAACGCCGGACTTTTTACGTAAGGGCGATGCTCCAAACCGGGTGATCGATGCCCGTCCAGATGTGTTCAACCACAATCTGGAAACCGTGCCGCGTCTCTATTTATCGATCCGTCCCGGTGCGCGATATTATCACTCTTTGCGTCTGCTAGAGCGAGTGAAAGAGCGGGATCCGAGCCAGTTCACGAAGTCCGGCCTGATGGTTGGCTTGGGTGAAACCAAGGAAGAGGTCATGCAGGTGATGGACGATATGCGTTCCGCCGGGATCGATTTTCTAACCATTGGTCAATATTTGCAGCCCACACGCCGTCACGCAGAACTCAAGCGCTTCGTGACACCGGAAGAGTTCAAAGCCTACGAGACAATCGCCCGCGCTAAAGGTTTTCTGATGGTGGCGGCGAGCCCGCTGACACGGTCTTCCTATCACGCAGATAGTGATTTCGCGCAGCTTCGCGCGGCTCGCGATGCCAAGCTTGGGGCGGGTGCTTAGTGCCGTCTACGAGTTTCCTAGAGCGAGTTCCGCATGCGCCCGATTGCGTGATGAGCCTTGTCACTGATGTTGAGCGCTACCCCGATTTCATCCCGGCGATGAGCGCGCTGCGTAAGACCAAGGACTTACCTGACGGGTTCGAAGCCGAGGCGATGATCAATTATAAAGGTATCGCTGAAACATTCGCCTCACGCATCAAAACCGACGCGGAGCAACGCATTATCGTCGTTGAAAAGTCGAGAAAAGGCGGGCCCGTAAAAAAGCTCTACAACCGCTGGCAGTTTCATGAACTCTCCGACGGGTCGACATTGGTTGATTTCCAAGTCGAAGTCCGGCTCGTCTTTCCTTTAGAAACACTCTTGAAACAGAAATTTGATGAAGCCCGAACGGTGATCAAAGATATCTTTGTCGAACAAGCGGCGGAGCATTGCGAGATTGTCGCGCCCGGCGGGGATGTAGACTTAGTCGCAGAAGCGGCGCGTCTCGACCTATCCCACCGCTTCGCTTAGGCATTTCATCGCGTGCATGACGGCGTAATCGCGGACACGATTGCGCGTCATATCGGCAAAAAGCTGTGTTTCGCTGCTGACCCCATCCGAAGTCGCCAAGCCAAAGCAAACTGTGCCGACGGGTTTCTCCGCTGATCCACCGCCGGGTCCCGCGACGCCGGTGATAGAGATGGCCAGATCGACGCCCAATCGCTCTCTCGCCCCCGCCGCCATTTCTCGTGCTGTATCTTCGCTGACGGCCCCATGCTTGCGCAGAGTGTCGTGAGAAACGCCGACTAGCCGCTCTTTTAGGTCATTAGAGTAAGTCATGAACCCACCCATAAAAACGGCAGAGCTGCCGGGCATGGCTGTGATCGCGGCGCCGAGGAGACCGCCTGTGCAGCTTTCGACCACGCCAATCGTCACGCCGCGCGTCTGTGCTTTCTCTAGCAAGTCCTTCGATAGGCGGAAGATATCGGCAAGAACCGGATCCATTAGATTGGAAGCTCGACTGTGGCCAAGGCCTGCGCGGCAATACCTTCTTTGCGCCCAGTAAAGCCAAGCGTTTCGGTTGTCGTGGCCTTGATCGAGACGCGCGCGACCGAAAGCCCCGTAATCTCAGCAACACGCTCTCGCATGGCCTCGCGATAGGGTTTTACTTTTGGTGCTTCGCAAATGATCGTCAGGTCGATGTGACGAAGTGTGCCTCCGGCTTGTTCGGCAAGATGGATCGCATGGCGCAAAAATTGGTCAGAACTCGCACCTTTCCATTGCGGATCAGAGGGCGGGAAATGGTCGCCAATATCCCCTTGAGCGACAGCGCCGAGGATGGCGTCTGTAATCGCATGAAGCCCGACATCGGCGTCGGAATGGCCGACCAGCGTGTATCGACTTTCAACTTCGACACCACACAACCACAGCGGTAGATCGCTCTCGGCCAATTTGTGTACGTCAAAGCCGGATCCTGTCACGGTTAGGGTCGATGTCGATAGCATGGCGTCCGCTTTGGCGAAGTCTTCCGGCCAGGTCACCTTGAAATTCCGTTCAGAGCCGGCTGTGAAGGCGAGTGATAATCCGGCCTCTTTCGCAACAGCGATGTCATCATGAGCGGACGCGTCAGGGGGCAGGGCGTCGAAAGCGGCTTTGATCTTGGCGTAGTTGAACGCTTGCGGCGTCTGGACACGGTGCAAGCGATCGCGGTCGACAGATGTGAAATCGACCGACTTTACGGCGTCTATGATGGGGAGAGCAGGGACTGCGCCGTCATGGGTTTCGAGGGCCGCGAGCAAAGGTGATATCAGCTCGGCATCTAGAAAGGGGCGCGCCCCATCATGGATCATCACGAATCTCGGTGGCTTGTCGGCCAAAGCGTCCAAACCCGCCCGGACGGAAGCGGTGCGGGATGCGCCGCCCTCGACAACCGTTACATCTGGAAACAAGTCTGCGGCCTGATCATCATCTGGCGCAACGACAAGCACTGTGCGGTCAAACAATCCTGTATTTGATGCATTATTGAGCGTGTGTTCAAGGAGCGGAATTCCGCGTAACAATCTGTATTGCTTTGGTATTTTACCTCCGGCGCGTTCGCCGCGCCCAGCGGCGACCAAAATTAGTGCGCAGTGGGTCAATATCGTCGGTCTCCGGTGCTGAAATATTGTGCGCGGGCATGCGCTCGGCTAGGGCTGCCCTGTGATGCCAAACCCAATCCAGATCGGCAAGCTGAGCTTACGCTCACGTGTCCTTGTCGCGCCCATGTCGGGCGTAACTGATTTGCCGTTCCGGCGGATACTCTCGCGCTTCTCCCCGGGCGCTGTTGTTTCAGAGATGGTCGCGGGTGAAGGGCTGGCCAAGGACGATCCGGAAAATGTCGCACGCGCAGCCGGCGGTGCGGACATAAAACCAATGGCGGTGCAGCTTGTCGGTCGTGATCCGCATTGGATGGCCGAAGGGGCGAAAAAGCTAGAAGATGCGGGTGCCGACCTCATCGACATCAATTTCGGCTGCCCGGCCCGCAAGGTTGTTACCGGTATGTCGGGTTCAGCCTTAATGCGCGAACCAGCACTAGCGCGGGACATTGTCGAGGCTGTTGTGAAGGCCGTTTCAGTCCCGGTTAGTGTCAAGATGCGGCTGGGCTGGGATGATGCAAGCCTGAATGCCCCGCAGATTGCCGCAGATGCCGTCGCCGTCGGTGCCGTCGCGATCACAGTGCATGGGCGGACGCGATGTCAGTTCTACGAAGGTGTTGCGGATTGGGCGGCCGTTCGACCAACCAGCGAGGCGCTTAGCGTCCCCGTCTTCGTCAATGGAGACATTGCAGATGGCTCCAGTGCCATGACCGCTCTGGCACGTTCTGGCGCTGACGGCGTGATGGTCGGTCGGTCTCTAATCGGTCGGCCTTGGGCGCTCTCGCCGATCATGGCGGCTGTCGATGGAACAGCCGAACCGGATAGATTGTCAGCGTCGGAGAAAACGCGGCACACACTCGATCATTATGCAGAAATGCTGGATTTCTACCCCGAACGCAAAGCGGTTCGCGTCGCGCGCAAACATCTGATCGGATATGCGACAGAAGCCGGATTAAAGGACGATGATCCTGTGCGTCAGCGCTTGGCCCGTTCTGATGATCCAGACGAGGTCCACGAAATCTTGTCCAATCTGTTTACAGATCAGCGGCAGAGCGCGGCATGAGCACGTCTCTGATTGAGGATTGGCCCTTTCCGATGTTCGAGGTCGATGAAGGGCTCATCCGCTTTGCCAATCTGTCCGCGCAAGAATGGACGGGTGACAGTTTAAAGCGGATGAGCGGCAAACCGATCGCAGAGATCGTGAAAACCCAACCTGATCTGGTCGAGCAAATGGCAAAATCACGCGACACAGCGACTGCGCTTACGACGCGCGGCTGTCAGGCGACCTTGCCCAGTGGCGTCACGCTGACCTGCCATGTGACGGTCTTCCCGGTGGAAGGCGGATCGCAGGGCGTGTCCTTCTGGCTAGCGGGTCCCAGACCCCGGGCCAGCGCTATGGGCGTACCCGTGGTTTCCGGCATGGGACGAATGATCGCCCATGAGCTGAAGAACCCACTCGCGGGCATTAAGGGTGCCGCGCAATTGCTGCGCGATGATGTGCCGACGGATGAGGGGCGAGCGCTGCTCGATTTGATTGGCTCGGAAATCGACCGAATTCGGCGACTTGCAGACCGAATGGAAACCCTTGGTGATAGCGATCCAGACCATATGGACTCGGTCAATATTCACACGGTGCTGCGACAGGCGCGGCGGATCGTGCAATCGGCTGAACCACGCCTTGTTTTCACTGAACGTTATGATCCATCGCTGCCTCACGCGGCTGGCGATGCGGACACGCTGATGCAGGCGTTACTGAACCTGATCCGCAACGCGCAGGACGCGCTTTGCGATACGGATAACCCCGAAATTGAATTGGCCACGACCTTTCGTAGCGGCGTCACAGGGCTCGGCGAAAATGGGCGGCAGGGCCGACATCTTCCGATCCAGATCAATGTGACAGATAATGGGCCGGGCATTGCCGATGATCTGCAAGATCATATCTTTCAACCCTTCGTATCGACCAAACGGGATGGGCAGGGACTGGGTCTCGCGCTCGTCTCCAAAGTGACCAAAGCGCATGGCGGACTGGTCGAAGTTCGCTCTAGGCCGGGCCGCACGACCTTCTCAATTCTTCTCCCCGCTCCGACAGGAGAGTACCATGAAGTATGACGTTCTGCTCGCTGATGATGATGACAGTATCCGGCTCGTTCTATCAAAAGCCCTGACCCGCGCGGGTCACACGGTCCGCGCGACCGACAATCCGGAAACGCTTTTAAAATGGGCCGAAGCGGGTCATGGCGACATTGTCGTGACAGACGTTATGATGGATGGGCGCGAGGTGTTTGAAAGCCTGCCCACGCTGACGCAGATGCGGCCCAACCTGCCGATTATTGTGATTTCAGCGAACAACACGGTCAATACAGCCATCAAATCTGGCCAGCACCGTGTGTTTGAATATGTGCCTAAACCGTTCGATCTGGATGAAATCACCAGTGCGGTCGCGCGCGCCGGACAGACCGTAGGTCCACGGCGGGCCAAGGTTCCGCAAGGGCGTGGGTTGCCAATGATCGGGCGCTCTGCCGCGATGCAGCCTGTTTTCCGGGCTGTGTCCCGCTTTGCGGCGGCCAATCTGCCGGTCCTGATACAAGGCCCCGTCGGAACTGGGAAAGATCTCGTCGCGCGCCTTCTGCATGATGGCGGGCCCCGTCGGGAGCGACCATTTTTGCGCACGAGTGAGTATGAAAACACATCTCTGACACTCCAGAAAGTTAACGGCGGTGACCTTTATATTGATGAGGTCGCGGAATTATCGCCGACGCAGCAGGAACGCCTGCTGGCGTTCTTGACTGAGAGCGAGTTGATTCCAGCTTCTGATCGTCCGCGCGTTATCTGCGCCACACGTAAGGATCTGCGGCGAGAGGTCGAAGAGGGTCGCTTCCGCGATGATTTATTGTTCCGCATCAATGTCGCCGAAATTCGAATTCCACCCTTATCTGAGCGTGATCGCGACACGATCGAGTTGGCCGAAGCGTTTCTGTCACTCGCCAGCCCCAGCCAGTCGCGGCGGTTTTCAACCGATGCACTCGAAGTGCTGCACCGTCACGAATGGATTGGGAACGTTAGAGAGTTGGAGAACATCGTGCGCCGTTTGGCAGTCCTCTATTCGGATGACGTGATCTCGGCTGACATGGTCTTACAAGAATTTTCCAAGGATATTCGCGCCAATGATAATGATACGGACGCGTCTGATAAGTTTGAGCGGCAATTGGCGCTCGCTTGCCGGGCATTGCTGGATGGAAGCGAACCAAGCGAAGATGGGTCGCATTATCAGACTGCGATGGCTTGGATCGAAAAACCGCTCATCACGGAAGCTTTGCGCGTTACGGGCGGCAATCGCGCCAAGGCCGCGGACCGCCTGGGCATCCACCGGAACACATTGCGTACACGTCTGAAATCACTAGATTTGCAGTAACGAACCGACTTCTATTGTTGAAAACAGGTCACACTGCTGTAAACTTGCAACAGTCTGCTCTGGCGAACACCGTCGGGCGCTGAATTTTGGAGCCGGATGGCGGATGCGCTGGCCATAGTTGAACCGGCGCGAACCTCTGTTCGTACGCCAGTTTTCAGTCGCTCATTGGCGACGGCTGAGCCGGGGCGTTTGCCCCGTATTGCCCGCTCTGCGGCTTTTGGTGCCTTCTTTGTTTCGGCGATTGTACTGACGGTTCTCGGGGCTCTGCTGAGCTTTAGCTCAGATGAGGCTCAACTCAGAACGGCTTTCACCATTCTCAAAGCCAATATGGCGCTGATTTTAGCCATTGCGTTCTTTCTTGGTTATCGTGTTCGAAAGACACTTTTCGGTCCAACCCGACGCGACTCTGCGCCTTTACTACACCGACGATTTGTCCTGATCTTCAGCCTCGCGGCCTTATTTCCTGCCATCATTATCGGGGCGTTCTCTGCGTCTTTGATCAGTCAGAACATTACCGGGCTGTTTGGCTCCGATGTGCAAGAAAATATGGAAAGCGCGCGCGGCATTCTGTCTGACTATGTTGATCAGGAACTATCTGAATTGGCGAGTGACCTCGCGCTTGTGCGTCAAACTTTGGACGACCGAAAGTTTGGTGTCAGCGACCGTATATCGCTGAGCGCGGAATTGCAGATTATTGCGCGGGTTCGGGACCTGGATGCCGTTGTTTTGCTGATGGATGACGGACAGGTTCTAGCGCAAGCCTTAGGCCCCCGTGCACCTGCGTTCGAAGTTCCGCGGCCTGATTTACTGCACGATGTTTCGGCTTCCAATGCAGAGTTTCTCAGCAATGATGAAAAAAACTATCTAATCGCCCTGATCCGGCTTCAGGCGGATAGCGATATGCTCCTCTACACAGGACGACGGTTGCGATCCTCTTCCGAGGTTCTGTCGAACATTCGCGGGATTGAGGATGCTTCGCTTAAAATTGACACGTTCACGGCCAATCAGTCCCGAATGAACCGCATATTCGCGTTGACCTTTATCGAAACAGCTCTGTTGCTACTGATGGCGGCGATCTGGCTCGGCCTTGTCTTAGCCAACCGTATCATCCACCCAATCTCATCGCTTGTGACTGCTGCGGAACGGATCCGAGGCGGCGATATGAGCGCGCGGGTGACCGTGTCCGAAGAGTGGGGCGAAATCTCCGATCTTGGCAGTGCCTTCAACCGAATGACGCAACAGCTTAATAGCCAGCGCGATGAGCTGGTGCGTGAACATGACGTCTCTGAGCAGCGTCGCCAGTTTTCTGAAGCGGTTTTGTCCGGTGTTCGCGCGGGCGTTCTCGGTCTCACGGAAAGCGGACGCATTACGCTGATCAACGCGTCCGCTGAACGATTGTTAGGATTGCCAGCCGAAGCGGCACTGGATCGACCGATTGCTGACCTTTTGCCGGAATTTGGACCGGCCTTTGCGCGGGCTCGGGAAAGCGTGACGAATTCGGCCGAAGATCAGATTGCGTATGAAACGGATGTCGGCTCGATCAATCTCGACGTTCGGGTTGCCAGCTATCAGGGTGCCCGTCGCGATACAGGTTGGGTGGTGACGTTTGATGATATGACGCGTTTGGTTGCAGCGCAGCGCCAATCGGCGTGGCGAGAAGTGGCGCGCCGGATTGCTCACGAAATTAAAAACCCACTGACCCCAATCCAACTGTCTGCGGAACGTCTATCGCGCAAATATGGCCCGGTGCTGACTGAGGACCGAGACGTTTTTGATAACTGTACTCAGACGATCATTCGGCAAGTTGGATCATTGGAGCGCATGGTGGACGCGTTTTCTGCCTTTGCGCAAATGCCGCAACCAGAATTTGAGGCCGTGGACCTGACGGACATTCTCTCGGACGTCTTGTTTGAGCAGGGCGTGGCGTTCCCAGGTATTCAGTTCACCCGAACGGGGTCTTGGGCTTTGCAACAGCCGGTTCGAGGTGATGAACGTTTGCTCACCCAGGCCCTCACCAATATCTACAAAAACGCGGCTGAGGCTGTGCTGCGTGAGGCGGATCATCGCGAGGATAGCTGGTCGGGGCAGATTGAAACCTCTGTTCGTCAAACAGCCGAGCGGGTCGAAATTATCGTTCGAGATAATGGCCCAGGCTGGCCGATGAACGATATTGACCGGTTACTGGAACCTTATGTGACCACACGCGAAGGGGGGACAGGTCTCGGCCTGCCCATCGTTAAACGTATTGTTGAAGACCATGCGGGCACGATTGATCTCAGTCCGCGTGAAGACGGCCAACCGGGTGCGCAAGTCGTGATTTCTCTTGAACGCGACATTTCACAGACAATCAACGAGGATGCTGCCGAATGACGATGACTGATCGAACTCTCTGCGCGCAAGATATACTAATCGTTGAAGATGAGGCGGATATCCGGTCGTTGATCGCCGGTATCTTACAGGATGAGGGGCACGAAACGCGTGAGGCGAGTACGTCTGAAGAGGCGTTGAATGCTGTTCGGGCGCGCGAGCCTAATCTAGTTATTCTGGACGTGTGGCTCAAAGGGAGCTCGATGGACGGGATCGAATTACTGGATGTTCTCAAGCAAAATGCGCCGGACTTACCCGTGATTATTATCAGCGGCCACGGGACCGTCGAAACAGCCGTCTCTGCGATCCGAAAAGGGGCCTATGACTATATCGTAAAGCCGTTCAACTCTGACAAATTGATCGTAACCGCCACCCGCGCGTTGGAAGCGGCACAGTTGCGAGAGGAAAATCGAGAACTGAAAGACAAGGCGCCATCCGATAACATGCTGATCGGGGACAGCCCGCAGATTGCGCAACTTCGCCAGAAAATTATGCGGATCGCCTCGACCAATTCACGGGTTCTAATCTCGGGTGCGTCGGGAACGGGCAAAGAGTTGATTTCCCGCATGATCCACCGTCAGAGCAATCGATCAGGAGGGGCATTTCGTGCCGTTAATGCGGCGTCTATGGTGCCGGAACGGGTCGAGGAGGAACTCTTCGGCATAGAGGGGCCTGATGGCGTCGAGAAGTCGGGACTTCTTGAGAGGGCACATAACGGCACGCTTTATATTGATGAAGTGGCGGATATGCCGCTCGAGACACAAGGCAAACTGCTGCGGCTTCTGGTCGAGCAGAGATTCCAGCGCCTTGGTGGGCGCGACGATGTCCAAGTCGATGTTCGCGTGATTACGTCCAGTTCGCGCGATTTGGCAGAACAGGTGCAACTGGGTTTATTCCGCGAAGATCTCTATCACCGTCTTAATGTGATGCCATTGGAAGCGCCGCCGCTGTCGGACCGACGAGATGACATCCCGGCTCTGGTTGCCTTTTTCATCGAACAGTTATCGTCATCCACGGGCTTGCCAAAACGCGAGATTGGCGCGGATGCGATGGCGGCGCTGCAAGCCCATGATTGGCCCGGAAATGTGCGTCAATTGCGCAATAATGTTGAACGGTTGCTGATCCTAGCCACGGGTGATCCGACACAGCCGATTACACTCTCGACACTGCCGCCAGAAGTTTCTGTCGTGCGCGGCGGGGAAGGGCCTGGCGAGAATGAACGCATGATCGCGTTGACACTTCGCGACGCGCGCGAACATTTCGAACGCCAATATTTGCAAGCCCAGATCGACAGGTTTGGCGGTAATATTTCACGCACAGCAAGCTTTGTGGGGATGGAGCGTTCCGCCTTGCATCGCAAACTCAAGTCGCTAGGCTTGAATACGAGCAGCGGCACGTCCGCCGCCCAAGCGAACGCCGACTAAGGATGTTCGTCTTTGCGGCTTATCGCCGCCGGACAAGCGAGGCCGGTCCATGCGAGTGATTATTTGTGGCGCCGGGCGTGTTGGCTATGGTCTTGCCACGCGTCTAGCTGTCGAAAACAACACGGTCACCGTTGTCGATACGTCGTCTGATCTAATCCGTCAGATCACGACTGACTTGGATGTGCGCGGTGTTGTCGGGCATGGGTCGCATCCCGATGTTCTGGTTCGTGCGGGCGTTGAGAACGCCGACATGATCATCGCGGTCACACAATTTGACGAAGTCAATATGGTGGCCTGTCAGATCGCGCATTCCCTTTTTGACGTGCCCACCAAAGTCGCCCGTGTTCGCGCGCAATCCTATCTTCAAGCACAATATAATGATCTCTATTCGCGCGAGAATATGCCGATCGATATTATCATCTCGCCCGAGATCGAGATTGGGAAAGCGATCTTGCGGCGTCTGTCGACGCCCGGCGCTTTCAATGTCGTTCCCTTTGCCGATGGGTTGGTTCAGTTCCTCGGCGTGCGGATTGGAGAAGATTGCCCGATCATTGATACGCCGATCCGTCAGATCCCAGACCTGTTCACAGGGCTTCACGCGGCAATCGTGGGTATTAGGCGAGACGGGCAACTCTTTGCGCCCAATCCCGACGATCCATTGGAGATCGGTGATGACGCTTATTTCGTCACACGAGCCGAACACTCACAGCGTTTGCTGGAAGTTGTTGGTACGCGTGAGTCGCGGGCGCGGCACGTTGTCATCATTGGGGCGGGCAGTATCGGCACCTATGTCGCCAAGGCTCTAGAAGATCAGCCTGGTGTGCGTGTGCGCGTTATCGAGGCCAATAAAGAACGGGCTGAGATTGCGGCAGCAGAGCTCCCTAAAACAGTCATTCTGCATGGGGATGCGATGGACTCAGCTGTGCAGGAAGAGGCTGGGGGCGGAAATGCAGACGTTCTGATCGCCCTCACAGACGATGATAAGACCAATATCCTCTCCTCCATCCTCGGCAAGAAATTGGGTGCGCGGCATACGATTGTGCTGCTGAATGAACGTCCGATGCAGGAGTTGCAGAAGGATTTAGGCATCGACATGGTTATCGACCCGCGGGCGTCCACCGTGTCGTCGATCCTCCGTCATGTCCGCCGTGGCCGGATCCTCGACGTTTATGCGATCGACCAAGGGGGTGCGGAAGTGCTGGAAGGCGAAGTCTTAGAAACGTCAGTCTTTGCCGGTAAGACCTTGGCCGAAGCGGCTGTCGGTGACGGGGTTGCTATTGGGGCCATCGTTCGCGACGGTCGGGTCATGATGCCTGAGCCGACTTTACAGTTGAAGGAGGGCGACCGCGTGATCTTGTTGGCCGAACGGAGCGCCCTGCGCGAAATTGAAGCGCTGTTCCGTGTCGGCGTTGAGCTCTACTGATCGGATGCTGTCCGGCTGGATAGCGGGGGCCTGAGGTTGCGGCTCGTCAAAATTCTTCTTTGGCTGGGTTACTCGCTGTTCACGAGCGCAGCCCTAATGCTGATAACGGCTTTGGTCGCGCTGCTTGTTTTTGAGGTTCGAAACGCCGGATTGATGGCAATATTGGCGGTCCTGTCGGCGCTCGTCGGCGGCCTGATGATTACAGCGAGCTTCAAGGCGAGCACGAAGGAAAGCTCGGGCGAGGCGATCCTATTTCTGGTGCTCTATTGGGCAGTCGTGCCGATCGTCTGTTCATTGCCATTTTATGTACTTGGCGCGACATCCGGACCGATTGCAGCGATTTTTGAGGGTGTATCGGCGATCACGACGACTGGCGCGAGCACACTCGACGCCGAGGTTCAGTCTCGAACTCTACTTTTCTACCGATCCTTGCTGCAATTTTTCGGCGGCGTCAGCGTGGCCGTCTTTGCCGTCGTCGTTCTCGCCGCGCTTAACCTGACGGGAACGGGCATTCACAGATCGGGCCTTTTCACGTTTCGGTCGGGTGAGTTGTTCACGCGGTTTTTGGGCGTGGGACAGCTTGTTGCGGCCATCTATCTCTTTTTGTCGGCAGTCGCTTTCGTTTTGATGGTCATGGGCGGGACGGATACATTTACGGCACTCTGTCTTGCTCTGTCGGGCATCAGCACAGGGGGATTGCAGCCTTTTGTCGGGCCGTTGGCGAATGTTTTGTCACCTGTCTCAGCGATTGTTCTGGCGCTACTCTGTTTGGTCGGGGCGTTTAATATTTCAATCCTTTGGGATTTTCTCCGACTGAGGCGGCTTCGTCCATTTCTCCGTCTGTTCGTTCATGTTGAACATCGCGGTCTGTTTGCCATTGCGGCGTGCCTGACACTAATCACGCTTATCTTTGCGGGTCTGTCGAACTTTGGGCCGGCGATTCTGGACTCGATATTTTTCGTCAGTTCAGCGGGGTTTCGCTATGACGTGATTAGCTTGGACATGGTTCCGTCACCAATCCTAATTTGCGTGGCGCTCATTGGTGGATCGGCGCTCTCAACAGCGGGCGGGATTAAGGTAATCCGTCTGCTCTTGCTGTTCCGCCATCTGGGCACGGACATGGCCCGGTTGTCGCACCCATCCCGGGTCAAGCCGATTGAGTTTCGAGGCAATGTTATTGATGACGATGAGTTTTTGTCGATTTGGATGTATTTTTTCGGATATGCGTTGTGTTTCGCATTCGGCGCACTCGCCTTGGCTGCGTCAGGGTTGAATCTTCAGGATTCAATGGCCACGTCTGCGGCGTCACTCGCCAATATGGGGCCTCTGCTCGATATGACTTTGCCGTCGTCAGGGCTGCGATATGGGGACTTTAGTGGTCTGCAAATGACAGTGGCCGCACTTCTGATGTTGATTGGTCGCGTGGAAGTCTTGGTCGCCCTGTCGCTGCTTCTTCCATCGACGTGGCGACAATAATGGGCGAAATCAGCATCCAACCGTAGCTTGCTGTTTAATCATTTGCCTTTGGAAAAGGCGAAGCTATGAGTCGTCGCGAACTGATGAAGCGCCGTGATAGAGTTGTTGCGGCCAATAAGAAAAGCAGGTGACCCCCGATGTCGGATCGGAAACAAAATCTCCAAGACACGTTCCTGAACGCTGTCCGTAAATCCAAAATGCCCTTGACGATTTTTCTCGTAAATGGGGTGAAACTGCAGGGTGTCGTGACGTGGTTCGACAGTTTTTGCGTCCTGCTGCGCCGGGATGGATCATCCCAGCTCGTCTATAAACATGCAATCAGCACCATTATGCCGTCCGGACCTGTGCCTCTGCATGATCCGTCGATCGACGACGAAGACGACGCGGAATAGACCCTGTTTTTGACGCAATTTTCTATGCTTGAGACCGCCTATGTATGATCTTGAAGTCAAGATCGAGCGGGCGCTTGTCGTGCATCCGCGGTTTACCGATGCACGGTCTGGTGATGCCGATTATGACCTAGAAGAAGCGGTTGGCTTGGCGGAAGCGCTCGGAGTCGCCCCGGTTGAAGCGCGAATTGTTCCCATTCGCGACGTGAAAGTCAGCAACTTCTTCGGCTCCGGTCAGATTGAAGATATGGCTGCTGCTATCCAGGCGCTGGCGCTCAATGTCGTCATCGTCAATGGTGAGCTGACGCCGATCCAGCAGCGTAATCTGGAGAAAGCCCTGAATGTCAAAGTGATCGACCGGACAGGTCTGATCTTGGAAATTTTCGGGTTGCGCGCGGCCACTAAAGAAGGGCGTTTGCAGGTCGAACTGGCGCGTCTGAACTATGAGCGTTCCCGACTTGTACGGACCTGGACGCATTTGGAGCGCCAGCGCGGTGGTTCCGGTTTCTTGTCTGGGCCAGGTGAAACACAGATTGAAAGTGACCGCCGACAGCTCAATGATAAGATCGATAAGCTGAAGTCGCAGCTCGACGATGTACGGCGAACCCGTGATCTACAGCGCGCCAAACGCAGACGGAGTGATGAACGCATCGTCGCTTTGGTTGGTTATACCAATGCCGGGAAATCGACCCTGTTCAACCGCGTAACGACGGGCGGCGTTTTCGCTCAAGATATGTTGTTCGCCACATTGGATACGACGCACCGCATTCTGCCACTTCCCAGCGGTCAAAGCGCGATTATCTCTGACACAGTGGGTTTTATCTCTGACCTACCGACACAGCTGATCACCTCGTTTAGAGCGACTTTGGAAGAGACGTTGGAAGCGGATGTGCTGTTGCATGTTCGTGATATTTCGGACCCGCTGACATCACGGCGCCGCGAAGAGGTGATGGATGTTCTCAATCAAATCGGCGCGGGCCCGGACCATGGGCAAGCGTTGATCGAAGTCTGGAACAAGGCGGACCTACTGCCTGCATCTGAACGTGAGAATATCGAAAGCCTTGCAGAGCGCGCCCGAACCGAAGCCTCGCTTACAGATGCTTTTGTGGTGTCCTGCCTATCGGGTGCCGGCATCGGTGATTTACTCGAAGGCGTTGAAGAAGCGCTGACGCGGAGTGATGAAATTCTGGACGTCACGATTACACCGGACGTGTTTTCCGCGCGCGCGTGGCTGCATGAAAATGGTCATGTCATCAACGAAGCGCCGGGCGATGCAGGGGCTGTAGCGATGACCGTGCGCTTAACGGAAAGCGATGCCGGGAAATTCAGGGCGCGGTTTTCCGAATTGATGAACTAAGCCCTTAAGAGCGTTCCTCGGCTTTGACGGATTGCCAATGTGCTTCCATCGCGTTTAGCGATAGTCCCTCGACAGATCCCCCAGCTTTTTCTTCGACGCCTTCAAACCGACGCGTGAATTTGCTGTTCGCGTCGCGCAGGGCTGACTCTGCATCAATGCCAAAATGGCGCACGAGATTAACGACTGAGAAAAGCAGATCACCAGCCTCTTCATGACGCTCAGCGTCATCAGCATCACGGAGTTCGCCCGCCTCTTCGACGATCTTATCGAACACACCGTCAGTAGTGGGCCAGTCAAAACCAACTTTGGCTGCGCGCTTCTGCAGCTTCTGCGCGCGCATTAAGGCGGGTAGAGCGAGGGCGACGCCGTCCAACGTCCGTCCGGAACGTTCCGCAGCTTTCATCGCATCCCAATCTGAGCTTTCTGCACCCTCGAAAACATGAGGGTGACGCCGCACCATTTTATCGACCAATGTATCAACGACATCGTCGAGATCGAATGCGCCGACTTCATCCGCCATTTTGGCGTGAAACAGGACTTGGAACAAAAGATCGCCGAGTTCGGATTTTAGATCCGGCAGATCCGTTCGATCAATCGCGTCCTTGACCTCATAAGCCTCTTCGATCGTGTAAGGGGCGATTGTCTCGAACGTTTGCTCACGGTCCCAAGGACAGTCGGCGCGTAATCGCTCCATCAGCGCTTTGAGACGCGCGTAACGCTCCGCGGGTAGGCCGCTCATGGCTTCGGTTGGCGCAAGGCACGCAGGATCAGCGCGCCCAGAACAAGGGCTGACGCGCCGTAACTGCCCCAGATGAAAACGGCATGTGGTCCCATATCGATCATAGGGCCTCCACGCGCGCGGTCGCGGCCGGCGCTGGTTTGCGGGCGGCGCGGGCTTGCGCGATTTCCGACAACATCCCACGCATAGTTAGCCATCCGAGTAAGAGCGTATAGCCGAACGCCATGAGCAGGAGCGGCGTTAGAAGCTCCGGCGCGAGGCCGGGCGCACCGGGCTGACTGATTGTCGCTGATTGGTGCAGACTGTTCCACCATTCGACCGAAAATTTGATGATCGGAATATTGACCCAACCGATCATGGCCGTGATCGCGGCAAGACGCGACGCGCGTTTCCGGTCTTCGATCACCTGCCAGATGGTCATGTAGCCGATATAGATAAACAGCAGGATCAGCACGCTGGTCATGCGCCCGTCCCATTGCCAATACGTGCCCCAATCAGGCTTTCCCCACAGGCTGCCCGTGATTAGGGCAAGTGCCGTGAAAGCGGCGCCTGGGAGCGCTAGAGACCGGGCGGCAAGGTCGGCAATCGGATGACGCCAGACGAAGCTGATCAGGCTCGCGAGCGCAATTGAGCTGTAGGCTGCCATGGCGCACCACGCGGCGGGGACGTGGACATACATGATACGAACTGTGTCACCATGTTCGACCTCGGTTGGTGAGGCAATCAGCGCTTGCCACAGACCAATCGTAAGCACGATGAGGGCACCCCAACCGAAAACCGGCGTCAACCAGCGGGCGAGGCCTACGAAACGCTGCGGGTTGGCGAAACGGGTAAACATCTAAGCGGGACCTCTATTTGCGGCCAATGCCGCCACGGTTGCGGGTGTTCCTAGCGCGACAGCGATGAAGCTCAAACCCGCAAGGATACGAAATTGCACAGCCGCTATTCCCTCTGACGCAAAGGTGTTGGCGGCTTCTGTTCCGAAAATCAGAACCGGAATCAGCAGCGGAGCTGTCAGGATAACGGCGAGAACTCCGGACCCACGCTGTGCTGCGAGGATAGCGGCCGTGACGGAGGCGTAAGCGGTGATAGCGGGTGCGCCGATGATCAGCGACAGGATCGTGCCGATGATCGCGGGGCCGTCCATGCCGAGCAATAAGGCGAGCAGAGGCGTTGCGATGATTAACGGCGCGAGTCCGGTGATCGCGAAAGACAGGCTCTTGGCCGTAGCAATCGCCAAGCCGGATGCGCCGGAGAGATGCATCTGGGCCAATGCGCCAGTTTCTTGATCAGGCTGATAGAGGCGGTCGAGACCGAGCAAAGCGGATAAGGTCGCGGCGAGCCACAGCAGTCCGGGGCCCAGTTCAGGACGAGATCCGCCGAGCGCAAGGCCGCAAAGAAGGACGAATAGGGCCATAAAGGCCAGAGATAGTCCTGTGCCGGAGGCCCCCCGAGCGGCGAGTTGCAGATCTCTTTTTAGAATGGCGCCCATCATGCGCCCGGCTCCAGCACAAGTTTTAAAGCTTCAACGCCGTTAATCGGTACAGGTTGGTGCGAGGCAATCAAAGCCATCCCGCCGTCTGCGAGATGTCGGCCAAGTGTCGATGTGACTAAGGCGCGGCCATCCGTGTCCAAACCCGCCAATGGCTCATCCATCAACCAAGCCGCGCGGTCTGACGCCATGAGGCGCGCAAGCGACAGGCGTCGCCGCTGTCCGGCGGAGAGGCCAATCACAGGGGTTTTTGTACGGCCTGCTAATCCCACGGAGGTGAGCCTCTCTTCGAGAGACAAACTGTCACCGTTGAGACTTTGCCAGAAAGCTAATTCCTCGCCGAGCGTCAGACCCGATCGTTCAGGGCCGCGATGGGCTGCATAGGCAAGAGCCTCGCGGGAGCTGAGTTCACTGTCTTGCTGGGTCCATTGGGCCGTGCCCGAATCTGGGGTCAGAAGACCAGCACAGGCCAGCAAAAGAGTGGTCTTACCGATGCCGTTGGGCCCCGTTAGCCACAGAGCTTGTCCCGGGCCAAGCGCGAGTGTCAGATCAGAGATCAGAGTTTGATCTCCACGAGACAGGGTCAAGTCTTGCACGTTCAGCCGGATATTATACCGCGGGGTCATGGCAGCCCTATGGCGTGGCTTTTACTCAGAGTCACGATGTTGAAGCGCAGCGTGTGTCTGTCTATCTAGGGTGTATGAAACCACCACATAGAAATCGACGTCTCGGCCTGATCGCGCTCGTTGGGGGTAGCTTGATAGTCGGCGTCGCACTGATCCTGTCCGCGTTGAATGAAAACACGCAATTCTTCTATAATCCGGCGGATGTGTTGGCTGAGAATTTCGAGCCAAAATCTGAGACGTTTCGAATCGGCGGGCTCGTTGTAGACGGCACAGTCGTGCATGAGGGCATCACGACAACTTTTGATCTTGCCGATTTTGAGCGCCCGACCCCAAGCCCGATTCGCGTGACGCATAGCGGACAGTTGCCCAATCTCTTCCGTGAAGGGCAGGGCGTAGTCGTGTCTGGCCGTATGGTGAGTGAGACAGAATTCCTTGCTGACGACGTCCTCGCCAAACATGACGAGAACTATCAACCCAAGATCGAGTATCAGGACGATATTGAGAGTTGAAGGAGCAGTGGCGAGCAGCTCGGCAGATGTGGGGCAGCCTTACCGCTCGCCGTATCCACCGAAGTGGACGACTCACATATGGCAGGTCCAATCCGGTTTGGGCAGTGATTTACTGTGACGATGCTGTGTTAAGTCGTAATGTGGTTTCGAAACCCCTACCGTAGCCCTCTGATTAGCCATCCGTCGCGTTCCGATAGACCGTTCCGTTTTTCATCACGAAATCAACGTCTTCCAACGCACGGATATTTTCTAACGGGTTAGTGTCGACAGCGATAATGTCGGCATAGGCGCCCGATTTGATAACCCCGATTTGTCCTTCGCGATCAAACAGTTTCGCGTTGACGATCGTCGCGCTCTGGATCGCTTGCATGGGAGTTAGACCCCATTTGACCATGTAAGCGAATTGTCGGCCATTGAGCCCATGCGGATAGACACCCGCATCTGTGCCGTAAGCAATCTTCGCGCCTGCCTTTGCGGCGGCTTGGAATCGTTCGCGTTGTGCTTTTCCGACCTGACGTTCTTTTTCGAGGCTTTCGGGAAGGATTCCGGCGGCTTCACCCTCTGACAGAATATAGTCAGATACATAAACATCCATCGATAGGGCTGTACCTTTTTGAATCGCCAGACGGATGCTTTCATCTGTGATCAGGGAGGCATGTTCGACGGAGTCGACTCCGGCTTCAATGGCGGTCTGAATGCCCTTGGACCCGTGGGCATGGACGGCGACTTTCATGCCGAGTTGGTGGGCTTCGTCCACAATGGCTTTCATTTCCTCAGCGGAAAATTGCTGCGCGCCGATTGAGGTGCCTTTGGAGAGGACGCCGCCTGTTCCGCAGAACTTAATGACTTCCGCGCCATATTTTTTGTTCTCACGGACTTTGGTCCGAACCGCCCACGGACCGTCGGCCACGCCGCCGGCTATTTGTTCATACTCAAAAGGTAGAAGATTATTGTCGCAATGCCCCCCTGTGATGCCAATGGACCGACCTGCAGGAATGATACGAGGGCCGGGAATATCGCCGTCGTCGATGGCATTGCGGAGATCGATGTCAGCAAAGCCGGGCGCGCCAACATTACGAATGGTCGTAAACCCGGCTTCGAGGGTCACTTTCGCATTGGCGACGCCAGTAATGGCTGCCCGTGGCGTCGACTCTGCCAGACTATTATAACCATAATTGGCGGCTTTGCCGATCAGATGCGCGTGGCTGTCTGACAATCCAGGAAGAACCGTCATGTCTGAGAGGTCAATAAAGTGATTGGGCTGCTCAAGGCGTTGATAGGCGCGCTCGGACAAAACATCACGAATTTTACCATTCTCAATGACAATATATTGGTCGGTTTGCGTGGTTCCCGCTTCCGTATCGATCATAGTGCCCGCGTGAATTATGGTGACGCCAGCATTACCGTGGTGATTAGCCAGAGCGGGCGCGGTTAAGGATGCAGCTAACAGCAGCGAAAGAGCGAGTTTCATTCAGGTCACCTGTAGTCGTTGGGCAGGATTACAGCTAAGCGCTGCGGCGATGGCACCGCAAGCGCAAATGCCCCGAACGGTTCCGCCGGAGCCGGACTTAATCATCAATGGGGCGGGTTTGTCCGGTCTGTTGACAGCTTGGCGCTGTCTGCACGTCAATCCGAGCCTAACCATTGCGATCTACGAACAGAAGGATAGGATTGGTGGAGACCATACTTGGTCGCTCAACCTGTCAGATATTCCGCCAAGTCTTAGGGATTGGTTCGATCCGTTTATCGCCTATCGCTGGCCCCGATACGATGTGCGGTTCCCGCAACGTGAACGGACATTGGAGATCGAATATGGATCAGGCAATTCCGAGACATTACGAGGCTGTGTCGAACCGTTGATCCAGTCTGGGCGTTTGCAGCTTCATTTGGGTCAGGCCGGACCTGTAGGCAGCCATACCCCAACGATAGACGCGACGGGCTATAGTCTAAGGGACGACGAGTTTCCGGGTTGGCAGAAATTTGTCGGCCACGTCATTCAGTGTGACCAGCCTCACGGCGTCGCGCACCCAGTTATCATGGATGCGACTGTGGAACAGATTGACGGCTATCGGTTCATCTATTTGTTGCCGTTTTCGGATCACGAAATCTTGGTTGAAGATACATATTTTTCTAACTCTCCGCATTTGTCAGAGAATGAAATCGGCCACCGGATCGAGGACTATATTCAACAGAAGGGATGGGGCGCCCACAAGATTGTTCGGACGGAAAAGGGCGTCTTGCCGATGATGATGGCCACAGACCGCGACGATGACAGCGCGAAGATCGGGCTAGGCGGCGGTTTTGCCGTCGCGGCGACGGGCTTTACGGTGCCACATGCTGTCGAGGTCGCGGACAAAATTGCACAAACGATCGCACACGGTGGTCCGAAGGTAGCGACGAAAGCGATTGCCGCCTTTCGACGCGATCATTTGCGCCGCGAAGGATACGCGCGACGACTTAACCGCATGTTTTTTCGGGCCGCCGATCCATCGCGGCGTTATGTCGTGTTGCAGCGCTTCTACGGTCTGGGCGAAGGGCTGATCCGCCGCTTTTATCGCAATGATTTGACGCGGCGAGACAAAGCTAGAATTTTGATCGGAAAACCTCCTGTACCCGTATCTAAAGCACTTACTCATTTTTCTGAATCCGACTTCATCCGGCGCGAACGTGCCAAAGGAAAATCGTCATGACTGCTGTGATTGATCCAGCTGAAATTGCCGCCGCAAAGGTAGGCGGTAAACCCACCGCCATTGTTATCGGTGCCGGGTTTGGCGGCATCGCATTGGCGATCCGTCTGCAAACGATGGGCTTCGCAGTGACGCTTCTCGACAATCGCGATAAGCCGGGCGGGCGGGCCTATGTCTATGAAGAAGACGGGTTTAAGTTTGATGGCGGCCCAACGGTCATCACTGATCCGGATTGCTTGCGCGAGCTCTGGGATATCTCAGGCCGAAACATGGATGATTACGTCACCCTGCTTCCGGTTGATCCGTTTTACCGGCTCCAGTGGGAAGACGGGGACGTGCTCGACTACACCCAAAGTCAGGAGACGCTGGAAGCCGAAATCGGCAAACGCAATCAAGCCGACGTAGCAGGCTATCGTAAGTTCTTGGCTTACAGCCAAGACCTTTATCGCGAAGGCTATGAGAAGCTCGGTACGACCGCTTTTCTGAAGTTCGGTCAGATGATTAAGGCAGCACCGCAACTGATCCGCTTGCGCGCTGACAAGAGCGTCTATTCCATGGTCAGTAAGTTCGTGAAGAACGAACGGGTTCGTCAACTCCTCTCTTTTCAATCGCTCCTCGTGGGAGGCAATCCCTTTAAAACGAGCTCCATCTACGCCTTGATCCACGCGCTTGAGCGTAAGGGTGGTGTCTGGTTCGCCAAAGGCGGAACCGGGGCTTTGGTTGATGGGATGATAAGACTTTTCAATGACCTAGGGGGAGTGGTTAAACTATCCACTGAGATCACAGACATCCGAACTGAGGGTGATCGTGTCACTGGTGTTGAGGCGGTCGATGGTTGGTCAATGGATGCCGATCTGGTCGCATCGAATGCGGATGTCGTTCACACCTATACGCAACTGCTGCGCGGTCATGACCGGGGTAAGAGTTACGGGAAAGAGTTGAAAAAGAAGAGCCATTCCATGTCGCTCTTCGTACTCTATTTCGGTCTGAAAACGACACATCCGGATATGAAGCACCACATCATATTGCTGGGTCAACGCTACCGTGAGCTTATCGCGGAAATTTTCGGCAAGGGTCGGAAAGTGCCCGATGACTTCTCTCTCTACCTTCACGCGCCTTGCGTGACGGACCCGTCCATGGCGCCGGAGGGCTGCTCATCCTACTATGTCTTGTCGCCGGTGCCGCATCTGGGTCATGCCGACATTGATTGGGATGAGTTTGGTCAGGCCTATGCTGACAAGATCCTCGATTATCTGGAAGAACATTCGATCCCGAATTTACGACGCGATCTAGTGGTGCAGAAGACGCTCACGCCGTTTGGTTTTCGCGACGAGATGAATACGCATCATGGGAGTGCGTTCTCAATCGAACCCATCCTGACCCAGTCGGCTTGGTTCCGGCCGCATAACCGCGACGATGTGTTGGGCAATCTCTATATTGTGGGGGCGGGCACACACCCTGGCGCCGGGGTTCCGGGCGTCGTGGGCGCGGCCAAGGCCACGGCGGGCGTCGTCGCAGATGATTTCAAGTCTGTGCTGGCGAGCTGATCGCTCACGCCCAACTCACAGGGCTTCACGAGGAATTGTGGAGCCAGCATCAGATGAGTTGCTAAAGGCCCCGAAATTAACTGGGAGTCTTCCATGCCTAAACTTCGCCTGCCGCTCTTTTTGACGCGGCTCTCCATCGTGTGCTTTTTACTGCCTTGGCAGTTGATGCGGTTTCTGCGGCCTGAAGCTGCCGACGGTATCGCTAAGAAATATTATCACTTGCCGGGTCTTTCGACCGGTGTCGGCTATGCGATTGGCGTGTTCTGGATGGTTCTGCTCCTCGCCTTCTTGGTCGGGTTCAAGAAGCGGATCAGCTATGGTCTAGTGTTCCTGCTGCACGCCGGAGCGATTATTGTCGCGCTTCCATTCTACATTCCGTGGATGGAGAACTTTAATCAGCTCTTCCTCGCGGCGATCCCAGCGGCGGCAGCTATGGGCTTGCTTTACGTGTTACGCGACGAGGACACGATGTTGTCGCTGAAATAATCGAAAGTTTTTTCGATCTAGGCAATCCAGCGCCCTTAGGTGCTGCGTATCTAGTCTGTTCAGCATCTCAGGTCCCTTGATGCTGACCCTTGTCCAGAATCGTCCCCTTGTGACTGGACATCTCTTTTAGCGCCCCGGCGGCTACCGCCGCGGGCGCTTTTTTGTACCTGTCGCTAAATTGATCATACGTTTGGCCAGAAACAGCCACGTCCGGTCGATCAATAGCAGGCCGATTAAAACCAGCACGGCCCACCAGACCGGTTTTCCTGTCCATCCGATCCAAATTAACGCCGCGAGAACTAACGGGTAGAGGAAGATCGCGACAGCGAACCGCCAAATCGCAACCGCCTTATCGATCATTCTTCCAGAGCTCTGGGCAGGATCAGATCGACAAAGGCCCAACTCTCCGGTGACAGCCAATCGCCGTCATTTTGCCTTTGTAGAACCGTGCAGGCGCCCGTCGGATAATCGGCGCTCTGTCCCGTGAAGTAACCATGCAAATCCGCCCAGCCGGGATTGTGACCGAGCCACATGAGCCGGTCGATATCGGGTTCGCCTTCGGTCCGGGCCACTCTGAAAACATCCGAGGGTGAGGCGTGGTAGAATTCGCTGAAATAGTCGACGCGTTGTGCGCTGGGGATAGCACGGATCAGTCGCATGGACGTTTCGCGCGTGCGTTTGGAGTCGCTGCTCCAGATTGTCTGAGGCGCAAACCCCCGCGCGTGCAGGGCTTGGCCAACAGCAGTCGCCGCTTTGCGCCCGCGCGAATTTAGCGGGCGCTCATGGTCGGTCATATCAGCATTAGCCCAGCTAGACTTGGCGTGACGCATCAATAGGAGATGTGTGAGCATGATCCTACATGACGTTAGTCGATCGTATAGACAATCCCGAAGCGCGAAATGGTGTCTGTCTTCTCTGTGCCAAATGGCACATCAGAATGATGATCGATCCGGAACGATGCGCGCGCCGCGAGGTTGCCCATCAGGTTCGCTGTCAGACCAACTTCGCTCCAGAGATAGGTGTCGGAATCCGACCAAAGGACGCCGGAATCATTATAGGCTGAGACCTGCTCATTGATCTGCCAGTCGAAATCCGACTCGGCGTTGACTGCGAACTCATTATTCGTGATGTCGAGCGCGGATGTTTGTGACCGATAACCGACACCGGTCGTCACGCTCCATCCGATGGGTTTGCCTTCGTAGATCGTATAACCGAGGCCACCCCCGATGAAATAGCCGTCAGTGAACGCGCCGAAATCATCATAGTAATAGTCGGCTGTCCCGAAGCCGAAGAGACGGTCGCTAATGTCGCGTTCAAGCTGATAGCCCAGATTGAAACGTTCCCGGTTTTGGACGCCATTCACCGTGCCGTAATCTGCGCTGGCCGCGAATTTGTGACGCCATCTCTCGCCAATATTATCGAGTTTTAGCCCGACGCCGACATTGGTCGTGTCCGTATTGCCGGTGGTGCGGTTGGCGGTGAGGGACGCTTCGCCGACCCAACCGTTTGCATCTTGAGCTACAGCGAGGCTGGGCAGAAGGAGGCTAGGTAGGGCAAGAAGTGAGAGGGCGAATGTTGTTGTGCGCAGCATGATGGTGTTTCCCAAAGTGATTTGGGACGCCTTTGGGAAAACTGCGTTAATGCACCCTGAATGACGCTGCGCTTTACCCGCGCATCGCACCGCCTTATGGCGACCGCCAGCAACCCATAAACGACTTCAACACAGCCCGGTTTCACCCATGTTCGACCTCAAAGCCATTCGCGAAAACCCTGACGCCTTCGACGCCGGATGGGCGCGTCGTGGTCTCGATCCGCAGACGCCCACTATTCTTGAGAAGGATAAGCTGATCCGCAAGGTCAAGACGATGGTCCAAGAGGCCGAGGCGGCTCGCAATAAAGCGTCCAAACAGATCGGTGCGGCCATGGGCCGGGGCGATAAAGAGGACGCTGAGCGTCTCAAAACTGAAGTGGCGGGTGCGAAGAATGTTATCGCTGCGCTCGGCGTCCAGCTTGAGAGCGAAGATGCCGTTCTCAACGATCTGCTGGCCAGCCTGCCTAATATCCCGGCGGATGATGTGCCCAATGGCGCGAGCGAGGACGAGAATGTCGAGATCGCCAAATGGGGTGATCCACGCAGCTTTGATTTTGACCCGAAAGCCCATGATGACCTCGGTGAAGCGTTGGGCATGATGGATTTTGAAACGGCCGCTAAAATGAGCGGCAGCCGCTTTGTCATCTTGCGCGGCGCACTATCCCGCTTGGACCGAGCCCTCGCAGCAATGATGCTTGATATGCAAACGGGCGAGGGGTTTGAGGAAACGTCACCGCCGCTCTTAGTATGGGCCGACCCGCTCTATGGAACAGGACAACTGCCAAAATTTGAAGAAGATCTCTATAAGACGACGGGTGATCATTACCTGATCCCAACAGCTGAAGTCTCCCTCACGAATACCGTTCGCGAAAGCATCCTTGATCTGGACACACTCCCGCATCGCTTAACGGCGCACACACCCTGTTTCCGCAGTGAAGCCGGGTCTGCGGGTCGCGACACGAAGGGCATGATCCGGCAGCACCAGTTCAATAAGGTTGAGCTAGTGTCGATTGCGACGCCGGACCAGTCGGATGACGAACATAAGAACATGCTGCGCTGCGCAGAAGCCGTGTTGCAAAGGCTGGAGCTGCCTTATCGCGTAGTCGAGCTTTGCACGGGTGATCTTGGGTTCGGCGCGCGCAAAACCTATGACATTGATGTCTGGTTGCCGAGCCAGCAGACCTACCGCGAGATCAGCTCAATTTCGAACTGCGGCGACTTTCAGGCCCGGCGCATGAATGCGCGCTACCGGGCCGGGGAGAAGGATAACCGCTTCGTCCATACGCTGAACGGCAGTGGTCTGGCTGTGGGCCGGACATTGGTCGCGGTGCTTGAGAATTACCAGAACGAAGACGGTAGCATTACCGTGCCGACCGCGTTGGTGCCCTATATGGGCGGCGTTGAGACGATCGGTTAAACGACACGTCTCTCTCTAGAGCGGTGCGCAGGCCTCGCTCAGCCAAGCGGCGACGTTTCCGTCCAGTTCTGGCCCGATCTCTTTGATTACGCGGGCGTGATAGTCATCGACATATTGGCGTTCCGCGCGGGTGAGCATATCCGTGTCGATCAGGGCGCGATGTAGCGGCGCCAGCGTCAGCGTGTGGAAGCCAAGCATCGGGCGTTCGCCGCCGGGAATGTCTGTGGCCTCGGTCACATATTGCAGGTTCTCAATTCGGATCCCGTATTCACCTTCTTTATAGAAGCCGGGCTCGTTGGATACGATCATGCCGGGTTCAAGCGCGACGGTGTTCGGTGTTTTGGAAATGCGTTGCGGACCTTCATGCACGCCAAGGAACACGCCAACCCCGTGACCTGTGCCGTGGTCGTAATCCAGCCCCGCTTGCCAGAGCGGATGACGCGCAAGGGCATCGAGATTTGATCCAGTTGTGCCGACAGGGAAACGCACGACCGCGAGCGCGATATGACCTTGTAGCACCAGCGTATAATGTTCGCGCATCGTCTGTGTCGCATTGCCGATGGGGACGGTCCGCGTGACGTCTGTTGTGCCGTCAACATATTGTGCGCCACTATCGACCAGATAGAGCGTGCCGGGGGCGAGGGGCAGAGTCGTGGCCGTATTGACGCGGTAATGACAATGCGCGCCATTGGACCCCGCGCCGGAGATGGTTTCAAAAGACAAATCTTTGAGTTCGCCCGTGGCGTGGCGGAATGTCTCTAGCTTTACGGCGGCGTCGATCTCGTCATACTCGCCGGATTGAGCCTCCGTATCCAGCCAGTGCAGAAAGCGGATCAATGGAACCGCGTCGCGGCGATGAGCGGTCTCAGTGCCACGGAGTTCCGCCTGTGATTTTTTAGCTTTTGGCAGCGCGACAGGGTCCTGCTGCGCTAGAACGGTTGCCCCGGCGGCTTTGAGTTGTTGTGAGTGCCAAGCGGAGCTTGTGACCGGGTCAACCATCACCGTCTTGCCCGACCAGTTGGTGAGGTCGTCCGCTAGCTTGGTCTCGTCTGTCACGCTGACTTCATTGCCAAGATGGGCGTGCACCGCGTCCGATAGCTTATCCGGGTCGGTATAAAGGGTCACACGACTCTCAGCGTCGATAACGGCATTGGCCAGCATGAGTGGCGTGCAGCGCACGTCAGACCCGCGCAGGTTCAGCAGCCAGGCGATGGAAGCCGGCGCCGTAATCATCGCCGCATCGGCATTGGCATGCGCAATGGCGCGTCCAATGTCAGCGCGCTTCTCAGCGTGGCTTTTCCCGGCCAGTGCGTCAGGCTGAATGACGACAGCGCCCTTCGGCGCAGCGGGTCGGTCAGCCCAAGCTGTATCGATCGGGTTGGTCTCAAGCGAAATAAGCTCTGCGCCTGCGCCCGTGACAGCTTTGCGGATGGCGGCAATAGCTTTCGGCGGGTGAAGTTTTGGATCGAAACCAATCTTTTCACCTTCGCGAAGATTGTTCCGTAGCCATTTGTCGATGCCGTCTTCTAATCTAACATAGTCAAACAGCGCGCCTTCGACTTGGGCGCGGACTTGTAGCGTATAACGGCCATCGGTGAACATGGCGGCGCGGTCACCGAGCACGACGGCCGCACCCGCCGACCCTGTAAAGCCGGTCGTCCACATCAGCCGCTCATTATGAGCGGGCAGATATTCGTTATTATATTCGTCTTCATGCGGGATCAGAAACCCGTCCAATTCCAGCCTATTCAATTCGCCCCGAAGCAGAGGGAGGTTGGCGCGACCCATTTGCGGGCCGCCCACAACGTCGAAGGTTTGGATGGTCTGTATTGCTGTTTGGCTCATGGGCTCAACCTAGGCGCTTTCAAAGCATAGGGAAAGCGACGCCCTGAAAATCCGCAGCATAAGTCTAACAAACGTCAAACGAGCCCGCGAAATAGGCGTCCGATCAAGAAGTCCTAACACTCAACTAACGAAGTCGCGGGGTTCCACCCATTTTTGCATAGCTCCGTTGGCACACTGTTGGTTCAGGTTAACAGGCTGCTTCCCTACATGAAGGCCAATGAAGAAAAGTATGGCCTGCCGATAAGGATGGGCCAGTTAAAAGAGGAAAAGACGAGATGTCTTATCAGTTCGATGCGAGCCAATTGCGCACGCGAAATCAAACCCAAACTAAAGTCGGCGGCGATGTTTCTGCTACCCGCCTTCTGGCCCGCCGTACGGTCCGCCAAAATCGCCGGGCACAACGCGCGCTCTAAAGCCGCTCACTCCGATCCATCGTTCACACGATGACAAAGGCTCGAACCTCTGGTTCGGGCCTTTTTTTATTCTGAAAAGTGATCATATATTCATAAGTGAATGAAATATACACAAAACATGTGACTATGAATGGATTGGATGTTGTTGCATACGGATTTCAGTCAGAATGCCACCGTCTGAAACGGCATTCGTTCATAGAAAGAAAGCCCCATGGCCTATTCATTCGATACCAAAACGCTTCTCGAAACATCGACCCCCCTTGGTCGTCTGCCGAGCAGTCCCCGCCTCCTGTCTCGCCGTATCAAACGTCGGGCACGTCGTAACGTTCGGAACTTCTAGACTTTCGTCGCGAGCAATGAAGTCCAGCCGTCGAGGCTGGGCTTTGTCATCACTGAGAGGCCGCAGGCCCTAAAAGCCTCTGCCACCCATTCAGCCTGTTCGTCGAGAATGCCTGAGAGAACCGCGATTGCGCCAGGCTTCATCGCGGACTCAATATCTGGGGCGAGTTCTCTCAAGGGTCCTGCCAAAATATTGGCGATGATGAGGTCGAACTGGAGACCCTTTAATTGAGGGGCGTGAAACCCATCGGCGGCAAGGCTATCAAATTGAGTGTCGTTCAATTCGGCATTCTGGTCCGCCACGTCCACCGCAATTGGATCAATATCCGTCGCTAAGAGGTCCGCGGTCGGCCAGAGCTTTGCCGCTGCAATCGCTAGAATACCGGCTCCCGTTCCTAAATCGAGAATGCTTGTTGGCTGACGGCCTTCCGCTTCAAGCGCATCGAGCATCAGCAGACAGCCTTTCGTCGTGCCGTGATGGCCCGTGCCAAAGGCTTGTCCGGCGTCGACGAGGATGGGAGTCTTTCCGTCAACATTGGGCGCATCATGGCTGCCGTGAACGACAAACCGTCCGGCATGGATCGGCGGTAGGCCCGACTGGCTCAGCCCGACCCAATCCGTATCAGGCAGTTGCGCAACACTGGCTTCAAGCTCCGGTGGGAGTTGGTTACGTGCCATTTTGGCTTCTGCTTCCCCTTCGTACAGCGCTTGAACGCTGACAGTGTCTGGACCGTTGTCAAAAATTGAAACGGCCAGCGCTTCTGTAAGATCGTCAAAACCTAACTGCTCGGCAATATCATATCCGACATTGCGTAGCGCGAGAACGGTCAGGGCGAAGGGGGATGACATCAGGCTAAACCTCAGAGGCGCGTTGCACGAAACCGTCCAGTACCATTTTTTCGCCGGCCTTTTCGAAATCGACAGTGAGCTTGGTGCCGTCGGTTTCTAGAACGGCCCCATAGCCGAACTTGGTGTGGAAGACCCGCTCACCGACATTATAATTCGAAACCTTGCCTTTGGCAGGGCGGCGCACGGCGTGACCTTCAATATCCTTGGGGGCGCGGCCGAATCTCTGATCTTTATTTTTCTGGAAGCGTTGCCAACCCGGTGATGTGCGCCCTGAATCTTGCGCGCGAGCGAAGCTTCGTCCAAAATCTTCCTGCACGCGATCGGTGATCCGTGACGGGTTATATTGCCCGGCTTCGCTTTCCACATCCACATGCTGGATCGGGAGTTCATCGACAAAGCGTGAGGGTAGAGAGGATTGCCAAGACCCATAGACTTGACGATTGGCAGCGAAATAAATTTTCGCCATTTCACGGGCTCGGGTGATGCCGACATAGGCAAGTCGGCGTTCTTCTTCCAAACCCGCCATCCCGCTTTCGTCCAAAGAGCGCTGGCTCGGAAATGTGCCTTCCTCCCAGCCGGGTAGGAAGACGAGCGGGAACTCTAACCCTTTGGCGGAGTGGAGCGTCATGAGGCTGATTTCGTCTTCCTGTGGTCCTGATTCCACATCCAGAACGAGGCTGACATGTTCCATATACGCTTCGAGCGTGTCGAACTCGCCCATGGCGATGATGAGCTCTTTGAGGTTGTCTAATCGGCCTTGGGATTTCGCATCTTTATTGTCGCGCCACATCTGGGTGTAGCCCGACTCGTCGAGGATGCGTTCGGCCATTTCTGTATGTTTGGTGTCTTCCGCTTCGCGGCGCCAGCGGTCCACATCGAGCAAAAAAGCACGAAGCGCCGAGCGGGCCTTGCCGCGGATTTCATCAGTACGAATGATCGCCCGGGTCGCATGTTCCAGTGATACATTCATCGAACGCGCCGCTTGCTGCAATTTGCTAATGCTGGTGGCACCAATGCCGCGCTTAGGTGTGTTGACGATACGTTCGAAAGCGAGGTCATCCGTGTCCGAGCGCAACACACGAAGATAGGCGTGGGCATCGCGGATTTCCGCCCGCTCGAAGAAGCGGGGCCCGCCGATGACACGGTATGGAAGACCGAGTTGGATGAACCGTTCCTCGAAATTTCGCATCTGCCGGGATGCGCGTACGAGGATCGCGACATCATTATAGGATCGGCCTTTGGATTTCCAATTCTCGATCTCGCCCGCAATGATGCGCGCTTCGGCCGGGCCATCCCAGACACCTGTGACGCTGACCTTGTGGCCACCTGCATCCTCGGTCCAGAGCGTCTTACCAAGACGGTCTTTATTGGCGGCGATTAGCCCCGAAGCGGCCCCCAGAATATGTTCGGTAGAGCGGTAATTTCGTTCTAGGCGGATGACCTTTGCACCTGGGAAATCCTGCTCAAACCGCAGAATGTTATCAACTTCTGCGCCGCGCCAACCATAGATGGACTGATCATCATCGCCCACGCAGCAGACATTGTTAGAGCCCTGCGCCAGTAGTCTGAGCCAAAGATACTGCGCGACATTCGTATCCTGATACTCATCCACCAACAGGTAGCGGAAGCGTTCGTGATAGCGTTTCAATACGTCCGGATGTTTCTGGAAGATCGTGATATTGTGGAGCAGCAAGTCGCCAAAATCGACGGCGTTCAGTATGGTGAGGCGGCTCTGATAGGTCTTATAGAGTTCAATCCCTTTGCCATCAGCAAAGGCGAAGCCATCATCTGCGCCGAGCTTGTCCGGGGTTAGCCCCTTATTCTTCCAGCCATCAATCAGTGCGGCAAGATAGCGCGCCGTCCAGCGTTTTTCGTCAATGCCAGCGGCTTTGATAATTTGCTTCAGCAAACGTATTTGGTCATCCGTATCAAGAATGGTGAAGCTGGATTTCAAATTGACCAACTCGGAGTGGATGCGGAGTATTTTCGCAGCGATGGAGTGAAATGTCCCGAGCCAAGGCAGGCCTTCAACCTCTTCGCCCATCGTCTTCCCGACCCGTTCGCGCATTTCCCGCGCAGCCTTGTTGGTAAAGGTGACGGACAAAATCTGACTTGGATAAGCGAGACGGTTATTGAGGATATGCGCCAGCCGTGTGGTGAGAACGCGCGTTTTACCGGTGCCAGCTCCGGCGAGGACCAAGAGTGGCCCATCCGTACTCATTACTGCTTCGAGTTGTTCCGGGTTCAGCCCAGAAAGATAGTCGGCATCTGTGCTGACGGACCGCACAGGCATCGCGCGTGCGGAGATCGAGCCTGATTGGGTTGGCGCAGGCGGCGCAGGTCGGAACGAATCGGAACGGCTCATACTGACTGGAACATAGGGGCAACGCCAAGGCGTGGCGAGGGTTCGGGGTGGTTTACCTCAGCCGATGCTACGCCTAAACGATGGCCATGCTCGGTAGCCTATACAGTGCGGACATTTTGACGCTCTCCAGCACGCTGGAAAATAAGGCGCTCGATCATCCTGACGGCACGGCCCGCAAGGTCAGCAAAATGTGTGGATCATGGGTCGAGATTGATATCGCAATGAATGGCGATGAGATTTCCGATGTGGCCCTACGTGTCCAAGCGTGCGCGCTGGGGCAAGCAAGCGCGGCGATCCTCAAAGAACAGATCGTCGGGTCGACCTTGGCGGCGTTGATAGAGGCACGGGATGGTCTCCGCGCGATGTTAAAGGATGACGGACCTGCGCCAACAGGACGGTTTGGCCGGCTTGTACTATTGGAAGGGGTTCGAGCCTATCCGGCCCGTCATCAGAGCACGATGTTAGCGTTTGAGGCGGCGGTTGAGGCTGTCGAAATAGCCATGGGGAAGACATGAGACAGTTTTCAGTCGTCATGATTGGTGCCCTCTTCGGGTGCGCTCAAATTGGATCAAACGCCGTACCATTGTCGAGCGACGTGATTGAGATCGAGACCGCCTCGGTTTTCACTATGGACTATCGTGGGCCAGAGGTTGGAGAGTCAGCGTCGACCTTCACGGATTACCGTTACTGGCTGGAGGTCACTCACAAAGGTTCTGGTGAGAAAACGAGGGTCGAAGGCTATTTCGCTGCCGATGGCGACGCTGCGAATAGCGGGGCGAATCGCGGATCGCTGTGGCGGGCCAATCTGGTTCTTGAGCAGCCGGGTTCGCACGATGTTACGCAATATTTCTGCTCCGGAACGAACGTGGCACTGGACGGTTGCGAAGGCGACCGCGTCGGGTCGCGGCAGGTAACATTCATAGATGGCTCTGATGTAGCCCTAACGAAGAGACGCCTAACCTTGACCCAAGGGGCGACGCGGTATCTGGAACAAGGGGATGCTCCTTTCATCAAAACAGGAGCGGGATCGCCAGAAAACATCCTTGCTTACGCTGACTTTGACGGAACCTATGATGCGGGGGGACTCCGTTCCCAGCACTTGCTGAGGATCAGCTTCACGCGTTTGAACCGCATTTGAAGGATGCCCGCCCGGATGATCCAGCATGGGGGAATGGCAAGGGTGCGGCGCTCCTCGGTCTGTTCAATTATTACGAAGGGGTCGGCGTTAATTCGCAATATCTCGTTGCAATGAACATTCACGGCGATGGCTGGGACGTGTCGCCATGGGTATCGCATGATGATCCCTACGTTTTTGATGTCTCTAAGCTCGCGCAGTGGCGAACGGTCTTCGAGCACGCGAATGAACGCGGCGTTGCGATCCACTTCTTCTTCACTGAGACTGAGAATGAGAGCTTTTTCGAAGCCCATGACGGCCTAACCATCGGCGAGGGTTTTGCCTCGTCCCGTAAACTCTATTACCGTGAGATGGTGGCACGCTTTGGCCACTTACCAATGATCATTTGGAATTTGGGCGAGGAAAATGGTGTTGCCGGTAATTCAGGCGATGATCCATATCGGCAGCCCACAAGTCCGGTTCAGCGTATGGCTTTTGCAGACTATATTGATCAGCTCGACTACCGAGACCATGCCGTCGTTAGTCATAACTGGCCCGACGAAGAAGAAGCGATTTACGGGCCGAAACTCGGCCATCCGAGCTTCTCCGGTATCAGCCTTCAGGCGCATCACAACTATTTCGACAAGGCTATGGAATGGACGCAGCGCTCAGCTGCCGCTGATCGCCCTTGGATGGTGTCTGTTGATGAGCCCCTCGGCTGGGAGTTTGGGGCGCGGCCTGATGCAGACGTTGATCGGCGCGATGAAATTCTAACGGTTTTGTGGCCATCCTTGCTTGGCGGCGCGACGGGGGTTGAATGGTACTTCGGTTGGCAAAATAATGCGCCAACGTCGGATCTTTCGAGTGAAGACCAACGCTCTCGTGACCGCCTCTGGCGGACTAGCGCGAAAGTGCGGACGTTTTTCGAGGGCTTACCTTTGACCAAGATGAGCTCACGTCGCGATGGCGAGATGATGATTTTGGAAGGTGAGGGCTACCACCTCGCCATGACGGACGGGTCTGTCGTCTACACAGCACCAAACAAAGCACTGAGAACGATCGATCCTTTTAGTCCGAAATAAGGATCAAGGTTTCGGCGCCTCTTTTGAATCGCGATAGAGTTCCAGAACGGCCGGCCAAGTTTTGACGAAATAGTTGCGGCCTTGATCCCAATCCTCGCCGATGCCGAAACCCGTATGGAAGAGGCGCACGCGCGTTGTGTCGGCATCGACAGGCTCAAACAGGATTTGCACCGTCGTTAGATGCGGGCGGATCTCTGGCATATAGGGCGGCATGGCCCAAGTGAAACTGAGCATCTCGTCGGGTTGGATCGCTAATATCCGACCGTCATCATTGCCGCATGACCCTTTCGGGGCCTCTAGCGAGAAGCAGAGCTCATACATCCCGCCAGGCTTGGCTTCGATGGTGGCTTGCGGCGCAAAGAATGCCTCGATGCCGTCAGCAGTCGTCCAGTCTGAAAAGACGTCAGCCTGGTTTGCGTCTACCGTTATCTCTTCATAGATCATGGGTCGAAGTTGAGCATTGGCCGTAGTGACCGTCGACAGGACCGAACCGAGTCCGAGAATCGCATATATCAGTTTCATAGTGGCCTCGCAGAAGGATTTGTAATGTTGCCTTACCATGACCTTACAGGATCATGGCGATTTTGGACAATCACAGGGCGTAGGACAATGGGCATGAGGTGCTGAATGCGACCGGAATATGGCCACGTCAGCCCGTCGAAATCATGAAATGCTGGTAAGTTGAGCTCTGGTTCGAATGCCCCCACGTCTGTCTCATCGCTTGGGGGTGACGGCATCGACCAATCAAGGAGAGAGACATGCCTTTTCCAACTAAACTAATCACAGACACGGTTCTTTTGGCCGCGCTTTGCACAGCTTCAGTCGCGTACGCTCAAGACGATATGGACACGTCAGATGCGCTCCGCGCAGAAACGGTCGTCACGCAAGAGCAGGTGAGGACGTTCATGGTGTCCGCCGATATTGACGAAGACGGCATGCTCAACGTGGACGAGTTCAAAAGCTTTACGGTTGCACTCGCCGACGCGGGTGATGTGGATGCCCGAACGCTTATTCTATCCGGGAAATACAAGACGCGTTTCACCGAATTGGATCATGATAAGGACGGTCTTCTGACATCAACTGAAGTGCTGACCAAGCCAGTCGATCCTATGGAAATGAATCCAGAGCTGGATATGGATGACGAATAGGCCGCACAAGACGATTGAGCGACAAGCTTATAATCATTGAAATGATGGGAACGAATTAGCCTGTCCGACCGTTAATGAAACAAGAGCAATATCGCTTGAACATTTTCTGGGAGAGACCAATGCTTCGTTGGGCCATCATTTTCTTTGTAATCGCTATCGTCGCCGCCGTTCTCGGTTTTGGCGGAATCGCAGGTGCCGCATCTGGCATCGCACAGCTTCTATTCTTCGTGTTTATCGTGCTGTTCGTGATCGGACTGATCATGCATCTGGTTCGCAAAGCCTAGACTGGCTGAATAGAAAAATGAGAAAGCCCTGGACGAAAGTCCGGGGCTTTTTTGTGTCTGGTGCTACGGAGATTCTGTCTCTTGAGGCTCTTCAGTATCCTCATCGACGGTCTGTATATCCGTAATCGTCACCGATCCAAGAAGCCCACGCTGACGGATTTTATCCATTTTCTGACGTTGCTCCGAGATCGCTCGTTGAAGGGTGGATGATATGGTTGTGTTGCCCAAACGACTTTGAGACTGCACATTGCTGATGGGGCGCCAATCCGCATCGCCTTTCGTCAAATCCGCAGTCGCCTTTTCGTAAGTCATGGTCGTTAGAGTGCCATTGGATGCCTCTAACTGATCGCGCACATCTGATGACATAAGCGAAGATAAATGTTTCCGTAGATCAGCCTCGAAATCTGGGAAGAGGTAGGGGGCTGCATCCCGATAGTGGCGCGAAATGCGTGCTTTGCGTCCATCAAGATGGAACGCCCGGAGAGAATTCACAAACTCATTGGCGGAAAATCTAAGCGTATCATCGAGGTTTCCAGCAGTGAAGGCTTTCCGTTGGATCGATGGAGATCCGATATCGCCGTGGAAAAATCCGTAAATGACCATCGGGTCTGACCAATTTCGGTAAACTATGTCTTCGCGGATATTGCGCAGAGACAGCGCCACACCGTGGATGGTTACGCGTTTCGTATCGTGGAATGGAAGACCATCAGCCCCTTTCAATCGGGACGGAGCCCCGGTTGGATATTGATCAGCAATCGCTTGGATCACCAACGCATTGTGAAGGTTGAGCCAGTAAGAGAGCTGCTCTTTCCGAGACAAAGCCGGAAGATCCAGGTGATTTCCGATCCTGACGAGGTCATTCGTATAGTCTGTGATGTATGATTTAAACTCGTCGCCAAATGTTTCGAATACGACTCTGTTGCCTTCGAGCCGATAGGGGGAGACATGACCGTGTACGAAACGCGTTCCAACTACTGGGAGGGGTTTCGGCGCGCGTTGTCGAAGACTTGGTCCCGCATAATAGACCATCTCTTTGAGCAATTGGTCCCAGACCGTGTAATCAATTTGTGTGGGTATAGAGGGTCTCGGTACAAACCGACCCATATCTGTTGAAGCGGAATATGAAGAGGAAGAGCCAACAGTAGGTGCGCTAAGAGACTGCGCTGAGGCAGTCACAGCAGACAGAGTCGACAGGGACAGGGTAAGGGCGATTGTAACGGGGAGTCTAAGCATACCCCCTAAGACCACAGATGTAGTCGACGATAAAGTTACATTATCGAAATTCGATAATGTTAACCCGTACAAATAGGTCGAAGTTAGTTTAGCGCACCGCTGATTTGCGTCACGCCGTCTTTGAATAGGCGTGTTTTGTCTGCGGCTGTCAGCTCTGTGCGGATTAGATCTGCGGCGGCGTCAACCGCAAGATCTGCAGCCCGAGACCGAACTTCAGCGAGGGCTTGGGCTTCGGCTGAGGCGATCTTGGCTTCGGCTTGCGCGGCGCGGCGTTGCAGCCGCTCGGTTAGGTCGGCGCGCGCCTTAGTCGCCATAGCTTCGGCATCACGACGTGCACGATCGACGATGTCTTCGGCTAATTCTTCGGCTTCTGCCTGACGGCGTTGATAGGATGCGAGAAGCGTTTGCGCTTCCTCGCGAAGGCGGCGGGCTTCGTCGAGTTCGTCGCGAATGGCGTCGGCCCGTCCGTCGAGAGCGCTACCCATGGCTTTAAAGCCACCCTTCCAAGCAACGATAGCAAAGAAGAGAAGGACTGGGACAAGAACCCAGAATTCGGATGCGAGGTACCAGGCCTTACCGCCTGCCATGATGAGGTTTGCGGTCATGTTGATCACGCCTTCTTCACCGCTGCTTTAAGCGCCGCATCCGTTACGGTTTTGCCCGTCAATTTCGTGACTAGTGCGCCCGCAACATCTGAAGCCACAGCATCGATGTTAGAGAGCGCTGTCTGCTTGATCTCACGAATGCGCGTTTCCGCCAGCTGGCTTTCACGGTCAGCCTCGGCATCGGCGGCATCCAGTTCAGTCTGGATTTCGGCGTCGAGAGATTGGCGCGTGCTTTCAGCAACGTTGGAGGCTTTCGCCCGCGCGTCCCGCAGCGATTGTTCATAAGCCTTTTCGGCCTCTTTGGCTTCGAGCTTCATCCGCGAGGCACTGTCGAGATCGTCGGCGATCCGGTCGGTCCGGTTGCCAATCGTATCCCGCAGATTGGGGAGGATGAAACGCGAAAGCGCAAAGTAAAGAACCGCAAAGGTCAAGACGAGCCAGAATATCTGGCTTGTCCAAGTGGAGATGTCGAGTTGCGGCAGTCCGCTCGCAGCCTCAGCTGCGTGCTCACCGTCAATATAGGTCGTCTCGGCCGCCATGGCGTCGATCTCCGTCAGTCAGTCGTCAGGGCTGTTCTTACGAGAACAGGATGATCATTGCGAGAACGAAGCCGAACAGGCCCGTCGCTTCGCAAAGGGCAAAGCCCAGCAGCAAGTTGGTGCGTTGACCAGCGGCCGCAGAAGGATTGCGCAGAGCACCTTCAAGATATTTCGAGAAGATTGAACCGATACCAATACCGGCACCGATAAGGGCGGTGCCTGCAAGGCCAGCACCAATGAATTTTGCGGCTTCTGCTTCCATGATGGGGTCTCCTAGAGTTGGATAGCTTTGGGTTTACTTGAGAACGTTAGTGTTCGACGTGATAAACGTCGTTGAGATAAACACAGGTCAGGATCGCAAAAACGAAAGCCTGAAGGGCTGCGACAAGGAATTCGAGTGCCACAATGGCAATCGTACCGGCAATCGGCAAGATCGCGCCCAGCGCAGTGACGCCGCCTTTGGCGATGAGATAGGCCGCGAAAATTGCGAAGAGTTTCAGCATTACGTGTCCAGCAACCATGTTCGCGAACAGCCGTACAGCCAGCGTTACAGGGCGGGATAGGAATGAGATAATCTCAATCGGGATAATGATGGCATACATCGGCAAAGGCAGACCAGCTGGTGCAAAAATCTTAAACCACTTGAAGCCGTTCTTCCAGATGCCTGCGACCATGACGATCAGGATCGTAAAAATGGCCATCGCGGCAGTCACAGCGAGATGTGACGTCGTCGTAAAGGCGTAGGGGTTCATGCCAATCAAATTGGCGAACAGAATGAAGAAGAACAGGGCGAAGACGAAAGGCATGAAGCGCATCGCTTCAGGACCAACCGTGTCACGGACCATGTCCGCGATGAATTCATAAGAGAGCTCGCCAAGCGATTGCATCCGTCCGGGAATGAGCTTGCCGCGCATCGTCAGAACAAAAAACGCAATTATGGCCAACACGGATGCGACCATCCAGAAGGCAGAGTTCGTCCAGGACACAGTCTGTCCGGCGATCTCGAAAAGATCAACCTGACGGTCGATCTGAAACTGTTCCATGGGTCCGCTAGCCACGTCCCGCTCCTTCAGTCTTCATCATCCAATTCAGGAAGGGCTTCACCTTTGGGGATGTGCGCTGTCTTCGCGTCCATGGCATTTGCCGTGCGAAAGACCGTCACAAACCCGGTGGCAATGCCAAACCCAAGCCCAATTAGGAGCCCAATTGGTGCGATCCCGAACAGTTTGTCGATACCCCAACCGAGGAGCATCCCAACCATAACGGACACCAAAAGCTCCGTACTCAATCGCCAAGCCATTCCGAGAAGGGAATTGTCGTCACCATCATCCTTTTTGACCTTCGCTTGGCGACGCGCTGTAGCGGCGGCAAGCTTCTCCTCGAATGCATCGAGGTCGGTCTGAGGGGAGATGTCGGACTGTCCGTTCTGTTTCGGCATGAAAACCAAGCGTTTTTGCTTTAAAGACAGCACCCGGATGGGACCCCTTGAAAGCGCGCGGAACCTAATCAGGGAGGTTCGGCAAGTCAACAGGGTCCGGGGGCATACAAGTCTTTGATAATATTGAACTTATGAAGAAAGATGCAGCCCGTTTGAAACCATGTATGGAATCAAACCATTCATCCTGAAGTGGGGCCTCGCGGCGTCAAGCTGAAGCTAATCATTGAACCTTGTTCGCCGCCGAACATAATACTGGCTGGCGCGTTCGAATTCGTCACGAGTATAGGGCGGGGGAGTATAATTTTTTCTCCATCGACAAACTCATATAGAATTATTCGGATAAACAATCCGTCTTCCGTCTCATCGACATCAAGTATCGCTTTAATCAGACGATCTCCTCCGGTTAGATCGAAGCTGACTGGCTTACGCAACTCGAGTTCGACCTCCCGTTCAAAGGACAATGTATGGCTCCCGCTTTCCGCTGCCTCTACGATGGATCCGGAAAGTTTTAGCGCCACTTCGTTTGCGGAAACCGTGGGGATTAGGACCGTCCCGCCAAGCATGGCGGCTAGTGTTGCGATGATTATACGGGGACGTGTGAGGATCGACGCTAGGGTGCTTTGCTCCTCAGTATTTAGAGGCTTCACATATCCGCGAATAAGGCTTCGAACGACGGCACTCGCCGATCGACCTTCATTGTGGGCTTTCAGCTGTAAGGCCTTCTTATCCTGATGGGACAGGCGGACTTCCAACATCTCCGTTTTCTTGTCGCGCAAATCTTTGGTCATGATGAGCCTCTTGGTCAGACACGTCGAGACTGCATCAAGGAAATTCAATCATACAGGCGTTTTGTGTCCGGACGGCCTCTAAATCGTGTCCCGACAAAATTACTCAGCCGCAACCAAAGCTTCGGCGCGAGCGAGTTCGACGCTAAGCAGTTGCGAGACGCCTTGTTCGGCCATGGTGACGCCGAACAGGCGGTCCATACGGCTCATCGTGACGGGATTGTGCGTGATGGCGATGAACTTGGTGTTCGTCAGGCGGGACATCTCGTCGAGCACATCGCAATAACGGCCGACATTATAGTCATCCAGCGGGGCATCGACTTCGTCGAGCACGCAAACGGGCGCTGGGTTGGACAGGAAGACGGCGAAAATTAGCGCCGTTGCCGTGAGGGCTTGCTCACCCCCTGATAGCAGGCTCATCGGTTTAAGTGTTTTGCCGGGCGGGCGGGCGAAGACTTCAAGTCCGGCTTCCAGTGGGTCGTCGCTCTCTGTCAGGGACAACCAAGCCTCACCACCACCGAACAACGTGACGAATAATTTGGCGAAATGGCCGTTCACGACATCGAAGGCTTCTAGCAGACGCTGGCGGCCTTCTGTGTTGAGTTCATCAATGCCCTCGCGAAGACGAGCGATCGCCGCGATCAGATCTTCGCGCTCAGTCGTCATGTTTTTGAGCGTCTCTTCCTGCTCCGCCGCTTCTTCATCCGCGCGAAGATTGACGCTCCCAAGCCGTTCGCGTTCGGATGCAAGCCGCTCTAACTTCCGCTCAATGTCGTTTTCCGACAAACCGACATCTGGCGAAAGGTTGCCAAGATGCTCGGTCAGCTCAGACGGCTGACATTGCAGCGTCTCATTGATCCGTGCCTTAGTCTCGCCGATCCGCTCTTTCGCGGCGACTAGGCGAGCTTCAGCTCCGGCGCGGGCTTCGCGCGCTTCACCAGCCAACCGTTCCAGATCGCGCGCATGGAGTTCTGCGTCCCGTAACGCGGTCTCAATGCCCGACAGCGCATCTGCAGCAGCGTCGCGCCGACTTTCGGCGTCGGCGAGTTCAGCAAAGAGCTTGTTGCGTCGGTCTTCAAACTTGTCTGGGCCTTCGGTTGCGGCGTGATAGTTGATTTCGGTTGCGTCGTGACGTCCCTGCAAGGTCGCGACCCGGTCTGTGGCTTGGGTGCGGCGACGTTCCCAATCGGCACGTTCTGTCTCGACAGCTTTGAGCCGGGTCGTGCGGGCTTCGATAGCGTTGCGGAGCGATCGGTAAGTAGTGTTCTTTTCGTCCGCGTCAGACCGTGCGTCAAAGAGCCGTTCAGACAAGGCTTCACGTTTTGGGACTAACGTATCGTCTTGATCTGAGCCCGCGACGGCGGCTTTGGCGCTGTCTCTTTGTTGGGTGAGCTCTGCAATTTCGATCCGAAGCCGGTCTATTCGTTCTTCGAGAGAGCGTTTCTGCGCGGTTTCGCGCGCAACATCGGTCTCATATTGGGCGACGGCCGCTTGGGCTGCCCGTTCTTTGCGCTCAAGATCCGGTAACGCGGCTCGCGCCTGAGCCGCAATATCTTTGGCGGTGTTACGACGCGCGCGTGCGGCTTCAAATGTGGTTTGAGCGTTGGCGACCGCCAATTCCGCTGCCTCAATCTCAGCGACCATCTCTTTGAGACGGCCCTGTTGCTTGAGTTTGATGGACGCCGCAGTTTCCGCTCCGGCCTCAACGACAAAACCGTCCCACCGGACAACATGGCCATTGCGTGTGACCAGTCTCTGACCGGGCTTTAGCTGCGCTGTGAGTTCAGCTGCACTGTCCGTCACGCCAATCTGGCTGAGGCGCGCGGTCAATTCGGACGGCCCGCTCACGAGCTGCGATAACGGCGTCGCGCCTGAAGGTAGCGGTTGGTCGCTCTCAGAGGCGCCAGTCCAGCGCAAGGTGGCGTCTCCGCCCACACCCGCATCCAGGTCTTCACCCAGAGCGGCGGCCAAAGCAGTCTCGTACCCTTTTTGCACAGTGATAAGCGACAGGGCTGTGGCATGATTACCGGACCCGCGATTGACAATGCGCTCTAGCGCGGCGCGTTCGGATGTCAGTTCGCTGAGCGCTGATTTCGTATCAGACAGGGCTTCGCGGGCTTGCTGATCCGCTTCGTCGGCTTCGTTTCGAGCCGCAGCAGCTTGGCGTTCCGTTGCTTTTGCGGCTTCTAATGCGTCGAGTGCGTCTTTGGATGAGGCTGCAAACAAATTGGCGGACGTGCCGTCATCCGATGAAATCGCGGCTAGCTTCGCCGTGGCCTCTTCCAGTTCGCGCGCTCGTCCTGACAATCGCCGCTCACTTTGCTCCAACTCACGGGCGGCACTTTCGGCGCGGGCGGTTTGTCCGGCGATCTGTGCGGTGAGCTCATTCATGTCGGCTTCGATTTGGTTGCGAAGGCGCAACGCCACTTCGGCTTCGTCTTGCGCGGCATCAAGCGCGGCTGATTGGTCACCGACAGAGGCGAGATTGTCATATTCGATCTGAAGGCGGGCTTCGGCCGCTTGGGCATCCTCGACGATGCCGCTTTCTCGGACAATGTCAGCGGCAAGCTGCTCAATTTGAGCTTCCAGCTTGCGAATCTCAGACGTGGCCGCTTTTTCGTCGGCGTCTAGGGCTTCCTTTGCCGCGCTTAATCGTGCCAGCACCGCCGCTGCGATCAGTTGTTCTTCTTGTTTAGGTTTGAGATCCCCGGACAGGTTGGCAGCGAGGCGTTGCGCTTCCGTTGCCTTTAGGGCCGTGTCTTGCACATTGGCCTCACAGGCTTTGAGTGCGTCTTGCGCCCCTGCCAGCGTATCGAGCGCTGCGACCCAGCGCTTCAGCCAAAGCAGCGCCCTATATTCATGGATTTCACCTGCAAGCCGTTTGTAACGTGCGGCCTGCCGGGACTGGCGGCGCAGAGACAGGAGCTGGCTTTCGATTTGGGTGAGAATGTCGTCCAAACGTTCGAGGTTATTCTCCGCCGCCCGCAGTCGGAGTTCCGCCTCGTGGCGCCGCGAATGGAGACCGGAGATACCAGCTGCTTCTTCCAAAACCCGACGCCGATTGGCAGGCTTAGCTGAAATTAGCTCGCTGATCTGGTTTTGACGGACCAGAGCGGGGGAGTTGGCTCCGGTCGAGGCATCCGCGAAGAGCAGTTGCACATCCTTGGCGCGGACCGTTTTGCCATTGATTTTGTAGGTCGAGCCTTTGCCCTTGGTAATGACCCGCATGACTTCGAGTTGATCGGAGTCGTTAAAGGCGGCCGGCGCGACACGCGCACTATTATTGATGCTGAGCGTGACATGCGCTTGGTTGCGTCCGGGACGTTGCCGAGTTCCGGAGAAGATAACGTCTTCCATCTGTGCGCCGCGCATGGCTTTGGCGCTATTGGCCCCCATGACCCAGCGGATCGCTTCCAGCAGGTTGGATTTGCCACAACCATTGGGCCCAACAATACCCGTCAGGCCCGGCTCAATCAGGAAGTCAGTGGGCTCGACAAAGCTCTTAAAGCCCGTCAGCGTGATCTTGTCGAAGACCAGCGAGCCCATAGATTACTCGGTTGTCTCTTCAGTTGGCGCAGGCGTCTCTTCGACGGCCTCAGCCACGGGAACGTCTTCGCCGAGCAAAGGGAGGATGACCGCTTCCAATGTTTCCAAAGTGAAGACGGACTGTTTTTCGCCGTTGATAAAGAAGGACGGTGTCCCTGTTACACCGGCATCGACGCCCGCCTGCATGCGATCCATATATTGTTCGCGCAGGTCTTCATTCTTCATGCATTCGATAAAGCCGTCTTCGCTCAGACCAGAGGCCTTGGCGAGGTTGATATAGGCATCGCGAAGTTGACCGCGTTGGGCAAATTCAAACATTTGCGCCTGACGATCGAACTGTAGCTTGATATTTTGGAAGTACTTCTCATCCGCGGCACAAAGCGCGATCATGAACCCAGCATCCGCCATTTGCGGTTGTCCGGCTAGAAACTCGCGGAAGACGTAGCGCACTTTGCCCGTGTCGACATATTTCTTTTTGAAGTCTGGGTAGACCGTCTGGTGCCAGTTGGCGCAGGCGCCGCACGAAACGGACGCATATTCAACCACTGTCACTGTCGCATTCGGATTGCCGATGGCGTGATCGTCAGACCGCTCGAACGCTGTCCGTTCACCATTCGTTACAGCTGTCTCGGTTCCGGTCTCAGCCTTGGGGGCTGAATCTGAATTATTGCAGGCTGCAAACAATGCAGCGGCTCCAATAAGGAAAGATGTGCGAATCACTGAGGCCATAGTCGACAATCCCGAATTGCTGGTGGAGTTCAAGGTGTGCCCATGCGTTTGCTATGTCCCATGCCGGGACTGGGCGCGCCAGTTGTGGATAGGGTCTAGTTTTCGTTGACCCAGCGCATGATTGCGGCTGCATCATTGTCACCACTCATGACTTCGCCGTTGAAGATGAAAGAGGGAATTCCGGTGATCCCGGCTGCGCCCGCGCGGTTAGCCGACGTCTGGAGCGTATCGAAATGGCCCTCATTAGCCAGGCACTCAGCGATTGAAGTCTCGTCTTCTAGACCGGCAACCTTGGCGATGGCGTCATATTGCGCCTTGATGATCGCGCCGTCTTGAGCGCTCAAAATTGTGGATTGACGTGCAAACTGATCTTCAATGACAGTCATATAGGTCTCAGCTGGCGCACATTCGGCCATGATAAATCCTGTGATCGACAGATTGATTGGCGCGCTGGGCAGAGGACGGAAGACGAGACGGAGCTTACCAGTATCGACCAGCTCAGACTTTACGACAGGCCAATCATTCGCGAACCAAGTCCCACAATGTGGACAGACATTCGATGCATAGAGAATGAGTGTGTCTGGCGCGTCAACGCTGCCCATTGTGTGATCGGTTGGCGCCTCTGATAGCATGTAGGCCGGTGTCGAATTGAGCGCCGTAGTCCTATCTTGGGCCAGAGCCGGTGTTGCGGCCAAAAGGGTCAGAGCAAGAAGTGTGACGCGGATCATATTTGGTTCCTGATAACTTCGCGGCCAAGCCGCTCTAAGGCCGTCTTTAGACGGTCATTACCCACTTGCGTAAGGCCTTCTCGCAGTGACGCTTCTTCTGACGGGGTTAAACCCCGTTTAGGTTTCGAGTCAGCTTCGGTCCTAGTCTTCGCTGCAGCCTGAACAACTTGGATGCGCGATACTTGTCCGGCACCGAGATGCGCATTCAATCTTTCTATAATCGGACCGGAGGCCGCGAGAATGAGAGAGGCCGCGGGCCCGGGCGCACTGATGACGAGTGTTCGGCCATCCTTCGTCGCGCGAAATCGGACGGGCGCGCTGATCTTTGACCAGCGCGGACCCATGATTTCCGGCCAAGCGTCTGACAGGGCCAGCGCAGAGCTGCCGCGTTTTGTGCCTTTGGCGGCCAGTGGTCCAAGAACCCGGTTCACAGCCATGCTGGCACTGGGGAGGGGGCGCGCTTGGGGTCGCGCGCGCTGGCTCTCTAAATAACGCTCGACTTTGGCGCGTTCGGATGGAGTGAGAGGACGGTGTGTCACAGTCTGACCATCGACCATTGCGCGGCGCGCGTAAAGCGCACAGGTCTGCGCGCATAATGTGGACTGATCCTCAAATTACCGAAATGCGCGCCGCCCTGCTGGCTTGGTATGATCAGCAAGGTCGCACATTACCGTGGAGGGTTCGGCCTGAAGGTCGCGCGCAGGGCCTGAGCCCAAACCCCTATGCTGTCTGGCTCTCTGAGATCATGTTGCAGCAGACAACGATCCCGCACGGCACGCCTTATTGGTTCAAGTTTTTAGAGCTTTACCCGACAGTTCAGGATCTTGCCGCCGCTCCGCTTGACGATGTGCTGACCCATTGGGCCGGGCTGGGCTATTATGCGCGGGCGCGAAATCTGCATAAATGCGCGATTCTTGTGACTGAGGCCTATGGAGGAGAGTTTCCAGAAACGAAGTCAGAGCTGCTGAAGTTGCCGGGGGTTGGCGACTACACCGCCTCCACCATAGCCGCGATTTGCTTTAATGAGCCGACAAGTATCGTCGATGGTAATGTCGAGCGGGTTATCTCTCGCTTACACCGCGTCGAAGCGCCGCTGCCTAAAGCAAAGGCGATCATCCGTAAGTTGGCCGCCACTTTGGCGGATCCGGAGCGTCCCGGCGATTATGGCCAGGCGGTTATGGATGTGGGGGCGACGGTCTGCACTCCCCGGACGCCCGCATGTGAGACATGTCCGTGGGCGCATTGGTGTCAGGCGCATCGAGTCGGGGATATGACGGACTTTCCCAAGAAGTCTCCCAAAAAGGAAAGGCCGGTACGTCACGGCCATGCTTTTGTCTTAGTTCGAGACGGCGCTGTCTGGCTACGTCGCCGCGATGAGGCGGGGCTTTTAGGCGGAATGATGGAAGTGCCGACATCGGCATGGGCAGATGATATGCCGCCGCTGGAATGGCCTGTGTCAGCGGATTGGATCAGATCAGCGACTGACGTCCGCCATGTCTTTACCCATTTCGAACTTCGTCTGTCCGTGCATACGGCGCAGATCGCAGACCCTCTAGATTTAGAGGGTCGATGGGTCGACATTGGAGACTTCGAAAACGAAGCCTTGCCGAGCTTATTCAAGAAAGTGCTGGGGAAGGCGAACCTGCCCCAGACCTAGGCCATGTTTAGGCTTTCGCCATTTCCGCTCTGATCTCTGTACGGATCGTATCGATCGAGGTGAGGCCGTCCGACCCCATAAAGTGCCAGAAAGTCCAGCCATTACAGGACGGGGCGTCGGTAAGGTGCGCCCCGACCTTGTGGATCGAGCCTTGGAATCCGTCTTCTGCGGCGAGTGATCCATCGGCCCGGACGCGTGCGGACAGTTTGCCTTTGGCAGAGAAGAGTTTCGTGCCGATGTCGATCAGGCCACGTTCGACCAGATGTGCGAACGGCACGCGCGGTTCGGACCGCTTAGACCGTGTGATTTTGATGGCTTCAGTCCCTGCAGGCCGGACTTTGGCGATACGCTTGCGCGCGTGAGCGATATAATCATGTTCGCGCTCAAACCCAATGTAATGACGACCCAGTTTCTTAGCGACCGCGCCAGTTGTGCCGGTCCCGAAGAATGGATCAAGGACGACATCGCCTGGATTGGACGTCGATAGGATAACGCGGTGCAGCAGGCTTTCGGGCTTCTGTGTCGGATGTGCTTTGCTGCCCGCCTCGGTTTTTAGACGTTCGTGACCTGTGCAGATCGGGAGCGTCCAGTCAGACCGCATTTGCACACCATCATTCATCATTTTCATGGCGTCATAATGGAAAGTCGGACGGGAATCTTCTGACTTGGTCGCCCAAATCATGGTTTCATGCGCGTTGGTGAAACGCGTGCCGCGAAAGTTCGGCATCGGGTTGGTCTTACGCCAGATAATGTCGTTTTGGATCCAGAACTTCTGATCTTGCAGCACAGTCCCGACGCGGAAGATATTGTGATAGCTACCCATCACCCAGATAGAGCCATTCGGTTTTAGGACGCGACGGGCCGCCTGCAGCCAGTCATGGGTGAACAAATCATAGGCGTCCATCGTGTCATATTGGTCCCAAGCCTCCGTCACGCCGTTGACGGTTGAATTGTCAGGTCGGGACAGATCACCGCCGAGCTGTAGATTATAAGGTGGATCCGCAAAGATCAGATCGACGGAGCTCTCCGGCAGGCTGTTCATCAGGTCCACGCAATCGCCCTGAAGTATCTGGTTGAGCGGCAGATCGGCCGCGACCGGAGCGTCGGCGGCGGTCTCGCGTTCATCCGTGTCTTGAGTGTTGTCGGCAACGACGCGCAAATGGCTCATGTGAGATCCTGAAAAAGAATGTTTGTGTCTCGATTGGGATCAGAGCTGGGGCGACAGGGTAAATGTCTTGTTAAATCACGTGGTTAACAGAAGTTAGTAGAGGTAAATATCCACAGGCAGGCGGGTTAACCTTTGGCGTTGCTCAGACGGCGTCGGACAGGCCATAAGGATGAAAACAAGGGGACATCATGAAGAGATCAATATTCGCCGCTGCGCTCTTATTCGCAGCTACACCCGCTTTATCGGCGGATATACCGACTGACCTAAGTGATCATATTCAGGCTGACTACGATGCGAACCTGAGTGAGCTGTTTGTTCATTTTCATAAAAATCCAGAACTTTCCTTCCGGGAATTCGAAACGTCAAAGCGTATCGCTTCCGAACTGACTGCGTTGGGTTTCGATGTCACGACCGAGGTTGGTCAAACCGGCGTCGTGGCTGTTTTGAAGAATGGGGACGGTCCAACCGTCATGATTCGGGCTGATATGGATGGGCTTCCGGTCAAGGAAGATAGCGGGCTTCCTTATGCCTCGACCCGGAAGCAAGTTGGTATCGACGGAGTTGAGAACTACGTCATGCATGCTTGTGGGCATGACGTTCATGTCACGTCGCTGATCGGCACGGGCCGGCAAATGGTCAGACTGAAAGACAACTGGGCCGGCACGCTGGTCCTGATCGGTCAACCAGCGGAAGAGATCATTTCGGGCGCACGCGCCATGATTCAGGACGGGTTGTACGAACGGTTCCCTACGCCGGACTATATTATTGGCTTCCATGTCGGTGCCACGGGTCCAGCGGGTAAGATCATGGTTCCAAAAGGACTAGCCTATTCCAGCTCTGATAGTGTCGATGTCGACGTGCGCGGCGTTGGTACGCATGGGGCTGCACCGCATCAGGGCGTTGATCCCGTTCTGGTCGCCAGTGCGATTGTCGTAAACCTGCAAAGTATCGTCAGCCGGTCGATTAGTCCGCTGCAGCCAGGCGTGATCACAGTTGGATCATTCCACGGCGGGACGAAGAACAATATTATCGGCGACAAGGTTGAATTGAAACTGACCGTTCGTTCAGACGATCCAGAGGTCCGCGCAACCTTACTCGATTCCATCGACCGTGTGGCAAGAGGGACCGCGATTGCATATGGCGTTCCCGAAGACTTGCTGCCGATCGTCACGCGCCTATCGCGCAACACGCCGCCACTAAGAAATGATACGGAAACGGCGACGTTTCTAGAGAGCCAAATAATCGAGAATATGGGCGCAGACAGTATTGTTGATCCCGTCCGCTTGGGCATGGGTGCAGAGGATTTTGCCGAATTTATCGCCCCCGAACATGAAGTGACAGGAGTCTATCTGTCAGTCGGCGGGACGCCGATGGATGAGCTCTCGACTGCGGCGTCGCACCACTCGCCTTTCTTCAAGATCGCGCCAGAGCCTTCGATCACGGCAGGTACGGAAGCCATGACAGTGAGCGCGATTAGCCTGTTTAATCGCGACTAACACTTTGGCTTATGCCGAGGGGGCATCTGTGGACCGTTACGCGTGATGGTTGGGCCCGCGCATGGAATCGGTTAGGGCTCAACTATGCGCCAATATCTCGATCTGCTTTCCCATGTGATGGAGACCGGCACGGACCGGATGGACCGGACCGGTACCGGCACACGCGGCGTGTTTGGGCATCAGATGCGCTTTGACCTGGCTGACGGCTTCCCGATGGTCACGACCAAGAAGCTGCACCGCAAAAGCATCGTGCATGAGCTTCTCTGGTTCATCGCGGGCGACACTAACATCAAATATCTGCAGGAAAATGGCGTTAAGATTTGGGACGCCTGGGCGGATGAAGACGGCGATCTCGGCCCGGTCTACGGCAAACAATGGCGCCGTTGGGAAGGACCGGACGGCACGGTCATCGATCAGCTCAAACAGGTGATTGAGAACATCAAAGCCAACCCCAATTCACGCCGTCACATCATTAGTGCGTGGAACCCGGCGGATGTTGAGGACATGGCGCTGCCGCCGTGCCACTGCCTGTTCCAGTTCTTTGTCGCAGATGGAAAACTAAGCTGTCAGCTCTATCAGCGCAGTGCCGACATATTCCTCGGTGTCCCGTTCAATATCGCCAGCTACGCCCTGCTGACCCACATGGTCGCGCAGGTTTGCGATCTGGAGGTCGGCGATTTCGTCCACACATTCGGCGACGCGCACATCTATCACAATCATTTCGACCAAGTGCGCGAACAGCTAACGCGGGAGCCGATGGCATTGCCGACGTTGAAGTTGAACCCGGAGGTGAGTGAGATTGAAGACTTCACTTACGCCGATGTGAAACTGGTCGGGTATAAAGCGCATCCGCATATCGCGGGGAAGGTCGCGGTTTAGAGCTTAGTCGGTCTCCGGGCGGGAGGAGCCCCGCACTTCGCGACGCGACGGCAAATTGATCCACTGGATCAATTTCCACGTCACGCCTTTTTAACAAACTCCGTTTTCAGCTTCATCGCGCCAATCCCGTCGATCTTACAGTCGATGTCGTGATCCTCGTCGACCAAGCGGTTGATGCGGACCTTTGTCCCGACCTTCACCGTCTTGCTCGTGCCTTTGACCTTCAGGTCTTTGATCAGTGTGACCATGTCGCCGTCTTTCAGCACATTGCCATTGGCGTCGCGATAGACTTTCTCCGCGCTGTCGGCGGCGGCCCATTCATGGGCGCACTCCGGGCAGATCAGCAGGGGTCCGTCTTCATAGACATAGTTTGAGCCGCATTCGGGGCAGGGCGGAATTTCGGACATTAAACGCCTAACGCGAGAGGGATATAGGGCAGGGTTGCCAGCGCGATGGCAAGCCGGGTGAGCAAGCTTCGCGGTAGATCGAATTTCAACCGGGTCACGGCGGAGCCGACATAAAGAACGACGAGCAGCACAGGGAACATCCACGGCGGCAGAACGGCGAGGGAGATAAACGCGGCGCCAATCATAAGCAGGACAAGTGCGATCACGGCTTTCGGAACTGACAATTCACCCGCCGCAATCGGCCTTGCCAAAAACCCGTCGCGTCGATCCTGATGAATATCGCGCAGATCATCCATCAGCGAAAGCGCCGCAACAACCAGCACCCACATCAGCGACGCCCAGATCGGGAGCCAGATATTGTCGGCCATTCCGCGCAGAACGGCGACATAGACGAGGACTAGGACGGGGAGCGGATACCACCACCGGCTGGGCCGCATGCCTTCCAGCAGTGCGCCGAAAGTCGATGTCCGGTCTTCTAATATCACGACGTCTTCACCCGCCGCTGTCCGAGTCTTCCCTGTCCTCTTGGGCGGGCGAATAGCGTAGCCACTCTGCGCCACTTCCCAGACCGCAAAATCTTGCGTGCTATTGCCCGCATAGTCGAAGCCATCCGGGAAGCGCTCACGCAAAAAGCTCGCTTTATTCTCTGACGTCATATTGTAAGTCGGAGATGTGCCGAAAGCATCAGTCACGAAGTCGAGCCGTTCAGCCAAGCGTTTGATGAGCGATTCCTCTGTGCCAGAGCAGAGATAGACGTCGCGCCCATCAGCGATGGCTTGTTCAGCGAGGGCGACGATTTTTGGCTCTAGCGGCACGACATCCGTGTCTAAAACTTCACCAATCCGGGCGACCATTTCCTGTTTCATCGCCGGTTTGGAACGCGCACCGAGGCGGGCATAATGGACCGCCTTAAGCGGATCGCGTTTGATCGCCTCCAAGATCATTTCATGGGTGAGGTCACTTTTTAGGAGTGTGCCATCGACGTCGAGGATTAGGGGACGCGTCACGCTGTGGCGCCCTCGACATTCTGCTCCATCGTTTTTCGGATCAACCACCAGATCACCAGCGCGCCGACCATCTTACCGATGATGCTCATCGATATGTTGGGTAAGGTGAACATGCCTGGGCGGATCGCTTCTGCGCCGAGTAGAAAGACCGATGTATCGACGGGGGCGGCTAAGGCCGAAGACAATAAAACGCGCGTGGACAGTTTTAGCTTCGTGAAGGTGAACACAGCCCAGTCGACCAGTTCGGATACGGCGAACGCGACACCAGACGCGAGCGCTAACTCGCCGCCAGAGGTTGCCCAAGTCAAACCGAGCGCGACTGCCATCGCTAACAACACCCAATGCCCGATTTCGCGCTGGGCAAAGTCACGCGCGACTAGAACCAGGCCCGTCACAATCGTCACCGGATTGAACATCCAGCCTAGCCCCGGCAACTCGACCATCGGTGCCCAAGTGAAGCTCCAATTGATGAATGGAATCAACAGCACATAAACAACGGTCACGATCACCGCGCGTACAGGTGTAGAAAATGGCTCTTTGGCAGCGTAAGTCGACATGCTCGCTCTATACGTCGGCGAAAGCGGTCTGTAACCCACCGCAAATGATTGATCCGAAATTGCCCATACTCGACGCGCCAATCTTGGCCGCCATTGTGGCGCGGTCGTCCAATCGCGTCATCGGGCGTGACGGTGACCTGCCGTGGCGTTTGCGGTCTGATTTACAGCATTTCAAACGAATCACGTTGGGCAAACCTTGCCTGATGGGCAGAAAGACTTGGAATAGTCTGCCCAAACCCCTGCCGGGTCGACCTAATCTCGTTCTGACCCGCGATGTGACTTTTAAAGCGGACGGTGCTGAGGTCTTCACTGACATGCGAGAAATGGTCGCACGAGGTGCTGAGCTGGCGGGGGGATCAGGCGTCGAGGAAGTCATGATTATCGGCGGCGCTCAGATTTATCGTGCTCTCATGCCGTGGATCGGTCGGATTTATGAAACCGAGGTCGATGCGGTCATTGATGGGGACGCATATTTTCCGGATCTTGCCCCGTCTGACTGGTTTTGCCGGGATGAAACAGACCATCCCGCTGGCAAAGGTGACGACTATGACTTCGTTACACGCCAATTCGACCGTCGATTGCGTGCCGATCAGTCTTGAAAGCCTAACCCGCCTTCGCCACATAGAGGCGGAACGATTGGAGACTTGAATGCCAGACAATAATTCTCCCTGGGGCCCTAAAGGCTCTGGCGACAAGGGCGGCTCGCCTTGGGGTAACGGGAAAAAGCCCGGTGCAACAGGTGGCCCAGATCGATCCCCTGATCTCGATAATGTCATCGAAGGCTTCAAGACGCGTGTCCGCTCCGGCGGTCCCCGTCGTCCCAATAAGGGCGGCGGCGGTGGCGGAGCCCCCAATTTCAGCATCGGTCCATTCGGACCGCTTGGGATCGCCGCCGTAATCGGTGCAGTCTTACTGATCTCAACCTCCGTTTACACGGTTGATCAAACAGAACGCGCCCTCGTGCTGCGCTTCGGCGACTATGTTCGAACCGAAGGTCCCGGCCTTAAGTTCAAGCTGCCGAGCCCAATTGAGACAACCTATAAGCAAGAAACAGAGATCATCCGTAAGGATGCGATTGGCGGGAATGATGCGTCATCTCTGATGCTGACCGGCGACGAAAATATCGTTGATATCGACTTCACGGTGCTGTGGCGGATCAGTGATCTGGCCGACTATTACTTCGAAGTCGATGATCCAGCGGAAGCCGTTCGTGCCGTCGCAGAAAGCGCGATGCGTGAAGTGATCGGTCGCAATGAGCTGGAAGGCATCATCACGACCGATCGACTGGCGATCACGACATCTGTCCGCGATTTGATGCAGGACGTGCTCAATGAGTATAAAGCCGGCGTCCGGGTCGTTGAAGTTCAGCTACAAAAGGCTGATGCACCGGATCAGGGTAATGTTGTGGATGCGTTCCGTGACGTGGTCGATGCGGCCCAAGAGCGGGAAACGACAATCAACCAAGCGACCGCCGTCCAGAATGATGTTGTCCCGCGTGCGCGCGGTGATGCGTCCGAAATTTTGCAGCAGGCCGAAGGTTATCGCGACAGTGTGATCGCTGAAGCCAAGGGTGAAGCGGAACGCTTCAATCTGATTTATGAAGAATATCGTCAGGCCCCGGTCGTGACACGTCAACGTATGTATCTGGAAACGATCGAGGAGGTCTACGCACCTGCCGAGAAGATTATTCTCGATAGTAATGACTCAGGTGTGGTGCCGTATCTGCCGCTCGACAAACTTGGCGCTAATCGCCCGCGTGGAGGTCAGTAATGAAAAACCCTCGTCTCGTTATGCTCGCCGTTCTCGGTGGGCTTGCCATTCTAGCTATTTTTGCGTCACTCTTCACAGTTGAAGAGCATGAACAGGCTATCGTCTTCCAATTCGGTGAAGCGAAACGCGTAGAAAATCCGTGGGGTTCAGAACCCAATGCGGGTCTTAAAATGAAAACGCCGTTCATTGAGAATGTCGTTTATCTGTCACGCCGCAACCTCGAAGTTGATCTGCGTCCGGTTGAACTTTTAGCCGCTGATCAAGAGCGCCTCATCGTGGATGCGTTCGTTCGCTACCGCATCACCAATGCTATTCGTTTTTATGAGAAGCTGCGGAATGAACGTGGCGCTCAGGATCAGTTGCAAGCCATCTTTGATTCGACACTTCGGGATGTCCTCGGTCGCGTCGACACGCCTGAGATTATTTCGGGTCGCCGGAGTGAGTTGATGGCAGAAATTCAGTCTGTCGCTGACGGTGTCGCAGAGGCCGAAGATCTAGGTATCGACATTATCGATGTTCGGATCAAACGGGCTGATCTGCCGCGCGAAAACTACGACCGCGTGTTCAAACGGATGGTCTCACAGCGTAATCTCGAAGCATCACTGCTTCGCGCCGAAGGTGAAGAGCGTGCGCAGGAAATTCGCGCGACCGCTCAGAAAGAAGCCCGCGTCATTCGCGCCGAAGCTCAACGCCAAGCCGAGATTATCCGCGGTGAGGGCGATAAAGAGCGCAACGCAATCTACGCGGCTGCTTACACGAAGGATCCAGAATTCTTCGCCTTCTACCGCTCAATGGATGCCTATAAAAAGGGTCTGGGTAATAACACGACTTACGTCTTGTCACCGGACTCCGATTTCTTGGGTTATCTTGATGATCAGCAGGGCGGACGCCGATAGGCGCAGCCAATGGGCTGGGGAACGGTCCTGCTTCTTGTTCTTGGCGGCGCTCTCGCCGTCGAGGGCATAGGCTGGGCGATTGCGCCCGACGCGATGCGTCGGGCTTATGAGGAGGCGATGTCGGTATTCGACGCGCCAACGCTCTCGAAACTCGGCTTGCTCTGCACAGCGCTGGGACTCTTGATGATTTTCGTCGGTATACGACTGCATGCGTAGCTTATCTGACTGAAACGTCATCAGCTTAGCGGGTTCGCCGACTTGGCAAATCCTGTCTATTGCCTCACTATCAACGCATGTTTCGTTCTATCTGTCTCGGTTTAACTCTGTCTCTGGCTCCACTCGCCTTGGCGAACGCCCGCCCGGTGCCAGACAATTTCGTCGAACTCACCAAACGTCTTTCGCCGGCTGTTGTGAATATCTCGACGGCGCAAACCGTCGAGTTCAGCGAAGAGACGGTGCCGACCTTCCCAGAAGGCTCGCCGCTAGAGCGTTTCAATGATTTCTTCGGCAATCGGCCTGGTCGTGATGGACGCGTGTCCAAATCTCTCGGTTCCGGTTTTGTCATCGACACGGATGGTCACATTGTGACCAACAACCACGTCATCGACGGGGCTGATGTGATCGAAGTGACATTCCCGAATGGCGATACATTTGAAGCGGAGTTGATCGGCCGTGATCCCGCGACAGACATCGCTGTTCTCAGAATCGAAGCTCCAGACGGGCAACCCTTCGTGTCGTTTGGAGATTCGGATGCAGCCGAAGTGGGGGAATGGGTGATCGCGATTGGTAACCCACTCGGCTATTCCGGCACAGTCACGGCAGGGATCATCTCAGCCCGTAACCGCGACATTTCGGCCGGGAACTATGATGATTTTATCCAAACTGATGTGGCGATCAACCAAGGCAACTCAGGTGGACCTCTGTTCAATATGGATGGGGAAGTGATCGGCGTGAATACGGCGATTATCTCACCGACCGGATATTCAATCGGTCTCAGCTTTTCTGTTCCCAGTGATCTGGCGGCTAGCGTGTCGACGCAACTGATCGAGTTTGGCGAAACGCGCCGGGGTTATCTCGGAGTTCGAACGCAGAAGGTCAGTGCCGACCTGGCGCGTGCTTATGGTCTGCGGAGTGCTCAGGGCGCCATTATTCGGACGGTGGTTGATGACAGCCCCGCCGCCAAAGCAGGTTTGCAGAAGGGCGACTTGATCGTCCGCATCGGTGACCGCGATATTGATGATACGCGGGTGATGTTCCGAGCGGTGGCAGAAGCTCCGATCAACAGCGATGTTGAAGTCGAATATATCCGTAAGCGCAAACGTCAGACGACCACCGTTCGGGTCGAGCGGTTGGAAGAAGACGTGTCGTCCGAAGAAAAAATTCGTCTTGAAGTCGAAGCCGGTAATGCCGAGCGAACTATTGGTGGCTTGTCCGTCGAAGCTCTGAGCGAAGATGTCCGCCGCGCAAACCGGATTGCTCCTGATGTGACCGGCGTGCGCGTCGTTGAGGTTGGAAAACGGTCCCGCGCGTCTGGCAAGATCCTCAAAGGGGACATCATCGAAGAAGTCGCGTTCGAAGCGGTGAAAACACCGGCTGAATTTGAAGAGGCGATGCAGACGGCACTGGAAGATAATGAGCCTGTAACGCTCCTCATCAACCGTGGCGGCAACTATATTTTTTACGCTTTGACGGGTTAGTCCTCGACGATTTCGTTGTCAGAATAACCTTGAAAATACAAGGCTGTGCGTAAATCTGTGCAGGTAATGGCGCTGTGTGACGCCGCCGCAACAGCAGGCTTGGCATAGTAAGCGAGACCTAGCCCTGCCGCTTCGATCATGGCGAGGTCATTCGCCCCGTCTCCGATGGCTAAGGCGCGCGAGGGTTCACCGTTGCAAGCGTTGCGAAGGGCCTCAAATTTCGCTTCGCGTCCAAGGATTGGATAGCCAACCTTGCCCGTCAAACGGTCGTTCGTTTCAATCAGAGTATTCGCTTGATGGTCTGCAAAACCGCAAGCTTGTGCGACCCGTTCCGTAAAGAAGGTGAAGCCTCCCGAAACAATCAGGGTTTTTGCGCCGTTTGCGTGCATGGTTTGAGCCAGCGTTCGTGCGCCAGCGTTTAATCGGATCCGGTCTTCGAAACAGCGCTGCAAGGTCGAGACAGGCAGTCCTTCGAGAAGGCTAACGCGTTCTTCTAAGGCGCCTTCAAAACCGATTTCGCCTCGCATCGCCCGTTCGGTGATCTCAGAAACACGCGCCTTCACGCCCGCAAAGTCGGCGAGTTCGTCGATACATTCCTGACCGATTAGCGTACTATCCATGTCGCAGACTAAAACGGTTTTACGTCGGTCCGCCTGAGGCTGAACGCAAACATCGCCTGTAACATTTGCTGCGGCGAGAATCGCTCTGGCGTCTGCGCTGGTCTTCGCCTTAATAATGCCTTCAATGGCTAGGCCTGAGGACAGTGTCTTCGCGTCACGCAAACCCAGCGCGCGCGCGCCGTCAGCAAGTGCAGCGCCGTCTTCACTTGGCAGGACAAGCGTGGCGATCTGGTCTAGGGACGCGGTCATGAATGTGCTCGATGATGTGCTGAGAGAAATGCCTGAGGTTGTGTGTATCGCAGGCCCTACGGCGAGCGGCAAGTCGGCCTATGCCATTGAAGTGGCCAAAAGCGTGGACGGTGAAATTGTCAATGCTGATGCCCTGCAAGTCTATGGGGATTTACGCATCCTCTCCGCGCGTCCGAGCGAGGCCGAGATGGCCGGCATTCCACACCATCTCTTTGGTCACATAAGCGGGGGTGTCGCCTATTCAACGGGGGCCTGGCTTCGCGAAGTTGTACCCGTCATCTTGGATGTTCTGGCACGAGGGAAAGCACCCGTTTTGGTCGGAGGTACTGGCCTTTATTTCAAGGCTTTATTGGTGGGATTGGCAGATATTCCAGCCATTCCAGCCGATATTCAGGCTGTGGTCGATGAGATGCCAGTCGAGGCACTTAGGGCAACGGCGGAAGCCGTTGACCCGGTCGCATCTGCGCGCGTTCTGGGTGATGACCCACAGCGTCTAGGGCGTATTGTCGGGGTTTACCGTGCGTCTGGACGGGCTTTGTCTGACTGGCAGCAACAGACTCGACCCGTCATCCCTCAACGTTATGTGCGCCGAGCGGTTCTGCTGCCGGACCGAGCAGAGCTTTACCAACGTATCAACCGTCGCTTCGACTTGATGGTATCTCAGGGTGGGTTGGAAGAGGCACGGGCTGTGCATGACACATCATACCCGGCGCGCCGACCCATGCTTAAAGCGATCGGCTTGTCGCATTTGCTGTCATATCTGGACGGAGACTGTGACTTGGAAAAGGCGGTCGAGATTGCCAAGCGCGATACGCGGCGGCTCGCCAAACGGCAATCGACTTGGTTCCGCAATCAGTGTGGTGACTGGCCACAACTGACGACAAATAGCCAGAAGGATGCTTTCGCCCGATCTTTATGAGTTTTTTTAGTCGCGATATTCTGTTGATGGTTGGCCTGAGCCTCGTCGCGGTTGTAGGTGTCTTGCTGTTCCAAGATCAAGTCACGGCTGGGGTCGATGTGATGGGAACCTATTCAGGGAGCCCCTTTGCTGTCCTGATCGCCATCGGTGTTTTTCTGATTGGTTCAATGTTCTTTGTACCTCAATGGTTGTTGATTGCGGCTGCAATTGCCGCATTCGGCCTGGTTGAGGGAACCGGAATTGCGTGGTTGGCGACCATGGTCGCAACAACGGCCCATGTCTTGTTTGCGCGCTCATTGGAAGGAAGACTGCGGGGGCGTCTAAGCGGGAAACGTCTCGACAGCCTACGGAGCCTGTTCCGACGCAACAGTTTTCAATCCGGATTCATTGTCCGCCTAATTCCCACAGGACCAGCGATCATCGTCAATGCGGCGGCCGGGCTTTTCGGCGTTAGTCGGTCAGGATTTCTGTTGGGAACGGCTTTCGGAATCATCCCAAAAATCATCCTAACCGCGATTGTCGCATCAGAACTGATTTCTTCGGCACAGGGGCGACAAGTTAGTCTCTGGCTGGCCGTCGCAGCGATTGGTTTGCTGGTAATATTCCTGCTCTCTCGCCGAACTCGGGGTCGTGACAGGGCTAAACACGGCAAATAACAGCAATTTTCGCCGTTTGCGGGACGAAACGCTTGCATTTGGGTGGCCTGATTTCCATTACCCGGTCATTATAAGGAAGACCGAGCGGATTCGCCTCATACGGGTGTAATGATATTGCTGATGGTCTGATCTAACATGCTGGCGCGAAACCGGGCGGAGCCATAAATGTTCTCTTCACTGCTGGACGCATTCTCGTCCGACATCGCCATCGACCTCGGAACAGCGAATACGCTGGTCTATGCGAAGGGGCGCGATGTCGTCTTAAACGAACCTTCCGTTGTCGCCTTTTCCATCAAAAATGGCCGCAAGGTCGTTCATGCCGTCGGCAACGATGCGCGCATGATGCTGGGACGGACGCCGGGAAACATCGAAGCTATTCGTCCGATGAAGGACGGCGTGATTGCTGACTTCGATGTTGCCGAGAAGATGATCGAACATTTCATCAAGAAGGTAAAATCCGAAGCGGGTTTCATGCGCCGCGGCAAACCTAAAGTCGTTATCTGTGTCCCGTCGGGCGCGACCGCTGTTGAAGAGCGGGCGATTTACCAGTCGGCGCAGCAAGCTGGCGCGCGCAAAGTCTATCTCATTGAAGAGCCGATGGCCGCCGCGCTGGGTGCCGGACTTCCAATCCATGAGCCCGCGGGCTCTATGATTGTTGATATTGGTGGTGGGACCACGGAAGTTGCCGTGCTGTCCCTTGATGGGATTGTGTATTCGCGGTCCGTCCGAGTTGGCGGCGATAAAATGGACGACGCGATTATCCATTACGTTCGCCGCACGACCAATCTTCTGATCGGTGAAATGACAGCCGAACGGGTCAAGAAGGAAGTCGGGTCTGCGACTATGCCGGCTGATAATGAAGGTATGAGCGTCCAGATCAAAGGCCGCGACCTGATGAATGGCGTCCCGCGCGAAATCCGCGTCTCAGAGGCGATGATTGCAGAAAGCCTCGCCGAACCAGTCGAGCAGATCGTAGAGGCTGTGAAGACAGCGCTGGAAGCGACTCCCCCAGAACTGGCTGCCGATATTGTCGATAAAGGTATCATGCTGACGGGCGGTGGGGCGCTTCTCCGTAACCTCGACATAGAGCTGCGCAATCGTACAGAACTGCCTGTGTTTATCGCGGATGACCCTTTGTCCTGTGTGGTGCGCGGATCAGGAACCGTTGTCGAAAATCTGAAAAAGTGGAAAAGCGTTCTTAAGACTGACGTCTAATTACGCAGGATATAGGGGCGTTGCGGAAGTGTGGCCCGATCAAGATCGGATAGTTATGAAGGTCGCGTCGGTCTGCTTCTGCTGATCGTCTTGAGCGCGGTTATGCTGTTTACACAGCGCGACGCCGCCGTTGAACGTCGAACCACGCCACTTCTCGCCAGCGACGTCCAAGCTCCCATTGCGGCGCTACTCGGCACGCCCTTTCGAAGCCTTGAAAACGCCGTGGCCGACGTTGAAGATGGGCGGCGGGCCTTGCAAGAAAATAAGGCTCTCCGCTCTGAACTCGCTGCGCTACGAGCCGAGAATGATGGTTTGCGGGCCAACCAGGACCGACAGTACCGTTTAGAAGCCCTACTTGCTGTTGAGATTGCTGGCGATATTCCCGATCAACGTATCGCTGTACGAGCCGTTTCAGATCCATCTAGTCCGTTTGTCCGTTCGCTATTGCTCGGCGCTGGGCGCAACGCGGGTATTGATGATGGATATGCGGTTTTGTCCGATGCGGGGTTGGTCGGACATGTGGTCAGCGCGGGACGACGTTCGGCGCGAGTCCTTCGCCTTGACGATCTAAATAGTCGTGTTGCCGTCATGAGTGTGCAGACGGGCGCGCGGGCAATTTTGGCAGGCGGCAACACGGATTATCCAACCTTGGCTTTTGTTGCTGATCCAACAGCGTGGAAGGCGGGCGACCGAATTGTGACATCTGGCGATGATGGACGCTTGCCGCGAGGTCTGCCTGTTGGAGCCGTCATCTCGGAAGATGATCTTCGTATTGAATTGGATTTTCTGGCCAAACCCATTGATTGGGTGTTCGTACTCCCCTTTGAGGGCGTTGCGGACGTGCAGGATGTGGATACACCGTCGCCAATCGAAACGCCCATTGATGAGGCAGGGTGATGGCCTATCTTGGCATCAGCCCAGCGCAACGGAATGGACAACTCGTTCCAGCGGCTTTTGCGCTACTCATCACAGGTCTCATCAGTGCCGTCGATGTCCGGCTATTTGATGAAAGCTGGCCGTTAACCTGGTTGCCCTTTGTGGTTGTCGCTTTGTGGCCACGTCGGGTCGGTGTCTGGCCGTCAGGTATTCTCTTGCTGGTTGGCGGACTGTGGGTTGATTGGACGACATGGGGTGCACCCGGGCAATGGCCGTTGGTGTTTCTGCTCAGCTATGCGCTCATCCGTCCTGACATTCGTAATCTTGCGCGCGGTCTGGGGGCGGGCATGACCCGGTTTATGCTAGCCCTCATGGTGGGTGTCCCTGTCCTTATCCTGACGGGCTGGGTGGTTTATGAAAGCTGGCCAGATTGGGGTTCACTCGGTCGCGGTCTTGTTGTCGCCACCATTATTGCACCATTGATCGTGGGCCTACGTGATCGCTTGGCTGGTCGAATGACGCGGGACGATTGAGCGTGGCCCGTCGTCGCAATCCGAAAAAGGCTCAGGAGGCCAAATCTGAAGCGCAAATCACGCGTCGGACAGCCGTTCTGGGCGCGGGCGGGCTCGGCATTTTCGGTATTCTCGCGGGCCGTTCCTATCAATTGCAGATCGAGCAGAGTGAAAACTATCTCGCTCTGTCCGAAGAGAACCGGTTCAACTATCAAACTGTGTTGCCCAGTCGGGGCCTTGTCCGAGATCGGCATGGTGAGCCACTCGCGAGCAACACGCTCGACTATCGTGTCTATCTAGTCGCTGAACAAATCGACGATCTGACCTTGACCCTGTCTCAGTTGGGGGAGGTGATCAGCCTGTCAGATCGAGAGTTGAAACGCATTCGCCGCGATGTGGCGCGTCGTCCGGACTTTGTTCCGGTCAGCGTAAAAGACCATGTGGATTGGGACGACTTTGCCGCGCTGAACATGCGGGTTCATGCCTTGCCAGGGATCATACCGACAGCCGGGGAAGGGCGCGCCTATCCGGATGATGGGTTGTTCTCACACATTACCGGATATGTTGGCAAAGCGAACGATGCCGACCTTGCTAAGGATGAAGACCCTCTGCTGCTGCAGCCCGCTTTTCGGATTGGCAAGACGGGCGTTGAGCAAGCCGCTGATAAGCAACTTCGCGGGAAGGCGGGAAAGCTTAAAGTCGAGGTGAATGCCCGGGGCCGTGTCGTCCGCGAATGGCCAGAGCCGGGGGACGCCGCGCGTCCGGGCAATGATGTTTATCTGACACTGGATGCACCCTTGCAGCGCTTTGCCGCTGAACAATTTGGCGAGGATAGTGGCGGGATTGCGGTCATGGACGTGATGACGGGCGAGTTGAGGACATTGCTGTCCATGCCAACTTTCGATGCGAATCTCTTCGTCTCGGGCTTGACCCAAGCTGATATGGACGCGCTCAATAGTGACGAAAAGCGGCCACAATATAACAAGGTTCTGTCGGGCGGTTATGCGCCCGCGTCGACCTATAAGATGGCGGTCATGCTGGCGGCTTTGGAAAGCCGAAAGGTTGACCCCAAGCGTCGCATCTTCTGTGGTGGGAAAGTCCGTTTGGGTAATCGCCTTTTCCACTGTTGGAAGCCCGAAGGGCACGGCGCCATGAATATGCGAAATGCGCTCAAACATAGCTGTGACACCTATTTTTATGAAATCTCACAGGTGATCGGTGTGGAGGCTATTGCGGCATCGGCGCGGCGTCTGGGTCTCGGGCAGCGGCACGATATTGGCGTTGCGGGCGAGAAGCGCGGTATTGTCCCTGAGCCGACGTGGAAACGCGATCGGCTGGGCGCAGGTTGGCGCATGGGCGACACGCTTAATGCATCGATTGGTCAGGGTTTTGTGCTGGCGTCGCCGATGCAGCTGGCCGTGATGGCGGCGCGACTGGCGAACGGATATAATGCCGTTTCTCCCAGCTTGTTCGCAGGTGTCGATCAAGGTGTTTTTAGTTCGCTGGAAATCGATCCGGCGCATATCAGTTTCGTTCAAGATGCAATGTGGAGCGTATGCGAGGAACCGGGCGGCACGGCGTATCGAAATAATGGCCTCGGCATTCCGGGCTTGGATATGGCGGGAAAAACGGGGACATCTCAAGTCCGCGGCATTTCACGCGCCGAACGCGCCAGTGGCGTTATCAAAAATGATGAACTGCCTTGGAAGTACCGCGATCATTCTATTTTTGTCGGTTATGCGCCCTATACAAACCCGCGCTTTGCCGTGGGTTGTGTCGTGGAACATGCTGGCTCTGGGGCGGGCCGTGCGGCCGAGATCACGCGGGCTGTTCTCGGCGAAGCGCTTCGTCGTGACGGGCTCGGTCCGCATACGGATGCGTCATCAGATCGAGCGCGCTTATGACGGCGCGGTTCGAAGAGGTCGATGGCTTTGGCAATAAGCTCTATCAGATCAATTGGCTTTTACCCGTTTTAGCGGGCTTGTTGGGCGTTGTCGGCGTCTTGGCAATCCTATCCGCAACCAATGGTATCTGGAGCCAAGGCGCTATGCAGCATGGTGTGCGGATCGCCTTTGCTTTCATCATTATGATCTGTGTCGCCATGACCAATATTCGTGTTTGGTACACGTTGGCTTATCCGGCCTATTTCGGTGCGTTGCTCTTATTGTTGGGCGTTGAACTTTTCGGCGTTAATGTGAATGGCTCAGTCCGGTGGCTGGATCTAGGGCCGATCCGTATTCAGCCTTCAGAACTCGTAAAGCCTGCCATTGTTCTCGCTTTAGCCCGCTATTATCATGATTTGCCGAGCTGGCGTGTCTCGGACCCCTTCGGATTGCTTGGAGCGCTTTTGCTCGTTGCGGTTCCAATGGCGCTGGTTTTGCGTCAGCCTGACCTCGGGACGTCTTTGCTGATTTGCGCGACGGGGGCTGCGCTGATTTTCTTGGCAGGCGTGAGTTGGCGGGTGATTACACTGGCGTCTATTTTGGCTGCGATCAGCGTTCCGATTGTATGGCAATTCGGCCTTCGGGATTATCAGCGTGAGCGGGTGCTGACCTTTTTCGATCCGAGCCGAGATCCTGCAGGTGCCAGCTATCATATTACACAGTCGAAGATTGCCTTGGGGTCAGGTGGATTGTCCGGAAAAGGCTATCTGCAAGGGACTCAGCGGCAAGGGGGCTATGTCCCCGAAAATCGAACGGATTTCATTTCAACCGTGATTGGCGAGGAATTTGGATTCATCGGGTCGTTGGCTCTGATGGGGCTTTACATCGCCGTCATTGCCGCCTGCATCCGGCTCTCAATGCAGTGTAAGGCCGTGTTCTCTCGGCTTCTCATTCTTGGGCTTTCGACGACGTTCGCGCTCTATACCTTCATCAATCTTGGCATGGTGATGGGGCTGGTCCCTGTTGTCGGCGTACCGTTGCCGCTCGTATCTTATGGCGGGACGGTCGTGTTGGTCGTTATGGGTGGCTTTGGGTTGATGCTCTCTGCGCACCTTCACACGGGCACACAATTACCGCGTAGCGACTGACTCAGCAGAGATGTCCAGAAGCGCTTGTTCCAGCTGCGGTAAACTGTCGCGTACAGCATGCAGTAATTTTGCGACCCCGGTTGTGAGGTCCTCGATCGGTGCGCCCCGTAATTCGCTCGCTAAGTAAGGGGCGCGGTCCATACCGACCGTCAGTGATGCGCTGCGCAGAGAATGGAGAGCGGCTTGCAACCGTTCAGTATCGTGTACGTCTCGGTTCAGGCAGCCGGGCAGGCATCTAGAAATTTCACGCAATGCCACAGACAGACCCTGCCGATAACTGCGCCATATGCGTTCGCGCGTAACGTCGTCTGCCAAGCCTGCTCCATCACGGATAATAGCTTCGTCCAATAAGGGTCGCGACGCCGCATCAGGTGAATTTGCCGCAATTCCCGTTAGAGTTGGCGTCAGAGTGGGCCCATCGCCATTTTTCACCCTGGAAAAGGATGCGTGGAGATCACCTTTACGCAGGGGCTTGGCAATCACCCCGTCAAATCCAGCCTGTTGGTAGGCAGCAATATCGTCTGGTCGATCATAAGCCGTGAGTGCGAACACGTAAGGTCGGACTGAAACCAACATTTTTGACAAGGGCGGGCGCAGATATTGCACCGATTCCAAGCCGTCCATGACCGGCATGACGATGTCGAGCAGGATAATATCAAAAGGTTCAACTCTCGCTCGACCGATGGCTTCCACGCCATTGGGCACTATGGTCACGACGTGACCCTCGCGTTCCAAAATTGATCGCGCGACTAGACTGTTTGATTGATTGTTTTCAGCAAGAAGAACACGCATAGGTCGCATTTGTGTGACGCAACCTAAGATATCGTGAATTTTCATTAGCGTGAACCCGCATCTGATTCCTTGACGCGACGAACACAGTCCCTAATCAGATGTCTGGTTTTGGGGAATTCAGATATGCCAGCAGCTCCCGGGACGGCACAATGGTCGTCGCGCTTCGCATTTATCATGGCCGCGGTCGGCTCGTCAGTCGGCCTCGGGAACCTTTGGCGCTTCAGTAGCGAAGCCGGTTCCAACGGCGGCGCAGCCTTCATTCTGATCTATTTGCTAGCCGTCGTGCTGGTTTGTATTCCGGTCTTGATGAGTGAGTATTTGGTTGGTCGGGCAGGCCTGTCAGCCAATGCCGTCGATAGTATCGCTGAAGTCGCGATCAAATCCAAAGTAACACGCAATTGGACGGTCTTATCATGGGTCGGAATGATTGCAGGCTTCCTAATCGTGACTTTTTACTGCGTCGTGGCTGCATGGGTTATCCGCTACATTTTCAAATTTTTGGGCAATGACTTTGCCGGCAAGAGTGCTGACGAGGTCGCGGGAGTTTTCGTCAACTTCATCTCCACGCCGATGCAGGTCCTGCCTTGGTTCCTAATCTTTGCTGTGATTACGATTTGGCTCGTCTCGCGCGGGGTCAATCGCGGTATTGAGCTAGCAGCCAAGATTTTGATGCCAGTATTCTTCGCTCTTCTGGCGGGTCTGGCGCTGTTTGCTCTGATCAGCAACGCCGGAAATGGCGGTACGGCGCAGGCTCTATCCTTCCTCTACTCCCCAGATTTCAGCAAGATCAATGGTAGCGTCGCTAGTGCTGCATTGGGACAAGCATTCTTCTCTGTCGGCATCGGTTCGGCCATTATGATTACTTACGGCTCATATCTGCCTCAGAGCATTTCGATCCCGAAAGCGTCGGTCCTTGTGGCTTTGACAGATACAGGCGTTGCTCTGATTGCGGGCTTGGCAATCTTCCCGATCGTCTTTGCGTTTGGCTTGGAAGCCTCGTCTGGCGCTGGCTTGTTCTTCATCACGCTTCCAAACGCATTCACATCCATGGGCGCAATCGGAACAGTTGTCGGCGCGGCCTTCTTCTTCCTCGCCTTCTTCGCAGCCATCACCTCATCGGTCAGCCTATTAGAACCTTCCGTGGCTTTCGTGTCCGAGCGCTTTAAAATGTCCAAAGCCAAGGCGGCTTGGACAATGGGTGCGATTATGATCGCTGTCGGCCTGATCAGCGTGTTTGGACAAACGGCCGAAAGCCCAACCTTCGCACTGGATACGATCGATACCTTCACGGGTCAGGTCATGCTGCCGACCGCTGGTCTGCTGATCGTCCTGTTCGTTGGCTGGCGTCTCGATAAGGCCATTATTGCTGAGGAGTTTGCAGGCAGTGAAGGCCTTGGCAATATTCTGCTGTTCCTGACGCGATTTGTGGCGCCAATCTTTGTCGCCGTAGTGCTGGTCTCGTCAGTCTATGGGGCGTATTTCTCCTAGAATAAGAAACAATTAGACGCGTAAGTCTGACTGCCTTTTAACAAACGCATTCAGACAGAGTTCAATTAGTTCGGCTAGAATAGCCATCAACGCGACGACATAAAAACGGGCTAAGCCTCAAATTCAAGGACAGACGATGAGATCACGGGTTATTCTCTTCGCCAGTACAGCACTCCTTTGCACAGGGTGTGCGACCGTCGATTTGCAGAATATGAGCGGGGCATCGACTGCCTCCGCAGATGTGGCTGGTCCTGAAGACAGTAATGTCGTTCAGCGCGCCGTTGAAAAACTTCGCACCGCCTTTGCCTCGCATGGGTTTGGCGAAAAGGCGTCGCAGCGGAAAATGCATGCGGCGGCTGACATGTTGCTTAATGGTCTGTCCGCTAAATCCGTATCCGCGCCGGATGAGGGCTATGCAGCGACTGTGAGACCGGTGTCTGTCGTGGTTCAAGATATTCAACTGGCTAAACGCCATGTTGAACAGACAGCTCGCGCCGCAGAAATTTATCTCGAAGTCGCGCCGGCGGATCGAAAGCTGAATGATGAACTGGAAAGTCTGCAGGCCGCTTTGATCGCTTCAGAACGCGCGTCTCGGGTTTTCAGCGAGGCCCTGCCGGGTGGGTCTATCGAAGCTTTGACCGAGTATCGGGTCTCGGTTGATCGCTTGCGCACGATCACTGACGAATTTGGTGTTCGCGTTCGTATGACGCAGTCTGGAAAGCTGGCGTTAAGTGTCGCATCAGGTCTCGGCTAAACCTCACGACAACCCCTAATTCTGTATAATAAGCAGGATGACTCCGAGCCTAATGCTATGTCTGGGCACTTGACCCGACTCTAGGGCTGGCGCACGTCCGGGGAATGCTGACCGCACCGGCACATTATCATCTCTCAGTTCAAGGCCAGCGGCTCCGGGTCACGGCGCGTGGTGTCTGGACTATTGAAACCGCCGCCTCGATTAATGACGCGCTTGAGCGCGACTATGGGGCTGTGACTTATGACTCTGTCGATTATCATCTCGACGGTGTTGAAGACATGGATACAGCGGGGGCTTATCTGCTGACGAAAGCCATGCGCGTCGGTGATGACATCAAAGATTGGCAGCTGGTTGGGGGAACACCGGCGCAGAAAACTTTACTGAGCGTTGCGGCGGACGCCCAAATGGGTGAGCCCCCAATGGAACCCCGGCAGTGGTACGATATATTGGACCGCCTTGGTCGGGCGACTTTGCGGTTCTGGGACGAGCTTTATGCCACTTTGGCGTTTGTCGGCCAATTCTTTGTCATGTTCTTCGGTGTTCTGCTGAACCCGCGCCGTTTACGCGTCAAATCTATCGTCGCACTGATGGAAGAAATCGGTCTGGATGCTGCGCCCATCGTGGCGATGCTGTCCTTCGCGATCGGTGCGGTTATCGCCTATATGGGGGCGAACTTGCTCGGCGCGCTCGGTTTCTCCGTTTTCATGGTCGATCTGGTCGGTGTGGCCATGTTGCGTGAACTCGCTGTTGTTATCACGGCGATCTTGATTGCGGGGCGTTCAGCGTCGGCCTTCACCGCGCAGATCGGTGCAATGAAAATGCGTCAGGAAATCGACGCGATGACTGTCATGGGGCTTGATACATTCGAGACACTCGTGATCCCGCGCGCGATTGCTTGCCTGCTGACAGTGCCAATCCTGACATTTCTGGCGATGATGAGCGGAATTCTGGGAGGCCTGATCGTTGCTTGGGCGACCCCAACGCAGATTTCGCCAGCCTTATTTTTTAGCCGCCTGCAAGAAACGGTCGACCTCCAGCACTTCTGGGTCGGTATGGTCAAAGCGCCGTTTTTCGCGCTCGTGATTGCCGTTGTCGGGTGTCGTCAAGGCCTGGCCGTGAGTGGTTCCGTCGATAGCCTTGGGTCGCGCGTGACGACTTCAGTGGTTCAAGCCATTTTCGCTGTCATCCTGATTGACGCGATGTTCGCTGTCTTATTCTACCAGCTGGGCGTTTGATCATGAAACCCGTCGAGTCCGCTGATACTTCGCCGATCGAAGCCACTGGGATTTTGACCCAGTTTGGAACGAATGTGATCCACAAGGATCTCGACTTCGCGATCACGCGCGGAGAAATCGCTGGGTTAGTTGGTGGGTCTGGGTCGGGTAAATCTGTCCTGATGAATACTTTACTTGGGTTGAAGGTCCCCGAGGCCGGGGAGATACGTTATTTTGGCAAACGTCGATCGGATCTCGACCCTGTGGAAGAGATGCGTCTGAAGAATGAAATGGGCGTTTTGTTTCAAGGTGGGGCCTTGTTTTCGTCTCTCACCGTTCGTCAGAACATCATGGTGCCGATGATCGAGCATCTTGATATGTCAAAAGCGCTGATGTGCGAATTGGCGGATATGAAAATCCACATGGTCGGTTTACCGCCTGAAAGTGCGGTTCTCTATCCGTCCGATCTATCGGGCGGTATGAAGAAGCGTGCCGGTCTCGCGCGGTCACTAGCGCTGGACCCGCAGATCCTGTTTTTGGATGAACCGACAGCTGGTCTTGACCCTATCGGGGCACATGCCTTTGATACGCTGATCCTCAGTCTCCGGGACGCGCTGGATCTGACGGTGTTGATGGTTACGCATGACCTCGATAGCCTTTATGCGATCTGTGACCGTGTTGCTGTGCTGGTAGACAAGCGGATTGCAGTCTATGATAGGTTGGATGTGGTTGAGCAGTATGACCATGCTTGGGTAAAAGAATATTTCGGCGGGCCCCGGTCCAGAGCCGCATTGTCGACACCCGGGCAAAAGGTTGCGACCAAACAAAAAGGGGCGACGCCGCGCGGCGCGACCGCAGGGCATTAGGGCATGGAAAACAAAGCAAATTACGCTCTGATTGGCAGCTTTGTGCTTGTCGCGCTTGTCGCCACGGTCGGCTTTATTCTCTGGTTGACGGGGTCCGAATTCGATCAAAAGTTCGATGAATATCAGGTTGCGTTTCAGGGGCCTGTCCGCGGCCTGTCACCGGGTTCGGAAGTTCGTTTTAACGGTATTGGGGTCGGTGAAGTTACGGCGATCCGCTTGGATCGGGAGGATCCGAATACGGTGCTCGCTGATATTCGCATCGATGCGAATACGCCCGTCGATACGAAAAGCTACGCGGCGCTGGAGCCTTTGGGTCTGACAGGTCTCAATTATCTTCAGATATTCGCCGGTGGTGAGGAATTCCCTTTGATCAAGGATATGCCGGGTGGACGTGATGCTCGCCGGATAGAAGGGCGTGCGGATCAGCTTTCTAGCATTTTAGAAGGCGGCGGTTCCGTTGTTGAACAAGCGCAAATCGCCTTGAAGCGGGTCAACGACATTTTGAGTGATGAGGCGATCGCGGACGTCCAAGGCACGCTGCGCAATATTAACCGGATCACGGCTGAACTCGACTTTTCCGATCTTGATATGGAAAATGTCAACGGCTTGGTCTCTGATGCGCGGACGACTGTCCGAAAAGTCGGGAATATGGCTGATGCGGCGAGAGAGACACTCGAATCGGTTGATGCCGTGATCGAAACAGATGTTCCTGTTCTACTCACCCGCATTGAAACGACGATGGGCGAAGTAGACGAAACACTGAATGCCTTTGAAGGCACAGCGTCTCAGGCCAATGAGCTGATTGTCGACACGCGTGACGCCGTCAATCGTCTGTCCAACTCTGGCCTCACAGACTTGGAAGAAACGGTTGATGCTATTCGGCGTCTGGTTCTTTCGCTTGGCCGCGTCGCCGATGCGATGGAACAGAGCCCGTTAGAATTCATTTCCGGCACTGAAGCCGACACTGTGGAGCTGCCCCAATGATTCGAAACGCAGCCCTTGCACTCGCCGCCGCCACATTGGTGACGGGTTGCTCTATCATTCCGGATCCGGCTCCTGCCGAAATTGTCTACCGCCTGTCTCTGTCAGGCGACAGTGTTCAACCTGATCCAGGGGCACGGGTCATTCGCGTCGACCGTCCCTCTGCGACCAGCATCTTCAATACGCGGTCTATTGTTGTATCGCCGGATGGTCGTCGCTTATCGACGGCGGCACAGGCCAAGTGGCCCGAAGGGACGCCGACCATGTTACAGGAGTCGTTGGTCGACGCTCTGTATCGCGAAGCCTCTATCATCGGCGTGTTGCCGCAATCCGGCACTCGAACGGATACGCGTGTACATATCACGATCAAGAATTTCGAAGCCCAGTTCGATCGGGGTGAGGCGAGTGCTCCGCTGGCTATCGTTCGCTACACGGCCAGTTTGGCGAACGCGACGGATCGTCGGCTAATTAGCACCTATACGACCCGGCACGAGGTTCGTGCCGATGCCGCGCGAGTCTCGTCCATTGTCGAGGCGATTGAAAAGGCGAATGATCTCGCCATGAAAGATATCGTCGCTTGGATTATCAAAGCGGATAAACAGGGCTTGATCGAAGAAGCTGTCGCTATGGCATCAGCAAAGGCGCCCTAGTTTTTTTACCGGTTACGACGGATCCCAAAAGTTATAGCGGCCAGTGCGATCACAATAACCGCCAGCGATGTCATGATATATTCGATTCGGTCGCCAAACAGTTCTCCGAGGCCGTGGCACAACGCGAAGATGACTGTGCAATAGAGTAGGGCGGTCGCAAAGATGACGGCGCAGAACCTGGGGTAACTGACCTTGAAGTAGCCACAAGCCACATAGACCGGAACGCGCGCGAGTGGCAGGAATCGGGCCGTCAACAGTGTGATGATAAGGTTGCGCTTCACCTTGCCGCGAAATTCCATGACATGTTCCCTCTCGGCATAGGCGCGCGCGCGGGTAGATGTATGCGCCGCCCGTCCAATCCAATATTTCCAGATGTCAGACAGAAATAGCCCGCTCAGTATGACAAAGAAAATCACAGGAAAATGGTCAGCGTCTGCGGCTGATAGAGTCGCAGCAGCGATAACGGCAGCATCTTCTTGGACAAATGGGCCAAGGAAGATGCCGAGGTAAAGAAGCCAGCTCGGATCCATCATAAGGGGTCTATGCGCGATTAGGGTTAAGTCTGTCTTGGCAAACTATAGTCAAATTGACAGGAATCGACTATTGAGTGCTGCTGAAATTAGACATGGCTTGATTGTTGAATCCCTGAGCCGCGCGTGGCATAGCGCCGCGAACTTTAGAATGAGCTCGCCCCAGACAGATCGGAGAATATCTCCCGGTGTCGACCGGACGCGCTCGTAATGCCTTAAGACTAGTCAGAGAAGACCTATGGATATCAAGGAACTTGAAGCCGATGGCCTGACCCGGAAATACCAGGTCACGGTCAAAAAAGAGGCGCTCGAAGAAAAGCTAGACGCCAAGATCAAGGAAATGCAGCCGCAGGTCTCTTTGAAGGGTTTCCGCCCGGGCAAAGTACCAGCAGCGCACATCCGTAAGATGTTTGGCCAGTCCATCATGAAAGATGTGGTGGAAGAAGTTCTCAATGAGAGCAGCCAACAAGCGATCAATGATAATAATCTACGCCCAGCCGGTCAGCCGCAAATCGACCTGCGTGCGAATGGCGAAGATGTCACTAACGGTAATGCCGACCTCGAATACAATATGACGGTTGAGAGCATTCCTGAATTTGAAGCCGTTGATCCTGCGACTTTGAAGTTCACACGCTTGGTCACTGAGCTCGACGAGGAAATCGTCGATGAGCGTTTGAAGGAATTGGGCGCAAGTCAGAAATCCTACAAGAAGAAGGCCAAGACTGCGAAAGCCAAAAAGGGCGATGCGGTTCTGATCGACTTCGTCGGGTCTATTGACGGTGAAGAGTTTGAAGGCGGGGCCATGGAAGGTCACCAGCTGGTTATCGGCTCTGGTACATTCATTCCGGGCTTTGAAGACGAGCTAATCGGTGTGAAGGCGGGCGATGACAAAGACGTCACCGTAACCTTCCCCGAAGATTACCAAGCGTCTGAGTTGGCTGGCAAAGAAGCCATCTTCAAGACCAAGGTCCACGAAGTTCAAGGCGAGACCGAAGCTAAGATCGATGATGAATTCGCGAAGAAATTCGGCATGGATGATCTCGAAGCGCTCAAGACCGCCGTTCGGGAACAACTCGAATCAGAGCTTGAAGGGCAGAGCCGGATGAAGCTTAAGCGCTCTATCCTGGACGAGCTGGACAGCAAGCATGAGTTTGAACTGCCTAAAGGCATGGTTGAAACTGAGTTTGAAAACATCTGGAACCAGGTGAAGGCCGAAAAAGAAGCCGGTCAGCTGGACGACGATGACGCCGCTAAGTCAGACGAAGAACTCGAAGCAGACTATCGCAAAATCGCGCAGCGTCGCGTTCGCCTCGGTCTTGTTTTGGCTGAAATGGGCCAGAAAGAGACAATCGATATCTCCAATGAAGAACTGCAGGGTGCTCTGATCGCTGAAGCGCGTCGCTACCCAGGACAAGAGCAGCAAGTCATTGAGTTCTATCAGAAGAACCCACAAGCGTTGGCGCAACTCCGTGCGCCTATCTACGAAGAAAAAGTGGTCGCTTTGATCACTGAAAAAGCCACGGTCAAAGACAAGAAGGTCGACCGTGAGAAACTCTTCGAAGAGGATCCAATGCTCTAGAGCTTCGGACATCCTTATGATCGAGCCCGGCCATGGCGCCGGGCTTTTTCATATGTGATAGGCGGTCCTTAACTTCTGAATCGGATAGGGAATGGAGCGGAGGCCAGCCCTTGCGCCTTGGCCCGCGCATCGCAATATAGATTAAAACATCTTTCTGGCGTCCTGCCGGAAGACCACAGACCGAAAGTCCCCTGAATGTACGATCCGATCGAGAAGCTGAACTCTGTCACCAATTATCTGATTCCGACCGTGGTCGAGCAATCATCGCGCGGTGAGCGCGCTTTTGACATCTACTCGCGCTTGTTGCGCGACCGTATCATCTTTCTGACAGGCCCAGTTGAGGACAATATGTCCGCGTCTATATGTGCTCAGCTCCTGTTTCTTGAGTCCGAGAACCCGAAGAAAGAGATCAGCATGTATATTAACTCGCCCGGCGGCGTTGTGACGGCAGGCATGGCGATTTACGATACCATGCAGTATATCCGCTGCCCCGTGAGTACGGTTTGCATCGGCCAAGCGGCGTCTATGGGGTCGTTACTGCTCTGCGCTGGCGATCCGGATATGCGCGTCGCTCTGCCCAATGCCCGTATCATGGTTCATCAGCCGTCAGGCGGTTTCCGCGGTCAGGCATCCGATATTGAACGTCATGCGCAGGATATCCTCGCTATGAAGAAGCGTCTCAATGAAATTTACGTCAAGCATACGGGCAAAAAATACGCGACAATTGAGAAGACACTCGACCGCGATCACTTCATGACCGCTGAAGAAGCTAAGGATTTTGGCATCGTCGATCATGTATACGTCAAACGCGGCGAAGACGCATAAGTCTCATAATACAGTTTAAGCTCATGCCTTTTTGGCGTGGGTGAACCGACAATCAGGCTTGCACAGGCCTGAATATCGGTGTCGTATGGAGATTCGAAAGGCCGTGTTTACATAATGCTGTCATAAAGAGCCGAAGTCGACTGTAATGTCGGCACTCGGATTGCAGGGGGTCTGGTCGGCGTAAGTCGTATTGGGACAAGATTGAGTATGAGCAAGACGACGACGACAGAGAGCAAAAACACGCTCTATTGCTCCTTCTGCGGCAAGAGCCAGCATGAGGTCCGAAAGCTGATTGCGGGTCCGACCGTGTTCATCTGCGACGAATGTGTCGAACTCTGCATGGATATTATCAAGGAAGAGGGGAAATCCTCTCTCTCCAAAGGTCAAGAAGGTGTGCCGACGCCGCAGGAAATCTGCGATACGCTCAACGACTACGTCATTGGCCAAGAATACGCGAAACGCGTCCTCTCTGTCGCTGTGCACAACCACTATAAACGCCTGAATCACGCCGCGACCAATCCCGAAGTGGAATTGGCCAAGTCGAATATTCTTTTGGTGGGTCCGACGGGTTGCGGTAAAACGCTTCTAGCTCAAACGCTTGCCCGCATTCTCGACGTGCCGTTCACGATGGCTGACGCCACGACACTGACAGAAGCTGGCTATGTCGGTGAAGATGTTGAGAACATCATTCTGAAATTGCTGCAAAGCGCCGACTATAATGTTGAACGCGCTCAACGCGGCATCGTCTATATCGATGAAGTCGACAAAATTTCTCGTAAATCCGACAACCCATCGATCACGCGCGATGTTTCGGGCGAAGGCGTGCAGCAGGCTTTGCTAAAGATTATGGAGGGCACAGTCGCTTCTGTGCCGCCGCAGGGCGGTCGCAAACATCCGCAGCAGGAATTCCTTCAGGTCGACACCACAAACATTCTGTTCGTCGTCGGGGGGGCCTTTGCAGGTTTGCATAAAGTAATCGCTAACCGCGGTGATCAAGCCAGCATCGGCTTTGGCGGCCGGGTTAAGGATGAGGATAGCCGGACGGTCGGTGCCATTTTGCGCGGTGTTCAACCCGAAGATTTGCAGAAATTTGGTTTGATCCCTGAATTCATTGGTCGCTTGCCTGTAATTGCTACTCTGACGGACCTAGACGAAGACGCGCTCATCACGATCCTGACGGAGCCTAAGAACGCTTTGGTCAAGCAGTATGAAACGTTGTTCGCCATGGAAGACGTCAAATTGACCTTCACTGAGGACGCGCTTCAAGCGGTCGCTAAAAGAGCCTTGGCTCGTAAAACCGGCGCGCGCGGTCTCAGATCGATCATGGAAGGTATCTTGCTAGATTCTATGTATGATTTACCGTCCTATGAGGGTGTAGGTGAAGTGGTCATCAATGCCGATGTCGTCGAAGGTGACGGCGATGTTAAACCGCTGCTGATTTATGCAGAAGCGCCCGCTGAGAAGGCGGGTTAATTTCGCTGGGTTTGAATATAGAAAGGCCGCCTTTGGGCGGCTTTTTTGTTGGTTTTATTGGCTGTTATCGCAGCGCCTATCCTGACTCGTGGTCTTGCACTCGGACCGCACGTCTCCCACTTAGCTTTGACCGAATGTATAAGAGGCTTACTCGTTCATGACGCAAACATTGCCCGTTCTCCCACTCCGCGACATCGTTGTGTTTCCGCACATGGTCGTCCCCCTTTTCGTGGGTCGAGACAAGTCGATCAAGGCGCTGGAAGAGGTGATGCGGGCGGACAAGCAGATATTCCTGCTGACCCAACGCGATTCCTCCACCGATGAACCGACGGGCGAAGATTTGTTCGCCTATGGCTGTATCGCCAAAATTATGCAGCTGCTGAAATTGCCTGACGGCACGGTTCGTGTGCTGGTTGAGGGTCAATCGCGCGCGCAATTACTAGCATTGGGCGAGCGTGATGGCTTTATGGAAGCCGAGATCGAGATGGTCGAGGCTGCGGGCGATAAAGCAAAATCCCGGGTATTAGCAAAAGATGTCCGTGAGGCGTTTGCCGACTTCGGAAAGGTCAATAACCGTATCGCCGATGAGGTGGTGAGTTCGGTCGTCGATACGAATGACGCGTCCAAACTGGCCGACACAGTTGCCGTACATCTCGGCGCCGATCTGCAGACAAAGCAGGACTTGTTGGAAATGGCTGACCCGGCCGACCGATTAGCCCGAATTATGGATGTTATTGGCGGTGAAACTTCTGTCCTCAAAGTTGAGAAGAAGATCCGCAGCCGCGTCAAACGCCAGATGGAAAAAACGCAACGAGAATATTACCTTAATGAGCAGATGAAGGCGATCAAGAACGAGCTCGGCGATGACGAGGTCGATGAGATCGCAGACCTGACTGAGAAGGTTGAAAAGACCAAGCTGACGAAAGAAGCCCGTACGAAACTCACTTCCGAGATTAAGAAGCTCAAACAGATGAGTCCGATGAGCGCGGAAGCCAACGTCTCGCGCAACTATATCGACTGGATGTTGTCCGTGCCGTGGGGAAAGAAAAAGCGCGTTCAGCGTGATCTCGCCAAGGCGCAAGCGATTTTGGACGAGGATCACTACGGTCTCGACAAGGTCAAAGAGCGGATCATCGAACATCTCGCCGTGCAGACCCGCACGAAGAAAGTGAAGGGGCCTATCCTATGTCTCGTGGGACCACCGGGCGTCGGTAAAACCTCACTTGGCAAATCCGTGGCCAAAGCCACGGGGCGGGAATTTGTGCGCGTGTCATTAGGTGGCGTTCGCGACGAATCTGAGATTCGCGGTCATCGCCGCACTTATATTGGCTCTATGCCGGGCCGGGTCATCCAGTCGATGAAGAAGTCGAAATATGTCAATCCGCTGTTCCTGTTCGATGAGATCGACAAGATGGGCAGCGACCATCGTGGTGACCCGTCTGCAGCGCTTTTGGAAGTGCTTGATCCTGAGCAGAACGATACGTTTAACGACCACTATCTCGACGTAGATTACGATCTGTCTGACGTGATGTTTATTACGACAGCCAACAGTTTGAACATGCCGCAACCGCTTCTCGACCGCATGGAAGTGATCCGCATTCCGGGTTACACAGAGGATGAAAAGGTCGAAATCGCCCGTCGCCACCTAATCCCTGAACAGGTCAAAGAAAATGGCCTGAAGGCGGAAGAGTTCTCCGTGTCCGACGATTCAGTGCGCGAGATCATCCGCTATTATACGCGAGAGGCTGGTGTTCGCTCGCTCAAGCGCGAGATTGCGCGTCTGGCCCGGAAAGCTCTGACCCTGATCATCAAGGACGAAACGAAAACTGTGGCCGTCACGCCTGACAATATTGGCGAATTTCTCGGTGTGAAGAAACACCGTTTCGGCCGCACAGATACAGAAGATCAAATTGGCGTTGTCACAGGTCTGGCCTGGACATCGGTCGGCGGTGATTTGCTGACAATCGAAGCCGTGTCCATGTCAGGACGCGGTAAAATGACGGTCACGGGCAACCTCAAAGACGTGATGAAAGAATCCATTTCTGCGGCGAACAGCTATGTGCAGGCGCGTGCGCCTGAATTTGGTATCAATCCGCGCGAGTTCCGTTCCCGTGATATTCACGTACACGTGCCGGAAGGCGCAACCCCTAAAGATGGGCCTAGCGCCGGTATCGCGATGGTGACAGCGATGGTCTCCGTGCTGACGGGCATTCCTGTTCGGTCCGATGTCGCCATGACGGGCGAAGTCACGCTGCGCGGTCGCGTTTTGCCCATCGGTGGATTGAAGGAAAAATTACTCGCCGCCCTGCGCGGCGGCGTCCGCACCGTGCTGATCCCGGATGAGAACGAAAAAGACCTCGCTGAAATTCCGGATAATGTGAAAAATGAGCTTCGCATCATTCCTGTTGGGTCCGTCGATGATGTGCTCGAACATGCACTCACTCGCGCGCCTGAAGCCATTGACTGGACTGAGGATGATGCGGCGCAACTGTCTGGAATCTTACTCGGCGGATCGCCTTCAATCGAACCAGGGGCTCAAGCTCACTAAGTGACGATCCGGGCGCAAGTCGCAGAGGCGCTGAACGACGCTGGGCTGCAGAGCACAGGTTTTTCTGAACGTGGCCAGGGTAGTTGGCCTTCGGCCTTCGCTGTTTCTGATCTGGCTGTCGCCTCCGTTGGGGCGGTCTGTTCGGAACTCGCGTCCTTAAGCGGTCGTGATGATCCTGTCGTCATTGACCGTCGTTTGGCCTCGCTCTGGTGTGATCTGACCATCCAACCGCAGGGTTGGGCACTGCCGCCTGTCTGGGATGATCTAGCGGGCATTTACCAAGCACGTGACGGTTTTATTCGACTGCATACAAACGCCCCGCACCACAAGGCGGCCGCTTTGCGAGCGCTCGGCGTGGCGGCGGGTCGAGAGACGGTCGAAGCTGCCGTGGCAGGTTGGGACGCAGAAGCTCTGGAGGCCGCAATCGTCAAAGAAAATGGCTGTGCCGCGCGCCTGATGAGTCTCACCGATTGGCGTGCCCACCCGCAAGGTCGAGAGGTCAATGCCGAGCCTCTGATCACTTGGTCTCAGTCTGGAAAGGCCGATGCGGTTTGGTCTCCGGGCCCGCCAGATCGTCTGCTCGCTGGCCTTAAAGTATTAGATTTGACGCGTGTGCTGGCAGGGCCTGTCTGCACGCGAACACTCGCCGGATTTGGCGCGGATGTGCTGCGAATTGACCCGCCGGGATGGTCAGAGCCATTGGTCGAAATGGAAGTCACGCCGGGCAAACGGCTCGCGACCCTCGATCTAAAAACCGAGCCGGGTAGAGACTGTTTTCTCAAGTTGCTCAGTCAGGCGGATGTGTTCGTGCATGGCTACCGCAACGGCGCGCTCGAGACGCTGGGACTGGGCGAAGACATAAGGCGTGCGACGAATCCAGAAGTCATAGATATTGCTCTGAACGCTTATGGTTGGACTGGGCCGTGGTCGCACAGGCGCGGCTTTGACAGTCTGGTGCAGATGAGCAGCGGCATCGCGCATCACGGGATGGATTGGAAGGGCGCAGACCGACCCGTTCCGTTACCCGTTCAGGCCCTAGATTTTGCGACAGGGTACTTGATGACGGCGACGGTGCTACGAGCCCTTCGGATTCGTACTGAGATTGGCGCCGTTCTGACGGCTCGCCTTTCTCTGGCGCGGACGTCCGCACTGCTGGCGTCTGTACCCGCAGACAATGATGGATCCGCATTCAAGCCTTTGGCCGAGAGCGATTTATCTGCAGACTTAGAGCAGACGGACTGGGGGCCTGCGCGGCGGATCCGCTTCCCCGCGGACGAAGCGATGGGTTGGTCTATTCCTGCCAGACGATTACATAGTGACGCGGCGAGTTGGCCTTAAGGGTAAATCACCCCGTCCTTGATCCGGCCCAACACACGGATTTCGCTCCAATTTTCCGGCTTTGTCGTCAGCGGGTTGCGATCCACAATCGTGAAGTTGGCGCGCTTTCCGGCTTCTATCGAACCTATCTCATTCTCAAGGCCGAGCGACCATGCGGCATCAAGCGTAATGGCCTTGACCGCTTGCTCACGGGTCAGCCGTTCTTCGGGCAGGCTGATTGTTCCGTCCTCCGTGTCACGAAGGAGATGCGCTTGCGCGGCGAGCAGCGGGTAAGGCGGTGCTAGGGGCGCGTCGCTATGCAGCGTCGTCGGGATACCGGCTTTCGCGGTGCTGCCCATCGGCGAAAGATATTGGGCCTTTTCGCCAATCGCCTCGGCCATGACACCGCCCATGTAACGGACGTAATGACTGGCTGCAGAAACTCCTGCGGGCAGCTTTGCAAGCCGTTCGATCTGACTGGGTGTCAAAAGGGCGGCGTGCTCAATAATCAGACGTTGCCCGTCCGTTCCGGGCGACTGGGCTTCAAACGCTGAAAGTGTGCTGTCTTGTGCAGCATCGCCATTGGAATGAATGTGGATGTCAATTCCGGCATTCCAGTACCTGGCCATCAGATCCGGCAAGGCATCTGGTTGGATGACATAAAGTCCTGTCTGACCTTTGCTTTGACCGCCGACATAACCGGGTGCCGTGAGTTTCATGGTCTGGCTGTAGAATGCCGCGTCGGAGAACAACTTAATCTGGGGCAGCACATTCTCGCGCTCTGCCGCCATTTGGCTGACTGTCTCCACGACCGTATCGCCAAACTCTTGTTCGAAAGCTCTGTGCTCAGGAACCAGATAAACCTGATATCCATCCGTGCTGTCATGATGGGCAGCTAAGAATGTATCTTCGATCGCACGGCCAAATATGCCGTAACCCATTTCCGCGACGGTTGTGACGCCTGCATCCCGCAAGAGGGCTTCATAACGGTCCCAGCCCAACTGAATATGATCCGGATGCATGATGACGGCGGCGAATCTTTCGAAAATGGCGAGTAGCGCGTCTTCGTAAATGCGTCCGGTGAGTTCGCCGACGTTATCTAGCTCGATCCCATGAAACTGGTCCGCAAGGGCAGGGGTCGCGCCGACCATATTAATCGCCGCACTGTTGAGATAGAAATCGTGTCCCGACCAGTGCCAGAGAAAAAGCGGTCGCTCAGTCGAGATGGCGTCCAGATCGTCGCGTCGAATGTCGCCCTGAATAAGGTCGTGATAGCCCCAAAGTACGAGGGGGCCATCTGGTGCGCTGGCGTCAATCTCAGCTATCCGCGTCAATAGCGCGCCCCGACTGGTCAGACCCGATATTTCGCCGTCCGGCATAGGGACGTCCCAAGGCGGTACCATTTCCGCGCCATACATCATTGCGCCCAGTGTCATGTGAACATGCGGGTCAATCAGTCCGGGTAGAAGAACTTGATCGGCATATTCTTCGTTAATCGTCGCACCGCTCAACTGTTTGCGCAGTGCATCAAAATCGCCGACCGCCGTGATGCCACCGTCTTTCACAGCGACTCCTGTGGCCTTCGGTTGGTCCGCATCGGCGGTGATGGCGGTGGTTCGATAGAGGGTGATGTCTGATAAATCAGGCTGAGAGCCGGCGCATCCTGCGAGCAGGATGAAGGCAATGATTGATCTTCGCATGGCTATACCCCTTGACCTGTAGGGGCCTAACACGATTTAGAGCGCGTGTCAGAGGGCTGGGCGGCCGCGTCACTTTCGAGTGCCGAGGAAAGTCCGGGCTCCAGCGAAGCAGGATGCCGGATAACGCCCGGCGGAGGTGACTCCAGGGACAGTGCCACAGAGAGAAGACTACCCGCCTATGCCTTCGGGCGCGTGCGGGAAAAGCTGAAAGGGTGCGGTAAGAGCGCACCGGGCCTACCGCAAGGCAGGCCGTCACGGTAAACCCCATCCGGAGCAAGACCAAATAGGGACGGCGTATGTCGGGCTTTGCCGATGTCGTCCGGGTCGGTCGCAAGAGATCGTGCGCAAGCACGATCCTAGATGAATGGTCGCCCCCGCAAAGTAATTTGCGGGACAAAACCCGGCTTACAGGCCCTCTGACACTTTTCTTCCGGTTCTCCACAAGTCACGGCATTGAATCAGTTGTATATTGCTCGCTTATCCACAGGACTCACACACTGTTAAGGGGTTGGGCATTATACCTAACAAAAGCTCAATGTGGCGTTGATGACCATGAATTCCCACGATATCCCACAGGATACCAAGCCTCGTTCCAATTCGGAGCGAAGCGCTGTGCGCGGGACGCCTTCATGTTCTTGTCGACCTCGACCAACACGATCGATGCGAAGGGACGCACATCTGTGCCGTCACCCTTCCGCGATGCGTTGGGCGATGATGCTGCCGTTTATATCTGGCCAAGCGTTCGCGGTGACTTTCTCGAAGGTGGAGGTGAGGCGTTAATGAAAGCTTTGCAGCGCGAAATTTTCGATCGTGTCGCCGATGGATCGCTTGCGCCGGAAGCGGCGGAAGCGCAGCAGGTCATGCTGCTCGGCGAAGCGCGTCGGCTCAGCTATGACAAAACCGGGCGGATCGTCTTGCCGGAAGCCTTTCGCGATCATGCCAACCTATCCAATTCTGCTACCTTTGTCGGTCTGGGTAATCGTTTCCAAGTTTGGGAGCCTGAGGCCCATGAAACACGCAAAGCCGCAATGCGCGAAAGCGTGCGATCGACTCCACTGATTATGGGGGTCGAGCGACCGTGACGACGCGTCCGCATATCCCTGTAATGTTGGCCGAAGTGTTGGCGGCGGCTAGCATTGCCGATGGCGATCTGGTCGTGGACGCGACCTTCGGCAATGGGGGTTATAGCGAAGCCTTTCTGCTGCAGGCCAACTGCTCTGTGATCGGTCTGGATCGGGATCCAACCGTTCAGCCACGCGCGGAGGCGCTTGCGGCCAAATATGATGATCGGTTTCGACTGGTTGAAACACCGTTCTCAGAGATGGATCAGCGCGACCTGCCGATGGCTGATGTCGTTGTCTTTGATATTGGCGTGTCGTCTATGCAGATCGATCAGGCCGAACGGGGCTTCTCTTTCCAAAAAGACGGGCCGCTCGACATGCGGATGAGCCGCTCCGGGCCGACTGCCCAAGACGCCGTCATGTCGCTGAGTGAAGGTGAACTGGCGACCTTGTTTAAATTCTACGGTGAGGAGCGTCACGCGCGCCGCGCCGCGCAACGCATTGTCGAAGCGCGCACAGAGTCCGCCATCACGACCACGGCCGAGTTGGCCGATATTGTCGAAGCGGCCATTGGGCGGTCTGGAAAAATTCATCCCGCGACCCGTGTTTTCCAAGCGTTACGTATTTTCATCAATGATGAATTGGGAGAGCTATATCGGGGCCTCTGCGCTGCGGAGAGCCTTCTCAAGCCGGGTGGGCGATTGGTAGTCGTGACGTTCCACTCGCTCGAAGACCGCATCGCGAAGCAATTCTTGCGTGACCGAGCGGGTGAGGTTGAAGGTGGATCGCGCTATGCGCCCGCCGTCGCCGTCACGGGTCCCGACGCTAGCTTTACCTTGCCGCGACGCTCGGTCGTGAAGCCGAGCAAAACGGAAGAAGCGGAAAATCCGCGTTCACGATCGGCCAAACTTCGTCTCGCTATTCGTACGACAGCGAAGGCACATCCGAGCGATCCGAATGCTTGGTTGCCGACTAAACTCGATGTGCCGTCACTGGAGCGGCTCACATGAATGCGCCCTATGTTTATACGCCGGTCGAGCGGACCTCGCGCCGTCTTGGCCTGTTTCTTTTGGTTCTTCTGGGTCTTAGTCTGACCATGGTCTTGTTCTTTGTGAAAACCCGCGCGCAAGACGCCCGCGCTGACGTCGCCCGGATAGAGGCGCAAATCAAAATGCATGAAGCGGCCATCACCGTTTTGGTGGCAGAGCGCGCGGTCCTGGCGAATTCAGATCGCATTCGCCCGCTGTCAGAAGAGCGATTGGGCTTGCAGCCGATTACTGTGGCGGAAACATCGACCTTGGCGGCCGTTGAGGTGCAGCCATGAGTCTCGCGCCCTTTGCCGACAAGAAATCGATGTCTCTGTCAGACATCAACGAGGCTGCGGTATCGGAAGGCCGCATTCGGATTCGGATTAGTTTGATCCTGTTCCTATCCATGATTGCGATTGTTCTTGTGCGACTGGCAGAGGTTGCTTTGCTGTCGCCGGATGATCATCGCCGAGATCAGCCGCAGGAGCTGGTCCAATATCGCGCTGACATCACGGATCGTCATGGACGTTTGTTGGCGACGACCTTGTCGAGCTATTCACTTTATGCAGAACCTGCACGGATATGGAATCCCGATGAAACCGCAGCTGCGCTTGTCTCCATTCGACCTGATTTAAATCTATCCAAGGTTACGCAACAACTGGCCTCTGATCGCGCCTTTGTCTGGATCGACCGCGGGTTATCGCCGAAAGAAAAACAGGCAATCTTCGAGTTGGGCCATTCAGGTCTAGGCTTTCGGCGCGAGCCACGACGGGCTTATCCTAATGCTCCATTGGCGGCCCATCTGGTCGGTTGGACCGATATTGATTTGGTCGGTGCGGCAGGGGTGGAACGCGCTTTTGACGATCGATTGACAGCTGACAGGGCACCAGAGATGGCGCTCGCGCTCGATAGTCGGGTTCAGTTCGCCATTACTGAAGAGCTTCAGAAAAGCGTCGACCAGTTCTCTGCCTTATCCGCCGCCGCTGTTTTGCTCGATATCCATAGCGGAGAGATCATTTCGATGGTCTCGTTACCGGATTTCAATTCCAATGATTATGGCGCGGCATTGCCCGAAGCCCGCTTCAATCACGCCGCAATGTCGACCTACGACCTTGGTTCTGTATTCAAACCCCTGACGATGGCGATGGCTTTGGAGGATGGTTTGACGAGCCGAGATGAGGTTTTTGACGTGCATAAGCCCTACAAAGTGCGAAACAAATTTATCCGCGATGATCATCCGTCTGATACGCCGTTAACGCTGGATTATGTGCTGTCAGAATCGTCTAATCGTGGCACGGCCATGATTGCGCAGCGGATTGGCGCGGAGCGTCAGCAGCACTATTTGCGGGAACTCGGGCTTCTATCGCGCGTGTCATATGGTCTTAATGAGAGTGCAAAACCGCAAATTCAGGATAATTGGGGTGAGATGGCCACGGTCACGATTTCCTACGGTCATGGATTGGCAGTGACACCATTGGCGCTCGTCACCGCGATTGGCGCGATGCTTAATGATGGTGTCTATGTCGAACCGACAGTTGTGAAGCGTGATGCCACGCGCCCGCCGGAAACGCACCGCGTTTTTTCAAGCGCAATATCGCAGGACTTGGCGGATATGATGCGATTGACTGTGGTTGAAGGCACAGGGAAGAAAGCTAACATTCCCGGCTTCGGTGTCATGGGAAAAACTGGGACCGCAGAGAAGCCAAGTAATGGGGGTTATGATCAAACCCGGCTGGTGACATCCTTTGTTGCGGCTTTTCCCCATTCTTCGCCTCGTTACGCCTTGATCATCACATTGGATGAGCCGAAGGGGCTGCCCGAAACCTATGGCTATGCCACGGCGGGTTGGAATGCGGCCCCGACTGCCGGAGCGGTGATCGAACGGATTGGTCCGATGTTACCCGGTGCGCGTGACATCCCAAAGACGGCGGCCCGACCTGTGAAAGCGCTACGATGAATCGTCTCGCCTTGAAAGATTTGGGCCTGAGCGGAGACGCCGAGGTGACGGGCCTGTCCTGCGACTCGCGTTTAGTGAAGCCGGGACATGTGTTCGCGGCTTTGCCGGGAACAGCGCTCGATGGGCGCGACTATATTCCGCAGGCGATGAAAAGTGGCGCGATTGCCATTCTTAGCACGCCGGATGCCGATACTCTGGGCTTGCCGCTACTCGCCTCCGACGAACCCCGCCTTGATTATGCGCGTTTGGCGAAACGGCTTTATCCGGGCCAACCCGCCACAGTGGTCGCGGTCACGGGCACGAATGGGAAAAGCTCTACTGTCGAGTTTTTGCGCCAGATTTGGCAGTTCGCCGGTCACACCTCAGCCTGCTTCGGAACGCTGGGTGTCCGCACAGAGAACGGCTTGGCGCCGATGAGCCATACGACTCCGGACGCCTTGGTCCTGCACAGCGTCATGGACTCGCTTCATACTGACGGCGTGACACATGTCGCGATGGAAGCCTCCTCACACGGGCTTGACCAACGTCGTATGGATGAGGTCGCGTTGAGTGCTGCGGGCTTCACCAATCTGACCCAAGATCATTACGACTATCACGAGACCCCAGAAGCGTATTTCGAGGCGAAGGCGCGTCTGTTTACTGAATTGCTACCGGATCGCAGTCCTGTCGTGGTCATGGTCGATGATGAGGCTGGGCGGTCTTTATATGACAGGTGTGAGGCGGAAGACTTTTATGCCCGGTCTATTGGTTGGTCGGGTCGAGACATTCGCATCGCTGAGATCATGCCGCATGCGGCTTCTCAGAAGTTGACGCTGATTATCGACGGTGAACGCTCGCAGATTGAAATTCCCTTGGCAGGTGAGTTTCAAGCTCTCAACGCCGTCACCGCGCTGGGCCTTGCGCTTGTGACGGGTGTGCCGAAAGATACCGCGTTGGCGGCAATGGAGGGATTGAGCGGCGTCTCAGGCCGTCTGGAAATTGCGGGCCGCAAAAACAATGGCGCGCCGGTGTTCGTTGATTTCGCCCATACCGAAGATGGTCTACTCAAGCTGCTCCAGTCTATTCGCCCCCACGTGGAAGGTAAGCTGCGCATCGTCTTTGGCTGCGGCGGGGATCGCGATCCTGACAAGCGCGCCAAAATGGGTGCCGCAGCCTGCCGTCATGCAGACGATGTGATTGTCACGGACGACAATCCGCGCACTGAGGTGCCAGCGGATATTCGGGCGGCCGTTTTAATCGGATGCCCGAGCGCGACTGAAGTTGGCGACCGCCGCGCAGCCATCGCGGAAGGAATTTCGCGGCTGGAGGCGGGTGATTGCCTCGTTGTGGCCGGGAAAGGTCACGAGCAGGGGCAGATCGTTGGTAAGACCGTCATCCCATTCAGTGATGTTACAGTTGTGCAGGAGCTTCTCGCTTGAGCGTGCTCTGGACATCAGCTGAAATCGCGCAGGTGACTGGCGGAGCAGAGACGGTTCCGTTTGAAGCGACAGGACTGTCAATTGACACCCGGTCGCTCGTTAAAGGCGATCTATTTGTGCCTATCCGTGATGCGCGCGATGGACATGACTTTATTGATGCGGCGGCGAAGGCCGGCGCCGCTGGCACATTATCAGAAATTGATGTCGACCTTCCGGCCGTCAAAGTTGAAGACACGATGCAGGCGCTCCGGGCTCTCGGGCGTGCTGGACGGGATCGCAGCAACGCACACCGTATCGCGGTCACGGGGTCTGTCGGCAAGACGAGCGTCAAGGATGCGCTGGCTGTGATGCTGGCTGCCTTTGGCGACACCCACAAATCATCCCGATCCTTCAATAATCATTTGGGTGTGCCGATCACCCTAGCGACCTTGCTACCGAATGCGGAATTTGCCGTGTTTGAGACGGGTATGAACCATGCAGGTGAGCTGACGGATTTGTCGAAGCAGGTCGCCCCCGAAATCGCGCTGATCACCAATGTAGCTGGCGCGCATCAAGCGAATTTTGATAGTATCGAAGCGATTGCCGACGCCAAGGCTGAAATTCGTCACGGACTGGCTGATGACGGTGTGCTGATCCTCAATGCTGACAATGATTACACGCCCCGAATTCGGGACCAAGCGACAGAGCACCGCATTATGACATTCGGGACGGGCAATGATTGTGACGTCACGATTGTCGCGTCGAATCATCATGCCTCTGGCGGGAATGTTCGGTTGCGCGTTGAAGGTCAGCAGATTGACGTGACGCTCGCCGTTTCCGGCCAGCATTGGGATCACAATGCTGCCGCATGCATCGCTGTCGCGCATGCGTTGGACCTCGATTTGCGCAAAGCTGCGCGGGCTCTACGAGATGTCCACGCGAGCGACGGACGAGGCGACACACACGAAATTTCAATTGGCGGTAAATCTGTGACGCTCATTGATGAGAGTTACAACGCGAACCCAGCATCCATGCGCGCCGCGATCTCGGCAGCCGCTTTGCGCTCAGGCCGTAAAATCGCTGTACTTGGCGATATGTATGAGTTGGGGCCGGATGAGTTAGCGCAACATGCCGCTCTATCCGATCCGTTGGAAGCGGCGGGCTTCGCTCGTGTGCTCACTGTTGGCGAATGTATGCGCGCACTCCGTGGCGCGCTGCCGCAAGCTATGCGCGCGCTACAGGCTGACACGATCGATCTGATCGCCGAGTCGCTTCATGACGAGGTGCAGGACGGCGACGTTCTGCTGATCAAAGGGTCGAATGCGACCGGGCTGGGCCGATTGGCGACGCGGCTGAAAGGCGAGGGGACACGCTAATGCTCTATGAGTGGCTAGCACCGTTGGGTGAAGACTATCAGATCTTCAACCTGTTCAATTATATCACGTTCCGTGTCGGCGGGGCGTTGATGACGGCCTTAATCGTGTCCTTTATTCTCGGTCCGCGTATGATCGACTGGCTGCGTGCCAAGCAGGGCAAAGGGCAACCGATCCGTGAGGATGGTCCGCAAGGTCATATTATCGCGAAGGCCGGAACACCAACCATGGGCGGCCTGCTGATCCTGCTCTCCGTTGTAATTTCGACCCTGCTCTGGGGTAATTTACACAGCCCATTTTTATGGACCGTCTTCCTAGTCACAGCGAGCTATGGGTTGATCGGGTTTTACGATGATTATCTGAAGGTCAAACGCCAGAGCCATAAGGGTTTTTCTGGTAAAATCCGGCTCCTCATCGAAGTCATTATCGCGGCGATTGCTGTCTGGATTTTGACCAGTGCGATACCGAGCGAAGGTGGATTTAATACCGGATTGGCGATTCCTTTTTTCAAGGATTTCTGGATCAATCTTGGTATGTTCTTCATTCCATTTGGTTGCCTTGTCATCGTCGGGAGTGCGAACGCGGTCAATCTGACGGATGGGCTCGATGGGCTTGCAATTGTCCCGGTCATGATCGCGGCGCTTAGCCTTGCTTTCATCGCCTATCTCGTCGGCAATGCGATCTTTTCCAACTATCTCGGTGTGCCGAATGTACCGGGGAGTGCGGAGGTGACGATTTTCCTTGGGGCTATCATTGGTGCGTCTCTCGGTTTCCTCTGGTTCAACGCCCCACCCGCCATGATTTTCATGGGCGATACGGGCAGTCTGGCTTTGGGCGGGGCGCTCGGCACGACGGCTGTAGCGATTAAACACGAAATCGTTCTCGCCATCATTGGCGGCCTATTCGTGCTCGAAGCCGTCTCCGTGATCGTTCAGGTGACGTCTTTTAAACTCACCGGGAAGCGGGTCTTCCGCATGGCTCCGATCCATCACCATTTTGAACAAAAAGGCTGGCAGGAGCCGACCATCGTTATCCGGTTCTGGATCATCGCCATCATTTTGGCCCTTGTTGGGCTTTCTACGTTGAAGCTGCGTTGATCGAGGCCACCACATTCAACGGACGGCGTGTCGCCGTCTTTGGCTTAGGGCGCACTGGCGTCACGGCAGCGCTGTCCTTACAAGCGGGCGGCGCGGACGTCTGGGCATGGGATGACCGGGATGTCGCGCGCGACGATGCCGCAAAAGCGGGTGTCCATGTACGTGATCTCAATGAAGTCGATTGGGCGAAATTTGATGAACTCGTCCTCTCACCCGGCGTTCCGCATGAGCTACCAGAACCACATTGGACCGCGAGTGCGGCCAAAGCCTTCGACGTTCCGATCATTTGCGACATCGAAATCCTAGCTAGAGAAATTAATGCTCGCCCGGAGGACGATCGACCGAAGCTGATCGCGATCACGGGAACGAACGGCAAATCGACCACAACAGCGCTCATCGGGCATGTCTTACACTCGCTCGGTAAAGACGCACAGATTGGCGGCAATATTGGTCGCGGCGTCCTCGATCTTGATAGGATGCATGCGGGTAGCCACTATGTGATTGAACTCTCGTCTTACCAGCTTGAACGGACCTTTAGTCTGCGTGCTAATGCGGCTATCTTACTGAACCTCAGTCCTGATCATCTTGACCGCCACGGGACGATGGACGCCTATGGCGAGATCAAGACACGGATATTCAACAATCAAACCTCTGCTGACACGGTCGTCATCGGGGTGGATGATGATTTTGGCAAAGCGCTGACGACGAAATTGAAGGCGCGCAACGGTCGACGCATTGTGCCCGTCTCGGCTCAGCGTGCGCTCGGTCATGGTGTTTGCGCACTCGGTGGTCCTTTGATGGACCGAACCGGTCGCAGCGGACGGGTTATTTGCGACCTGACGAAGGCTAAGGCCCTCGAAGGCACACATAACGCCCAGAACGCCGCTGCAGCTTATGCCGCTGTGTCCAGTCTCGCTATCGAACCAAAGACAATCGGCGAAGCGATTTTGTCCTTCCCGGGCCTGGCGCACCGGATGGAAACCATTGGCACAGCCGGACGTGTCCGTTTCGTCAATGACAGCAAAGCCACCAATGCCGAAGCTGCCAGACAGGCTTTGGGTAGCTACAAAGACATTTTCTGGATCGCAGGCGGCGTTGCGAAAGAGGGCGGTATCAGCTCGCTCATGGATCTGAAAAGTCATGTGCGAAAAGCTTATCTAATTGGTGAGTCCGCAAATGAGTTTGCCGCAACTTTGGCCACGGAGACGCTTGACCATAAGGTGTCAGGAACGCTTAAAATGGCGCTGCTTTGCGCGACCCATGACGCGTTGGCCTCCGGAATTGCTGACCCTATTGTGCTGCTGTCTCCCGCTTGCGCGAGCTTCGACCAGTTTGCCAATTTTGAAGTGCGCGGCGAGGCCTTCCGTAAAGAGGTCGAGGAGCTGATGACCTTGTTTGCGCGTGACCGCACGGAACGGGCGAAGGGGGCCGCATGAAGCTCGCGGTCATGCCCACCTCGCTGACCTCCCGGTCGCAGCGGTTTATGCTCGCCGAATGGTGGCGGTCTATCGACCAGTTGACCCTAATGTTGTTGCTGTGCCTGCTTTGCGCAGGTTTAGTTCTGTCTATGGCGGCCTCACCAGCGGCGTCGCATCGGCTTGGTATTCTGTCCCCGTTTCACTTCCTCTTACGGCATGGTGTGTTCGCACTCGCTGGATTTTCCGGCGCCGTCTTTGTGTCTCTGTTCGAGCCGAGGGGCGCGCGCCGGATCGGTGTTCTTGCCTTGATCGGCGCAATGGTGGTCATGGCGGCGCTGCCATCAATAGGCTATGAAGTGAAAGGTGCCGTTCGCTGGGTGAAAATCGGACCGTTCTCGTTGCAACCCTCAGAATTCGCCAAACCCGCCTTCATCATCTTTGCTGCTTGGATGTTTTCTGCCGCCAAACGCGATCCGAATGTGCCCGCCGTCCTGATCGTTTTGGCTGTCTATGCTGCCTTGATCCTGCTGTTGATCACACAGCCTGATTTTGGTCAGTCTTTCCTGCTGACGCTTTGCTTTGCGGCTGTCTTCTTCTTTGCAGGCATGTCGCTAGGCTGGCTAATTGTGATGTTGGCTGTCACCTCGCTAGGCGCGTTTGGTGCCTATCTCGCGCTGCCACATGTGCGGTCCCGCGTGGCCGCTTTCCTTTCGCCAGATCGATCCGATTCTTATCAAACCGACAAAGCGCTGGAAGCGATTGCGGGGGGTGGGTTTTTCGGACGCGGACCCGGCGAAGGTGCCGTCAAATATGCGCTCCCCGACGGCCATACGGATTTCATCTTTGCAGTCTCAGTTGAAGAATTCGGATTCCTGATTAGCGCACTGCTGATCGTTCTGATTGCCGCCTTCGTCGTGCGCGCTTTTTCTAACGCGTTGCGGCTGAATGATCAGTTCTGCCAACTCGCGACTGCGGGTCTCGCGACGCTGATTGGAATGCAAGCAATCATCAACCTGTTCGTCAATCTTAACATGGCGCCCAGCAAAGGCATGACGCTCCCGTTTATTTCTTATGGAGGATCATCTCTGCTCTCACTCTGTTTTACAGCAGGGCTGATCCTTGCCTTCACCCGACGCCGCCCAGGCGCATATCGGATGGGTTGACCATGCGGGCTCTACTCGCCGCTGGCGGAACTGGCGGGCACATGTTCCCGGCGCAATCGCTGTCAGAAGAACTCACGCGTATGGGGTGGGAGTGTGCGATGGTGACAGATGCAAGAGGGCGCAAACATGCCGGACGGATCAAGGCCGATCCGATCATAGAGGTCCAAGCCGCGTCCATATCTCCACGTCGCCCGATCCAAGCTCTGCGCGGTGCGCTCAAACTGGCGCGCGGAATTCGCCAAGCAAAGGCGTTTATGCGGGAATGGAAACCGGACGTCGTGATCGGCTTTGGCGGCTATCCCAGTTTTCCTGCGCTGAAAGCCGCCGAAAGTCTGGATATTCCCCGTATCGTCCATGAACAGAACGCTGTGCTAGGCCGAGTGAACCGCGTCTTTGCTAAGAAAGCAACAGCCGTCGCTAGCGGGTTTGAATATCTAGCCAAACTGCCAGCGGGCACACGCCATATCGTCGTCGGTAACCCGTTGCGAGACGCGATCCTCAACGCCAAACCGACACAAGGCGAAGGCCTCAACCTTCTCATCGTCGGCGGTAGTCTCGGGGCCAACATTATTTCGGACGTCGTCCCAAAAGCCGTTGCGGGTCTTACGTCCGAACTTCGGGATAAATTGCGTGTCACGCAACAAACGACGGCTCTTCATCTTGATGCGGCCAAGCGTGTCTATGCAGATGCGAATGTCCCCGCCACCTTAGACATATTTTTCGGCGATATAGAACAACATCTCGCCAAGGCGGACCTGATTATCGCTCGCGCGGGTGCGTCGTCCGTCTCTGAAATTGCCCTGATGGGGAAACCCTCCATCCTCGTTCCGCTCGCCATTGCGATGGATGATCATCAGACCGCCAATGCGCGGGCGCTGGAACGCCTTGGTGCTGCCGTGATCCTGCCGGAATCGGAATTCAACGTTCAAGCTCTGAGTGAACTGCTTGCGGAGCGATTGAATGATACAGACTGGCTTGACCAAGCGGGCCGAAGCGCCGCAAAGCTCGCTCGTCCCGATGCCGCCCGCGACTTGGCCGCGCTCGTCGTCTCTGCAATTGGCTGAAATTTTGACTGATATAGAACCTAAAAACCTTGCGACCAAAGTGCCCTTCGATATGGGCCCGATCCACTTTGTTGGTATTGGAGGTATTGGGATGAGCGGCATTGCCGAAGTGATGCTCAATCTCGGCTATCAAGTGCAGGGGTCGGATATGCGCGAAAGCGCGATCACGGAACGCCTCAAGCGGCTTGGCGCGTCCATATTTATCGGACAAAAAGCGGAGCAGGTCGTTGGCGCTGGAGCCATCGTTATGAGCTCGGCCATCAAAGCGGATAATCCAGAGCTGGTCGAAGCGCGTTTGCGGTCGATCCCAGTGGTTCGTCGTGCCGAAATGCTATCAGAGCTGATGCGGCTGAAATGGACCGTCGCAGTTGGCGGCACTCACGGTAAAACCACGACAACGACTATGATTGCCGCGCTGCTCGAAGGCGGGAGTCTTGATCCGACGGTCATCAATGGTGGAATCATTAATGCCTATGGCTCAAACGCTAAGCTCGGTCTCGGTAAATGGATGGTCGTTGAGGCGGATGAGAGCGATGGCTCGTTTCTGAAACTCTTCCCGACGGTCGCCGTTGTCACAAATATCGATCCGGAACATATGGAGCATTACGGCGCGTTTGATACGCTGCGGTCTGCCTTCGACACCTTCGTTGAGAACCTGCCATTTTATGGCTTTGCCGTGCTCTGTACCGATCACCCTGAAGTGCAGTCACTCGCCGCGCGTGTATCAGATCGCCGAGTCATCACTTACGGATTCAACCCGCAAGCCGATGTGCGAGGAACTGAGCTTAAGTTTGAGCCCACTGGAACGCGCTTTGATGTGGTGTTCCGTGATAATGGCGAAGAGACGATCTGGTCTGATCTCTTCCTGCCGATGGCCGGTCGTCATAATACGCAAAATGTCCTGTCCGCTATCGCCGTCGCGCGGGAATTGGGCATGGATGAAGAGGGTGTTCGTGAGGGTTTATCGAGCTTTGCTGGCGTCAAACGCCGCTTCACACCAGTTGGTGAGTGGAACGGCGTGACCATTATCGATGACTATGGCCACCATCCCGTCGAAATCAGCGCGGTGCTGCAAGCCGCCCGTCAGGTCGCAAAGGGACGAGTTCACGCCGTGATGCAGCCGCATCGCTACTCACGACTGAAAGATCTCTTCGAAGACTTCTCAACCTGTTTCAACGACGCGGACACCGTTCGCGTGGCCGATGTCTATGCCGCCGGGGAAAAGCCGATTGATGGAGTCTCGGCACCTGCCCTTGTTGAGAGCCTACACCGGCATGGTCACCGCAACGCATCGCTGACAACGAAACAAACACTAGCGGTAGATCTGAAAGATGATTTGGCTGAGGGCGATCTCGTGATCTGTCTTGGGGCGGGCGACATTACGCATTGGGCGAATGGGTTGGCTGACGCGCTAGCATCCGCATGAGTTTGCTCGACCGACTGCCTGAGGTGAGGGGGTCACTTAAAGCAGACGTGTCGCTGGCGCCTTATACTTGGTTGCGGGTCGGCGGCGCTGCTGACGCCTTCTTCATGCCTAAGGATGAAGCCGATTTGGCTTTGTTTCTCTCCTCTACTGATCCCGAGATCCCGGTCACCATTCTCGGCGTTGCGTCCAATACGCTTGTCCGAGACGGAGGAATAGAAGGCGTCGTCATTCGATTGGGACCAGCCTTTGGAAGCATTGAAACGGACGGTCTGACTCTGACGGCCGGCGCGGCCGCATTGGACGCGCGTGTCGCCAAAGCCGCAGCGGACGCCGGCATTGCAGGGCTAGAATTTTATGCAGGCGTGCCGGGCACGATTGGCGGAGCGCTCCGCATGAATGCGGGGTGCTACGGATCTGAAACTCAAGATGTTTTAAAGGAGTTGGTGGCTATTGATCGACGCGGCCGCCGCATCGTCATGAGCATTGAGGATATGGGCTATAGCTATCGACACAGCGCGGTGTCCGACGACCTGATTTTCGTATCCGCAACCTTTGTTGGCAAGCCTGATGCGCCAGACGCCATACGCGCGCGCATGGATGCCATCACGACGCGCCGGGAGGAATCACAGCCAATCCGGTCCAAAACGGGCGGATCGACATTTAAAAATCCAGATGGGCATTCTGCATGGAAAGTCATCGATGCGGCTGGAATGCGCGGGCATCGTGTTGGCGGCGCGCAGATGAGCGAACAACACTGTAACTTCATGATCAATGCGGACAATGCCACCGCTGCCGATCTTGAGGGCTTGGGAGAGGCTGTTCGGGCTAAGGTTTTGGCGACACAAGGAATTAGCTTGGATTGGGAAGTTCGCCGGATCGGACGAGCCGAGTGAAGGTCGCAGTTCTAAAAGGCGGGGTATCCGCTGAACGCGCAGTCAGCCTCGTGAGCGGCGAAGCCTGTGCCGAAGCTCTGCGCGGGGAAGGTTACGACGTCGTCGAAATTGACGCGCATCCATATACGGTCGCGGACGATCTTCGTCGCGTCGCCCCGGACGTTGTCTTTAACGGGTTGCACGGCGATTGGGGTGAGGATGGAGAGGTTCAGGAAATCCTTGATCGATTAGAATTGCCCTACACTCACTCCGGCGTCGCTGCATCCCGTCTCGCCATGAATAAGGACCGCGCCAAGGATGTTCTTGTCCAGCACGGGATTACCGTGCCACAGGGGCAGACGGCGCGGCGTGCGCTCATTGCGAATGGCGGCCTGTTGCCGACACCTTATGTCGTCAAACCAAATGGGTCTGGTAGCTCAGCCTCCGTCTATATTGTGACTGAAGAAACGCCGGAATTGCTAGCAAAAATGCGGGATGATGAGGGATTGGGTGATGAGCCAGTCATCGAACCTTTTATCCCAGGGCGTGAATTGACGGTGACGGTCCTTGGCGATCGCGCGCTCTGTGTGACTGAGATTGTGCCTCAGGGTGACTGGTACGATTACGACGCCAAATATGTCGACGGAGGCTCTCGGCACATTGTTGATGTCGATCTGCCCGAAGCAGTGACGGCTCTGGCTCTGAAAAATGCCGAGATTGCGCACCGCGCCTTGGGCTGCTGCGGTGTGACACGGACAGACTACCGATTTAATGACACAGAATGGCCAGAAAATCCGACTGAATCAGACGTGGTAAATGGATTGGTAATGCTTGAGCTTAATACTCAGCCCGGAATGACCCCGACGTCCTTGGTGCCAGAGCAGTGCCAGCATCGGGGCATGAGCTTTGGTGAGCTCTGTCGTTGGATGGTTGAGGATGCGTCATGGCCAAGAAAGGCTCTAAATCCGCAAAAATGACCCGGGTCAGCCCTCTAAAGCCGGGCCTGCGCGGCGCGTCGCGTCTTGTTCAATCCCGGATTCACGCCGGTTTTCGTTCAGCAACCTTGTCACGCCAATCCATGTTGCGATTTTCGTCATCCGTTCTGTTCGCTCTGCTGACGCTGGCTTTTATCGCTTTGTGGCTTGGCGGCCATTTGCCAACGATGCGCGATAATCTTGAGACGTTCAAACAAGAGCGGCTGATGGCGGTTGGTTTTACGGTTGAGCGGATCGACGTAACCGGGGAGGGGCGGCTTAATGAAGCAGATGTTCGTGCCGCCGTTGGAATTTACGAAGGCGACTACTTCTTCGGGGCAGATCTGAAACGCGCGCAGCGCAATACGGAAAGCTTGCCTTGGGTCGACCGCGCCGTGGTGCGTCGCCTTTGGCCGAACCGAATTGTTGTGCAGCTCGTGGAAACGACCCCCTATGCGCTATTTCAAGAAAACGGCGTTGTTCATCTGACAGATCGCGACGGAATGATCGTTGCACCCTATACGGTCGAGACAGCCAGTCTGCCCGCAGGGCTTCGCCTATTCACCGGGACGGACGCCGCAATTCACGCCGAAGAGATGACCCAATTGATGGAGGCTCATCCGGTCGTGTGGGACAAGACGAAAGCCCTGACCCGTTATCCATCGGGTCGATGGGACCTAACGCTGATTGGCGGACAAATCCTTCGCCTCCCTCGCGATGAGACGGCCAAGGCGTTACGCCGTTTTACGGCGATTGATCCGCAAACAACGCAACGCTTTTCGATTGTGGATCTGCGTTTGGATGACCGGATTACACTTACACCTGCCACGTCCGCTGACGCGTGAGCGCTCGCCCGACGGATACTGTGTGCGTGCTCGATATTGGGTCGAGCAAAGTGGCCTGCCTGATTGGACGTAAAGACCCATCCGTCGGCCTACGATTACTAGGTTGTGGGACAGCCGTTAGTCGCGGTGTGAAAGCTGGGGCTGTCGTCGATTTGGACGCGGCGGAACTCGGCATTCGACAAGCTGTTGAAAAAGCGGAACGCGCTGCGGGTGTTTCGGTACACGGGGTTACCGTGAATGTCGGCTTGCGATCGCTGTCATCGCGCCATCTCCGCGTTCAAACTGAATTTGCCTCGGGCGCTATTGCAGACCGGGATTTGAAGCGCGTTATCGGCTCATCGCTGACTGAATTGTCAGAGCCTGACTATGCCATTCTTCATGCCTTACCGCGCGATTGGGAAGTCGACGGAGAGACGGGTATTCGCGATCCGCGTGGCATGTTTGGCCAGCGGCTCGGCGTCGATATGCATTTCGTGACAGCCGGGATCGGACCCTTACGAAACCTCGCCCATTGTATTGAGCGGTGCCATCTCAGCCTGCGCAGTGTCACGGTCAGCCCCTATGCGGCGGCGCAATCCGTGCTGACCGAAGATGAGCGTGACTTGGGTGTGACCCTTATTGATATCGGCGCGGGATTGACGACCGTGGCCATCTTCCGAGACAATACACTGGTTCATGTCGATGCCATCGGCGTGGGAGGGCGTAACGTCACATCTGATATTGCCAGAGGCTTGAATACGCCGCTGGAAGCCGCCGAGAGGATCAAACTGTTTTACGGATCAGCTCTGCACGGCGCGCGCGATGAGCATGAACAAATTCCCTGTCCACCCGTGGCTGCGATGGACGAACTACAGCACGCACCGCGGTCTCGTCTCACCTCAATCATCCGCGCGCGCACTGAAGAGACATTGGAGCTTGTCAAAGATCGTTTGGTGCATGCCGGCCTAGACACATATTCCGGGCGACAGATCGTACTGACGGGCGGTGCATCGCAACTCTCTGGGCTTCGTGAACTGACAGAACTTGTATTCAATAAGCGTGTTCGAATTGGTACGCCGCATGGCATTTTCGGCTTGACGGACGCGCTCAATGCTCCGGACTATGCGGTCGCTACTGGATTGCTGCGTCACGCCTTTGAGCAAACGGGCGAGGCCGTGTCTGGTCCGCCAGATCTATCGGGACGTCGCTATCAACGTGCACGCTATAGCGGCAATGCTCTGTCGCGATCGGTTCAGTGGCTGAAAGAGAATTTCTGACCCAGCCATGAGGCCGCGGGCTTGTTAAAGAGTGCTAGTTGCAAGGCCCTGAAACGGACCGAACGAAGCGGTAGTCATCGGCGCCTATCGTGTCGGCAATGATCTGACTGCGCTCCAATCCATCGATTAAGAGTGGGCGTGGTAGTCCGAGTTCCTTGAAGATAGCTTGGAAAGCGTCCTCGCTGGCATTCCATTGCTGATCATCTTCATAAACTGTGATGAGTTGAATGTCTGGCTGATCGGGTTTGCCAGAGCTCATAAGCATATAGTCTTTCACGATCCCCTTGGCCTTGGCCCGCACGCGTGCAGGTAGCCAGGCGGCTTCATAATAACGCTGAGCCTGTGTCTCCATTTCGGGAAGAACGGTGACGCTATTAATTGTCCAAATGTCGTCGCAGCGGGCAGTGTCTTGATCTTGAAGACTTGCCCCTTCGGACGTGCAGCCCGCGATCATCAATGCCGCCCCTAAAGTCGCCGTTTTCAAAATCGTCATTAACCGAACCGCCTAGAAACCCCTATCAGTGCAAAGACATCGGATGTCGCACCATCTGGGGCCTGCAATATCGGACTATCGGCAAAATCACCTCTATATTTTCGGTAAGATAGAACCGTGTTTAACTGCCAGCGATCATCGATTTGATACCAGCTAAGCAGGCTGACGGAGGCGCGGTGAAAGCCGCTACCCAGATCATATTGAGGCAGGCCCGACGCAGCGGCTTGCTGCGCCGTGATGCCGTATATGGCCTGATTGTACGTCTCATCAGCCCAACTGATCGTGATGGCAGGTTGGATGGCTAAGTTTTCGGCCAGTAGCCCGTCTGGCAGATAGGTTCCGACCGACAGATCCGCATTGAACCCGTCATGTCCACCGAGCACATCCTGTCCAGCATCAACCCTAACGCCGAGCGGGCCGTAAGACGCGCGTAGAAACCCGCCGGTCAGTAGGCTGGCACCAATGTCTTCTAAGCCGGTTAGGGTTGGGCTGTCTTCACTGTCGCGACCAAAGTCGAAGGCGACGCGCGGACCGGCCTTCAATGACCAGCGGCCTGGCCCTTGGCCCGTTCCAATATCGATCAGAGGATAGGCCAGCGCCAGTCCTGACAGTTCAAACCCAGCTAGATTATCAAAACTAATAAGCGGGAGGGCTCGAAGGTCGTAATCGTCGGACCCCACATATTTCGGCGTATAGAGCGCGGCGGCACCGATGCGTATATTCGGCCCCTCTTGCGCTTCGTTGGCAGTAGCGACGCCTGGCGCTATGAAAGCCGTTGCGAACAATAGTGAGAATAGGCGCATTTTAGCTCCAACATCATCCGGCGGAGTGCCGAGTCATTTATCTCTTTACGGTTCGCGCAGCAGAATTGGTTCGATATTCAGGACAAAAGCGATAACTTTTGCAGCGGGCATTTCGCAGGGCTTCAGTAATGGCCCTGACTTTAAGCGGTAGAAATTGGCGCTGATGTGATCTGACCCGCCGAGTTCTTCCGCCCAGAGCCAACTCTGCCGACCGCCATCCCGTTCTGTCCGAGTAACGCCGTAGCGCCGACCTTGAAACAGGCCATCAAAACTACCGAGTGGGAGTTCATCCCATGCTGTCACAAAGTCATCCATGCGATGCGTCTAACAAAAAAGCCCCGGCACAGGGCCGAGGCTTTGTTTGATTAGAATTTAGTGTGATGGCTCTAGGCCATCTTCTTTTCAAGGTTCTCGGCAATCGCTTCGAGATAGCCTGTCGTGGTCAACCAGCCTTGCTTGTCGCCGACGAGAAGGGCGAGGTCTTTGGTCATCTGACCGCCTTCGATAGTTTCGCGTACGGTGTTTTCCAGACCGACTGCGAACTTAAGTAGCGCTTCATTGTCGTCGATCTTGGCCCGGTGAGCCAAGCCGCGTGTCCATGCATAGATGGAGGCGGTTGAGTTAGTCGACGTGGCTTCGCCTTTTTGATGGTTGCGATAGTGACGGGTAACAGTGCCGTGTGCGGCCTCCGCTTCCATTGTCTTACCATCAGGCGTGAGCAGGAAGGACGTCATCAGGCCGAGTGAGCCGAAGCCCTGTGCAACCGTGTCGGACTGCACATCGCCGTCATAGTTCTTACACGCCCAGATATAACCGCCGGACCATTTCATTGCGGCCGCGACCATGTCGTCGATGAGGCGGTGCTGATATTCGCCGCCAAATTCGGCGAACTTGTCAGCGAATTCTGCGTCGAAAATCTCTTGGAAGATATCTTTGAAGCGACCGTCATATTTTTTGAGGATGGTGTTCTTGGTCGACATGTAGACAGGCCAACGACGTTGGACACCATAGTTGAAACAGGCCCGCGCGAAATCGCGGATCGAATCGTCCAGATTATACATGCCCATCAGCACGCCGCCGCCAGGGAAGTCGAAGATTTTGCGTTCGATAACTTCGCCGTCTTCGCCTTCAAACTTGATGGTCGCTGTTCCCGGTCCGGGAACGACAAAGTCTGTCGCCTTATACTGATCACCAAACGCGTGACGGCCAATGACGATAGGCTGGGTCCAGCCTGGGACGAGGCGCGGGATGTTGGAGCAAATGATTGGCTCACGGAATACAACGCCGCCAAGAATGTTGCGGATGGTGCCGTTGGGCGAGCGCCACATTTCTTTCAGGTCGAATTCTTCGACGCGTTGCTCGTCCGGCGTGATCGTCGCGCATTTGATGCCGACATTATGTTTTTTGATGGCATGCGCCGCGTCGATTGTGATCTGATCGTCCGTCGCATCGCGCGACTGGATCGAAAGGTCATAGTCAAGCAGATCAATATCGAGATAGGGCTCGATCAGTCGATCAATGATCATGTCCCAGATGATGCGGGTCATCTCGTCGCCATTCATATTGACGACGGGGTTGTTCACCTTAATTTTGGCCATGAAGTCCTCTATATCTATCGGATGTGCGGTAAGCGCTTTAGGAAAGTCGTGGCCGCATATAGCAAAGCCCGCTTGAAGTTAAAGACCTATCCCGGAGCGATCACATGGGCGCGAACAAGCCCGGCAAAGACGTGCATGACCAATTGGGCCGTGCTGTAGGTAAGAATGGCGGGACTGTGCCTGCTGTTATTCTCGTCAACCCGCAGCTTGGAGAGAATATCGGGTCCGCGGCCCGCTCCATGCTCAATTTTGGTCTGACAGACTTACGCCTTGTGGCCCCGCGGGACGGTTGGCCTAACTCAGCGGCGGAGACACTGGCGGCGGGCGCGCTATCTGTTTTAGAAAACGCGCAACTATTCGACACGACTGACGCGGCGATTGCTGATCTGAACCATGTCCTGTCTGCCACGGCGAGGCGTCGTGAGATCGAACTTCCCGTTGTCGGAGTGGACGGCGTCGGTTCAAAATTGCGCGCGATGGAACGCGATGGAACGCGCACCGGCATCTTATTCGGCCCAGAGAATGCTGGGCTGACCAATGCCGACGTCGCCCTGTCAGATGCAATCCTGACATATCCGGTCAATCCCGCCTTCCAATCGCTCAATCTCGCTCAGGCCGTGAACGTCTTCGCTTTTCTATATGCAGCGGGTGAGGGTGTGCCGGACACATTTGACGATGCGCTATCCGATGTGGCGCCTCGGGAAGATCTCGTCAGATTGTTTGACCATATGGAAGCGGAACTGGAAGAAGCCGGCTTCTTCTATCCTGCGGTGAAGAAAGAGCTTATGCGTCACAATATTCGCGCGCCGCTAATACGCGCGAGAATGACAGAACAGGAAGTCCGCACCTTTCGCGGCATCGTAAAAGCTTTGTCGCGGGGTCGCGGCCATCACATTGACCGGAAACGTCAATCCGAATCAAAAAAGAAGACTGAGACAGAAAAGAAATCCGAGTCATGAAATACGTTCCCTATCTCACCTTAATCGTCAGCTTTGCGCTTGGCTTTTTCGGCTATCCATTTCCTTTTGTCTTGGCGGTTGCCATTGTCTCAACGTTCCTGTTGTTCTCGCCGCGCCGCAAGGCTCTGCGAAACCAGGCGCAAGCCCCGGACCAGAATATGTTCCTCGACGGGGCTTTCCTTTTAGCGTCTCAAACGCTGATTCATTTCGTCTTGTTTGCGTTCGGGATCTTTATTGCACGGATGGTAGTCGGCTAGCGCGCCAGCCATCCAAGGCAAACAGGACCACGCCGACCCAGATCAGTGTGAAACAAACGGCATGGGCCGTGGTGAAGGGTTCACCGAAATAGAGGCCGCAGAGAAACTGCATCGTCGGACCAATAAATTGTAAAATGCCCAGTGTGGACAGACGGATCCGACGTGCTGCAAAGGCGAACGCCAAAAGTGGTAGAACGGTTATCGGACCGGCAGCGACCATGAGCCAGCTTAGGGTTTGGTCCGTGCCAAAGACGAGCGTATCAGTCTGCCATAACCAACCTAAGTAAAGGACGGCAGGCACAATTAGAACCAAGACTTCGATAAAGAGTCCGGGCATGGCGCCGACATCGATGAGCTTTCGAAGCACACCATAGATCGTGAAGCTTACCGCGAGGAACAGTGAGATAACCGGGAACTGTCCTCCATAGATCGTGAGAACCAGAACGCCGATGCAAGCGAGCGCAATCGCGAGGCCCTGTAAGCGGGTCAGACGTTCGCCAAAGAACAACACAGCAACCAAAACATAGATCAGAGGATTGATATAGTAGCCAAGACTACCTTGGAAAATCTGCTCGATCTGGATGGCATAAATATAGACGCCCCAATTCGCGGCCAGACTGATAGAGGCGAGGGCCAATAGAGCGAGCGTACGAGGTTTCCGGATCGCTTTGATCGTGTCCCCGATTTGCCTTCTGAACAACAGAATCAGCAGGCCAAAGGGCAGGGACCATAGGATTCGGTGCGCGAGGATTTCCGGCGCTGGAACGGCCTTCGTTGCCACGAAATAGATCGGGAAGAGGCCCCACATCAAATAGGCGGATAAGCCTGAGATTAATCCAGCGCGGGAATCGGTGGGTTGTAGGCGGTTCATTGCAATGCAATACACCCGCCATCGCGCGTGTCATGCCCTGTTGACGTCACGCTTTGTTGCCTTATATCGCCCGCCTTCTAACGGGTTTTCGCACTGCCGCCGTTGCAATTGTCCTTTTCGTGAAGGACCGGCCTGCGAACGATAAGAAAGGGCGTAGGCTATGTCCAAGCGTCATTCCGCCAAGTATAAAATTGACCGCCGTATGGGCGAAAACATCTGGGGTCGTCCTAAGTCTCCAGTGAATAAGCGCCCGACCCCTCCAGGTCAGCACGGTGCGGGCCGTCGTGGCAAGATGTCCGACTTCGGTACGCAGCTCCGCGCTAAGCAAAAGCTCAAAGGCTATTACGGCAACATCCAAGAAAAACAGTTCCGTCGCATTTATGACGAAGCGACACGGATGAAGGGCGATACGTCCGAAAACCTGATCGGCCTGCTTGAGTGTCGTCTGGACGCTGTGGTCTATCGCGCGAAATTCGTGCCGACCGTGTTTGCGTCACGTCAGTTCGTCAATCACGGCCACGTGTTGGTGAACGGCAAGAAGGTCAACATCCCGTCTTACCGCGTCAAACCGGGCGACACTGTTGAAGTTCGTGAAAAGTCTAAGACGATGGCTCTGGTTCTTGAAGCTCTTGAACTCGCCGAGCGCGAAGTTCCTGAATATCTCGACCTTGACGTCAAAGCGATGAAAGCGACATTCTCGCGCGTGCCAAGCTTCGACGAAGTGCCTTATGCGGTTCAGATGGAACCCAACCTCGTTATCGAATTCTATTCACGCTAATATTTGCCATCAGCGCAAAAAAAGAACCCGCCTCATCGAGGCGGGTTTTTCTTTATCTGGATATTTGAAGGAGCGGTTAGGCCGCCATCTCCACGCCTTTGTCAGATAGCATCGTGCGGAGCTCACCTGATTCAAACATTTCTCGGACAATATCACAGCCGCCGATGAACTCCCCTTTGACGAAGACTTGCGGGATGGTCGGCCAATTATTGACGTCCTTAATGCCCTGGCGGATCTCTGGGTTCTCAAGAACATTCACGGACGCGTAGTTCACGCCTAAATAGTCAAAAACTTGTACGACTGTTGAAGAGAAGCCGCATTGCGGAAAAGTCGGTGTCCCTTTCATGAAGAGGACCACGTCATTCGCGCCGACGGTTTCGGCGATTTGTGCGTGAGCTGGATTGTCGGACATGGGAATCTCCTGAAGTGTCGGCGCTTTAGCTAGGGATGGACCTAAGCAAATTCAAGCAGAGCAAGTGGTTAGGGCGTACGAGTTTCCAGCGCGAGTGCATGGAGCTCGCCCCCCATTTTATCGCCGAGCGCCCTATAGACGAGTTGATGCTGGGCGACGCGGCTTAAACCTCGAAACTGCTCGCTGACAATTACGGCTTTCCAATGGTCGTTATCGCCCGCCAGATCGATCATCTCGATATCCGCATCAGGCAGAACAGCTTTCAGCAAAGCAACGATGTCTCGCTCGGCCATCGCCATTAGACGGTCTCCGTCGCGCCGCTCATCAGATCGGGCATCCAGTTGGCCCAACGATCACGCATGCCGACAAGAGAAACATCAAAGGCGTCAGTTGCCTTGATGCGGTCGCCGCCGACCTTACCGACAATCTGAGCTTTGACACCGAGACCTTCAGCTGTGGCCAGGATCGGATTGATCGAATTGGCGTCAGTTGAGATGAGGTACCGCGCCTGATCTTCGCCGAAATACCAAGCATGTGCGGGTAGATCACTCGGATTAGTGAGCGCGACACCGACACCCGTAGCGAACGCCATGTCGGATGCTGCCGCAGCGAGACCGCCATCGGACAGGTCATGCACGGCGCTGACGCGGCGGTTTCGGATCAGTTTACGGACATAATCGCCCGTACGTTTCTCGGCGGCCAGATCGACCGATGGCGGTGCGCCGTCTTCCCGATTGTGTAAGGCCCGGAGATATATGGAGCTTCCGAGCCAACCCTTGGTCTCGCCCAGCAGAATGAGGGTTTCGCCCTCCTTCATGCCTTTAAGTGTCTTGAAATAGCCGAGGTCAGAAATCAGGCCGACACCCCCGACGGCTGGAGTGGGGGGAATGGCAACGCCATTGGTTTCGTTATAAAGGCTGACATTGCCGGACACGACGGGATAGTCAAATGCGCGGCAGGCTTCATTCATACCCTCGATACAACCGACAAATTGTCCCATGATTTCGGGTCGTTCTGGATTGCCAAAATTCAGACAATCCGTGATCGCGATCGGATCTGCCCCCACGGCTGTCAGGTTGCGCCATGTCTCAGCGACCACTTGCTTTCCGCCTTCGACGGGGTCGGCGTAGCAATAGCGCGGCGTACAATCCGTCGTAATCGCGATAGCTTTGTTGGTGCCGTGGATGCGGATGATGGCGGCGTCTCCACCAGACTGACTACTGTCGACCGTGTCCGCCATGACATGGCGATCATATTGCTCCCAAACCCAGCGCTTTGACGCCATATCGGGATCAGTCATGACGCGGAGTAGGGCGTCATTAAAGTCGGTTGGCTCTGGGACTTGATGTGGCTCTAGCACATCGCGCGGTTCTGTCGGGACATGCGGGCGATCATAATTAGGCGCATCGTCCGCCAGAGGCGAAATCGGAATGTCGCAGACAGTTTTTCTGCCGTGCGTCAAAACCAGATGGCCCGTATCCGTTGTGACGCCGATTTTGGCGACATCCAGCCCCCATTTTTCGAACACGTCGAAGGCCAGCTTTTCCTTCCCAGGTTGGATCACCATGAGCATCCGCTCTTGGCTCTCCGACAGCATCATTTCGTAGGGCGTCATGCCCTCTTCACGTTGTGGGACTTTGTCGAGATTAAGCTTGATGCCGACACCACCTTTATCCGCCATTTCGATGGAGGAAGAGGTGAGGCCCGCTGCGCCCATATCCTGGATGGCAATAATCGCATCCGTTGCCATGAGCTCAAGGCAGGCTTCGATCAGAAGTTTTTCGGTGAAGGGGTCGCCGACCTGTACGGTCGGGCGTTTTTCATCACTATCGTCATCAAACTCAGCCGATGCCATAGTTGCGCCGTGAATGCCGTCACGTCCGGTTTTCGATCCAACATAGAAGATTGGATTGCCGACGCCTTTCGCAGCGGAGTAGAAAACATTGTCGGTTCGGGCGAGGCCAACGCACATAGCATTAACCAGAATGTTGCCATTATACCCTTCGTGGAAGTTGGTCTCTCCACCCACGGTCGGAACGCCGACACAGTTTCCGTAACCGCCAATCCCTGCGACAACGCCCGCGACCAAGCTTTTGGTCTTGGGATGATCCGGCGCGCCGAAGCGCAGTGCGTTCAGTAGGGCAATCGGGCGCGCGCCCATTGTGAAGACATCGCGCATGATACCGCCGACACCAGTCGCAGCCCCTTGGTAAGGCTCGATGTAGGAAGGGTGGTTGTGGCTCTCCATTTTGAAGATGATCGCGTCGCCATCATCAATATCGATTACACCAGCATTTTCTCCCGGGCCTTGGATGACACGGTCACTTTTGGTCAAAAACTTGCCAAGGTGACGGCGCGACGATTTGTAAGAACAATGCTCCGACCACATGACAGAAAAGATACCGAGTTCGGTCAGGTTGGGCTCGCGACCCACCCGGTCGAGAATGATCTTATATTCGCTCTCGGACAGGCCGTGTTCGGCGACGATTTCAGGAGTGATTCCGTCAGCTGGTTTGGTTGGGGCCATTACAACGACTCGAGAATGGATTTGAATAGGAGGATGCCGTCTGTGCCGCCATGCAACTTGTCGACTGCGCGTTCGGGGTGTGGCATCATGCCGAGAACATTGCCGGCTTCATTGACGATCCCGGCAATATCATTGCGCGAGCCATTCGGATTATCGACATAGCGGAATACGACCTGACCATTGCCTTCGATGCGGCGAAGCGTGTCATCATCAGCGAAGAAATTACCGTCATGATGAGCGACCGGAATGTCGATTTCATTCTTTGCGTCGTAGCGCTTGGTGAACCGTGTCTTGGCGTTGGCGAGACGGAGCCGACTAATCCGGCAGACAAACTTTTGGTTCGTGTTGCGCATCAGCGCGCCGGGCAACATCCGAGCCTCTGTCAGGATTTGAAATCCGTTACAAATACCGAGAACGGGTAGTCCGGCTTCAGCCTTACGTTTTAAGTCTTGAATGACGGGTGAGTTCGCAGCGATGGCGCCTGACCGGAGATAGTCGCCATAGGAAAACCCACCGGGGACAACCACGAACCTTACATCGTCCGGAATGATCGGGTCATTATGCCAGACCATGCGGGGTGCTTTCCCAGTCAGCTTTTCCAGCGCGGTCGCGGCATCGCGATCACAATTGGAGGCGGGAAAGACGATAACAGCCGTCTGCACGACGTTACTCCTCGTCCAGCTCTATGCGGTAACTCTCGATCACCGTATTGGCGAGGAGCTTCTCGCACATCTCTTTAACGCGCGCTTCAACAGCGTCGCGCCCAGCGTCAGATTCGGCAAATCTGAGCTCAATGACCTTGCCTTGTTTGGCATCCACGACTTCGTTGAAGCCGAGATCATTAAGGGAATTCGCAATCGTTCGTCCTTGTGGATCGAGAACGCCGGGTTTTAGGCCGACATAGACGCGGGCAATCATGGGCATGGCCTATTAATCGTTAGAGGAAATAACGGAGATGTTGGCGGAAGACGGGTTGGGCTTAAGGATACCAAGGCGGGTCGCGACTTCAGTATAGGCTTCGGTCACTTCACCGAGATCCCGACGGAACCGATCTTTGTCGAGTTTCTTATTCGTTTCCAGATCCCAAAGGCGGCAGCTGTCCGGGCTGATCTCATCGGCGAGAACAATCATATGACCGCCCAGACCATCCGGATGTTCCAAACGCCCAAATTCTAATTTGAAGTCGATCAATCGAATCCCGACTCCGGCGAACATGCCTTGGAGGTAATCATTGATCCTTAGGGTCATGGCGATCATCTCGTCGAGTTCGCCTTGGGTTGCCCAGCCAAAGGCGTAAATATGCTCTTCGGCAATGAGTGGGTCGCCAAGGTCGTCGCGTTTGAGGCAGAACTCAACAATCGCTCGCGGCAGTTTTTCGCCTTCTTCGATACCCAAGCGTTTGGACATCGTGCCAGCGGCGACGTTGCGACAAATGACTTCCAGCGGAACGATCTCCACGCGCTTGATCAATTGCTCACGCATATTGAGGCGACGGATGAAGTGAGTCGGTATCCCGATCTCCATCAGGCGCAGCATGATGAATTCGGAAATCCGATTATTGAGCACGCCCTTGCCATCAAGCGTCGCCTTCTTCTGCGCATTGAACGCAGTGGCGTCGTCCTTGAAATACTGGACTAACGTACCGGGCTCAGGCCCCTCATAGAGGATCTTGGCCTTACCTTCGTATATCTGCTTGCGACGGCTCATTGACGCGCGGCTCCCATGCAGTGAGAGCGCCCTTTAGACGAGGCGCAAGCATGCGGCAACGCTGTGCGGGCAGTCGCGGCAGGGGATAAGTCTGCGACCAGAAGATGCTGCTTGCCGCAGCGAAGGCCTCTTTGTAGTGATAAGAAGAGAAACAGTTTGCGCGTTAGGTCGGTAGGCCCGACGCTTCATTACACCAAACCGAGGAATCTAAATGTCCGTTTTTGACGAACGCAAAAATGCTTCTGAAGCCCGTTTTATCATGGATGCAGCCAAGGAATTCAAGGCTGAAGCCCGACGCAATAAGGCGCTCGGCCATTGGGCAGCTGAGTTGATGGGCAAATCCGAAGCCGACGCGCAAGCTTATGCCTTGCAGGTTATCGCAGCCGATATGGAAGAAGCTGGCGATGAAGATGTGTTCCGCAAGCTCCGCACAGATCTGACCACCGCCAATGTTGATATTTCTGATCAAGCGATTCGCGACCGGATGGCAGAAGAATTGAAAGCCGCGCGTGATCATGTCTACGGAGAAGACTAAGCACGAGTGATTCTTCTAGTCTGCGCCGATTGTGTCGACTAGATGAATGGGATGAGCGCACAGACCCCCTATAGGATTGCCCTTTATCCTGGGACATTTGATCCCATGACACTCGGTCACCTCGATATTCTGAAACGCGCGTCGCGCTTATGCGACAAGCTCGTCGTCGGGGTGGCGATCAATCGGGGCAAGAATCCACTCTTTTCTCTCGATGAACGAGTCGAGATGGTGGAGCATGTTGTCGCCCCATTCCGATCTCGGATTGAAGTCGAGGTCAAACCGTTCGAAGGCCTGCTGATACACTTCGTTGAATCCTGCGGCGCGTCCATGATAGTCCGTGGCCTACGGGCCGTGTCCGACTTTGAATATGAATTTCAGATGGCGGGCATGAATGATCGTCTCAACCCAGACATTGAAACGGTTTTTCTGATGGCAGACCCGCAGTTCCAAACCATTGCCTCGCGTCTTGTTAAAGAGATCGCGCGGTTGGGTGGTAATGTAGACCCGTTTGTGACCCCGGAGGTCGCGAAACGATTGAAGGACAGATTTACATGAAGACGACGCTTCGCCTCGGCGCCCTAACGGCCCTCGCTATTGCCAGTCCGGCCTGTTCAAATGATGCCTCTCAGAGCTATTCTGACGGCGTGGTGACGTCTGATGTGACGTTCCCTGAAACTGCATGGCGGACGGTCGATCCAGAAAACTTGATGCTAATCGATACGGCCTATGGCCAGATTGGGGTTGAGCTGTTTCCTGAGATCGCTCCGAAACATGTGGCCCAAGTTAAGCAGCTTGTGCGCGATGGCTTTTATGATGGGGTTGTCTTTCACCGCGTGATCGACGGCTTTATGAACCAGACAGGTGACGGGTCCAAGGGTGATGGCACTGGCGATAGTGATCTGCCCGATATTGAAGCTGAATTCGACTTCCGACGCGGCGAAGATATGGATGTGACATTGGTGTCAGCCCGGGGTGGCGATCAAAACAGCACGGTTATTGCGACCGGCTTTTACAAATCTCTACCTGTTGCGACCCAGCCGATCAGCCAAGCTATTCTGACCCGCGATGGCAAAGTCGCCGCCTATGCCCTTCACTGTTCGGGCGTCACCTCCATGGCGCGGACAACGAACCCGAACAGCGCCAATTCTCAGTTTTTTCTGATGCGCGGCAAAGCTGATCACCTTGATACGCAATATTCTATCTGGGGAAACACCGTGATTGGGCGGAAGCATCTGACCTCATTTAAAGAGGGTGTGATAGGTCAGGATGAGGGCTTCGTCCCTGATCAAATGAATACCGTTCGGATTGCCGCAGATCTTCCTGAAGATGGCCGTCCGACCGTTCAGGTCCTAGAAGCGACCTCTGATGCTTTCTCAAACTGGATTTCTACTCAAACCTATGACGATATCTGTGACGTACAGATCCCGTCTCGAACACTTTAAACTTCAAGGAATACAATGTCCGAAAAACTTATCCTCACCGTCGATACACAGACGGGTGAGACTGGCGACGTGACGATTCTTCTTCGTCCTGACCTAGCTCCGAAACATGTCGAACAGATCACATCTTTGGTTAAAGACGGCTTCTATGACGGGTTGACCTTTCACCGTGTAATTGACGGCTTCATGGCGCAGGGCGGCTGTCCCGATGGAACCGGTATGGGCGGCGCGAAAAAGCAGATCCCTGCCGAGTTCAACAAGCACCCACATCTGCGTGGTGTGTGCTCAATGGCGCGTTCGTCCAATCCGAATTCAGCATCGAGCCAATTTTTCATCTGTCTTGACGACAGTCAGTTCCTGGATGGCCAATACACGGTCTGGGGCGAAGTTGAAGATGGCATGGATATGGTCGACGCTTTGCCAAAAGGTGAGCCGCCACGCTATCCGGGCAAGATTGTGAAAGCGACGGTCGCCTAGCGACCCACCGTCCGACCGATGGACGTTTCAGACTTCGATTTCGACCTGCCAGAGAGCGCTATCGCTCTTCGGCCCGCTGAGCCGCGCGAATCCGCGCGGCTTTTATGCGTGGGTGAGGGGCTATCCGACTATCATGTCAGGGATTTGCCTGATCTTCTGCAAGCTGGAGACCTGCTCGTTCTGAATGATACGAAGGTTATTCCTGCAGCTCTATCCGCGATTCGGCCCGCTAGACCGCAAGGTGGGGGCGGAAATGTGTCGCTGACTATCAATCTACATAAGCGGACCGCGCCCGATCGGTGGCGGGCCTTTATCCGGCCGGCCAAACGCTTGCGCTTAGGGGATCAAGTCGTCATCGCTCCTGATTTCATAGCGTCTGTCGGGGCCATCCGAGAGGGCGGCGATGTTGAATTGATTTTTGGCCTAAGCGGCGATGCGTTGGACTGGGCGATCACGCAACATGGCCGAACGCCTTTGCCGCCCTACATTGCCAAAAAGCGTGACGCTGATGCGCGGGATGAGTCTGATTATCAGACTGTCTATGCCGATGATCCGGGCAGTGTCGCCGCGCCAACGGCGGGTCTCCACTTTACAGACTCAATGTTCGCAAAACTCGCGGAACGCGGTATCGAATTGGCTAAGCTCACGCTTCATGTCGGGGCAGGGACATTCCTACCGGTTAAAAGCGATCGGACGGAAGATCATGACATGCATAGTGAGTGGTTCGAGATCAGTCCGGAGACGAGTGCGCAAATTAAGCGTGCAAAAGCCGAAGGTCGGCGGGTCATCGCAGTCGGAACCACAGCGCTTCGGGCGCTTGAGGCCTCTGGCGGTGACGCCAAGTCCGGGGAAACCGATATTTTCATCACCCCAGGGTACGAATTTCAGGTTATTGATGGTTTGATGACGAACTTCCATCTGCCGCGCTCTACCTTATTCATGCTCGTGAGCTCTTTAGCGGGGCTCGATAAAATGCAGGCGGCATACCGTCATGCGATCGAAACGGGCTATCGCTTCTATTCCTATGGCGACAGTTCCCTGATCTGGCGTGCCTGATGGCAATTTTCCCTTTCGACATTCATGCGACTGAGGATCGAGCCCGGTCAGGAACTTTGAAGACGCCACGCGGTGATATTGCGACGCCAGCCTTCATGCCAGTGGGCACGGCCGCGACCGTCAAAGGCGTTTACATGGATCAGGTCCGCCAAACAGGGGCCGACATCATTCTGGGGAACACCTATCATTTGATGCTGCGCCCTGGCTCCGAACGGATCGCAAAACTAGGAGGGCTTCATAAATTTGGTGGTTGGTCAGGCCCAATCTTGACGGACTCAGGCGGTTTTCAAGTTTGGTCGCTCTCAAAGCTGCGCAAGATGAGCGAAGAGGGTGTCGAGTTTCGCTCTCATATTGACGGCAGCAAACATATGCTGAGTCCTGAGCGCTCGATGGAAATTCAAGCGGAACATCTTGGCGCGGATATTTGCATGCAGTTTGACGAATGCACGCCGTTTCCAGCGACTCCAGATCAGGCGCGGGCGTCTATGGAATTGTCTCTACGGTGGGGGGAGCGGTCTCTCGCTGCGTTTGGCAACAGACCTGATCAGACACTCTTCGCCATCGTTCAGGGCTCCACCTATGAAGATCTGCGCGCTGAATCGGCCAAGCGCTCAATCGCGTTGGGCGGTTTCGGTGGGTATGCGATTGGTGGGTTAGCCGTTGGTGAAGGGCACGAAACCATGTGCCAAGTTTTGGATGTGACAACGCCACACTTGCCTACAGACCGCCCGCGATACTTGATGGGTGTTGGAAAACCGATCGACATTGTTGAGGCTGTCTATCGCGGCGTGGATATGTTCGATTGCGTCATCCCGACTCGATCTGGACGACATGGCCAAGTTTGGACCGATGTCGGTGCCTACAATATCAAACGCGCTGAATTCGCTGAAAATGATAGCCCGTTAGATGCCTCTATCGACTGCCCGGCATCGCGGGATTACTCCAAGGCATATCTGCATCATCTCATCCGTTCCAAGGAGATGTTGGGTCAGATGATCCTATCATGGCATAACATAGCTTATTTCGAAGATTTGATGGCTCGAATTCGCGCGGCGATAGAGGCTGGAACCTACTCTGATTTCGTCGCGGGTTTTCGGACTGCATGGGATCAAAATCAAGCAGGTGAAACGGGTTGACGACGCTAGGGTGCGCGCTTAGTTAGCGCTCGCTTTCGCAGCCTGGCTTAGACCGCTGCCCATGCCTTTGTGGCAAGCGCCCATAGCTCAGTCGGTAGAGCGCCTCACTTTTAATGAGGATGTCCACGGTTCGAGTCCGTGTGGGCGTACCACAAATTCTCCATTTTGCCTGAAAGTTGCCACAATGGACATAGAGGTGGTGCAGAATTGCAACGTTAAGTACGAAAACTTTTCAAAATTTGCGTTTAATTCAAAAGGGACGTTGGCATTTTGGAACTGTTTCGTGTAGCAGGCGTATTAGGAGTCGGACTCTACTGGGGTGCGTAAACCTGAATCAAACTAATGGCTTGGACCATTTACGGAGGAATATCATGAAGCATAGGCTTCTATTTGCGGCGGCGGCGACAGCTTTAATGGCTGCACCGACGCTGGCGTCGGCACAGGATAGCGGTGTCTACATCAAAGCTCAGGCTGGTTATGGGATTGTCAACGATGCCGACATTTCTCTGACAAACGCTGCGCCTGCTGGTCTTGTTGGCGATGTTGCGGGTGAGGGTAACCTCGCACTGGCACTTGGCCTTGGTTATGACTTTGGCAACAACTGGCGTCTCGAACTTGATGCTAGCACACTTTACAACGACCTTGGCGCCATTGGCGGTCAACCAAGCAGTAAAGCGAGCATTCATGCGAACACACTGATGCTGAACGCACTTTATGATTTTGACGATTTCGGTCGCTGGTCACCATTCGTTGGTGCTGGTATCGGTGTCGCTGAAGGCAATGTGTCACTGTCAGCTCAGGATTTTGTCAACGATCTTGGCAATGTGATTGTCGCGAACCCGGCTTGTGTGTCACCACCCGTTGGTGCTCGTATCTCACGCGCATGCGTCATTAGTGATACAGACAAAAATCTCGCATGGAATTTGATCGCAGGTGTTGGTTACTCCATTACGGATAACCTGACTTGGGATACGAATTATCGCTATGTGAACATGGGCGATATCGACGTTGAAGGGACTTACGTCCAAGCAAACGTTCCCGGTGTTGGCGGTCTGTTCAACACAGCGACTGCGTCTGTCGAAAATGTTTCTGCTCACATGTTGATGACGGGCTTCCGTTATCGCTTTGGTGACAGCACACCACCAGCGCCTGTTTATGTGCCACCACCCCCACCAAAGACATACATGTGTGATGATGGCGTGACTGAAGTCACTGACATCACACTGTGCCCAGTCCAGACTGTCATCTGTTGGGATGGCGTGACTGAAGTTACTGATCTTGGCCTCTGCCCAGCAGAGCCAGTGATGGTGACATGTTCAGATGGCGTGACAATGGTTTCCGATTTGGCTGCTTGCCCAATCATCGCCCTTTGCCCTGAGCAATTCCGTCAAGAACTGATCTATTATGAATTCGATAAAGGTCAGTCTGCTGAAACACGTAACACGATCAACCGCATCATGGATGTCGGCCAGTTCTGTAACATCGATAGTGTCCGCGTTGTTGGCCACACCGATACATCAGGTTCTGCAGCCTACAATATGGGCCTCTCTGATCGTCGTGCGACTGATGCACGCGAAGAACTTGTTCGCCAGGGTGTCAACGCTGCGATCATCTCTTCCGAAGGCAAGGGTGAAACTGAGCCGTTCGTGCAAACTGGTGACGGCGTGCGTGAGCGTCTGAACCGCCGCACAGAAGTTCTGATCACTCTGTCCGAAGTCGGCACAGCGATGATGAGCAACTAAGCTCCTCAGAACATTTTGAATATGAAGCCCGGCTTTCGAGCCGGGCTTTTTTTATGAGGAAATGTCATTGAAGGTGTGCGTAATATTGAAGGTGTGCGTAATAACGCCTTCAGGCTCAGATGAGCAGTGAGCTAGTTTACAAATGTGCCGAAACAGACACGTCGAAAACCCTGCCTGGATTGAATATTGCCCGAGTAACCCAGCTCACGGATTTACCGCCCGGTTGCGTGAGACTGAGTCCCTCTCTGTAAAACAGTGTCCGTGCTTTGCAGATCTGTCAGACTATACCGGGACGTATCAGCAGACAAAGCCTGGTAAAGCGGCGTGAAGTCTTGCTGTGTTGCATCAAGAAGCTGTTGGAAGCTCTCGATGACAATATAGAGCTGCTGAAAATCATCGATCTTATAGTCGGTCCGCATAACCCGCTCCAAATCGAAGCCAATACGGTTCGGTGAATCGCTTTCGAGTGAGAATGGCGTTTCACCAGCGGAGCTAACGATGCCGGCCCCGTATATTCGCAAACCCTCGGGCCTTTGAATGAGGCCGAACTCAACCGTGTACCAGTATAGGCGGGCCAATTCCTTCAGTCGCCCAAGGGACTGCGCTCTCAATCCACCCTGTCCATAGGCCTGCATATAGTCGGCAAAGACCGGTAGGGTCAGCATTGGCACATGGCCAAAAATGTCATGAAAGATATCGGGTTCTTCGAGATAATCGAGCTGGTCAGGCTTCCGAATGAAACGCCCAGATGGAAAGCGACGATTGGCTAGGTGCTCGAAGAAAACTTCATCCGGAACTAGGTGAGGGACCATAACGACGGTCCATCCCGTCAATTCGCGGAGTTTAGGGTTGATAACATTTAAGTCCGGTATTCCGCCTGCTCCGAGATCAAGTAGTCCTAAGCCAGCATGGAATTCTTCCACAGCACGGTTCTGCAACATCTCGATTTGACGATGATAAAGCGTGTCCCAAACCTGATGTTCTTCGTCCGTATAACGTTCCCATCGTTGCTCGATTGTGAAATCGGCCGCCGGGGTTTGCTCATCGATGACTGGATCGGAAATACCCATAGTAGCGGCTCCTTTTCGTCCCGTTTACAAACCTAGAGAGACAAGCGTCACCTATATTGTGCCTTTGGATGGCTGTAATAGAGTGAAAGTATGCCTCAATATGGAATTCTGACGCGAAACGGTTTCTGCCGCTTGCAGCGACAATGGAGTTTGAGTGAGGTGACCGTTCTAATCTGCTGAAATAGTGATTGTTTTAAAAAACCTTCGAGTTTTGATCTGCCTTCATCCTCGCTTCAGCTCAGGCCGTCTAACAAGTGGACAATCGCTGATTTGCAGAGCGTGCGCGGGAACGATAGGCTCTGTGAGACCGTTAAAGAATGACTGACCTGATTAGCTAGGTCGAAGGAGGACAGACGCTTATGTGTAATGCGCATAACCCCACAACTGTGGACACACCCCTCAATCCTGACCCTGAAGCGCTCTATCGACGTCAGTTCCTTAAATATATCGGCGCGGGTAGCGCAGTTGCGGCAGGCGGCGCGCTGGCGTCATGCACAACTAATGCTGCAACCGGGCGATCCCAATTCACCGCGTTTGCGCCGAGCGAAGCCTCGCTCGCAAATGCAGCGGCTCAGAGCTGGACGGAAGTCAAACGCCAAACGCCAACAACCAACGACCCACGATACATGGGACGTCTGCGTAATATCGGATCACGAATATCTCAGGGTGCGGGTCGCGCAGATAAACCTTGGGATTATGCGGTGTTTGATTCGGATACAAAGAATGCGTTTGTTTTGCCGGGTAACCGTGTCGGATTTTACAAAGGTATGATGGATTTCACCGATAATGACGATCAGATCGCGGCGATTATGGGCCATGAGGTCGGCCATGTTGCAGGCGCTCATGCACGTGAGCGTTATAGCCAAATGATGCTGGGTCAGCTCGCTATTGCGGGCGGAACGATTCTCGCCGGGTCTCAACTCCAGAAGCGCTGTAAGCAGGCCGCAACTCGGCGAGAGTATAATGACTGTATGCAAAGCGCTGGTCGCAACACACAATATCTTCAAGCCGCACTCGGCATGGGTTTTCAGCTCGGTGTCGTGCTGCCCTATGGCCGTCGCCAAGAACTCGAATCAGATCGTCTAGGCGTTCGCTACATGGCGAAGTCGGGTTACGATCCGTACCAAGCCGTGCGTTTGTGGGAAAAAATGGGGGCTGAAAGTCCGTCACGGGGGCCGGAATTTCTTTCGACTCACCCAACACCGGAACGGCGTGCGCAAGAGCTGTCCGACTATATTACCGCACAACAGAAGCTGGGTAGCCAAGGCTACCGCACGCTCGACATTCCAGAAGACGCATAATAGCAAATTCGGCTCGTCCAATGTGAGGACTGCCGCAATCGCTGCTTGATGCACTCGCGCCGTTTGGCTAAACGGCGCGCGCAATGATGCCGCCTTAGCTCAGTTGGTTAGAGCGCTTGCTTGTGGAGCAAGAGGTCCCTGGTTCGATTCCAGGCGGCGGTACCATTCTTTCCCTCCCAATACTGTTTCGTAATCGGCGATTAACCCTGTCGGCATAGCTCTGTCCCGAACCCGTTCGGAGACTTGCCGTGGCGCTGGGGCCAATATCAAAAGACTTAATCGAAAAGGCCGTCGCGAGCCCGTCCGACGAGACGCGTGCTCTGGCGACGCAAGCCATTGGACGCTGGGTCCGCGACGCGACTCTCTCTGAGGGGGAAGCGCGTCTGGCACGTCAGATTTTTGATGTGTTATCGCGCGATGTCGCGGAGGAAGTTCGCCGTGCGCTGGCGGTCACGCTACGACTCTCCAAAAACCTACCCAAATCCGTTGCCAACCGCCTGATCAATGATGTCGACAGTATTGCCGTTCCGCTGCTCTCGACCTCGCCCATGGTGGACGATGATGATCTGATCCTTGTGTTCCAGTCCCGTGCCGCCGCGAAGATGCAAGCTGTCGCCGGTCGTCAGGGGCTTTCAGAACGCGTGAGTGGTGCCGTGATCAATTTTGGTGATCGTGCTGCTGTCGCTACACTGGCGGCCAATGATACTGCGCTGATTTCGAAAGCCGATGCAGAGCGTCTTGTCGAACTTGCAGAACAAGATGACTTGATCCGGCAGGCATCGCTTCGTCGCCAAGATATGCCTCAGAATCTGGCGGCCCGCTTGATCGATTTACAGATTGCCAACGTCGATGAAGCCTTGAAGCCTGAGACTTCAGATCATGCGCAAATCGCGTCTGACACGAGCGAACGCGCCCGGGCCAGTTGGACGGCGGCTGATTGGTCGCCTGACGCGTTGAACGCCTATGTCACGGCTCTCTTCGCGGCAGGCAAACTCGACGAAGCCGTCATAGCGCGCTCGGCGGGGCAAGGTGACTGGCGGTTTGCGCAACTAGCACTGGCGCATTTGGTCGGCATTTCTGCGACCAAGGCGGGTATGATTGTGCTTGATTCCCGACCCTTTGCCCTGTCCGCCTTACTGCAACGATCCGGTTTGGGAGAGGCTGCCTGCGAGTTGGTGATGGCGAGCGCCGTTGCGTTCCGAGACATTGAACGAAGCGGCGCATCAATTTCGCGTGTGAAATTCCAGCGTCTTATGACAGAACGCGTGGCCACCCATCCGGCGGCGGATATTCACGGTGACGTCTGGATGGATTGGCTAGATGAGGGGCTAGGCCCCAGAGCTATTTAAAGGCCTGTTTAGTCGCGCGATTTAAGTTGCAAATTGCTCACGCAAAATTCGTTCGTCTAACCCGTGGTCGGCGTCGAATAAGAGCGTGATCTGGGTTGCGTGATCCTGCTCTATATCGACCCGTGTGACCTGCCGAAGTTCCTGATTATCAGCCGCTGCAGATACTGGCCGACGTTCGGGATCAATCACTTCAAGACTGACCTTTGCGGAATTAGGCAGTAAGGCGCCGCGCCAGCGCCGTGGGCGGAAGGCGCTAATTGGGGTTAGAGCCAGAATGTCAGCGCCCAAAGGAATAACGGGTCCGTGCGCGGATAGATTATAGGCTGTCGACCCGGCTGGTGTTGCGAGCAGCACACCATCCGCAATCAGGTGATCGAGGCGAACCTGTCCGTCGACCAATATTCGAATATGCGCGGCTTGCTGCGTTTGGCGGAAGAGGGAGACTTCGTTGAAAGCGAGTTCAGACACAGTGCCGCCGATCGCCGTTGCGTCCATTCGTAGGGGTGACACGGTTGATTGTTTGGCTTGGCGGATTCGCTCTGGCAGGTCTTCCATATCCATACGGTTCATCAAGAAGCCGATTGTGCCGCGATTGACCCCAAAGACGGGCAGCCCCCGTTTGACCAGCGATGTATAGCGGCGCAGCGTTTTCAACATGAATCCGTCGCCACCAATAGGGACGATCACGTCAGCATCACCCGCATCCACATTACCATAGCGCGCCACGAACCCATCCATGACGGCCTTCGCTCCGGGTTTCTGGCTCGCAGTGAAGGCGATTTTCATGAATGTTGGATCCTGATGGTCATCGTGAGCTACTGAAGCGAATTTGACACGCTATAGCATTTGACCCGGCCGAGGCGAGATGAATATGATCGACGCGTGTGGGGGCTTACGAAAACAACATACGGTTTAATTTTGCTTTTGGCGTCTGTGCCAGAGGTGCAGGCATCTGCTTGGAATCCGGACCCTTGGCACGGTGAGGTTATTGGCGGCTACGTGTTAACGGACGCGGACACGGCGATCGACGAAACGGGTGAGCAGGTCCCACTGCAGATCTACACGAAACGCATCCTACAAAATTATGGGAATTTGGGTTTGACGTCCCGGATCGCTTTGATCGGCACATTCGACTGGCAGGATACGCAGATTGTCGGGCAAGGTCTCGATATATCTTTCTCGAAACCGTCCTCTGTATCGGCTGGCCTGCAATACCAGCTGAGCCGGCGCGAAGGTCACGCGGTTGCGATTTCCATGAGCTATGTCGATGGGATTGACCTGCCGACCGCTTTGCTCACTCTCGAAAACCGAGAGGCGAGTTTAGAACTTCGGGCTCTCTGGGGGGAGAGCCGAAGCTTTTACGGCCATAATGTGTTTGCCGAAGCACAATTGGCCGGACAACTGACGCTCAAAGGAGACTATGGCAGCACCCATGCGCAATTGACCCTTGGTGGAGAGCCAACGAAACGGTCGATGGTGCTGCTCAAAGGGCGATATAGAGAGTTTGAGCCGGGCGTCTTCGAGCGACTCGCCATCGCGCGTCAGAGACGCTGGGAGGTTGAGGCAAGCGCCGTTTACCGCATCCGCAAGCGCGACTATATTGAGATCGGCTATACGGGTATCGTCGCTGGGGAAAGCACGGTCCTCGAGACCGGTATGAAGATTGGCTATTGGCGGAAGTTTTAGCCGCCAGTCTCAGCCCGCAAATATTCAACCAACGCAGCCTGATCTTCAACTTTACGGATGCCGACAAAGCTCATCCGATTTCCCGGAATATAGGCGTTTGGCTTCTCAATATAGGCTGTGAGCGTTTCATCGTTCCAGACAATTTCTGAGCCGATCATGGCTTTCGAATAGTTGAAGTCCTCGCGAGTTCCTGCCGTTCGTCCAAACACGCCCCAGAGATTCGGCCCGACCTTATGCGGCTGACCTTCTTCGAGCGTGTGGCAGGCGCGGCATCGTTTGTAGAGGATCGCACCCCGTTCCATTGACGTCATTGTCTTGGCCGCCGGTGTCGATTGAGTGGCTGGAGTTGCTGTCGGTGTGCTCGTCTTCGCCCCGGCGTCCGAGTCACCTCCACAAGCGGCAAGAAAAAGAGCGGATAGGCCAACGAGAATATAGCGAGACATAAGGTCACCTATGCACACGAGTGATGTTTCGCAACGTGATGTGCGTCAATTTTTTACTATGGAGCCAGCTCGCGGACATGTCATAGCCGCGATGAAATATTCGGAGCCTACAATGAGTTTTACCCCGCCCGTCAATGCGATTGGCTATCTCCTTCGCCATGGTGTTGATTTCGACTCAATCGGACAGTCCGACGTGTTTGAAGAGACGTCACCTGAGTTGCTGGATGCTATTCTAAGCGGCGCAGGTGATTTCGCGCGTGACGTGTTGGCTCCAACCAATTGGGACGGTGACCAATCCCCCGCGACGTTGGACGGTATAGACGTCATCGCGTCGCCTGGCTTCAAACAAGCTTATCATCAATTTGTTGAAGGGGCGTGGCAGACTGTCGCCATGCCGAGCGAAATCGGCGGAATGGGCCTGCCGAGTGCTGTCAGTGTCGCCACGAATGAAATGCTTTATGCGGCGAACATGGCGCTAGGTCTTTGCCCTATGCTGACCAGTTCTGCCGTCAAAGCCATCGATGCGCATGCGACTGATGCGCTCAAATCGGCCTATCTTCCAAAGATGCTTGCGGGTGAATGGACAGGGGCCATGTGCCTGACCGAGCCGCAGGCTGGATCTGATCTCGGCCCAGTTCGTACCAAAGCTATTGATAATGGCGATGGCACCTATGCGATCACGGGTCAGAAAATCTACATCACCTGGGGTGACCATGATTGTGCTGATAACATCATCCATCTGGTGCTCGCGCGTCTGCCTGATAGTCCTGAGGGATCGCGTGGAATTTCACTGTTCCTATCTCCGAAGTATCACGTCAATGACGATGGAAGTCTCGGAGACCGAAACAATTTCAAACCGATAGGGCTAGAACATAAACTAGGTATCCATGGCAGCCCGACATGTGTCATGGAGTTTATGAACGCGACCGGCTATCTCGTCGGGGAGGTCAATCGTGGTCTGTCCTGCATGTTCACGATGATGAATGAGGCACGTCTATTTGTCGGCGTTCAGGGCGTTGCCATTGGCGAGCGCGCCTACCAAGCGGCCCTCGATTACGCGCAGGAGCGGGTTCAAGGTGTTCCCCCGGGGCAAGAGCCCGGTGCGGCCATTATCGATCATCCTGACGTTCGTCGAATGCTCATCGACATGAAAGCCAAGCTAATGGGCGCACGAACCATCTGTTTCGCGACGGCTGAAGCGTCTGATCTCGGCAATCATGCACGCGAAGGTTTGTTGACGCCTATCGCAAAGGCTTATGGGTCGGATACGGGCGTCGATGTGTCGAGTATCGCGGTTCAAGTTCACGGTGGCATGGGTTTTGTCGAAGAAACAGGCGCGGCCCAGCATTATCGCGATTCGCGTATCGCGCCGATTTATGAGGGTACGAACGGGATCCAAGCGATGGATCTGATCGGTCGCAAGCTCCGTCGGGACGGCGGCGAGGCGATGCGCGACCTCATAACCGACCTGCGGGCAAGCATTGATCTCGTGACATCAGCGTCCGGGCAAGGCGGTGTTGATCTGTCTGTCTGTGCTGTAGCGATGGAGCGTGGTTTGGAGACGATGACGACGGCAACGGATATTGTCCTGAATGCCTCTGAGGTTGATGCGCTCGGCGTTGCAACGCCTTATCTGGAACTGTGCGCGAAGGTGATTAGTGGGTCATTGCTGGCGAGAACAGTCGCGCGCGGACTTCACTCCGAGGACAACCAATCTGCGGCCATGGCCAGCCTTGCCCGATATCATGCGCTACGGATTATGCCGGGGGCAGACGGGTTGCTTGATGCGATCCGCGCCGGGGCTGATCCTGTATTCGATTTTCCTCGTGACCAATTGGCGGACCTCTGATGTCATCTCACCCTCAGACTCCTCCTAAAAACCGTCCGCATACGCGACCTGTTGCCCGGACGCGCCGCGTGACAGCGCCGCAAATCACGGACCGTAAGGGCGGGGAACCTATTGTCTGTCTGACGGCCTATGACGCGCCGACAGCGGAAATCATTGATACTCATTGCGATCTGATCCTCGTTGGCGATTCTGTTGGTATGGTCGTCCACGGCCTGCCGAGCACCGTCGGGGTGACCATGGATATGATGATTATGCACGGTCAGGCTGTGATGCGAGGGTCTCGGACGGCCATGGTTGTCGTCGATCTACCCTTCGGATCTTATGAAGGGCGTCCTGAAACAGCGTTCGCATCAGCGTCGCGCGTGATGATGGAAACCGGATGTCAGGCGGTCAAAATCGAATCGGGATCCTATGCCGCCGAAACGATCGACTATCTAGTCGAACGCGGCATTCCTGTGATGAGCCATGTCGGGTTGAGGCCGCAATCCATGCATGTGCTGGGTGGTTTTAGGGCGCGCGGGCGGACTCAGAAGGTTGCAGATGAAATTTTGCAGAATGCGGAGGCGGCCGCCAAAGCCGGGTCTTTTGCTGTTGTTGTCGAAGGTGTGTCCGCTGAGATAGCAGAGCGAGTCACCAAAGCCGTTGATATTCCTACCATAGGGATAGGCGCGTCGCAGAACTGCGACGGTCAAATCCTAGTGACACCGGACATGTTGGGCCTGTTTCCGCGCGTGCCGAAATTCGTTCACAAATATGGTCAACAACGGGACCAGATTGATGCTGCCGTTCGACAATATGCTGAGGATGTGAAGGCTCGGGCGTTTCCAAAGCCAGAAAACCTCTATGTTTTCAAAGATTGAGGGCATAGCCTGACTGAAACGTCATGCCGATTGCGGTTGCGAGCGGCGGGGCGCGAAGTTAGAGCGAGCGCCAGAACCGTTGCGTCTGAATAATCAGCGATAGCGGCACGAAACTGGGAAGATCATGGTCGATTTCATCTCCGAAGTCGAAGAGGAGCTTCGCAAGGACGACTATAATAAGTTCCTGCGAAAATTCGGACCTCTTATTGTCGGATTACTTATTGCGGTTGTTGCCGCAGTCGCATTTCTTGAATGGCGGGATTACGATTCCGAACGAACCGCCCGCGCGGCGTCTTTCAGCTATCTGGAAGCGGATGAATTACTGCAAAATGGGCAGCTGGAGCAGGCGAGCCGAGCGTTTCTAGCGCTCGCGGATGTTGCGCCTGACGGTTATGCGGGTTTGTCACTTATGCGCGCCGCCATCATCGCGGCCGATGGCGGCAATGACGCTGAAGCCATTCGGCTTTATGACGCAGCCAGCGCTCGGTTTGATTTACCACGGCATTCTCAACTGGCGGCCATAAAAGCCGCCTATATTGTGGCCAATCGTGGCGATTGGACGGATGTTGAACAAAGAGTTGGTCGTCTGGCCGATGAGGGCGCTCCCTACGAATTTCTAGCGCGTGAACTTTTGGCGACAGCGGCCCTCAATCAAGGCGAACCAGAGCGAGCTCGCGCTGAATTTGCTTATCTCGATACGATCCCAGGTGTGCCTGAAACAATCGCACGTCGCGCTGAACAGGCGCTGATCCTGATGAATACGGCCGAAGCCGTTGGCGAAACGCCAACATTGCCTGCGCCAGAAGGTCCCGAAAATGACGACTTGCCTTAAACCTATCTGGGCCACTGTCGTGGCCGCAGCGCTATTGTCCGGCTGCTCGACACTAAGTGCGATTAACCCGTTTGATGGTGGCGACGGACCCGATCAGGGCGACGTCGCAGGCTCAGAACGCCGCATTTCAATTCTAGAGTTGAATGACACGTTGAGAGTTGGCGGTTCGGTGACGCCTGATCAAATCGTTTTGCCACCCGCTTACGTGAATACGGACTGGCCACAGGTCGGCGGTAATGTTGCCCATGTCGTGCAGCACACAGGCGCATCCGGCCCCTTGCAGAAAATCTGGTCCAAAGATGTCGGCGATGGATCAGATCGCAAAGGCTTCATCGCCGCCCCGCCAATTGTTGCGGACGGGATTATCTATGTGTTCGATGCTGACAGCACCGTAAGAGCTTTCAATGAGGGCAGTGGCAGTCGTATTTGGGATTTCAAAATAGAAATCTCTGAAAGTGAACGGACCCGTACCAAAGGCACATCAATCATCGACCGTATCCGTGATCCGCAATCGTTCCTTGATGGCTCTGGGCGCGACAAGGACGGGGTTGGCGGCGGTTTGGCCTATGACAATGGGGTTCTCTATGTTTCGTCCGGTCTGGGCGTCTTAACTGCGCTGGACGCCAAAACAGGGGCTGAAATTTGGCGCAAGGGTATTCGCGTTCCGCTTCATTCCGCTCCAACCGTGGCTGACGGACGCGTCTATGCGATTACTGACGATAATGAGATTATGGCGTTTGACGCCAATGATAATGGCGCGATTCTTTGGACGTATCAGGGGATTGTTGAGACAGCGCGCATGCTGACCGTTCCTGCGCCCGCCGTGCAGAACGAAGTGGTCATCGCCCCGTTCTCATCCGGGGAAGTTGTCGCCTTGCGGGCTCAGAATGGCGGCGTGCTTTGGCAGGATGCATTAGCTTCTTCGACACGGCTGACACCACTCGCCGCGCTCAACGATATTGCCTTCGGTCCTGTCATTGCTGACGGCTATGTGATCGCCACGGCCCAATCGGGGGTCATGACGGCCTTTGATTTCCGTACAGGGCAGAGGGTCTGGTCTCAGCCCGCCGGGTCGATTGGTATGCCCTGGGTTGCGGGCGATTTCGTTTTCACAGTTACAACGGATTCCAAAGTCGCGGCGCTGTCCAAGATCGACGGCTCCGTTATCTGGCTGCAACAGTTAGAGACTTTTAAGAACCCCCAGAAACGTAAGGGTCGTATCGTTTGGTCTGGCCCTGTCTTGGCGGGCGAGCGTCTTGTTGTCGCGTCGTCACGGGGACGTATGATGATTCTGAACCCTTATGATGGCTCGATCATAGAAGAGCGCAAAATTGGTGACGCCGTGATGGTTCCGCCAATCATTGCCAATGAGACGGTTTATCTACTGAACGATAAAGCCAAATTGATCGCGCTCCGGTGACAGACATAGAAGACGAGGGCGGTTCCACGCCCGTAAAGCTCCGAGCGCCGCGAATTGCGGTGGTCGGCCGCCCTAATGTCGGCAAATCTACGCTTTTTAATCGATTGGCGGGCAAGAAGCTGGCTATCGTGGATGATACGCCGGGCGTGACGCGTGATGTGCGCGAAGCCAAATCTAAAATTCGCGGTCATGATATGACTCTGCTCGATACAGCGGGCTATGAAAACGCCAAAGGTGACAAGCTGGAAGCGCGGATGCGCGCTGGCACGGAAGCCGCCGTTATGGGCGCTGATCTCATCTTGTTTGTTTATGATGCACGCGCGGGCGTGACGTCGCTTGATCGTATCTTTGCAGACTTTGTTCGCAAAAGTGGCAAGCCCATCGTCCTTGTAGCCAATAAGGTCGAAAGCTCTGCCGCGGATGTGGGTGTCACGGAAGGCTATTCGCTTGGCATGGGCGACCCGGTTGAAGTCGCCGCTGAGCATAATCTTGGCTTTGTCGATCTAGACGACGTCATCGAGATGGAACTTCGCGGCATCGATCTGACCGAGCCTGAAGAGGTTGACTTTAGCGAAGCGCCGGTTCGGATCGCGATCATCGGACGCCCCAATGCGGGGAAATCGACCCTAATCAACACGCTCATCGGTAAGGACCGGTTGCTGACAGGTCCCGAAGCGGGTGTGACGCGCGATAGTATCACGATTGACCACAATTGGCAGGGGCGCCGGGTTCAGTTCCACGATACGGCTGGAATCAGAAAGAAAGCCAAGGTCCACGAAAAACTCGAAGTCATGAGTGTGTCGGACACGATCCGCGCGCTTCGGTTTGCGCAAGTCGTAATTATGCTGATGGATGCGACCTCGCCCTTCGATAAACAGGATCTGCAGCTGGCCAGCCTAGTTGAACGCGAAGGTCGCGCCATGGTAATTGGCGTGACAAAATGGGATCTGGTTGAGAATAAGTCTGAAATGTCGAAAGCGCTGCGCGAAATGGCGGGGCGTTTGCTGCCACAATTTGGCGGCGTGCCTGTTGTCACATTCTCCGGTCTAACGGGGAAGAGTGTCGATAAATTGCTGCCTGCCATTGAGCGCATTCACAATGACTGGTCGGCTAAGATAAAGACCTCAGAGCTGAATGACTGGTTGTCCGAAAAAGTTGCAAGACATCCGCCGCCCGCCGTCGCGGGGCGTCGTGTTAAGCCGAAATATATCAGTCAGACCAAAACTCGGCCGCCGACCTTCGTGTTGAAATGTTCGCGCGCAGACAAGCTGCCCGAAAGCTATCGGCGGTATCTGATCAATGGACTGCGGGAGGATTTCGATCTTCCCGGGATTCCCATCCGCTTGATCATTAAGTCCGATGAAAATCCGTATGATCGCACCAAGCGGATCAAGGGCAGGGAACCGCTGCGCGACAAAGAAAGATAGATCATGGCTGATATCAATGCCTATGCGGCGCGTGAATCCGGCGGCACGCTAGTGCCTTTCACGTATGATCCTGGTCCAATTGGGGCTGAAGAGGTCGAGATACGCATCACGGCCTGTGGTCTTTGTCATTCTGATATTTCAATGATCAATAATGATTGGCGGGCCAGCCAGTATCCACTCGTGCCCGGTCATGAAGTCGTCGGAGAGATCGCAGAGGTCGGGTCATCCGTCACCCATCTGAAAGTGGGTCAGATGGTGGGCGTCGGTTGGACATCGCATAGCTGTCAGCACTGTTCGCCTTGCCTGTCCGGTCGTCAGCAACGCTGCGAGACGGGAACGTCGACAATTGCGGGACGGGGTGGGTTTGCAGATCGGATTCGGGTTCAGCATATCTGGGCTGTTCCACTTCCCGATGGACTCGATGCCCAATCCGCTGGGCCGTTATTTTGCGGCGGGATAACTGTCTTCGCGCCGTTTCTCGACTTTGACCTTAAGCCAACCGATCGCGTCGGGATTATTGGCATTGGCGGGCTGGGTCATCTGGCGGTGCAGTTTGCCAATGCTTGGGGTTGTGAGGTGACAGCCTTTACCTCGTCCATGGATAAGGAAGCAGAGCTGAAAGAGCTGGGCGCACACCGGATCGTCAACAGTCGAGATGAAGCCGCGATCAAGGCTGAACGTGGCTATTTCGATTACATTCTTACCACTGTGAATGTCAGCTTGCCTTGGGCGCTCTACATGCGCGCGCTACGCTCAGAGGGGAAGTTGATCACGGTTGGCGTCGTGCCGGAGCCGATGGCAATTCCCGCTAATGCCCTGATCGGTGGTCAGCGTATGGTTGCCGGATCAGACACGGGTCCGCCCGAAATGGTCGCGACCATGTTAGAATTTTGCGTCCGTCATGATATTAAGCCGATGATCGAGACCTTTCCAATGTCCGACTGTAATGAAGCCATTGAGCGCCTGGAATCTGGCAAGGCGCGGTATCGTATCGTTTTAGAAAACTCATAATTGAGTTTAGCTGAGCTCATCGATGTAATGTAAATTTGACATTCATCTAATTCGTTCTATGTAAGGTATATCTTACATGGAGGCGTGAATGTCTATTGTCGATTATATGAGCGAGCCTGAGCGGCAAAGCTGGGTCACCCTTATCGCGGACGGATTGGTGTTCGTCTGGTTCTGGAAAGTGATGGCACCGGGTTGGTCCCTCATGCCCGATAATTTCTCACCGTCAGAATTGGGTGGACTCTATCTCAAGCTCGTGATCATCACGATCATCTACCATGCGGTTATTAGCGCGGCATTCGCCCTTAAAAGCCGAAATGAGGGTTTAGATCGTGATGAGCGCGATGTTGAAATCCAGTCGGCCGGCGCGCGCGCTGGCTATTCAGCGCTTCAGATTGGCCTTGGGGTCGTTATCGTTACAGCGCTTCTAGGCTATGTTATTGGCGAAACATACACGCCGCCAATTTCGTTAGATACGCCTGTGCAGTTCCTGTTTGCGCTCACCATGGTCAGTTATGGGGCGGATCTGCTACGTCATGCCGTAATCGTGCTGCGCTACAGAGCGGCCTGATGGGCGGTAAGAAGTCTTATATCCAGAACCAGATCAAACGTATCCGGCTGGCGCGGACCGATCTCACACAGGTTGAATTGGCCCGCCGCGTCGGGGCGACGCGGCAGACTATTATTTCGATAGAGGCGGGGCGCTACTCCCCGTCACTAGAACTCGCTTTTCGCCTTTCCCACGTCCTTGGGGAACCGCTTGAAGAACTCTTCCAGTTCGTCCCCGAATGGGATTGAGCAGAGCCTAAAGATGCTCGTCTAGGAACTCGACATAGGCGTTAGAGGCCGAGACCCGGTTTTCCCGCTTTGCAAAGCCGTGGCCTTCATCTGGGAACAGAACATATTCGACGGGAACGCCGTTCTTACGGACAGCCTCGACAAGTTCGTCGCTTTCGACTTGCAGTACGCGCGGGTCATTGGCCCCCTGAACAACAAGCAGTGGCTTCACGATATTCTCTGCATGGAAGAGTGGGGAAATCGCGCGATGACGGACTGCATCGGTCGCTGGATCACCCATTTCGTCATACAGAGCTTCGCGGAAGGCTTCCCACCAGGGCGGTATGCTTTCCAGCGTCCGTACCCAATTGGTCACGCCGAAGATATTGATGCCAACGTCAAAGACCTCCGGCTCAAAAGCCAGCGCCGCCGCCACCATGTAACCGCCATAAGACCCACCGATGATGCCGACACGGTCTCCATCGATCCAGTGCTTATCCGCTAGGAAATCTTTCGATGCGACCACGTCTTTGAGATCCACATCACCGTGCTTCTTATCGTCGAGGTGAAAGAAGGTTTTGCCATAACCGGAACTGCCGCGATTATTGATCGCGTAAACAGCGTAGCCGTGATTGACGAGGTGTTGGATCGCAGGATTATAGCCCAGTCGGCTTTGACCCCCCGGTCCTCCATGCACCCAGACAAGCGCCGGAGCCGGTGTGGCGGCAGTTGATCCTTTTGGACGATAAAGAATGCCCGGAATATCCAGTCCGTCATAGCTCGCAAACCGAACGACTTCGCCGTCGACCAATTGGTCCGCATCAATTTCGGGATTGAGGGCGGACGTTAGCGCTTTTTGGTTGCCACTAGATAGATCCGCTACATGGATGTTGGACGGCGACCGGTCGCCATTGACGATGAATGCGATCTCGCTTTCATCCGCGTTGAAACGAATGTTGCGCAGTTGGCCGTCAGGCAGATCGTTCAGAACAACGGCTTCACCCGTGTTGGTATCCGTCAGAGTCAGTTCAGAGGATGCGTCCGCATTGACGATCGCTATCATGTAGCGCCCCGACGGGGATTCGCCGACATAGTTGACGTCCCAATCCGCCCGATAGGCATCTCCGTGGGCTCCGCTGGCGATATTGTAGCTGGCAGCCCGCGTGAACTCACCCCCTTCATTAGTCGCGTAATAGAGCGTCCGATTGTCACGACTAAAGCCGTAGGCAGAATGCGCGACATTGCCTTCATGCGCCGTGATCAATTCAGGAGTGGCATCGGCGGTTGAGAGATCGACTAAGTAAATGTCAGAATCTGCGGATGTCCGGTTTTTCGTCATGGCGACATAGCGGCCATTTCCACTGACAGCGTCGATTTGCAGGCCGTCATTTTGATAAAGTAAAATGCGCGAATAATCATCCGCATCATATTGATAGATATCGAAAGATTTTCCATCGCGTTCATTGGTCATGATGAAAAAGCCAGTCTCATCATCTGTCCAACCGCCAAAGCTTGCTTTGACGTTCTCGCCTGGGGTCAGGTCACGGGTTGTTCCGTCTTCAGCACGGACAAAGACGTGATTAAGCTCATCGCCACCCCCATCTTGCGTATAGAGCAGACGCTCATCATTCGGGAACCAAGTCAGGGCGCGGACTGCGCTGGTTGTTGACGCCGTGAGGGCTGTCTTCGCACCTGTATCTGGGTCCATCCTGTAGGCATTGAATACGCCAGTTTCATCTGCGGTGATGAGGATATCGCCTGTTTTAGGTCCGAATGTGTAGCCGCTACTATTGGGTAGGCCGTAGCTCGTCGTCATAAAGAAAGCTTCGGCGGAATATCGGGGCGCGGGCGTGATTGCTTCCATTACTGCGCTGGCGGTTTCACCGATCTCAGCGGTACTGGCACATCCTACCATCGATGTGAGTGCCAGCAGGCTCGTGCCCAAAATCAAAAGCTTTTTCATAATTCCGTCCTCCATTTGCCAAAAGGCTAACAGAAGGCGGCGTTCACCTCAACCAACCGCCCAATCGCGATAAGCGACACAGCTATCATGCGTTTTGTAGGTCGGGCTGAGCATCTCGACGATAAGCGGGGCGATGTCATCGGGCGATGGCAAACCGCTCGGGTCTTCGCCAGGCATGGCCTTGGCCCGCATTTGGGTCCGCGTTCCGCCGGGATTGAGCAAATTGACCTTGATATTGGTGATATCGCCGATTTCCTCGGCCCAGCAGCGCACAAAAGTCTCCATACCCGCTTTGGATGCAGCATAGGCGCCCCAGTAGGCACGGGGAGCCTGGGCAACAGAGCTGGTCATAAAGACAGCGCGACCCGCATCACTTTCGCGCAAGAGCGGGTCAAGGGAGCGGATCAATCGGGCTGGGGCGGTCATGTTTACGTCAATGACGCGCATCCAGTCTTTCGGAGTCGTATGGTTGGCGGGCGTAATGTCTCCCAGCACAGCGGCATTGCAGAGCAATCCGTCCAAACGTCCATAGCGTTCATGCAACAACCCGCCCAAACGGTCGATCTGATCAAATTCTCGCAAATCCATAGGGACGAGCGAACAGGTTCCGCCTGCCGCCTTGATTTGATCGTCAAGATCTTCCAGCCCGCCTTGGGTGCGGGCAAGGGCGACAATATGGCTACCCGCCGCCGCGAGCGCCTTGGCCGCTGCATAGCCGATACCGCGTGAGGCCCCTGTGACGAGGGTAATGCGTCCGTCGAGTGGTTTGGTCATGAGACTCTACGCAACTTCCACTAGGAAAGAGAGTTGCTTACCGCCGCCCGCGAGTTCCCGTTCCCGGTCAATCAGCGGTGTCGGATAACAGCCCGTGAAGCAATGGTCCGTAAATTGCGGCGCCTCGTCGACACGATATTCTTCGCCCATCGCCCAATAGAGACCTTCGATTGAGAGGAAGCCAAGACTGTCGACTTCGAGCATATGGGTCATCTCTTCGAGCGAATAATTTGCTGCGATCAGCTTATCCTTGCTCGGCATATCGATGCCGTAATGGTCCGGATACTTGATGGGTGGGGAGGCAGAGCGGAAGTGCACTTCCTTGGCTCCCGCTGCTTTAATCATGCGAACGATTTTAGTCGACGTCGTGCCGCGAACGATGGAATCGTCAACAAGTAGAACGCGCTTTCCTTCAATCATGGATCGATTGGCGGAGTGTTTAAGACGCACACCCATGTCGCGCATGCCCTGTGTAGGCTGAATAAAGGTACGGCCAACATAGTGGTTGCGGATAATGCCAAGCTCAAACGGTATCCCCGTCTCTTGCGCATAGCCAAGCGCGGCCGGGACACCTGAGTCAGGGACGGGAATGATCACGTCGACATCGGCAGGCGTTTCCTGTGCGAGGCGTTGGCCCATACGCTTACGCACTTCATAAACGCTTTTACCGCTGACGATGGAATCGGGGCGAGCAAAATAGACAAATTCAAACAGGCAGGGGCGTTTCTCGGCGTTCGGGAAGGCCGTGAAGCTGCGAATGCCATCCTCATTGATAACCACGACTTCGCCTGCGTCGACTTCGCGAATGAACTGAGCACCAATCATGTCAAATGCGCAGGTTTCTGACGCCAGAACATAGCTGTCATTCAAACGACCGATCAGCAGGGGACGGATTCCGAAACGGTCTCGCGCGCCGACAAGGCAGTCTTTTGTCATCCCGACAAAGGCATAACCGCCATCAATCTGGCGCATCGCAGAGACGAAACGGTCAGTGAATTCCTTACCGCCCGACCGGGCAATCAGGTGAATGACCACTTCGGTATCTGACGTACTCTGAAACAGCGCGCCTTTTTCAACCAAGGCGTCCTTAATTGTATAGGCGTTGGTGATGTGCCCATTATGGGCGAGGGCAAAGCCGCCCGTGTGCAATTCCGAATAGAGCGGCTGCACATTGCGCAAAACGGTTTGGCCCGCTGTTGAATAACGGACGTGGCCAATAGCAATATGGCCGGGCAGCCGTTCGGAGGGGTCATCCCCCGTAAAATTATCGCCAACGAGGCCGAGATGGCGCTCAGTATGGAAAATTGATCCGTCGGTTGTTGCAATGCCGCAGGCTTCTTGTCCGCGGTGCTGAAGCGCGTGGAGTCCAAGGGCTGCGAAACTTGCCGCGTTATCAACGCCAAACACGCCGAAAACGCCGCATTCTTCGCGGATTCGGTCTTCTTCAATGTCCATGCTCACGTCCGAGGTCTGGCTCATTGTCGGATCTCCTCGGCAATCCCATCGAGATCGCCATCCTTTATGCGTTCGGCATATGAGCGCATATCGGCGAAAGGCAAGCCCCGGATCGCATCTCCAATACTGTCAAGCAGCGGATAAAAGGTCGATCCGACAAAGATGCTCGGCATTTCTGCGGGGCCAGCTTCCAATTGTTCGCGCATTGATTTGGGCATTCGGGCTACGACGTCAGGCGGAAAGCTGGCGGGGTTTTCGCGGATATAGTCGTTGAATTCAGTCGCTTCGAGCGACGCCCGATAATCTGCCGACCAGAACATCACAAAAAGCGAGGCGATGATCAGGCCGCGTGCGATGCCGAAACCTGCCCCAAGGAGCCGGTCTATAAAGCCAGGCTTTTCGCCGCCGATTGTCTTACCAATTTTGGACATCACCATCGCGGCGATGAAATAGGCGATAAAACCGGTCCCGATAACGAGAATTCCGTCAGCCAGTTCCGCTGGCGAGATCATATCACGCGCTGCGAATCGGAATTGCCCGTAAACGAAGAGTGTCACGATCGCCGCGAAGAGCAGGGCCGCAATCGAAATGATCTCGCGAAAGAACCCTCTAGCGAAAGCGTAGAGGCCGGAAATCAGCAAAAGGACAAGAACGGCTATGTCGAACCCGTTGAAATCATAGGGTCCTACCGAGATCGCCGCGAAAAGTTGCGAAAGAGCAAGCATGGATATCCGATGTTAGGCGGCCCAGCTCTCCGGAGCGTCCGGGCCTCTTTCTGCTGCGGCTTCTACACGTCGGACTAGATCGCGCAAAGAGTCGATTGCGATGATTGGCAGGGCGGCATTATCGTTGCGGCCTTCTCGTTTTGGCGTGGCCGCCGCGAGCGCGCGTTCAAAGCCGAGTTTCGCGGCCTCTTTCAATCGAGCGTCGGCACGGCTGACCGGACGAACATCGCCTGACAGGCTGATTTCACCAAACACGACGAGATCAGAGGGCAGAGAGACATCAAAGGCAGAACTTGCAATGGCTGCCGCGACAGCCAGATCAGCGGCAGGTTCATTGATGCGAAGACCACCGGCGACGTTGAGATAGACATCCTTGCCGGAAAAGCTGAGCCCGCAGCGGGCCTCCAGAACGGCCAGCACCATGGCGAGCCGTCCACTGTCCCAGCCTACGACGGCGCGGCGCGGTGTGCCAAATGCCGCCGGGGCGACGAGCGCCTGAATCTCAGTCAAAACCGGACGTGAGCCTTCTAGTCCCGCAAACACGGCGGAGCCTTCGGAGGCATCCCCACGACCATCAAGGAAGAGCGCAGACGGGTTCAGCACTTCGGCGAGACCCGTATCGCGCATTTCGAATACGCCGATTTCGTCCGTCGGTCCGAACCGATTCTTGTGGGCTCTGAGGATTCTGAATTGATGTGCGCGCTCACCTTCAAAATAGAGCACAGCATCAACCATGTGTTCGACCACGCGCGGCCCGGCAATTTGTCCGTCCTTGGTGACGTGGCCAACCAAAATAACGCAGGCGCCGGATTTCTTCGCGAACCGCACTAATTCCTGCGAACAGGCGCGAACCTGCGCGACCGTACCCGGCGCGGCCCCAAGTTGGTCTGTCCAGAGCGTTTGAATGGAATCGATGATGACCACGTCCGGCTTCGTCGCCATCAGCCCATCTAGGATCATCCCCAGCGAGGTTTCAGAGGCAAGGCTAACAGGTTGTTCTGCCACGCCCAGCCGTTTGGCCCGCCGTTGCACTTGCCCAACAGATTCTTCACCTGAAATATAGGTGACACGTTTGCCCTGCTTAGCCAGCGCGCCAACCGTTTGCAGGAGGAGCGTTGATTTGCCGATGCCGGGATCGCCGCCGACCAGCAAGGCGGAACCTGGAACAAGGCCGCCGCCTGTTACACGGTCGAGCTCGCCAATTTCAGTAATGAGGCGCGGGACATCTCGGGTTTCGCCGCCCAAATCGACGAACTCTACGCCGCGGCCCTTGCGCCGCTTATGTGCAGGTGTCGCGTTCTGGCTCTTCGCTTCTTCAATCAGCGTGTTCCATTCGCCGCATGCATCGCAGCGACCGGCCCATTTACCGTGAACAGAGCCGCAAGACTGACAGACAAAGACGGAGGAAGGCTTAGGCATAGTGCGTCTATGGCGGAATTTACTCCGTCACGCAATAAAAGTTCTTTGTTTGTTCTAACTCGCCAGCGTGTTGAACTGAAGCTCTGCAAGCCGTGCATAGAGACCGCCGCGCTCAACCAATTCCGTATGCGTACCTGTATCCGCCACACGCCCCTGATCCAGAACAATGATCCGATCAGCTTTCAAGACTGTGGCAAGGCGGTGTGCAATCACAAGCGTCGTCCTGCCCTGCCGCAGCGTTTCAAAGGCCAATTGCACGGCGCGTTCGCTTTCCGAATCAAGCGCTGAAGTCGCCTCGTCGAGCAATAGGATCGGAGCGTCGCGCAAGATCGCGCGGGCAATAGCGATGCGTTGTTTCTGTCCACCCGAAAGAGTTGCGCCGCGTTCGCCAATATCCGTTTCATAGCCATCTGGAAGCGCGTCGATGAAGTCATGCGCATAGGCTGATTTTGCAGCGGCGATGACGTCCTCTCGTGAGGCTCCGTCTCGCCCATAAGCGATGTTGTCGAAGGCCGTTCCAGAAAAGAGTGGTGCACCTTGCTGGACGATGGCGATCTGCGCCCGCAAACTTTCCGGATCTAATCGCCTAACATTGTCCCCGCCCACACGAACAATGCCGTCTTGCGCATCGTAAAAGCGCAAAAGCAGCTGAAAGACGGTCGTCTTGCCTGCGCCGCTGGGCCCCACTAGCGCGATCGTCTCTCCGGGCTCGACTGAAAAACTAACCTCATGCAAGGCGGGTGCATCCGGGCGAGTAGGGTAGGCAAAATTGACATTTTCGAATGCGACGCGTCCGGCCGGGTTCGGCTGGTCTTCGCCAATAATGGTTGGGCTTTCGTCCAGAATATCGATCAAACGTTCAGACGCCCCCGCTGCGCGCAACAGGTTGGTCCAAGTTTCAGTCAGCGATGATAGGCTCGATACGCTCAAAATCGCATAAACAGTGAAGGCCCCGATATCGCCGCCACTCATCGTGCCCGCCATAACCTGCCGCGCGCCATACCAAAGAATACCTGCAATCCCGGCCATCCCGATCGCGAACAGAACGGCGGTGAGCCAGGATTGAACGCCGATGCGTTTCGCTTGGACAGCGTAGGTCCGCTCAATGGCGGCCCCGAACATGTCGCGCTCCAGCCGTTCGCGCGTATAGGCCTGCACGGTTTGGATTGACCCTATGGCTTCGCCCGCGCGGCCTGACGCTTCGGCCAATCGGTCTTGCCCATCGCGTGACAGGCGGCGAATGATCGGCGTGACCACGATAACGATGCCGACGATTACGCCGCCAACGGCAACGACCAGCAGCCCGAGTCGCCAGCTGACGACGAACATCAAGGTGACGGAGCCAATGATGGTGGCGATGGAGCGCAAGGCAAAGGAGATTGAGCCCGTGACGACGGTCTCCACAAGGGTTGTGTCTGTCGTCAGGCGAGAGAGGACTTCGCCTGTGCGTACGCGTTCAAAATATTGCGGGCTGAGGATCGTTAGTCGATTAAATACGGCGCGCCGCAGATCAGCGACGACCCGCTGCCCCAGCGTTGTGATGAAATAGAATCGCAGCGCGCCGAAGACTGAGAATAGTAGGGCGAACCCCATCACCAGCTTGAAGTAACCATCGACGCCAGCTGAGGTATCGACTGGCAAGCGCGTGCAATATCCAGGGACAGTGTCTGAAAAGCCGCAATCAATGATCGCCTTCAGCACACCCGGCAGGGACAGCGTAAAGACGGATGAGAGGACGAGAAAAATCAGAAAACCGAGCAATCTACCCGGATAGCGACGCACAAAGGGCCACATCTTCGCCAAGGGGGCGAGGGAACGCGAACGTTCGCGCTTTCCTTTATCCTGTTCAACCTGCGCAATATAGCCTGCGCCAGCAGAACGAGACGGATCAATGGGATCATTACGGTCGGCCATGTCGGCGCGGCCCTATCAAGCTGAGCGGACTGTGGAAAGCGTTGAAGTGGTCGGATCGACAGGCTTGAACCGATAGCCAAAGCACCGCAGGGGGCTGGCGATGCCAAAACGTTACGCCAACATGCATGATGCGCTGAAAACCGTCTTTGGTCATGACGATTTCCGTCCCGGGCAAGAAGATGTGATCGACACGATTCTATCGGGTCAGAATGTACTCGCTGTGATGCCGACAGGGGCCGGTAAGTCGCTCTGTTACCAAGTCCCGTCTTTGCTGCTCGACGGTACAACAGTCGTGGTTAGCCCACTGGTCGCTTTGATGGACAATCAGGTTGCGGCGTTGCGCGCTAATGGCGTCGCTGTGTCCTGCATCCATTCAGGACAGGACCGAGCGCGGAATGTTGAGGAATGGAAGCGCGTGTCGCGCGGCGAAGCCGATATGCTCTATCTTTCGCCAGAGCGGTTGATGACGGATCGGATGCTGTCGGCGATGGCACAAATCCAGCCGCCGCTCTTTGTTGTTGATGAGGCGCATTGTGTCTCCAAATGGGGTCCAGCTTTTCGGCCCGAATATGCCCAACTGTCCCAACTCAAATCACTCTTCCCAAACGCGCGCGTCGCCGCCTTCACAGCAACGGCGGATGAAGGCACACGGGTCGATATTGCGGCGCAGTTATTCGGCGGTAATGGACGGATGATCGTGCAGGGGTTCGACCGCCCGAACCTGTCTCTGACCGTTCAGCCCAAAGTGAACCGAAGTGCGCAACTGATTGATTTCATGAAGGGAAGAGAAGGCGAAAGCGGGATTGTCTACGCGCTGTCGCGAAAGAATACGGAAGAACATGCGCGAGCTTTGGTCGCGGCAGGTTACACCGCGCTACCCTATCACGCTGGGATGCCCGCAGACGTTCGGTTTGAAAATCAGGAACGTTTTATCGCCGAAGACGGCATTGTCATGGTCGCGACGATTGCGTTCGGCATGGGTATCGACAAACCCGATATTCGCTTCGTCTACCATGTGAATCTGCCAAGTAGTCTGGAAGCCTATTACCAAGAAATCGGCCGCGCGGGTCGTGACGGAAATCCCGCTGATACAGTCTTGCTCTACGGGCTCGACGACATCCGAATGCGGCGTCAATTCATCACGCAAGAAGACTCGGATCAAGATCATCAGCTGCGCGAGCATAAGCGGCTCGACGCGCTGCTTGGCTATTGTGAGGCGTCAACCTGCCGGCGCCAGGTCTTGATGGCTTATTTCGGCGAGACAATACCGCCCTGTGGATCTTGCGATGTGTGTGAAAACCCCCCGGACCGAATTGATGCGACAGATGCAGCGATCGCGCTGTTCCAAGCCGTGCAGGACACGGGCGAGCGTTTCGGTGCTAATCACGTTATTGCGGTTGCACGAGGTGCGGAGACAGAGAAGATCCGACAATTTGGGCATGATCAACTACCGAGCCACGGCACGGGTGAGCGATGGGGCGACGGTTTCTTCAAATCATTGGTGCGTCAGGCCATCGCGACGGGTTACCTTCAGGTCGATATGCAACGCTATGGTCGGTTGGTCGTCACTGATGCGGGGCGAAAGCTTGTTTCAGGTGAGGGCGCATTCCTGATGACGGAACCGAAGGCACCCAAACCGAAGCGAGATCGAAAACGCAAGGTGGCTCCTGACTTATTGGATCAAGCGGATCAGGAATTACTGGCAAAACTCAAAGGGTTACGTCGCGACATGGCGCGGGCTCTCGGAAAGCCCGCCTTCATTATTTTTTCGGACGCGACTTTGATCGATATGGCGCAAAAGCGCCCGTTGGACCGCGCGCAAATGCTATCCGTGTCTGGTGTTGGGGAAACGAAGTTTGAACGGTTCGGTGAAGCGTTTCTGGACGCGATCAATTAGCCGTTACGACTAAGCTACGCAGGCCGTCGCGCTCGGCGCCGAGATGCGCTCTTTGAATTCAACGGCCGGAGCTGCGCCCGCATCATAGGACAGGGTGAAGATCCGAGTTTCAAGTTGGCCGATCCGTTCCGGTTGTCCGGAGAATACAAGTTGTGGCTCTCCAGAGGCGAGACGAACACAATGGCGTTCCGGCGTTCTGGATTGCGGCTTAGTCCTATGCACTAGCATGGAGACTTCGCCGACGACGCCAGCAATTGCGACATCCAGCGGGCCGCTATGGGTTACTAAATAGGTCGCGACACCGGGGCGAGAACTTTGGATTTCCGAGACAAACACTTCATGTTCGAGCGTCGGACCAAGCCGCATCGCGACCTGGGCGGCAGCCGGAATACTGACCACCTCCAGTATGAGCCAAAAGCCGAGCAAAATGCGGATACTCGGACGGGACGTTTTAAATCGGTGCAGCATGCCAACTGATATGCACATGCCGGGCCAGCAGGGTTGAGCCTAACAGTGAGGGCGCTTAAGTGCCGCATATGTCTACGCAAATGACCAAAGCAGGCGTGCTCTTTTCGGGCGGGCAGGACAGCGCGACTGTGCTGGCTTGGGCGCTGAACCGGTTCGACCGCGTTGAGACGGTGGGTTTTTCCTATGGCCAGCGCCACGATGTGGAAATGACGGTTCGGAAAAGGGCGCTCCTTCAGGTGCGTGAGCAATTTCCGGACTGGGCAGAACGATTGGGTGAAGATCATGTTGTCGATCTGGTTGGGCTCGGCGCGATTAGCGAAACCGCGCTGACGCGCGACAGAGAAATCGAGACGCTCGACTCCGGGTTGCCCAATACGTTTGTACCCGGTCGTAATCTTATTTTTCTGACATATGCGGCAGCTATCGGTTGGCGGCGCGGCTTTTCCGATTTGGTTGCCGGCATGTGTGAAGCCGATTTTTCGGGCTACCCCGACTGTCGGAAGGAAACCTTGGATGCGCAAATGACGGCGATCTCACTCGGTCTCGATCGACCCTTCACCTTGCACACGCCTCTGATGACGCGGTCCAAGGCGGATGCTTGGACCTTTGCGGAAGAGTTGGGCGGCAAGCCTTTGGTCGAGCTAATCCGTGTGGAGACGCATACTTGCTATGTCGGTGAGCGCGACGCGCTGCATGAGTGGGGCTATGGCTGCGGTGAGTGCCCGGCCTGTGATTTGCGCGCCAAGGGTTGGGCGGAGTACGCCAGATCATGAGTTATGCTGTTAAAGAACTTTACCTGACCGTTCAGGGCGAAGGTGGCCAAGCGGGTCGCGTCGCAGTCTTTCTGCGCTTTGCAGGCTGTAATCTGTGGAGTGGGCGTGAGGAAGACCGGGCGAGCGCTGTGTGTTCGTTCTGCGATACAGATTTTGTCGGTATTGATGGACCGGGTGGCGGTCGCTTTGATGCGAACGGTCTAGCCGATGCGGTCCTGGCCGCATGGCCGTCAGAACAGCAGGATCGCTGGGTTGTTTGCACCGGCGGAGAGCCGCTCTTACAACTCGATGACGCTCTCATCAACGCGTTGAAAAGCAAGGGCTTCAAGATTGCAGTAGAGACGAATGGGACGATTGCCGCACCCGCAGGCATTGACTGGATTTGTGTAAGCCCGAAGGCGGATGCGCCGCTCGTTCAGCTCACAGGTCAGGAACTAAAACTGGTCTACCCGCAACTCGCCAACAGACCTGACGAGTTCGAACATCTCGACTTCGAGAACTATTTTTTGCAGCCTCTCGACGATCCAGATCGCAGCGCCAACACGGATGCCGCGTTTCGCTATTGCCTCGCCCATCCGAAATGGCGGCTTAGCGTCCAATCACACAAATATATTGGCGTCCCCTAGAGGACGCCGACAGGCTTGCAGGTTTAGGACAGAGTTTTGGCTGTCTTTTTCGCGAAACGGGAAATAGCGCGATTTGCATCCGACCACGTCCCGTTCGCCCGGGCAAAACCGTCATTGCGGAGTCCGGTTTCAAACCAACGGTAATTCACCGTGCCAAGGGAGTTCCCGTCATTACTGACAAGCTCGCCGCTTAATTCTGCTCCGCCGACACCAAAACTATCAAAACTTAGTCCAGGCTCTTTGGACATTTGCTCGAAAGTTGGGCGGTTGTTCTTCACGTCTTCGAGTGTGACGCGTAGAGTGATCGCCGCGTCATCCGAAATCGCAATGCCCCGCTTTGTAAAATCTTCGGTCAGCTCCTCGAGGACTTCGTCAACAAGATGCTCAAGGGCGCGGTCACCATAAAATCCATTGCCCGAAAACCCGGCTCCCAAGCCTCGTGAACCGGACCCGCGGTCACTCAGTTTCTTAGGAAGGTTATTGGCGCGGAACGCCAAGTCCTCAGATAGAACAACTTCGATTTTAACAGGGGTTTGCAGGGGGGACGCAATCGTCGTCTCAAAGCCATGTGATTTTGCGGCGGCACCAAGGGGTGCGAACATAAGAGCAGTGGTTGCGAGGATAAAAGTCGTGCGGCGCATAGGTCAATCTCCTTTTAGCCATTACAATGTAGCATTTCGGAGCGGTTTAGACAAATCACGCACGCACACATCGGCGCGATTGTAGCCTATCCGAAGGCGTCTACGGTCACAGACATGACATTTCCCGCGCGCCGAATGTTCATCAGCTCATTGTCGAGTTGCGCGGCCTGAATGTTGCGAGAGACGGTAACAACCTTACCCGTCAAATCCACGACTTGTGTCGTGACGGTTAAGACTTTGATTGAGCTATCAAGGGCTTTGTCAGTGATTTTCACAGGCACGGTGCCAACATAATAGACACCTTTCCCCGTCGCGATGGTCGATTTCCCGACGAATTTGGTCGTGCCGACCACGCCTTTTCCTGTTAACCGACCCGTCTGATATGTGGCTTTAAACGGTAAGGCGGCAGCTTTGCCCGTGGTCTTGGCGACGGTCATGCACCCCGTCAGGGCAAAGGTTGCCAATCCAGCTATCAGAATATGTCGCATGCTAATCCCCTGAGGTCTTTTGGCCGTGTACCATAAGGGCCTGAACCGCAGCTTAATTTGGCGAAAGCGGCGCAGGAGGCAATCCGTGGGCTATTTTGCTTCGCGTAACCACCCCCAACCGAGTGCGGCAAAGAAGGCAAGGAAGAAGACAAGGGGCGGGGCCAGCGGGCGACGCTTGGACCGTGTGACGGTATAGGCGTTATTGTCGCGTATACCGATCCAGTCGCCCCCCGTGAGGTCACCAGATTGAACGCGGCGAATGTCTGGCATGGACTCTACGGATAGACCGATAGTTCGGGTCATGCCGCCTGTTGCATTTGAGAGAACCGATAAAATTTCGGTCGTCGGTAATAGTTCGGAAAACTCGACCGGGTTTAGCATGCCCACTGCCGCGATCGTTGAAAGATCGCCGTGCTGTAGGCGATAGGCGCCCAGCCCATCTAGAGCCATCGAACCGGAAAAGTAGCCTGGTTCATTTTCGACCATCTCAATGGTTGATGACGCACCGTTCGGAAGAATGATGTCCGCACGGCCCGGCGCATCGCCGAGCGTGCGTCGTTCGACGATGAGTTGCCCATTCTCCGCTCGCGCGGTGAGCGTTTCGGCGTCTAGATCTGGTTCGCCTAACAGCCAGTGCGCTGTTCTGCGGAACATTTCGCGGTAAGGGCCGCCGCCTTGATGGCCTTTCGCCCAGAGCCAAGCCTGATCGCTCATCAACATGGCGACGCGGCCATCGCCGACGCGGTCGATAACAAATAAGGGTGTCCCATCAGGCCCTTCCATCAGAACATTGCCAGATAGAGGGTCATTGCCGATGGCGCGGTACCAAGGCCCCCAAGTTTGGTCATCTTGGCCCGCAAAGGACCGTGTGATCGGGTGCAATCGACCTTTATCGTTCAATTCCGCGCGGAACGGCTCTTCGGTGACGTCACCTGTCGGGCGCGTGGGTAGAACACTGACGAGGGGCGTAAGGAATAGACTGTCTGCGGTTGGAAAGGCCGGACCGGCTGCGAGCAGCAATGCGCCGCCATCTTCAACATAACGGGCAATGTTGGAAAAATAGCGCGGGGGAATCGTCAATTGTGCCCGTCCGTCGCTCGTAGGGATTGCGCGGCGCTGATATTGGTCGAAAATGATGAGGTCGAAATCATCGAGCCGTTCTTCAAACAATTGCCGTCTTGGAAACTGGATGAGGGAGAGTTCACGTTCTGACGCGTTAGTGTTCTTGACTCTGGGTTGCGTCAGGATGGTGAACTGGACCAAATCGATAGACGGATCGGATTTCAGCAGATTGCGCCACGCCCGACCGCCACTATGCGGCTCACCTGTAATCAGCAGAACGCGCATCCGGTCACGGATTCCAGAGATTTCAGAGATGAACAGGTTATTGTTCAGAGTCAGCTCGCCGCCTTCGGCCGGGGCAACTGTCATCTCGACTGTATTGCGTCCGCGCCGTTCAATTTCGAGCGGGATCGACAAAGTCTGACCAATCGTGATCGGAAACCGGGCTTTGCGTTCGCCATTGAGGCGGACCTCGATTTGCGCACGCTCGCCCTCATATCCCGGATCATCGACGCGAAGCTCGAAGGTGGCTAACTCGCCGACAACACCGAATTTGGGGGACGTGACAGCCGAAATGCGGCGATCGCGCGCCTCCGGATCACCAATGATCAACGCATGAAATGGGACGTCTTCCGGCATAGCGGCGGCAGTCGCTTCGCTAATATCGTGAGCCTGCCCATCACTAAGAGCGATTACTCCGCCTAGGCGGCCCGTCGGGACAGAGGCCAGCGCATCGTTCAGGGATCGTGCCAGTCTCGTCCCATCTGCATCGGGAGGAATGTTGACGGTGACAATGTCGATAGGACCTGTGGCGGCTAGAGCATCACGCAGCGCGACTTCAGCGGCGTCAGCGACACTGGACCGATCGCCAAGTTGCATCGAATCTGATCCGTCTTTCAGAATAAGGACTGTATCAGGCAGGGGGCGACGGTCCTCGCTAACTAATTGCGGGCCACTCAAGGCAAGTCCTAAAAATAAGGCGGCGAGCAGTCTCTGGAAGTCAGAACGTAGTCGTGCCGTCGCCGCGAAGAGTGCTGCAACAGAAGTAAGCCCAACCAGCCCGATGACCCAAGGCCAGGGCAAAAGGGGATCGAATGCGATCCGGGACAGGAACTCTTCGATCATTCCTCAACCCGCCCCAGACGACGGATCAGTTCAGCCGCGTGAACTTGGTCAGCTTTATAATTGCCAGACAGCGCATACATGGCGAGATTGACCCCGAACCGGACCGCCATTTCCCGTTGGCGTGGAATTTCGTTGGCCAAGTCGACGAGTGTGCCAGTGTCCGGATCAATCGCCCAGCCTGCGGCCCAATCGTTTGAGCCGATAATAACGGAGGACACACCGTCGCGTCCGCCCTGTGTAGCGCCTTCCGCTTCGACATAGAGTGGACCATTGGCCCAACGGCCCGGAAAGACCTGCAGTAGATAGAAAGACTTAGTCAGCACATGGTCGTCCGGGACTCTGACGAGCCGTCCAATTGAGAGACCTTCCGTCACGCGCGATAGACCGGGGTGGGCGTCACCAGACCGGAAAGACCGCTCGGCTTCATCGGCTGTGTCCAGAACCAACGTCCCGCCTGCCGCGATGTAACTATTCAACGATAGTCTCTCGGCCTCGGTCAAAGCAGGCGTATCCAGCCGAATAGGCCAATAAAGGAAGGGATACATTTCCAGCCCTTCGCTATCCGGTGACACCCCATGAACTCCGACAGGTTCAATCGTCGTGCGCAAGTTCAGTTGCCGTTTCAGACTTTCCATGGCCGTCTGGCTCAGCTGATCCACGCGGGCATTCCCCGTTTCGATATAGCCGAGATGAAGTCCGAGGGCGGATTCTTGCACCCGATCATTGGCGTCTGCCAGTTGGGGCAGAGATATGATGCAGACGGCCAGTAAGGCGGATGCCGCAGGTGCGAACCGTCGCAATCGCCCGGAAAGTGCGGCCGACAGCAGCATATCAATCGCCAACATGGCGAGAGCGAGGCCAAGTAATAGACCAGCGAGGGAGCGCGGGTCGCTCGACTTGCCGCGCCTAACGTTGAGGCCGTCTGTGGCGAAGGGTCGAATGGTCTCAGGGTTTGAGATGGTGTCGACGGCCCGCTGCCGCGTGCCTGACCGGTAATAGCCGGGGGTGAGTTCACCTAATTGTTGTTCCCATGCCGCATCATCTACGGTCTCAGGGCGCGGCGGTGGCGGGCGGAGTTCGCCGAAGGGGCCCAACATCCGGTCTAAGGTCCAGGCACCGCTTTCCGTTCCGGATACGATCCTCCGTGATTTGGCGAGTGGTAGTATCCGTTTTAGCATTTCGACATAAAGTCCTGAAATCGCTAGGTTCGACCATTCCGGTCCAGCTGTCACGTGGAACAGAACGATACGCCCGTCGCCGCGTATGGCGGACGTGACAATGGGAGAGCCGTCTTCCAGTCGCGCCCATGTGTTGGCGTCCGTTTCTGCGCCCGGACGTGCCATGACTTGCCGGGATACGGTGACGTCAGCCGGTATAGCGAGGCCTGAGAATGGCGACTCAGTGGCAAAGGACGCAAGCGTTTGTGGCGTTTCCCAAGCCAGCGCGCCGCCGATGGATCGTCCGCCGCGGCGCAAGGCAACAGGCAATAGATCATCTGGGGCTTTGGCAAGTTGAGGTCCGGCGAAGCGTATCAAAACACCGCCATTTTCGACATAATCCACAATCTCATCAGCATCCGAACTCATAGAATCCGGCATCACCAACACTGTCGGATTGAGAGAGAGGACCGATTGGACATTGCCGACGAACAAATCGGCAAAGGGGGCGAGCGCCTGCTCAGTGTAAAAATCTTCGGATAGAAGCGGGCTAGACGTGCCCGAGGGGGGAGCCAACACACCGACCAATGGTCGCCCAAACGCATCATCAAGCAGCTTTGTGGCGGCCCCAGCCCGCATTTCGGCAATGCGCAGCCTAGCGACGCGCGACCGGAGTTGCGGCGGGAGAGAGATTTGCGCCGTTGCAAGAGATCGGCCTGGCGCAAAGGTGAGCGGTTCGACCGCCAATATGTCACCACGCGCTGATAGAGCCTCGACGGAGGCGCTCCGCGTTCCATGCGCGCTGAACCAGTCAGTCTCAAAACCATCCGCTGTTTCGCGCACGTCGCCGGGTACGATAATAGTGTCTAAATTTTCGGGCATAATGACTGTCGCGGAGACCTGCGTTAGCCTGTCCCGGCGTTCATCGTTAGCGCCAAACATAACACCCGAAGAGAGATAGAGGGTCTGTCGGTCTGTCGGGAGTGCCGGGAGCGCAACGCTCTGGTTGCGAAGTCGCGGCGTGGCTGTGCGAAGACGTAAAAGCGCTTCAGCCGCCGGAACTGGGGTCGCGTCCGGCATGTCTCCGAACAATAAGACAACATCTTGATTGGCGCGCTGCGCGTCGCGAACTCGGCGGCGGGCTTCGTCGGTGATGTCGTCCCAAATCGGGGCGGCTGCGGCACTGTCGTCAAGGATCAGGGTGATCGGACGATCCGCGCCCGCATCGTCCCGCTGCAGCAGAGGTAAGCTTAGCGCAAATACGGCTAAAGCCACCATGAGCAGACGATAGATCAACAACCAGATCGGCGTGGCGTTGGGCGTTTCCTCGTCTGTTTCGACACCGGTTAGGATGGCGAGTGGCGGAAACAGACGGCGCTTTGGCGCGGGGGGGCTGATCTTCAAGATCCACCAGACCAGCGGCAAGGTGAGCAGGCCGATCAGCGTCAGAGGTGCGAGTAAGGTGAGCGACCCCATCAGAGCGTGCCTTCAAACGCTTGATAGAGCGCTGTCAGGGCAGGTCCGGGCGCTTGGTCGGTATGGTGTCGGATCACCGTAAAGCCGAGATGCCGCGCGCTATCCTCGACACGCTGGCAATGGGCCTGGAAGCGGGTGCGATAGTCCGCCTTGGCGCGTTCTGCCCGTCCCAACAGATAAGGCTTCATCCAGCCACCGGGGGTCTGGAATTCAACACGGCCCTTGAACGGAAAGCTCTCTTCCGCTGGGTCTATAATGTGAAGTAGAACGCCAGAGGCAGGCCGTGCCGCCAAGGTTGCCAGTCGTTGCGGCCAAGCCTCTGGCTCGGTCAGGAAATCACTGGCGATAAGAAGTTTCGCGTGGGCGGGAAGTTTGCCCGCTAACATATCTAAGCTGCCCTCTGAGGCCGCCAAACGGTGGGCGAGTCGTTCATAGCCGACGCGTCCGGACCTCGGACGTTCGCTTTCGCCTAAGACGGCACAACGTTCTCCGCCGCGCATGAGCAAAGATGTCAGTGCGAGGCTTAACACGCTGGCGCGGTCGCGTTTCGATGGCAGAGACTTGTCAGATCGCCAGTTCATACCGGGGCCACCGTCGCGCCAGAGATAGACCGAGTTAGCGGCCTCCCATTCCGTGTCGCGTACGAACACCGCATCTCCGCGTGCTGAACGCCGCCAGTCGATCCGGTTGGCCGGATCAGAGACATCATAGGGGCGGTATTGCCAGAAGGTCTCGCCTTGACCGGGGCGTCGGCGTCCATGAACGCCAGCCGCGACGAGAGCGGCCACGCGCTCGGCCTCGGCCAGCAGCGCTGGATAGCCGCCCGCGAGCCGGTCGGCGTCTTGTCGTAAGGTGTGGGCGGTGGTTTCGACCGGCATGGGGCCTAGCGGATGCGGTCCTTCAGACGCTCAATCGTGGTGTCGATGGTCGCGCCGTCTGCCCGTGCTGCAAAGCTGAGGGCCATACGATGGCGCAAAACAGGGCTGGCAAGATCGATCACATCGTCAACGGACGGGGCGACGCGCCCTTCGATCAGGGCTTTGGCCCGCGTGGCGAGCATAAGGGCTTGTCCGGCGCGCGGGCCGGGGCCCCATGCAACCGTTTTACGGATGGTCTCATCATCAGACTGATCAGGGCGCGCATTGCGGACGAGGGTCAAGATGGCTTCGAGTACGCTTTCACCGACAGGAAGCTTCCGTACCAGTGACTGCATGCCGATGAGTGATTTTGCTGTCATCGCCTTGCTCGGCGTCGGCAGCGTCGCACCCGTAGTTGAGATCAGGATGTCGCGTTCCGTTGATAGTTCCGGGAAGCCGACATCAATTTGGAACAGAAATCGGTCGAGCTGCGCTTCGGGCAGGGGATAGGTGCCTTCCTGCTCAATCGGGTTTTGCGTGGCTAAGACATGAAATGGTTTCGGCAAGTCGTGGCGAGCACCCGCGATGGTGACGGCTTTTTCCTGCATGGCTTGTAGCAAAGCAGACTGGGTCCGCGGACTGGCCCGGTTAATTTCGTCGGCCATCAAGAGCTGGGTGAAGATCGGTCCCTTGATGAAGCGGAAGGCTCGACGTCCGTCTTCATCTTGGTCCAACACCTCGGAGCCGAGAATATCGGCAGGCATCAGGTCAGGTGTAAATTGTATACGAGATTCTTTCAGTCCAAGGACTGTCCCCAATGTTTCAACCAGTAGGGTTTTCGCTAGTCCCGGAACGCCGACTAGCAAGGCGTGGCCGCCCGAGAGAATGGCGGCGAGGGCCAGATCGACAACGCGGTCTTGGCCGTAGACAACTTGACCAATATTCTCACGAACACTCGCCAGTGTATCCACCGCTTTAGCGGCGGCTTTCTCCGTGGCAGGATCGACTGTGGTGTCGAGCATGTGGCCCATATACTGTATCCGTGCGTTTGTTATTTAACAGATGAGTAGCGAGGCGCTTGCCGCCGGGAAAGGCCCATGACCACTGAAAACACGTTAAATGGCGGTAAGTCCCCAAAAAGTGATCCCATAAATGGGGCGGGATTTTCTCTTCAGGATCTGATGGACGCGCTGGCTGACACGTCGGGCGATCAGCGTCCCGTGGACCGCTGGAACCCTGATTATTGCGGCGAAATGGATCTCGTCATTAAGGCTGACGGATCGTGGTGGCATGAAGGATCGCGGATCACGCGCAGGGGATTGATCGATCTGTTCGCCTCGGTTCTGCGCAAGGATGAAGATGGGCGGACTTATCTCGTCACGCCGGTCGAAAAGCTTGGCATTCAAGTTGAACGCGCGCCGTTTCTGGCGATTCGGGTTGATGCGACAGGCGAGGGCGAAGATCAGCGTCTTTTCTTCAAGACCAATCTGGATGAGACGGTTGAGGCTGGACCCGATTATCCGATTCGGGTTGAGACGGATGCTGAAACGATGGAGCCGGATCCGTATGTCCAGGTTCGAGGCCGGTTGGAAGCCGCGATCAATCGCGCCGTCTTCTATGAGTTGGTTGAGCTGGCGGTTGAGCGCGATGACACGCTCGGCGTTTGGGCCGGTGGTGCTTTCTTCCCATTGGGTCCAAAAGGCGCACATACGGCGTGACCGACGCGATTGAGCAACGACTGCGCGGCGCGTTTCTGCCAACGCCGATAGAGGATGATACGCACCGGATCACACGTGAGACACAGCGCGTGGCCGCCGTACTCTTGCCGTTCGTCCAACGCACATCAGGTTGGCACCTAATCTATACGCAGCGGCCTGAAACCATGCCTAACCATGCCGGACAAATCAGTTTTCCAGGTGGTAAGGCCGAGATGGGCGAAACAGTTTTGAATGCGGCCTTGCGTGAAACCGAAGAAGAAATTGGGATTCAGGCTGACAGAATTGAAATTCTCGGACGTCTTCCGTCCTTTGACGCGGCAGGCCATTTTCGTGTCACGCCCTTTGCCGGGATTGTCGACCCTGCGGCGCCGCTCGTGATCGATCCGCATGAAGTCGAAGAGGCTTTCGAGGTTCCGCTGACCTTTTTGATGGATCCGTCCAATCATGTGGCCAAGCAGCTGACGTTCGAGGATCAGATGCATACGGTCTACTACATGCCATATACGGAGCCGGACGGAACGATCCGCAACATTTGGGGCATGACGGCAGGGATGACCCGGCGCGTGTGGAACCGAGCGTTTAACGGCTGACGCAACCTAAACTCTGATCACAAGACAGATTGCAGCCTTGTCGCCTTCCACGGCTTCGCTATGAGCGCGGCGATGCCTAATTCAAAACACGCACTCCCGTTCATTGACGATGCTGGCGCGCAGGCCATTTTGGCGGCGTTGCCCGACGGCTCGACCCGCTTCGTCGGTGGGTGTATCCGTAACGCGTTGTGGGGTGAGCCTGTCGCCGATATTGATCTGGCAACGCAGATCGCCCCCGAAACCGTTGTAACGCTACTGAAAGACGCCAAGATCAAGACGGTTCCGACAGGCATCGCCCACGGGACGATTACTGCCGTCGTCAGCGGAAAACCCTATGAAATCACAACTTTGCGACGGGATGTGGAAACAGACGGGCGGCGTGCTGTCATCGCCTATACGGATGATTGGGCGGAGGATGCGCAGCGGCGCGACTTCACCGTCAATGCGCTTTATGCTGACCAGTCTGGTGAGGTTTTCGACCCGACGGGCGAAGGGCTCGCGGATATAGAGGCGCGCCGTTTCCGCTTTGTTGGGGATGCAGACCAACGTGTTCGCGAAGATTACCTACGGATTCTCCGACTGTTCCGCTTTGTCGCTTGGTATGGCCGCGACGCCAAAATCACCAAGGAAGCCCTGACCGCTTGCCGAGAGAATCGTTCTGGCTTGAAAATCTTGTCGGCCGAACGTGTCTGGAGCGAGACAAAGAAGCTTCTCTCTGCGCCTGACCCCGTCCGATCTGTCCGAATTATGCTGCAACAAGAGTTGCTCGACACGCTTCTGCCTGAAGCCAGCAATGTGGACGGCCTGTCCTGCATGGTATCGCTGGAAGGACGCGAAGCGATCAAGCCTGACCCAATGCTGCGTCTCATGGCGATGATGGGGCGCGAACCGCTCCCGGCTGTTTTGATGGCGAAGCGGTTGCGCATGTCGAACAAGGAAGCAGATCGATTGAAAGCGTGGGCGTCGGACGGCGAGAGCCTGTCATCGGATATGAGCGAACGCGCGCGGATGCAGGCAATTTACCGATCTGGTAAACAGACGATTTTAGATCGGGCTCGATTGCGGGCCGCAGGGGCAACCGATCCGCTTGAATCATCACGCTGGATGGTCTTAGCCGATCTTGCACTCGGATGGACGCCGCCAGCTTTCCCATTGCGTGGGGCAGATCTGGTAAAGGCTGGTGTTCCGAGAGGGCCAAAACTGGGCAAGGCGCTGGCTGCGTTGGAAGCACTGTGGGTTCGGTCTGGTTTTTCGACCGAGAAACCCCAACTGCTAGCGGCCTTGAAACTGTTAGGATATTGATATGGCGCTGACGCTGTTCATCGGAAATTATAATTATTCCAGCTGGTCGCTGCGACCGTGGTTGATCCTACGCAAGATGGAGATGCCTTTCGAAACTGAAATGGTTGATCTGGACGTACCAGGTTTCAAAGATCGCCTGTTTGAAATCAGCCCAGCGGGAACCGTTCCGGTTCTTGACGTCAATGGTGAACGCATCCCGGATAGTTTGGCGATTGCCGAGTTCTGCGCCAAGATGGTGCCGAACCTGTGGCCTAAAGATGAGGCAGCCCGGGCAGAGGCGCGCCGGGTCACTCACCTTATGCATGAAGGCTTCGACGCGCTGCGCCGCGAAGCGCCGATGAATTTAAAACGCCGAACCGAAGGCAAAATGCCTAAGGATTGTCTAAAAGACGCAGAAGCGATTGTAACGATGTGGGATGATTTACTGTCCCGTCATGACGGACCATTTCTGTTCAATGATTGGTCTATTGCTGACGCGTTTTACGCACCTGTGGCCACGCGTTTCGAAAGCTATGGCTTGCCGCGGTCTCGCCGCTCAGACACCTATATTTCAGAGTTGATGGCGGACGAGCATTTCCAGGAATGGGAAGCCCTTGCCTTTGCCGAAACTCATACCCTTCCAGAGACGGATGCCGTTAATGCGTGACCTTAAAGCTGCGATCCGGACTGTCCCGGACTTTCCCAAGCCAGGCGTGCAGTATCGGGACATTACGACACTATTGAGTGACGCCGAGGCTTTGGCAGAGGCCGTGCGTCAGTTGGCAGCCCCTTATCGCGACGCCGGTATGGATGCTGTCGCCGGCATTGATGCGCGCGGCTTCATTTTCGGCACAGCCGTGGCGATCGAACTGGGCGTTGGGTTCATCCCTGTCCGCAAAGCCGGGAAATTGCCGTTCGAGACGTTGGAGCAGAATTATGAGCTCGAATACGGCACAGATACACTTCAAATCCACGCTGATGCGGCGGGTGAGGGTGATCGAGTCTTGCTGGTCGATGACTTGATCGCAACAGGGGGTACGGCGGCGGCGGCGGTATCACTGCTTCGCCGCACAGGCTGCACAGTCGCGGCCGCCGCGTTCTTGATAGATCTACCGGATTTGGGCGGCGCGGATGTCATCCGGCACATGGATGTGCCGCTAACGGCCTTAGTCTCTTTTGCAGGCGACTGAGGCCAGCTTGGCGATCAAACGTTGAATTTAAACAACATAATGTCGCCGTCTTTGACGATATAAGTCTTACCTTCTTGGCGGACTTTACCGGCGTCTTTCGCGCCTTGTTCGCCATTATTCTCGACATAGTCATCAAAGGCCGTGGTTTCGGCCTTGATAAAGCCCTTTTCAAAGTCACCATGAATAACCCCGGCGCAACGTGGCGCGGTCCAGCCTTCTTGGAAGGTCCAAGCGCGGGCTTCCTTCGGGCCAACCGTGAAATAGGTTTTCAGGCCGAGTAGGGCGTACCCCGCTTGGATCAACCGATTGAGCCCCGGTTCTGTTAGCCCGATGGCGTCGAGATATTCAGCCTGCTCTTCGTCATCGAGAACCGCCATTTCAGATTCGATCTGGGCGGAAATCACGACGGCTTGCGCGCCTTCAGACTGGGCATGAGCCATGACTTTTTCGGAAAAATCATTGCCGCTCGCCGCGCTATCTTCGTCGACATTGGCAACGTAGAGGACGGGCTTTGATGTCAGAAGCTGAAGCATTCTCCACGCTTTCTGGTCATCGTCTTCAATCTCGGCTGTCCGGGCAGGCTTACCTTCTTCCAGCACAGCGATAGCGGTTTCAATCAGACGCATGGTCTGAATGGCCTCTTTGTCGTTCTGTTTGAGCTTTTTTTCTAAGCCTGGTTTACGCTTTTCCAGGCTTTCGAGATCGGCCAGCATCAATTCGGTTTCAATCGTTTCAAAATCAGACATCGGGTCGATGCGGCCATCGACATGGGTGACATCCTCATCTTCAAAACAGCGCAGAACATAGATGATCGCGTCGGTTTCGCGGATATTGGCGAGGAACTGGTTGCCCATGCCTTCGCCTTTGGATGCGCCTTTGACGAGGCCAGCAATGTCGACGAAATTCATCCGGGCCGGAATGCGGGTCGCGGATCCACCGATCTCTGCGATTACGTCGAGGCGCGTTTCCGGCACAGCGACATCCCCCACATTGGGCTCAATCGTGCAGAACGGATAGTTCGCCGCCTGCGCATTCGCTGTCTTTGTTAGAGCGTTGAAAAGTGTAGATTTTCCGACATTTGGAAGGCCGACAATGCCGCATTTGAAACCCATGATGGCTTACCTTGCTATATATTCGGCGACGCGGGTCTGAAACACGTCGGTTTCGCCGCTCGCCAGATGCTCAGCGTAACGGGCGATGCCGTTGCTCATATCGTCGCGAAGATCGATTTCGTCTTTGGCAAAGCCAGATAGGACGTAACCTGAGACACGATCCTTGTGACCGGGATGGCCAATGCCAAGACGAATACGTTGAAAATCGGGACCACCGCAGAGCTGATTGATAGACCGAAGACCGTTATGTCCGGCGAGGCCGCCGCCCATTTTTACGCGAATTTTACCGGGCGATAGATCTAGCTCATCGTGAAATACGGTCACGTTGGACAAAGGAATTTTGTAGAACGCCATCGCCTTCTGCACGGCAACACCGGACTTATTCATGAAGGTGGTAGGTTTGAGGATCAGAACTTTCTGATCCCCAATCTGTCCTGTTCGGACTAAGCCTGAAAATTTACTCTGCTCAGATCCGAAATTATGGTCGTCAGCAATAGCATCGACGACCATAAAGCCGATATTGTGGCGATCGAGCGCGTGGTTCGCGCCCGGATTGCCCAGTCCAATCCACAGAAGCATGTCCGAGGATTGCATGGCTTCAGGTTCCTGCGTCTCTTTAGGGCGACCAAAGAGCCAGCGCAGCATTAGCCTTCGTCGGCGTCGGTGTCTTCAGTTTGCTCGGTAGCTGGAACGTCACCGGCTTCGACATCTTCTGTCTCTTCATCTTCTTCGACGGCTGCGCGTGAAGCAATAATCGTCGCAATAGTGAAGTCGCGGTCCGTAATGGTCGGCTTGGCACCTTTAGGCAGGGTGATGTCGGAAATGTGGATCGCATCACCAATTTCGAGCTTGGACACGTCCGCTTCGATAGAATCAGGAATATCGCCAGCCGGACATTTCACTTCGATGCTGTAACGGACGACATTAAGCGTTCCGCCTTCTTTCAGCCCTGGTGAGGTTTCTTCACCAACAAAGTTCACAGACACTTCCACGTCGATCAACGTCTTGTTGGTCACGCGATAGAAATCAACGTGAACCGGGAAATCCGTAACAGGGTGGAATTGAACGTCTTTGGTAAAGACCTTCTGGTTTTTGCCATCATGTGACAATTCAATCATCGAACCTAGGAAGTCGCCAGAATTAAGCGCCTTCAGCACTTCATTCATTTTCACGGCGACGGCAACGGAATCTTCGTCTCCGCCATAGATTACGCCGGGCACTTGGCCATTACGGCGGGCTTCACGGGCATTGCCCGTACCTGTGTTTTCGCGCACAGTCACATCAAGAACAACACCCATCGGATCACTCCTACTCATTGCGTTCAGTTTTAATAAGGAAAGCCGCCCCATCAGTGGAGCGGCTCGTTCGGGCGGGCCTTTAAAACACGCTGGGACGGTATGCAAGCCGTCGCGTCAGCCTAACAGCTGACAAAGCTTTATCCAAACAGCTTCGATACGCTCTCATCATTCGCGATACGACGAATGGCTTCACCCAGTAACGTTGCCGAAGACAATTCCCGGATTTTCTTACAGTCTAGCACTGCTTGAGGTTGCCCAATTGTATCGAGAATCACGACTTCTTTGAGAACAGAGTTGGTAATGCGTTCGACGGCAGGGCCGGACAGAACGCCGTGTGTGATATAGGCGGAGACAGAACTGGCGCCGTGGTCTTTTAGTGCCGCTGCAGCGTTGGCGATGGTCCCGCCGGAATCGATAATATCATCATAGAGGATGCAGTTCCGTCCGGCGACATCGCCGATGATGTTCATGACTTCGCTTTCGCCCGCCTTGGGGCGCCGCTTATCGACAATGGCGATATCAGCATTGAACTTCTTAGCGATGGAGCGCGTGCGGACCACGCCGCCTGTGTCGGGTGAGACAAACATAAGGTCCTTTCGGTCCTTGGCGCTGAACTGGTCGCGAATGTCGTCGACGAATACAGGTTGTCCGAACAGATTATCGGTCGGGATGTCAAAGAAACCCTGAATTTGGCCAGCGTGAAGGTCAACGGTGAGGACCCTGTCCGCGCCTGCTTTGCTGATCAGATTGGCCACGAGTTTGGCTGAAATCGGTGTGCGACCTCCGGTCTTACGATCCTGTCGCGCATAGCCGAAATAGGGGATGACGGCTGTAATGCGTTTGGCAGAGGCTCGAACCAGCGCGTCGATTAGGATCAGCAATTCCATCAAATGGTCATTGGCCGGTGCACTGGTCGGCTGGATTAGGAAAATATCTTCGCCACGAACATTTTCGTTGATTCGCGCAAAGATTTCCTGGTCTCGAAATCGTTCGATATCGATATCGGTGAGAGGGACGTCGAGGACGTCGGCTATATTCCGTGCCAATGATGCGTTGGCAGTGCCGCTAATGAGCTTCATGGAGCTGATCCCTGTGTCGCTGTGCGCCCCCTAGCGGGGCAATTCGCCAGACGCAATTCAGTGCGGTCGCATTATTGCGGATAGATTGCGCCCATATCCGCTCAAACCCTGATGGGTGTTGCGGCGATAGGAGAAATATTCAGTCTCATCGGCATAGGTACAGTGACCTGTCCAGTACCGATTCTCGATGCCACAGGCGTCGAGTCGAGATAAGATAAAGCCGGGCAGGTCAAAATGCGGCACACCGCTTGAGCCCGGTTCGAAAAACTGGGTGTAGTCCTCAGAAACTTCGGCAAAAGCTGCCTTGAACGTGTCTCCAACTTCGTAATTGGGTTGGCTGATGCACGGGCCAAGCACGGCCCTTATCCGAGTAGGTTGCGCGCCCAGTTCGCACATGGCGGCCACTGTACTTTCGACAATGCCAGAAAGCGCCCCACGCCAGCCCGCGTGACAGGCAGCGACGACGCCCGCATCCGTGTCCTCAAATAAGACCGGCCCACAATCCGCAGACATCGCTGAAACAGCGAGGCCCGGGGTCATGGTCACTAAACCATCGGCTTGGATCAATTGATCCGGCACGGCGTCGATGAAAACGACTTCAGAGGAATGGATTTGCGCCAAGCTGACCACAGAATCCGCGCCAAGCCATTTGGCGATGCGCGCACGGTTGGTCGCGACATGGTCAGGATTATCGTCAGACCGTTGGCCCGTATTGAGCGTCGCATAAACTCCATCAGATACGCCGCCGCGACGGCCGAAAAAGCCGTGCGGACTGCTCAGGGCAGGGTGCGTGCTCGCTATATCAGTCATATGAAACACACGGCTTAGACGGCTCTATCAAAGGCCAAAGGCGTCGGAAGACTGGCTGCGCTCACACAAATCGCTTTGAACAATGTGCCCATCTCATCTTCGTCCATTAGGCGGTGGAGTTGGCGCAGAAGCTTGGGTCGCGCCTCTTCATTCCCCCGCAGAAGGGCGATAGCGCGAACTTCAATGCCAAGACGCGATAGGAGGGTCCGTTGCGCGATCGCCCCATGAACATCAAGGTCGGCTGCCTCCGCGAGGGCTTTGAGCCCTGAAAAGTCGACGCGGGCCGTTAGATCTGTGTCGCCGGGTGCGCTGAATACACCGACCTTTTTATGACGTTTCAGGGCCTGCAATGTGTCACCAAATTCCGTCGTCTCAGGACCATAGTCGATGAACAGGGCACGCCCCGGCGTTTTGGCGAATCGGTCTTTGAGATGATCGATCATCTGGGCCGATGCCGGACAGATTTCCAGTAGGTCGTCTTTGCGCGGATCGTCATGGGTTCCGGGGAAGGCTTGCGTGACAGCTGAAGGCGCTGCCTGCCCATCAGTTTCGAAGCGCAGTTGGTTGTCGTCAACCCCGACACGCCGTTCGCTCCATCCGCGTTCGCTTGCGAAGGGATCGTTGCAGACGAATTGTCGGATCGGAAGGCAGTCGAGAAATTCGTTGCCAATGATGAGGCAGGGCGCGTCATCGACCGCGTCTAGTCGGTCGGCCCAAGCGACTTGCGCACCGCTATAGCCGAGTGTTTTGGCCTGAACCGCTTGCAGCGCGGCGGAGGCTTCGACCAGTGTGACTTGTGTCGCGGCCAGACACCCTGGTTCCAGCGCTACGGCTTTCAGTATATCGGCCATCATGACGCCCCGACCGGGGCCTAATTCAACCAGATTGAAGCGCGTGGGTTGTCCTAGATCGTGCCAAGATTGCACGACCCAAAGACCGAGACATTCGCCGAACATTTGGCTTATTTCCGGGGCGGTGATGAAGTCGCCGTCAGACCCAAGCGGATCACGTGTCGGGTAATAGCCATCAACTGGGTCGAGCAAACAGAGGGTCATATACTCCGCAACACTGATCGGGCCGGACTCTCTAATTTTCGCTTTGATCCGCGTGGCTAGCGGTGTGTCTGTGCCCACGTCAGTCAGGATCGACATTGGCTTTATCGCCAGCATGGCTGGCATAAGCGGGTTCGACCGCTTTGCGCCGTGTCGCCCAAAGAATGAGAGCGAGCCCGACGAACACCATCGGCAGACTATAGGCCATGCCGCGCGTTAACATTCCAAATTGCGGGATGTTATCGGGAGTGCGGACGAACTCGACCATGAACCGAAACACGCCATAACCCATTACAAACGCACCGGTGACCAGGCCGGGCTTAGACAAAGATTTGAAGCGGGTCGTTAGGATCCGTAGGATTAGCCAAAGGATCAAACCCTCAAGAAAGGCTTCGTAAAGCTGGCTGGGGTGGCGCGGCAGACTGTCGGGGGCTTTCGGGAAAATCACGCCCCAAGGCATGTCGGTGGGATGACCGTAAAGCTCTTGATTGATGAAGTTTGTCACGCGGACCAGTCCGATCCCGATTGGGGCGCCAATACAGGCCAAATCTGCAAACCGCATATAAGATGTTTTCTTGCGCCAAGCCGCATAGCCAACGCCTGCGCAGACACCGAGGAATCCGCCGTGGAAGCTCATGCCGCCTTGCCAGACTTTCAAAATGTCGCCGGGGGCGGTCCAGATTGTATCCGTGGAATAGAGCAACACCCAGCCGATCCGGCCGCCGAGCAAAATGCCGATAAAGGCGTAAAACATCAGATCCGACAAATCATCGCGAGTCGGGACGATCTGAGGGCCGCGAGTCGGGCCGTTCGGGAGCCAGTATTTGGCGTTCTCCGCGACTTTAGCAGCATAGAGATAAGCGCCAAAAAGGCCGACAACATAGGCAATGCCGTACCATTTCAGACTGATCGGTCCGATCTCTAGCGCCGTCTCGTCGAGCCAGGACGGGAATAGAATCGCCCCGACAATGTCGACGCCTATTATGTCGATAAAAGCCATCATGCGCGTTCCCTAGCCGAGGGCGAAGCGGGATTAAAGCTGCAACTGGCAATCTTACCGCAGCGTTCCTAAATAGAAGATGTCATTCAATGGGAGCATGCCATGCAGTCGCGCAACAAGCCACTTGCAGATATTTCCAACCTTTTCGCCAACGCTGTAGGTGCAGCCAAGGGCGTGGGTGATGAACTCAAGGCTGTGACGCGGTCGCAGGCAGAGAAATTTGTCGCTGACATGGATCTGGTTACCCGCGAAGAATTCGATGTCCTCAAAGCGCGTCTAGATACGGCCTTGAGCGAGATCGAGGCTTTAAAGGCTCAACAGTCAGCTCCTAAGAAGACTACGAAACCCAGGCGGAAGCCGGCACCTCGCAAATCTAGCTAAAATACGCTATAGTGGAGCTTCTGTTCAAGGAGCCTGCTATGTTACGACCCGCCTCACTGATCGCTTTGATGGCTTTGTCAGCCTGTGCGACGAATGGAACATCGCGTAGCGATGAAATTGCCGAACTTCTCACAGACCATCGCGTCGGGGAGGCGGTCGATAATATCTGCTTCACGCGGGGCATTGACGGCTTTTCTGACACAAACGAACATTCAGTCGTCCTTCGCCGCGGTGTGAAGGATGAATATCTCGTCGTAACAAGGTTCTGTCCTGATCTTCAATTCGCGCAAAGTATTGGTTTGGACAACCGACAGAGTTGTTTGCGTCGGCAGGACGACATTCACGTTTTCCGAACGGCGTTTCCCCAGTCGGACATTGATCGCTCAGGGTTCACCAACTGTTACATCGATTCGATTTACAAGTGGGATAAGGACGCTCTCGATCCGTCTGATGGTGAAGACGGCGAGATGAGCGACGACAGCGAAATGTCAGAAGATTGAAATAAAAAAAGACTGACGCGGGGGGCCGCGTCAGTCTGAATTCAGGTGATAGTCTATGCAGAGGCGGTGTTGATCGCCGGGATACGTAGAACTTGACCGGGATAAATTTTGTCCGGATCGCTGAGCATCGGCTTGTTGGCCTCGAAAATCTCTGGATAGAGTCTCCACGTTCCGTAATAGGTCTTTGAAATTGCAGACAATGTATCGCCGCGTTCGACTGTGTGGAACTGTGAAGCGCGACCCATCATACGAGTGCCCGCTTCGTCATTGACGCCGCTAACACCTTCGACATTGCCGACAGCTAGAATGATTTTCTCTTTCATCTCTTGGCTGACCGCTTCACCCTTCACGGTCACAACGCCATCATCATTAACGTGAATATCGACGCCGTCAGTGTCGAGGTCATAGCTTTTGACTTCTTCCTTAAGTTTCTCTTCTGCGTCCTTACCGCCAAACATCTTACCGAGACCGCGACCAGCAGCCTTAACAAATGGGATCATTCCAAACATACAGTATTCTCCTTGTGAATTATGCTTTGTTACGCGGGATAAACGCGCACCGACAAGGAATGTTTCGGTTTTTCGGTATGAATAGACTTTGAATGGTCTGACAGATTCAGGTGTTGGCGTAAGGCAAGGGGTTCGCTATTGGCCCGGAACATTGCGGCAAAAGCGATCTTGTCATCAGACAAGGCCTTTGCGTTACGATTTTAAGGACATGGTTCATGGCCAATCTTATCCAAGCTGGCGTCAACGTCTTCGGGCTTTTTCACATCGATCCGGCTCTGCTCGCCTTCGGCATGATTTTCGTGGCGTTCGCGGTGCTGAACTACATTGACAAAAAACGCATCGACTAAGGTCGACCTCGCGTGGCGCTGCTCGCCCCTATTCTGTTACTGATTTTCGGCCTGGTCATCCTCGTGGTGGCTGGTGACGTTCTTGTGCGCGGTGCTGCTGCACTGGCGCGTCATTGGGGTGTGCCGCCTCTGATCGTTGGCTTGACCATTGTCGCTTTTGGGACCTCTGCCCCTGAGCTTGTTGTCAGTGTCGGGGCTGTTCTCGACGGATATGGCAATATGGCGGCGGGTAATGTCGTTGGCTCCAATATCGCAAACGTATTGCTCGCGCTGGGCTTGCCTGCGCTGATTATGGCGATCCCGACCAATATGAGCGGCGTGGCTCGCAATACGCTTGTCTGTGTGTTCGCAACCGTGCTGTTCATCATGCTCGCATTTATCGGCAACCCACTCGGTCGGTGGCAGGGTGCAATCCTGTTTGGTGGCATTATCGTTTATCTATCTTGGATGTTTATGCTGGCCCGTGCGGGCGCGGATGATCTGATCTTAGAAGAAATGGCCGAGATCGAAGAAGGCGAAAGTGGTCTTCCAAAGTCGGTTCTGGTCGACTGCGTCTATGTCCTATTCGGGCTTATCGGTCTGTTCATTGGCGGTGAATTGATCGTCGGCAATGGTGTGAAGCTGGCCAGCGGATTGGGTGTTTCGGAAACTATTATCGGCTTAACAATTGTCGCCATCGGGACCTCTTTGCCCGAGATCACGACAGTGATCGTGGCTTCTGCGCGCGGTCACTCCGAAGTGGCATTAGGCAATGTGCTTGGATCAAATGTGTTCAATATTTTCGCCGTTATGGGCGCGGCCGGCCTGACCGGGCCTGTCCTAATAGAACGGTCGATTTTCGTTTTCGATTTCTGGGTTATGCTCGTTGCAACCATAGCGCTTCTACTCTTCGTGTTGACGCGAAAACCGATTGGCCGGAAAACCGGCGCAATCTTCGTCGTTGCTTATATTCTTTACATGCTCGCCATTGCGCGCGGCTTGATGTGACAAGACCATGCCGTTTGAGATCGAAAAAGATTTCCAGTTCGAAGCCGCCCATTATTTCGGCCATGCGGACGCGAATGACCTGTTCAAAAAAGTTCATGGTCACAGCTTTAAGGGCCGGGTGACGCTGCGCGGCGAGGCCCAGACCGATAAAGGCTGGGTCCGTGACCTATGGAAAATCGAGCAGATCATCCAAGAGGTTGTGGCCCCGCTAGATCATAGCTTGCTCAATGAGGTTGAGGGGCTGGAACAGCCTGCGCTTGAACAAATCGCCATGTGGATATTCCAACGGTTAAAACCCCGGCTAGAGGGGTTGCATTGCGTTGAAGTTGGTCGGCCCTCATGCGGGGAACGCGCCCGGGTTTGGGCCGAGTGAAAACGGTTCTTGTCACAGGCGGTGCGGCGCGCATCGGCGCGCATATCGCACGCGGCTTGGCGGATGATGGATGGAAAGTTTGCATTCACTACAGGACCTCCTCTGCGCCAGCTGAAGCCTTAGCGAAAGAGATTGGCGGCGTGGCCGTTAAAGCAAATTTGCGCGTGCCGAGTGACGTTGACGGCCTGATCGGTTCCGCTCGAGAATCGCTTGGCTCGCCCCTTTATGCGCTCATCAATAATGCCTCGACCTTTGACGAGGATTCGGCGGATGATTTTACCAACGCAACATTTGACCATCACATCGACGTTAATCTGCGGGCTGCGTTGATCCTGTCGCAGCAGTTTGCGGAGCAGGCACCCGGTCAGGGCGCAATTGTGAACATGATCGATCAACGCATGTTGAGACCGGAACCGGACTTTTTCACCTATGGAGTTGCGAAGGCAGGTCTGCTGTGGGCGACGAAGACAATGGCACAGTCGTTCGCACCGGATATCCGCGTCAATGCGATTGGACCCGGCCCAACCTTACGCAACAGTGTTCAAAGTGAAGACGAATTTGAGCGTGAGAAAATGAGCACACTGCTGGGCAATGGGTCTCCGCCAGACGATATCCTCGCCGCCGTTCGTTACTTACTGGCCGCTCGGTCCGTGACTGGACAGATGATCGCCGTCGATGGTGGTCAACATTTGAATTTTGAGCCTTGATATGACCCGTCGTTCAATATTTCGCCGGTTCGGTGCCAAACCTCAATCCTCGACCCGGATTTATGTGCGCGGCCTTCTGATACAAGCGAGCATTGGGGTCCATCCGCACGAACATGAAGCCACCCAGCCGGTCATTATCGATGTTGAGCTGGATATGGGCGATATGGCCTTACCCGAACAAGACCGTCTTCATGAGACGTTGGACTATAGTGTGGTCGCGCAGAAGGCCGAGGAATTGGCACTCGAAGCTCATGTTCAGCTTGTTGAGACGCTCGCCGAACGAATTGCCGATTGGGCTTTGAGCACAGACACACGCGTCCAACGGGTCGCCGTGTCTATCGCCAAACCGCAAGCGTTGCTGAAGGCCGATACTGCGGGCGTTGAAATCGTGAAGTCGCGATGAGCCAATCCACGTCCCGCAATGTGCTCGGAACTCAGCTGCAAACCTGCTCGACCGATCCGGTGACTGGGTTCTTTCGGGATGGCTGCTGTGAAACTGGGCCAACTGACCGAGGTCGGCACATCGTTTGCGCCGTGATGACGGACGATTTTCTGGCATTCTCCAAAGCCAGCGGAAATGACCTCAGCACACCCATGCCGCAATACCGGTTTCCGGGGTTGAAGGCGGGTGATCGCTGGTGCTTATGCCTAGAGCGGTGGCGCGAAGCCCATAAAGCAGGATGCGCGCCGCAGGTCATATTAGAGGCGACGCATGAGATCGCTTTAGAGCGACTGACACTTTCTACACTTCAGCCATTTGCAGTGGAGTCCGGAGGCTCCTAGATTTGCTGGTGTGACCCCGCCCGAATCACAGAACCCGAATAAGACGATGCCTGTGAAGCGCCGGGGTGATGATGGGCCGTCATTCGGACCGAAGCGCATTCAAGACTATGTCAAACGCTTGCCCCACAAACCGGGCGTTTACCGTATGACTGACGAGCACGGCACAGTGCTCTATATCGGTAAAGCCAAGGATCTGAAAAAACGCGTCACAGCCTATACGCGCTATGATCGCCACCCAACGCGGTTAAGGCGGATGATCCGTGCGACAACCAATATGGAATTTGTAGTCACGGAGAGCGAGGTCGAGGCCTTGCTCTTGGAAGCTCAGCTGATCAAGAAGTTAAAGCCCCGCTACAATATCCTGCTGCGCGACGATAAAAGCTTTCCCTATATACTTGTTCGCAAGAACCATCCGGCGGCGCAGGTGGTGAAACATCGCGGCGCGCGGAAAATTAAGGGCGACTATTATGGCCCATTCGCGAGCGCGGGCGCGGTCAACCGAACGCTCGACACGTTGCAGCGGGCATTTCGGCTCCGTAACTGCTCGGACAATATCTACGAAACGCGGACACGGCCCTGTCTGCAATATCAAATAAAACGCTGCGCCGCGCCCTGCACGGGTGTGATTGCGCTCGATGAATATGATAAGCTGGTCAATGATGCCGAAGACTTCCTCAGGGGGCGATCTGACAGTCTGCGTCAACGTCTACAGGCGGATATGGACGCCGCATCGAAAGCGATGAAGTTTGAGAAGGCGGCGGAGCTACGCGATCGATTGCGCGCGCTCGCCAAGATCAATGATAACAATCTTGGCAAGATCAATCCGCAAACATTCAGTGATGGCGATGTTGTCGCGATTCACACAGCGGGCGGGCAGAGCTGTGTGCAGGTCTTCTTTTTCCGGGCGGGACAGAATTGGGGCAATAGCGCCCATTTCCCGCGGCATGACCAAGATCAGCGCTCCCCCGAAGTTCTTGATGCCTTCGTGGCCCAGTTTTATACGGATAAGCCGATTCCGAAACAAATCTTCGTCTCCCATGATCTACCCAGTCGTGACTTGATTGAGCGGGCCTTGTCGGAACGGGCGGATCGCAAAATCGAAATTGTCGTGCCCCAGCGCGGCGAAAAGAAAAAGCTTCTCGAGACCGCCCGTCGCAATGCGGAGGAAGCCTTAGGGCGGCGTCTCGCGGAGACACAGAATCAGGCAAAATTGCTGGCTGAAGTCCAAGAGCTTTTTGGCATGGAGGACCCGCCAAACCGCATTGAAGTCTACGATAACAGTCACAATCAGGGCACGAATGCGATTGGCGCTTTCGTGGTTGCGGGGCCGGAAGGTTTTCGCAAACGCGACTACCGCACATATAATATTCAGGACGCCGACATCACCAATGATGATTTCGGCATGATGCGGGAAGTCTTACACCGTCGGTTCTCCCGTTTGATGAAAGATGAAACCGTCGAATGGCCCGATCTTGTGTTGATTGATGGCGGGAAGGGGCAGCTCTCTGCCGTGACGGGCGTGTTGGAAGAGTTAGGCGTGCTTGGTCGAATCACACTTGTGGCGATCGCCAAAGGGCCGGACCGTAATGCGGGACGAGAGACTTTTTACATGAACGACCGAGATCCGTTCACGCTGCCGCCGCGCAATCCGGCCATGTATTATCTTCAGCGTTTGCGGGACGAGGCACACCGTTTCGCAATTGGCACACATCGCGCGCGCCGAAAAAAGGACATGAAAGCCAACCCGCTAGATGGTATCCCCGGTGTAGGCCCGGGGAGAAAACGCGCGCTACTCGCGCATTTTGGGTCGGCTAAAGCCGTCAAGAACGCGGCTTTGGACGATCTATCTCGAGTGGAGGGTGTCAGTCAAAAGCTGGCGCAACAAATTCATGATTACTTCCACGAATAAAGTGAGTGACAGCGAAAATGCGGGCGGGGCGTTTGCCGATGCGCTCACCCTGACCAGATTGCTAGCGACCCCTGTGATTATGGTGCTGATCGTCTGGAAATGGCCGGATCCGCAAGTCGCCATTTTGGCGACGTTCTTGTTCATCATAGCAGCGTTGACAGATATATTCGATGACTGGTTCGGCGGCGCATCACGAAGCGCGCGGCGGCGCTATGGCTGGCTCGATGATATTGCCGATACGATTCTCATTACGGGCGTGTTGATCGCCTTATCCTACGTGCTTTATCGTAACGGATATTTTCATTGGGCGTTTGCCGTCCCTGTAGGCGTCATCGTGTTTCGCGAGGTTCTTGTCGGTTTGGCAAAGGGGTATGAGCTGTCTCGGTATGGATGGCCGGACAATATCCTTTCAAACGCGAAAGGCGGTTTTGCCATGCTCGGCACGTCTCTATTGGTGGCTTCACCTTGGCTGACCCAATGGGTTGATAGTCTAAGAGCTGGTACGGACCGCGTGATGGAGGTCTATAACACTGGATCGCCCTTAATCTGGATGGCGGGCGAGCTATCGCTTTGGGTCGCTGCGATCTTCTCCATTATCTCTGGATTTAAGATACTGTCTCATAGACGCCCGAAAGAAGGTGCGGCGTGACCGACCTTTCCGCTGCCGCGCGGCACCCGCTCTATTGGGTTCCGAATGCGCTGACCATATCGCGAATTTTGATCATCCCGGTCTTCATCATTGGCATTCTGTCGTTGGAATTCGGCTGGGGGAGCCCCTTTGGCAGAATGGTCGTTTTAGGTCCGCTCTTCATTGTGGCCGCCTTTACCGACTGGTTAGACGGGTTTCTTGCGCGGAGATGGAGTGTGGTCACTGGGTTTGGTCGGATGATCGACCCGATTGCCGACAAGTTGTTGGTGGCGGGATGCCTGATCGCCTTCATGATTGCAGCGCAGGGGCAGTGGGTGTTTCTGGTGCCTGGACTAGCAATCGTTTTTCGGGACGTATTGGTGTCGGGCGCACGTGAACATGCCGCCTTGACGGGGCGGGTTATGCCGCCAACCAAATTGGCGAAATGGAAAACCGCTTTTGAGATGCTCGCGATCGCGGCGCTGATCGTGTGGATATTAGCGCGAGCCTATCTGCCGATAGACTCGCTTATTCCCGACATTGCGTCGGTTGCCCGCATAACGGGCCTGACGCTTCTGTGGTTAGCCGCCGTGCTCTCCGTTTATACCGGATCGCTCTATCTACGGGCTGCGCTCAGAGACTGATTTTGCCGCGGACCAAGGCGTCATAATCGCTGGCGAGCTGTTTCACAGTGTCGCCGACGATATAGCGGTTTCCTTGGATCTCTTGGACTGGGGTCACTTCAGCCGCGGTGCCGACAACGAAGCACTGCTCGAAATGGGGCAGTTCGCTTGGGTAAATGTCCCGGCGATGGACGGCGATGCCGCGCTTTTCAGCCAGCTTGATCACCGTGTCATAGGTGATGCCGTCCAGCAGAATGTCGTTAGTCGGTGTGTGCAGTTCGCCGTCACGCACAAAGAAGATATGTGCGCCCGTACATTCCGCGACCCGACCACGATAATCATACATCAGCGCATCATCCCAACCCGTCGTGGCGGCTTTGTCTTTGGCCATAGTGCAAATCATATACAGGCCAGCCGCCTTCGACTTGCAGGGGATCGTATCGGGCGCCGGACGTTTCCAATCGGAAATCATCAAGCGGATACCCTTCATCTTGTCCGGGAAATAGCTGCCCCAATGCCAACAGGCGATGGCGAGGTGGATGACATTGTTCTTACTCGCCACACCCATCATTTCTGATCCGCGCCAAGCCACCGGACGGACATAGGCGTCGCCGAGGCCTGATTTTGCCAGTGCCTCGCGACACGCCTCATCGATTTGATCTTCCGTGTAGGGAATTTCGTAGCCGAGATATTCTGCAGAGCGTTTTAGCCGCGCCGAGTGATCGGTTAGGCGGAAGATTTCGCCCTCATAGGCCCGGTTGCCTTCGAAGACGGCTGAGCCATAATGGAGCGAGTGGGTCAGCACATGGACCTTTGAGTCGCGCCAATCGACAAATTCGCCATCGACCCAGATATATCCATCTCGATCGTGATAAGGTTTTTCTAGCATGAACGCTCTCCTGAGAAGCCGCCTATTCTTGACTTGGAGCGCAGCAAGTCAACCGTCATAAGAGCGGTAGAGGAGTAAAAATTGGATCAGCAAACAACATTCTTAGAACGTAGCGATACGCATGTGCTCGTTATTGACGATGATGACCGTATTCGCGACTTGCTCGCGAAATATTTGGGACGGTCTGGTTACCGCGTCTCGACCGCCCGCGATGCGTCTGACGCGCGGGCCAAAATGGCGAGTCTCGCTTACGACCTATTAATTGTCGATGTGATGATGCCGGGCGAAGACGGAGTCAGCCTCGTGGCCGATTTGCGGGCCTATATGGATATTCCAATGATCCTGCTGACGGCGCTTGGGGATCCGGCCCAACGGATTCGCGGTTTGAAGGCTGGGGCGGATGATTATCTGTCCAAACCGTTCGAGCCAGAGGAGCTTCTCTTGCGGATGGATGCAATTTTTCGCCGAACTGGACGCAAGACTGTCAGTGATCAGATTTCGTTTGGGCGTTTCTCCTATGATCTTCGCAATAGTGTGCTGACGCGCGACGGAGAGATTGTGCGCCTGACAACAAGTGAGACAGCCTTGCTGGACCTATTAGCGCGACAAGGCGGCGGAACCGTGACACGCTTTGTCCTATCTGAGAACGTCAATGGCGATAGTGAACGGGCGGTCGATGTTCAGATGACGCGGTTGCGGCGCAAGTTAGAAGAAAACCCGTCGGAACCGCGCTACCTGTTGACTGTTCGAGGCAAGGGCTACCGCCTTGTCGCTGAGCCCACGACCGAGAGCTGATATGGCGCTCACCCTGCGCCAGATTGCCCCGAAGTCGATTTTCGGACGAAGCCTACTTATCATAATCCTCCCGATCATCGTGATGCAGATGATCGTCGCCTATATATTCTTCAATGCACACTGGGCGACAGTAACGGCTAATTTAACGGAGTCTGTCGCGGCTGATGTTGCCGTGGCAACACAGCTTTATAGTCGCGACCCAACGGTCGAAAACGCTGACGCGTTGGATGATCTTCTCAGGCCGGACATGCAATTGTCCGTGAGGTTAAAACCAAGTGAGACCTTACCAACCTCGCGGCGTCGCAACTTCTTCTCTGTTCTGGACAAATCGATTGGCCGCGCGCTCTCCAACGCCATCGATCAACCCTTTTGGTTCGATACGACGCGCTATCCGCATCACATCGATATCCGTGTCCAAGTGGATGAGGGTGTTTTGCAGTTTTATGCCGCGACAGATCGGGTGTTTGCCCCGACCGGCTTTGTTTTCATCTTCTGGTTGATCACGGCCACTATCCTGCTGACGCTGGTCTCGGTCGTCTATATCCGCCGGCAAAGTCTTCCAATTCGAGAATTAGCCGATGCCGCCGACGCGTTTGGTAAGGGACAGGATATCGGAACCTATAAGCCGCATGGCGCGGTCGAAGTACGGCGCGCGGGTCAATCATTTTTGAAGATGAGGCAGCGTATTCGTCGTCATCTCGATCAACGCACTTTGATGCTTGCCGGGGTTAGCCACGATTTACGAACGCCCCTAACCCGATTGAAGCTGGCGCTGTCGATGGCAGAAACCAAGGAAGATATTGAAGACGCCAAACGCGACCTGGATGAGATGGAAGCCATGTTGTCTGCCTATCTCGATTTTGCTCGAGGGGCAGGGGAAGGAGACGCTGAACTCGTTGAAGCGGATCTGCTGCTCTCTAATATTGCTGAGGAAGAAGGTATTCCATTCCATATGAGCGAGCCCGTATCGATCGAAGCTCGGCCTCAGCAATTGCGCCGCGCCGTATTGAACCTGGTGGGCAATGCTAGGAAATATGCAACCAAGCCTGCGATCACACTGGAATTCACGACGACGCATGTCTTCATTCATGTTGATGATGAGGGTGGCGGTATTCCGGCCCATAAGCGGGACGATGTTCTGCGCCCATTTTCGCGTTTGGATGATGCGCGCACGCAGAATATTGAGGGAGTCGGGCTCGGACTGGCGGTCGCCCGCGATATTGCGCAATTGCATGGCGGTCGTCTGAAACTGGACGATAGTCCCAGCGGCGGCTTGCGCGCGACGATACAATTGCCGCGTTAGTGTTCTAGCTTCAGTTTGAGAGCTCGCGAGCCCGCTCAAAAGCGGCCTTAACTGCTTTGCGCATCAATTGTTCCTGCCCCTCATTATCCATGAGAACATCAAGAGCTGCCTGTGTTGTACCGCCAGGCGAAGTGACCGACTCGCGCAGATCGGTAGGAGATTTGTCTGAGTCTGCCATAAGGGCGCTGGCGCCGATAATGGTTTCGCGGGCGAGCTTTGCCGCCGTTTCAGGTGATAATCCGACCGCTTTGCCCGCATTGGCGAGTGTCTCACAGAGATGGAAGAGATAAGCTGGACCAGATCCTGAGACCGCCGTCACGGCATTAATCTGGTCATCTGTGTCAACGCGAATGACTTTCCCGCTCGCCGCCAAAAGCGCTTCAGCTCTCTTTATCACGGTTTTATCCATCGTCGCGTTGGCGACATAGGCGGTGATGCCCTGACCGATGGCGGCGGGCATGTTCGGCATGGCACGGACTACGTCCGCTTTACGAAATGTGGCGTCTAAGGCCTTTAGGGACACCCCGGCCATAATGGATAGGATCAGCGTATCATCATTCAGCACATCGACCAATTGCCGCCGAATTTCTGGGAAGAGTTGCGGCTTGATTGAAAGCAGAACGGTGTTGATGTTTTTGGGGATGTCCTCAACGCTGCCTAGATGCTTGGCACCGCGCTCAATCGCATAGACGGCTTCGACACCCGGAGACGGGTCGAGAATGGCAACGTTTTTCGGGTTTATGAGTGAACTTTTCAACCAGCTAGAGAGCAGCGCGCCGCCCATATTCCCAGCGCCAACGATCAGGTGTGTCTGCCCCATGGGCCTACGCTAGCTGTGAGAGGCGATGTCTACAAGCGCTTCGGCGAGCGCGTCTTCAGGGGACTTACCCGCCCAAATCACATATTGCGCGGCTGGATAGCCACGTTCCGCCGCATCCAAAGCTTGGCTCATGACATCGAGCGCCTGATCGACAGAGATTTTGGCGCCGCCACGAAGGGACACAGCATGGCGATAAACGAGCGCGCTATTGCGTTGCCAAAAGTCGAAATGGCCCGCGGTGAGGCGCTCATTGAGCAGCGACAAAAGGCGGCAGATGGAATCAGACCGTCCGCCAGGCACTTTGCCGTAGAAAAGAATGAATAATGAAAGCTGCTCTTCTGCCGCATTCCAAGACAGCGACAGGTCGTGATCACACCAGAGGCCAGTCAGGCTGATGTGAACTTCTTGATCGCCGATCCGCTCATAGGCGTAGCTTTCGGCGGTCGCGATACGGACAAATGTTTCGATGGGATTGTCGCGCACCACGGATGACGCCTTGAGGCTCGGCATAGGCCGGATGCATCTGTCGTCGGCGTAAGCCATTTAAAATCCCTCGAATCTATTAATTAAACCGCTAAGCAATTCGGCTGTCCTGGCAAGTTTCTGGGCTAAGTCGTGTGTTGATAACCGTATTTGTCGGTGAACATTAACCCTCTGGGTCTGGGTTTGATGCCCAGAGCGGGTGTTTGGTCATAATTCGGCGGAACCGTTCGGACTGCACAAGGCCAGCCAACCATTGTTGCAGTGATTGCGGTGCCATCTCCTTCCACCAATCTGGTTCAACGGCTGCAAACTGGCGGATGAATGGGAATGTAGCGATATCGATCAGTCTTAGGGCTGGTCCGCGGAGATAGGCTGTGTTCTGAAGTGGGGCCGTAAACTGCGTGAGCAAAGTCATCGCGTCGGCGCGCCTGTCGAGATCAACAGCCCCACGCTGCGCAGTCGGATCGTAACGGCTCGCATATTTATATCGATCTAATTGACCCTTGAAGCCTGCAAGGAAAGCTTCGACGTCGATACGGTCTTGCCCCCCTTCGATGAGCCAGCCGTCAGGATCGGACTGCGTGAGCGCCCACTGCATGACGTCGAGGCTTTCGTCGATGACATTGCCTTCTGGTGTCACCAGCACAGGCACAGTGCCTTTGGGTGAGGCGTCCAACATCTCTGTTGGTTTGTCGCGCAAGAGGACTTCTCGGTGCTCGACAGCCACGCCCGCCGCATCCAGTGCCATCCGCGCGCGCATTGCATAGGGGCAGCGGCGGAATGAATAGAGGACGGGCAAGGTCACGCTTATCGCCTAAGCTTTCCGGCCAAGATGGGCCTCGTCCCGTGCTTTGGCGAGTTCGATCTGACGTTGCCGTTCCTCAAATCGGGTCCGGTCCGCGTCTGGCTTATAGCAATGCGGGCAGGACACGCCCTCGACATATTGGTCCGATGCCCGATCCTCCGGGGATAATGGCACGCGACAGGCGAAGCACTGCTCCCAATTGGTCTCGGATAGGCCGTGGCCGACAGCGACCCGCTGATCGAACACGAAACAGTCGCCCTGCCACAGACTTTTGTCTTCATCCTGTGTTTCAAGATATTTTAGAATGCCGCCCTTAAGATGTAGGACCTCTGGGAATCCTTCAGACAGCATGTAGGACGATGCTTTTTCGCAGCGAATGCCGCCCGTGCAGAACATGGCGACGCGCTTACCCGCCAACTGATCGCGGTTTTGTTCGACCCAGGTCGGGAAGTCACGAAACGAGTCCGTCATCGGGTCGAGTGCGCCTTTGAAGCTGCCGACGCCGACTTCATAACGGTTACGCGTATCAATCACGACCGTGTTGGGATCCTCAATGACCGTATTCCAATCGTCCGGATTGACATAGGTGCCGACCGTCTGAGTGGGATCGGTGCCAGCAATGCCGAGCGTGACGATTTCGCGTTTTAGTCGAACCTTGAATCTCAGAAAGGGTTGGTCCTCGCTCTCACTGAATTTCGCATCTAGATCTGCTAGCCGAGGGTCGCTTCGAAGAAAGTCCATTAACGCATCTATGGACTCTGGTGCACCGGCGACAGTGCCATTGATGCCTTCTGTTGCCAAAAGCACAGTCCCACGAACACCGAGCTGATCGCCCATCGCTTTCAACCAAGGTTGAAGCTCGGCATAATCAGGCAGGCTGACAAACTTATAGAGTGCGGCGATCTTATAACGCATAGCGGCGAGCTAGGCAGAGCGTCGGGGCAGGTCAACCATCGGGGGCACTCGGTTGAACGCCCTCAGCAGTTCTAATCAGACGATCGAGTATGCCGACCGTGTCGAGGAAATCGATCTGACCGTCCGACAAGCCTTCGCGTTTTAGTAAAGCGAAGATTTGATCTTGAATCAGGTCGGGATCGTTGCACGTTGCTGCGATGACCCGAAGGTCTTTAATCCCGCGCCCATTTTCGAGTTCTTTCTCAAGAGCCTTAGCCGCATTTGATAATCTAAACATCTGAATTGGGCCGGGCGTTTTCCCTGACAGGCGACTTTCCGCCACCGATCGAAAGGCTTTTAGCGCCTTCTCCAATCGGGTCTCGATCCGGTCAACCGCCCGGTCGACTCGCGGCGCGATCCATTCCGATGTGCAGACCTCCGCCGGATCTGGTGTTGTTGAACAGGCAGACAGTAAAATCGCAGTCATAAGAAGACTATAGCGCATGAGTGACTCCGGTCGTGATCGGCTGGCTTAAAGGCAATCATTCGCGCGACCAAGAGGCTGATTGCTGTTAAGGCTCACATCCGTTATAAATAGATTTATCAACGGAGGCGCGATGTCAGGCCCCTTGCGGGACAAAAATGACAGGCAGGCCGGCCTTGCTCCTGAGCAGGCTGATGCTGTTCGCGCACAAATTGAAACGATTCTCGAAGACCCACTTTTTCGCGACACAACGCGGATTAAGCGTTTTTTGCGTTATGTGACTGAAGAAACACTGGCGGGGCGGGGCGCGCGGTTGAAGGGCTATACGGTTGGCCTTGAGGTGTTTGACAAGCCGCCGGACTTTGATCCTCAACTCGATACTATCGTGCGGGTACAGGCCGGGCAATTACGTCGCCGACTCGATCTCTATTATGCAGGCTCTGGCGAGTCTGATCCGATCCGACTGACCATCCCGAAAGGCCGTTATGCGCCCCGGTTTGAGGTTCGAACATCTGAGACGGCCCGTCTGCCCGCGCCAAGCGATCTTGAGCCAGCCAATGACCGGGACATTGTCTCTAGCTTCCCTGGCGTTGCGATCCTAACCCTCGAAACATTAGCGGATTCTGATTATAGCGAGTTTTTCGCGGAAGGTCTGACGGCGGAAATCGTCTCCGCGCTGGTACAGTTTCGACATATCCGCGTCATTGCGCTGCGCTCGACCCAGCTAGATTGCGACCCTTCTTCAGTTCGGGATAGGGTTGGTGAATCGCACGATGTCCAATTCGTCCTCTCTGGGAGTGTCCGTCGGTCCGGCGACATGTTCCGCGTTGTCGTCAATCTGACAGCGGCAGATACAGGCCAGATCCTTTACGCGCAAAGTTTTGATCGGGCCTACTCGCCTGACACATTATTCGAGCTGCAGGAGTCGATAGCTTCGAACGTCGCGGCAACTGTTGCGGCTCCATTTGGGCAAATTAATCGATTTAATCGCCGTCTTCTCGGCGGGCGTAGGCAGTCTATCTCTGCCTATGAAGCAGTCCTCCGCTTCTATCAAATGGGTTTGAGCCCGAGCTTGGGAAAGGCCAAAGCATTGCTCAGCGATATCGAGGCTATCACGGCGGATAATCCGGACTTCTCCTCCGGATTTGCAATCCAAGCCATGCTCCACACTTTTCTCTGCACGCAATGTGTGCCGCCAGCGGATCCAGATGTGCATTTAAAGGCTGCCCTGTCGCTTTCGGAGAGAGCGACGCGGATTGATCCGCAAAATTCCTTGGCCTTTTTTGCGCGCTTCCAAGCCTTGCATCATAGTGGGGAGGCTGGTGAGGCGAACATCATGGCGAAACGTGCCATGATGCTAAACCCGAATGACTATTCGATGCTGTCATATTTTGCCGCGACCCGGGCCTATACGGGTGACCTCGAAACGGCGCAATCCTGCGACGAAGCGGCGCGAAGTTTGGTCGCCAATCCTCCGCATTGGTTTGACGCTGCGCGCCATGCCATGCTGTTTCAAGAAGAGAAGTATGAGGCGATTGTCGAATCAATTCACGAGATCGACGAGAGTTCAACGCTCGCCTTTTCGATTGTCCGGATTGTATCGCTAGGCCATCTCGGACGGATCGAAGAGGGGCGGGCTTTATACAAAAAGCTCGCGGCTAATAATCCAACTTATGCGGCGGACTCGATGCGAACATTGGAGTTCTGGCATGTGCCCGACGCTCTGAAGACACAGATTTTGCAGGGTTGGAACGCGCTCGGGATTGACGTGGGTGGCAGCTGATAAACGCGTCTAAAAGACGTTATCGGCCTCAAGAAAGCTCATATCCATAGGCTCAGCCACAAGCATGGACCAATAAGTCGAATAGGTCGTCTTCGGCTCATAGACCAAAGCAATGCCAAATTCCGACACGTCCGGGCGGAGTAGATTGTCATTATGTCCCGGGCTCTCCTGCCACGCTTTGAAAACCTGCTCCCAGCTTTTCTGGCCTGTCGCGACATTCTCTCCGGCGATCGTAAAGTTATAGCCAACGCGGTGCGCTCGGTCGCCATGCGTGGATCCGTCTGTCCCATTGTGGGAGATTATTCCGGCTTTGGCGAGATCGTCTGCGTGAATACGTGAGGCCTCGATTAGGCGAGGCTCGATCTTGACAGGGCCAAGGCCATGTTGAGCCCGATAATTGTTCAGGTCGTTGACCGCGCGTCTAATATCAAAGGGTTTTGGCGGGACTTGAGGGAAAACGGGATTAGACCCAAATCCATTATTCAATCGGCAGACCGCGTCAGGTTTGCGAACGTCCGGTTGATAAGTAACCGCGCCACGGCATTTTGGATCAGCCTTGCAAATTGCGGAACATTGGTCCGGTCTTGAGATCGGGACGACTTTGTATGTTCCATCATCCGGTTTAAATACGGTTCTAGCCGTGCCAGTTGTGGCGGCGGCAGGCAGTGTCGTCAGCGCGATGATTGGCAGCGCGATCGCGGCAAAAATCCCCATCCTCATCCGACTAAACATAAAGTGCCCTCCCTAGATCGAAAGGCCATTAGGCAGTCCAAATCCTAGGAAATCGTTGAAATTGACCTTAACTATCGGACATATTTTGTGGGACTTTAAGTGTTCACGCCTGTCGGTTGTCGGATCGCTCGCGGGCTACCGTCCGGCGCTAACCCCGCCACCGCCTACACCAGAAGCGATATCGCGTTCACTTCGCATGGCTGCCGCAAGACGGCTGTAAAACGCCATGACCTCTGAAGCCCGCTCATCGGTTCGGGTTAGATCCGGGGCAGCTAGCGGTTCTTGCGGAAGGCCTTCATGTATGACGCTCATATAATCCTTCCACACATCAACGGGCAGAAGACCGCCTGTGACCTCGTTCATCGGACTATTATTGTCATTACCCATCCAGACGCCACTGGTTAGCTGATTGGTAAAACCCATGAACCAGGCGTCGCGATAATCTTGTGATGTCCCAGTTTTACCGGCGACGATCCGCGGCAGCATGCGAGCGCCATGCGCGGTCCCGCTTTCCACTGTCTCTTGCAGAATTGACGTCATCTGACGGGCGTAGGGCACGGGATAGACGCGTTCGCCTTGCGTGTTGCGTTTAGCGTAAATTTCTTCGCCGCTGGTCGTTTCAATGCGCTGGATAATGTAGGGGCGCCGACGCAGGCCTTCATTCGGGAACACGGAATAGGCGCTTGATAACTCTAACAAGTTCACTTCTGCCACGCCCAAGGCAAGAGATAGGTGAGGGCGAAGGGGAGAGTTGATCCCGAAGCGCTCGGCGGTCTCAGCGATCCTGTCGGCCCCAATTTCAGCGCCAACTTTGGCGGCGACAGTATTGATTGAGAGCTTCAAAGCTTCGCGCAATGTCAGTGGCCCGCGATAGCGTAGCGTGTAGTTTTTCGGTTGCCAGCCATTGATGTTGGTCGGTTGGTCGACCCGAACAGTCGCAGGCGTAAATCCATCCTCAAGCGCGGCGGCGTAGACGAAGGTTTTAAAGCTTGAGCCGGGTTGGCGTTGCGCTTGGATGGATCGGTTAAACTTGCTGGTCACGTAATCGCGACCCCCGATCATCGCGCGAATACCCCCCGTTTCATTGTCGAGCGTGACAAGCGCGCCTTGCGCCACCCGTCTCGATTTGCCGCTCTGGTCGATGATCTTATTCAGGCTCTTATGCGCTTGTTGCATATAGTCGGCATCGAGGGTTGTTGTGACGACAAGGTCCGGGTGCCGTAGTCCGGCGCGGTCCCTAGCCTGCTCGGCGATATAATCAAAGGCGTAGCCAAGAATGGCTTCATCCAAGCCCAAATTTGGTTCTTCTGCGATCTCGGGTGGGTTTGCGAGCGCGGCTTCATATTCAGCTTCAGTAATGAAGACATTGGCGCGCATCCGTCTGAGCACAAGATGGGATCGGGTCAGTGCACGTTCATAATGACGCGTGGGATTAAACCGGCTCGGCGCTTGGGCGAGGCCTGCCAGCATCGCAGCTTCAGCCAAGTTAAGGTCGCGCGCGCTTTTTCCGAAATAGATTTGACTGCCTGCTTCTGCGCCGAAAATCTGCGGACCGAGACTGACGCGGTTGACATAAAGCTCAAGGATTTCGGGCTTAGAGAGGATGGCCTCCATATCTCGCGCTAGAAGCGCTTCCTGAAATTTCCGCCGATAGGTTTTCTCTGGTGTCAGGATCATTAGCTTGACCAGCTGTTGCGTCAGCGTGGAGCCGCCTTGGCTGCGCTGGCCACTGCGCGCATTGCTCAGCATCGCGCGAATGATCGCGCGGTTGTCGACCCCTTCATGTTCGAAGAAACGCTCATCCTCAATCGCCAGAACAGCGTTGGGAAGATGTGCAGGCATTTCGTTCAACTTGAGCGGTTGACCGATCCAAGGGCCACGATGTCCGATCATCCGTCCCTTATGGTCGATGAGGGTGATCGTATCCTGCAGGTTGAGCTGCCACATCGTCTCCTTGTCGGGGAGGTCGGGCATGCCATCGAGAAGGTAAGCCCGGCCGAGTCCAAACGCCGCGGCGCTACTGACGGTCAGAAAGGCGAGGATACCGAGTACCCACGCAGACCGACGTCTGCGGTTCGAGGTCTGCTCGACATTGATATCGGCCCGATAGGTCGCCATAGGGCCGCATACCCGGCTTTTGCCTAATTGATAACCGCCTTCATCATGACCCAAACCAATCCGTCTCTACCGTTCTGGAAAACCAAAGCGATGAGCGCGTTATCGCCCGATGAATGGGAGAGTCTGTGTGATGGCTGCGGTAAATGTTGTTTGATCCGTTTGGAGGATGATGAAACCAACGAAGTCTACACGACTGACGCCCATTGCCGCTTGTTTGATAATGGCAGCTGTCGATGTTCCGACTATGAAAATCGGAAGGCCAAAGTGCCGGATTGCGTGATTTTGAAACCCTCAACGGTTTCAGCGCTTAAATGGATGCCTCGGACTTGTGCCTATCGGCTCGTGTCGGAAGGGAATGACTTGCCGGATTGGCATCATCTGAAGACGGGGCGGTTCGAGACGATCCACGAGGTCGGCATGAGTGTGCAGGGTGCAACCGTAAGCGAAGTCGGCCTTTCTGAAGACGAACTGATTTCCCGCATTACCGTGTGGCCGGGAGAGCCCGATTGGGATGAGTGAGATTCGCGTGTGAGTGAGGCAGTATTTGCGAACGATTTTCAATTGCGGTTTTGATCTGAGAATCTGAGCGGTTTCAAAGACTAGTCGCCGAAAACGTCGCAGTTCATCCCGTGATTTCCGCAGATTACGCCGTTGCAATGCGAGAAGCCCCCAACTAGGTTCCGAGCGATTTCAAGGCCCACGTGAGTCACTCTGACTGACGCCGACCTTAGCTAAGCCTTTGAGGTTCGAATGCCCGATCTTCTGATCGAATATCTGCCAGTCGTGATGATGTTTTCTATCGCCTTGGTTCTATCGCTCGTCTTCCTGCTGGTCCCGGCCATTGTTGCGCCGGCTGATCCGGACGCCGAGAAGGTCTCGACCTATGAATGCGGGTTTGAGGCTTTCGATGACTCGCGCATGAAATTTGATGTTCGCTTCTACTTGGTCGCGATTTTATTCATCATTTTCGATATCGAGGTGGCCTTCCTGTTCCCAATCGCTGTCAGTCTTGATGTTGTCGGTGTGTATGGCTGGGTCATCATGGTCATTTTCCTGCTAGAGCTGCTCGCCGGGCTTGTTTATGCGTGGAAGATTGGCGCCTTGGACTGGGAATAGGGGACCAAGAGAACCGATATGGCCAATATTCTGACACCTAATGGCACGGCAGCACGCGATCTCGGCACGCCTGCCTTTTCACCTGAGCTCCATAATGCTGGATTTGACGGTCTGTCTGACCAGTTGGCTGATAAGGGTTTCATCACTGCCGCGTCTGACGATCTTGTCACATGGGCGCGGACTGGCTCTCTCATGTGGATGACCTTTGGTCTTGCCTGCTGTGCCGTCGAAATGATGCAAGCGTCCATGCCGCGTTATGATGTGGAACGATTTGGCTTCGCGCCGCGCGCGTCCCCCCGTCAATCAGACGTGATGATCGTCGCGGGCACTTTGACCAACAAGATGGCTCCGGCGCTCCGTAAAGTTTACGATCAGATGCCAAACCCGCGTTATGTGATCTCGATGGGATCCTGCGCCAATGGGGGCGGATATTATCATTATAGCTATTCCGTCGTGCGCGGTTGTGATCGGATCGTCCCGGTTGATGTCTATGTGCCGGGCTGCCCGCCAACCGCCGAAGGGTTGATCTACGGTATTTTGCAATTGCAGAAGAAAATTCGCCGCGAGGGGAGCATCATCCGATGACTCGCCAAGAAGAAGAAAAATGGGCTGACATCAAAGACCATATCGAGGCGCATCACGCCGACGATGTGCGAGATATGTCTGAGAGCTTTGGCGAGCTGACGATTACGGTGCGCCGCGCGTCTATTCTTAAAATCATTGGCTTTTTGCGCGATGATCCGATCTGCAAGTTCAATCAACTGATCGATCTGTGTGGGGTCGATTATCCAGCCCGTGCTCGGCGCTTTGATGTCGTCTACCACTTCCTCAGCATGGCACATAACACCCGTATCCGGGTCAAATGCACGACGGATGAGGACGCACCGGTCATGTCGATCGTGTCATTGTTTCCGAATGCGGATTGGTATGAGCGTGAAACCTTCGATATGTACGGCATCGTCTTCGATCAGCATCCCGATTTGCGCCGCATTCTGACGGATTATGGTTTTGAGGGCTATCCCCTACGCAAGGACTTCCCGCTGACCGGATTTGTCGAAGTTCGCTATGATCAGGAACGCAAAGAGGTGGTGTATGAGCCCGTTACCTTGCAGCAAGAATATCGCAGCTTCGATTTCCTGAGCCCGTGGGAAGGCGCAAAATATATCCTGCCGGGTGACGAGAAGAGTGAGGCACCGAAGTAATGTCTCAACATCAAGGTCAGTGTCTGTGCGGTTCCGTGGCCTTCACGGTTGTGCCGAAAAACAGCGATGTCGGTGTGTGTCACTGTGACATGTGCCGCAAAAGCAATGCTGGGCCATTTTTCGCTCTCGATTGCGGTGATACATTGAGCTTCACCAAGGAAGACGGGCTGGCGGTATACAACTCATCGGAATGGGCAGATCGCCTGTTTTGTAAGAACTGCGGCGGCTCTATCGCATGGCGCTTGAAGGATAAGTCGATCAATATTGTCGCCGTCGATCTAATCGAAGGCGTCGGCGATCTGCGCTTGGATCACGAAGTCTATATAGACTCTAAGCCGGACTATTACGACTTTGCACAAGACACGACCAAGATGACCGAAGCGGACGTTATGAAAATGGTCTCTGAAGGGCAGGGCGCATAATGGCCAGTACCGAAGCCCTCATCACGGACGAGCAAGATCGTCGCTTTACGATCAATTTCGGCCCGCAACACCCGGCGGCGCATGGCGTGCTGCGCCTTGTGTTGGAGTTGGAAGGTGAGATTGTTGACCGTGTCGACCCGCATATTGGCCTGCTGCACCGCGGCACTGAAAAGCTGATCGAACATAAGACTTATCTGCAAGCGATCCCATATTTTGACCGGCTCGATTATGTCGCGCCGATGAACCAAGAGCATGCGTTCTGCATGGCGATTGAGAAACTGGCCGGTATCGAAGTGCCGCGTCGCGCATCTTTCATTCGCGTGATCTATTGTGAAATCGGACGGGTTCTTTCGCATCTGCTCAATATCACGACTCAAGCCATGGATGTGGGCGCACTGACGCCGCCGCTTTGGGGTTTTGAAGAGCGCGAAAAGTTGATGGTGTTTTATGAGCGTGCGTGCGGATCGCGCATGCACGCAAATTATTTCCGTCCAGGCGGTGTGCATCAAGACCTCCCGCCTGCGCTGATCAATGACCTGCTAGTCTGGTGCGACCAATTTCCTGAGAAGCTGCAGGAAATTGAAACGCTGCTGACCGAAAACCGGATTTTCAAACAGCGCAATGTCGATATTGGCGTCGTCTCAAAACAGGATTGCTACGATCTCGGTTTCACGGGCGTGATGGTCCGTGGCTCTGGTATCCCGTGGGATTTGCGTCGCAATCAGCCATACGAAGTCTATAACGAACTCGATTTCAAAATTCCGCTCGGGAAAAATGGCGATTGTTATGATCGCTATCTATGCCGCGTCGATGAAATGTACGAATCTGTGAAGATCATGAAGCAGGCGCTGGAAATGATGCCGGAAGGTCCGGTCATGACCCAGAACAATAAGTTTGTTCCGCCGCGTCGCGCCGAAATGAAGCAGTCGATGGAAGCGCTTATCCATCACTTCAAGCTCTACACTGAAGGGTTTAAAGTTCCGGAAGGCGAAGTCTACACAGCTGTCGAAGCGCCCAAGGGTGAATTCGGGGTCTACCTCGTCTCTGACGGCACCAATCAGCCCTATCGTTGTAAGATCCGCGCGCCGGGCTTCCCGCATCTCGCGGCGATGGACTATCTTAATAAGGGTCATATGCTGGCTGACGTATCCGCCATTCTTGGCTCTCTCGACATCGTGTTTGGGGAGGTCGACCGATGAGCGCGCGCCGTCTTGCATCCGTTCAACCGACTGACGTCAAATTGTCGCCTGAAGCACAGGCTGATATTGCACGTTGGACCAAGAAGTATCCGGCGGATCGGCAGCGCTCTGCGCTGATCCCCGCTCTGTGGATTGCCCAAAAGGACGCTGGCGGTTGGCTGCCGGAGATGATCCTCCGCGAAGTCGGCGACAGGCTCGGTATGGCTTATATTCGTGTCTATGAAGTCGCGACCTTCTACACCATGTTTAACCTGGCCCCGGTCGGGGAATACCACATCCAACTGTGTGGCACGACGCCCTGCTGGTTGCGTGGCTCGGACGCGCTCAAGGATGTTTTGACCCGGCGAGTTGGTCCGCAAAACACTGTCAGCGCAGACGGTAAGTTTAGCTGGATAGAAGTTGAGTGTTTGGGTGCGTGTGCCAATGCACCGATGTGTCAGATTTCAACCGATGTTGATGAAGATCCCTACTATGAAGACCTGACGCCGGAATCGTTTGAGGCTCTGATTGATAATCTGGCTGCTGGGAAAGCTGTTGAGCGTGGACCGCAACAGATCGACCGTCTTAACTCCGCCCCCGAAGGCGGACAAAAGACACTCATCGGCAAAGGGGCCTTTCATATCGAGAAACTCGTGAAGCTTCCGAATGCCGAAAAATCTGTGAAGCTAAACTATTACGAATGGGACCCAAAAGAACGTCGCGCGACACGCGGCGGCTGGGTTGATCCAAAACGTAAAGCGAGCCCCGACCCTAAAAAGCGCGCAAGCAATCTTGGACGGGACCTCAGTAAAGGTCTGGTCGAAGACGAGCCTAAAAAAGGACTTCCGGGACGCACGACAGCTAAGGCGAAGCCTCAGCTCATCTATACAGATGGCCCAAGCGACGGCACGCCAGACGATCTCAAGAAAATCAAAGGTGTCGGTCCTGTCTTTGAAGCAGACCTAAACGATAAGGGCGTGTATTATTACCGACAGATCGCGGCTTGGAAAAAATCCGACATCAAGGCCGTTGAATCCATCATCGACAAGTTTCCAGGGCGCATTGAGCGTGACGATTGGGTGAAGCAAGCTAAAGTGCTTGCTAAGGGGGCTGCTAAGTCCAATCCAGATCCCAAGGGTGCGAAACAGGCCCCAGTTCGGCGTAACCGCGCAATGAAGGACAAGGCCTAATCATGCCTCAGCTTCTACAAGATAAGGACCGGATTTTTACTAATCTCTATGGTCATCAAGATTGGTCTTTGGATGCAGCGCGGGGCCGGGGCGCATGGCTCGGCACATCAGAAATGCTGGCCCAGGGACGTGACTGGATCATTGATCAGGTCAAGGCCTCTGGACTACGCGGTCGCGGCGGAGCGGGTTTCCCGACGGGGTTGAAATGGTCTTTCATGCCCAAGGAAGTCGGCGAGCGGCCGCATTATCTGGTCGTGAATGCTGACGAGTCTGAACCGGGTACGTGTAAAGATCGCGAAATGATGCGGCATGATCCGCATCTGCTGATCGAAGGCTGTCTCGTCGCGTCCTTCGCGATGCAGGCCAATGCCTGTTATATCTATCTTCGTGGGGAGTATACGTTCGAGCGGCAACGTTTGCAGGCTGCTGTCGATGAAGCCTACGCGGCAGGTCTGATCGGCCGGAATGCGTGTGGAACGGGTTGGGATTTTGATCTTTACGTTCATCATGGTGCGGGCGCGTATATTTGCGGGGAAGAAACGGCTCTACTTGAGAGTCTTGAAGGTAAAAAAGGACAGCCACGTCTTAAACCACCATTCCCGGCCAACTCTGGCCTCTATGGCTGCCCGACTACAGTGAATAATGTCGAGTCGATTGCGGTTGTTCCGACAATCCTGCGCCGCGGCGCGGACTGGTTCGCGAGCTTTGGACGTGACAACAATAAAGGCACGAAAGTCTTCTCAATCTCCGGTCATGTGAATAAGCCGTGTAACGTTGAGGAAGCGCTCTCTATCCCACTGAAAACATTGATCGAAAGTCATGCGGGAGGTGTTCGTGGCGGCTGGGACAATCTCAAAGCTATCATTCCTGGCGGTTCTTCTGTTCCGCTCTTGCCGAAAGAGATTTGCGATACGGTGTTGATGGATTTTGACGCGCTGCGCGAACATCAATCCGGGCTGGGGACAGCCGCTGTCATTGTCATGGATAATTCGACGGATATTATTAAGGCGATCGCTCGGCTGAGCTATTTCTACAAACATGAGAGTTGCGGACAGTGTACGCCGTGCCGCGAGGGCACAGGCTGGATGTGGCGCGTCATGGAACGGATGGTACGCGGCGAAGCCGAGACCAAGGAAATCGACATGTTGCTCGATGTGACCAAACAGGTGGAAGGTCATACGATCTGCGCCCTTGGCGACGCCGCCGCATGGCCGATCCAAGGCCTCATCCGCCATTTCCGCCACGAGATCGAAGATCGCATCGACCTCTACCGCGCCGGTCGTCCGGTTTTCGTGCAGGCAGCTGAATAGACATGACCGACCTTCGCAAAATCAGGATCGATGGCACCGAACATGAAGTGCCGGCTGAGTATACGCTGATGCAGGCGTGTGAAGAATATGGTGGGGCGGAGATTCCGCGCTTCTGTTACCATGAGCGTCTGTCAGTGGCGGGTAACTGCCGCATGTGTCTGGTCGAATGGGAAGGCGCGCCGAAGCCGCAAGCGTCCTGTGCGCTGCAGGTCAAAGACTTGCGCCCCAACCGGGATGGTAGCCCGGCCCACATCAAAACCAATTCCCCACTGGTCAAAAAGGCCCGTGAAGGGGTGATGGAATTCCTCCTGATCAACCACCCGCTCGATTGTCCAATCTGTGATCAAGGCGGTGAATGCGATCTTCAGGATCAAGCGATGGCTTATGGCCGTGATTTCTCTCGCTTTGAGGAGAATAAACGCGCCGTTGACGACAAGCATATGGGGCCATTGGTCAATACGATCATGACCCGCTGTATTCAGTGCACGCGCTGTGTTCGATTCATCACTGAAGTCGCAGGCGTTCAGGAAATCGGGCTCGTTAATCGCGGTGAAGATGCCGCCATCACGACCTATCTCGAAAAGTCTCTGACCTCGGAACTGTCCGGCAATGTCATCGATCTCTGTCCCGTCGGAGCTCTGACGTCCAAGCCTTACGCGTTTAATGCGCGGCCATGGGAACTCGACAAAGTCGAGAGTGTCGATGTGATGGATGCGGTCGGGTCTAACATCCGGGTCGATAGTCGCCGGGATGCGGTTCTGCGCATCCTTCCGGTCGTCAATGATGATGTGAACGAAGAATGGATATCCGATAAAACGCGGTTCGTTTGGGACGGCCTGGCTCGCCAGCGTCTCGACCGCCCGTTCATTCGTGAGAACGGAAAATTACGTCAGGCCGGTTGGGATGAAGCGCTCGCACTCACGGCCGAAAAGCTGAAGGGTGATCCAAGCAAAATCGCCGCGATTGCTGGCGATCTTTGCGATGCTGAATCTATGTATGCGCTGAAGAAACTGATGGGTTCTTTGGGTGTTCAGAATATTGATTGCCGTCAGGACGGTAGCTTAATCGGCTCTGGCGCGCGCGAAACCTATCTCTTCAATTCGACGATTTCAGGGATCGATGAGGCCGATGCTATTCTGTTCGTAGGCACTAATCCGCGTCTGGAGGCTCCGATTATCAATGCGCGTATCCGTCAGCGTTGGCTAACCGGTGAGCTGTCCGTGGGCATGCTCGGCGATGCCGTCGATTTGACCTATGATTATGATCAAGTTGGTACGTCTGCCGCTGATCTCGCTAAATTTAGTCGGGCTCGCAAAGGCTTCGCTTCAGTCTTTAAAAAGGCCGAAAACCCGATGGTCATCGTCGGGGCAGGGGCACTGATCGGCGATGAGGGGCAAGCGCTTCTCTCCGCCTTGGCTAATCTGATGAGCGGTCCGAAATTTGTTCGCGACGGCTGGAATGCATTCAACGTGCTGCACAGCGCGGCGGCTCGCGTTGGCGGTCTCGACCTTGGATTTATTCCAGGCGAAGACGGTAAGAGCACGGCCGATATTCTATCGGGTGCTGAGAGCGGCGACATTGAAACGGTTTACCTGTTGGGCGCCGACGAATTCGATACAGACCGATTGAAAGACAGCTTCGTCATCTATCAGGGCCATCACGGCGATGCGGGCGCGCATGTCGCTGACATCATTCTGCCGGGCTGCGCCTACACTGAAAAAGACGGGCTTTACGTGAATACGGAAGGCCGAGTGCAGATGGGCATTCGTGCTGTGCCGCCAAAAGGTATGGCCAAAGAAGATTGGGCTATTTTGCGGGCTTTGTCTGCTGCGGTCGGTCGGGTCCTGCCCTTCGACAATCAGTCGGATCTTCGCGATCAGATGGTTGAGAAACATCCGACATTCGGATCGCTGGGCTATGCGCCGGGCGCAGTCGGGGCTGCGGCGTTCGACCTCACTCAACTGGGAACGGACGGCCCGCTTTCAGATGCGCCTCTCAAAAGCCCAATTGGCGATTTCTATATGACGAACCCAATCGCGCGTGCGTCCAATGTCATGGCAGAGTGTTCCGCCGTATTGGATGAGCAGACCTTTCCGGAGGCAGCGGAATGATCGAGCTGATTAACATGCCGATTTTCCAAGCTGTCGTTGGCGTTGCTGCGGACGAACCGAATTGGGGTCTCTGGATTCTCCTAAAACTTCTGCAAGTACTTGGTTTTGTTATTGTTCTGGCCTTGCTGGTGGCTGCGTTGGTGCTCGCGGATCGGAAGATCTGGGCCGCCGTTCAGATGCGACGCGGCCCCAATGTCGTCGGTGCTTTTGGGTTGCTTCAGACGATCGCGGATGCGCTCAAGTTCTTCTTCAAGGAAATTGTCGTGCCTGCTGGCTCGGACAAGTTCTTGTTTATCCTCGCGCCGCTCATTGCGCTAGTAATGGCGTTTCTGGCTTGGGCTGTGATTCCTGTCGCCCCGGGTTGGGTGATCTCAGACATTAATATCGGTGTTCTCTACGTGCTCGCGATCAGTTCGCTTGGCGTTTACGGCATCATGATTGGCGGTTGGGCGTCTAACTCTAAATACCCCTTCATGGGTGCGCTTCGCTCTGCTGCGCAGATGGTGTCTTACGAAGTGTCGATTGGCTTTATCATTCTGACCGTGATCTTCGTCACCGGCTCGATGAACTTAACTGAAATCGTCAACACGCAAGCTGGTGGTTTCTGGAACTGGAACATGTTCCGGTTGAACCCGTCCACAGAGTTGGGGCTGGCGAACTACATTCTGACTCCGGTCCTGTTCTATATGGGTGTGTTGTTCTTCATCAGCGCACTCGCGGAAACTAACCGCCCACCATTTGACTTGCCGGAAGCGGAATCAGAACTCGTCGCGGGCTATCAGGTTGAGTATTCCTCGACCCCATTCCTGATGTTCTTCTTTGCTGAATATGTGAACATCATGCTGCTTTCAGCGATGATGGTGATCCTGTTTCTCGGCGGCTGGCACGCGCCAATCGATATTGGGGTCCAGTTCCTGCCCGGTGTCTTCTGGTTCTTCCTCAAAACGGCGTTCATCTTCTTCTTGTTTGCGATGGTGAAGGCGATTGTGCCGCGTTACCGCTATGACCAACTGATGCGTCTGGGTTGGAAGGTGTTTTTGCCGACATCTATCGTCGCTGTGTTGATCGTTTCTGGCGTCGTCGTCCTTACGGGAGCCACATAATGTCCCGTGTAAAGCAATTCATTCGGGGTGCTCTGCTGCTCGAATTTGTGAGCGCTTTCGGCCTCGCCATGAAGTTTTTATTCCGTCCCAAAGTGACGATCAACTATCCGAACGAAAAGGGGCCGCTCAGCCCACGTTTTCGCGGGGAGCACGTCTTGCGTCGCTATCCGTCCGGCGAAGAACGCTGCATTGCGTGCAAGCTGTGTGAAGCGATTTGCCCGGCGCAGGCGATCATCATTGAAGCCGAGCCGCGCCCTGACGGATCGCGCCGCACGACTCGCTACGATATCGACATGGTCAAATGCATTTATTGCGGCCTGTGTCAGGAAGCCTGTCCCGTCGACGCGATTGTCGAAGGGCCGAATTACGAATTTGCCACCGAGACCCGTGAGGAGCTTTACTATGACAAAGAAAAGCTGCTCGCGAATGGGGATCGTTGGGAGACTGAAATTGCCAAGAACCTAGCCATGGATGCGCCCTACCGTTAAAGGGGCGCGATTCCGCCTCCGGGGTTCCGGAAGTGGACAGAAAGAAGAGAGCCAGACGTGATCGCGGCCATCGCATTCTACATACTCGCCACTGTTGCTATCGCAGCCGCCTTCATGGTCGTCGCGTCACGTAACCCTGTGCATTCAGTGATGTTCCTGATCCTCACTTTCTTCAGTGCGGCAGGTCTTTTCATTCTTATGGGCGCTGAGTTTCTCGCGCTGCTTTTGGTGATGGTTTACGTCGGCGCGGTCGCGGTATTGTTCCTGTTCGTGGTCATGATGCTCGACGTTGATTTTGTCGAACTCAAGAAGGGCTTTCTATCCTACGCGCCCATCGGGGCCATTATTGCCGGGATATTGCTGATCGAAATGATCTTTCTCGGCGCCGCCTATTTCTCAGAGGGTGGACGTCCACTCGTCCCCGCAGATCCGACGATGAGCAATCTCGAAGCCTTTGGCGCGGTGCTCTACACCAAATATGCGGGTGCGTTCGAAGCGGCTGGGTTTATTCTACTTGTCGCTATGATTGGCGCGATTGTTCTGACCTTGCGTGACCGCGAAGGCGTGCGTCGTCAGGACGCTAATGCACAGATGGCCCGCACCCGCGAAGAGGGTGTGGAACTTGTTGATATCGAACCCGGACAGGGGCTCGGCTAGCCCGCGCGGCTGGGAGGGGAATGATGGCAATCGGACTTTCACATTACCTGATCGTTGCCGCGATCTTGTTCATGATCGGCGTGTTCGGCATTTTTGTGAACCGCAAGAATGTGATCGTCATCCTGATGTGCGTCGAGCTAATCCTGCTCGCCGTGAACATTAATTTCGTGGCTTTCTCAGCGCATATGCCTGCCGCTCCGGGTGTGAACCCGATTGACGGGCAAATCTTCGCTCTATTCATTTTGACTGTTGCGGCTGCTGAAGCGGCTGTCGGTCTCGCCATCCTCGTCGTTTACTTCCGCAATCGCGGCAACATCCAGGTCGAAGATATCGACCTGATGAAGGGCTGATCCGTTGCTCTACCAAACAATCGTTTTCGCCCCGCTGATTGGCGCTATCATTGCCGGCCTGGCGGGCACGCGCTTTGGCGGCGCTCGCTTGCCCGAAAAGGCCAGCATGATCGTCACGACCGGGCTGTTGTTTCTGTCTGCGATCCTGTCATGGGTCGCTTTCGCTAGGATCGGGTTCGGCGATGCGCCGGATACCACCATCACGCTGATGCGCTGGATGGATATTGGCGGGCTGAAAGCTGACTGGGCACTAAAAATCGACACGCTGACAGCCGTGATGCTGATTGTCGTGAACACGGTCTCTGCGCTCGTCCATCTTTATAGCTGGGGCTATATGGAGGATGACGCCTATAAACCGCGCTTCTTTGCTTATTTGTCGCTCTTTACGTTCGCCATGCTGATGCTGGTGACGTCGGATAACTTCATCCAGCTCTTCTTCGGTTGGGAAGGGGTTGGCCTCGCCAGCTATCTGTTGATTGGCTATTATTACAAAAAACCGTCCGCCAATGCGGCTGCGATCAAAGCCTTTGTGACCAACCGGGTCGGCGATGTTGGCCTCGCGCTCGGCATCATGACGATCTTCCTCGTTTTCGGCTCGGTCGAATTCGACGTCGTATTCGCAGCGATTGCCGAGAATAGTGACCGCCGCCTCGATTTCCTTGGCCTTGATGTCAATGCCATCGAGTTGATCGCGATGCTGCTCTTCATCGGTGCAATGGGTAAGTCGGCGCAGTTCGTGCTGCATGTCTGGTTGCCGGATGCGATGGAAGGCCCGACACCTGTTTCGGCCTTGATTCACGCTGCGACCATGGTGACAGCGGGTGTTTTCCTCGTATGTCGCGCATTCCCAATTTACGAAGTCGCCCCGATCACGTCGGGCTTCATCACCATTGTTGGCGCGTTTACAGCCTTCTTCGCCGCGACCGTCGGTCTGGTGCAAAATGACATTAAACGGGTCATTGCCTATTCGACCTGTTCGCAGCTCGGCTACATGTTCTTCGCAGCGGGCGTTGGCGCTTATAATGCAGCCATGTTCCACCTCTTTACGCACGCGTTCTTTAAAGCATTGCTCTTCCTCGGGGCTGGGTCTGTCATTCATGCCCTCCACCACGAACAAGATATGCGCAAAATGGGCGGTATCTGGCGCAAGGTTCCGTGGACCTATGCCGGGATGATTATCGGTACCTTGGCCCTGACCGGTATTGGTATGCCGTTACTGGGTTGGGGCTTTGCTGGCTTCTTCTCGAAGGACGCCATCATCGAAGCCGCTTATGCGGTGGGTGCAGGCGGCGGCAATAATGCGGCTGTGTTTGCCTTCTGGATGGGGCTGATTGCCGCCTTCATGACCAGCTTTTATAGCTGGCGCCTGATCTTTATGACGTTCCACGGTCGCTATCGCAGCGATCACCATACGTTCGAGCATGCGCATGAAAGCCCGTGGTCGATGCGGGTCCCGCTCATCGTTCTTTCGATTGGGGCAATCTTCGCCGGGGCGATCTTCTATAAGAGCTTCATGTATGGCTATGGCGGCTTCTGGCACGGCGCACTGCCAATCGAAGGTGGTGCAGAGCATGCGATGGCCCCAACAAACCTCTACGCGGCTGCCGAAGGTTATGAGAGCGCTGGCGAAGACCATGGCGGCGGACATCACTTCCCACTCTGGGTTCTATTCTCACCGCTAGTCGTTTCAGCGCTCGGCTTTGTTTTGGCCTTCTTCATGTATCGCAACGGCGGGACGGAGCGCCGCATCGCGCATGCAGCAGAAACGGGCGGCTCGCCAATCTATCAGTTCCTGCTCAACAAATGGTATATTGACGAGCTTTATGACGTGACGATCGTGCGCGGCGCACGCTGGCTCGGCGATGTGTTCTGGAAAGTTATCGACGTTGGTATCATCGACCGGTTTGGTCCGAACGGTGTCGCCGCCTTCACAGCGGGTGCATCCCGCCGTCTGTCCAGACTGCAGTCTGGTAAGGTCTTTCACTATGCTTTCGTCATGTTGATCGGGGTGTCTATCCTGATCGTCATCGGCCTTCGCGGTTTCGGGGGTTAAGTCGATGTTCTCAGACCTTCCCATTCTTCCGGCATTGGTTGCCATTCCGCTTATTGGGGCGCTGTTCCTCGCTTTCGTCTCGCGCCTGACACAGGCCGATGGCCGTGATCAGATGGAGCGCAATGCGCCGCGGACTGCTTTGTTGGTCAGCCTGATCGTGTTGCTGTTGTCCGTTGTGCTTGTCATCGACTTCGATGCGTCAAATCCGGGTTTTCAGTTCGTTGACGAAGCCCCGTGGCTCGGCGGCGGGATCGATTTCCGTATGGGTGTGGACGGCATCTCTGTGTTGTTCATTCTGCTGACGGCCTTCCTGACCCCGCTCTGTATTTTGGCCTCAGAGACATCCATCAAAGAACGGAAAACCGATTACATGATCGCTTTCCTATTGCTGGAAAGCCTGATGATCGGTGTGTTCTGCGCGCTCGATCTGGTACTGTTCTACATCTTCTTCGAAGCGGTCCTGATCCCGATGTTTTTGATCATTGGTGTCTGGGGTGGGGCGAACCGCATCTACGCCTCTTATAAGTTCTTCCTCTACACGCTGCTCGGATCTGTCTTGATGCTGGCTGCGATCTTGTGGCTCTATGCGCAAAGTGGCGTTCAGTTTGCCGACGCGACGACGGATATGCGTGCGCTTAAGAACCTCGATATTCCGGGTAATGTGCAAACTTGGTTGTGGCTGGCCTTCTTCGCGTCCTTCGCGGTGAAAATGCCGATGTGGCCGGTCCATACTTGGTTGCCGGATGCGCACGTTCAGGCTCCGACCGCCGGGTCGGTTATTCTGGCGGGCATTTTGCTGAAGCTCGGCGGCTATGGCTTCTTGCGCTTTTCGCTGCCCTATTTCCCGGACGCCTCTGTCCAATTTGCGCCGCTGATCTTCACCCTGTCGGTGATCGCGATCATCTACACGTCATTGGTGGCTTATCGTCAGACCGACATGAAGAAGCTGATCGCCTACAGTTCCGTTGCTCATATGGGCTTCGTGACGATGGGGATTTTTGCTTTCAATATGCAGGGTATTCAGGGCGGTCTGTTCCAGATGATCAGTCACGGGCTGGTGTCTGGTGCGCTCTTCTTCTGCGTCGGTGTCGTTTATGACCGGATGCATACGCGCGACATCGCCTTCTATGGCGGTTTGGTGAAGCGCATGCCGATCTTCGCGGCCTTCTTCTTGCTCTTCACCATGGCGAATGTTGGATTACCCGGCACATCCGGTTTTGTGGGTGAAATCCTGACCATGATCGGTGCCTATCAGGTTAGCCCATGGGTTGCCGCCGGCGCTGCGCTCGGCATGATCCTGTCAGCCATGTATGCCTTGCATCTCTACCGCGAGACAATTTTCGGTGAGCAGGTCAATGAGAAGCTTGATGTGATTACGGATGTCACGGGTCGAGAATGGTTGATCTTAGGATTGTTGGCGTTCTTTACGATCTTGCTCGGTGTTTATCCGGCCCTTGTTACAGACGTAACAGCGGCGAGTGTCGAACAGTTGATTTCCGAATTCCAAGCCGCCACGGCTGTGCCTGTGGAAGCCCCAGAACTGGCCCCTGAATTGGCTGGAGTGAATTAAGATGGAAGCTTTTTCCCTCATGGCGCCAGAGCTTTTGCTCGCAGGCCAAACCATTTTTGTGGTCTTGATGAGCTTGCTCGTTAAAGGCGACAAACAAGCCGACGTGATGCGCTGGATCGCGATTGCGATGCTGATCACCTTTGCTCTGACCGGGTTTGTGCTCGGCCGTCCAGAAGGCACATCCTTTAACGGGCTTTTGATCGTCGATGACTTCTCGCATTATGCCAAATTGATCATCGGTTTGACGGCTGCGCTCGCGCTCGTCTTTTCGCGCTCTTACTTCAAAACTGAAGGGCTGGACCGGTTCGAGTTTTCTGTTCTGATGATCTACGCCGTGCTTGGCATGTCGATCATGGTCAGCGCGAACAATCTACTCGCGCTCTATCTCGGCCTCGAAATGCAGGCCTTGGCGCTTTACATCATGGCCGCGTTCAACCGGGACAGTCTACGCGCCTCCGAAGCAGGCTTGAAGTATTTTGTTCTCGGCGCGCTCTCATCGGGTTTGCTGCTCTACGGCATGTCGCTGATTTACGGCTTCACCGGCCATCTCGACTTTGCCGGTATTGCGGCTGTGATCGAAGCCGACGGGCTCAATGTGGGTATCATTGGCGGCATGGTCTTCATGATGTGCGGCTTGGCCTTCAAGATTTCGGCTGCCCCTTTCCATATGTGGACGCCGGATGTTTACGAAGGCGCACCGACACCGGTAACGGGCTTCTTCGCCTCTGTACCGAAATTTGCCGCTATGGCTCTGATTGCGAGACTGCTCTTCGGGCCGCTGGAAGGCGTGTTCGACCAATGGCAGCAAATCGTTGTATCACTGGCGCTCGTCTCCATGTTTGTCGGCGCGATTGGCGCGCTCAGCCAACGCAATATCAAGCGCCTGATGGCTTACTCCTCGATTGCCAATATGGGCTACGCGCTCGTGCCATTGGCGGCGGGAACGGTCTTGGGGCTCAAAGGTATGCTGATCTTCATGACGATCTACGTCATCACTTCCATTGGCGTATTTTCAGCGATCCTGCAGATGCGCATCCGCAACGGCATGGTTGAACAGATCACCGACTTATCAGGCCTGTCTCAAACCAATCGCGGCATGGCGTTAGTGCTGACCGTGTTCTTCTTCTCGCTCGCCGGCATTCCGTTCTTCCTCGGCTTCTTTGGCAAATGGTATGCTTTCGGCCCAGCCCTTCAGGCTGATCTGTGGTGGCTCGTCGTCGCGGCGCTGGTCGCCTCTGTGATCGGAGCCTTCTATTATCTGCGGGTTATCAAGACGATGTGGTTTGAAGAGCCGTCGCAGGAATTTGTCGACGCACCGCGTTCATTGCGCTGGATTACTACGTCATCGGCGCTGATATTGACGTTGCTGATCCTGCTGCCTTTCGTGACTATTCCGGCTCAGGGCTTGCTGGATAGTGCGGCTGCGGCGTTGTTCTAGCTTGCGATTTATCCAGCTCGACACAGTCGGTTCCACACAAGACGAAGCGCGCGCGCTCTACCGGAAGGGTGATCGCGGTCCCGTCTGGGTTCGGGCTGATGTCCAGACCAAAGGGCGAGGGCGACGTGCCCGGCAATGGGTGAGCGAGCGCGGTAATCTTTACGCAAGCCTTGTCCTGCCCAATGATAGCGACCCATTGACGTCCGCACTGTTCGGGTTCGCCGCGTCACTGGCTATCGCTGATACGTTGGCCGTTTATAATCCAGTCCAGCCTGTGACGTTGAAATGGCCGAACGATGTTCTGGTTGGCGGCGCAAAAATCAGCGGTTTATTGATCGAGCGTGAACCCGAAGCGCTCCTTATTGGAATCGGTATCAATCTCGTCTCTCACCCTGATGATACACCTTACCCAGCCACACATTTAGTTCAGGAAATGCGACAATCTGATCTGTCCGGTGCCGAGCCTATGTTTTCGGGCGCGGCGGCCGTGCTGGCCGTGCTGTCGCAGTCAATCACGGCACGAATAGACACGCTACGGACCCACGACTTCGACCCTATTCGCAAGGATTGGTTGGCTCGCGCCCATCATCTTAACAAGATAGTGAGCGTAAATGGAAAGACGGGCCGATTTGTCGACTTGGGACCGGATGGCGCGTTGTGCCTGACGCTGGACGATGGCACAGAGACCCGCGTCCATGCGGGCGACGTTTCGTTCGGGTAACCGTCATGCTGCTTGTTATCGATAGTGGGAATACCAACACGCTCTTCGCCATTCACAATAAGGATGGCTGGGCTGGACAGTGGCGTATTGCGACGGACTCAGCCCGGACGGCGGATGAATATGCGGTCTGGTTCTACCAGTTGATGCACATGGCGGGTCTGCGCTTCGAAGACATTTCGGATTGCGTGATCTCGACAGTCGTGCCGCAATCTCTTTTCAATCTAAGAAACCTCGCCCGACGTCATATGAGCGTTGAGCCGCTGATCGTCGGGGAGCCGGATGTAGATCTTGGCGTGAAGGTCCGTCTGGATAACCCTGGACAAGTTGGGGCTGACCGATTGGTCAATGCGCTTGGCGCGGCAGTTGTGTTCGACGGGCCTTTGATCCTGATCGATAGCGGCACGGCGACTACTTTCGATATTGTATCTGCGGACCGTCACTTTGAAGGCGGTATCATCGCGCCGGGAATTAACCTCTCCATGCGGGCTTTACACGAAGCTGCGGCACAACTCCCGCGTATTGCGATAAAGCGGCCCGAGACAGTCGTTGGTACGGATACTGTGTCTGCCATGCAGTCGGGTGTGTTCTGGGGCTATATCGGTCTGATAGACGGCATCGTTGAACGAATCCGTGAGGAAGATGGTCGTGATTTCACGGTTGTCGGCACTGGCGGCGTTGCGAGCCTGTTCGAAGGCGCAAGCGAAACAATACAGCATTATGATGCGGATTTGACGATCCGGGGTTTGCTGGAAATCTGGAAATTGAACGGACCGAATGGCCAAACCTGAAACAGAGCTTACCTTCCTTCCATTGGGAGGATCCGGTGAGATCGGCATGAATCTCAACCTGTTCGGCTATGGCCGGCCCGCACGGCGGAAGTGGGTGATTGTCGATATTGGTGTGACGTTCGGCAATGCCGAAACGCCCGGCGTTGACATCATCATGCCGGATACAACCTATATCGAAGAACATCGCCACGATCTGCTCGGTATCGTGCTGACCCATGCGCATGAAGACCATATGGGTGCGCTCTCCCGCCTGTGGCCGCGCCTGCGCTGTCCCGTCTACGCCACACCCTTTACCATGTGGCTGGTCAAGGACCGTCTCGCGGAGGCAGGCTTGCTGGATGAAGTTGAATTGATTGAGATCCCGCTACAGGGCGGCTTCGATCTCGGCCCCTTCCGCTTCGATTTGATCACATTGAACCATTCTATCCCGGAACCGAATGCGCTTGTGATCAAAACTGATCTCGGCACCATTCTGCATACGGGCGATTGGAAGATTGACCCGAACCCGCAGATTGGGGAGGCCGTGGATGAAGAAGCGCTGACAGCCCTCGGTGACGAGGGTGTTCTCGCTATGATTTGCGATAGCACGAATGTCTTTTCGCCCGGAGAAAGTGGCTCGGAAGAGGGTGTTCGATTAGAACTCTCCAAGGCGATCAGCGAATATGATGGTCGCGGCGTGGCCGTGGCGACGTTTGCGTCGAATGTCGCTCGGCTGCAGTCCGTTATGTATGCGGCGAAAGAAAATAATCGCTCTGTCTGTCTCATCGGTCGCTCAATGAAGCGCATGACAGCGGCCGCGAAGGCTGTTGGCCTTTTGAACGATGTTGGCCATCTTCTGTCAGAAGACGCGGCTGCAGCGATGCCCGCTGCCCATGTCCTCTATCTCTGTACAGGTAGTCAGGGCGAGCCGAGAGCCGCTCTGTCGCGGATCGCGTCAGGATCGCACCGGACCGTAAAGTTCAAAAAGGGCGACGTCGTTATCTTCAGTTCCAAAATCATTCCGGGCAATGAGTTGGGTATTTTCGCTTTGCAGAATGCGCTCGCCGATGACGGTGTTGAAATTGTTACGGAAAAGGATCGTCCGATCCATGTTTCGGGGCACCCCAATCGCGATGAACTCAAACGCATGTATGAGTGGGTCCGGCCAGAGATCGCGATCCCTGTGCATGGCGAACGACGTCATTTGCTCGAACACGCCCGTTTTTCCAAGACAGTCGGTGCTGGCACGTCGATGCCGGGCCGAAATGGTGAGATGGTTCGTATCGCGCCAAACGGTCCAACCGTCGTAGATATTGTCCCAACAGGCCGTCTGTATGAAGATGGCGGTCAGATCGTCTCTTCGACCGACGATGGCATGCGTTTGCGCCGTAAAATGGCCTATGCGGGTCACGTCGGCGTCAGTGTTGTTGTCAACACGAATGGCAAAATCGTCAGCGGGCCAGAGCCACGAATCGCTGGTTTTCCCGAAGGGGGCGACGGGGAGGTGATGGACGACCTTTTGGATGCTGTCGTTGATGCGGCTGAACGCGCCTTCAATGAATTATCCTCCAAGTCGCGCAAAGACGAAGACGCGATTGAGGAGAAGCTTCGCGGTCGCGTCAAACGCGTCGTGCGGGACCGCACGGGCAAACGTGCTATCGTAGAGATCCACGCACATATTGTGAAAAAGGCTGCCTGAATGATTGGACCGCTCAACCATGTCGGTGTCGCCGTGCCGGATATCGGCAAAGCGATCGACTTCTATCGGGACGTGCTGGGCGCGACAGATATCACTGAGCCCAAAGTCTTAGCGCCGCAGGGCGTCACCTATGCCTTCGTGACCCTACCAAGCGGTCAGGTCGAGCTGATCGAGCCTTATGGTGAGACCTCACCAATCCTGAAATATCTGGAACGAAACCCCAAGGGGGGTCAGCACCATATCTGTTTCGAAGTTAAAGACATCCATGAGGCCAAGGCGACTATGGAAGCGCGCGGTATGCGGGTGCTGAATGAGCCCCGTATCGGCGCCCACGGAACGTTGGTCATCTTCCTGCACCCCGGCGATAGTGGCGGTGTTCTGATTGAATTGATGGAAACCCCTCAGGCCGAGCATGAATAGGGCGACATCATGAACTGGTTTACTGGCCTTGCGACTTTCATGATCCTCTGGTGGCTCTCGCTGTTCATCGTCTTGCCGATTGGTGTGCGCGGGCAGGCGGAAGCGAGTGACATCTCACCGGGTACGGAGCCAGGCGCGCCCACAAGGGCAAACATGGCTCGTAAAGCTCTGTGGGCGACCGGGCTCGCCATTGTTTTTTTCTTGATTACCTATTTCGTGATTTCGGGCGGCTGGCTAACTTGGGAGCGTATGGGTCGCTGGGTCGGATTCCGCGAATAGCAAAAACGCTGTAAGCGCTCGCTTGCCCGCAGTGAGACGCGCCGCTAAGCGCGGTGCATGCGACTCTCACGCTATTTTCTACCTCTTCTTAAAGAGACCCCGTCGGATGCGACGATTGCCAGCCATCAGCTGATGCTCAGAGCGGGGATGGTTCGGCAAAATAGTGCCGGAATCTACACCTGGTTGCCACTGGGCCATAAGGTTCTCAAACGGATCGAACAGATCGTTCGCGAAGAACAGAACCGCGCGGGCGCCATCGAAATGTTGATGCCGACCATTCAGTCGGCTGAACTCTGGAAGAAGTCTGGGCGTTACGATGCCTACGGGCCAGAGATGCTTCGTATTACAGACCGACACGACCGCGAAATGCTGTTTGGTCCGACCAATGAAGAGATGCTGACCGATGTCTTCTCAAGCTTCGTGCGATCCTACAAAGACCTACCAAAAATTCTCTACCATGTTCAGTGGAAATTCCGGGATGAGCGGCGTCCGCGCTTTGGCGTCATGCGGGGTCGCGAATTTCTGATGAAGGACGCCTATAGTTTTGACGTCACGCCAGAGGAGGCCCGTAAGAGTTATAACAAGATGTTTGTGGCTTATCTGAATACGTTCGAGCGTTTAGGACTGAAGGCCATTCCCGTTCGGGCTGATACCGGACCTATTGGCGGCGATCTGTCGCATGAATTCGTCATTTTGGCGGAGAGCGGCGAAAGCGCCGTTTACGCGCACCGCGATCTTGTCGAAATGGATGCGCCGGGGACGAACATTGATTTTGATGGCGATCTGCAAGCGGTCGTGGATGAGCGCACGGCCTTTTATTCTGCCGCTGACGAAATGCATGATGCTGAGGCGTTCGCCGCGATCCCCGAAGACAAACGTATGGAAGCGCGGGGGATCGAAGTTGGTCACATCTTCTACTTCGGTACTAAATACTCCGAACCCTTCGACGCGACCGTTATGGGGCCAGATGGTAAGCCCAATCTGGTGGAGATGGGGAGCTACGGCATCGGGGTCTCCCGACTGGTTGGCGGTATCATTGAAGCCAGTCACGACGAGAACGGTATTATCTGGCCGACTGAAGTATCGCCATTTGATGTAGGTATCATCAATATGCGCGCTGGTGACGCAGAGTGCGACGCCGCTTGCGATGACTTTTACGCAAAAGCGCAGGCAGCTGGTCTTGACCCTCTCTATGACGACACGTCGGATCGGGGCGGGGTGAAGTTCTCGCGCATGGACCTAATTGGATTGCCCTATCAAATCATCATCGGCCCGCGCGGGCTGAAAGATGGTATTGTCGAAGTGAAGACCCGCAAGACAGGTGAACGCGAAAATCTTTCGCCTGATGCGGCGCTGGCAAAACTGACGGCGTAGACTTTGACAGAGACACTACAAAACTCGCCTTTCGGCCTGATCGAACGCATGATCGCGATGCGCTATCTGCGCGCGAAGAAAAATCAGGGCGGCGTTGGTTTCATCGCGGTGATCAGCTTCACCTGTATCATGCTCGCCATTGCAGCGATGATCACCATTATGTCGATCATGAACGGGTTCCGGTCTGACATGATCCGCCTGACGATTGGCAGCGAAGGCCACATCTATGTGTCGCCCGCGCAGCCCGATCCAACTTTGGAGCAGGTTCAAGATTTAGAAGCCCGGATGAAAGCTGTGCAGGGCGTTGAAAATGCCTTCCAATTCACGCAGAATTACACGGGTGTGCAGGCGAATAATGAGTTCGCTGTTGCGCAGGTTATCGGCATCGAAAAACACAATGTGATGGCCTTCGAGCTGATCGCCGATGGTGTGATTCAAGGAGATCTACAGTCGCTGGGTGAGGGAGACGGTTCTGATCAAGCCATTGCTATTGGATCAGCCATGGCGGCTGGTCTTGGTGTACGGGTTGGTGACAAGTTGCTTATCTATTCACCGCGCACGCGACAGACGATTTCTGGTCCTGTCCCGGTTCTGAAATCCTATACGATTGGCGCAATCTTCGATGTGGGGTTATACATAACCAATCTGACCTATATTTATATGGATTTGGAAGAAGCGAGATTGCTTTTTGATGCGGGACAGATGAAAGGTGACGTGCAGCTTCGCCTCATCGACCCAGACCGGATTGACGAGTTGCGCCAACCGATCTTCGATGCGGCTCAACAGCCGATCTATCAGTCGACTTGGAAGGAGCGAAACCAGTCCACGGCCAGTGCGTTGCGGGTTGAACAGATCGCCATGCGACTAATCTTTATGATTGTCGTGGTGATTGCTGCTTTTCCCGTGCTCGCTTCAATGATCATGTTGGTGAAGAACAAGTCGCGCGATATTGCGATCCTACGTACCATCGGCACAACCCGCGGGGCGATCCTGCGTATCTTCCTGATGAGCGGGGCTACCGTGGGCGTGCTCGGGACGCTGGTCGGGTTGATTGTTGGTGTTGTCTTTTGTTTGAACCTCTATTCGATCCAATTATTCATTGAAGGCATGATGGGCGTTCAGCTCTTCCCGCAGGATGTTTACCAGCTAACGGACCGGATCCCGGTGAAAATCGTCTGGTCCGAAGTGGCCTCCGTCGCGATGTGGGGCTTCATGATTTCGGCGATGGCTGTGTTCTGGCCCGCGTGGCAGGCATCCAAGATCGATCCTGTCGAGGCGCTCCGCTATGATTAGGCCGGTTCTCTCTGTTCGAAACCTGCACCGCGCCTACAAGTCGGGCGGCGGCATGTTAAAGGTGCTGGCTGGTGCAGATATCGATATCTTCCCTGGTGAGATGGTCGGACTGATCGGACCTTCGGGCTCGGGTAAATCCACCTTGCTACACGCAGCTGGTTTGCTTGAAAAACCGAATGCGGGTGAAGTGTTCATCAATGGCAAAGAATGTTTGAAGCTGTCTGATGATGAGCGGACGGCCATTCGCCGCCAACGGATCGGCATGGTCTATCAATTCCACCATCTCCAGAAGGAATTCACAGCAGAAGAAAACGCCATGGTCCCGCAAATGATTGCGGGCCAGACGTCAAGGGCCGCGCGCGCTGAGTCCCGTCGATTGTTGACTGCGATGGGACTGGCGGAACGGCTAACCCATCGTCCAAGCCAGATGTCCGGCGGGGAACAGCAACGGGTTGCCATTGCGCGGGCGCTTGCCAACCGACCCCAGATCCTGCTCGCGGACGAACCGACGGGCAATCTTGATCCTGCGACGAGCGCGGTCGTGTTCGACCAACTCTACCAGCTCACCCGTCAGGAAGGCGTCGCAGCTCTGGTCGCTACGCATAATATGCAATTGGCAAGCTATATGGATCGTTTGCTGACGGTGCGTGAAGGTCTCATCGTCCCGTTTACGCCCGCTCCAATCTCCTACTGACCGCATAGAAAACTAAACCAACCGAGATTAAAATCGCAGCCGCTAATGCCGTGACAGGCTTGGTTGCGACAACAAAGACGAGCGTGAACGCTGTGATTGTCAGATAGATCAGCGGAACGATAGGGTAGAGCGGCACTCGGAATGGAATATCATCGTCTGGTTGCTGCCGCCTCAGAACAAATAAACCAATAACTGCAAGCAGGCTGTTGAAGGCCAGCAAGCTCCCCGCAAACACAATAATCGTTTCAAAGCTTTGGGTTATGACGAAGAAACCCGCCACAGCTGATTGAAATAGAACGGCATTTCTCGGGACTTTATCTTTGTTGGTCCGGGATAGCCAGCGCAACGCCGGGAAGTCCTCACCAATGGCTTGCAAGGCGCGCGGTCCAGCCAAGGTCATCGCCGAGACTGAACTGATCAGAAGTAGGGCGAGCATTCCGCCTGCGATCCTGCCGCCGTCATCGCCGAAGATACCCCGCGCTGCAATATAGCCGATCTCGACTTGTCCGCGCATCGCGTCCATCGGCGCGGCGCGAAGGAAGACGACGTGAAGGAGGATATAGAGGCCTGCGACAAGCAAGGTTCCGCTGATCAGGATGCGGGGCAGGGAGTGCTGGGGGTCTTTTAGTTCCCCCGATATATAGGTCGCCGCATTCCAGCCCGTATAGGCGTAGGACACATAGATCAGTGCAATCGCAAAAGCCGGAGAGGTAAGAACGCTGGCGTCCCCCGCTTTCGGTAAGAAGCTGACAGGTTGCGGGTCAGGGACAATGAAGAGCCCTGCAAGACAGAACGCCAAGATCAACCCGACTTTGACGGCTGTCAGCACGGTCTGGGACCCCCCAGACAACCGGCGCGAGCGAGCGTGAAGCCCTGCCATCGACAGGACGAGCGCCAAAGCCAGTCCCGTTTGAGCTGTAGGGGAGAGGCCGGACGGCAGAATAGCCGCGGTATATTTGGAAAAGGCGAGGGCTACCGCCGCAATGGGAGCGGCAAATCCAATCGTCGCCGATATCCACCCCGACACAAACCCAGCCGCCGGATGATAGATTTTGCCGAGAAAATTATACTCTCCGCCTGACCGGGGCAATCGCGTGCCTAGTTCCGCATAACTGAGAGCGCCGCACAAAGCCGCCAGCCCACCAATCGCCCAAAGCATCAGAATGGCGAATGGGGATCCGATATCGAGCAGTTGAAAGCCGAGAGACGTAAAGACACCCGTCCCAATCATATTCGCAACAATAATGGCCGTTGCAGTCCGGGGACGAAAGTTGACGCTCATCCCACATCCGTGAGCCGCAGAGCCCATAAAGGCAAGGTCACCCCGCCTTATCCACATCTCACGCCCGCGAATCAGGGAAATTATTCCTACACGCTTGACTCTAGAACAAAGTAAGAACAGAACAAAGTGGCAACATAGGAAGAGAAAAGGGGATAACCATGATGAAGCAGTTCGCGCAGGACCTTGGAGCCGCTATCGTTTTGGCAGCATTCGTGACCATGATGTCGGTCTGGATGATGGTGATTGGAGGCTAGATCAGACATATGGTTCGTGATTTCGTTCATCTGCGGATGCGCTCTCCCTATTCGATGCTTGAGGGCGCGCTGAAGATGAAGGAAACGGCGACGTGTGTGGCGAAATATCGCCAGCCTGCCATCGCCATCACCGACACCAACAATCTTTGCGGAGCATTGGAATTTTCCGAAGTAATGAGCAGTGCCGGTGTGCAGCCCATTATAGGGGTCACTTTGTCGGTCGATCTGGAAGGTGAACGGCAGCCCGGTCAGTTGCGCCGCGAGCCCGACGGGACGATTGTCCTGCTGGCTCAGAATGAGCTCGGCTACAGTAATCTGATGGCGCTATCTTCGGCGGCCTATCTCGACGTCGATGCGACGGATCTCCCCCATGTGAAAATCAGTGCCTTTGAAGGGCGCACGGACGGGGTGATTGCTCTGACGGGCGGGGCGGACGGCGCTTTGGACAAGTTGCTCGCGTCTGGACGTCCGGAAGAAGCGGAGCGATGGTTAAACAGGCTGACCGCTCTGTTCCCAGACCGTCTGTACATCGAATTGCAACGTCACGGTCTGCCGCAACAGGCTCAGGTCGAACCGGCTTTGATTGAGATGGCCTACCGATTGGATGTTCCGGTGGTGGCGACCAACGAACCTTACTTCCTTGGGCCTGAAATGTATGATGCCCATGACGTTTTGCTTGCCATGGGTGAGGGCTCTTATGTGCTGGAGCAGGATCGCCGTAAACTGACGCCGCGTCACTATCTCAAATCGACGGAAGAGATGACGGCTCTGTTTGAGGACATACCTGAAGCGATCCTCAATACGCTCGTCATTGCCCAACGCTGTGCGTTTCGATCTCCCAAGCGACCGCCTATCCTGCCGAACTTCGGAGATGGGTCGCAATCTGAAGATCAGATTTTAGCGGACGCGGCCCGAGCGGGGCTTGAAGCTCGGTTAGACGCCGTAGAACTGGCAGAACCGCGCGAGGCCTATTTCGATCGCCTCGATTATGAAATCGGCATTATTACGGAAATGGGTTTTCCGGGCTATTTCTTGATCGTTTCCGACTTCATCAAATGGGCGAAAGAACAAGAGATTCCAGTTGGGCCGGGCCGGGGGTCTGGTGCCGGCTCTGTTGTGGCGTGGGCTTTGACCATCACCGATCTTGACCCGCTCCGATATGGCCTTCTGTTTGAGCGGTTCCTGAACCCAGAACGGGTCTCTATGCCCGATTTCGATATCGATTTCTGTCAAGAACGTCGCGGCGAGGTAATCGACTATGTCCGAACCAAATATGGCGACGGGCAGGTCGCCCAGATCATTACATTCGGAACGTTGCAAGCGCGCGCGGTTGTGCGCGATGTGGGTCGGGTCATGCAGATGCCGCTCGGTCAAGTTGACCGTCTGGCCAAGATGGTTCCGAACAATCCAGCCAGTCCGGTGACCTTACAACAGGCGATCAATATGGAATCGTCTCTGCAGGATGCCCGGCGTTCTGACCCAAAAGTCAAACGCCTCCTCAACACCGCATTGTCCCTTGAAGGCCTCTACCGGAACGCCTCTACTCATGCGGCGGGCGTTGTCATCGGCGATCGACCCCTAACAGAACTTGTCCCGCTCTACCGTGATCCGCGATCAGAAGTTCCTGCGACCCAGTTCACGATGAAATGGGCTGAGAAGGCCGGTCTGGTAAAATTCGATTTTTTGGGTCTCAAAACGCTGACCGTTATTGATCGGTGCCTGCGCTTACTCCGTAAGGATAAGATTGATATTGATCTTGCCACAATCAGTCCGGATCAACCCGACGCTTATAAGCCTCTGGCTAAAGGGCTGACGGCGGGGGTTTTCCAACTGGAAAGTTCAGGCATGCGGGATGCGCTTCGCAAGCTAAAACCGGATTCCATTGAAGAGCTGACAGCGATTATCTCGCTCTACCGCCCGGGCCCAATGCGCAACATCCCGGACTTCATCGAACGAAAGTTCGGTCGCCAAGAGATCGATTACCCACATCCCGCCCTCAAAGAACTGCTTGAGGAGACGTACGGCATTATTATCTATCAGGAGCAGGTGATGGAAATCGCCAAAATCCTGTCGGGATTTACGCTTGGCGATGCTGATCTTTTGCGCCGCGCTATGGGTAAGAAGGATCAGGCGGAAATGGACCGCCAGAAAGACAAATTTATCGATGGGGCGGTCGAACGTGGTGTCGATCGCCATCAAGCGGCTGGTATCTTCGATCTGGTCAATGAATTTGCGGGCTATGGCTTTAACAAATCCCATGCCGCGGCCTATGCGTTGATTTCCTTCCAGACCGCCTATTTGAAGGCTCTCTATCCGGCGCATTTCATGGCGGCGGTGATGAGCCTAGATCTCAGTGTGGCGGAAAAGCTCGCCTTTTTCTTCCAGGAGGCCAAACGGATCGATGTCGAAATCCTTCCGCCCTGCGTTAATCGGTCCATGGCGGACTTTGATGTCGCGGATGGCAAAGTGCTTTACGCCTTGGGCGCCCTCAAAAATGTCGGTCTTGAGGCGATGAAACACGTCGTCTCGGTTCGAGAAAGCGGCGGGCCTTTTGCTGACATCTATGATTTCGCGCGACGTGTCGACATGCGCGTCATCAATAAGCGCGCGATGGAGAATTTGGCGCGTGCAGGGGCGTTCGATTGTCTCGGCGTCCCCCGTGCGACGGCGCTCGCGTCTGCTGGCATGCTTCAAAAAGTGGGGGCTCTGGCTGCTGAAGAACGCGAGTCTGCGCAGGTCAATCTGTTTGGCGGTATTGCCGAGGCCACTCCGGATCCAGATTTGGTGGTGCAGTCGGACTGGTCAACCGTCGAAGGATTAGAGCATGAGTTTGGCGCGGTCGGTTTCTATCTAGGGGGGCATCCACTCGAAGAGCATATGAAGGGCAAGACTGACACGGTGGTCTTCTCCGATAAATTGGAGGATCTGGCAGCGTCCGGAAAGAAGAATTTCCGCATGGCCGGAATTGTCCGGCGACGCCAAGAACGCAGTTCTAAACACGGCAAACGATTTGCCTATCTCGGACTGTCTGACCCAACGGGCGAGTATGAGCTCTTCGTTCGCGAAGATTTACTCTTCTCAAAACGTGATGTGATGACGGTTGGAAATGCCGTCATTTGCGAAGTCCGTGTCGAGGGTGAGGGCGGTGATATGCGCTTCTTTGCACAATCCGTGCAACTCCTGTCAGGGTCTGGCTCAGATAAGGATGACACGACCCCGCCGAGAGGTCTGCGTATTCGGCTCCGCGACGTTGATGCAAACACTCTAGATGAGTTGGAAGCCATGCTCTGTAAGTTGAGGGATGCCCCACATCTCCAGTCCGGGGTTATTGAACTGTCAGCGCCTTTGACGCCTGACCGTGAAGCGCGGTGGCAATTGCAGGGGCGTTGGGCGATCGATCCGGATATCCGCAAGGCATTGAAAGCTAATCAGTCGATTGAAACGATTGAAGAGATCGCTGCCTAAGGCAAAATGGGATCGATTCTTTCTTTCAATAAATTGATCAATTCTGGATCCATGAATTGATAGAGGTCCGGTATATCGAGTGTATGGAGTTTAGCGTTCGTTTTTGTGTGTCTGATCATCGATCTCAATCGATCAGCGTGCGACGCGTCCATAGCGATGATTATATCAGCCCAGATAAGGTCGCGTTCTGACACCCGTCTTCGTGCCGATGCGCTGACTCCGGCTGAGCGAACATTGAGGCTATCATCTTTGCGATAAAATGCGTTCGGCTGTGGGACTTCGCCACTGATTGCGTGAGCACACAAAGAGAATGTTTGTAGAACTGGCTTGCATTACGCCTTGATAAGCGCTTCGCATCCACCGCACAAACCCCTTGCATCCAGTCTTTTAAACAGTATATCGCGCGCATCAATTCGCGTGCGGGTTTTGGCACTGTGCATATAGCGCAGAGGTCAGTTCCGGTGGGAGGTTTCTCCCTCAACCCCGCACTTAGGCTAACCGGAAGAAGGAGATATCCATGGCTCTTCCAGACTTTTCAATGCGCCAATTGCTCGAAGCAGGCGTTCACTTCGGCCACCAGACTCACCGCTGGAATCCGAGAATGGCTCCGTACATCTTCGGGGCTCGCTCCAATATTCATATTCTCGATCTGTCACAGACAGTTCCGCTCCTGCACCAGGCGCTCAAGGAAGTTCGCGATGTAGCTGCTAAAGGCGGCCGCGTTCTGTTCGTCGGCACTAAGCGTGCAGCGTCTGATCCTGTAGCTCAAGCGGCACAGCGTTGTGCGCAATATTACGTCAATCACCGTTGGCTCGGCGGCATGCTGACCAACTGGCAGACTGTGTCTAAATCCATCGCCCGCCTTAAGCAGCTGGACAGCATGGACCCGAACGAAGCAGGTCTGACTAAGAAAGAACTGTTGAACTTGGCTCGCGAACGTGAACGGCTTGACCGGACACTCGGCGGTATCAAGGATATGGGCGGCAAACCCGACCTGATGTTTGTGATCGACACGAACAAGGAAAGTATTGCGATCAAGGAAGCGCGTCGTCTCGGTATTCCGGTTGTCGCGATCCTCGACACGAATTGCGATCCAGCTGAAGCCGATATCCCTATCCCAGGCAATGATGACGCTGCACGCGCCATCCAACTCTATTGCGAACTCATGGCTGACGCCGTCCTTGATGGTATGACCGAAGCTCAAGCCGCTTTGGGTCAAGATATGGGCGCGTCTGAGCATCCTGAAGAGCTGGCTATGGATATGGCTGCCCCAGAAGAAGCTGCAGCGCCTGCACCCGTTGAAGCGCCTCCCGCTCCTGCGGCAGAGCCTCTCACAACTGAGCCGGCAACCTCCGAGCAAATGGCGGCAACTGCCCCGACACTCAGCGATATTGCGCTGATCGACGGCATTGGTCCTGTTTATAAGGAAAAGCTGGAAGAGTTGGGCATCAACTCTCTGGAAGTTATCGCCAACCTATCTGCTGAAAAGATCGCGGAGATTGACGAAGCGCTTAGCTTGGGCGGTAAAATCGAATCTGGCGAGTGGGTCAAACAAGCCAAGACTTTGCTAGCGGGCTAGTCCCTCTTTAAAACCTTACGCGCCGCACCTATCTGCGGCGCGAACCCCTATTAGATTCCAATGATGGAGAGACCCATGGCGATCACTGCCGCAATGGTCAAAGAGCTGCGCGATAAAACCAGCGCAGGTATGATGGACTGCAAAAAAGCGCTCAACGAAACCAATGGCGACATGGACGCCGCGGTTGATTGGCTGCGCACCAAAGGCATCGCAAAAGCGGACAAGAAAGCGTCCCGCGTTGCTGCTGAGGGCCTCGTGGCCGCGACGACCAAAGGCACAAAGGGTGTCGTGGTCGAAGTGAACTCGGAAACGGACTTTGTTGCTCGGAATGACATTTTCCAAGCGACCGTTGCGAAGATCGCTACACGCGGTCTGGATGTCGACAGTTCGGAGGCGCTAGCGTCTACTGAGCTAGAAGACGGTAAGACTGTCACTGAATATCTGAGTGAACTGGTTGGTAAAATCGGTGAGAACATGACGTTCCGTCGTATGGAAACACTGGAAGTTAGCGAGGGTATCGTTGCGTCTTACATCCATAATTCTGTTGCGACAGACATGGGTAAAATCGGCGTGTTGGTCGCGCTCGAATCGTCTGGTGATGTTTCGAAGCTTGATGATCTGGCGAAGAAAATCGCGATGCATGTCGCTGCGACGGCACCTTTGGCGAACACGGTTGAAGACCTTGATGCGACGCTTGTGTCGAAGGAACGTGAGATGCTGAAAGCGGAGGCTCTTGAATCTGGCAAGCCAGAGAACATCGTCGACAAGATGGTCGACGGTCGTATGCAGAAATTCTTTAAAGAGAGCGTGTTAGCGACTCAGATCTTTGTGATGGACGGCGAACGCTCCATTGAGAAAGTTCTCGAAGACGAAGGCAAAGCTCTCGGCGCGGACATCAAGCTGACGGGTTTTGTCCGTATGGCTGTGGGTGAAGGCATTGAGAAAAAAGAAGAAAACTTCGCGGAAGAGGTGGCGGCCCTTAAAGGCTAGTCCCTGTCTGTAAATTTTGGGCCTGCTCCGATGTATATTTCGGGGCAGGCTTTTTTGTGCGCGCTGCTTGGATAAGCGCTCAGGCTACGATAGAGCCGCCAACAGTCATGAATGACGAGATAGGCAAACGGACTAATGTCAAACTACCAATATAACAGAGTCCTGCTGAAGATTTCTGGTGAAGCCCTAATGGGCGATCAGGACTACGGTATTGATACGCCTACTGTGACCCGTATTGCGGGTGAGGTGGCCGCCAGTCATGCTAAGGGGTTGCAGATTGCTTTAGTCATCGGGGCCGGGAATATTTTCCGGGGACTTTCTGCTCAAGCGACAGGCATTGAACGCTCCACAGCGGATTATATGGGCATGCTGGCGACCGTAATGAATGCGCTGGCGATGCAGAGTGCTCTCGAACAACTCGGCGTGCCGACTCGTGTGCAATCCGCTATTCCGATGCAGACAGTGTGCGAAAGCTACATCAGGCGCCGTGCTGTCCGGCATATGGAAAAAGGGCGCGTGGTGATTTTTGCCGCAGGCACCGGCAATCCATATTTTACAACCGATACGGCGGCGGCACTCCGCGCCGCAGAAATGGATTGCGACGCGCTTCTAAAGGGCACGCAGGTTGATGGGGTTTACAATGATGACCCAAAGACCAATCCAGACGCGACGCGATATGATTCTCTTAGCTATCACAAAGTGTTATCGGACGACCTCAAAGTGATGGATGCGTCAGCAATTGCGTTGATGCGGGAAAACGATATCCCGATTATCGTCTTTTCTTTACATGAAACAGGTGGGTTAGACGCGGTTATGGCCGGTCATGGTACGTCCACCATCATAAAGGCCTGATTCGGCCTTGATGATCGCTAAAAGACAGTGAAGGACAGGCTTATGACCCCGTTTAAGATCTCAGACTATCGTAAGCGCATGGATGGCGCGCTCGATTCTCTTCGGAAAGAGTTTGGTGGGCTCCGCACGGGTCGGGCCAATGCGGCACTTTTGGATGGCCTTGTTGTCAACGCGTATGGGTCAGAAATGCCGATCCACCAGATTGGCTCTGTCTCCGTTCCGGAATCCCGGATGCTGGTCGTGACTGTCTGGGATAAGACCATGGTGGCCGCGGTCGAGAAGGCTCTTCGCCAAAGTAGCCTAGGTCTCAACCCGGTCACAGACGGCACAACGCTTCGAATTCCGATGCCGCCCTTGACGGAAGAGCGCCGTCGCGATCTGACCAAGGTTGCGGGCACCTATTCGGAAAACGCTAAGATTGCTGTTCGCAACGTTCGTCGCGACGCCATGACGACACTCAAGCGCCTCGAAAAGGACGGCGACATGAGTGAGAATGAGCAGAAAGCTCACGAGAAAGATGTTCAGTCGGCCACAGACGAATTTGTCGGTAAGATCGATGACGCTCTTACTCAAAAATCAGCAGAGATCATGCAGGTCTAGCGATCGCTGAGGCTGAAACATATCGGGGCGCAATCCCGCAGCACGTCGCCGTCATTATGGACGGGAATGGCCGCTGGGCAGAAGCGCGCCATCGCCCGCGTCGATTTGGTCATCGCGCTGGTGTGGAAACGGTCCGGCGGATTGTCGAGGATGCCTCCGAAATCGGCATTAAACATCTGACACTCTACAGTTTTTCGACTGAGAACTGGACGCGACCTCGGGCTGAAGTTGCCGCGCTTATGGCTTTGATGCGTGAATATATCGAGGCGGATCTGGCGCGTCTGTCACGCGAAGATGTTCGGATCAGAATCCTCGGAACACGGGACGGCTTGTCCAAAGATGTTCTGAAGATGATTGAAAAAGCGGAACGAGAGACCCAATCCAACCGTAGCTTTAACTTGAACATTGCGTTCAATTATGGCGGCCGGAACGAAATTCTCCGAGCGGTTCAGCGCGCGATTGCCGCGGGAGAAGATATGTCTCAGATAAGTGAAAGTCGATTTGCTGAGTTTTTTGATACGGTGGGCCAACCTGATCCGGACCTTGTGATCCGTACGAGCGGCGAAAAACGCGTCTCGAACTTTCTACTTTGGCAAGCTGCCTATGCCGAATTCGTCTTTACTGACGTTTTATGGCCAGACTTCAACCGGACCCATCTAATCGCAGCTTTGGACGAATATACAGGTCGTAATCGCCGTTTTGGTGCCTCGGACGCGACAGAGGTCGCGTAATGGCAACAAGTTCGATCAAGCCACGTTGGAGTGGCCTAGGTGCGCGTTTAATGACTGCGATAGTCGTCGTTCTCGTTTGCCTCGCGCCTTTTTACATTGGGGGGTATGTTTGGGCAGCGTTGGTCGCGGTTTTCTCTGCTCGGATGATGTATGAATGGGTCCGGATGACGGATCCCGAAGCCACGACGATTGCCTTCGTCCTCGCGATTTTAGGTCTCCTCATTTCGCTTCTTTATGCGGCACAAGGTCTGCTATTTTGGGCTATTGGGGCCATGATTGCGGTGACCATGTTCGCGGTGGCGGAGCGATTGCGGCGCGGTAATCCATTCTGGACAGCGTTGGGCCTTCCTTACGTGATTGTCCCTGCGGTCGTGATCATCTTGCTGCGCGGTACGGATATAGGGTTCGACACGCGCGGATTTACGCAGCTCATATTCATTGTTCTTGTTGTCATCGGTGCAGATGTTGGGGCCTATTTTGGCGGATCGACGATCGGTGGGCCGAAATTGGCACCCACTTTATCGCCGAACAAGACATGGTCTGGGGCAGTGTCTGGCCTGATTGCAGGCTGTATTTTGGCAATGATTGCGGGGCTTTTCATGGGCCTACCAGTTTGGTTGTCGGCTTTGTTGGCGCTTCCACTGGTTGTTCTCTCAGTCCTTGGGGATTTGGCGGAGAGCATGGTGAAACGAAAGATCGGCGTCAAAGACACAGGCACACTTCTGCCTGGCCATGGTGGGTTATTAGATCGGCTCGATAGCCTTATGGCCGCCGTTGTTGGCGGAGCCATTATCTTCATGCTGATTGGCGATCGGTGGCCAATCGGATGACGCGGTCGATTACGATTCTGGGTTCGACGGGTTCGATCGGGCTCAATACGCTTGACTTACTCGGGCGCGCTGAGCCGGGAGCCTTCAACGTTGTGGGCCTGTCAGCCAACAAGAATGTCGACTTGCTAGCGGAGCAGGCGATCCAATTTGCCGCGAAACATGTGGCCATCGCCGATGCAACGCTCGAATCCCAACTAACCGCCAAGTTGTCAGCTTATGATGTGGAAGTATTAGCGGGGCCTGATGGGCTTGTGGAACTCGCTAGACGATCCGCTGATATTACAATGGCGGCGATTGTCGGCGCAGCCGGATTAGAGCCAACTCTGGCGGCTGTAGCGCAGGGCAATACAATTGCCTTGGCCAATAAGGAATGCCTCGTTTGTGCCGGCGAAACCTTCATGGATGTGGTGAGACGGCACGGCACAACACTACTACCTGTCGACTCTGAGCATAATGCGATCTTTCAGGTGTTGGACACAGAGCGCCCAGAGGGGATCCGCAAACTGATCCTGACCGCGTCGGGCGGACCGTTTCGTGAAACGTCGATGGAGGCCTTAAAGCAAGTGTCCCGCGAAGACGCCCTCGCGCACCCCGTCTGGAGCATGGGCTCAAAAATCAGCATCGATTCTGCGACTTTGATGAATAAGGGACTAGAGTTGATTGAAGCAGCTTGGTTGTTCAACCGACCGTCATCCGAAATTGATGTCGTCGTTCATCCTCAATCCATCATTCATTCCATGGTCGAGTATGTTGACGGATCCGTGCTCTCACAAATGGGATCCCCGGACATGCGCACGCCGATTGCCTATGCCTTGGCTTGGCCGTCACGGATGGCGACACCCGTTGAGCCCCTGAATTTCGCCAGAATTGGCCAAATGACGTTCTTTGAGCCTGATCTTGAGCGATTCCCGGCCCTGCGCTTAGCTCGCGAAGCTCTTGAGGCTGGCGGTGAAGCCGCTTGCGTACTCAATGCGGCCAACGAAGTCGCTGTTGAGGCTTTCCTGCAGGGCCGCATTAGTTTCCTCGATATCGCTCGAACGTGCGAGCAGGCGCTGGATAAACTGGCTGGAACTGCCGGGTTTTCTCGCACGCCAATCGATATGCAAGCGGTTATCGGAGCGGATCAGCGCGCCCGTGCGACTGCTAATGAGCATATTGTAAACTTGTAAGCGCTTTGCAATCCGGGCAATCGCCTTGCGTGTCCGGAATCGGACGACCAAACGCAGGACATTGTGCTTACCGATATCATCTATATCTTCTTGGCCGCGCTTACCTTTTTCGGGGTAATCTCCGCGCTGATCTTCTTTCACGAGCTAGGTCACTATAGCGTTGCGCGGTTTTTCGGTATTCGGGTTGAGCGCTTCTCCATTGGGTTCGGCAGGGCTATTTATCAGCGCAAAGCGAAGTCGGGTACAAACTGGATGATCTCGCGGATTCCGCTGGGCGGGTATGTGAAGTTCGCCGGCGATGCAGGCGCAGCCTCAAATCCTGACGCCGAAGCGCTTGAGGCGATTAAAGCTGAAGAGGGCGATGTCAGCGACATTTTCCACTTTAGACCCGTTTGGCAACGCGCCCTCGTCGTTCTGGCAGGCCCTGTCGCCAATTTTGTATTGGCAGCGATCCTGTTCGCTATTGTCGTTTTATGGGTTGGGACAGTTCATCCAGAGGCGTTGATCGGGGATGTGGAAGAGGGAAGTCCAGCTGCGGCCGCAGGTGTTCAGTCCGGGGACCGTATTGTTGCCATGGATGGGCGCACCATTCGGGACTGGGTTGATATGAGCCAACATATCCAAATGCGCAGCAATACGCCGATTGAAACGGTCATTGAACGCGGATCAGAGCGCATTGAAGTGACTGTGACGCCTCGACTGATCGAAGATAAAGATTTCATCGGTGGGCGCATGACGCGTGGCCAGTTTGGGGTTCGGCTTTCATCTGATGCTGACATGGCGACCCGTCGCTACGGCCCGATTGAAGCGCTGAGTTTTGGGACCAATCAGGTTGGCACGACTATTACTGCGACGGGGCATTATATTGGCCGAATCTTTGCTGGCAAAGAAGATGGCAAACAATTGGGCAGTATTGGTCGGATTGCGACTATGGTCGGGAAGTCGACTGTTGATGTTGCGAAGGCCGAACGCCCTGTCTCAGAGAAGCTAAAAGCGTTCGCTTTGCGCATGTTGCAGCTAGGCGCCGCTATATCTGTCGCATTGGGTTTCGCGAATTTAATCCCGATCCCTATGCTGGATGGTGGACATCTCGTCTTCTATGCGTATGAAGCCATCGCCGGGAAGCCGTTGAGCCAGAAAAAGCAGGAGCTCGGTTTCAGGTTGGGGATGGCTGTGTTACTTGCGCTTTTTGTTGTCCTGACCATCAACGACATCGGCTATTTCAGAAGCTTATAACCGGACTGCCACGCATGGGACTTCTCCACACATGGACGGAACGGCGACAGCCAATGAGCCAAGCGAAGCTTTGGCTTGGTTTGGTGGTCGCCCTTTGCTTTGGAATGATGGGCGCGCCTGCCTTCGCGCAGGATGTCGGCTCGCCAACGGCTCAAGCGCCTCAAGCGCCGACCTATCAGCCTCCAACACGTATCCGGAATATTCAGGTCATTGGTAACCAGCGCGTTGAGGCCAATACGGTCGCGTCCTACCTACTGTTTGCCCCCGGTGATCCCTATTCAGAGGACCGGATCGATCTCAGCCTGAAAACGCTTTATGCAACAGGCTTATTCGCCGATGTCATCATTGACCCACGCGATGGCAATGTTCTGATCCAAGTGATTGAAAATCCGATCATCAACCGTGTGATTTTTGAAGGGAATAAGTCCCTCAAGACCGACAAGATCAATGATGAGATCACGGCAGAACCGCGTTCACTCTTCACCCGCGCTCAAGTTCAGGAAGATGTTCAGCGGATCATCGAACTTTATCGCCAGTCTGGTCGTTTTGGTGCGACTGTGGAACCAAAAGTCATCGAGCAGCCGCAAAACCGCGTCGATCTCATTTTTGAAATCTCAGAAGGCCCCGTCACTGGGATCAAGCGAATCAACTTTATCGGCAATTCCGAGTTCTCTGACCGCAAACTGCGCAAAGAAATCGTCACCGCAGAGTCGATTTGGTGGAAGCTCTTCAGCTCGAACGACAATTATGATCCAGGTCGTCTGGAATTTGATCGCGAGCAGTTGCGGACGTTTTACACAGACCGTGGTTTCGCTGATTTCAGAGTGGTGTCGGCTGTCGCAGAGCTAACGCCCGACCAAGAAGACTTCTATGTCACCTTCACATTGGATGAAGGCGGCGAATATCGTTGGGGCGACATTTCGGTTGAGACCGAGTTGGAAGCGCTCAACAAGGATTTCCTCGAACGCCTCGTCAATATTCAAGAAGGCGAAGTGTTCAACTCGTCTCAAATCGAGTCGGCGATTGACAATCTCAACTTCGCGGCTGGCACTAGCGGCTATGCCTTTGTCGATATCCAGCAGGATCTTCGCCTTGATCGGGATAGCAAAACTGTAGACCTTGTCTTCAACGTGGTTGAAGGCCCGCGCGTCTATATTGAGCGGATTGATATTGTCGGGAATACGACCACACTCGATTACGTTATTCGGCGCGAGATGGAGTTGGTTGAAGGCGACGCATTCAACCGGATTCTATTAGACCGGTCGAGAAACCGCGTTCGGGCGCTTCGCTTCTTCGAAGAAGTTGAAATTGAAGAGACACAAGGGTCTTCGCCAGATCGCGCCGTGGTCGAAGTTAGCGTTAAAGAGCAGCCCACGGGTGAGCTGTCCTTTTCTGCGGGTTTCTCTTCAGCGGACGCATTCCTCGTCGATCTATCGATCACACAACGAAACCTTCGTGGCCGTGGTCAGCTTATGCGGTTCGTTATTCGGGCCTCGTCAAATCGTCGGGAAATCGATCTCCGCTTCACTGAGCCACGCTTTTTGGGCCGAAACCTTGCCGGTAGTGTTGAGTTGTTCGACGTCATTATTGACTTCTTGGATGAAGCTGGCTTCCGCTCAACCCGTACAGGTGGTCAGGTCAGTCTCGCCTTCCCATTGACCCAGAATACAAATCTGTCGGGGCGATACTCGCTCCGATCCGAGTCGATTGAGTTTCCACAGGAAAATCAATGTGATCAAGTGTTGCAGAGTTCACTCGATAACACGCTGACGGCTCAAAACACGCAGCTTCTATCTCTCTGCCAGCAGGTTGGGGGGCGGCTCTCGTCGATCCTTGGATACACGTTTGCTTGGGATCGCCGAAACGATCCGATCACGCCGACAGGCGGCTTCGACTTCCGCTTTAGCCAAGATGTGGCCGGTGTTGGTGGTGACGTTCGCTATCTGCGGACCGATGTTCGAGGCAATTACTACAAAGGTCTGTTCCCGGGCGTTATTGCCTCTGCAGCCCTGTCTGGCGGTTATATTCGTGGCTGGGGCGGAGATCCCGTCCAAGTCAATGATCGCTACTTTAAGGGTAATTTCGAATTTCGCGGCTTCGATAATGCCGGGATTGGCCCGCGCGTTATCAACTATGTAGCCGACAGCGGTTCGACGTTGATTCCGACCGGCACTAGCGGCGGTGTTGATGGCAGACGTCAGGCTTTGGGTGGCAATCTGTTTGGCCTAGCTGCAGCGGAGGTGAGTTTTCCGGTTGGTGTTCCGCAGCTTCTGGGCTCTATTTTCATTGAGGCCGGCACAGTCGGTTTGCTGGACGAAGACTTCCAGTATAATATTGTCATCGATCCTGGCACGTCAGGACTGACGGCAGGTGCGAGTTGTGAAGGTGTGACGACAGCTAGTGTTATTTGTCAGCGCACAATCGACACACTCGATCCACGTGTCACAGCCGGGGCCAGTATTTTCTGGGAGAGCCCGTTTGGCCCGATCCGCTTCGACTTCACGCAGCCGATCGTCAAACAACCTTTTGACGACAGACAGTCGTTCCAGTTCACAACCCGTACGAGGTTCTAGAATGTTCAATTTCAAATATACTTACCGCGCAACATTGACGGCATTTGCTGGCGTTACATTGGCGGCTCTGACGAGTGTTTCGGCCTTTGCGCAGAGCACTATTCTCGTCGTTGATACGGCAAAGGTCTATAATGATAGCTCCGTTGGTCAGCACGTCACACGTCAACTCAAAACCATGGCCGAAACGACAGGCACTCAGTTGAAAGCGAAAGCCGATCCTCTGCAATCTCGCGGTAAAACGATTGAAGTCGCTGTTGATGGGAAGTCCCAGCAGCAAGTTTTGGCGGATGCTGCTCTGAAATCACAGATCCTGACCTACCAAAAAGACACCCAAGCGCTTCAGCAAGAAATGGCGATTGCGCAACGGGAATTGCAGATGACGGAAGGCAAGGCGCGTCAGCTCGTGAATGCTAAGATCAAGTCCATCATCGACCAAATTGCTAAAGAGCGGAACGCCGATGTTGTTCTTGAGCGTCAGCTTGTCATTTACGGTGAGCCTGCCGACATCACGACAACGGTCCTTGCGCGCCTTAACTCGCAAATGACGACTGTTCCCGTGACACGCGAAAGACTTCCACGCGGCTAAAACGGCACCCGACAATTGGTCGGTTACCTGCTGACACGCGACGTGTTTTGAGGGGCGGTCATCCGCCCCTTATCCATTTTATATGATCGACACGCGCTTTTATTCCCTGCGAGAAGCCGACATGACCGTGTCGGAACTCTGCGTTAGACTGGATCTGACGCCGCCTGAGGGTAGCTTTGGCGAAGAGAAGATATGTCAGCCATCATCTTTGGCTGAATCTAAACCGTTCGATATCACTTTTTTAGATAGTCGCCGAAATGTCGGCGCACTTGAAACCGCTAAGGCTTCGGCTTGCTTCGTTACAGCTAGCCTGTCCGAAGCCGTTGCGGCACGCAATATTATACCGATCATCTGTAAACTACCGAAATACCATCTGGCTCGTTCGACAGACATTTTGGTGGACTGTGCCGAAACTCCAACCAAGATCGCTTCAACGGCAAAGATACATCCGTCTGTGCACATCGGACCGGGGGTCACGATCGGCGATAACACCGTTATCGGTCCCAATACAGTCATCGAAAACGCGGTTATCGGAGATAACGTCAATATTGGGGCATGTACTGTTGTCGGTGGTGCTGGCTTTGGTGTTGTGGTGGGGCCTGACGGCTCCATTCTTCCGGTTCCTCATGTAGGTCGTGTTGTGATCGGCGATAGAGTCGGAATTGGGTCCAACGTTTGTATCGATCGGGGGCAGCTTGGAGACACGACGATTGGGGATGACTGCCAAATCGACAATTTGGTCCAGATTGCTCATAACTGCGTGCTAGAGCGAGGTTGCCTCTTGGCCGGGCGCGTGGGTCTGTCTGGATCATGCCACATTGGAGAAGGCGTCATGATGGGCGGGAGTGCGGGTCTTGCTGACCATATCACAGTTGGTGCGGGTGCGCGTCTCGCGGCATTCGCGGGTGTTATGCATGATGTTCCGGCGGGTGAGACTTGGTCGGGGATTCCAGCTATGCCAATACGTGAGCATATGAAGATTGTGGCCCAAGCGAAACGCGCATTGAAAAAATGACCCATAGATTCCCAATTGAAAAGGCGCAGGTGTCCGAGTTGTTGCCGCACGGCCCGCCCGCCATGTTGGTTGATCGGGTGCTCTCATTTGATGGAAAAGCCACGCACGCTCAGGTTCATATTTCGCCTGAGTGGGATGTCTTTCGTGGGCATTTCCCAGATCGGCCTATTTTACCAGGTGTTCTCATGATCGAAATGGTCGCTCAGACTGGGGCGTTGATTGGTGTCCTTGGCGGAATGGTCAAAGACGATGCGTTTCTGGCATTTACTGGGATTGATAAAGCGCGTTTTCGCCGTCCAGTCGTTCCTGGGGAGACACTCGATTTGCATGCCGAGCTCATCGATGTTCGTCGAAATATTTATCGGTTTAAAGGGCGCGCCGAATGTAATGGCGTCAGAGCTTTAAGCGTCGAGTTTCTTGCCAGTCCACTGACTTATGACCTGTAAATTATGACGGCTCTCATTCATCCGACATCGATCGTCGATCCCGCCGCAAAGTTGGGTGACAATGTTGAGGTTGGTCCGTTTTGTACGGTCGGTCCATCCGTTGAACTGGGCGACCGGACAAAATTGGTCAGCCATGTCACGCTTGATGGTCATACGAAGATCGGGGCGGACTGTCTGCTCTACCCCCAAGTCTCAATGGGATACCCGCCGCAGGACTTCAAACATAAGGGTAAAGCCAAGATCGGCATCGAGATCGGAGATCGCTGCACGTTCCGAGAGATGGTCAATATCCATCCTGGAACCGATGTCGGCAAACCTGTGACCCGTATCGGGACCGATTGCTATTTCATGGTTGGCTCTCACATCGCGCATGAATGTCAGGTCGGTCATCATGTGACGTTGTCAAACTATGCGCAGGTCGGCGGGAATGTAACGATTGGCGATTATGTGACGCTTGGCGGCGTGTGTGCCGTTCATCAACATACGCGTATTGGCCATTACGCCTTTATTGCTGGGATGGCCTTGGTGACCAATGATGTCATTCCTTATGGCCTTGTTATGGGAAATGCTGCGCAGCTTCAAGGTTTGAACATTGTTGGCCTGAAGCGCCGAGGGTTCGACCGATCTCAAATTCACCGGATGCGTGCCGCATATCGGCAATTATTTGCCTATGAAGGAACGCTCGCAGAACGGATTGAGGACGCAACACGGCTTTATGCAGATGAGCCACTCGTGATGGAAATTATCGCGTTTATCCAAGCACAAAGTAGCGGACGTAACCTGACCATGCCGGATATGCGGCGATAGTCATGTCCAAAACACGCCATGTTGGCTTGATCGCAGGAGGCGGAGATCTCCCTCTCTATGTCGCTCAGTCCTTACGTCAAAGCGAAACAGAGCTGACGATCATCGAGATTGACCCAGACTCCAAACCGGGTCGGTTTTCTAACTCACAGAGGTTTCCTCTGGCGAAATTCGGCAAGATCATGAAAGTTTTGGAGAAAGCGCGGATTACCCATGTCTGCCTCGCCGGTACAGTCGGGCGTCCAGATTTCTCTAACTTCAAACCAGATATGAGTGCCATGCGCTATTTGCCGGGCACATTGGTTGCGGCTAAATCCGGGGATGATGCCTTACTCCGACATGTCTTAGGCATTTTCGAATCCCGAGGATTTGAAATCGTGTCTGCTCAGGATCTTTGCCAAACCCTTCTTCTGCGCGATGGTCCTCTTGGCCTCCATTCTATGTCTAAAGATCATCGCGAGGATGCTCAGCGCGCGATGGAGATCGCGGAATTCATTGGGGAGAAGGATATCGGGCAGGGGGCTGTCGTCGCAGATGGTGTTGTGCTGGCCGTGGAGGCCCAGGAAGGCACGGACGCTATGTTGGAACGCGTGGCAACGCTCCCTGACGCGCTGCGTGGGAATCCCGTCCAACGTATCGGTGTGCTCGCCAAGCGGGTCAAGCCCGGTCAAGACAGCCGCGTTGACCTTCCAACGATCGGACCTCGGACAATCGAGCTTGCAGCGCATGCTGGATTGGCAGGCATTATTGCTGATGCTGGCGAAGCCTTTGTGATCGACCGGGCCGAGACGATCCGTCTGGCCGATGAACATGGCGTGTTTATTGTTGGCCTGCCGAAGAGAACGTCCCGTGGATCGGCCTGATATTTTTATCTTGGCGGCGGAGCCATCTGGCGATCAATTGGGTGCAGGATTAGCGCACGCGCTCAATCGTAAAAACCCGAATTTAAAACTCTACGCTATTGGCGGGTCAGCCCTAAAAGAGGCCGGTCTCGAGAGTCGAATGGACATAGATGGCTTGGCGATTCTCGGCTTTGTCGAAGGCCTGAAAGCCTATGGATTCGTGCTCAAGAAGGTTCGTGAAGCTACTGAGATAATTATGAAAACTAACCCTCGATCTGTCGTCCTGATCGATAGTTGGGGGTTCATGGTCCGCATTGCGAAGGCTCTGAAAGCGCGTGGTTATACGGGTCACATTATAAAATATGTCGCGCCTCAAGTGTGGGCCATGCGCTCTGGTCGGGCAAAAATCCTCGCGCGTTATGTTGATCATTTGCTATCGACACAGCCTATGGACGCGCCATTTTTTGAAGTAGCCGGATTACCTCAAACCTTCGTTGGCAATCCCGTTCTGGATACAGACTACTCGGCCGGTGACCGTTTAGCCTTTCTCTCACGTCATAACCTTAAATCGACTGCGATGACAGTTGGGTTCTTTTTCGGCAGTCGCCCGTCTGAAATCGAACGCGTCGGACCGGCACTCATTTTGGCCCATGATAGGCTGAGTGCTGAATACCCAGATATGCAAGCGCTTTGTGTGATCGCCGATCCAGTCCGGCATCTTGTGGAGCCACAACTAGAGGGGCGGGACGTTCACCTGATCGATCAAGATGAGCTAATCGACGCGATGTCAGTGATGGACGGGGCGATGGCCTGCTCTGGAACGATTACGACCCAACTTGCCGCAGCCGGTGTACCCACGTCGGTGCTCTATAGGCTTTCGCCCTTGACCTATGTTGTCGCCAGTCGGCTATTTAAGCCGCCCTTCTTCTCCCTGGTCAATATTTCGGCGGTTGCAAGCGATCCCGATCTGGAGGATCCGTTGATGCCCGAATTCGTTCAAGACGACATCATGACGGACGCGCCTAGCCAGGCTTTAATCGAGATCATTGGAAACCCCGGCATGGCAGAGGCCGTACGTGAAGCGCTGAAACACGAAACCCGACGCATGGGCGCCGGGTCTGGAAGTGCGTCTGACCGAGCGGCCGACGCGATTATGTCAATTTTAGCTTAGCGGTTTGCCATCGGAACATAGTCCCGTTCAGTTGCGCCAGTATAGAGCTGACGGGGACGACCAATGCGTTGGCTTGGGTCTTCCAACATCTCGTTCCATTGGCTGATCCAACCCGTTGTGCGGGCAAGAGCAAAGAGAACCGTGAACATGTCAGTCGGGAAGCCCAGAGCCGACAGCACGATGCCCGAATAGAAGTCGACATTCGGGTAAAGACCGCGCTTAACGAAATAGTCTTCGTTCGTGGCAATCTTTTCGAGTTCCATTGCGACTTCAAGAACAGGATTATTGATACCCAGTTCGCCGAGCACTTCGTGTGTCGTCTTACGCATCACGGTCGCGCGTGGGTCCGTCGCTTTGTAAACGCGGTGGCCAAAGCCCATCAGGCGGAACGGATCTGACTTATCTTTGGCGCGGGCGATATATTCGGGGATGCGATCAACCGTGCCAATTTCACGTAGCATATTGAGGGCGGCCTCATTGGCGCCGCCATGGCTCGGTCCCCATAGGCAGGCAATACCAGCCGCGATACACGCATAGGGGTTAGCCCCCGATGAGCCAGCCAGTCGGACGGTCGATGTCGACGCATTCTGTTCGTGATCGGCATGCAAAATGAAGATCTTGTCCATGGCCTTTTCAATGACCGGATTGAGCACATAGGGTTCGGCCGGGACAGCGAAACACATCCGCAGGAAATTGCCTGCATAGGACAGCGAATTATCCGGATACATATGCGGCTGTCCGATACGGTATTTGTAGCAACGCGCCGCGAGTGTCGGAATCTTGGCAATGAGGCGGTGGATCGCAATGTTGCGAGCCTCATCTTCGGTTGTGTGCTGATCATCGTGATAAAAGCCGGACAAACCGCCAACTGTGCCTGTCAGCATCGCCATAGGATGGGAATCACGGCGGAAGCCATGAAAGAAGCTTTCCACCTTGTCGTGCAACATTGTGTGATTGGTGATTGTGTTGTTGAAGGTCTTGAACTCGCCTTCGCTGGGCAGGTTGCCGTTGATCAGCAGATAAGCCACTTCAAGGAAGGTCGATTGCTCAGCGAGTTGTTCAATCGGGTAGCCGCGATAGAGAAGCTGGCCCTTGCCGCCGTCAATAAACGTGATCTGGGATTCGGTCGAGCAGGTCGAGGTGTAACCAGGGTCGAATGTGAAATGCCCAGTGTTCTTGGACAGAGTACGAATATCGATCGCCGGTTGACCCATCGTGCCTGACAGGACGGGGAATTCCACACCCTTGCCACCTTCGATGGAAATTGTTGAGTTGCCTGTCTGCTTGACTTTGTTTTCCATAATTCTCTTCAATTCAGCCCATAAGGGGCGTTGCATCTTTGATACGACCGAGTGTTTCCGTCCGGCCCAAAAAGGCCAGAACTTCGTGCAAATCGGGCGAGGGGGCTCCAGCGGTGAGAGCGGCCCTTACGGGCGCGCCAATCTTACCAAAGCCTATCTCTTGATCAGCGACGAAGTCCGCAAGAACCGTTTGCAACCTGTCTGCCGTCCACGAGGCATCTTCTAAGGATTCTAGCTGAAATGTCAAAGCGGCGACGAGAGCTGCCGTGCCGTCTCGGCGTAACGATTTCGCTGTTTTTCCTGTGATTTCAAGCGGGCGAACGTCAAATAGATAGGCCGCATTATGAGCGAGTTCGACAAGGGTTTTTGAGCGAGGCCGCAGCGTTGGCAGGGCATGCGCAACCCGCTCCCGAACTTGATCAGACAAACCATTGCCCGCTTCAGCTTGGAGAAAGGGTTCGGCGGCAGTGAGCAGGGCGTCTGCGGACAGCTCTGCGATATGCTGAGCATTAATGTGATCCATCTTGTCGAAATCGAGCCGAGATGGCGCCGCATTAATACCCTCTAAGGTGAAGGCTTGGGCAATATCTTCGTCGTTGAGAAAGATTTCCTGATCACCATGCGCCCAACCTAGCTTCACGAGATAATTGCGAAGGCCCGACGCGAGATACCCCATATCGCGGTAAGCTTCGGCTCCGAGTGAGCCGTGGCGTTTGGAGAGTTTCTTCCCGTCCGGGCCGTGAATTAGCGGGACATGCGCCCACACGGGGACGTCCCAGCCTAACGCATCATAGAGTTGCTGCTGACGGCCTGCATTGATCAGGTGGTCGTCGCCCCGGATGACATGAGTGATGCCGATATCGTGATCATCAACCACGACAGCCAGCATATAGGTTGGCGTTCCGTCCGCCCGCAGCAAAACTAGGTCGTCAAAATTTGTGTTGTCCCAGACGATATCACCCTGAACGGCGTCCTTTATAGAGGTGGAGCCATCGGGGACACGAAAGCGCACGACGAACTCACCTGCACCATCTTGACCATCGCGATAGGGAGAGCGGAAGGCTGTGCCAGCCTCTCTGGCCTTCGCGCGCTGAGCCTCAAGCTCATCGCCGCTGAGATAACACTTAAAGGCTGCGCCATTATCGAGAAGTCTTTTCGCGGCGTCAGTATGCGCCGCTTGGTTTTGGCTCTGAAAGACAATTTCGCCTTCATGGTGAACGCCCAGCCAGTCGAGTCCGTCAATGATTGCTTGTGTCGCGGCGTCTGTGGAACGCGCCTTGTCCGTATCCTCGATCCGGAGCAGCATTTCGCCGCCCATATGATCGGCGAAATAACGATTGAACAAAGCCGTCCGCGCTCCTCCAATGTGGAGAAAGCCAGTTGGGGATGGGGCAAAACGCGTGCGGATAGGACGGGTCATTTAGAGGTTCTCTAGCAAGGCGCTTGTGTCATTCGCCAGAGCGCGCTCTATGCAAGATCATGGTCGATTTTGGAAGCCATTTTGCCGGAGTGTCCGCAGCGAAGGATAGATCTCGCTGGGCTGAGCGCCTCGGTGCGGCTCTCTCATTCGAGACAGCCATCATCGCGTTTGGCATAGGTATCGCGACATATTTTGCTTGGCCAACTGAACCCAACATCATTGTGTCCCTTTTGTCGGTCGGCATCGTTACGATCTTTGCATCGAGACTAAGCTACCCTTGGGCGGGAACTGTTGCGATGTTTGCGGTCCTACTCTTCGGGTTCGCTTGGTCGGCGGCTCACACACAGTTAATGTCGCCTAACCCGGTCGCGTTCGAACAAAGGATGACGGTCAATGGATGGGTATCGCGCGTCGAGACCGGCGGACGAATGCGGCGCCTTTCCATAGAGGTCGCCAGTGTTGACCCCGTTCCTGAGACAGGCGTGCCGTCCAAAGTCAGAATCCGGGTGGGTCGAAACTTCTCCGACTTACAGGTGGTTGAGGGTATCCGTGTCGATGCCGTCATCGGGCCTATGCCGGGGCCTGCCGTCCCACATGGATATGATCCTGGACGGCGCGCCTTTTTTGATGGGCTCGCTGGCACGGGCTTTGCCATTTCGGACGCTCAAACGTTCGAGCCTGACTTATCTCGTCTTGATAAGGTCAAAGCGAACGTCGCTTTGACGCGTCACCGGATTGCGGATCGGGTACTCAAGGCATCACCGGAGGCGACGGCGGGTCTGCAAGCGGCGCTGCTGACGGGTATCCGCGACAACATTCCCGATGAACAAACTGACAATCTCAGAGCGTCTGGTTTAGCTCATATACTGGCGATTTCAGGGCTACATATGGGGATGGTCGCCTTTGGCGTTTATGTCGTCGCATCCATGCTGCTCGCGGCCATTCAACGCCTGTCTCGCGGGCGAGACGTGCGCAAAATCGCGGCTATGATCGGCATTCTCGCAGCGACGGTCTATTTACTACTGTCAGGCGCGTCGGTCGCAACCCAGCGCGCTTACATCATGGTCACGATAGCCTTTCTCGCCGTCATTCTTGACCGTCGTGTCCTGAGCCTACGGTCTGTCGCTGTGGCGGCTCTCCTGACGCTCATCATTCGTCCTGAGGCCCTGCTTAGCGTTGGGTTTCAAATGTCCTTTTCTGCTGTGGCCGCCATGGTGGTTATCTTCCGCGCGTGGCAGGATTATCGTCCGCGCCGGCGAAACCAGGGTTTGCGAGATAGGATTACGAGCTTTTACGGTTCCCTGTTTGGCACCAGCTTGATTGCGGGCTTTGCGACGGGTGGATTTGCCCTGCTCCATTTCGGTCGGATCGCGCAATATGGGCTGCTGGCCAATATGGCTGCCATGACCGTGTTTCCGATCGTCATGGCGCTGGGTATCTTATCGCTGATCGTCATGCCATTCGGCGCGGAGGCCTTGCCTCTGCTCGCCATGAGCAAAGCGATCAGCTTTATGCTGCTGGTCGCGGATTGGGTGAGCGGGTTACCGGGGGCGGTCGGAACGGTGAAAGCCAGCCAGCCCTGGGTGATCGCGCTTTACGGTTTTGGCTTTGCCTGCGCCTGTTTTGGCACGCGTCGCAGCGCAGCCGTCGGAATTCTGACCATGCTCATCGCCTTCGCATTCTGGGCGTTGGCCCCGACCTACGATCTGCGCATCAATGAGGATGGCCGTGTCAGCCTTCTAACAGCAAGTGGCGGTGTCACTACATCACTCCGCGCGGATCGATATGGCCGCGACCAATTTGCCCGCGCGAGTGGCGTCTCAGGGGTTGAATGGACGGATTATCGCGACGTGCTGGCGCAGTGTGATGTTCTGGCCTGCCGGTTTACGGTGATGGGTTCGACAATCTCGGTCATCGAAGAGCCCTCCGAAGTGCCAGAAGCATGCACGGATAGTGGTCTGGTGATCTTGCCATCTCGGCGGGCTGGGCCTGTAGCCAAGCGGGCCTGTGAAGCTCTGTTGATTGATAGCGAAAGCCTCCGTCAGAGCGGAGGCCTGCATTTGCGTCTAGGTGAGCCTATTCGGCTGACACCCATAAGCTCAGACACACGGCGAACACGGCCTTGGGGCCGCGGTGCGTGAGTTATTGGTAGTTGCGGACGAGCCCGACGAGTACTCCTTGAACCTCGACACGATCCGGGCCGAAGCTCCGGGTCGGGAAATCCGGATTGTCGGCAATAAGCTCGACCATGCCGTCGCGTGTATAAATCCGTTTGAGCGTCGCTTCTTCTTGATCAACAAGGGCGACGACAATTTCATTGTTGCGAGCGGTATTGGTCTTACGAACGACAACAACGTCACCATCCATAATACCGGCACCCGTCATCGACTCGCCTTCGATTTCGAGCGCGTAATGATCGCCATTCCCAAGCATGCTGGGGGGAACAGCCATGAGGTTGTAGGAATCCTCAATCGCTGAAATGGGCAGACCAGCCGCGATTTTGCCAACAAAGGGAATCTCGAAACTGTCATTGGCAGGGATGGGCGCTAACGGTTCGTCTCTCTGTAAGCCTTCCGGCATTTTGATAACTTCGAGCGCGCGGGCTTTGTTCGGTAGACGCCTGACAAATCCGCGTTCTTCCAAAGCCGTGATCAGGCGGTGGATGCCGGACTTTGACGCCAAGCCCAGTTCATCCTTCATTTCATCATAGGAGGGGGGAACGCCAACCGCGTGGATGCGGGTGTCGATCAACAGGAGCAAGTCTCTTTGCTTCTTGGTCAGCATGACAATATCCTTGAACAAACTAGCAACATTCCGATCTGTTCCACAAATGTTCCGATTCTGTCAAGGAAAGGTTTATCGGCCTCTCAGGGCACGCGTGGCGGCTTCAACGTCAGTCTGACGCATCAAGCTCTCCCCAATGAGGTGAGCCTGCGCGCCTGCAGCCGCGAGCCGATCAATATCGTCGCGTGTGAAAATGCCACTCTCAGCGACGAGCAAGGCGCCGGACGGCACAAACGGCGCGAGCCGTTCAAACGTTGCAAGCGTTGTATCGAATGTGCGCAGATCGCGATTATTGACCCCGATCATTGTCGCGCCGAGATCAATCGCCCGCTGGAGTTCGCTTTCATCATGCGTTTCGACCAGCACATCCATGCCGAGCTGTTCGGCTTCGTCAATCAGGCGTTTGGAGACTGTGTCGTCCGTCATGGCGAGGATGACTAAAATCGCGTCCGCCCCCATAGCCCGCGCTTCGCGCACCTGAAGGGGGTCGATCATGAAATCCTTGCGAAGCAGGGGTAAGTCAGTCGCGTTTCGAACCTCGGCGAAAATGACTTTGCTACCCTGAAATCCCGGACCATCTGTTAAAACAGACAGACAGGCCGCCCCACCGGATTGGTAAGCGCGTGCTATGTTGGCAGGATCGAAGTCTTCTCTGATGATGCCTTTGCTGGGTGAGGCTTTTTTGACTTCACAGATCAGCGCGGGCGAGGGGCCGTTGGTTAGATGGTTTTGAAAGCCGAGGGGTGTGGACACAGTCTTCAGCGTTGCCTCAACCCAATTGCGATCAATCTCGGCGACTTCGTCAACCTTATAGGCGGCGATCTTGGCCAGAATGTCGGGCACATCCATCATGCGTTGGTGGAAGTGACGAGGGCCGCTAGCGTGTCACGCGCTTTGAAGCTGTCGATCGCCTGAGTAGCGAGATCGATCCCGGCAGGAATATCGGCCGCAATGCCAGCAATCATGAGCGCTGCGCCCGCGTTTAGAACGACGATGTCGCGATAATCGCTGAATTGACCATTGAGCAAATCCGTCAGAGCCTCGGCGTTTTGGGTCGGTTCGCCACCGCGTAAGCTATCCAGTGTAGCCATTTCAAAGCCGTAGCTCTGCGGTGAGACGGTGAACTCACGAATATCTGCCCCTTTGACTTCGGTAACGGAGGTCGGCCCTGTCGTGGTAATTTCGTCCATGCCGTCATGGCCATGCACGACCCAAACGTGATCGACGCTGATGTCTCTCAACGCTTCAGCCATTGGGCGACGCCATTGGTCGTCACAAACCCCCAACAGCATCCTCTTCGCGCCCGCCGGATTGCTCATCGGTCCCAGCATGTTGAACAGCGTCCGGATACCGAGCGCTTTTCGCGCAGGTCCGACATGGCGCATGGCGGGGTGGTGGTTCGGTGCGAAGAGAAAGCCCAAACCGACCGTCTCAATGATCTCCGCCGTTCTCTCAGGAGACACGGCGAGATTGACCCCAAGCTCAGAGAGTGTGTCGGCCGTTCCGGTTAGAGAGGACGCGGCGCGGTTGCCGTGCTTGGCCACTTTGGCTCCGGCGGCGGCGCAGACAATCGCTGTCGCTGTCGAGATAGATAGCGTGTGAAGCCCCGTTCCGCCTGTTCCAACAATGTCGATCACGTCACTTGATAGGTGAACAGGGATCATGTTGGCGCGCATGACTTCGGTTCCAACCCGAACCTCACGTGCAGTAAGTCCAATCATTTCAAGACCCAAAAGCAACGCGCTAATCTGTTCTGATTGGGCCTCTCCGGCCAGTATTGTGCTCAAAGCGGCCTGTAATTGATCCGCGCTCGGTCGTTCGTTCCGGCTCAGCGTCCGCAGAATGTCTGCATCGAAACTCATCGCAGCTCAGCAATATCGAGGAATTTTGCGATTAGCGCGTGACCGTTTTCCGACGCGATGCTCTCGGGGTGGAATTGCAGGCCATGGATAGGGCGAGTCGCGTGGCGAAAGCCCATAATCTCACCATCTTCAGTCCATCCATTGACGAGTAGCTCGCCCGGCAGGCTGTCGCGCTCGACGGCGAGGCTATGATAGCGCGTTGCTTCAAACGGGCTATCTAGCCCTTCAAACAGACCCGTGCCGTCATGTAGAACCGGCGACGTCTTACCGTGCATGATCTCTTTGGCCTGAATAACGTGCCCGCCAAAGGCTTGTCCCATGGCTTGCTGACCTAAGCAGATGCCCAGCATCGGGAGTTGGTCAGGGGCTTTGCGAATAAGGTCGAGACAAATGCCGGCCTCGTCAGGCGTGCGAGGGCCGGGAGAGAGCAGAATTGCCTTCGCGCCCGAGTTGAGAGCGTCCTCGACGCTTAACTCATCATTGCGCACAACCTTAGTCTCCGCGCCCAGCTCTTGCGCGTAGTGGACGAGGTTGAAGGTAAAGCTGTCGTAATTGTCGATGACGAGGAGCATTACTCGCTCGCGCGCTCCTTAAGCCACTTTTCCAGCCAATGGATATTGTAATCGCCTGATTGGAACTCTGGATCCTCAATCAAGGCTTCATGCAGCGCCTTATTGGTTGTGATGCCGGAGATGACCATCTCACCCAAGGCACGGCGTAGGCGTAAGATTGCGCCCTCGCGCGTATGGCCCCAAACGATCAGTTTGCCGACCAGACTGTCATAGTGTGGTGGCACAGAATATCCGGTGTAGAGGCCTGAATCCATACGTGTATTCATCCCACCGGGCGCATGGAAGTCTTCGACCTTGCCGGGTGAGGGCGCGAAGGTGAAGGGATGTTCGGCATTGATACGGCACTCGATGGAATGGCCATTAAACTTGATGTCGGCTTGCTTGTAATTAAGCGCTAGCCCATCCGCGACACGGATTTGTTCGCGGACGAGGTCGATGCCAGTGATTTCTTCCGTGACCGGGTGTTCGACCTGCAGTCGAGTGTTCATCTCGATGAAGAAGAATTCGCCATTCTCATAGAGATATTCAACGGTTCCAGCGCCGCGATAACCGATCGCTTTGATGGCTTTCGCTGTAATATTGCCGATTTCGGTGCGCTCCTTCTGGGTCAGAACGGGAGAAGGGGCTTCTTCGAGAACTTTTTGATTGCGGCGCTGTAGCGAGCAATCTCGTTCGCCCAAATGCACGACATTGCCATGTGTATCGGCGAGGACTTGGATTTCGATATGGCGCGGACCTTTGAGGTAGCGTTCCAGATACACCGCGCCGTTCCCGAAGGCCGCTTCGGCCTCGGTTTGGGCCGAGCGTAGGGCTTCGTCCAGATCGGCTTCGGTTTCAGCCAGCCGCATCCCGCGACCGCCGCCACCTGCAGAGGCTTTGATCAAGACAGGAAAACCGATTTCTTTCGCGATTTCCTTCGCTTCGGCGAAGTCATGAACTTCGCCGTCACTGCCGGGTACAACCGGGATGCCAGCCGCAGCCACAGTCGCTTTGGCGGTGATTTTGTCGCCCATAATGCGGATATGCTCCGCCGTCGGGCCAATAAAGGTCAGGCCGTGCGCTTCAACGATTTCAGCGAATCGTGCATTTTCTGACAAAAATCCGTAGCCGGGGTGAACAGCGTCTGCGCCCGTGATCTCGCACGCTGCAATGATCGCTGGGATGTTGAGGTAGCTATCTGTGCTGGAGGGTGGGCCGACGCAGACGGATTCGTCTGCCAAGCGTACATGCATCGCGTCTTTATCCGCTGTGGAATGGACCGCCACGGATGACAGGCCCATTTCCTTACAGGCACGGTGGATGCGAAGGGCGATTTCGCCGCGATTGGCAATGAGGATCTTGCTGATCATCGGTGGAACAGCCCTAATCGATTAAGAACAGCGAATCGCCGAACTCGACGGGAGAGACGTCTTCAATGAAGACGGCGGATAGAGTGCCGGATTTCGGGGCTGTGATTGAGTTGAACGTTTTCATGGCTTCGACCAGCATGATGGTGTCGCCTTCTTTCACCTTAGACCCGATTTCTGCGAACAGATCGGCATCTGGTGAGGGGCGTAGATAGCAAGTGCCGACCATAGGCGATGTTACCGCATCTGGATGATCTTGTTTCGGCGCTGCCGTAGGCATGGGGGCTGCGGCTGCGGGAGCCGCGCTGGCAGCAGGGGCTGCAGCTGGCGCGGCCATAGGGGTGCCAGCCATAATATGCTGTGTGGTCGGCCCGCCATTTTTAGAGACCCTTATCTTCAGGTCTCCCTTTTTCATTTCGATTTCTGTGAGCTCACTGCCTTCGAGAACTTTCGCAAGTTCCTTGATGAGAGTGAGGTCTGTATTGCCCTTGGTAGTCGCCATGGGTGTCTCCGTCGAAAATTATCCGCTCGCCTTAGCGAGATTTAACGCAGCTTGCAGCCCTAAAAGATAGGACTCTGCACCAAAGCCGCTAATCGTGCCAACAGCAGCCTCTGAAACAAAGGACCGACGTCGAAAACTTTCCCGCGCAGCGGGCTGTGAGAGGTGGATCTCAATTGCAGGAATGCCAACGGCTTTCAACGCATCGTACAGCGCGACTGATGTGTGCGTGTAGGCGGCTGGATTGATGATGATGACATCGGCGTCTCGACCTGCTTCTTGAATGAAATCAACCAATTCGCCTTCAATGTTTGACTGCTTGAACGTAATATTGGCTTGCGGCGCAGCGTCCCGACACAGGGTTTCAATGTCGGCCAAGGTTTGCGACCCATAAATCTCAGGCTCTCTTGTACCAAGCAGATTAAGATTCGGGCCGTTGATGATGTGGATGGCTTTCGGCATTGGGTCCTTTGCGCAAGCAAGAGCTGCGTGTTAACGCCCGGCTCGCATTTCAACAAGCGGTCAGTCAAAGACCAGTCACGGTAAGGCGATGCATCTCATTATAAACGGCGAAGATCATGACGACCTTCCGGACGGATTAACCGTTGCGATGCTGATCGCTCATCTGGGATTGCCGGAACGTAAAATTGCCATTGAGCGCAATCTCGAAGTCATTCCCAAAAGTACATTTGGCGAGGTGATTCTCAACGATCACGATAAACTCGAGATCATCCACTTCATCGGAGGCGGCTAAGTGCCTGAAACTTATACCGACAATCTAATCGTTGCGGGACGGACTTTTCAGTCGCGTCTGATTATTGGCACGGGCAAGTATGCTGATTATCAGCAGAATGCCGATGCTCTCGCAGCGTCTGGCGCTGATATTGTGACTGTCGCTGTCCGGCGCGTGAACTTGTCAGATGCGTCCGCGCCCATGCTGGCCGACTTCATCGACCCTGAAAAAACAACCTATCTGCCCAATACGGCGGGCTGTTTTACGGGCGAAGATGCGATCCGGACGCTCCGACTCGCCAGAGAAGCGGGCGGTTGGGATTTAGTGAAGCTGGAGGTGCTGTCAGATCCGAAACATCTCTATCCCGATATGGAAGAGACGCTTCGCGCCATGAAATTGCTGAAGGAAGACGGGTTTGAGGTCATGGTCTATTGCAGCGATGACCCTGTATTTGCGCGTAAACTCGAAGATTTGGGGGCTGCCGCGATTATGCCCTTGGGCGCACCGATCGGATCAGGGCTGGGCATCCAAAATCCCGTTAATATCCGGCTGATTATCGAACAGTCCTCCGTGCCTGTCATTGTCGATGCAGGGGTCGGGACAGCGTCTGACGCGACGGTGGCCATGGAACTGGGCTGTGACGGTGTTTTGATGAATACGGCCATCGCCGAGGCCAAAGACCCAGTCAGAATGGCACGCGCCATGAAACATGCGGTTATTGCGGGTCGAGAGGCCTATCTGGCCGGACGGATGCCAAAGAAACTTTATGCCGATCCAAGTTCGCCATTGGCCGGCCTTATTTAAGCTGAATGTTGTCTAAGGCTGCTTCAATCTAGAGCCCGGCTAGGAGAAGGAAGTTACATGTCTATTGCACCGAGTCGCAAAGAACTGCGTTTACTCGCCGCGACAACATCTCGAATCGCCGCCTTGACCCTTATTGGTCTGTCCCTTGTAGCCTGTGCATCGACGAAGGATCGGGGCTCCTTTCAGGGTGCAGAAACGCGGGACGTACAATCGGCGATGGCGTCGCCCGTCAACGACATTGGTTTGAATGATATTGAAATCCCTGAATATCTGGTTTCGATGACAAACCCATATGCAAATACCCCGTCAAGTTGCGACGCGATCAAAGCCGATCTGGCCACGTTGAACGCTTTGCTCGGTTCTGATCTGGATATCCCCGAAGATGAAGCCGTTCGCCGTGAACAAACAGCTTTGAATGCGACCTCGTCCACCATTGGCAGCGTGTTGATTCCTTTTCGCGGTGTGGTTCGCGCCATTTCCGGTGCGGCTGGAAATGAGCGTGATGCGCGGCAGGCTTACGAACGCGGTCTGGTCCGGCGCGCTTATATCAAAGGTATGGCCCGACAGATGAACTGCTCACTGCCAACTAACCGTCCATCTCGGGACGTGCCGATTGTTTATCACCATGTGACTGGCAAAATGTAACGGGCAGACATTGAGGCTGGAAACCGCCGCCTGTCCGGTTTATGGCCCGGCGGTCTGATTGACGTCCATCCGCCTACTGCGAAGTCTCTATGTCCACCGTCCTGCTTGTTATCCTTCTCATCCTCTCGGTCATCATGACCGGACTGATCCTGATTCAGCGCTCCGAAGGCGGTGCACTGGGTATTGGCGGCGGCGGTGGTGGCGGAGGCGGTGGCTTTATGTCGGGTCGTGCGGCGACGACATCTGTTGCGCGGATGACAGCGATCCTCGGTACAATCTTTCTCATCCTGTCTCTTTTGCTCTCAGTCGTATTTGCGCTCGAAAATAATGACAGTGGTGCGTTAGATAATGTGGACAACGAAGTTGGTGGCTTGACCTCACCCGCCGAGTCGTCCGATGAGACAACCCCGTTGGAAGAGCCTGCGACAACTCCTGCGGACCCCACCGACACTGACGAGTAAACGCCACTGGTGAGAACGCGATCGTGCGTCCTTTGCTGGGCGTCGGGATATTGTGTTGATGGCCAAACAGCCTCGCTATATTTTTATTACAGGCGGAGTCGTGTCGTCGCTGGGCAAGGGCCTGGCGTCAGCGGCATTAGGCGCACTGCTGCAGGCGCGCGGCTATAACGTCCGCCTGCGCAAGCTGGATCCATATCTGAATGTCGACCCAGGCACGATGAGCCCCTATCAGCACGGCGAAGTCTATGTGACGGATGATGGTGCTGAGACGGATCTCGACCTTGGTCACTATGAGCGTTTTACGGGTGTGTCCGCGACGCAGGGCGACAATATCACGACAGGGCGGATCTATTCCGACATCATCGCCAAAGAGCGCCGTGGCGACTATCTCGGTGCGACTGTACAGGTGATTCCGCATGTAACCAATGAAATCAAAGACTTCGTTCTGTCTGATGCAGGCGATGTTGATTTTGTTTTATGCGAAGTTGGCGGCACGGTTGGTGATATTGAAGGCCTGCCTTTCTTCGAAGCCTTACGCCAACTGGGCCAAGAATTGCCGCGCGGCCAATGCTGTTTCCTTCACGTGACGCTGCTGCCTTACATTGCCGTGGCGGGCGAAATGAAGACAAAGCCGACGCAGCACTCGGTCAAAGAGCTCCGCTCCATCGGCATCCAGCCGGATATTTTGCTGTGTCGTAGCGAGCGCGAGATCCCGAAAACTGAGCGTCAGAAGATCGCTCGTTTTTGTAATGTCCGTGAAAGCGCTGTCATCCAAGGTCTAGACGCGCGGTCGATTTACGCTGTGCCGCTCGCCTATCACGAAGAAGGTCTGGACCGCGAAGTACTGAACCATTTTGGTATCCTCACGCCCCCTGACGCTGATCTGTCTAAATGGCAGGAAATCGACAACACGCAGTCCAACCCGGATGGTGAGGTGAGAATAGCCGTCGTTGGCAAATATACTGTTCTGCCCGACGCTTACAAATCCATCACCGAAGCCCTTGTTCATGGGGGTATTGCCAATGAGGTGAAGGTCAAAATCCTCTGGATCGAAGCCGAAGACTTTGAGACCATGGAGCCTGAAGCGGTCCTGCGCGGCGCGCACGGCATTCTTGTGCCCGGCGGATTTGGGGAACGCGGCACAGAGGGCAAAATCAAAGCCGTCCAATATGCCCGCGAGAAGAAAATTCCTTACTTCGGTATCTGTCTTGGTATGCAGATGGCGGTCATCGAAGCGGCCCGAAACCTCGCCAATATGAATAGCGCCAGCTCGTCAGAGTTTGGGGATGAGGGTGAAAATGTTGTCGGTCTAATGACGGAATGGACGCGCGGGAATGAGCGTTTCGAGCGAACAGCGAACACAGATCTTGGCGGGACAATGCGTCTTGGCGCCTACCCTGCCGTGCTGGCTGAAGGCTCACTCGTCGCAGAAGCCTATGGAACAAATGAAATCAGCGAACGCCACCGCCATCGCTACGAGGTCAACATCGAGTATCGTCAGTCTTTGGAAGATGTGGGTCTGCGTTTCTCCGGCGTCTCTCCTGACGGTATCTTGCCTGAGATCGTTGAAATCCCCGGCCATCCTTGGTTTGTCGGCGTCCAATTCCACCCAGAATTGAAAAGCCGACCTTTCGATCCGCACCCGCTGTTCAGCGGCTTCATCGGTGCTGCTGTGGAGCAAAGCCGACTGGTCTAACTATTCAACTGGTCTAACTATTCATGAGATCACATTCCGCTCACGGTATGTTGTTGTAAAACCGTCACAATCAAGTTGACCATGGAGTCGCTGCGCCGTTTAGCGCGGACTTCATTTGTTGTTTTGAGAGTGTCCATGAAATCCAGTTATCTTCCGACCGTCGCCCTTGGCACGGTCCTAATGGCAGGCACGAGCTTGTCGTCCGCTTTCGCTCAATCCAACATTGCCGATGAGATTATCGTCACGGCACAAAAGCGTGAGCAGAGCCTGCAGGACGTACCGCTATCCCTTGATGTTATTCGGGGCGAAGAGCTTGATGTGGCTAGTTCAGGCGCCGAAGATATTCTGTTTCTCTCGGCGCGAGTCCCCAGCCTCTATGCTGAAGGGTCGTTCGGGCGAACTTTTCCACGGTTCTACATTCGTGGCCTTGGCAATACTGATTTTGATCTCAACGCCAATCAACCTGTCAGTCTCGTCTATGACGGTGTGGTCCTAGAAAACCCGGTCCTGAAAGGTTTTCCGGTTTTTGATCTTGATCGCGTCGAAGTGCTTCGCGGACCACAGGGTACACTTTTTGGCAGGAACACGCCCGCTGGCGTTATTACGTTCCAGAGCGCGCGTCCGACCCGTGAGACAGAAGGCTATGTCAGAGCGGCCTATGGTCGGTTCGATACAGTCGATCTTGAAGGCGCGGTCAGTGGACCACTTTCCGAGACTGTATCGGCGCGACTGTCGGGCTTGTTTCAAAGTCGCGATGATTATGTTGAGAACACGGCGCCTAATCCATCTGAGGAGGCCTATGAAGAGTTCAACGAATATGCAGGGCGTCTACAACTCCTCTTCGAACCGAATGAAGACACGAACGTTCTGCTGAACCTGCACGGTCGTAAGTTAGATGGGGGGTCGCGTACATTCCGAGCCAGTTCGATCCAGCCAGGAACGGGCGGGCTTGTTCCGAATTTCGACCGGTTCACAGCGGCTCAGGACGCCGGACAAATACTCGATGTTGAGAATTTCGGTGCCAGCCTGACGATTGATAGCGCCCTCGGCCGTGGCACACTCACTTCCATCACGGCGTTTGAGAGCGTCCGTGTCGATGCGCGTGGCGATGTTGATGGCGGGTTTGGCGCTGATTTTGCACCGCCGTCCGGCCCGGGCTTTATTCCATTTGCTGCCGAAAGTCAGGATAACATCACAGGCCACAGCCAGTGGACGCAGGAATTACGTTACAACTTCGATGCCACAGATACTGTCAATGTGACGCTGGGCGGCTTTGCCTTTATCGAAAATCTAGAAATTGAGAGCCTGTCCTTCGACACGTTGTTCGGCGGGGGCGTCAATGGTCGCGCCGTTCAAGATCAGGACACAGAGGCTTTTGCGCTCTTTACCTCCATCGCGTTTCAAGCGACCGATCGACTCACCGCGACGGGCGGCATCCGCCTATCTGTTGAGAACAAAGATTTCGTGGCGTCCCGCACAATTGGACCGTTTGGCTCTGGTGCACTGGGGCCAATCGAACGCAGTCTGAATGACACGGTTGTGACGGGCGACCTTGCCCTCAACTATGAGGTTAACGACACCCTTAACCTGTTCACTCGTTACGCGCGCGGGTTCCGCGCCCCGAACGTACAGGGGCGGATAGTCTTTGGTGATGCTGTGACGACGGCGGAAACTGAGACCATTGATTCCATCGATGCCGGGTTCAAATCGCGCTTTTGGGATGGTCGCGGCACATTGAACGCCACAGCCTTCTACTTCGAGACGGATAATCAGCAGCTGACAGCTGTTGGCGGGGCCGGAAACTTTAATCAGCTCCTGAATGCTGCTGCGGTGAGCGGCAGCGGCATTGAGCTAGATGCTGGCCTAAATCCGACGGATCATGTCGAACTCACAGCAGGCTTTAGTATCAACGACACCGAAATTCGCGATGCGTCTTTGGAAGTCGGTGCCTGTGGTGCGCCTTGCACAATCCTAGACCCGATCAATGCGGTGACAGGCAACGCCCTGATTGATGGCAATCGTTTACCGCAAGCGCCGAAATATATCGCCAATGCGTCGGCACGGTTCGGAATTCCGGTGTCAGATGATAGCGAGTTTTTCGTGTTTGGCGATGTTGCCCATCGCAGCGCGGTGAATTTCTTCCTCTACGATAGTGCGGAATTTCGCAGCGACGGTCTGACAGAAGTGGGTCTGCGCGGCGGTTACATCCATAAGGATAATTTTGAAGTCGCTGTCTATGTCCGTAATCTCTTTGCTGTGACAGAGCTGGAGGGAGCCGTGGACTTTAATAACTTCACGGGTTTCATCAACGAGCCTTCGATCTATGGCGTTGAGGTCACAAAGCGATTCTAGCGATCCACCAATCATGCATTGGAAGCCCGTTCCGTTTGGAGCGGGCTTTTTTGTTGGGCAAAATTTCCCGACGACACGTCGACCCAGACGGTGACCTTGCGCGCATGGCCTGCTAGCCACCGCAAAACACTATTCGGGGTCCTCATGAAATATCGTCACATTCTTCTGTGCTCAGTCGCGCTTTCTACAACGATCGGGCTCGGTCTACCGGCCGCAGCGCAAGACGGTGATGATAAAGAGGCGGCGAAGTGGGACGTCACCAACCCGCCCGGAAAGACTCGCAACATCAAAATCGATGTGACCGAAGGCACGTGGATGAGCCTTGATGTTTCGCCGGATGGTCAAACGATCGCGTTCGACATGCTCGGCGACATTTACACAGTGCCCGTCACAGGCGGCACGGCGAAGAATATTGCCTCTGGCATGGCGTGGGAAATGCAGCCGCGGTTCTCGCCGGATGGATCCCGCATTGCCTTCACATCGGATCGCGGGGGCGGCGACAATATCTGGACGATGGACGTGGATGGATCCGACATGGAGCAGGTGACCGACGAGTCTTTCCGGCTGCTCAATAATGCGACCTGGCATCCGTCCGGCGATTTTATCGCGGCGCGTAAGCACTTCACCACCTCCCGCTCTGCAGGGGTTGGTGAGATCTGGCTGTACTCGACCAAAGGTGGGTCCGGCGTTCAGCTCGTCAAACGCCCATCAGAAGCGCATCAGAAAGAACTCGGCGAACCGATGTTCACGCCTGACGGGAAGGGCGTCTATTATAGTCAGAACATCACCTCCGGTCCGATCTTCGAATATGCGCAAGATTCCAATACAGAGCTATTCCAGATCAAGCGCTACGATATGGAGACAGGCGAGACAGACGTAGCTGCCGGCGGAGCGGGCGGAGCCGTTCGGCCGACGCCATCCCCTGACGGCAAATACCTAGCCTATGTCAAACGGGTGCGCGCGCAATCGCGGCTGTTCCTCAAAGATCTGTCCAGCGGTGAAGAACGCATGATCTTCGATCATCTTGATCAAGATATGCAAGAAACTTGGGCTATTACAGGCGTCTATCCAAATATGGATTGGAGCCCGGACAGCAACAGCATCTTCTTCTGGGCAAGGGGCAAAATCCATCGTTACGACGTGGCCGAAGACAATATCGACCATATTGAGTTTCGGGTGAATGATACGCGCCCCGTCCTCGACGCGCCTCGGCCAGCGACGGACGTGTCTCCTGCTCAATTCGACATCAAGATGCCACGTTTTGTGGAAGTTTCGCCCGATGGGCGGACTGTGCTGATGGAAAGCCTCGGCAAGATTTACAGACGCGATCAGCGCACCGGGGAAGCGACCCGCCTGACGCAACTTCCCGATAATATTCGGGAACTTCATCCGTCATTTTCTCGTGATGGACGCTCCGTTGTCTTTGTGTCGTGGGATGATGCGGCATTGGCCACGATCCACCGGATCCAATTGGAAACAGGTGAGGTGATCAACATTACGACTGAGCCCGGTCATTATCGCAGCCCGCGCCTGTCTCCCAACGGCGCTTATGTGACCTATGAAAAGCGCAGCGGTGGCAATCTGGTGGCACCAGAATGGTCGTCTAACACCGGGCTTTATGTACAGCGCGTCGGCGGAGGGGATGCCAAACGCATCTCCAAGTCTGGGTCTGCGCCGCATTTCGATGGCTCGAATAGTCGCCTCTTCTTCACCCGTTATGCCGACGATGCGAGCCAGCTGGTGAGCGTCGATCTGACGGGTAATGAGGAACGTATTCATGCGACCAACAAAATGGCGCAAACTTATGTCGTCAGCCCGGATGGCCGTCAGGTTGCCTTCCGCGAAAACTATAACCTCTATGTAACGCCGCTTCTGCCGGGACCACAAAAAGTCAGTGCCGGCCGCTCGAGCAAGGCGCTACCTGTTACAAAGGTGAGCGAAGGTGGGGCGACCTATCCGAGCTGGAGCATGAACGGGACACTGAATTGGACCCTCGGTTCGACACTGTTCTCAGCTACGAAAGCTCATCTGGCAGACGATGATTTCGAACCGGTGACGCAAGGCACCGACATTGGCATGACAATGTCGGCGGATAAGCCAACGGGCCTCGTGGCGCTGACCAATGTCCGCATTGTGAGCATGTCAAACAAAGATGGTGGCGTGATCGAGCAGGGAACCATCCTGATTGATGGCGATCGTATCCAATCTGTTGGCACGAATGTCAGTATCCCGACGGGGGCTAAGATTGTCGATCTGGCCGGCAAGACGGTCACGCCAGGCTTTATCGATGCCCATGCGCACGGACCTCAAGGTGTCTCTGGATTGGTTCCGCAACAAAATTGGGAAACGGTGGCGACCCTTGCGCTTGGTGTGACGACAATCTTCGATCCTAGTTCACGTGCAGAGCTGATCTTCCCGGCCGCTGAAATGCAGCGGGCTGGAAAACTGCTCGCCCCGCGTATCTATTCGACTGGAGAAGTGATTTACGGAGCAAAAGCTCCCGGCTTCTACGCCTCCATCGAAAACTTCGATGATGCGAAGGAACATGTCGACCGTCTTGCTAAACAAGGCGCTCTGGGCGTGAAAAACTATAACCAACCGCGCCGTGATCAGAGACAACAAGTCGTCGAGGCGGCTCGCGAGGCGAATATCCTCGTCGTCGCAGAGGGCGGATCGCAATATCATATGGATATGGCGCTGGTTCAGGACGGAAACACGTCGGTCGAACATAATCTGCCCGTTTCGGACATTTACGATGATGTCATCCAGATGTTTAGCCAGACCAATGTTGCGTACACACCGACCTTAGCTGTGACCTATGGCGGCGTTCGCGGTGAGGATTATTATTACCAGACGACGGATGTCTGGAAGCATCCGCTGCTGTCAAAACATGTGCCGCCAACCATCTTGCAGGCCCGCTCCGTTCGTCGCCAAATGGCACCGATCGAGGATTATGCCGACGCGCCGTCCGGCGCGGTCTCTAAGAAAATGATGGAAGCGGGTGTGCCAGTTAGTATTGGCGCGCATGGCCAACGTGAGGGGCTTGCGGCACATTGGGAGATGCAAAGCTTCCAGCGCGGCGGTATGAGCCCGCTACAAGCCTTGATGACGGCGACGACTGAACCCGCGCGTCATCTCGGCCTGTCCAAAGATATCGGAAGCATTGAGGCCGGGAAACTGGCTGATCTGGTCATCATGGATGCAGATCCGCTCGCCGATATTGCGAATGCTGAAAGCCTGACCCACGTCATGATTGGAGGCCGTCTCTATGAGAGCGCGACCATGAATGAGGTCGAGACTGGCGACGCGAAGCGTCTACCCTACTGGTGGGAGTAGGGGTCTAAGCCGTCCTCAATTTCGGTTGAGGACGGCTTAGAAACCGCGTTGGTTTAACCAGCTCAACAGGGCTGCGTTGACAGCCTCAGGCTTGTCCCACATCGCCCAATGACCGCAGTTGGGGATCGTCACCCGTGTCAGATCTGGCACGGTCTTCACCATGCTGTCGGTCGTGCTGGGCGGCAGGAAGAAATCATCCTCTGGGCTGATCATCAGGGACGGGACCTCTATGGTCGTGGATAATCCCTGCGCCATTTCCCAGTTCGCCGTCGTATTTCGGTAGTAATTCATGCCGGGCAGGAAGCCGGTGTTTTGATAAGCGTCTGAATAGACGGCCCGTTGCTCTGGTGTGACCACCATGTCGCCATTATCGGGCGCGCCCGCTCCGAGGTAGGATTCGAAACGCGTAGGCAAGTGCGTCAGCTCTGGCGTGAGTTTCAGCCCGTTCGGGGATGCACGGAACATCATCCGAAAAAACGCGTCGGGATCGGAATTATATAGCGCCTCAACGGCGTCTGTGCGGTCGCGAAACTCAATGAAGTAATGCTCCGTCCCGAACCGTTTCTCGAAGATAGTCATAGGATCGACAGGCGCGCGGCCGACATGGGGTGTGCTGATGCTTATCGCAGCTATTGTCCGGTGTTTAAGTATCCGTACCGCGTGCCATAGAATAATTCCGCCCCAATCATGACCACAGAGAATGGCCTGATTGATGCCATAGTGATTTAGCACGGCTTCGAGATGACCAATGAGATTGGCCATGCCGTAATGCTCAATCCCGCGAGGGGCACTGCTTTTTCCAAACCCGAGCAGATCATAAGCAATGACGCGGTAGCCCGCATCTGCCAGAGCCGGGACGGTCGTGGCCCAACTATACGCTAGCTCAGGCCAACCATGAATGAGCACAAGCGGGGTGCCGTCTTCAGGCCCATTCGCGTATGTTGCGATTTGGAACCCGTCGACGGGTACAAGCGTAGGATTGTCGTAGTTCATGCTATGACAATTGGCGTTTTAACCCCGCCTGCCAACCGCAAAAATACCTTGCGGATGCCGGGAATCGCCACTATGTCCCGGCTCGAACGCAGGTCCCGCGGCAACACGGGGCCTTTTGCTATTTATTCGAATGAGAGTTGAACCGACACATGGTCGAAATTTACGTCCGCCAGAACAACGTTGATCAGGCCCTTCGCGCGCTTAAGAAAAAGCTGCAAAACGAAGGCATCCTGCGCGAAATGAAAGCTCGTAAACATTACGAGAAGCCGTCCGAGAAACGCGTCCGCGAACAGGCCGAAGCCGTTCGTCGTGCCCGTAAATTGGCTCGCAAGCGCGCTCAGATCGAAGGTCTGATCCCGAGCAAGAAGAAGCGTCCGACGACTCACTCTCGTTAGGCTAAGCTTCATTGATGATTGAAACAGCCGTCCTCTTGGGCGGCTTTTTCTTTGGGGGATAGGATGACAGAAGCGGCACAATCATTGATCCAGCGGCATAAGTTGCAGCCGCACCCGGAAGGTGGCTTTTACCGCGAGACCTACCGATCAGAGATGCGCGTTGAAACGTCGGCTGGAGATCGTTCTGCGGGAACGGCTATTCTCTACTTGCTGTGCGGGGACGATGTTTCGCGCTTTCACCGGATTGATGCAGACGAGATCTGGCATCATTATGAGGGCGGCGATCTGGAGATATACTCGCTAGAGCCTGACGGTGCGACCCGTGTCGATGTGTTGGGCCGCGATAATTTGCAAGTTGTGATCAAGGCGGGCGTTTGGTTTGGCGCGGCCCTCAGTCACGCAGACGACCATTCTCTGGTCGGATGTACGGTGAGTCCGGGTTTCGAATTTGATGGATTCGAGCTGGCCGACCGGGAATCACTGCTGTCGGACTGGCCCGACGCAAAAGATTGGATTGAAAAACTGACTTGAGGGGAAGCCCCTAAGCGGCGACTGGATCGACAATGGCTCCGCCCACGGCTTCATAGGGATCAAGGCCCGCCTCGCGCATCATACGGTGGACTTCCGGATAGACTGTCATCGGTTGTACGTTCAGCATCTCGCGAACCTCTTCAAGCGGACGAGGCAGCAGATCCATCAGATCATAGAGCATGATGTTTTTGGCCGCTTTACCGCGCCGCGCCGCTTCTCGGATCGAGCCGATGACAGGCGAGCCTTTTGGCGCCCAGCGTTTAACTTCCAACGCACCCATATAGGCGATGAACTGAATGCCGAGACCGGATGTCTGCTGGTAGCTATAGGCAAGGACGGAAGTCTCCCCGAGTGCATCACGACCATAACCCGTCAAGACGTGGAACATGTCATGCGTGTCGCGAGAGCGGTTGTTATACCATTTGAACTCTGGTGTGCGTGTGTCGTCAAGTTCTGCAGCGAACTGATCAAATTCGTCGACCAGACCCTGAGCCGTCAGACCTTCGCGGTCCATGAAGGTACAATAAGCGTCCGCCAGTGAGCCTTTCGGCATGGCGCGGAGTGTCTCACGGTCATCGAGAATAGGTGGCAGGTAGCGCCGCTCTTCAAACCGTTTGCGGCCTTCTGGATCGGCGATAAATCGATTGAACGCTTTGTACAGATCGTTTCCGTTTAGCGAATGGGTGATGTGAAAGACCTGAGACGTGTCTTCCTTATTCGCGATGAGGTTCTTGAAGTGCCGCATCGCTTTGAACCAGCGTCGCGGCATTCTCGGTACGGGAATAGCGTCAGGAGTCGAACTACGTGTCATAATACCATCCATATACGCATGATCTTAACGCTCAACCCTCAAAGATTGTATGACGGTCGTTCGCGCATGCGCGCCATATAGGCTTGAAGCGCGGGATGATCGTCGCCTGGTTGGGCTTTGATCCAGCGCGCCGTATCGAACAGAATTGTGAGCGAGATGTCCGCCCAACTATAATGATCGCCAGCCAGATAATCGTTGTCTTTAAGATGCGCTTCCACATCCTCGAAGAACCAAGCCAAGCGTGTCCGACCGCGCTCGGCAAGCTCCGGAATCTGATCGAGATTGCGGGGGCCAGGCAATGCGCGGCCTTTCATATGCGGCGAACTGTTCCGTAGCACTTCGGCAAACGCCGTCAGGCCTTCCATTGTGCAACGGAAATCCCACTCAAGGACACGGGCTTTTTCGAGCGGCGTCGTTCCCATCAATGGGGGCGTCGGGTGAAGCGCTTCGACATAGGCAGCAATCGCAATATTATCCGCGATTGTGTCGCCAGCTTCGGTAACGAGAACGGGAACCGTGGCGCGCGGATTGATCGCCAGAAAGTGAGGCTTGAGTTGCTCCGCTGTTCTGAGGTCGACCTCAATCGTTTCCCACTCAATGCCTTTCTCAGCGAGAAGCATGCGGGCGCGGCGAGGTGATGGGGCCGTTGAGCAATCATACAGCTTGAGCATGGTCATCTTTCTCCTTAATTCTAGAGCATGTTTACGCCCGAAGACGCGCCGATCAAGGCTTCCCTGAAACCCAAGGTCAAAGAACTCGGTGACGGGTTTACGGTCAGACGTGCCCTGCCAATGATCAGCCATCGATCGGTTGGTCCTTGGGTGTTTTTCGACCACTTTGGTCCCGTCGACTATGCGCCGGGCGAGGGAATGGATGTTCGGCCCCATCCGCATATTGGCATCGCGACTGTGACCTACCTGTTTGAAGGCGAAATCTGGCACCGCGATAGTCTTGGTAATAGCTCGCCGATTGAACCGGGGGCGATCAATCTCATGGTGTCGGGGAGCGGCATTGTTCACAGCGAACGGACGCGCTCGGCGCTCCGGGCTGAGGGCTATAGTTTGCACGGCCTGCAACTGTGGCTGGCCCTGCCAGATGATGAGGAAGAGCGCGATGCCAGCTTCCATCATCATCCCGCCGATACAATTCCAGAGGCGACGCTACCGGGGGGTGCGAAAGTGCGCGTGATGATGGGAACGGCCTTCGGTCTGGAGTCTCCCGTGGAGACCTTCTCAGAGACGCTTTACTACGAGGTCGATTTACCAGACGGGGCGTCCGTCACCCTGCCTGAAGCCCCAGAAGCCGCGATGTATGTCGTCGAAGGGGACGCTGATGTTGACGGCGCATCCGCCGATCGGTTTGTTCTCTCGATTTTGGGTGATGGACCCCATCTGATCACTGCGCAGGGCCGTACAAGGTTTGCTGTCGTGGGTGGTGCGCCTTTGGGCCAACGTCATATGCGATGGAATTTCGTGTCGTCACGGCCTGAGCGGATCAAGCAGGCCGCCGATGACTGGCGGTCCGGTCGGTTCCCAACCGTTCCGGGCGACGAGACAGAGCATATCCCGCTCCCAGATGAGATGACTTTTTGATGCGTTATTTGTGTGGTTTCACGATTTGGATACTGTTCGCGATCCCAGCTCTTGCGCAAAATACGTCTGGCGTTTTCGGACCCGTCGTCAATGCTGACGATCATGGCGTGCAATATCGCGCGGCTTTCGACTTTGACGACGACAGTTGGTCGCAACGATTTCATTATCAGAAAGCTCTGAATAGCGATCTGCGTTTACGCGGCATCATTGCAACCCGAGAGACGACGTCGTCGGAAATGGATTTCGATTTTATCAGAGCAGAAGCGGTTTGGCAGGTTACGCCGGACCGCCGCAACTATCAGTCCGGTTTCCGCTTCGAAGGTAGAATTCGGGGCAATGGACGTCCAGATGAGGTCCGCGCGAACTGGATCAATCAGTGGTCGCTACGGAATGGTTGGCGGGCTCGGGCGATCCTCATGAACACGCTACAAGTCGCTGACAAAACCAATGATGAGCTCGACTTTAGCGGACGTTTCGGACTGTCACGCAAAACTGAATCAGGTGTTCGGTTGGGCGTACACAGCTTTGTCGACTTCGGTGATACGGGCGGCATCCAAGTCTTCAACGGAAACACCGCTGAGATAGGACCGTTCATATCATTCAACGTCACAGACCAGATCGACCTCTATGTGGGAACGCTCCACGGATTGACGCGCAATGCGGCAGATAACCAATTCCGTGTTTTTGTCGGTCGAAGTTTCTAAGCCGCGTAGAGTTGGTCCGGGTCTTTGAATGACTTGAACTCAAGTGCATTACCGCTGGGGTCTAAGAAAAACATGGTCGCTTGCTCACCTGTCTCGCCTTTGAAGCGGACATAGGGTTCAATCACAAACTCTGTACCCGCGCCGATGAGTGTGTCTCTCAGATCATGCCAATCCGACCACGGTAGGATGGCCCCAAAGTGCCTGACCGGAACCTCTTTACCGTCGACGGTATTGGTCGCCAAAGATTCGGCTTCCTCACAGACATGCAGGCTGAGTTGATGACCGAAAAAATTGAAATCAATCCAATGATCTGCTTCACGCCCGACAGTGCAGCCAAGCGTATCGCGGTAGAAAAGCCTCGCTTCTTCTTTATCGCGTGTTGGTGCGGCGAGATGAAATGGGATGGTCATGAGTGAGGGCCGTAATCATAGTCGCCGCCCTTTTCGAGCGCTCGACGATAGGCGGGTCGGTCCCACACACGCTGCACGAACTCATTGCAGGCTTCGTATCCTTTGAGCCGACCGCGAGCTTTAGCTGCCTCGAGCGGGAAGATCATATTGAAGTCGGCGCCCGTTAATTCATCGCCCGCAAACCACGTATTCCGGATCAGTGAATATTCGCAATAATCAAGGACCTTTTTGATCTCGTCCATAATCATTGGCTGGATCGGGGCGGCGGCATCTCCGAGGAACCCTGTGTAGAGAGCCAAGAGCAGCGGCAACATGGCCGACCCTTCGGCGAAATGCAGGAAGTGGACATAGTCGACATAACTTTGAGTGCCGCTGTCAGGTCTGAACTTGCGATGACCGTCTGCATCCGTCCCGAAAGCGTCGAGGATGTAGACAATGATCGCCCCGGTTTCGGCGACAACCATGCCATTATGTTCGATGACCGGACTTTTTCCGAGCGGGTGGATGGCTTTCAATTCGGCTGGCGCACGGCTGGTTTTCTCATCGCGCTTATAAGCCCGAATCTCATACTCGGTTCCAAGCTCTTCTAAGAGCCAAAGAATCCGCTGTGAGCGTGAGTTGTTGAGGTGGTGAACAGTTAGCATGAGACTCGACTAGGGCAGGGCGCGGGCATCATGCAACCGGTTTCGGGCCATCGTCGCCAGAGAAGTCGAGCGTAACGGTTTGCCCGTCCCGAACAATATTGACGCTATTGCTCTGCCCTTTGAGCAGGGATCGCAGCATTCGCGCATCGATACTTAACGCCCCGTCACTGATATGACCTTCTTGATAGACATAGGCGCTATCGCCTTGGATTTCAGCGCCAATGAGGTCGAGCGCGACAGGTGCCCCACTGACGGCGAGCGTGAAATTTGCCTCTGTATAGAGCGCGAGGTGGGCTCTAGCGCGCAGTGACCCGAGATCAGGGCGGTCGATCAGACCAGCTTGAAACAAGGCGGACTGTGCATCCTGCAAATGATAGACGTGAACGACAGACACGTCTCCCTTTTGCGAAATTGTGACTTCAGTTTCCGTGCGGGCGAGGCGATGTGCCCATGCCGGCCCAGCCCAACAGAGCGCGCCGACCCCACACAAACCGCTTATAACTGTCCGTCTAGTCGTCACGGCCGAGCATTCGGCGAAGGGTCTCACGGATCGTGGTACGGGTTTCTGCATCCTCGGCAGGTGCTTCTTCGACGTCCGTCGACTCTACGGGTTCAACCGGTGCATCATCCGCGCCTTCAGAGCGTTGCAAGGGTAGCTCTGAGCCGTCTTCACTGGCGGGCTCAGACTTGTCGTCGGACTTTAGCTCACGGAGCATGTCAGCCATCATGCTCGTGCGTTTCGCATCCGATTTATAAAGCGACAGCCGATCAGATGTCACGGATTGCGGGAAGCCATTGTCACGGTAATTCGCATCCGCTGTTTGGTGAGCTGCATCCAACAGAATTTTCTCGATCCGCTTATCGCGGATAATCAGCTTGGTGACGCGCTGGCTATCCCGCCGCCAAATTTCAGCCGGAACCATAACTTCTTCAGTCTCGCCGTCTGCAAAGGTGAGCATCAGGGGCAGAGGTGAGATCAAACCGCCTTTATTCTCGAAGTCGATGAAATAGAGATATTTACCGTCTTCCTGTGCCCGGTCATAGGCTGCGCGTTCCCAGTCTTTGAGACCTTCGAGAAATTTGGTGAACTTGTTCCGGTCCGCATTGGTTTCAGCAAACTTGTCATTGTCGTTGTAAAAGTCATTGAGGTCATCGAACCGATCAACACGTGTCGTCCGGCCTTCCTCACGGTTACGGCGCTGAACAATGTTTTCAGGATATCTTTGAAGGTCTTCATCCCGGTCGATGCTGCTTTCGACGTCTGGGTCGTTGGTGCCGATTTGGTATTCTCGGACATCGGTAATCGCCATGTCGACATAGTCAGTCCCGAAGAACCAACCGCGCCAGAACCAGTCGAGATCGACCGCGGATGCATCTTCCATTGTCCGGAAGAAATCTTCAGGCGTTGGACGTTTGAACTTCCAGCGACGGCTATATTCGCGAAAGGCGAAGTCAAACGCCTCGCGCCCCATAACGGTTTCGCGCAGCACAATTAGTGCGGCCGCCGGTTTGGCATAGGCATTGGGGCCGAATTGAAGCACCGAGTCTGATTGCGTCATGATCGGCACCTGATTGGAGCTCGTCATGTAGCGCGTGATTTCATCCAGCGGGTTTTGCATATTGCGCCGGATCGGGAAATTTTCTTCCCACTCATACTCGGCCATATACTCCAAGAAGGTGTTGATGCCTTCATCCATCCAGGTCCAGCGGCGTTCGTCGCTATTGACGGTCATCGGAAAATAGATGTGGCCAATCTCGTGAATGATGACGCCGATCAGCCCATATTTGACGTTCCGTGAATAAACGGTCTCACCAGACTTCTCGTCGTCATAGGGGCGGTATCCGTTGAACGTAATCATCGGATACTCCATTCCGCCACGTTCCCATGCATTCACGCTCTGGGCGGTCGGATAGGGATAGTTGAAAGCGAAGCGGTTATAGACATCCATCGTGTGGACGACGGACTGTGTTGAGAATTTTGACCAAATGGGGTCCGCTTCTTTCGGAAAGAAACTCATCGCCAGAACGCGCGGATTCTCCGCATCGTCCTGTTCGAAAACCATAGCGTCCCAGATATATTTGCGGGAGCTAGACCAGGCGAAATCGCGCACATTGTCGGCTTTGAATTGCCACGTTTTTGTTCCCGTTGCTTTGTCAGCTTCGTTCGCTTCGGCTTCTTCAGGCGTGACAATATAAGTCGGTTTGTCGGTTCCGGCATTGTCGAGGCGACTGCGCTGCGTCGCAGTCAAGACGTCGCGGGGATTTTGCAGAACGCCCGTAGCCGAAACGATGTGATCATTCGGGACGGTCAGATCGACTTCGTAATCACCGAATTCCAGCGTGAATTCGCCGCGGCCTAAAAACTGTTTGTTCTGCCAGCCCGTGTAGTCTGTGTAGGCGGCGAGGCGTGGAAACCACTGTGCCAGAGCAAAGATGTGATTGTCGTCGTCTTCGAAATATTCGTAGCCGCCCCGGCCGCCAACGGCGACTTCGTCAATAATGTTATGTTCCCAATCGATCTGAAAATCGAATGTCGCGTTAGGCGCGAGGGGCGCGGGTAGATCGATCCGCATCATGGAATCATTGATGAAATAGGACAGGGTGTTTCCGCTGGAGTCGGCGACCTGCGTAAACTCAAAGCCATATTGGCGGTCTTCCATCGCATGTTCGTAGCGGAGCTGGCTAAAACTATAGCTATCTGAGTCCCCGGCGCCGTCGCCGCGGCTTGTTCCGGAGGCAGCTGCTGTCGCGCTTTCCCGGGCTAAGCTGCCATCCTTAAAGCGCTGCTGATCGAGCGCGAGCCAGATATAGGTCAGCGTGTCGGGTGAATTATTGACATATTCAATGTCCATTTCGGCGATGATACGACGAGCCTCTTCGTCGAGCGTGGCATCAATATCGACGTTGGCGCGCTGCTGCCAATAGCCTGGGCCGGGCGCACCCGAGGCTGAGCGGTAAATGTTGGGCGAACGAAGCTCTGTGCGGAGCTGGCGAAATTTCGATGCGGCGTCCGTATCGCTGCCAGCGACACCGCGAGAGGGCTTCTCATTGGCGAAGGCATCTGAAGCGAAACCCAGCCCCATTCCAATGGATAGGGCCGTTACCGTTGCAAGTTTGAAGGCAGTAGTCAGCTGGGACATTCGGGTCTCCGGTAAGCGTAGGTAGGCGCACTTAAGGTAAGTTAGTCTGTAGAGTATCGTCATAATGGGTCAGGGTAAAAGGGGAACGGTTCATTCTTCGATTACGGTTTGGAGAGGGTGGGCGTGTGATTTCCGCCGTGACCGAGCAACAAAAAGAGCGTCTTGCGCGGCCTTAAGAGGATGTGCCTTTCGAAAAGCGTGACGACCATGAATGACGCCGCCCCGATTAGTGTGTTCATCATAGACCTTTTCAACCCTGTCTGCGACCGCGCGCAACGTGTTGAAGCGGTCCAAAGTCGTCGCCCGCGCTTCCATGAGCGCGTTCTGCCGGCTTTGGAACTGATCGGTCGCGATGGCGTCACGAATGATTTGAGCGGTGGCCAGGACATCAAAAATATCGATTGGAATGAGCGCATCAGACGGAAAGATTTTGGCATAATCGGGATCGCCAAAATAAAAAGGTAGGCACCCGGCGACGAAGCAGTCGGTCAGCTTCTCGGTAAAATGGCCTGGCTCGACATGATTCTCGACCGCTATGTGATAGCGGTACGTCGCCATTGCTTCGGCCTTGTCATCGACAGGCTGAATGCCGCGACCAAATAAGTTCAACATTTCACCAAGCTCCACTTTCAACTCGCTGAAGAAAGCCAAACGTCTGGCGTGTACCGTATGCGCCATCGCTTTGGTCGACGACATGGCAGAGAGATCAGCCGATTTTTCCGGGGGATTTTCCGGGATTGTCAGGTGAGCGCCGCCCGCAAGATTGCGTCCATAGAAGAACCGAAGCGGCGGTGTTTCGCGGATTTGTCGGGGGTGGTGAACAAGGCTCGGATGTTTATGGGTCCAAACATGGCCGAATTGGCGAAGATAGCGTGGTCCATCGATGCGGATCGACGCCGGTTCCGTCGTCAACAACATGGTGTTGATCGGGGCGCAGGCGAGGGGTTCTCTACGTAAAACCTTGGATGATCCCGGCAAGGGGGAGAGGTCCTCATAAGCGACTAGAAAATCGTAATCGCGATCATTCGGGTCAAAACTGAAACGGCATGCGCCGATTTGATCTGTTCCGGTCGGCAGAAGCGGACACCACAAACCTTCGACTTGATCAGGCTGCGTCTTAGACACGAATTTGATGCGGATCGTTGCGTCTACCAATGTTCCGCAATCCAAGGGGTTGGCCGGACATGTTTGTAGAGTTTCTTCCATGCAGCCTTCACTGGCCACTCTCCGCGCAGGGCTTCGTCTTGGTCCGGCTTGCCCGTAAAAGCGACGATCCGAGTTTCGGATGGCAGCGTAGGCGCCTTGAAGAAGTTCAAAGGCCAAGGCGGCATGAGTGTGTGCTTAAAGGATGCGCACCACAGCTTTGGCCAGAACACCATGTCCTCGACTTCCTTTGAGATATAAAGCTGTTCGATCCGGTAAGTACTAAGAACACGTTCCGGATTGTCCTGTAAGTTATTGAAAATGGATGCGTATTTTCCGACAGGAAACCGGAAAGCTGACGTGTTGCCATTGCCTTGACCCATTTGAGTCCAATTTTCGATTACGCAATATCGACCGGGTTCAAAATCAAACATGACATCCAGTGACCCCGTAATCACGAGGTCGAGATCGAGGAACAATACGTCGCCGGACAAATCCGCGATGGGGTCGCGCCAAAGTACAAGCTTACGCCATGGTGTATTGATCAACTCAGGCGGTAGATTGATATCCGGAATCGGATGGCATTGAACCATCGGATCGATTCCGGTTTCGTCGTCTGTGAGGCAGACAAGCCGGGTTGGGCGGTCCGTATTCCGCTGGACCGCCGCCCACATCCGATTGACGAATTCAGGACCGTAACGGGTCCCCCATTTCATGCAGATAATAGTCTGCATGAGTAGGCTCAGTCGCTCGCAGTCCCGCGTTGCTCATCCCGGAGCGCGCGGAATTCATTGCCGTCATACCAGTTCGGCCAATCATTACTGTCGGCGAGATTATAGCCAAGCTCGAACATGATTTCTGTGACTTGCTTCACGCCTGACAGGTCCCAGCTATTGTCATACTCATCAGCGGGCTTGTGGTAGCGGATTTCGGTATATTCCTTACCGAAGGCCTCGCCATAAGCCGTGCCTTTTGTGACATGGTCCACGCCGCCATCAGCATAGAGCATGGGGACGCCGAGTTTGGCGAGGCTGATGTGATCAGAGCGGTAGAAGTAACCGGCTGATGGGTTTTTATCGGGTTCGATCCGCATGCCGCGCGGCTCTAGGACCGCATTTAAGTGATCTTCGAGTTCAGAGGCTCCATAGCCAATAACAAGAATGTCTTTGGTCTCGCCGACAGGTTGGATCGCGTCGATATTGATACCGCCCACCGTGTTTGCGAATGGGACGAGTGGCTGTGCGCCGTAATAAGCGGAGCCGAGCAGACCTGACTCTTCAGCAGTGACAGCGAGGAACAGCGCTGAGCGTTCCGGTGCGCCTGCTTCAGAGAAGGCTTCCGCAATCTCGATGATCGCGGCTGTGCCGGTCGCATTATCGACGGCGCCATTATAGATATGGTCTTCGCCGGGGCCGCTATTTCCGAGGTGATCCCAGTGCGCCATGTAGAGCACATATTCGTCTGGTCGTGTGGTGCCGCGAATACCGCCTGCAATATTTGCGGACTGCACGGTCGAGACAGTCTGTATTAGATCCGCGTCGAGCGAGAGATCACCCATGTCGATGGGGGTAAATCCAGGCGCGGATGACTTTGAAGACAGTTCTTCAAAGTCTAAACCCGCCGCGTCGAACATAGCTTTAGCAGTATCGAGATGGACCCAGCCTTCAATGGGTGTGCGTGATGCGCCACCATCGGGACGGACGAGATCATTTTGCGGTCCGGTCCAGCTGCCGCTGACCACTTCCCATGGATATGAGGCAGGGGCCGTATCGTGGATGATGATGGCGGCGGCTGCGCCTTGCCGTCCGGCCTCTTCGAATTTGTAGGTCCAGCGCCCATAATAGGTCATCGCTTCGCCGTTGAAGAGCTCTGGATCGCGGGTGGCAAAACCCGGATCATTGACCAACATGACAACGGTTTTGCCCTCGACGTCGAGGTTCTCATAGTCGTTCCAGTCATATTCTGGCGCGACGACGCCGTAACCGACGAAGACAAGTTCGCTATCCCGTACGGCGATGCTCTCATCTAATCGCTTGGTCCAGAAGACGGCATTCGTGCTTTGGTCTGCCGTGACCAGCGCCTCATCGCCATTACTGATCATCATCATACTGTCCGGTGACACGACGCTTTCAGTCAGCTCGACGGTTTGTAGCCATGTGCCGTTTTCACCCATTGGCTCAAGACCAGCGGCTTTCATTTCAGCGACGATATAATCGACGCTCATCTGACCGCCTTCAGTCCCGGGCGCGCGGCCCATAAATTCGTCTGACGATAATGTCTCAATGCGTCGACCGAGGTCAGCAACGGAGATCAAGGCGTTCGAATCGATCACCGGCTCGACGGGCTCTTCCGCTTTTGGCGCGCAGGCCGAGAATACAAAGGCGGCGCAAGCGCTCGCCATAAGGGCAGTTTTAGTCATTCGAAGTCTCCCATTCATCTTGACGCAGTTGCTAACGACGCTGGAACGATTATCAAGCCCGCAAAACCATCAAGGGAATCCTAAACATGAAACATTGGGCATTAATGGGTGTGGCAACCCTTGCATTGGCATCCTGTACGACTGTGGCTGATCAGCCCTCTGACATGATGATGAAGGCACCTGTTGAGGCGATGATCTTGGAGGCGGCCCGATCAGGGACGCAAGGCTATGACATTGTTGAAGGTCTGACGACGGAAATTGGACAGCGACTGGCAGGCACCGAAGCTGAAGCCCGTGCGCGCGATTGGACCGTCGCAAAGTTCAAAGAGATTGGCCTACAGAACGTTCGTGTCGAGCCCTTCACGATTTCCGGCTGGGAACGCGGTGTTGAAACAGCGTCTATCGTCAGCCCATTCCCACAAGAGATGCTGGTCACTGCGCTAGGTGGCTCCGTCGCAACGCCTGCGGGAGGTGTGACGGCTGAGATCGCTTACTTCCCAACCTTTGAAGACCTCGAAAGCGCACCAATGGATAGCCTAGACGGAAAGATCGTCTTTATTTCTGGTCGGATGGATAAGGCACCGAATGGAGCAGGCTATGGCCCTGCCAATCGTAAGCGTCGGTCTGGAGCTTCTGAGTCCGCCAAGCGTGGCGCAGCAGCCGTGGTTATCCGCTCAGTCGGAACAGATTCGCATCGTTTTCCACACACAGGACAGATGCGATATGCCGACGACCTTCCGAAGATTCCGATTGCCGCTTTGTCCGCGCCGGATGCCGATCAACTCGAACGCATTTTGGAGCGCGGTCAGGCCGTAACTATGGCTCTGAATATTCAACCTCGCGCGGTCGGTGATCGTCCGTCCGGCAATGTCATTGGCGAGATTGTCGGCACGGAACGCCCGGAAGAAATTGTTCTCATTAGTGGTCACCTGGATAGTTGGGATCTGGGAACGGGCGCGATTGATGATGGGGCTGGAATCGGCATCAGTGCCGGTGCAGCTCAAATTTTGATTGAAGCCGGGCTGAAGCCGAAACGCACCATTCGCGTTGTGGCCTATGGTGCCGAAGAAGTCGGGTTACTTGGCGGGTTCGCGTATCGGGACTTGCATAAGGACGACCTCATCAATCATGTCCTCGCGACCGAGTCCGATTTTGGTTCCAAACCCGCCTACGAGGTCCAACTCGGAGTCACTGAAGGGGCAGAAGTGATCGAATCTGTCGCTGATATGCTGGGCCTGCCAATGAGCGACCAGCCAACAAATGGCGGGCCTGATATTGGCCCGATTGCGGCGCTCGGCGTGCCGACCATGCGGTTTCAACAGGACGGCACGGATTATTTCGATCTTCACCACACGCCTGACGATACGCTCGACAAGATTGACCCGGATGACATTGCCGAAAATGTTGCCGCCTTCGCCCTCATGGCTTGGCTGGCAGCCAATGCGGACACGGACTTCCGTGCCGATGACCCACAAGCAGGAAACTAGACGATGGCGCTTCCCGAAATTCTGAAAAAAACGCGTATCCCTGTTGTGGGGGCCCCGCTCTTCATCGTCTCAGGCCCTGAACTCGTGATTGCGCAGTGCAAAGCGGGCATTATCGGTAGTTTTCCTGCGCTCAACGCCCGTCCGGCTGAGATGCTGGAAAAATGGATCGTCCAGATCAAACTGGAGCTAGAGCAGTATCAGCGTGATAATCCCGAGGCGATCGTCGCGCCCTATGCGGTCAATCAGATTTGCCATCCGTCGAATGACCGTCTGCAGCACGATATGGAAATCTGCGTGAAGCATGAAGTGCCGATCATCATCACCTCACTGCAAGCCAATCAGCAGGTCTATGATGCGGCGCATTCTTATGGCGGCATCATCCTGCATGACGTGACCAATATCCGTCATACGAAGAAGGCGCTTTCCATGGGTGCGGACGGAATTATTGCTGTTTGCAACGGGGCGGGGGGGCACGCCGGAACATTGTCACCCTTCGCGCTGATTCCAGAAATCCGCGAATTTTTCGATGGCCCGATCCTTGCGTCTGGTTCCATCAGCACAGGCGGCTCGGTCGCTGGTGCCATCGGGATTGGCGCAGATATGGCCTATATCGGCACGCGCTTTATCGCGACCGAAGAAGCGAACGCTACGCCAGACTATAAACAGGAAATCGTGGACAGTACGGGCGGAGACATTGTCTATTCCTCCCTCTTTACGGGCGTCCATGGCAACTATCTGCGCGGCTCGATTGAGAAAGCGGGGATGGACCCTGACAATCTACCGGGCGCTGACAAGACCTCCATGAATTTTGGCTCTGGCGGAAATACTGACAAGAAGGCGTGGAAAGACATTTGGGGCGCGGGACAGGGTGTCGGGCAAGTCAAGAGTTCTCCACCCGTTGCTCAGGTCGTCAATCAAATGGAGCAAGAGTTCAGAGACGCTATCAAACGGTTGTCTGACCTAAAATAGGTCAAAAACTAAAGCCGAGCCCGGTTTCATTGGTTTTCGCTTTGCGAAGACTTCCAGCTTCGGTTACGCAAAGGAAAAGGTGAGCGCTGGCGACGCCAGCGTTCATTGTCCGGTTTACAAGACCTGTCGGATTGAAGCTTCGGCTCCTGTTGGTCTGACTGTCAGAAAGGGTTATCCCATGGAAGAGTTCACCACGACCACTATCGTCGTATTGCTGATTGCGTTTGCGATTGGGTTTTTGTTGGGATGGTTGTTTAAACCGAGCAAGAAGGTTGCCGGAGATCTCTCGATTGAAGGCGAAGGCGCTTTACGGGCCGAGGCCGATAGTCTTCGGGCGCGCGTCCAAGATCTAGAAGGCCGTGTTGCAGGTCGCGATCAAGAAGTCTCTGACCTGAAAACGAAACTGGCTTCCGGTAAGGCGCCGACAGGGTCGACAGCGAAGACAAGCGATGCAGACGATACATACGCGTTGGAATGGCAGAATCGGTACCTCGCCGCGCGGGTGAAATATCTGGATAGCCGCCTCGCGGAATTGGGTGATACGAGTCCTGCCGCTAAGGCTAAACCGGCTGCTGCCAAGAAATCACCAGCGAAAAAAGCTCCAGCCAAGAAAGCTCCGGCGAAGAAAACAACAGCCAAAAAAGCGCCCGCTAAGGCAAAACCGGCTGCCAAAGCCAAAACGGCCACAAAATCAAAAGCGGTTGCTAAGCCTAAGAAAACTGCCGTGAAGACAGTGGCTGCGAAAGTAGCGACGGCCAAAAAAGCTCCCACTAAGAAAGCGGCGCCTAAAGCGGCAGCGGCTAAGAAAGCTCCAGCTAAGAAAGCCCCCGCCAAAAAGGTTGCCGCTAAAAAAGCGCCGGCGAGTAAGGCGGCTCCTAAGAAAGCGTCTGCTGCAAAGAGTAAAAACGACGCCGCGTTTGAGCGTTACTACGATAAGGTGAAGGCCTTCGATGCACGTGCCTCACGGGCTGTGGTTCAGAACATTGTCGACTATTGCGGTGTGTCTCTAAAATCTCGCGATAGTAGCCTGGTGGCCTGCACAGATGAATCCGAACTGCGCACCGTCGCGAATGGTTTCGTGACCAAGAAGCTCGGTATTAAAGACGGTCAGATGGATCTCGTTAAATCTGTCTGTGAGCAGATGAAGGATCAGCGGCTGAAGTCGCGCGTGACCTTCTATTATCTGACGGCCAAAAAAGCGCGGAAGCTGAGCCTATTTAGGTAATGATCCGCGCGAAGCGCATCAATACATTCAGAGAAGCCCGTCATTTGGCGGGCTTTTTTGATTCTTAGCGGAGGTTGATCCTCGGCCGTCAATGCGACCGCATGTTTACAGCATGAAAGCTTACCCCAGATCTGCAACGAAACGTATAGATGAGCGGTCGATCCTTATCCGACAGAAGGCAAAAACGTCTCAGCCTTCGCAGGCTGAGAAACACTGGTTCTGGCCAAGCCATGGCAAGTTAGGAGGAGCTGTTCTTCCTCCCATCGAAGTCAAGAGTGCCGCGCGGACTTGGCGGTGGCCCGATTTCACACCAGCCGAGATGGCATGCCGACATTGCGGTGAAAGGTTCGACTGGCCGAACTTTATGGATGCATTGCAGGCCGCGCGTGACCAAGTCGGACGTTCCTTTCGCATTCTATCTGCGCATCGTTGCAGCCTGCACAATGCACGCGTCGGCGGTGCGCCACAGTCGCAACATCTCCAACTCGCCGTCGACATTGCTCTGCGCGGTCATGACCCCAATGTCCTTTTAGCCGCGCTTCGTGACGCGGGCTTCACGGGCTTCGGATTCTACACCACCTTCATTCACGCCGACATGGGCCGTTCGCGCCAGTGGTTCGGCTCCCGAAAAGCGAGGCAGATATGGCCAGCATAGCCAACCTAACTCTAGACGCCGCCGCGGGCGGACTGTTCGGACTTATCGGAACGGCTCTTGGCCGGGTCGCAAGCTTCTTTGAACGACGTCAGGCATTCGCGCAGGAACAGGCGAAATGGGTGCATGAGCTACAACTGCATGAGATGAATATGCGCGCCAAGGCACAGGAGACTGAAGCCGAACTGGCACTTGTCGCTCAGGCCGGAAGTTGGCGCGGATTGGAAGCTTCGATCTTAGCAGACGCGGCGATAGGAGAGGCGTCGCGGTGGGTGGTCAACACACTGCGCCTCGTTCGTCCGACCCTGACATTCCTGCTCTGGCTCATTACGGGATGGATCTTCGCGATCACTCAGGACGGTACGATCGTAGAAGCGGCAGTCTTCGCAGCGACCGCAGCGACCCTCTGGTGGTTCGGCGACCGGGCGCCTCGTTCTCCGTCTACATCCCCGGGTCGGGTATAGGTTGGGTTTCTTCAGTCGGTGTAATCTCTGGAGATGGTGCGCTTTCAGGAACAGGCGTTGATGCGGGTGTGGGTGTCGAGGGTGATGCCGCCGCGCTACCCTCACTGATCTCATAAGCCACAGTTTGCAGCGCTTGCAGGACGATTATAGCACCAATGAAAAACATGATGAGGGTGTAAACCGACCCGACGCCTAAGGCTGTCAGGATAGATTTGAACCATCCACGTTTGAACATGCGTTTTGCCGATATGGGCAAGTAAATTAGTAAAATCATCGTGTAGGGTAAGATCAGCCAAGCCGTCGATGTGAACTGGCTGAGCAGAATGAAGACGAACAACAGAAGAAAAGAAAAGGCGTGAACATAGGCGGCATGGACCAGATGGTCATATAACATCGCCGTTTCGCGGCCTCTGATAAAGAGGGCGCCCATAAACATGGCGAAGGGCATCATGAAAAACATGGCCCATTTCAGTTTCGTATTGAGCTGGTTATTGATCACTTGAGGGTTGCGTAAGACGCGCGAATAAAGCTCGCTCATACCTTCACGGTCCAAGCTGACCGATCTCCCATCAGTGCCTGTAATATTGAGCGAATTGCCGTTATCGTTGTTTTCCGTAACGCTCGCTTCGCTCTCGGTACTATCAGCATCGACATCGGCAGTATCGGTCTCCGCCCGATTCATAACTTCCTCTAGTGCCAGCACCATGCCTTCGCGGGCTTGAATGAGCGCCGTTTTTGACAACTCATCTTCTGCGAGGTTTATTTGTTCGGTCAGTTCGTCAATTCCACGTTGCAAGGACTCAGGATCTTGTAGGTCGCTCAGACCATCGCGAAGCCCTTGCAGGAAGCCCATACTCTGTTCGATGGATTCGAGTTGAGACACCGGAACGAGATCTGACTGACGTACGAAAAACAGCAGGCGCTGATCGAAACGAGCCCCTTCGCCGTCACCGAATGTAATAGCGGCGCTCCGATCACCTGAGTTCTTCTCTAGCGCTCCCAGAGCGACGATTTGAGTGTCTGATAAGGCGATATAGCCGAAGAGCAAAAGTGATGTAGCGAGGAAGAGGCGCATAGGCGACGTCCATTTCTGGCGCGCACCGTCGGCATAGGCGCGAGCCATCCGGCCCGGTCTGAGGATCAAACTATAAAGGCTCTTCCAAATTCGTCCCTCAAAGGCTGTTAAGCTCTGAAACAGTTCCACGCCGAGAGACCAGACCGACCGACGATAATTGTCGTTCTTGTTGCCACAGGCGTAACAGAACAGCCCGGTCATCGGTTCGTCGCAGGAAAAGCAGGTCAGCGACTGGTTGGCATTAGGAATGCTGTCCGCGTCGAGCAGCCCCGATTGGTCACGTACTCCCATCTCGTGGAATAGGCTTTCCTCTTCAGTCCCCATAATTCGCCTTATGCCACGTTCATCGACTATGTGAAGCGCTCGGCTTCGGGTTGCACAAGGAATGAAGCCGTTTAAGACACGCTCATGTTTGAAAATAAGATCGTCGCCATCACGGGCGCATCAGGCGGCATTGGCCGGGCCATTGGTGAAATGTTCGCAGCTCAGGGGGCTAAAGTTGCCCTATCTGATCTCACGCCTCCGATTGAGGTGGCGACCGAAATGGGCGGAAAAGCCTATAACTGCGACGTATCGTCTGAGGCGTCGGTCATCGACTTTATCGATAAAGCCGAAGCCGAGCTCGGCCCCATAGACATTTACATTTCAAATGCGGGCGTTGGCGCGGGCAATGGTCCCCATGTTGCGGGCGGCACGAATGAGAGCTGGGAGAGCAGTTGGCAGGTCAATGTGATGGGCAGTGTTTACGCCGCACGTCGCCTTATGCCGGGTTGGCTTGAGCGCGGTGAGGGATGTTTCGTCATCACGGCCTCTGCGGCGGGCCTTCTGAACCAAGTCGGGTCAGCCAGCTATAGCGCGACAAAGCACGCGGCCGTATCCTTTGCCGAGAGTATTTCCATCGAACATGGCGACGCTGGTGTCAGCAGTCACTGCATCTGTCCGCAATATGTGCGTACAAATATGACGGCAGGCGTGGATTTCTCCGGCCAACGCGAAAAACTGCTCGAGCCGTCTGATGTCGCGGAGGCTTTGCGCCAAGCGATTGTTGACGAAAAGTTCCTTGTTCTGCCTCATCCTGTTGCGGGAGAGTATTATGCCTTCCGGGCCGCTAATCCCGATGCTTGGCTTGGTGGCATGCGCAAAATGCTGGCGAAGCTCAAAGAAACCAAATCCTACATCTTCAAGGACAGCTAAATATGGCGCGTTTTGATCTAACCGGAAAAGTCGCTCTTGTCGCAGGGGCCTCACGCGGAATTGGCGAAGCCATCGCTCACGGGCTGGCTGAACATGGCGCGCATGTCGTCTGTACCTCTCGCAAGCCTGAAGCTTGCGCCAAAGTTGCTGACGAGATCAAAGCCAAAGGCGGCAGTGCCAGCTTTGCTGAGCTACATCTGGGAGATTTGTCCCATCATGACCGCGTGTTGGAGCAGATTGAGAGTGAGCATGGCCGCCTCGATATTCTGATCAATAATGGCGCGACCAATCCGCATTTCGGTCCGGCGCATGACTGTACAGAAGACGCCTATGACAAGACCTTCGCCGTGAATACACGCGGGCCGTATTTCCTGACGTCCAAAGCCTATCCCATGCTCAAGCGTGACGGTGGTGGTTCGGTTGTCAATGTCGCGTCTATCGACGGCCTACAGCCAGCAGAGATGCGGGTTGTCTACGCCATGACCAAGGCGGCGCTGATCGCGATGACACAGGGTATGGCCAAAGAATATTCGGACGACAAAAAAGGGGAGGGCGTACGCGTCAATGCCCTACTGCCTGGACCTGTCGATACGCGCCTGGCGTCTGCACTGAAGAATGCACCCAATGTGCAGCAATATCTGGATGCGACGATGGCGATCAAACGCTTCGCTCAGCCCGAAGAAATGGTTGGCGCCGTATTGTTTATGGTCTCAAAAGAAGCCAGCTTCTACACGGGTCAATGTACGGTCGTGGACGGCGGAGCAACGCTCTAATGCTGGGTGAGAATGCGACGATTGAAGTTCGTGAGGGCGAAGGTCTCAATATAGAGGCCGTTGATGCGGCCCTAAAGGCGAATGTAGATGGGCTTTCGGGAACGCCGAGTGTCACGCAATACCCATCGGGTAACTCTAACCTGACCTACGCCATCGACTATCCGGATCGCCGCCTTGTTCTGCGCAGGCCACCGTTTGGACCGCTGCCCAAGGCCGGGCATAATATGTTCCGCGAATACCGGATCATGCGCGACCTTAAACCTGCCTTCGATCAAGTGCCGCAGACAGTCTTCTACACGGATGATGAAAGCATCATCGGGAAGGAATTCTACGTCATGGACCGGGTCGATGGCCCGCTAATTCACAAAACCATCCCGCCTGAATGGAATTGGAATGCGGACGACACCGCGCAACTTGGTGAGAACTTCATCGACGCATTGGCGAAGTTACATACGTTGGACTGGAAAGCGTTGGGGCTCGAGGATTTTGGTCGTCCTGAAGGTTATGTAGAGCGTCAAATTCTGGGCTGGAACAAACGCTGGGACAAGGCTTGGACGGACGGCATTACCCGCTTTGACGATGTCCAAAAATGGCTCGAAGACAATATGCCCGCTGAGTCAGGCAATGTTAGCGTTTTGCACGGTGATTACCGGGTCGATAATGCCATTCTGAAAGCGGAAGATCCGCGCCAGATTGCGGCGCTACTCGATTGGGAAATCTGTGCGATTGGGGATCCGCTCATGGATCTAGGCAATACGCTGTCCTACTGGATTGAAGCGTCTGACCCAGCCCCGATGCATATGATGATCCGGCAGCCATCGGCTGCGCCGGGTATGCCGAGCCGTCGCGAATTCGCGCAGCGATATGGTGAGAAGACCGGCTATGACGTGTCGGATATTCATTATCACTTCGTCTATGGCATCTGGCGGCTGGCCGTCATCATTCAGCAAATCCACGCAAGATATGTCCGCGGTCAAACGCAGGACGAACGCTTTGCGGTTATGGACAAGTCCGTCGAAGCGTTGGGCGCTTTGGCCCGATACAAAATTGATAGCGGAACACTTTAGGAGATTTTCATGAGCGATAATATGTGCCTCGGCGTGACCGAGCGCTTAAAGCCAATCTTGGCCGAAGTCCGGGACATGGTTCAGAACGATATTCTGCCTATTGAAAAACAGTGGCATCACGAAACAGAAACGGCTGCCGATCGTTGGGCTCATACCCCTTGGCAGTTGGAAACGTTGGAAACCTTAAAATCCAAGGCCAAATCCAAAGGTCTTTGGAACTTCTGGCTGACCAAGACAGGTCTGACCGCGTCGGATAAGGGATTTGGACTCACTACAGTCGAGTATGCGCACTTGGCCGAACAAATGGGCTGGTGCCATCTCGCGCCGGAAGTGTTCAACTGTTCCGCGCCTGACACGGGCAATATGGAAGTGTTCGAAAAATACGGCACGGAAGAGCATAAAGAGCGTTGGCTCAAGCCTATGCTGGAAGGCAAGGTTCGCTCCGCCTATCTGATGACAGAGCCGGATGTGGCCTCGTCTGATGCCACGAACCTAGAATTTAGCGCGGTCAAAGACGGCGATGAGTGGGTTCTGAATGGTGAGAAATACTGGTCGTCCGGCGCAGGTGATCCGCGTTGCGAGGTCTACATCCTGATGGCGCGAACCGAAGATAAGGGCGATGATCGCTCACGTCGTCACAAGCAGCATTCCATGTTTGTCGTGCCGGCCGATCTTCCGGGTATTTCAAAGCTGCGTGCCATGACCATCTTTGGTCAAGACGACGCGCCGCACGGCCATTTGCATATGAAGTTTGAAAATGTCCGTATCCCGACCGACGCGCTTCTGATTGGTGAAGGCCGTGGTTTTGAAGTTAGCCAAGGCCGACTTGGCCCTGGCCGCATTCACCACTGTATGCGGGCGATTGGTCAAGCGGAACGTGCGTTGGAACTCTTATGCAAACGCTCAACTTCGCGCGAAGCTTTCGGTCGTTCTTTGGCCAAGCTCGGTGCGAATTACGACATCATTGCCGATTGCCGGATCGGCATCGAGCAAGCGCGCCTGCTCTGCCTGAAAGCTGCGTCCATGATGGATACGGGTGATCACCGGGCAGCGGCACCTTACATTTCCATGATCAAGGTTGCGGCGCCGAATATTGCGCTGAAAGTCATTGATGAGGCGATGCAAATGCATGGCGGCGTTGGCATCAGTCAGGACACACCGTTAGCCGGGATGTTCATCCAGATGCGGACATTGCGGTATGCGGATGGTCCGGACGCCGTTCATCGGATGCAGGTCGCGCGTAAGGAACTGCGTGGTTACACCAACCAAAAGGTCTAACGCACTTCATTCGTGAGAATAGTCAGACGCCGCCTGCGGGCGGCGTTTTCTTTGGATTGATGGCTCAGACAGGGTAAAGAGTATGTCTGACATCGCCGACCAAAGTCGGCATAATAGGTTTGGAGGTCTCAATGCCGTCATTTGATATCGTTAGCGAAGTCGACCTATCCGAGGTCGACAACGCCGTGCAGAACGTGATGCGAGAAATTAAAACGCGCTACGATTTTAAAGGCAGCAAAAGCACAGTTGAAGTCGCAGATGGCGGCATCAAAATTTTTGCGGATGACGACCTGAAACTCAAGCAGATGCATGAGCTGATCCGAGGTCATTTACAGAAACGTGGGATTGAGCCGGGGCAGTTGGATTACCAAAAAGTTGATCCCGCCGCTGGCGCTAGTGTGCGTCAGACGGTTGCCGTCAAGGAAGGCATCGACCGCGACATGGCACGCAAGATCGTTAAGGAAATCAAAGGCTCAAAGATGAAGGTTCAAGTCGCTATTCAGGGCGAAGAACTGCGCGTGACGGGTAAGAAACGCGACGACCTTCAAGCCGCGATCCAATTCGTCAAAGACTTGTCACTAGAACAGCCCGTGCAATTCAAAAACTTCAGAGACTAACGGCTCCAAATGACAGTCCCGTCGACCATTGTCATAACGGGTTCAGCGTCCATCGGCTCAATTGATGGATCAAGCATGTCTTTGTCGAATACTGAGAAGTCGGCATGTTTCCCGACCTCAATTGAACCGACTTTGTCTTCCTCAAAAGCCGCGTAAGCTGGCCACAGAGTAAACATTTTCAGCGCTTCTTGTGGCGTGACCCGTTGATCAAGGCCCCAATTCTCATTGGAATACCCTTTCAGGTCTGTTCGCTGCATAGCGGCATGGAGCTCAATCCGCGGATCACCCACTTCGACGGGAGCGTCGGAACCGCCTGCGATCATCACACCAGTGTCGATCAGGGCGCGCCAAGCATAGGCACCCGCAAGCCGATCAGCGCCAAGACGGTCCACCGCGAAATAGAGGTCTCCAATCGCGTGACTAGGCTGCATTGATGGAATGACTCCGAGTGCCTTAAAGCGAGGAATATCTGCGACATCCAGAATCTGGCTATGCTCAATCCGCCAGCGCGGCTCAGCCACGGCCCATTCGCCGCGCGGAACGGAGGCAAAAGCTTCCTCATACCAATCGAGAACAGCCTTATTCCCTTTGTCGCCAATGGCGTGCGTATTGACCTGAATGCCGTTGCGAAGTGCGGACTGAAAAATGGGCAGGGCGCGCTCGCGTTCGAGCATCATCAGCCCTGAATTACCGAGATCGTCCGAGTAAGGCGCAAGCAGTGCGGCGCCGCGCGACCCTAAAGCTCCATCCGCGTAAAGTTTAATAGCACGTGTTGTCACAAGGGGTGATTCTGCCGACATGCCGCCGCGCATGTCTGAAACTTTTTCTCCGGCTCGGCTTTCTGGAACACCGACAGAATTGTAGACGCGAATCCCGATCGTGCCGTCATTTGACAGCCGATTGATTGTGTCGACATTTCCGGGAACGACACTCATGGAATGGATGTTGGTCCAGCCGCGCGACGCATAAACATCGGAACCGATTTGGAAGGCTTTTTCTGTGGTCGCGCTGTCCATCTCGGGGATTAAGCCAGCAACCAAACTCTGAGCATTGTCGATCAGCATGCCGGTCGGTTCGCCCGCCGCGTCGAGATTGATCGCGCCGCCAAATGGAGCCTCGGTCGTTCCGTCGATACTGGACTGGCTCAGGGCAAGGCTATTAGCGACAGCAGCATGACCATCAGCGCGTTGCAAAATAACCGGGTGTTGATCCGTTACGGCATCCAAGTCCGCTCGGTTGGGGAAGCGGCCCTCTGGCCAATGTGTTTCAATCCAGCCATCCCCATAGATAGTTTCGCCAATAGGCGTGTTGCTCGCAGCCATCCGAACCAAATCTTGTAACTCAAGCACGGATGTAACCCCAGATAGGTCGAGTTCCATCTCGCGCTTGCCGATGCCGATTAGGTGGGCGTGGGCGTCTGTGAGGCCGGGATAGAGCGCATAGCCGTTGAGCGCGTAATCCGCTGCGCCGACAGGGCACCAATCGCCTTCGTCCGCTCCGACATAGGTGATTTTATTCCCGACAACCGCGACGGCGTCTGCTGTCGGTTGCGCATCGTTCGCAGTATGGATGGTGCCGCCGCTAAAACACCAGCCGTCGACGGCTGCGATTTCGGGGTCCGCTGGAGCCATTGCTTGGCCGCAGGCTGCGAGGGCAAGAAGAGATGAAGCGGCGAGTAAAGTTTTGATCATACGAAAGGTTAGCGCCATTCGGCCAACATGTCAGCACTGATAGATAAAATTTGAGCCGTTAGGCTGCTGACGCAACCCCATTGGATTGTGAGTGAAGAAGTTCATCAAAGGCTTCCAGTAAGCCTGCAAGTTTAATGGGTTTGGCTAAAGATGAGTTCATCCCGATGTTTCGGCATAGTCGAGATTGCTGATATTGAGGGTCCGCTGTCAGCGCGATAATCGGCACGTTCTGATAGGAAGACTCTGTGCTTCGGATCGCCAAAGTCGTCTCGATGCCGTCCATGACCGGCATATGAATATCCATCAGAACGATGTCGAATTTCTGTTCGTCTAGCCTTGCTAATGCCTCTTCTCCGTTCAGAGCGGTCGTGATGTCTCCGACGAGGTTCGACAGGAGTGAGCTGACGACGATATGGTTTGTGGCGTTGTCATCGACAATCAACACGCGAAGTTTCGAGTAAGGGCCGTCCTTAGGCCGATCTTGGTCTAGCAGCTGATCGACAAGCGAGTCGGACGCCGATTCCTTAGGCTTAGTCTCCTCAGCTTCAAGCGGTAAGCTAATGGCGAAGAGCGTGCCCTTATTCGGTTCTGACTTAACTGTGACCCGGCCGCCCATAAGCTCAATCAGATCCTTCACGATAGAAAGTCCGAGCCCTGTGCCGCCATATCGAGAGGAAATTGTTTTATCGGCTTGTTTGAAGGGGATAAAGATTTTTTCCAAACTCGCTTCGGTCATGCCGATGCCCGTGTCGCGAACGGCCAAAACAAGCTGCCGATTATCGGCTGTGCCAGCCGTCGTCAGAATGACGTTCACACTGCCACCTTGCGAGAATTTGAGCGCATTGGAGAGCAAGTTATTGAGGCATTGCTCATAACGAAATTCGTCGAATGTGATCGTGTCGGGGACCGAATTATGGATCGTGCAAGTGAGGCTTGTATGCCGGGCTTGCGCTTTCGTTTCCCACTTCGCACACACTTGACGAACGAGATCGGCTGGAGAGCTTTTCCGCAAGTTGAGCTCAATGGCATCTTCGGCAAGTTTCGTATGCACAAGAGTCTCGTCCACCATATCGACCACTTTCTCGGCAGAATTCTGGATCAGAGATAATTTGGGCAAAATCTCGGGGTCTTTGCAATTATGGACGAGGGCGTCCGCCATGCCGATAACGGCATTCATTGGTGTGCGAACCTCATGCGAGAGTCGACCTAGAAACTCGTTCTTGGCCTTTAAAGCAGACTCGGCTTTTTCCTGCGTAGCCTGAAGATCCTGCTGGATCAGGATTTGCTCTGTCACATTGATGAAGAAACAAGAGAGAGATCGAACCCGTCCGCCCTCATCGACATTAGGCATGATGTGCGCTTGAAGCCATTGGACTTCGCCGTCATCACCGACGATACGACATAGATTTTCAATCGGACGAGAGGATGTAATGGTTTCCTCCATCGCGTCCTGCACATTTTGTCGGTCATCGGGGTGAATGACGTCCAAAAAGCCGTTTGATCGGATCGATTCGAATGTTTCTGCTGTGTAGTGTTGCTGCAGTGAATCGGCGCGAAGATTGAACTCGCCCGTGTGGAGGTTGTAAAACCAGTATCCGCTTTTGCCGACAAGTAGAGCTGTATCGAGAGCGCGTTTCTTGAGTTCTTCTTTGGTGTTGTCCCTCATTAAGACCAAAAAGCCGTCATCTCGTCCTAAGCTGACGCGGATATCAATATGCCGCCCGCTAGGCGTAACGGCATTGATAATCTGAGTAGCCTTGTTTTGTTTAAGGCGTTGATTGGTCAAGAGATCGGTAATCAGAGCTTCAAACATTTTCGGATTCCCACGCCCGAAATAGCCTTGGACGGCCATAATGCTTGTGAGTTGACCGAATTCTTCGAGGTTACCACATTCGGACCTGTCCAGTTTGAGAAGGTCAAATATCTTGTCGTCAATGAAGTCGATCATCATATTGCGATTGACGACCAGACACGCTTCGTCGGTCACATCCGCCATACGTTTTAGCCAGAAGTAATCTTCCTTACGGCGGACAGAAACGCGCCGATCAAGGCGTTGATCTTGTAGTATGTCATCTGGGTCCAGAGACAATGATGCGTCCTCGTTGCAAATCTATCCAGAATCGCATCGCAGTAAAAAGAAAAGAGCGCGTTAACATTTGTTTGTATTCGGTTGTGAATGTGTCCCGATAGATTTGCCGTATTGGGTGATCAGATGATCACGGACTCTTTATTCTGGACTAGTGGTTTCTGCTATAAATAACTGAATTTGCTTACGCATTTTCCCTGGAATTCTATTCTCAGGACCGCTTGCCATGCCCGACCAGATAACAACGCCAGTGGCATCGGTTGCCGAGAGATAAACTGCAGGCTGACCGCTCCACAGTGTTAGGCGCCCCGCGAGGTTGTAATCGGTCATGCCGGGCTTGCCGATTGAGACAGATTCGCGTTCCATAATTTGCACCATCAGAAGATCTGATACGGCTGCCGTGAGAGGATCCAGACCAGGATCACCGCTTTGGTTCTCGATCGGAGACACAGAGACGGAGATGCTGACGAGAGTATCGCTCGTCCCTGCCTGTCTCAGATTGAAGGTCACCCATGTAACTGCGATGACCGATAGTAGAATGGCGACCGTGAAGGTCCATAATCGTCGTCTGGATGCGTTGCTTTCTATCGGTTTGGCGGGCGCTTCAAGCGTCTCGGCGACCCGATTGGCAGGTATAAGTAACCTATATCCCCGCTTGGGTATGGTTTCGATATAATCTGGGTTGCGAGCAGGATCGCCTAATGTCCGCCGGATATCAGCGATGACCACGGCAATGCTATTTTGGCTAACAATTCGACCCTTCCAAATATCCGTGATGATCTCGTCGTAAGTGACGAGCCTGTCACTCGCGCGGCAGAGGAGGGTGAGAAGGTGGGTCGCTCGGTTTTCTAGACGTTTGACGGCCCCGTCTCTGGAGAGAGTACCCAGTTCAGCGTTAAAGTCCCAAGGACCCAAGATATACCGTTCGCTCATAATCGTTCTTATTCCTCGTGATGGGGCGCGAACAAGACTTCATCTGGCGGGGCATAGTTTCTTCATAGCTTCTTTATTTGCCCTGTGGGTCAAGTCGCGTCTCGTTTGGGCTTAGCCAAAGGAGACGATCATGAAACGCCAACCTATAGCCCTCTTGTCATTCGCTGTTTCGATCTTCGCATCGACACAAGTTCTGGCCCAAACTGAAACGATCGAGTTTGGTGGATTGGAATGGGATGTCCGCGCAGAGCGCGCCGAACGTGTGTCGCATAAGGGTCAGTCGGCTTTGGCTATCGAAAAGGGTCGACTGTGGGCCGATCAAGCGAATTTTGGTGACGGTGTTATCTCATTCAAAGTCGCTTATCCGGAACATCGCGCCTTTATCGGCATGTCTTGGAGGGATCAGGGCCGGATCAATTCTGAAGAGTTCTATTTCAGGCCACATCTCAATAACAAGCCGGACTCGATCCAATACACGCCCGTCAACAATAGGAACTCGGCTTGGCAAATTTTCTCCGATGGAAATGCCATTGGCCCAATCAACCATCGTTATGAGGATTGGAACGACGTAAAAATTGTTGTCGAGGGTGACCGCGCTGATATCTATTTCAACAGCGACATGCCTGTCCTGCATATTCCGGATCTTAAAAATGATCTCTCGGCCGGCGGTCTTGTGTTGAGAAGTGCAAATCGGACGGATGACACGACCTATTTTGCCGATCTTGTGATCCGCGCGTTGGCTAACGGTGAGGGGATTGTCGGAACGCCGAAGCCCGCAAAGCCCGTCCCAAATGGCCTCATAGAGAGTTGGAGCGTGTCCTCACCGTTTGATGAGGCAATTGTCGATGGGCACACATGGCTTCCAAAGATCAGCGATCTGACGTGGCAAGAGTTAACGGTCGAAACGAACGGCATCGCGAACCTGTCTCGTCTGAGTAATTCTCGCACAGACGGAAACACGGTACTGGTTCGCAAAACTCTGACGGCCGCAAATAGTAAAACTGCTTTGCTCCAGTTTGGCTTTTCGGACCGGGTCAAACTCTACTTGAACGGGGATCTCATCTATTCGGGGAACGATGGATACCAGACCCGAGACTATAGGTTTTTAGGCCTTGTGGGCTTTCATGATACGGTTGGGTTGAAGCTAAAGGCCGGGGATAATGAACTGGTCGCCGCTGTGTCCGAGACATTTGGCGGTTGGGGATGGGCGGGCGCGCTCGTCCCAGATGAAGACCCGTCAGAGCCATAATCAAAGATGTCATCAGGGTGTGACCTGATGAGGACAGCTTTGCAATGATAATCACAAAGGGGACTATAATGACTATTTCAAAAATCGGGGCCGGACTTCTGAGCCTTGCCGCTCTCACAATCGGAGCTTGTTCGACTGCAGGCCAAAGCTTGTCTGCGGCTGATATTCAAGCGGCGATTGATGCGCCCGAACGGTCGGCTGAACATATCGCGCGGGATGCCAATCGTTTGCCAGCAGAGATAATCGCGTTTTCTGGCGTGTCTGTCGGCGATACAGTTGTCGATATTGCCCCTGCATCAGGATATTATACGGCGCTTCTGTCCCGTATTGTCGGTCCTGAAGGCAACATCATAGGCATTGGTCCGCAACGCATTTTTGACGTGTTTCCCAATGCACCGGAAGGGTTTCAAAAATATATTGCCCGGGACCCGCGCGAGAATGTCACCTATTCCACGGCTAATCTGGACGCGGTCGATCTACCGGACAATGTCGATCAGATCTGGATGATCCTCTATTATCACGACACCTATTGGACCGGCGAAGACCGTGCAGAAATGAACCGCCGTTTCTACGAAGCCCTACGGCCAGGCGGTGTCTATTTCATCATTGAGCATAATGGTCAGGCCGTGCCTGATCAGGACATCACGCAGACCCTACACCGCTTGGAAACGGCGCCTGCCGTCGCGGAAATCGAAGCCGCTGGATTCAAGCTAGCAGCCACGTCTGATCTACTGCGAAATCCCGAAGATCCGCTGACCGTATCTGTGTTTGACCCGGAGTGGCGTGGAAAAACGGATCGTGTGGTCTGGAAATTCGTCAAACCTGAATAGACCAAAGCGCAGGATCAGTTTGGGGAACACGAGATATCACGGTTGAAGAGTATGAGCCTCGGTTGAGGTAGCCGCGCCCATCAAAATCGACCCTTTATATTTCGGTGACCCCGGAAGCCCCTGCGGTCCTGCCGTGGGGGCTTTAGAAATCCAGAAAGGCGATGTTGGATTGATGTCCATCTGGTGCCGCGAGGGCGCACCGCCATATAGTGCCACGCGGTTTTTAACAGCACCTCATCTTATTGAAAACAAATGATATTTATACGTTTGTGTGTCAGGTAATCTCTAAAAGTATCGCACCAACCCACATATTAGTGTACATAAATGTGTACATGAAAAGGAAAATATGTGGGCCATACTCGCAACCAGCTAACCGTTAAGGCGATCAATTCACTGCCGCAGGGCACTCATGGCGACGGTGGCGGCCTATACATTCGGATCACTGGCAAAGCTAACGGCCAATGGATTTACCGTTTTCGCTATAACGGTCGTCAGAGGCAAATGGGTTTAGGTGGGTTGCACAAAGTTACACTGGCCAAGGCGCGTCAGCTTCGAGACAAATATCAAGCTATGGTCGTTGACGGGTTGGATCCCATTCGTCAGCGCAAGAAGGAAAGTGATCTACGCTTAGTCGGTTTGGAAACTTTGGCTACTGTTGCCGACATTGCGTTTGTGGCCCGGCAGGCCGAGCTACGAGACGACGGGAAAGCCGGACGATGGTTTAGCCCGCTGACGCTCCATGTCTTACCCGCGCTCGGTAAGCGTCCCATCATCGAGATTAGCCAAACCGACATCCAACACACCTTGAAGCCAATATGGCACGCTAAGGCTGATACTGCCCGGAAGGCAATCAACCGACTTCAAATCGTATTCAAGCATGCTGTAGCGATGGGATTGGACGTCGACATTCAAGCTGTCGAAAAAGCTAAAGCCCTACTTGGGAAGCAACGACATCAACCGACAAACATCCCGAGCATGCCTTGGTCCGAAGTTCCGGCGTTCTACGCCAGCTTGGATCAACAGACACCTGTTCAGCTTGCTCTGAGATTACTCATGCTCAATCCCGGCCCAAGATCGAAGCCTGTACGCTTCCTGAGGCTTGAACATATCGAAGATGACGTGTGGACCGTTCCCGCTGATCTGATGAAAGGGCAGAAGGGAAAAACATCTGACTGGCGGACACCGCTTACGGATGAAAGCCTATCAATCATTGAGGCTGCCAAACCGTTCGAACGTAACGGCTACCTGTTCCCAAATCGGTCGGGGAACGGTGTCATATCAGATGCCAGTATGAGCCGCCTGATGGAGCGACGTGGGCTAAACTTCCGCCCACATGGTTTCCGCTCATCTTTCCGAACATGGGCTGCTGAGACCGCTCAGCTTCGGGACATTGCTGAATTGTGCTTAGCTCACAAAATTTATGGGAAAGTTGAAGCGGCATATGTCCGGACAGACTATCTCAACGAGCGGGCGGCGCTGGCTCAACTGTGGTCTGAGCACATAACATCAGAGTGCGTTGAAAAGCTTGTCATCGAGAGGCCTAGCTCCGAGACTCGTCCAAGAAAAAAATACGAGTACTTAACGGAAGAAGAAAAACTATCGAGCTCGATAAGGCGGACGCGGGTCAAAAGGAAGTTCTGATGGTGGATCGTATCAGCTAGAGTCCTGACTTTTTGTAGCTATGTTCTGCTGCGAAGCCGTGCAGTTTTTTTGAGTGGAAACTTGGTTCATAGCTTCAATTTGCCCTTTTAGCTGAGCGATATAAGATGCCTTGTTGCTTCCTGAAAGCGAAGACACGGGCAAACCCAAGAAAATTACCCCGAGTGTATCGTTCGAGCGGGCCTTGTTTTGTTCCCCTGAAGCGACAGCCAATGCTTCCTCATGCCTCGCCAGTTCCACTCCAAGCTGCCCACAGTCAAGTTGCGTGTACTGCACAGTGCTGACAAATTGTGGCGTGATATTTTCAGGTTTCGTTGCGCAAGCAGATGATCCCAAGGCGACAACCATGGCCGGAATTAGATTGTTCTTCATGGGATTCCCTTGAAAATAATATTCCTTACCTAGGTATCGAGCTTGAAGTCGTAGGTAAAGGATGAAGATGGCCCGAAAGTTCTCGACGTTTGGAGTTCCGACTTTACGGAATCTAACCGTATGATCGCATCTATGTTTGGAATGGATTGAGGAATGACACCATGATTATGGCATTCGATTATGGGAAATACGAGTTACACTCGGGATTTAGCCATTATCCTGCAGGTTTGCTCTACCTAACGGGCAGTTTGGTTTCTAGCTGAACCTTCACAGAGATGGCGATTCTTGATGTGGCGATAGCCCAACGTTTGGTGCCGCAGTGGAAGACACCGGACTAACCTCAAAAACTTGACCTCGTCGTTATTTTCTATTGGAACCTGACTAGCGATCTGTATCGAGGGACTTCCGGAACTTCCGTCATAAATACTACGATAGATTATGAAGATCGAAGCCATGTTCTTGGGCCAGAATTGCAACAAATCTGCGTAAGATTTCAGTCGTCATCCATGATTTTTCCGACAATTGAAACACCCATCCCAGCGCCTTCTCAGGCGTATTACATCGGGTGAGGGCAATTGGGTATTCACGCCCAACGTTTATAATTATATACTCATCTTGGAGATAGATTTTCTTTGAGAGCTCTTCGTCCCACTTCGCATAATTATCCACCAATTCACTGATATTTTTTAGGATTTTCGTCATTTTGATTCACCTCGAAAGTCCAATATTGACTGATACTTTTGGGTGGTCAATCCTTAGTTCTCTCGTGCACCGACTTGTCCATATTTCACCGGTTTTAAGTCTAAGATATAATGCTGGTGGCTCATGCAGGACGAACAATCGGAACATATGCGTGCATATGATATGAAACACTTGATGCGGGAAAAGGCTATTCCACTGACGTCATCAGAGAATGAAGTCGTTCCTTACGTGGAACGCAACTCGAAACACTATGTCACTCATAGTCTGTAGACCATTGCCTGTTTCTACAGCCGAATGGTCGTATGGAACAATCGAATCTAGATTTCGGAAAAGAGGTCAAACTGGCACGCGCACGATTGGGCATAAGTCAGGAAACTCTAGGGGGAATGGCAGACCTGCACAGGACGTACGTCAGCGATATTGAGCGCGGCAGTCGGAACCCCACCCTCTCAGTGATGGTGCGTCTTGCAGACGCTCTTGGGCTTCGGCTCTCAACTTTAGTAGAGTTTCATAAACCGCCAAAAAGTCACTCAGCCGATGGCCATGGAGGCTACTGCACCTGATTTGATCAACAGGTTGTTCGATTTCGTCTGAGAGGTATCTTGGGATGATTAGTCATCGTCGAAGCTGGTAACGAACGTCGCTTAGCCATTGATAGGATGGCCATTGTCATCCATGCAGACTCTAAACCCAGCGTCATCGTAGGCATAAATCATTTTGCAAAAACGACGTGCCTCGAACTCATTGGCGGTCCCGTCGAGTGTGTGCCTTTGTTTCTGCTCCTCACGCTTTTTGGCTAGTTGCGTGTCTTGGAAATTGGGTCTGTTCGCTTTGAGGTCCTTTTCCCACGCTGAGTATATGTCATAGACACGCGCATAGCTCTCTTTCCGTTTCCGCCAATCATCGCGGTACTCGACGATAGAAAGGTACCCGACACCTTCTAAATTGTCTTCCGCCAACAGAGCTTCGATTAGACATGGCGTTACTTTGGTGTTTTCGTTGAACACTCGTAAAAGCTCTTCATTGGTTGAAACGGTTATGTCCGGTAGGTCCTGAAATTTTGTTTTCAGTTTTTCAATACATCGGTCGACAGGCTGAACGTAGCTCTCGTATTCGCTTTGTGCCCGTGCCGACTGTGACGAAATCAGCCAGAAAAGAATTCCAACACTCGCCACTATCAGGGTTGTGTTTTGGGGTCGTATAAGTTTTTGCAAGTGACAAGCCTATGATTGTGAAGTGTCACTTATAGTCGACATTTTTTAGATGTGCAAGTTCATCAAAACCGCCTCAATTCAAAATGAATGTTCTGCTAGGCTGTTAAGCTGCCGATGACCGATTCAAATTTGAAAGAATTCTTACAAGCTCCGTTGCCTCGCTGGTATCAAACAGACCACTCAGTCCTTGATCGTTGAGACGGGTAAATGGCTGTTCGTAAAGCCTAGCAGGGTCTATCCGTCCATTCTGAGATAGTGCGTCAATTATCATGTCAACGAACTCAATCTGATTTGCGTTGAAGTTAGAGCATCGGATAAATTCTGCGAAAGCGCGTTTAACAGCGCGTCTATCGAGACCTATTAGACTTCTTACGAATACCTCCAGTCCGCCTTCATCATTTATAAGTTGGGCGGCTTCGGGCGCGTATAGGTTTTGCTCAATCAAAAGAAGTTCGAGTTGTTCCATATCCGTCGGAGTGAGCGCGGCTTGGGTGTGAATTTTGTTGACTGTTATGTGATCTTTATGGGCCATCAAAAAATGCCGAGCTTTGGCCGTGAACCGCGCTTTGTCGAACCCGACTTCAGTCTGTAGAATTTCGACTTCAGCAGCTTCGCCCATTACGTCTTCGAAGTCAGAGTAGACTCGCTTTCGCGCAGTTTTATCGACTAATCGCGTCAGAGATCGAAGCTTCCTTCGTGCTACTTCTAATATTTCTGGCGTGATATCTTCCCAGTAGGGGTCAGTTTGAATTTCAATGATCAATTCCAACTCCCGCTTGACCATCGGAACATCAACACCTTCTAATGCCGAAACGATGTTTGTAATTTTGTGTCGATAGGTCTCGATAGCCATACTGTCTTTGAGTAACGCCAGCTGCGCCCTAAGGACCAAAAGATCGAACCGTTTCGCGTCAATATCCCCATCGTTATGTTGCGTGGGGAGATCAGATAGCTTTTCACGTAAGATGTGGTGGTCATCGAGAGTAAGGCGGTTCCACGCTGCTCGCTGTGAAAACTTCTCAATGTGCTGTCGATGCGGGCGGACAATAAAGTTCTCCAGCGGCATTTCTGATACGTCCGTATAAAGTCTATCCGTCAGATCAGACTGCAAATCGACGTCACGCTCATTCTTTTCGCCATCAGGCCCCTCAAATGGCTCCTGAGCGCCTCCATGCAAGTCTCCGCTACGATTACCCTCATAATGCGCAAGAATGTCTACACGGGCTAAAAACAGCGATTGGCTTAGCGAGCGCGTTGGCGTGCTATCTATCGTGTCCGGGTTCTCATTGAAGAATTCAAAATTATGGCAATGGTCGAAGACGAGGAAGTGTGCCTTGTCTTTCCCCGGCCCAAAAATATCAGGACGAAGGCGGGTTCCCCGGCCAATCATTTGCCAAAACTTCGTCTTCGATCGAACGACTTTGAAGAAGACGAGGTTCACTACGTCCGGCACATCAATGCCCGTGTCGAGCATGTCGACGGAAATAGCGATACGAGGATTGTTTGCTGGGACCTTGAAGTCCTCGATCAGGGATTGAGCATATTTGACCTTGTGCTCAATGACTTCGGCTTCGCTATGTTTGTGCGGATAATGAACATCGTAACGGTCTTTGATGAAATTGGCGTGGGCACTGTTTTTCGCGAAGATAATTGTCTTCCCAATATCCTCGCCATCGTTGACGCGAATGCCGTTCGTCATGAGATGTTTTAGCGCCTTGTCGACGGTATCAATATTGAACAGCCACTTGTTGACATCGGCAGCGCTGATTTCATCCGGCGGCGGACCATCATCGCCCCATTCTTTCAGGTCCCACTCTTCTTTTTCATCATCAGACAAATCGTCATAACGCACGCCTTGCGTCGGGAACGCTAAAGGCACGGAGATCGCTTTGGGTGGAACAAGGTGTCCGTCTTTGACCGCGGTCTCTAGGTCATAAGCGTCTGTTGGCACGCCGCGCTCAAGTTCAAAAATGCGGTAGGTATCCTTATCGATTTCCTCTTTGGGTGTGGCTGTTAGGCCGAGGAGTAAGCTATCAAAATATTCGAAAATCGCACCGAACTTTTTGTAGAGTGACCTGTGTGCTTCATCGACAATAATCAGGTCGAAATGGCCAGCACCAAACATCTTCGCTTTGCCATCATCTCCCTTCGCCTCATCAATCAAGCCCATCATGGTCTGATAGGTCGAGAGATAGACACGCCCCACACCGTCTTTGTTTTTAAGAAGATTTACGGGCGACGAACCGGGCAAGTGCTCCTTGAAAGCGTCGGCCGCTTGTTTGACCAAAGATGTCCGATCAGCCAAAAACAAAACCCGTTTAACCCAGCCGCCACGCATCAGAACATCGGATAGCGCAATCGCCATCCGTGTCTTGCCGGACCCAGTCGCCATGACAAGCAAGGCTTTGCGCTGCTTATCGGTCTCAAAGCTTTCGCACACCCGCTTGATCGCCCGTTCGGAATAATAACGGTCCGTGATGTCGGAATTGATCGTAACGCTCTGAAGCGACCTTTTGGTTCGCCGCCGTTGGATGATCGTCTGCAGCTCATCATGCTTTAGAAAACCGGAAATTTTTCGCGCGGGATACTCGACATCATCCCAAAACCAATGCTCAAACCCGTTCGTGTAGAAGATCAGCGGTCGCCGTCCGAATTTTGCCTCTAGACAATCGGCATAGAGCGACGCTTGGCGTTTCCCGGTCAGCGGATTGGTCTTGGTCCTTTTCGCCTCGACAAGCGCGAGCGGCTTGCCGTCCTGCCCCCACAGCACGTAATCGACAAAGCCGACGCCGGAGTCCGATGGCATCCCCGCGACTTCATATTCGCGGTCCCGCGCATCTGTCAGGTCCCAGCCTGCTTCTTCGAGCATCAGGTCGATTAAGTCCGTGCGGGTCTGTGCCTCATTGAAATCATGCGTGTCCGGCGTTTTCGTATTGGCGGCTTTGATCGCGGCGATTTGCGCATGAAGCGCGGCAATCTCCGCATCCTTCTCTTTCGCGTCAGCCTCACTTTGGATAGCGCGGTTTTCAGCTTCGACTTTAGCTTTGTAACTATCCTCCCACTTCGTCGCCGCCTGTTGCAGCACGGCGAGTTTTTGCGGCGTAACAGCGGTCAGTCGCGGCAGGTCTTGGGTGGAAAATTGTACATTGGTGGGTGGGCCTGAACGGGAGTAGTTTCGAACCAGCCAATAGGCGACATGGTGCAATTCGCGCACAGACGCGACGGCCTTGTCCTCAGCAATGCGGCCCGTTCCGTGGGCCGCCTTATTGCCGTTATTTTTAATCAGATAGGCTTTTTGCGAAATATGCCCTGCCAGCCGTTTGAACGATGGCTCACCAATTAGGGCGGCTAGATTTGTATCATAAGGGCGGCGCAGCTTGCCATCGTGGTCATAAACCCACGTCACGATCATTTCGAGCGACAGGCGCGCCATAACGCAGGCCGCGCGCGCGTCGCTCCGTGCATAGCTTTCCGCCTTCACCGCTTGCGCGTAAACTTGCGGCCATTCAGGCTGGAGGAAAGCGAACTGGGACATCGTATCAATGCTCACCCAAGACGATATGATCAAAGTTCATCGACTCAGTTAAGTATGGGGTTAAACCCATCAGGGCACAGGTTAACGCCACCAAATCTCTATTATCGATTTGTCTATTTCGTTTTCCGCTACCTGAGTGCCGCAATCCAGCAAAATCATTGGCAAATGAGTAAAAACTTTGGACAGTCTTTTGGACTTTGGGGTCAGGCCAGGTTTTTAGCTCGTCGCATAACTCGCCTAAGGATTGAGCTTTATTTTGATGAGGGTGTTTCCTGCCTATGCCCTCGAGCAAGTTGAGTTGTTTTTGTACGGATGTTTTGATCCTTACAGCCTTAACACCGAACTTCATATCACCCAGTGAGTCTTCGAAGTCGTCTAGGAGTTCACAAAGATGAGGATCACGGTCGCATACTTTTCGTAACTCCATTGCTAATCTAACGTACATGCCAGTTATATTTGGGGTGATATGGAATGGTTCGGTGATGCGGTAATATAAGCAGTGATTTGCGATAAACTTTTGAACCCTCTTAAAGTAGTAGTTCGCAAACTCTTGATCAGCGTACTCAAGGCATACGTCATTCACTTCCTCAATTTTCTTTATCGCAAACCTTTCATTTGGAAAGTTCTCACTTGCCTTCCTCAATAAATTAATCGCCTTATTTTTATCGGCCGCACAATCCGCAATCTGCTCTGGAGTTGGCGTCACAATGTCCGTCAGTTCTCCATCTGAGGAAGTTGTTGGGCCGGTACGTCTTTGTGTAGGAGTAAACACTCGAAGAATTTCAGATGGGAGATCTATCGGGCAGTTACTTTGCAGGGATAGAGGTTTGAATATCTCATCAACCGCTGCGCTCCAGTTATCAGTGATGGTCGATCTCAACATTGAATGTTCCCTGAAAACAAACAATGTTGAAGGGATGAAAATAACGTCTCCGTCGAGCTTAAAGCGTTTGCGGTTTCCAGTTTTGCTCTTTCCAAAATCTGAAGCCTCTTGGAGAATGTTTCTTGCTGAGTCCTATCTGGAGCTATCAGATCAAGGTCTCTCAAGATTCTTAGATTTATGTTCTTCTGAGCCACGGCAGGGGCCAAACGTTCAATGTCCTCTCTTACCGATTTAAACCAGTAGTGGATGAATAGAGATGAGAAGTCATTATTTGGGACAAACCCGACGACGCTATCAGGAAAGCAGGCATCAAAATCTAATATTGCGGTGTTTGCGATATTTGCAGCGATAGTTATACATAAAGTACCTGCCGCCCATTTTTTACTTTGGCGAAGTCCGGTTTCAGAATAAGTTTTTGAATAGCTCCTAAGATAATCGCCTGCGTTCGAAACATCGCCTGTCTGCACTAATGGATGGTCTCCTCCAAGCAAGGCGGGATGGTTTCGAGGCCGATGCTTAGAAACCCCTCGGTCTAATGAGCCAGCTTCCGATAGTTTCACAATTTGAAAACCTTTGGTGTTTTCAACCGGATCCCCAAACATGTCATAAAAAATGGATTGGCCGAGTTGGTCCAAGCGGTCGAGGGCGCGATGTCTTTGGCGGCGGAGCGCATCCGCCTGATCCAAAATCGCCGCAATCCGCTTCTGCTCAGGGAGGGGTGGTAGCGGGATTTTGCTTTGTCTTAAAGTCTTCGCCGAGAGATGTTTTACCGTTACGAAAGGGGTGTCATCCTCAATACGTTTTAGCATTGGAGGTAAAAAATGATACAAATACTGCTTGTCTAAGTGTTTCGATGAAACCTCTAACTTGCAGACTCGTTGATTCAATAACGCCTTGCCACCGTTCCAATTGGCGCGATTAAACTCTCCATCCATTCCTATTAAAAGGTCGCCATTATCTATGACAAACTTATCATCATAAGGGCCGTCATAGAAAGTTTTGCTGCATCCAGCTTTAACGTCTCGAATTCGTATTAGAGGAAGTCCTTTCCCGTCTCTATTAAACGCCGAAGATTTAAATGCGCTGCCTGATAGAATGCTGACATGATTGCCTAAATCTTCGGTCCTCACGCCAACATCCCTTCAAGTGCTGTCAGCCCTTCCTCAATCTCTTTCTCAATTGCCCGTAACTCCGCGATGATCTCCTTCGGGGCGGGATAGTCGATCTCCTCATACTCAATCTCTTTATAGCGGTTGAGCGACAGGTCGTAGCCAGCGGCGGCGATATCGGCTTTGGGGACGCAGAAGCTTTGGTCCGTGCGGGCGCGGTCCCGCTCGGTCCCGTCGCGCTCTTCCCAGCGCGCCAGAATATCGGGCAGGTTGTTCTTCGCGTGATCCTCTGCGGAGAGCGGTTCGCTTGGCCAAACGCCTTGCTGCTCCGCCGGGACAAGAAGTTGTCGTTTATCATCCAGCGACAACCCGTCGGCCTGCATATCATAGAACCAGACATAATCCGTCGCGCACGGATCGCCTGCCTTCGTGTCTGTGCGCGTAAACAAGAGGATCGCGGTTGATACGCCCGCATAGGGTTTGAACACGCCTGACGGCATTTTGATGACCGCGTCGAGCTTATGCGTTTCCACAATCAATTCTCGCAGCGCCTTATGCGCTTTGGACGATCCAAACATTACTCCGTCGGGCACAATCACTGCCGCGCGGCCACCAATTTTCATCAGGCGCAGGAACAGGGCTATAAACAGAAGCTCCGTCTTTTTCGTTTTGACAACCCGCTGTAAATCCTTGGAGCATGACTCATAATCGAGGCTGCCAGCAAACGGTGGGTTCGCAAGAACGAGCGAGTATTTGCCTTCGTCTTTTTCCGTCTCCTCCGCGAGGCTATCACGGTAAGATACATTGGCGTTCTCCACCCCGTGCAGCACCATGTTCATGGAGCCAATGCGCAGCATCGTATTGTCGAAATCAAAGCCGTTGAACATGTCGCTATCGAAATGCGCCATAAGCTCTTTGTCAAATTTCATATCGGGATGGTGGTCCATGACATATTCGCTCGCAGCGACCAGAAAGCCGCAGGTCCCAGAAGCCGGATCAACAATGACATCCGTCGGTGTCGGCGCGGTCAGTGCGACCATCAGCTCGATGATATGGCGCGGTGTTCGGAATTGCCCATTTTGACCGGCGCTCGCGATCTTGCCGAGCATATATTCGTATATGTCGCCTTTGGCGTCTCGGCTCTCCAGCGGCAACGTGTCGATAATGTCCATCGCTTTGGACAGAAGCTGCGCCGTCGGAATGCCGAAGCGGGCATCTTTCATATGCTTGTTGTGGCTGCTGCCTTCGCTCGCCATGTTTTGCAAAAACGGAAAGACGAAATTGTCCATGATTTTGAACGCATCGTCTGCCGCCATATCGCGCAGATATTTCCAGCGCAGGTCTTGGTAGCTTACGGTGATCATCTGTTGCGGATCAGACGGGTCTGGCACGTCTTCGACGTAATTGCCGTCGGGAAAGATGGTGCGGGTAGATGTGGTGCCGAGCGTTTGCGCCTTGGCCTCTTCGCGTGTCTGGATTTGGTCGAGGCGGCGAATGAACAGCAGATAGGTGATCTGTTCAATCACGGAGAGCGGATTGGACACGCCCCCGCTCCAAAACGCTTGCCACAAGCTATCAACCTGCGCCTTGAAATCACCAGTGACCATTCGACTCTCCCGAGCGACCTTAGACAAAAGGCAATAGGCGATTGCAACTGCTCGTTTCAGAACTTGGACGATTTGGTGGCTAATGTAGCGTGTTTCTCCCCAAAGACATTCGTCTCAGGATCAAATCGTTCCACTGACAATTCTTAGGATTCTTCTCCGACCAGTTTAAAGGCATTAGATAGCTCAACTCCAATGGCGTCAAACTCAGGGCGGAACTTTTCCAGCAACTGTCTCGCTTTTGCCGCGATTGCTTCCGGATCATGAACATCTTTTATATCGACTGAATTTCCTTTGTAGAAGCGAGCAAACTTACGACCCTCTTGAGTAGCGTCTCTCCGGAAGCCAATTTTTAATTTTTCCGAGTTTTTTGCAGCCAGTTTGACAAGATCAATTAGACCAACTCGGACATCATTACTTTTGATTGGTCCAACCTCTCCGAACAAAGTGAGTTTCCCGCCCGTACCCTTTTGTGCCTGTTGTATCTCAAACCAACAGGTAATCGGATAGTTAAGCCAATAGTCTTGACTTAGAATCCACTTAATTTGCTTGCCCTTGGGATCCTTATAAAGTGGGGCAGTCCATTCAACCGGTAGAAAGTCGCATCGGTCTTTCCGGATACTTCCGAGCTCATACCAATAGGAATCTATTTCGGCTTCACGCTCCTTTTTTCCTTCCCACTCATCACCAAACACTGAACGCATCGCCATACCAAATTCGGTGTCCGAACCATGGGTGACAATGAAATCGATAACTTTGCGATGATCTCGATAGAGTTGTCGGGCTAGCTTCACCATCGATGTTGCTTCAGAACTCATGTGCGTCACCTCTCTCAAAATATTGCAATAATGCCCGATAAAAATAGAAACCTGTTCGTTTGTGTGCGACCTCGCTAAAGTGTCCTCTAATAAACTCACAACTTCGTCGTAACCAATTGGAGCATACGCTGGATGTTCGACGGGTTCATCATACAGGGAGAGAAACACTCCGCAAATCTTCGCATTCTCGTTTAGGTACCCTTCGATCTTCTTGTAATAGATATTCAGTTGATCCGAATGCTGGACACTATCAATTTTGTTCTCAACGACGAAAGCCCAGTCTCCGTCTTCTCTTTCAAGGTGAACAAAAATATCGATGTTCTTCCACTCCACACGAATTCGAGCAGTTCCAAAGTCTTCTCGCAGAATATCAAGTGCTGATATTTTGTCTTCGCCACTGCGGCCTGAATATGCTGCAGCTAGGAATGCTTTTAAGAAACTATCGCCAAAGCCGTGGGACTCCTTTGGGTCTAAAAGCCAACCAAGTATCGAAGAATGGCGGATTTCCATCCGTTCCATCTTCATCACTCGAATAGGGTTAAATCGGCTTAGATATGCTTCGATATCCGCGACAGTAGGGTTGTTGACGAATAACGCTTCAAACGCGTGAATCGATTCTGATGTTTCGTCCACTTGATGCGCCTATCCTATGATCTAGCCAAAATTGTCTTCGTAGTGACGTATAGTCCGGTCAACGTAGTGCGAAAGCTGTTTATTACTTCTCGAAAATTCTGCCCTGTTCATAGTTGTCAGTTCTAGTATTCCTAATTCGAAGCGGAAGTCATCAAAATGTGCTCTCTCCAAACTAATTAACTGCGCCAATATCGGGGGATCTAAGGTGCTATGTTTGGTGTTTTCATGGAGTTATGATATAACAAATTCGATTGTCGCGTCGTCGACTTTCAACTCACATTCCAAAAAAAGGATATTTCCATGACAACTCCCAATAGTGGGGCAGCAATGACTCCTGCCAAATCGCTAAGTCGCATTGAACGTATTGCCGCCCTGAATGATGGCTTCCGCGCCCAACGAAACACATCCAACACTTACGTCACGCTCGACCTCGTGAACCGAGGCGATATCTACCTCAAAAAGCTTCTGGAGCAAGTCCGGGACACCTCCAAGCCTATTCCAGCCGAGGATACCGACGATGAACGCAGCTACGGCTCTGTGCGCGTAAATGGCCTCTTAGTGGAATGGAGCGTTAATTACTTTGATCGGGATGGATACGACGATTCACCGGATCCGTCTGATGCTAGCGTAACGTCGCGTACGCTGGTGTTGACGCAAGCCTAGCTGGCATACCCTGCCTCCTGCCACATACCCCTATACAGGGAGGTGAGCGGGTGGTGGGGTACCTCCTATAGTCGACAGCATCGACCTAACTCAGCGGTGTCGTGCTCAGCGAAGATATGCCGTATTGAAAGCCGTTCTCACTATTGGGGTCTAGGGATGGAGTTTGAGCTATTTGTTGCCTCCGGCCTCATTCAGCTCTTCTACAGGCGTCTCGTCACACAGCACAGCTGATCCATATACGCTGAAGGCATTGCTCTCCAAGTCCTCGATAAAGCCTTTTGCGAAACTCGCATCCAATCCATCAATATCAAAGTAGAAGAAACTCACATCCACGACGCTGGCGCGTTGACCCATATTTGAAAACACAACAGGGAATCGACGGCCTCTCGCTTGCATTGTTCCTCCAACGGGCTTGCCCTGAGGTATCACTGGACTGTCGGGACTCACTCTCTGAAGTGACCTCACCATTCCCGCACCATCTTCGCGGAATCTAAAGTTACGATCATCACTGAGTTGTTTCAGGACATCGACTAGCCGCGAGATATCAGCATCATCGGATACACAGACGAAACGGACTAAGTCAGCGTGCCTCCCCGGAGTACACCCGGAAAGCAGGATAGTTAGTATGAGCATGGTCTTGGCAAAGTTTGGCATTAGATGATTACCCTCCAAGCCCACAGCGGTCTTCCGTCTCACGGTTGCCGTCTATTAGCCCGTGAAGCCTTTCATACAGGTGGCAGCGTATCAACACTCTGACCTATCGCTTATCAAAGCCTCTCGTCTGGTCATGTCGTGCTTTCAGTAATTCCAGTGGCTGTAACTATTAGACGCTTACACTGTTTCTAAACAGGTCTCGCTTCTCAAAACTCTTCCCAATGATCACTCGATTTCTAATGATTTCTTACCGATTAGTACCGGTTACCGTGTTCAATCTATCTAGAAAAGTCTAAGAGGGTTTAATAAAAATTTAATAAAAACAATCGACTAACAAATTCTCAATCAATCATTCAGGCACACTAAAACACTGCACTTCCTAAAATGGGAGCACAGTTGCGTGTTACCGCAGGCGGACATGAATCCATGAATCAATGGACTTGCCTAAAGAGAATTCATGCCCGCTAAGTAAAATTAGGTGCCGACCTATTTGAGTGTCGGCCTAAAATGGATGTTTTGGATGTCCGCGAGTGGGAACTTCAAAATGTAGTTGTTGAAGCTCGCAGTTTTATGGTGGCGGTAGTCTACATCACCTCGGAGGCCCATCTTCTGACAGAGCTTTTTCAGCTTCTTTACTAACTGGGATTTCTTATAGTCGAGTTCATCCCGTTGCTCATAATCTAAGCTCATTAGGATGTGGACGTGCGGCATAGTTCTAGTATTTCTCCGCGACTTTGTTTCAAGCCGGTAGATGTACTTGAACTTGTCTTGATCCCACATTTGGCGATGCTTCCGACCGTAAAGTACGTAGTCGATGCGATTGATGAGGTCCTTACGCAGTCGTTCGTTTTGAGTTTCGTTGTAATAGACATGACGATGCTCGTCCGCGATATCCTTTGGTGAATGAAGGGTGATCGTGATCAGCAGGCTGGGATAGAAGTCTTCAATGAGTGAAGTTAAATGATCCCTCATCAAATCCTCATGTCCACGACGGTAAAAGTCACTCAAGTATGGGCGGCAGCCTTTCATCATCTTCATGACCGACCTCCGCATTGTGCTTGAGCTTCGTCTTGAATCATTGTGCAGTAGGCATTCACCGCCGTCAGACTGTATCTCACGCAGTGTGAGCTAAGTCGGATAGGCTTCGGGAAGCGCGGGTCGTTTTCTTTCAAACGGTAAAAAGTTGAGCGGCTAATATGTAGGCCAGCGCAAACTTCTTTTGTCGTGATGTATATGTCAGTCATTTTCAAACTCCATTCTCGAGTAAAAAACGGACAAAGCAGTGACGTGACCTGAAACCGCTGTTTTGCGGCCAGAATCCGTTGAGGGCCAGCTAGACCCCGCAGATTAGCTCTGTGCGTAGTTAGAAGCGGTGCGCGCGTTTTGCGCTATACCGCACAATGGGAAGACCATTCTTCCTCAGGAACTGGTTAACCAGATCCAGTTTGGTCCAAATTTGCTCTAATTATGAGAAAACAAAAACAAAATACGGATGAATCCCAATCCGTGGGCTCTGTGAGGGTAACGAAGGGGGTCTAAAAGCAATCCGCGAGGGGTTCGCCGACTTTTCGCGTTTTTGGATTTCACTGTAAAAATTTATATTTATTTTTTTACAGTGATTTTTCGCGTTTTTTCGGTCCGCTCTTTATCCCCGGTGGTCTGGGTCATACCTGTTCGGCTAGAAACTATACGGTGCCAGCATCCTGCTCACGCTGATATGAGCGCCAAAACTCGATGATGTGTACATAAAAGTGTACATGGCTAAACATCATACAGCACAACATATTGAATTTATTGTGTTTTTTAGGTAAGACTGGTGCCGCGAGGGAGAATTGAACTCCCGACCTCATCATTACCAATGATGCGCTCTACCACTGAGCTACCGCGGCGTTCCATAAGACGGAGCGTCGATCGACAGTCACCCGTCGAAGGCGCCGCGCTATAGCTCGCACACTGACGGTTGAAAACCCCTTATGCGCGCTTACAACACCCCTATGGCAGAGCAAAAAAACGACTCCAAAAAGACACGCGAAGATCGGCTCGCAGAGCAGCTTCGGGCCAATCTACGACGGCGTAAAACAGCAGCGCGCAAGACGGCTCCGAATACGAGCCCGAAAAAAGACGCGCCACAGCCTTGATTGCGGCTCGTTGTCAGGTCATGCGCCCGACCTATGGATAAAATCGTTATAGAAGGCGGGTTTCCCCTCCGCGGTGATATTAGGATCAGTGGAGCGAAAAACTCCGCGATCAAACTCATGGCCGTGTGTTTGCTGACAGATCAGCAGATTACCCTGACGAATATGCCCAGACTGCGCGACACGCGGTCGATGGGGCAACTTTTGACTCACCTCGGCGTCGAGGTCGGGGAAGTCGGCGCATCGACTATGACGCTGCACGCCCCCAAACTGAGCAGTTCTGAAGCGCCCTATGATTTGGTGCGGAAGATGCGCGCGACCTTCAATGTGCTCGGTCCGTTACTGGCCCGTGAGGAGGAGGCGCGTGTCAGCCTGCCGGGCGGGTGCGCCATCGGCGCTCGACCCGTTGACCTGCATTTGAAAGCGCTTGAAGCGATGGGCGCAAAGATTGAGCTGGAGCAGGGCTATGTTGTGGCCTCGGCTAAGGGCGGTCTGCGCGGGGCAGAGATTTCATTCCCGTTCGTGTCTGTCGGCGCGACCGAACATGCGCTGCTTTCTGCCGTCTTAGCCAAGGGCGAAACTGTTCTGATGAACGCGGCGCGAGAGCCGGAAATCATTGACTTGGCGAATTGTCTCAATGCGATGGGCGCGAAGATCACGGGGGCAGGCCGATCTGAGGTCCGTATTGAAGGCGTGGCCAAGCTGGGCGGTGTAGAGCATTCCGTCGTTCCAGACCGGATTGAAGCGGGCACATATGCGCTTGCGGCAGCGACGGCGGGCGGCTCCGTGCGTCTGACACATGTGCGGCACGATCATCTCGGTGCGCTCTGGCCACTCATTGCACAGGCGGGCGCGCGCGTCAGTTTGGATGATAGCACCGTCTTGATTGAGCGCGGCACGGGTCGACCCAACCCCGTTGATATCGATACGCAGGCCTATCCCGGCTTCCCAACGGACCTGCAGGCGCAGTTTATGGCATTGGTCGGATTGGCGGACGGCGTGTCCATCATTCGAGAAAACATCTTTGAGAACCGCTTCATGCATTGTCCGGAACTGACTCGCATGGGCGCCGACATAACAGTGCGCGGTCGCGAAGCGATTGTGCGCGGCGTTCCGGAATATGTCGCGGCCCCGGTCATGGCGACGGACCTTCGGGCGTCCGCCAGTTTGATCAACGCCGGATTGGCTGCGCGCGGTGAAACTCACATTTCTCGCGTCTACCACCTTGATCGCGGCTTCGAGCATATCGAAGTAAAGCTCGGACAATGTGGTGCGCGCATCAAGCGCGTCCCTGACGACTGAGTCTGATTGAGAAGTGGCTGAACAATGACTTTGAAACTAATTGCGACCGATGCGGACGATCTCAAGATCGTAGCGAGTGCCCTTCAAGACGCGATTTTGCGTGTGGGCGATATTCGCTTTGATCCGACATCACGATCGGTCTCCCTGCGCTTTACCCGTTTCATGCACGAAACCGCGGCGTCGGAACGCGTTGAATGCGGCATCCGGATCGATGGTGTCATGGGGCTGCAAAGCCACGGCGTGGATCGGACCGAACGGGATGCGTTCATGGTGGTGCTCGACCTGGCGTTCGAGTTGACGGATGCACCCGCCGGTTTGCTGACGATCACATTGGCGGGTGGCGGTTCCCTGCGTCTGAGCGTCGAAGGGCTGGACCTCATTCTGGCTGATACGGGTGAGCCTCGGCGGACTCGGTCCAAACCCGATCATGACGCGGCGTGACGGAGGAGCCTGATTTCGAGACGGGCGATCACCATATCGCCGAGCTGCACATTGATGACGCCAGCTTGCCTGTCACATCAGTTGAAATGCAGCATGAGAGACGTGTCGCTATCTTTGATCTGATCGAAGACAATCAGTTCAAGCCTCTGGAATCTTCTTCCGGCCCTTACATGGTTCACCTTGCACTCGATGAGTCGCGTCGCCTTCATTTCGATGTGAACACGACACTCGGCGTTCCAAGAGCGCAATTCAGTGTTTCGATGGTGCCATTCCGTCGGATCGTGAAGGACTATTTCCTGATCTGTGAGAGCTACCATAATGCGATCCGAACAGCGACGTCGGCTCAGATTGAAGCCATCGATATGGGGCGGCGCGGGCTACACAATGAAGGTTCGCGCTTGCTGACTGATTCTCTGCGTAATCAGGCGGAGATCAGCTTCAATACATCCCGTCGCCTCTTCACGCTGATTTGCTCCCTCCACAGGCGCCCATCATGAGTGACCCCATTCTATTCATTTGTCAGCTCAACATGGTCCGCTCGCCAATGGCGGAAGGTCTGGCACGAAAAAAAGGGCACAACGCCGTGTCTTGCGGGCTTGATCCGGGCGAGGCGGATGAGCTGATGATCGCGGTGATGCGAGAAGTTGGCATCCATATGAGTGAGCATGAGCCGAAATCCTTAAACGATTTTACGGGCCAAACATTTGATCGGATCGTCACTTTTTCAGAAGATTCCCGCCAAACAGCCTTAGCGGTTTTTGGCGAAGATGCCCCGATTGAACTCTGGGCCGTGCCGAACCCATCCATGGGGAGTCATGATGTTCGCGCGATCATGGATACGTACCGCTCGATCCGCACGGTCATAGCGAACCGGATCGACCGTTTAAGCTAGTGTATTTACCCTTTCGATTGTGCGCAAAGCCCCTATATAGGCGCGCGAAAGACACGTCTGCTCAGTGCAGCGACAATTAAGGACTAGTTTTGGCTAAAGAAGAACTTTTAGAATTCGAAGGCGAAGTTGTTGAACTTCTGCCGAATGCAACCTTCCGCGTGAAGTTGGTCAATGATCACGAAATCATTGCTCATACGGCGGGACGGATGCGCAAAAACCGGATTCGTGTTCTGGCGGGTGACCGCGTCACCGTCGAAATGACTCCCTACGATCTGACCAAAGGTCGGATTACCTACCGTTTCAAATAGGCGGCCAGAGCCGTTATGACCGACCCCGTCATGTCCGGTGACGGTTTCATCCTAGCCAGCGCCAGTCCGCGACGCCTGCATTTGCTCGCGCAGATCGGACTTACCCCGGACGCCGTTCACCCCACCGACATTAACGAAGATCCGATTCCTGGCGAGTTACCGGGGCCGCATGCGCTCCGTCTGGCACAGGAAAAAGCGCAGGCTGCCTTGGGGCAACTCCCGGGTTCTGTGATCCTTGCCGCCGACACAGTTGTCGGCGTTGGTCGTCGTATCTTGCCCAAAACTATGGAGCGCGACGAGGCCAAGATGTGTCTCTCGCTCATGAGTGGTCGTTCACACCGCGTTTTCACAGGCGTGTGCGTTATTGATGCGGACGGTATAGCGCGGTCCAAGGTCAGTGAAACCCGGTTAAAAATGAAGCGGCTCTCTGATCAGGAGATGACGCGCTATCTGGACAGTGGGGAATGGCGCGGAAAAGCTGGCGGCTATGGAATACAAGGCCGCGCCGGGACGCTCATCCATCACATTTCAGGTTCCTATACGGGCGTTGTGGGCCTTCCAGTCTATGAAACGGGGCTCCTCTTAGCCGCCGCGGGGATTATATCGTGAAACGCCGTGTCGTTATCGAAGAGACTGTCGGGGAAACCCGTGCCGCTGTCTATGAAGGCCGCAAACTGGTCGAACTCCATCTCGACCGTTGGTCGGATTTTCGCAAGCCCCGGATTGGAGAACAATGGACCGGGCAAGTCGTCGCGATTGACGCGTCGATTGGTGGGCTTTGGATCGAACTGGGCTCAGGTCCGAATGGTTTGCTGTCTTTCAAAGGCCAGCGGGACTTGCCGCGCCTGACGGAAGGCGAGCGGGTTGACGTGATTGTGGCTAAGGAAGCCATCGCGGAGAAGGGACCGGTCCTGCGTCATGCTGCAGAGGCCAGCCGCGAAAAACCTGGTGTGGTCACAGCCTTGTCTTTGCGCGAACGGTTGGACCGTCGCTTCCCAGAGCTGGCCTATGAAGACGCGCCTGTCGGTATTTTTGATACAGCGACGGAGCGGCAACTGGCCATTCCCGGTGGCGGCAGCATCACCATAGAGCGCACGCAGGCGCTGATCGCCGTCGATGTTGATAAAGGTGGGTCAAAGACCGTGATGGATTGCAGTGTGGGTGCGGCCAAACTCATCCTCAGCCAGCTTCGGCTGCGGGGTCTGGGTGGATTGATCGCCATCGACTTTCCCAATCTGCGTCAATCGAAACAGCGCTCAACTCTGATCCGCTTGATGGAAGAGATGGCCGAGACCGATCCCGCCAGTATTCGCATCGCGCCGTTCTCTCGCTTTGGCGTGGTTGAGATGACACGTGGCCAAGACGGACCGTCGATCGATGCGATGCTCAATGATCGCTTTGGCGAACCGACCGTAGAGACACGGGCTATTCGCGCGCTGCGCCAGTTAGAGCGCGAAGCAAAAATAACGGCTGGGGCCAAAATGACACTGAGCGTCGATCAGCCGGTCTGGGTGTGGTTAGAGGATGCGCCGTTTGACTGGCGCGCCCCGATGACTGAACGGCTGGGCGCGCGGTTTACTGTCGAGCCGGGCGATAGCGTTCAGGTGAAGGGCGACCGATGAGCCGACCTTGCCCAATCTGCAAAACACGTGAGTCTATGACAGACTTCCGTCCATTCTGTTCGAAACGCTGCGCCGACATTGATCTTGGGCGGTGGTTTAAGGGAAGTTACGCCATCCCGACAGAAGAGCCGGCTCCAGAGGGTAGCCTCATCGACCCTCCGCCTCAGGCTGCGAACGACTAGATGAACGATTCGAACGGTGCCTTGGCGTCGCTAAAGAACGCATCGTGGCCATGACGGGCTTCTGCCGTCTCAATCGCTGCGCGCGTCTTATAGGAGAAGGCGCTGACTTGCGTTCCGTCTTGATGATAGTCCTCGACCAGCGCCGCGCTGACCTGCTTAGCTGGCACGCAGACCCAATTAACAATCTCACGCAATTCACCCTTTAAGGGTCCATCAACGAACCAACCAGATCGTTCGCCGTGGACATAGGTGCGTTCGGGCCGTTCAATACGCCCAAGATTGGCTTTGTAAACTTTATGGACCGACCGCACGGCGAGGTTCGGAGATTGGCACCAATGGGACAGGCAAGACTGCGCGGTCTCGTCAATGTCGTGGATGGCGTAGAGCACTTCCGGCAACCAAGAGACCCAGATCGAGCGCTCGCGAAGGCGGTGTTCCGCACAGAGTGCGTAGAGCATCTCTTCAAATCCGGCGTCCTTCATGTCGATTAGGACCCGGCAATTGCGATTGTCGTGAGTGGCGATGGCTTTGAACAACTCAGGCGCGCTCGGCATTCGGGCGAAATCCCCCCCTAAACTGGAAAGATCACGCGCGAAAACATCGCAAATTTTGTGGAGCTGGCCCTTCGAATCGCGCGCGGCCTCGTCATGCGTGATCATCGGTGTCCCGCATCGCGTGAGTCGAATATCGAACTCGATCTGCTTCACACCAAAGTCGAGCGCGGCGATTAAGCCGTCCATTGTGCTCTCATGCTGGGCAAAACCGCGAAAGCGATGAGAAATAATCTGATCAAGACGAGCCATAGGCGTCGCCTAAACGATACGAGGGGGAAGGGAAATGGTGCCCGAACCTGGATTTGAACCAGGGACACACGGATTTTCAATCCGTTGCTCTACCAACTGAGCTATTCGGGCCCGTTTACGAGGCGCGTCTATAGGATCGACTCGCTGGGCTGTCCACTCCGTATAAGAGGATAAAACACACCCCGATCTATAGTCGATTTTATAGTCCCGATTTGTCACCATTTTGACGAAACGCGCTGAATGTGACGTTGGTCACGAACCGCGTGAGCTTTTCCTTTGCAGTTGCGACTAATTCTCACTATGGCAAACCTATGTCTCAAATGCCAACCCGTCTGACCGATCTCGCCCGGTCTACCTCAACCCGGATTCTCGGTTTTTCATCCGCCGATGAAAAGTTGGAAATCAGACTGCGTGACATTGGCTTTGCGGAAGGGGATCGGGTCGAGCCGCTTCATTTCGGCCTGTTCGGTCGTAATCCGATGAGTGTTCGATTGAACGGTGCGATTATTGCGCTTCGCCGCGAGGACGCAGCCGCGATCCTTGTGGAACCTGCAAACACCTAGACGTCACATTATGAGCTCTGTCGAAACTCAAACGAGGCCTGTCCGCCTAGCCCTTCTAGGTGCGCCCAATTGTGGGAAGACATCGCTGTTCAACGCGTTGACCGGGGGACGAGCCAAGGTCGCAAACTATCCCGGCGTCACAGTCGAATATCGGAAGGGAGTGTTCGACCTTCCCGATGGTCGAGCGATTGAGCTGCTTGATCTCCCCGGCGTCTATGGCGACACGGGCAAGTCGATGGATGAGCGCGTCGCGATTGATGCGGTGAGTGGTCGACTAGAGAATGAACGTGCTCCGGACGCCATTCTCTTCGTGCTCGATGCCGCCCATATCGAAACCCATTTGCACAATGTGCTGCAGGCCAAGAATTATGGGCTCCCTATCGTGCTCGTACTGAACATGATGGATATGGCCGCGCGCGACGGGCTGAACATCGATATTCCTGCGCTGGAACAAGAGCTCGGTATTCCTGTTGTGAATTGCGTCGCCGTCCGAGCTTCAGGACGGGCTCATCTGCTCGATTTCCTAATGGAGTGGTCTGGCGACGTTGCGCATGGCAGCGCGCCTAAACCGTCTGAAGAACGCGGTGAAGTGCGCGAAATTCAACAACGCGCTCGATCCGCGACACGCCATGCAGTCTCGCGAATTCCGCAGACTGAGACGATTACCCACCGAATCGACAAAATCGTGCTGCATCCTGTCTTGGGGCTCTTGATCTTACTCGCCATTTTGTTTGTCATGTTTCAGGCCGTCTACACGTGGGCAGGTCCGGCTATGGATTTGATCGATAGCGCGATTGGTGGGCTTCAGGGCGCCGTCGAAGCGATTATCCCGGACGGGTTGCTGCAATCCGTTATCGTCGATGGGGCCATTGCAGGCGTCGGCGCTGTATTGGTCTTTCTGCCTCAAATTGTCATTCTTTTTGCCTTTATCTTACTGCTTGAAGCCTCAGGCTATATGGCGCGGGCAGCATTCCTCGTGGACACGCTCATGGCTAAGGTCGGCCTCAACGGCCGGGCTTTCATTCCGCTGCTCTCCTCCTTCGCATGCGCTATTCCGGGCATCATGGCGGCGCGGACAATCGAGCAGGAGAAGGATCGCCTAACCACAATTCTCATTGCGCCATTGATGACCTGTTCGGCGCGTTGGCCGGTCTATTTCATGATTATCGCAGCGTTCATTCCGCAAGGGCGTGTGGGACCGTTTTCGCAACAGGGTCTCGTTGCGTTCGGTCTGATTCTCGTTGGCATTCTGTTCGCCTTCATCATGGCGTTCATCTTCAAAAAAACGCTGTCTCGAGGCGAAAGCGGCGGTTTGCTGATCGAGCTGCCGAGCTATAAAACGCCGGTTTTCCGCGATTATCTTATGGGGATTTGGGATCGGGCGATGATCTTTGTGAACCGGGCTGGACGGATTATTCTGCCGGCTTCGATCATCATCTGGGTGCTCACGACCTTCCCGCGTAATGCTGGGAGCATTGGCGAGACCTATGCAGGGATGCTCGGCAATATCTTGCTACCCATTCTCAAGCCGATCGGCTTCAACCTTGAAATGTCGATCGCTTTGATTCCGGCTATGGCGGCGCGCGAAGTCGCCGTGTCCAGCCTCGCGACTATCTATGCAGTGCAAGGCGATGCGGTCGAAGGGCAGATGTCTGCTGTGATCGCCAGCCAATGGTCGATGGCGACGGGCTTAGCGTTCCTCGCCTGGTTCGTGTTTGCGCCGCAGTGTCTGTCGACTTTCGCTATTATCCGCAAAGAAACTCATAGCTGGAAATGGCCGCTTTTCGCTTTTGGCTATCTGTTTGTGCTCGCTTACGCGGCTGCCGCAGTCACTTACCATACGGCTGTCGCTTTCGGTCTTGGATAGCGCCGTTGGGCGTTAGTCCACAGTCGAGGGCGATTCCGAGCTGAGAAGAGCGCTATAACAGGCAGAGTCCGGGTTAACCTCTACGCAAAATCGTGGCAGGAGGCGGACATGACCGACCTTTCCAAAAGCCAGCTCGAACATCGTGACATGGCCAATGCGATCGCCGCCCTATCCATGGATGCGGTGCAGCGCGCTAACTCCGGCCACCCCGGCATGCCGATGGGTATGGCCGACGCCGCGACTGTTCTATTTTCCAAATTTCTGAAGTTCGATCCATCGGATCCGAATTGGGCCGATCGAGATCGGTTCATCTTGTCCGCCGGGCATGGCTCGATGTTGATTTACAGCCTGCTACATTTGACTGGCTACAAGGCTGTGACGATGGACCAGATCAAGAATTTTCGTCAGCTTGGCTCCATCACCGCCGGTCACCCGGAATATGGCCATGTGCCGGGCGTCGAGACCACAACCGGACCCCTGGGGCAGGGCATTTCCAATGCGGTCGGCTTCGCCATTGCTGAGCGCCATTTGAATGCGCGCTATGGTGACGCCGTTGTCGATCACCACACTTACGTTATCGCGGGTGATGGCTGCCTGATGGAAGGCATTAGTCAGGAAGCGATCAGCCTAGCCGGGCATCTTGCGCTCAACCGCCTAACGGTTCTCTGGGACGATAATAACATTACGATTGATGGTCCTGTGTCGCTGTCCGACTCAACCAATCAAAAGAAGCGCTTCGAAGCATCGGGCTGGAAAGTCATCGAGATTGACGGACACAATCCGCAACAGGTCGCCAGCGCCCTGCGCCGCGCCAAGAAATCCGATAAGCCCACACTGATCGCTTGCAAAACGACCATCGGGAAGGGAGCCCCGACCCGGGCTGGAACATCGAAAGCGCATGGCGCTCCGCTCGGTGACGAAGAAATCGCGGGCACGCGTGCCGCGCGCGGTTGGGACCACGGTCCGTTTGAAGTCCCTGATTCTGTTTACAAACTCTGGAAACGTCCGGGTCGCAAAGGCCGGAAGGCCCATCGGGAATGGAAAGACCGACTGGCGGCATCCGATCACAAAGCCGACTTTGAACGCGCCATGTCTGGTGGTTTGAATGAGGGCTGGTTGGAAACGTTCCAAGCTTACAAAAACAAAGTGGCTGCTGACAAACCGTCCATGGCGACACGCGCAGCATCCGGGAAAGCGCTCGTGCCGCTGACCGAATCTCTGACCGATATGATGTCTGGCTCAGCTGACTTGGAAGGCTCCAATAAGACCAAAACACCGGCCACATCCGATGAAATCCAAGCGGGTCACTATGGCGGGCGCTACCTGAATTACGGCATTCGTGAGCATGGTATGGCGGCGGCTATGAACGGCATGTCGCTGCATGGCGGCGTCCTGCCTTATTCTGGGCTATTCATGGTCTTTATGGATTATTGCCGTCCGTCCGTCCGTCTCGCGGCGTTGATGGAAAAGCGCGTGATCTATGTCGCTACACACGATTCTATCGGTGTGGGCGAAGATGGTCCGACGCATCAACCAGTCGAACATCTGGCCAGCCTACGCGCAATCCCAAATGTCTATACCTACCGCCCGGCCGACGCGCTGGAGACAGCGGAATGTTGGGAATTGGCTGTACAGAGAGATGATGGGCCGAGCGTAATGGCACTGACACGCCAAGGCTTACCAGCGGTCCGGGACGACGCTTCAACCAACTGGTGCGAGCGCGGCGGTTATGTGTTGCAAGCCGGTGAGGGGGCTGATGACATCGTCCTTATTGCCACGGGATCAGAGGTCCATCTGGCTGTCGAGGCGGCTGAGCGTCTGGCAGGCGACGGCATTACAGCGCGTGTTGTATCTGTACCATGCCTCGATCTGTTCATGGAGCAGGATGAAAATTATATTCGGTCCGTGCTCGGCAAAGACCTCCCCAAAGTGGCCGTTGAAGCCGGAATACGCCAAGGCTGGGACGCATTGATCGGACGGGGTGGGGCCTTTGTGGGCATGGACAGTTTCGGAGCCTCTGCGCCGGGCGCTGATTTGTTCGAACATTTCGGCATCACGACAGATGCGGTTGTGACCGCGGCTAAGGGACTCCTCAGCCGGTGAAGGAACTGCCCGGAAATGTATTCGTCTCGGGCCAGTTGATGCCGGCCCAAATTCAGGTTCTGGCTGAGCAGGGCGTGAAGAGCGTCATCAATAATCGGCCGGACCAGGAAGCACCGCTACAGCCGTTGTCAGAGGAGATGGAAGCGGCTGCAGAAGCGGCGTCGCTGGGTTATCTCCATATTCCGATGAGTGCAGGCCTGACGCCGGACCTAATCGCAGCATCCATCAAAGCCTTCGAATCTGCACCCCGCCCAATCGTGGTTTTTTGTGCATCAGGGCGGCGTTCAACTGTGCTGTGGGCGTTCGCCCATATCGATCAGTTAGGCATTGATGCGGTGATGCAAGCCATGAGCGATGCGGGCTATCAGCTAGAACAGATCCGTAATCCCCTGATGGAGTTTGCCGCAAGAGACCGGACCTGCTGAGGACCCTCCCATTCGATCTTGTTAGGGTGCTCCCGTGAGCGGCCTGATCGGCTCTGCGGTTAAAGCCCAATGGGGCTGGCTGACCGAGTATAATAAAACGCTCTTTTCCAACGATCTGGTCGCCGCCATTGTTGTGACCATTCTACTCGTGCCCCAATCGCTGGCCTACGCCTTGCTGGCAGGATTGCCGCCCAAGGTCGGCATTTACGCCTCAATCACGCCGCTACTCGCCTATGCGGTGCTGGGTAGCTCTCGACAGCTGAATGTCGGGCCGACCGCTGTGATCTCTTTGATGACGGCGAGCACGATTGCTGAGCTTCCAGAAGAACTTCGGGTGGTTGGCGCGGCGGCGCTTGCCTTGATGGTGGGCTTGATGCTCATTGGCGCGGGTGTGATGAAAGCGGGCTTCTTGATGAACTTCGTCTCTCGCCCGGTTGTCTCGGCCTATATTACTGGGGCCGCACTTTTGATTGTTATCAGTCAGTTGCGGCATATATTTGGTGTTGATGGCGGTGGCCGAACGGCCTTTGCAATGGTCAGTAATCTCAGTCGACAAGCCAGCGAAACAAGTCTGATCACAATCGGAGTCGGGGCCGCAGCTTTGCTCGCCTTTTACTTGGCTCGAACGCAAATCGCCTTTCAGCTGATTAAAGCGGGTGTGCCAAGCCGACGCGCAAAAATGTGGTCACGAATGGCACCAATCGTCATCATTGGTCTGTTCATCGTCGCCAGTTGGATGGCGGGTTTGGATCAGCAGGGGTTGTCGGTTGTTGGCGTAGTCCCAGGTGGCTTGCCTCCCTTCCGTATCCCCTATGTCGAAACCTCACTGATCCAGTCGCTGCTTATTCCAGCGGCGGTCATCGCGATTGTGGCCTTCGTTGACAGCACCTCGACAGCGCAGGAATTGGCCGCGCGACGCCGCGGTTCGATCAACGCTAATCGCGAATTATTTGGGCTAGGGGCCGCCAATATCGCGGCAGGTCTATCGGCGGGCTATGCCGTCAACGGGTCCATGTCGCGCTCTGCCGTCAATGCGGCGGCAGGAGGTGAAACCCCCTTATCCGCTGTGATTGTCGCCATTTTGATGGCGCTAACCGCCATGTTTCTGACGCCCTTATTGACGCATTTGCCGTTGGCTGTCTTAGCTGCCCTGATCATAATTGCGTGTTTCTCCTTGCTCGATTTTCGGTCAATTTGGCGGACATGGATCTATTCACGACTAGATGGGCTAACGGCTGTCGCGACATTTGTGGCGGTTCTGACGCTTGGCGTTCAATATGGCGTGTTGGTCGGCGTCGTCCTCGCCATGGCGCTGCATATCCGAACGACCGTCAATCCGCACATGCCACTGGTCGGGCGGTTTCCGGGTACCGAGCATTATCGTGACGCCACTCGCTTTGTTGTGGAGACGAATGATCAGGTCAAAACGCTCCGAATTGATGAAAGCCTCTATTACGCCAATGCCCGAACGTTGGAGGATCGTGTGGCGCAGATTGTGGCCGAAACCCCGTCATTGACCGACCTGATTATGATGTGCACGGCCGTCAACCGGATCGATGCGTCAGCGCTGAGTTCTCTCGAAACCATCAATAACCGCCTGAAAGCCTCAGATATCAGGCTTCATTTCTCTGACATGCAAAGCCGTGTACGGGAGCGTCTGTTCCGATCATCCTTCTTGGACCGGCTCACGGGACAGATATTCCTGTCGCAGCACGAAGCCATGGAAACCCTCCGCCCGGAGCCTGATTGGTCATTCCTTGACGACCATATCGACATTCACTGACGGACACGTCGAGAGACTGTGAAGCCTTGCACCAATTAGAACCTAGGGCTAACAGATCACTAACTAGAAAACCTAGGACGTTTGGCGGCGCGCATTTTTGACGCGACCCGACGACCGACACGGAAAGAGACGGCCATGCCGGACGACGATAAGTCCGGCTCTGAGCCTGCACTTGAGCCTGCCGAGGACGGCACGCCGAGACAGGAACGGAGACGGGCAAGGCGAACCCCATCTGCGCGTCGGACCTCTAAGGGTCCGGGGCGGCATAAGCGTTCGCAGGCCTTTGCAGCCATTGATCTTGGGACCAATAATTGCCGCCTGCTGATCGCTCGTGAAACCGATGACGGCTTTCGTATCATTGATAGCTATTCCAAAGTTGTCCGCCTTGGTCAGGGACTGGCTCATTCCGGCGAGTTGGCTCAGGAGAGTATGGACGCCGCTGTCGAGGCGCTGAAAATTTGCGCCCGTAAGATGAAATCCAAACACGTCAAACGTTGGCGCTGTGTGGCGACTGAGGCCTGTCGTCGTGCGGGTAATGGGGCGGAGTTCTTGCAACGAGCGAAAGATGAGGCGGGTATCGCGCTGGAGGTCATCTCTCCGCGTGTCGAAGCGCGCTTGGCTGTCATGGGGTGTCTCAAGCTGATCGATCCGACCAAGGATGTGGCTTTGGTCATCGATATTGGCGGTGGGTCGACCGAACTCTCATGGGTCGATGTTCGTAAGCTTCGCGAAGAGGAAAATCCCCGTATCCATCGTCCCCCGATCAGTGCTTGGGCGTCGCTGCCTTTGGGGGTCGTCACACTATCGGACAATGTCCCCGAACATGATGACCGGGAGACTTGGTATGCCGACATGAAGACGGCCGTGCGCGACGCCATCAAAGAGCAGGGCTGTGACACGCGGTTCGTTCGCGCTTTCGAGGAAAGCCGCGGCCATTTGATCGGCACCAGCGGGACCATCACATCGCTCGCCGGGATCCATCTGAAATTGCCGTACTATCAGCGCGCCAAGGTCGACGGGCTGTGGTTACGATCCCGAGATGCCGTCGCGGTCGCGCGGGACATGGCCTCACGATCCCCGGAAGACCGCGCCAAAGAACCCTGTATCGGGGAAGACCGCGCGCGCATGTTGGTGGCGGGTTGCGCCATTATTGATGTCATCTGCGAAATGTGGCCGTCCAAAATGATCCGCGTGGCGGATCGAGGCCTGCGCGAAGGCATGTTAATCGGACTTATGGGATCGGGACGCGCCGACGATAAGCCCGCATCTGCACCCATCTCCGGGCACGAGGCAGCAAAATGAGCGACGACGGAAAAATGAGCGGTGGCAAACCGACCGGCGAAAAACGCAAACGTCAGACCAAGCCGGACGCAAATAATGCCACGCGTATGCTGCATAAAAAAGTGCGCTCCGCCAAGGGCCGGAAAATTAGCTCGAAGCTCTGGATCGAACGCCAAATCAACGATCCTTATGTTCAGAGAGCCAAGGAGCTGGGTTATCGATCCCGTGCCGCCTTCAAGCTCGAAGATCTGGATGATAAATATAAGCTGATCGGGAAAGACTCACTGATTGTCGACCTCGGCTGCGCGCCGGGCGGCTGGATGCAAGCGGCGTTCAAACGCGGCGCGAAGCGCATCGTCGGCATTGATATTCTGCCGGTCGAAGCCGTTCCGAATGCAGAAATCTTGCATCTCGATTTCATGGCGGATGACGCGCCCGATCAGTTGAAAGCCCATCTCGACCGGGCTCCCGATCTCGTCATGTCTGATCTAGCCCAGAATACGACCGGCCATAAGCAGACTGACCATTTGAAAACTGTGGCACTGGTCGAAGCAGCCGCAGAGTTCGCGATGGATGTGCTGGCGCCGGGCGGGCATTTTGTGACCAAAGTTTTTCAAGGCGGGACGGAAGAGAGGCTTCTGAAACGTCTCAAATCGCGGTTCGATTTCGTTCGGCACGCCAAACCCGCTAGTTCGCGAAAAGGTTCACCAGAGATCTATCTTGTGGCGATGGGCCTACGCGACTCCCTTTAGCGTTTGCGACTCATCCCGACCCCTGATAGGGGCGGCTCGCAAATGGAACGGAGACTCCTCATGGAGATTCGAGAAGGCCTGACCTTCGATGACGTCCTGCTGCAACCCCAGGCGTCCGATATTATTCCCGCGCAAGCGCGGCTCAACACGCGGTTGACGCGTGGGATCAGCATGAATGTGCCGCTCGTCAGTGCGGCCATGGATACGGTGACGGAAGCCCCGCTTGCCATTGCCATGGCGCAGATTGGCGGCATTGGTGTTGTACACCGAAACCTGACGATTGAAGAGCAGGCCGAAGAAGTCCGCAAGGTCAAACGCTATGAAGCGGGCATGGTCGTCAACCCTGTGACGATTGCGCCAGATGCCACACGGGCTGAACTTTCGGCTCTTGGCAAGCGACACAATGTCTCCGGCCTTCCAGTCACGGAAAAAGACGGCAAGCTGGTCGGGATTATTACCAACCGTGATGTTCGCTTTGCGGATGATCCCACGCAGCTTGTTCGTGACTTGATGACGACGGACCTCGTGACCGCCAAAGTCGGCGTGACCCAAGCCGAAGCCAGAACCCTTCTGCATAAGCACCGGATCGAGAAGTTGATCGTCGTTGACGAGAATTATCGCTGCGTTGGCCTCATCACGGTCAAGGATATGGAGAAAGCCGAGAACTTCCCTAATGCGTGTAAAGATAGCTCAGGCAGCCTGCGCGTTGCTGCCGCGTCCACGGTTGGTGATGCGGGCTATGAACGGGCAGTAGCGCTGATTGAAGCGGGCGTGGATGCGCTCGTGATCGACACGGCGCACGGTCACAGTTCTGCGGTTAGCGCTCAAGTCCGGCGCATTAAAGCCGCTTATCCGGACACGCAGATTATCGCAGGCAATATCGCGACAGAAGCGGCGGCCATCGCGTTGATCGATGCGGGTGCAGATGCGCTAAAAGTTGGTATTGGGCCGGGTTCGATCTGTACAACCCGGATCGTTGCGGGCGTTGGCGTGCCACAGCTCACGGCGATCATGGATGCGTGCAAAGCGGCGAAGAAGGCCGGTATCCCCGTGATCGCTGATGGCGGGATTAAGTATTCTGGCGATATGGCTAAGGCTCTTGCTGCGGGCGCAGAGACAGCGATGGTTGGCTCTCTACTCGCGGGGACAGAAGAAGCGCCCGGAGAAGTGTTCCTCTATCAGGGTCGCCAATATAAAGCCTATCGCGGTATGGGATCCGTGGCCGCCATGGCGCGCGGTTCTGCCGATCGGTATTTCCAAAAAGAAGTCTCTGACACGATGAAACTCGTGCCGGAAGGGATCGAGGGGCGCGTTGCCTATAAGGGTCCCGTCGGACCTATCTTGCATCAGCTATTGGGCGGCATTCGTGCCTCCATGGGCTATACAGGCTCGGAAACGATCGCCGACTTCCACAATAATGCCGAATTCATTCGGATCACGGGGTCTGGACTGCGCGAAAGCCATGTTCACGATGTGCATATCGCACGCGAAGCCCCCAACTATTCGATGCCCGGATGACACAGGTTAGACCATGAGATTAGGTGGGCGGATCGCAGCAGCCGAAGAGGTGCTGCTCGATATCGGTACACGCCGAACACCTGTCGCTTTAGCGTTGCGGGATTGGGCGAAATCGCACCGTTTTGCCGGATCTAAGGACCGCGCCGCTATTGGCAATATAGTTTATGACGCGTTACGCCACCGCAGTAGTTTTGCGTACCGTATGGATGATGATAGCCCGCGCGCTCTGGCTATCGCCGGGGCCGTGTGGGGATGTGGCGTCTCGCTCGAACAATTAAATTTTGATGTTGAAGATCGCCATTCACCGTCGCCTCTGACTGAGACCGAACGCGCGCTGATTTCTGGGAAAATCGATCTCAAAGACGCGCCGGATTGGATTCAAGCTGATGTACCGGAATGGCTCTGGCCCGCGTTCGAGAACAATTTTACCGATGAAGCCATCGCTGAAGGGCAGGCGCTAGCTCAGCGTCCGCCATTGGATATGCGGGTGAATACGCTCAAAGCGCAGCGCTCGGACATTGAAACCGAGGCGGTGCCCACGCCGCTCTCACCCATTGGTCTGCGTCATCCACCCGTTGATGGCTTTGGCCGTCATCCAGACGTGCAATCAACAGCTGATTACCAACGCGGAAAGATTGAAATTCAGGATGAGGGTAGCCAACTCGTCAGCCTGCTCTGTGCCGCGCAACCGGGTGATAAAGTGCTCGATTATTGCGCCGGCGGAGGTGGTAAATCTTTGGCGCTGGCCGGTGACATGGGCAATCGCGGCGAAATCTACGCCTATGATATCGACAAACGTCGGCTCGCTCCGACTTGGCAGCGCTCTGATCGGGCTGGGGCCTCAATCATTGAGGTCATCGCCCCGCCAGCCGAAACGCTACCTGCCTTAAAAGGGTCAATGGATAGGGTCCTGATTGATGCGCCTTGTACTGGACTTGGGACATGGCGGCGTAAGCCTGATGCGAAGTGGCGCCTGACCGAAAATGCGTTGGAACGCCGCCGTAAAGAACAAGTCACGGTGCTGGATCAAGGCTCAGAATTTGTCAAAGTGGGCGGTTTCCTCTTCTATGTGACCTGTTCAATGCTCGCCGAGGAAAATGAAGCGCAAGTCTATGCGTTCTTGGAACGCACAAAGGGCTTCTCGCTATTGAGTGCTGGCGAAGTGTTTGAAGAACGGTTCGGGGTCGATGGTCCAAAGCCTTGGTCCGAAGATGGGCTCACCCTGACAATGACACCGGGCTCGACCGGCACGGACGGTTTTTTCTTTGCAGTGATGGAACGCAGCCAATGAGTGAGCAGCACGACGACATTATTCAGCAGCATGAGCGGCTGTTAATTGTCGATTTCGGGTCTCAGGTGACCAAGCTGATTGCTCGGCGTGTGCGTGAAAGCGGCGTTTATTCCGAAATTCATCCGTTCAACAAAGTCGACGCCGACTTCCTCGCCCAATTCAAACCCAAAGCGATTATCCTGTCGGGAGGCCCATCCAGTGTTGCGGATGCGGGAAGTCCGCGCGCCGATACGAGCATTTTCGAACTGGGTTTGCCTGTCCTTGGTATTTGCTATGGTCAGCAAGTGATGGCGGCCCAACTGGGCGGGGCTGTCGAAAAATCTGACGACCAGGAATTTGGCCGCGCCTATCTAGAGAAAACCGGGGATTCCCCGATCTTCAACGGTCTAACGGACCGGGAACAGGTCTGGATGAGCCACGGCGATCGCGTGAGCGATATGCCTGATGGCTTTGAAATCATTGCAAAAAGCCCGAATGCGCCGTTGGCTGCCATCGCGGATGAAACGCGTCAGTTTTATGGCGTCCAATTCCATCCAGAAGTGGTCCACACAGAAAATGGCGCGCGAATCTTGCGCAATTTCACCCACGACATCGCTGGATTTGACGGTGATTGGACCATGGCCGCGTTCAAAGATGAGATGATCCAAGCCGTGCGCGATCAGGTCGGCGACGGGAAAGTCATTTGCGGTCTATCTGGTGGGGTTGATAGTTCCGTCGCGGCCGTTCTGATCCATGAAGCGATCGGTGATCAGCTGACCTGCGTCTACGTCGATACCGGCATGATGCGCAAAGGTGAGAGTGATCAGGTCACCGCGCTGTTCCGCGACCATTACGACATCAATCTGATCCATGTTGACGCGGGCGATGAATTCCTCGGCCTGTTAGCGGGTGTTTCTGATCCAGAGCGGAAGCGAAAGATCATTGGTGGCACGTTCATCGACATTTTCGAACGGGAAGCCAAAAAGATCGGCGGTGCCAAATTCCTTGCGCAGGGCACACTCTATCCTGACGTGATCGAATCTGTGTCTTTTGACGGCGGTCCATCTGTAACCATCAAATCGCATCATAATGTTGGCGGTTTGCCAGAGCGTATGGACCTAGAATTGGTCGAGCCTTTACGCGAATTGTTCAAAGATGAGGTAAGGGCGCTCGGACGGGAACTGGGACTGCATACTGACTTCGTTGAACGTCATCCGTTCCCTGGTCCAGGGCTCGCGATTCGATGCCCCGGTGAGATCACGAAAGATCGTCTCGATATCTTACGCGACGCAGACGCTGTCTATCTCGACCAAATCCGCAAACATGGTCTCTATAATGATATCTGGCAGGCTTTTGCCGTGCTTCTACCTGTTCAAACCGTAGGCGTCATGGGCGATAGCCGGACGTATGATTTCGTCCTTGCGCTGCGTGCGGTCACATCAACAGACGGCATGACGGCGGACTACTATCCCTATTCGCACAAATTTCTGGGTGAGACCGCGACACGGATCATCAATGAAGTCCGCGGCGTGAATCGGGTGGTTTATGATGTGACGTCCAAGCCGCCTGGAACAATTGAATGGGAGTAGGGGCCCTGAGCCCCCTCAAAACATCCTAATTGTTGAAAAAGGCGGGCATGTCGCCGCCAAATCCCGTCGAGCCGTTTTTGTCATCCTTTGATTGGGATGAAGATCGCTGGCGATTGCTTGATGATTTCCGATTTGACGATGATCCTTTTGATGAGGATTTCACGGGTTTCGGTGTTTGTTCATGCTTAGACTCGCGCGGTGCGTCGTCGCGCTTACTCTCGCGCGGCTTATTTTCACGTTTGCTTTCACGGGGGGCTTCAGTGTCTGAAGTCTCAGTATTCCGCGATGGTGCTTTACGGGTCCGCTGAGCCTTAGGGCGCTCTTCACGCTTTACCTCACGCGGCGTCTCATCACGTTCATTTTTATGGGAGGTCGCTTCCGAAGAAGTGTTACCTTTGCGGGATGGCGCTTTCCGAGTTCGTTGAACCTTGGGCTTGTCTTCGCGTTTAGCATCGACCTTTGGGGCCTCTTCGCGTTTCGGCGCTGAACTGCGTCGGCTTGAATTGTTACTCGAGCCGCTATTGCGACCGCCTGACGATCGGCGGGATGATGATCCGCCGGATGAGCGACCTCGGGATCCGCCACGACCTTCGCGCGGAAAGTTGTCGATATCCGGAACGTCAATTTCTTCAATCGAGTCTTTGCCAATCAAATCGAGGATACTGTCGTAATTCTTTGAATCTAAAGGTGCGACAAGCATGATCGTATCGCCTTCGCGACCGGCACGTCCGGTCCGGCCAATCCGGTGGATATAGTCTTCGCTATGGTTCGGAACATCATAATTAAAGACGTGGCTGACAGAAGAAACATCCAAACCACGGGCCGCAACATCAGAAGCGATGAGATATTTGATATCTCCCGCCTTGAAACGGTCCAGCGTTTTGGTTCGCAGGCTTTGCGCCAAATCACCGTGGATCGGTTCGGCGCTGAGGCCGTGCTTGTTCAGGGATTTCGCAACAATGTCGACGTCACGTTTGCGGTTACAGAAGACAATGCCGCTATCGACCTCTTCCTGCTCCATGATCCAACGCAGCGCAGTACGCTTTACTTTCGAATCGCTAGATGGTGTCCGAATGATGCGTTGACGTACAGTCGCGGCGGTCGAGTTACGGCGCGCAACCTGGACGGTCACGGGTTGGTGCAGAAACTGCTCAACAAGGCGTTTGATTTCCGGCGGCATGGTCGCGGAAAAGAAGAGAACCTGACGGGTGAAAGGCGTGATTTCAAAGATACGCTCAATATCTGGGATGAACCCCATGTCGAGCATACGGTCGGCTTCGTCGACGACGAGCGTTTGAACGCCAGTCATCAGGATTTTGCCGCGTTCAAATTGATCAAGCAGGCGACCTGGCGTCGCGATCAGAATGTCGACACCCTTTGTCAGCTTCCGGTCTTGTTCAGCAAAGGACACACCACCAATCAGCAGAGCCATTTCTAGCTTCAGATATTTACTGTAGCTTTTGACATCTTCAGCGACTTGAGCCGCCAGTTCGCGTGTCGGGCAGACAATCAAACAGCGCGGCATCCGCGCCCGTGCACGGCCTTTGGCAAGCTTATGCATCGTTGGAAGCGTGAAGGCCCCGGTCTTACCGGTACCCGTTTGAGCAATGCCGAGAACGTCACGGTTTTGCATAGCAGCCGGAATGGCTTGGGCTTGGATAGGGGTTGGCGTTTCATAGCCAATCTCATCCAGAGCCTTCAGGATCTTGGCGTCAAGGCCAAGCTCAGAGAAGGTCGTGTCAACGGGCTCGTCTGGCGAGATTTCAGTCGGGGCGTCTTTGGAGCTCACTTGGGCGGTCTTTCGGGCCAGGCGCCGGGCGTCATCGGTCTTGACGCGCAGCATCGCATGCGACTCTCGCACGCACCTCTCAGGCTTGCGCACCCTACACGGGTGCGGCGTATAATCAAGCGTCGCTGTAAGCTTTGAAATCTAGGGATATTTACGATCCAGCTAGCGATATTTATAAGGACGATCATCATCGGTCGTCGGGTTATAACGATCGCGCAAAGCCGTCATTCGCGACTCCAGTGAGAGCGCTTCACCGTCCTTATACATGGCGATTGGGGCTGATGACGCTTCCAATGGATCACCGTCCCAGACAACCAATGACGCAGCGCTGCCCGCACGCATCAGGCCTAAATCAACACCAAACCAGCGCGCGGGTGTGCCTAAGATGGCCTCAAAGGCTGCGTCACGAGACAGACCGTGTCCGACTGCATTCCCAGCATGCTGTGTCAGGCCGCCAGCTTTTACGACGCCGAGCCCGGATAGGCCGCCGATTGCGTAATCGACACCTGCTGCGTCTAAGACGAGCACATTATCATAAGACGCGTTGAGGGTTGCAAAACTACCCGGCAGGTTTTCAAGTGGATCGACGATCACTTTGATGCCCGCATTGGCGAGGTCTGCCGCCACAATATGCGCTTCCTCTGCGCCGACAATAATGATGTTAAGGTTAGCAAAATCGGCCTTGAGGTCGACAAGTGCTAATAGATCTGAGGCGCGGCTTGCAGAGACCATGAGCGGAATACGTCCCGCCAGAACGGGACGAAGTGCTTGCGCGTCGCGGCGACGCAAAACATCACCTTCGTCCTGAGTGAGAAACCCGCGTCGGACATCGGCGAGTGCACCACGGAGCTGCGCCATAGCGGCCGCACGGGATCCACCCGCGCGCCGGGCACCGGTTTCGCCAAGCGCGACGTGAACGAAAGCCGCGTCATTAATGACGGAGTCATCAGAGCCGTCGAGGCTGGCTACTAAGCCTGTACCACCGAAAATCGTGTCCCCCGTCGGGTTGGGAACAATGGCTGAATACATCACGCCCCGACGCCGCGCATTGGCGACGTGTGCCGCACGTGGATTGAAGGAATCAGCGGCACGGAGTGACGCAGAAGCGAGGTCCGTGTTCGCGCTGATATCGTTCGTCGCGCTTTCCGCGCCAACATCAACGAGGCCGAGCGTGGATTTCGATGCGATCAAGCCAGGTGTGACCCACAGCCCTGCCATGACATCGGCACCGTCTGGGGAGGTGAGCGTGTCGCCCATCGCGGTGATCTGACCGTCGTTCACGATAATATCGGCGGTGCGGCTCGACCCGTTGGGCGCGATGACAGTGGCATCATCTAAGAATAGGGTTTGCCCGAAGGCCGGCGCGGCGGCGAGCAGACAGCTGGCGGTTGCGAGAAGAAGATGTTTCATCGAGCAATCTCCGTACCGAGGCGGAAGTCGGATTGGGGTTTCAGTCCAGCCTCGCGGTCAAATAGTAAAGCGCCGTCAAGATAGACTTGGTCAGGCCGGGAGAAGGTTGAGTAGGGATCTCCACTCCACAGCACCACGTCAGCGCGTTTGCCGACTTCCAACGTGCCTGTTTCGTCAAGAATGCCGAGCGCTTTTGCTGGGTTGGTCGATAGCCACGTCCAAGCCTCGGCCTTTGAAATGTCCAGTCCCGCCCGATTGCCGTTAGCGCGCGCTTTGGCAACTTCCTGATTAAGGCGCTGGATATTCATGGCATCATCCGAATGGATCATGGCGCAGGCTCCAGCCGCATGCACAAAGGGGATGTTTTCTAGAATGCCGTCATAGCTTTCCATTTTAAAGCCGTACCAATCAGCCCACATCGCCGCGCAGGTTCCGTTTTCGGCTAATAGGTCGCCAATTTTATAAGCTTCGACAGCATGATGGAACGTCGTGATTTTATAATCGAATTCCTTGGATAGATCGATGATCTGCGCCATTTCGTCGGCGCGGTAACAATGCATTTGGATCAGAATGTCACCGTTCAGAACACCCGCCAGTGTTTCTAACTGAAGATTGCGAGTTGGTTCGTCGCCATCCTCAATTTTCTTTTTATATTCTGCCGCTTTGATCCAATTCTTTCGGTAACCGGCAACGTTGCCCATACGTGAATCCGGGCCGCCTTTGCTACCATAGACCCGCTTTGGATTTTCTCCGCAGGCCATCTTCAAGGTGTAGGGGGCGTCCGGGAACTTCATGCCCTGAACGGTCCGCGAGGGTGCGTTGCGTAGGGTCACGCCGCGTCCGCCAAAAAGGTTGGCCGAGCCAGGCAAGATGTGCAGGGTCGTTACACCGCCTTGCAGTGCTTCATCGAACCCGGGATCTTGTGGCCAGACGCCATGCTCGGCGAAGACTTCGGAGGTAATCGGGGAAGTGATTTCATTGCCATCTCCATGCGCATTCACGCCCGGAGATGCATAATTTCCAAGGTGACTATGAATGTCGATAATACCGGGCGTAATGAAACGTCCGCCGGCATCGAGAACGGTTGCGCCGTCTGCGCTCAAATCAGTGCCAATCGCAGAAATCCGCCCATCCACAACGAGGACTGAGTTGGCTGAACTGGCGTCTCCTGTGCCATCAATGATTGAGGCATTGGTGATCAGGGTCGTGACGGACGGCATCGGTTTATAGGTACTGGGGAACGCCGTCGGTAGCTCGAATGTAGTGGTCTCTTTCTCGTCATCCTTAGCGGGACTACAAGCAACAATGAGGGCGGCGGAAAGGGCGAGGCAGGTACGAAATGTCATCATGATCTTATCCGTAACCAAGCTTTTTCGCGTTGCAAGGGTTAGTCGAAGGCAACATTCAAAGAAAGTGCGGCAGTCAACCGCTCGCGGTACTGGGCGCGCGTGATTTCAACCGCGCCGAGCGAGGCGAGATGTTCGGTCATGAATTGAGCATCGAGCACAGTGAACCCGCGTGTCCGTAGTCGGTCAATTAAATGTATAAGCGCGAGTTTCGAAGCGTTGGTGCGGGTCGAAAACATGCTTTCCCCAAAGAACGCGCCGTTCTGACTGACGCCGTAGAGCCCGCCAACCAATGTTTCGCCGTCCCAGACTTCGACCGAATGAGCGTCACTTCGCTCATGCAAAAGGGTATAAAGCCACTCGATCCCGTAGCTGATCCACGTGTCCTCCCGAAGATCCGCGCAGGCTTCGATGACCTGTCGGAAGGCTTGGTTTATGGTGACAGTGAGATTGGTTGTGCGCGCGAATTTGAGCATGGATCGGGATGGCTGGAATGTCTCAATCGGAAAGACCGCGCGGTTTTCCGGCTCCATCAAATAGAAGCTCGCTGCGTCGCGACTGTCTGCCATCGGAAAGATGCCGCGTCGGTAGCACTCAATTAGATCATTCGGGCCAAAACCACTCACGTGCGATCAGTAGATCCCGCTTTGAGCTTAGCTTTTAGTTTGCGAACGTCCTCAGCCCAGAGAAAGCCAAAGCTGACGGCCCCATCGCGCGTGTGCACTGCATGGTGAAGCCGGTGCGCCTGCACCAAGCGCTTCATATAGCGACCGCGCGTTTTGACGAAAAAGGGCCAGCGTTGATGCACCAAACCATCATGCACGAAGGCGTAAAGCAGCCCATAAATTGTTAAGCCGAGCGCAATGAACCAAAGGGTTTCCGACCATAGCGATCCCGCAATGAACAGTCCTGCTGCAATTACGGAGAAGCAGACCGCATAAAGGTCATTGGTCTCGAACGGGCCTTCGGTCTCTTTATGGTGGCTTTCATGCCAGCCCCAGCCTGCGCCGTGCATGACATATTTATGGATGGCCCAAGCGAAGATTTCCATCCCAACGACGGAGACCAAAGTGATGGCGATCGCGCTCCACACACTCATGAGGATTGTTCCTGTTCCAGAGCCAATTTCAGGGCTTGTTTGTGGGCGAGTTTACGCGTGGGAAGTCGCCACCACGGCTCATTTGGGTAGAGATGGTGTTCATGGTGATAGCCAAAATGGAAACAGGTCAGCAGCGACAGCCATCGCGGATAATCATTCGTCCTGGCCAAATGCTCGTCCGGAAACGCTTCGGCATGACGATGGGTGAGGTAGGTTCCAAAATAGAAGAGCTGCACGGACGATAGGATCGCCGGAACCGCCCACATAACAATCAGATTAATATAGGGCGCGCCGAGCAGTGTGTAGAGCGCGCCAATCGCACCGAGCACGACGATCTGACGCCAAGAGAAATAGCGCAGGAAAAAACTTAGATACCATGGCCAGAAATCACGCGGATTGTCGGCATTGAAATCGGGGTCCTCTGCTGTGCCCGGCGTGTCGTGATGTTGATGATGCGCCGTTCGCATGACCGACCAAGAGAAGCCTGCATACCAGAAGAGAATGACCCGACCGACCCAAGCGTTCACGCGTGGGCGTCCGGGCGCAAATGATCCATGCATTGTATCGTGAGCGACGATGAACAGGCCCGTATAAAGCCAAAGCTGAAGGACGATCAGGGCGAGGGTCAGAACCCACGGGCTGCCGACCGTATGAAAGAACAGCGCGTAGAGATGAGCCGCCAGCCAAACGCTCCCGAGCATGGCCGCGAAGAGCGGTCCTCGGTTGGGGGCTGTCTGTGTATTCGGGTTCGCCATTCTACCAATCAAGCGCGGAGAGAAGTCTCATCTATCTTACCGGAGAGGACAGCGAATTTAAACCTTACACTCCAGCCTAGATTGTCTCATGCGACAGTCTGCCCTCGGATTGACTGCCTACAAATCCCTTAGAAAGGCGAATTGCTGGTCAATCAAAGCGATTAACGTGTCGGTCTCATTCATCCCAGCCCGCGCCAAGGCCATTTTTGCGTTGCCGAGATAGCCTTCCAGTAAGGCTTTGGTCTCGTCCATAGACTGCGTCGCGACCAGCGTTGTTTTACCTTCATCGCGACCAGAGGTTTTCCCACTTTGCGCAGGGCTTTGGAGCACGTCTTTGATATCGTCGAGTAGTTGAAATGCCAGTCCGATCTGGCGCGAGAAGTCTTTCAAGGCGGCCCGCTGCGCAGCTGGGCTTCCCGCTAGAATGGCAGCAGCATCAGCAGCAAAATCAAACAGCGCGCCAGTTTTGAGGTGATTGACCCGCTCGATCTCCGGCTTGCTGGCTTGGCCGGTGTTATCAAGGTCCGCCATCTGCCCGGCGATCAATCCAGTCGAGCCAACCGCATAGGATAAGAGGTCGCAGAGTTCGGCGCGTTGCTCTGCACTGAGCGCAGGATTGCGAGCGATAACGCCGAATGCGCGGTTGAGCAGAGCCGTGGCCGACAGAATCGCCGTGCTTTCGCCGAACGCCACATGTGTCGTCGGCTGATTTCGTCGCAAATCTGCATCGTCCATACAGGGCAAATCATCGAGAATAAGCGAGGCAGCGTGAACCATTTCGACGGCGCAGCCGACTTCCATGGACGCATCGACCCGCGAGCTATCCAAGCCGCAGCTTCGCGCTAGAAACACAGTCAGTAGAGGCCGAAAGCGCTTTCCGGGTGAGAGCAGGGCATGTCGCTGCGCCGCGTGAAGCTGGCGCGGCCAGGTCTCGGGCGTAGGGATCAGCGTCGCAAGACAGGCATCGACCCGGCTTCGCGCTGCGTCGATATGTGATTGCCCGTGATCACCCGTTTCAATCGCCGTAACTGTCATTGGACACTCATCGCACACAGAAGAACGGGTCGCTAGCTCTCCTGAGCGTTAGACATCCGCTTTTCATTGATCATTTTCAGTAATTCTGCTGCGGCTTGCGCGTCACACAAAGCACGGTGATGGCTGGTCAAATCAATCTCGAATTCCTGGCACAGGTTTTTGAGTGAGTAAGAGCGGTACCCGGGATAGAGCCGCCGCATTGATGCACAGGTGCAGATTTTCGGGTGCCGGAAGCGCTGATCGATCATCTCATATTCGGCCGAGATAAACCCATAGTCGAAATTGACATTATGCGCGGCAAAGATGGCGTCGCCCATAAAGGTACGAAATTGTTCGGCGATCTCAACAAAGAGCGGCGCGCCAGCAACCATATCGTTGGTGATATTGGTGATGCGCGTGATGAACGGCGGGATGGACCGCTGTGGATTGAGCAGGGTCTGAAACTCATCGACGACTTCGCCACCAATCATCTTGACCGCCCCGATTTCTGTAAGGCGGTGCAGGCCCGGTTTCCCGCCAGTCGTTTCTACATCGACTACGACATAGGGTTGGTCTGGATCGACGGCCCAAGCCACTTTGATGATCTTGACGGGGAAACCCGCCATTGAAAGCTGACGCAGCCGGGTCAGTTGATTGCGCCGCAGACTGTCGCCCGCCGTTTTAACCTCAATAAAGCGGACCCGCCCATCATCGATCAGCATCAGATCCGGAAACCCATCCTTCGTGCCCAGCCAGTCCTGCGCCATTAGTCGCAGAAGATGTGCGACCCCGCCGCGCGGTGCATGCACGATTAGCGCTTGAATTCTGTCCAGCGAGCGCGAGCCCCAATGGACCAATGCATTGTCCTCGCCATAATGCAGCGCCAAAGTTTTGAGGAGATCGAGCAGGATGAGCGATGGATTGTCGAGCTTAGCGAGCCTCGCCTCGATCTCTGGACTATGTTCGGTGTAGAAGGCTCCAGCGCGCAATTTGGGCGGAACGCGGCGAGGGGAGGTTGTCCCGTCATGTAGCAGATCCCAAAACAGCAGGCCAAACAGGTTGCGCCACGGCACGTTCTCAGCCCGATGGGCCTCAATGCCTTTGGCCTTATAATAACGCAGCACGGCTCGCTCTGGCTGGTTTCGGAAGGCTTCATCAAGGGTAAGTGTCGTTGCAGATCGTAGCAAATCCGTCGCGGCAGACGTGCGCTTTTTATGAAATTTCCGCGCGTAGAAATCTTCGGCAAAGCCCGCCTCTGCGTCAGAGCTGGGGTTTTCGATCATCGTTTCTAGGCGCTGTTTGCACCAATCGCGATCATCTGCTTCATCCCGAGACCAGCGAATACGAACTACACGTTCATTGCAGAAGGGCGTGTCCGAGCGAGTGTAAAGTTCCAATGCGGACTGGGCATCGCCGTGACGTTCAGACCACCCACCAAGTTTTTGTATGAGTTTGCTCTGATGGGCGGAGCTTCGCTCACAGAGCGGTTCTGGCCATGTGTCAGTGGCTTTGACTAATCGGTCTGCATCATGATCTGTCCCATGACGGAAATCATGCAGCGCCTTGGCGTAGAAGAACGCGGTTCGGGCCTCTTCGACGGTTTCGAAACTCAAAGCTTGGGTCTCGGCCTCTGGTAATCGCACCAGTCCAAGATCCCGCAAGGTGAAGGCTTGCAGATTGTCCTCGATCCGTCCGAAATATAGGAACAGCATATATTGCAGCGCATCGCGCCGCCCTTGAGCAATATATCGTTCTGGGATGTAAGCCTCTGCCGGGTCGAGATGGGCGTTCGCCAGATTAATGAGCCGGTCTTTTTTCCACGATTTCTTAAACAGGGTCTCGCACATTGAATCTGTCATCAACAGCACGAGGTCTGGTTTCGGCAGGCTGCTAAGCCAGTCTCTGAACAGAGGTGTGCCGATCGGGTCCGCGAATCCGGCCTTTGACAAAGTTGACCATTGTGCGGGAAGGTCGTCGATCTCGTCATAGCGGAATTTATCCGTATCGAAGACATATCCACGACGATTGGCCATTCGAACATAGGCGCATTGCGCCGCATGGGGCAGGGCCTCAAATTGAGTTAGAAAGTCTAGTGCATCGCGGCCCAAAAGATCGAAGTTTAAGGCGTGAACATCGGCTATGAAGCGCTTGAAATTGTTTAAGTAATAGAATTGTGGAAGTTCGCGCGCTTGCCACGCCTTTCCGGATTTTGCGCGTCGAAAGCGGCGTTGTTCAGTGCGGATATAGTCCGTTGCACGGGCCGTACTCACAGTCTTATCCCCTGACCTATTCGCAAACTTGTCCCCAGATCTGGCCACACCCCGCTAACCGTGAAGGCTCTCGGTTGTCGGGGCGTTTGTTCAGCATCTGTTCGCAGGACAGAGTCGCGAGGTCAAGGGCAGGTCCGCAGGGCTCCGCTATAAGACCGCTGCGAGTCCACGGGACATATCACCGAGCTAGTCGAGGCTAATCGGCGTCTCAAAACCAGGCGGCTTGAGGGCTAAGACGGAGCAATCAATGTGGTTCAAGATAGTTTCGGCCGTGTTGCCAAGCAGGAAACCCGACGTACCAGCGCGACCGACAGTCCCCATAACAATCAAGTCTGTTTTGAGGGTTTCCGCGACCTCAGGGATGGTGGACCGAGCGCGTCCATGGACGATATGTGTTTCTACGGTCGATTGATCGAACACGGTCGTGCCAAGACGGTGCTTGGACCGCTTTACCTGCATGTCGACTTTATCTTTTGAGGTCTTGGCGCAACTATTCGCATAATCGGAAAAAGAATTGATGTTCATCGGGATCCAGCCTGCCGTCATCGCACCTTCACCGGGAATTTCGTAAACATTGATGATGTCGAGCTTCCCCTTCGCTTCGCTAGCGATGGTCGCTGAGACCTCAAGGATTTCATCATTGAGCGTCGGCTCAGACTGTTCCGTGTCTGGTGTGTCATAATACTCAAAATCCAAGGTCGCGAGCACGCGTTTGAATGGTCCGGCTTGTGAGCTTTTGAGCAGTAAAACTGGGCAGGGGCATTTGCGAAGGAGTTGCATTTCTTCTGATACAAACAGCCGATTACCTTTGTGATCGCTATCTGCAGCATTCGCAACAACAAGGTCGTGCTTATAGAGTAAAACCCGCTTGATCGCTTCGACATAGGACCGACCATCCATGACTTCATAAGTTACCGATATTCCTTTCGGCACGGAATTTGCGAGCTTTTCAAGCATAGCCAAACGTTCGTGCCGCAAGGCTTCAAAGGCTTCTTTCAGCTCAGTGTAGAACTTGCTGGAGCCGATCGGGTGGATGATGGACTCTATAATGCTGACAAGGCTGATCGAGCCTGTTTCAGTGTTCGTCAGTGCCAGAGCGCGTTTTAGCCCTGGCAAGCCATCACTATCCCCGACGATGTAGAGTGTATTGTCAAAAACGCGCATGATTCATCTCCTAAGTAGCAATAGTTTGGTAGCAAATTCGCTCAATCGTCCGAGCGTTCAGCCATACGGGACAGGCATTGACGGTGCTAAGGAGGGGCTTTTTCGAGCAAGCGCTCACTAGCGGTCTCAACTACGGAAATGTTTACCAGCACCGGCGGCACGATGTGTGACCCGCGTCACGCATGCTGATGGAACGGACACAGCAGACAAAAGCCTAGAAGGTCTCACTTGGCTGTATCTTGATCTGAGAGCTGGTTCTCTAATAGACAGGTTCCAGAGATTGGATTGAGAGGGAGGGACCTATGTTCAGATTGTTCCGGAATCTTTCGATGGCGGCGGCCATGATGATCTCAGCCTGCGCTACGACAGAGGTCTCAACGACGCCGACTGAGACTGTCCAACCTTTGTCTAAGTTCGAGCTAGCCAATGACCCTTGGGTCGCCTTGCATCACTATGCCTATCACCAAGCGCGTGCCCTTTCGGATATGAAAGTGAAGGGGCGCGTGCCGATGCTCGACGCAGATATTGCGGCTTTCACACTAGACGTTGCGAAAGCCTTTGAACCCGTCAGCGCTGCATATGAGCCACATTTAGGATCATCGCTATTGTTCACGGGAAGCTTGCGCTGGATTGCTGTTGCGCTGTCCCATGGCGACCTTGAGGGGGTTCCAGACGAGGCCGTCAAACAAGCGTTGAAAGATTTCATGCCCGTCTATCAGGAGCATTTTTGGCCCCGTCATCAAGCGGATTCAGCACGGTTCATTAGATCTGTGGAAGATGATCTCACAGCTTATGGAGATGCAATGGCGAGCCGTCTTGCGGATCATCTGGACGGTGAGTGGGGGACTGATCCGTTACGGGTCGATATCGTACCCTATGCGAACTGGGCCGGGGCCTACACGGGCACGCGCCCGTCTGGACATATTACGATGAGCGCCAATGATCCTGAGATCAATGAGCATAAGTTTGAAATGCTGTTCCATGAAGCGTCGCATACATCGCCACTGGGCGATCAGCTTGAGGCGGCTGCCGACGCTGCGATTGCCAAAACAGGGCTAGAATTTCCGCGCTACTGGCACGCGCTACTTTGGTATGCGTCCGGAACCGCAGCACGAGAAACGTTAGGGAAGGATTATGAGCCTTATTACGTCACATCGGGGAGGCTGACCAATGAGCCATCAGCGACAGTTTACCAAGCGTTCGAGGCCGTCTGGGGTAAGCATGATACGCTAGACGCCCGCGCTATGGCCGTGGCTGACCTGGCAATGGGGCGGGTGGACTGAGGGACGCGTGCCGGTCCGACTTTAGGAATGTGAGGTATTGGCCATGACAATCGTCCGCTTGGACAGACTCAGAAATCTGCCTTCTTCAGTGCACTAAAACTCCGATACTTCTCAAAAGCTCGGCCGCTTGAGCTTTGGATACGACTGCGCCTTTAAGAACCTTCGCGTCAGCTAGGGTAAGCCCACCTAAATCACAGCCCCGTAAATCGGCGCCCCGAAATCTTGCCAATCGCAACCAAGCGCCTCTGAGGCTGCACTCCTTAAAGGTCGTGTCGCTAAAATCGGCTCCCGCTAAATCTGCCTCAGAAAAGTCATTCCGAAGCAACTCGCTATTCCCGAAGGAAATATTTTGGAGCATGGCATTGACCAAAATACACTCTTGAAAGCTAATCCCTAGCGTATGCGATCTCCGGAAATTTGCTCCGGTCAACTTGCAGCCACTGAACGCAGATGACGACAGATGTGCGCCCTCCCAATCGGTCATAGCCAAATTGCAGTTCCGAAATTTTGCGTCGTCCGAATGAGCGTATTTGAGTTTTGAGCCATAAGCCTTGCAACCTATCAACTCGGCCCCTTCCAAATAGGCACCCGACAAATCTGATCCACTGAAATCACAATCCTTGAAGATGATATCACTCAAATTTAACTTCTTAAGGTCCTGCTTTAACAGGCTTATACCCACGATTTCTTGAGGGGACTTCTCCAGCAACACCTCTAAGTCTTGGCGATCGTAACTATCGGAGGGTGTGGTCAAAACGGGATCGCTTTCTCAACTTTATTCAGCCGCAACTCAATCGTGGCGTTAGTTCCTTGTGACGGATGGCGCTACTCCACCCCCTCAGAAGACCCGGTATGAACGATCGTGCAAAGCCGAATTGGAATATGCACGGTGAGGGGAGAAGGACAGATTCTAGACGTCACACGAATGCGATGCATCGCAAACCTTAAATGAATGGGCTTTCGCTTAGTTGACCAATGGTTATGCCACAGAGCTGTTACTCATTTCACCAAATTTGCAAGGTCATCGAATGTTTGAAAGTATGTTGAAAATAGCCGGACGCTCGACCGTTTGCCTTGCGGTTCTCGGTATAGCTAGCTGTTCAAGCGCGCAGCCCGCGCTACAAGACGCCAGCACTATGACTATGCCTGCGGCGACCGCTGACTCCGTTCGCAGCCTTCTCGAAGAGACTGTCGCAGAGCACAGTGTTGTCGGTTATTCCCTCGGTATTTTAGAGGATGGCGAGTTTACATTCCAAACATGGGGTGGGTTTGCCAATATTGAACACCAGGTACCGATTTCCGAAGACAGTCGCTACCAAATCTATTCAGCATCAAAGTTGTTTTTCAATGTCGCATTGATGCAATTAGTTGAGCGCGGCGAGCTTGATCCAGAGGCAATATTAGGGACTTACTTGGACGACCTCCCAGACAGTTGGGCCGCGATCACGGTCCGCCAGGCGTGGTCTCACATGACCGGCACGACAGATATTCTTGTCCTCAATGCCATGGAGCCAACAGCAGAGAAGGCGCTGCAAAGTGTGATTGATATCCCCCTTAAGTTTAGTCCGGGGACACAAACGGAATATAACCAAACCAACTTTCTGCTCCTCAAAATGATTTTCGAGTCCATTACTGAAACGGATTACCGCACCTACTTGGAAGACAAGCTGCTTAATCCTGTTGGAATTGCGGACTTACCACTGGGTGATCTCAGCGTGGTCGCGCCCAATCTAACGACTAATTATGAGGGTCATCCTCATGAAGTTGGCAAGCTCGGTCGCCGAACAGTCAACTTTCCGCCGTATGTCTACACAAGCGCTGGCGTAAATATTTCACTGGGGGAGTTCGCTACCTGGTGGCAGGCGGTTCTAGAGGGTCAATTTGTTGAGACAGATACGTTGCGGACATTTTGGGAGCCTGTGTTGCGTGCCGATGGTTCGGAATCTCATCGATCTAATGGCTGGGAACGACAGCATAAGGACGGGATCCTGCGAATTGGCCACGGCGGCGGGGCGCGCATCCACCTGTTTCACTATATTCCTGACGCAGACCCGGAGCGGTCTGTCACTGTAATCTTTCTCAACAATGGGGGTCCGACCTATTTCAACCATAGAGGGCTAGGGGACGCAGTGGCCAATATCGTACTCGGTGCTGAGTAAATTCGGAAAACTTTGGGACTGAATAGGATCAGGATAAGCGCCGAGGGGTGGCGAAGGGTGTCGTGTTTAAACTCAGCCACGTAACATGATAAAAGGCGCATAATGCATATTATGAGAAATAATTAGAAGGCTAAGCCTAAACCTCGACGGTCATTCCATCAAAGGCTGGGGTTACAATTGGTGGAAGTTCATCTGCTAAAACATTGTAATCCATATCAATATGCAAGTTTGTGAGAATGGCCTGCTCGGTTTGAGTCCGAGCCAGCCAAGACAATGTCTTGTCGACATGCGCGTGTGTGGGATGATCATTGTAGCGCAGCGCGTCGCAAATCCACATCTTTAACCCCGACAAACGATTAAGGCCTTCATCTGAAATGTCCCACACATCGGGACTGTAGGCGAGCCGCCCGTCGATAACGAAAGCCAGCACTGGTGTCGGCCCGTGGGACGCGAGAATGACGTCGATTTGAATTGCTCCGCCGGGCCCATTGATCTCAAAAGTTTGACCGTCTTCGAGCAAGGGTTGAAGCGACAGGATAGCTGGATGAACGCGACCCTCGGGCATTTCGAAACAATAATCGAACCGCTCAGCAACATGCGCCTTCGTATGTGCGTCCATATAGGTCGGTATTTGCGTGCGCATACGGTACGCAATAGCGCGCAGATCATCGATACCGTGGGTCTGGTCCGCATGGTCATGCGTGTAGAGCACAGCGTCGAGCCGTTTGACTTCGGTCCTCAGTAATTGCTCCCGCAGGTCAGGCGACGTGTCTATTAAGACCGTTGTCGTCCCCTCATCTCCTGTCTTTTCGACTAGAAGCGAGCAACGTGAACGCCGGTTTTTCGGCTCTGATGGGTCACAAAAGCCCCAATCACCGCCGACACGCGGAACGCCCCCTGAGCTCCCACAGCCCAATATCGTCGCAACCAAACTCATGGCGTCATCTTTTTGAACAGGTTGAACACGGCCGCATTAGTGCGTTCCGCCGTCTCTTCAGCCGTCCAGCCTTTAACAGACGCCAGTCCCTCGGCGACATGAGGCAAATATGATGGCTCATTCCGGCGCCCTCGATAAGGAACGGGTGCCAGATAAGGGCAGTCAGTTTCCAGCATGATGCGGTCATCTGGCATGGCTTTAATACGGTCGCGGACGTCATGGGCAGTTTTAAATGTCACGATTCCGGAGACTGAAAAATAGAGCCCTGCCTCCGCCGCCCACTCAGCCAAATCTTGGCCAGATGTGTAGCAATGTAGCAAGGCAGGATAATCACGCCCCGCCCCGCTCTCTTTGAGTGTCTGCAACATCAAATCATCCGCCTCCCGCGTATGAATGACGAGCGGGAGCTGGCTCTGACGTGACGCCTCAATATGGGCCGCAAAATTCTTCACCTGATCGTCTTGCGACGAGTAGCCATAGTGAAAATCATAGCCTGTCTCGCCAATCCCAACGACTTTAGGATGGGCCGCCATTTCGATCAGCTGATCGGCCGTAATGTCCGGGTTATCCTTGGCATCATGCGGGTGTGTCCCGACTGTTGCCCAAATATTATCATAATCCTCGGCAACTTTTACAACGGCCTCGAAGTCTTTGATATTGCAACATATGTTTAGCATATGCGTGACACCAACCTCATGCGCACGGGCAATGACGGCGTCGAGATCTTCGGAAAATTTCTCGCCATGTAAATTGACGTGACTATCAATAATCATGCGGCTCGAACCCGGCTAAGAAAATCAAACAGCGCGGCTGTTTTGTCGAGATTGATGGCGGTTTCGGCGCGACGCGTATCCTGCGCCTGCTGCGCCATTTCGGCCCAACTTGACGCAGCTTTGCGAGCTTCGATTGGATCAAACGGGCCGGACCAATGTCCGGTTTCGGCATAGATGGCTTGAGCTTGTAGTGTATCGATCAGCGCGTCCCAAAATAGGGCTCTGGACGTGGCTTCTTTGGCTGTGGCTAAGGTCTTGGCCAGGCTCATATCGTCGCCGTCTCCCGCCATAGATTGCATGAGCCGTTTGAGCGGCTGCAGCACGCTTTCGACATGTCCGGCCAAGGCCAACGCCTTTCCGGGCGCGCCGCGGGATAAGGCGATCGCGGCTTGCTGGAATTCAGGGCGGATATCTGTTCGAGATGCAAGCCAGCGGCCCAGCACCTCGCTGTCCACGGCCCTTAAGGGCAAGTGCAGACAGCGTGACCGAATGGTCGGTAGTAGTCGGCCCGGTTGGTCCGAAACAAGGAGGAATAGTGTTCTGTCGGGCGGTTCCTCCAGTAATTTGAGAATACCGTTTTCCGAGTTTCGGTTCAGATCATCCGCTTTGTCGACAATACACGCGCGCCAGTCACCGCTTTCGGCGGCCGTGCTTTGGAAAAACTTGGACAAGGCTCGAACCTCATCGACTGGAATGTCACGCTTCAGCTTTTTACTTTTCGGATCATAGGGACGTCGCAGGACAGACAGATTGCCGTGACCTTGGCTTTCAATCCGCTGAGACACTGGATCATTGGGCGGTATATCCAAACTTTGGTCCAACAGACTCGACCCGCCCAAGCGATGCCGCGCGATCCGGTAAGCGAGCGTCGCCTTGCCAATGCCCGGCGGTCCCGTGATCAGCCATGCATGATGTAATCGTCCCGAAGCTTGAGCCTGCAAGTAGCGCGTTTCGGCGTCCGAATGACCGAGCAGGTCATAGACTTCACGCGGATGGGGAGAGCCCTCAGAGCGATCCGGTTCCGGTATTAGCGGCGCTTCACGCGCCACCGAGTTTCCCGGCGAACTCCGGATATTGTGCCGTCAGCGCATTCAGGATTCGCGCGTGAACAGCGCTGCGTGAGCCGTCAGCATCCACGACTTTGACACGACTGGGCTCTTTCTTGGCAATATCGAGAAAGGCTTCGCGAATTGTGGTGTGAAACTCCTGTCCGGCCTTATCAAAGCGAGTGAGGACTTCATCATCTTGTGCCGCCCGTGTTTCCACACGTTTCAGTGACAAGTAAACGTCCATATCGAAGACCAAAGTGAGATCGGGGTTGAACCCTTCCATGACAACATCATGGACGGCCCGAACCCGGTCAGCGCCAAGATCCCGCGCATAACCTTGATAGGCAAGGCTTGAATCGGAGAACCGGTCGCTGATGACCCAAGCACCGCGTTCCAGAGCTGGTTTGATGAGTTTTTCGACATGGTCGAGCCGCGCCGCATACATGAGAAGTAGCTCTGTCATGCCAGACCAACGGTCATCCGTGCCTTCAAGGACAAGTTTGCGGATCGATTCCGCGCCGAATGTGCCGCCCGGTTCACGGGTCAGAATGGTTTCAACTCCGACGCGCTCCAGCGCATCGGCGAGCATTTTGGCTTGGGTTGTTTTACCGGAGCCTTCGCCGCCCTCAAATGTAATGAATTGTCCTGCCATCAGGTCTGATTATCCTCTGATTTTCTGTGCCAATGATGCGCCGACTCGGCCAAAGAAGCCCTTACGTGCCACGGCATCCGTTGCGTAGAGTGGATAACGACCCACTTCCTCACCTGATTTGGTTACGACCAAGTCAGCGATCTTACTCCCGGCCTCGACCGGAGCGACTGCCGGGGTGTAGTCAATACGGGCTTTGATCTCGTCGCGATCGGTCCGTTCAAATCCGATTTGAATGTCGTCACGAACAACTACACCAACATCTTCGGCCTTGCCCATATAGACAGGTATGAAACCGATCTGATCGCCAGGCTGGTAAAGTGATTTGATGTCGAAATCGCGGAAGGCCGCCGACATGATCTCTCTCGCGACAGAAGCGCGCTCTGACTGGCTGCCCAGACCGTTGACGACTATCGTGCGGCGTTCACCGTCCCGTAAAGCGGACCCGACCAAACCATAGCCCGAGACAGAAGTTGATCCGGTCTTGATCCCATCTGCGCCCGTAAATGAGCCCAGCAGGGGGTTCCGGTTACCTTGCGAAATGCCGTTCCATGTGAAGCTGCGTTCCGAATAGATTTTGTAGCGGTCTGGAAAACGCGCGATCAAATCTCTGGAAAGCGTTGCCAGATCTGACGCACTGATTTCATGGCCTTCATCGGGCCAGCCTGTGGCATTACGGAAAGTTGCCGATTGCAGCCCCATTTCACGGGCGCGCTCTGTCATGCGTCGTGCAAAGGCGTCTTCTGATCCGGCTAAACCTTCTGCCAGCACTATACACGCATCATTGCCGGATTGGATGATTACGCCGCGAATCAAGTCGATCACGGGGACTTGGGATCCAAGCTTAAGAAACATCGTCGAAGACCCAGACTGAACGCCGCCGCGCCGCCAAGCTTCTTCGCTGACAGTAAAGAGTGTGTCCTCTTGGATATCGCCGCGCTCCAACGCTTCGAACACCATGTAAGCCGTCATGATCTTAGTCATAGACGCAGGCGGCATGGGCCGGCGTGCATCCTTCTCGAACAGAACAATGCCCGTATCGTGATCAATGATGATTGCTTGCTTCGCCGCCGTTTCTAACGGGGCGGCGGATACCGTGGTCAGCCAGCTACTACCGGGAAGAAGAATTAGGGAGAGAAGAAGAGGTTTCAGCATGCTCTGACAGGAATCGAAAAACGGACGCCGGGATGACGTCCGCATCGAATGCCTTGAAACTGAGGCTGCCGCAAGGCGGCCAGGTCAGCCAATTTTGCGTCGGTCTATTTTGTGTCGAGTCGTTCCGCGATAAATTGCGGCTCCGGGGATTGGTCGTCAGATCGAGCAATGTGAATCGGGCCTTTAATCGTAAGGGTGATATCGCCACCGCTCGGCATGCCGGCATCAGGGGCGGCGCGTGGGGCAACAGGCACAATCGGGGCCGGTAGTGACGGCGCTTTGAATTCTGGGATCATTGGCGTTGGCGAACGCGGGCGTCGTGGCGCTTCGACGATGTTTTCCCGCGGAAGTTCAACAGAGCGTGGCATATTGCGCGGTAGCGTCCGGCCTGCCGCCATTGGATCGGCGGGTCCGGCATACTGCACGCGAACATTGGCGAGACCCTTCGACTTGAAACCCAAAGCTTCGGCGGCGGCCTCAGAGAGATCAATCATACGATTGCCAATAAACGGACCGCGATCATTGAGGCGCACCGTGACAACGCGACCATTGTCGAGATTGGTCACAACCAGCATGGAATTGAGGGCCAGCGTCTTATGCGCGGCAGTCATATCGCGCTTATTAAACGTTTCACCGGTCGCAGTGGGCTTGCCGTGGAATTTAGGGCCATACCAAGATGCTTCACCGACCTCATCATAGTCCGGTTGATGTTTCGGCGTGTAGGTTCCGCCCATGATGGTGTAGCGTTTGCCGACTTTCTGGTGACTATATAGCTGGCGATCAACTTTAGACGGGTCGAAATGACGTCCTTGTCCACCTAGCGGCGTTGTCGAATGCGGGCTTGTCCCGACACCCGGAATTCCCGGGCGCATTGAGCGCTTGGAAAGGTCGAGCGACGCATATTGAGCGTTACCTTGCCCCATTTTATAGGTGATTGGCGCGGCTTTAGCCATTTTGCTTGTGGCACTTGTCGTTGCGCAACCTGTTACCATCAAGCCTGCTACAGCTGTGATCGTTACCAGTTTCAAAGTCATGCAAGTCATTAAACCCTCTTCCGCGTTTTGCGTTCAGTGCCACTCGGGCACCCTCACCTATTCAATTCGAAACTGTCCGGGCTTTCGCCACGCGCTTCGTGTCATTGAGGAACGGTTTACGGGATCGGTCCTAATCTGCGGTTGGGAAACAATGATAACAGATTCCAAATTCCTGTAGTTAGGCTGCAGTTAACGCGATTGATGGTTGAACCACGGCACGGGCCGCATTAAAGCGCGCCCACCACGAAATGACGAAACGTCATAAACCCGTTGGGCGGGTGGCAGAGTGGTTGAATGCACCGGTCTTGAAAACCGGCAAGGGGGCAACTCCTTCGCGGGTTCGAATCCCGCCCCGCCCGCCACTCTCTTAAACCATCACGACTTAATGGGCCTAGATATCCGGATCTCCAGGTACACAATTGCACTTGATATATAACAGCGCTTATATATTAGCGCTGTTATGAATACAAAACATGCAGATGGCTTAGGCACGCAACTTCGCAGGTTGTTGGAACTTCTCGACGGAGATCTGGAAACGATCTACCGAGAACGGCACCCGGTCTATACGCCAAGGTTCACGCCGGTTGTTAAAGCCCTCACCGCCGAGACCAATCTGACGATCAAAGAGATAGCCGCTCGGTCCAACGTCTCGCATTCTGCCGCGAGTCAGACAGTCTCAAAGTTGAAGAGTCACGGCTTAGTTGACACCCTCCCTGCCCGCGACCAGCGGAGCAAACGGATTTGCTTGACGGAAAGCGGTCGGGCCATGTTGCCGATGTTGAATGTATTGTGGGACTCAACGACCGCCGCTGCGAGAGAGCTAGAGGCAGAGCTCTCATACTCGCTCAGCGCTATACTGACGGAAGCCATCGAACGTCTGGAGCACCGATCATTCCAGGATCGAATCGAGAGCCAAGTAAAAATAGGAGCGCGAGTCCCAGATACGGAAGGTGTGGCATGAGACGTTTTATTCTTGCGGCCTTTTTGAGCTTAACTCCGCTTCCCGCCTTTGCCCAAGGGGCAGAAATCACGGCGAATGATAGGTCTGAAGTAATTGAGGCCGTTATCACCCATCTCGAAACTCATTATGTTGATATGGCGGTGGGTAAGTTGACAGCCGCGAAATTCCGCGAGGACCTTGCTGACGGTCATTTCGACACGCTGACTACAGGTCATGCTTTTTCGGACGCCGTTGCTGACCGCCTCCAGGCTTTGACAGGCGATGGTCACCTAAACGTCGAATATTTCGAAGAACCGATAATGCAGGATGATAGCGACGAAGACGCGTTCAATGCGGAGCAAATGGAACGGTGGTACGGTTCGCATATCAATTTCGGTGTCGAGTCCGTCAAAAGACTGGATAGCAATATCGGATATCTTGACCTTCGAGTGTTTCCGCCCGTTGAGATGGGCGGTGACACCTTTGTTGCGGCCATGAATGTCGTTGCGAACATGGACGCCTTAATCATCGACTTGCGAGAGAATGGTGGCGGCATCGGGGATACGGCCGACCTAGTGGCGAGCTATCTGTTCGGCCCAGAGCGACAGCAACTTACAGGCATCTATGATCGCCCTAGTGACACACTGACCCAGCGCTTTAGCCAAGCTTACGTCCCTGGCGCGCGGTTTGGACCTGACAAGCCAGTCTATGTTTTGATCTCTAAAAAGACCTTCTCGGCAGCTGAGGCATTGGCTTACAATCTACAGGCTTTGGACCGAGCCGAAATCGTGGGAGAAACGTCGGGCGGTGGCGCTCACCCATTCGACTACCAGCCTATTCATCCGAATTTCGTTTTATGGTCCGTGACCGCCAAGAGCGTTAATCCAATCACAGGAGGAAACTGGCAATCCGTGGGTGTGAAGCCTGACATTAAAGCCCCCGCTGATGCTGCGCTGGATCGTGCCTTGGAGGATTTATCGCGGCTGAGCGGCCCGTAATCGCTTAAGCATGGCCGGCACGGTTGGCCCAGACTTCCAAACCATCTAGACATCCCGTCCATCCTACGGCGTGTCCCTCACGAGCCTTTATGTCGCGAATCCGTTCGTGTGTTACGGTAATCTGTGTGGCGGTCCCGTCGCCGGAGGATTGCAAGTTAACGGTTACACGCTCCGTTGAAGGAGCGCCCTGATCAATAGACCATGAAAAGACGAGGCGATTTGGTGGCGTGATGTCTTCATAGGTTCCAGAGATCCAAATCACCTGTCCGTCAGCAAGCTGATTACCAATCCGATAATGACCGCCAACACGAAGATCGATCGTTGCACCAATGCAGACAACGTCGTCGGGGCCCCACCAAGCGATCAGCTGACTGGCTGTTGTCCAAGCCTCGAAAACTCTTTCAATCGGCGCCCTCACCCGCTTTTCGACCACAAGTGTTCTGGCGTCAGACGTCATTATCGTCCGTTTCAACATATTTGGCGAGAGCATCGAGGCTGCCGGACCAGAAGTGACGATAGGTTGAGAGCCACTGTTCCGCGTGCTGCAAGGCGGCAGGGTCCAGCGTCAATATATGCGTTCGCCACTCGATTGTGCGACGGACCAAGCCAACAGATTCGAGCACTTTCACATGTTTGCCAATTGCAGCCAGCGACATATCAAACGGCTCTGCAACCGCGCCAATACTCGCCGGACCAGAGGCGAGCCGAGCGATAATGGCGCGCCGAGTCCCATCCGATAGGGCCTTGTAGATACCGTCAAGCGTGTGCGCCGTGACGTCAGTTGTTGCTGTCGAGTTCATGCTGATTGACTCATTAATCTGCTTGGTTTAATGATACAAGTCCCCTCACAAAACGACGAACGAACGCCCCATGCCGATATATCAAGACATTCTACTATCGGCAGACCCTCACAAAGTCTTCAAAACGCTCACAAGCAGTGACGACTTTGGCGCGATGACTGGGCAGCCTGCGGACATGGATGTGAATGCTGGAGGTGCCTTCACATGCTTTAACGGACAAATCTCCGGCCGGTTCATTGAGCTGACACCCGGAAAGCAAATCGTGCAAGCTTGGCGTCCCGGAAATTGCGATGCAGGCGTCCACTCTATTGTTCGGATTGACTTGGCTCCACATAAAGCGGGAACCCGACTGACCTTGTTTCATGACGCATATCCGCCTGAATTTGAGCCTCATCTAGAAGCTGGCTGGGATAGAATGTATTGGGACCCGCTCAAGGTATTTTTGACGTCTAGCTAACCGCCTGTCTGGAAAATCCACGACCCGTATCGTTGTTCATGGTAATAGGCATTCCCTATGACCTAGAGGGGCAATGAATATGCGACAGATGGCTGACCCAAAATATTGGTCCAAGGCCGAAGAGATTTTCCTCCTCGGCTTTCGGCTACTCGTCGGTGGATTCCTAGTCTGGGGTGTGTGGGACAATGTCATCAGTCCGGACAGAATGGCCGAGTTCTCACGCTTTTTGGCATCACAAGGGTTCGTCTACCCAGATCTATTGGCGCCGGTTTCCGTATATGCGCAGCTTGTCTGCGGCATAGGGATTTTGCTCGGCCTCATGACTCGCTGGCTGGGTGTCATCTGCGCAGTGAATTTCCTCGTCGCGCTTATCATGGTCGATGCCCAAGGTGGTTTCAGACAAGCGTTCCCAGCGGCAATGCTGATCATGTTTGGCCTATACATGGCTTCGCGAGGCGCAGGCCGTTATTCTATTGATGCGGTCCTTTGGAAGGCGTCCGAATAATTGTCGCTGAACCCGGCTGAAACAGGTGCCTGCTTCCCCCAGAGTCATTTGTTTAAATTGAATGATGAGCCTTCATAAGACCTAAGTCGTCGGTTCCTGCGTATGTGGATTTGACGCTGCAGAAACTGGCCGTGACGACTATCTTGTGGTTGACACGCTTACATTCGTTTGTATTAGCGCGCTAACACAGTCACACGGATGTCATGACAGATTTAGCCTTCAACGAACTTTGCTCCACATTAGCGCGCGTCGATGACTCCGACGCGATGCGGGCCGTGTTGGTCGATTTATGCACACCGGCGGAACTTCGGGCCTTGTCAGAGCGTTGGCGCGTGGCAAAGGCGCTGGCCGAGGGCGAGATGAGCTACCGGGAAATCAGCGCTGACACAGGCGTTAGCACCACAACAATCGGGCGGGTTTCCCGCTTCCTAAAAGATGAGCCCCACGGCGGATACCGCCTGCTCTTGGAGATGACACAATGAGCGACAGGCTCAGAATTGCCGTACAAAAAAAAGGCCGCCTTGCGGATGATAGTTTCGCCTTATTGAAGGCGTGCGGTCTACGTTTTTCTATTCGCGGCGGCAGCCTGCTGGCGCGTGTGAAAAATATGCCGATCGACCTGCTTTTGGTACGGGATGACGATATCCCATCCTTCGTGTCCAATGATGCGGCCGATATCGGTATCGTCGGCGAGAACGTGTTGGTTGAAGAACAGCTCACAGGTGAGCTTGATGCGGATATTGCCATGCGTCTCGGGTTTTCACGTTGCAAGCTTTGCCTTGCCGCACCAGAACGCGGGGCCGTCAAATCATCGGACGATCTAGCCGGAACACGGATCGCCACGACTTACCCCGGCGTCACGGCGAGGTTCCTGCGTGAACGCGGCATCGAGGCTAAATTGGTTGAGATGAAAGGCGCGGTCGAATTGGCCCCATCTATCGGCGTCGCGGAGAGTATTTGCGACCTCGTGTCATCGGGCGCGACTCTAGAAGCCAATGGCCTGGTCGCATTTGAGACGATCCTGAATTCGGAGGCGGCCCTAATCCGCAGTTCACGCACTCTGTCTCCGGAAAAAGCTGACCTTCTTGATAAATTGATGCGCCGGATCGAAGGCGTAATCAAATCGGCCGAGACCAAATATATCATGCTCAATGCGCCGAAGTCCCAGATTTCAGCCATTACTGAACTGCTCCCCGGCTCTGATGCGCCAACCGTTATGCCGCTGGCTGGCAATGATGATCTAGTCGCCATTCAAGCCGTCTGCACGGAAACCGTGTTTTGGGAAACGCTCGAAGGCCTGAAATCGCTCGGGGCTCGGTCTATCTTGGTGCTGCCGATTGAGAAGATGATGAGCTGATGCACCGTTATAACTGGACATCACTGAGCGCGGAGGCGCGTGAAACCGCCCTCGCCCGCCCGGCCGAGATTGCGGATGATGCTCTCCTCGCGCGCGTTCGGGACATCCTCGCCGACGTGAAAGCGCGGGGCGATGCCGCTCTCGCGGACTACACACGACGGTTCGATACGGACGCTGAGATAACCCTGCGCGTTCCGGATGAAGCATTGGAAGCGGCTTGGAACGGTTTGGACGCCTCTGATCAGGCCGTCATCGAACGCGCTCGGCGCAATGTGAAAACCTTCCACGCCGCGCAAATGCCCGAAGACATCGAAGTTGAGACAGAACCGGGCGTTGTCTGTCGCCGTGAAGTCCGCGCCATTGATACGGCGGGCCTGTATATTCCGGGCGGAACTGCGCCTCTGGTGTCGACGCTCATCATGCTGGCGACGCCGGCTAAAGTGGCCGGGGTTCGCCGCCGCATTGTCGTAACGCCACCGAGCAAGGACGGAACGATTGACCGGTTTATTCTCGCCTGTGCGTATAGGTGTAACGTGACGGATGTCTTCGCAGTCGGCGGAGCGCAGGCCATCGCCGCCCTCGCCTACGGCACCGAAACTATTCCGCGCTGTGACAAGATTTTCGGCCCCGGTAATGCCTATGTTGCGGCGGCCAAGTCACTCGTTGCTCAAGAAGCAGGCGGTCCGGCGATCGACATGCCCGCTGGACCGTCGGAAGCGATGGTTGTCTGTGATGAAGGCGCAAATCCAGCCTTCATTGCCTCTGATCTACTTAGCCAGGCTGAGCACGACACAGTGGCGCAGGTTGTTTGCGTTTCATGCTGCCCCGACGTTGCCGTCGCGGTTCAGAACGCTGTGACCGAACAGCTTCAAACATTAAGCCGGAAGGATATTGCCGCGACGGCACTGTCGCACGCCCGCATGATTGTGACGGATGACCGGGCTGACATTGTTGACATCATCAATCGCTACGCGCCCGAACATTTGATCGTGCAGATGGAACGTCCGGAGACATTAGTGCCAGCGATCCGTAATGCGGGATCTATTTTCCTTGGACCGTGGACACCGGAATCCGTTGGGGATTACGCGTCAGGCACCAACCACACGCTGCCCACCAATGGCGCGGCGCGGGCCTATAGCGGCATCACTATTGAGAGCTTCCTGAAATTTGTCTCGGTCCAACGCTTGTCTAAAGCCGGATTGAAACGTCTCGGCCCAACCGTTGAACGACTGGCCGAAATGGAAGGGCTCGACGCGCATAAGAACGCTGTCACGTTACGGCTTGAGGCAATGTCATGACTAAGGTTGAAAAGACGTGGGCGGATGCCATTGCGCGTCCCAATATTGTTGCCATGACCGCCTATTCGGCCCGTGGTGAATCAACTGGGGCGTTGCACTTAGATGCGAATGAGAGCCCTTGGGCGCCGCCGCCCGGCACAGCATCGGTCGCTGGCTATAATCGTTACCCCGCACAGCAACCAGGTGTGCTGCGCCAGCGTCTCGCCGATCTATATGGTGTGCCGTCGGATGAAATTATCATGGGACGCGGCGCGGATGAAGTGATCGACGTCTTAGTTCGCACTTTTTGCGTCCCCGAAAAAGACCGTATCCTTTTGTCTTCCCCGACATTTCCATTTTTCAATACGGTCGCATCCTTGCAAGGTTGCGACGTCATAGACATCCCCGGCGGCGGCGATTTGATGCCGGATATGGATGCCATTGTCGCAGCCGTCTTGCGAGAACAGCCAAAAGTCACCTTCCTCTGCTCACCGAACAATCCGACAGGTCATTCGATTGATGAGGTCGACATTTTGCGCGTTTGTGAAGCCAGCAATGGTTTGGTGGTGTTGGACGAGGCTTACATCGAATTTTCTGATCAGCCGAGCCTCGCCGCCCGGCGGCCGCAAAATCTTGTCGTGGCTCGTACCCTGTCAAAGCTTTACGGTCTTGCTGGTGTTCGCCTCGGCGCGGCGATAGCCGATCCGGCGGTTATCAAGTTGATGCTGAAAGTCATTCCGCCCTACCCGGTACCAAAACCGGTCATTGATACGGCCATGTCAGCGCTCGCCGCCCCAGCTATGGCAGTTGTTGAAGCGCGTCGGGCAATATTGAAGTCTGAACGGGACCGAGTTGCGGCTCAATTGGCGCAATCTGACTTCGTTGAGACGCTCTATCCATCGGACGCCAATTTCATCCTATTCAAGGCCGTGAACGAAGCGGCCCTATTATCGCGTCTTGCGACGGCGAATATCCGCATTCGCGATTTCCGTAGCAAGATCCCCGGACATTTCCGTCTGTCGATCGGCACACCGGAAGAGAATGATCTCGCACTAGCGGCATTCGGATTGATTGAAATTGCTCAGGCATCACAACGAGTTGGGGAAGTTTTCCGAACCACAAAAGAGACAGATGTCGCCATTCGTGTGAATTTGGACGATCCGTCCGCTGTGCGCATTGATACGGGCCTTGGCTTTTACGATCACATGCTGGAACAGATCGCTAAACATGGCGGGATTGGTCTGACCTGCGTGGTCAAAGGCGACCTCGAAATTGATGCTCACCACACCGTAGAGGACACGGCTTTGGCGCTCGGCTCCGCCATGAAACAGGCACTTGGCGATAAGGCCGGGATTGGCCGATATGGGTTTGTTATGCCGATGGATGAAACACAGGCGCGGGTAGCCATCGATCTGTCCGGGCGTCCTGCGGCTACCTTTAAAGGTGATTTCCCAACGGACCATGTCGGCGAGTTCGCGGTCGAGATGTGCCCGCACTTTTTTCAAAGCCTTGCGCAAACCCTCGGCGCCGCGATCCAGATCGACGTAGAGGGCGAGAATAGCCACCACATGATTGAGGCCTGCTTCAAGGGTGTCGGTCGCGCACTACGCCCGGCCCTATCCGTGTCTGGTACCGATATGCCCTCTACAAAGGGCGTGCTCTAATGACCCTTATAACTGCAGCATTTTCGTGAGCGTCCTAATTGTCGATACGAAATGCGCTAATCTGGCATCCGTTGGGTTCGCCTTTGATCGGATGGGGATTACGAACCGGATCAGCGATGATCCGGCTGAAATCCGCTCGGCGGATCGGGTTCTAATCCCCGGCGTGGGGTCGGCACCCTATGCAATGGAGAAGATACGCGCCGCGGGTTTGGAAGATACGTTACGCTTGCTGAATCAACCTGTGCTTGGTATTTGTCTAGGAATGCAACTCTTGTTTGAGACTCTGGAAGAAGGCGGCACATCCACAGCTGGATTGGGACTGGTGCCAGGACGCGTTGAGGCGCTGGATACAGGCGACCTACCGACCCCGCATATGGGTTGGAACCAGTTGACGGATCTAATTGATGACCCGCTCACACATGCGCTAAATGAGGGCGATCATGCCTATTTCGTTCATTCTTTCGCAGCCTTAATTACAAACGAAACGGTGGCAACTTGCCGTTACCACACGCCTTTCTCCGCCATGGTGCGCCACAATAATGTCCGTGGCTGCCAATTCCACCCGGAGCGAAGCTCGCAAACGGGTTCCGCTATCCTGAAAGCTTTCGCAACGTTATGATTTACCCCGCTATCGATCTCATGGACGGAAAATGCGTTAGACTGCTCAAAGGCAGCTTTGACGAGAAAACCCAATATGAAGAAGACCCACTCGAAGTCGCGCGCGGCTATGCGCGCGGTGGCGCCGAATGGATGCATGTGGTCGATCTGGATGGTGCGAAGAACGAAGAACTTGTCCAAGCCGATCTGATCGGTCAGTTGGCCCAAACAGTGGGTCTGAAAGTTCAGGTCGGGGGCGGTATTCGCGATATGGTCACCGTGAAGCGCCTGCTGGACGCAGGTGTGGAGCGGGTCGTGATCGGCAGTTTGGCCGTCAAACGTCCCTTCATGGTCAAACACTGGATCGAAGAGTTTGGCCCCGAGCGTATTGTTCTCGCCTTTGACGTGAATATTGACGAAAGCGGTGTCGCTTATCCGGCCATCAAAGGGTGGACGGAAACGACGACCACCCCATTTTTCGACGTGCTGGACAATTACACGGCATCAGGTCTGAAAACGATCCTTGTTACGGATATTGGCCGCGACGGCGCAGGGACTGGGGGCAATACAATCCTCTACCGGAAAATCATCCAGACCTATCCAAACCTCAACTTGATCACATCAGGCGGTGTCGGCACGCTCGATCACGTGCGTGAGCTCAAAGCCTTCAATCCCTATGGTATCGTTATCGGCCGTGCTTTGTATGAGGGTCACTTCACCTTGAATGAGGCGATTGCGTGCTAGGCGTTCTGATATGCTAGCCAAACGGATTATTCCGTGTCTCGACGTCCGTGACGGCCGCGTCGTCAAAGGAGTGCAGTTTCGCAATCACGAAGATGTCGGTGATATTGTGGAGCTCGCCGCTCGCTATCGGGACGAAGGCGCGGATGAGCTCGTATTCTATGATATCACCGCATCGACAGACGACAGGCAAGTCAGCGCCGACTGGATCGGGCGGGTCTCACGCGAACTCGACATTCCGTTCTGTGTTGCGGGCGGGATCGATAGTGTTGATGTCGCTGGCGCGCGTCTGGCAGCGGGGGCCGACAAGATCAGCGTTAACTCCCCGGCCCTGCTCCGCCCCGACCTGATTGACGAATTACAGGACGCTTTTGGCCGTCAATGTATCGTTGTCGGCATCGACACGTTTGAACAAGACGGAACTTACCGGGTTAAAAGCCATACGGGCGACCCGGACAAAACGCGAGAAACTGGACGCACCACATTGGATTGGGTCCGCGAAGCGACGGATCGCGGGGCGGGTGAAATTGTGTTGAACTGTATGAACCAAGACGGCGTGCGCCAAGGGTATGATGTCAAACAACTCAAAGCCGTCCGCGCGGTCTGCAACGTGCCATTAATCGCCTCTGGCGGCGCCGGAGCAACGAAGCACTTTGAGACCGTGTTTAAAGAAGCGAATGTGGACGGAGCTTTGGCCGCGTCCGTGTTTCATAAGCAGGTCATCGCCATTCCGGATTTAAAACGTGATCTGGTTCAGGCTGGGCTGGAGATGCGACTATGATCGTCGATTTCGACTCTCTGAAATTGGGGGCGAACGGCCTCGTCCCCGCCATCGTGCAGGATGCCGACACGCTGCAAGTGCTGATGCTTGGCTATATGAATGAGGCGGCCCTGACCAAGACGCAGGAAACAGGTCTTGTCACGTTCCACTCGCGCAGTCGCGATACGCTCTGGACCAAGGGCGAGACGAGCGGCAACACGCTCTCACTCGTCGATCTCGACGTGGATTGTGATGCGGACACGCTGCTTATTAAAGCCCGTCCGGCGGGTCCGACCTGTCATGAAGGCACCGTGTCCTGTTTTGGAGCTGAGGGTGCCAGCGGGGTCGGATTTCTATCCTATCTCGAAACCCTCATCGAAGGCCGGAAAGACGCTGATCCTTCTAGCAGCTATACGGCCAAACTTCTGCAGGGCCCGCTGGTGAAAGCCGCTCAGAAGGTCGGCGAAGAAGGGGTGGAAACCGCGCTCGCCGCTGTTGCCGAAACAGACCAAAACTTCCTCAATGAAGCCGCTGATCTGCTTTATCATTTGCTGGTTGTTACCCGCGCGAAGGATCTCTCATTGAATCAAATCCTTGAGGTTCTGACGTCTCGCCATAGCTAGGTTTGCGATCTCACAAACGCGTTTCTGTCTGCCTCTGTATGTGTCTGTGGCTAGCCTAGAGACATAACATGAAACCTATCTTTTCAATCCCCGTTGCCCTTCTGACGTCTATGGCGGCGGCTCCAGTATCCGCAAACCCATTCGCTGACATATCGACCTATGACCGTGACGCGCACAGTCGGACGGTGACACAGTGCGACCGGGTCGCCGGACATCCCAGTGATCCGGAACGCGTAACGCCCGGTGTGTCTCAAGAGGCGATGGATAAGCCAGCGGCTATTGCTGCGTGTCACGCCGCGCTCGAGGCTGATCCTGATAACCCCCGGCTCAATTATGTACTCGCCCGCGCCTATGGTTATTCCGGCCTGCATGCGGAGAGTGATCCCTACCGCATCAAGGCACTCAATGCGGGCTATCCTCAATCGCTCTTTGTGATTGGATACATCCGGATCGAAGGTTGGGACGGGCGGCCCGCTGATCCCTGCTATGGCGGTGAACTCGTCCGCCGCTCAGCCCACGCCGGCCGCTTCGCCGGGCTCGTCGGTTTTCCGCACTATGCGCAGACCGGGACGTTCAACGGATGCACAGACTATCCCAAGATCAATCAGGACGAAATTCTTGGCTTTCTGGATACGGCAGAAGAACGAGCTGAGGGATATTATCAGCGGATCCTCGTAAAGTCTCTAAAGGTCCATTTCGAAGCCAAATAGCGACATCTAAAACGCCTCGAACGTTTCCTTCTTCTCAAGCGGTTGCCATTTGCCATCGACCATGTGGATGCCACATTCGGTTTTGCCTTGGTTCCGCCAACGGCCCGCGCGGGGGTCCTCGCCATCAGCGACACGCGTCGTGCAGGGTTGGCAGCCAATCGACAGATAGCCGAGCGCAAACATTGGATGCGGTGGTAGGTTGTGACGGCGAATATAGGCGGTCACGTCTTTTGCGGTCCAATAACCCAGCGGATTAATTTTCACCATTCCTGGCTCACCATCCGCGCCATCCAAGGGCTCATAGATCGGCATATTGGCGCGTTCTGGGGTCTGATAGCGTTTACGTCCCGTAATCTGCGCGCCGAAATGACCGACAGCAGAGGCAAGCGGACGCACCTTGCGCAAAGCGCAACAGGCGTCGGGTTCCGCCTCATGCAAAGCTCCGGTCGGGTCTTGCTCAATTAACTCATCGCGGTCCGGACGGACATTGATGAAATTGGTCAGGCCAAGCTGCTCTATTAGCGTATCGCGATAGGCCAGTGTCTGCCGAAAATGCTTGCCCGTATCCAAGAAATAGATGGGCAGGTCCGGCCGGATACGGCTAACCATATGCAGCAAAACCGCACTATCGGCGCCTAGCGAGCTGGCGAGGAAGATATCACCGTCATGCTGCGCGATGGCACGCCGCAGCGCCGCCTCCGCGCCCAGTCCGAAAAAAGGGTCGTCGGTTTTTCGCTCCTCCATCGCGGTCAGGCGGGCGTCGAAAATAGATGTGGCGGGGCCAGGCTTCACGGCATAACCGCGTTGATAGGTCAGGTCGAACGCATCCAGTGCTGCATCCCAAGCCTCAGGCGTATGCCGAGCCAGCTCTCTGTCCGCGATACGTACGGCATCAAAACCGCATTGAAGTGCAAAGGCGAACTGATCTGGAATGAGTTGGCCATCCGCGACGAGCAAACCCGTATAGCCATGACGCTGGCGCAGAAGCCGGGCCAAGCTGAAACCGCGACCATCCGTAAAGGCAGCGAATTCAACAAAGATCGACTGGATACGCGGCAAGGCGTCCACAATTTCCGATAGGTCAGCATCAGGCGGCAGCCGTAGTGCCTCAATATCCGTGTTCCGAGACAGGGCGTCTACGTCAGACGGGTCGACCGCATTCGCGGCCACGCCCGTGGCGCTCACGAGTGAAAGATCAAGCGCTGGCATAGAGCACCTCCTTAAACGCCTCAGTGCCGAGGCGGCGATATGTGTCGAGAAAGCGCTCATCATGTTCGCGCGCGCCAACATAGAAATCGACGATCCGTTCGATCCCGTCGACCAGTTCTTCTTGGCTGAAACCTGCGCCCATCTTGTCACCAATGGCGGCTGTTTGCGTCGCGTCGCCACCCAGCGTGACTTGGTAAAATTCGACCCCAGCTTTTTCGAGCCCGAGAATACCGATATGGCCGACATGGTGATGGCCGCAGGCATTGATGCAGCCGCTGATCTTGATCTGCATCTCGCCGATGGCTTGCTGACGATCATGATCGTCAAAGCGTTCGGCAATCGCTTGCGCCACGGGGATTGATCGCGCTGTCGCCAAGGCGCAGAAATCCATACCCGGGCAGCAGATGATGTCGCCAATCAGATTGATATTGGCGTCTTCCAGATCAGCCGCAACCAAGCCGTCCCACACGGCGCGAAGCGCGTCCTGACGAACATGCGCTAGCACCATATTCTGTTGGTGGGTGAAACGCAGCTCACCGAAACTATGAGCATCGGCCAGATCGGCTACGGCGCGCATTTGTTCTGTCGTGACATCTCCTGGCGCGCGCTCTGGATCTTTCAGCGAGATATTGACAATCGCGTAGCCGGGTGCCGCATGTGCGACGACATTCGTGTCGACCCACTTGCGGAAGGCTTCGGGCTGGCTCTCCATGTCTAACGGCTTGATCCCGGTCTCAAAGGTCGGCGACGCGAAATAGGTTGCAATCCGCGCACGTTCAGCGGCGCCGACGGCAATGTCGCTCGGGTCCAGCGCCGCGAATTCGTCTTCGACCAGTCGCGTAAAATCTTCGATGCCAGTCTCACGGACAAGGATTTTGATCCGGGCTTTGTATTTGTTATCGCGCCGACCAAAGCGGTTATAAACCCGCATCGTCGCTTCGAGGTATGGCAGCAGATCATCCTTGGGCAGGAAGGCCCTAAGCGTCTGGCCGATCACCGGGGTTCGTCCGAGGCCGCCCCCGACGATGATATGATAACCCACCTCTCCGGCCTCATTACGCAGGACTTGAATGCCAATGTCGTGGCCTTTGATCATCGCGCGGTCTTGCGAAGATGCGGTCACAGCAATTTTGAACTTGCGTGGCAAAAAGGCGAATTCAGGGTGTAGCATCGACCATTGGCGGATTAGCTCGGCCATCGGCCGTGGATCTTCGATTTCATCCGCCGCCGCGCCCGCATAGGGGTCGCAAGTGACATTGCGGATGCAGTTCCCGCTCGTTTGGATCGCGTGCATGTCGACGCTGGCAAGGTCTGTCAGCATCTCCGGTACATCGCTCAGCACAGGCCAGTTGAACTGCATATTCTGACGCGTCGTGACGTGCCCGTAGCCCTTGTCATATTTATCCGCGAGATGGGCGAGCATACGCAACTGATCGCTGCGCAGCGTGCCATAAGGCACGGCCACGCGCAGCATATAGGCGTGAAGCTGCAGATAGAGGCCGTTCATCAGGCGCAGCGGACGGAATTCCGCCTCGCTCAGCCGTCCATCGAGACGGCGCACGACCTGATCGCGAAACTGGGCCACGCGCGAGTGTACAAACTCCGCGTCAAATTCATCATAGCGGTACATGGGTTAGCTTTCGGAAATCAGATCGGCTGTGTCGTAGGACGGGCCGTGGGTTCGGAACCGTTCACGATAGCGGGCGGGCTTGGCATCCACTGTGTCGATAAAATATGCGCCAACGACAGTGTTGGCCTGTTCTGCGGCTTTGGCGATCTCATCCATTTTCTCGATGAGGGTTTCGTCTTCTGTCAAAAGCGCGTCTGCATAATCCCGCGACCAGTTAAGGTCCGTCGTCATCCAGACACTCAGCCCGGAAACCAATTCGTTTGCCGTCATGGCCTGCGGGCCTTTGCCCTTGTGTTTGAGCGTGCTCATGATGCGGCTTTCAGCGCAACGGCGGATGGGCGGCGGTCATAACCAATCATGACCACGGCTGGCCCTTTGATGCCGTTTGAGGTGAGATCGTCAGGCAATTGGCTCAACGTCGTGGCGACAATAATTTCATTGGCGAGAGAGGCGTTCTCGACCACGGCCACAGGTGTCTCAGGCGAGGCTCCATGCAACAGTAACCGACCCTGGATGAAGCGCGCGGCGCGGAGACCCATATAAATTGTGGCGCGAGCATTGGGTTTAGCGAGGGCTGTCCAGTCTAACTCGGCGAAGCCTTGCTCATCATGCCCGGTTGCCAATGTGGCGGCCGTATTTTCGCCGCGTACCGTCAAGGAATGACGCAGCGTTGCCGCCGCTGCCGTCGCCGCTGTGATGCCAGGATGAATGGTGAAGCCGATCCCAGCCCCATCGAGCGCAGCAAATTCTTCTTCAGCGCGGCCAAAGACAAGCGGATCGCCGCTTTTCAGTCGGACGACGCTTTCGCCAGCCTGTGCTTTTTCAACGATAATCCGGTTGATCTCGTCCTGACGCGTCGACACACCGCCGGGAATTTTGCCGACATAGATAAATTCGGCTTCACGGCGGCAGAGTGACATAACCTCATCACTGACCAAACGATCATAAACCACCACATCCGCGCTATGCATGACGCGCAGCGCACCAACAGTAAGAAGGTCAGGATCGCCCGGTCCCGCCCCGACAATGTGGACGTGTCCAACGGATGTTTCCTGCGGTGCTGATAATTGGCGTGCCGTATTATACCGGGCCGTGACTGTGTCGGAGTCCAACTCAGCATAATCGCCCAGACCGGACCCCAGAACCGTCGCCCAGAGCGCTTGTCGCTTGGCGATGTCGGGCTCATCGACCTTCAGTTGGTCGCGTAGGTTTTTGATTGTCTTGGATGTTTCTCCAAGACTGGATGGGAGGCGGGATTCTAAATCGCTTTTCAGTGCGCGAGCTAGACCGGGGCTGGTGCCTTCCGTGCCAATCGACACAGCCACCGGCGATCGATCCACAATAGCGGGCGTGATGAAATCGCATCCGGCGGGTTGGTCGGCGGCGTTGACCGGAATGCCGACCGCGCGCGCAGTCTCAGCAATCCGATAATTCTCATTAGGATCTTCGCGCGCTGCATAGATCAGGGACGCCGTGCTCAGATCAGCGTCTGCGACGATAGTCAGGCGGCCTTGCTCTGCCCAGCGACGGATTTCCTCACCGGGTGTTTCTGAAATGACGACGAGGTTGGCATCCGTCTTGAGCAAAGTACGGAGCTTGGCTTCGGCCGCACGGTCGCCCCCGTATACGAATACAGTCTTGCCGCGGAGATCGAAATGGATAGGAAGATAGCGCATCACAGTATCTTTATTGTCGAAGGGTTCGCTTGAAAGGACGTTTCGTTCTATATATAGAACAGATAATAGATTGCCACCCTAAAAAGCTCACGAAGGCGTTATGCCCAAAACACCGACCTCAACGCGTAAAGCCCGCACCCGCCGCCAGCCCTGTGCTGAAACTGACGCACTGGCCGAAAAACTGGGTGAAACCATCGGTCGATTGAGAAAGGCAGATCAGCTTTCACTCGGTGATCTGTCTGAAATGTCCGGTGTGGCCAAATCAATGATCAGCCAGATCGAGAAAAACGAATCTAATCCGACGGTCGCAACCTTGTCGCGGCTGTCCCAAGCGCTCGGCACCAGTGTTGAAGCCATGTTTGCCGCTGCCCCTACGGATACGGCCCTGGTTCAACACGCGAAGGTTCAGGACATCCCTCGCATCACCTCGGATGACGGGTTGTGCGAGCTTCGTATCATCGGCGCTATTGAAACCGTCCAATTTGTCCAAGTCTATGATTTCCGGGCTGAGCCGGGCGGCGTGTTGATAAGCTCCCCTCACCCTATCGGTTCTGTTGAAAACCTGACCATTTTGTCGGGAGAGCTGGAAGTGCGTATCGCAGATGAACGCTGGTCCGCGCGTGAAGGTGAGACCCTTCGCTACCATGCAGACAGACCGCATAGCATACACAATTTAGGGGATACGCTGGCCCACGCGACAATGGTCAATATTCTCGCCCATAGTGTTCGTAGCGGATAAGGAAGATTCCCGGCTTGCCATCCGCGTGGGTGGCGTTAGTCCGTCGCCCCTAATGCAGTACCATTCTCATCTCGATAAAAGCGTCACGGCCTCATTCGGAGACGCGCTCCTCGCTAGCCTCACACCGGATGGCGGATTGTGGATGCCGAACAAGATTCCGCATTTCACGCCCGGCCAAATGGCTGACTTGGGCGCGATGGACTTTGCTGACTGTGCCGCGGCGCTTGCGGCCCATTTCACGGATGATCGATTTGATGAGGAGACGCTGAAAAGTCTCTGCCGCGATGCCTATAGTTATGACGTGCCGATGATGATGTTAGGCGGTGAACGGCTCGACCCGGCCATGGCGCCAAACGCCGACGAATTTGTGCTGGAGTTATTTCACGGTCCGACATTGGCCTTCAAGGATTTCGCGGCCCGCTTCATGGGGCGCGCGGCCTCGCACCTCATGGCGAGTAGCGGGCAACGACGGACTATTTTGGTCGCCACGTCCGGCGATACGGGGGGCGCGATTGGTGACGCCTTCTTGGATCAAGACGGCGTTCAGGTCTTCATTCTGTTTCCAAAAGGCGGCGTTTCGAAGGTGCAAGAGCAGCAACTCTGCACCATGGGTGGCAAGAACTCCAATGTACGAGCGCTGTCCGTTGATGGCACATTCGATGATTGTCAGGCGCTGGTGAAAACAGCCTTCGCTGACGCTGAGCTGTCAAAGCGCTTCGATCTGATGAGCGCTAATTCGATCAATGTCGGCCGCGTTATTCCGCAGAGTTTCTATTATGTCTGGGCGTCCCTTCAGGCCAAAGCCGCCTATCCGACCCGGGATTTGGTTATCTCGATCCCATCCGGCAATCTCGGCAATTTGACCGGCGGCCTGATCGCGCGGAAAATGGGGGCACCCATCGACCGCTTCGTCGTCTCGCACAACGTCAACGACCCGTTTGTCGATTATCTGAAAGACGGCGAATACCGCCCGCGCCCATCCACGCCGACCCTGTCCAATGCCATGGATATCGGGCGTCCGAATAACTTCCCCCGTATTTTGAGCCTATTCGATGGCAATCTAGACGCGATCCGAGAGGTCTGTTGGGGAGTCTCGTTCGATGATGAAACAACCGCGCGTCATATTCGCCGCATCTATACGGATACGGGCTATCTTATGTGCCCACATACCGCTGTTGGCCATATGGGAATGCGTGCCTTCCGTGAGGCGCACGACATAGACGCGACATTCCTGACGGTCGGTACAGCCCACCCCGCCAAATTCGCCGACAGTCTTGAGACGATCATCCGCGAAGATGTGCCGATGCCAGCGCGCTTGGCCGCGGCCTTTGAAGCCAAAAAGCGTGTCACTACCATTGATCCGACGCTGGACGCGCTTGTTGATCAGATCGCTTTGGTCGTCACTTGAAGCTAAGTCGCGCCGAATTTGAGCACCGATACGCTGCGGGCCAGTTAAAACTGGCGCTGATTGGCATGTCCAATATCGGCAAAAGCTATTCCGGCATGCGACTCGCAACCCATTTCGACTTCACCCTGATCGAAGTAGACCGATTGATCTGGGACGCGCTCGGTGAAACGGATATGGATGCGTTTGCGGTGTGGCAGGGCCAGCCGTATAGCGAGGGATATGAGGCGCGAGAGCGCGAATCCATTGCGCTGGAAACGGATGCCACGCGTAAGAGTCTACAAAGCCAGGCCCGCAACGCCCTGCTCGATACGACGGGGTCTGTCATCTATACGGATGCGACAGTTCTGAAGACGCTCAGTGAGGACTGGTTCACCGTCTATATCGAAGCCGCGCCGGAACATTTGGAGCGCCTCAAATCTCAATATTTCGCTCAGCCCAAACCATTGGCTTGGAATGGCCACTACAAGAAACGGAACGGGATGAATGACACGGAATCGTTGCTTGCCAGCTATCCCGATCTCTTGGCGTCGCGTGCCACGGCCTATACCGCGCTCGCTGACCATACAATCAGCTCCGCCGATATTCTGACCGATCAGGTTGAAGTCCTATTCGACCTCATCAAGCCAGCCCGCTAGCAAGCGGCGACGCGCTAAATCTGACAATAAATCAATGTGATCCGCGCGATCATTAAGGCATGGAACCGCCGTGAAGTGGGTGCCGCCTGCGTGGAGGAAGCTCTCCTCTGCTTCCATGGCAATCTCTTCGAGTGTCTCTAGGCAATCGGATGAAAAGCCCGGCATCATGACGGCGACCTTCTTGATGCCTTGTTCTGGCAGCGCTTCCAGTACCTTATCTGTGTAGGGTTGCAGCCAGGCTTTTGGCCCGAACCGGGACTGGAAAGTCGATTGCAATGTCTCTTCGCCATAGCCGGTATGTGCGCGTAGCAGCACGGTCGTCTCTAAGCATTCCGACTGGTAGGGGTCGCCCGCATCGACATAGGTTTGCGGCAGGCCGTGATAAGAGGTCAGGATCCGGTCTGGTGTCCAATCCAGCGTCGCCAGATGATCGGACAGGCTATCCGCCAACGCCGCAATGAAAGCGGGTTCGCGGTAATAGTCGCGCAAGAACCGGAGTTCCGGCACATCCCATTTATCTTCTAGCGCTTTCGCCACGCCGTCATAGACCGACGCCGTCGTGGCCCCCGCATATTGTGGGTAGAGCGGTAGCACTGCGATCTTCTCGCATCCCGCAGCCATCAACTTTTCTAAACCCGCACCAATCGACGGGTTGCCATAACGCATTGCCGTCTCAACCATGACCGCATCGCCGAGCTGCGCTTGGACCCCAGCGACTTGGGCGCGGGTAATCCGGACAAGCGGGGCTTCCTCGCCCTCACCCCAGATGCTGGCATAGGCTTTGGCGGACCGTTTCGGACGAATCCGGAGAATCACGCCGTGTAGGATCGGACACCAGATCCAACGCGACGTATCCACGACGCGATAATCGTGCAGAAATTGCGCCAAGTAACGGCGCGTGGCCTCCGCCGTAGGAGCATCGGGGCTCCCAAGATTAACCATCAGTAGACCTAAGGGCACAGGGTTCTCCAGATTGTCGATAAAACGACAGAAAGTAGCGTTGAATCATTCCGCCGCGCTGTCTACGAATGACTAAGCCATGCAGACTGCCGAATGCGCGCGCAAGTCGGTACATGATCGGAGACCCATTATGAAACGACTTTTTCTTGCCACATCCTGCCTCGCAGTTTTGGCACTCAGTGCGTGTCAGGACGGCCAGACCGTGGAAGCGGGCAATACGGTCGATGAGCTGACACAGGCAGCCGTCACACCAGCAGAACAGCGACCCACCGTTCAAGATGCGCGCGAATTTTTAGACGCGGCAGAACGGGACATTGTCGCCAACGGCATCATCGGAGCTCGCGCGGCTTGGATCAACGCTAACTTCGTGACTGAGGACACCAATGCACTGGTCGCGCAGACCTCTGCGGACGGGGCGAAACTTAGCACACGATTGGCGAATGAAGCGAAGCGCTTCAACGGTGTGTCTCTTCCGGTCGATATGCGCCGCAAGATCGACATGCTCAAACGCGGTTCAAACTTCCCGGCGCCCAACCGTCCCGGCGCGGCAGAAGAATTGTCAGAAATCATGGCGGGTCTCGACGCAACCTATGCGACGGGCAAATTCAACATTGATACGGACAATCCCAAAATCAAAGATATTCTGGGTGAAGTTGAAGGCGACACAATCAATCTTGGTGAGGCGACTCGCCTGTTGGCGCAATTGCGTGACCCGGAGCTGACGCAACAAGTTTGGGAAGGCTGGCGCACCGTTAGCCCGCCCATGAAAAATGATTACGCGCGGATGGTCGAACTCATCAATGAAGGCGCGCAAGAACTGGGTTATGATGATGCTGGCGCGCTGTGGCGGGCAGGTTACGATATGGACGCTGATGCGTTTGCGACCGAAGTTGATCGGCTTTGGGGTCAAGTCAGCCCGCTTTATGATCAGCTTCACTGCTTCGTTCGCGGCGAACTGAACGAGACCTATGGCAATGATGTGGTGCCACTTGATGAGCCCATTCGCGCTGACCTGCTCGGCAATATGTGGGCGCAGACTTGGGGTAATATTTACGATGTTGTCGAACCTGCCGATGCAGGCGCCGGTGTCGATGTCACCGCACTGCTCAAAGATCAGGACTATGACGCGCTGAAGATGGTCGAGACCGCCGAAGGGTTTTTCGAGTCTATGGGCTTTGCGCCGCTACCGGACACATTCTGGGAGCGGTCATTGATCACTAAGCCGCAGGACCGCGAAGTTCAGTGCCATGCTTCTGCGTGGAATCTTGACGGCCAAGACGATGTTCGCATCAAAATGTGCACGGAAGTTACGGGAGAAGATTTCGACACAGTTCACCATGAACTCGGTCACAACTTCTACCAGCGCGCCTATAAAAACCAGCCCGTCTTCTACCAATCCGGCGCCAATGACGGCTTTCATGAAGCGATTGGGGACATGATTGCCCTGTCGATTACACCAGATTATTTGGTACAAATCGGTCTGTTAGATGAAGCCGACGTACCTGGTGAAGATGCTGACATTGCGCTGCTCTTACGGGCCGCGATGGACAAAGTGGCCTTCCTGCCCTTCGGCCTCCTGGTCGATAAATGGCGCTGGCAGGTCTTTGACGGCACACTGAGCCCGGACGAATATAATGATGGCTGGTGGGCATTGCGCGAGCAGTATCAAGGTATTCAAGTGCCAGATGAGCGTTCAGCCAATGCGTTCGATCCAGGGGCAAAGTACCATATTCCCGGAAATACGCCCTATATGCGCTACTTCCTCTCCTACATCTTGCAGTTCCAGTTCCACAAAGCTGCCTGCGATCAGGCTAGCTTTGAGGGACCGCTGCACCGTTGCTCGGTCTATGGCAATACGGATGTCGGCGCGCGTTTCAATGCAATGCTCGAAATGGGTCAGTCCAAGCCTTGGCCAGACGCACTCGAAGCCTTCACCGGCACACGCGATATGGACGGTTCCGCGATCCTCGAATATTTCGCACCGCTAATGACTTATCTGGAAACCCAGAATGAAGGCCGCACCTGTGGTTGGGACCGCGGCGCAAGCGAATAAGGTTAACTTATGTGAAAGGAGCGAGTCGGTAAGGCTCGCTCCATGTCGAATCCCGCAAGACAGGCGTCTAGCCCGACCTTAGCCCGGTTTAACCGACGTGTCCTGATCGTCACTGACGACGCTAATGCATCGGTCGCGATGGTCGAGCATCTGCGCGACTTGTCCTTGGATGTCAGCATAACCGCTTATAACGGAAGCCATCTCTCTGATCTTCCGGCCCAAGCGCCGTCCGCCGTTCTCTGTTTCCTATCTGATTATATTGAGCATGGCCCCGCCATCGTCTCTGATATCCGAACGCATTACGCACCCCGTGATTTCCCAATCTTAGGTCGGTTGATGCGCAAGGCGCTCGGCGATCATCCCTATGACAGTGTGCTCTATGCGCCCGTCCATCCGGTTCAGGTCGCACACCGCGTTTCGTCGCTCATCCGGCTTGGCCAGATGGAAAGCGAAATCATCCGCCGCATGGAGACACTCAAACACTCATTCGGGCAGGAGATGGAGTTTTCAGAAAACACGCTGCGTCAACCGTTCCGCGTTCTCTTCATCGGTAAAGCTGATCCGGCCTATATGGCGGTCGTCAACGCGCTTCAGGACAAGAATGTCGATGTCGTCGCCGCCTTCACCTCTTTTTCTGCCTTCGATTATCTCCATGACAGCACATTCGATGCCGTCGTGATGAACGCACTTAATGGTAGCGAACCGGCCATGACAATTGCCGATACGATGCGGCGGAACCCTCGCCTATTCCATGTCCCGACCCTGCTACTCGTCGATAAAACGACGTTTAAAGATGTGGATCTCGCCTATTCTCACGGCATCAAAGACCTGATCGATGCGGACGCGCCGCCCGAAGAATTGAGTGGTCGAATTTTAGAGCTGGCGAATGAATGTCGTCTGCACCTGAAACTCAAAGATGAGTTTTCCAATTTGGGCGGACCTGAATGTTCGGACCCAGAGACCGGTGTTCTCAATACGCGATTCTTGACGCCCCATTTGAAACGCGTGAGTCGCGACTGTCGCGCTCGCAAGGTTCCGCTAACGATCCTGACCCTTAAGCTTGTCCCGCACGCCGACACAGCCCTGAACCCCGATGGACTTAGCGCCGCCTATGCCAGCTCGATAAAATTGATTGCTGGCATTGTTCGGATGCAGGATATTGTCGCCCGGATAGATGCGGATACGGTTATCGTTGCCTTCCCAGAAGAACACCGAAGTGATGTGGCGCGGATTGCGGCGCGGATCAGCGAGTTAATCGAGAATGCAGCCTTCCAAATCCCGGATGATGACAGCGGTGCCTTGTCGATGAGAGTTGAGACAGCCATCGTCGAACAGGGCGAGAATTCGGGCGAAAACTCCGCTCAGCCTATCGATCCGAACATTACAGATCAGTCCGATACGATCTCTCTCGTCCGCTAAGCTGCGCCTTCCGCCTTAGCGTCGACGATCAAAGCTTTGACCGCACGTTCCGCGCCTTGGACCCGTGATTTCGGCGTATCAAATCGACCCTGAACCAAAATCGTCTGATCCGGACGCAAACGCCAGCCAGAGTTCTGACTAATCGCATTCATCACGATCGCTGGATTTTTAATATCTTGATGGCGCATGTTCAAAACGACGCCTTTCGGCCCAGCATCGACTTTCTCGACATGAGCTTTTCGGCATAAACGCTTGATCGTCATGACTTTTAACAGGGCTTCAACTTCTTCCGGCAATGGGCCAAATCGGTCAATCAACTCTGCGGCGAGCGCATTACTATCCGTATCATTCTCAAGGTCAGAGATCCGGCGATAGAGCGACAGGCGCAGGTTCAGGTCTTCAACATAGGTTTCGGGGATGAGAACCGCGACACCAAGATTGACCTGCGGCGTCCAGCTTTGATCTGACACAGTTTCATCGTCTTTCAGCTCAGCAACCGCCTCCTCCAACATGTGTTGGTAAAGCTCCACCCCCAGTTCTTTAATGTGACCGGACTGTTCTTCTCCCAGTGGGTTACCCCCACCGCGCATATCCAAATCGTGGCTAGCGAGCGTGAAACCTGCGCCGAGTGTATCGAGTGATTGCAATACTTTTAGTCGCTGCAAGGCCCCTTTCGTCGCAACATGCTCATCCGGTATCGTCAGATAAGCATAGGCTCGCGTCTTGGACCGACCGACACGACCGCGCATCTGATAGAGTTGCGCCAGACCGAACTTGTCCGCCCGATTGATAATCATCGTATTGGCGGTCGGAATATCGATGCCGCTCTCAATAATAGAGGTCGACAGCAACACATCATATTGGCCGTCATAGAAGGCACTCATAATGTCATCGAGCGCGCTGGCGCCCATCTGGCCGTGGGCGATGACATATTTTACTTCGGGAACACGTTCGCGCAGGAACTCTTCAAGCCGTCTAATATCGCTAATCCGTGGCGTCACGTAGTAGCTCTGCCCGCCGCGATATTTTTCCCGCAACAGCGCTTTTCGAATCGAGACTTCGTCAAACGGTAAAACATAGGTTCGCACGGCTAAGCGGTCGACGGGCGGCGTCGCAATCAGTGACAGGTCGCGAATACCCGTGAGCGCCATCTGCAAGGTGCGCGGGATCGGGGTCGCGGTCAGGGTCAGCATATGCACGTCTGCCCGCAGCGCCTTCAGACGCTCTTTGTGGCGGACACCAAAGCGTTGTTCTTCATCGACAACGACGAGGCCCAGATTGGCGAAGCTTACGGATTTGGCGAGAACGGCATGGGTCCCGATGATAATATCGACTTGGCCTTTTGCCAGCGCTTCGCGTGTCAGTTTGGCTTTTGTGGCTGGCACGAGGCGCGAAAGTTGCCGGACGGTGATCGGCATACCCCGAAAGCGCTCAGTAAAGGTCTTAAAGTGCTGACGAGACAAGAGCGTTGTCGGCGCGACAATCGCAACCTGCCGCCCTGTCATGGCGACAGCGAACGCCGCCCGTAAAGCGACTTCGGTCTTACCGAAGCCGACATCGCCACAGATCAATCGATCCATTGGCCGGCCGGACGTCAGATCATCAAAGACATCTTTGATTGCGTTTAACTGGTCGTCCGTTTCAGCATAAGGGAAGCGGGCAGCAAACTCGTTATAAGACCCCTCCTCTATTTCAATCGGCTCGATGGTGCGCATGGCGCGCTTCGCCGCGATTATGATCAGCTCTGCTGCCATTTCGCGCAGACGGCCTTTGGCTTTCGCCTTGCGGGATTGCCACGCCACACCGCCGAGCTTGTCCAGAACAGCGCTCTCATTAGCCGCGCCATAACGGGATAAGAGTTCGATATTCTCGACGGGCAGATAAAGCTTCGCGTTCCCAGAATATTCCAGCTCAAGGCAATCATGCGGCGCGCCGCCCACAGCGAGTGTTTTCAGCCCGAGATAACGTCCGACTCCATGATCAATATGGACGATCAAATCACCTGGATTGAGAGCGCTGGCCTCAGCAATAAAGTTCTTCGCCCGCCGCCGCTTGCCGCGATTGACGAGACGGTCGCCCAGAATATCCTGTTCGGAAATAACCGCCAAGTCAGCCTCTCCGCCCGGCATGACGAAGCCTTGCTCAAGCGGAAGAATGACGGCTCGAATATCACCGGGTGCGATTTTGAAGGCGGCTTGGCCGTCCCGCGCGATGGGAACGATGACGCCTTGGTCTTCCAAGACATTGGTCAGACGTTCGCGCGAACCTTCTGACCAAGCGGCCATCCAGACGCGGTGTTTGGTCTCGCGCAACGCTTGCACATGTTTTGCGACCGAATCGAAGACATTGACTCCTTCGGTCTGACGTTCGGCGAGGAAGCTGCGGCCTGTCCGTGCGCCAAAGTCGATCTTATCGCCTTCATCCGGGGCGTCATAAGCCGTGTGCTGACGAACGCGAAGCGGCGCGGTGATGTCTGACAGTTCAACAGGCGGTATATAAAGTGCATCGGGTGGAAGCGGTCGGTAGAGTCCCGCCGTCTTGGCCGGGTCCCCGGAGCCACTATCGCGTGCGTCCTGATGCTCTTTACGCGATGTATAGAAGTCTTCGACGAGCGATTCGCGTTCAGCCATCGCTTCATTCGCCAAGCCGTCGAAAGCGATAATCGCGCCTGCGCCGACATAATCTAACACAGTTTCGGTATGATCGTAGAAGAGCGGCAGATAATGTTCGATCCCTTGCGGGCGGATGCCATCAATGACCGCTGAATAGACCGGGTCGCGACTGACGCCGCCGCCAAACGCCGCGATATAAGCTTTGCGGAATTCACTGATCGTATCTTCTTCGATGAAAACCTCGCTCACCGGAGCCAGAGTCAAACTCTTGAGCGCATTACTGGTCCGCTGCGTGTCAACGTCAAATTCGCGGATACTTTCAAGCTCATCACCAAAGAAATCGAGTCTGAGTGGAGCTTTGCGGGTCGGCGGGAAAATGTCGATGAGACCACCGCGTACTGCATAATCGCCGGGCTCAACTACGGTTGAAGCGCGGATATAGCCGTTGCGCGATAGGTAACGTTCTAAATCTTCACGCCGGACGTCGTCGCCAACCTTGGCGCGAAACCCGGCCGCTTTGATAATCTTGCGGGGCGGAACACGTTGCAGAATGGCCGCGACCGTCGTGACGATGATCAGAGGCTTTGTCGTCTTGACGGCAAGTAGGCTGTAAAGCGCTCCCGCCCGACGCGCGGCCAGAACCCGGCTGGGCGACACACGGTCGTAAGGGAGAGCATCCCACGCAGGCAAATTGAGCACGGGCACATCAGGTTGGAAGAAGCGACAGGCGGCCGTGAAGGACGCAGCGCGCGCATCATCCCGCGCCACGAACAGAACGCGACCCGACGTTTTTACGGCGGCTTTGGTAACAATAAGCGCATCAGCCCCTTCTGGGAGGCCAGCGGCCGTTAGTCGAAGATCAGGCCCGACATAGCGTGAGAGTTGGATTTGCATGTCAGAAGGAAGGTCTGAACGCGCGCAATCGTTCCAATAGTGGTGTGTCGAAATTGGCGGGAACGGGCAGCGCTTGCGTAATCCAGGCGTAGATATCGTGGTCCTTGGCGCTGAGCAGGTCTTCGAACATCAGCAGCTCTTCATTGGATAGCTCTGGTCCATAGGTCCGGGCAAAGCCACTAAGGATCAAATCAGCCTCTTTAAAGCCGCGATAATGCGCGCGGTGGATCAAGCGCTTACGGCGCGTTTCCCAATCGATTGTGTCATCATTCTCAGACATGGGCGCGGCCCTACTGAATGCGGCCTGCCCTGTCACGACCCTATCCCTTGCATGGGCTGTATTACCGCGCCAAATCAGGATCGTGAGACCTCCTGCCCTCAATTCATGGTTTACTGGCATCCGATCGCTAACGGGTGTCGGTGATAAAGTCGGCGAAGCGTTGGAACGCGCCTTCTCTGTCAGAACCCCGGCGAAGCTTCGCGATCTGCTACTAACGCCGCCTGTCAGCATCATAGACAGGTCAAACCGGCCCGGTATCGCCAATGCGCGGCAAGGAGATATAGGAACGTTCTTAGTCACGGTTGGGCGGCATATGCCCGCCAACTCTCGCTCTAAACCCTACCGCATTCGGGTCTATGATGAGACGGGCGAGATGATTCTCGCTTTCTTCAAGGCTTATGGCTCGACGTTAGAGCGGCAATTCCCCGTAGGCGCGCAGCGGCTGATTTCCGGTAAGGTCGAGATCTACAATGCCGAAGCTCAGATGAGCCATCCAGACTATGTGCTAGCACCCGAACAGGCCGGTGAATTGCCGAGCTTTGAGCCCGTCTACCCACTGACGGCAGGATTATCCCCGAAAGTCGCCCGTAAAGCCGTTTGGTCCGCGCTCAAGACTGTGAGCCTCGGTGAAAGTCTGTCCGAATGGATCGATCCCGCCTTTCTCAAGCAAAATGACTGGCCGACTTTCAATGAGGCGGTCCTGCGCCTGCACCAGCCCAACCATATCGTCGATATATCCGCCAACGCGCCGCCCTTGCGACGCCTCGCCTATGACGAACTTCTGGCTAAACAACTGGCTATGGCCTTGGTCCGGGCGCGTAACCGATCCCTTAAAGGTGAAGCCCTGAGCGCGACGGGTGAATATGTCGATGATGTGCTGCGCGCCGCGCCGTTTTCGCCGACGGACGCGCAGGCGCGCGCCTTTGAAGAGATCAAAGCCGATATGGGATCCGAATCGCGCATGGCTCGCTTGCTGCAGGGTGATGTCGGCGCCGGGAAAACCTTCGTAGCCGCCCTCGCCAGTGCCTATGCGGCGGAGGCCGGAGCGCAGGTCGCCATCATGGCGCCCACAGAAATACTGGCGCGGCAACATGCAGACACGCTCGGCGCGATGCTGGAGCCAGCTGGGTTGACGGTTCAAGCTTTTACCGGGCGCGACAAAGGCCAAGCCCGCAAGGCGATCAACTCCGGTCTTTCAGAAGGTCACATTGACGTCGTGATCGGCACCCACGCCTTGTTCCAAGACGGGGTCGAGTTTGACCGACTCGGCTTAGTCATTATTGACGAGCAGCATCGGTTTGGCGTCCGGGACCGTCTGCGGTTGACTGAAAAAGGCGATGCACCGGATTTATTGGTGATGACGGCCACACCAATCCCGCGAACGCTGGCCCTGACCAGCTATGGCGATCTCGACATTTCGATTCTGGATGAAAAGCCAGCCGGACGTCAGCCGATTGAGACGGTAGCCCTGCCCTTACAACGGCTCGATGATGTTATCGATGCGGTCGGTCGTGCGACGAAAGTGGGCGAACAAGTCTATTGGGTTTGCCCGCTGGTCGAAGATAGCGAGGTCAGTGATCTCTCATCCGTCGAGGATCGGCATCGGCAGCTCACGGCCATTTTCGGAGAGCGTGTTGGACTGTTGCACGGGCGCATGAGCGCAACGGAAAAAGAGACTATCAGCCAAGCCTTCAAAGCTGGGCGCTACGATGTTCTGGTCGCCACGACTGTTATCGAAGTTGGGGTCGATGCACCCAATGCGACCGTAATGGTGATTGAACATGCGGAACGGTTCGGACTGGCGCAGCTGCATCAATTGCGTGGTCGCGTGGGACGGGGGAGCAAGAAAAGTAGCTGTCTCCTGCTCTATAAATCACCCCTCAGTCAGAACGGGAAAGAACGCCTTAAAATCCTTCGTGAGAGCGAGGATGGGTTTCTAATCGCGGAGAAAGATTGGGAATTGCGCGGCTCAGGCGACCTATTGGGCGCGGCGCAATCCGGACTGCCACGCTTCCGGCTGGCCAATCTCGACAAGCATCGAGATCTACTCGAAACAGCCACGCAGGACGCGCGGCTACTGGTGCAAACCGATCCAGGCCTGACGTCTGACCGGGGGAAAGCCGCGCGAACCTTACTTTATTTATTCGAGCAGGATCACGGAATCGCCATGATGCGGGCGGGTTAGTCGGACAGAGTTTTGTCCGTCAGAGGTTTTTTGGGTTTCTTGCCTTTATACTCTTCGAGCGCCTCATTGGACGATACCATCCCCCCAGAAATGATCATTTTCGCGCCTTCTTCCGGCGTCATGTCGAGTAACTTTATTTCGGTCTTCGGCACAAACAATAGAAACCCGGATGTCGGGTTAGGTGTCGTGGGAACAAACACGCACACATAGTCCTTACCGTCGCCAGAGAGTTCGGTTTCTGGCGCACCCGATAGATCAGCCGTCACGAAACCAATCGCCCAAATCCCTTTGCGTGGATATTCGATCAAACACACATCGCGGAAGGCACGGTCCTTCTGCTGAGCGATGGTATTTAGGATCTGTTTGATGCCGTTATAGATCGGCGCAATCACAGGAACCTTGGCTAGAACCGCTTCCCCTGCGCGTAAAATGCTCGTTCCCACCTGATTAGAGACAAAAATCCCCAGCAGGGTCAGGCCAACTACAGCCAAGATCAGCGACAGGCCCCAGAATGGAAAGTCGAAATAGTTAGAGGGGTTCAGCGCGTCAGGAACGATACTCCAGACCGCCGAATCGATTGTTCCGATCAACTTATTAAGGAGCCAGAATATGGCGACGATCGGCAACGCCACGATGATCCCAGCGATTAACCGATTGCGGAACCAGCGAACAACACGAAAGCGCGGTTCCTTCGGCACAACTTTGATTTCAGGGTGACTGTTTGTCATTGCCTTACCTTGCCCGCTTGCCGCCCGTCTTGCATGCGCTTATGCCAGTTCGGTCGATCATTGAAAGCGAGAAGGCAGCCTCATTACAACGTCTCCGCAAGAAATTAGGTCCCGGCGGCTAGCGCTCTGGCAAACGCTGTTGGGCGGATTGATCGCGTCAATCGTGATCGGCGGGGCTTTGGCTGTCATTTATCGCGACGATATTTTTCAAACGATTCAAGATCCGCGACAACCGTTCCAGACTTATGATCCACCCGAAGCGCCGGATTACGCCCAAACCGATAGCTGGCTTAGCCTGCCTGACCTCACAATTGATCCGTTTACGCTGAATGAGAAAGGCGATGTGTTCGTCATTGTGCCGAGTGTCTATCGCGGCGGGGAACATTATGTTCTTCCCAGCGATGATCTGCGAAGAAAGTCCAAACTAGAACGGATTGTCCGCCCCAATTATGTAACCCCGTATGGCGATGCCGGACGATTATTCGCGCCATTCTACCGACAAGCCTCACTCTATAGCTATATGACAACGCGCGAGGATGCGCGTCTGGCGCAAGACTTCGCTTATCAGGACGTGAAACGCGCTTTTGAGGATTTTCTGAAACACAGCCCCCCCGAGCGGCCCATTGCGCTGGTCGGTCATAATCAAGGCGCGGCGCATCTGATCCGCTTATTGCATGATTTCTTTGCCGTGGACTCAGCCCTCACTGATCGGCTCGCTGTCGCCTACGTGATCGACTATCCGGTGCCGCTCGACCTTTTTGATCAGGCTCTAGCGCCGCTTATGCCTTGTGAGAGCGCCGACGATACGAATTGCGTTGCGGCGTTTGGGACATTTATGCCCGGCGAAGACAGTATTGCTGAGCGGTTCACGGAACGCCTCCTCGTGCATAACGGCACGAGCTTTGAGAGCGTCAATGAACGCGCCCTTCTCTGCATCAACCCGCTGACATGGACCCGGTCGCAAGATTATGCGCCAGAACGGCTCCATCTCGGCGGTGTCGCGGCTGAGGGGCTGGAACCCGATATTCGCCCGGCAGCCCGGCCCAATCAGGTCGGAGCTCAATGTCAGGACGGAATATTACTGGTCGACAGGCCGCGCTCTCGCTCGCTGCGGCGCCCCATTCAAGTCGGGGCCAAGTTCCGAACCCTCCCGTCCAATCTTTTTTACGAAGATCTCCGGCAGAATGCCGTGATGCGGGTCGAGGCGTTGATCGAATCAGGAACGCTGCCCAAGCGAGCTGGACGGCTCGATGATTTCGATGTGATCGAGATTGACGAGAGCCCAGTCGTGCCTGCGACCGACCGCCCACCGACATCACAAATTCCTGAACGCTAAAAGCGGTAGAATTTCATCAGTTCCACTGGCAAGGACGCGCTATGATAGCCTCTTCCGTCATTGACCTCATCGGCAACACCCCTCTGCTCAAACTGCAGGACGCGTCAAAAATGACGGGTTGCAATATTTACGGCAAGGCCGAGTTCCTCAATCCAGGTCAGTCAGTCAAAGATCGGGCGGCGCTCTGGATCGTGCGCGACGCAGAAGCGCGGGGCGCACTGCGTCCGGGCGGTGTTGTTGTCGAAGGCACGGCGGGTAATACTGGCATCGGTCTCGCCATGGTCTGCTCCGCGCTCGGTTATCGCTGTAAGATCGTCATGCCGCGTACACAAAGCCAAGAAAAGAAAGACGCCGTTAAACTACTTGGCGCTGAGTTGATTGAAGTCGATGCCGTGCCCTACGCCAATCCGGGCAATTACGTACATGTATCCGAACGCCTTGCGAAAGAGCTCAGCGAGACCGAACCGAACGGGGCGATCTGGGCAAACCAGTTTGATAACATAGCCAACCGACAGGCCCATATTGATAGCACAGCCGAAGAAATTTGGACGCAAACAGAGGGCAAGGTTGACGGTTTCGTCTGTTCGGTCGGGTCGGGCGGAACATTGGGCGGAATGTCGATGGGGCTGAAGGCTAAAAATCCGGATGTTAAAATCGGCGTGGCTGACCCTTATGGTTCAAAAATGTTCGCCTATTATGATCATGGCGAGCTTGAGAGCGAAGGCAATTCTATCACAGAAGGCATTGGCCAAGGGCGAATTACGGCCAACTTGCAAGATGTGATCGTTGATCGCGCTTATCGTATCAGTGACACTGAAGCCTTGCAGATCATTTTCGAACTCAATCAGCTCGAAGGAATTTGTCTCGGCGGATCGTCTGGCATTAACATTGCGGGCGCCATTCATATGGCGCGAGAGATGGGGCCGGGCCACACAATCGTAACCATCCTGTGTGATTATGGTCAACGCTACCAGTCCAAAGTCTATAACCCAGATTTTCTAAAGGAGCGGGGTCTCCCCGTGCCATCTTGGTTATGAATGCTGCCTTGACCCCGACTGGACTGTCCAAATCTCGCCTACGGGTCGATGCAACATGGGTTCTACCCAGTCGCACGGAACCGCTCGACGATTACTTAGCTGGCACGACCCATTGGGTTAACACTAATCGGATCAAAGCCTTAGCGCCGGAAGATCGCCCAACTCATAGCCCTTATATTTTCGGCGAGGCTGGGCTGACCGGCCATAATCCGCTTGCCATTTATGACCGCGCCGGCTTGTTTTCATCCCCTTGGGTGTGGTGGCTCTTACGCTCTCATGGTTGTGACGTGGTCTTAATTGAAGGGTGGGGCGATACACAAATTGAATGCCCGATAGCGCCCCCGGCAACCTTCATATCGAAACAGGACCCGACCAGTTTCAATGCGATTAAGGCCGATGTGGTGGCGGCTTTAGACGAAGATGATATTCAAATTCTCGATGCCCGGCCCGCAGGCCGCTTTTCCGGTGAAATTGCTGAACCAAGACCAGAGTGCCGCTCGGGTCATATCCCTGGTAGTCTCAATGTCCCCTTTGGGACGTTAAAATCCGGACGCGCTTTTTTAAGCAATGACGAGCTCATGGGTATTTTCGACGAGGCGGATGTAGACTTGTCCAAGCCGATCATCACCACTTGCGGATCTGGCGTAACAGCATCTGGGCTGGCTTATGCCCTGACCCGCTGCGGGGCCGACCATGTCCAAGTCTATCAGGGGTCTTGGGCCGAATGGGGCAGTGATCCGAACTTACCAATCCAAACTGGGTCATGACTGAAAAACGCACACGATTTGCCCATCTTGGTCGACCAAGTCCGGATCTAGGAACGCCGGTGAACCCGCCACTCGTGCGGGCTTCAACCTTGTTGTTTGACCGATCCGAGGACCTCTATCGGACCGATATTACCAGCTATGGTCGCCACGGAACCAATGTTCACGGGGCGCTCCGTGAGTTATTCATCGAATTAGAAGGCGGTGAGAGCAGTCAAATTTACCCGTCCGGCGTCATGGCCTGTGTCCAGCCCGTCCTATCTTTCGTCAAACCCGGCGATCATGTCTTACTGACAGACAGTGCTTACGGGCCAACCCGGTACTTCAGCCAGACCTTCCTGAAACAGATGGGTGTGGAGATGGAGCTCTACGACCCTCGGATCGGCGGCGATATTGACGGTCTGATTCGTGACAACACCTCTGTCGTCCTGCTGGAGAGTCCCGGTTCCCTCACCTTTGAGATTCAGGATATTCCAGCTATTTGTAAAGCTGCGCGGGATCGCGGTGTTGTCTCCATTGTCGACAATAGCTGGTCGGCTGGGCTGACATGCAACCCTCTGTCTCTGGGCGCAGATATTTCCACCCATTCAGCGACGAAATATTTCGGGGGTCACGGTGATCTTCTGCTCGGAGCCGCGATTTGCGCGACCTCCGCGCACGGCGAGAAACTCTCGCAAACCGCTAAACAGTTGGGCGTCGCCAGCTCGCCCGATGATGCCTATCAAGTTTTGCGCGGGTTCCGCTCGGTGGTTACCCGGTTCGAACAACAGGCGCGTACAGCCGAAACTATAGCCCGCTGGCTAAGCAGTCACGACCAGATCCTTGACGTTCTCCACCCAGCTCTGGAAAGCCATCCCGATCATGCGCTCTGGGCGCGTGATTTTAGTGGCGGCGGCGGGCTATTCAGCGTTGTGATGAGCCCGCGATCAACGGTTGAGGTCAACCGCTTCATCGATGCGCTCAAACTCTTTGGTGTTGGGTTTTCTTATGGCGGGTATGAGAGTTTGGCGATCCATTGCGATCCGCAACTCAAACGTCGATTTGGCAAACCTTTCGCCGGTCCCATTGTTAGATTTGCCTGCGGTCTTGAAGACGAGCGTGATTTGATAAGTGATATAGAGCAGGCTCTTGCGTCGGGTTCTTGAAGCTGTTTGGGGGAGTCTCAAACTCGCAGCAGTCGGGGGAGCGATTGCTCTGGGCTCTTGCACAACGGCCCGAACAATTTTGAAACAAGCGCCGACGGATTTACCATCTGATTGGCAACCACTCTCGCGCCAATCCCTACCCGATCCGCTGGTGAGAGAGCTGCTGCAAGCGCATGTTTACGGCCAAATGGAACTGAGTCCGGATGTTGAGGTCGTCGACTATCAGATCACGTCAACCGGCGCCTTTGACGGTCGGGCCACCCTCGCCCAATGGCACCTTCGGATTGGCTATGGGGCGGCGGTCCGCGATCTCGACCTTGTTGCTTTGATTCCCAATGAACATCCTAATGCCCCAATGATTCTGTCGCAGAATTTTTGTCCCAATAATGATGTTGTTCCGCTGGAAGGCGTCAGAGCGCCCGCTAATGTAGGCTTCAACTGTTCAGGCGGGGGGTTAGCTGGGGCCTTATTTGGGAACATATTTGGCCGTTATATCGTGACGCCGCCTCTGCAGGACATAATCGACCGGGGTTATGGCTTCGCCGCGACCTATCCCAGTCAAGTTATCCCAGACAGTGGTGAATCCGGACTGGCGGCGCTAGGTGCCCTGTTTCCGAACCAGCCTAAGCGACCCGGCGCGTTAGCAGCCTGGGCCGGACTGTTTGAGGTTGCCGCCGATACAATAGAGACCAAATTCGGTGAGCGGCCCATGATTGCTTACGGACACTCTCGTTTCGCGAAGACCGCTTTGTTGGCCGGGGCGTGGTCTGACCAGATTGACGCTGTTCTCGCCCATCAGAGCGGGACACTCGGCGCGTCCGCGCTTGACGACGATACGGGCGAGCCGTTGGACGATATGGTCAGAGCCTACCCGCATTGGGCGGGTCCTGGCATCACCCCCTTTGCTGACACACCGGCATCCTTGCCTGTTCGTCCCGCTGACCTGCTTGCTCTGATCGGTGACAAGCCCGTCTTACTTGGCAATGCCAGGCGCGATGTCTGGTCCGACCCGTGGGGTGCCTTTACGGAAGCCAAATCAGCCTGGGGCGATGCCTTCGGGGCTGAAAGCCCTGCGGACTTCCGTCCCTCGGACACAAAGGCCTATTGGCTCCGTCCCGGAACGCACGGCGTGGTCAAAGAAGACTGGCCCGCCTTCCTCGATTTTCTCGATGCGAATATGGCTAAAGATTAGCGAAAAATGGCGACCCCGGGAGGACTTGAACCCCCAACCTGCAGATTAGAAGTCAGCTGCTCTATCCAGTTGAGCTACGGGGCCGACTGACAAGTGACCTGACCCTAATGGGTCCAGGGCAACTTGCGATTAAAAGCGAAATTTTCGGAATATGATCGTGGGATCCGTTTCGAATCCTTTGATCCATGCACACGGTGCGGAATGTCATTCGTTTTGGCGTAGGATACAGCCTCGTCCAAAGTGTCAAATGTCATCCGGATCTGCTCCCGCGTATCGGTCGAAATCGCATTACCCGTCAGCGGATCGATTGAGTGCGGTTCTTCGCTCTCAAATTCGAGAATCCAGTGGTGGGTCTTGGCGCGTCCCGAGCTCATCGCCGATGGGCGTGGTCTGTAGATCTTGGCGTACATAGAGCGGCGTTAGCGGGGCGGTGCGCGGCTGGCAAGTTCGTCCCGCGTCTGGGCTCAGTTTTCCTTGTGAAAAGCCGCGTTGAGCAACCGTTTCACGTCACTCAATGCCTGACCCTTCGTAAGAGGCTGCGCGTGCGCCTGCCCGCCTTGAGTGTGCGGTTGAGCCGGGTATCCCGGCGAGCCAGCCCGTTGCTGCGTCACAGCTCTTGGCGCGGGCTGAGTTTGAACTGAATGCGGTCGAGCTGCATGAGGTGTCTGATGGGGTAAATTCACGTCAGAAACATGACTTCGCTTTTTCCAGCTCTCATAGACCCCGTGCATGAGTTGCGGGGTCGCTGTGTCGTGGGTCCAAAGTTTTGTGAAGGATGCGCTGGAACTGTGCGGACGATATTCTTCGGGTAGATTATTCAGCAGCACGCGCATGGGCAGGTTGACGGCTTCGCCGAAGACCATGGTTTCAGCCGTTCCAAGCGACGGTAGGAAGGCCAACAACTCAGCCGCCCCGTCAGGAACGGCCGAGCGAACAAAGTTCTGGTCGACTTCATTCGACAGACGCATCGAAAATATCGTTGAACATTGCGATAAGGTGCTCGGCTCAAGCTCGGACGGACGTTGCGAAATAATGCCCAGGGACACACCGTATTTCCGACCTTCTTTGGCAATGCGGGAAATGATCTTCCGCGTAGACGCAAAGCCTAAGCTCGGATCGCGTGGAATATAGCGGTGCGCTTCTTCGCAGACGAGCAAAATGGGGATTTTACGTTTGGACCAGGTGGCTAATTCAAAAGCGAGTCGGCTGACAACGGATACGACAACATTGAGCGTTTCAGACGGGATTGATGAGAAATCCAGAATCGAAATCGGCTTGCCATTGACAGGTAGCCGGAAAATCGGACCCATAATGTCCTGTATGGACTTCGGCTTGGCCTGATTGCGGAAAATAAAGGCGTAGCGAGGATCGGAGATCAGGGTCGCGATGCGACGCTTCAGCCTCTTATAGGGCTGAAGGTTCGAATTGTTCTCAAGCCTGCCCATTTCATGGTCAATCAGCTTAACCACATCGCGAATACGGTACGGGACCGGGCTATCCAAAGTGATATGGGTCGCACGCTGCAGCTCATATTCAATGTCGTCGAGATTGACCTGTGCGCTAACATCACTGCTTTGATTGGCGCGCTCAAACAGACGTTTGGCTTTCAGAATAACGTCGTGAAGGATTTCGTCCTCCTCGCGCGCTTGGTCTTCGATATCCGACGTCAGAAGCTCAGAGGTTTCGGCAAAATCAAACATCCAAAGCGGGAGGTCGAGAGTCTCCCCCGTGATGACCTCTGCCCGCGCGCCAAAACTCTTGGAATATTCGTTATGTGGATCGAACAGTACGATGTGACCGTTCGGGTTGGCGTTCAAAATGGACTGCAGAACCAATGCGACTGTGCAGGACTTCCCTGAACCTGTAGATCCAATGATGGCGAAATGTTTGGACAACATGTCATCCGTGCGAACTTTGGCAACGATGCTACTATCTTGCTGCAAGCGTCCGATTTCGATGCAGGCGGTATTCTCTCTCGCAAAGATTAACTGCAAGTCTGAAGGCGACATGGCGTAAACGGCTTCGTTGACGACGGGGAACGTCCGAACCCCTCTGAAAAACTTCGTTTCTCGCGTGGTAGGATTCGTCGTGATCTCACCCAGGATGCTCAGCTTCGCCATGCATCCATCATTCTCCCCCTCATTATCGGCCGCACCAATTTGGAGCGATGACACCATCGCGACAACAATGGACTGACTAGTCAGAATTTTGAGAATCGTGCCGATCTGCGCGAGATGTAACTTATTATCCCGGATAATGGTTTTGCTGATCGAAATGAGCGCCTCAGACGACCCTACATTGAGAATTCGACCTATTTCGATCTGGGCAGGCTGACGCCGCGCGCCGCCGCCAGGCGCCGTGGCCTGCCTTAATCCCGATGCCGTTGGCGTCATAGCGTAACCCTCTTTGGGAGACGCTAGGTCAGAGGCGTTAAGACAAGGCTTACATTGGGTTGAGTTTGGGATGTCTGGTCGGGGAGACAGGATTCGAACCTGCGACCCTCTGTTCCCAAAACAGATGCGCTACCAGGCTGCGCTACTCCCCGTTCCAGACGAAGCGGCTCTTAGACGGTTCGCGCGCAGGCGCAAGTCGTTAGCTGCCGAAAAATGGGTGCTCAACTGTATCTCCGGGTTTAATCCCCAGTTCTAGGGCCCGTCCGCCCTTAAGCTCAACAACAGCCGCGACAGTAGCTTCCGAACTGGCCGAACGAAGCTTGTAGGGTTGCGCCATATGTTCGATCTTCAAAATCTGACCATTGGAGCGAACAAACAAGATATCGAGCGGGATCGCCGTGTTCTTCATCCAGATCGTGGCGACTTTGGGTTCTGCAAACTCGAAGATCATGCCTTCATCTTCGCCCATTGAGTCTCGCCACATCATGCCGCGAGCCTGCTGATCAATAGTTTTGGCTTCTTCGACCAAGAAGGCGTGGGTTCCATTCTCTGAAACAATGCTCAGAGGTTGGGGCTCACCGAAATCAACAACATCATTTTGGTCAGTCTGCGCGAAAACTGGCGAGGTATACGCCGTTGACGCTAAAGCAACGAAGAGAGCGGAAATTAGAGCACGTTTCATAGTCGAACCTCTAGCCACAGCCCCCGGCTCTGTCAGGTAAAAATCGCACTGATGACGGAAACACCAATAGTCACCCTACGAGCGACACCCTGCGCTGCGAAAACAAAGGCTTGGCGCGAGTTACTGCCGCCTGAGTCCTTCGAGAGCCTCGGGTGTCCATCGGTCAGGGTTTAACCGCGAACCCAGCAGGGTCACGATCTCATAGGCATCGACGGCATCAACTGATGGTCGGTGCGCATAAGTTTCTATGACAGCGTCCAAACCCGGATTTTGGACTGAAGACACTTGCGAGGGAAAGTAAGCCTTCGCTTCCGGTCCCGTTGGGTATTTCGTTTCGCCCGTATTGACAGCGAACACCTTCAAACTTTTTCTGTAAACGCCCGGCCTTACGACATCTTTGATTTTGAAGCTGTCATCCACCGATTGAACCAAAAAGTAGCGATGACCCGCGTCTATCGTGGTTTCTGCGGAAGTAAGATAAGCCTGATCGCTCGTTTTGATCCCATCGGCGAAGGTCTTTCCCCGCATCTCAATGTGATAGGTGTTCTCACTTAGTTGAGTGGTGTTTGTGGTGGCGCAGGCCGTAATCGCAAGCGCGCCGATGGCAATGACAAGTAACTTCATAGCTTTTTATACCACAGGTTGTGACTGCAGCCAAATCGAACTCACCGGGAGGGATCGACAATGCTGAACAGACACAAATGCCTATTTCGTCTAACTACGGAATGGAGGAAGAGACACGGTAAGGAGCATAAAGCCCACAATGAGTGTCAAAAGGCAACTGGCAGTCCCTAGGGGAATCGAACCCCTCTTTCCAGGTTGAAAACCTGGCGTCCTAACCGATAGACGAAGGGACCACTCTGTTGCGAGCCGCCATATATGAAAGAGGGTGCGAGCTTTCAAGCGGAAAAGATCGCGCATATGTCATGAAAATGCAGCAGGTGTGTCGTGCTACACCGCCCAAGCGATGTCTTTGAGGTGAAAGTCCGCACTTTCACGCCCTTGATAGCTGTTCCGTTTGACCTGTCCGAGCAGATGAAGGCGGCGATCGCCCGCCTCTAGCAAAGCCTGTCCAAGTTCAGTTTCATCGCCACGAAACAAGATTCCCGACACGCGGTCCCCGCCCCGACCTTCTGCCGTGAACCGAACATGGCCACCACTAAGGCGTTTAGAGAAGGCAATCCGGACATCTGAAAGGGCAAAGACCGGGCCAGGGTTCTGTGGGCCATAGGGGCCGACCGAATCGATAATGGTCAGAAGATCGAGATCGGCTGCACTCGGTGCTAGGCTGAGATCGACTTTGGATATGGGTGCCGCGCGCGCTGCAGCAACGTCACCTGAGAGCCGATCCTCCAACCAGTCCGTTAGCTCGCCAACCCGCGCGCCTTCTACGGTCAGGCCGCCCGCCATGGCGTGACCACCACCAGATTGTAGCAGACCCGCCTTTTTGGCCTGGGTGAAGGCTGTGCCGAGGTCGACGCCAGAGATTGACCGACCTGAGCCTTTGCCGACACCGTCCTCATCAATCCCGATCACAATAGCTGGCCGTTCGAACCGATCTTTGAGTCGCCCTGCTACAATCCCGATCACTCCCGGATGCCAGCCTTCCATCGACACGACAATAACAGCGCGGTTATCCTGACGTTCGGCCTGTTCTGTTGCCGCGCGGAGCATATCGTCCTGCATGGTCCGGCGTTCTCGGTTCAGCCGGTCGAGTTCAAAAGCGTGAGAATGGGCGAGCGCCAGATCGTCTGTCGAGAGCATCTCAGCCCCCATCTCAGAACGGCCAATCCGACCGCCTGCATTGATTCGTGGCCCGAGGACGAAACCAGCATGATAAGTGGTGAAAGGTGGTGTGGCCTTGGCCACAGCCGCCAGCGCGTTCAATCCGGCGATCCGCTGACGATCCATGACCTTTAGGCCGCGTTTGACCAGAAGTCGGTTGAGCCCCACCATCGGAACAACATCGCAAATTGTGCCAAGCCCGGCGAGGCCGAGTAATTCGCGAATATCAAGCGTTGGCTTTAACCCTCGCCGCTTTGCTTCTCGGTTCAACGCCACGACCAGCATGAAGGTCACACCGGCGGCGGCCAGATAGCCAAGACCGCTCTCATCATCAGGACGGTTCGGGTTTACGATGGCCTCGGCAGGCGGCAACCCGTCCATCAGGTGGTGATCTATGACGATCACGGGCAAATTGATCTCTGCGGCGGCGTGCAAGGCTTCATGGGCTGCCGCGCCGCAATCCAGGGTGACAACAAGGTCTGTCCCCTCGCCTTTTAAAACCTCAAAGGCCTGTCGTGACGGGCCGTAACCATCGCGTATGCGGTCTGGGACATGTAGTCCAAACTCATAGCCGAGCCCCCGCCCCCATCGGATCATCTGCGCGGCTGATGTGCCGCCATCGACGTCATAGTCAGAGAAGAGCGTGACTCGTTTACCCGCCTCGATCCGGTCCAGAATCCGGCCCGCCGCAGCATCCATGTCTGTCAGGGTGGACGGATCCGGCAGATCCGCCTTCAATGTCGGGACGAGATAACGCTCAGCCGTCTTCCCCGGCACACCGCGACCCGCTAATAAGGCCGACCGAATACGGTCTAGGCCTGACGTTTGTTGGACCTTTGTGATGTCCTCATCGCTGGCACGGGCGATCCATTTTTTGCCCAATAGAGATCGCTCGACCCCCAATAAGGCTGGGCGATCCGTCATCCCGCCTTGCCAGGGTTATAGGGGCGCGAAGAACGCAAACGCTGCACCGCACTATCGACAGAGTTCATGATCAGCGTGTGAGTGTGCACGCGTCCGCCCATGATCTTCACCCCGTCCAATAGGGAGCCTTGGGTCACGCCTGTCGCCGAGAAAATCGTCGGCCCGGAGGCTAGGCCTTCCAGATCATAGGTTTTGTCCAGATCATCAATGCCAACACGACGGGCGCGGGCAACTTCGTCATCGTTGCGGAAATGCAGGCGCCCCTGCATCTGCCCACCAATGCAGCGCAAAGCAGCGGCGGCTAGGACACCTTCGGGAGCCCCGCCCTGACCAATATACATATCGGTCTGCGTGTCCGGGTCGGTCGTGCTGATCACGCCCTGCACATCGCCGTCCGTGATAAGGCGGACACGCGCATCAATATCGCGCAGACTATCGATGATGTCAGAATGGCGAGAGCGATCAAGCACGCAAACTGTGATATCGGAGGGGGTCACGCCTTTGGCTTTGGCCAAACGTTTTACATTGTCGGCGGGGCTGTCAGCTAGATTGATTGTCCCGGCATCATAGCCCGGCCCAATCGCAATTTTGTCCATATAGACGTCTGGGGCAAACAGCAGACCGCCGCGCGGTGCAAACGCCATCACAGCTAAAGCGTTCGCCATCGCCTTGGCCGTCAGGGTTGTACCTTCCAAAGGATCGAGAGCGATGTCAATTTCTGGGCCTTTGCCTGTCCCGACTTCCTCGCCAATATAGAGCATGGGGGCTTCATCGCGCTCGCCTTCGCCAATGACGATCCGACCGCGAATATCCAGCGCATTGAGACCGCGTCGCATAGCGTCCACGGCCTTTTGGTCCGCTGCTTTTTCGCGACCTCGTCCGATCATCCCGGACGCCGCAATCGCGGCTTGTTCGGTTACGAGCGCCGCCTGCACGGCGAGTCCCGCATTAAAACCAATCTTGCCCATTTCAAAAGCCCTTCAGGTGTTTTGATTCGTCGCGCGCCGTAGCACAGTCGACGTTATTCTGCAGCGCTGGCCTTAGCCTCATTGGCTAGATCGCGTTGCATCATCTGTTTGATGTTGCGGGCCGCCTGACGAATGCGCTGTTCATTCTCAACCAAAGCGATCCGAACATAGCCTTCGCCATGTTCGCCAAAACCATTGCCCGGTGAGACAGCCACATCGGCATTCCGCATGAGATACTTTGAAAAGGCGAGAGACCCCATCGCGCGATACTGTTCTGGCAAAGGCGCCCAAGCAAACATCGACGCATCCGGGGTTGGGATCGTCCAACCGGCTCGGCCAAAGCTTTCAACCATGACATCGCGCCGTGACCGATAAATCGCACGCGCCTGTTCCACAGGGTCTTGCGGGCCGTCGAGCGCCGCGCAGGCGGCGACTTGGATCGGTGTAAACGCCCCATAATCAAGGTAGGACTTCACCCGGGTTAGCGCTGCGATCAGGCGCTCATGACCCACGGCAAAACCCATACGCCATCCGGCCATGGAATAGGTTTTGGACAGTGAGATGGTCTCAACAGCGAGAATGTCCCGCGCACCCGGTACCTGAAAGATAGAGGGCGGAGGATCGCCAAAATAGATTTCTGAATACGCTAGGTCCGACAAGATAATGATATCATTGGCTTTTGCGATCGCGATAATCTCTTCATAGAACGACAAATCACAGGTCATGCCCGTCGGGTTCGATGGGAAGCAAACCACGATCGCCAAAGGGGGCTTATCGTCTTCAGATAGAGCCTTTTTCACTCCAGCGAGATACTCGTCAGCCGTAATGGCGGGAATGCCTTTGATCTTCGCACCCGCGATGATGAAGCCATAAGCATGGAGCGGATAAGATGGATCTGGCGCATAGATCACGTCGCCCGGTGCAGTGATCGCTTGCGCAAGGTTGGCAAACCCTTCCTTAGATCCGATTGTGGCGATGACTTGTGTCTCTGGATTAAGCGAGACATCAAAGCGCCGATCATAATAGCGCGCACAGGCTTGGCGTAGTCCTTTGATCCCACGCGAGGCCGAATAGCCTGTTACATTGGGCTTCTGAACCGTCTCGATCAGCTTATCGATGACATGTTTGGGAGTCGGCAGGTCGGGATTGCCGAAGCCGAAATCGATGATGTCGGACCCATCCGCACGGAGTTCAGCCTTCAGCTTGTTGACTTCGGCAAAAACATAAGGCGGGAGACGTTGGATCCTGTAGAATTCTTCCCGAAACGTCTTGTCGGGGACAGGCCAGTTCATGACGGATCATCGTCCTTATATTCTTCAGCCTCGTCCTTGGCCGCTTCGAATTGACGGTCGAACACCTCTGGGCTCAGAGCGGGTTCTAGATCGGGGACATCGACATCATCGTAGAGTTCCTGCATCTCGCGCGCGGATTGATCCCATTCTTCTGCCGTGCGGACTCCGGCTGGCATATCCGGTGTGTCTCCAGGGCTCGGAAAGCTCATCTCCAAATCGGAAATCTCTTCATTGAAGTCTGAGTTACCCATGAAATCGAGGTCCGGTAATTTTACGGAGGCACACCCCGGTAGGGTGGCGGCAGCAAGAGCGGTGATAGCAAGGATGCGAATAGACATAGGGTAAGAGTAGCGAATTTGTCGCGTTCGTCATGTGAAACTTACGCACAGCTCCGGAAAAATCACTGGTCCGTTAAGGAAAGAGCCCTGTGGCCCCTAGTCCGAGTGTCTCGGTCCAGCCCTGCGTGAGATTATAGTTTTGTACCGCCTGCCCGCTCGACCCCTTTGTGAGGTTGTCGATCACCGACACGATAATCGCGCGGCCCGGAACACGGTCAGCGAAGATACCGATCCGCGCTTCGTTCGATCCACGAACATGCCGCGTCTGGGGCACTTCGCCGTCCGGCATGATTGTGACGAATGGGTCTGCCGAATAGCGTTCCGCATAGAGTTGTCTCACCCGCTCAACCGACCAATCCTCGGTCAGCTCGACATAACAAGTCGCGATCATACCGCGGTTCATCGGGACGAGATGCGGAGTGAAACTGATCGCTGACGTATGTCCAAACAGCCGTAATTCTTGTTCCATTTCAGGGGCATGGCGATGGTTTCCAATCCCGTAGGCATGTGCGCCGTCTGAAACTTCTGAGAAGTGGAGACCGAGCGTCGCTTTACGTCCCGCCCCGGTTACGCCCGTCTTCGCATCAATGATGATGAGACTATCTGTGAAGGCAGACGCCTCGACCCCTGGCAGTAAAGCCAAGAGTGAACAGGTCGGAAAGCAGCCCGGACAAGCCACCAAACGCGCGCCCAAAAGATCACTTCGGGCGAACTCCGTCAGCCCGTAAACGCGGTCTTCCAGCAAAGCCGGTTGGCTATGTGGCGCACCATAAACGGCTTCAAATTCTGCCGGATCGGAGAGCCTAAAGTCTGCTGAGACGTCGATCACCGTGTCTACATGATCCAACGCAGTCGCAATCGCGGCTTGTCCCGTCGAATGCGGCAGGCAGGAAAAAACAACATCAATCCCTGTCAGATCAATATCTTCGATCTTTTGAGTCGTCGGTAATGACTGGCCAGAAAAGTTGGCGAAGACATCACCATACGCTTCATCTGCACGTCGATTAGCGGATAAAGCGCCAATCTCGATCTCAGGATGACTGAGCAACAGACGCACAGTTTCTGCCCCGGTGTAACCACTGGCTCCAAATATCGCGGCTGTCTTCATCGTCGCCCCCAAAGAAAAAGGCGCCTCGGTCTCCCGAAGCGCCTTGAACAATAACCGGTAAAGGTTCGTTTAGCGTTTCGAGAACTGGAAGCTCTTACGAGCTTTCGCCTTACCGTATTTCTTACGCTCAACAACACGCGAGTCACGGGTAATGAAGCCAGCCGCTTTGAGCGGACGACGAAGCGCCGGCTCATAGTAAGTCAGAGCTTTCGTAATACCGTGACGCACAGCGCCAGCCTGTCCAGACAGGCCGCCACCTTTGACGGTCGCCATCACATCATAGCTGTCAACGCGGTCAGCGACTTGGAACGCCTGAGCGATAACAAGGCGAAGCACAGGGCGTGCAAAATAGACTTCCTGATCACGACCATTGACGATGATCTTACCAGAACCAGGTTTGATCCAAACGCGGGCGATGGAATTCTTACGCTTGCCCGTCGCATAGGAGCGACCATGTTCGTCGATCTTAGGATCGGGAAGCGGCATATCTTGTGCGGCTTCTGCACCCTGATCTTCCATGGCGGCTTTAAGGTCTTCGAGGCTCGTCGCGACGACTGTATCTTGGTCAGTCATTGATCTATGCTCCCTTGACGTTTTTGCGGTTGGCAGATTTGAAATCGACCGTAACGGGGTTTTGTGCGGAATGCGGATGCTCTGAACCTGCATAGACGCGCAGATTAGAGAGTTGCTGGCGCGCCAATGGCGACTCTTTTGGCAACATACGCTGCACGGCTTTGCGCATCACGCGGTCCGGGAAACGGCCATTGAGAAGCTTCTCAGGGGTTGTTTCTTTGATGCCGCCGGGGTGACCCGTGTGACGATAATATTTTTTGTCCGTCAGCTTGTTGCCCGTGAACTTCACCTTATCCGCATTGATGATGACGACATTGTCGCCGCAATCGATGTGGGGTGTGTAGTCAGGCCGGTGCTTGCCGCGCAGTCGCATGGCGACAAATGACGCAAGGCGACCGACAACGGCATCCTCTGCGTCGACGACGATCCAGGTCTTCTCGACCTCCGCCGTCTTCAGAAACTTAGTGGTTTTCATTTCGTCCCTCGAAAATAACGAAAGGCCCGCTAGGGAGCGGACCTCAGATGAAAAGGTTGAGCGCGCAATAGGGGGGAGCCGCAACAGCGTCAAGACTCTAGATCAGGCAGGGGCACTTAATTCACTAAGTAAAACAACGCCTTATCAAAACGGTATTTTATTACCGTGTCTTTTCCATCGATAAATGAGCCACATTGTCGAGATAAAGACGAGAACGGAACTAAACTGATGCAATAAAGCGAGGTTCAGCGGTGCGACGGCCAATAAGGTCCAGATACCAAGACCTATCTGCCAGCACAGCAGCAGCGCCAGGACAATAATCGGTGTGAGGAGCATGGCGTTGCGCCGATAGGTGAAGGCAAGAGCCACAAACAGACCGAGTAAGGCATAAGCGAGCATACGATGATTGAATTGGATCGCCGCCGCATTCTCAAACAGATTGCGCCACCACGGACTTTGGAACCAGTAGCCCGATGGGATGAAGCGCCCATCCATCAAAGGCCAGCTATTGTAAGTCTTGCCGCTATTGGTTCCGGCAACGAAAGCCCCAGCGATGATCTGAACATAGACGAGCAAAAGGAAAATCGGCGGTAGCCAGCCTTCCCCTCGTCCAGTTTCGCGCCGCCATTCTCTCAGTGACTCAAAGAACAGCCATAAGAGAAAGCCCAATATGATGAAGGCCATGCCCAGATGGGTGGCCAGTCGATACTGGCTAACCGCAACCATGCCGTCTTGCAGGCCTGAATGGACCATCCACCATCCAATGGCACCTTGGATGCCAATTAACAGTAAGACAGAAAAAAAGGTCAAACCTCTCCCGCCGGGTATGCGGCGAGATATCGTGAGAATCAGCAACGGGATGGCAAAAGCAAGACCAATAATTCGGCCAAGTTGGCGATGCGCCCATTCCCAGAAGTAGATGAACCGAAACCCGTTAAGATCCATGCCGGGATGTTCGGCTTCAAACTCAGGGATCTGTTTATATTTCTCGAATTCAGCGATCCAGGCCTCTTCCGACAGTGGCGGCAAGGCCCCTCTGATCGGCATCCACTCGGTGATCGATAGGCCAGAATTCGTCAGCCGCGTCGCGCCGCCAATCACAATCATGGCAATAACAAGCAGGACCATAAACCCTAGCCATGCCGTCACCCAACCGGGGGCTCGCTTTTCAAAGGATATGGCCATGGGTGATCTATAGACACTCGTGTGGCAATTGGGCTGCGACAAAGACAGTCCTGATGGAACAAGTGGTCGGAGTAGCAGGATTCGAACCTGCGACCCCACGCCCCCCAGGCGTGTGCGCTACCGGACTGCGCCATACTCCGCGCCACTTGTGCGCGCGGGCTATAAGCAGCTGAGCCGAGACTCGCAAGATAGCAATAGCGGCCAAAGCCTTGGATTCATCGAGGTTTTGCAGGACGGGCTCAGCTTGAAGAGTCGAATATATCCCACTGCCCTTTAAGAGCTTCGAGGCGGCTAAGTGCATCCCGAAGGCCAGACATGTCTTTAGGTTTGGCAGGCGGTGGCACGGGCTCGGATTGTGTAGGTTGTAATAATTCTGGTACTACTGTTTGCGGCGGTGCCGACTGCACGCGCTTTGACGGAATAATATGGTCAGCCGCGGGCTTTTCAATCCGTTCTGGGACCAGTTTTGTGTCCGATAGGTCGCGCTCTCGCGAGGCTTCCTCGACCGATCGTCCCAATTCGACAATGCGCGAAGCACCACTCTTCGCGATCAGCTTTTGCACATCCTTGATCGGGTGCTTCTCATCATGAAGCAGCGTTTTGATCCCACGTAGAAATTCAATGTCTTCCGGACGGTAGAATCGGCGGCCACCGCCGCGTTTGATCGGCGTGATGTCAGAGAATTTCGATTCCCAGAACCGAAGGACATGGGGTTGCAGTCCGAGTTCATCCCCGGCTTCACTAATGGTTCTGAAGGCGCGTGTCGTCTTCGCTCGCATGGATCAACCCTGTTGCGAATCGGACTGTATCACCGTTTTGGGCTTAAAGACGAATCAACCCGTTCCCGGAGGACTTGGCTGGGCTTAAATACCAGCACGCGACGGGGGGTAATCGCCACTTCGACGCCCGTTTTCGGGTTCCGTCCGATCCGCTCATTCTTCTCGCGTAGTAAAAATGTTCCGAAGCCAGCCAGCTTCACATTTTCGCCTTTGAGGAGAGCGCCGGAGATATGGCCAATGACAGATTCCACAAGCTCTGCGGAATCCGACCGGGACAATCCGATCTCGCTATAGACGGCTTCCGCCAAATCGGCGCGCGTCACAGTGCCCGTGTTCACGGTCTTACTTCCCATAGCGAGCTATAAAGCAAATGCGCCCTACTACACGCAAGGGTTAAATGGTCGCAAAACTCGGAAAAACTTTGCAGATTCAGTAGCGAAGCAGGCAAGCACCCCATGTGAAGCCTCCGCCGAACGCCTCTAACATCACTGTATCGCCCTTTTTGATCCGCCCGTCGCGGACAGCGGCGTCCCAAGCCAGCGGCACACTGGCCGCCGACGTATTGGCATGTTCCGCAACAGTAGAGACAACCTGCTCTGGGCGCAGCTTTAGCTTTCGCGCCACGGCGGTCAGGATTCGCTGGTTCGCCTGATGGGGGACAAACCAGTCAATCGTCGGGACGTCATATTCTGCTTCATCCGCGCAAGTTTGAATAATCCGAGCAATATCGTTCACAGCGTGTTTGAAAACAGCGTTCCCCAACATGCGAAGCTTACCGACAGTTCCCGTCGAAGATGGGCCCCCATCGACATAGAGCATGTCGCAATGAGCGCCGTTGGACCGAATGACTGAATGGATAACGCCATTTTGCGTGTCACTTTGGGCTTCGAGAATGATCGCCCCGGCCCCGTCACCGAACAGCACACAGGTGCCTCTGTCTTCCCAATCCAAAATCCGCGAAAATGTCTCAGCCCCAATGAGAAGGATACGCTGATGCGCACCGGACCGGATCAACGCGTTGGCTGTATGAATGCCGTAGACAAAGCCGCTGCAGACAGCCTGCACATCGAAAGCCGCGCCGTGGGTCATCCCTAGGCGGTGTTGGATCATCGTCGCCGTCGACGGAAATGTCAGGTCGGGCGTCGAAGTGGCCACGAGGATAAGGTCCAGATCAGCCGCCGTCATGTTGGCGCTTTCCAGCGCTTTAAGGGCTGCCGCTAAACCCAAATCAGACGTCGTCTCGCCCTCTGCTGCGATGTGCCGGCGTTTAATGCCGGTGCGCTCACGAATCCATTCGTCAGACGTCTCCAACCCAAGTGTCTCTGCAAACTCGGCATTCTCCATCACCCGCTCAGGGAGATAGCTGCCAATGCCCCGGACAACAGCGCGAACGGTCATGTTATGAATCCAATATTGTCGTCTTCATCATGCAAAGCGTCGAGCCTCAGATCGATCGCATGCATGAAATCGGTTTCAGCCAAAGCGACCGCAATGTTAATCGCATTCGCGAAGCCGATCCGATCCGTGCCACCGTGGCTCTTGATGACGATGCCATTGAGGCCGAGGAACACCGCGCCATTGACGCGGCGCGGGTCAATCCGCTGCTTGAGCTTGAACAAGGCGAAAGCATTCAACCCCGTCGTGATCTTGGACCAAATATTGCCCTGCATGGCTTCATTGAAGAACGTGCCAATGAGTTTGGCTGTGCCTTCCGCCGTTTTCAAAGCGATATTGCCCGTAAAGCCGTCTGTAACGATGACATCGACAGAGCCCGTCGAAATGTCATTGCCTTCGACATAGCCCGCATAATTGAGATCCAGTTGGCTTTCGGACAAGCGCTCATGAGCGGCCCGAATAACCGCATTGCCCTTCTGGTCCTCAGTCCCGACATTCAGCAGACCAATCGACGGCTTATCTTTCTTATAGATGGCTTTGTAATAGGCTTCGCCCATGATCGCGAATTCGGTGAGCTGGGCGGGATCCACATCGATATTGGCTCCCACATCAAGCACCACTGAGACTCCGTTCAACCGGGGCCAAGCGGCGGCCAAGGCGGGACGTTGAACGCCCTGTTTCATGCGAAGTTGGAGCTTACTCATCGCCATGAGCGCGCCCGTATTGCCTGCTGAAACCGCGATTTCCGCCCGTTTAGCCTTTACCGACGCGACAGCGTTCCACATGGAACTATCCTTACCACGGCGCAGAGCTTGGGAGGGTTTATCATCCATTGAGATCGTCTTCTCAGTGTGGACGACTTCAGATCGTTCGCGCGTGCGGGGAGCTTTCGCCAATAAAGGGGCCAGCTGGGCTTGGTCGCCATGCAAGAGGAAACGGGCACGACGGCCCTGCCCCTCATGGGTCAGGAAATACTCCAACCCTTTTATAACCATACCGGGGGCATCATCCCCTCCCATGGCATCAACGGATATGACCAAGCCTTCCAACATCGAATTGTTATAAGCCCCCTGCCCGGCGAGTGATAGGCTAAACCTCGGGAAAGACGAAACGCGCTTGCGTGATTTGGGCCATTGAGAGATTTCGCAAGCTTGACAGCCATTCGAGCGTATAATCGGCCACTCTCAGCTCAAAACTCGTCGGAGCGTCTGGATCAGGTTCGATCATCAGCACATCCGCCAAAGCTTTCTGCGGCGATTCGGCGTTTAGCGCGTTCGTGTAGGCCTTTGCTCGTTCGTAAAAAAAGTTGATCATCGGCTTGATGCGTTTTTTCACGCCTGTATCGCCAATCCCCTCTTCACGCAGCGCGATCTCAAAATCATCCTTCATTTCATCAAACAGTGCCTGACTCAGAAGTTTACCGTCCTCACCATCCACCCGCAGCCGTTCCATCATCACGGCCATATGCAAGCTAATGAGGTCGATTCGACCATCATAGTCGTCTGCAAACCGCCCCGACCCAAAGAAAGCCGGGTCTCGCGCTTGTTCAAGCAGCCGAAAATAAATGCGCCGTCCATCCCGGCGCTCGGGCAGGTCCCGTCCCATTAATCGGTCGAACAAACCCATGTTAAGCCTCCGTCATATACCGCGCCGAGTGCTTGCGCGCACCGAGCGGTTTGGCTAGGGCCAAATCGCCCCGTTTGGGCGCCCTAAGGGAGAGATGGTTCATGCGCAATTCGGTTGCAGCTTTGATGTTAGTCGGCGCCCTTGTCGCGACCGGATGTAATCCGATCCTACGGACACATGGCTATGTCCCTACGGCCGACGCCAAACCACAGGCCATCAACCCCAATTCGGATACAAAGGCGAGCGTATTGGCGTCGCTGGGCAGCCCGTCTGTCGAAGGTACATTCGATGAAGAGGTTGAAACCGACACATGGTATTACATCAATCAGGTTCGCGAACGTTACGCGTATCTCCGCCCGCAAATTCAGGAACAATCAGTTACCGCAATTAGCTTCAACGCAGATGGTCAGGTCACGAAAGTGGCTGAATATGGCATCGATGATCGCCGGGTTGTCGATTATGAAAGCCGGGAAACGCCGACTCGTGGTCGTGAACTCTCGGTCTTAGAGCAAATCTTCGGGACCATTGGTCGCTTGCCGTCTGATCGGATCGGCGGACAGCAAGATGTACCTGGCGGCGGCGGCGGCCCGCGCTAAAACTTATGCCGATAGCCACTCGGCTCGATCGGCTCTGCATCGAGTGACACGCCTGAGCCGACTTTTACCGACCCACACCGGGTGATTGGCAAGCCGATTACTTTTGCCGCAGCTTGCAATAGGTTTCGATGATCCGGGGAAGCCGTGAATAGCAGCTCATAATCATCGCCAAACTCTGCGCCTATTGTATGCGTTCGAGCCAGATCAATCTTTACTTGGCTCGCGCTGGAAATATGCCCTGCCTCACTGATTAATCCGTCGGATATGTCCGCACAGGCAGAGGCGTATAGACGCAGTGTTTTGCGAAAGCTGAAGCGGGGTTCAGGCCGAAGATAAGCTTCCTCCGCCGCCAACTGATCTGCGGCGGACAAAGCGGTGGGTCTTCCAGTTACAAGCGCAAGGCCAGCTTCGGCCAATCCTAAACGCCCCGTAAACCAGACATCATCCCCAAGATTCGCCCCAGATCGCCGAACCATTTCGCCGCTCGGGACAACGCCAAAGACGGTCGCGGTCGCGACCAACGGTCCGTGGGTCGCGGTCGTGTCCCCGCCGATAAGCGGACAATCGAAGCTGGATTGAGCGTCATGAAGTCCGCGCACAAAACCGGATGGCCAGTGCGGCTCTCGACCTCGCGGCCAGGCCACAGATAACATATAACCAATGGGGCGCGCACCCTTCGCGGCTAGATCCGACAGGGCCACGCGCAAAAGTCGTTCGGAAAACCCGCCGCCAATGCGTCCGGCCGGAAAATGAACGCCTTCGACCATCGTATCCTTGGACAGGACAAGGTCATGTTCGGGTGGCGGCGAGAGGATCGCCGCATCATCATCAAGGTTCAGCGCGCCCGGCCCGGCAAGCGGGCGCAAAAGAGCGATGAAGTCGCGCTCGTTCAACAGGCAGCCTGATCGTTTGGCGTCCCGGCTGGGCCCGGTAGGCCGAATTCGTGGGCGCGGATCGATCTTGCGATCTTGTCCAGCACAGCATTGACGATGCCAGGCTCTTTCCCGTCGAAGAAGTCTGACGCGATCGCGACATATTCGTCGATGATAACGAGCGCCGGAACATCCGGTCTCTGCGTGATCTCAAAGACACCGGCGCGCAATGTGGCGCGCAAGGTCATATCAAGACGACGCAAAGGCCATTTTTCAGGAAGTTGACCGTCAAGCTTGGCGTCAATGACATCCTGTTCTTGCAAGACGCCCTCGACCAATTCTTCAAAGAATTTTTCATCCGCCGCGACCATGCCCTCTTCATCTTCGAAGCCAAAGCGGTGGTTGAGAAATTCGAAAATGACCTGTTTCGATTTCGTATCCGTCACATCCAATTGGTAAAGCGCTTGGACCGCAGAGAGCCGCGCCTGACGGCGTAGCTTGGGTGTCGCGCCGCCACTCATGTGTCGTCGCTCTCGGCCAGCTCGTTACGAATTTCAACCATGGTCATGGCCGCGCGCGCTGCAAAACCGCCCTTGTCTTTTTTCGACTTGTCGGCGCGGGCAATGGCTTGGTCTTCATTTTCGACCGTGATGATGCCGTTACCGATAGCCAACTGCTTATCGACGGCGAGATCCATGATCGCACGCGCACTTTCCTGGCAGACATAATCGTAATGGGTGGTTTCGCCCCGGATCACGCAACCCAGTGCAACATAAGCATCGTAGCCCGCCCCAGCCGCTTCAGCGAAGCTGATGACATGGGGAATTTCGAGCGCACCCGGCACAATAACCTGAAAAATTTCGGCGTCTTCATGTGCCGCGAGAGCGTCTAATGCGCCTTCCAACAACATGTCGGAGATGTGCTCGTAAAACCGAGCCTCAATCACGAGAATTTTCATGAACTTAGGTCCGTGTGTTTTGAAGCGGATGCAGGCCAACAATCTCTAGATCATAGGCGTCGAGGCCAATCAATCGCGGCATGCTGTTTGACAACAGTGTCATTTGATGAACGCCAAGATGAGTCAGGATCTGAGCACCCACACCATATTCGCGCACCGTTTGTTCTTTGCGGTCAATCGTGGACTTATGTGCTCCTAAACGTTCCAGCAATGAATCGATCGAACCTTCCCGGATCATCACCAGAACGGCGTGACCATCATGATCGGCCAGAACCTTCATCGCATCCCAGATGAGGCCCGAACGCGGACTATCTTCGGATAGAATATCACCAGCAAAATCGATCTTATGAACTCGCACCAAACTCGGCTTGTCCGTCTTCGCCTCACCGCGAGACAGAGCCACATGCTCCTTGCCGTCGAGCAAGTTGCGATAGACGTGAATGCGGAAATCGTCGCCGCGCTGTGACCGAAAGTCAGAACTGGCGACATGTTTGACGAAATGATCACGCTCTAAGCGATGCGCAACAAGGCTTTCGATTGTACCGATCTTGAGGCCGTGAAATTGGGCAAATTTCACGAGATCATCAAGACGGGCCATTGTGCCGTCATCATTCATAATCTCGCAAATCACGGCAGACGGGTTCAGACCCGCAAGACGTGAAATATCTACCGACGCTTCCGTGTGGCCTGTCCGGACGAGAACGCCGCCCTCTTTAGCGATGATCGGAAACATATGACCGGGGCTGACAATATCGTCGGCCCGACTATCGGGATCGATGGCGACTTGGATCGTCTTGGCGCGGTCGCCCGCAGAAATACCCGTCGTCACGCCTTCGCGCGCCTCAATTGATTGCGTAAACGCCGTTTCAAAACGCGACGCATTGTCGACGCTCATATTCTTTAAGCCCAATTCGACAGCGCGAGGACCTTCTAGCGCTAGACAGATTAGGCCTCGGCCATGTTTGGCCATGAAATTGACGGCATCCGGCGTCGCAAACTGCGCTGGAATGATAAGATCGCCCTCATTTTCGCGGTCTTCCGCATCAACGAGAATATACATCCGCCCATTGCGGGCATCGTCAATAATCTCCTCGGGCGTGGCGAGGTTATAGACGTCCTGAAAGGTCGCTTCGTTCAGTTGGGTCAAACCCTCTCCTAACCGCGATCGGCGTTCATGTGCTGCAAGTAGCGCGCGACATAGCGGGCGATGACGTCAATTTCCAGATTTACCTCATCACCGGGCTGTAATCGACCCAGCGTGGTGACCTCAGCCGTGTGCGGGATAATATTGATCCCGAAACTATCGCCCTCAACCGCATTCACCGTTAGCGAGACACCATCAACCGTGATCGAGCCCTTCGGTGCGATGGCAAAGCCGAGACTTTTGGGCGCGCGGATGATGAAGCGCGTGCTTCCAGCAACCGTTTCACGAGACACAACCTGGCCAACCGCATCGACATGCCCGGTGACCATATGGCCACCCAGCTCATCCGCACCAGTCAAAGCCCGTTCTAGATTGATAGGCTGACCCACCGTCCAGTCGCTCAAGGTCGTTTTGTCGAGGCTCTCATCAGAGACGTCGAACGCATACCAACCCGGCCCTTTTTCAACGACCGTCATGCAAGCGCCCGAATGGGCAATAGAGGCCCCAATATCGATGGTTTTCGTGTCATAGGTAGTTTCGACCACCATGCGGGTATCGCCCCACTCAGAGGTTTTGGCAGCCCCGTCGACCCGCGTGACCTCACGCAGCCGACCGACATCGGTAATAATTCCGGTGAACATGGGGCCTAACCTTCGTCCGCGAGCTTCTCAGATTCGATAAACTGACCGAAGTCCTCCGTCGCGCGGAAATCTCGGTAGACACTCGCATAGCGAACATACGCAATCTTATCGAGCTCGGACAGACCCTCCATGACCAACTCACCAATCTGGGTCGAGGACACGTCCGCCTGACCGGAAGATTCGAGCTGCCGGACAATGCCAGACACCATTTGCTCGATACTGTCTTCGTCGATAGGGCGTTTTTGCAGGGCAATCCGAACAGACCGCATCAGCTTGTCACGATCAAACGGCGTACGCTTGCCGCTATTTTTCAAGACTTGGAGGTCGCGAAGCTGCACGCGCTCGAAGGTCGTAAAGCGCCCGCCGCATTTCCCACACAGTCGCCGACGCCGCACGGCGGTGCCGTCCTCGGCCTGACGCGAGTCTTTGACCTGCGTATCTTCGCTAGAACAAAATGGGCAGCGCATGCGCGGCTGTTAACGAATTGCCTCGCGGAACGCAAAGCACGACTACTTAGGCTGAAACATCCATGTAGATCGGGAACCGCGCTGTCAGCGCTTTGACGCGTTCGCGGACGCTGGCTTCGACCTCTGGATTGCCTTTGGGGCTATCAACGAGCGCGTCGAGCACTTCGGCCATCAACAAACCGATCTCGCGGAACTCGCCGGGGCCAAACCCGCGTGTGGTTCCGGCGGGTGAGCCGACACGGATGCCCGACGTAATGGTGAACTTCTCAGGGTCGTTCGGAATGCCGTTCTTGTTACAGGTGATGTAAGCCCGGCCGAGCGCCTTCTCAGCCGCATTCCCCTTCACGCCTTTTGGCGATAGGTCGATCAAAGCCAGGTGCGTGTCGGTTCCGCCCGACACGACGGCATAGCCCGCTTCGACCAACGCACCCGCCATGGCACGGCAATTCTCAATCACGCGCGCGGCGTAATCCTTGAATTCTGGCTCTAAGCAATCGCGGAACGCGGCCGCTTTACCCGCGATAACATGCATCAGTGGGCCGCCTTGCAGGCCTGGAAAAATGGCCGAGTTGAATTTCTTCGCCAAGGCCGCGTCATTGGTCAGGATCATGCCGCCGCGGGGTCCGCGCAATGTCTTATGCGTCGTCGTGGTCGCGACATGGGCGTGCGGGAACGGGCTTGGGTGCGCGCCGCCGGCCACAAGGCCCGCAAAATGCGCCATGTCAACATGAAGGTAGGCCCCGCATTTGTCCGCAATCTCACGGAAACGTTTGAAATCAATCACGCGAGAATAAGCCGAACCCCCACAAATGATGAGCTTGGGCTTATGTTCCATCGCCAGACGCTCAACTTGATCAAAATCGATCAAATGATCGTCTTCGCGGACGCCATAGCTGACCGCGTTAAACCATTTGCCGGACATGTTGGGCGGCGCGCCGTGGGTCAAATGCCCGCCGGAAGCAAGGTCCATACCGAGGATCGTATCGCCGGGCTGGAGTAGAGCTAGAAACACGCCCTGATTGGCTTGGCTGCCGGAATTGGGCTGCACATTGGCAAAACCGCAGCCAAATAGCTCCGTCGCCCGGTCGATGGCGAGCTGTTCCGCGACGTCAACATATTGGCATCCCCCGTAGTAGCGGCGTCCCGGATAGCCTTCAGCATATTTGTTCGTCAGCACCGAGCCTTGGGCTTCCATCACGGCATGAGAGACGATGTTTTCCGACGCAATCAGCTCAATTTCTTGCTGCTGGCGCTGCAACTCATCGCGCATGCAAGAGAACAGCTCAGGATCGCGCTGTGCGAGACCCTCGGAGAAAAAGCGCTTCTGATAATCGGAAGAGGGTTTTTTGGCGGCGGACATGTCGGACCTTACGCGGCTGAGAGATCGCCCGCCTATAACGCCTCACCCCCCTGCCGACAACGCGGCGAACGTGATTTAAGCGACGTTTTCCCGTGGCAATTCGTACGCGTCCCAAACTTGGGCCAGTGCCTCCATCAACTCATCCATCATCTCTTCCGTGTGGAAGGGACTCGGCGTGAAGCGAAGTCGCTCCGTGCCGCGCGGAACAGTCGGATAATTAATCGGCTGAGCGTAAATACCGTGATCTTCGATCAAGCGGTCGCTGATCTCTTGGCACTTAACAGGATCGCCGATCATCAAGGGCACAATGTGCGTGTCACCATCGATGAACGGGTAGCCTTCAGCCCGGAACCGCGCTTTCAGCGCATTGGATTGAGTCTGATGCTGGGTACGAACCTCTGGTGTGATTTTAAGAATGCGGACAGAGCGCAACGCGCCAGCAGCCGTTGAGGGCGGAATCGACGTCGTGAAGATGAAACCTGACGCCAGGCTCCGGATCGCGTCGACAACGACCCTATCCGCCGCAATATAACCGCCAATCATGCCATAAGCTTTGGCCAATGTGCCCTGGATGATGTCGACCCGGTCCATCAGGCCACGTTGTTCGCAGACGCCGCCGCCGCGCGGACCATACATGCCAACAGCATGAACTTCGTCGATATAGGTAAGTGCATTATATTTGTCGGCGAGATCACAGATCTCTTCAATCGGTGCGATATCGGCATCCATGGAATAGACGCTCTCAAACGCAATTAGCTTAGGCGCATCCAACGGAATCGCCTTCAGTTTAGCTTCTAGGTCCGCCACATCATTATGCGCGAAGATATGTTTATGCGTCCGCGCATTGCGGATGCCAGAAATCATCGAAGCGTGGTTCATCTCGTCTGAGAGAATATGCAGACCCGGCAAGATCTTGCTCATCGTTGAGAGTGCAGCCTCATTGGCGACATAACCGGAGGTAAAGACGAGCGCGGCATTTTTGCCATGCAGATCGGCTAATTCTTCTTCTAACTGTACGTGATAGCGCGTAGTGCCGGAGATATTGCGTGTGCCGCCAGAGCCCGTCCCGGCCGCATCAACGGCCGATTTTACGGCTTCAACAACACAGTCATTCTGGCCCATGCCAAGATAATCGTTGGAGCACCAAACGGTGATGTCCTGTTCTGCCAAATCATCTTTGAACCAAGTTGCCCGGGGGAACGCGCCCTTCTTACGGCGAATGTCACGGAAGATCCGGTAGCGACCTTCACGGCGCACCGTATCGACGGCGGCGCGAAACTTATCACGGTAACTTGGACTCTGAGATTTCTGAGTCTGGAATTTGGAAGTGTGGGTCACGAACCACCTGTTTGCCTTCTACGGGTGCCCGATATAGAGCACGCCTTGAAAAAAGGCTAGTTGACGAAGCGCAACAAAACGACTCTTTATTGAATTAGAAAGTCGTTTCAATTCATTGAAAGATAATGTTAAAATGTCGCAGTTCCCCCAGTTAAGAATGCGTCGCAAAAGACAATCGGCTTGGTCACGCGACCTTGTCCGAGAAACCCGCCTGACGGTCGCTGATCTGGTTCTAACGACGGTCATCACCGATTCAGAGAGCGCCGAAGGTCAGGTTCCAAGCTTACCCGGCGTGGCCCGTTTGGGACTTGATGCGCTGGTGGCTCAGGCTCGTGAGGCCGCTTCACTGGGCATTCCTGCTATTGCCCTGTTCCCACATATTGATCCGTCGAAAAAAGACGGCAGCGCCAGCGAAGCCTTGAACGCGGATGGGTTGGTTCCGAACGCGATCCGCCGCCTCAAAGCTGAGGTGCCAGAAATCGGTGTAATCGTCGATGTCGCGCTCGATCCGTTCACAGACCATGGCCATGACGGGCTGATGCAAGGCGACGTCATCGATAATGACTCTACGCTCGACATGCTCGCCCGCGGCGCGGTGATACTGGCCGAGGCGGGCGCAGACATTGTCGCGCCGTCTGACATGATGGACGGCCGGATCGGCATCGTTCGCGACGCGCTTGATGAAGCCGGGCATCCCGATGTGATGATTTTGTCCTATGCAGCCAAATATGCATCCGCCTTTTACGGTCCTTACAGGGACGCGATTGGCACAGCCTCAGCCCTGCGCGGGGATAAACGCACCTATCAAATGGACCCTGCAAATACGGAAGAAGCGCTACACGAGGTCGCGATGGACCTCAACGAAGGGGCAGATATGGTTATGGTCAAACCCGGCCTGCCCTATCTCGACATTTGTCACCGCATTAAGACGGAATTTGGCGTGCCGACTTTCGCGTTTCAAGTCAGCGGCGAATACGCGATGATTCAATCAGCCGGAGAGAATGGGTGGGCGGATTCAGATCGGCTTTTGCTCGAAACATTGACGGCCTTCCGACGCGCCGGATGCGACGCCGTGCTGACCTACGGCGCTATTCGAGCAGCGAAGCTCCTGAAAAGCTAGGATTTTGCGGGTGGGAGGCTCTTAATGAGAGCTGACGTATCGAGTCGACTTCCACCCTGTGCCTGAACTTCGCCATAGGCCTGATCGACCTGAGCTGTGACGGGTAGTTCGACGCCCATGCGGCCCGCCTCCTCCAGCGCAATCGCCAAATCCTTGCGCATCCAATCAATGGCAAAGCCGAAATCAAACTTATCGGCGGCCATGGTCAGCAAGCGATTATCCATCTGCCAGCTCTGAGCCGCGCCGCCGCCAATGGCCGATAAGAGCGCTTTCGGGTCGAGACCTGACGCTTGTGCGAACCTCACACCTTCCGATAACCCCTGCAAGGTCCCAGCAATACAGATTTGATTGACGCATTTGGCCGTCTGTCCCGAACCTGCAGGGCCGAGGTGGGTGATTGTCTTTCCGTAGCTTTCCATCACGGGAAGCGCAGCGTCATAGGTCTCGACCGCCCCACCACACATGACGGAGAGCGTTCCATTCTCAGCGCCGGATTGCCCACCAGAGATCGGCGCATCGAGAAACCCAACGCCCTTAGCCGCTAGCCTATCCGCCACAGTCCGCGCACAGGCTGGTGAAGCCGTTGTATGGTCAATCACGGTCATACCGGCTTTCAGAGACGGTTCGATCTGATCGATAACATCGAAAACATCCTTATCAGCGCCAACACAAATCATCACGAAATCCGCCCCCTCGACAGCGTCTGCGGCCGAAGCGAACGCGCCCTCGCCATGCTGTGCTTCCCATGCTTCGGCGCGCGCCTTTGTCCGGTTCCACACTCGCACCGCATGGCCTTTAGACCGTAAATGCCCCGCCATTGGGAAGCCCATCACGCCCAGTCCGAGAAATGCACAAACAGCCATGATCTATCCTTCGATTCCGCTTGAGTTCGCAGACGCCTATCGCCCATAGTTAATCTGAAGCGCAAGCCATGCCAGCGAGCGCCAGGAAGGGACAACCGAACGATGTGGGCTTTGCCCGAAACTTTTCAGATGTGGGCTGTGTTCGCGATCGTCGCGGTCGGAGTCTATCTCTACGTCAGAGAACGGTTTTCCATAGAAGCCACAAGCGTCGGTTTGATTCTGGCGCTTATGGCGTTTGGCAGCATTTTTACGACGCCCGACCGCGGACTCGACAGCGCCGCCATGCTGTCCGGCTTTGCTGCGCCTGCCCTCATCACAATCATGGCTCTGCTCGTCGTTGGGCAGGGCCTGTTTCAGACCGGCGCGCTAGAACGCGTCACCGTTGTCATCAACAAGTCTCTGGACCGCAGGCCGCGCCGCACGCTAGCCATGGTGTTCGCCGTCGCCTTTGCCGTTTCCATGTTCATGAACAACACGCCCGTCGTCGTCATGTTCATCCCGGTTTTGGCCGCCATGAGCAGTAAGCTCGGCGTCACGGCCTCTCGTTTCATGATGCCGCTGTCTTTCCTCTGTATTCTGGCGGGGATGACGACACTGATCGGGAGTTCGACCAATCTGCTGGTCAATGATGTTCTGGTCCGCACCACGGACATGTCGCTATCCTTCTTCACACAATTCGGACCGGGCATGACACTGGCCATAATTGGCGCAGTCTACATTGTGTTGGCCGCGCCGTGGTTGATCCCAAACCGCGAATCGCAAGAACCTGCACTACAGTCGACCGGGCAGCAATATATCGCCCAAATCCGGGTCACGGATGGCCATCCACTAAACGGCGTCAAACCCATCGCCGGTCTCTACCCGCAACTGCGCGATGTCACTGTTCGCATGGTGCAGCGCGGCGAAGCGTCATTTTTGCCGCCCTTTGAAACGACGCTCGAACGGGGCGATGTGCTTGTCGTTGCCGCAACACGACCGCAACTCTCCGCCCTGCTTAAAACGCGTCCGCAATATTTGCGGGGCATGTTGGATATTGGGGGGTTCACAGATCCCGATACCTCTTCAACCGACAGTTCCATCATGCTGTCAGAAGCAGTAATCGCGCCCGGCTCTCGTATGATTGGGCGTAATATCGAACAAATCGGTTTTCGTCGCCAGACCGGGTGCCTAGTGCTCGGTATTCAACGACGCTCCCGCATGATCCGCAAACGAATGCTCGATATCCGGCTCGAAGCTGGCGATGTGCTGCTCCTATTTGGTTATGAGAGTGATATTTCAGCTCTCCGTCAGAACCGTGACCTGATCTTGCTCGACTGGAGCACCGCAGAACTGCCCGACATTCGCAAAGCCAAAGCGGCACGAACCATCTTCATTTTGACGATCGTAGCGGCTGCCACCTCCATTGTGCCGATCGAAATCGCAGCCCTAGGCGGCGCCATGGCGATGATCGCGACCGGGTGTCTGAACATTCGGCAGGCTGTGCGCGCGCTCGATATGCGGATATTCCTACTGATCGGCGCAGCGTTTGCCATGGGATTAGCGCTAGAGCGCACCGGAGGGGCCGAATTTATCGGCACGAATGTCATTACAGTCTTCGAGCCTTTAGGTACGCAGGCGCTGATCGGGGCCATTTTTATCGTGGTCGCCATTTTCACCAATATCATCAGCAATGCGGCGTCGGCCTTGTTGTTTGCACCGATTGCGTTGTCGATTTCTGAGCAGGCCGATATTGACCCGATTGCGATGGTACTCACGATCATCTTCGCAGCCAATTGTAGCTTCGCGACACCGATTGCCTACCAGACGAATTTACTGGTCATGGGCCCCGGCCATTACCGCTTTGGCGACTTCGCCCGGTTCGGAATTCCACTCATTCTGCTATTATGGGTCAGTTACATCTTGCTCGTGCCCGTCTTCTTTGGTCTCTAGGGAGACATAATGAGTCATCCCTTTGATCCGAACCAGCTTCAGTTCTTCCTGACCATCCCGTCGCCCTGCCCCTATTTGCCAGGCCGGATGGAACGGAAAATCTTCACGCAGCTTGATCCACTCGATGGCCCGCATCTGAACAACTATCTCACCCATGCCGGGTTTCGGCGCAGTCAGAACGTCATCTATCGTCCTGCCTGTGAAAGCTGCCGCGAATGTCGGTCGCTTAGGGTGCGCGCCGATGAGTTCACGCCGGGGCGGAGTTTCCGTCGGACTATCCGACGCAATGATGACCTCAGCATAGAGATTGCCCCCGCCATAGCCACGTCGGAGCAATACGCTCTGCTGTCACGCTATCTCGGCCATCGACATCCGGGCGGCGGCATGACCGATATGGACTTCTCGCGTTACGAAATGATGGTTGAGGAATGCGCCTCAGAAACAGAAATTGTGGAATATCGAAACCAAACTGGGATGCTGATTGCCTGTATGCTGATCGACCGCCTCACGGACGGCTTGTCGCTGGTGTATAGTTTCTTCGAACCTGATGACGTGGATCGGTCGCTGGGGAATTATATGATTTTGGATCAGATCGCGCGCTGTCACAGTGAAGGGCTGCCCTATCTCTATCTAGGGTATTGGGTCCCGGGTAGCCCCAAGATGCACTATAAAAGCCGATTCCAACCCTCTGAAGTACTTGGACATCGCGGCTGGATGCCGTTGGAGTCCGCATGACCCGTCGTCGCGATATCGTCCTCGGCGCCGGAGCTTTGGCCGCAGGCGCAGGCGTTGTCGGCGCGTTGGGATCAACCCGAAAACCCAAACAACACGCTGCCACCCCAACTGAAATCGGCGCGCCGAATATCAATCGCGGCATCAAACAGTTTCGGATGGCCACAAGCTGGCCGAAGGACTTCCCCGGTCTTGGCGTCATGCCAACCCGTTTTGCCGACGCCGTGCGCGAAATGAGCGGCGGCACGCTCGAAGTCAAAGTCTACGCGGCCGGAGAATTGGTCGGCGCGCTCGAATGTTTCAATGCGACCAGCACAGGCGCGGCAGATATGTATCACGCTGCTGAATACTACTGGCAGGGCGTCTCTCCTGGCTTCAACTTCTTCACTGCTGTGCCGATGGGTATGACCGCCATTGAACTGAACGGTTGGATTGATTGGGGCGGCGGTCAGGCCATGTGGGAAGAGCTTTCCGCCCGATCCAACATCATCGCCTTCCAGGCGGGCAATACAGGCCACCAGACCGGCGGTTGGTTCAAGTTTAAACTGACCGGACTCGAAGACCTTCAGGGCCTCCGTATGCGGATGCCCGGCCTCGGTGGTCGCGTGCTGGCAGAGTTGGGGGCGACACCTGTCCTACTGCCCGGGGGGGAAATCTACCAAGCACTGCAAAGTGGTGCCATTGACGCGACCGAATGGGTCGGCCCGTGGAACGATCTCGCGCTCGGATTTTACCGCGAAGCGCCCAATTATTATTCGCCGGGCTTCCATGAGCCGGGCGCAGGCCTCGCGGTCGGAGTCAATCTGGATCGTTGGGCGGAACTGACGCCCTCTGAACAGGCCATCATTCGTCACGCTTGCCGAAGCGCAAATGACCAGTCTTTAGGCGAATATACGGTGATGAATGGCCGGGCCTTGGAAACGCTGCGGAGGCGCCACGGAATTGAGCCGCAGCTCATGCCCGACGAAATCTTGCGGGCCGTCGGCGCGAAGGCGGACGAAATTGTCGGCGATATTGCTCAGAGCGATCCACTCGTGACTCAGATTTTCGACAGCTACATCGCTTCGCGCAATCAGAGCGCCCGCTGGACTGAGATTAGCGAGGGCGCCTATATTCGCGCCCGCACGCTCAGCCGCGGCTAAATACAGATGGTGGGGGAGATCATACACGCAATTGGTTGGGCTTTTCTGCCAAGCCTCGCTTTGCCCATCCTCTACCTGCTCTGGCCGTCCGGATGGCTAAAACGGCTCGTTACGGCCCTCATTCGCACCATCGACAGCACCATCTTCGTGCTTGGCGATGTGATAAAATGGGCGCTCCCGCTGCTCGTCCTCAGCGTAGCTGGATCTGTGTTCGCGCTTTCAATCTTTGGGACCGCCACTGTGAAGTGGCTTGAAAGTGCTTTCTATTTCCAAGCTATTATCATCACGCTCGGCGCGGCAGCGACCTTGCTTGCGGGACAACATGTGCGGGTCGACATTTTTCACGAAAGCATGGGCGAACGCGCCAGAGCCCGCGTCGATCTAATTGGGTTTTACCTATTGCTTGCCCCAGTCTGCCTGATCATCCTGTGGAACAGCCAAACCTTTGTCGGCTTTGCGTGGCGGACCTTTGAAGGTTCAACCGAAAGCAACGGGATCCGCGGGGTCTTCCTGCTCAAAACGTTGATCCCGATCTTCGCGCTGACCATGATCATGCAAGGCCTTGCCATTGCCTTGCGTGCGGCGATGGCGCTCAATGGAGAGGCCCGGCCAGAGCGGCCAGCAGGTGTCGAGCCTTTCTTCCAAGTCACGGACGGTGATCGAACGCAGAGCGGAGACCGGCTGTGAATCCGGCTGAAATCCTCGCCGCCCTGATGTTTGTCACGGCCTGCGCTGGTTTGATGGCGGGCTATAATGTGGCTTTCACACTGGCAGGCGTCAGCGTCGTTTTCGCTGCTATTGCGTCCGCCCTTGGCCTGTTCGATCCTAGCTTCTTTCTATCCCTGCCCGCGCGCATCTATCCGCTCATCACGCGGGAGATTTTGATGGCGGTGCCGCTGTTTGTCTTCATGGGTGTGATGTTAGAAAAATCCCGCATCGCCGAAGAATTGTTGCAGAATATGGGCGATCTGTTTGGCCCCTTGCGGGGCGGGCTCGGCATTTCTGTAATTTTTGTTGGTGCCTTGCTCGCAGCCTCTACCGGGATTGTCGGCGCGACAGTCGTGACGATGGGCCTGCTGAGCCTGCCTACCATGCTCAAACGCGGCTACGACATTCCCCTCGCCTCCGCCTCCATCGCGGCATCGGGTACGCTAGGGCAAATCATTCCACCGTCCATTGTGCTCGTTATTCTCGGCGACCAGATCGGAAACGCATTTCAAGAGGCACAGCGATCTTACGGGCTAGAAACAGAAGCGGTCGTCTCTGTCGGTGATCTGTTTGCGGGCGCGCTGATCCCAGGACTTATCTTGGTCGGCGCTTACGCTCTTTATATTTTCATTACCGCCGCACTGTCGCCGTCCAAAGCCCCAGCCCAACCTTGGCCAGACGATACAGACGCCAAAGAACTCCTCTGGCGATCTTTCAAAGCCATGGTCCCGCCAATCTTTCTAATTGTGGCCGTGCTGGGCTCGATCCTATCTGGTTATGCCACACCGACACGTGGGGCGGCACTGGGTGCGTTAGGTGCGATGTTGCTAGCCGCCGCGCGTCTTGTGCCAGAGGGACGTCGTTGGCCGCTCTGGGCCGCGATTGCGCTACTCGCCCTCGTCGCGCTGGATATGACTGGCGTCGATTTACGTGTCTCCCAAACGAAATGGTCGACAGTTGAAGTTCTCGCGGGCTGTCTCGCCGCACTGCTCGTCATCATCGGCCTGTTCGGGACCGCAATTGGATCGGTCCGCTTACTTCGAAACGGGCAGCTAGCCGAGGTTTCCCGATCCACCATGCACATTACCGGTATGGTGTTCGTCATCCTGATTGGCGCGACCGTGTTCAGCCTTGTGTTCCGCGGATTGGGCGGGGACGAGATGGTCGCCGACCTCATGGCCGCCGCCCCCGGCGGAACCTGGGGTGCCTTTACAATGGTCATGATCGTCATGTTCATCTTGGGCTTTTTCCTCGATTTTATCGAGATCACCTTCGTCGTGGTGCCGCTTGTCGCGCCACCTTTGCTGGCCGCCGGGCTTGATCCCGTTTGGTTAGGGGTGGTGATGGCGCTTAATCTCCAGACCAGCTTTCTAACTCCGCCCTTCGGCTTCGCACTGTTTTACTTGCGCGGTGTCTCGCCACCCGAAGTGACGACAGCGCATCTCTATCGCGGCGTGATCCCATTCATTGGCATCCAATTGGCGCTGATCGCCTTATTGATCATCTTTCCGGGCCTTGTGACGGGTATCTTGGATTAGACTTGCGAGCGGACAGGCTGAGATATAGTCTGCCCCTATGAAAACACTTCTCGTAATCCTCGGCATCGTTGCCGTTCTCGCCGTCCTGATCATCGGTATTTACAACCGACTGGTCGCGCTTCGCCAGACAACCAACCAAGCTTGGTCCGATATCGAAGTCCAGCTGAAGCAGCGCCAAGACCTTGTCCCGCAACTGGTCAACACGGTGAAGGGCTATGCCAAACATGAGAAAGACACGTTCAAAGAAGTCATCGAAGCCCGCAACCGTGCGGTCAGCGCCGATAGTGTTGAAGGCCAAGCCGCGGCCGAAGGCATGCTGTCCGCTGCGCTGGGCAAGCTGTTCGCGCTCGCCGAAGCCTATCCAGAGCTGAAAGCCAATACGAACTTTCTGCAATTGCAAGACGAACTGTCAGACGTCGAAAACAAGATCGCCGCGTCTCGCCGTTTCTACAACAATGCGGCTCAGGAATATAATACGGCGCGTGAACAATTCCCGGCCGTCTTAATCGCTGGACCGTTTGGCTTTGCTGAACGGGAATTCTTCGAAGCGCCAGAAGGTCGCGAAGCGCTACAAACGCCGCCAACTGTTGACTTCGGGACATCCTAGAGTCGCCGCTCAGCCATGCTGATCGGAGCCACCGGCCTTCGGACCCACATCTGGAACAATAATTTACGCAGCATTTTCCTGCTCCTCTCTTTTCCAGTTCTACTGCTTGTTCTTTTTTACGGTCTTCTGATCGGATATATCGGCATGACGGGCCAAGCGCCGCTGGACCGAGGCCTGATAGAAGCTGCCGAAATGCTGCCCAGTGCCGCGCCCTACGCCCTTGGCGGCGCCGGGGCATGGTTTGGCATCGCCTTTTTCGGGCACAATGCCATGATCAATGTGGCAACACGGGCCAAACCCGTCACGGTCAGCCAAGAACCGCGCGCCTATCGTATGCTCGAAAATTTGTCGATTTCACGGGGGCTAACAACCCCACGCCTCATGGTCATGGAAATCCCAGCGATGAATGCGTTCGCCTCTGGAGTTCGCCGAGAAAACTATCAGATCACACTGACGCGCGGGTTGATGGACGCGCTGGACGACGAAGAACTTGAAGCTGTGATCGCGCATGAGCTGAGCCATATCCGGCACAAGGATGTGCGGATGCTCATCATCGCGGTCATCTTTGTCGGCATTTTTGCTTTTGTCGGCGAGAGCCTGTTTCGCAATATGTTCCGCGTCAATTTCGCTCGATCAGGACGACATCAACGCTCCGGCGGCGGCAGTGCGGGTGTGCTGATCTTGGTCGCCTTTGCCATTGTGGCCCTTACCTATGTCATCGCTTTGATGATCCGTTTCACGATGAGCCGGAAGCGCGAATATATGGCTGATGCAGGCGCGGTCGAACTAACCAAGAATCCAGACGCTATGATCCGGGCGCTTCAGAAAATTTCTGGCCATGCCGAAATGGCAACTGTGCCGGATGAGGTTCGGGAAATGGCGCTCTATAATCCACGCAAGGGGCTGGCTGGGCTGTTTACGACGCACCCGCCGATCGAGAAGCGGATCGAGGCCCTCGTCAAATATGCGGGTGGTCGTCCTGATACGGAAAGCCGAGCTCTACCCCGCCAAGCTGACGTCAGAAACGATACACCGGCAAACCCTAAGTCACGCAACCCTTTTGGGCGCCGTAAAAGTCCTTGGTCCTAACGACGGCCCTGTCGAGAGTGATCCCTATGCCGGTCGGGAAACGAAGTGTTCCTACAAGATGGGCATTTTTCGCGTGTCGTGCCTGCTGCCGAATATTTTGCCTGAAATCTCAACAATGGCGGCAAACCTCTAGTGGACAGACATGTGTCGTAGAGATAACATCTCGTTAAACGATAAACTCTTCGCACTTCAGGATGATCTCATGAACACGCCTTTTGCTCGCCTCCTTCTTCTCGGCACTGCCGTCATCGCCTTTTCGGCCTGCCAAACTGTCACAGATGAGACCAATGTCTCGGACCGTTTTGAGCTGATTGAGACCTATACGGGCGAAGAGGCTGAGGTCGCGATACCCTATGAGAAATACGTCCTTGATAACGGCCTAACCGTTGTCTTGCATGAAGATAAGAGTGACCCTCTAGTCCATGTCGATGTGACTTATCACGTTGGGTCAGGCCGTGAAGAGGTTGGCAAATCCGGCTTCGCGCATTTCTTCGAGCATATGATGTTCCAAGGCTCGATCAATGTTGCGGACGAGCAGCATTTCAAACTGATTACTGAATCTGGCGGCACACTGAACGGAACAACGAATTCAGACCGGACCAATTACTTCCAAACGGTCCCAAGCAATCAACTTGAGCGGATGCTGTGGTTGGAAGCCGACCGAATGGGCTTTCTCCTCGATGCAGTGACACAGGAAAAATTTGAAGTTCAACGTGACACGGTCAAGAATGAGCGTGGCCAGCGCGTCGATAATCGTCCCTACGGTCTGCTCTGGGAACGGGTCGGAGAAGCCATGTATCCCGAGGGCCACCCCTATAGTTGGTCAACGATCGGCTATCTCGAAGACCTTGATCGCGCCGATTTGGACGATTTGAAACGCTTCTTCATGCGCTGGTATGGCCCCAATAATGCGACGCTGACCATTGGCGGTGATATCGACAAAGCGGAAACGCTCGCCATGATCGAGAAATATTTCGGATCGATCCCGCGCGGCCCAGAGGTCGAGAATCCTGAAAAGCTGCCTGTTAAACTGGATGCGGATCGCTACATTTCGCTTGAAGATAATGTTCAGCTACCGCTGCTCTATATGGCGTGGCCGACGGTTTACGCTAATCACCCTGACGAAGCCCCGCTCGATGTTCTGATGAACATTGTCGGTAGTGGCCAAACGTCTCTACTCTACAAAAATCTGACCAAACCTGGGCTGACCGTCCAAGCCAATGCGGGTCATGGCTGCCGGGAACTCCACTGCTCTTTCACAATGACGGCCGTAGCCAATCCGGCAAACATGGAATCGCTTGCCGATCTTGAACCGATCATGCGCGACACACTGGCTGAATTTGAAACGCGGGGCGTTGAAGACGACGATCTAACACGCGTAAAATCGTCCATCGTGTCTGGCATGATCTATGGTCTTGAATCTGTCAGCGGCAAGGTCAGTCGCCTCGCCGCCTACAATACATTCCGCGATAATCCGAATGGCATTGCCGAGGATATTGAACGCTACCAAAGCGTGACCAAAGCAGACGTTCAGCGTGTCTATGAGGAATATATCAAAGGCAAACCAGCCGTGATCATGTCCATCGTTCCAAAGGGTAAGCCCGAAACGATAGCGCGTCTGGATACATGGGATCGCTACGACCGTACTATCCCTGCAAAAACCGCTGTCGACACGTTCGAATGGTCAGCCCCCGTTGATAATTTTGACCGCTCAGTCGTTCCCGCCTCGGGCGAAGCTCGGCTGATCACAGCACCAGACGTCTATGAAGGCAGCGTTGCCGGCATCCCGCTTCTCGGGGCTATCAACTCGGAAACGCCAACAACGACGATCCAAATCCGGACAAAGACGGGTCAGAAAGATGAAGCACTCGACAAGCTGGGTCTCGCCTCTTTGACAATGCAGATGCTCAGTGAGGCCTCTGAAACCATGTCCGTCGAAGATCGATCTAACGAACTCGCTAAGCTCGGATCCTCAGTCAATGGCGGTGCAGGCGATATATACTCAACCCTGACGATCAGGACTTTATCCGAGAATGTCGACGAAACAGTCCGGATCGCTATGGATTCCATGTTAAATCCAAAATTCGATCCTGTGGATTTTGAACGCGTCAAAAGCAATCAACTGCAATCTATTGAGGCTGCGAAGAAAAACCCGTCCACGGTTGCGACCAACCTATTCAACAAAATGGTCTACGGTGCGGACAATGCGTACGCTTATGCGGGTGCAGGACTGACTGAAACGGTCGAAACGATCACGCTCGAGGACGTTCGTGATTTCTACGCCACGAACCTCTCCCCCACCATTGCGAGCATATTGGTCGTCTCTGACCTGTCGCAGAGCCGTATCGAAGAAGCCCTCTCGCCGATCAGCGCTTGGGAAGGCGGAGAGGTTGCCCCCGTAGAGATTAACGTCACGCCAACTGGCGTGCCGGGAACCCTCTATTTTGTTGATAAACCTGATGCCGCCCAATCAGAAATCCGGATCGGCAAGGCCTCCTTGGCATATAACCCAACCGGGGAATTCTACCGCTCTACCCTGATGAATTACCCACTTGGGGGCGCCTTCAACTCACGGATCAACATCAATCTCCGTGAAGATAAAGGCTATACCTATGGCGCTCGTGGACGCTTTATCGGTCAGATGGATCGTGGGCAGTACCGCGCCAGCTCTGGCGTTCGGTCCGACGTCACGACGGAGTCGGTTGAAGAGTTCTTCAAGGAAATCAGAGCGTATCACGAGAGCGGCCCCACGCCTGAGGAGATTGCGTTCACCAAAGCGGCCATCGGTCAGTCTGAAGCCCGTCAGTATGAAACGCCGTTCCAAAAACTCAACATTCTGTCCCGTATGGATACGTATGAGGTCGGCACAGAACACATTGACGAGCAGAAAGAGATCTTGCGCGCCTTTACTGAAGGCGAAGCGGATGCGCTTGCGGCCAAACATCTCGACCTTGATGAAATGATCGTCGTGGTCGTGGGGGATAAAACCACGCAGCTAGAGAAACTGCGCACGCTTGGCTTACCGATTATTGAAGTCGACGCCGACGGTAATCCCGTCAACTAGCGACCCACTTCATAGCAAAAAGAAAGGCCGCTCATTCGAGCGGCCTTTTTTCGTCTTGGCTGTTCGCTTTCTTGGCTATTTAGCTTGTTGTCTGGGCAACAGCTTACGGTGAACCAGTAATTCCGCAATCTGCACGGTATTTAGCGCGGCCCCCTTACGGAGATTGTCGGACACAACCCACATATCGAGCGTATTATCCTGCGTACTATCTTCGCGAATACGCGACACGTAAGTGGCGAAATCGCCAACACAATCGATCGGCGTGACATAATTCGCCTCATGGTCATCGCTATGCGGCTGATCGATCACCATCAGACCGGGGCTCTCACGCAGCAAAGCGCGCGCATCATCGGCCGATAGCTCATTTTCCAGCTCAACATTGATCGATTCAGCGTGACCGACGAAGGTTGGAACGCGAACACAGGTCGCCGTGACCTTGATCTTTGGGTCGAGAATTTTCTTAGTCTCGACTTTCATCTTCCACTCTTCCTTTGTGTACCCATCATCCATGAACACATCGATTTGTGGGATGACGTTGAAGGCAATTTGTTTGGGAAAATTGATCGCGGGCAGATCGGCATTTGTGAAGATACCTTTGGTTTGCAGCCAAAGCTCATCCATCGCTTTCTTCCCGCCGCCCGACACGGATTGATAGGTCGAGACGACGACGCGTTTGACGCCCGCCCGATCATGCAAAGGCTTGAGCGCAACAACCATCTGGATCGTTGAGCAGTTCGGATTGGCGATGATGTTCTTTTTGGTGAAGCCTTCAACCGCGTCCGCATTCACTTCAGGCACGACGAGCGGGACATCAGGATCCATGCGCCAGGCCGAGCTATTATCAATAACCACAGCGCCCTTGGCAGCGATTTTTGGAGACCATTCTTTGGAGATAGCCCCGCCTGCACTCATCAGTGCAATATCGACCTTACCGAAATCGAAGGTTTCCAAGTCGAGGCATTTAAGCGTCCGGTCGCCAAAGCTGACTTCGCGACCCAAAGAGTTGCGCGAGGCAACGGCGTAAACCTCGCCAATTTCCATATCCGACTCAGACAAGATTTCGAGCATTTCAGTACCGACATTGCCGGTCGCGCCGACGATCGCGAAGTTGGTCGCCATGATATTTTCCTATGATGAAAGGCGGCGCCGCTTAAAGGATCGGCCCGCAGGGTTCAACTGCTCACTGAAGCTGCTATCGGCGTTTGATTCGCCGCCACATAATGAATGCGATGATGGCGACGACAACTAAACCGCCTATTTCTAACGCGGTCAGGCCCAGAAAGGTCGTTCGAACCAAGGTTTCGCCTGTGCCGATAATCTCTGGCGCGTTGCCAGAACTCGCAATCATAGCCAGCCCAAGTACAACCAGAACACAGGCGCCAATGATGCCAAAAATACCGTTATAGAAACGTTGATCAGCCCGGCGCTGCGACTCACGGCGTTCCTGCGCGCGTTGGTATCGGCTGACGCGATTACGGGATCTGGGGGTTGGGTCGGTCATGTCTGCGACTTAACATGGCAACGCGGGCGCGTCATGGTAAGAGGGCGTATGAGATTATTCGTGCTTCTCGTCTTGATGGTCGGTCTGTTCGCGGATCCGGCATTTGCGCAGACCGTTCCGCCTATCGACCCCTACTCGACCCCTGACCCGACGCAAGAGACTCCGCTTGACGGCGATGAACTGACCGCTTTGTTTCTCGATCAGACCCATCGGGGGTATTATCAGGTAGATGATTGGAAAGATTCGGCCCCCGCTTTCACAGAACGCATGAACGCCGACGGGACCACAGTTCATCTCCGCGACGGCATAAAAGCGGGTGGTACGTGGAAAACCCGTCAAAACGTCGTCTGCTTCACTTATGACGATCTCAATGGTGGCTGCTTCAACATGTATCAGCGGGGAAACTGCTATTACGCTGTCTCAGCCTTCACCAGTGATTTGGTGGCCGTAACCGTCATTGGTGACGAGGCGCCTGACTGTGAGCCCTCCTATGCGTAGCGTCAGAGTGTGTCTGGCTATTCTGCTTATGAGCGCAATGCCCCTTGCCGCGTCCGCGCAAGAAACCCTGTCTCAACCCAATAAAAATGGCGAATTTTTACCTGACCCCACTCAGGAAACACCGCTCGATGAACAAGAGCTTCTCGCTGCATTTTCGGGCAAAACCCACCGTGGCACCTATAATTTCAAGCGTCGAAACATCGAAACGTTCGCGTTTATGGAAACGACAAGCGCCGATGGAACAACCGCTCATTACCATGGCGACAAAATCGATACAGGAACGTGGCGGGTCAAGCGCAACGTGATCTGTTTCGTCTATGATAATTGGGATGGCGGCGTGCACCGCGCCTGTTTCAACGTCTACAAACGCGGCAACTGCTTCTATCACTATGGGCTAAGCTCAGGTCCTAATGGCCTTGGCGGGGCCTTCACGGCGCGCAGTGTCCATGCGGATGAAACGCCCGACTGCGAGCCGAGTATGGTCTAGCCACCCTCTAAGACGAGGGCGCTATCCAGCGCGGCAAGTCATGCAGACGCTCCATGGCCCGAATATCGATCCGAAGATCATCCATTTCGTTGGCCAATCGCGCCGCTTTTCTTTCAAGTCGACGACGCTCCTTTGCCGTCATCTCTTCGGCGTCTAGACGCGCCGTCACATTGAGATAGGCCGTTTGACGATCTTCCCATTGGCTGACGAGGTCGTTGCGGGCATGCTCAATTTCATAGACGGCATTCCCATCGATATAGGCGCTCATATACCGGTCAAAGCCCCCAGCTTCGCACTCCGCGTTCGGGGTATTGCCCTCGCGACCGGCGTTAAAGCCGTTTGTTGGCCCGCAATAGCGCTCCAAGCCCATCTCAAGACCTTGAAGGTAAGCGCGACGATCCGGAACGACGCCATATTCGGCGCAGGTTTCAGTAATGTTGGCGAGACGTGATCGGGATCGGCCGGCTTCACCATCCTTGAAACCGATATCCTCCCAGCTTCCTGCCAAGCAGGCATCCTCAGAAATCGTTTCACACCCCGTGAGTGTGAGTCCCATTGCCAGACAAATCGCCGCGCTTGTCATCCAGATTTTCATTACAAACCCCTCCCTTTTCACACTGATAGCATCTCAATCCTCGCTGGGCGATGATCATCCTGTTCAGCTTAGGGTCATAAAGGCGGCTATCGCTTGCGACGCAGCCTTATCGCGTGAATAAGCACGCTTATGCGGCTCGACTCAGCAACTATCGGTACCGGTAAACGTCCTCCCATCGGGCTCGCGCTTGGCGGCGGTGTTGCACGGGGTTGGGCCCATATCGGCGCGCTGCGCGCCTTAATCGAAGCGGATATTGAGCCCGACATCATTGCGGGCACATCAATCGGTTCAGTCGTCGGCGCGGCTTATCTGGCTGGCCGCCTCGACAGTCTGGAAAAATGGGCGCGCTCGCTCGATCGACGCCGTGTGATCCATTATATGGATCTGTCCTGGGGAGGGTCGGGCCTGATGAAAGGCGCACGCCTCGTCAAAGTGCTCGAACACTATTTAAAAGGCGTCAATATTGAGGATTTCGATCGTCGATTTGCGGCAGTCACCTGCGATCTGCGCACAGGCTATGAGGTTTGGCTACAACAGGGTCCGGTGATACCGGCCATTCGCGCCTCTTACGCCCTGCCCGGTGCGTTTGAGCCGGTCATGGTCGACAATCGTTACATGATCGACGGCGCTTTGGTGAATCCCGTTCCCGTCTCGGCCTGCCGTGCCCTCGGCGCACATATGGTCATTGCCGTGTCGTTGAACGGAGATGCTTTCGGGCCCATCGGCTCCAGCCATGAAGTTAATTTTGACACAAACGAGATCGTGGAACCGGATTTACCTGAAATTGCAATCATGGCGCACCAGTCGATCAATAAATTAAGACCTGATCGTATCTTATTGAAATCATTGCTTGGCGGGACCAAGCCCGGCAAAGGCCCGCGGATCGGCTCAGTGATGATGGGATCTCTGAACATCGTTATGGATCGGATTTCTCGCTCACGCCTCGCTGGCGATCCACCCGACGTTTTCGTCGCGCCTCGGATCGGCCATATCGGCATGCTTGAGTTTACTCGCGCTGACGAGTTAATCGAACGCGGCTACCGGGCGATGCAGCACGAAATCCCCCTCATCCGCTCTGTCCTCGACATCATTGGTGACATGCCGAGCGCCACAGCAGCCGGAGCCACAAAAGGCCCTGAGGAAGAGTAAGGGAAAATTAAGGATAGCGACTCGCCCCTCTGGTGTCTCGACGCGACAACACTCCCGGCACTGGCTAGTGAGCCGTCATGAACGTGTTTGGTCAAAAATCCTCAACCCCTAACAATGTGCAATCCGTTAGGCAGCTTGCCCGCATGACAGATGTGCTGCGCCCACAGGCGTCTTACACGCCAACGCCCTATGTTTCGGATGATTACACGCCACCGATTGAGCCCAAGACCACCGAGGAGTCGCCTTGGGGAACGGCACGCGCCGTAGCCTTAGTTTTCCTGATCGTCTCATCACTTTTGACGCTGTTCTCGCTCCGCACGGGCTTACCCGCGCGTGAAACTGGGCTGCTATGCGCGCTGAGCGCCGTCGCCGCCTCAGTCGTTCTCTACGGCATCCCCCTCTGGCAGACCTATGTGCGGGGCACATTGGCGCTCTCCATTGCTGGTTTCGCGAGCCTTTCAACTCTAATCCTCCTCCCTGCTTTGAACCTCTGGCCCGTTGGCGGTGGACCTCTCCTGTTCTCACTGATCTTTGCGATTGTCGGCACGCTGACCCGGTCACGCGCCTGCCTCAGCCTTGCGCTGGTCGCTTTGTTTGCTTTGATGATTGATTCTGATGGCCTGACGCGGATGCGGCTCGATGCTCAAGTCGCCACGCTTGGCCTGTTTTCAATCGGACTGTGTGGCAGTGTAATGGCTGGCTCGCGTATCATCGCGGGTGTCTCGCTGGTCGCCGTCATGGGTGCGACCCTGACCTTAATGGCGACATTTGGCATTCCGACGCCCGGTGCCTTGGCCGTCCTATCCGTCTTCGCGATCGCGACTGCCATCACGCTACGCGCCTACTTGTTACGCGGTTATGAAGCCGCTGAACTGCCGATGATCGTATCGTTTATTGTGTTTGCGCTGTCGGCGATTGCCTTCCAGCTCAACCTTATGGGCGATTTCAGTCCTACCGCAGAACGGTTCGCGACGGCTCTACCTAATCTTGGTGTTATGATCCTGATCGCTATTCAGGGCATGGTTCTGTTTGTCTCTCTGGTCGGCTGGCTGGCTCGTCGCTCAACGCTAGCAGACGTCATGTTGGTCCAAGCCATGTTCGGACTGGTCTGCACAGTGATTGCTGATCCAATGCGTCTCAGCCGCCTCGGTATTGGTGATCCGTCGCTCGTGCTGACAGCTCTGATAGGCCTGATCGTTGGAAGTTTAGCCGTCATGACACTCAAACGTGCTTGGCGCGAAGATCGTCCAATCGTCACGTCGCTCTCCGCCCTAGTGGTTATGATCCAGCTCGTCTTTGGTATGCGATTGCTGTTGGGTAACTTTGATGTCGCCTTAGCCGCACTGGTCTGTGCGGGTATCGCGGTTTGCCTCGCGGCCCTAATGCTGCTCAATCCACGCAATAATGTGCCGGACCGTGCGCTTTCATAGCTATTCAGCTGATCCAACCGCTCTTATAGGGTTCTCATGAACGCATATGGCGACAGAACGGACCCAGCCGCACGCCTTTGGTATGTGCGGGTTGGTGGCACCATTTACGGCCCCTTCGACGACCAGGTGCTGTGGACATATGTCCAAGAAGGTCGCGTCACCGCGCAGTCAGAACTCTCGCTACGACCCGACACAGCCTATCAAGCAGCTCAGAATTGGCTCGAAATCGCGCACTGGTTCCAACAGCCTGCTGGCGTCGCGCAAGTTCCACAGGCTCAACCCGAACCCGAATTTACCTATCTGTCCATGATCATGGCGGAAATTCGCTCGGGTCGATCTATGGCGTTTCTACAGACATTGCAGTCACTGGGTGATGCGCAACGGATCGGGGATGCTGTCTGGTTGCTGCGCTCTAACGCGACGCCGGACCAGCTGAAGTCTGTTCTAGGCCCAACGATTGCCGCAACAGACCGGCTCTTTATTGCTGATGCAACAGGGTCGGATCATGCCGCGATCAATCTTGGCCCCGCGATCGAAGCTCAGCTGACGGATATGTTCAACAAGGCTGGCGGCTAAACCCAAGCCATCTTGGCTAGTCGATGCGGCGAAGCCCATCTTTGAAACGTTTCGCGTTGCTGACATAGACCTGAGCATTAAGTTTCAGCATCTGCGCCTCTGCCTCACCCAATGTCTTTATGACCCGCCCAGGCGCGCCCACAACGAGGCTGTTGGGCGGAATAACCTTATTCTCTGTCACCAGCGCATGAGCGCCAACAATGCTGCCTGCGCCGATCTGTGCGCCATTCAGGACAGTCGCGCCGATCCCGATCAAACAGCCGTCACCAATTGTGCAGCCATGCAGCATGACTTGATGCCCAATGATCACGTCTTCACCGATAGTAAGCGGTTGGCCCGGATCGGAGTGAAGCACAGCATTGTCCTGCACATTGGAGCGTGCGCCAATTGTGATCGGTTCATTATCGCCCCGCATGACAGCGCCAAACCAAACGGAGCTTTCTTCCGCCATGATGATGTTGCCGATGACCGAGGCGGTTTCGGCGACCCAGACGCTGTCGTGCAGGTCTGGACTATGCTCATCGAGGGCGAAAACAGCCATTAGCCGTCTAGATCCTGCTGTAAGATCGATATGTTGAGATCATAGGAAATGTCGTCTTTGTCTTCATCATCAATGTAAAGAAGACCAAGGATCTCCTCATCAAGATAGACCTCAACACTATCCTGAACTTTACGCGGTGCGAGGCGAATGGCCTCTGTCTTGAAGCGCTTGCAAAGATAGTCGCGGACCGACTTCATCTGTTCGGGTGTCATATATTATAATCCTTGATCCATAGCGGCCGCTGGATCGCCACACGATCCGCCCACCGGTTTAGCGGGCACGCCCGCCACTGTGCAATTTTCTGGCACCGGCTTAAGCACGACAGAGCCTGCCGCGATCTTAGCGCCGTCGCCAATCTTGATATTTCCGAGTACCGAAGCGTTCGCGCCGATCAAGACGCGGTCACCGATTTTTGGATGACGATCTTCTTCCGACTTGCCCGTTCCGCCAAGCGTGACGCCCTGCAGAATTGAGCAATCATCGCCCAACCGTGCGGTTTCACCCATAACGAACCCGGTTGCGTGATCGAGCATGATACCGCAGCCGACCTTCGCCGCAGGATTAATATCCACACCGAACAGCTCGCTGCTGCGCGACTGGAGGTGATAGGCCACCAGGTCCCGCCCGGACTTATAGAGCGCGTGAGCGCAGCGATGCGTCTGGATCGCAAGGAAGCCTTTAAAGTAGAGAAAGCATTGCAGATGCGAGTGACAGGCCGGGTCGCGCTGCTGCACAGCCTGTAGGTCGCGCGCGATGCACGGAACCAGGCACGGGTCGCTCTCAATCGCTTCGGCTAAAACGGTGCGAAGCTTGAGCGCCGAGAAATCATTGCTCGCCAACTTCTCTGCCAGATGATTGACCAGAGCGGAGCCAAGGTCATCCTGATCCAAAATAGTGGCGTGAAGAAGTGATGAGAGCGCGACTTCTTTGACCGCGTAGGACGCAGCCTCGCGCTTCATGGCCGACCAGACGCACGCATCATCGGCGTCGTCACATACGAGATTAACTTGAGACATAGGCTCGCCTAGCGTCTGAACCGGGTGTTGAAAACGAAAAATTCGGACAGTGTGTCGTGCATTAAGATAGGGATCTAACCGCGCCCGCGATAGGGTGGGACGCCTTGATCGGGAATCCAAAGCCCCTCGGGGGGCGTCCCGAACTGATAGAAGACATCAATCGGGATACCGCCACGTGGATACCAATAACCGCCAATGCGGAGCCAACGCGGCGCAATTTCTTTGACCAAACGCTGACCGATGCCCGTTGTGCAAGCTTCATGAAAATCTCCATGATTTCGGTAGCTTCCGAGGAAAAGCTTAAACGCTTTACTCTCCACAATCCAATCTTGCGGGCAATAATCGACGACGAGGTGAGCAAAATCCGGCTGACCCGTGACCGGGCAGATCGACGTGAACTCAGGCGCGACCAGACGCACCATATAGGGCTCGGCGCAGGGGTTCGTGACACGTTCTAGTTCCGCGTCTTCTGGGGATGCGGGTAACGCGTTGCTCCCGCCTAATTGATCGAGTTTGTCATAACGGCTCATGAGCGGCGCTCTATCGCGACACGGCGCGCCCGTCCACCATTCGACCTCAGCCGAAACATGCTTAGCCTAAAACGCGACTTTTACCGAAACCGAGAGGACTTCTCTCGCGTTAATAAGGTGAACCCACTCAAATGAACCGCAAATCACCCTCAAAAAGCCTCACAACATTACGAAGACTTACGCTGGATCACATTATCGCGTCTTTCGCAGATAGACGCAGACCTTTAAACAGACGCAAGATTTCCTACATAACTCCGTCAGGAGGAAAACCACCGAATGTCCGATACTAAAACCGTCCCCGCTAAGCGCGGCACGACTGAAACTAAAAAGTCTGGAAATAGCGCCAGTTTCTCTGTTGCGCTGTCCCCGGAACAGGGTCTGAACCGCTATCTTCAGGAAATTCGCAAATTTCCGATGTTGGAGAAGAACGAAGAATTCATGCTCGCCAAGCGCTGGGCCGAAAATGAAGATACTGAGGCCGCAGAACGAATGGTGACGTCTCACCTGCGTCTCGTCGCCAAAATCGCGATGGGCTATCGTGGCTATGGCTTGCCGATCGGCGAGGTTATTTCCGAAGGCAATGTTGGCCTCATGCAAGCCGTAAAGAAGTTTGACCCCGACCGGGGGTTCCGTCTCTCGACCTATGCCATGTGGTGGATCCGCGCCGCCATTCAGGAATATGTGCTGCGCTCATGGAGCCTCGTGAAAATGGGGACGACGGCCGCACAGAAGAAATTATTCTTTAATCTCAGACGGATGAAGGGTGAAATGAAAGCCATTGAAGATGGCGATTTACGGCCCGAACACCTCAAGAAGATTGCGACCACCCTCGGTGTGAAAGAGACGGAAGTCATCTCCATGAACCGCCGCATGCTAGGCGGAGGCGATGCATCGCTGAACGTCCAAATCGGCGCTGAAGACGGATCAACACAATGGCAAGACTGGCTCGAAGACGACACGGAAAGCCAAGAAAGCACATTGGCCGATACTCAGGAACATGACGCGCGGATGGACTTGCTCCAAGACGCGATGGCTGACCTAAACGACCGTGAAAGAGATATTTTTATGAAACGCCGCCTGTCGGAAACGAACATTACGCTTGAAGAATTGGCGAAAATTTACGGCGTCTCTCGGGAACGCATCCGTCAGATCGAAGCGCGTGCATTTGAGAAGATCCAAAAAGCCATGGTCGATGCGGCCAGCCAATCGGGACTTATTGAAGCAGGCTGATTCCTATCGGAACAAAACCCTTTCGGGTCTCGTTGCACATTTGACCGCAACGAACCCGAAAAGGAAATTTCATGGATATCTACGAACGTCTTGAGAAAGACCATGACAAGCAACGCGCTCTGATCGAATCTGTTAAAGACTCGAAGCCTGGCTCTGGGGATCGCTCAAAGCTCTGGACTGAGCTCAAAGTTGAACTCGAAGCCCACGCCTCCGCTGAGGAACAGGCTTTTTATTCCAAACTGATGGCTGAACCTGAGGGCACAGACGATACGCGTCACGCCGTTGAGGAGCATCAGGCGATGCATGAAATGATCCAAAAGCTAGATGCGATGGATCAGTCGGCAGACGTCTGGGACGAGCTATTTGGCAAGTTAGCTCACAAAGTCGTGCATCACGTTGATGAGGAAGAGGAAGAGTTCTTCCCAGAAGCTAAGGTAACACTGTCTGACAAACAGGAAGCTGAAGCGTTGAAAGCGTTTAATAAGCGCAAAGACGCAGAAGTTGAGAAGCAAGAAGAACTAACGGACTAAAGCGCCGCAATCGCTTGAAAAGGCACGATCTAACGATCGTGCCTTTTTTGTTTCTAGGTAACAACCGTCGTTTTATTGAGCTCGCGCGGCTTGAGAGTCACAATTTCTTCCGCAATTGTTGGGTGAACCGCGCAGGTCGCGTCGAAATCAGCTTTGGTCAACTTCGCCTTGATGGCAATGCCGACCATCTGGATCATCTCCGCACTATCGTCGCCAACAAGATGAACCCCGATGACGGTCTCTTGTTTCCCCTTAGTGATAACCTTCATGAAACAGCGATGCTCGCTGCCAGACAGGACATTTTTCATAGGGCGGAACTGCGTTGTGTAGACAGTGACATCGTCACCGTAACGACGCCGCGCCTCACCTTCGGACACACCGCATGTACCAACAGGAGGTCGCGTAAAGACGGCTGACGCAATGTCGTCATGATCAAATGCGGTAGGATTGTCCTTGAAAACAGTTTCGATGAAGGCCGCGCCTTCTCGAATTGCAACTGGGGTCAGATTGACGCGATTGGTTACATCACCGACTGCGTAGATATTGGGTTGGCTCGTCCGAGAAAACTCGTCGACCGTAATGGCGCCGCTCGGCTCCACGTCAACGCCTGCTGCATCCAGCCCTAGCGTGTCTGTCTTCGGTCGACGGCCGGTCGCCATCAGCACGCAATCCGTGCCGATTTTCGACCCATCATTGAACGATACGATATAGCCCCCATCCGTTTTACGGATCTCTGTCGGGCTAATATTGAACCGCGTATCGATGCCGTTGCGAATTTGAACCTGCCCGACTTCGTCGCGCACTTCTGCGTCAAACCCGTTCAACAAACGCCCGCCGCGATAAGCTTGGATGACATCTGTGCCTAAGCCGGCAAAAACGCCTGCAAACTCACACGCGATATAACCACCGCCAATGACGAGCATACGTTTAGGCTGCTCAGGCAGAAGGAATACATCATCCGAGACGATGGCATGTTCAATACCTTTAATATCAGGCGTCCATGGCGATCCGCCAACGGCAATGAGGATCGTTTCCGCAGTCTTGGTTTCACCGCTCGTGCAAAGCCGAACCGTATGCGCATCGACCAGTTCAGCCCGTTCCCGGTGCAGCTCTGCGCCATTTTTCTCTAGAATGGTCGAGTAGATACCGGAGAGACGATTCACCTCTTTCTGAACGCTATCGCGCAGCACGGTCCAATCGAATGAGACATTCTCGGTCGACCAGCCATAGCCTTTAGCTTTCTCAATCGCTTCGCCAAAGTCAGCCCCATAAACGAGGAATTTCTTTGGCACGCAGCCGCGCACGACACAGGTGCCGCCCGGCAGGCTTTCCTCTGCGACCCCAACGCATTTGCCAAGTTGCGCAGCCAGTCGTCCGGCGCGAACACCGCCAGATCCCGCTCCGATAACGAAGAGGTCATAGTCGTATTTACGTTTGCTCATTTTATGTGTCTCGTTTGATTTCGAGGACTTTTGCATGGTCAACTTCGCCAATGATAATCACATCCGCGAGATCGATGAACAGTCCAGACTCCATGACGCCGGGAATGTCAGCAAGCGCCCGCGCGGTCGCGATCGGATCGGGGATTTCGCGGCATCGGCAGTCCAGAATATAATGCCCGCCATCGGTGATAAGCGGACCTGACCCGTCCTTACTCTGGCGCAGCGTCGTCTGTCCGTCCTTGCAGCCACTCTGGAGCAGCGCGTCATAGACATGTTGCGCTGTCAGGCCGAGACAGAAGGGGTCGACTTCAACCGGCAGGGCAAATTCGCCCAGCGTTTCGACCATTTTCCGGTCATCGACGATAACAAGCATCCGTTTGGACGCATGGGCGATAATCTTCTCTCGCAACAGACAGGCGCCGCCGCCCTTGATCAAATGAAACGCCTGGTCGACTTCATCTGCGCCATCAATGGTTAAATCGATGCGTTCAACTCGGTCAAGATCGAGCAAGGGAATACCCGCTTCCCGGGCGCAATCCGCTGTGCGTTGCGACGTCGGAACGCCAGACACTTTGAGGCCGCCCGCGACTTTGTCGCCTAGCTTTTCGAGAAAAATCTCAGCGGTGCTGCCCGAGCCCAAGCCCAAAACCATGCCGTCTTCGACAAATTCTAGCGCCGCTAGCGCCGCATTTTCCTTAGCAACAGTCATCGACTGGCCTTTCGCTTCGCCATCGCGTCGCGAAAGCGCGCCGCCCAACCGGGCCTGTTGACCTGATCAGACCGAGCAATCGCCAGCGCATCGTCCGGTACATCCTTGGTCACGACCGCGCCCGTCGCCGTAAAGGCTCCGTTTCCGACGCTGACCGGAGCGACCAATGATGTGTGTGTGCCGATAAAGGCGCCGTCACCAATGGTGGTCTTATGTTTGAAGAAGCCGTCATAATTACAGGTCACGGTCCCCGCCCCGATATTAGACCCATCGCCAATCTCTGCATCACCGAGATAGGTGAGATGCGACGCTTTGGACCCGCGGCCGAGTTTGGTCTTTTTCACTTCGACGAAATTACCGATGAAGCTATCAGGTCCAAGCTCTGTACCAGGTCGCAACCGCGCAAATGGGCCGACTGACGCGCCCTCACCTATGGTCGCCCCTTCAATATGGCAGAAGGCCTGTATAGCCGCGCCAGATTTCACCGTCACACCCGGCCCGAACACAACATGTTCGCCAATGACCGCATCGCGTTCGATCACTGTGTCATAGCTAAAGTAAACCGTGTCGGGGTCGCGCAACGTCACGCCGTCATCCAACGCCATAGCCCGCATATTGGCTTGGAAGGCTTTATGCGCCGACGCCAAATTCGCGCGAGAATTAACACCCAACATTTCGCCTTCGGCGCCACGCACGGCCACGGCATTGCCGCCGTCGCGCCGCATAATCTCAATAACGTCCGTCAGATAATATTCGCCTTTGGCATTGTCATTGCCGACTTGGTCGAGCGCGGAGAACAGACGGGCACTTGAAGCTGCGAGCACGCCACTATTGCATAGCGTCACGGCGAGCTCGTCAGATGTCGCGTCTTTCGCCTCCACAATGCGGTGCAAAGCCCCGTCCGTTTCGATCAAACGACCGTAAGACCCCGGTTCGGATGTCTCAAACCCCAGAACCGCCACGTCAGTGTTAAACAAGGCGTCGAAGACGGAATGTAGCGTCGTTTCCGTAATCAAAGGTGTATCGGCAAACAGGACCGCGACGTCACCGTCATAATCGCCAACGATCTCTCGGGCGCAGTTCACGGCGTGACCTGTACCTAATTGAGGTTCTTGAACCACGATCTCCATACCCAGCGTCTCCGCAACGTCGCGCACATCGTCATTGGCTTCGCCGACAACACAAATAATTCGTTCGCATCCGGCGGCGGCAGCGCTGGCCTGAACCCATTCAATCAATCGACGCCCCGCGAGATCGTGCAGTACTTTAGACTTTGTTGATTTCATCCGCGTACTTTTTCCCGCTGCTAAAATAATCGCGGCGCGGGGGCGTGAGGTCGTGTCAGGCGTTGTCATAAGGGCGCACTTAACCGATAGGACCGCAGATGACACGGGTGGAAATGCGCAAAAAAGGAAGGCCGTTACACGGGTTGTCGATCTGTTTCGATCTCGACGGCACGCTGATTGATACTGCGCCCGATCTGGTGCGCGTCACGAATGACGTGATTGCGACGGAAGGCCTGCCAGAAACGAATTATGCGTTGGCGCGTCAAGCCATCGGGCTTGGGTCTCGGCGGCTGATTTCAGACGCGCTGGACCGCGCGGGACACACCGTTGAGTCTCAACGCCTCGACATTATGCAAGCCGAGTTTCTAGAACGCTATGCGGACGACATCGCCCAGCTGTCCACGCCCTTCCCCGGTGTAATCGATACGCTGCATACGCTCCGCACGCTGGGCGCAAGGCTCAGTGTTTGCACGAATAAGCCGGGTTGGCTCGCGCGGCCACTGCTTGACGTGCTGGAAATGACGGATTGGTTTGACCGGATCGTTGGTGGCGATGAAGCCCCCTACGCCAAGCCCGACCCCCGTCACATTTATCAGACCGTTGGTCATCAAGACGGCGCGCGGATTGTGATGGTCGGCGATGGGCTGCCGGATATGGGGGCCGCGCGAAACGCGCGTGCGCTCGCCGTGCTGGTGAATTTTGGCTACAGCCATGTGCCCCAGATACGATTAAGGGCCGATGTGAGGTTGCGGAATTTCCGCGCGCTCACACCGACCCTTATAGATCGCTATAGATCGGCGCCGATGCGCCGATTATAAGTTTTACCCGAAGTCCGCGTTAGTCCGATTAGGGACGCCGTTGAGCATATTTGAACGAACATCTGTGCGTGCTGACCGCATGGAGGCTAGAAAACCGCCTTGGACCAAATTGATTTTGACGTCGTGGCCGCGCTCAGCCCAATAGGCTTCGATCTGCTGTTTGAGACGTTCTGCGCCTTCGCGCGTGCAATAATCACCTTTCATGGTGTTGTTTCCTTCTTTATTTTTTTATCGGTGCCGAGCACCGAATCCGATGCGTCGTGTGTTGTGACATTTCCCGTAGACACAGTTAAGAAACTCACAGTGAATCCACAATGAATAGCCGTCGTTTTTCTTATGTAATATTCGTAAGACTTATCACGTTTTTTGTGGTTCAGGAGCCGTTCAGACTTCAACTGTCGCGGAAGATGGCGGCGCATGCGCTAATTCGCGCCATTTTACAACCCCATTCAACCCAGCCGATATAAGTTAGCCTATGTCTCTCGCCACACGCTTGAAGACGACCCGCAAAAAACATGGCTTGTCCCAATCCGAGCTCGCCAAGCAGGTCGACGTTTCCCAACCGACGATCGCGAACTGGGAACGGGGCGGACATATTCCCCGGCCCGATGCGCTCGCCCGGATCGCGAGCGCGCTTCGCACCGACCCCGCTTGGTTGGTCTCCGGTGAAATGCCGGCCCAGAGCAATCCTGCGCACCAGCACTTGGCTAAACCCGTGCATCATGTCCCGGTTTATGAATGGCCCGTCGATTCATTAGACCCGACAGCTACGCAACCTGTATCTTATCAAGCCGTCGCGGCGGACTTCTCAGATATGTTTGCATTGCAAGCCCACCCGTCGGCAGGCTTTGAAGATGGCGCGACCCTGATTTTCTCTCAATCCGTCATGACGACACCGGGTCGATTTCTCGTCCGTGAGGGATCAAGCTTCATTTTATCAGATCAGCCGTCACTCAACGATGATGTCTTCGCCCGATTGATCTACTCGGTCGTGCCGCACTAGTGACCAGACATCTGGGACTTCCTTGAGTTCTTCTTCATAGTAAGTCTGAAAACCCGGCATTTTTACTCGGTTCAAGAAACCGGAATAGGCCATATAACTGACTAGGAAGCGCAAATCCTTGACCCATGGCGGCATGAAGCGCGGACTTTGAAGCCGTCCATTTGCCGCCAACTGCGCGAGCGCTGGCACATCCTCAATATCCATCTTGCCGACGAACAGAACTCGGATCAGATCAGCGCGGCCCATCCGAACCACAGTTCGCATGAAATTATGCACGCGCAGAAGACCATTCAAATAGACCATATCTTTGGTGAAAGGCGCGCCGCCCGTAATCACGCCGCCCCGGAACACACGCCGCGCATTCTCATAGGATTGAGATGGGTCGTCATTCCGCTCAACAAAGAAATCGAAGACCTCTTTAAAATCAGCGCCTTCGACGGCCATCTGAATTGCCAGAACGCGCCCTGACAGGCGCTTAAACCGCCTGGGATCCATAGCACCCGTGATAATCTCGGCAAACACGGCCAAGCCCTCTTGTATTTCTGTCGTCCCCGGATGGCCTCGCCCCAGAATCGGAAAGCTTTTCTGTGCCCGCCCATTGAGCGCCGTAGCTGTATGGATCAGCGCCTCATGCTGAAGCAGTTGATCCACGTCACGTGCGGTAAATTCAGCACCCTGTCGGATCCGGATACGTTTGGATGTCGCCGCCGCCTTTGCTGACACGGTCGGACTGATCACGACCTCGGGCGCATCGGTTTCGAAATGACGCGCCAAACGGCTTCGAAGCTCACGCGCAAACTGAATGTCCGTCAGATATTTCTCTGTTCCCTCCACCACTAAACGCTGGAAATCGAGACCATCCAACGCAGCATCCATATGTTTGGCGAGATCCAACACCATTGTCTGACGGTCCAGCATCAGGCGGGTCGGGCGCCCATATAGCGCAGTCGAATGCGAAAAGAATTCTGGCGTTCCGCGTGTTTCAATCAATCCGACCGTGCTGACCATCGTGTCGCAAAGCCGGCCTAGCCATTCTGAAATCACATCGTCGCCGTCAATCAACGCCTTGGCACCCGCAATATGGTCGCGGGCCTTATCCGTTGGAACAGGCTGATAAACGGGATTGGGCAGCTTTCCGCGCTTAAGGAAAGCGGGTTTCATCGCCGGGTTCCATGCGACTGACGATAAAACCCGCATTGAGCGCGCAGCTTTATCAAGATGCGCGCCGGCTTTGACCGCACGTTTGAATTGGGATTCGGTGAGCTTGCTCATGACGTTACGTCGCAAGGCCGACCGGACATGTCAAAGTTTGGCACGCGGCGCTTTACGACCCGCCCATCCCCCGCTACCCGCGCGCCATGTCGAAAGCCCTAGAAACCGAACCGACGAAACGGCGCGTCTTCGCGATCATCTCTCACCCCGACGCGGGTAAGACGACGCTGACCGAAAATATGCTGCTGGCGTCTGGTGCGATCCACCAAGCGGGAAAGGTCGCCGCGCGCGGTGAAGCCCGGCGGACCCAATCCGACTGGATGAAAATCGAACAGGAACGCGGCATCTCCGTCTCGTCATCCGTCATGACCTTTGAACATCAGGGGCTGACTTTCAATTTGCTCGACACGCCGGGACATGAAGACTTCTCGGAAGACACATACCGCACCCTCACCGCAGCTGATTGTGCCGTCATGGTGCTCGACGTGGCCAAGGGGATCGAGCCACAAACCCTGAAACTCTTCGAAGTCTGCCGCCTGCGCGACATTCCAATCATCACCTTCATCAATAAACTCGACCGCGAAGGCGTCGATCCATTTGATCTCATCACCGAGATTGAAGAGAAATTGGCGCTCGATGTTGTTCCGATGCAATGGCCCGCCGCCTCTGGCCGCCGTTTTCGCGGCGTGGTTGACCTGCGCACCAACCAGTTCCTCACTTTCGCCAAGCCAGATTCCGGTGATGAGCACACTTGGACACCGATGGACGGCAATGCGATTGGCGCTGCGTTTGACGACGATGCTCTATGGGAAGAATTTAGCGAAGAAGCCGAGCTGGCGCGCGAATATCCGGACTTTAACGAACAATCATTCCGCGAAGGTCATATGACTCCGGTCTATTTCGGCAGCGCGTTGCGTAAGTTTGGCGTACTCGAACTGATCAACGCCTTGGCCGAATTCGCCCCCATGCCACAATCCGAACGAGCGAAAAAGGCGGGTCAAGACGTCGAAATCGCGCCAACCGACAAAGAAGTCTCCGGATTCGTTTTCAAAGTTCAGGCCAATATGGACTTGAACCATCGCGACCGGATCGCCTTTTACCGGATGGTCTCTGGCGAATTCAAACGCGGCATGAAGTTAAAGACCGCGGACGGCAAAGGTCTGTCCGTGCACAATCCAGTTATGTTCTTCGCGCAAGACCGCGAACTCGCTGAGACCGCTTATGCGGGCGACGTGATCGGCATTCCGAACCACGGTGTATTGCGCGTCGGCGAAAGCCTGTCTGAGTCGGGCAAAATCCGGTTTGCGGGCATTCCTAATTTCGCGCCTGAAATCCTGCGGCGTGCGCGATTGGAAGACCCACTCAAGGCAAAACATCTTCGTAAAGCCTTGGAATCCTTAGCAGAAGAAGGCGTTACCCAATTGTTCAAACCCGCGATGGGCGCGGATATGATTGTCGGGGCTGTCGGGTCCTTGCAGATCGATGTGATGCGGGAACGGATCAAAACGGAATATGGCCTTGGCGTTCAGTTCGAAGTTCCGCCTTATCAAACAGCCCGCTGGCTCGCCTGCGATGACGACGCCACGCTCAAAACCTTTGTCGATAAGAACATGGTCAATATGGCGGAAGATATTGACGGCGATCCCGTCTTTTTGGCGAAATCGAGCTGGGATATCGGTTACGCGCAAGAGAAGAACCCAACCATCCGCTTCCTCACGACCAAGGAACGTCGATAGGGTTTGAGCGCTCAGGGCCGAAAGCTGGCAGGAGATTTGCAACGCTGACTTCGTAACGTTTCGAGGTCTTCTATGTCATTCACGCCACTTCTGCCGTCGCTCATTATGTTGGCGATTACCGTGGTTATCGTGACGTTGTGCTACCTGCCCACACGCCTCAAAACACCGTCCCCCCTTGTCAATTTTTACTGGGTCGGCACTTGGTTCTTTATCGGATTGATCGCCGCCGTGGCAGGCGGTGAGCAAGTTGCAATTCTTGCTGGGTATGAATCGCCCGAGCTTGCCATGCGCCTCAAAACGTCGGCGACACTTTGCTTCGTTATCTTTGTTATGTTTGGCTGGTTTCGCCTGTCAGGGGCTGCCTTAGTGGCAGGAGTCCGACGAATCCTCGCTTAGCGCGGTCTCGCCCCTGCTAGCGGCACTTGCCCTACGGGCATTGTTGGCCGCGCCGTCGCCGTTGGAATAGGCGCATTTGGATCTTGCGGCATCGGCGAATTGGATGCGGGCACGCGAACATCATCATAAAGACTGCCATAGAGATTCTGCTGCGGCTGATTTTGCCAGCTCACAGGATTATTGACAGAAGCACGCGGCATGGGCTGCGCGGAGGGCTGGGTTTGCGGCTGTAGCCCCGGCCGAGTGGCCTGAGTTTGATATTGGGTCTCATATTGAGTCTGAGACTGCACTTGCGATTGAGGCGGTGCGATCGTCTGTCCAATAGGCGGGCGACCCTGAATTTGCGGTCGAGCATATTGCGGCTGATTTATAGAGGGCGCAGCTTGGCGAGGCGCTGCCTGTGGCGCGACGGGGCGCTGAAACCGGGCTTGCGGTGCGTTGCGAGCTGGGCCGCGCGAAAGAACTGGCTGAGTGGTCGGTCGTAGTTGTGCGCGCGACGGCGTATAGCCATCCAGCGCCGGCTGAAATCTAGGTTGGACCTGCCCCCTCTGTGTTTGACTTGGAGTAGGCGCACGCACGACACGACGCCCCGTTTGTGATATAGTCACGGTGGGCGATGTTTGTTGTGGCGGCACTGATGTTCCGACACGCACCGTATTGGTGTTTCCTGCAACGATGCGATTCGACACGTATCCAACAGAGGCATTAACGCCACTGATCGAGATCGCGCTAGAAATCGGCTGGCTAACCTGAGATTGAAATTCACAGACACCCGATGCTTGCGGCGCGGCCTTCACATAATTCCAACCGCGACAGCGCGCATCGCCTGCACATTGGCTTTCACAAACATCTGCCGTCGGCACAATCACCGAGTGATAGGGCGTTCCGGGACGGTAAGTTCCGAGGTCGGCGGCAAAAGCTGGGGCCGCAGCAACGGATGTCAGTAGGGTTAGAAAAGCAATGCGCATGGCAGTCTCACGAGTCGGTTTCGACTGAGACTGCCGCCTTATGGTTAGCGGGTCGTTAACCTTCCAGCTTCGATTACCGCTCGGAGATTGCTGCGTGAGCGATCTTCGAAAAATTCTCCATGTCCAGACTGGCGCCGCCCACGAGCGCGCCGCCGACTTCTGGAGTCCTTAATATCTCCACCGCATTGGCAGGCTTCACGGAGCCGCCATAAAGAATGCGCGGGCCTGATCCGACCGCGTTTCGAATCGCGGCATGCATCTGCGCGATATCCCCCGCTGTGGCGGTACGGCCTGTTCCGATGGCCCAGATCGGCTCATAGGCAATGTCATAATCGCCGCTCGCAGGCAGGCTCGCCTCTAACTGGTTCGTTACGACAGATACTGCCTCCCCGGCTTCGCGCTGCGCGAGGCTTTCTCCGACACAGACAATCGGGCGGAGCCCCTGATTAATCGCGCGCTCTGCCTTGGCCTTAACGCGTGTGTCGGTTTCACCCGCCGCACGGCGTTCCGAATGGCCGACAATCACATACGTTGCGCCGAGCGTGACCAGCAGTGCTGCGTCTGTTTCACCCGTATGCGCGCCGGCCTCATATTCAGAACAATCCTGACCACCGATCTTAATCGGCGTCCCTTCAGCGGTGATCGCAAGACTTCCAACAAGAGGATGCGGCGGGCAGATCAGCAGATCGCAGGACGGGTCCGGTACCAACGCGGCGAGCGCGCTGACCTTATCCGCCCAATCAGGCTGCCCATTCATCTTCCAGTTCGCGGCGATTAGCTGTTTCATAAAGTCGGTTTGACGGCTCTGATGACTGAACGCAACCGCTTGCGAGCCGGGCCGGGTCTGCTACAGCGCAGCGCTATGGCTAGTGACGATATTTATAACCGCCCAAAGGGCTTTGGTTCCAAAATCCGGACAGTGCTTGTCGGCGTGCTCGTTGGCATGCTGGTCTTGGCCTTCGCGGTCTGGGGGATTGAGGACGTGTTCTCGCCCAATAGCACGAATGCTGTGGTCAAAGTCGGGGACGCCGAGATCGGCCAAGTTGAATTTATGGACCGCTTCAATGATGAGATGCGGAGCTTTGCGGAGCAGAATGGTGAAGGCATCACTCCGCAACAAGCCTATGATCGCGGTATTCCGCAACGACTGGTTGGCGAGTTCACGCAACGACTGGCGATTGAAGCCGATGCGGCCAGCCTAGGTATTGGTGTGAATAATCGCGACGTCGCCCGTTATGCCGCCGACATTGACGCTTTCCAGAACGAAATTACGCAAGAATTCGACCGCGTTCAGTTGCAACGCATTCTGGCCGCAAGCCGTATGACTGAGGCTGATTTTGAACAGGACGTCATCAACGCGCTAACCCAGCGCCAGACCCTCCCCGCCATCATGGGCGGTATTAAGGCCCCCAGTGACTTTGCTCAGCGCTATAATACTTTCATCAACGAGTCCCGACTGGCTCGCCTGATTCAATTTAACGCAAGCGCCTTGGACCCAATCCCTGAGCCGACGGATGCAGAACTGACCGCCTTCATCACGGCCAATCAAGCGCGCTTCACGGCGCCCGAATATCGTCGTTTTTTGATGGTCCGGATTGAACCCTTCGATTTCAACCAAGATATTGAAGTGACCGAAGAGCAACTACAGGAGCGCTTTGACACGCTGCTGGGCGTCGGTGAAATCGGGGCTGTGGAGACACGCGATATCAGTGTGATTGCTGTGCCGACGCAAGAGCAAGCCAATCTCGTTGCGGCCCGGATCAGTGCGGGCGACCCCGCAGCAGCCGTCGCGGCTGAGCTCGGTCTTCAGACACCCGACCTATTCGACAATATGAAAGAAGATGGCTTGATCAATGCGGCTAGCTCGGTCGCGGCTTTTGAAGCGGAAGAAGGCCAAGCCCGCGTTGCACCGACCGAATTTGGCAACTTTGAGGTCGTCGTGGTTCGCAAGATCAACGCGGCTGAAGTCCCTGACTTTGACTCCATGCGACAAGAACTGCGTGAGGCCGTCATCGAAGGCGAAGCCCTGCGGTCGATCAATGACTATGAACGGGTGATCGATGACCGCCTGCTTGAAGGTGCGACCTTGGAAGAAATTGCAGAAACACTCGAAGTTCCGCTCTCCTCCTATCCCTATATTGACCGCCGCGGCATGACCCAAGACGGAGTCGAAATGACTGGGTTTTCAGTTATCCCCGGGATTGCAGCCGATGATCGATTACTTCAAGCCGTGTTCACGGGCGATATCGGCTTTGAATCCGACATCGTGCCCTCTAGCAATAACGGGCTGGCCGTGTTCCGCGTGACGGACATTATCGACAGCACACCCAAACCGATTGATGAAATTCGCGACGATGCTGTCGCGCTATGGAAATCCCAGAAGCGTTCTGAAGCGCTGACACAAAAAGGCGTCGCACTCGATAAACGTTTGCGCGACGGTGAAACACTCGAAGCGATCGCAGAAGAACTAGACGTCAATGTCCGCGAGTTGGCCCTGCGCCGTTCCTCACCGCCCAATGATGTGTCACGCGGGGTTATCGTCGGCATGCTCGACGGAGAGCCGGGTGATGTGGGTCGCGGTCCTGGCGTCGTTCCAGGGACTTATGAAGTCGCTGTTCTCGATACGATCTCCAACCGCAATGAGCGTGTGAGTGGTCAGATTCTGAACATCATCCGCGAACAAGTCTCCGAGCAGCTCTCAGTAGATATTAGCCAAGCCTATCAAGAAGCCATCATCGCGGATAATCCGCAAATGGTGTTTGACGATCAGCTACGTGCAGCGCTGAACTTGGAAGATGCCGGGTAGATCACCCGCCGCCGATCTTTTCCCATGACACCGACCCTCACCCCGTCGCGCGAGGCGTTTCAGCCGTCTGATAAGCCCCAGCTCGTCTACGCGCGGGTCATCAATGATATCGATACGCCCGTTTCTGCCTTCATCAAGGCGGCGTTGGGCAGGCCTTACGCCTTTCTGTTCGAATCTGTTCAGGGTGGTGAGCAACGCGGACGCTTCTCTTTCTTCGGCTTTGATCCAGACCTGATCTGGCGCAGCTATGGCGATATGGCGGCCTTATCACGCGACGGAAACGCCTATTCCGCTATGTCCGGCAAACCGCTCGACGCACTGCGCCGTTTGATCGCGGAATGCGCCTTTGATTTGCCAGACGGGCTCCCTCCGATGACGGCGGGTCTGTTCGGCTATCTCGGCTATGACATGATCCGCCACGTCGAAGTGCTCGCCACACCGAACCCGGACCCAATTGGCACCCCGGACGCGATCATGGTCCGACCCCGCACAGTCTGCATCTTTGACCAAGTCTTGCAAGAAATCATCGTTGCCGCGCTGGTGCCGCCCGGAGGCGGTTACGACGCAGCTGTGGCCCGCATTGAAGCGACCATCACTGATCTAGAAGGCCCGACACCGGCAGCCCCCAGCTCGACCGCTCAAATCCCTGACATTGACGCCCAGCTCGGCACCGACCTACCAATATTTGCCAAGCGCGTAAAAGCGGCGCGGGACTATATTCTGGCGGGAGACGTGTTTCAGGTCGTGATCGGCCAGCGTCTATCTGCCCCAATGGTCGCGAGCCCGTTCGCGCTATACCGCGCCTTGCGCCGGATGAACCCATCGCCCTTCCTCTACTTTCTCGACTTTGATGACCATCAGATCGTCGGTAGTAGTCCGGAAATCCTTGTGCGTCTGCGCGACGGTATCGTCACGGTCCGGCCCATCGCCGGAACCCGCCCGCGGGGTAAGACGATTGCAGAAGACATTGAAAACGAACGCAGTTTACTCGCTGATCCGAAAGAGTGTGCGGAGCATTTGATGCTCCTCGACCTCGGTCGCAACGATGTTGGCCGTGTTGCCAAAGCGGGCACGGTCCGCGTTACGGAACGCTCCATCGTCGAGCGCTACAGCCACGTCATGCATATCGTCTCTAATGTTGAAGGTGAGATCCGCGACGATCTAGATTGTATCGACGCGCTGATGGCCGGGTTCCCGGCGGGTACCGTCTCCGGTGCGCCAAAAGTCCGGGCGATGGAAATCATTGATGAATTGGAAGACGAAAAGCGTGGCATCTATGCGGGCGCTGTCGGCTATATCAGCGCCAATGGCGATATGGACACAGCCATCGCACTGCGCACCGGGATTGTGAAAGACAACACGCTACACGTCCGCGCAGGCGCCGGGATCGTGCTCGATTCAACACCGGAATATGAATGGGCTGAGACAAGGCAAAAAGCGACCGCTCTCTTCCGAGCGGCGGAGCAAAGCGTTCGGTTCGATCGTAACTAGCCCGTCTTAAGACGGTCGCTGATAGAAGCCATCACGCGGCGCATCTTTAACCGTCGCACGCAGCAATGCAGGGCCACTGGCCCTCAAAGCCAGACGCATTTTACGCGCCGAACTGGCGCCGACCCGGCCCTGCCAAGCATCAGGCCCGCCGCGACGCAGCACTTGCCCGATTTCGCGGTAGACTTTGAGCGCGGCACTTATCGCCCACGCACAGCGGAACGGGAGTTCGCGAATGCCGGTCCGCGCCGACGCGTAATAGGCTTCTGCCACATCAAGCAGATCAACGGTTGCAAGGTGCGCGGCCGGCCAGTTTTGCGGCTGCATCAACAGATCCGGTGCGATCGGGGCGCCGTGAGCCAAGAGCAAGTCTTGCGGCACGAACACCCGTCCGGCCTTGGCATCGTCAATCACGTCTCGCGAGATATTGGTTAGTTGAAAGGCGAGGCCCAAATCGCTGGCCCGATCTAGGGTCGCCTCGTCCCGCACACCCATAATCATCGCCATCATCACGCCAACAACGCCCGCGACGTGGTAGGAATAGTCGAGAATATCATCGACCGAACGATAGACGCGCTCCGCCGCATCCATCTCAAACCCTTTGAGCAGCTCATAGGCATGGCGATGCGGAATGGCGTTGCGCTCCATGACTTTGGCTAGGCCTTGAAAGATGGGGTCTGTAGCCTGCCCGGCGAGTGCAGCTGTCGTCTTCTTGCGCAGCTCTTCAAGCCGTTCGCCCTGCCCGTCCCGGTAATCCTCAACCTGGCCGTGGCCCATTTCCTGACCGTCGATCACATCATCGCAATAGCGGCACCATGCATAGAGCATAGACGCATCATCGCGAATGCGCGGCGGTAGAACTTTAGAGGCGAGCGCGAAGCTCTTACTGCCCGCCTTGATCGAAGCGCGCCCTTGCTGCGCCAGAGTGTCAGTCACTTAGGCGGTCTCACCACGCAGTCTGGCTCGCGCTCGATCTGCGCCCATCAAGGCTAGGATCGGTCCCATTTCAGGTCCGTGGTTTCGGCCTGTCAGCGCTTTACGCAAAGGCATGAACAATCCCTTGCCCTTGCGGTCCGTATTGTCCTTGAGCTTGCGAATTAAGTCTGACCAATCCGTGTCATCGCCCAGCAGTTCCGCCGCCGTATCGCAGAAAGCTTTGTCGTCAGCCTCAATGATGCCTGCCATCGGTGCATAGAGCGTCGCATTCCAACCAGCTGCGTCATCGACGACTTCGACATTGTCGCGAATCGACAGCCAGAATTGTTCGCCGCCTTCGACACCCAGCGCATCCAGCCGTTCTTTGACCTGATCATAGGTCATTTCGTGCAGGATTTTGGCGTTTAGACCGCGCAATTCGGCATCATCAAACCGAGCCGGAGCGCGGCCGATTTTGCTGAAAGAGAATTCTTCCGCCAACTGTTTAATCGTGAACCGCTCCTCGACCGGATCGGACGTGCCGATCTTAGCAAGCAGGCTGAGGATCGCCATCGGCTCATAGCCCTCGTCACGCAGCTGACGCATGGAGAGGCTATCAAGGCGTTTGGAGAGCTTCCCGCCGTCTTTGTCGACCAGCAGCGGTGTGTGGGCGAAAATCGGCTCCTTACCGCCAAGAGCGCGGAAAATTTCAATCTGAGCACCAGAATTGGTCACATGATCTTCGCCGCGAATGACATGGGTAATACCGGATTCGATATCATCAAACACGCTCGGCAAGGTGTAGAGATAGGTGCCATCACCGCGGATCAGGACTGGATCAGACAGGCTGCTGGTTTCAACCGTCTGCTCACCTCGAACCAAATCGGTCCACGTCACTGGATTACCCGACAATTTGAACCGCCAATGCGGCTGCCGTCCTTCGGCCTCATAGGCGGCTTTTTGCTCGTCCGTCAGGTCCAACGCCCGTCGGTCATAAATCGGTGGCTTACCTTGAACGCCTTGCAGCTTGCGTTGGCGATCCAGCTCTTCCGCCGTGTCATAGGCCGGATAGAGCAAGCCTATTTCTTTCAGCTTTTCAGCGGCTTCGTCATAGAGGCTAAAGCGCTTGGACTGGCTGAACGTCTCCTGCCAATGCATGCCGAGCCAGGTCAAATCATCACGGATCGCATCTTCATTTTCCTGCGTGCCGCGCGCCACATCCGTGTCGTCGATGCGCAGAATGAAAATGCCGCCCGTGCTACGCGCGTGCAGCACATTCATCAGTGCCGTGCGGACATTGCCGACATGGAGTTTGCCTGTTGGGCTGGGGGCGAAGCGAACACGGGTTTGGGATGCAGATGTGGACATGGCGCGGGCTTTAGGAGGGTGGTTCGTGGATGGCAACCGGAAGGGGCGGCTAGTCCCCGAACCGATCGCGGTAGCGATTGGTGATCGGATAGCGGCGGTCGCGGCCAAAATTCTTTGACCCAATTTTGACACCGGGCGGCGCCTGCCGGCGTTTATATTCCGCGATATAGAGTAAGCGTTGAATCCGCATGACATCTTCTTGCGCATGACCGCGCGCGACAATGGCTTCGACGGGGAGTTCCTGCTCGATCAACCCCATAAGGATATCGTCCAAGACCGGATAGTCGGGCAGCGAGTCGCTATCTTTCTGATCTTCGCGTAATTCCGCTGAGGGCGGTTTCGTGATGATCCGCTCTGGGATCGGCTGCTCGCCGCCTAACATGTCGTCCGGATTATGCTCATTGCGCCAGTTACAAAGCGCGAAGACCTCAGTCTTGTAGATGTCCTTGATCGGATTATAACCGCCCGACATGTCGCCATAGATGGTGGCGTAACCCACCGCCATTTCGCTCTTATTCCCAGTCGTGACCAACATCGGGCCAAATTTATTGGACAGCGCCATCAGAGTCAGGCCGCGAATGCGGGACTGGATATTCTCTTCGGTCGTATCGGGCTCCAACCCATCGAACAAAGGCTCCAGCATATCTGCAAACGCGTCGCGAGCCGGACGAATGGCGATGACGTCATAACGGACGCCGAGCTGTTCCGCGCAGAGCTTCGCATCTTCCAGACTATCCGAGGAGGTATATTCACTCGGCATCATCACACACCAAACCCGGTCCGGGCCGAGCGCGTCTGCCGCAATCGCCGCGCAAATAGCGCTATCCACGCCGCCCGATAGGCCGAGTACGATCTGCTTGAACCCGTTTTTATTGACATAATCGCCCAGTCCGAGACAGCAGGCGCGCCAGTCGGCCTCTAGTCCTGACAGGTGATCCTCGCGCTTTGCCGAAACGCAGGCCCAACGACCCTTGCGCTTTTCCCAATCGGCAACGTCATAATCCTCAACGAAGCTTTTGAGCGATTGCACGATGGTGCCATCCGCTGCCATCGACCAGCTTGACCCGTCAAAGACGAGCTCATCCTGCCCTCCAATCTGATTGACATAGACAAGCGGCAAACCCTCATTGAACACCTTCTCGCCCAGCGCCGCGGTCCGTTCCACATGTGCCGTGCGACGCCATGGCGACCCATTGGGCGATAGCATGATCTCCGCACCCTGCTCCGCGAGATGATCCGCGACCCCCGGCTGCCAGAGGTCTTCGCAGATCGGCAGACCGATTTTGTAGCCCCGAAATTCGATGGGCGCTGGTAGCGGCCCGCGCGAAAATACCCTCGCTTCATCGAATACCCCATAATTCGGCAAGTGATGTTTCAACCGAACATGTTGGATTGCGCCCGCTTCCATCCACAGCGCCGCATTGTAGAGATTACCATGTTCCTGCCACGGTGATGTGGTGAGGAGCGCCGGGCCATCCAGCGTTGCGGCGGCCAGTCGCTCGCAAGCCTTGCGACAATCCTCAATCACAGTCGGACGAAGAACCAGGTCTTCAGGCGGATAGCCAAGGATCATCAACTCCGGGAAAATCACGATATCCGCGCCGTCCGCTTTGGCGCGTGCATAGCCTTCAGCAATCTTCGCCTCATTCCCCCAAATGTCTCCAACAGTAGGGTTGAGTTGGCAGGATGCGATGCGAAGCGATTGAACCATACGCGCCGTTTAAGCGGTCCTATCGGATAGGTCCATCTCCGTCACAGGCCATTTGGATTCTCGAAAATGTAACATTGGATTCGCCGGAAAATGGTGATTCTTATATTTTGTTCACCCTACCGTATTATTGCCGACTGGACATGTTTTGGAAACATTAGCCGCAAAATCCGGTTGGTAGCGATAGGGGGCTAATGAAGGGACAGCATCATGAACAGACATCTTTCCACCTCCGCTATCTGTGTCATTACCGCATCACTTACTGCATGCGGCGGTGACGATTCACCCTCAACCACAACGGCAAAGCAGGCTTTGTTCGTCAACGCCGGGGCTGACATAAGCGCAAACGAGCGACAGCCTGTCTCCGTCACCGCGCAATCGTCAGGCGGCGGTACAGGTGCAACGATTGAATGGTCTCAACTCTCAGGTCCGATGGTCGATCTTAGGAATAGCAATTCCCTAAACCTCAATTTTGCAGCTCCCAGCGTGCGCCGCGATGAAACCGTCGCGTTGCAAGTTGAGGTACGCACCAGCGACAATCGAACGGCAACGGATCAGATCAATATCGTCATCAATAATGTCGGTGACGGTCCCGTAGGCCCCTCCCCACAAGGCATTCCGGACAATGGTCGCAATCGCCGCGGAAATGCACGCGGAAACCGGGAAGGCCGTCGGATGTTCGATAGCCGCGAGGTACGGACCTATGATGGCAGCAACAATAATGTCGCCAATACCGAATGGGGCGCGAGCTTTATTCACCTGCAACGTCTAGCCAACAGCGCTTATGGAGACGGCGTCAGCTCGCTCGCTGGTGCCGCACGAATCAACGCCCGCGACGTGTCCAATCAGGTGATTAATCAGAATGATGGTGTCTCGATTCCCAACACTTTCGACGGGACCGATTTCGTCTGGCAGTGGGGCCAGTTCCTCGACCACGATATCGACCTGACCGATGGCGCAGAAGAATCTGCGGATATCATCGTATCGGCAGGGGATGTTCACTTTGACCCCGACAGCACCGGCACAGCCGTCATCAGTTTCAACCGGGCACTTTTCGACCCAAATACAGGTTTACGGCCGCCAATCCCAGAGAACAGGAGAACGAAATCACCTCATGGATCGATGGTTCAATGATCTATGGGTCGAGCGATGAGCGCATTACTGCGCTCCGTGTGGGGAGTGAGAGTCCCCTACTCAAGACCAGCGAAGGCAATCTGCTTCCGTTCAATGAGACATCGCTGACCAATGCGAACGGCTTTATTACCGATCCTACGCGATTATTCTTGGCTGGCGATATTCGCTCAAATGAACAGCTTGCTCTCGCGACAATGCACACACTCTGGGTGCGCGAACACAACCGCATCGCCGAGGCTTTGGCTGATGATTTCCCCAACAATACAGCGGATGAAATCTTCGAGCTAACCCGGCGTCTGGTTGTCGCGAAAATTCAGATGATCACCTATAATGAATGGCTACCGGTCCTGATCGGGTCCGGGGCGATCCCGGCCTATGCAGGCTATGATGCAGCGATCAATCCAAGCATCTACAATGAGTTCAGTGGCGCGTCCTTCCGGCTGGGCCATTCCATGCTCAATGAACGGTTGTTGCGTCTTGATGCGTCTGGAAATGAGATCGCAGACGGGCATATTGATCTGTCCGCAGCCTTCTTCACCGCCCCGATGATTTTGACGAGCGAAAGCTCGATCGATCCGATCCTGCGCGGTCTCGCCACGCAGAGACATCAGGCACTCGACGAAATGATCGTGGATGATCTACGCAACTTCCTGTTTGGCGCCCCCGGTGACGGCGGGCTCGATCTGGCATCGCTGAATATTCAGCGCGGGCGCGATCACGGCCTGCCCGATTATAATAGTATGCGCGTTGCGATGGGCCTGCCCGCCGTATTGAGTTTTGGCGACATATCGTCAACTGCCGATACAATCGCGTCACTGTCCGCAACCTATAGCTCTGTCGATGATATTGATCTTTGGGTGGGCGGACTGTCTGAAGACGCTGTCGGGGCGTCTCAACTCGGCCCACTCTTCCAAGCCATTATCGCTCGTCAGTTCACTGAATTGAGAGATGGTGACCGTTTCTGGTACGAGAATGACCTCACTCCAGCCGAAATGGACCGTGTTCGTGGCACAACACTCGCGCGCGTCATCCGTGCCAATACGGATGTCGGGAACGAGTTACAGGACAATGTCTTCATCGCCCCATAGCAGTGAAACAAACGGTCTCTCCTGACCAGTCCGCACAATATTGTGCGGGCTGGTTTTTTACTCACCCAGCTGAGCCGCGAGGCTCCGCATCAGTTCGATATTTTTGTTCATCGAATGGGTCCCGACCTCATCGGGAAACATGAATTCGCGGTCCGCGGCATTCTTGGCGATGACGATATTCGTCTTCGGATCGATGTAGATATATTGGCCGTAAACCCCAACCGCAAAATAGTCCTGATCCGCCGGCATGGGCACCCACCATTGATAGCCATAGCCCACGCCTCGGTCTGAGAGAGCGGGTGCGCTGTGTGCGGTGGAGGCCTCGACCCACTCACGCGAGATGAGCTGCTGTCCGTTCCACTCACCACCTTGCAGGAACAGCTGTCCGAACTTGGCATAGTCGCGTGTGGTCAGGTTCAATCCGCCAAGCGCGAAGGCTGTATCTTTACCGTCGACCAGATAGAAAGGCTGCTGACGGAAACCGAGCGGCGCGTAGGTCTCCTCCCAGAGATCATGAAGGCTGCGCCCCGTCGCGTTGCGCAGCGCCCAGGCCGCGACATGCGTATCCATTGACACATATTGCCAGTCAGAGCCGGGCTCGAACTGACGCTCTTTCAGCGTTGTGGTATAATCATCCAGCGACCCGCCAAGCGCGACAGTGCGGCCCATTTTGTTGATATCGGAGGATTGATCGAGATAATCTTCATCATAACGGATGCCGGAACTCATATTCAGAATATTGCGCAGGCTCGCCCCTTCATAGGCGGTGCCTTTAAGCGCTGGCACATAGGTCGTAACTTCATCATCAAGGCTGCCAATCGCACCGTCCGCGAGCGCTTTTCCATAAAGGCCCGACATGTAAGACTTCGCGACGGACCAGCTGATCCGGCGGTCATCAGGACCCGTATCGCGGTAATAGCTTTCGTGAATGATCTTGCCATTCCGGACGATCACCAATGCGGTCGTATCGAGTTCGTCCAGCACCTCCGCTAAAACTCGCTCAGTCCCCGCGATATTGACAGTCGTCGGAAGCGCGGCCTCCTCCTCTGTCCAGTCATCTCGGATCGGCACAGTCAGATCATGGGTCAAAAAGGCCCGATCCATATTGGAGAAATTGTCGACAATCTTATCGGCGTCGAACAGCGTGTTCACAGTCGCCAGACGCTTTATATCGTCTCCTTTGGCGAAAAACAGCGCCGCGCCGATAGCGATCAATGCCGCTGCAAGGATGAGAATAATTCGGACTATTCGGCTCATGATGATCCCTCAATTTGGGCGGCCGCTTTAACGGCTGCGATCCCGTCTTCACCTGATGCTAGGGGGGCTGCACCGTCAAGGCAGGCGCGGACAAAATAGTCAAAGGCCGCGCCGAGATTATCCTGCACCTCCGGCAAGCTGCCGAAATTTTCATTGAGAGAAAAGCCCGTGTCATGGCGCACCGTTTTCAGTCCGAAGTCGATCTCGACTGTGCCGCTTGGATAACGCAGCACCCAACGCCGCTCGCCGTCACTATCGCGCGAAGCGGACAGATAGACCGTCATATCAGCATAGCCGAGTTCCGCTCTGACCACGTCCAACTCATCTGAGTAAACACGCCGGGCCGCTTCTGTACTGATCCAGTCCGGCGTGCCGTAGAGTGATTGCAGTAAGTCGAGATCATGGACCATCAGATCCATGACAACGCTTGTGTCCAGGTTGCGCGTGGCGCGCGGCGTGTGGCGGATAATGTCGATCTGCGTCGGTCGCTCTGTCACGGACCCCAACCCAATCGCCTTCATCACGATCCGTTCTTGATGACCCACTTGCAGCACGCGCCCTTGTTGCTGGGCACGGTCTCTGATGGATGTCGCGTCCTCAACGGAACAGGCCAACGGCTTTTCGACCAATAGATGACAATCGCCTTCAAGCCCTTCCAAAGCCGCCCCCGTATGATGGCTGGCCGGGACGGCAATGATGAGGGCATCAGACAGCTCTGCGAGAGCTTTAACGCTCGCGACAGAGGCGACATTATGTGTCTCCGCTAGCGCCTCTGCATTGGCGGCCGTGCGATCGAAAATACCAGTCAACACCGCCCGTGGATGGTCCGCGACCTTGTTGGCGTGATAGCCCGCAAAGACCCCGGCCCCGACGACTCCGACATTTAAAACAGTGCTCATTCGGCTGTCTTAAGGGTGAGAATCGGGAGGACAAGCCACGTTTTTAATCGGCTGATGATTCGGTTTTTGAGCCGGATTCGCGGCCCATCGACCCATTTTCATCGCCTCCGAATGACAAAAAAGCGCTTATACAGCCAAAAAACCCCGGTTTTGCTGGGTTTTTGGTGACAGCTTCCTAGAATTGCTTACGGTTTTGCCAATCGCCTCCGGCACGTCGCCGCTAGGCCCACATCGAAGGAGTACCCCCGATGAATAAGAAAGAACTCGTCGCTAAAGTGGCTGACCATTGCGACACAACACAAGCCGCAGCTGGTGACATGGTCAACGGTATGCTCGACATTATCACAGGCGAACTTAAGTCTGGCAATGAAGTGAACCTACCTGGCTTTGGCAAATTTATCGCCAAGCACCGCCCGTCGCGCGAAATGCGCAACCCACAGACAGGCCAAAAAATGATGAGCAAGGCGAAGACCTCCGCTCAGTTTAAGCCAAGCGTGGGTCTGAAAGACCTCTAAGCTGCAACCAGCTTCAACACGTTCAGCCGCTCCGGACTTCGGGGCGGCTTTTTTGATTGTGAGAGACCGATGACCAACAAAGATGATATTATCGAACAGCCAGACGTCAAAACCGGTTTTGACGACCTGTTGGAAGATCTCTTTGGGTTGAACATTCGCAGTGTTCGTTCACTCAAGGCTCTCTTCGTCAAACCTTCAGAGTATTTCAAAGCTGCTAAGACTAAGGATTGGGGTGGACAGCAGTTCACACCGTCCCCTCGCCTCTGGATTGGCCTGATTGCCATCACAGTCGCCACCCGCTTCCTATGGGGTGATACGGACGGTGCGTTCATGCAGGTTATGAGTGAGCAGGCTCAGGCTGGCTTCGAGATCGGATTACGGGACAATCCTGATGTAGACGCATCAAACATTGATTGGACGGAGTCCATTCAAAAAATGTTCGACATTTCCATGCTCATACAACCCTTCATGATGGTTGCCGTCATGATGCTTTTGGCGACGATGGTTCGTTTCTGGGGCGAACCGCTAACCTATGTCGTTCGTTTACGGTATTTGTTCGCCATCATCATCCCCGCTTCAGTCGTAAACCTCATTGCAACGATAATGATTTTCATGGTCCCCACCCGCTTCATGACGGCTGTTTCAATCTCGCAACTCGTCATCATGATCGTTCTATATACACTGACATCGTTATTGGGGCCGTTCAAAGGACAGGCCCGCGATAGCGCTATCCCAAAGGCCGTAGTGCTGACGATCATTTTGTTCGTGGCAGTTATGATTGCGAATATGATCGCTCAAACTATCGCAATGGGCATTGTCTTGATACCAGACATTGCCAAAGCCACGATTGAGGCCAAAGCCGCCGGATGATTAACCCGCCAGTCGCGCGCCCTCACCTTTGCGGTAGCCACGTAGTTCTTCCGCAATCAAGAACGCGAGTTCTAGCGCTTGATCGGCGTTGAGGCGCGGGTCGCAATGGGTGTGATAACGAGACGACAGATCTTCTTCGCGTACAACGCGGGCCGAACCACCGATACATTCCGTGACGTTTTGGCCCGTCATTTCAAAATGCACACCGCCAGGCCAGCAGCCTTCGCTATGCAAAACCTGCATGAAGGTACGAACTTCGCTCATGATATGGTCGACCGGACGCGTCTTATACCCGCTCTCTGTTTTAATCGTATTGCCGTGCATAGGATCGCAGGACCAAACGACATGTTTGCCAGCAGCTTTGATCGCGCGGGCCAAAGTCGGTAGCCCTTGCGCAACCTTGTCATGGCCGTAGCGCGCAATCAGAGTCAGCCGTCCGGGATCATTATCCGGGTTCAGCACGTCCGTCAGGCGTAGCAACTCATCCGGCTCTAACCCGTCGCCAATTTTCATCGCAATTGGGTTCTCAATGCCTCGGAAGAATTCGACATGGGCGTGGTCAAGCTGACGCGTCCGATTACCAATCCAGAGCATATGTGCCGACGTGTCATACCAACGACCGGTCGTACTATCGATCCGGGTCATCGCTTCTTCGTAACCGAGCAGCAGCCCCTCATGCGACGTGTAATAATCTGTCGCGGCCATTTGCGGGGTCGATTGCGGGGTCACGCCACAAGCTTCCATGAAGTCGAGCGCGTCGCTGATAGTATTGCAGAGGTCTTCATAACGCTGACTGACCGCCGTGTCTGACACGAAACCGAGCGTCCATTTATGGATGTTGCGCAAGTCCGCATAACCCCCGGTCGAGAACGCGCGCAGCAGGTTGAGCGTCGCAGCCGACTGGCCATAAGCCTTAAGCAAACGTTCCGGATCCGGTGCCCGCGTTACCGGGTCAAATTCCATCCCATTGATATTATCACCGCGATAGCTCGGCAGGGTGATGCCGTCGCGCACTTCAACGGGGGAGCTTCGTGGCTTGCCGAACTGTCCGGCAATGCGTCCAACCTTCACGACTGGCTGCCCGCCGCCATAGGTCAGAACGACCGCCATTTGCATCATCACGCGGAACATATCGCGCAGATTGTCTGGGTGGAATTCTTTGAAACTCTCGGCGCAATCGCCGCCTTGAAGTAGGAAGGCCTTGCCTAAGGCCACATCCGCCAAACGCGACTTCAAACGGCGCGCTTCACCAGCAAAAACCAGCGGAGGATAGCCTCGCAGCGTTGTTTCGACCGCGTCGAGCGCATCGACATCGGGATAGTCTGCCGGAATGTGCCGAGCGGGTTTCGTGCGCCAGCTGGACGGGGTCCATTTTTGCATGATGCGGTGTCCTGTCTACTTCCAACGCACCCATTTGCCGCGCTGGAGCGGGTCTCTAGCAAGATTTTGCGCGGATCGGAACCCACCTCGCGCGTGGAACGCAGATGGGTCGCAATGAGCTCTACTCGGGGTTCAACGGCAAAAATGGCCGAGCCTTACGCGCGGCCTGTCGTTCGGCTGTCGCGAATAAAACGGCATCGGGTTCGTAGGACAACACCTCATCCAGACCGATGTCAAAAAAGTGCGCGCCGTGGTGGATACGCACGATTTCGGAATAGCTGCGGCGCAAATGCCCCAGCATGGAGTCACCAAAACTATCACCGACGATCACTAATCGCCCTTTGGTCGCATCTTCAGTGCCAAGGATCATCAAGGTCGACATGCGCCCGCGAACGGCCGTGCCATCCTCGTTAAAATGCATCACCGTGCGGACGTTGGGTCGCGACGGCGGATATTTAATCATGGTGTAGGGCGGTTCTTGGGTCGTCTCAAACCCTGCCATCGCATCAAGATCATAGACCCGACCGGCGCGCTGCTCCACGGCGGGCTCTGGAATATAGATCAAACGCCTTTGGTTCGGGTCTAACTTTTCCAGAATTTCCAACGCCAATTCATAAGTTCCGGCCGCCGTCCAATGGGTATCGCGAAGGAAAAAGACGAGATGCCCGCGCTCTTTGGCGGACATGACCAACGGCTCTGCATCGATCAGCCCGGTCTGATCGACATCCGGATGCGAATATACCGCCGAGCGGAAGCGCCGTGGAGCTTCCGTCCAATCATCCGGCAATTTCTCTGGATAGGCGCGCGCTTTATCGACAGCGATAAACGCTGCGAACGGAATGTTCCGATCCGCCAACGCAGCATTCACCTCTGTGAGAGACGAGACCCAGTTTTCGACTTGTCTTTGGTCCCAGAGACCATTGCCTTCAAACTCATCGCGATATTCGATCTGGCCGAGGAAGAGCCAGCCATCCTTGCCGTAAACAACATTCTTTGGATTCTCGCCGAGATTATCGCGGATCTTCCGCGCGACCCGGATCATGGTCATCCGAAACGCAAAATGATCTTCCAGATAATCATCGAGGGCCGTCGTATAGGCCCGCGCATCGCCTTCATAAGCTGGCAGCGAGGCCAACCTGCGCTTTTCGGTCACGCTAGTGTCGTCCAAACCGCGCACAAAATTGACGGCAAACCCGACCGAGGGGACGAGAAAGGCGACCAGCAGACAAGCGACGGCGATATTTCGGATCAGACGGGACATGTCAGAACCGAAAGTAAAGGAAAGGCTGGTGCGTCGTCGAGGCCACAGCTGCGAAACACACGATCGTAAGCAGCCCGATCATGGCCCAGCTCGTCGCCGTGCCAACGGCTGCGGGCGTTGGAAGACGCTCACCAACACGTTTCCAGCCGTCCCATGCAAGTAGCGCCCCAACGATCATCGCATAAGCCGCGGTTGGGGGCACTTCGATAGTCGTTCCGGCCTCGCCCCCGGGGATCAGCGCGCCCCAATAAGCAAGCGCATGGCCAAGACTGTCAGCGCGGAACAGGACCCAGCCAAGCGCGACGAACAGCACTGTGTAAGCAACACCAACAATGCGGGGCAATTTAGGGAAACCGCGTTGTGCGCCGACACGCTCCGCGATCAAGAACGCGCCGTGCCACAGGCCCCAGAATAGGAAGGTCCAAGCCGCACCATGCCACAGACCGCAGAGCACAAACACGATCAGCAAATTTCGATAGGTGGCTGTCGCGCCGTCTCTAGATCCGCCGAGCGGGATATAAAGATAGTCCCGGAACCAACGCGACAAAGTCATATGCCAACGCCGCCAGAACTCGCGGAAACTGGCCGCACTATAAGGATGTTCAAAGTTTCGTGGCAGTTCGAAACCGAATATCCGCCCCAAGCCAATCGCCATGTTGGAATAGCCCGCAAAATCGTAATAGATTTGCAGCGTGAATGCGGCCAGCCCAAGCCATGCGCCCGCTGGCCCCAGCGTCGCCGCATCCGCACCAAAAGCGGCGTCTGCGACTTTCGCGACTGTATCTGCAATCAAGACCTTCTGAGCGAGCCCCAGCATAAACAGCCGCGTTCCGTCGCAGAACCGGTCCCACGTTTCTTGGCGGGCGATGATCTGCTCTCTGATCTCGTCCCAGCGCACAATCGGGCCCGCAATCAGCTGCGGGAACATGCTGATATAGAGGCCCGTGCGAAGCGGGCTGGTGGCAGGTTTTGATCCCCGCGACACATCAATCAGCAAGCTCATTGCTTGGAAGGTGAAGAAAGAAATCCCGAGAGGCAGTCGCGCGGTTTCGATGCGCGGCAAACCGAGGGTCTCTGTGATAAGTCCCAGATATTTGAAAATGATCAGTAGTGCGAGATTGGCTGTCAGTCCGATGATCAACCAGCGCCGACGCTTCGGCTGTTCATACATATTGCGAGCGATCTGATGCGAGAACTCGTGGTTCATCATGATCGAGATCAGCAGCAGCGCTAGCCCAGCCCCCTCGCCCCACGCATAAAAGAACAAGCTCGCTACCAACAGCAACACGTTACGGGACTGACGGCCGCGCAGGATAAAGTAGAGCGCCACGACCGCAGGCAAATAGAAGAACAGAAATGTGACGGACGCGAAGTTCATGGGATTGATCGCGCCTTAGCAGGCGCGGCGCGGCGGGCAAGTGTTCGCAGTGTTGATATGATAAAGTTCTCTATCAAGATCACATCAAGATTGTTTCCATAAAGCCCAGCCATACGTCACACCTGAACACCCTCATCATTGTATCAATCTATCGATATCTGAGCGGTTGGACATCGAACATGTCAACGCAAAGAGCTGAGACCCGCAATATTCCTCAATATTCCTCAATATTCAGATTGAATTCTTACCGTTCGAACTGACAGTTGAAGCCAATGTACGGAGCAGTGCGATGAAGTTCGGTGAGTATCTAAGAGAGCGAAGACGAACCCTCGGCTGGACCCAGCCGGAGGCCGCATCAAAAGTCAGCATTGAACAGTCTTATCTGTCAAAACTCGAAACGGGCAAAGCTTATCCATCTGATGACATGTTCCAGCGCCTCATCGCGGCCTATGATCTTCAGACGTCAGACGTGCTTCAAGCTTTATCGCCCGCAGAGGCGGATCGTTTAGACGGAATTGATACTGTGCGGCAGGCGCGCCTCACTCAAAATGGCAAGACCATGACCGCCTCACGCCAATGGCTGCTAAGTGGGGTCAGCGCTCTTTTCGTTGGGGGTGCGCTCCTCGGCCTAACGCGGTTGGGGCCCGCTCAATCGGATGTTCAGTTTACCTATCAGTCAACGGGCATCATCTTACCCGGCGAGAGTATGGATGTTTTCGGAGACTTGGACGCCAAGCTGGACCTCGACGCGGTTGAGACCGCCAAGCGAGACGCACTCATCGCGCGGGTCGATGACCAGACACAATTGATCAAGACATTCAAAGGCCCGTCCTTCGTCGAAAACCTGGATGATGGGAAACGGGTCTGGCGGTTGGTCGGTGGCACGGAGGTCAAAACCAAGAACCGGTATGGATGGGCGAACGTGCCGGGTTTTATGCTCATTCTGGGCGGCCTCGGTTGCTTCTTTGTCAGCTGGCGTTGGCCGCAATCCTCAAAAAGATAGGTCAATCATGTCGAAACCTCCCTTCGCCGCAATCATTCGAACGCCGCTCATATCCGTTCTTGCGATAGGAACAGTCGCCTGTGCAAAATCTCCAGACACATTGCAGGTCGAACCTCCGCTCAAAGATCACAGCCCGGCGCTTCAAAGCGTTGCTCTCGACAAAGAGATAATGCGGCTCATGGCGGAAGAAGACGTCAAAGGCCTCGCCGTCGCTGTGATTGACGGGTCTGACATCACGCACCTTAGCGCTTACGGCTTCAGAAATGTCGAGCGCGCACTGCCCCTTGAGACCGACACGATCATGTATGGTGCGTCTCTGACCAAGGCGGCTTTCGCTTACATGGTCCTACAGCTCGTTGATGAAGGCATTGTTGATCTTGATCGGCCCCTTTCCGATGATCTCGACCAACCCTTACCCACCTATGATGACTGGCGGTCGCTGCAGGGGGATGATGACTGGCAGCACTTAACGCCGAGACACATCCTCACCCATTCCACAGGTCTGGCCAATCTCAGATTCCTTGAGCCCGACATGGATCTCAAATTCCATTTCACGCCGGGCGAGCGTTATGCTTACTCCGGCGAAGGGTTTTACCTCTTGCAATTCATGCTCGAAAAAGGCCTCGGGCTTGATGTGAAAGCAGAGATGCAAGCGCGCATATTTGACCGCTTTGCTATGCCCAATACGGACATGCAGTGGCGTGCAGACTTTGCCGACAACCTTGCAGACGGTTACGCGATGGACGGATCATTCGAACCGCATGACGAACGCAGCCATGTCAGCGCTTCGGGGTCGATGGACACGACGATCGCGGATCAAGCACGGATGTGGCGGGGTATGCTGGCCGGTGAAGGGCTCTCCGAGTCGATGCGGGCAGAATGGGTGCGCGGGCACGTGCCCATACGGTCAAAACAAAAGTTCCCGACAATCGAACACAATGCCACGGATGAGCCGCGCAGCGAGATGATCAATCTGTCCGCCGGGCTTGGCCTAGAGACGTGGGATGGACCTAACGGTCTCAACTTCGCCAAAGGCGGACATAATGATTGGACCGGCAACATGGTCATTTGTCAGGAGGCTGAGCAGCGCTGCCTTGTGATGCTGGCCAATAGTGTTCGCGCCGAAATCATCTTTCCGGACATTGTAAATTTGGTCTTGGGTGAAACGAATTACCCGTGGTGGTGGACCTATCCGGCGCTGCACGGAGAGTAGCAAAGAACATGTGAGGCAACCTTTTGTCGCTCTGCTCCGTATTTACGGCATGACCGAAACCATCCCTCTCTCCACCTGGCTCATTTGTTATGTTGCTACCCTGTTCGTTTTCTTCGCGATCGATATGGTCTGGCTCGGGGTGGTCGCGAAGCCGTTTTACGCCGGACAGCTCGGCAGCTTGATGGCGGAAAATATCCGTTGGGGCGTCGCCGTTGGGTTTTACGCGCTCTACATTGTTGGCATCCTGATCTTTGCCAGCCATCATGGCCTATCGGGCGGCAGCCTTGGCAAGGCCGCGCTGTATGGGGCTCTTTTCGGTTTCTTCTGTTATGCGACCTACGACCTAACCAATCTCGCAACTTTGGAAGGTTGGCCGATCAAAATGGTTCTTGTCGACATCGTCTGGGGCACGGTCCTAACGGCGAGTTGTGCCGTCGGCGGTGTCTGGATCACCCGACTCATCACAAGCGGCGGTTAAGTCTCGCGCACGGCATTTTTGCAAGGCAGTCTATCGGCCCGGCGACCTATACCTGCATTGTCATACAGCGCGAAGAGGCTATTGTCCCGTGAGACCATTACCATGGAAGGCCGGGATCATGAACAGACGTTATTCAAGTCGCTCCCCCATCGAAACGGGAATCCGACTTCGCTGTGGCAATTGCGGACAAGGTAAGCTGTTCAGGGCTTATTTGAAGTTCAAAGATGAGTGCGACATTTGCGGCCAGAGCTTTTCCGTCGCCGATACGGCGGATGGCCCCGCTTTCTTCGTCGGCTTTCTCGCCCTCATCGTTTTCACACCAGCCTTCGTGATCGCCGGGATTTTACCCGAAACTACGACCGGCTTTGTGATTTCAATGACGATTATGTCGATCATCTGCCTCGGCGTGATCCTGCTGCTGCTTCCGCCGTTCAAGGGCGTGTTGTTCAACCTACAAATCCATCACCGGGCCGAGGAGGGAAAATTCTCATCCTTCGGCGAACATGGCGTCGTGCCAGAAAACTGTAAGCGCAATACGCCGCCCAGACCGGATCAACTTCCGAAGAGCTGATCCTGACTGAGCCTAACTGAGCTGCCCTTACTCGACAGGCTGGCCAAATATATCCAACTCGACCACCTCGCCTTTGCCCGTCTCCGCCGCAAAAGCTTGCACAGGTTCAAGCTGGGTCGCGCGGTCGCCAACGATGACATAGACGAAATTGCTCTCATCCATATATTCTGTCGCAATGCGCTTAAAGTCAGCGTCAGTCATCGCAACCAACTCGGCTTGTTCCTCTTCGACATAGCGGTCTGATAGGCCGTATTGGCTGATCTCGTTCAGCGTGCCTAGTTTCGCGCCTAGACTTTCAAACGCGCGCGCGGAAGCTTTGATGATCTTCTGCTGGGTCGCTTCAACGGCCACTTCATCAAACGTCTCGCCATAAGCCAGAACCATATCACGGATGGTCTCTAGCGAGGCCTGGGTCGCATTGGCGCGAACACTTGTACTCATAGTGAAGGGACGCTCAACGGTCCCGCGTGGAATGAAGGATCCGGCCCCATAGGTGTAGCCTTTCTCGATCCGTAGCATCTGCGCCAGATCGCCAGCGATGCCGCCGCCAAGCTTCTCATTGGTGAATTGGATCTTGTTAAAATCCGGATGGCTAGAGGCCGGGGTCAAAGCTCCAATACGCAAGACCGATTGTTTCGATCCGGGCACATCAATGAAGAACACACGTCCTGCATTATCCTGCGTTGGGATGTCGTAAGCGGGTCGATCCGCGCCTGTTGGAGCAACGGCTTCAGCCAGAGCGCTCAGTCCAGCCGCAGCCCGATCTGGGTCAATGTCGCCCGCTACATGGAGGCGCGGCGTTGCCGTGAGCAAATCTGAATGCGCAGACTTGAGGTCATCCAGCCCGAGAGCTGAAACGCTATCTTCGCTGCCACCGCTCGGGCGTCCGAGTGGATGGGTATTCCCATAAATCAAGCTATTGAAGGCCATAGCGGCAATCGCTTGCGGATTAGCTTCACGACCTTTGATGCCGGTCAGCCGGGCCGACTTCACCCGGTCGAAATCCTCAGTCTGCCAGCGGGGCTCGGTCAAGATTTCCTGCACCAGCGCCACAGTCTCTTCGAAGTTCCGAGCCAGCGTGGTCGCACGGATGGTCAAATCTTCTGATCCCGCTGATACATTGATACTGGCGCCGAGAAGGCCAATCGCCTGCTCTAATTCGCCTGGTGTCTTGGTTGCCGTGCCTTCTTCCATCAGATCGGCGAGCAGTGCAAAACGGCCATTCTGCGCGGGGTCTTCGGCCCAACGTCCACCCGGGAGCGTAATATCAAACTGAACGAGCGGAATTTCGTTGGTTTCAATCCCGCGCACAACGGCATCATTAGCCAATGTTCGCGTCCAAATCGCTGGCATTTTCAGCAAAGGTAATTCGCCAAACTCAGGCTCTGAGCGATCATGGACGGTCACAGTCTTTTCGAAATCGGCCAAGTCTCCAGCACTGACCTCTTCGGACGCCACGTCGGCTTTTACTTCCTCGATCCAGACGGTCGCACGCTCTGCGCCCGCAACTACCAGCTCCGCCTGCCCTTTGGGGACAAAGCTGGTTAGGATATAGGGCTTGTCTTTGATGTGGCGCTCATAAGCCGCCATCACTTGATCCGCCGTCACCGCGCGGATCGCCGCTGCGGATTTGACCTGATAGGCTGGATCGCCTTGCAGCTCATTAAATCGCGCCATGGAATTGGCTTTGCCCAGTGCCGTGGACAGGCTGGCATAGAGCGCCGTTTCCTGGCCGGCTTTAACGCGTTTGAGCGCCAGTTCATCGATACCCTCGGCTTCAAAACGGGCCATCGCCGTTTCAACCGCCGCTTTGACATCATCCAGATCAACACCGGCATTCGCCCGGACCCGAACGGTGAACGTCCCCGCCAGCTCGCTCGAACTATTGTATGACGACACATTGGGCGCGAGTTTGGCGCCATCGACAATCTCGACATAGAGCGGCGACGTCCGGCTTCCACCCAGCATTTCGCCCAACACTGCCAGCGCATATTGCTCGGAATTCGACCCGTCCACGGTCGGGAAAGTCATGCGTAATTCAGGGAGCTTGGCGAAGTTATCTTCGTACCAAAGGTTTTTCGTCTCGGTCAGGGTGACGGGCTGTGGCACAGGATCTGGAATATCGCGCCCACGCGGAATTTCCCCAAACCAGAGCTTCACCTTTTCCTTGGTCTCTTCAATATCGATATCGCCAACAATGGCGAGCGTCGCATTGTTCGGCGCGTACCAAAGGTCATAGAATTCGCGCACATCGTCGAGTGTCGCGGCTTGTAGGTCCGGCAAGGCCCCAATCGTGGTCCAGTTATAGGGGTGGTCTTCTGGATAGAGCGCGGCGCGGATCACCTCATTCGTGTAGCCATAGGCCGCATTATCGTAACGTTGGCGCTTTTCGTTTTTCACCACCTGCTTTTCACGTTCCAGCGCTTCGGGCGTCACCGTATTGATCATATAGCCAAGCCGGTCACTATCGATCCAAAGGATCTTATCGAAGGCATCCTTCGGCACAGTCTCGTAATAGATCGTCCCGTCCGACCACGTGCCGCCATTGCGCGACCCACCCCATTTCGGGATCTGCCCCCGGTTCCAGCCACGCGGCACATTCTCGCTATCGTTAAACGCCATGTGTTCGAAGAAATGCGCAAAACCCGTCCGGCCTGGTTTCTCTCGCGATGAACCCGCATGGATCACGGTGGACACCGCCACAATCGGATCGGACGCATCGCGCTGCAAGAAAACCTGCAACCCATTATCGAGCGTGAACGCCTCATAATCGAGCGTGAAGCTGGACGCTTTGTCACCGTCCGTCGTCTCGGTCGTGACACGAACTTTGTTCGCATCCGTGTCTACGGCTTGAGGCCCACAAGCCGTCAAAAGCGCCGCAGCGGTGGTTGTTAAAAGCAGAGAACGAATAGACATTGGTGGCACCTCAAGAAACTATTTCCAGATGCCCTAGACGACATGACTCCCTTTGCAAAGTTTGTGTAAGAGAAGGCTGACTTCATCCACCCAATGGCACCTATTCTGAGGCACCAAACAAGGCACCCTTTGCATCGGAAATATGTGCCCTCAAAACCCGCACAGCTGCGGCCGCGTCTCGTCGATCGCTATGATGAAGTATCTCTTCATGCTGTTCGATCCAGAGTGCTGTCTGTGCTTGCAAGTTATCGTAGCTCGCGACTTGTACGCGACAGACTTGCCTAAGTTCAAAAATTAGAGCTTGCGTTCTCTGAAGACCTGATGGGGAATAGAGTGTCATATGAAAATCTCTATCACCCTCACTCCAACCTTCTTTTCCTGCCTCTAAACAAGTCCGTTTGTGAACATGACGTGCATGCGTCAGTTCCTCATCGGAGACATAGCGAATGGCGTGGGAAAGGGCGTGACATTCGAGAATTTCCCGTAAATCGAATATTTCTGCATGCTCTTCCACATTCAAGTGAACAACTCGAGCACTTTGATTGGGGCTCGCAATAACAAGCTTTTCATTTGCCAAAGTAGAGATCGCGTCTCGAATTGGAATCCGACTAATACCAAACCGCTCAGCTAGCGCTGTTTGTCGAAGCTTCTGCCCGGCCTTAATTCGGCCCGTCAAAATTTCTTCTCTTAGAGTTTCGACAATTTGGTGACTGGACATCTCTGAATAGACCTATACGAAACTATTGTATACATGTATACAAATATCAGTTCGACTTAACTTACACGCGCGATAACGAAATACAAACGTGAGGAGGACCGTTATCGGCTTACACGCAGAACATTTTAGAAATTGAGACCTGATGGTCGATCATGGCTCCTCTTTACCCAACACATGGTCATTTCGCTGCGTAAAAACTAAAACCGTCCCCTTCTAGGCCGGGCCAGTCTCTTCAAATTTCAAGCATTGAAAGGACACCAACGTGGACCTTATAAACAAAGAAACACGCGATCTTATTGATCGATCTGTCTTGTGTTGGCTGGCAACATCCGATGAATCAGGCAGGCCGAACGTCTCACCAAAGGAGATATTTCGCTATGAAGGCAGCAACCGATTATTGATCGCAGATATAGCCTCGCCTCGCTCAGTCTCCAACATAATCACCCAACCTCATGTCTGTGTTAGCCTGGTTAGTATTTTCGAAGAGAAAGGCGTCAAACTGATCGGGACGGCGACCATAATGTCTTCGGACCATCCAGATTTCAATGCGACTGCCCGCACATTGATCGAAATGGCAGGGCCTGAATTCCCGATAAAAAATGCAATACTCATATCTATTGAAAAAGCGCACCCAATCATCGCGCCCAGTTTCTATCTTAAACCAACCCAATCCATCGCAGACAAAAAAGCGGCGGCCTACCGCTCCTACGGGGTGAGGCCGATTTCGCCGTCTTCCCCGACTAAAACGATCACTCCCATCGAAATCACAAGTCGCAAGGAATAGGTGCTATGCTGACAAAGAAGAACCTCGGAAAAATGTTCTCTCAATTTGAGGAAACTTGGACCCCAAAAATTTGTGGGCAGGTGAATGACACTCTGATCAAAGTTGCTAAATTTGAAGATGAGTTCATCTGGCATAGTCATGCCGAGGAAGATGAAATGTTCTTCGTTGTATCGGGTCGATTACGCATGGAATTGAGAGACCAGCCGAGTATCATTCTTAATACTGGCGAATTTCTAGTTGTGCCAAAAGGGGTCGAACACAAACCCGTTGCAGAAACCCCCACGGAAGTCATGCTTGTGGAGCCTTCCAAAACGCTCAATACTGGCGCAGAAACGAACGAACGAACCGTGGCTGGGTTAGACATAATTTGAGGAAAGTCGTTAGGCAGCGGATCGCGTGACGACTCTGGCTGGCTGCAATTAGAAAGTCTCAAACGGTCCCGTCGCCCTTTACAATAGTTTTGCAAAGTTTCGTCACCGGAACCCTTGCGACAATCCCTCACCCTTCATACATGCGCTGCGTTGGCACTCTCTGTCTGGGAGTGCCAAGTCACATCACCAACCTCGAATAGAGAGAAGACGCATGAAGTTTCGTCCCCTCCACGACCGCGTAGTCGTTGAACGTGTCAAAGAAGACACAAAGACCGCCGGCGGCATCATCATTCCCGATACAGCCACTGAAAAGCCATCTGAAGGCAAAGTCGTCGCAGTTGGACCCGGCATCCGCAAGGAAGACGGCAGTGTTGCTAAGCTCGACGTCAAAAAGGGCGACCGCGTCCTGTTTGGCAAATGGGGCGGCACGGAAGTCAAGATTGACGGCAAAGACCTGCTGATCATGAAGGAATCCGACATTATGGGCGTCATCGGTTAAACCGACCCGCTCCCCTCACTTAAAAACAACATCTAGATTGGAGAAGCTATAATGGCTGCCAAGGAAGTTAAATTCGGCTCGGACGCGCGCGACCGCATGCTCGAAGGCGTCGATATTCTCGCAAACGCCGTGAAAACCACACTCGGTCCTAAAGGCCGTAACGTCGTCATCGAAAAATCATTCGGTGCGCCCCGTTCGACTAAAGACGGCGTATCCGTCGCTAAAGAGATCGAACTTGAAGATCGTTATCAGAACCTCGGCGCGCAAATGCTGCGCGAAGTGGCGAGCAAGACTAACGACAAAGCCGGTGACGGCACGACAACCGCGACGGTTCTGGCGCAAGCCATCGTTCGCGAAGGTCTGAAGCGCGTTGCTGCTGGCATGAACCCAATGGATCTGAAACGCGGCATCGACAAAGCGGCGTCTGAAGTTGTCGGCGATTTGCTCGGCAAGGCGAAAAAAATCGGCAAGTCTGAGGAAATCGCTCAGGTCGGCACCATCTCTGCCAATGGCGAAGCGTCCATCGGTCAGATGATCGCTGAAGCCATGTCCAAAGTGGGCAATGAAGGCGTGATCACGGTTGAAGAAGGCAAAACGGCCGAAACCGAACTTGATGTCGTTGAAGGCATGCAGTTCGACCGCGGTTACCTGTCACCATACTTCATCACCGATCCTGAGAAGATGCGCGTCGAGCTCGACGATCCTTACATCCTGCTCAACGAAGGTAAATTGTCATCGCTGCAAGCGATGCTGCCGATCCTCGAAGCGGTTGTACAGACGGGCAAGCCCCTGCTGATCATCGCTGAAGACATTGAAGGCGAAGCGCTGGCGACCTTGGTTGTCAACAAGCTGCGCGGCGGCCTGAAAATCGCGGCTGTCAAAGCGCCTGGTTTCGGTGATCGTCGTAAAGCCATGCTGCAGGACATTGCGATCCTGACCAACGGTACGGTCATTTCCGAAGACCTCGGCATCAAGCTCGAAAATGTCTCCCTGAAAGATCTGGGCCGCTCTAAGCATGTCCACATCACTAAGGACGACACAGTCATCGTTGATGGCTCTGGCAAAAAAGGCGAAATCAAAGCCCGCGTCGAACAGATCCGCAAGCAGTCTGAAGACACATCGTCTGACTATGACCGCGAAAAGCTGCAAGAGCGTCTGGCGAAACTCGCTGGCGGTGTGGCCGTGATCAAAGTCGGCGGCTCGACCGAAGTTGAAGTGAAAGAACGTAAAGACCGTGTCGATGATGCGCTGAACGCCACGCGTGCAGCCGTCGAAGAAGGCATCGTCCCCGGTGGCGGCACAGCGCTGCTCCGTGCGTCACGCTTCATCAACGCAAAAGGCGTGAATGATGACGAGCAATCGGGCATCGAAATCGTCAAAGCGGCTTTGTCTTACCCAGCGCGTCAGATTGCTGACAATGCTGGCGTCGAAGGCGCTGTGGTTGTCGGTAATATCATCTCTGCGAACAAAGCCAATTACGGCTATGACGCGCAGAATGACGAATATGTCGACATGGTCAAAGCCGGCATCATCGATCCGGTCAAAGTCGTCCGCACCGCGCTACAAGACGCGGCCTCTGTTGCCGGGATCATCCTGACAACCGAAGTCGCCATCGTTGAAGCACCGAAAAAGGACGCTGGTCCTGCGATGCCTGACATGGGCGGTATGGGTGGAATGGGCGGCATGATGTAGCATCTGAGAATTGGTCCGGCGGACCAATTCGCGCTGCTACCGCGAAGGCGGGGCTTTAGCCTCGCCGAAGTGGCTCCAATCCAACCTCAGACTAAAGAAGGCCGCTCCTCAGGGGGCGGCCTTTTTCGTAGGCCGCATCCGCCCCTGACCCCCATTTGGCTCGAAACTTGCAACTAATTTAGCTTTATCGGCAACCATACGAGCAGACCCCCATGCGCATCCTCCTTCTCGGCACAGCCGCTCTCGCCCTCTCCGGCTGTTCATTCTTCGGCGGCGGCGGGCAATATGGCGCCCCAACCGCGTCCAATTACAGCTATTATCCGAGCACAGTCTCGTCTCACCACGGGCAACGCGGCGCCATTAGCCAGTGGAACCTCGAAGGCGCGATCGGCCAAGAATTCATGGTCGGCGGCGATTTCACTACGCCAGACGAAGTGACGCCCATTCCAGGCATAGATTTGCCCGCCGTCTCGATGAAAGACGCCTATGAAACTGGGACACGCTATGAAGTCGGCCTGTCAAAAACCCTAAACCCAAGTCGCAAATTTACGGTCATGGGGTCCTACACCACCGCCGAAGGCAAAGACGTCGCCATCATCCAACAAACCGGTGTACCGACGAACCAAATCCGCGGGCAAGCGAGCGACTATAAGACATTCGGGATCGAAGCCGGATTGCGGCAATATTTCCGGCCCAGCCCGGCCCCGCTCTTCGGCAGCGTCCGCCCCTATATTGAAGGCCGTGTCGGCGCGGCTAAAGTTGATGACATCAGCCTAACCAATGCGCGCGAAGTGGGCGCCGCTCCGGGTGTGTTCAATGGCGGTATTGTGCAGATGTATGAAGGCGGCTGGGTCCCCACCGGGGCTGGCTTGATCGGCATTGAAACGCCGATCTTCAAACAGGCGACATTGGGCTTGGAAACGGGCATCCGATATCGCGGCGCGCTCAACAGTGACCGAACCGATATCGGCCCGGGCGGGGTCATTCCCCTCATCGATAATCTGAACAATGGTAGCGAGAATTACTCCGTCCCCGTGACCCTGCGCGGACGCTACCGCTTCTAGCGGCCAATCGAAATTTTGGGCTTGGTGGGAGCCTAAACTAGGAAAGCGCCCCTTGTGGGCGCTTTTTTTGTGAGATCATGGAGAGTTTAATTTCATGAGAGTTAGACCCTAAAAACCCAACCTCCCGCCGACTTGATCGACGGGCCCATCTCCCGACTGGTCGACTGATAAAGCCCCCCATTGCTGTGGGCGGGCTCGGTCCTCGCGATGGACGTTATTACGCGCTTGTTTTTCCACCCTTCCTCACAACCTCATCCCCCCTCTCCGGCGGTGCGGCAGAGTGCTATCTCCCACCCCAGACACGAGGGGTACGTAGACCTCGGTCGGTGGGCCTGGATCCTGTGCTTTGCGCATGATCCGTCTTGCGAGCTTACGTGGCGCGGACGGGTCTTGAGTGGGCGGGGTGATGTCAGGCGGAGACGCGCGCTTGAGCCGTGACGAGGATCTTACGAGATCAGCGCGCGGTGCATCCCGTCTCCGTCCGGCCCGAAAGTGAGGATGGTCGAAAGCCGCCCTCGCCGCTTTGGGCCTAACCGGGTGAGCTCATGGTGGGCCCCGCGAAGACATCGCTCTTACCGCTGGGTGGGTTCAGGGCGCGGGTTCTGCTCGTTGTAAATCGGTGTCTATTCTCTCTGTCCGTCAGCGGACAGGCCCGCGCTCGTGTCTCTCATTCAGGGGCCAGTCGTTTTGCCGGACCCGTGATGGCCGGTCGCGTGGTCGGCTACGTGGGCGGCTGCGCGCTCCAAAACGCTCCCCGTCCTCTCCCAACCCGAAAGCCCCAGCCATGCCGAGACAGACTTCCCGTACATCCAAACGGCCCGGCCCGACGGAATCCGAAATCTCCCTGCAATGGGAGATCAAACGCCTGCGCGGCGAAATTGCGGCGTTGCAGAAACAGGGCGCGTATAACGACCGGGGAGATCGGTTGGGAGATCGGTTAGAGGGCGCGTCGCGCGGTGTGCTGCTGATTAAAATTCAACGACTCTGGCGCAACACAATTGTCGAGCTTGTCCCGGAGGATCAGCGCTGCGCCCAATGTGGCAGCGTCAGTTTCGAGACGTCCGAGGCCGCCTTTGCGCAAGAGGCGGAGCGATTGGGCCAAGTAGAGCTTGAGCAAACGCATGGCAGGCCCCGCACGGCGCGTTAGTAAAACCCGATGAGCCAGTCATCGATCAATATTCGTCGTCGTTTCGTAGATGGTCCGTTTGGCCAAGTGCATTTGCGCGAAGCGGGCGAGCCGAGCGATCCAAAAACGGGCAAGCCCCCCCTGCTCTGCCTGCATCAAAGCCCCAAGAGCAGCCGCGAATTTTTGAAGATTATGCCCTTTCTGGCGCAGGATCGGTATGTGGTCGCGGTGGATAGTCCGGGTCATGGCGAGAGCGATCTGCCGGCGTCCGAAGCCGATGCCACGATCATGACTTATGCGCGCTCGGCTTGGGCAGCCGTGGATGCGTTGGGTATGATGGATTCTGGGAATAAGGTTGATTTGCTCGGTCATCATACGGGGGCGAAGGTCGCGACCGAAATGGCGTGGCAGCGCCCGGACAATGTCGGCACAATTGTCATGGTCTCGGCGCTAGTCCTGACGGACGCCGAAGTCGATGCATTCAAAGACATGTTCGAAGAAATCCCGCTGGACGAAGCCGGGACGCGGTTTTCGGAAGGCTGGGCCAAGGCCGTGCAGCATCGCGGGCCGGGTGTGTCGCTGGTCGATCTGGCGGCGAGCTTTGCGGAGAATTTCCGCGCGGGCGAAGCCTATGAGTGGGGGCACAAGGCGGCGTTCAACTATAATGCCTATTTCCCGGACCGGGTGGCGACGCTGGATCAGCGGATTGTCGTGCTAAACCCGAAAGACATGCTTTATGAGCTGACGCCGCGCGTCGCGCCGCTGCTCAAAAACGGTGTGGTTCAGGATCAGGCGGACTGGGGGTTTGGTTTCATGGACTCAGATTCGGAAAATGCAGCCCAAACTATAAGGGAAGCTCTGTCGTAAACTTCAGCTTTTCCATCGCAAAGCTGGCCGACACGTCGCTAATCCGGACTTGCGCGATCAGCTGCTGATAGACGCGGTCATAATCGGCGACGGAGGCAATCATCATTTTGAGGATATAGTCGACATCGCCGGCCAAACGGTAAAACTCGACGATCTCGGGAATATTGTCCACGGCAGCAGCAAATTTCGCGGACCAGTCGGCAGAGTGGTCATCGGTACGGACTTGGACAAAGGCGGTCAGCGGCAAGCCGATCTTCTCATTGTCGATCAGCGCCACGCGTTTTTCTATCACGCCATCACTCTCAAGCTTGCGGACGCGCCGCCACACAGTGTTGAGGGACACATTCAGCCCCTCGGCAATTGAGTCGAGCGATTGCGATGCGTCGCTCTGCAAAGCTGACAGGATTGCACGGTCTGTGAGGTCTAGTTTTGATGACATCGTGCTTATGTAGGAGAATTTCTCACATATTGGAAGAATGAATAAAAGGACTGCGAAGAATTAGACATAGCTGAGCGGATAGATGGGGGCCATGACTGATATGACCCTGATCCGCGATCCTGACACGTTTAGTGCCGCCACCTATCTGGAGCCGACGCCCTTTCGCTGTCTAGAAAAGCTGATTGGGAACACGCCGATGATCGCGATTGATCTCTCTTATAAAGGCGAGCAGCGGCGCATTTTCGCGAAACTGGAATATTATAATCTGTCCGGCTCGATCAAAGACCGTATGGCGCTGGAGGTTCTGCGCAAGGCTTATGAGACAGGCGCGCTGCGTCCGGGCGACACAATCACGGAAGCGACGAGCGGCAATGCGGGCATTGCGATTTCAGCGCTCGGTCGCGCGCTCGGCCATCCGGTTGTGATCTACATGCCGGACTGGATGAGCGTTGAGCGGGTCGAGTTGATGAAAAGCTACGGCGCGGATGTAAGGCTCGTCACTCATGCGGAGGGCGGATTTCTCGGAAGTATCGCGCTGACACAAGAGTTGGCCCGGTCGCGCAATGACGTGTTTCTACCGCGGCAGTTTGAGAATGAGGATAATTGCAACGCACATTGCCGCACCACCGGACCTGAAATTTTGGCACAGCTCGACAAAGCGGGCGCTCAAGCGTCAGCCTTTGTGGCAGGGGTCGGGACAGGCGGTACAGTGATGGGGGTCGGCAAAGCGCTGCGTAAATTCGATCCATCAATCCGCATTCATCCGCTGGAGCCGATGGAAAGCCCGACACTCTCGACGGGCTACAAAGTTGGCAAGCACCGCATTCAAGGCGTGTCTGATGATTTCATCCCAGACATTCTCTGTCTGCAAAGCCTCGACAGTGTCGTCTCGGTCAATGACGGAGACGGCATCATCATGGCGCAGCGCCTGTCGGCGGAACTTGGGCTTGGCGTCGGCATTAGCTCTGGCGCAAACTTGATCGGTGCGGTGAAAGCCGGCGCGCAAGGCGGCGATATCGTCACGGTCTTCTGTGACGACTCAAAGAAATATCTCTCGACCGATCTGACAAAAGTCGAACAGGTCCGCGAAGGCTATCTCTCACCAGACATCGAACTGCACGGTTTCGACGTGGTGGGATGACATCAATGGCGCGCGTGTCTATGGGCGCTCGCAATGCCAACACAGGTCAAAATCTGCGGGCTAACCCGCGCTGAAGACGTTGAGACCGCTCAGGCAGCTGGCGCGGACTTTCTCGGCTTTATCGTTGAAGTCAAAAGTGCGCGCCGTTTATCGGTCGCGCAGGCCGCTGCTCTGATCAAAGACGTCAAGGTGAATACCGTCGCCGTGACAGGCGATCCATCGGATCAGCTCGTGGCCGATATTAAGGCCGCCGGATTTTCTCATATCCAGCTTCATGGTTTCGAGACCTTGGCGCGGGTTGCCGAAATTGCGCGCACCGGATTGTCCGTCATTAAAGCGGTCCCCGTCGACAGCCGCGATGAGGTCGCACTGGCAACAGATTATAGCGGCGCCGCAGACTTGATCCTATTCGACGCCAAACCGCCCAAGGGTGCGCCGAAAGATGCGCCGCGCGGCGGACATGGGCTTCGCTTTGACTGGTCGATTCTGACAGGCGCGGCGCTGCCAAAACAATGGGCGTTGGCTGGCGGACTGACCCCGGACAATGTGGCGCAGGCGATTAGACACACAAACGCCCCGATTGTGGATGTCGCATCTGGCGTCGAAACTTCCCCCGGCATAAAAGACGCCGCTTTGATTAAAGTGTTCATCGCGCGAGCAAAGGAACTGGATCGGAATGGATAGAGTGACGAATAAAAGCTGGCCCGACGAACGCGGTCGCTTTGGCGAGTATGGTGGCCGGTTTGTTGCGGAAACGCTTATGCCACCGATTCTGTCGCTCGAGGCAGCCTATGAAGAAGCCAAAGTTGATCCGGCCTTCATCGCAGAACTCGACGACTTTCTGACCCACTATGTCGGACGCCCCTCTCCGCTCTATTTTGCCGAACGGCTGACGGAGCATGCCGCCAAAGAAAATGGGAGTGCGGCTAAAATCTATTTCAAGCGTGACGAGCTCAACCACACAGGCGCGCATAAGATCAATAATTGCATTGGTCAGCTCCTGCTCGCCAAGCGCATGGGCAAAAAGCGCATCATCGCTGAGACAGGCGCGGGTCAACACGGCGTTGCGACCGCGACAGTCGCTGCTCGCCTGGGTATGGAGTGTATCGTCTATATGGGCGCCGTCGATATTGTGCGGCAAAAGCCCAATGTGTTCCGGATGCGCCTGCTCGGGGCCGAAGTTCGCGCCGTGCATTCCGGCACGGCGACGCTCAAAGACGCGATGAACGAAGCCTTGCGCGACTGGGTCACAAATGTCGACGACACGTTCTACTGCATCGGCACCGTTGCGGGCCCGCACCCCTACCCGGCTATGGTTCGCGATTTTCAGGCTGTCATCGGCCATGAAGCCAAAGCGCAAATTTTGGACCGCGAAGGTCGCTTGCCCGACGCCGTCGTGGCCTGTATCGGCGGCGGATCCAACGCAATGGGCCTATTCCACGCCTTTGTGCCCGACACGTCGGTCCGCCTCATCGGCGTCGAAGCCGCTGGGCGTGGTGTGAAGAGCGGCCTTCACGCCGCATCGCTAACGGGCGGCAAGCCCGGCATCCTGCACGGCAATCGGACATACTTACTGCAAGATGAGAACGGTCAGATCGCCGATGCCCATTCGATCAGCGCGGGTCTCGACTATCCGGGTATTGGGCCGGAACATGCATGGCTGCACGATACGGGCCGCGCGGAATATGTCAGTGCGACCGACGACGAAGCACTTGAGCATTTCCAACTTTGCGCTAAGTTGGAAGGCATCCTTCCCGCTCTAGAACCGAGCCATGCCATCCCGCGCACCTTAGATCTTGCAAAAGACCTAGGTTCAGACGCGATCATCATCATGAATATGTGCGGACGCGGCGATAAAGACGTGTTCACGATTGCCGATGCGCTCGGCGAAAATATTGCGGCGGGGACAGACGGATGAGCACCCGTATTCAGACTGTTTTCGCCAAGGGGCGTCCAGCCTTTGTCGCTTATATCATGGGCGGGGACCCCGACGCGCTTACCTCGCAACGCATCATGAATGCTCTGCCCGGCGCGGGCGTTGACATCATCGAATTGGGCTTCCCGTTTACAGACCCGATGGCGGATGGTCCCGTGATCGAAGAGGCTGGCATTCGGTCTCGTAAAGCCGGGACGACATTAGCGTCTATACTCGACATGGCGCGCACCTTCCGCCGTGATGATGAAACCACACCGATCATTGTCATGGGTTACGCCAACCCCGTGTACCAAATGGGCTATGCGGCATTCTCTGAGCGGGCGGCAGAGGCCGGAATCGACGGGGCGATCATTGTCGATCTACCGCCAGAGGAAGACGGTCCATTACGGGCTGAAATGGACGCACGCGGCCTCTCATTAATCCGCCTCGCCACCCCAACAACCGATACCGAACGACTTCCCAAAGTCGTCTCCGGTAGCTCTGGTTTTGTCTATTATGTCAGCATGACCGGTGTGACAGGTGCAGCGCCCGCACAAGGCGGCTCAGTCGCTGAACAAGTGACCCGGGTTCGTGATGCCGCCCATTTGCCTGTAGTGGTCGGATTTGGTGTGAAAACCACCGAACGCGCGTCGCAGATCGCCAAAGAGGCGGACGGCGTCGTGGTCGGAACAGCGATCGTCAAAGCCTTGCATGAAGACGGCGAAGAGGCCGCATTAGATCTTGTCCGCGCTCTGGCCGACGCCACGCACACGGCGCGATAGACTGTCTATCACACATGTGGGGCGGTCTTCGCTTTACCGGAAGCCGACAGCTTGGCAGAGGCAAGCCATGACAAATCCTCTTTTTACGCCCTTCTCGCTCGGTTCGCTGGAGCTGCCCAATCGTATCGTCATGGCCCCCATGACTCGGAGCTTCTCACCCGATGGAATACCCGGCCAGAATGTTGCGGATTATTATGCGCGCCGCGCAGCCAACAATGTCGGTATGATCCTGACGGAAGGTACCGTCATAGACCGGAAAGCGGCCGGCAATGACGGCAATGTGCCTAAATTCTACGATGAAGCCTTGGATGGCTGGAAGCGCGTTGTTGAACAGGTCAAGGCGGAAGGCGGATTGATCGCGCCGCAACTCTGGCATGTTGGCATGATGCGCAAACCCGGAACGGGTCACTATCCTGACGCCCCATCCGATTCTCCGTCCGGCATCACCCACACAGGTAAAGCCGTGATGCCGCCGCCCAGCGATGAAGACGTGGCCGACATGGTCAACAGCTATGCGCGGTCCGCCGCTTACGCCAAAGAGCTAGGCTTTGACGCCATCGAAATCCACGGCGCCCATGGTTATCTCATCGATCAGTTCTTCTGGGACGTCATGAATGCGCGCGAAGACAAATATGGCGGCGGGCTAGCTGAACGCGCCACCTTCGCGGCCGACATAATCCGCGAATGCCGAAAAGCCGTGGGCCCGGACATGCCCATCCTCATCCGTATTTCGCAGTGGAAGCAGCAGGATTTCTCGGCCCGTCTCGCTGAAACACCGCAAGAAATGGAAGACTGGCTCAAAGTCTTCGTTGATGCGGGCGTTGACTGTCTCCACTGTTCGCAACGTCGCTTCTGGGAACCAGAATTTGACGGCTCCGACCTTAACTTTGCGGGTTGGGCCAAAAAGTTGACTGGATTGCCAACAATCACGGTCGGCAGCGTCGGCCTATCTTCAGACTTTATCGGTGCCTTCCAAGGCGAAAATTCCAAGGCCGCGTCGCTCGATGATCTGACCGAACGGCTGGAAAAAGGCGAGTTCGACCTCGTCGCTGTCGGCCGGGCGCTGCTGCAAGACCCGGAATGGGCGACCAAAGTGCTTGAAGGCCGCGAAGACGAGTTGGCGGATTACGACGCCAAGTCGCTGACCAAACTCTACTAAGCGCGGCGCATGGCCAGCTGGATGAAATTGGTCAGAAAAGGGCGGGTTTCACGCGGGTCGATGATGTCCTCGACCCCGTAACGCTCAGCCGTTCGGAACGGTGACGAGACCTCAGCCAGTCTTGCCTTAATCGAGGCGAGTTCGGCAGCTGGATCGTCACTCGCCGCGAGTTCTGACTGATAGGCTACTTCCACACCGCCATCGATAGGCAGACTGCCCCAATCTCCGCTCGGCCAAGCGGCGCGGTATTGGAAGCGCGTATGATCACTCATCGCCGCACCTGCGACGCCGTAAGCTTTGCGGATAATGACGCTCGCCCAAGGCACTGTCGCGGAGTAAATCGCGCTCATTGTTTCGACGCCGCGCCGAATTGTGGCGGCTTTCTCGGCCTCCAGCCCAATCATAAACCCCGGATTGTCGACAAGGTGCACAATAGGAAGTCCAAATAATTCAGCGAGTTCGACGTGCCGCTTGACCTTATCCGCCGTATCAGCCGTCCATGATCCGCCGAGAAAACTGGGATCCGATGCGATGACCGCAACGGGCCAACCATCTAGCCGTGCTAGCGCCGTAATTGAGGCACGGCCCCATTTGCGACCGATCTCAAACACACTGCCTTCATCCATAACGGATCGGACAATCGCGCGCATGGAATAGGCTTTGTTCCGGTCACGCGGGATGATCGACAAAAGCTGTTCATCGATACGGTTCGGATCATCCGACGTTACATGTCTGTGGATCGGATCACCGGCCCGGTCGGGTAAGAAGGATAAAAAGGCGCGTGCACGCACGAACGCATCCGCTTCGCTCTCCGCCTCATCGTCTACCACACCGTTGCGTGTATGTATGTCCGATCCGCCGAGACCTTCTTTGTCGAGACTTTCGCCCAGCGGGGCGACGATCGCTGGACCCGCCGTGAAGACTTGCGACAGACCTTTGACCATGACGGAGTAATGCGACGCCACGACTCTTGCGGCACCGAGACCCGCGCAAGGGCCTAGCGCCAACGCCACAACAGGAACGGTCCGTAGATTTTTTGTGATGGTCTCAAACCCCGGCACTTCCGGCACATAGGTATAGCCCATTGTTTCAAGCGATTTGACCGATCCACCGCCGCCCGTCCCATCAATCATCCGGACCAGTGGGATACCGAATTCTGACGCCATTTTCTCAGCATGGATGAACTTGCGATAGATCGCGGCGTCAGAGGCCCCGCCGCGAACGGTGAAATCATCAGCTGAGGCAACAACCGGACGACCCGCAATCACGCCCTGCCCATAGATGAAATTGGACGCCGCCGACCGAATTAGCTTCCCATCCGCATCATACTGGCCGGCCCCGGCCAGCTTGCCGATTTCTCGAAATGATCCGTCATCGAGCAATCCGTCGATCCGCTCACGGGCTGTCAGCTTGCCGCGGCCCTTTTGGCGGGCGACCTTGTCGGCACCGCCCATGTCCTCAGCGAAGCCCTCACGGAGAGCTTTTTGTTCGAGTTCAGCGGACCAATCGGTCGGTTGATCAGGCATCTGGCACACCCTTATCGGCTGTCTTCCATCCCTGCAGACCGTCGCCGCGCATTGTTCTGCGCGTCAGGCCGGGGAAGAGGCGGGAGCCGATATCGAAGGCCCACCGCGTTGATTTCGGGATGAAGACTTGAGACTGATTACGTGAGATCGCCTTGAGGATTGCTGAGACCACGTCTTCGATTTCGACGGCTGGAGTTGTTTTCGAGCGGGCCACGCCATCGATCATCCGCGTGCGCACCATACTGGGGTGGATACTCGTGACGCCGATAGACGTCCCGTCGAGATCATATTCAAGGCAGCGCGTAAAACCGCGCACGGCATGTTTCGACGCCGTGTAGGCCGCCATTCCAGGCGAACCGATCACTCCTGCGATGGAACTCATATTGATGATATGAGCGGCCTCACGCTCGCGCAAATGCGGCAGAGCCGTGTGTGTCACTGCCATCAAGCCCGTGACGTTGAGATCGATGGTCTTCCGCCAGCGCTCAAACGGCACCGCATCATATTCCCCCGACGTCGCGATACCCGCATTATTGATGAGAATATCGAACCCGATCGCCATCGCTTCTTCTGTGGCCACGACGGCTTCCTCAACCTTGGACAGGTCGGCCTCAATGATGTGATAAGTGCCACCTTCGGCTTCTACCCGTTCTTTCGTCACGACTTGCGTGTCTGCTCGTAGGTCACAGCCAATGACCTTGCAGCCTGATTTAGCGAAAGCGATTGCCAAACCCTGCCCGATCCCGCGTGCGGAACCTGTGATGAATACGGATTTACCTGTATAGTCCATGCATCCATCTTTGGCAGTCGCGCGTTGCTCTGCCAAGACGAAGCTAACGAAAGGTCCGATATGTCCCGTTTTCTGCCTATTCTCCTGGCCACAAGCGCCCTTGCGATGCCCGCACTGGCCCACGCTCATTCTGACGCCAGCGAGATGCCCGGCGTCATCCATGTGACAGCCAGTGCCTCTGCCGATGCCGTTCCGGATCGAGCCTCTGTCTCTGCGGGTGTTCAAACCGAGGGCAAAACGGCTCAAGAAGCCATGGCGAAGAATTCGCAGCTGATGCGCAATGTCTATGCAACGCTGGAAGCCAACGGCATTCCCCCGAAAGACATTTCAACCTCCTACCTGAACCTCAATCCGCGCTATAATTACGAAAATCGTGAGAACGGTCAGCCCTTGCTCGTCGGTTATCAAGCGAGCAACCAAATCACCGTGAGCACGCGTGAGTTAGACCGCACCGGTCCAATGATCGACGCGTTGCTGCAAGCGGGCATCAACAACATCAATAATGTCCAATTCACCGTGAGCGAACCGGACGCAGCGCAAGCCCAAGCCCGGGCTGCCGCAATTGCTAAGGCTCAAATGAAGGCACGGACAATGGCGCAGGCCGCTAATGTGCGCCTCGGTAAATTGCTGTCGCTAAGCGAAGGCAGCGCACCGGGACCGATCTATAATCAGGTGATGAATATGGGTGCACGGATGGAAGCCATGGACGCCGCTCCGCCTCTGGCGCCAGGCCAGCGCGAAATCAGCGCCACAGTGACGATGAGCTACGTCATCGCCGACTAAAGCGTCTTTGCGACCTCAATAATCAGCTCGGCCAATTCGCCGGGCTGATCTTCCTGTAAGAAGTGACCGCCATCTTTGATGGTTCGATGCGGCTGCCCTTTTGTGCCCGGCACGCGTGCTTGAAAAATCTTGTCACCGCCTTTGGTGACCGGATCCTGATCAGAGAAACAGGTCACGAACGGTTTGTCCCAGGCGGACAGGACTTTCCACGCGTCGCGATTGTCGGCCACACCGTCATGGTCTGGCGCAGTCGGCACGAGTGCCGGGAAAATACGTGCCCCCGCCTTAAAACTTTCATCGGGATAGGGCGCATCATAGCCCGCAACCTCTTCTGCGGTTAAGTCCCGGACCGAGGCGCCTTGAAGAATCATACCGGTCGGAAATTCCGGCACGGTTTGTGAGAATTGTTGCCACGCTAGAAAGGCATCTGGCGGCGTGCCTTCGCCAATTGGCAACATAGTATTTCCAGCAATGACGGCTGCGAAGCGATCCGGTCGTGCCGCGACGAGACGAAGCCCAATCAAGCCACCCCAATCCTGACAGAAGAGCACCACTCCGGACAGATCAAGACTGTCGAACCATTCCAGCATCCATTCAACATGGGAGCTATAGCTGTAATCTGATGTCTCAGTCGGTTTATCTGACTTACCGAACCCAATCAGGTCCGGCGCAATGACCCGAAACCCAGCTTCAGCAACGGGTGGGATCATATGTCGATAGAGAAATGACCAACTCGGCTCGCCATGCATCATCAAGACAGGGCGGGCGCTTTTTGCGCCCTCGTCAACATAGTGCAGGCGGAGATCGTCCCCAACGGTGGCATAATTCGGTTCAAATGGGTAATCTGGAAGCCCATTAAACCGTTCGTCCGGCGTTCTCAGTTTTTCCATGACCCCTCCGATCTGTCTTGATAGACTAGTGAGACAAATTGAGGTCGACAATGAACGATTATGTGTTCCCGCCATCCGATCCTGTCTCCCTGCCCGTTGTTGGCACAGATAAGCGATTTCCAGTGCGCAAAATTTATTGCGTTGGGCGGAACTATGCGGCGCATGTGAAAGAAATGGGCGGAGACCCGGTGCGTTCAGAACCGATCATCTTTACCAAAGCGCCCGAAGCCTTGGTCGAAAACGGCTCTCAAATCCATTATCCGCCCAACACGTCCGACATGCATTACGAAGTCGAACTGGTCGCCGCCATCGGGCCAGATGGTGTGTTCGCCTATGGCGTTGGGATCGACCTCACCCGCCGGGATCTACAAAGCCTTGCTAAATCCAAGGGCGCGCCTTGGTCACGAGCCAAAGATTTTGCCTCCGCCGCCCCCTGCTCCAATCTCACTCAGGCCGAAAATACTTCCCTCGAAAATGCTCATATCGTGCTGAGAAAGAACGGCGAAATCGTTCAACATGCGCGACTGTCCGACATGATCTGGTCAGTGAATGAGATTATCCATCAGATCGGCAGCGATATGGATCTTGGCCCCGGCGACCTTATCTATACCGGAACGCCGGACGGCGTCGGCCCTGCCGTGATCGGTGATGAGCTTGAAGGCGGCATTGAAGGCCTCGAACCGATCAGAGTTAGGATCATCTAATATGAGTACAACAACCCACACTGTCGACGAAATCTTGATGCCTTTGGCGATCGCCGTCGTGATTGACCATAAGGTCAGAGCGGTCGAACAGACTGCGTTTTTCCTGCTGGCGAATGGCCTACTCGAACTTTTCGATCATCCGACCATGATTGCGGAAGACATGATGGGTTGGTTTGAAGAGCGGAAAGAGGATCTTGAAGATCAACTCTGGGATAAGGGCGGAAATACGCTCGTTCTGAAAGCGCTCACACGGTTTAAAGACGCTCAGCACTGTGAGGCAATTTATGACGCGCTTGTGGCGATCACGATCGCCGACAATGAATATGTCGCTGAGGAATCGCGGCTGATTAAATCAGCCGCGTCCATTTATGGTTATGAGCGGCCGCCTTTTAAGATCAAGCGGACCTAACGCTCTAGCTATTCGGCGCCTTCCAGAGCTTCACGGGCGCGACTGTCTTTCTTACGCTCGTGCTCAAGCAAGAAGCGCTTGCGAACCCGGATGTTCTCAGGTGTCACTTCGACCAGCTCATCATCATTGATGAACTCCAAAGCACCTTCCAAAGTCATCTCAATCGGTGTCACAAGAACCACAGCATCATCTGTTCCGGACGCCCGGACATTGGTCAGCTTTTTGCCTTTAAGTGGGTTCACGGTCAGATCGTTCTCACGCGAGTTCACGCCGATGACCATACCTTCGTAAACTTCAACGGCATGACCGATGAACAGCTTGCCACGCTCCTGCAGGTTCCACAGAGCGAAAGCCGCCGCTTTGCCTGTTGAATTTGAAATCAGCGCCCCTTTTTGACGACGGCCAATTCCCGCCTTGGCCCGCGGCGCGTAGCGGTCAAAGTTATGATACATCAGGCCATTGCCGGATGTCAGAGTCATGAAATCTCCGCGGAAGCCGATCAGGCCGCGCGTCGGGATGTCATAGTCAAGACGAACGCGACCTTTGCCGTCCGGCTCCATATTCTTCAGATCACCCTTTCGCTCATTCAGGCGCTGAATGATCGTGCCTTCTGTGCCTTCTTCAAGATCGACCGTCAGCGTTTCCCAAGGCTCACATAGGACGCCGTCAATTTCTTTATTGATCACCTGCGGACGGGAAATGGCCACTTCATAGCCTTCACGGCGCATATTCTCGATCAGGATTGAAAGGTGGAGCTCACCCCGGCCAGACACCCGGAACTTGTCAGCCTCAGCAAGTTGTTCGACTCGCAAAGCCACATTGTGGATCAACTCTCGGTCGAGCCGGTCTTTGATGTTGCGAGACGTGACATATTTGCCTTCGCGACCAGCAAAGGGGCTGTCATTGACTTGGAAGGTCATAGAGATCGTCGGTTCATCGACCGAAAGTTCTGGCAGACATTCAACATGCTCTGGATCGCAAATCGTGTCGGATAGACCCAAACCTTCGATCCCTGTAAACGTCACAATATCACCAGCCGTCGCCATGTTAGCCTCAACGCGCTCCAAGCCCATAAATCCGAAAAGCTGGGCAATCTTGGCTTTACGCTCACGGCCATCCGGAGACGCAACGACAACAGATTGTCCCTTTTTGATAACGCCGCGCTGAATGCGACCGATGCCGATCACACCTTTATAGCTGTCATAGTCTAGCGCGCTGACCTGTAGCTGCAGGGGACCATTCGGGTCGACGGACGGCTTAGGCGCATGCGCGACAATCGTTTCGAAAAGCGGCGTCATGTCGGTGCCGATTGTGTCGACCTCATGCGTCGCCCAACCATTGATGGCTGAGGCGAAGACGGTTGGGAAGTCGAGCTGTTCATCAGTGGCACCGAGACGATCAAACAGATCGAATGTCTGGTCCACGACCCAGTCAGAACGGGCCCCTTGGCGGTCGACCTTGTTGACAACAACAATGGGCTTAAGCCCACGTTCCAACGCCTTGCGAGTCACGAAAGTGGTCTGCGGCATTGGACCTTCAACGGCATCAACCAGCAGCACCACACAATCGACCATCGACAGAACGCGTTCCACCTCACCGCCAAAGTCGGCGTGTCCGGGTGTGTCCACAATATTGATCCGCCACTCTTGGCCATCCGGCGCGGTCCAGCGCAGGGCTGTATTCTTTGCCAAAATGGTAATCCCACGCTCGCGCTCAATGTCGCCGCTGTCCATGACCCGCTCGTCCAGCGTGCCGCGTTCGTCCAGCGTACCGGATTGTCGCAGCAACTTATCGACGAGCGTCGTTTTGCCGTGGTCAACGTGCGCAACAATGGCGACGTTACGAAGATGTTTGATCGGATCTGACATGGCGCGGCCCTTAACGCTCAGGCGGCGAGATGCAAGCCCGCTATACGGCGAGATCGTTATGGCACCGCAGTCCAGACATGATAGATGATTTCCTATGGCGCAACGGCATCATATCGGGATTGCGGGTTGCGGCATTGGCGGATTGGCGGCGGCCTGCTTCCTGAAACGGCAAGGCCACGCGGTTACGGTGTTCGACCAGTTCGATGAACCCTCGCCTGTCGGCTCCGGATTAGTCATTCAACCTGTCGGTTTGACCTGTCTAGAAAAACTTGGCTTGCTGGAGATAGTGACAGGCCGCGGTCAGGCCATCTATCAGATGCAAGGGATTGAGAGCGCGTCTCGCCGCACGGTCCTGCGCGTGGCTTACGGGTCGCAAGGTGGCGACAGATACGGCCTCGCCATCCACCGGGCCGAACTCTTCACCGCACTCTATACTCAGGCGTTGGCGTTGGGCGCGACCATCATAGGGTCCACACATGTGACAGCCAGTCAATTGGACGGCGAGCAGCGAACTATCCTGTCCGATAAGGGCGACATTCACGGACCATTCGATCTGGTCATTGACGCCTCAGGCGTTGGTTCAAACCTAAGCCCGATCCGTACAAAGCCCCTACCCTATGGGGCCTTATGGGGCACGGTTGATTGGCCAGATGACACGCGGCTGCCAACAGATCGCCTCTCGCAATGCTATCGCAGGGCGCATCATATGTTGGGCGTGCTACCGCTCGGTCACAAGCAACAAACGGCAATCTTCTGGAGCGAACCGCAAAACAGCCTTCAAGATTGGGGTCAAGGCGACCTAGACACGTGGAAAACCCAGACCATCCGATTCTGGCCCGAATTTGCGCCCTTCGTCGATCAGATCACTTCACATGCAGACATGAGCCCGGCTTTCTATCGTCATGGGACGCTGAAAACGCCTTACACCGACCGTATGGCGTTTATTGGCGACGCTGCGCATCAAGCCAGTCCGCAATTAGGCCAAGGGGCGAATATGGCGCTGCTCGATGCAATAGCACTCTCTGAAGCGCTAAACCGACATCCAATTCCAGAGGCTTTGTTACGATATGCAGCGCAACGTCGCCGCCACGTTCGCTTTTATCAGATGATTTCAAACCTGTTCACGCCGTTCTACCAATCGCGAAATTCTCTCCTGCCGATGATCCGCAACAATGTTTTTCACCCAGCCAGCCAAATCTGGCCATTGAACAGGGGTTTGACACAGCTCGTTTCGGGCTCGTTAGTCTCGACCGGGATTTAGTCCGCTGCAGCCGGAACGATTGTTACGCTCTCACCACAACCACACGCATCCGTCTGGTTTGGATTTCTGAACACGAATTTGCTGTGCAGCAATGTAGTTTCGTGATCGATCACAGCACCGAGAATGAACAGCACGGCCTTGGCATCTACAACAATTTTGACGCCATTATCCTCGACCACTTCATCGAAGCGTTCTGGTTCGGACACATAGTCCATCATATATTCCATGCCGGCACAGCCGCCATTTTTGACGCCCACACGAAGATAACCTTCGCCGCGTTCGTCTAGGATTTCGCGCACTTGTTCGGCAGCAGCGTCGCTCAGCGTGACGAGTTTGGGGCGCGGGCGACGGGTTTTTGTCAGTGTCTCGGTCATAACATGTTCAGCTCTAGTCGAGCCTCCTCACTCATCCGGTCGGGTGTCCAAGGTGGATCAAAGACCATTGAGACCTCAACTCGGCGGATGCCCTCGACGCGCTGACAGGCCTCTTGCACCCAAATCGGCATTTCGCCAGCAACCGGGCAGCCTGGCGCTGTCAGGGTCATATCGACGAGCAGCGTACGATCATCTTCCAGCTCGACCTTATAGATCAAGCCAAGCTCATAAATATCGGTCGGGATTTCAGGATCGTAGACGGTTTTAAGCTCGACCACGACATCATGGGTTATGCGCGCAATTTCGCCATCAGTCGGCGGCTCTATCGGCGCACCGGAAACATCCATAACGTCGCGCGTTTCGGCCACAACAGCCGATTTGTCTCGCGCAGGCGCAGGCATGGGCGCAGATGCGGGCGAATGGGTAGCCGAGCGCTCAATTTCCACCGCCGCAAGGCCGGGGATCTGCGCATTGGCAATCGCTTCTGCGCGCCGTTCTCTTTCCGTTAAATCGTCCATCTGACTACCATATAGTGTGTCTTACTCATCCGAGAAAGACCGCTGCCTTCTTAACCGCTGCGACGAAGCGGTCCGCTTCCTCCAGCGTATTGTAAATTCCAAAGCTCGCCCGAACCGTTGAATGTACGCCCATGGCTTCCATCAGCGGTTGAGTGCAGTGCTGTCCGGCCCGAACAGCAACGCCGTATTTGTCCATAATCTGCGCCACATCATGGGCGTGCGCCCCTTCGAGGTTGAACGCTAAAACCGGCCCTTTATCGGGGGGTTCGCCAAAAATGCGGACACTGTTCAGCTCGCGCAGACCGTCGCGCGCCGCGTGGTAACAAGCCATTTCGTGTTGATGCACGTCGGCCATATCATATTGCGAAAACCAGTCGATCGCCGCACCCAGACCGATGGCTTCCAAGATCGGCGGGGTCCCCGCCTCAAATTTGGCGGGGGCATCTGCATAAGTGATGCGGTCCATATAGACGTCTTCGATCATCTCACCACCGCCATTGAAGGGCTGCATCCGATCTAAAATATCAGTCGTGCCGTAAAGCGCGCCAATCGCCGTTGGCCCGTAAAGCTTATGCCCAGTCATAGCGAACAAATCGACGCCGAGCGCTTGCACATCCACATCCAGATGCACGGCCGCTTGTGTGCCGTCCGCGATCATCACCGCGCCCGCCGCCTTGGCCCAGCGGGCGATTTCGGCAATCGGATTGATCGTGCCCAGCACATTGGACATATAAACAGCGGAGACAATTTTCGTTTTAGAACCAATGGTTTCACGGAATATTTTCATGTCGAGTGAGCCATCAGGCAGCACAGGAATAAACTTCAGAACCGCCCCGTGGCGTTCCCGTAAAAAATGCCACGGCACAATGTTGGAATGATGCTCCATCTGCGTGATGACGATCTCGTCGCCTGGCTGGATCATATGAGCGAGCCCGTAGGCGCTGAGGTTCAGCGCCTCCGTCGCGCCGCGGGTGAAGACGATATTGTCTGGTGACGGCGCATTCAGGAAGGTCGCGACTTTGGCCCGCGCGGCTTCGAACGCATCCGTCGTTTCATTGGCCATCGTGTGAAGGCCGCGATGGACGTTGGCGAAACTGCTCCGCATCTGACCGGCCATCGCATCAATTACAGCCTCAGGCTTCTGCGCAGAGGCCGCATTGTCAAGATAGGCCAACGGATAACCGTTCACCTCACGAGAGAGGATCGGGAATTGCGCGCGGATGGATTTTACGTCGAACATCTATTTCATAGCCCAGACTAAAAGACCCAAAGAAATCACCATGATTGGGAGTAACTCCAATTGTAAGCGCCATGGTATCTTGACCCAAAGTTTCCCTGTTCGCTTTCGTTCACCCAAAACGTATTTTTGTGATCTGAAAACCACATGTAAGAAACCGAGGGCGAACACTAGAATTAGAAGACCGTGCCGCTGAGTGATCATGACACGAACCGCTGATAAAAATACGCGGCGACAAGAGCGAGGACGATAACGGCCAAAACTTTGATCAACAGCTTCAACAATGGAGATTCGCTCCGTGTTCGCCGGTTAATTTGCGACGCGATCAGCAAAAGCACGGCGGCGACAGCGGCTGCGGTTGCAAGGCTCATGACCGGCTTTCCAGCCAATCGCGCACCAGTGCTAACATGTCCTCATTCTCCCCCAACCGGGCGGCGATAAAGGCTTCAATCAGCATCGCGCGAGCCTTGGCTTCGGGAATACCGCGTTGGCGCATGTAAAACAGCGACTGTTCGTCCAACTGGCCGATGGTGTTGCCATGCGCGCATTCGACGTCATCGGCGTAAATTTCCAATTCCGGCTTGGCGTTGATCTTGGCTTTATCGGACAACATCAGCGCGTCATGACGCATTTCCGCGTCCGTCTGTTGCGCGGGGCGGCGAACGTGGAATTTGCCTTGGAAGACGCCGCGCGATTTGTCTGTGACCACACCAGCCACCGTGTCACGAACCGTTGAGCCCGGCGCTGCAAAATCGATATAATGGGTGATGTCGGCGTGTCGGCTGCCGTCCAGCAGATAAGCGCCCGACATGTCGACCTCTACCGCGCCCATACAGGCCAATCGCGTCTCCAGACGGGTGAAAGCCCCGCCAAAGGTCAGCAGTGTCTGATTGAAGCGTGCGCCGTCCCAGAGGGTCACATGCGCACGGGCATAACGAACGACGTCGTTCCCATCTTGCGAGATCAGGGTTCGCGAGAGCGATCCGCCCTCGCGCACCGTGTAACGTAGGTCGAGATTGACGAAACCGGCGTCGCTCTGATGATGTTCGACAACAGAGAGCGATGCGCCCTTTCCGATCTCAATCACGATCTGGGCGTTGCCCTGACGTAAATCGCGCAAGACCAGTGGTTGATCAAATTGCGCACCATCCGGCACGGTGATCTTGGTGGCGCCACCGGATAAGATCGATGCCATCTTGGTCATCGGATCCGATCCCTCTGCGGGTTTAGTCTCTCCAATAATCATACCGTCCAGCGTCGACAGAGCCGGACGCATCGGGCCTGACAGACCGTCAGGCTTGCGCGCCTCTACGGTGGATTTCAAATCCGACCATTTCCACGCTTCCAATCCGCGGTGGGGCAGATGAGCAACGACATCATACATAAGCGTCATAGCCCTCTTTCTCGAGGGTTTTGGCAAAGTCAGCCTCGCCGCTGGCGGCGATCTTGCCGCCCGCGAGCACATGCACCTGATCCGGCACGATATAGTCCAGCAGACGCTGATAGTGGGTGATGATGAGCATGCCGCGATCCGGCGCGCGCAGAGCGTTGACGCCGTCGGCCACAATGCGGAGCGCATCGACGTCAAGACCCGAATCCGTTTCGTCCATGACGAGGAAGCTGGGCTCCAACATCATCATCTGGAAAATCTCCATACGTTTCTTCTCACCGCCGGAGAAACCGACATTGAGCGGACGGCGCAGCATCTCCGGGGCGATCTTAAGCGACTTGGCGATTTCTCGCGCGCGTTTCATGAAGTCCGGCGCGCTGACCTCGTCTTCGCCGCGCGCTTTGCGTTGCGCGTTCATGGCCGTGCGCAGGAAGGTCAGCGTCGGGACACCGGGGATTTCGAGCGGATATTGGAAGGACAGGAACAAGCCAGCCGCCGCGCGCTCTTCCGGCTCCATCTCCAACAGGTCTGCACCGTCCAACGTCACAGATCCATTTGTCACGTCATAACCGTCACGGCCTGTCAGCACATAAGATAGGGTCGATTTCCCGGCTCCATTCGGCCCCATAATCGCATGGACTTCGCCCGCCGGAACGGACAGGGAGAGGTCATGGAGGATGGTCTTATTGCCATCATCGACCGTCGCGGTGAGATTTTCGATCTTCAGCATTATTGTCTTTCTGGTCCGTTTAAACCCAAGCCCCGACCGGGGCGTCATATTTTGCGTCTACGGTGGTATCGCCGTTATTCTTGGTCCCGACGGGCTCGATCAGGAAAATCCAGCATTCCTCGTCCGCCCTGGGGCGGTGACGCGTGCCTTTGGGAACGACGATACATTCGCCCTCCCCGACATCGACGCTATCTTGGCCTTCAATGTCGAGCGTGAATGCGCCCTTCCAGCAGAAGAACATCTCGTCCTCTTCCGGATGAGCATGCCACGGATAGTCACCTTTGATTTTGGCGAGTTGGAACGTCTGCCCGTTCAATTCCGCGACCGTTTTCGGGCGGAAATGTTCGGTAATCAGATCGAATTTCTCGGATATGTCGATTTTGTCGATCATTAGCCCTTAAACGCCGTCACTTCGATTTCGACCTTCATCCGCTCATCGACCAAGTCGGCGATGACCATGGTCGCGGCGGGGAGGATATTGCCGAAATGCTGGCGGATGACAGGTAGAACGGCGTCCATATGGGCGCGGTCGGTCAGCGTATACTGAACGCGGATTGTGTGCCCCAGTTCGAACCCGCCCGCCTTAAGCGCCGCTTGAATGTTGGCGAATGTGTTCATCGCCTGCTGCGCTGGATCGTCAGGCAATTCACCGGATGAGTAATCATAGCCGACCGTGCCGGACACGAAACACCAGTCGCCTTGCACAACGGCGCGGCTCATGGCGTAGCTTTTCTCGCCTTCGCTCAGCGTGATGAGTTGGCGCTTTGGCTTAGGTTTGGATTTGGTCATTATATCGATCCTAAGGACAGAGGTCCGTGGTCCATTCATTGGCTTTATCGCCACGGCGACATTGGATGCGCGAGCCGAATCCGACCAACACGTCATCCGTAAACCGGGCGTAAGTTTCCTCGGCGGCGAGCGAGTCGTCTTTCAGACCACTCCGGCGGATCACAAAGATCATATCGCCATCTACAGTGCGCTCGGTTGAGCTAACCTTGGACCCAGAACCAGCATCTGAGTTGTAATAGAGAAGCAGTTCGTCTTGGGCCGCATAGCGCGCCATGCCCAACTCAATCGGAACGAAACGTGCCAAATCACGCGAATAATCGTTCGGGTTTAACGCGGGAAGACCAGCCGGCATAACGGGCGTTCCGGGCACGACCGGCGCGACCATGTCACGGACAATCTGTTCTTCAGGGTCAAGCGGCTCAATGACCTCGGCAGTTGCCGTATCGCTCGGCAGGAAGACCGTCGCAGCAAACCAAATTTTCACAATGATCATCGCCGCAATCACGCCGATGCCGACAACACCGATGATCCAGACGAGGCTTTTGCGCTGGCGAGACTCAGACATTAGCCGACGCTCCCTTCGAGCGAGATCGCAACCAGTTTCTGGGCTTCGACAGCAAATTCCATCGGCAGTTTCTGCAATACGTCGCGACAGAAACCATTGACCAACAGCGCCACCGCATCCTCTTCGGACAGGCCACGTTGACGGCAATAGAACAGCTCATCATCAGACAGTTTGGACGTCGTTGCTTCATGCTCAAATTGCGCGGTCGGCGTGCCGGATTCGATATAAGGCACGGTATGCGCGCCGCACTGATCGCCGATCAGCAAGCTGTCACACTGGGTGAAGTTTCGTGCGCCTGTCGCCTTGCGGTGGGCAGAGACGAGCCCGCGATAGGTCGAGTTGGACTGACCCGCGCTGATCCCTTTGGAAATCACCCGCGACTTGGTGTTTTTGCCCAAATGGATCATCTTCGTGCCAGTATCGGCCTGCTGATGCCCGTTAGTGATGGCGATAGAGTAGAATTCGCCTTGGCTATTATCCCCACGTAGAATGCAGGATGGGTATTTCCACGTTACAGCCGACCCGGTTTCGACCTGGGTCCAGCTGACCTTGGAGTTCGCGCCACGGCAATCGGCCCGTTTGGTCACAAAGTTATAGACCCCGCCATTTCCGTCCTTATCGCCCGGCCACCAGTTCTGGACGGTCGAATATTTCACTTCCGCATCCTCATGCACAATGATCTCGACAATCGCAGCGTGGAGCTGATTTTCATCGCGCATCGGCGCGGTGCAGCCTTCCAGATAGGAAACGTAAGAACCCTTATCCGCAATAATCAGCGTGCGTTCAAACTGACCTGTGCCCTGTGCATTCATGCGGAAATAGGTCGATAGCTCCATCGGGCAGCGCACGCCCGGCGGGATGTAAACAAATGACCCGTCCGAAAAGACGGCATTGTTGAGCGTCGCATAGTAATTGTCGGTCACGGGGACGACTGAGCCCATATATTTGCGGACCAGTTCCGGGTGATCTTTCACGGCTTCGCTGAACGAACAGAAGATGACGCCATGTTTGGCGAGTTCTTTCTTGAACGTCGTCACGACGGACACACTGTCAAACACGGCATCGACGGCCACTTTGGGTGCGCCTTTGACGCCCGCTAGAACTTCCTGTTCTTTCAAGGAGATACCGAGCTTATTGTAGATTTCGAGAATGTCTGGATCGACTTCATCCAGCGATTCCAGCTCTTTTTTCTTCACCGGCGAAGCGTAGTAATACATGTCCTGAAAATCGATTTCAGGATAGTCGACCATGGCCCATTTCGGCTCGTCCAGGGTCAGCCAGCGGCGATACGCTTCCAACCGCCAGTCTAGCAGCCATTGCGGTTCATCCTTCTTGGCGGAGATAAAGCGGACAATGTCTTCGTTCAGACCTTTTGGCGCGAACTCTTGTTCAATATCGGAATCAAAGCCATACTTGTACTTATCGGCCTCCAGAGCGCGCACACCCTCGACCGTTTCCGCTTCAATGCCATCTTTTACTTTTACATCAGTCATTTATACGGCTTTCCTAGCCTTGCGAAGTCTGGCCCATACATCAGCGCAGGCCGCAACATCGTCCATTGTATTGCCGGGACCAAAGCTGACCCGGAGTGCGCCGTTCGGCGCTTCTTCTGACCGCCCCATCATGCGTAGAACGCGGCGCTCGCCGACTTTGCCGGATGAACAGGCGGTTCCGTTACTGACCGATAGTCCGGCCAGATCAAACGTCATCATGGCTGTCATGCCGCTCAATCCCGGCGCTGAGAAAAAACTCGTATTCGGTAGACGCTTCGCATCCGCGCCAAAGACCACCGTCGTCGGGTCGATCCGCAAAAGCTCGGCTTCCAATGCATCTCGCAGCGGCTGCAAGTCTGAAAACCTTGTATTTGCTTCACTTGCGGCGACGCCAAACCCCGCAATTCCGGCGACATTAGTCGTACCGGCGCGTCGGCGTTGTTCCTGACCACCGCCGCAGATCATCGGCGTAAACGGGGCATCGGGTGAGACATAGAGCGCTCCGACGCCTTGCGGTCCACCGATCTTATGGGCGCTGACACTAACATAATCCGCCGGAAATAGCATTTGGCTTTTGCCCAGCGCCTGAACGCCATCGATCAGGATCAGGCCGCCCGCATCGTGAATAGTATCGATCGCACGGTCCGTATCCTGCACAACACCCGTTTCGCTATTCGCGGCAACCAGTGACAGGAAGGGTTTGCCATCCATCGGGTTCCAGTCTGCAAGCACAGCATCGAGCGCATCCATGTCAGTCCGGCCATCCGACAGCGCCGGCAGCATGCTGAGGCGCACACCGCTGGCTTCAGCGGCATTAATCGAGGCCGGGTGATCCATTGAGGACACGATCAGATGCTTGCACCCAGCTGCGACCACAGAATGGATAACGGTATTAATCGCTTCCGTGCCAGAGCCCGTGAACACGATGTCCTGCGAACATTGACCCATCGCCATACCGACCGCATCACGCGCATCAGCGACAAGGCTGGCTGCGGTGCGGCCATGCGTGTGTTGAGCAGACGCATTGCCAACGACCGTCATCGCGTGAGTGACCGCATCAATCACCGACTGCGGGGCTGGGCTGGTAGCGTTATGATCAAGATAGATATTCACCGAGGGATCTCCCCATCAACAACCATCTGAACCGTTACAGTGTTCAAAAACCCACCAATATGGTCTTCCAACGCACCCCAGAGACTATGTGTCAGGCATTTCGCCGTGCGGCCCGTGCAACCCAGCGCCTGCTCTGGGCGGCAGCCATGCGCGCGGACTTCTTCTTCGACCGCTGCTATAATGTCAGAAATTGGCATTTGCGAGGCTGGCCGGGTCAGAGCGTAGCCACCGGTCGGCCCCCGCTTACTATCGACCAAGCCTGCGCGGCGTAGATCGGCAAAAACCTGTTCGAGGAATGACTGGCTGAGACCCTGACGTTCGCTGATCTCATTTAAACGCACACGCGCACCCGGACCGCCAAGAGCGGTTTGGGCGGCCAAATCAGCCACAGCCGTCACGGCCGTTCGTCCTTTCGCGCTGAGTTTCAAGTCTATCCTGTCCCAACTGCCATTTATTTTGCAAATTAACGACGCGCTTGGTAGAGCGGGCCGAAATGTAGATTGAAGCGGGCATCTATGATTTCCGACCAATCTAGTCAAGAATAACAAGCGCAAAGCCGCAGCGGCATTTGCGCATAGCTCCGAGAGCACGTCCTCTATGCCTGAAGTCATTTTTGCCGGTCCTGAAGGCCGTCTCGAAGGTCGTTATCATCCAGCCGACGATTCCGCCGCCCCTTGCGCCTTGATTCTATCGCCTCACCCTAAAGCTGGCGGTCATATGGATCACCGCATCCCGGTGGCGATGTATGAACAATATAAGCGTCGTGGTTTTTCAGTTCTGCGCTTCAACTTCCGCGGCATTGGCCGCTCGATGGGTACTTACGATAATGGTCAGGGCGAGCTGCAAGATGCCGCCTACGCGCTCGACTGGATGCAGAGCTTCAATCAAAACGCGCCGTTTTCATGGGTATCAGGTTATAGCTTCGGCGCTTGGATTGGCATGCAGCTCTTAATGCGCCGACCAGAGATTGCAGGCTTCATCTCGATGAGCTTGCCGACCAACACTTATGATTTTAGCTTCTTGGCCCCCTGTCCGGCCTCAGGCCTGATCACATATGGCAGCGAAGATCCGATTGTGCCCGCCGACGATGTCGTGCGCGTGGCCGAAAAAATCCGTGTCCAGAAGGGTCATATCATCAGCACCCATAAGATTGAGGGCGCCGATCACTTCTACACGCACCATTTAGACGAAACGATGGAGGTCATCGAAGACTATCTCGATGTCCATCTAGACCCGCGTTACTCTCCGCCTCGCGAGCCTCGGCTGCTTGAAGGATAAGCAATCTGTCCCCCGACGGTCGGTGTAGGAACGCCGGTCGTCGTTGGAAAGCTATTTGGCAGGCCAAGCAGCACGCGAACGGCCAGAAACGCGAAGGCTTGCGCCTCTATCGCATCACTATCCCACCCGAACGCCTCAGCGGGCTGCACAGGGCACCCGAGTTCTAACGCCAACATAGTCATGATGGTGCGATTGCGCCGCCCGCCGCCACAAACAATCACCCGATCCGGACGACGACCCATCTGAGCGATCGTCCGGGAGGCTGAGAGTGCTGTATATGCGCAGAGCGTTGCGGCTCCATCAGCCACACTCGCCTGTGCAAGGTCATCGATAACATCAAAGTCGTATCGATCCGCTGATTTCGGCCAAGCGCGCTGGAAGAAATCGGCCGTCAGCCATCCCTCTACAATCTTAAAGTCCGCCAAACCGGCCTCAGACACGGCTCCGCCAATATCGAACCCAAGGCCACGCCGTTCCAGAAAACTATCCAGCGGTCCGTTAGCAGGCCCCGTATCGGTGGCCAGTATCTCTTCGCCCGTAATGATCGTGACATTACCCACGCCGCCAAGGTTAAGCACAGCCGTGACTCCGGCGAGATTCGCCCGCTCGACTAGGGCCTTGTGGTAGATCGGCGCTAAAGGCGCGCCCTGCCCGCCTGCGGCGACATCTTCACTCCGGAAATCATAGACGGTTGGACATTCGAATTGATCCGTAAGCCCTTGCCCCCGACCGAGCTGCAACGTCTTCAATTGATCAGGACGGTGAAGGACGGTCTGACCATGATAGCCGATCAGATCGATAGAGCCTGCGTCCAGCTCTCGAATGGCCTGCCGATGGGTGTCATCCAACGCATCTTCGGCTTCCGCAAAGATGTTAGGCGGAGGCCCCAGAAAGTTCCATGACAGCGCCGCTTGTGTCGCATCCATCAAGACGGACCGCTGCTGATCCGAATAGGCAAGCGTAAGGCTCGGACCGAAAGCATGGATGCGCTCACCATCGGTTTCGATGACTGCTGCATCGACCCCGTCCAGCGACGTTCCGCTCATCAGGCCTAAGACTCTGTAGACTTTGCTCATAAGCCCCTTTGACACCATCCGCGCGGCGATTAGAAGCCGCGCGTTATGACGCAATATAAATCAGACCTGATGACGACGCTGACAGAGCGCGGATTTCTCTATCAGTGCACCAATGAAGACGGCTTAGACCAAGTCGCCCAAAGCGGTGTGACCGGATATATCGGCTTTGATTGTACGGCTCCGTCGCTGCATGTTGGCAGCCTCGTCCAAATTATGATGCTAAGAATCCTACAGCGGGCGGGCGGTACACCCATCGTTCTGCTCGGCGGCGGCACGACCAAGATTGGCGATCCGTCTGATAAGGACAAGTCCCGCCCGATTCTGACACCTGAGCGTATTGCCGAAAATAAGGACGGCATTCGTCGCGTCTTCGCCAAATTCCTGTCATTCGAGGGCGAGAACGCGGCCATAATGGTCGATAATGACGATTGGCTCGGCAATCTTGGCTATCTCGATTTCCTCCGCGACGTCGGCAAGGAATTTACGATCAACCGCATGGTGACGATGGATACGGTCAAGCGGCGGCTCGAGAATGAGCAACCCATGACCTTCCTAGAGTTCAATTATCCGCTGCTACAGAGCTATGATTTTGTCGAACTCTACCGCCGCTATAGCTGCCGCCTTCAACTGGGCGGATCAGACCAATGGGGCAACATCACGACTGGCGTTGACCTAACGCGACGGATGGAAGGCGCAGAAGTCTTTGGCTTCACCACACCGCTGATCACGACTGCGTCTGGCGGTAAGATGGGTAAGACTGCGGACGGGGCTGTCTGGCTAAATGGCGACCCTTCTTTAGGTGAAACTTTTACCCGAAGCCCTTATGAATATTGGCAATTTTGGCGAAATTCGGATGATGCTGATGTGGGTCGTTTTATGCGCCTATTCACCGATATGCCGCTTTCAGAGATTGCTACCTTTGAAGCCATGGAAGGTGCGGACATCAATACGGCAAAGGTCAAGCTTGCCGATGAAGCGACAGCCCTGCTGCACGGTAGGGACGCGGCAAAGAAAGCCAATCAGACGGCGCAAGAGACCTTTGCAGGCGGTGCTGCTGACGGCCTTCCGACAACAGATGTCACGCTCGATGTGCTGATCGGAATGGGTATTCTGAACGCAGCTGTCACAGCGGGCTTAGCGGGCTCCAATGGCGAAGCCCGTCGACATATCAAAGCGGGGGCACTCAAGCTCAATGACGCTGCGGTCTCGTCGCATGATTATGCGATTACCGCAGACGACATTGACGACGGCATCGTGAAACTCTCTGTCGGTAAGAAGCGGCACGCGCTGCTTCGTAGCGTTTCGGCCTAATCTTCGGTTCCATCTGAACTGGGACGTACGGATTCAATTTCCTCTGTCACGCTTTCTGGCAGATCGTCTCGGCTCTGGCGGAAAATCCCTCGGATGAAGCCCGGTGCCAGTGCTGAGAGCGGATTGATCGAGATTTGCGCACCCGAATAGGGCCCGCGCACGGCGTAGGTTATCGCAAACACACCCTCGCCGTCCTTACCCACGAATATGTCACCGATCAGCGGAATATCGCCTAGCAATGAGTTCGCAGTATAGGCCGGGACGAGCGTTCCGCTGAAATCCACACTGCGATCATCCAGCGCGATATCGCCCTCGCCCGTCATACCGATGGCAGACCCGCGCAACGTTGCGTCACGCACCGACATTATCCGATTCTCAAGCGCAAAATCGAAATCGAGCTCTTGGAACCCAAGCCCGTCGCCGGAGAGCGTATCGACAATGCCGGTCAGAGACGCGAGCGACAGAATTTGCGCTAAGAAAGGCGCGTTCTGTACGGTGAAATCTGTTGCTTTGACTTGGCCAATGATCGCACCTTCAATACCAGATTTTGGCAACTCAGCCGTAATCGACAACGCGCCGCCGCGTGTCGCTTCCAAGCCCATGACTTTGGACATGGCGTCTGAGGCATCTGGAATGGTCAAGCGCGCCTGCCTGTTGGGCAGATCCGGCAACTCACCCAATGTGATATCGAACGGACCATCGGGCCGTGTGCCGCGGAGTGATAGCGTTTCCACCGCTTCGCCTGTGTGACGGTAGATCAAAGTGCCGGATTCGAGCACATATCCCGGCGACACAACAATCTCATCATATGTGGCATCGACTGACAAAGGCAGATTTGACGCATCACCCCCCGCCGATTTTAGGGCGGCGTCGACCCAATTGCTAATATTGAGCCGCGTCCCAATTGTGTCTATCGCCAGCCTCTGAGCCTCATCATCGCGTGAGAGGGTCAGTTGACCATCAATCAACCCGTCGATCAAAATGCGCTCTAGACGCGCCTCATCAAGAGACAAGTCCGGTCGAAGCTGTGCTGAGCCAGATAGATCAAGACCTGGCGCTTGCATCGTCAACGCGTCAATTGAGACACCGCTCTCGGACCGAGTCACAGACGCGCGCAACAATCCCGGATCACCGGCGGACTTGGACCAAAACTCTCCAAATGATATTTCTGCCTCGTCAAGACGCAGGTCCACGCCGGCATCCCTAATCTCCAGCCCACGACCGGACGCTTCAATATCAACATCGATCACACCATCGAAAAACTCTCGAAACCCAAAGCCGAAACCGTCCAGCGTTTTCCGGTCCATCGGACCGCTAATCCGATAGCGTGTCGGTTCTCCGTTCAGCCCGTAACGTTCTTCCCACGCTAGATCCGCGCGCCAAGGCCCTAGATTCGCCGGACCAGAGAGGAATAGACCGTCTTTACCGCCGCGAATCGTGACGTCCGCATCGCTCAATGTGTAAGAGCCGAGGCTAAACGGTGCGCTGGCGTCGGTGAACGTTCCGTCGACCGAATACTCAATTCTGTTGCGGTCAAAAAACTCAAGCAGCGGCCGTTTGATGCTCAACGTCACATCCGCCGTCCCGGAAAAACCTTCCGGATTAACGCCGTATTTGTCCATATATTGAAAAGGCGGTTGATTGATCAGGCTCAGCAAAGACTGGACATCACCCCGCCCTTGCGTCGTGATAAATATATCTCCGCCTTTAGGTGTAAGCTTCGGAATATCCACATCGCCGCCAATAATCTCGATCTCATTGATGCGCCCGCGTTCAAGAACAAAACCGAAGCGATTACCATCAATCCGGCCTGATCCATGGGCCTCTGTTAGCGGATCCATGGTTGAAATATAGCGGACCACGCCGTCACGGACGTCAAAGTCGACAGTGAGCCTCTCACTAGTCAGGGCAGGATCGTCAAAAAACGCCTCTTCGAGAGCGACCTTGAACTGAACATTATGCAGCGTCCCGTCTAGGATCGACCGATCGATCCAACGGCGCGCGCCATTGGCCGAATCAACAGGCCAGAGCGACAGCAGATCTTGTGCTGTGAGCGGACTTTGCGTTTGTCCGTTCAGATTGACCGTCGTCAGCCCTTCATCACCAGCTTCGATATCTGCAGTCGTGGTGAGAGAAAATCCGTCAAAGTCCGCGACCAATCTGTCCAAAGTCAGGGATCGATCATCGAGATCGAGCTCCCCGAGCGCCTTGACAGACTTCATCTCAAGCGGGGCCTCGAAAACAGGTGTCAGGTCCAGTCGTGTGTCGGCAAGCTCAAGGTCGAATTTCGGTGAGGTGCCGACATCCCCGTCATAGAGGCGGCCGATTTCTCGAATGACACCACTGCCGGATAGGCTGAGCCGGTCAGCGTCTATCGTGATCGATTCGACTCGCATGACCTCATCACCGGGGCTCAAGGAAGCCACGAAGGTCCCGCTTTCGACAGCACGCTCCGCCCCCGCAGGACGGACGGTGCCCGCACCAATGTTAAGGCTCATTTCTGCAGATTGCAGTCCATCTTGCCGACTATAAATGGCGCGGATCCCTGCGTTCAGCGGAACATCAATCGCGCTCAAAACAGCCAGTCGCCCCCGCGGCGGCGCTAAGCGGCTGGGACGCAGGGCATCTGTCGTCAGGTCAAGTGAGATGGTCTTGAGACGATCCTCTGACCGAAGGTCGAGAGACAGCGACCCGGCATCAATGCCGGCCTCATCATCAGAGGCAATTTGCCCCTTCACGCTGAGCATTGTTATATCGCCGTCGCGCTGACCTAATAGTGTTTCGACATCGACAATGACTGACAGCCCGTCTTTTTCATCGACAATATGCGCTCGACTGTCCCGCAGCGTGACTGATCGAAATTCATCCAACCAATCCATCTGCGTGCGCTGTTCAACCCTGTTCCGACCACGAAAGACCGGGCCAAATCCTCCGACCGTTTGCGGATTGCCTAGTCCGGCGAGGATTGCGCCATTAACGCCTTGTCGCCACGTCACTTCCCCACCCACAATTTCGACATCACGCAAGGAGGCATTGCGATCCAGAAGATTGGCCTTGGTCGTTGTTGCCCGCATCAGAGCGAGTGTTTGGATGACCGCGTCATCCCGATCATAAACGACGACATCGGTGGCGGTAAAAGAAACCGTATCATCGGACGGGTTCCAGCGCAGCTCAATGTCACCTAGCTCCGCCCGGGCGCCATCAAAACTCTGCGAGAACCAGCGCTCGAAATTCGGACGCAGCGCGGTCAGGTCGGCCGACTGCCGCGCAACTAAGCCACTGGCAAAGAAAAGAATGGCAATGCCGAGCGTGAGCAGAACAGACACTGTTTCCCCGCCAAGGCGATAGGCGCGATGTCCTGCCCAAGCGGAGGCTTGCAAAACAGCATCTCGGACTTCTGTGATCCGGACACGCGTTTTTTCCGCCTTGGGGGGCGTTTCTCGACGAGTTTGAGAGCCAGATTCGAGGTCAGTCTCCGGCTTGTCGGTTGTCGGCATGTCCGCCATAAGCGCGAGCGCTAACGAAGGCATGCTTTGCCGTCCAGCGCTGGTCACCGCGCAGACACTTAAATTTCAGTTGGAAAGGTCGACAATGTCGCAACTTCAAGTCGGAGACATGGCTCCAGATTTCACCCTACCCGGCGATAATGGCGAGGATATCCGCCTATCCAATTATCGCGGTCAGAACGTGATCCTCTATTTCTATCCGCGCGACGACACACCGGGCTGCACCAAGGAAGCCATTGGATTCACTGAAGCCAATACAGAGCTTGAAGCGCTCAACACGGTCGTCATAGGCATGTCGAAGGACACTCCAGCCAAACACGACAAATTCATCGCGAAACATGAGCTCGACCTCCGCCTAGCCTCTGATGAGGCGGGCGATGTGCTGGAGGATTATGGGGTGTGGGTCGAAAAGAAAAACTACGGCAAAACTTACATGGGGATCGTGCGCTCAACCTTTCTGATCGGCTCCGACGGTAATATCCTGCAAGTCTGGCCCAAAGTCCGGGTCAAAGGTCATGTTGAGGCTGTGGTCGAAGCGGTCCGCGATCATGCAGGCTAGTCTTACCCCGCTTTCGGTGCTGACCGAAGGCGATCCTCATAAGAAAGCCGCCGCAGCGCGCGCGTTCCGTCAGTCGATTCTCAAGTCCAACCTGGGCGGAGCTTCGACTGATGGTCCACAGCCGCCTGATTACCCGTCACGGCCTGACCGTCCTGAACTTGTCCCAGCGAAGCAACTCGCGCGGCGCCGACTGGGCTCTGTCGAAGGACGTGCCGCCCTTCTGCATGCTATTGCGCATATTGAATTGAATGCGATTGATCTCGCGGCGGATATGATCGCCCGCTTCGCAGACGCAGCCGACGTCTCTGATCGACGCAACGACTTTATTGTAGATTGGTCGTCGGTCTGTGACGATGAAGCGCGGCATTTCGTGATGGTCTGCGACCGGCTGAATGAATTGGGTTTCGCCTATGGCGATTTCCCGGCGCATGGCGGTCTCTGGGATGCGGCCATGAACACGCGCAGCGACATTGCCGCACGCTTAGCGATTGCGCCGCTTGTGCTTGAAGCACGGGGTCTGGACGTAACGCCCGGCATGATCGAAAAGCTCATTCAAGCGGGTGATCAAAAGAGCGCAACCGTGCTTCAAATCATTTATGAGGAGGAGATTGGTCATGTCGCAATCGGCATGCGCTGGCTGCGCCATGTGGCCGAAAAACGCGATTTAGAGCCACATTCGCTTTTCAAGCGAATGGTTCAAGAATTTTTCGGCAACAACCTTCGCCCGCCCTTTAATGTAGATGCACGCGAGAAAGCCGGGTTTCCCTTATCTTATTATAAGGATTTATCGGGTTAATCTCGGTTATTAACGGTCTGTTAACCCTACCGAATGGCAAAAGCTCTTTACGGCTTGGGGGCGGCTATGGTGTAAGCATCAAGGGATTAAAGCCGGATGGGGAATCATGGTTAGTGACGTTATTGGGGATGTGCGCACGCGCATCCTTCAAACATTTCCTGAACGGCAGATATATCTGCGGTCCGGCGGCGAGGTTACCTATTACAACCTCACGACCCGCTTGCAGGTCGCTATCGTTACCGCGATCGCTGTCATGGCGCTTTGGTGCGTCATGTCTCTTCTCAATGCGATGTTTGGATTGTCTCTGTTTGGCAACCCTGATGAACGCATCGTTGCACTGGAAGCCACCTACGAACGTCAGCTCGCCGATAGCCAAGCCAAAGTCGAAAACGCTGAACTCTTATTGACGGAACAACGCCAGAGCTTTGAGCTTATGGCGGCAAACATCGAAGCTAAACATAATACGCTGTCACAGATCGTCGGCACAGACGCCGTTCCAACAGTTGGGGCTGAGCCCGCCCTCAAATTTGCCGAAGCGGAAATCATCATGGCGCCGACACGTCGTGATAATGTCGACCGAGTCGCCCGCCGCGCGTACATTCCCAGTCATGAAATCTCAACCGGGCTACCGATTGATCGCTCCCTCGCCTCCCTCGATGATACACAGAATGACATCCTCATCTCCGCTGAGGCAGACATTCTTGAATCCATCGACTTTAACCGTGCCTTGATCGAAACGACGGATATGGAAGTCGAAACTGTGCTCGAACAAGGCACTCAAGGTCAGGGCGGTCCTTTTATACCCTTGTCAGGTTTCTCCACACCAATGATTGATGGCGCTTTTCAGCCGCGCGTGACAACGATTCAAGCCCGTCTTTACGAAGCGGAAGCGCTGGCGAAAGTTGTCGAGGCCATGCCGTTGGGTCATCCCGTCAAGAATGAAACCGTTATGACATCTCATTTTGGCGTTCGTCGTGACCCTTTCACCAAGCGCCCTACGTTCCATGAAGGTCTCGACTTTATTGGCGGAACGATGGCACCCATTGTCGCCACTGCGTCTGGAACCGTCATCTATTCTGGCGTTAAGGGAGGCTATGGACGCGTGGTCGAGATCGATCATGGGCATGGTTTCGTAACCCGTTATGCCCACCTGAAGAAAACCTTTGTCAAGCGCGGCCAGACCGTTGAAAAGGGGGATGAGCTGGGGGGCATGGGATCGACGGGGCGGAGTACAGCCACGCATCTTCATTATGAAGTTCACTTCCAAGGTCGTCCGTTCGATCCGAAGAAGTTCCTCAAGGCAGGACTCTATGTTCAGTAAATCTTCCTCAGGGTCGTCGGCGTCCTCGGCGGATGCGTCTACCCAGAAGAAGTCTGGATCGGCCCCAACTGTCGCTCGTACACCAGCCGTCCCGTCTCTTCTCAGCCAAGACCTTGTCATTACCGGTGACATCAAGACGGACGGCGAAGTTCAAATTGATGGTCGCCTCGACGGCAATCTGACTGCGAGTCGGATTATGGTTGGCGAACATGGTGCGGTGAACGGCAAGGTCGTCGCGACCAGCGTTATTGTCCGGGGTAAAGTCACGGGGAAGATCGACGCATCCAGCATTGAGCTGTCAGAAACAGCCAACGTCCAAGCGGACCTCATTCAAGATAAGCTGATTATTGCCAACGGTGCGTTTTTCGATGGAAAGTGCGCGCGTAAGTCAACCACACCGACACCAATCAAAGCGACGCAAATCTCCGCCTAGATAGGATCACACGGTTCAGCCTGATGAAAAGCGCGCCCAAAGGCGCGTTTTTTTTATGCCTGCTCTTCATCACCGACGCGGGCGGACAAGGCGGCTGCCATGAACGCATCGATCTTGCCGTCCAGCACACCTTGCGTGTCCGATGTCTCTACGTCTGTGCGCAGATCTTTGACCATCTGATAGGGCTGCAAGACGTAAGATCGGATCTGGTGACCCCAGCCAATCTCTGACTTCTCATCGGCCTGTGCTTGAGCCTCAGCCTCTCGGATTTGTAACTCGCGCTCATAAAGCCGGGCCCGAAGCATATCCCATGCTTGGGAACGGTTCTTATGCTGGCTGCGATCACTCTGACACTGCACAACAATGCCCGTCGGTTCATGCGTGATACGAACCGCCGAGTCAGTCTTGTTGATGTGCTGTCCCCCTGCCCCAGACGCGCGGTAAGTATCTACACGACAATCGCTTTCATTGATGTCGATGTCGATCGTGTCGTCGATCTCTGGATAGACCCAAACGCTGGCAAAGCTTGTGTGACGACGCGCGCTGGAATCATACGGGCTGATCCGCACGAGACGATGGACACCAGATTCGGTCTTCATCCAACCAAAGGCATTCGGCCCTTTGAATTTCAACGTCACGGATTTGATGCCGGCTTCATCGCCGTCTGAATATTCTAAGACGTCAACCTTCATGCCGCGCGCATTGGCCCAGCGTGAATACATGCGCATCATCATCTCGGCCCAGTCCTGAGCCTCTGTGCCCCCTGCGCCGGGATGGATTTCGACGAAACAATCATTCCCGTCCGCTTCACCCGACAGAAGCGCTTCTAGCTCCGCCGCGGCCGCTTTATCTTTTACTTTACCGAGCGCTTTAGCAGCCTCGTCTAAGAGCGATGTGTCATCGTCTATCTCGGCCAATTCAGCCAATTCGACATTATCAGCCAGATTAGACGTGATGCTATTGATAGCGTCAAACGCAGACTCCAATTTGGCGCGTTCTTGCATCAATGTCTGCGCCTTCTGGGCATCGTCCCAAAAGGTCGGATCCTCGGCGAGAGCGTTCAGCTCAGCCAAGCGGCGTTCACTGGTTTCCCAGTCAAAGACGCCTCCTTAGCAGTTCAACTGACTGCTCGATTTCAGATTTCAGCTGTTCAATATCAGCCCGCATTGGGAATTCCTTATATCGTCTATCTAGTAGAGACCGTCGTCCAGATCGCGCACAGGTTCAGGTTCGGGCTCTTCCTTCGGCTCATTAGGCTTAGGCGTCAGATTATCACTGTCTGGTGTGTTGGGACCAATCGGCACAAAGGCTGGATCATCCGGTCCAAGCTGAGGGTCGCTCGGTCCTTCACCAAGGTCAGCGGGAACAGTGCCGTCCAGCACATCACCGCTGCCGAAAAAGCCGGAGCCGAATGTGTCACTCCCTGATCCAATGCGGATGGTCCTGACGAGGGACCCGACCTGTGGTTCCGTGCCTGGCCTGAACGCCTCCAAAATCACATCGGGCGCGCCGATAAAGCTGGGCTCGCCTGTATTCCGATTGACAGGGGCTAGGGTGAGACCGTCCGGAATGCGGAACGGGACAGTCGGCTCGCCATCCAACACTTCGGTAAGGAAATCGAGCACGATTGGCACAGCAGATGTCGACCCCGTTTCGCGGGCCATGGGTTCGGGCGTATCCTTGCCCACATAGACCCCTACGACAAGATCAGGCGTAAAGGCCATGAACCAGTTATCCTTGGAATCGTTAGTCGTCCCAGTCTTGCCGCCAACCGGTCGCCCCAATGCCCGCAGCTTCGCGCCAGTGCCGTTTTCAACGACACCGATCATCATGTAGCTCATCTGATAGGCGGTCATCGGATCGATGATTTGATCGCGTATATCCGGCAATATCGGAGGCGCTTGACCCGTATATTCATCCTGTTGGCAATCGGCGCACACCACATCTGAATTGACGAAGATTGTCTCCCCGCGTCCGTCTTGGACACGGTCAAGAATACTCGGAACAACCCGCTTCCCGCCATTGATCATCATTGAGTAAGCTGTCGCCATCCGCAGGAGGTTGCTCTCACCGGCGCCTAAAGCCCAGGCCAGTTCAGAGCGCGGATTGTCGTAAATCCCAAACTTACGCCCAATCTCCATAATTGGCTGCATGCCGATGTCGTTAGCCAGGCGGACCGTCATCGCATTGCGCGATTTCTCAATGCCCAATCGCAAGGTCGACATGCCGTAATATGTGCCTGCATCGTAGTTTTCGGGTTTGTAGAATCGTTCGCATTCATCGCTACGTGCCGGGCTAGACCGATCATCGCTTGAGGCCCGGAGCTCCAGCACACCATATTCATTCTCGAAACACCGGACGTCGAACCGTTCCACGACAAAGGGCGCGTCGAGGACTTGGGATGCGGGTGTGAATCCCTCACCCAATGCAGCGGCGTAGACAAAGGGTTTGAACGACGAACCGGGCTGGCGGTACGCTTGCGTGACCCGGTTAAACTGGCTTTGCTCAAAACTATAACCACCGATCAATGCTTTCACACGACCCGTATGCGGATCCATTGCAATGAGCGCGCCATTCACATCAGGCACTTGTCGGAGATTATAACCGGCCTCTTTTTCCAGATGAGGCTCCACCAGAATGACGTCCCCGACGGAGACAACCTCGGCCATAGAACTCGGCGCATTTCCCCGGCGTCCATTTGAGAGCGACTTGCCTGCCCACTGAATATCCGAGAGATCCAGGGTCCCCGTTTCTGTTACAGGAGCTTGGTCGTCAGTAGGGGAGTCAGTGATGCCCTCATCTAGCTCAATGACAAAGCCGAGTTTGGCTGATATCGCCTCGCGTTCAAGGACGACCGCAATACGCCAATCACCCACGCCTACAGGCGCTGTGAACGCGTCTAATTCTGTCGCCCAATCGCGGATGTTTTCGATGTTCTTCAGTGGACCACGCCAACCCATGCGCCGATCCAACATCTCAATCCCGCGACGCAGGGCTCGGCGTCCGGCCAGCTGCATGTCGGTATCAAGCGTGGTGCGGATCGACAAACCGCCGGAATACAGCTCGTCAGAGCCATACATGGCAAAAATCTGCTTCCGTGCTTCTTCGACAAAATATTCAGCGGCTAGATATTCCGCGCCTGTCAGCCGGTCCGTCCACTCCAGTGGAGCCTCATAGGCGTCATCAGCGTCTTCCTGCGAAATATAGCCATCTTCAGCCATACGATCGAGGACATAACGTTGACGCGATTTCGCTGAGGCATATTCTTTCGGGTCATCAAGCTCGTAATTGGCGGGCCCTTTTACGACCAGCGCCAGATAAGCCATCTCACCAACGCTCAGGTCATCCATCTCTTTGCCGAAATGGTTCAGAGCTGCGGCGGCGACGCCATAAGCGCCTCGTCCAAAATAGTTGTCGTTGAGATAGAGTTCGAGAATCTCTCCTTTTGAAAGGGCCTTCTCCATCCGACGCGCAATGGCGATCTCGCGAATCTTCCGTTTCATCGAATAGTCGTCACCGACGAGGAAATTCTTCGCGACCTGCTGCGTGATTGTCGACGTGCCACCAACCCGTTGCCCTTTTAGCTTTTTGCCAGGGACGGACATAACAGCGCGGGTCAGACCAATCGGATCCCAACCATTATGCGTGTAAAAGCGCTTATCCTCAGAACTGACAAAGGCTTGCTGTAGCTTGACCGGCACACTTTCGATCGGAACGAACACACGCGCTTCCGTCCGGAACTCACTGATAAGTTTACCATCTCCGGCATGGACCCGGCTCATGACAGCGGGCTTATACTCCGACAGAGTTTTGACGCTGGGTAGGTCTTTGGTCGAGCGGATGAGCCAGGCCGAGAGGGCAACAGCCAAGATGACGGCGAGGACTGTGCCGACGATCAGAACCCACTTCGCGATCTTCCAGTAAAGGGCGCGACGCGACCCTTTAGGGGCATCATCCGACAAGTCGGGGTTATCTTGGATCAACTCAGTCACAATAAGACGGTCTAACGAGAAATAAGGCGAGGTCGAGGTCTAGCTGTGCTGATTTTGCACAGAATAGGAAGATTGAAACATCCCTCACCTTGCCTTTTTCTATTCCCAGATCCTATCCCCGGCGTCCGGGGCCAGAAAAATAATCGTCGACCGAAAGCCGCACGGCCTTCATCAATTTTGTCCGATGCGATTTCGTTTTCAGCAGGCGCTCATCATTCACATTGGACAGAAAGCCCAGTTCGAGAAGAACCGCCGGAACATCTGGCGCCAGTAAGACATAATAGCCTGCACGCCTGTGAGAATTCCCGACTAAGGCCGTCTTCCCGGATAAATTGGACAAGAGGATATCGGCAAAGGCTTCCGATTGAGTCTCTGTGCTGCGCTGCGCCAGATCGACAAGGATATCGCCCACAGAGTCACTTTGCGTCGCGAGATCTACATCCATGATCCAGTTCTGGCTATTGACGATCCGTTTGCTACGGTTCTTGGCCCTATCCGCGAGAGTATAGACGGACGCCCCGCGAATCGAACGGCTTTTTGTCGAATCAGCATGGATCGAAATAAACAGATCGGCCTGTCGTTCGCGCGCGATGCGCAAACGGTCATCATGTTCAACGAATGTATCTGTTCCACGCGTTAGGATGACCCTGTATCGCCCCGTCGCTTCTAATAAGGCCTTCAATTCTTTGGCGGCAGCCGTTGTGACGGTTTTCTCTAGCAACCCCTTCTGACCAATCGCCCCAGGATCGCGGCCGCCATGACCCGGGTCGATCACGATGAGCGGAAGCGCGACCACAACAGTCGGCGACGGCTTTAGTCTTGGGTAAGGCACCGAATCCTTGAAATAGCGCGGGCCTGAAGCCAGCGCAGGTATCGCGCAGAGCGAAAAAAGACACGCAGCAATGATGGCTCGGATCGACATGCAGGTGAGTCTTTCGCAACAGGGTGAAGAAAGCCTTAGAGGATGCTGCTATTCTCAGGAAAAGTGGCCATCTCATGGCTTGCTGACAAATGCTTTGCACACTGACGCGAATTAAGGCAGTGACGATCCATCCGGATGCAATGTTGTTTCACATGAAACAGTTCGTTTATGACCGGAATTGGGAACAAGGCGATGATCGTCCTGCACCCTATCTGAGAGATTTTATGCGCAGTGCGAGGCTGACAGTTTTGTCCCGAAAAGACATCGTCATTTTGCCCGCGCGCGCCCACCTCATCACCCTTACAACTGGCCCCAACCTGCGAGGACGCCCCACGATTTATCGTGGTGACGCGCCGCAGACTTATGCGAGGGCCGCAGGAGAATTTCATGACAAAACGTATGTTGATCGACGCCGCCCACCCGGAAGAAACCCGGGTCGTGATCGTCGATGGGAGCCGCGTCGACGAGCTTGATTTCGAATCGCGCCACAAGCGCCAGATTCGTGGCAATGTCTATCTTGCCAAAGTTACCCGTGTAGAACCATCGCTGCAGGCCGCCTTCATTGATTACGGCGGCAATAAGCATGGCTTTCTCGCCTTTTCCGAAATCCACCCCGACTATTATCAGATTCCCTACGAGGATAAGCTCGCCCTGCAACAGCAGGATGAAGAAGCTCTCTCTAAGGATTCAGATGATGATGATGAGGTTGAGGAAGATGAAAACCTCGACCCTGACGAAGATGACGCGTCCGATGAGAACGATGCCGAAGTCGCCGACGAACAGGTGAAAGTTGCCAGCCAGCGACGTAAACAGATGCGACGCCGCCGTTACAAAATCCAAGAAGTCATCAAACGCGGTCAGGTCCTTCTGGTCCAAGCTGTCAAAGAAGAACGCGGCAATAAGGGCGCGGCCATGACAACCTATTTGTCATTGGCGGGACGCTATTGCGTCTTGATGCCCAATACACCGCGCGGTGGTGGCATTTCGCGCAAAATCCCTAATGGCGCGGATCGCAAGCGCCTGAAGTCCGTCATGGACGAACTCTCTGTGCCGCAAGGCATGGGTGTGATCGTTCGGACGGCAGGGGCTAAACGCACTAAGGCCGAAATCACACGTGACTACAGCTATCTGTCGCGTCTTTGGGACGAAATCCGCGACACGACTTTGAAATCCGTCGCGCCGAACCTGATCCACGAGGAAGGCAATCTCGTGAAACGGTCGATCCGGGATCTCTACAATAAAGACATCGAAGAAGTGCTGGTCCAAGGCGAAGACGCCTATAAAAACGCGAAAAGCTTCATCAAGATGCTCATGCCGAGTCACGCTAAATTCGTGAAACGCTATGATGATGTGATCCCGCTTTTCTTACGCTTTAACGTCGAGCGCCAGATCGAGAACAGTCTCGACGCAACCGTGCAGTTAAAGTCCGGGGGCTATCTTGTCATTCACCCGACGGAAGCCTTGGTTTCTGTCGATGTGAACTCGGGCCGTTCGACAAAAGAGCGCAATGTTGAGCGCACAGCGCTCAAGACCAATCTAGAAGCCGCCGAGGAACTCGCGCGTCAGATGCGCCTGCGTGACCTCGCGGGATTGATCGTCGTCGATTTCATCGACATGGACGAAAGCAAAAACAACCGCTCCGTCGAAAATAAGATGAAGTCGATGCTGTCACGTGACCGTGCCCGTATACAAACCTCTCGTATCAGCCAATTCGGCCTGATGGAGATCTCCCGTCAGCGCCGTCGCCGGTCTCTGCTGGAAGGATCAACCGCAACTTGCTCACACTGTGACGGTGTCGGCCGAAAACGGACCGTTGAGAGCGCAGCTCTCGCGGCAATCCGCGCCGTCGAAGAATTTGCGATCCGGGGCAAGGCAAAGAAAATTCGCCTGAAATGCCCGCCGGACGTGGCGCTCTATTTGTTGAATGAAAAACGCGACCTGCTCACCAAAGTTGATGAGAACGCCGACGTATTCACCATCGTTGAACATGATGACAGCCTGATCCGCCCAGCCTTCACAATCGAAGTCGCTGAGAAACGCAACGATAGTCGTAAAGACCCACTGACTCAGATTGAGAAGGATCTTCAGGAAGAAACCAAACGCTCCGAGAATGATCGCGCCAAAGCGAAAGCGACGAAACGCGATGATGAGGACGAGTCTGAAAACGACGACACTGATGCCGAAACAACCGAAGCACGTGACGAAGACGGTGACAGCAAACCCCGTCGCCGTCGCGGTCGTCGCGGTGGACGCAATCGTAAGAAGCGCCCTCAAGACACTGAATCATCAGATGAAAAGTCTGATGATGAGGATATAGCAGCAAATGAGAACGCGTCCGAAACTAAGTCTGACGACAGTTCGCAACCTCGTCGCCGTCGCCGTCGTCGTGCACCGTCCAAATCCGGTGATGCCGAGACCGCGACAGAGTCTAGTGATGCGGTCGAGCAGAGCTCAGACAAGGTTGAGGATGAAGCTGCGCCTAGCAAACGCCGCAGTTCGTCCCGTCGCAAGGCCCCAACTAAAGCAGGGTCTGCATCAACTGCTGAAACCAAGGACGATGCCGTCAAGGTTCAGTCTGAAGACAAGCCTGAGGCCGAAGCGCCTAAGCCGGGACGTCGCCGCCGTGCACCGTCACGGAATAAGGCGTCTGAGGATGCGGACACAAAGTCTGAAGACAGCAAGCCAGCCCGTCGGCGGGCACCAGCCAAAGCTAAAACAGACAGCGTTGAGACGGAGGCCCATGTAAAAGAGGCCGCGCCTAAACGTCGTCGTGCTGCACCGAAACGCACGGACGCCTCCGCCACGGAGGACAAACCCAAGCCTCGTCGCCGCGCGCCAGCTAAGACCGCAAAGGCAGACGACACTGCAGCAGCGAAACCTGCCACTCGGCGCAAGGCACCTGCGAAGGCCAAGACTGCTACCGACGCTGTAGAAGAGGCTCCAAAACCGGCACGTCGTCGCAAGGCTCCAGCCAAAGCAGCCGCGGCCGCCAAAGCACCGGCCAAGTCCGATGACACGGATGGCGACGCTAAGCCTAAACCGGCGCGCAAGCGGGCAGCCCCAAAAGCGGCCCCAAAGTCAGCGTCGAAAGCGGCTCCAAAAAAGGCGGCTCCTAAAAAGCCAGCCCCTAAAAAGGCAGCGCCTAAAGCCGATACGGCCAAAGCGGAGTCAGATGCTCCGAAAGCCAAACCGAGGGCTCGAAAAGCGCCAGCCAAGCCAAAACCCGTGGACGCGCCTGCGCCTCAAGCAGCGCCCGCTAAACCGACTGAGTCGGGTGACGACGCTGGCGCGCGCCGCCGCAAGGCACCGCCGCGCCGCAAACGGGGATTGATCGATCGCTTGATGGGTAAGGAATAATCCAGCTCAATCGGAAACTGAACGGCAGGTAAACACACTGAAACGTGACCCCTGCTTAACTTGACCCCATGCGGGGCGCGGTGAACAAGACAACTATGACTGCGTCCCGTACATTCTCCACTCTAATGGCTCGCCTTTTTGGCGGGTTCATGATCGCGGCTCTGTTGGTCGCGCAGTCCCAAGCGCAAGGTCTCTTGCGCGATACGGAGATTGAGGAGACCCTTCGGGAATTCAGTGACCCCCTCCTCCGCGCGGGTGGTCTAAGCCCCCGCTCTGTCGACATCTACCTCGTCAATGATCCGGAATTGAACGCATTCGTCACTCGCGGGCAAAACATTTTCTTACATAGCGGCCTGATTTTGCAAGCGGAAACGCCGAATGAACTCAAGGGTGTGATCGCCCATGAGGCCGGACACATTGTTGGCGGTCACATAGTTCGATCCGATTATGGAAATCGTTCAGCCTATGGTGCCATGCTACTGGCGGCAGGTGTTGGACTGGCTGCGATCTTGGCCGGTGAAGGTGCCGCTGGTGCTGCGATTCTTGGCGGCGCGCAGCAATTTGGCGCGGTCGAAGCCCTGGCCTATTCTCGGGTCAATGAGTCATCCGCCGATCAATACGCTGCCCAGTTCCTCGAAACGACGGGGCAGTCCGGCAAAGGTCTCATCGACTTCTTCGATAATTTCCGGGTCCAAGAAGTTCTCTCATATAGCCGTCGTTACGAATATTTCCGCTCTCACCCCCTCTCAGCCAACCGGATCGACAAGTTGCGGGAGCGCGTCGCTGAGAGTCCCTTCGTCGACGTATTGGACTCAGACGAGGACATAGAGCGCCACACCATGATGCAGGCTAAGCTGCGAGGTTTCCTCGACGCGCCACAAATGGTTTTCAATCGCTATCCGCTCACAGACAAAAGCCTGCCAGCGCGATATGCGCGCTCGGTCGCTCTATTCCGCGCGGCTGACATGAATAGTGCCATCAAAGAGATCGATTCACTGATCGAAGAACAGCCCGAAAACCCCTACTTTCATGAGCTAAAGGCGCAAATTCTCTATGAATCCGGGCAGCGTTCTGCGGCCCTGCCGTCAGCCGAGCGCGCTTTAGAGCTAAAGCCCGATGCGATCCTTCTTAAAGTTGCCCTGTCCCAATCCCTCATTGAAACGCAGGAAGACAGACAAGTTGAACGGGCCATCACGTTGTTGAAATCTGCGCTGACAGTTGAGCCACGCTACTCTCATGGCTGGTATCTCTTGTCGCTTGCCTATGGTCAGCAGAATCAAGATGCCTTGGCCAAATACGCATCGGCAGAGCGGTTTTATTCGTTGGGAGACTTAGACTCCGCGCGCTCCTTTGCTGGACGGGCGCAGCAGGATTTACCGCGCGACATTCCACAATGGCGACGGGCGTCTGACATTATCGTCGTCGCTGAAGCGCAGCTGGATAAGAAACGACGAAATCAGCGTCGCGGCAAGCCCTTCACTGTAACTTCATCCTCTGAACAATCTACGCCATCAAGCCGTCGCGCCGGGTCTACGTCCTGGCCATAGATATTTTTATTGTTTCGGCCTAAAGGGCCGCCAACAAACAGACCAACTGGAAATTCAATGAAGCACCTCATCCGTACCGTTGCGGCCGTGTCTATACTTGGCTTGGCCGCCTGTGCCCAAGCTGGACCTGGCGACATGTCCAAGTCAGATGTCGAAGACATCATCCGCGCTTATTTGTTGGAAAACCCTGAAATCTTGCGCGAAGCGATGATTGCGCTCGACCGCAAGGAAGCGCTGGCAGAAGTTCAAGATAGTCGGGACGCGATTGCTGATCTGTCCGATCAGATTTTCAAAGACCCCCGCGATTATTCGATCGGTCCAAAAGACGCTAAAGTGCAGTTGGTTGAATTTTTCGATTATAATTGCGGCTTCTGCAAACGGTCGACCGATTGGGTCGAAACGACATTAGGCAAACATCCTAATGATGTTCGTGTCGTGTTTAAGGAACTCCCGGTTCTGACGGGTCGGGATGGAACATCCTACATGGCCGCGCGTGCAGCCCTCGCATCCGCTCGACAAGGCAAATATAAGAAGATGCATTTCGCTCTGATGAGTGAACGGTCTCTGACCGAATCCCGCGTGATGCAGATCGCGAAGAACAATGGTCTCGACGCAGATCAACTCAAGAAAGATATGGCCGATCCTGCGATTGATCGTCAGATTGAAGACACGCTCGCGCTTGGCAATAAGATTCCAGCCCTCACCGGAACGCCGTTCTTCATCGTGAATGACGAGTTCGTGTCCGGGGCGAACCTGACCAAGCTACAAACGATTCTCGACGCAGCGCTCGAAGGTTAGTCGCTCGCTAAAACTCCAAGCCCGTTTTCAAGGTTTCAATACGGGTGAGCCGATCCTGACTGGTCATATAGAGCGTGCGCCCATTAGCGTCGCCAAAGGCGACGTTGGCAACAGGCTTTCCAGTCCGGATCATGCCGAGAATATCAGCGTCCGGTGACAGAACCAGCACACCACCAGGCCCAGTCGCGAAAATTGTACCGTCTTTCGCGACGGCCATACCGTCCGGATTACCGAAGCCTTCTTCAGCCAGCAACGCTGTGACATCCAGAAACAGACGGCCCTCGCCAACAGATCCATCAGACCCGACCGGATATGTCATATATTTTGCGTCTGCTGGATCGGAATTCGAGACGTAAAGCGTGGTCCCGTCAGGCGATAACACAATGCCGTTCGGCCGCGTTAAGCGGTCATCAATCAGCGTAATTGATCCATCAGATTGTAACGCATAGACCCCATTAAACCCGATCTCTTTAGCCAAGCTGCCGTCTTGATCTTTCAAGCCATAGGGCGGATCGGTGAAAAATATCGTTCCAGATGCGTGCACGACCACGTCGTTGGGCGAATTGAAGCGTTGGCCTTCATATTGATCGGTAAGAAGTGTTTTTTCCTGCGTGTCCAAGTCCAGAACGTAGAGCGCCCGGTTGCCATGATCTGGCGCGAGGATCGTTCCGTTCTTATAGGCGAGAAGACCGTTCGCTCCAGGACTCGACGTGTAATCCGCGACCGGGTCAGCACCAGAGGGCTGCATCCACACTGACAATCCGTCCTGATCACTGAACTTCCAAATCGTATTCCCCGGCACATCTGTGAACAGCAGGTACCCGTCTTCAATCCAGACCGGGCCCTCAGACCAACCGAACGCCCCACCAAGGTCTTCTGGCAATGCGTCTGCAGGTAAAATACCTGCCTGTATCGCCTCAACTGATCCGATGTTGGGATAGGATATTGTCGGTGACGCGGCGCATGCACCGAGAAGCAGAAGAGGTAGAACACGCAACATAACCATCATCCTAAAACCATCGCAGCCGCGCCATAAAGCGCCACGAAATGCGCTTGGATCAATCGAACTGGCACGTCTGTCATAAACCAAGCCCCATGCCCACGATCGCGAAAGCGGCTTTCAAAGTCTGATTCTTGGATGAACGGGGCAATATGGCGAGACACTCCGCCGCCCAAAACAACACCGCCCGACGCGCCCAATGTCACACAGGCATTCCCCGCAAATGTGCCCAGCATTTCGCAAAAACTCTTCACGCAAAGTCGCGCAATGGACTTCGGATTGGCTTGTCCCGCCGCGACAATTTCGTCTTCCTTCGTGCAAATCGGGGTCTCGCCATGGATCGCACAGAGTGCGGTGTAGAGTCGGAACAGGCCCGGCCCAGAAATCAGCGCTTCGGCGGAGACGAAGGGAATACGCCCGGTCCAATAGCGCAGCACTTCAATCTCCATCTCAGATTGGGGAGAGAATGCCGAGTGTCCGCCTTCTGTCGGGACAATCCTCGGCGGACGTCCGGGCAAAATGCAAGATAGACCCAAACCCGTCCCCGGCCCCATCACGGCCACGGGTTTGGCGTAGTTGACCTTACCCGGAATCAGCGTCTGGAAACCATCATCGGGAATGACAGTGGCCCCATTGGCCATGGCGACGAAATCATTGAGAACGACAGCTTCTGTAAAGCCAAACGTGCTCATCAAATTTTCTTCCGACACGATCCAATCCACATTTGTCATGCGGATTTCATCATCGAATTTCGGGCCCGCAAAAGCGAACGCAGCGCGTTTCGGTTTCGCACCAATTCCGGTCAGGTAGGCTGAGACCGCATCGTTAAAATTGCTGAAGTCACGAACGGCGTACCGGTTGGAATGGTGCAGTTCGATCGTGCCTTGGGAAGTTCGTTCGGCCAGCGCGAAACGCGCATTTGTCCCACCGACATCCCCGACAAGTGTTTGATCCACTGAGGCTCCCCTAACTCTTCTTTTGTTTGGATGGTGACAGTTGATCGACCGACTAGGTCTCTGTCATCCTATCCATATCCCCTAATGTTGAGGCTCCGCTTTCGGCGTCAGACGCCACTTCACGCTGAGGCGCAAACATATTCATCCCAAGACCCGAAAGATTGGTCCGAACGGGCGCTTCTGCCGCTTTTCGTTGTGCCAAATCGACATCTAAAACAGACACAGATCCATTAGCCGGATCGACCCGAATCATGTCCCCGGTCTCGACCCTTGATAATGGTCCCCCCAAGAGCGCTTCAGGGTGCATATGAATGGCGGCAGGAACTTTGCCAGATGCGCCCGACATGCGCCCATCTGTGACAATGGCGACGCGAAACCCCTTATCCTGCAATAAGCCAAGAACCGGCGTGAGTTTGTGGAGTTCGGGCATGCCGTTGGCCCGGGGGCCTTGGAACCGCAAAACAGCAACAAAGTCATGTTCCAGCTCACCAGCCTTATGCATGGCCATCAAGTCATTTTGATCATCAATGACGATGGCTGGGGCTTCGACCAACCAATTGTCACGCTTAACAGCGGAAACTTTCATAACACCGCGCCCCAGATTACCGGCCATTAGCGCCAAGCCTCCATCCGGACGGAATGGATTGGCGACTGTCGTCAGGACCTCATGATCGAGACTGTCTGTTGGCCCCGGTCGGAAAATCACTGTGTCAGCCTCGGCATGAGCGTTGCGGATCGGTTCGCGCGTATATTCGATCAGACCGTCGCCGCCTGCGACCGTCGTCACATTCGTATGCAATAGCTCTGCGCCGATCAGCTCGCCGATCAGATAAGCCATGCCGCCTGCCGCGTGGAAGTGGTTCACGTCAGCGATACCGTTGGGATAGATGCGGCTAATCAACGGGACGATGTGAGAAATATCGGCGTAATCATCCCAATTGATCAGGATACCAGCACTTCGCGCAATCGCTGAAAGGTGGATGGTCAAATTGGTAGAACCGCCCGTTGCCATCAATCCGACAAGGCCGTTCACAATCGCCTTTTCATCAATAACGTTACAGGCTGGCGTAAATTCATCGCCCATATTGGTGATTTGGACGGCACGCCGAGTCGTCTGCGCCGTCATCGCATCGCGCAAAGGCGTGTTGGGGTGGATGAACGAACTACCGGGCAGTTGCAGCCCCATAATCTCCATCAACATCTGGTTGGTGTTGGCCGTGCCGTAGAACGTGCACGTTCCGGGCGCGTGATAACTGGCCGCTTCAGCCGCTAACAGAACATCGCGTCCGACCTCACCAGCGGCGAATTGCTGACGCACTCTCGCCTTTTCAGGATTCGTAATACCGGACGGCATCGGGCCAGCGGGGGCAAAGATATGCGGCAGATAGCCATAGCGAAGCGCCGCGATCAGGAGTCCGGGGACGATCTTATCGCAAACACCGAGGTGAATAGCCGCGTCGAAGCAATCATGGCTCAGCGCAATCGCCGTCGAACGGGCAATAACGTCACGCGAAAAGAGCGATAGCTCCATTCCGTCTTGGCCTTGGGTCACGCCGTCACACATAGCCGGAACGCCGCCTGCAACCTGTGCCGTTGCCCCGTTCCGACGGGCCGCGTGTTTCACGATTTCAGGGAAGCGTTCAAACGGCTGATGTGCCGACAACATGTCGTTATAGGCGGTGACAATGCCGATATTGGGCCAACGCGCGCCCAGCAATTCTGTCTTTTCGAGCACTGGACATGCGGCCGATGCGTGCGCGATATTGCCTTCTGAGAGTCGTCTACGGCGTGGACCGGGCCGCATATTCGCCCGGCAATCCTCTAGATAAGCGGACCTCGTTGCCGCGGATCGCTCAATGATCCGGTCCGTTACAGCTTGCAGGTCGGCTTTCACGCTCATGTCAGGTGTCCAGGCCAAAGAGTGTCAGTCGGTCGCCAAGCGATTGCAGCGCCTTAACGGGCGCGTCCAGCACGTCGCGTGTCATGGCGTCGTTAAAGACAGCCAATTTTGCGGCACTCGGCAAAAGAAGAACGACATGTTTCGATGCGGCGACGGCGGCATAGGTCAAGGTCATGCGGTCCGTATGATCTCCAGCCACTTCACATCCCGTCGCGTCGATAGCGGTCACGACAGTCTCGGAGTTCGGATCGAGCGCGGCTTCAAGACCGCCACTACGGGGAAACCAGGAGGCTGTATGGCCGTCCATACCCATACCCAGAACACAGAGATCGAAAGGTTGAGCCATAAGCGCCAAGGCTTGCTCTGCAGCTTCAAGCCCGTCGGTAGCTGAGGCGTGACCATTGAATAGAGGGACAAAATGAGCGCGCTCCGCCGGGGAGTCCGCAAAGCACCCGCGAATGAAATCAGCGTTCGATCCGGGTTTGCCCGCTGGGACCCACCGTTCGTCAACTAGGCCGATGGCAACGCCGTTCCAGGCGAGCGGTTGCTGCGCTAAACGTTCATAGACAGGTTTGGGACTAGACCCGCCGGATAACATTGCACTGGCTCGACCACGCTGATCGAGGGCATCACTGAGGATCATAGAGAGATGATCTGTCGCCGCTGTAACTAGCGACGGCGTATCTTGAAATAGTCTGAGGTCAGTCGAGCCCATCAGGCTTCCGACCAAGCGTCGCCGAGTTGTTTGAGCATAAAATGCGCCGCATCAGGGCCGTCAGAGCCCGCCGGGTATAGGCTGATCCGCTGATCCACCTCTTCCCACGCATCGATAATACCGTCGACCCAACGCCACGCTGCTTCAACCTCATCGCGACGCATGAACAGCGATAGATTTCCGCGCACCACATCCAGAAGCAGCCGCTCATAAGCGTCAGGATAGCGGACAGTGAAATTGTCGGCATAAGACAAGTTCAGAGGCAAAGTTTTAAGCCGCAATCCGCCTGCCCCAGGCTCTTTAATCTCCATCCAGAGCGTTACAGCTTCGTCGGGCTGCAGCCGGATCACCAGCTTGTTTGGGTCAACCTTAGTTGAATCACCGAAGATAGAATGCGGGACTGGACGAAACTGAATGACGATCTCAGAGCGCCGGCTCGCCATGCGTTTACCAGACCGGATGTAGATCGGCACACCCGCCCAACGCCAATTCTGAATTTCCGTGTGAATCGCAACGAAACTCTCGGTCTTTGACGCATCGGCATCAACGTCAGACAGATAGTCCTGCACCGTTTCGCCATCGACCTGCCCGCGCACATATTGCGCGCGAACCGTCGTTTCTTTCACATCCGCGGCAGTAACCGGTTTGAGTGCCCGCAGCACTTTGATCTTCTCAGTGCGGAGATCATCAGCATCAATCGAGGCTGGCGGTTCCATCGTGGTTAGACACAATAGCTGCAATAGATGGTTCTGAACCATATCACGCAGCGCGCCAGAGCTATCGTAATAGCCACCGCGACCGCCAACACCGATACTTTCAGCCACCGTAATTTCGATATGCTCAATCGCCCGGCTGTTCCACAGAGGCTCCAACAGAATATTGCCAAAGCGCAGAACCATGAGGTTCTGAACCGTTTCTTTGCCGAGATAATGATCGATCCGGTAAATCCGATTTTCGTCGAAAACCCGGCCCACACCTTCGTTGATTTCGTCCGCAGAAGCAAAATCCTTGCCGAGCGGCTTCTCTAGAACAACCCGGCTTTTATCATGCGCAAGACCGGCCCCCTGGAGCCCTTGAGCAATCTGAACGAATAGGCGCGGCGGCATTGCCAGATAGAAAATGCGGATGAGTTCAGCCGACCCATCCAAACGGGCCTCAAGTTCGGTCCAGTCAGCGTCTTTTTTAGTGACGTCGATCGACACATAATCCAACATACTCGCAAACTCTGCGAAACAGTGTTTGTCGAGATCTGGGTCTTCCTCAAACTCGTGGTAACTATCCTCAACCAGTTTGATGAAATCTTTACGGCTCAAATCTGACCGAGAGACACCAATAATGCGAGAATTTTTCGGGATCTGGCCATCGCAATAGCGGTGGTACAAAGACGGCAGAAGCTTACGCCGCGCCAAGTCACCCGTAGCTCCGAAGACAACGAGTTCGAACGGCTTAACCGGGACGAATGCTGAACGCCCCGCCTCTTCGGCGGTGTCCACATCAGCATCCATTTTCGGATCGCGATCGGCCAAGAAACGTCCCCATGAAACATGCGCGCAATGAACTGAAATCCTGCACAATGAACCACAATCTTATGATGCAGACTGACAGCGCTGTCAATAATTGCAGATGATGAACAGCGTCACTTTAACAATGGTCCGCCAAGCGTAGATTCCCGAATGATCAATTCGAAATCGAGCGTGCAAATTTTCGGGTCATCCGGGTTATCCCGGCTGATGAGAATACTCGCCGCTTTGAAACCCATTTTGTGGATCGGCTGCGCCACTGTTGTCAGTTGTGGCCAGATGATTTGGGCGATCGGTGTATCGTCAAACCCACAAACGCTCAGAGCTTCCGGGACCGAAATCCCCAGACGTCCCGCCACGCTCATGACGCCAGCTGCCATGTCATCATTGGACGCGAAAATCGCGGTCGGTCGATTATCAGGGTTGGACAGCAAATGCTCAGCGGCTTGGACCCCGGATCGGAACGAAAAATCGCCCGCACTGATCCAGTCTTCATTAAGCTTTATCCCCGCTTCATTGAGCGCTTTTTCAAAGCCAAGGCGACGGGACGCCGTTGCCCCATGGTTGGGGTGACCCAGAATAAACCCAATGTCGCGATGTCCTTGCTCGATCAGATAGGTTGTCATCTGAAAGGCCGCCTCAGCATCATCCATCCGAACGGCATGCACGTCATCCATCTTGTTCGGCGCGACAGCCACATGGCGCATGTCCAAACGGCGCAGAATATCTCTAAGAACAACCGAATCCGACAGCGGAGGGGTTAGAATCACGCCGTCAACACCCAAGCGCCCCAACAGAATTTCGGCCTCTGGACTATTTGCCTGCTCATAAGGCATCGGCTCAAGCAACAAATGATAGCCATTGCGTCTGCAAGCCTCGATCGCGCCGCGCTGGATATTGGTAATATAGCTCGCACTGGCATTATCGTAGAGCAGTGCGATCAGATAGGATTTCGAGCTGGCAAGCCCGCGAGCCGCCAAATTGGGTCGATATTGGAGACTGGCCGCCACCTCCATGACCCGGTCGCGAGTCGCCTTCGCGACATTGGGTTCATTGTTCAACACGCGCGAGACCGTCTTCATCGAGACGCCCGCTTGTTTGGCCACATCGGTGATGGTCGCTTTCATGGCCTATACGTTCCCTGATCCTTTAGCCTGATTGCGTTTCGAGACTCGAAGCCGCTCCATTCGCTTTATAGACCTTACTGCGGCGGCGTTGACAGCGGTGTCAAGCGACCCTAGCCCCTTCCCGACTTTGGGCGCCTGTCATGCCCTTGGCCTGATTGAGGATAGATTATGGACATGATGCGCCTTCGGAAGTCTCAAGTTGTGCCAGTTGTCGCATTGGATGATCCGAGCGATGCAGTTCCGCTCGCCAATGCATTGATAGACGGCGGGATTGAGGTCATCGAACTCACCCTGCGAACACCCAATGCCTTGGACGTTGTTAGGGCGCTCAAGGATGCCGATCACGACATTATGCTCGGCGTCGGTACAGTAATCAGCACCGATCAAGTTGAACGCTGCGCTAAAATCGGGGTCGATTTCATCGTGACCCCAGGCACAACACCGCGTCTGGCCGACGCAATTGAGGCAAACCGCGTGCCCTGTGTGCCCGGTATTAGTACAGTCGGCGAAGCCGTCGCCATGATTGAACGCGGTTATGAGACAGTGAAATTCTTCCCGGCAGAAGCCGCTGGCGGAGTCTCTACGCTCAAAGCCATTGGTGGGCCGCTGCCACAGCTCTCTTTTATGCCCACAGGCGGAATTGGCCGCGACGATGTCCGCCGTTATCTTGATCTACCCAGCGTTGTTTGTGTCGGCGGGTCCTGGGTTGCTGACAAAGCTTCGCTGGCAAAGCGCGATTGGGCTGCCATCACCCGTAATGCCAAGCTGGCAACAGCGCTGTAGCTCACCTTGCATTCGGCGTGATGCAGCCCTACGCGCGCTGACATGAGCCTACCGCCCTATTCCACCCGACCGACCCTGCGCATCGACCTCGCGCAGATTAAGGCCAACTACGACGCCCTTAAGGGTCTAGCCCCGCGCGCCAAGGTGGCTGCCGCTGTGAAAGCCGATGCCTATGGACTCGGCGTCGAATCTGTCGGCCGCGCACTCTATGGTGCGGGGTGTCGCATCTATTTCGTCGCGACTGCGGGCGAAGGGAAACTGCTTCGTGAGGCGATCGGTCCGAATGGTGCGATCTATGTTCTAAATGGGCCAGCCCCTCGCGATAAAGCTGCGCTACTGGGCGCAAAGCTGAAACCCGTTATCAACTCAATCGGCCAAGCCCGGTATTGGGCTGAAATAGCGCGCGAAACCAATGAGCCGCCCTATACGGCGATCCATATTGAGACGGGCATGAACCGGCTCGGTATGCCTGCCGCAGAGGTCGCAATGCTGGCCAGCGACAAAGCCTTGTGGCGGGCGCTCCATCCGGAATGGATCATGAGCCATCTTGCTTGCGCGTCAATCACCAACCATCCGCTTAACGCAGAACAACTCAAAACTTTCAAAGCTTTATCTGCAACACTTCCACCTACACCGCTCAGCCTCGCTAATACGGCGGGCGCCTATTTGGGCAAGGATTATCATTTCCAAATGATCCGTACGGGCATCGGCCTCTATGGCGGTATGGCCACCGATAAGCCGGGGCAAGAGGTTAGCAAACCGGTTGTGAAGCTCCTCGCGCCCATCTTGCAACTGCATGAGGTCAAGGCTGGCGAGTGTATCGGCTATGATGCGACGCATATTGCCAAGCGCGACATGCGTCTGGCGACCGTTGGAGCGGGTTACGCGGACGGTGTGCCGATCTCGATGTCAAATGTCGCCCACGCCGTCATTCATGATGAAGACGTTCCGATCGTCGGTCGCGTATCGATGGATTTGACCATCGTGGACGTGACAGATCTGCACATGCCCGTGCAAGTTGGTGGCGTCGTGGTCTTTCTGGGTGACAGGCTGGAAGCACAGGCCAAAGCTGCGGGTACCATCAATTATGAGCTTTTGGTCCGGCTCGGCCAGCGGGTGCGCCGCGATTACTGGAAGCCGCGAAACGACAAAGACAAAGGGGCGCCTGAGACTACGGCTACAGACTCAAAATCAACCGGTCACAAACCGTCCCACCGCAAACCGTCTTGCCCTCGGAAACCGGGTGGTCCACGCAAACCAAGTGGCACACGTAGACCGGGTGGACCGCGTAAACCTGGCGGGAGCCGGCCTCAGCGCTCTCCGGGGCGATAATCCTCCGCCGCGACGGCGAGGACCTCATCCAACGTCATCGGCATCGTTTTATACTGATGCTTGGCGAACATCTCGACCTGATCATCGAAATGCGGGGAGTTCTCATCCACAGTCGCGGCACCGTATTGATGAATACTCTCGGCCCTTAACGTCCCATCCGGCGCCCAATCCGCGACCATGATGTGCGTATCCCCGGCAAAAGCATCCAGATATCCCAGATTCGCAACTCCGTCCTTGTCGGAATAGATGGCCCGTAACACGTCAGGTGCCCCATCTAACGGCCAATTCTCGTCGCCTCTGACAATACGGTTCACCTCACCCCACTCTGGATCAATTCGCCCGAACGCCGTATTTAGCTCAGCTGCCACAGTCTTGAGGACATCTAGAGACGCGTCCGCCTCATCCGTATATTCATAACCTAAAGTCCGAACGCCCGTGATGACAGCGAGCGCGGCGCCACGGGACGTCTGGTCAGCACTGCCGTCCCAGTTACGTAAAACGTCCTGAGCGGCTTTCACGGTCTCATCTTCGCCAGGCATCGCGACCAATTCGACAACGAGCTGCATCAGGTCTGATTCTGGATCATACATCGCGTCAGCGCGGTAAGTGAGCAGTTCGTCGCGGGTGATTGAGAGATCTTCCGTAAACAGTGAAATCGCGCGACGAGACCTGTTGGTGATCCGATCTTCAATGCCAAATGTCGGTGAGAAGTCTTCACGGGCATTATCGCATGCCGGATCCGTCACCATGAATGGCGTGGCATTGGCCGAGAACAACCAGCCACAGTCTGGATTCCAGTGCTGCGGAAGCTCTGAGACATCCCGGAAACCATTCCAGATCAGACGACTATCATCGCCGGGCAGGATTTCTGACCAATCTGGACCTTCGATCCGGTCTGGAATGCGACCATTATAGATCGTGCCAATATTGCCGTCCCGATCTCCGTAGACGATATTGAAGGACAACACGCCGTTAATGTTGAGCGCCGCACGCCATTCATCGAGATTGCTTGCCTTGGCCATGCGATACCATTGTTCAACAGACGCTGTTTCACCGAGGCCCGCGAAACGAAGCGCGAAATGCCCATTCGGTGTCGAAAGAACCGGACCATGCTCTGACCAGAGCGCATCGCGTTTCACCGGCAGAGAGAATGGCCCCCATAATTTCACCCGAAAGCGCGACTCACCCCGGTCAAATTCGCGCCATTTACCGTCCAGTTGATAGGTTTGCGGATCATCCTCATCGTCGACGACCAGCTTGTAAATATCGATCAGATCTGGCCGATTGACAGTATGGGTCCATGCCGTGTTGGGCGTAATACCCTGCGGGACCACGGGCGTTCCCGGAAATGTTCCGCCCGCAATGTTGAGGCCCTCTTCGCTGACAAGATGCGTCTCATACCACGCATAACGCCCCTTCATCGGTTGGTGGGAGTTCACCACAAGGCGTGTGTGCCCATCTTCGCTGCGTGACGGCGCAACCGCAAATCCGTTCGAACCGCGAACGACCTCATCCAAATTCAGGCTCGATTGCTGCTGCCACGGCGACACTTGCGGGGCGTCTGTTTCGCTAAACAACGGTTCTAGATAACCATCCAGGCGATAGAAAAACGGCGTCAACCACATCACGGCCGCATTCACATCGTCCTCCGTCACCGGAAGCAGTCCAGGGGTTACTCGCTCTGGATAATCCGCGCCAAATGAGTTTAGCCCTGCGGCGTAAGCCTTTATAATTGCTTGGACATCATCAGGAATCCCAAGATCACCGGCCGCGACCGCCTGCTCAACTCGGAACAGGTCATAGAGGTAATCGGCTGGGGCATCCGCCTGTCCACGATACTGGCTCGCCATGCCGCGTCCGGCGAGTAGCGTTTCTTCCATGATTTCCCAGCTATCCTCGGCATGAGCATAGGCAAAACCGAAATGCGCGTCGGCGTCCGTCTTACCGAAAATATGTGGGACACCATAACCATCGCGGATGATACGGGCGTTGTAGGTTTGCGCTTCGGCACGTGCCGCATCTGCGTCAAATTTCGGCGCGCTCGGCGTCCAAAGATAGATGGCTCCACCGATAAAACCGACGACAAGTAGGGCAGCCAGGCCAAGGAAAAACTTTTTCATGATCGCTGCATTGCCATAAATGGGCGCGGCGGCAAGGTTGCATTTGATGCCTGCGTCACAAAAGCTTAGGCTTCATCCGAAGGAGTCGTTGATGCCAAAAGAATTACGCAAGCCCACTAACAACCCGCAAACATTGCTCGCACAATTGCTGAGCGGCGGACAGTCTTTACTGGACAAAGCCGGGTCGGGCGAGCTTAGTGATCAAGCTCAAGATATTGGTAAGCGCGGCGAAGATTTTCTAATCGACAAGCTCGGCATGGATGATAGCGACGCGAGCCGCGCGCAAATCCGGCAACAAGCCAAATACGCTGGAATTGCTGGGGCTTTGGCTTTGATATTGAGTTCACGCTCAACTCGGAAACTCGCCACATTGGGCGGGCTCGCAGCGCTTGGTACGATTGCCTATAAGGGCCACAAGCGCGGCGCTATGCCGACCAATTTCAAAGATGCGATCGGGTTCTTGACTGGGCAGGATGCTGAACAGCGCTCCGACATGCTGCTGCGCGCCATGATCGCTGCTGCGAAGGCTGACGGTACGATCAGTGAAGCCGAAAAAACTCTCATCAATACGTATCCGGACGTTGATATGTCGGGTCTTTCCGACATGCTCGCCACTCCAGCGGATCCGAGCGAAATCGCGGCCATGGCCACATCCGACCAATGCGCCTATGAAATCTATGCCGTGAGCTGCCGAATCGCCGACGGGGTCAACCCCGTTGAACGCGACTATCTCGACCGGCTGGCTATGGCATTGCGCCTCGACCCAGAGTCGGCGGCCTTGATTGAAACGGAAGTGAGGACTGGATAATGCGGTATTTGTTGATTGGCCTAGCAGGCCTTCTGATCTCCTGCATGCAGACCCCGCCCTATGGTGGACAAGGTCCGTATGCGCCCGGCCCTTATGGTCCCGTTGTTCAACAACCCCACACACCTCCTCAGACACCCCCACCGGGCTTTCCTCCGCCTGTGAGCCAACCCGGCGACCGCATTTGCGGTGGTATGACCGGAGCGACCTGCGGCTTTGCCGGAGAGTTTTGTTATCAGACCGTCCAAGCCCAGTGCGGCGCGGCCGATCAGACCGGCGTCTGTCGCCCCCGTCCACAAGTCTGCACGCAGGATTACACGCCTGTTTGCGGGTGTGATGGACAGACCTATTCCAACGAATGCTCTGCCAATAGTCGCGGTGTTTCTGCCGCCTATCGCGGGCCCTGCCGACAGTGAAGCGGCTGACCTTCGGCGCGTTGGCGCTTCTACTCGCGGGCTGCAGCACAGCCCCCTCTGACGTGACGACCGGCTCCAATGGTGCCGGTCCATCGGCCATTGTTAGCGAGCGCGCTGTCTCAGCGGACGTCGCGGATTGGGGGGCATTCTACCCTTATTTCACGGATGACACTCACGTCTTGTCGCCTGTTCTGGTCGGCGTCGCAAAGATCGATGCGGGGCAACAAATACATCATCCTCACCGTCATGCTGATGAAGAATATCTGATGGTCACAAAAGGCCGTGGGACCTGGTCACTAAACGGCGAAGATCGTCCGGCCGTCGAGGGCGATATCCTCTTCGCTCGGGCGTGGGATTATCACGGCATTCGAGCGGCTGATGATAGTCCGCTGGAATTCGTCGTGTTCAAATATTCGGGCCGTCATATAGAAGCACCTACCGATCCAGATCCGTCCCTGCCCGAAGAACGCCCCTAACCATGTTCCACCACTTCTTTAGTGAATTACGACGTGCATCCGTTCCCGTTTCGATCCGGGAATATCTGACGTTGCTGGAAGGTGTGGACAAAGGCGTAGCCAACGAAAGCCTAGACGGCTTTTATTTTCTCTCGCGAACGGCACTCGTAAAAGATGAACGCGATCTCGACAAATTCGACCAGGTCTTCAGCCACGTCTTTCGCGGGGTCGACTATCTTGGCGATATATTTGGGCAGGACGAACACACAATCCCGGAAGACTGGCTTCGCAAAATGGCGGAGCTTCATCTCTCCCCTGAAGAGATGGCTGAGATCGAAGCCCTCGGCGACTTCGACAAGATCATGGACGCGTTGAAGGAACGATTGGAGAACCAAGAGAAGCGCCATGAAGGCGGCAATCGCAATATCGGTACAGCAGGTAGATCTCCTTTTGGCGCCTATGGCTATAATCCCGAAGGGGTTCGCATTGGCCAGAAAGAAGGCCGCCACGGCAAGGCGGTTAAAGTCTGGGACAAACGGCAATTTAAAAACCTAGATGGCGACCGCGAAATCGGAACCCGCAATATCAAAGTCGCACTCCGGCGTTTGCGCAAATTCGCGCGCGAGGGGGCGGCCGAAGAGTTGGACCTACCCGGAACAATTAGCGGCACAGCCAAACAAGGTTGGCTGGATATCCGCATGCGTCCTGAACGACGCAATGCCATCAAAGTTCTAGCCTTTTTCGATATCGGCGGATCAATGGATGCGCATGTGAAGCAGGCTGAAGATCTGTTTTCTGCCGCTAAATCCGAATTCAAACGGCTTGAATATTTCTACTTTCACAACTGTCTGTATGAGCAAGTTTGGAAAGACAATCGCCGCCGAATGAGCGAAGTGACGCCGACATGGGATATTTTGCATAAATTCCCGAGCGACCACCGGGTCGTGATCGTTGGTGATGCGGCGATGAGTCCTTATGAAGTCGCTATGCGCGGCGGGTCAGTCGAACATTGGAATGATGAGCCCGGCGCCGTCTGGTTGAAGCGCCTTGTCGATATTTATCCGCATCTAGTCTGGATCAATCCGACACAGGAAAAATACTGGGAATTCAGCCAGTCTACCAAGATGATCCAAGAGGTTATCGGCGAAGACCGAATGTTTCCGATGACTTTATCAGGGCTTGAGAGTGCGATGCGGGAACTCGCTCGTTAGCAAGCCGTTAGACGACCAACACAAATTCAAACACATTTTGGAGTTTCCATGATTCGTATACTTGCAACCACGTCACTGGCCGCAATTTTAGCCGCGTGTACAGCTTCATCAGATGATGTTGGCGCAGCCTCATCAGATGATGTGCCCGCCTTGGTCGAAGGCACACCAACAGTCGTCGAAGCCAAAGCCGAAGCCGTCTGCCAGGACGAGATGGTGCTAGACTTGGATGATTATCCTGCGGAAGATCTGCCTACAACCGAGGACTATGCTCAGTGGCACACTGAAAATGCGAAACGGGCTGACGTGATGCAGAGCGATTCCGGCATGCAGTACAAGGTTATCCAAGCAGGGCTTGAAAATGGCATGACACCACGGTCAGGCGAAGAAGTGGTCGCTATGTATCATGGCTACCGCACTGACGGCGCCGTGTTCGATAGTTCTTACGAACGGAACCTGCCCTTTATCTTTACTACAACACGCGTCATTCGCGGTTGGACCGAGGCCGTTGAAAACATGAAGGTTTGCGAAGCGCGTACGCTCTATCTCCCGGCAGATCTGGCTTATGGTAATCGCGGCGCAGGCGCAGATATTCGCCCCGGCGACACGCTGGTCTTTAACATGCAGTTGATCCGCGTGAACCGCGCAGGCGACTGACGCTCAGAAGAATTCGAACCTGAATATTGAAGCGGAGGTCGGTTATCGACCTCCGCATTTTTTATCCCTCAGGGACAACATGGACGCGAATGGCCTTATCGCCGTTGAACACGTCCTTTGCCACCGCTGAAATCTCAGCGGCCATCATATTCTGATACGTAACATCGCGCGTGCGGTGGCGATCCAGCGTCTCTGGACGGCCTTGCGCTTCATCGATCACATTGAGCCAATAGCTATTATTTTCGAGGCTGGTTTCGAGATTTTCCAATGTCGGCTTTATCGCCCGATCAAATATGTCATCCGTTACCCCGTTTTCAGCAAGGTTGGCAGCCACGGCTTCGATCACGGAGGTTAACCTATCTAGCTCTTCCGGTGAGGCTTCAATGCTGACGCCGAGATAACCCCAGTTCGGCGTTGTCTCTGGCAGCGATGTGAACGCAGACGGAGAATAGGTCGCCCCCTCCTCTTCTCTTAGAACGCGTGTGAGTTCGAGTTTCAGCACCTGCGCCAGCACGCCGAATTGTCGGTCCACAAGCGTGTCTTCGTGATCATCAACCGGCCAGTAAATCCGCAGCAAAGCCGTATCCGGCTCACCTGCATGGGTTATTTTGTAGGGACGGGCCTGACCGTCTGGGAACATCTGATTGATCGCGGATTGCGGCAGTGCTTGGGCGGACTGCCGCGTGTCTGGCAGCGCGCCTATCGTCTTGGCGACAAGGTCAATCACCCGCGTCTCATCGAAATCCCCGACAATCGCGACCTCAATCGGTCCCTCCGTGATATGGGTCGCATACCATTCGGATAAGGCATTAAGATCAACGTCCAGAGCTTGCGACTCTGTCGGATGAACATTGCGCCAGTGATTTGAGCTTAGCAGTGACGGCACTTCCAAACCGGCGGCCCCAGATGGGGTTGAGTCCAGTTTAGACCAGACTGACCGAATACGGCTTTCATAATTCGGCAGTATTTCCGGGCGGTAGGCAGGGTCGGTCAGATAGGCCGCCATGAGTTGTAGCTGGAGTTCGAGGTCATCCGGAACCGTAGCCCCGCCGAGAGACATACCGCGTGTGCTAAACCCACGACCGACGCCGACAGTTCGTCCTGCAGTCAATGTGGACAGATCGTCGGCTTTGTGTGCGCCGAGCGCAGAGCTATTGAGGACAGACCGGAGTTGCATCCCGAAAGCAGGCGCGTCCTGCGGATAGAAGGCCGTGCCAGACCCCGCTTTCACCCGGATCCGGATCACGTCTTCTTCATACGGCGTTTGCTTGAGGTTGAGCCGTACACCATTATCGAATTGAACGGTCGTGATGCCGATATCTTCGATGACGGAGCTGCTCACGACTTTGCCGGGTTGCCCCCAATCGGCATAGGCGAACGCCCCGACATTCGACTCCGCGACGGCGTCTAACGACACGGACTGACTTTCGTTCAGCATGTCGCGCAACCATTGTTCCGGCTCTTCAATGACGCTTTCTGCCTGCAGATAGAGCTGAGGCGCGGTGTCGAGCTTATCCCAAGCCTCCTCAAGTGCGGTTTCAACCTCTTCGAGCGTCAAATCTGCAACCGCAGCTTCGAACCGCACCAACGAACTTTCCGCGCTCGTCATTACTCGTTCCCCGGCGAATCCGTTCAGAATTTGACGGGCTAGCGACGGGGTTCGACGTGTTGGGGCTGTCTGGACAGCCACTTCCCAGCTTTTGCGAGCATTCGCTATCTGCTCAGTGAACTCGGCTTGCGTAAACCCATGATCGATGGCTTGTCGCAAAATCCGTTCCGCCTCGATAAATCCATCGCGAAGCTTGTCAGGTTCAGCGGACACACGAAGACCCGCAATTTCGGCTGCGTCGAAAAAGTCGCTGACCCCCGCTCCGGCTCCCGTGAAGCTCGCTTCGCCAGCCCTGACGGACTTAGCGAAACGGCGATTTAGCATCGCATTGGCAAAATAGAGCGGCAATGAGTCGGCCCGATTGGCGACCGTGTCGCGGCGTTCACTGTCAGGCGCAACATCAGAAATCGTCGATAAGCTAACATAACTTAAGACTTCTGGATCGAAGAATGCCCCGAAACGCGGCTCGTCAAACCGAATGGCCGGCACGGTGGCATCATCGACAGCAGGTGTGTCATTCGACCAATCTGCAAAGGCGTTTTCGATTTTCTGTGACAACTGTTCAGCCGGACGATCCCCGACAAGAACGATGAAAGTATCTTCTGGGCGGTATTGCGAAGTATAAAAGTCGCGAAATTGCTCTGGCGTGACAGACTGGATGGTTTCATTCGTTCCGATCGGTAATCGATCCACGAGTCCTGACCCCGCCGTTTGAAACTCAAGCGATGCAATCTGAGCGCGGAAAGCCGGGCTGTTGCGTGCGCGCTTTTCCGCCAAAATGATACCTCGTTCCCGCTCAATCGCTTCGGGCGCCAAGGTCAATCGCTCCGCTGTTTCACGGAAGATTTCGAGCGCTTCATCCAGCAAGGAATCGGATGTATCAGGCAGTTCCAATTGATACATAGTCTGGTCGAAGCCAGTTGAGGCATTAGTGTCCGGCCCGAAGGCGAGACCCAGTCGTTCAAGTCGCTTGACCATTTCGCCTTCTGGAATCGCTTCCGATCCGTTGAACGCCATATGTTCGAGGAAGTGAGCGAGCCCGCGAGTTTCGTCTGTTTCATCGAGCGACCCCGCGTCGAACCGCATTAAAAGTGTGGCGGTGCGCGACGGCGTATCATTGCTCATCGTCGCATAGCGCAGACCATTTGGAAGACGCCCATAGAGGATGTCCTCATCCATCGTTAGATCACTGGCCTGATGTGCAAAATCAACGGAATCGATATCCGGTAATTCCACAACAGGCATGTCATTCTGTGCCACGTCATCTGTATTGCATGAGGACACGAGAAGCGCCGCTAGAACCGCCGTCGAAGCCAAGAAAAGTCGTTGCGTCACAATCACCTCAATCACATATCAGAATAGAACTGTATGGCGCGTCACTGGCCTAGATTATCGTGCAAAAGCAAGGACGAGAACCATCGGTTGCATCAGGGCACGCAGGCTCGCCCATTCAATGACGTCAGTCGTTCTTATATCGCGTCCCGACAGTCCTGCAATCAGCCGCTCTCATGTCTTAAACGAATCACGTAGACAGAAATTCGCCTGCGGTGAGAAACTCAAAACTAAAACTCGCTTCGACCGGACATCCCGCGTGAAAACCGACAATCACGCAGTTCGTAGATTTTGAGGTAGAGGTGACGTGGAGACGTTTATGAGCCCTTCACAGCAGATCACAGCAGCTTTTTCGATGAACTGGCCCGAAACATGCTCTTAATAAGCCGAACGCCACAAAAACTAAGAATTACAAGGGTCAGAGGGGCCTAGCACGATCAACTTTCTTATCATGGATGGATTTACAACGAGATGGGCGAAGACGGACACGCGCTAAAAGGGTCTGTTTTGGAACCTTTTCCCCTCACACCCGTCAATGATTGAATGCCAGATGAACAGCTTGCTACCATCGCATTAACGCCTAGCCATGTTTCCAGCCATTGGGTAAGCGTCCACAAATCTACGCCTTTTCGGCGATTGTTACTGGAGACTTGGGGGTCTTGAAAATGAAAAGAACTTTGTTGATGGCGGCTAGTGCTGCTGTGCTCGCTGCGCCGACTATCGCGCAAGAACTTCCGCCGGGTAATCCGCTTCCAGGCGAATGCTTCGCCCGCGTGATCGTCCCGCCTCAATATGAAATTTCTACTGAGCAAGTGGTCCTGCGCCAAGCCTCAGAGGAAATCCGTAAGATACCGGCTCAAATTGAGACAGTCTCCGAACAGGTTCTTGTCCAACAGGAAAGTTTCGACCTGGTCATCGAACAGGAACCCCAATTCCGCGATGTAACTGAAACGGTCGTTATTCAGGAAGCCTCTACCCAGCTCGTTACGATTCCCCCAATCTACGAGACTCGGACAGAGACAATCCTCGTCAGACCCGAAACTGTTACTTACGCGGCCACCCCTGCCGTCTATGAAGACTTTACTGAAACAGTCGTCGTGCAGCAGGCCTCAACTGAGCTGGTCGCGGTTCCGCCTGTCTTTGAAACAATTACTGAAAACGTCGTCGTGCAAGACGCAGCGTCACAGCTGATCGTCACCCCCGTTGCATTTGAAGATGTTTCCGAAACCGTCGTCATTCAGCCCGCCAGCGTTGAGTATACGGTTGTCCCTGCTGAATTCGACACGGTCACCGAAACGATCGTCGTACAAGAAGCCTCGACCGAACTCGTTACAGTGCCGGCCATATTTGAGACCGTCAGTGAAACGGTCGTCGTCCAACAGGCTACGAACGAACTTGTCGTTACGCCCGCCGTCTTTGAGAACGTCACGGAAACGCTCGTTGTCACGCCCGCTTTAGCTGAACTCGTCACCGTTCCTGCCGTCTTTGAGGACGTAACCGAAACAGTCGTCGTTCAACCGGCCAGCGTCGAGTTTGCGGTTATTCCAGCAGAATTCGATACGGTCACAGATAATATTGTCATCCAAGACGCCTCGACCGAGCTTGTCGTTACACCGGCTGCGTTCGAAGCCGTGACTGAAACTGTTGTCGTGCAAGATGCTGACGTTGAGCTCGTCGTTGTTCCTGCCGTCTTTGCTGATGTGACCGAGACGGTCGTTACTCAAGCGGCGTCCAATCAACTCGTGGTCACGCCTGCGGCTTTTGAAACAGTGACCGAAACTGTCGTCGTTCAACCGGCCACAATCGAATATGCCACGACCCCCGCTGTGTTTGAGGACTACACTCAGACCATCGTGGTTCAGGAAGCCTCAAGCGAATTAACCGTCGCGCCTGCCGCCTTCGAAACTGTGACTGAAACCGTTGTCGTTCAGCCTGCAGGCGTTGAGTATGACGTCGTTCCGGCTCAATTCGACACTGTTACTGAAACGATCGTGGTTCAGGAAGCGTCCACAGAGCTCACATCCGTTCCGGCTGCATTTGAGGCCGTCACGGAAACCGTCGTCGTTCAACCGGCTACGATTGAATATGTCAGCACACCGGCTGTCTATGAAAGCGAAGAGTATCAAGTCGTGGTTCAAGAAGCCTCGACTGAACTAGTGACCGTCCCACCTGTGTTCGAGACTGTTACTGAAACTGTCGTCGTACAGCCTGCTGGCGTCGAATATACAACGGTTCCTGCCGCTTTCGAAACCATCACGCAAACCGTTGTTGTTCAGGAAGCGTCCGTTGAATTCGTGACACAACCCGCCGAGTTTGAGACCGTTACAGAAACTGTCATCGTCCAACCGGCAACCATTGAGTATGTCTCAACACCTGCGACCTTCGAGAATGTCGAGGAAGTCGTTGTTGTCCAGGATGCTTCGACTGAATTGGTTACTGTCCCACCCGTTTTTGAGACCGTAAACGAAACCATTGTCGTTCAAGCGGCCTCCGTTGAATTCGATACAATTCCAGCGGTTTATGAAGACCAAGACTATACAGTTGTCGTCCAAGAGGCCTCGACTGAGCTTGTCTCTACGCCTGCCGTGTTCGAAACTGTCAATGAGACTGTCATCGTACAGCCCGCAACTGTCTCTTACGAAGTTGTCCCAGCTGTGTTCGAGACCATTCAAGACACAATCGTCATTCAGGAAGCCTCGACTGAGCTTGTAACCGTACCGCCTGTCTTCGAGACCGTTACAGAAGTCGTGGTCGTTCAGCCTGCCGGCGTCGAATACACGTCGGTTCCCGCAGTCTTCGAAACCGTCACCGAAACTCTGGTTGTTCAAGAAGCCTCTATTGAGTTCGACTCAATTCCAGCCGTTTATGAGACCGTGACAGAGACCGTTCTCGTCCAGCCCGCTACTGTGGAATATGTCACGGTCCCGGCTGTATTCGACACAGTCGAAGAGGTTGTCGTCATCCAAGATGCGTCAACGGAACTCGTCACGGTTCCGCCTGTCTTCGAGACCGTCACAGAAGTCGTGGTCGTTCAGCCTGCAACGGTTGAATATACGTCTGTCCCAGCAGTTTACGAGACTGAAGAATATCAGGTTGTCGTTCAAGAAGCGTCTGTCGAGTTTGTGACGCAACCTGCTGAGTTCGAGACCGTCACTGAGACTGTTATCGTCCAGCCTGCTGGCGTCGAATATGTCTCAACACCAGCTGTGTTCGAAACCGTTGAAGAAGTCGTGGTCATTCAAGATGCGTCGACTGAACTTGTTACCGTTCCTGCTGTGTTTGAAACCGTCTCTGAAGTGGTTGTCGTTCAACCTGCTTCCGTAACGTTTGAGACCATTCCAGCGGTCTATGAGACGGAAGAATATCAAGTCGTCGTTCAAGAAGCTTCAAACGAGCTTGTGACTGTCCCGCCCGTGTTTGAAACGGTAACAGAAACTGTCGTGGTTCAGCCTGCCTCTGTCGCATTTGAAACCATTCCCGCTGTTTTTGAGACGGAAGAATATCAAGTCGTCGTGCAGGAAGCCTCTAGCGAGTTGGTCGTCCAACCCGCATCTTTCCGAGACGTCACAGAAACGGTCGTTGTACAAGACGCGACCGTCGAATTGGTATCGGTTGCCGCTCAGTATGAGACTGTAACGGAAGTCATCACCGTTCAGGACGCCTCTTTCGAGCTTGTCACTGTCCCGCCCGTCTTTGAGACTGTCACAGAGACCGTTGTCGTTCAGCCTGCCTCCGTGAATTTCGAGACCGTTCCGGCTCAGTTCGAAACCTACACAGAAACTGTTGTGGTTCAGCCTGCAACCACCGAACTGGTTGTTGTTCCAGCCGAATTTGACACAGTCTCAGAAACAGTTGTGGTTCAAGAAGCCTCAACAGAATTGACAACGGTTCCGGCAGAGTTTGAAACGGTGACCGAAACGATCATCGTAAGGCCCGCCTCTACAGAACTCGTCTCTACACCCGCGACCTTCCGCGAAGTCACGGAAACAGTTGTTGTCCAAGACGCGACCGTCGAATTCGTCAACGTACCCGCCGTCTATGAAGACTTCACAGAAACGATCGTCGTTCAAGAAGCTTCAACAGAGTTGGTTGTCCAGCCTGCGACCTTCACAACGGTCCAAGAAACTGTCGTTATTCAAGACGCGACCGTCGAATTGGTAACCGTTCCGGCTCAGTATGAGACTGTAACTGAAACTGTCATCGTTCAGCCTGAAACCGTCGCCTACGACGTAGTCGAGGCAGAATATGAAACAGTCAACGAGACATATATCCGTCGTGACGGCGCCACGCTGCTGCAGGTTATTCCTGCTGAATATGAAACCGTCACAGATCGGGTTCTGGTTCAAGAGGCGTCAACTGTCTTTGAAGTTGTGCCACCATCTTATCGTAACGTGACAGAAACAATCGTCGTGTCGCCAGCGCGCACCGACATTGAAGTCATTCCGGCCGTTTATGAAACGCGGTCCGAACGTGTTCTGATCGAACCGGCTCGCGAAGAGTGGAAGCCTGGCACACAGGCCCTCAACTCCGCACAACTTGGATCAACCGGTCGCGTTAATACGAATACGCGCGGACAGTTCACCGTCTTTAACGGTGTGTCTCAGCAAGTCGTCGAGTCGACCCAAACAATCGTAACCCAGACGGGCGAAATCCTTTGCCTGGTATTGGTTCCTGCCAAGTATAAAACGATTACAAAGCAAGTTGTGGTTACCCCGGCTCGTGCAATCGAACGCACAATTCCAGCCGTCACGCGCAACATCACAACTCGCGTTGTCGACGCCCCAGCGACGACCCGCGAAGTCACGATCCCTGCGGTCTATGAAACACTTGAAGTGCGCCGCGTCAGAACTCCGGCCCGTGTGGTTGAAGTGGATGCCGGACCTGATGGCGATTATTCACAGCAAGTGGGTACAGTTCAGATCCAACGTCTGATCGAACAAGCCCGGGTTGTTGAGCGCCGCATTCCAGCGGTAACACGCGCGATTACCACTCGCGTCGTTACAACACCGGCTCGTACAGTCGAACGGGCCATTCCGGCCGTTACTCAGAACGTGACACGCCGCGTTATCGATACACCAGCTCGCACGGTCGAGCGGGTCATTCCTGCCGTGACACGCGCCGAGACACGTCGACGGATCGTCACGCCAGCTCGCACGGTCGAACGCGCTATTCCAGCCGTGACCAAAGCGATCACACGCCGCGTCGTGGATCGTCCTGCGACCGCAGTCGAACGGGCCATCCCTGCCGTCACGCGCCAAGAAACGCGTCGCGTCGTCTCGCAACCTGCCCGCACCGTTGAACGCGCTATCCCGGCTATCACACGTCAAGAAACACGCCGTGTCGTCAGAACTCCGGCCCGCGTCGTCGAACGGGCGATCCCTGCGGTCACCCGCGTTGAGGAACTTCGCCGCATCACGCGCCCAGCAGGCACAGTTGAAGTGGCTATCCCGGCTGTCACAAAACAGATCACACGCCGCGTTGTCAGAACCCCAGCTCAAACTGTTGAGCGCGCAATTCCGGCTGTGACCAAAGAAATCACACGCCGCGTTGTCAGAACACCGGCTGCGGTGACTGAACGCGCAATTCCGGCTGTAACACGTCAAATCACACGTCGTGTTGTTGATGCTCCGGCTCAAGCGATTGAACGGACCATCCCAGCGGTTACCCGTCTGGAAACTCGCCGCGTTGTTCGGGCCCCTGCTCGCACTGTGGAAGTCGCAGTTCCCGCCGTCACGAAACAGGTTCAGCGTCGCGTCCTGCGGACACCGGCTCAAGCAACAGAACGGGTTATCCCGGCTGTCACACGCCTTGAGACCCGCCGCATCGTTCGAGCGCCAGCTCGGACCGTGGAAGTCGCTGTTCCAGCTGTGACTAAGGAAATCACCCGCCGCGTCGTTCGTACGCCGGCTCAAGTGACTGAACGGCTGATCCCAGCCGTGACGAAGCTTGAGACCTACCGCGTCGTTGCGCAGCCTGCGACGACTGTCGAACGCCTAATCCCAGCCGTGACCAAACAGCTGACACGTCGTGTTGTCTCGCAACCTGCTCGCACTGTTGAACGGGCCATCCCGGCTGTCACGCGTCTGGAACAACGCCGCGTGGTACGCACCCCGGCGCAGACCGTCGAACGGACCATCCCGGCTGTCACGAAAGAAGTGACACGCCGTATTGTTCGCACTCCGGCTCAAGTCACGGAACGTTTGATCCCAGCGGTCACCAAGGTTGAAACACGCCGCGTTGTGCAAGCTCCGGCTCAGATCACTGAACGTGTCATCCCAGCTGTGACGAAAGAGATCAGCCGTCGTATCGTTAGAACCCCAGCGCAAACTGTTGAACGGGCCATTCCAGCGATCACACGCACGGAAGAGTATCGTTGCCTCGTCACGCCAGCGCGAACTGTCGAAGTTCTTGTTCCGGCTGTTACGAAAGAGATCACACGCCGCGTTGTCAGAACACCGGCTCAAACGGTCGAACGTCTGATCCCAGCGGTCACCAAGGTCGAAACACGTCGCATTGTTGCGCAACCTGCTCGCACGGTCGAAGTTACGGTTCCGGCCGTGACTAAGCCGCTGCAACGTCGCGTCGTTCGCACACCGGCTGCGATTACAGAGCGCGTCATCCCGGCGGTTACCCGTCAGGAAACACGCCGCGTCCTGACTGCACCAGCCCGGACTGTTGAACGCACCATCCCGGCTGTGACCAAACAGTTCCAGCGTCGTGTTGTTCGCACACCAGCTCAGGTCACCGAACGGTTGATCCCAGCAGTCACACGGGTTGAGACCCGTCGTGTTGTCGTTGCGCCCGCCGCGACGACTGAGCGGACTGTTCCAGCGGTTACCAAACAACTGAGCCGCCGTGTCGTCAGAACGCCTGCACGCACCGTTGAACGCGCGATCCCAGCGGTCACACGCGAAGAAACGATCCGTCGCTTGGTAACACCTGCGCGCACCGTCGAAGTCGCTGTTCCTGCTGTGACCAAGCAGCTGCAACGTCGCGTGGTCCGCACCCCGGCTCAAGTGACTGAACAACTCATCCCTGCTGTTACGCGTCTTGAAACACGCCGTGTTCTTCGGACGCCAGCCGCGACGGTTGAACGGACGGTCCCGGCTGTCACCAAACAGTTGACTCGCCGCGTTGTGCAAACACCAGCTCGCATTGTTGAACGGCCGATCCCCGCTGTCACACGTCAGGAAACACGTCGTGTTATCACGGCCCCGGCTCGTACGGTTGAGCGTGTTATCCCAGCCGTTACGAAGCAGCTGCAACGACGTGTGGTTCGCACACCGGCTCAGATTGTTGAGCGTGCTGTTCCAGCGGTTACTCGCCAAGAGACATTGCGCCGCATCGTGACGCCTGCTCGGACTGTTGAACGCACCATTCCGGCTGTGACGAAGCAGCTTGAACGTCGTGTTGTTCGGACCCCGGCTCAGATTACGGAACAGACAATCCCAGCTGTGACCAACACCATCACACGCCGGGTTGTCCAAACGCCAGCTCGTGTCGTCGAGCGCGCGATCCCAGCGGTCACGCGTCAAGAGACACGTCGTGTGCTTCGAACACCAGCTCAGGTGACAGAACGGGTTATCCCGGCTGTGACACGCGCCGAAACGCGCCGTGTCATTCGGACCCCGGCCCGCACCGTTGAACGGGCTATCCCGGCGGTTACGAAGGCCGTGACCCGCCGCGTCGTCCGCACACCGGCTCAGGTTACGGAACGGACCATCCCGGCTGTTACGAAACAAGTGACCCGCCGCGTTGTTCGGACCCCGGCTCAGGTCACGGAACGGACTATCCCAGCGGTAACGAAAGTTGTCGAACGTCAAGTCCTTCGCCAACCGGCACAAGCCACTGAACGCGTCATCCCAGCGGTCACAGCACAGGAAACACGCCGCGTTATTCGTACGCCAGCCCGTACTGTTGAACGGACAATCCCAGCGGTCACGCGCGCCGTGACTCGCCGCGTTGTTCGCGCCCCGGCGCAAGTTACCGAACGGACTATCCCGGCTGTTACGGAAGCTGTGACGCGCCGTGTTCTACGGACACCGGCTCGTGTTGAAGAGCGCGTGATCCCAGCGGTCACCAACACTGAAACACGTCGCCGCATTGTGACACCTGCCCGCAGTGAACAGCGGACCATTCCGGCTGTCACGCGTACCGTTGAGCGTCGTGTCCTAGTCTCGCAGGCTCGGACAGAAGAGCGTGTCATCCCGGCTGTCACCCGCCAGGTTACCCGCCGCGTGGTCGACGTCCCGGCTCGTGTCGCTCGACGCGCCATACCGGCTGTCTATCAGACGGTTCAGGTTCAGCGTGTCACGTCGCAAGCTCGGACCGAGGTCATCCAGATCCCGGCTGAATATGGTACTGTCGAGAAACGTACGCAAACGAGTGCTCAGCGCTCAGAGTGGCGTCAGGTTCTTTGTGAAGCGAACGCCAACTCAGTCGTTATCTCTGCAATCCAACGTCGTCTGCAGGAGCTGGGCTTCTATCAGGGCGCACTAAACGGTCGTCTGACCCAAGAGACTTATGCCGCTGTTGAGGCGTTCCAAGTGTCGCGCAGCCTGTCTACAGGTGGTCTGACACTCCGGACGGTCGATGAGCTTCGGGTTGATTGGCGCTCCATGGTTGGTGGCTCTGTCACAACGACTACAAGCGGCTTCACCACCGGTGCCACGTCAAACACTGTCACAACCGGCCTACAGACCGGGACTGTCACGGAAACGCTGACACGCACCCGCTCTTACACAGTTCGTGATGACGGTGTGGTGATCGACGGTAACGGCGCCATCGTGGGCCGCTACGAAGCGTCCACTGGCAATGTGATCAATAGCGCTGGTGAGATCGTTGTTCGCGGCCTGCAAATTGTCGCTGGCTCGCGCCGTGAAACGACCGTCACAACAAGCGGACCAACAGTGGTCACAGGCTCTCAGTCTCAAACCACAACGACGATCCTTCCGACCGTCGTGACCAGTGGGTCCACCACTGTGACGCGTCAATCGCCGACAACGGTTCTGCCACGGGCACGTGTTGGGACTGAAAGCTCCGGCAGTGTGTTGTCCTCAACAGGCCGCTCAGTCGTCACATCAAGCTCATCAAGCTCCTTCTCGGTACGTGCTGATGGGTTCGTGATTGACGCTGGTGGCGCTGTCATTGGCCGCGTTGACGAACAAGGCCGTATCATTGCCCAAGACGGCACGGTTCTCGGTCAGGTCAGCAACTAGGCCCGACCGCAACCTCAAGAATAGCCCCGCCAATATGTTTGGCGGGGCTTTTTACTACCCTCACACTCGGCAATAGGCTGACGGTCTGGCTTGACAGTGTTGGGGCACAGGGCTAATTCGCCCGCTGTTGCCGCCCGGTGAGTCTCTCGCACGCGCGGCTTTCGTGATTTTTGGGCTCGTTGGCTTAGGCCAGACAGAGCAGATAGTAAGGACGGAACATCATGTTCGCAGTCATCAAGACAGGCGGCAAACAATATAAAGTTGCCAAGGACGACGTCATCGTTGTCGAGAAACTCGAAGCCGAAGAAGGCAAGAAAGTCACCTTTGGGGACGTTCTGATGCACGGCTCAAGCGGCGACGTTAAGGTCGGCGCTCCTTTGGTCGACGGCGCATCCGTCACCGGTGAAGTCATCGAACAGCGCAAAGGCAACAAGGTTCTTGTCTTTAAGAAAAAGCGCCGTCAAAATTACCGTCGTAAGCGCGGTCATCGTCAACTGGAAACAGTTGTGCGTATCACAGGTATCAAGGGCTAGGCTCTCGCCTACCCTATCAAGAACGACAGGAGACCGACATGGCACATAAAAAAGCAGGCGGCTCGTCCAATAACGGCCGCGACTCCGCAGGCCGCCGCCTTGGCGTCAAAAAATTCGGTGGCGAAGCCGTCATTCCGGGCAACATCATCATCCGCCAGCGTGGCACCAAATACTATCCTGGCATCAATGTCGGTATGGGCAAGGACCACACGCTCTACGCGCTCGAAGGTGGCAAAGTGGCGTTTACGAAAAAACGCAACAACCGTACCTACGTCAATATTGAGCCGGTAGCCCTAGCTGCAGAGTAGCGACCGCTCTTTTTCAAGGGTCGCCCGATAGGACGACCCCGTTGCGAATAAGCAGGGAAACCGGGGTCACCCGGTTTCCCTTTTTTATTGCCCTCTTCCCTGCTCCACTTGCCTTTGGAGGCTGAAATGGATGCAGTTCTGAAAACACAGCGTTTGGTCCTTCGACCGTTCGAAATATCGGATGCCCCTGCATTTCGTTCAATCGTAGCCGATCCGGCCGTGACACGCATGACGTCCAGCTTTCCAACCCAGTATGACCGCCTTTCAGCTCAGGGCTTCATTGAGATAGCTCGAATTCGGACGGCTCTCGGTCACGCCTATGATTGGGCCATCACCGAAAAGGACGTTTTGATTGGCAGTATGGGTTTGTTCCGCATCGGCGGTCATTGGGAAATTGGCTACGCCCTCGCTCGTACGGCTTGGGGCCGCGGATTGGCGACTGAGGCCGTTACCAAAATTGCCGAGGCTTTCCGACGAAATCACCCAAACCAGCCACTCCATGCGAGTGTCTTCACCGATAATCCGGGCAGTCGCCATGTATTGCTAAAATGCGGCTTCAAACAGGATGAAGCTGTTACAAGCGGCTACTCACTAGGGCGTATGGAGCGTCATAGTCTCTGGAATTTCATCCTACCGGACAGCCTTGTCGATTTGCAATCTAGCCATGGGGCCGTCACGGCCCTAGCCGCCTCCCGCGAGACCCCTTAAGAGCACGCCATGAAGTTCCTTGACCAAGCCAAAATCTATGTCCGTTCCGGCAATGGCGGGGCGGGTAGCATTTCGTTCCGCCGTGAAAAATACATCGCCTTTGGGGGACCCAATGGCGGTGATGGGGGCCGGGGTGGCCATGTCTATGTTGAGGCCACTCAAGATCTCAACACGTTGATCGATTATCGCTTTCGCCAACATGTCAAAGGCGGAACGGGCACACACGGTATGGGCCGCGACCGTACCGGCGCAGCCGGACAGGACGAAGTTCTTCGCGTACCCATTGGCACGCAAGTGATTGACGCTGAAACTGACGAAGTTCTGACGGACCTGACCGAAGATGGGCAGCGTGTGATGTTGGCCAAGGGCGGTAATGGCGGTTGGGGCAATACGCGGTTCAAATCTGCGACCAATCAATCTCCTCGAACAGCCAATCCCGGCGAACCCGGCGAAGAACGTTGGGTGTGGTTCCGATTGAAAGTGATCGCCGATGCGGGCCTCGTAGGTCTTCCCAATGCCGGGAAATCGACGTTCCTCGCGGCGGTATCAGCGGCGAAGCCAAAGCAGGCCGACTATCCCTTTACGACCCTGCATCCACATCTCGGCGTCGTCGACCTTGGACCTGCAGAGCGGTTCGTTCTCGCGGATCTGCCCGGCTTGATCGAAGGCGCCGCAGAGGGGGCCGGCCTAGGTCACCGTTTTCTCGGCCATGTCGAGCGCTGCGCGGCTATTTTGCACCTTGTTGATGCCACGGCACCGGACCCTGCCGAGAGTTACCGCGTCATTCGCGGCGAACTGGACGCCTATGGCGAAGGGCTGACGGATAAGCCCGAAATCGTTGCTCTCACCAAGTGCGAGACACTCGACGACGAGGAATTGGCGGTTGCAAAGGATGAGCTAGAGGCAGCGTGTGGTCAGACGGTTTTTCTGATCTCGTCAGTGGCACGGCATGGCCTGAAGCCCCTGCTCTCTTCGGTCTATCAATATGTCGATAAACGCCGTGTCGCCGAACGCGCCCCCGTCGTTGATGAAAGTGCAGGTTGGTCGCCCGTGTGACCCAACTGACGCCCTATAAACGGATTGTCGTAAAAGTCGGCTCTGCCCTCCTCGTTCAAGATGGGGCTTTGCGTCGATCATGGCTGACACGGCTTTGTGGCGACATCTCAGTTCTGCAATCAAACGGCACGGAAGTCATCATCGTGTCATCCGGTGCGATTGCGCTGGGGTGTGAAGCCTTGAAAATGAACCGATCCGAATTGTCTCTGGCGCAAAAGCAAGCCTGTGCCGCTGTCGGGCAATCGATTCTGACCCGCGCCTATGATGATGCCCTCGCGGCCTTTGGACACCGATCAGCGCAAGCCCTGCTGACTTTAGACGACACAGAAGATCGCCGACGCTGGCTCAATGCTCGAGCGACGCTGAGCACGCTTTTGAATCTTAATGTCGTCCCGGTCGTCAATGAAAACGACACGGTCGCGACGCAGGAAATCCGCTATGGGGACAATGACCGGCTCGCAGCACGGACTGCCCAGATGATCGGGGCCGATCTTTTGATCCTGCTGTCTGATGTCGACGGGCTTTACACGTCCGACCCGCGCCAGTCAGACACAGCCGAACATATCGACGACGTGAGTGTGATTGATGAGACTATTTTGGCGATGGGCGGTGACGCGAACGCTGATAGCGGCGTCGGATCCGGCGGCATGGCAACCAAACTCTTGGCCGCAAAAATCTGTATGAGCGCTGGCTGCGACATGATTATTTGCGATGGTACAAAAGATGGCGCGCTCGGCCTATTGGGGACGGGCGCAAGACACACGATTTTCCGTGCTGCCAGTGACCCCAAAGGGGCCAGAGCGCAGTGGATCGCAGGCAGTTTGGCCCCATCCGGGACGCTGCTGATCGACACAGGCGCAGAAACCGCATTGCGGTCCGGGCGAAGTCTACTCGCCGCTGGGCTGTCCTCTATTTCAGGTCATTTCAGCAAAGGCGACACGGTCGGAATAAGGATGTCGGACGGCCGGGAAATTGCGCGGGGGCTGTCATCCTATGACAGCCAAGATCTTGTGGCCATCTGTGGTCTTCGATCTGAAAACATCACCCATCCGGCTGGCCCCGTCGTGGTCCATAGAGACAATCTGGTCATGTTATGATGGACTTTAATCCTGATAATTTTTCGTCTCTGTCTGATTATATGCAGGCCGTCGGTCACGCATCCCGCGCCGCCTCGCGTGAACTTGCCACAGCGTCGTCAGAGATGAAAACGACAGCGCTATTGGCGATGGCCAAGGCGCTGACAGACCGATCCGACGCCATCTTGTCGGCCAATGCAAGTGACGTGGAGCACGCCAAAGCGCACGGTCTATCTGATGCGATGATCGACCGCCTCACGCTCAATGAGGACCGCGTTAAAGCGATCGCTGCGAGCGTCATCTCAATTGCAGAACAGCCGGACCCGCTTGGACAGGTCCTAGAAAGCTGGACACAGTCTAATGGGCTTAACTTCCGCAAAGTTGCCGTCCCGATTGGGGTAATCGGGATGATCTATGAAAGTCGGCCAAATGTGACCGCAGACGCAGCCGCCCTATGCCTGAAATCCGGCAATGCCGTGATCCTGCGCGGCGGGTCAGAGGCTGTGCGGTCTAACCGCGCCATTTTCGGCGCCGTCCAAGAGGGTTTGAACGCGGCCAAACTGCCCGTCGCCTGCGTGCACTTGCTGGGTACACAGGACCGGGACGCGGTCGGTCACCTGCTGGGCGGTCTGTCGGGCACCGTCGACCTCATCATTCCGCGCGGCGGCAAGGGGCTGGTGTCGCGGGTTCAGACAGATGCGCGCGTGCCCGTACTCGCTCACTTGGACGGTCTCAACCACACCTATGTCCACGCAGGCGCAGATCTGAATATGGCCAAAGACATTGTGCTGAACGCAAAAATGCGCCGAACCGGCATTTGCGGGGCGACTGAAACAGTTCTGATTGATGAAGCTATCGCCACAGACGTTATCGCCGATTTGATACCGGCCCTGACCGGGCTTGGATGTGAGGTTCGGGGTGACGCCAGAGCATGCGCCATTGACGGTAATATCAAGCCTGCCTCATCTGAGGACTTCGACACAGAGCATCTTGCCGCTATACTGAACTTGGCCATCGTTGATGACCTCAAAAGCGCCCTCGCCCACATTGCGAGACATGGGTCTGGGCATACCGACGCGATCGTTACCCGTGATGAAGTCGCTGCAGCGCATTTCCTCGCGGAAGTTGATAGCGCCATTGTCCTGCATAATGCCTCGACCCAATTTGCCGATGGCGGCGAGTTCGGCTTTGGTGCCGAAATCGGTATCGCAACGGGCCGTCTCCATGCGCGTGGACCCGTTGGCGCTAAACATCTGACAAGTTATAAATATCAAGTAACTGGACAAGGAACCTTGCGTCCGTGAACCGTCTATCAGGCCCTGCTATTGGCCTGTTTGGCGGGTCGTTCAATCCCGCTCACGCCGGGCATCGCCATGTGGCGGACGCTGGTTTGCGCGAACTTGGTCTGGACCAAGTCTGGTGGATGGTTAGCCCGCAAAACCCGCTTAAGCCTAGTCAGCCCGCAGTTCAGAGCCGAGCGCAAACCATTGAAGCGCTCAACCTCCCCTATGCGATGAAAATCAGCCACATTGAGAGCCAATTAGAAACCCAATACACGATCGATTTGCTACGCCAGTTACGAAGACGGCAACCTCGGACACGCTTCGTCTATATAATTGGCTCTGACAATCTTGCGCAGATGCCGCTGTGGAAGGACTGGCAGGCCCTTTTCTCGCAAATCCCCATTGCCGTCATCGCCCGTCCCGGTGAGCCGCTTCGCGCCCGGCTGGGCCGCGTTGCAAGCCAGATGGCGAGCGCGCGTATACCTGAAAACCAAGCGCACACGCTCAAGAACCGTCAGGCACCCGCTTGGACCTATCTGACCCTACCACTCAACCCGATTTCATCGTCTGCAATCCGCAAACACAGAGCTGCAGACCCGACATAGTCCCCGCGCGTTTGATGTGCTAATGCGCCCGTCGATTCAAAAGGAGACAGACCCTGTCCAGCACCCCCGCCGCCCATAAGACCTACTTCGACGCTGGCACGCCAGAAGCGCTAAAACTGCATACTGATTCAGATGCGCTGTCGACCTATGTCCGGGATATTCTCGATGAAAACTCCGCTCAGGACATTCTCGAGATCGACATTCGTGGAAAATCATCGATTGCTGACTATATGGTCGTCGCATCCGGTCGTTCCAATCGCCATGTCGGCGCCTTGGCCGACTATGTAATCCGCGGCATGAAACAGGCTGGATTCAAAGATATTGGTACGGAAGGCCAAGAGGGTCAGGACTGGGTTTTGATCGATGGCGGCGATGTCATCCTGCATATTTTCCGTCCCGAAGTCCGGGTCTTCTATAATCTGGAGAAGATTTGGTCCGTGCCTCTGCCGGATGGTTTGCGCGAGATGTCTGAACAGGCACCGGCCGATCCGTCAGAGTGAAACTGATCCTGCGTGCCGGTGGGGCCATGCGGTCCGGGCCAGAGCGTGATCTTGTTGATGACTATCGGAACCGCGCCCGCTCTCTCGCCCGGGGTTTAGGCTTTCTCGATGTAGAAGAGCAATCGGTCGACCTCGGAAAGTGTCGCGACCGATCAGAGGAAACCGCAAAACTCATGGCCAGTCTTCCAGACAGCGCCACAATCTTTATCCTCGATGAGCGAGGGAAACCGCTCACCTCACGGCAGCTCTCCTCCACGCTGGCGCGCCTAAGAGATGACGGCACACCGTCCGCCATTTTCCTGATCGGCGGCGCTGACGGATTTGATCCCTCCGCCCTTCCCAGCGGCGTCAGAAAAATCTCCTTTGGGTCTCAGACTTGGCCCCACAAACTTGTCAGAGTCATGCTTGCCGAACAAATCTACCGGGCTTTGACGATCTTGGCGGGTTCGCCATATCATCGCGACTAATAACCAGACTGAAAAGCGGGATTGACGCGACTCGTCGGGACACAGATGAGCGTAGCATGCGCACCGCCATATCAGCTTTGGCCCTGTTCGTTTTTGCATTTGCTGAGCCATCTTACGCCCAGCAAGCGGGCGAGCTCGACACGCTGACTCAAGCCGAAGCCGAAGCCCGGAAAACCGAAGTTCGTCTCAAGGCTGAACGAACCAAAGTGACGCAAGAAATTGAGGCGCTCAAAGCAGAGCTGGCCCGACATACGCGGCAAACTCAGGCCTATGAACGCGAGCGCGGAAGACTGGCTGATCGCGTGATTGAAGTTACGTCTCGGATCACACAGTTGGAAACAGAGTTGGAAGCGAACCGACTTCAAACTATGAATTTACTCGCCTCTTTGCAACGCCTTCAACTCGCGCCCAGTGCGATCACCCTCATGGATCCGGATGATGCCGTTCGCACCGCGCAGGCCGCGACGATGATCGAGCTGCTCTCATCGCAATTACAAGACCGCGCAAACGTAACTATAAGATTGACCGATGATCTCGTCAGAACGCGCGACGAAGCGGCTCTCCGACAATCCGAGTTGGAAGCCAATGCAGCGGAGCTGTCCCGCCGCCGCAACGAGACGGAAGTCCTCGTCGCGAGTAAAGAGAAACTCCGCAAATCGATTGAGACAGAAGAAGACAAAGCTCGGTCGAATGCGGCGCGCTTGGCTGCAGAAGCCGATACGTTGCGCGAATTACTCGAACGGATCAGCGCGATCCCGGACGATGTGACTCCGCGTTTGAAACCGGGCCAGAAACCTAGTGAGAGACCAAGTTCAGGGCCGATCAGACTACCGCCCGGAACAACGCGTTTTGCGGAATCGAAAGGCGGCATGGTGCGGCCCGTCTCTGGCACGATGACATTGGGGTTTGGTCGGGGCGAAAAAGGTCAGACCTACTCAGCGCGGAGCGGTGGACAGGTTATCGCCCCCTATGCGGGTCGGGTTGAATTTGCGGGTCCGTTCAAAACCTATGGCCGCGTTGTCATTTTGAACATGAACGATGGTTATTATCTTTTACTAACAGGCCTTGGTCAGACCTATGTGAACACGAATGAGATCGTGAGGCGCGGTGAACCGGTTGGATTGATGCCTGGGACGAGCGGACGGACACCGCTCTATATTGAACTGCGCCGCAATGGCCGTTCCATCGATCCAGAGCCCTGGATGGGCCGACGGGGTTAAACCCTGGTAAGTTGGCATGGCAATCGCAGCAAATTGACTGGAAACGGCTTGAAACCAGTTATAGGTATGATGTCGTTAAGGAGACGCGCGATGAAATATGTATTGCCGGTTGTTGGAACTGTGGCCGCTTTGGGGCTTTTTGCCTTTTCCACAGCAAACCAAGCCGCAATGGCTGTCGAGAAGCCCTCCTACTCTGACACATTTGAACAATTAGATCTTTTCGCCGATGTCATGGCGCGGGTTCGTAGTGACTATGTCGTTGAGGTTGAAGACGGGCAGCTGATTGAAGATGCAATCAACGGCATGTTGCAATCGCTCGATCCGCATAGCTCATACGTCAACCCTGAAGATTGGCTACGACTGCAAGAGCAAACATCCGGACGCTATGTTGGTGTCGGCATGGAGGTCACGCAGGAAGAAGGCTACGTTAAAGTCGTCTCTCCGATCGACGGAACACCCGCCAAGGAGGCCGGGATTGAATCGGGCGATTACATCACAGAAATCAACGGTGAAACAGTTCTGGGTCTGTCGCTAACTGAAGCCGTCAACAAGATCCGAGGAAAAGCCGGCGAGTCCGTTACCATAACAATCGCTCGAGCGGATGAAGAGCCCAGTGAGATAACGCTGATCCGGCGCGAGGTGAATCGCGAAGTCGTCACTTACGAAATTAAGGATGGTGTCCCCTATATCCGGATCAGCCAGTTCAATGAGAAAGCCGCCCCCGGATTAGAAGGCGCGATCACTGAGCTTCGTCGTCAAATCGGCGGTGAGCTTCCGGGCCTTGTTTTGGACGTTCGCACTAATCCAGGCGGCCTTCTGGATCAGTCGATTAAAGTTTCCTCCGCCTTTCTTGATGGCGGCGAAGTCGTCTCCACGCGAGGACGCGATGGAGCCAATCTGGAGAGTTATGATGCGGCGCCCGGCCAGTTGCTTCGCGACGTGCCAGTGATTGTCTTGATTGACGAAGCATCCGCTTCAGCATCTGAGATCGTGGCCGGCGCTATCCAAGATCGCGGCCGGGGTCTCGTGCTCGGCATGACAAGTTTCGGTAAGGGCTCCGTGCAATCTCTTATCCCACTGCGGGGCGGTCGCGACGGCGCGCTACGCCTCACAACCCAGCGTTATTATACGCCAGCTGGGCGGTCCATTCAGGGAACAGGTATCGACCCTGATCTTTACGTCTCGTCTATTCCTGACGATGGCGAAGATCATGATCGACTGAGCGAGTCAGATCTCCCCAACTCAATCGAGAATGAGGATAGTGAGGCGGCGGAAGACATCGATACAGAGGAGACTGTGATCGACTTTCCACCGGAAGATTTCGACGTGCAGGATGATTACCAACTTCAACGAGCCGTCGAGCTGATCAAGTCCGGTCGCTATACGCAACGCTTGGCCGAGCTGCAGAACTAGTGTCACTTAAGCGCGGTTTTGCTGCTGGGCTTTGCGCGGCCGTCTTTCTGGGCGCTAGCTGGTCTATGGCCAATGAACGCAACAAGATCGATCCACCATCTTATGACCGAATGCAAATTTTGGCGGATGTGCTGGCGATTGTGGAATCCGATTATGTCGAGCCTGTAGAAACGCAGGCGCTTATCGAAGGGGCCTTGCAAGGCGCATTGGCCAAGCTCGACCCACATTCCGGCTATGTTCCACCTGTCGCGTTCACCGAACAGGTTAAGGCCGCTCGGCGCGAATATGGCGGCCTCGGCATCGAAGTGACGATGGAAGAGGGGATGATCAAGATTAACTACGCGCTGGAAGATGGTCCTGCTTTCCAAGCCGGTATCCGGTCCGGCGACTTCATTACAGCCGTCGAAGGCGAGTCCATTGTTGGCAAAAACCTCGATGAGGCTGTCGAAGGAATTCGCGGACTCGCGGGCGATCCAGTCATTGTCACCGTGATGAGCCCCGAAACAGGTACGCGTGACCTGACCGTTGTGCGTCAGAAAGTGCGAGGCCGGGCGATCCGACACCGGGTAGAAGATGGACTTGGCTATGTCCTGATTGAGAGTTTCAATAACACCAAACTGACCGATGACCTGACCAAAGCCATCAATGAACTCAAGGCTGAGTTAGGTGATCCACTTCCCGGCTTGATCATCGACCTAAGAGGTAATCGCGGCGGATTGTTGACCCAATCCGTATCTGTGTCGGGTTTATTCTTGGATGGCGGTGAAGTTTTGTCGGTTCGGGGGCGTCAAGACGTCGATACGGAACGCTATCACGCCGAGGATGGTGAGTTACTTCCCGGAACACCGATTGTCGTTCTTGTGTCGCCGGGTTCAGCCAGTGCAGCCGAAATTCTAGCTGGGGCGTTACAGGACCGAGGTCGTGCCGTTGTGGTTGGCCGCCGGTCTTTCGGCAAAGGATCCGTGCAGTCCGTCATTCCCATGCCAGGCAAAAGAGGGGCGTTACGGCTGACGACTCAAAAATACTACACTCCGTCGGGCAAAAGCATTCAAGGACGCGGGATCATGCCTGATTTCCTCGTCTCAGCCTTTGACGACACAGGAGAGCTGCGTCGCCGTTTCAGAGAAGACAGCCTACCTAATGCGCTGATCAACATAGATGCGTCAGAATATGAAGAAGATTATGACGCGGTTACATTCCCACCGGAAACATTCCCCGAAACGGAAGATTTCCAACTCAAAACGGCCGTCGATGTGTTGAAATCTTCCCAATATCAAACGCTGCTCGACGCCCAGTCCGACCTCGACTAGCGCCCCCGGCTCGCCTTAAGAGCGATCCATGAATCGGAATGATCATCTGAGGCGAAATGTGCCGCGGCGACGGCAGTCAATCGTTCTACCGAAACGTCGTCATCACCTCAGCCTCGCGCTCATTTTTCTGATTCTACTGATCGGCCTGCCCTTGGTTTGGGCCCAGCTGTTTGGCAATGACGATGATGCCGTTCCGAAAGGCACTGTGTCCGTTGCGACCTTGCCGGAAGACCAGATCCCGTCACCGCTTGATCGTAACAATAGTGACTTGCCCGACCTGTTAGCGGCCACAGTTCCGATGGGAGACAATCCAACGGACTCGATTGTCACGACAGATGCACTCGGTAATCCAACACCATCCAGTCCCGCCGCATCTAAACCCGCATCCCCAAAATCAAAGACGATCCGCCTCCCTGATCCGCGCCCGGCCCCGACACCCCTTGATCCATCCCTGACGCGTTCAAGCGAATTTGGGCCGATACCCGCGCCAAACGGAGCCGGGGTCACACCCTTGGAAACCTATCGCGGCGCAGACAAAACGGACCTTTATAGTAAACCCGTTTCAGTCATCATCGGCGGTCTCGGCATCAATGCGCCCCTGACATTGCGGGCGATTGATGAGTTGCCACCCGAAATCACCTTGTCTTTCGCGGCCCACGCCCCCGGTTTGCAAGGCTGGATCAACAAAGCTCGTCTTGCCGGCCACGAAGTCCTTCTAGAACTCCCCATGGAAAGCGAGGCGTTTGACGCGCAGGAATCCGGCTCGGATAGGACGCTCCGGACGGCGGCCAGCGTCCCTGACAATCGGCGAAACCTGCATTATCTTTTATCGAGGGCGCAGGGTTATGCGGGCGTCATCAATTATAATGGCGAGGCCTTCCTGCGCCGAAGTGATGCAGTTAGCCCTATCCTGACAGAGTTGAAGGCCTCCGGTCTGGGCCTGTTTATTGACGGGGCATTTGATGCGCCGTCACTCCCCGCCTTATCGCAATCCCTGTCCCTGCCCTACAACACCGCATTTGGAATCATTGACCCAGCACCGGACCGAGCCTTGATCAACCAACAGCTCGACACGTTGATCGCTGAGGCCAAAAGCGGGTCCGGCGCTGTCGGTGTGGGTTTCGTCTACCCTCAGACACTTGATGCAGTGAAAGGTTGGGCCGCAACTCTATCTGATAATGGATTGATCCTTGTTCCCGCAACGGCGACTTTAAAATGAACCGAGACCCCTCCCGATATCGACCTTGCGTGGGTGTCTGCTTGTTTAACGCGAAAGGTCGGGTCTGGTTGGGACGCCGCTTTGGCGAGACCGGGACCCATAGTTGGCAGTTTCCGCAAGGCGGTTTGGACGCAGGCGAAAGTGCCGAATTCGGGGCCTTGAGAGAATTATGGGAAGAAACGGGAATCACAATCGCGCATCTGTCGCCCTTAGGCGTCGTCGAGGATTGGCTATATTATGACTTTCCGGAAGGCATGGCCCCGAAAAAGGGTCGTCTATATGCAGGGCAGAAGCAGCGCTGGTTTGCTTATCGATTCCACGGCGATGCGAGCCATTTCAATCTGACCACCCACGGCAGTCAAGAATTTTCCGAGTGGAAGTGGGCCAAGATGCATAAAACGCCCGCTAAGGTGATCCCCTTTAAACGCGACGTTTATGAGCGGCTAGTGATTGAGTTTACGCAGTATGCGACCCCCAAATCATGAGCTAAGCCGCGTCAATGTCGACCAGCTTCAAAGACCGTAATGCCCTAGTCTTCGTTCTGATCACGGTCGCCATCAATGCGGTCGGGTTCGGGATCATGATCCCGGTTCTGCCCGAATTAATCAAATCCCTCACCGGTTTGGAGAATAATCAGGTTGCGCTGTATCTGGGCGGCATGACCTTCATTTTTGCGGTGATGCAGTTCATATCAATGCCAATCGTAGGCGGACTGTCCGACGCCTATGGTCGCAGACCGGTCATGCTCTTCTCCGTCGGTGCCCTTGCCATCGATTACTTTTTGATGGCTATCGCGCCAACCGTCGCCATACTTTATCTAGGCCGCGCGATTTCTGGCGCGTTCGGCGCAACCTTCTCTACCGCCAACGCCTATATCGCCGACGTCAGCCCACCAGAATTAAGAGCGCAGAACTTTGGCTTGGTTGGGGCTGTGTTTGGCGCGGGCTTCATCTTGGGCCCCGTTCTTGGCGGCTGGCTCGGCGAGTTCGGGCCCCGGGTTCCGTTCTTCGCAGCGGGCGTGATTTGTGCCTTGAACTTTGTCTATGGCGTCTTGGTCCTTCCCGAAACGCATAAGCCCGAGAAAAGACGGGCGTTTAATATTCGTCGGTCCAATGCAGCCGGCACGTTAAAAAGCTTAAGCCGTATCTCCGGTGTTCGGGGGTTACTCTTCGTCTTCTTCTTGTTGGCCCTCGCTCACACAGTCTACCCCAGCACCTACACACTATCGACCCAGGAGGCGCTGGGCTGGACGCCCAAGGATGTCGGGAATTCGCTCGGTGCGTTCGGTTTGGCCAGCCTGTTTGTTCAAGGCTATCTGATCCGCATTATCATTCCAAAGATCGGCCTTTTCTGGTCTGGGCTAATCGGTATTGGCGGGGCTGTGCTTGGTTACGCAATTTTGGGCAATGCTAGCCAAGGCTGGATTGTCTACGCTGCGGGACCTTTTGCAGCGCTCGCTGGTCTATATGGTCCGTCTCTCACCAATATGATGAGTATTCGCGTCAACGATACCGAACAAGGGGAGCTGCAGGGCGCCATTGGCGCAGCTCAGGGGCTTGCCATGATGATCGGCCCGCTCCTCCTGACATGGGTCTTTTACGTCTTTGCTGATCCAGAAACCGCGCCCATTTACATGCCGGGCGCGCCTTTTTTAGTGGCGGCAGCGCTCGCATTCCTAGCCTTTATCGCCATGATGGTCGTGACTACCAAAGAAGACCGCTCGGCGCGTTTGAGCGACGTGAAGACGGCTGAGGTCGATGGTGCTTCTCCCCAAGCCAGTCCGGCCGAAACTTGAGTTTCCCTAAAAAGCGGCTCATCACAACGCTATGACATATTCTAAATTTTTATGGACAGCGACGGCGCTGTCAGCCCTCGCCTTTGCATCCTGTTCAACCGCCGAGGCGAAAAGTTGCGCGCCAGCCGGCATGACCATCGAAGCCATGCAAGATGCCAAGTCGACCGAATTCGACACGCTCACGCTGGACGCTAGAACACAAATGGCCAGCGCGCTTATTGGTTGTCTGGGTGATCCTGATCCGGCGATCCGCGACGGATTGGCTTATGAGGGGCTGACCCAGCTGTTTAGAGGCGGCGATCTGGCTGCCGAGCAGATCAGACAGCTCCGCGACCAACTCCTTGAAGGCATTGGTTCTGATGATCCCAACGGATTTATGCGTCCATTTGCAGCCCTTGTTCTGGCTGAAGTGTCTCGAACGGACCGGGTGGACGCCTGGATGTCAGACGCTGAGCGCACTGATCTCGTCTCAAGCGCGGGGCAGTATCTTCGTTCAGTCGATGACTATCGTGGCTATTCTGACACTGAAGGCTGGCGTCACGGTGTGGCGCACAGCGCGGACTGGCTCATGCAACTATCCCTCAACCCCGCTCTAACACACGGTCAACGTGGCGAGATCCTCAGCGCTGTGCAGTCTCAAGTCGCAGCCGCTAATGGTCATGCCTATATTCACGGCGAACCGGGACGATTAGCGAGACCGGCACTTTTTGTGGCGATGGCTGGCGAACGGACAGCAGAAGATTGGAGCGCATGGCTCGCTCCGCTCATTGATCCCGCACCACTGGAGAGTTGGGGAGACGCATTTTCGTCAGAGGCCGAACTCGCTCGCCTGCATAATGTGAAGGCGTTCTTGCAGGAGCTCTTCATCAATGCATCGGTCAGCTCAAACGAGAATCTCAAACTCATGCTTGATCCCGTCACGGATGCGATGCGCGCTCTGCCCTAGCGTCACGCTGCAGAGGAGCTTAGAATAGAAAAAGGCGCGGATGACACCGCGCCTTTTTATTCAATCTAGTTTGGCGCGAGCCGAATTCAGACCATGTTGAAGAGAGCTTCTAGGCCGTCAATATTCTGTTGAGCCGCCAGAGCGCCCTCATCCTCAAGGGTTTCGAGGTTGGCACGGGCTCTATCGATCTCTGACTGCAGATCATCGCGATTGACGTCAGCCATCGGTGTTGCCCGTTCCGCCAGCACGGTTAGCCCGGCTGGAGTCACATCGGCGAAGCCGCCCTGAACGAAGAACTTTTCTTCTTTGCCGTCAACATAGACCGTGATTGCGCCCGTACGGATCGCCGCCATCAGCGGTGCATGATCCGGCAGAATACCGAGATTGCCTTCGGTCCCTGGCAGGTCGACTTGATCAACCTGTCCAGAGAACAGCTCGCGCTCAGGTGAGACGAGAGAGAATGTGAGCGTATCGGACATAACCAGAAACCCTTGGGGCCTTACGCCGCGTCCGCTGCCATTTTGGCCGCTTTTTCAATCACATCATCGATACCACCGACCATGTAGAACGCTTGCTCAGGCAGGTGATCATATTCACCTTCGACCACGCCTTTGAAGGAACGGACTGTTTCTTCAAGCGGCACTTGGATACCTGGGGAACCGGTGAAGATTTCGGCCACGTCGAACGGTTGTGACAGGAACTTCTCGATCTTCCGGGCGCGCGCCACGACAAGTTTATCTTCTTCCGACAGCTCATCCATGCCGAGAATGGCAATGATGTCTTGCAGAGCTTTGTAGCGCTGAAGAATTTCCTGAACCTGACGGGCAACTTCGTAATGTTCCTGGCCAACTGTCCGAGGCTCTAGAATACGTGATGTGGAGTCGAGCGGGTCAACGGCCGGGTAGATACCCTTTTCCGAAATAGCCCGGTTCAGAACTGTCGTCGCATCCAAGTGAGCAAATGAAGTAGCTGGCGCTGGGTCAGTCAAGTCATCGGCTGGCACATAAATCGCCTGAACAGACGTAATCGAGCCTTTATGCGTGGACGTAATCCGTTCCTGCATGACGCCCATTTCGGTCGCCAATGTTGGCTGATAGCCCACAGCGGATGGAATGCGGCCCAACAAAGCGGACACTTCGGAACCAGCTTGCGTAAAGCGGAAGATGTTATCGACGAAGAACAGAACGTCTTTGCCTTCTTCATCGCGGAAATACTCAGCTTGTGACAGACCTGTCAGAGCAACACGAGCGCGGGCTCCGGGAGGCTCGTTCATCTGGCCATAGACCAGCGTCGCGCGGCTTTCGCCGTCCAAGTTGATCACTTTGGATTCGATCATCTCGTGATAAAGGTCGTTCCCTTCACGGGTCCGCTCACCCACTCCGGCAAACACAGAGTAACCACCGAACAGCTTGGCGATATTGTTGATCAATTCCATGATCAAAACCGTCTTACCAACACCAGCACCGCCGAACAGGCCGATCTTACCGCCTTTGGCGTAAGGGCAAAGCAAGTCGATGACTTTGATACCCGTCGCGAGGACTTCAGTGTCGGTCGCTTGGTCCACGAAAGGTGGAGCCGCTTTGTGGATTGGGGCCACCACTTTCGATGTGATCGGACCGCGTTCGTCGATCGGCTCGCCAATGACGTTCATGATGCGACCGAGCGTTTCCGGTCCAACAGGGACGGTAATCGGAGAGCCCAAATCTGTTACAGCTTGACCGCGAACAAGACCTTCAGTTGCATCCATAGCGATGGTACGAACTGTGCTTTGGCCGAGGTGCTGTGCCACTTCGAGGACCAAGCGCGAGCCGTTATTATCGGTTTCCAGCGCGTTCTGAATTTGCGGCAAATCGCCTTCAAACACTACGTCGACAACAGCGCCAATGACTTGGCTAATTTTGCCAGTCGCGACGCGGTTTGCGTTAGCCGCTTTCTTCGGTGTGCGCTTTGCAGGCGCTTTCTTAGCCGGAGCCTTTTTGGCCGGGGCTTTTTTGGCAGCGGGTTTTTTCGCCGTCGTTTTCTTAGGAGCAATCGCCATCGGGTCTTTCCTGTCAGCTATGCGGTTAAAGCGCTTCCGCGCCTGAAATGATTTCAATGAGTTCTGAGGTAATCTTAGCCTGACGCGTCCGGTTAAAGGTCATCGTTAGATTATCGATCATCTCGCCAGCGTTGCGGGTCGCATTATCCATCGCCGCCATCTTAGAGCCCATCTCGCCCGCTTGGTTTTCCAGCAAAGCTGAGAAAATTTGCGTATTGATGGAGCGCGGCAAGAGCACGCGTAAGATACCCGCTTCGTCAGGTTCGTATGTGTAGATCGCGCCGTTTAAATCCAGACCAGACGTTTCGTCCTCTGTGACTTCGATAGACGCATTGGCCGGAATGATAGTCTGTGCGACCGGATCTTGTTCCATGACATTTTTGAAGTTGGCAAAGACTAGCTTCGCAACATCGAACTCGCCCGCTTCGAACATGGACGTCACGTCCTCGCCAATATTGCGCGCAATGCCCGCATGGAGCGTGCGCTCTTCTTTCAGCGAAATATATTTGACGATATGATCGTGATAGAGGCGGTTAAGCTGGTCATAGCCCTTTTTACCGATGAGGTAGAGCTTCACAGTTTTGCCAGCCCGCTCCAACGCCACAATCTCTTCGCGCGCCTTGCGCACAATGTTGGTATTGAAGCCGCCGCAAAGACCACGATCCGCCGTGGCCACGACTAGAAGGACCGTGTCCTGCTTTCCGTTGCCGACGAGGAGTTTCGGAGCGTCTCCGCCCTCACCCATCGAACTGGCCAGATTGGAAATCACGCCGCGAATACGCTCGGCATAGGGGCGCGCGCTTTCAGCGGCTTCCTGCGCCTTACGCAGCTTAGCCGCCGCAACCATTTGCATGGCCCGCGTGATCTTCTGCGTGTTCTTAACGCTGGAGATCCGGTTTTTGAGCTCTTTGAGAGAGGCCATGGGAGGTCCTTAAGCCTTGGCCGCCGTATAGCCCGATGTAAACGCTTCAAGAACGTCCTTCATCTTGCCTTCGATCTCATCCGTCAGCTTTTTCTGCTTCGCGATATCGCTTAGCAACGCCGTCTGGTCATTGCGAAGGTGGGCCAGCAATTTAGCTTCGTAATCTTGCACGTCGCCAACGGCGACCTTGGCGAGATACCCACGCGTACCGGCGTAAAGAACAACAACTTGCTCTTCGACTTCGAGTGGCGAGAATTGCGGCTGTTTGAGCAGTTCTGTGAGGCGATCGCCCCGAGCCAGAAGGGCCTGAGTGGACGCGTCGAGATCGGAACCGAACTGGGCGAAGGCCGCCATTTCGCGGTACTGAGCCAACTCGCCTTTAATCGGACCCGCAACCTGTTTCATCGCTTTGATCTGAGCGGATGATCCCACGCGGGACACGGACAGACCGACGTTAAGCGCTGGGCGGATACCTTGGAAGAACAGATCAGTCTCAAGGAAGATTTGGCCATCTGTAATCGAGATCACATTGGTCGGAATAAAGGCCGACACGTCGTTGCCCTGCGTTTCAATGATCGGCAGAGCCGTCAACGAACCCGCGCCATTATCTTCGTTCATCTTGGCCGCACGTTCCAACAGACGGGAGTGCAGATAGAAGACGTCGCCAGGATAGGCTTCGCGGCCCGGAGGACGACGCAGCAGTAGAGACATCTGACGGTAAGCCACAGCCTGTTTGGACAGATCATCATAAACGATCAGGGCATGCATGCCATTATCGCGGAAATATTCGCCCATCGCACAACCAGAGAATGGTGCGAGGTAAAGCAGCGGTGCAGGCTCAGAGGCCGTGGCAGCAACAACAATGGAGTAATCCATCGCGCCATTTTCTTCGAGTGTCTTGACGAGCTGCGCCACGGTGGAGCGCTTTTGACCGATAACGACATAGATACAGTAGAGTTTGTCATTCTCACGGTCGTCGTCGAATGCCGATTTCTGGTTTAGAATCGCATCGATCGCAACAGCCGTCTTACCCGTCTGGCGGTCACCAATGATCAGCTCGCGCTGGCCACGGCCAATCGGAATCAACGCATCGATGGCTTTGATACCAGTCTGAACCGGCTCATGCACAGATTTACGAGGAATGATGCCTGGCGCTTTGACGTCAACACGGCGGCGTTCAGTGGCTTCAATCGGGCCTTTGCCGTCGATTGGGTTACCAAGCGGGTCAACAACGCGGCCAAGCAAGCCTTTGCCGACAGGCACGTCAACGATCTCACCGAGACGACGAACTTGGTCGCCCTCTTTAATGGAGCGGTCATCACCGAAGATCACGACACCGACATTGTCAGTTTCGAGGTTCAGAGCCATGCCCTTAATCCCACCGGGGAATTCGACCATTTCGCCGGCGCGGACATTGTCCAAGCCGTAAACACGGGCGATCCCGTCACCGACGGATAGAACCTGGCCCACATCAGAAACTTTGGCTTCTTTGCCAAAAGTCTTGATCTGCTGCTTCAGGATTGTGGAAATTTCAGCGGCGCGAATGTCCATGAATTGAAGTCCTCTGCGGTCTTAACGTATGCGCGTCAGGCGTCTTGGATTAAGCGAATGGGATTAGGCGGATTTGAGAACGAGGCGCATGTCCTCGAGCTTAGTCTTAAGTGAGGCATCGAACAGGCGCGACCCTAGTTTGACGACAAAGCCGCCTAACAATTCAGGATCGATGTCCGTTTCGATTTCGACAGGTTGTCCCGTCTCAGCTTTGAGCTTGCTCTTAAGCTGGGTCAGTTGCGCCTGTGTCAATTTGGTTGCCGACGTCACTTTAGCAATTTGACTACCGCGAAGCAGTGCAACTTTGTCGTTAAACGCAGCAATAATGGCGGGAAGATCGCCAGCGCGGCGATTCGCAGCGACGACACCGAGAAATTGTTGGGTCAGCTGGCTGGCTTTTGCAGCCTTCGCAATCGCTGTCAGCGCCGCAACCTTATCGTCCGTCGCAAAGACAGGACTATCTGCCATGCGGCGTAGGTCGTCACTATCCTGAAACGCTTGAGCGATGGATTTCAGGTCTTTTTCCACGCGTTTCAATGACTTGGCATCACCTGCCAGGTCAATCAGCGCTTCGGCATAGCGATGCGGGGCTTCGCCCGTAATGACATCATCTGAAGTCACGTCTGGAGTGTCCGTTATCAAAGGGCCGAAATCGTTCCGGCGCGTGTCTCTAAACTGGCAGATATACCCCTGCCCGTTGGTCGCGCGCGGCCTAGCAAAGGCCTGCGGCTTTGCCAACCATGGATTGCCACGCAATGGCAGCCATTTACAAACAAGTGGTCAGATAAGCCTTCCCGTGGCGAATAAGTCCTCGATCTTATATAGAGTCGCGATGATATTGGACCTCGTTGCCATTTTTCGCGCGCGTCGCGATCCACGCCTTGCGGCTCGGCTGGCTGCACGTTTCGCCCAGGATCAGGCGATCGAGCGCGTAACGGCACCGCTATTCATAGCCCATATCGTTCTTTGGGCTATCATCGGACTTTGCGCGCTCTTTATAATAGGTTTGGCTGTGGCGGCCTTGAGCTTGCATTGGACATTAGCTCTACCCGCTCTGATTCCCTTTGCGATCGGTGGGGTTGCCATTGTTCTAGAACGTGGACTGCGCCGAGGTATGGCGCGAGTCCGCAATATAGCGGGCCAGCTGACCGATCGTGGGATGGATCGTCTCATCCCAAACCCGAAGACAGGTGACGACCCAACATCTTCGCCCCCGCTCAGGGAAGGATAGCAAGACTAGCCTCACCTTCGCCTCGCTGCTATGACCCGCTCGATGAACTATATAGACGCCGCTGACGCCCCCGCCCTGCGCGATGGGGCTATCAAACTCCACGGACCCTCCGGATTCGAAGGCATGCGCAAAGCTGGGCGACTGGCGGCGGAATGTCTCGACCACCTCGCGCCCCTGGTTCAGCCCGGCGTAACGACAGGCGATCTCGATGATGCAGCGCGCACGTTCATTCTAGACCACGGCGCACTGCCCGCAACGATGGGCTATCGCGGTTATAAACATTCGCTCTGCACCTCGATCAACCATGTCGTCTGCCATGGTATTCCCGGTCCTAAACCGCTCAAAGATGGCGACATACTCAATATTGATGTGACCGTTATCGTGGATGGCTGGCACGGCGACACGTCGCGTATGTATGCGGCAGGCGAACCCAACCGACGCGCGGAACGGCTCATGGGCATTACTTATGATGCGCTGATGCTTGGAATCGCCGCAGTGAAACCGGGTAATACTACAGGCGACATTGGCCACGCCATTCAGAGCTTCGTCGAAGGCGAACGTTATTCAGTGGTCGAAGACTTCTGTGGGCACGGCCTAGGGCAATTGTTCCACGATAGTCCGAACATTCTCCATTATGGTCGACCCGGCGAAGGCGAAGAAATCCGCGAAGGTATGTTCTTCACCATCGAACCGATGGTCAATCTGGGTCGGGCGGGCGTCAAAATCTTGTCGGACGGTTGGACGGCTGTGACGCGCGACCGAAAGTTGACGGCACAATTCGAACATTCGATTGGTGTGACGAAGGATGGCTGCGAGATATTCACGCTCTCCCCCACCGGATTACATAAGCCTTATGCCGCCTGAGACAGGCCCGCACTCAAATGAACGGGCGACGGACGGGTTCGAAGCCCTGTTCAAACGCGCAACGGAAAGCACTGACGGTGCCGTAAATCCCGAAGGCCAAGCGAACGAAACCGCCGAACCGCCCAAAGCTAAGTCGGCCAAAGTACCCAAGCCGCATTATTACGATCACCGCGACCGATTACGCGACAAATTCGTACGGCGTGGGGCTGAGGCCTTCGACGATTATGAGCTACTCGAGCTGATTTTGTTTCAAGTCTTGCCGCGCATCGACACCAAACCGATTGCCAAAGACCTCATCGCGAATTTTGGCAATCTCGCTGAAGTCGTTGCCGCCCCTGTTGAAAAACTGACGCAGGTAAAAGGGATCGGCCCCAACACGGCCCAGCATTTAAAGCTGCTCCAGCAAGTCAGCATCCGCATCGGCCAAAGCTCAGTGTTAAACCGCCCAGTTCTATCCAGCTGGAACGCACTGCTCGATTACTGCCGCGCCGCTATGCAATTTGAAGGACGCGAGCAGTTCCGTGTTTTGTTCCTTGATCGTAAGAACCGCCTACTTGCCGATGAAGTTATGGGCCGCGGCACAGTTGATCGCGCGCCTGTCTACCCACGGGAAATCGTGCGGCGCGCCTTGGTTCACGAAGCAACCGCGATCATCCTTGCGCATAATCACCCCTCCGGCGACCCAACCCCGTCCCGCCAAGACATCGAATTGACGCTGTCCATTATAGAGACCGCCAAAGCCATCGACATTGTCGTTCACGATCATCTTGTGATCGGACGTGAAGATGTGGCCAGCTTTAAGATGCTAGGCTTAATGTAGGCTGCGACGAACTTTGGGTTTTCTGGCTCAAAACATTCTCGCACAGATCAGTGTCTTACATTGAACTTCTCGCCTTGACCCATTGCGTCAACTACCCCCATGAACCCATCAAAAGGGGAATGGGATGAGCGCAAAAAAAAGCAAAAAAACGATGAGCCGATCAACGGTCCTCATCTTGCTAACGCTGGTCTATGTCTTCAATTTCCTAGACCGACAGATCATCGGGATTGTTTCCCCCTTTATCCAGGCTGATCTTGGATTCACAGACGCTCAGCTCGGTTGGCTCAAAGGCCTAGCCTTCGCAGCTCTCTATTGCACAGTCGCCATTCCGATCGCTTTGTTGGCTGATCGGTTCAATCGCGTCCGCATCGTGTCCATCTCACTCGCCGTTTGGTCTGCCTTTACAGTTCTGACCGGCATGGCTCAAACCTTCGCCCAAATGCTCTTCGCTCGTATTGGTGTCGGCATTGGCGAGGCCGGTGGCAGCCCGCCATCCCACTCTATCATTTCCGATCTTTACGCCAAGGAAGAGCGCGCCTCAGCCTTGGGCATCTATTCGCTCGGTATCCCGCTCGGTGTCATGGCGGCCTATTTCGCGACCGGAACATTATTGAGCATGGAAGGCGCCAACTGGCGCTGGGTCCTTATCGCGCTCGGCGTCCCCGGAATTCTACTCGCTGTCGTACTGATGTTGATCGTACCGGAACCCAAACGCGGCGCCAAAGACGTCGCAGTTGACGTCGATCCGGATGCGGATCCTGTTAAGTTTAGTGAGAATCTAAAGACACTGCTTTCTATCCCGAGTTGGTGGAACATGTGCCTCGCCGTCTCATTCGTTAGTTTTGGCGGTTACGCCGTCTCTAACTGGGGCATTGATTATATCGCGCGGTGGAAGCCGGAAGTCATGGCACCCGAGTCCTTCCGCAATCTTATGTATGCCTTTGGTGTTTTGAACGCACTGGCTTACGGACCCGGCACCTATTTTGGCGCGAAATGGGCGGATCGCCTCGGCAAGAAAAGCGTTCGTGCCTATGGTTGGCTACCCGGAGCGGCGCTTCTAATCGGCGCACCAGCTCTCATTTTGTCCTTTTGGGTCGACTCTCTGACGATCCATATTCTCTTAATCGCGCTCTACACGCTCACCGCCGGCTTTTATCTTGGACCATCCTTCGCTTTGGCTCAAACGCTGGCCCCAATCCGCATGCGCGCAATGAGCACGGCCCTGTTCTTCTTTATTCTGAATATGATCGCCCTCGGGGGTGGCCCGACGATCATTGGGTTGATCAGTCAACATCTGACACCTGAACATGGGCCTGAGCAAGCGCTACGCTTAGCAATGACATGGCTGGCCGTGCCCTATGCGATCAGCATCTTGTTCTTCTTCATTACGGCAAAGACCTTGCCCAAGGACTGGACTGCCGCCAATGCGAGGAATTCGGGGAAAACCTAGAGCTCATCCCTTTCTTCTGCCCGCGCTTTCGTTAGAACGCGGGCATGATAGACCGCTACTCCCGTCCCGAAATGTCTGCGATCTGGTCGCAGGCCTCTAAATACCGCATTTGGTTTGAGATTGAGGCGCATGGCTGCGACGCGCTCGCAGAGTTGGGCGTGATCCCTAAATCATCCGCCAAGACGATCTGGGACAAGGGGGGTGCTGCAGAGTTTGATGTGGCGCGGATCGATGAAATCGAACGCGAGGTCAAACATGATGTCATCGCCTTCCTGACCCATTTAGCCGAATTTATCGGGGATGATGCGCGCTTCGTCCACCAGGGCTTCACGAGTTCTGACATTCTCGATACGACACTATCTGTTCAGCTGGCCCGCGCGACCGACCTATTGCTAGTCGGTATGGACCGCGTTCTGACCGCTCTAAAAACCCGCGCTGAAGAGCATAAGCACACGATTACGATTGGACGTAGCCACGGCATTCATGCTGAACCGACGACAATGGGCATCAAGCTCGCCCGCTTCTATGCCGAGTTCGCCCGTGGCCGTGACCGACTGGTCAGAGCAAGAGAAGAGATAGCCGTTTGCGCGATCTCTGGCGCGATTGGCACCTTCGCGAATATCGACCCAACGGTTGAAGAACATGTGGCTGAAAAAATGGGGCTCGCGATTGAACCCGTCTCCTCACAGATCATTCCGCGCGATCGCCACGCTGCCTATTTCGCAGCCTTGGGCGTAATTGCCTCCTCCATTGAGAACATCGCCGTCGAAATCCGCCACCTTCAACGCACTGAGGTGCTGGAAGCCGAAGAGTTTTTCTCCAAGGGTCAAAAAGGCAGCTCGGCCATGCCGCATAAGCGCAACCCGGTCCTGACCGAGAACCTGACTGGTCTCGCTCGCTTGGTGCGCATGGCGGTCATGCCCGCGATGGAAAATGTCGCCCTGTGGCATGAGCGCGATATCAGCCACTCCTCCGTCGAACGAGGCATCGCGCCCGATACGACCATACATCTCGACTTTGCTTTGCACCGCCTTGCAGGCGTTATCGAGAAACTCGTTATCTACCCGGATAAGATGAAGTCTAATATGGACCGCCTCGGTGGCCTCCATAATAGCCAGCGTGTTCTATTAGCTCTGACCCAAGCTGGAGAGCAGCGCGAAAGCGCTTATCGCCTCGTGCAACGTAATGCGATGAAGGTTTGGGAGCTGTTCCGAACTGAGGGCAATGCGGGGGACGGAACATTCCGCGACCTGTTGCACAAAGACGCGGACGTGACCGCGCTACTCTCGACCGAGCAAATCAACGACATGTTCGACGATGCCTATCATTTGAAACATGTCGATACGATTTTCAGCCGGGTTTTCTCGTAACCTCGGCGTCATGGTTGTTACCACGACGTTTATAATCGATAGCACTATGGTTAGCTGAGTTTAAAGATTCCGACCCTTGAGGTCGGGATTTTCGTTCTGGCTGAAAAAAGTCAAAAATAATTCTTGCATATATTTGAGTGACTTAGATCAGAAATTAACTGATCTGGAAACTAATCTGAATCGAGCCTTACCGCGCGATTCCCATTTTCTTCACCGTCCTGCGTCACACATTGGCTCAACTTAAGAACAACCGTGCCAATTCGACATTCTAACACAGGACTTCATCATGAGACTTCGTTCCGCCGCTGCAGTTTCCGCTCTACTTACTTTGCTCATCGCTGCGCCCGCCTTTGCCGCCCCCGACGTTTATGTCGTGAATTTCCGTCACGCTGAAGACGCAACATCCCAGAAACTTGATAGCCAGTTATCGTCAGCGCTCGAAATGGCGCGCGTCAATGCCGAAGAGGTGGTGATTGATACCACTACAGCCGCGAAGTGGGAAAAAGCGGCGCATGACGCTTTCAACCGCGATATTGTTCCGGTCTTCAACAAATGGGTTGGCCTACCCGGCTTCGCCGCTGTTGTGGATGCGAATAGCAAAACAGTCATCGGATGCGTCAAGGCCTCCGTCCATCCGACACAGATGGCGCGCGAAATCCAACAGATGGTCTCTGTTGCCAAAGGTGACGCCTATATCAGCAAAGTCTCCAGCCGCACGACGGCCACTCAATGCCCAGACGCATACAACAAACCGCTTGTTGATTAAGAGACACAGTTAAATTGCCCATTCTGGGGGGAGAGACGCTCGGACGGTTCACCGTTCGAGCGTTTTGCGTTGACGAAACTGTGACCCGCAAGCCAGAATATTTGGGATAGGACTAAAATCCGGTTCAATGGATAATGGTCCAACAAGGACAGATGATGAAGACTGTAATCAAAAGCGCACTAGCTGCCCTCGCCCTGGCGACGGGCCTAAGCAGCGCAACAAGCGCGCAGACTTACCGCGTCGCTGCGGCCACACCGGACGTTTATGTCGTCATGTTCCGGGCAGATTGGTGCGCGCCGTGCAAAGTTGTTGAACCGCGCCTCAACGATGCGCTGCGAAACCTGCATGATCCACGCATTGAATACGTCAATATCGACATTTCAGGCGGACGCGGGGACTGGAACGCACATGCCGTTTTTGATCGCGGCATCGTTCAACAGTATAATGAGTGGATGGGTGTGACCGGTTTTGCCGCTATCATCGACGGCGACACCAAACGGACGCTGGGTTGTTTGAACATCACTTACGACACCAACGCGATGGCCAGCCATATTCGTAATCTACAGGGTCAAGCCAAGCGCAACGCCCGCACGTTTGACGTCACCTGCCCGGCCCCGAACCATCCTGTTTAGGTGGGCCACCCGTTTAAGGGGCAGCCCATCTAATTTCAGCGGCAGAGCGTAAAGCGCTCAGCCCTTAAGCGTCTGTATCACCCTCTGGTGCTTCACCTTCATCTGATCCGTCAGAAACCCCTTCCTCGTCTTCGGTTTCCGCGATGCGCTCGACGCTGACGACATGCTCATCTTCGCGCGTTCGGATGACCCAAACACCTTTAGAGCTGCGTGAGACGATTGAGATATTGTCGACACCGGTGCGTAGAAGCTGCCCACCATCAGTGACCAGCATGATCTGATCACCATCTTCGACCACGAAGCTACGAACCAGCTCGGCATCATCCGCTTTTTTGCCACGATCCAAATTCTGAGCAATCACGCCCTTCCCGCCGCGACCGCGCACTGGATAGGAGTAAGAGCTTGCGCGCTTACCAAGACCGTCATCGGCAATGGTCAGCAGGAATTGTTCAGCCGCGCCCATTTCGCCTAATCGCTCATCAGACAAGGCTGTTTCGTTTTCGACCTCATCCTCATCATCTGAACTATCGTCGACGTCATCGCCCAGCGCCTTACGCATAGCGTTGGCGTGTTTGAGATAGGCTGTCCGATCTTCGCTGGTAGCATCGAAATGCCGCAACACGGCCATCGAGATAACCTCATCGCCCAAACCAAGCTTAATCCCTCTAACCCCGGATGAGGTCCGACCGACAAAACGGCGTACATCGGTAACAGGGAAGCGGATCGCCCGACCCAAAAGGGTCGTCAGAACGATATCGTTCTGCTCAGAGCAGAGACGCACATCAACAATACCATCGCCCTCGTCAGGTTTCATCGCGATCTTACCATTGCGGTTGATGCGCGTGAAATCAGCCAAGCTATTGCGGCGCACACCGCCGGACTTGGACGCGAACATAATATCGAGACCTGCCCAATCCTCTTCATTCTCCGGCAGAGCCATGATGGAGGTGATTTTCTCATCGCCATCCAAAGGAAGGAGTTGATTAAAGCTCCGGCCACGCGTTGCTGCGCCACCCTGCGGGACTTTCCAGACCTTCAGTTTGTAAGCCATGCCGCTAGAGGAAAAGAGCAAGATCGGCGTGTGGGTCGTCGCGACAAAGACCGTGGTGACGAAATCTTCGTCCTTGGTCTGCATGCCTGAGCGACCCTTGCCGCCACGATGTTGCGATCGGTAGGTGTCAAGTGGGGTCCGTTTGACATAGCCACCATTGGTCACGGTCACGACCATATCTTCGACCGCAATCAGATCCTCATCGTCAAAGTCGAAGCCGCCATCCATGAATGCGGATCGGCGTGGTGTCGCGAATTTCTCACGAACTTCAGTCAACTCATCCCGGATCAGCGTGCGGACTCGATCTCTGGACCGGAGAATAGCCAGTAAGTCGGTAATTAGAGCCGCCAGCTTCTCAGCTTCCTCTGTAATTTCCTCCATTCCGAGCGCGGTAAGCTTCTGCAGACGGAGGTCGAGAATGGCGCGCGCCTGCTCATCCGTCAGCTTGATGGTGCCGTCATCTTGAAGGCGAGACCGAGGGTCAGCGATCAACCGGATCAAGGCGCCCATCGTTTCTGCCGACCAGCTTCGAGAGGTCAGCGCCTCACGAGCTGCGGCGGGGTTTGCGGACGTGCGGATAAGGCGGATAATCTCATCAATATTGGCGACGGCTGTCGCCAGACCAACCAAGATGTGAGCGCGGTCCCGTGCCTTGCTGAGGTCGAACTTGGTTCGCCGCGCGATCACGTCTTCGCGGAATGAGAGGAACGCCTCGATCATCTGTCGGACGTTCATCTGTTCTGGCTTACCGCCATTCAGCGCCAGCATGTTGGAGCTGAAATTCTGCTGCAACGGCGTATAACGATAGAGCTGATTCAGAACGACTTCGGCAACCGCGTCGCGTTTCAACTCGACCACGACCCGCATGCCGTCACGATCGGACTCATCGCGAACCGCGGAAATACCTTCGATCCGCTTCTCATTCACCAGCGCCGCGATCTTTCCGATCATCGAGGCCTTATTCACCTGGAACGGGATTTCCGTCACAACGATGGCGTAGCGATCCTTACGGATTTCCTCGACTTCGGCGACGGCGCGCACGGTTACACTACCGCGACCGGTCAAAACGCCCTGTTTTGCGCCGCTGCGACCCATGATCAGGCCGCCTGTCGGGAAGTCAGGCCCCGGAATGATTTCTAGCAATTCCTCATCGGTCAGTTCCCCATCCAGCAAGGCAATCGTGGCGTCGATTACTTCACCGAGATTATGCGGAGCGATATTGGTGGCCATACCGACGGCGATACCGCCCGCGCCATTGACGAGAATATTCGGGAATCGCGCGGGCAGGACAACAGGCTCACTTTCGGACGAGTCGTAATTGTCCTGAAAATTGACCGTATTTTTCTCAATATCGGCGAGCAGTTGCGCGGCCGGGTGGTCCATTCGGACCTCAGTATAGCGCATCGCGGCGGGCGGGTCGCCGTCAACAGAGCCAAAGTTCCCCTGTCCGTCGAGCAGCGGCAGACGCATGGAGAAATCCTGCGCCATACGGACCAACGCGTCATAAACGGCGCTATCACCATGCGGGTGGTATTTACCGATAACGTCACCAACAACACGCGCTGATTTTTTGTAAGCCTTTTCGCGCGTGAAGCCGTTTTCATGCATCGAGTAGAGGATACGGCGGTGTACAGGTTTCAGACCATCCCGAACATCCGGGATCGCGCGGCTGACAATCACGCTCATCGCATAGTCGAGATAGGAGCGTTTCATCTCCTCCTCGATGGTTACTGGAGAGACTCCCGGTTCTTTCTCGGGCGGCGTTCCAGTCTGATTTTCAGTATCGTCGCTCACATGAAATCCTCTAGCCGAGTGCCTTGAAAAGTCACGGATTACGCCGTGCGCGATTCGGCCGCTCTGGTTATCAAAACCCTATCATTTGGCGGCTCGTTTCACAAACAAACCCGGCGTTGGAACACAGATCAAATATGGACGTTTTTTCGTCGCAAAGCTCTGTTACAGTCATAAAAAGCCCTGGAAGGATTCCGCCATGAAAAACCTAATTCTCGCAACGACAGCCGTCGCACTTGTGGCTTGCAACGGTACGGAAGAAACGTCTGGCCTGAGCACCAGCGAGGCTGCGACAGACACTCAAACCGTCGCCAGCCTGATGAGCCAGAGCGTTTCAGTCATGAACAGTGCGGGTAGCGAAATCGGGACGGCGACGATTACAGATGAGGCAGAGGGCGGCGTCATGATCCGGCTCGAAGTCACGTCAATTCCGGAGGGGTCACACGCGATCCATTTCCACGAAACAGGCACGTGCGACACGCCAGATTTTATGAGCGCAGGCGGCCACTATAATCCAAGCTCCGCGAACCACGGCTTCCAATCAACGGCGCCCAACCCACATGCGGGGGATATGCGCAACTTCGACGCGCCTATGTCAGGTGTCGTTCAAACGGACATTCGTAATGAACGCGTCACCCTGTCACCGCGCGACGGACTCGCGCCGCTCTTCGATGCGAACGGCACGGCGTTGATCATCCACGCCGCAGCCGATGATTATGAGACCCAGCCCACAGGTGCCGCCGGCGGGCGTATCGCTTGTGCGGTGATCACACGTTAGACCCCTTAACGACGAGTCTAACTCAGAAGCTTGTCAGCTTAATTGCCGCTCCATATCCGGCTCCACCATTTGTGATCGGGGGTCGTTTTGCGTGTATCGAAGAAGCCCGTATCGGCTTCTACTTTTTCGCGGATGGCTTTTCGGTCCCAGTTAGTGAGGTTGGCCAGGGTTTTGATCTCAGTTTCGCGGCGTTTGTTGACCATAGCCTTATACTCGGCCGCCGCTTCGCATTTCATTTCACCGTCATAGGCATGTCGCAGTACGTAACGGCCTTGGAAATTATCCCGTGATCCGGTCGTCTTGAACTTCAGGTCTTCCGGGAAGCTCTCGGCATCATATCGAACATGCAGGCGCGTCACGAACACGTCCTTGGCCTGAGGCCGTATCGGGCGCATGCGTTTCTCTTCCATCACAGGACCGTCCTCTAGCCAGAACACGCCAAGTTCTTGGAGTTGCTCATCGGATAGCGGATCGGCGGCGCACGGGTCGCACCAATTCATATCCCACGCATATTCCATGAAAACGCCGTGGCCGCCGTCGCGGTCGGTCGCGGTCTGGAACATGGCTTTATAGAAATCGCCGAATTCATCCTTCACGTAAGGCGGGATCTCCTCACCAGTGGGGATTTTTTGCGTCCGATAATTGGTCGTTTCAACCTGCCCGTTCCGGGTCAACATGTAGACGAACATGTCTTGGTCATCCTTAGCGTTGACGGTACCCAACCGGATGGGGAGCATGAATTTCGGCGTCTCAAAGGCGACCGCGATAGGGCGCAAATATTCTGAGCCGTTCTCCGCGCGCTCTTCAAGGTTCACTTTGGCGACGAAGAATTTCATATCCTGTTTGATGTAACTGCCAAGGGTGCGTTTCGCCTTGGTCGGCACTTTGTAGCCGTTCTCTTCAAGCCAAGTCTGAAGGCCATCGCTCTCTTTTGCGGACAGGATCAGGATATCATATTCACCGACCGTGAATTCTTCTTCGATCGTAACGCCGAGTGACTTTGTGCGCTCTTCAAATTCGACAGCGGCACCATCCATCATGGGGGCCGATGTGGTTTCCATCCGCATATATTGACGTCGATCACAGGGATTATCGTCGAAATACTCAACCAAACGTGGCGCCGTGTAGGCGTCCAAATGGGTCAGCAAAGCTGGGTCGCTAATATGGACTTGATCCTTGGTAATGACCGTCGGCACCGGGATCACCATGGCGAATTCTTCCGGTTCACCCTGATAATCATTGGCCATAGTAATGACGGTGCGGTTACCGTCTCGTACCATCGCGACTTTGGAACTCTCATTAAACAGCTCCGTGTCCGCTTTGGCGACGTAGAAGCCGCAAAAGGCCGAGGCATTTGTGGCGATAGCCGTTACGGTGAGCGCAAGGGCGCTACTCAGCAGGCGTGAGGACATGAGTGTCTCCTTCAGAATGAGGGGCAGAGTAAGGGGAGGAAAAGCGAGGCCACGCATAGCGTTGACCGCGTGAAAAATGATCGATGACGGGGACGAGCGGCGCGCAGAGGATCAAGGCGAGAATGATGCCTGCACTATTGTAGAGACCGAACTGGATTGAGAAACCCACCGTGGCAACCAAAGCCGCAAACAGAACGCGGCCCAACCGCGTATCCGGCGTCGTTTTAGGATCAGAAATCATAAAGAAAGCGAAGATCAGAAGCGCACCACTTTGCAACTGATGCAAGGGAATGGTGAGCGGATCACCAAGCCAGACCGCACGACCAAATAAGAGCGCGGCATAGCTAAACAGCAAGGCTAGACTAACGTCCCAACGTTTCGCCTTGCCGGTGACGATACCACCAAGACCGAGCAACAAAATCGCGAAAATCGGCGCTGAGCCCCATTGGCCCGGCGAAATCCAAGCCGAGGCAAACAACAGACTAACAATCACAAGGCCAAAATTGGCGGGGTTGAAAATATGTTTGCCATCCCAGCGCAGGACATATTTTGATCCAACGGCCAGAACGCCAGCGAGAATCGACAGGCTCACGCTGCCCGTTCTCAACAGCAGGGTCAGCGACAAGGCTGAAATGAGCGGACTACGCGGATCAAACGGACGATGCGCGATAAAACGGTCAGCCAGCGCTTGTGTGCCGAGAGTCGCCCCGACACATCCGACGACATGCCACCAAGGCAGGCGGAAGCTGTAGGCGAACAAGCCGATCAGGATCAGTGAAGACAGGATAGCAATTTGATAGTGGCGTGGATCGCGTGACAGCGCCCTCGCCCAGTCCATCACTTTCATTATCTCAGCCCCTATCGTGTTATTAAGTAACTAAATCTCTCAATTGTGGCGAAGCAAGGGCAAGACCCCCTATCCAGAATGAAACTTCCGTCACGTCACACGGCGTTATTCAGCGAATATCTCCCGTTTTGACACGAGCCAACTTAAAGTGGGACAGTGCGCCATGAAACACTGCGCCCTGTTCATCCCTCTCTTCACATTAGCGGCATGTATGGCGGCTGAACCGATAACAACAGGCGCAGCCGATGACACCGCAACACCGCATGCGCGGCATACCCAGACGCCTTCCCCCAGTGATGTCAGCCTTGGCAATGGTGAGGAAAACCGAATCCAGCTGAACGGAATAACTCGCAATGGACCCAGTCTGATTGTCCCGGAAGTTATGGCCGAAGCCGATAGCTTCCTTGTGCTTCACCCCTTCGCAGACGGGGCGCCGGTTCAAACCGATTATATCGGGGCGACTTTCGTTCCAGCTGGAACGCAAACTAACGTCGCTATTCGCTTGGACAACACGCCGGATGACGGCGCGCCCTTCATCATCATGTTGCATAGGGACGTGAATCGGGATGGGGCTTTCCAATTTGGTGATGGAGTCACCGTCGCAGATGCGCCCGTTTTTGAAGGATCGACCCTAATTGCAATGCCAATGCAGGTTCCATCCTCCACGCCCGTGACGCCCGCACTGATCCGGTCCAGTGCTGCGGAACATCTAAGCAAATATGAGTCTTTTCGGGAACGCGCAGACTATCGGGACGCCCCCGCTGCTTCACGGGCACGAGCACTGATCCATCGTTGGCTGGTTGAGGTTGAAGCCCCGACACGGTCCATTGAGACGGCTCGACCGCTCTTTGCTCCAGAGTTCGTTATGAACTTCCCCTCCGGCCCGATCGATACGACCGACGCGTTACAAGCTTGGCTAGAGGGTCCGGCCGCAGCCTTCGCGGCCACGCGCCATGTCCTCAGCACTGTTCAGCATCAAGAAATCGAACCGGGACGCTCCACCGTCGAGATGGTGATGAATTGGGATGGCCTCACCCACACGGGGGACCGGATGCACGCCAAAACACAGCATCGCTGGACTATCGTAGACGGTGGAGGCGACCTTCCCTTGATCGAGCAGGTCGATGTGGAAATTCTGGAGCCCTTTGCTCCAGCCAGTTGGAACCAGCCCTAAAGTTTCACGATTGGTTCGAACGCACCGAAGATTAGCCGCTTACCGTCAAACGGCATAGCGCTGCCAAATTCGACCATAACAGGATCGGATTCGCAGGCTTCCCACGCCGCATCACGCACTGCTTTGTCAGGCCAAATCATCCACCCGGTGACAACATCTTCGTCATCTTGCTTGGCGACGGCTTTGACCATGGACGTGACCTCACCGTCCGGCACGTCACTCCCCCATGCCTCCACACATTCAAGGGCACCGAGACGTTTGAACATCTCAGCAAACCGTTGGGCATGTTCAATATAAACGGCCTTATTCGCTTTCGGCACAGCCACCATGAAAACATCGATATATGTCATGTAAAGCTCCTCGCTTGGACCAACATAACACACTCCGTCCGGCAAAGAAAAAGGGCGCTGACGCGCCCTTCACTTAAATCTTGAATGACCTCTACCCTAGAACGGAATATCGTCATCTAGATCAAAGTCTTGCTTTGGGCCTTCCATTGCGCTGGCAGATCGGGATCCACCACCAGAGCCGCCGCCTTGGTCCATATTGCCGTAGCCGCCACTGTCTTGGTTGTAGCCGCCACCGCCAGAGCCACCGCCGCCGCCGGAATTGCGGCTATCAAGCATAGTGAGCGTCGTGCCGGGGCCTTGGAGAACGATCTCCGTCGTATATTTGTCATTACCGTCGCGATCCTGCCATTTGCGGGTCTGCAACTTGCCTTCAATATAGAGCTTTGAGCCCTTTTTGACATAACGTTCGATGACGCCGACCAAGCCTTCGCCAAATACAGCGACCCGGTGCCATTCAGTCTTTTCCTTGCGTTCGCCGCTTTGCTTATCGCGCCAAGTCTCCGACGTCGCGATAGACAGGTTTGCGACCTTGCCGCCATTGCCGAAGGTCCGGATTTCGGGGTCGTTACCGACATTCCCGATCAAGATTACCTTATTCACTGATCCCGCCATTATACGCTCCTATAGCTAACTGAGTCGCCGGTTCGCTTTGACCGGCGTGCGTGGGACACTTAATATGTTCCGGTTTCGTTCTCAATGCAAGAGCGTCCGGCATCGCCTTCTGCAAAGGGATAGAGGAAGAGTCGAGTCGACGGGCTTCAAATCTATGTGGGCAATCCCTAAATGAGGTCTCAGGCCGAGGCTTGCCTGTCTTCAAGAAATTGACTAGCGCAGTAATGTTCTGCAAATGTTCTTGAAACGCTTATCCGTCTCAGCCGTATCAAGAGTGCCGCAAGCGGGAAGCGCCGGACGGCAAGGATTATGACATGGCTATGAGTAAACACATCCAAGTCCGCGGCGCGCGCGAGCACAATCTAAAAGATGTGGATGTCGATCTGCCGCGCGATAAGCTTGTGGTCATTACGGGCCTTTCGGGTTCAGGTAAGTCGTCCCTCGCCTTTGATACAATCTATGCAGAGGGTCAGCGCCGCTATGTCGAATCGCTCTCCGCCTATGCCCGTCAGTTTCTAGAGCTGCAGGGCAAACCAGACGTCGATTCGATTGAGGGCCTCTCTCCCGCCATTTCGATTGAACAGAAGACGACCTCGAAGAATCCACGCTCGACAGTTGGTACGGTCACAGAGATTTACGATTATATGCGCCTCCTCTGGGCGCGCGTTGGTGTCCCCTACTCACCCGCCACCGGGCTACCAATCGAAAGCCAGACCGTTAGCCAAATGGTCGATCTGATCATGGCGATGGGGGATGGCACGAAGCTCTATCTGCTCGCCCCTGTTGTCCGCAATCGTAAGGGCGAGTTCCGCAAGGAAATCGCCGAATGGATGAAGGCCGGCTATCAGCGCGCCAAGATCAATGGCGAATTGGTTCGGCTGGAAGAAGCTCCAGACCTTGATAAGAAATTCAAACAAGACATCGACGTCGTCGTTGACCGCGTCGTGGTGCGCGAAGGTGTCGAAACGCGGCTGGCCGATAGTTTGGAGCAGGCCCTGAAGCTGGCCGATGGTTTGGCGATGGCCGAAAATGCGGACGATCCGGAAACTCGCATGTTGTTTTCGGCCAAGTTCGCTTGTCCGGTCTCAGGGTTCACGCTGGCCGAGATTGAACCGCGCTTGTTTTCCTTCAACTCGCCGCAAGGCGCCTGCCCTGTTTGTGACGGGCTTGGCAAAGAACTGAAATTCGACGTCAATCTGATCATTCCGGACGATAGTCGTAGCCTTGCGGGCGGCGCGATCGCTCCGTGGAGCAAGACACCTTCCTCACTCTACGGACAAACGCTCACGGCCTTGGCCGACCATTACGGCTTTTCAACCAGCACACCGTTCCATGAATTGAACAGCAAATCTCAGGATGTCGTCCTCTACGGAACCAAGGGTAAACGGATCCAATTCAGCTACAAGGACGGTCGACGTACATATGAAACCAAGAAACCGTTTGAAGGTGTGCTTCCCAATTTAGAACGGCGTTACCGCGAGACAGAGAGCACATGGGTGCGTGAAGAGCTCGGCAAATATATGTCCGATAGCCCGTGCGAGACCTGTGACGGCAAGCGGCTCAAGCCCGAAGCTCTATCGGTCAAGATTGCGGGCATGGATATTTCCGGCCCCGGCGAGATGAGTATCGCGCATTCTCTGGAGCATTTTGAAGGATTGAAAACAGCCCTATCCGCGAAAGATATGGAGATTGCCGAACGCATTTTGAAGGAAATCACCGATCGTCTGAAATTTCTTAATGCCGTCGGCCTAGATTATCTGACCATCGGCCGTGGCTCCGGATCGCTGTCCGGGGGTGAAAGTCAACGGATCCGACTAGCGTCACAGATCGGGTCTGGCCTGACTGGGGTCCTTTATGTGCTCGATGAACCGTCCATCGGACTACACCAGCGCGACAATGCCCGCCTGCTGGAAACGCTACAGGAACTCCGCGATCTCGGTAATACGGTACTTGTCGTCGAACATGATGAAGAGGCTATTCTAACGGCGGACTATGTTATCGATATGGGTCCGAAGGCCGGCATTCATGGCGGTGAAGTCATTGCCAGCGGTACGCCCAATCAGATCAAACGATCCCGTAAATCGCTGACAGGTCAATATTTGACGGGTGAGAAGGAAATCGAAATGCCCGCGCAGCGGCGCGCCATTGACCCGGATAAAATGATCCGGGTTGAAGGGGCTAGCGGCAATAATCTCAAAAATGTCGATGTGGACTTCCCGCTCGGCGTGTTGACCTGTGTCACCGGCGTATCGGGCGGCGGCAAGTCGACGCTAACGATTGAGACACTATACAAAGCGGCAGCGCGCAAACTGAACAAAGCGACCAAGCCGCCCATGCCGCATTCCGCTGTTCATGGGCTCGACCAGCTCGATAAGGTCATCGATATCAACCAATCGGCCATCGGCAGGACGCCGCGGTCCAACCCCGCGACCTATACGGGTGCGTTTACTCCCATCCGCGATTGGTTCGCTGGACTTCCGGAAGCCAAAACACGCGGTTACAAACCGGGTCGGTTCTCTTTCAACGTGAAGGGCGGTCGCTGCGAAGCGTGTCAAGGCGGCGGCGTCATCAAGATCGAAATGCACTTCCTGCCGGACGTCTACGTCACCTGCGATGTCTGCAACGGACAACGCTATAATCGTGAAACACTGGAAATTAAGTTCAAGGGTCAATCCATCGCCGACGTGCTTAATATGAGCATTGAGGAAGCGGCTGATTTCTTCAAAGCCGTACCCTCCATCCGCGACAAGATGGTGACGTTACAACGGGTCGGCCTCGGTTACATCAAGGTCGGGCAACAGGCGACGACCCTGTCTGGCGGTGAGGCACAACGCGTCAAACTTGCCAAAGAATTATCCAAACGCGCCACAGGCCGAACGCTCTATATTCTTGATGAGCCAACAACGGGACTTCATTTCGAAGACGTCAACAAACTGCTCAGCGTCCTGCAGGAATTGGTCGGGACTGGGAATACGATGGTCATTATTGAACATAATCTCGACGTGGTGAAGACTGCGGACTGGGTAATCGACATTGGTCCCGAAGGCGGTGATGGTGGCGGCGAAATCGTTGCGACAGGTACGCCAGAAGATATTGCCGCCGTCAAAGCCAGCTGGACAGGTCGTTACCTCAAACCGATGCTAGCGAAACGCAAAGCCCGGGCAGAAGCGGCAGAAGCGGCAGAAGCGGCAGAATAGCTGCCCTGAAGTCTCACTACCAGATCACATTGCCTTTTGAATCAGCCAGACGGAAAGTGATCGTTGTGACAATATCTGTGCGATCTTCGTCTGTTTGCTCTGACGTCCTTGGTGAATATTCCCAACGCTTCACCGACTGGAGAGCGGGCTTTTCAAAATAATCCGGCCAGGCCGCAATCACCCGTTTATTGGTAGGTTTTCCATCGTCAGTTAGATCAAATTCGACCACGACATAGCCCGATTGCTGAGCGAAACTTGGCATCACGGGCGGCACTCGCTTGATCGGCAGCACATCCTCATTGCGTTCCTTGTCATAAGGCCAGCACTTACAAACGCCTTGCATTTCCGCTTCTTCGAGCTTGCCCTGCGCTCGTAGCGCACTGCGCATATAGATCCAGCGGCCGAGCGTTGTGCCAACAAGCGGATAGACTTCTGGATCCAAACCATCGGTCGCTTCCATCACCGCTTGATAGCTCAGGGCTGCGGCCATGTGATCGTCCTCCCCCTCATACGCATACCCGCGATAGAGGTTCGCTTGTAGAGGATAGACCGATACGACACCGTCGCCGGCGGCCTCAAACACGGCCATAGCTCGTTCGGCATAGGCTGATGCTTTTTCGTTCCTGCCCCTATTCGCATAGAGACCGGCCACCATCGTCAGCGCTTCTGCCGTGAACGTGCTGGTTTCGAGACCATTCGCTTCGGCGAAGGCAATTAGTTTCTCGCCCGCTCTCATTTGGCGACCGCTTTGGTCCAGATGTCCTAAGACAGTCAGATGCATGATGCCGCGTTCGAGATAGATGAGACTCGAATCAGCGCCATAACCCTCGACCAACTCCATGCTCCGCGCGACGGCTTTGACTTGGTCTTTTTTTATTTCGCCTTTGATGATCGATCCGTAGTTGAAGGCCAAATCGCCCGTCAGCTTGACGTCGCCCAACAATTTTTCTGATATCTGCCACGCCTGTTCAGCTGCGGCCCGGGCAACCTCAAAATTATCAGCCTGCAAGGCGGCCTGATATTTTTTGTAAGGTTTGAGTATCTCAACAGGAGTCTTCGCCTGCGCATTAACGCCGGCTACGAGACTAAGGAATAATCCTGTGAGAAGAGCCGTAAGGAAAGACTTGTTCAACATCGTCAAGTCTCACCATCCGCTAGATCGTCAGCCGCCTCCGCCCATTGGTAAGTGAAGAAGGCTTGAGGCCCGGCAATCATCACCATGTAAATCGCGCTGCCAAGAGCCGTTAGAAGGGCCGCGAAAATAACGCCGACCATGAATCCAGGGGCCTTCGTTTGCTCAATCAAAGCAGGGATCACATCTTCCGGTGTGTCGCCGATAAATGCCCCCAAAATTTCGGCGTTGAATAGACCCGCTAGCCCAACCATCACGCCGATGGACGCTAAAACTGTATAAGCTACATAGCCGACCAAACCGGCGACCAACACGGATCCGAATATGGCCCAGAACCGTCCGTGGGTTACATAACGCGCGGCCAGAACATGGGTTTTCCCACGCCAAGCCGTTAAAGCCCCTGCGGGCGCATATATCGTCATGATCCAGATATAGCCGACCATCATCGCGATATATCCAATAATGAACAATATGGCTGCGATGGGTCCGCCTGAGTCTCCGCCCAATGCAGCAATCAACGCGACGATTAAGGCGAGAGCAACCGTTGCCAGAGAAATGAAAATCGTCACGATCGCATAATATCCCATGATGGCGAGCGCTTGACGGACTTCATCCGCTCCAAATTGAAATGGGAAGATACCGCCGACATCGCCGTCAAAATAGCCCCGGTAGAACGCCGCTCTAACAACGGCTTGAACCAGGAATGCCCCAATTGCGAATAGAAGCGCCATGATCAGCACGTTGAATACGGTTTCGATTATTTGGGCCGTCGCTTCCGCCTCTGAATCAAGGCTCACAACCATAATCATATCGCCATAAGCCCGAACAAGGGGTGGGACTAAGGCGATAAATAAGGCGGTATAGAAGAGAGCCGCCCAGACTGTCAGCTTCCAGAAAAACGCCATGCCACCCGAAGTTCGGAATGCACCGAACATGGCGTCCGTTATTTCATAATCTTTCGAATATGGCGTCGGTTCAATCGGGTTCATGTAATCTCCACTCTCTCAAACTAGATACGCTATACAACTGAAACTGGCAATCCTGGCTCAATCGCCACCAAATCTGCCCTATGCAGTTGCGTCACCCCTGCCCTCACCGTAACCCGCGCGCATGAGCAAACCCGTCCATATTATCGGTGCCGGCTTGGCTGGATCTGAAGCCGCTTGGCAGGTCGCTGAAGCTGGCATTCCCGTCATTCTGCATGAAATGCGGCCAAGCCGCATGACGGCCGCGCACCAGTCTGGTGGCTTCGCTGAATTGGTCTGTTCCAATTCATTCCGATCTGACGACCATCTTGGCAATGCGGTCGGACTGTTACATGAAGAAATGCGGCGCAATGGCTCACTGATCATGGGGATGGGCGATCTATTTCAACTACCTGCAGGTGGTGCGCTCGCCGTGGACCGTGACGCCTTTTCAGAGGCTGTAACAACGATGCTGACCCAGCATCCAAACATCACGATTCAGTATGGCGAAGTCTCCGGCCTTCCCCCTGCGGACTGGGGCAATACGATCATTGCGACAGGCCCGCTCACATCAGACGCCCTTGCCAAATCTATTCTGGCAGAAACGGATGTGGACTCCCTTGCCTTCTTCGACGCCATCGCGCCGATCGTCTACAAAGACAGTATCGATTTCGACAAAGCTTGGATGCAGTCACGCTATGACAAAAAAGGGCCCGGCGGCGACGGAGCTGATTACATCAACTGTCCGCTCGATAAGGATCAATATTACGCCTTCATCGAGGCTCTGACCTCGGCTGAGCAAACCGAATTCAAGGATTTCGAGAAAGACACGCCTTATTTTGAGAGCTGCCTACCGATTGAAGTCATGGCCTCACGCGGACCCGAAACACTCCGCTTTGGTCCGATGAAACCCGTTGGCCTCACCAATCCACATAACCCCACCGTTAAAGCCTACGCCATCGCCCAGCTACGGCAAGATAATGGGCTCGGTACCCTCTACAATATGGTCGGGTTTCAGACGAAGATGAAATATGGCTCGCAAGCCGACGTGATCCGGATGATTCCGGGGCTTGAAAAAGCGGTCTTCGCGCGACTGGGCGGCATACATCGCAACACCTTCATCAATAGTCCAAAATTACTCGACGCTCAGCTACGCCTTAAGTCGCGGCCTGACCTTCGCTTCGCCGGGCAAATTATGGGGGTCGAAGGGTATGTAGAGTCCGCCGCGCTCGGGTTGATCGCAGGACGTATGGCCGCGGCGCAAGCCAAGGGCAACACACTCTCCGCACCACCCGTCACGACCGCGCTAGGGGCTTTAGTCGAACATGTGACTGGCGGATTCATGGATGGGCCCAAAGCCAAGTTCCAGCCGATGAATGTGAATTTCGGTCTGTTCCCGCCCGTCGAAAATTTGGTCATGAAGAAACCTGATGGCACCCGGGCGCGCGGTAAGGATAAGACTCGCGTAAAGCGCCGCGCTATGGCCGAACGCGCCTTGGCAGACATTAAAGACTGGCCGCGCTAGAGCCGACCGCTCACCACACTGCGAAGCATCCGTAGCTGTTTCAGGAACGGCGCATAACTCGGCACATGCTGGCTCGGATCATAATTCGACTGGCCCATCCGTTTCAAAAATCCCGGCACTGTGGCGACATAGGCCAGCGCGGGCAGTGCATCACCAAGCTTAGACTTACGAGCCTCTATGAACGCAGTATCGGCGGCCTCAATGATGTCAGCGAATTTGATCTCTTGAAGCATAGCGTCGGAATAGTAGCGGTAACTCCGCGCCAACCCTGTCAGTCCCCAAGCGCGTCCGGCTGCCTCACCGCCCTCACCGCCACAGATGGCAACGGCTGCCACCGCCAAGCCCCCAGACGTCGCGTCCGCATAGTCGACGGCGTCCTCTAGCGATGAAAAGGGGCGCGGATCGAGATCCCGCTCTCGGCCATCGATAATCCGGTCCAGTAGAAACCGACTAATTCCCGTTTGTGCGATCATCTCAGCCAGCGGCGTGGTGACCTCATGCGAGCGCACAAGCCGGTCGCCATAAATCTCGTCCAGACAATCCCGCCACCATTGATAACGGATTTTGCCCATCATCGGCTCGCTGACCAATTCTGGTACTTTCGCTAGCTCCATGTGAAACGCATAGAGCGCAAATAATTGATCTCGAACATCCGGATCGGCCAAACGCACGGCCCGCGCCCGATCCGGGTCAACGTCGGTTAAACGGTCAATAACTGAGCTATCGATTGCGATTGCCACGTGCGGCCTTTTCTCATCTTACCGACTTCGTCTTGCAGAGCCGAAGCCGAATGCCTATCCAAAGGTTACGAAGCAAGTTCAACCCTGTGAAAGGAATAGTTATGCGCCGGACATCAACTCTTTTGGGACTGGGGGCCGCGCTGCTCGCCACCCCCGCATTCGCTCATGTTGGCGACCACGGAAACAAAAATGTACTCCACTTTCTCGCCGATCATGGCGTGGCCGCAGGACTTGTCGCGCTGAGCGTACTTGCAGTCTCTGTTTATCTCATTCGTCGGAAAGGGTAATCACCATGTTGCATTCACTTCTGTCGAAATTCGATCTGCCGACTGCGGACGCTCACTGCGATATTCCATGCGGCATCTATGACGCCCGTATCGTGACCTATTATGCTGTCTCTGCTCTGCGGCAGATGGATATTCTTCTGAGCCTTGAAGATAAAGGTCTCAGCCACACTGCGTTCGCCATGCAGGCTGCGCGGAATACGGCCAAAAAAGAAGAAATGGCCGAAAATTGTAAGCATCAAACCCGCATCATCTGGGGTGACTTCATGAAGGGTGACCATCTGAAGAAACATCCGGGCGCGCATGAGCTGGCACACAAGATCATGCTCGCTGGCTCTGCTGTGAAGCAGGACCTACACCGCGAGGATGGCGAGAAATTAGTCGCGCTTTGCAATGAGTTCGCTGAAATGTTCTGGGACATGAAAGGCGTGAAAACGAAGCGCGTCACGACTCCTTACGCGCCGAATGTTGAAGTCGTCGAACCTGATCTCTAGCCTGAAACGCTCCGATCAAAATTATGCGCCTCTCCCAAACGGGAGGGGCGCTTTTTTTATGTCCGTCGCTTAGAGTTGGTTCGTGTTCAGCCTGTACAAAGTTCGCGGCGAGTCGATGAAGCCGACATTACAGCGAGGCGACATCGTCCTACTGCGCAAACGCCCTGCATATATTGGCGACGTGGTTGTCGTCGATCACGTTAGGTTTGGCATCATCCTCAAACGGATTGACGCAAACCGACAACTTATCGGCGATGGGCCGGCGTCGACGCCTTCAGATGAACTCGGGCCTTACAAGCCCAGCACACTTATAGGCACCGCCATACTCGCGATTACGCCTCGAGGGATTCGCCGTCTTTCGGCGCGTCGATCCGGGATCCGCGCTTAAGTTTCAGAACGAGCAACAGCGGGCTAGCAACGAAGATAGACGAATATGTCCCGACGATCACACCCCAGATCATTGCGAACGAGAAGCCACGTAGTCCGGGTCCACCCAGAATATAAAGCGCCAACAGGGCCAGAAGCGTTGTCACAGACGTCAAAATCGTCCGTGACAGCGTGTCATTGATCGAAATATTGATGACCTCGGCCAGTGGCATTTTCTTATATTTCCGCAAATTCTCGCGAATGCGGTCATACACAATCACCGTATCGTTGAGCGAATAGCCAACAATGGTCAGAATAGCGGCGATAATGGCGAGGTTGAATTCGATCTGAAACAGCTCGAACACACCCAAGGTCAGGATCACATCGTGCAAAAGGGCGACGACCGCACCCATGCCGAACTGCCACTCAAAGCGGAACCAGATATAGGCCAACACAAGGCCGAGCGCGAGAACAACCGCTATCAGCCCTTTGCGACGGAGTTCGCCTGACACTTTGCCAGAAACAGTTTCAGTCGCATCAATACGGACATCGCCATATTCAGACTGTAGTGCTTCGACCAGCGCGCGTTGAGCAACTTGCTGCGCATCCGTTTGCGCTTCGCGGCTTTCTTCTGCTGACGCGCCTTCAACCACCTCTTCAGGCTGCAACGGCAGACCAATACGAAGATAGTCATGATCAATTAGCGACCCGGCAGGCTGAGAGATATTCTGCACAACGGCGCCGTTGAAACGGCTCTGAACGAAATCTTGTACATCGTCCGGTGGCGCGTCGCCAAAATCAACGACCGTCACAACACCGCCGGTAAAATCGATGCCGTAATTCAGTCCCTTGGTCAGAAACAGCGACATGGAGGCGATGACGGCGATGACGGACAGAATTCCGGCAACAAAGCGAAGCGATATGAACGGCACACGCGGTTCAATCGGTAAGATTCTGACTAGGGAAATATCACGCATGGATAGGGAGTCCTTAGCCTAAATTGGCAGCGTTTTAGGCCGCGTTCCGCGCAACCATGTGGCGGTCAGCAGACGAGCGAAGACGACGGCTGTGAAAACAGACATCACGATACCGATGGCTAGCGTCACGGCAAAACCTCGAACTGGGCCAGAGCCAACAAAGTAAAGCGTGATCGCCGCGATCATCGTCGTAATATTGGCATCCAAAATCGGCGCCAGTGAACGACGGTAGCCGGTCTCGATCGCATTGACGGGCGGTCGCCCATTATGCGTTTCTTCGCGAATCCGTTCGAAAATCAAGACGTTCGCATCCACGGCCATACCGATGGTCAGGATGATCCCGGCAATGCCTGGCAGCGTCAAAGTTGCGCCTAGAATGGTCAAGGCAGCCGCAATCAACGCAATGTTTGTCGCCAGCGCCATATTAGCAATGGTTCCGAACCGAAGCCCGTAGGACAGCCACATAAAAATGGCGACACCGATGAGGCCAATAACAGAGGCCACCTGCCCGGCGCGGATCGACGCTTCGCCCAATTCGGCGGAGACTGTACGCTCTTCGACGATGAGGAGCTTGGCTGGAAGCGCGCCCGCATTCAGCAAACGCGACAGTTCAGACGCTGAATCCGGCGTGAAGTTGCCTTCAATATAACCGCGACCGCCCGTGATGGCCGAGCGAATATTCGGAGCGGTGATAATTTCACCATCCAGCACGACGGCAAAGGGACGACCAATATTCTTCGCCGTCATTTCGCCGAACAAGCGTGAACAGCGGAAGTTAAACTTGAAGTTCACAATCGGATTACCCTGATCGGGGTCCACACCTGGAGACGAATTTTCGAGACACTCACCGGTAATCCGTGTGCTTTCTTCGACGATCAGGCCGCCGCCTTGTTGCTCAGGATAATAGCGCGTGCCGATACTCGCCAAACGCGCCTCACCCGTTTCCGGATCAAAAGTGCTCATCGCCTGACGTAAGGCGCGCTCATTATTGCTGTCTTGGTGCACAAGGTGGAAGGACAAGTTCGCGGTCTTGTTGATCGCAGACTTGATCTCATCGATGTTCTTCGCACCCGGGACCTGCAGAAGAATACGGTCTTCGCCTTCACGAACCAGTGTCATTTCCGTCGTACCCGACGGGTCAATCCGGTCACGCAGAACTTCAATCGACTGATCGATGGTACGTTTGCGGATCGCTTCGATCTGTGCATCCGTGATTTCAACTGAGAAGCCGTCATTACCGACGACACTTACATTGGTGGATTTTGGCGAGCCAATTTGGGTCGGGTCAACTGGTACGCTCATCGTGCGAACGACATCAAGCGCTGCGGCCTGATCTTCTGCACGGCGCATTTTGCCAACGACCATGCCATTGGCGATCCGAACTGTGTCCGCCCGAAGGCCCTGATCGCGCAGTTCGGTCAGAATACCGGTGCGTTCATTGACTAGCGCTTGCTGCAATACGCTCGACAGATCGACTTCGAGCAGCATGTGCGCGCCGCCTTGCAAATCGAGACCGAGATTGATCGTATTTTGCATCCAGCCTGGCAGACTGGCTCGCGTCTCTGGCTTCATCGCGTTAGGCGCGGCAAACAAAAGGCCTAGGACAACGAAGCCAACGATAAAGAGTGTCTTCCAGCGGGAGAAGAATAACATTAGTCGTTCGCCGCAGATTTACGATTGCGCACTTCGGCAATCATCGTGCGGACAATCTTGACGTCTTGGTTCGTGCCAATTGTCAAAGTCAGTTCATCATCCGTGACTTTTTTGACCTTACCGATCAAACCGCCGCTCGTGACAACTTCATCCCCCCGGGCAATCGCGTCTAGCATAGCGCGGTGCTTCTTCATCCGTTGGCTTTGAGGGCGGATCAACAGGAAGTAAAAAATCAAACCGATGACGGCGAGCATCAGGAACTGCCCACCTACGGCTGTGCCCGCTCCACCGGCCGGTGCAGCTTGTTGGATCAGCGTCATGAACATAGGAGGCTCCGCCAGCAAAAGCGCCGGAGCAACCTGCCCCGGTCATATCGTTTTGCGGCTATATAAGCCTGCGGCTCTTATTCGCAAGCAAAGGCGGCAGACTGATCCGCCTAATCTCTACTTCGTCAGGCAGTGGCCCTCAGGTAATTTCAGCCTTTGACCCGGCACAAGGGCATTTGGGTCGGTTAGTTCGTTCGTCGAAACCAACTTAGACGTGTCGATACAGGTCCGGCGTGAGATGGCTGAAAGCGTATCACTCGGCAGGACTGCATAATACTGGATGGTCGGGATCGAAAGATCCGTGGATATTTGCGCTTCGGCATCACTCGGAACCGGCTCAACAACCTTTAGCGTAGCAGGGCCTTTGACGGTCGATGTGGAAACAGAGGCGACTTGCGCCGGTGTGGTCGACTGCACTGCAATGGCTGGTATTTTCAACGACTGGCCAAGCTGAATACTATTGCCATCCATGGCGTTTGCGCGCTTCAAATCGATCACGGTCAAATTATATCGCTTCGAAAGATTATAGAGCGTGTCGCCTTTGATTACCGTGTGGACGGTTTCCGAGACAGGCGCAGGCGCCGCTTTGGCGATGGGCTGTGTGGGTGTCTGGTAAAGCTCAATAGGTTTAATGCCGTTTGGCGCAACTTGGCTGGTTGCGCCCATAGCCTTCTGGAAACGAAGAATTCGAGCCGCCTCTTCTTGAACAGGCGTCATCTTCTTATCTGTGGACAGACTGGATTGAGAATGACTGGCTTCGCTGACCACTGATTTCGGGTCTGCGGCTTTATCGGCCTGTAGGTCTGCTTGAGCCAATACCGGCGTGGCGGCGGACAACAGAATGGCGGTCAGAATGATCCGGCGCATGAGCGTACCTCTCCTAGGTTCACGCCCGCAATTTAACCTGACATGGTTAAAGAAGCGCTAAGCTTGGGTCTCAGATACAGAGGCTTCATCGGCTTTGCGTTCGACAAGCCGCACCGCAACAATCGACAATTCATAAAGCAAATAAATGGCTCCGCCCAAGATGAACTGCGTGATCGGGTCCGGCGGCGTGGCGAATGCTGCGAACACCGCGATGCCGAGCACGGCATATTTCCGCCAGCCGCGCAGCTGTTCGGAGGTGACGATCCCGGCACGCCCCAGCAGCGAGAGGATCACAGGAAGCTGAAACGACATACCAAAAGCCAGAAATAGCGTTGTTGAGAGTTTCAGATAATCCGCAATACGTGGCAACAACTTCACTTCCTGTCCGCCACCAAGAGCCTGCTGGCCAAGAGCGAATTCCATCACGAACGGAAAGACGAAGAAAAAGACGAGGCTCGCGCCCGCAATGAACAGGATCGGGCTCATGATGAGATAGGGAAGAAAAGCACCGCGCTCATTCCGATACAGCCCTGGCGCGACGAACCGGTAGAGCTGATAGGCTAGGATAGGAAAGCCAATGACGATGCCGCCAAACATGGCGATCTTCAACTTCACGAAGAACGTCTCAAGCGGCTGGGTCGCAATGATTTCCATATCAATGGGCGGACGGCCCGCCTCGACCATACGGGCATTGTAGCGAATAATAGCCACTTCGAAGGGCCACAGCAGAAGATCAACAATATGGCGCAGGAAAGGCGCGCAAATGATCATCCCCGCAACCACACCGAGGACACTCTTGATCAGCCGGGAGCGCAACTCGTTAAGGTGATCGAGCAGTGGGGCACGCGAGGATTCAACCTCATCCGCTTCAAGTTTAGCCTGTTCAGTCATGTTTTATCGGAAGACAGGTCGGTTGCGTCGCGAATTTCTGTATTCAGCTCTCGAATATCGCCCTCGAGCTTATCATCAAGATAGCCAAGGCTCTTCATCTGCGCGATCTCGGCGCGGAGTTCTTTGATCTCGTCATCCGCGTCCATTTCGTCGAAGGCATCGCGAAATTCCTGACCCATGGCGCGCAAACGGGCCACAAATTGACCCAGCGTTCGCATAACTTTCGGGAGGTCTTTTGGACCCACAACGATAATCGCCAGCAGGACGATGACCACCATTTCCCCGAATCCAAAGGACGGGAGCATGGATCGGGCCTAGTCTTTCTTGCGGGGCGTAACGTCCAGCGCGTCGTCAGCCGGATCGGTTGCAGCCTCTTTGGCGTCCGCAACTTCGTCCTTCAGACCTTTTTTGAAAGAGGTGATCCCTTTGCCGAGATCACCCATGATCGCGCTGATCTTGCCACGACCACCAAAAACCAGAACGGCGATGACCAGAATGGCGATGATGCCAATGGGATGAGCTGTTAACATGAGGTTGATGTAGGCCGCTCAAGCCCAACGGTCAATCGTGAGAGACTGTCATGCACCCGTCATTATTGGGCTCAGTCGTCATCATCGGCCAAGAAATCCTCAAAGAATTCTGCATCTTCGGGCTCGAAATCGAGTTGATCGTCTTCCGTATTAATATCATCCAGCAAGGACGGCTCCGGCATTTCGAAGTCCTTGGGCAAACGCGGATCCAACAGGCCTGCGGCTTTGAGGTCATCGCGACCCGGCAGATCGGAAATTTGCTCTAAATTGAAATGTGCGAGAAACCCGTCGGTTGTGCCGTAAGTCACCGGACGGCCCGGTGTCCGGCGACGTCCGCGCAGGCGAACCCAACTCAGATCCATCAAAACGTCTATTGTCCCCTTTGAGACAGCGACCCCGCGAACATCTTCGATTTCAGCGCGCGTAACAGGCTGGTGATAAGCGATGATGGCCAGCGTTTCTAATGCCGCCTTAGACAGTTTTCGCGGTGCTTCCCGTACATCGACTAAGGTCCCAGCCAAATCTGGTGCTGTTTGAAACCGCCAGCGGTTCGCGATGGACACTAAATTCACGCCACGATTGGCATAGTCGCGCTGCAATCGGGCTAAAAGCGCCCCGACATCCGTCTCTTTCGGCAGGCGGTCTCGCAGCGTGACAACATCAATCGGCTCTGAAGCAGCGAATAATAGGGCTTCGAGAAGACGAAGTTCCTCGGCCATCGTCGCGGAGTCATCGGCGCGCTGGTTCAGCCGTTCCGTCAACCGAACCACATCCCCTTCTATTCCGGCTGTCGCATTATCCAGTCGTTGCGAGGTGGGTCGAGTCATGGCGCGTCCCTTTCTGTGGTTCGCAAATAGATCGGTTGGAATGCCGACGTCTGACGAAGTTGGATATCCCCTTCTTTCGCCAACTCCAAGCCGGCCAGCAAGGACGAGGCCCGGACTGAGTTTTGTGGAACATCGTCGGCCAGATCGGTTCTGTCGATCAAGCTGTCCATCGCCGTCCATTCGGACAGGTCATAGCCCGCACTCGCCATAGCGCGCTTGAGCCGATTACGCGCCTCATCCATGCTCAGCACTTTCGGTTTTTCCAAACGATGATGCTTGAATGCAGAGCGCGATCGGGATGTCCCGTAAGCTTTGAGAAGATCGAACAATTCAGCTTCGAACAGCGGTGTAGTCCGTGACCGCAGCCCTTCCGGCGCGCCGCGAGTCATGATTTCTTGACCCGTCTTGGGCAATCGTTGCAACCCGCCAACCGCGCGGCGCATGGCATCTAGCCGCTCCAGCCGGAATGCTAGCATAGCTGCGAGTTCCTGTGCTTCCGGGGTTTCTGTTTCGGCCTTCTCTGACGGCAGGATGAGTCGTGATTTTAGATAGGCCAACCATGCCGCCATCACGAGATAATCAGCCGCGAGCTCAATCCGCAGATTATGAGCCGTCTTGATGAAGTTCAAATATTGCTCGGCAAGATCAAGGATCGACACACGGGCCAGATCGACCTTTTGCTTCCTGGCAAGGTCGAGCAAAAGATGAAGCGGGCCTTCAAATCCATCAATATCTAATAAAAGCGCCGCATCGCTCTCTTCGGCGGCCTCTGACGCTTCGAAAAACAGATCCTCTTCAAATCCCTCTTCGGCTGACATCATAGGGACCGAGCCATCAACTTATCGAACTCGGCTTCTGCGGCCTCTCTGTCGAACTCGGCGACGGATTTCGTTGTCGCTTCTGCCACCTGAGCCCTCTCTAGTGAACGTCCGTCTAAAGACCGCCCGCCCTTGGCCACTTCAATCATGTCGAGCAAATCACCGGAACATTGTAGGGCGATATCACAGCCTGCATCGAGAGCCGCCGTCGTCTTGAATTGCAAGCTACCCGTGAGCGCTTTCATGTCGAGATCATCCGACATCAATAAGCCGTCAAATCCAATGGTCGTGCGGATAAGATCACGCAACGCCTTGGGTGACGTGGTCACAGGGTCCTCATCCACGATCGAATAGACAGCGTGTGCTGTCATCGCCATGGGCGCATCAGCCAGCATCCGGAACGGCCTGAAATCGGTCCGTTCCAGCAACATTCTGCTGGTCGTAATCCGTGGCAGAGCCTTATGGCTATCCACCGTTGCACGGCCGTGGCCCGGGATATGTTTGATGACTGGGGCAACGCCGCCGTCCATCAAGCCCGACATAGCCGACTTTGCCAGCACGACGATCTGATCCGTCCAATCGCCCAGCGCACGGTCGGAGATGATGGGATCAGCCCCAGATTGCGGCAAATCCAGCACAGGCGCGCAATTAGCCGTAATACCAACGGCGCGTAAATCATCTGCGATCAACCGATGCCCTAGGAATATAGCGCGCTTGCCTTTTTCGTCGTCATCATTGTGAACAGCCGCATAGGCCGCACCCGTTGGATAGGCACGCCAGTGCGGCTCTTTCAGGCGCTGGACGCGCCCGCCTTCTTGATCAACGAAAATGAGCGCATCGCGTCCCACGGCACCTCGAAGATCGTCGCAGAGACGGCGTAATTGGTCGGGGCTTTCAACATTGCGTCCAAAAAGGATGAAAGCCCACGGATTGGCATCGCGAAAGAAGGTCCGTTCGCTAACGGTCAGACGCGGGCCACTCAGACCCAAAATTGCGGCGAGCTGGCTCATCCTAACGACGCGTGACGTAGCAAGCCTGCCCCGCCGCCTTCAATCTGACACAGGTCGCATCAGCATCAGCCTTGGAGGCGAATCCGGCAATGCGGGCGCGGTAGTAAATACCCTTCTCAGCCAGATCGACGCGAGCAATATCGGATCGATAGGACCGTAAGACGTCCGCATGTTTCGCCCGAATTGCTGCATAGGTATTTTCAGCCTCTGCTTGGGTGCGCAAGGATGCGACCTGTACAATCCAGTCCGATGCTCCCGTCGCAGGCGGCGTTGGGGTCACAACAGGACGATTCGTAGGCGTTTCCATGACAGGGTCAGGGGTCGGGTCCTGTACAGTCGGTTGAGTTGGACGCAATTCACCGCGGTTTGAAGGGACAGGATCGCGCTCAGCTTGTGTGGGTAGATCAACTGGGTTTTCAGGCGGCGGCAACACCGTCACATCTGTGCGTGGGTCTTGACCAGACATGACATCAAAGACTTCTTTATCTTGGTCGGGTGTCTGCATCCCGCCAGGGTCTTCTGGGACAATCTTAAACGGCGTATTGTCCGCCGTAATCAGCGGCGGGTCGCCTCGATCACGAACGCCGGGTTGATAAACTTTGATAACGATGAAGGCGAGGATCAACAGGACACCGAAACCGATGACAAGTTTGAGCAATATGGCACGCTCCGACGACCGTGTAATGTCGAATGGTGTTACGGGTTCATCCGGTCGCATCACCGGATTGAATTCTGGGCCGTCTGAACTCATCGATCTGTCCCCTCACCAACGCCCGCATAGCGAATCGCTAGTCTTCGTCCATGTGTAACGCAGCGCGCTTGCGGCGTCTTGTTGACGAAATAATGGAATTTCAGGTCCGGGTTAAAGACTTATTGCAGCCTCATAGCCTGTATCGGACTTATCCGCCTAGATATCCCGTCACTGTGAACAGCTTCCGGTGCTCCGCAATCGCAAAATTATCGGTCATTGACGCGATATAATCCATCACGACTCGCGCCGTTTCGGGTGCATGAGGGCCAGCACAATTCAGCTGTAACTCGGTCGGTAGAATTGTCGGATCAGCGATGAACAGTTCAAACAACTCGCTAACAACACGAGACGCCTGCCCCATCATCCGATTGACTAGATAGTGCCGATACATGCGAGTCATAAGAAAATGGCGCAACGGACGCTCTTTCTCACGGAATCCTGAGCTGAAATCGCAAATCGCCTCTGGTAAATGGCGCACATCGTCAGGGCTTTGCGGATCGTATTTTTCCAAACGTCGTCGCGTCTCCGCCAGAACATCCGCAACCATGATCCCAATCATATCGCGGACGGCTTCATGGATCATGCGATCTTTGGAAATATCAGGGTAGCGACGACGAACATCCGCGAACGCATCGCCGACAAACGGCACATCCATAATATCTTCAACTGTGAACAATCCCGCCCGTAGGCCGTCGTCAATATCGTGATTGATGTAGGCAATATCGTCAGAAATAGCTGCGACCTGAGCCTCGGGGCCCGCATAAGTGTGCAATTCTAACGACTGATAGTCAGGGATGGCGCGTAATGCCCAAGGTAGGGTTTTCAGATCCTCCTCCCGGGTGACGACCGGGCCATTATGCTTGGCGATACCTTCCAGCGTCTCCCAAGTCAGGTTCAACCCGTCAAACTCGGCGTAACGACTTTCCAGATGTGTCACGATCCGAAGAGTCTGCGCATTGTGATCAAACCCGCCATAGGGCGCCATCGCTTTGGAAAGCGCGTCTTCGCCCGAGTGTCCAAAAGGCGGATGCCCCATATCATGGGCCAGAGCGAGACATTCAGCGAGATCCTCATCCAGCCCCAAAACACGGGCAATTGAACGAGCGATCTGGCTAACCTCAATCGAGTGAGTCAGCCGGGTCCGGTAGTAATCCCCCTCATGAGCCACGAAGACCTGCGTCTTGCCTTTGAGCCGGCGAAACGCAGAAGAATGGATGATCCGGTCCTTGTCGCGCTGGAACGGGCTGCGCTCTGATGCGCTCGGTTGCGGAATGACTCGCCCGCGCGCATTATCGGGGTCCGACGCATAGGGTGCGCGTTTAGCGCGAGTGGGTTTGAAGACTGTCACAGTCTACCTTTCGCCAGAGCTTTCAGCAGGGCTTTCGTCAGGGCAACCTTTCGGAAAACACGTTCAAGCGCTATATAGAGAGTATGACCGCAACTGCTACTGAAACAACCACGCCCGTTACCATGAGCGCGTCTGCCGCCAAGCAGATCAATGCCATCATGACAAAACAGGGCATTGACCAGCTTTTACGCGTCGCCGTGGACGGCGGCGGCTGTTCCGGCTTTTCCTATCGGTTCGAGTTTGCCGACGCGCCAAATGCTGATGATTTGCTGATTGAGCGCGACGGCGCCCGTGTTGTGATCGATGAAATGAGTCTCGAATTCTTGGATGGTTCGGAAATCGACTACTCGCGCGAGATCATCGGAGCGGCCTTTAAGATCAACAACCCTAACGCCACGGCCAACTGTGGCTGCGGGACAAGTTTCTCAATCTAGCTAGAAGCGTCCTGCCGCGCCCGGGAACACTACAGGCGTTTCGCTGCCGTCTTTGGCGACGGCGCTAACACCGAAGAAATAATTGTCGATCACGAGGTTATCGAACGTCCATTCGTTGACGTTGCCGATATAGCGCGAATGCGTCCATTCTGGCTCAGTCGTATAGCGCCAATGCACGCGGTATCCCGCAAGGTTTTCTGATTTTTCAGGGGTTTGCCACGTCATCTTCGCAGATGGTCGGACAGCCCCTTCGATTTTAACATCTGCCGGAAACGGCGGAGCGCCCGCCATGCCCGCAAGCGTGACCGCGTTGAGCGCTGTCAGCTTTGCGGCATAGTGCTCGTCCACGCCCTCCATCGTATCTCCATAAACTATACCGTCTTCAGTCCGTAGATCCTGATGCTGCCGATCATAATGTTCATGCGTTTCCATGATCCGTACACCGGGGATACCGACTTGGTTGAAGGGGCGATGGTGCCCGCCACGACCAAAGCGATCGAGCCGGTAAATCATCATGACGTTCAGATTGGTCATATACTGATCGGCCTGCGCTTTGACGTAGCGCGCCAGATTTCGAGACGGGCTATCGACTTCACCGCCGGTGAAGCGGCGGCTACGCGCTTCGACCTCAGTTTCGACAAAACGCGTACCTTCTGAGAACACGCGTGCTGTGCTGTTGTCGATCACGCCATCCACGCCAGAAATGTTAGAAATCATGTCGTTATTCAGCACGCCTTTGATTTCCCATCCCTGCTCTAGCGCATGGGCCGCGACGATTTCGCCGCCAAACAGTCCCTGCTCTTCACCCGACAGGCCCGCATAAATGATGGAACCTGGGAACTTATATTTCGACAGAACCCGCGCCGCTTCGATCGCGCCCGCCATACCTGAAGCATTATCATTCGCGCCAGGCGAATCGCTGGCCCCGTTCAGCGGGTCGGTGACGCGGCTATCAATGTCACCGCTCATCATGACGTAGCGGTTTGGGTCCATGGTTCCACGTTGGATCGCGAGGACAGACACAACTTCAGTTGGCTCGGGGATACGCCGTTCGCCGCTAATCGTGTCAGACACGTAGATTACCTCGAGACAGCCACCGCACTCAGCACTGATCTTTTCAAACTCTGCATGGATCCAGCGTCGCGCGGCGCCAATTCCGCGTGTGTCGGATTCGGTTTCCGACAATGTATGCCGTGTACCGAAATCGACTAGCGTCTGGATATCGGCGCGAATGCGATCAGCGCTCGGTGCGACAGCAATATCGTAGAGATGCGCGGCTTCGGACGGCGGACCATAGTTTGCGTTCTGCGCCATAGCCGTTGTGGATAGAGCGAGCGTCGCGCCCATCAGAAGGAGTGTGCGCATAAGTTTGATCCTATTGTCTATCCAGCAGACGCGAGTTGCAAAACCCGGCGATAACTCGGTTGAATTTCCATGTCGCCATGATGCTCCGCCATAGCCTTATGCAACCCGCGATACTGCCAGCACGGGACATACATGTAGGCATGATGTTCAACGTGATAATTGACCCAATAAGGGGCCAGAAACACGCGGGCTAGCCAGTTTGCGTGCGTCGTTCGCGCTTGAGTCAGCACATTACCGTCTGTCGTCGTCAGCGCATGTTCGGCAATATTACGATTGCGTAGCACGGCCATGAACCACGTCATCAGCGGCAAGAGCCACAATACCGGATAGACCCACCAGTGGCCAAGGGCCGCCAAAACGCCAAAGATTACCGCGTTCGTGATGAGCGTGGGTACGGGCGAGCTTTTCTGGAAAGCCTCCATGCCGGGCTCCGTTGTGTCTTTGCGGCTGGCCATACGGAGGCGAAAAAAGGTTTGACCCGTTAAATCGCGCCAGAACTTTCGCCGTAAACTGGCTTTCGATACGGGGAATTTGGCCGACAGAGGTAAATCGGGGTCATCTTCAGATTGAGTGTAACGGTGATGTTTCAGATGATAATGTCGATAGGACTGCATGTCCCCGCCATAGGGCGCACCGAGCAACCATTGTCCGACAAACTCATTGACCCACCGGGTTTTGAACAACACGCCATGCGCTGCGTCGTGCATCAGGATCGCCATCCCATGCTGGCGTGATCCAACCAGCATGATAGCGAGTATGATCGTAAACGGGTTGGTCCAAAGAATCGCCATAGCCCAAGCAGCGAAGATCACACCCCAAACATGCAATGTCAGCCATGCGCCCCATACATCAGAGCGACGCGACAGTGTCCGAACCGTGTCACGCGGGAGATATTTGGCAGAAGCAACCATGAATCCAATCTGCGCGCTCGCTCAGATCAAGTCAACGAAACGGCGCGCTTGACCCGTATGCGATGCGTTCTATTAACAATCACGCGCAAAGGGCGCGCATGGAATATGATAGAATATGCCCGAAAAACTGATCGAAGGTTATCGCGAATTTCGCCTGTCGGATTTTGCCATGCAGAAGGATTTGTACGAGCGGCTCGGCAAGTCGGGCCAGTCGCCGCGCGTCATGCTGATTTCCTGCGCGGATTCACGCGTCGATCCAACTGACATTTTCCATGCTTATCCGGGCGAAATGTTTGTGCTGCGCAATGTCGCCAATATCGTGCCGCCCAAATCCACTGAAATCGGCACGCCAAGCACTGCTGCCGCGTTAGAATATGCCGTCAAGATACTGAAAGTTAAAATGATTGTTGTGATGGGCCATGAGAGCTGCGGCGGCATACGGGGCTGTCTGGACAATATTACCGAAGGCTATGTCGGCGCGTGGATCAGCCACCTCACCTCCGCTCGCGAGCGTATTCTAGCACGCGGATTGTCGCCAGAAGCCTCGCAATCCGAGCTGGAACTGGAAGGTGTAAGGCAGAGCCTTGGCAATCTAATGAGCTATGATTTCATCCGCTCGGCGGTCGAAGCTGGCGAACTCAAATTGCAAGGTGCCTATTTTTCGATCATCTCTGCGCGACTGTTAATGATGAATAATTCCGGTGAATTTGGCGAGGTCAATCCGGATTAGGGCGCAATCAGCGCCAACCACTCATCTTCCGTCAAAACTGAAACGCCGAGAGCTTCCGCTTTCTTGAGCTTACTTCCCGCGCCTGGGCCGGCCACCAGATAATCCGTCTTCGCCGACACCGAGCCCGCGACCTTGGCGCCGAGTGATTGCGCCCGGACCTTCGCTTCGTCACGTGTGAATCGTTCCAGCTTCCCTGTGAACACGACGGTTTTTCCAGCGACCGGCGATCCGGTATCAACAACCTCCGCATCTTCCACAGTCACTTCAGCCAGTAATCTATCCAAAGCGTCGCGCGTTTGATCGGCATGGAAAAACTCGTGTAATGCTGTCGCAGCCGCCTCACCAATCCCGTCAATGGTTAGCATTTCAGCTGTTCCAGCTTTGGCACTCTCATACAGAGAATGCCAATCCCCGAAATGCCTCGCCAACAGATTTGAATTCCCCTGCCCGACATGACGAACACCAAGTGAGCGTAAGAAACGTGGCAACTTAACTGTGCGGCGAGATTCAATTGCTCGGAAGAGTGCCTCCGTACTCTTTGCACCAAAGCCTTCACGGTTCTCGAGCTTCAGATCGCTATTACGGTTCTCAAGCGTGAAAATATCGGCCGGTTCTGTGACGTCCCCACGTTCGTAAAAATCCTCAATCTGCCGCTCGCCTAGCCCATCGATATCCAAGGCAGGTCGTGAAACGAAATATTTGAGATATTCTTTAGCCTGTGCCGGGCAAGACAGTGTGTTCACGCAGCGTCGAACTACATCCTGTTTGCCTTTCTCATCGACCGCACGGATCGCATCAGATCCGCATGATGGGCAGAGTGTCGGATAGATGAATGGTTCACCGCCGCCATCCGTCTCAACTTTCAATATTTGCGGAATGACATCCCCGGCCCGCTGGATCTGCACCGTGTCGCCCGGTTTTACTCCCAGACGCTCGATTTCATCCTCATTATGCAGGGTCGCGCGGGAGACGAGGACGCCACCCACATTGATTGGAGCAAGATGAGCGAGCGGCGCGAGCGCCCCTGTGCGCCCAACATTAATTTCAATGTCGAGCAGTTTGGTGATTGCCTTCTCGGCGGGAAATTTATGCGCGATGGCCCAACGCGGCGCGCGGCCGGCAAAACCGAGCCGGCCCTGCCAGTCCAACCGATCAACTTTGTAGACGACGCCATCTATATCATAGCCGAGGTCGGCACGGGCTGACTCGATGACCCGATAATGGGCAATCAGCCCCTCCGCATTATTAAACCGTTGCGTCTTTGGATTGGTCTGAAAACCCCACTTTGAGAGGTTTTCAATCGCTTCGAACTGTGTGTCACTGATGGCTTCACTCACCTCACCCCACGCATAAGCGAAGAATCGCAAGGGCCGCTCAGCGGTTATGGACGAATCGATCTGACGTAAGCTGCCCGCCGCCGCATTGCGCGGGTTCATATATTCTTTGTCGCCGCGCTCAGCCTGTCGGGCATTCATCGCCGCAAAAGCGTCATGCTCGATATAAACTTCGCCGCGAACTTCAAGAATATCAGGCCAACCCGTACCCGACAGCACTTTTGGAACATCGTCGAGCGTACGCAGATTACGCGTGACATCTTCGCCGACAGCACCATCACCTCGGGTCGCGCCTTGCACAAGCCTCCCATTTTCATAGCGAATGGCCGCGGACAGGCCATCAATCTTGGGCTCTGCCGTGAAGGCCATCGGTTCTGTGATTTCGAGACCGAGAAAACGCCGGGCGCGGGCCGTCCAATCCCGTACATCCTCATCGTTAAACGCATTATCCAAGCTGAGCATCGGGACGGCGTGCGTAATCTTACCGAACCGACCGGACGGCTTCGCTCCCACGGACTGTGTCGGGCTATCTGGGCGGATTAGCTCTGGATAGAGGTCTTCTATCGCGCGCAATTCCATGCGCAGCGCGTCATATTGTGCGTCAGTCAGATCCGGTGCGTCGTCTTGATAATAGGCGTCATCCGCCTTCTTGATCTGCGCGATCAGATCATCATATTTTTCCTTAAGCCCTGACACAGTCATCGCGCCATGAGCTGACGGGCTGCGGCGCGGGCTTCGTCTGTAATCCTGTCACCAGCCAACATGCGCGCGATCTCTTCTTCGCGCTCGGTCTCGGATACGGCATGGACATGGGTCGTCGTCGTCGTCCCCGTCGAAGTTTTCTCAATCCGGAATTGTCGATCAGCTGAGGCTGCGACTTGCGGGCTATGTGTGACGACAAACACTTGTGCGGTTTCCGACAGTTTGGCCAAACGGCGCCCAACCGCCGTCGCCACAGCCCCACCAACGCCTTGGTCGACCTCATCAAACACCATCACGCTCTCTGTCTTAGCGGCCAAAGCGACTTTGATGGCTAAGGCAAAGCGCGCCATTTCGCCGCCGGACGCAATCTTGTCGAGCGGACCTAAAGGTGCGCCCGGATTGGTCGATACAGTAAAACGGACTTGGTCCACCCCAAACACCGATTCAGGGGCGTCCAATACATCCGTAACAAACCGCGCCCGTTCCATTTTGAGCGGTGGCAGCTCAGTCATAACGGCTTGATCTAGCTGTTGGGCCGCGCGTTTTCGAGCCTTCGTCAAACTCTGTGCGGCCGCGTCATAAGCAACCTTTGCCGCATCGCGACGCTTTACCGTCGCGCCAATGTCGGCTTCAACTGTCTCAATTGCATCCAGTTCTCCGGCGAACTCCGCGCGTTTCGCCAAAAGGTCGTCAATACCAACGCCATATTTGCGCGCGGCGGCACGTAGGGAAAAGAGTCGCTCTTCAACACGTTCCAACTTACCCGGTTCAACATCAAATGCATCGGCGGCATGGCTGACGGCTTCGCGCGCATCGTTGGTCTCTAGCAGTGCCCGCTCCAGGCTCTCGGCGGCGGCTTGTAAGGCTCGCGTCGCCTTGCTGTCCCCATCGCTAAACTTATCTCTGATACGTTCAATCCCGGTCAGCGCGCGGGTGAGCCGTTCCTCAAACTCACCGCCTTCACCAAGCGTGTCTTGCGCGGCTGTTAGCTCACTCAGCGCACCCTCAGCGCCCTGCAGGAACCGACGTTCTTGGGCGAGTGTCTCGTCTTCCCCTGCCCGCGGGTCGAGACGGTCGAGTTCGGCAATCGCCAGTTCAAGAAATTCTCGATCCTCACCAGCCTTGGCTTGACGATCAAGCAGGGCATCTAAAGCTTTCTGAGTCTCACGACGGTCGCGATATGCATCTCGAACGGCGGCTAGCTCCGCGCCATAGCCTCCGAAATTGTCGAGCATGCCAATATGTGTGTTCGGATCAAGCAGACCGCGCCCATCATGCTGCCCGTGAACTTCCAACAGGATCGACCCAATGGCGGACAGGACTTTTACGCCAATTGGTTGATCATTGACGTAAGCCTTGGATCGACCGTCAGCCGATATAACGCGGCGCAAACGGAGATCTTCGCTGGCATCGCTGTCGAGATCTTGATCTGCGAGCATCGTCCAGACGGGGTGCGCTGAATGGAGAGAAAAGCTGGCTGTCGTCGACGCCTTTTCCGTCCCGGCACGAACCAAACCGCGATCAGACCGCGCGCCAGCTGCCATGCCGAGCGCATCAAGGAGAATGGATTTACCAGCGCCGGTTTCACCTGTGAGCGCGCTGAGCCCGCGCGAAAACGTTAGATCGAGCGACTCGATCAAGACGACGTTTCGGACAGATAGTCCGCTCAGCATGATCTCACTCCTTCAGGACTCCTGTCGCGACCCTCGCCTAGAAGAGCCGTTCGCGGAGCCTGTCGAAATAACCACGCTTGCGAGGTTTACTGATCTCCGCATCGAGATCGACGCCGTAATCAGCGAGAAGCTGATAGGAGTCCGCATACCATTCGCTAGAAGGGTAATTGTAACCGAGGACTGAACCGACCTTTTTGGCTTCACCGATAACACCGAGCGTGACATAGGCTTCGACCATACGGTGCATGGCTTCTTCAACTTGTGACGTTGTGTCATATTCGCGGACAACATTCTTAAACCGGATAATCGCGGCCAGAGGTTGATTCTGTTTCAGATAGAACCGACCAATCGTCATTTCTTTCCCGGCAAGGTGATCTTGCGTCAGTTCAAGCTTGAGACGTGCGTCGCGCGCATAATCTGATTCTGGATAGCGGCGGACAACTTGCTGCAATGCCGATTCCGCATTGACCGTGGTTTCCTGATCCCGACCCACATCATAGATCTGGTCATAAAAACTGATCGCTACCAGATAATAGGCGTAGGTTGCCGACTCAGAGCCCGGATGCAAACCAATATAGCGCTGCGCTGTTGCAACGCTGTCATCATAATCGGCGGCGCGGTACGACGCATAGGCACTCATCAATAAAGAGCGACGCGCCCATTCTGAGAAGGGGTGTTGACGTTCGACTTCTTCGAAGAAGAGCTTGGCTTCGTCCCAGCGGTTCTTTTCAAGTCTCTCTAACGCCTCATTATAGATCAATTCGGCAGGGCGTTCGATGTAAGCGAGTTTTTCCTTACGGTCGCCACCAATACCAAGCGTCGAGCACGCTGTGAGGTAAAGAACGGCCGACAGCGCAAGGACGCATTTGGCTAAGGTTGAGGTCATGAATATCCCGTGCGCACTAGTCGTGTCGAACGGCTCTTAGCGTCACCGAGTGACACGTGAAAGTGAGAATATCTTAAGCCGGAACAGCAATCGCAGAATCATCGCCTGATCTATCCCGCGATTTCAGCGCCATCATGGCAATTAAGGCCTGCGCGCCCGGGAGAGTAATATAGTCCCAAGCGTCGGCTGTGGCGAAGAGTTTAGCCAGCAGGTCATGGTTCAATCCATGTCCAGACTTCATTGTTGTCACTCGCCCCAGGATCGGACCGCCAAGATACATATCCCCCATCAAATCGAGCGCTTTATGCCGGACGAATTCATCATCGAATCGCAAACCGTCAGGATTCAGCACCTCATCGCCATCAACAACGACGGCATTTTCTAGCGATCCACCTTTAGAAAGACCCGCTTCTTGCAACGCGGCGACCTCATGCATGCGCGCAAATGTTCGGGCTGAGGCGAGACGGTCGCGGAAAGCCTGCACATTTGGAGCCATTTTCAAGCGCTGATAGCCGATGGCAGAGTCATCAAAGTCGATGGTCACGTCCAACTCAAACCCCTCTGCAGGCTCAATACGAGCCCAGGCATCACCGGAAGAGACTTTGACGGGCTTTAAAACACGAACATAACGGCGAGCAGCCGCCTGCCGCTTCAAACCAACTTGTTCGATTAGTTTTAGAAAAGGTTCTGCCGATCCATCGAGTGCTGGAAGCTCAGGGCCATCTAAATCAACGACCAGATTATCGACGCCTGCGGCGCAGAGCGCTGCGAGCAAATGTTCAATCGTCGAGACATCCACACCACCGGCATTGGAAATCGTGGTGCAGTTGCGAACACCCGTCACCGATTCTGGTGTCACATGAATAAGATTATGACGATCTGTGATATCTGAGCGTCGAAAAATCAAACCCGTATCGGGTGGGGCCGGGTTCATCACCAAACGGGTTTGTCGCCCACCATGCAACGAAATCCCGGCGCATACGGCGGAGGCGCGAAGTGTGGATTGTCGTCTAACGTTCGGCATAAAGATCCTGATACTCTGCTAGAGATCGAAATGCGCGACAACAAACAACGGTCCGTGACGCAATGTTACGAACCTTGTCCTTTGAAATGTATGGGTTTTTCGCCTTTAACGCGAAACTCTTGGCAGTCTTCGTCTCTAACGATTTTGACGTCGGAGAAAGCTCGGAATCTCCAACTCATCATCCATATCGTCCGCAAAAAGATCACCAGACTGCGTTGTCGTTTGAGCGAGCGTTGGCTCCGGTGTGACGACAGGACGGCGTGGTTTCCGACCCCAAAGACCAAATGGACGACGAGCCGCAGGCGCCGCCGGGGCTTCTGGAACAGTGGTCGAAGCAATAGGCGCGGCGGGCATAACCTCAACCGCAGATGCAATTGGCGCCGACGCTATCGGTTGGGCGGAACCGCCCTGAACGCGTGGTGGATAGGCCGTGTCATTCCGGTTTTGGAATGGCGGTGGACCGTTTACAGCCATCGGCTCGGCCTCTTCTTCCTCTTCGAACCCGTAATCAGAATAGGCCGCGCGGGCTTCCGCTTCAGCTTTTTCATGAACTCCTAATTCAACAATGGGGGCAACTTCAGCAATCGGCTGCGTCTTTGGTTTTGGCGTAAAGCGACCCGGCATGTCTGAGCGCGTCGCAGCGTCAACGCCTGTTGCCACGACGGAGACCCGGACAACCCCGTCCAGCGCAGCGTCGAGTGCCGACCCAACAATGATATTGGCGTCTTCATCAACCTCATTGCGAATCATCTGCGCGGCTTCATCGACCTCAAACAAGGTCAGATCGTCGCCACCGGTGATATTGATCAGCACGCCTTTTGCGCCTTTCAGCGAAACATCGTCGAGCAGCGGGTTATTAATGGCTTTTTGAGCGGCTTCGACAGCGCGGCTTTCACCGGTCGCTTCGCCCGTGCCCATCATCGCCTTGCCCATCTCATCCATAACGGTGCGAACATCGTTGAAATCGAGATTGATCAGACCCGGCACGACCATCAAGTCGGTGACGCCGCGAACACCGGAGTAGAGCACTTCATCAGCGAGTTGGAAGGCATCCGCCATGGTCGTGCGTTCAGTCGCGACCCGGAACAGGTTCTGATTCGGAATCGTAATCATCGTATCGACACATGCGTAGAGATTCTCGATCCCTTGCTCCGCCAGCTTCATGCGGCGAGAGCCTTCAAACATGAAAGGCTTGGTCACAATACCGACTGTCAGGATGCCGCGATCGCGAGCTGCGCGCGCAATAACAGGGGCAGCGCCTGTACCCGTGCCGCCGCCCATACCAGCAGCGACGAAGAGCATGTGCGCGCCGTCCAAGTGTTGAAGAATTTCGTCGAGGCTCTCTTCCGCCGACTGCTCGCCGACTTCGGGGCGCATGCCAGCGCCAAGACCTTGTGTGATACCGCCGCCCATTTGCACGCGGCGCTCGGCCTTTGAGAGGGCGAGCGCTTGAGCGTCCGTGTTGGCAACGATGAACTCGACACCATCAAGACCGGCATCAATCATATTATTGACGGCGTTCCCGCCTGCCCCACCAACGCCTATGACGACGATGCGTGGCTTGAGTTCGACGGACTGGGGCATTTTGAATGTAATTGACATCGAACGGTACCTAATATGGTCAATGACTGGTTAAGCCCCTCGTGTCGCTTCAAATAGTTAACGCGTGGTTTAGACACTCAGGATTTCCCCGTTTTGCTTCGATTGTATAAGCAGCCACTGACCACGACATCCCTGTGATGTTAGGGAATTCGGATTGCTTCCATCGAGAGACAGGCCTAGGCGCGCCGAATGACCGGCCAGGCACAAAACCCGAACTCTTCCGACTCGGTTCTGACAATCGGTAAGCGAGAATTCGTCACCATGATGGCGGCAATTTTCGGACTGCAAGCGCTTGGCATCGACATTATGCTACCTGCGCTGGAACAGATCGGTTCCGCTTACAATATTGCAGATGCCAATGACCAACAGTGGATCGTGGTCAGCTTTGTTCTCGGCTTCGGCTTCCCCCAACTCATATGGGGCCCCATCGCAGATCGGTACGGGCGCAAGATACTTCTGCAATGCTCACTCGTGGGTTACGCCATCTTTGGTATTGCATGCATGTTTGCGCCGACCTTCGAGATGCTGCTCATCTTCCGTTTGCTACAAGGCATTGCCTGCTCCGGCACACGCGTCAGCGCAGGCGCGATCATTCGGGATGTCTCGTCAGGACGGTCTATGGCTCGTATTATGAGCTTGGTCTTCACTGTCTTCATGATCGTTCCGATTCTCGCCCCAGCCTTCGGGACCGTCATCATCAATACGCTGGGATGGCCATGGACCTTTGGAGCGCTCGGCATCCTCGCCGCCGTTGTCTTTGTCTGGACGGGAACCCGCCTGCCCGCGACCATGAAGGAAGCCCGACCGATTAATCTCGCCTCAGTCATAGACGGCTTTCGCCGTGTGCTCGGCCACCGTACCAGCTTCGGCTATATGTGTGCATCAGGCGTGATTTTCGGATCGCTCTTCGCCTTTATCGCAGCCAGCGAGCAGGTTTTTGATGAAGTCTTCGAGCGGGGCGACATGTTCTGGGCTTACTTTGCCGGGATCGCAGGTGGTCTCGCCGTGATGAACTATCTCAACTCCAAGGTCGTCGAACAACTCGGCATGCGGCGCATTAGCCACACGATGGTCCTGATCTTCATTCTCTCGGCGGCTATTAACCTCAGCTATATGTATTTCATTGGCGAGAATTTCTGGATTTTCTACGGGCTGTTCGTCATCAGCTTCGCTTGTTTTGGGATGATGGGAGCGAATTTCGCCTCGCTCGCGCTGGAACCGATGGGAGACATCGCCGGGACCGCCAATGCGGTCTACGGCTTCTTTACATCGACCGGCGCCAGCCTAATCGGCTTGTTTATCGCCCAGCAGTTCAACGGGACCGTGATCCCAATTCTGGTGGGTTATGTAAGCCTCGGCATTGTCTCGCTCGGCATCATTCTGATCACCGAGCGCGGAAAGCTCTTCGAGCTCGGTGCGGGTAAAACCTGAGAATTTATACTTCTCAAGACAGCGGGAGAATTTTTTCGACACTTCCGTCAATCGGACCAAGGGCAACACACGTAACAAACTTTATCTCGAGATCAGAAACGAGAAAAGGACTTTGCGTATGTCGAAAGAAACAGTTCGAGCCGGAAATCGGCTTATGGATCGCCCCGAGTATAAATCGAAGCCTGCGCCTCTTACCCGGAAAGCCGACGCGACTGTTTTTGAGGCCGTGTCTGCGATGTCAGATAAAAACTATGGATCTGTCATTGTCGTTAACGATTCAGAAAAGGTCATCGGGGTCGTCACAGAGCGCGACATAATGAAAAAGCTGGTGGGTCAGGGATTGGACGCGAAGAAAACAAGCTTGTCCGATATCATGACAGAAAACCCGCGCTTGGCCCGTGAAACGGACGACATGATCGACTGGCTTCGGATCATGTCGAACGAGCGATTTAGGCGCCTGCCAGTTGTCGATGAAGGCGGCAAGATTATGGCCGTCTTCACACAAGGCGACTTTGTTTCCTACACCTGGCCAGATCTTCTTTATCAAATGAAATCAATCGCCAAGGCTACAGTTTTCAAAAACTGGTACATTTTTATGATTGGTGGTGGGATCGCACTCTATTCACTTTTGATGGTCTTGATCATGACCATGATCACTCAATAGAACCGTCATATTCAACGGCGTCATAGTATTCGGAGACGCCCGATAAGGCGGCCCCAAAATTTCGAGTGAGAGACGCTGAGATTAAGCCCCGCCCTCCAAGTCGAAGTCCTTATAGGTAATCTTCAGCTCACGTTTAAGGATCTTACCGGTTGCACCGAGTGGAAGCTCGTCTTGGAAGACGATGGCGTCGGGCATCCACCATTTCGCACATTTATTGGCGATACAGGCTTTGATTTCATCCTTATTAGGCGTTTTGCCCGGCACTGGTTGAACGATCAGCATCGGACGCTCCTGCCATTTCTCATGCCGTACACCGATACAGGCCGCCATCGACACGTCCGGATGGTCGCACGCCGCATTCTCGATCTCGATAGACGACACCCACTCACCGCCAGACTTGATAACGTCTTTGGAGCGATCCGTGATTTCCATATAGCCTTCGGGATGGAGCGCTGAGACATCGCCTGTCGCAAACCAACCATCGTCTGTGAACGCGTCCGTACCAGCGCCTTTGAAATAGCCTGACGCGACCCAAGGGCCACGGACATGCAAATGTCCGGACGCTTGACCGTCTGCGGGCAATTCATTGCCTTCATCATCCACAATCCGCATTTCGACACCGTAGATACGGCGACCCGCCAACAGCTTGTGAGGAACGGTTGAATCGTAATCATCCAAATCTGTGTCTGGATGCGGCGCATAGGTTGAACCAAGCGGCGATGTTTCCGTCATGCCCCAACCCTGTTGCATCGGGATACCCAGGTCTTGTTCATAGGCCCGCAGTAGGCTTTCCGGCAGGGCTGACCCACCGACCAAGGCCTTCTTCACCTTCGGCAACTTGATGCCTTCAGCTTTGCAATGATTATAAATGCCGAGCCAAACGGTCGGCACGCCCGCCATTAAGGTGACGCCTTCTTGAAGGATAAGTTCCGTCAGGCTCGGCCCGTCTAAACCCGGCCCCGGCATGACCAATTTCGCACCGACCATAGCCGCAGAATAAACAAGCCCCCACGCCGAGACGTGGAACATCGGGACAACACCCAAAATCGTGTCGCCGCCACCGCCGCCGATAACATCAGTCGCGCAGCCCGCCATGGCGTGAAGGATTGTCGAACGATGGCTGTAGAGTACACCCTTCGGATCGCCTGTCGTTCCGGACGTATAGCAAAGGGTGCAGGCGGTATTCTCATCAAAGCGCGGCCAATCGATGGTCTCAGACGCGTCTGCAATAAAACTCTCATAATCTTCAACTGGCGCTTTATAGTCCGGCATACCCGCTTTGTCGGTCAGGCAGATCCAGCGTTCGACTGTTGGGCAGACACTGTGCACCCCATCAATGATCGGACCGAACGTCGTATCAAACATGACGAATTTGTCTTCGGCATGGTTGACCATCCAAGCAATCTGCTCGGGTTTGAGGCGGGGGTTAATGGTATGAACAACAGCGCCGATTGAGCTAACAGCGTAATAGATTTCGATGTGGCGATAATTATTCCATGCAATCGTTGCGACCCGGTCACCCGTTTTGACGCCGGCTGCGATTAACGCATTGGCCAGCTTGCGCACGCGCACAGCACAATCACCCCAACCATAGCGATGCTGCGACATGTCGCTATTCACCGACATAATTTCGCGCTTCGTATGCACCGTAGCGGCATGTTCGATCAGATCAGAAATCATGAGCTCTCGGCTCATCATTAGGCCTAGCATTGGCAGTTCCCCGGAAAATTGTTTCTCTTGATTAAGCAGGTCTGTTTCAGACATGGGCAAAGCGGTCAATAAGGAGAGCCAAATGGACGCACCGATCTATGAGGACGTTCTGACAGCCGCAAACCGGCTGGAGGGCTATGCTGTGAAGACGCCGCTGCTTCATGCAGCGGAAATCGATGCGATTGCCGGCGCTGAAATTCACTTCAAAGCGGAGTGCTTACAACATGTCGGCGCGTTCAAATATCGCGGCGCGCGCAATCGGCTTGCAGCCATGAATGAGGCCGAACGCGCGTGCGGTGTGGTCGCCTTTTCGTCCGGTAATCACGCGCAAGGTGTTGCGCGCGCGGCCAAGGAACTCGGCATTGATGCGATTATCGTCATGCCGTCCGATGCCCCAGCTATTAAAGTTGCGGGCGTTGAGCGCGACGGAGCAACCATCATCAGCTATGACCGGATGACCGAAAGCCGGGAAGAGATCGCTGCGCAAATCGCGCGGCGCGACGGACGCACCGTAGTCCCGTCCTATGACGACCCTTATATTATCGCGGGACAAGGCACGGTCGGTTTAGAGATCGCTCGGTCTGGACTCGACTTTGATGCCCTCATTACCTGTATTGGCGGCGGCGGTCTTTGCGCGGGCATCAGCCTCGCTATGAGGGCGGAAAGTCCGGACACGCATATTTTCGGCGCTGAACCTGTCGATTACAATGATCACCAACTGAGTCTTCATGCGGGTGAGCGGATCGGGCTCAAAAACCCACCGCCAACACTCTGCGACGCCATTATGACGCCCATTCCGGGTAAAATAACGTGGCCGATCAATTCAAAGTCTCTGACCGACGTTTTTGACGTTAGCGACGCGGACTGCCTCTACGCGATGAAGCTCGCCAAACAATATCTGGACGTAACACTGGAACCGGGCGGTGCAGCAGCGATGGCCGCCGTCGTGACAGGGCGCTTACCCAAAGGCTATGAGCGCATCGCCGTCATTTTGTCTGGTGGCAATGTTGATCCAGAGATTATGGCCAGAGCCTTAGACCTTTAGAGAGCAATGCCGCTATAGACTTCAGGCATTCAGGTCTTGAAGGTCGAAATCTCGCCCAGTGACTTCTTTTCGAGCGCATGAACTGGCACTGTGCAACCCTCTGACGGATAACCAACAACGAGCAACACAAACGGCTTTTCTGTCTCTGGTCGCCCACATATCTTGCGCAAAAACGTCATCGGCGCAGGTGTATGAGTTAATGTCCCTAGCCCGACGGAATGCAAGGCCGTGATCAACATCCCGGTCGCCAGACCGACAGATTCGGTGACGTAATAGTTCTTCCCATGGTCGCCCCGCTTCTGGGCAAAGACAGCGATTAACCAGGGCGCCGTTTCGAGAAAAGGCTTTTGATCGTCAGTGCCAAGCGGTGCGAGCGCGTCGAGCCATTCATTAGATGCTCGACCACTATAAAAGGCACGCTCTTCTTCTTCCGCCGCTTCGCGGATTGCGCGCTTTGTCTCAGGATCAGAAATCGCAACAAAGTGCCAAGGCTGAAAGTTGGCCCCGCTCGGTGCCGTTCCTGCAACACGGATCGCTGATTCTATCAGCTCTTGCGGGACGGGCGTGTCAGCGAAATCCCGGATAGTACGACGGTTCGCCATAAGCGTCCGAAATTGCTCCAGCCGATCCCCCATTTCAGCTTCGGACAGGCGCTCATATCCCGTCAGCAGAACTGTTTCCGCGCTCATACTTGCGTCCAGTCGAGGATTACCTTCCCGGTTTTCCCGGTTTCCATCAGATCGAACGCATCCTGAAAATCACGTGCCGCGAAACGGTGCGTAATCATCGCTTTCATATCCAAACCACTATCAATCATGGCGAGCATTTTGTGCCACGTCTCATACATTTGACGGCCGTAGATACCTTTGAGGGTCAGGGCTTTGCCGACAATTTTTCCAAGGTCGACAGGATAGGGCGAGGCTGGAATGCCGAGCATCGCCATCTGACCCCCCATCAACATAGTGTCGAGCATTTGATCAAAAGCGGGCTTCACGCCGCTCATCTCTAGACCGACATCAAAGCCTTCCGTCATGCCGATGTCCGACATAATGGCTTTCAAATCCTGGTCCATCGTATTGACCATTGTCGTTCGGCGCGTGACGGTTTTGGCGAAGTCTAGCCGCCAGTCATTGATGTCCGTGAGGACAATGCGCCGGGCCCCCGCCCGTTCACAAACTCGGGCGGCCATAATCCCGATTGGACCCGCACCCGTGATCAATACATCTTCGCCGACCAAATCATGTGCCAGTGCTGTATGGACCGCATTGCCGAGCGGATCGAGAATGGCAGCAATCTCAATGTCGAAATCGTCCCCAAGCGGGATGACGTTAAATTCGGGCAGAGCCAGATATTCGGCAAACGCACCCGGTAGATTAACCCCGATGCCTTTCGTGTCGGGATCAAGATGGAAACGTCCGGCCCGCGCATTGCGTGACCGATTTCCAACAACATGACCCTCGCCGCTAACCCGTTCGCCGACTTTGACCCGGGTCACCGTGCTACCAATCGCTTCAACCGTGCCGCCATATTCATGCCCAACTACCATTGGCACGGGGACGTTGTTCTGCGCCCACTCATCCCATTTATAGATATGCATATCGGTGCCGCAAATGGCGGTGCGTTCGATCCGGATCAGCACTTCATTCGGCGCGATTTCCGGCACTGGAACGTCCTGCATCCACAAACCCTTCTCGGATTTCGCTTTGACCAGGGCTTTCATCGTTTGGCTCATGACACGACCCCGAGTTCCTTACCCACCTTAGTGAAGGCGGCGACCGCGCGGTCGATCTGCTCGGGTGTATGGGCCGCGCTCATTTGCGTACGGATGCGCGCAAGGCCCTTCGGCACGACTGGAAAGAAAAACCCAATCACATAGATGCCTTCGTCCAGCAATTTCGCGCTCATCTCCTGTGCCAGTTTTGCATCATGCAACATGACCGGAATGATCGGATGTTCGCCAGGTAAGAGGTCGAAGCCCGCTTCGGTCATGCCCGCGCGGAAGCGTTTGGCATTATCGAACAGACGCGTGCGGAGATCGTCGCCGGTCTTGGTCATCTCAATGGCTTTTAGCGATGCCCCGACAAGACTGGGCGCCAAACTGTTGGAGAACAAATAAGGCCGTGAGCGCTGGCGCAACATATCGACTACTTCCCGACGGGCACAGGTAAAGCCGCCCATTGCTCCGCCGAGCGCTTTGCCGAGCGTTCCCGTCAAAATATCAACGCCGCCCTGAACCCCGCAATGGCTGGCTGTGCCGCGCCCCTGCTGGCCAAGGAAGCCGGTCGAATGGCAATCATCGACCATCAACAGCGCATCATATTTCTTTTTGAGCGCGACGACGCCTTCGAGGTTGCAGATTGTGCCATCCATAGAAAACACGCCATCTGTCGCGATCATAATGTGCCGCGCACCCTCGTTTCGCGCCTGTTTTAGCTTGCTCTCAAGATCGTCCATATCGTTATTGGCGTAGCGATAGCGTTTCGCTTTGCAGAGACGGATGCCATCAATGATCGAGGCGTGGTTGAGACTGTCTGAGATAATCGCATCTTCCGGCCCGAGCAGCGGCTCAAACACACCACCATTGGCATCGAAACATGCTGCGTAGAGGATACTATCCTCATAGCCGAGCCACTCAGCTAGCCCGCGTTCCAGCTCCCGGTGTTGATCCTGTGTGCCGCAGATGAAGCGCACGCTCGCCATACCAAAACCGTGCGCGTCGAGCGCTGTTTTACTAGCTTCAATCAGCTCTGGCGCGTCGGCCAGGCCGAGGTAATTATTGGCGCAGAAATTAAGGACATCCTTCGTACCGCCATCGTTGATCTCAATCTCCGCATCCTGCGCGCTGGTGATGATCCGTTCGCGCTTGTAGAGGCCGTCAGCCTCAATCTGCTTAAGCTCGGTTGCGATATGGTCGAAAAATGTGTCTGACATAGGACCCTGAATAAAGAAACGAGCGCACAACTCACGCATTATCTCGCGGCGTTGTTGGAAAGGTTTACCTCTTGTCGCAACTGCCCTCCCTCCTCGAGACCATCCGCGCCTGTGAGGTCTGTAAGCACTCAACACCGCCGCTGCCCGTTGAACCCAACCCAATCTTGCAAGCGACAGCTCGTTCAAAGATCCGCATCATCGGCCAAGCCCCCGGAACGCTTGCCCATGCTAGCTCTCGCCCCTTCACCGATCCATCCGGCGTTAGACTCCGCGATTGGCTCGGCGTCAATCCGGCGACCTTTTATGACACGGACAATTTCGCGATCACGCCGATGGGTTTCTGCTTTCCGGGACAAGATACCAAGGGTGGCGATCTACCCCCGCGCCCGGAATGCGCGCCGCTCTGGCAGGCCAAATTGGATGAACACATGGTCGGGGTAGAGTTGACACTGCTGGTCGGCATGTATGCGGTGAAACATTATCTTGGCCCCGCGGCGAAGCGGACTCTCACCGAGACCGTCAAAGATTGGCGGTCCTACGGACCCACCATGATGCCGCTACCGCATCCATCCTGGCGCAATAATGGCTGGATCAAAAAACATGACTGGTTCGCGGAAGAACTAACGGAGCTGAGGCGGCGCGTCGACGAGTTGGTCACGCGAGACGACGCGGATATTGGCGTTCGTTGAACGGCCCAGCGCATCAACGGCGCTGACTTGGTAAAAGCCGGGTGACTTTGGTTTCCAGACCGCCAGCCCCGCTTCACGCCGAACGGGTTCGCCCGACACGAATAGCTGTACAGCCTCATCACTATCGACAGAGATCGACAGGCCCCGATCACTCTCAAGCACATCGGTTCCGTCCGCCGGGAATAGAATAACCGGGCCGCGATCTGTTTGAGCGGCCACGGTCTTCAAGGCGGTCGGGGCTTCGGACAGGCGGTGGTCGCGTTCTGGCATTATTAGCGGCGCGGCAATATCAAACAGAAGTGGCGCGGCAGACCCTCGGCCCGTACTGCCCGGACGCGGTGCGCCGTCCGGGCGACCTGTCCAAACAATGATTGCATACTCACCCGCCAACCCTGCCGCCCAACTGTCGCGAAAGCCGTAAGACGTCCCCGTCTTATAGGCGATCCGTCCTACGCCTGACATGTTGGCGAACCCTTTAGGTACAGGCGCGCCGCGCAATGCGTCCACGACAGCGTCCGCTGCTTCACGTGAAACAAGTCGATATGAGCCGTCGTCTGGCGCGTCCGGCTTGAAGCGTAACGGTCCGGCTTCGCCGCCATTGCCTAATGCCGTATACAGCAAGGCTAGGTCGCGCGCCGACAGGCCTGTCCCGCCCAACGCCAGCGCTAAACCTTCGCCTTTCGTATCTCCAATTCGGCCTCTGGCCTGCGGTCCAGCAGCCGCCAAAGCCGCACGAAACCGGTCGGCTCCAACCGCGTGCAATGCCGTCACAGCGGGAACATTGAGAGAATGTTGCAAGGCTTCGCGTACGGTGACTGTGCCGTGATAGCGGCGCGTGAAATTCTCCGGTCGGTAAGCGCCGAACCGGGTCGGCGCGTCACGCACTTCGCTTTCCAAATCCAGCGCGCCGTCATCCTGCGCCATCGCATAGATAAAGGGTTTGAGGGTTGAGCCGGGTGAGCGAACTCGGTCCGTCATGTCGATCCAACCACCCGCGTGATCACGCGCCCCCGTCCCGACCAGAGTGCGGACTTCGCGTGTCGGTAGATGCACAATCATCGCCGCCGCATTGACCGGGACGGGCCGTTTGCGAGTCCAGTCGGACAAAACCCGCGCCACACGCGCCTGTTCTGCCGCGTCCAACGTGCTAATCCCGTCACCAAACGTCTGGTAAGCGAGGAGATCGCGGTTGGGCAAAGACTCCCGCCTTGTCGGGACCGGTTGAGTCTTCGATGCCTCCGCCACCTGTAGATCGATCAGGCCTCCTTGGGCCATACGGTCAAGAATTCGGTCGCGTCCGGCTTTGGCCGCTATCGGATTACGGTCCGGGCGACGAGCTTCTGGCGATTGCGGCAGTGCCAACAGCAACGCGATCTCGTCAGTGGTTAGGTAGCGTGGCGATTTGCCAAGCCAGAGACGCGAAGCAGCTTCGATCCCTTCAATATTGGACCCGTAGGAAATCCGCGTCAGATAGCGTTCAAGCTGCTCCGTTTTGCTCATCCGCAGATCGAGGCGGACCGCCTCTAACGCTTCGACTACCTTCGTCGGCATCGTGCGCGGTCGCGGGCGATATTGGCGGCCAAGCTGTTGTGTGATCGTCGACGCGCCAGACACCACCTCACCTGCGCTCAGATTACTCTTTATCGCACGACCAATGGCTATCGGATCAAACCCGACATGGCTGTAAAACCGCTTATCTTCCATCGCGACCAAAGCCTCGATGAAGGCCGGGTCAATGCGATCCAGATTGGCAGGCAAACGAATGCGGCCATCCTCGACACTGGCGATATGCATCACCTCACCGTCACGGTCGCGCAGGACTGACGAGACTGTATCCGCATCGCTTGGCAGAACAGGGACGCACAGCCAACCGAGCGTGAGAGCCACGACTGCCACCATGATGAGGCGGAGACGTGTCACAGGGTCGGCGCAGGTGTCACTTGGATTCGGCTGCCCGCCGTCGTCGCCATACGGCTCGGACGGTACATGTCTTCCAGATGTGCGCCCGGCAACGCGAAGTCGCCCTGCGTGACTGCGCGGACCACATAGGCGACGCGTCGCGTGCTATCGTCGTAGCGAGAGCTTGTCCTCCAAGAGGTCACAAACCGGTCATCGCGCGCTTCAGCCATATCCATATCTGACAGCGACCCGAGCCACGGGAATGGACCAGTATCGCCCGCATCGTCCGAGCCGAGAATAGTCTCAATCTCAAAGCCTGCGGGCAGTAGATCGGCTACGACCCACATAGAGGATGTGCTGCTACGCGCATCCGCTTCGAGCAGAACCACAAGCCGTTCACCGCGCGCGACCGTATTTGCGGTGACCGACCGGCCATCCATGTCAAACAGACGCTTGGTCAAGCTCGCCCCTTGGGCGCGGGCTGCCATCGGGCCATCCGGCAAGCCGGTGACAGAGACTTGCAGCCAGACGGGGGCATTTTCCACATTGTTCACGGTGAGCGTATCGGCACCAACAATCTGGCTCGCGGACGATCCTGATTTAGTCCAAGCCGAGTCGGCCTTGAACGGCGCATAGCCCGTGCGGCGACCCGCTAAGGCGCGCAGCACCCACGCTTTCTCATGCGTATTCAACGTCTCTGGTTGATCCACTTGCAAGGTCAGCATCGCCGCTGTCAGCACATCTTCGGGTAGGTTTACCGAAAGGGCCATCAAAGCGGCCGCGTTGCGGATATCGCTATCGTAATAGGTGATACCGTCGCCGTTCATGCGGTTCGACGCGCGGCGGAAAGCCGCCGTCCCGCGATCTATTTCGCCCATAGCAGCGAGTGCATAGCCGAGCTGTGACTGCGAAATCGAGCTACGCATCCGCTCGCCGAAACGACGATCGAGATAGAGCAGATCGGTCTTCTTAACCCGGTCATGACGGGCCAATAAAGCGAGCGCATAAGCAGCGCGCTCCGCGGCGCGCAACTCATAATCCGGTGCATCGTCATCGAGCCCGAAATTATAATCGAGCGGCAGGCTCGAATTGCTGTCGAGACGGCTCAATGACCGAACTGCGTCCAGCGTGCGCTTTTTAGCACTGTCGGGAACATTCAGACCTGCTGCGGCTGCCTGCAGCACGAAGTCACTGGCATAGAGTTGCAGATAGGGGCTCGCATTGCCGTCCCCGCGTCGCCACAGACCAAAGGCACCATCAGCGCTCTGGCGACCGAGAAGCGTCTCGACCGCCGATTGGATCGACGCGCGGCGTTGAGCATCATCAAAGCCAGGAATGCCCCCGAGGCTTTCAGACAAGAGCAGCGGCATCGCCACACTCGTCGTCTGTTCCGTGCAGCCATATGGATAGCGTTGCAGCGAGACGAGCAATGGCCGTGGATCAAGTCCCGGCGAGAAGGACGCAGAGACCAGCGTCTCTACGCTTCCTGCGACAAGCCCACGTCGATCATCAGCAAAAGCGAGTGTGAGACTTTCGTCGGGATCAACCTTGACGAAACGTGTGCGTGTCTCTGGCATCGCCGCAGCCCGCGTCTCGATCCGGTAATCTCGTGAGACTTCAAATTCAGGCCCCTGCGCCGCGAGACTATAGGTCGAAATACCAATTTCGCCTGCGATGACATCAATTCCGTCTTCACTCCGCGCCCCATTGGCGAGCAATCGTTCAGCAACGCCGACTTCTGAGCCGTCGCGGCTGACCAAGGCTGTGTAGGTCCCGTCCAAACCATCGACATTGTCCATTGCAACCGTCGCCACAGCTCGGTCTCCCGGTGCGAGAAAGCGCGGCAGGGATAGTTGTACAGTCACGGGATCGCGGACGACCATGCGGGTCGAGGCGCTGCCCAATTTCGTTTCGGACCAAGCGACCGTCATCACGGTCAGCTCACCTTGGAAATCTGGCACATTTAACGCCACCGTCGCTTCGCCATTGCGGATTTCGACGGGACCTTGGAACAGGCTGACGATTTTTGTGGGGACGACAGAAAGTCCTGCGCCGCCCAAAGTATCTCCACCAACCCGGTCAACCGATGAGAACGGCGCAAGCATCCGCGCATAATCATCAAACACGTCGATTGGAAATGCCAGCTTGCCGAAATAATGCGCTTCCGGCTCGGGCGGGCTGTAATCCGTAATCTGAAGAATACCGGTATCAATAGCGGCAAGCGTCAGAAAGGCTTGCTCCCCATCCAGTCCCGCAACCTTCACAACCACATCTTGCTCGGTGCGCGGTGTGATCTTGGCGGGTAGGTCGAGCGTGACGTCCAATTCTTGCGCACTACGATCCATCGGCACGTGAACAAGTCCAACAGCGCGCTTCGGCTGAGCATCCGCGCCCGGCGTATAAACGGTCAGCATCGCGTAGAGATCGGTCGTCCAATCCCGCGCAATCGGCAGGCGGATTTCTGATTGGCCTTCATTGATGCGAACCGTTTGAACCGTACGAACGGCGCGGTCTGCGATGACCAACTCTCCCGTCCCAGCGAATGGCGAGTTCACGCTGATCACGACCGTGTCCCCGGCCGAAACCTTGGCTTGGCTGAGACCGAGTTCGATACGGTCAGGCGTGTCAGAGTCGCCCCCGGCACGTCTCCACCCAGACCCGAACTGATACGAGAACATCGTGCCGTCTTCCGTCTCAAATTGAACGCGATATTGCCCATATGGCAAAGCTTGCGAGAAACGATAGGGCGCGTCCGGTCCGAGGTTGATCGTGGCTTCGTCCACAACAATATCACGGCGGTCGCGACGATAACGCCAGCGGCCATCTTCGCGGTACCAGTGATAGTCATAGTCTTCGCGGATCAGCGAGATTGTGCCCGCTACTGAGGTTCGGACGCCCATCGCATCAACAGCGACCAGGTCTATTTCAGCGGGTGTATTACGCTTGGCATAACCACCATCGAAAACGGGATCGAAGCCAATATAGGTAGGCTCAGAGCGGAGCGGCAGAAAGAGACTGTCGCGCACAAAGCGACCGCTTGGTTCGGCGACACCTGCCGTCACAAACAGACGCAAAGGCGAGCTAGATCGGAATTCGTTTCCGGCAAGATCAATACTGGTTCGGAACAATCCGTCTGCATCGGTGCGGCCCTGACCCAGTGTTACAAATTGCTCTCGATAGCTTTCAACCGAATGGCCGAACGAATAGCCGGACCATTGCGGAAACGGGTCGGGATCGACGGCGACCCTGGCCTCGGTCTCTGCCTCCAAATCGCGGCCCGCTGCACCATATAGGAAATCGGCAGCGACCGTTAGATCACGCGGTGTCCCGAGAACGAACGGCGCGTCACCGGCGCGGACATCCAACCGAAGTTGCTCCGGTATGAAATCTTCAACCGCAAACCGGACCGTGCCAACTGTATCGAGCCCGTCCAGTTCCAACTCAACCGACCAACGCCCGCGCGGCGCATCAGATGGAATAGCAATCTCACGGCTTAACGCGCCTGCCATTGTGCTCGGCGATATGCGCGCTTCGGAAAATTCAGTGCCGTCCGGCTGACGGACCCGCAGCGTGCCGTCACGCTTGAAGGCTGCATTGGCTTTCGCATCCCGGATCAGGGCCGTCAGATGCACAGTTTCGCCAGGTCGATAAACGCCGCGCTCTGTGTAGAGGAAGCCGTCCACAGGACCGGAGGCTTCACGGCCCGTTACATCATAGGCCGTCAAATCAAGTGGACTGCGAGCCAGATCAAGCGCGGCAAAATCATCGTCACCCGCGTAGGCCAGCAACATTTTCGGAGCCATATTGCCTGTTCCTCGCAGGAGTGCACCGGAGAAGCTCACACGACCGTTTGCATCGGATTGTGCCTCAGCCAGCACATCATTGTTACGCGCAATCAGGGTCAGCTTAACATCCCCGACCGTCCGCGCGCTGGCAATGGACCGCACCGTCACATCAAGCGCGTCCGTTGTGCGGTATGAGGCGAGCGCCAAGTCCGTGACATAGAGCCAGCGCCAAGATGTTGCGACGCGGTTTTCATCGCCGTCAACCGCACGGCTGATTTCCACAACATAAGCGCCGGGTCCATGTTCGGACACAACCGGGTCGAGCGGATAGCCGACTTGGACGACTTCATTGACCTCACCGAGCGTCTTGATCCGATCCTGATGTATTTCAACGCGCGTGCTCCACGCGGCGGAGTTCCAAGACCAATCGCCCTCGACGGTTGTCTCACCCACATCGGGGGTCTGGTCGAACAAAGCCCGGTGATTGACGCGGTAGAGGGTCAGCTGCACCGCATCCGCATTCATCGCTTTAATACCGAGCACTGCATCATTGGCGCGCGGCAGGATGATGCCATCGCCAACAAAACCGACCATGGCAGGTTTGGGATCAAACGCGATCGTCTCGACAAGTTGAGATAGAAGGGCGGCGCCATTGGCCGCCTCAAAACCGGGTAACACGGTTACAGTTTGATTGGCGGCTTCACCCAGACCGAGAATGCAGAGCGAGCGACCCTCCACTTGTAAGGAAAACGGAGCCTCCGGCGTAATGCGCACAAAGGCCTTATCGTCGACAACGCGGTCACCATCCAAATCGGCAGAAAAACGCAAACAGGCTTTGGGCGTTCCGTCGTCAAACTGGGTTGTCATGCCGAGATAGCGAAGCGCGGTAGAGCCATCACTGTCAGAGCCAAATATAGAGCCCGAAATTTCGATATCTGTGTCGGGTGGCGTGGAGCCAGATCGATCCGGGCGGATGACATCAACAGCGTCAGTCGGCGAACTCACACGGTCTGAAACAGCGTCTGACCCGTCTAGACCGAGCCAATAGCCCAACACGCCTGATAATCCCAAAATAAGGGCAATTAACAGCCCCAGACCCAAACCCTTATTGCCGCTCATATTATGTTCACCCCGTTTGCCCGAATGGCGCTTCCTGCGCAGCTTAGCATTATTCGGCAAGTTTGTCGGGTTTGCGGCAGGATGACGACGCTCTTGCGCCAAGACGGAGAAAACGACGCTATAAGAATGAATTTACCGCGCTTTAAGGCTGTTTCTAAAGCCCGGCGAAAGCAGTGCCGCCTATCACAAGATCAACAACGGACGCGATTGCGTTCGGGCTCACCCTCGTTGGGCCGAATCAAACACAGAGTTCACGCAACCTCTCTGTGACGCCGTCGCCCCTCCCCGGGTGGCGGCGTTTGCGTTTCAGCTTCGCAGATCTTTCAGTCCCTGAGCATATTCCCAGCGCTGGATCTCGGTACGGACTTGATCGACCGCGAATTCGATATTCTGAACGGCGACATCTCTCGCTCCCATACGTCGCCCATCACCGACAAGTTCTTCTGCATCTTCGCACATTTTTGCGAGATGCATTGCCCCGACAGCCCTCGCCGACCCTTTAAGAGAATGGGTAACAGAAGCCCAAACCTCATCGTCTGAGTCAGCCAACAGGCCTTTGCCCCACATTTCGGTTTGGTGGATGAAGAGCGAGAAAATCTCACGCGTCAGAGCAACGTCACCCGCGACGTATCGATTGAGATGATCGAAATCGATTTGCGGGTCGGCCATGCTACCTCCTGGAATCAGTAGGACGCTCTTGCGCTCTGCCGTGACGAGGTTAGGCCTAAGCGACGCTCGGATGCAAGATTGGACCGCGACTTCGATGAATTATTATGATCGCAATATGAACGGCAATGTTCGCTGGTATGACTGGATTGCCGTCTTTTGGCTGACCATCGTCGCGTGGATTTTCGGGCAACTCGCCTTCACCTCGCCTTTTCTGGATATGTTGCGCGATCTCAATCCGGAAGCGGCCGACCAGCTCAACGAGTTAATGAACGCGGGCATGACCACAGACGTCATCGCCCAAATCGGGTTTGCAAGCCTGCTTTTCATCATCGGTGGATTGATGGCTGCGATTGGTTTCGGGGTTCACTATCTTGGCACGAAAGGCCGAGGGTCTCTGGTGACGGGCTTGATCGGCGCGTTCATGACGTTCGCCGGGGGCGGGATATTCTTGCTTGCCAATGGCGAGATGGGTGAGGCCAATGGCCTCATACTCTCAGTGGTTGGTCTCTCTCCGGTCGCTTATATGTTGATGCTTCTAACGTTTCCGGCCGCTCTGGGCGGACTTTATCTCGGCTGGAAGCTCGTCCATAAATTGCCTTTGAAAGACCTTCACACGACGTGGGTGAGCTTTCGCTGGCGTCGCGTTTTCGAATCCTTCCTGATCATGTGGGTCGTGCTGGCTGCCTATGGCCTGTTCACCAGCCAATTCAGTGAAAAGTCGCCGGAATTCGTTTTCGACGCCGCGCGCTTCCTGCCTTACGCCATCCTCTCACTTCTGCTTTTGCCCATTCAAAGCGCGACGGAAGAGATCGTTGTGCGCGGATATATGAATAAGGGCTTGACCCATATACTGCGTAATAAGTGGGTCGCTTTTATCCTTACCAGCGGTCTGTTCATGGCGTTGCACCTTGCCAATCCAGAAGCGCAAGCTGGCGCAGAAGCGGGCAATCTGCCTATCGTGATGAGCGGCTATTTCTTCTTTGGGTTCGCCTGCTGTCTGATGGTCCTGATTGATGATGGGCTGGAATCAGCGATTGGCGTCCATGCGGGCAACAACACGTTTGCGGCCATTTTCGTGAATTACGAAAATTCTGCCCTACCGACGCCATCAATTTGGCAGGTTAAATCAGAACCAACCAGCGACGCGGTCAGTGTGATAGTCATCCTCATGATCGTCCTCGTCATACTCTATGCGACACGGCGGCCAAAGAGAGAGAAATCCATTATCTAGGGCTCTAAATTGATAGATTTATCCGTAGCCGAACCGACTTTCGTCAGACGAATGCCTATGTTAGCCGAGTAGACGAATCCAATGAGCGGGTAAAAGGGGGAATTGTGTCAGACATCAGCAAAAAGATATTCTCCATCGACCCTGAACCCGATGAAGAGCCCATCGCCCTCGTCCCCGAACCGGTCGAAGATGAACTCTCATCTGAGGCGGCTGACGTGGGCACTTACAGTCCTCAAACGAATGGTAAACTTGGCCTGCGAACCGTCGTCGATATTCCGACCACGCTGTTTCGTCCGATCATTGAACTCGTCGAACCCGCAGATGACGACATTGAAGATCACGCACCTGCCGACGCTGAACTGAACGAACCGCCCATCACAGTGATGCGGCTAGACCAAATTATCCCGTCCAAGGACGAGGTCGCGTCAAACACGGGCGCAGCCGATATGATTGCCCCGGTTCGTCCCGTCGTCGTTGCGCCGTCCTATGACGCGCCTACACGTCTTGGCTGGATCGGACCCTTTTTGGCCGTATTAACCGTCATCGGCGTAGGTGCCCTGGCCTATGCTTATATCCAAGACGCGCAGACAGTTTCGCCTATTGGTCTGGCAGGGTTGATTATGGCAGCATTCGTCTCAACCGCGACTGTTCTTGCGTTGTGGGCGAGTTTGCGGACCTTGGGGCAAACTCAGACACGATCCATACAATTGGCAGAGATTGCGGATCGCCTGACGCGAGCTGACCAGTCCGTCACCGAGGACATTACAAATATGTCGAGCGCCATTCGCCGCGAGCTGGCTCAGGTTGACAGTCGCATGGCGCAGTCGAGAGCGGAACTCGACACACTCGTTGCGCAGATCACGCGCCAATCTGCGGATATGGACGGCAAAACCCGCCTCATGGTGGGCCGTACGGAATCGATCGCACGCGCCATGACGGATCATCGCGACGCCTTTTCTGATCTGTCATCCACCTTCGAGACCCAGATGAGTGCATTGGCCGACACAGTCGACCAACATCGCGGACAGCTCGCGAGTGTCAGCGATGCCGCCGTCGAACAGGTCGGTGCCGCGATGGATGGATTAGACCGCGCGACACAACAGACGTCTGAGCGCAGCTCCTCCCTATCAGATATTGCAAAAACAGCTGAGCAAATTTTCACCGATGCTGAAGGCCGCTTATCCATCATGTCCGACAAAATTTCGGAACGCGCGGCGGAACTCGACCGCGTCTATGAGCGTCAGGCCGAGCATCTCGCCAGCCTTGATGGCCAGTTGTCAGGCGAGACGACAGCCGTCGAAACAGCCCTAGCCAAACAAACCGATCAGCTCAGCGCTATTGATGCCCAAATCGAGATCACAGAAGGTCGCCTGACGGCGCTACTCGACCATGCGCGCGGAATTCAGGCTCAATTGACGGCGCGCTTGTCCGACATCGACTCAACGATGTCGGAATCCGACACGCGGTCCAAGGCTTTCACCGCAGACATTGCCGACCGTGTCAGCGATAGTGTTGCCCAGACCCGGCGTGAGTTGTCCATAATGGAAGGTGAATTACGGGCGCTGCAATCCCGCATGGACGGGGCCAAGGCACTGGATCTCGGCCTTGAGGTCCCAGACACCAAACTGCCCACCCCGTCAGGTCGACTCCATTTGAAACCTTTGGATTCGGACTTCCCACCAGTCGAACCTCAAGATCTAGCCATCCCTGAGTTGCCCGAAGATCAGACCCTCGATCTCATTGAACCCCTCGATCTACCGATGGATACGATACAGCCGCAACCGTCGGCACCGACTCTTTCTGACCTCGATCTCGTCCGGCGGCCGGGTGAAGAGGCGCCGTCTGGACGCATGTTCGGACGGTCTAAGAAAGACGAACAGGATAAAGAAGATTGGCGTTGGCGTGACATGCTGGGCTCGATGGATCCAATCACAAAGGACACGCCCAGTAGAGGCAATTCAAGAATTGATCGCCCGCCGCCCGGTGTACCGCTAAGCCCACCGCCACCTACGCCGAAATTACCGGACGGATCTGACGTGGTCGCGCGGCTTTGCGAAGTCAAACTCGCCCCTAGTGCCGTCGTCGATCAAGGCACGATCATTGACGCCACGGAGGCGCGCCGTGAGGGTGGAGAAACCGCGCAGTCCGAAGCTGTCTTCTCTCGCCTAAACGCCCCCGTGATCCATTTGCGCGGCGTCTTATCAGCGGATTTGGAATTTCGTCTTAGGGCAGAAGGATTCCGGCGTAATTTCGATACGCACCTCCAGACCCAACGCGACCAAACGAAAATTCGGGCTGAGCTCGGCACGGCGAGCGGGCGCGCCTACCTTCTTTGCGCCGCTGCGCTGATGACCTCGTGAGCGACACAGAGCTTGCATCAGGAAGTTGGGAAGCGCGCACGGCAGAGGACGGTGACGCCGGCCAGCGCGTGGACAAGTGGCTTTCCAGTTGGACAGAACTCTCCCGCGCCCGGATAAAAGCCCTCGTTGAATCCGATTGTGTTCGGGCCGACGGAACCCTTATTCGTAAGCTGACCGGTAAGGTGAAGCCCGGTGTTGAATATGCCGTGCATGTTCCACCGCCCGTGGATGATACGCCGACGCCGGAGGATATTCCGCTCTCCATTTTGTATGAAGACGAGTATCTCATTGTGATTGATAAGCCCTCTGGCCTGACGGTTCATCCGGCCCCCGGCTCGCGGTCTGGGACTCTGGTCAATGCCCTGCTATTCCACTGCGCCGATAGCCTATCAGGTATCGGCGGTGTGATGCGCCCCGGTATTGTGCACCGTCTCGACAAGGACACATCGGGCGTGATGGTCGTCGCCAAAACGGACGCGGCACATCGCGGCCTCGCTAAACAATTCGCCAAACACACGATGGAGCGGGCCTATATTTGCCTCGTTCGCGGTCGGCCTAATCCACGAAGCGGAACCATCGCGACCCGGCTGGCACGCGCGCCACATGATCGGAAAAAACAAGCCGTCGTGCGGGGCACGAACAATGATCTGGACGCGTCTGATCACGGCCGTCATGCCATCACCCATTACGCGGGCTTGCGCGGTTTCGGGCAAAAAAAGAACGCGAGTGTCGGCACGCCCGTCGTCGCCGAAGTCGAATGTCGGTTAGAGACAGGGCGGACGCACCAAATCCGTGTTCACATGGCGCATATTGGCTGCCCGCTGCTCGGCGATCCGCTCTACGGCAATCACAAATCATTTCTGTCCGACAAGTCAGAGATTGAATCGCGCGTTCGGGACGCAGTGGCAACCTTTAAACGCCAAGCGCTTCATGCTCGCTCGCTCGGTTTTATTCATCCAGTGACGAAAGAAGAGCTGTTGTTTGAGACACCGCCGCCCGCCGATTATCAGGCGCTGGTTGCGGCGTTGGAATCCTTACCTTCCTAAATGAGGCCGTCCTAAGCGTGCCCGTCTTCACCATGTTCGCAGACATAGCGGTGCGCCCAAGCCGCTAACACGCGACCCACATAATCCGCATCCTTATCGTCTTTCAGAAGTAAGTGATCGGCGCCGTCCAATGTGACGAAGCTCTTGGGATGCCGCGCCGCGCCAAAGATATGACCCGCATTACTGATCGATACGACCGTATCTTGCGGGCTATGGAAAATGAGTAAAGCTCGGCCCAGATCTCCCAGATCCGCGGCAACATCGTGCATTTCCGCGTCTTTGATGAATTGCTCTTTAATCGTGAAGGGGCGGCCACCCAACAAGACTTCTGCTTCGCCGTCTTTGACAATTTCGGACAGCTGATCCGCAAACTGGTGAATGATATGTGTGGTCGAACAGGGGCTACCAATGGTCGAGACCGCCTTACATTCCGGCACTTGCTCCGCCGCCTTCAATGCAGCCGTGCCACCAAAACTATGTCCAATCAGGATGCGCGGCGCGGCGTAATTCTCACGCAGAAAATCGCAAGCATTCTTGATTTCTTGCACATTGGTCGAAAAATTCGTGTCGGAAAAATTGCCGCCACTCTGCCCCAACCCGGTAAAATCGAAACGTAGCATGCCGTACCCTTCTTCGACTAAGGACTGACTGATCGTCCGGACCGGTTTCAGATCTTTCCCGATAGAAAAGCCGTGTGCAAAGACACACCAAGACGTGACCTCGCCACTATCCGGATAGTCGATCTTGGCGGAGAGCGCGTGTCCGAGGGCTCCAGGGAATTCAATTCTATCGGTCTTCATAGCCACACCTTAAATCGCGTCATGGTCACGCCAGTCTTCAGACAATGACTCATGCAACACAAGTCACATAACGCTCGCTCGGACGTGATCTGCCAGTGAGGGTAATGAGCCGAAGCGTAGTTTTAAAGAATTTGAATTGGCGCAGTCCGACAACATTACATCGAACACTTTTCACGCAGCTGATGAGGCTTTGGTAGACGGGCTATGGGATGAGGTAGAGCGTTATAATAGGTTGCTGACGCGCAATTCGGATGAAGTTGTGAATTCAATTACAGTTCCAAACACCTGCAGCCTCCCTCCCCTCGTTATTCTGAGCTTAGCAGTCCCGAACAAGAGATTTCGTTCGGGAAAGATCGTCCCTGCTTATGCTTGTTAACGGTTTAAATGAGGCGATTATAGGACGCCTGGTAATCGGTTGCAAAATAGACATATTATAGAACAATATGAATAACTCATTGTAACATGAACGGCTATCCCTAATGTAGAACTGCGCGACGGGAGGCTTTCGTGACTAAATCCGATACTACTACAACTACTGTAGCAAAACAGCTCATACACAATGACGCGCGATTTTTCCGCCTGTTCTCGTGGGTCATCCTCGCCTTCGTTATTATCGCTTTTGGCGGTAAAGCCGTTTTTGACACAAAGGATTTACCCCCCATAACCTTGATGCATCATTTCCATGCAGTGAGCATATTGGGATGGTTTGTATTGTTTGCACTTCAGGCAACGCTGATTGATCGCGGCAATATTAGAGTTCACCGAACGCTTGGACGTTTGAGCCCCTTGCTTGTAATCACATTCGTCATTTTCGCAGGAATTATCTCAAGATTGAATTGGGGCCGCGTGGGTGACCCATTGATTGTCACAGCAAATATGATCAATACACTTTTGTTTATGGGGTTTTACACAACCGCGATTTTAAAGCACCGGGACACAGACACTCATAGACGATTTATGGTATTTGCTACATTGTCGATCATAGGCCCAGCGGCAGGGCGCATACCCGAAATTTTTGACGGCAATGTCTTCTTTGCTGTGCCTATTTCTCTTGCGTTTATTTTTACACCGCTTGTGTATGATCACCTTTTCAAGAACAAGATTCACCGTGCAACCATCATTGGCACGGCTCTGCTTATATTGACTATTCCCGTGCTACTGGTTTTGAGTGGGTCAGCAGAATGGATCGCTTTGCTTGAGTTGGCTTTAGGCAAAGGCGGTTCGGGAGGGTGATATGCTCCTATTTTTCCAGTAAAAAGGAAAGCGTACGGTGCGATATTTTCTTATAGCTGGCGTGCTTGGATTTTCATTCTGGGTCTTGTCAGAGGCTTTTGAAATCTATGCTGGCGGACACACGGACGTTGTTTATTATCTGACGTCTCTCTACCATGTCTTAGCTGGCTTTGGCTTGTGGGGACTCCATAAAACTCAAACACGATCTAGTGCGAATGCTCTTAGCTGTCTAAGCGCCGCAATTGTGTTCATAAGCTATCTTGGCCTCGCATACTTTCCGATACAGATTATGAACTCGGGCTTGAGAGTTCCAGATTTTCTAAATGTAAATCCGATATATAAAGCACTCGGAGTCTTCTGGTTCTCAGGGATGATTATGTTTGGTGTTTCAATCCTGAAAACGAATTACTTTCCTGCATGGACAGGAATATTTGTTATCTTAGGTTCTATAGTTTTTACAGCAACACCTATTCTAAACTGGCCCGGAACACTCGCTAACATCACGAATATTATACTCTCAATAACTATCATTTATATGTGCATTATTAGTTATCGAGTATTTAATTCGAGCACTTCTTAAAGGACTGTCCTTGTCTTGCGTATATGGAGGTGTCAGCGACCGTTTTAGGGCGTTATGGGCTGCTCGAATGCGGGGTTAAACACCCTTATTCGCCCAACTCTTCCAGATATGTTTTCGTATCTGCGACCACCCATGCCATCAAGTCCATCTGATAAGTGTGTCCACTTTCCCATCGATATAATAGCTTGCGAAATGCATCGTCTTGACAAGCAATCGTTGGCTCGACGACTAAAACTATAGAGCGTTGGTCACCCCAAATGTCTGCTAAATTGTTCTTTCCTGCCGTCGAATAGTATGGGCCATAGTCGAGAAATGAATGTAGATCATAGGCTCTGCTTTCCATATTCTCGAACATGGTTTGGCTATACTGCATTCGTGAGCTCAGCGATCTAGCGTATTTCAAGTAATGTTCGCGACGTTCCACTGTCTGTCTTTCAAGCAAGCGTTCAGAGGTTGTGAGTTGAGAGATCGCGGTGTTGTGATAATTGGGCGACATCGTTGAGCTTATTGACTCAACTGCGGATTCTATTCTGTCTTTGCTCTCTTCATCATCGCGGCATGCTCGGATGTCTTCAATGGCAGATCTGAAATTTTGTATCATTGGCGCATGTAGTGTTATTGATTCTTCAAGAGCTTCAATATTGTTTCTGGCCTCAATCACCATACGGTCATGGGCTTGTTCATAGGCATTCTGATCTAGTCGCGTTTCGTTCCAATTTCCGATTTGGATACCAAAAAATACGCCGATCACGACGATCCAGAAATCAAGTGCAACAGCGAACCAGTTTTGGTCTTTGACATGTTTTGTTATGCTGCGAAGTAAGATGATGCGCCCCTGATCCGTTGAACAGAACCATAGCGCTTTACTGTATTCTGTCCATTAAAGGGTAAGCGGCTTAGTTTGCGCGTTTTAGGTCGCTCCGAAGGTCTATTTGGGCGACTCTTCGGTTTTGAACTTAGCACCACAAAAGACCAATGCTTTGTAGAGCTATACCTACGCGTTGATCGAACAGAAATATGTAATAAATACAGTAGCTTGCAAGGGTTGTTGAGAACACCCCACTTGATTAAACTTCGAAAACTAAATGATTTCAATGCTTTACTGCGATGGTGCGGGCGGCCGGACTTGAACCGGCACTTCCTTGCGGAAAACAGATTTTAAGTCTGTCGTGTCTACCGATTCCACCACGCCCGCCGACAGGGCCTCCTAACCGTGTGTCAGCGTCGCGACAAGTGCGTTGAGGTCTGTTTCAACACGTTTGAGCTGCGCCAGATCGCGTCCGGGCGCAACGAAGGATACACTGCGAAGTTCGTTGTTGAAGAATGGGTAACTGCCAATGGCAACGCCATCATATTCCGCTTCGATTTCAGCCAAGCCCGCCGCCGCGTCGCCTTCACCGATCCCTTCAGCAATCACTGAAATCTGGTGTGTCTTCGCCCCGCCTTCGATCCGATGCCCAATATCGGCCAGCATGCCGCGCATGATCTGCGGTACGCCCGCGAGAGTAAAGACGTTGTGCGTTTGAAACCCGGGGGCCTGACTAACCGGATTTGCGATCAGCGAGGCACCGTCGGGGATGCGGGCCATGCGGCGTCGAGCGGTATTGAGGTCGTCTTCACCGTAGCGTTCCCGCAGCGCCTCCAGCGCGTCCTCACGCTCGCTAATCGAAAGATTAAACGCAGCCGCGATAGAATCGGCAGTGATGTCATCATGGGTTGGGCCGATTCCGCCCGTCGTGAAGACATAATCAAAACGTTCACTAAAATCACGAACCGTCTGCGAGATAAGAGTTGCGTCATCGGGTAGGATTCGGGCTTCACCGACGCCGACACCGAGTGGTGCCAAAAATTTGGCTATAGTGGCGAGGTTTGTATCCTGCGTTCGGCCTGAGAGCAGCTCATCGCCAATCAGTAAAACCCCTGCAGTGACAATCTTCATCGCGCACTCGCCCGTTTAGTCAAACCTGACAGAACCGCCGCGTCCCGGTCATAAACATCGTCAACGAAACGTACGCCTGCCGCGTCACTGACTGCTGTCAAATAGAGCACATGGACAGGGACTTTAGAGGTCAGATTGACCCGTGTTTCGCGATTGGTCAGCAGCGTTGTGTCAATTCTGGTCCGGTCCCAACCAAGCGTGTCTGACAGCAGCCATTCAGCCAGATCAATCGGGTCTTGTGTCCGAATACATCCAGACGAAAACGCCCGCTGTCGCTGGGCAAACAGACCGCGATCCGGAGTGTCATGCAAATAGACATTATGGATATTGGGAAACATGATCTTCACTTGCCCCAACGCATTCTTAGCGCCTGGAGCTTGGCGGATACGGTAGGGCATGCTGCCTGCGGGAATGGCGGCCCAATGTCCGATCCGCTTGTATAGGCCAGCATAGCTTTCGGCGCGAGCGGGTTGATCGGACCCGGCGCGGTCGCGGCCGCGCCTGAGGACAGGATCAGAGACGCTACGAGTGCAGACATTATTGGTTTCAACATGTGCCCTCTTTGCGGGGCTAACCAAGAGTTGCAATCAGCTTGAACATCGACTGCGAATAACTTTTGTTCTAATTAATGCAGAGCGTTGACCGGATTGTGACGGACTGCCACGCGAGCCTATGGAGACACACCCTTTAAGCCGTCCAGCCCTGATCGCCCTATGCCTCGCCTTGGTGCTGATATGGGGCAGTGCGTTCAACTTTGTCGGCGTCGCGGTTGATCATATTAGCCCGTTCTGGCTGACGGCTTGGCGACTAGTCGTCGGTGCCCTATTTCTCACAGCCTATGCCCTCATCAAGGGTGACCGTTTTCCGCCGCTCCGCGATACGCGTTGGCTCTGGTATGCTGTCCTCGGCTTAACGGGCGCTGTGACCCCTTTCCTTCTGATGGCGAAGGGTCAGTTGACGGTCGATAGCGGTCTTACGGCTGTGATCGTCGGCGCAATGCCGCTCATCACCATCGTTCTGGCTCACTTTTTCACCGAGGAGAAACTGACAGGCTTCAAAATCCTCGGTTTCTTTATCGGTTTTTTGGGTGTGGCTGTCTTGTTCATGCCAGACGAATTCGGCCTCGGTGTAACAGGCGATTGGGTCGCCCAACTTACTATTCTGGGCGCTGCTTTCTGTTATGCGGGCACAACAGTGGCGGCCAAGCGAGCTCCGAAAACGCCTGCGACGATCGGGGCTGCCATTATGATGGGGGCCGCCTGTCTCGCGGCTTTAATCGCCGCGATGATTGCCGACCCTAGCGGTTATGTCCCGAACGCAACGGCCTTGACGATGATCGTGCTGTTGGGATTCGGCGCAACGGGATGCGCAACGATCCTCTATCTTGTTTTTATCGACCGGGTCGGACCGAGCGCTATGGCGCGGCTGAACTATTTCCCGCCTGTCGTCAGCGTTATTTTTGGGGTGTGGTTTCTATCCGAGCCGTTCACATGGAAGCTGGTGGTTGCCTTCATCGTCATCATCATCGGCGTAATGGTCAGCCGGTTGTCGTCTACTCGCTTTTCAGCGACTTCAGGGCCGCAAACGGATTTGCCGATTCCGGAGCGGGGTCGTCCCCGTCCTCCGATCCCGCCGGTAAGGCCAGACCGTGATTAAGCGGGCCATTGCCCTGCCCCAGTTTTGGGGCCGTGCGGATCGCTTCAAACACATAGTCCCGCGCGGAGGTGACAGCTTCATCAAGGTTGGCGCCTAGAGACAGAGCCGCGGCAATCGCGCTGGCCAGCGTGCAGCCCGTCCCGTGCGTATGTCGCGTGTGAAGACGCGGTCCGGTCATAACGCTGGCTCCGTCTTCAGAGACCAGAACATCCACAACAGATTTCGTGTCCAAATGCCCGCCTTTCATCAGAGCCGCATAAGCCCCCATCTTAAGAATGGCGTCACCCGCCTTGGATAAATCGTCCGTATCCGTCACCGTCAGCCCCGTCAGGATTTCTGCTTCCGGCACGTTGGGCGTGACCAAGTCGGCGATGGGGATCAGTAATTCCTTCATCAACGTAACAGCGCCCTCTTCCAGCAAAGCGTCGCCGCTGGTCGAGACCATCACAGGATCAAGCACTACCAGCGCGTCTAGCGGCTCAATCGCTGCGTGAACGGCGCGAATGATCGCCTCAGACCCCAGCATGCCGATCTTGATAACATCCACACCGATATCCTCGACGCATGCGTCGATCTGCGCTTTGACCATATCTGGTGACACCAACTCGACCCGGTCTACGCCGAGTGTGTTCTGTGCCGTTAGAGCCGTGATCGCCGTCATCGAATACGCGCCAAACGCCGCGCACGCCTTGATGTCGGCTTGAATGCCCGCTCCGCCAGAGGAGTCAGAGCCCGCAATGATGAGAACCCGGCCAGCAGGGGTTTCGGGGGATGTTTCAGTCATGCTCAATGGATTCCCAAACTCGAATAGCTTGCAGCGTCTCCGCTACATCGTGAACGCGCAAGACCGCCGCGCCGTTGCTTGCCGCATAAATCGCGCTGGAGAGCGAGCCCGGCAATCGTCTGTCGACGGGGCTGCCATCAATCTTCTGGATAAAGCTCTTGCGCGACGTGCCGATCAAGGTCGGTGCGAGCGCAGCAAAGCGGTCTGTGTGACGCAGGATGGTGAGATTATCGGATAAGCGTTTTCCGAAACCGATGCCCGGATCGATTGTGATCTGGTCGCGCTCGATGCCCGCCGCTTCGCAGGCCTCAATCCGAGCGCGTAGATAGTTCAGCACCTCGTCGACTGGATCATCATAATGCGGACGATCCTGCATCGTCTCTGGCGTCCCCTGAGCGTGCATCAGGATGACCGGACAGCCAAGATCAGCCGCAAGCGACACGCTATCTTCTGAGTAAGTCAGCGCGGACACATCATTCCAAATATCCGCGCCCGCAAGGATAGCCGCTTCGGCGACGGCTGGTTTGCGCGTATCAATGCTGATGATAGGTCCGGGGTCGTCGTCGAGCGTCGCCGAACGGATGGCCTGAATGACAGGAACGACACGGCTTATCTCCTCAGACACGGAGACAGTGGCTGCGCCGGGACGTGTGCTTTCGCCACCAATGTCGAGAATATCCGCACCCTCACCGATCAGCCGCCGCGCTTGCCGTACGGCGCTGTCGAGATCGCCAATTTGGCCGCCGTCAGAAAAACTATCCGGCGTAACATTGAGGATGCCCATGATTTTAGGACGGGTGAACATGTGCGCGCCTTAAGCGATGTTAGCGCAAAGAAAAACCCGGCCCTGAGGCCGGGTCCAAATTCTACGCTTCCGCCGCGCCGCCCAGCGGTTTTGGCTTGGGTTTCTTCGTGGTCGGCACCGCGCTGACCGCCGGGCGGGCACCGGGCTTAGTGTCGGGCCGTTTCGGTGGCGTCCCATCTTCCAGCAAGACTTTGATTTCATCGCCGGACAGCGTCTCATATTCGAGCAGAGCTTCCGCCAAGGCAATCCAATCCTTCTTTTTCTTTTTCAGAATTTCGAGAGCCTTTTCATGAGCTTCGGTTACGAAACGCTTGATTTCGCTTTCGATTTTACGGGCCGTCTCTGGCGAGATCGATGATCCACGACCAATGCCAGGCATGAAACTCTGTTGATCCGTGTCCTTATAGGCGATCGGCCCGATCTCGTCTGACAGACCCCATTCCGTCACCATAGCGGTGGCGATACGGGTGACTTGTTCAATATCGGAGCTCGCGCCGGACGTAACTTTTTCGTAGCCGAAATGCAGTTCTTCAGCGGCACGACCGCCCATCGCCATCGCCATGCGCGCAATCATTTCTTCGCGCGATTGGCTGATCTGATCACGTTCCGGCATATATTGGACCATACCCAGCGCACGGCCACGCGGAATAATGGTCGCTTTATGGATCGGCAGACTGCCCTTCATATTGAGTCCAACAATGGCATGACCCGCTTCGTGATAGGCCGTCATGGCTTTCTCTTCGTCGCTCATGGCCAAGGTGCGGCGCTCCGCGCCCATCATGACCTTGTCACGCGCATCTTCAAACTCGCGCATGGTGATTTTAAGCTTGTTTCGACGCGCCGCCAAAAGAGCGGCTTCATTGACAAGGTTAGCAAGGTCAGCACCAGAGAAGCCCGGTGTACCGCGCGCAATATATTTGACGTCGACATCCGCCGCCATTGGCTTGCCGCGCATATGCACTTCGAGAATTTTCTCACGGCCTTGAATGTCGGGATAAGGCACTTCGATCTGACGATCGAAACGGCCCGGACGTAGAAGCGCCTTGTCCAGCACGTCAGGGCGGTTAGTCGCGGCAATGATGATCACGCCTTCCTGACCTTCAAACCCGTCCATTTCGACAAGCAACTGATTAAGCGTCTGTTCGCGTTCCTCATGACCGCCGGATGTGCCGACGCCGCGGTGGCGACCAACGGCATCAATCTCATCAATAAAGATGATGCAGGGCGCGTGTTTGCGCGCTTCCGAGAACATTTCGCGTACGCGGCTCGCACCGACACCGACAAACATTTCGACAAAGTCAGAACCGGAAATCGTGAAGAATGGCACACCCGCCTCACCCGCAACGGCGCGGGCCAATAGAGTCTTACCCGTCCCCGGAGGGCCGACAAGCAACGCGCCGGTCGGAATACGCGCTCCCAAACGTGTAAATTTAGACGGGTCTTTTAGAAATTCGACGACTTCTTTCAGATCTTCTTTGGCGGACTCGACGCCCGCGACATCTTCAAACGTCACGCGCTTGGTGTTTTCAGTCAGCAGTTTGGCTTTGGATTTACCGAAGCTCATCGCGCCGCCCCGACCTGCGCCTTGCATATTGCGGAAGACTAGGAAGAACAGGCCAATGATGATCAGCAGAGGCAGCATAGAGAACAGGAAGGTCAACCAAGGGTTTTCGCTTTTACGCTCCGCATATTCGTAAGGAATGTCTGCCCCAGCGAGAACTTCGCCAGCTGGATCTTCAGAAACAGGGGGAACATTGACAGAGAAGGTTTCGCCGCCGCTAAGCGTGCCTGTGACGACCCCGCCTGGAATGTCGATCTTCGCAGATTGAACATCCCCCTGCTCAACCCGATCACGGAATTCCGAGAAGGTGAAAGCGTCGCCTGTCGCCGCGCTATTGGTCCCGCTCTGCGAAACAGCGAAGACAATCATGAGCAGCATGATGATGAGCCCCCATACGGCAAACTGCCGTGGATTTTTACTCGGGGGAGGTGTCTTTTTCTCGGCCATGAAAATTCCAAGTTTGGGTAAATCTGAGCCTATACATAAGAGCGCTCGACCACAATAAAAGCCGACGCTGTGTCACGTCTGCCATCTTTTTACGCTTTGGGCGTGCCTAAACTGGTCACGATCCCGTTAGAGCCGCTTGCAGACGGTCTTGAACCAAGTTTTTCACTTGGACATTACGGCCATAATGAATGCGGAAACCAACATGATTTCCACGTCTTTCCGGATGCAATTGTCCTGCCGAACCACTGACCAAGAAGCGACCATCCCATATTGTTGGCTTTTCGCTGATCACAATTGGTACTGCCGTCGCAGCCAATCGACGGTCGCGACGTCCAGTTAGGGCCACGAGATCGCGCGAGAGGGTAAGAATTTCTCCGTCCCATTGCCCCATACAGCCCTGCCCGATGGCGATATGATCCCCAGCTTCGAGTAGCGCTAGCTTCTCGACTATGCGTCTTCGGTCTGCGGGGCCACTTTGTCCGCCAACAATAGGCGCGACAAGAGCGAGCGCTGGCGCGCTTAGCAATCGAGGAATGCTCAGTAATCCCTCATGCGTGAGATGATAGCCATCAAGCTCCGCTTTAATTCTGTCAGTTTCGGCGGCAAGACCCTGCGCCATGGCGGTCGCCAAGCTCAGCATGTCAGTTTTGAGCGTGGAGTTACGAGCCAGTTCTTGGCGGACCTGAACCCGTGTAAAGCGCGTATCCACATTGGAAACATCCTCAATCGGGTCCAACGTACCCAAGCTCTCACGCAAACGACCCCGCGACACACCAAGCATGGGGCGGCATAAGGTGACATCCGCCAACTCCGGCCAGACAGGCGCATATCGACTGACCCGCATCCCCGCCGCACCACGCCATCCAGAGACGCGCTTCACGCGCATCAGGACCGTTTCCGCCTGATCATCCGCGTGGTGAGCCGTCACGAGCGTCTCGATTGCGTGGTCACGGCAATAATGGCCCATCAAACCATAGCGCGCGCGTCGCGCCTTTTCCTGCAATCCTGACGCCGGTCCATCGGGTGTCCAGCGAAGCACGACTAATTCATGTCCAAGCGACTGGGCGAGCGTAGTCGCTATCTGGGCTTCAAGTTCAGACGCCTCACGGAGGCCGTGATCCACATGCAGAACAGCCTTAAGGCCGGGATGGTCTTTGAGGCGGCTCAGCAGAGCTAGGCTGTCACCGCCGCCAGAGAATGCGAGCGCGAAGGACCGCCCATCCATCGGCAGATGCGCGTCGAGTTCAGCCTGAACATCTCGGCTCAGATGAAGGTCTCGGCTCAACAGCCCGTTCTGGATGCTTCGCGCGTGGCCTTATCGCGCGCACCCTGGGATGCATCAGGAAACTGAGCATCAAATGATGACAAGGCCAGACAGGCTTCAGAGCCTTGTCCCATTTCGCGCAAACTGGCCGCAAGTTTCACCAGCGCATCCGGCGCCTTCACCCGATTTCCAGTGTGTTTTATTGAGGCCACATAAGCTTCAGCGGCTGCATTATATTGACCGCGCACAAAATGACTTTCGCCCAACCAATAATTGATCTCGCCCGCATCATCGGCATCCGAGTAAAATTGGAGATATTGCACAAAGGCGGTTTCAGCCCCTGCATAATCCCCTTCAGCCAGTCGCGTCATGCCAACTGCGCCCAGTTGGGCTGCATCGTTGGCGGCATTCTCATCCGCCGGGGGCAGAACAAAGTCCTCCGTGCGTCGGCTCGGTGGCCCTTGGATCTGTTCCAATGTGGCAGGGCCGCCAACATAGGTCTCATCCACCGTCGGGGCAGATTGGGCCGCCACGAGGTCGACAGCATCCAGATGGATTTTCATCCGGGTCGAGAGGTCCTGCAAAATACGGATATCGGATTCGAGCGCATTCACTTCTGCGTCTGCCAGCTCACGCTCATAGGAAAGACGCTCAACTTCACCTAATAATGTTCGGATCGAGGTCTCAAGCGTGTCAACGCGCGCCATCAAACGCTCGGCCGCAGGATCTCCCGTTAAAAGACGCGCCTCAAGTCGGTCTACACGTTGACGCAATGCCTCGTTCTGCGCGGCCAATTCCGCACGGCTCTGCGCGAAGGCTGGAGCGGCGACGGACATTGCCAAGACAGAGATGAGCAATAGTCGAACGAAATGAGTCATGGGGTCATCCTAAGACGAGCAAAGCTTCATCACGTGTTAGGTCGTAACTGGACTTGCGGGCTAGCCCTGAACACAGTGCGGGGTTAGCTACGCCCAATCGCGCGCAAGTTGGTGTAGCCGTTCCGGTTACGGGCCCAGCCCTCTTCATTACTGCGGCCGTCAATCGGACGTTCCTTACCGTAGGACACAGTCGTCAAACGCGACGGCGCGATACCCTGACCAACCAAAAAGGATTTAACGCTGTTGGCCCGCCGCGCGCCCAGCGCGATGTTGTACTGGCGTGTCCCGCGTTCGTCGGCATGGCCTTCAACAACCGCTGTATAATCTCGGTAGGTTTTCAGCCAGTCCGCTTGCTGGCGCAGCGTATCGCGTGCCTGCGGAGAAAGCGTGTACTGATTATACGCGAAATAGACCCGTGCATCGCCGCCAGTCGAATAAGCGAAATCTGCGATTGAACCTGGTGCAGGCTGATTAGGATCCACCATCGGTGTCTGCGGAATGGGTCGAAGGACTTCAGGCTGCTGCGGTTGCGTTTCCACGATAGGCGCCGGCGTAGGGTCGGCGACCGGTTCAGGCACAGGATCGGGTTTCGTCGCACAGCCGGACACAAGAAGGGCCGTCATGGCGATAACAGCAAGGGAGCGAGGCTTAAGAGTCATGATCCGTCCACTTTTTTAGTTTGTTGCTTTCAACATAGTCTAACGCGCTGCGTCAAAGTCTGATTAGTGAAATTTTGAATAGGCTCGCGGCCAAATTAAGGCAGCTGACCATCTATTAATCCAAAATAGGCGACCAAGCCGGGTCAGTCGCCTGCCCTGGCGTGTCAACGCGTTTGAGATTACGCCCTGTCAGATCAACCGACCAAAGTTCTGCGCGTGAATTCCGCCCGCGCGTTTCCTTAGTAAACAGGATGACCCGTCCATTGGGTGACCAGCTCGGCATATCGACCAGATAATCGTCCGTTAGAATCCGCTCACGACTACCGTCCGGGTCCATCACGCCTATCGCAAATTTGCCGCGATTCTGGCGCACAAAGGCGATCTTATCACCGCGCGGACTCCAAACAGGTTGATTATACCGGCCATCACCAAAACTGATCCGTTTGGTCGATGAGCCGTCAGCATTCATTGTGTAGAGTTGCGGTGTGCCCCCGCGATCACTCTGGAACACGATCCGACGACCATCGGGGGAAAAGCTGGCAGACACATCGATCCCGGCATCCGTTGTGAGCCTCTGGGTCGAACGAGTCAGTAAATCCATGATGTAGATGTCGATGTTACCGCGCTGTTCCATCGACATGATAAGATTGTCGCCATCCGGCGAAAAACGCGGCGCGAACGTCATCCCGGGGAAACTCCCCAACAGCTCGCGGCGGCCTGTCTCAATATCAAGAATATAAACTTGAGGCGGCAGAGTCTCATAGCTCATGAAAGTGATCGTCTGGCTGCTCGGATCAAATTGCGGACTGATCACCAGATCCGATCCACCGAGCAAATATTGCGGGTTGAACCCGTCCTGATCCATGATGGCGAGGCGCTTCTGGCGATCGGTTTTTGGCCCGCGTTGATCAACAAATACGATCCGCGAGTCGAAATAGCCCTCTTCACCCGTTAGGGCTTTAAAGATCGCATCCGACGCTTTGTGCGCCGTGCGGCGCCAATTTTCTGTTGCAGTTGAAAAGCGGATGCCCTGCAACTGACGACCAGCAAAGACATCCCACAGCCGGAATTCGACACGGACCTTATCGGGTCCATCCCGAACAATGCGTCCCGACGCCAATGCGTCAGCCCGGATCACGCGCCAGTCGGCGAAGGTCGGTTCATAATCAATGTCGGTCTGCGTTTCGAGAAAACTGGCGGGATCAAGCGAGCGAAACAGGGCACTGCTTTCCAGATCAGACCTGATTACTTCAGCAATTTGCGCGCCGAGTTGCCGGGTTTCTGGATCCTGGCCCAAGAAATCCGGCACCGCGATTGGAACGGGGTCAATATTCCCTTCCGTAATATCGACCTCAATCTGGGCGATGGCTGAAGACGGCACCGCAATCGCTCCCAACAACCCGATGAGCATCAGTAAAACTGTCAAAATTCGTGTCATAATGGCCTTAAGTCACAATTTGGGTCGGAAGTTCAAGATCAGTGATTCCCACTGTTCGAATTTCTCAGCGGGTAGGAAGTCATAGGGGGCGCATTTCGTCACCGCTTGAACCGCGCGCATTTCGGCCACATCCCAAAACGGATTTCCGGGGGATGCACGGCGAGAACTGGCGCGATCAATCACCCGCACGTCTTTGATGAACCCGCCGGGGAGCATATCCACTTGCAGTCGAACCACCAGCATCTCCAGATCGGTGGCATCAACAGGTTTGCGCCAGCATCGATACATGGCGCTATTAAGCGCATCGAGTTCTGACAGGGTCATCTGCGTGCCAGAGCCAATGCCTTCCCGAGCGCGATCGGAATAGACGAGCCGGTCTTCCGACCCTTCGTTGGCAATCTGACTATTCTCGGCTGTCGATGTGTCTTTGGATTTGTCGATCAATGAGGAAATGCGGTCCAAATCAAAAGCGGGTTTCGCTTCGGCCACTTTTTCAGGCTCTGGGGCGGGTTCGTCACTCGGTTCGTGCTTGGTCTCGGGCGGCGTGACAGGTTCTGCCGTAACGACTTCGTCAGGCGCAACATTGATCTCGTCAGCTTTTTCAGGCGCATTTATAACAGACGTCTCGACCTGCATGGGGAGGTCCGGTTCTGGCTCCGGCACAGGTCGTTCTCGCTTCAACGAGGCGCGAATATCCGTAAATTCCGCAACCGTAATAAGCTCAACCGGGACAACGCGCCCCTGTTCTAAGGGCTCAATAGTCGAAAAGGCCAGACTGGCCCCGAATACGACGCTGCCGTGCAGCATCAGCGATATGGGCAGACCGGCCCGCATTACTGGCTGATCGGATCCGTCACGAGGTTAAGGTTCGAAAATCCGGCGGCATTGATGCGCGCCATGACTTTCATGACGGCCCCATAGTCTGAATTCTCATCGCCACGCAGATAGATGCGCTCATCATATCCTGTATCCGAGACAGCAACGAGTTTGGCGATCAGGTCTTCGATCAGCACTTCTTCTTCCTGCAGGAAAACCTTGCCCGAAGCATCGACCGTGATTGTCAGCGGTTCCTGCTGCGACGGTAGAGCTTTCGCGTCCGTTTTCGGCAGGTCGATCGGCACACCAACCGACAGAAGCGGGGCCGCGACCATAAAGACGATTAGCAACACTAACATTACGTCGACAAGCGGCGTCACGTTGATTTCGGAACTAACACGCGAGCGCCGATGGCGTCGGCGGCTACCATTGCGCCCCACGCCGCGTTTTGCGGTCATGGCCATCTTAGCCGCCCTTGGTCAGCTTGCGACCCAGAATAGCGGACAGCTCATCCGCATATCCTTCCAAGCGTCCGCCATATTTATCTATGTCGGTCAGATACATATCGTAGAAGATTTTGGCCGGGATCGCCGCAATGAGGCCCAGTGCCGTCGCAAATAGCGCTTCCGCAATACCGGGGGCAACGACAGCCAAATTCGTGTTTTCTGAGGCAGCAATCGCACGGAAGGAGTTCATAATCCCCCAGACCGTCCCGAATAGACCGATAAATACAGAGATCGAGGCCACTGTTCCGAGCACGGGCAAGCCTTTCTCAGTCTTGGCGAGCTCGCGATTGATGACAAGGTTCATAACGGAGTCGATCCGCTCATGCGTAGCGGACTGACTACCAACGCGCTGAACCGTGCCGCTTTCATTATATTCGCGCATCGCCGCAGCAAAAACGCGGGCCATTGGATCGCGCGTATCGCCGCCTAGCGCGACAGCTAATTCGTCCAGAGTTCGGCCTGACCAGAACGTATCTTCAAAATCTGTCGCCCGGCGGCGCAGCATGCGGATCATGATGAACTTGTCGATGGCGACGACCCAGCTCCAAATCGACGCCAAGACCAAGATGGCCATGACCCCTTTGATGACCCAATCTGATCGCAAAAATAGCGACCAGAAGGAGTAATCGCCGACCGAAATCGGCTCAAGTTGCATGACGCTTAGCTGTATGAGGCTCACAATCATCGGGTCCTTGTGATAGAGTTGCGTCAAAGACGCTTATAGCGCCGTCTTTATGCGTCAAATCCGCCACGCCAACTTAAAGGGCGGTAAGGCGAGGATGACACGGTTATCATTCGGCGTTCACCACGTTTTAAGAAAGAAAGCGTTAACCTGTTGCGAAATGAGCATATGTAGCGCCCGTCTTTAATGGGTCGCGATCATGTCACAATTTTGACCCCTGGGCGCGGTAATGATTTTGCTCCCTACTCGTGTTCTGGAGACACCATGCGTACTCTAACTCTCGCCATCCTCAGCGTCGCGGCTCTAACTGCCTGTAATACTGTGCCGGAACCGGGCCCTCAGCCTGTGGTTGTTAATGTACCGCAAATGCAAACATGCACACCAATGAGTGCACTGACGCGAGTAACGATCCCGGAAAAAACCGAAACGTACATTGCGATCACCGAAATCGACAATCCGCCCTACGAGCCAATTCAGAACAAGCAAACTATGACACGCGTGATCGAGGAAGCTCGGACGATCTTCGTCAATAGCGAGGGTCGAGAAATCACGGATATTTGCAATATGGATATCAATCCGAACGGAATGACCACTCAGAATCGCTAGGCGGAGTTTCTAAACCCGCGCCCTAGGCCAGCTCTCTGGGGACAGTCTTCCGCAATTGATATTTGAGCACCTTGCCTGACCCCCCGCGTGGGAGGGCTTCGATGATGTGGATACAGCTTGGCATCTTGTAGCGCGCTAACCGCCCTTCAAGGTGCGCCAGGATGTCTTCGATTGCGCAAGCGTGCCCCTCTTTGAAGACAGCGACAACACAGCCCGTTTCACCCCATTTTTCATGTGGAATGCCAATAACTGATAGTTCGGCGAAATGTGGCATCTCATAGAGAAGTCCTTCAATTTCAGCCGGATACACGTTTTCCCCGCCCGAAATATACATGTCCTTCACCCGGTCTTCGATGAACACATAACCTTTATCGTCCATGCGACCGATATCGCCTGAACGGAACCACCCATCTTCGGTGAAAGCCCGTTCATTGGCTTCAGGCTTGCGCCAATAACCCGGTGTGACCGACGCGCCCTTGAACAAGATCTCGCCCGCCTCTCCGCGCGCGACTTCATTGTCGCTCTCGTCAACGATCTTGATGCGTGAATGCGACAAGGGCCGCCCCGCGCTTCCGATCATATGCGGAATATCTTCCTTGCGCAGCGTCGTTCCAGCGGCACAGGTTTCGGTCATCCCATAACCCTCTTGAATGACGAGCCCTTTGGTAAGCCAGAAATGCGTCAGAGGCTCTGGGACGGTTTCACCGCCGCCCAGCGCAATTTCGATGCGCGAGAAATCAATCTCATCGATTTTGGGGTGCATCCGCATCGCATTATACGCGGCAGGCACCATGAACAGGACCGCGATGTTGAGATCTGCACTGTCGATCGCTTTCAGAGTCGCATCGACGTCGAACAAGCGCATGATCACGCAACACCCCCCGATCCAGAGCGATGGTAGGCCCGTGACCTGAAGACCGCCAATGTGGAAGAGCGGCATATTATTCAGACTGACCCGGTCCGGACGCGCATCGCCGACCCGCATGGCGCCGGCATTGGTAAACTCAATCATGCCGTGGGTGATGATGACGCCCTTTGGATGACCCGTCGTGCCGGACGAATACATCAGCAGACATTGCTCATCATAGCTCTGCGGATAAAAATCGTAGACCGGATTGGCCTTAGCCAAGCCTTGCTCATAATCGCTATCACCGCCGACCCCGTCTGTGCTGATCCAGTGTTCAACAGATTCGCAATGCGGTTTCGTGGCCTCAGCGACCGCCTTGAACGGATCATCCACGAGAACCAGAGACGCATCGCTATCATTGAGGATATAAGCAAGTTCGGGCGGCGTAAGCCGGAAATTAAGTGCCAGACAGATCGCGCCGATCCGCCAGCATCCGAAGATTAACTCCATAATGTCCGTGGTATTTAGACAGAGAAACGCGACGCGGTCCCCAGGCTTGATCCCATGATCCTTGAGCATCCCGGCTGCGCGGGCGACCCGCTCATGCATCTGACCATAACTATAAATCCGCCCACTGGCGAGATCGACCATGGCGCGCGCATCGGGCTTAGTGGAGGCATGATACTCAATCCAGTCAATGACTTGAGTCGAGTGACTATGTACTTTTTGTTCCATAACTAAAGTCCCATTTGGCGGACTGCGAGGTCTCGCATGATTTCTTCTGATCCACCACCAATCGCGATGACTTTCACGTCCCGATAGATCGACTCCACCCGATTGCCGCGCAGATAGCCAGCCCCGCCCAGGATTTGCATAGCCTCAGACGCCACAAATTCGAGCGATTTGGTCGCGAGAAATTTCACCTTCGTCAGCTCCGCCACGGGCATCGAGCCCCCTTCGATTATCGCACAGAGGATCCATAGATGGCTGCGCAACGCATCGATTTTGGCGCTCATATCTGCAATTTTATGGCGGATGACCTGATGCCGGATTAGCGGTTTCCCGAAGGTCTCGCGCTGTTGCGCCCAAGCGATACTGTCCTCTAACGCGGCGTCCATCATGCCTAGCGCGATAGCGGCAAGGCTGAGACGTTCGTAATTGAAGTTCTGCATAATCTCGATGAAGCCATAGTCCTTCTGCCCCATCAAATTTTTACCGGGCACGCGCATATCATCGAAATAGAGCGCCGCTTGGTTGGAGGCCCACCATCCCATTTTTTTGCCCAATTCGGTTCGGGAAAAGCCGGGCATGTTGGGTTCGACAAAGAAGAGCGATATGCCCGTCAGGCCCTCGCCACCGGTGCGGGCCGCGACGACAAAATAGTCGCTCTCCATACCGCCCGTGATGAAGGTTTTAGACCCGTTTAAGATCCAATCATCGTCATCTTGACGCGCGGTTGTCTTAATGCGCGCCACATCGGACCCCCCGCTCGGCTCCGTGATGGCGAGCGACGATCCTTTTCGCCCAGCAATAATGTCGGGCAGCACGCGTGTTCGAATATCCTCAGCCGCTAAGCGTTGGATAGGGTCCAGCGAGATTCCACGACCGCCAATGGCCGCGCCGATGCCGCCAACGCCGCACCGAGCGATTTCTACCGACGCGTCCATACGCATAAATGGGTCGTCAAAACCGTGACCGCCATATTGTTCGTCGATCCCGAAGCCCCATAGGCCGAGCGCGCCGAACTTCTCATGGACCGCCCATGGCACATGGCCGGCCTCATCCCACTCAAAAGCGTGCGGCACGATTTCCTTCGTCATGAAATTACGCAGCGTTTCGCGAAAGGCGCGTCTTTCATCAGTGTCGAACGGGTTATTCAGCATCGGTCCTCCTATGCCATTGGCGTAGCGAGGGGGTCCGCCGACAGCAATAAAGCGCGCAACCCATCATAAGGGCGTAGAGCGGCGATAGCGCGCCGAACGATTGACAATCACCCATAGAAAAAGGGCCGCCCCCTCCGGACGGCCCTCCTCCCCTTTGAAACGGATCGCGCTGGCTTCTGCCTGCTGTCGATCCGCCTCCCCCCGTGTGTACGCTTAGAAGTTTTTACGCAGGCTCACACCATAGGTGCGTGGCTGGTTCGGATATGCGCCAACGGTTCCGAACTGCAGCGGTGGTGTAAAGCCACTCGTGAACGTTTTGTGGTTAAAGATATTCCGGCCCCAGAAGCGAACGTCCAGTCCGCTGTCGAGCGAGAAGCCCAAAGTTGCATTCACATTGCTCGTATCGCGAACAAAGCTTTCCGGCAGACCGTTAGAAATCCGCACTTCGTCTTCGTACTGATAATCCGCGCGAACATAAGCCTCAAGTGTACTCGAAACATCAAACACGTACTGGCCTGAGAAGGAGAGTGCCACCTCGTTGATACTCCCAGGCTGGAAACCACTCAGGTCGCCAATACCGTCCGTTGCTGATCCGCTGAAAGCTGCATCTTCTGGGCTTCCTGGAATGACAGTTGCACCGACAAAATCATCAAACACAGGATCTTGAATGATACCCGCCACACCAAGCGTCAGACCATCAGTCGGAGTGAAGCTTGCATCGAATTCGACACCTTGAGTCGATTGCCCGCCAGCATTGGCAAGAACGAAGCCAACCCCATCAAAGATAGTAGACTGGAAGTTCTCGATAGTCTGATCAAACACGGCGATATTGAACGCACCCCAACCGAAGCGAGCTTTCATACCCAGTTCGTAAACTGTCGTTTCCTCTGGAAGAGCGAAACGCGTGCCGAAGTTACGGCCCGTTGCGGGGATGTAGTTATTCGGCAGCAAGCCTGCTGATGAAAGCGCAGCCGCGTCAGTAAGGAATGGACGTGAGTTCCGTGTCAAGTTCCAAGATGTCGCCTTAAAGCCTGTTCCGGTCGATGCGTAGAGATTGATATTGTCATTGAGTTTGTAAGCCGCCTTCACTGTGTAAGTGAAATCATCATCTTTCGTGCGACCGTCTTCGACAGAATTTGGAAACTCTAAGAATTGTGGCTGCGTTTGGAAAACGAGGAACGGATTGAACGGATTGGCCGGTGACGCTGCAATGCCTGCTGATGCGGCGATCACGGCGTTTACATACCCCTGTGCTGCGGCCCCGAAGGCTCCGCTTTGTGCCGACGCTAAATTAGCAGCAGAGAATGGGAGCCCCCCGAGTGCTTGCGAGAAAGACGGCGTGCCCGAAGCAGCATCCCCATTCAGGAAGAGGCCGGTAGAGATGACACGGGTGCCATCCGCACCTTGTAGAGTCAGATTACTAAAAACGTCATTGTTTTCAGTGCGAATGGAAACTTGCTTTTCATCTTTCACGAAGGCGCCACCGAGAGATACGGTGAAACGGTCCGTGACTTCGTAATCCAAATTCGCAAACAATGAGAGCGCCTCATTTTCTTGCGTAAAGAATTCACGGATAGACACATCGTCGCTGAAAATTGTTCCGATAGGAAGACCCAACACAACTTCTGTGCCGATCAAAACTGAGTCAGCAGGGTTTCCAGACAGTGATGCACCGGCTGTACCGAGCGCATCAACGAAAGCCCGAACATCAGGACCGTATTCCAACCCTGAAACATTATCGATGCTTTCGTCAAAGTAGTAACCGCCGATCAGCCAGCTGAGTGGGCCTGATCCGGTGGACGCTAGTCTGAATTCTTGGGTAAATGTGTCGATCGCAACATCGTCAGAGACATCATCGAGGAGACGCAATGACGTGAAATCATTATCACTACTATAGATGCGTTCGTTCTGACGGAAGCTTGAGATCGACGTGAAGCTAACTCCGCCCAGCATATCAAAATCTTTATCAATCTGAAGCGAAATGCCTTGATCATTGATTTCGTTATCGGTCGCTCGGTTAACCGTGGTGATATATTCAAACGGGTCGGCTATACCAGGCATGGTTCCGCCAAGAGCTGAAATGATGCCGATATCACTAGCGCCAACAATTGCTGTGGTTGTTGCACAGCAGTTTTCGTTGATCGTCGACCGATCCAAAATCAAACGAGCGGAGAAATCATCGGATGGTGTCCAAAGCGCTTGGGCACGAATATTAAAACGGTTCAGGTCATTAAACTGACCGCCGGTTGTGCCCGGTGCTTCTTCAAAATAACCGTCGCGTTTCTGTAAGCCTCCACCAAGGCTGACAGCAACATCTTCACCGATAGCGCCAGAAATGTAACCCTTAGCATACATCAGATTGTAGTTACCGTAACCGCCCTCGATATAACCTTCTGTATCGAAGCTAGGTTCGTTGGTCACAACACTGACAACACCGGCCGATGCGTTTTTACCAAAGAGTGTCGATTGCGGTCCGGACAGAACCTCAACACGTTGTAAGTTTGGCAGGTCAACGATTTGAGCCGCAGCGCGGGAACGGTAAACGCCGTCGATGAATAGGCCAACCGATGGCTCAATACCAATATTGTTACCGCCGTTACCGAAACCTCGGATAGTCAGCGTCGTATTCGCAGAGTTCTGCAACTGAGAGACGCGGAAGGTTGGAACAACCGATTGTAGATCTTTGATGTCGAGAATTTGGGCTTTTTCGATTACGTCCGCTGACGTGACGCTGACAGCAACAGGTGTGTCCTGAAGCGTGGTTTGGCGTTTCGTGGCGGTGACAATCACTTCGTCTTCGAAGTTGTCTTGCGCGTAAGCGGCGGGTGCTGCGAGCAGTGCCAAAGTGGCCGTAGATGTCGCGAGGAGCGAGCGTGTCTTGATCATGAGGTTCCCGGTATCTTGATTGGTAGCCACTTCTTGTAGCTTTAGTCGCGAATAGTCGGGCGTTTGAGGAGTCGCAAGCAATCTTTGAATGGCAACAGAATTCTATTTGGAATTGTTGTTTTCAGGTCACAGCACCAAATTTCGCCACAAATGTTAGCTGAGTGATCACTCATTATGCGTTTTTGCGGGTCAGCACATCACGGATGAAGACAGAAATCGCAGTATGGTACCCTTCCCATGCCCGCGCGCACCGTATTAGAGGCAGCACAAATCAGTTTCAGACTCATCGAAGGAGTTTCGACAATGGCCGAAGCATTCATTTATGACGCGGTGCGCACACCGCGCGGTAAAGGCAAGACAGACGGTAGCCTGCACGAGATCACCCCGCTGCAACTCGCGGCGCAGGTCATGAAGGCAATTCCTGAGCGCCTCAACATTGATAAAGGCGAAGTTGAAGATGTGGCGTTCGGCTGCGTCTCCCCTGTCGGCGAACAGGGCGCGGTCATTACACGGACAGCCGTGCTAGAAGCGGGTTTCCCAAATCAAACCTCCGGCATTCAGGTCAATCGTTTTTGCGGATCTGGTCTTGAAGCGTCTAACATTGCGGCAGCCAAGGTCATGTCCGGCGAATGCGAAATTGCTATGGGTGGTGGCGTTGAGAGCATGTCCCGCGTCCCCATGGGCAGCGATGGCGGCGCAATGGTCACAGATCCACAGGCCAGCTTCCAAGCCTATTTCGTTCCGCAGGGCATCTCTGCTGATCTCATCGCGACAAAATATGGATTTTCACGCGATGATGTCGATGCCTATGCGGTCGAGAGCCACAAACGCGCGACCAAGGCCTGGGATGAAGGTCGGTTCGACAAATCGATCCTTCCAGTGAAGGACGTTATGGGCGTCAACATCCTTTCCAAAGACGAGACCATCCGTCCCAAAACAGATATGCAGGCGCTCGGTGCGCTCAACCCATCATTCGCGATGTTAGGTCAGAACTTCGGCTTCAATGACGTCGCACAAATGCGTTACCCAGAAGTCGAAAAAATCAATCACGTCCACCATGCGGGCAATAGCTCCGGCATCGTCGACGGCGCATCAGCTCTTCTCTTCGGCAGCCAATCTGCTGGCGAACGTCTTGATATTAAGCCCCGCGCGCGCATCGTCTCCATGGCGTCCATCGGCTCAGAACCAACGATCATGCTGACAGGTCCAGAAGTTGCGGCGCAAAAAGCGCTCCGCACGGCGGGTATGAACGCTAAGGACATCGACCTTTACGAGCTGAACGAAGCCTTTGCGGCGGTTGTTCTGCGTTTCATGCAGGCCCTCGACGTCGATCACTCGATCATGAACGTCAATGGGGGTGCCATTGCAATGGGCCACCCCTTGGGTGCGACAGGCGCGATGATCCTCGGCACAATGGTCGATGAGCTGGAACGGGCCGATAAAGAAACGGCTCTTGTCACGCTCTGCATCGGCGGCGGGATGGGCATCGCGACCATCATTGAGCGCGTTTAAGACACACGGATATAGGACGAACCCCATGAGTAATTATACAACGTTCTCTGTCGAGGTGGACACAGACGGCATCGCCGTTTTAAAAATCGATGTGCCGAACCAAGGCATGAATGTCTGGGATGAAGCCTTGATGGCGGAGTTCCCGAAATTTGTAGACAGCTTTGTCTCTGACGATGCCATGAAGGGCCTCGTTATTGCTTCGGGCCGCGATAATGGCTTCATGGCTGGCGCGGACCTGCGGATGCTGGAAAAGCAGACAGGCGAGCTTTCACGCGAAACTTTTAATGATGCGATGATTCTAAACGGTGCGCTCCGCAAACTGGAAACAGGTGGCCATACGGACCGCGAAATCCAGCGCGAAGGCAAAAAAGCAAAACCTGTCGCTATCGCGCTCGAAGGTTTGGCGCTTGGCGGTGGCTTTGAGCTGGCGCTGGCCGGTCATTACCGCGTCGCCGCAGACTCCCCGAAAGTGAAACTTGGCCTTCCCGAAGTCCTTGTTGGCTTACTCCCCGGTGGTGGCGGCACACAGCGTGTTCCGCGTCTGGCGGGTCTACAAAACGCAGCACAGCTGATCACGTCCGGTGCATCGCTGAACGCTCAGAAAGCCAAAGCTCAGAATCTGATTCATGAGATCGTCGAGCCCGGCACGACCATCGATGCGGCGAAAACTTGGGTCAAAGACAATCTCGGCGGCACCTTGCAGCCGTGGGATGTCAAAGGCTTCCGCGTCCCCGGCGGTGCGGGCGCAATGAACCCGAAAGCGGTTCAATTCTTCTCTGCGGCCAACGCGATGGCGCTGGCGAAGTCCAAAGATAACTTCCCGGCCATCAAAGCGATCATGTCCTGCCTCTATGAAGGCACACAGCTACCAATGAGCAAGGCCATTCAGGTTGAGACAAAATATTTCCTCTCCCTCTTTGCCGACCCAGTCGCGCAAAACATGATCCGCACCTTGTTTGTGAACAAGCAAGCGGCTGAAAAAGGCGCAGGCCGCCCCGAAGGCATTGATCGTATTGAGATCAAAAAAGTCGGCGTTCTCGGCGCGGGCCTAATGGGTTCGGGCATTGCGCATGTGACGGCCAAAGCCGGGATGCAGGTCATCTCGCTCGACCGCACGGATGAGGAAGCGCAGAAGTCTGTCATCTATACCAAGAAGATTCTCGACAAACGCGTCAAACGCGGTCGGATGACGCAGGAGAAAGCCGACGCCTTCCTTGCGCGCATCACACCGACCTCAGACTATAATATGCTCAAAGATGTCGACCTGATTATCGAAGCCGTATTCGAGCGTCCTGACGTCAAAGCCGATGTGATCAAGAAGACAGAAGCGGTGATCCGCAAAGATGTGATCTTTGCCTCCAACACATCAACGCTGCCAATTGGCGGTCTGGCAGAGAACTCCGTCCGTCCAGAGAACTTCATCGGGCTGCACTTCTTCTCGCCCGTCGAGCGGATGCCACTGCTGGAGATCATCCCGCATGAGGGCACAGGCGACCGAGCACTCGCAGCGGCGTTCGATTATAATCGTAAGATTAAAAAGACGCCGATCGTCGTGAAAGATGTACGCGGTTTCTTCACCAACCAAGTCTTCCCGCCTTACATTGCCGAGGCCATTTCCATGATCATGGAAGGTACATCGACGGCGCTGATCGAAAACAGCGCTCTGAATATGGGCCTGCCTATCGGCCCACTTGGCGTGCAGGATGAAACTACGCTCAAATTGGGCTATGACGTCATCCAGTCCACTAAGAAGGAACTGGGCGACGCCTATCAATCAACTGGCACGGAAGAGTTTTATGACCTGATGGTCAATGATCTTGGCCGATCCGGTCGTCGTTTTGGCAAGGGCCTCTACAATTACGATGAATCCGGTAAACGCCTCGATCTTTGGAAGGGTGTGACCGATCACTACCCGCTCGCCGCAGAGCAACCGTCTCAGGCTGAAGTGCAGCAGCGCCTCATGTATGCGCAGCTTATTCCGACAGCGCGTACCTTCTCTGAAGGCGTCGTCCCTGACCCACAATCGGCTGATCTGGGCGCGATCTTCGGCTGGGGTTTCCCACCCTGGACTGGCGGCCCAATGAGCTACATCGACACAATCGGCATCGACACATTCGTCGCGACAGCCGATATGCTGGCACAGAAACATGGCGAGCGCTTCAAAGTGCCAACCTTGTTCCGCGATATGGCTGAAAAGGGCGAGACTCTTTATGGCGGAGCACCGAAAGCCTACAGCAAATCCGCGCTAGAGCGGATGCTGGAAGCGGACGTGGTCAAGATTGCGAACGGTATGGGTATTGCCGCCAGCGTCGACGATCTGAAGGCCGATACGATCGCCAAAATCCTGGGCGCCCAGTCCGGCAAGAAAGCCGCCTAAGCCGCACTCAATAAACCAAACATCAAGGCCGCCCTCGGGCGGCCTTTTTTATATCTACCTCAACATCCCGGCGATCTGCTTGAGAGTTCGATGACGGTCGCTCATCGGATAGAACATCCAGTAATGGCCATAATTTGGCTCAACCGTCAGGCTGGCGAGCTTACCTGCTGCGTCTGCCTTCTCCGCGAAGTCCTGCGCTGGTGGATAGAGAACGTCCTTCGCCCCGGCCACAATGTGTAAGGCGGGTAGCTTCGAAACATCCGCGAATAAGGGACTGATCAACGGATCGTCGCGGTCCATATCCCCCAGATAGCCGCTCACGGCGGGCTCTAATCCGAAAGGCGTAATAACCACACCATAATCATCGGCCTTGGTGAAATCTTTCGGACCCGTCAGATCAAGCCACGGGCTCCAAAGGATGACGGTCTCCGGATTTGGATCGCCTCGCCCGGCACGCGTTTGTAGAATGGCGAGACTTAGATTAGCCCCGGCACTGTCCCCGCCGAGCGACACGTTCTGCAGCCCATAACAGTCAATGCAGCTTTCAAAATGACGATCCGCCCAGCCAATAATATCACGTGCGCGGGCATCAGGTGGCAGTGGATAATCCGGCATAATGACCGTCAATCCGGCGTGATCAGCGAGTTCAGACAGCGACATATAATGTAGCGCCATAAGGCCGTAAACAAAGCCGCCACCATGTTGGTGGACATAGACGCTGTCTGTAGCTCCGCTTTTAGGAACACATATCCAGATTGCCCGTCCCTCAAATTCTTCCCGTCGCCAGCGGGTCGCATATTTTTTCGGAGGCAGCGTATTGCGTTGTTCACCCCGCGCGGCATCGGCGATCATTTTATTGCGGTGTTTTGTCAGGCGCAGCACGCCCGTCATCACCTTATACCCGAAAGACGTTCCCATCAGCCGAACTTAAAGTGATCGAAATTGGGATGAGTCAGTCGCCGCTTGAATTCACGCGAGCTCCCGGGCCAATTATTTGTCACTTTCTCTCCGTCCTTATACCAAGATGCGTCGATTTTATCCCACGCCGTCTCTCGCAGGCGGCGCTGAATTTCGTCATTATACTGGGCCTCCGCATCCGGCTTAACTGTTACAGATTGACCGTCGGCTTTCGACATCAACTGCCGGACCATCTCGAATTGTTGCTCTAGCTTGTAAATGATGCTGGTGTGTCCCGTATTGGTGTTCGGGCCGTAGAGAATGAACAGATTTGGAAAGCCTGACGTCATCACGCCCAGATAGGCTTCGGCCCCATCCGACCACCGGTCTTTAAGCGTAAGACCAGACTCACCAATTACGTCAATTTCCTTCAAAAATGGATTACTAAAAAACCCTGTCGCGAAGGTGACGGCATCATGCACACGTTCAACGCCGCCAGCGACAATGCCTGATCGGGTAAACGTCTCAATTGGGTCGAATACAATTTCGACATTTTCGCGCGCCAGTGCCTCAATATAAGTATCTGATAGAAGTATCCTCCGCGCCCCAATTGGATAATCAGGTGTCAGCTTAGCGCGCATTTCAGGGTCATCCGGGAAGCTCTTTTTGAGCTTTTTTTCATGCTGCCAGCGCAGCACGGCACCTTGCAATTTCTTGCCTTGGATCGCTGGCCACAGACCATATTCGCCCTGACACCAGATGGAGGCTCGATAGAGCTTGGCAAAACTCGGGAAGGTCTTACCGATCCACTTTTCTAAACGGCTATAAGGACGGTCGCCCTTGTCGATGATCCAGTTTGGGCTGCGGTGATAGACGGTGAGTTTTTGCGCAACCTTCGCCACCTCAGGAATAAGCTGGATCGCAGATGCGGCATTGCCGACGCAGGCAATATTGCGCCCTTCCAGTTCGACCGAATGGTCCCAATTTGCAGTGTGAAAGACGGGACCAGAATAGTCATTCAAGCCGTCAAAGTTTGGAATACGGGGATGGTGCAATTGGCCAACCGCAGACACGAGATAACGCGCCTGCAATTGATCGCCACCCTTAAGCGTTACCCGCCATTCGCCATTATGATACTCCGCCCGAACTACCTGAGACCCGCAACGGATATGTGGACGCAGTCCGAAATTATCAGCGAATTTGTTTACATATTGCAGGATCTGTTTTTGCTTCGCCCATTTGAAATCCCACGTTGGATTGGGCGCGAAAGAATAGGAATAGAGCGCGCTCGCGACGTCACATTCTGCGCCGGGATAGTGGTTATCCCGCCAAGTCCCGCCAATGTCGTCAGATTTCTCAAGCAGCAAAAAATCATCTTGGCCGGACTCGCGCATTTTTGCAGCCAGACCTAACCCGGCAAACCCAGTTCCAATAATGACGGTTTCGAACCGTTCTGGCTCCATAGATCCCTGCCCTCAATTCCGCCCAGATGGGCTGAATTTGGCTAGGGTTCCGGCTCCAGACTGTCAAACGGTCCCATGCAACCATCACGCTGAGGAAGAACAAACAGGCAGTCGTCCAACGTCGCATCGATCTGGTGACGCGTCCAGATCACTTCATTCGCCTTCACTCCGTCATAATAAAGCCGGACGCGACGGGGCTGCACCCAGCTGATGCCGGGATTGGAATAAAAGTCCGAATAGATACGTTCGTGCCAGCCACGGTCTGTATCAAACGCAACGCTCAGGATCGCATGATCGGCTTGCGCAATCGCGAATTGCGTTTCGCCGCCAGCCGGATCGGTGATGCGGATCAAATAGGCCGTCTTCCCGTCGATCAGATCATCCGGCAGCCGTGACAGGGTATAACCTTCATTCAAAGCATGTCGGATCACGCCAAATCCAAAGTTTGAGGCCCAACGTTTATCGGCTTCTGACTTGGGTTGCGCCCCCTGCGCAGTCGATGTGATTTCACCGTCAAACGCGACGTCGATGATCGCTTGGCCATCACGCACAGACGTAATCCGCACCTTGCCATCTGCGCGGTGAGCGTCTGCCTTCCCGGCGTCATAGACACGATACATCGTATGTCGCTCGTGCCGGGTCGCGTCGCCGCCCCGATAGAACACGGCGTAGCCATCCATCGATAAAGTTTCAGGACGCACCCAGCTCTCGCCACCCGCTGCTGCGTGAGCAGCCTGCATGATGTCCTCGGCCGACCGGTCCGGCGTATCTGGAAACAGGGTCAGATAGGGGTCTGCCCCGGTCGCCGTTGCGCAAGCGCTGAGCGCGAAGCCGCTAAGGATGAGCGTGCGGATCAAGACCGAAATCCTTGTATTTGCCGAGCGTGAGAAGAAGCGCGCCGCCGATCAGGAAACCGAACGACGCCATGAGGAGCACAGTCGAATAGTCCGGATCAGTGCCACGAATAAGATTGAAGATGATCGGCGATGTGCCTGATCCCAATCCAAAGGCTGCGTAGATCAGACCGTAAATACGACCATAAGACTTCATACCGAAATAACGGCTGACGAAATAGGCCATCAAGTCGAATTCGACCCCCGCCGCCAGACCAACGAGAATGAGTGCGACAACGTTCAGTCCAACTGGGAAATCGCCCATCAATATCCAACAGCCTAAGGCTGGAACGGTGAGAAAGACGAACCCGATCAGCGGCGCCCAGATACGATCAACCAGATAACCCCCAACCAGTCGTCCAACCATGGTCGACAGACCAATCACGCCGGCCCCAATCAGGAGACTGGCAGACTGATTGGCCGTGTAACCCTTATCGAGAAGGATGAATTTGGAATTGGCGATGATCCCGGACACGACTGCGCCCAGCAACATGAAGCAAAACAGGATGATCCAGAACCGATAATTCGAGTAGATTTCTCGAACCGTCAAACCGGGCATAGGGCTGACATCAGGTCCACCCGACTTCATGAAGACGTAGCCAAGATAGGTGATGAAAAAAGCCGCCATCATCAAAATGGCTTTTACCGCGCCATTTTCCTGACCCAGAACTGTGATCACGACGGCGCACAGGGCGATAGCAATCAGAATTGGAATCCAAATCCAACTCATCAGAGAGCGTTCTGCGGTCGTATCGACATCTGCGAGTTGGCGGTTTTCCTTCTCATCTTTGAACAGGATGAAGGCTAGCGGCAGTGAGAGCACAAGCGGCAGCATTCCCACACCAATATAGGCCCAGCGCCAGCCAAATGCGTTGATCATCGCTTGGATCGAGGGAGACGCTACGAAACCATATAAGCCTGTTCCCGTTAGGGCGATGCCAAGAGCTAGGCCTCGATGGCGGTCGAAATTATTTACGATCGCCTTTGTCCATGTGATGGGAAGCGTCGCGGATCCTAGGACAGCTGTGACGAAGAAGATGAGATAGAAGACCCGCGGGTCCGCCGTCATCATCGAGAAACCAATTGTACCAAGGCCGAGCGCGACGATTGAGGGCAGTAAAACCCGCCTTGCCCCATATCGATCAACCAATTGTCCGGCTACGGGCGCGCCAATCAGCACGCCAGATGTCATGAACAAGAACCCGGCCGTGATCACTTCACGCGACCAGCCAAATTCTTTCGCCAGTTCAGGGCCGATAATTATCAAAGCCCAATATGGCAGCGGCGATAAGCAAAGCGCAATTCCAACAAGGCTGGCGAGCACGATCGGCCAGCCCCTTGCCCATTCCCCGGTCGTTTCTTTTACGGCGGTCTCAGCCATCTTGTTCCCCGAAATTTCCATTTGCGACTTTGCCGCTTCTGCCCGAGATTGTTCCCTATGAATTGCGACATGACAAGGCGTTCCACGCTGACTGGATTGGCGGCAACCACTTTATTAACGCCAGCCTGTCGTTCGAGTGAGCGAAGCCTAGATGCAGACGTGATCGTTATGGGGGCTGGTTTGTCAGGTCTCTATACGGCGATGTTGCTCGAAGAAGAAGGGTTTGACGTTCAAGTCGTCGAAGCTCTGCCCCGCGTCGGTGGTCGGATGTTCACACTGGATCATGACGGTGGATATACAGAAGGCGGCGGACAACAGATCGGCGCTAGCTATGCGCGCATACTTGATGTCGCTGCGTCACTCGGCGTGCCGCTTTATGCAGAAGCAGGTCAAGGATCGAGCACGGCGCATTTCCTCAACGATCAGTGGGAGGCAGGGGCATTTACGGTGCCGCAATTTCCAACCGCTTTTCAATCAACACCGCCCTCTTCCGTCCTGTTCCGACTCCTTGCCAGCGAACCCGGCTTTGAATCAGCAGAAGGCTGGCTTGATGCGGCTCCTGAGCTCGATATTTCCGCGCAACAGTTTTTGACCCAACGGGGCTTTTCGCCTGACGCGCAGGCGCTGGTTGAACGCACGCTCAACGCCAATAGTCTTGAAACCTATTCCATGTTGAACCTGCACCGAACGTGGCAGCTCTACCAACAAAGTGGCGGCATGGGCGTGTCTCAATATGTCGAGGGCGGAAGCCAGAGATTGCCAGAGGCTATGGCGGCGAGCCTTGCCAGACCTGTAAGAACTAATAGTCCGGTCGCAAGCGTCGATGTGAATTCAACCTATTGCGAGCTCAAAGTCGGCAGGGAAACCCTCCGCTCTACCCATGCAGTCTGTGCCTTACCCCTGCCCGCCCTGCGTCGCATTGAGGGACTTAGGTCTCTTGCAAATTCGGCTCTGACTGAAGCCATTTCAGACATTCCCTACACTCAGATTTTGCAGATCCATATGCAGAGCCAAGCGGCATTCTGGGACGCGGACAATCTCGGTCCGAGCATGTGGACAGACACAGAGCTTGAGAGAATTTTCGCCGATACGGGCCGTGACGGCAGTCTTACTGGATTTCACCGGGGCTGGATTAATGGCTTAGGCGTTGAGCCATGGGTGGCCTTGGGTCAGCAGGCCGCGCCGCGAAGATATGTTAAGCAACTGGCCGAACTGCGTCCATCGACACAGGGCGCGCTCACGCCACTCGCTTATGTCGATTGGACGGACACGAATCCCTATGCTGGCGGAGCCTATTATCACTGGAAACCGGGCCAGGCCGGTCGCTTAGCGCGCAGAATGAGTGATCCAATTGGAAAACTTCATTTCGCTGGCGAACATCTCGGTATATTGCACACCGGCATGGAAGCAGCCATGGAGTCGGGGGAGCGCGCTGCGCTCGCCATTATTGAGGGATAGGCGTGATCGTTCGCAAGGGACATTTGGCTGAAATGGCCGAGGGCGCTGAAAGCGCCGAGCTGGACTTTCTGTTCTCAGAAGGTCGTGAACGGCATTTTGTGCAAGGCGAGCATCTGATTACCGAAGGTGAGCGAACAGACTATTTCTACGATGTGCTCGACGGAACCGTTGCTCTCGCGCGCAACGGTCGTGATGGCCGTCGCCAAATCCTATCATTCCTCGGGGCGAGGCAATTTCTCGGGGCCAGCTCAACTGAGCGTTATCCCAATCTCGCAACCGCTCTGACACCCGTTACAGCCATCTGCTACCCTCGGGCTGCATTAGAGCGCGTGTTAGAGACGACGCCCAGTTTTGGTTCGAAGTTTCGTGTTGTCCTAACGCGTATTCTCGAAAGCTCGCACGACCATGTTTACACGATTGGCCAGCGAAGCGCCGTCGAACGCGTCGCCTCGTTCCTCCTCTACTTGCGGTCCAATCAGGCCCGATTCGATCCCGTCGGACCGCGCGATAAGTCGACCCATATTGAATTGCCAATGACGCGGTTGGACATAGCCGACTTCCTTGGTCTGACAATTGAAACGGTCAGTCGGGCGTTCTCGTCACTCAAACGGTCCGAGGTCATCACTTTCAAGGACAGCCATTCCTGCGAGATCATCAATCTTGAGAAGATCCGTGAACTGGGTGGGCGCGAAGATTTCACAGAACATCGCGGACGGGCCTAGTCAGCTTGGAATAGGTCAAAGGTCTGATTTTGCGACGGGCTACAGCCCTTACCGCAAAGCTAGGAGATATTCATGCCCACGACCAACCCGCTAAAGCTGCAGATGCCGACGCTCGCGCGCCACGAAGGCGTTTGGGAAGGCATGTATCGCTATTATGACGCTGACGGAAATAAGACAGACGAACATAAGTCACGCCTAATTTGTCGTTTTCCAGAGGACGGCAGCCACCCCTACCACCAGACCAATCACTATCTGTGGGACGACGGCCGGACCGAAGTGCGCGACTTCCCGGCGACTGTCGCGGACGGACGGCTACGGTGGGACAATGAGTTGATCCAAGGTTGGGCCGCTGATGTCAACTTGGACGACCTTGGTCGCACGACTATGCTTTATTGGGTCAGAACCGGCGAGCCAGACCTCTATCTATATGAGATGATCCAAATCAGCGATTGCGGGCAGAAACGCGCCCGCACATGGCAGTGGTTCAAAAATGACGCGTTGATTTCGCGGACGCTTGTCGATGAGCGTAAAGTCTCTGATGATTGGACCGGTCAGTAGCTTCCACACAGTCCCAAAGAAAAAGGCGCGCCAATTGGCGCGCCTTTTTTAATTCAAATCCGTCGAGATTTAGGACGGGGGCGCAACTCTGAGCGCAACCGTCGCTGTGGGGCGTTCGCGGAACGGGAAGCGGTAAAATACATGGCTCCCCACCTGACGGGTCATTTCCAGCGAATCTGACCAATGCGGATTGATTGCCGTCGTATGGTAATGGGTCGACCGGCCAACTAGGCTGCGCGGCGACTGCATCAGCACAAAATCAGCCATATCTTTGGAGCGTTTCCAAGCTTTGCCTTTTGGTGCACGATCCATGGAACCGTCACAGGTAAAGCTGAACTGACAACCAGTACGGCGTTCCGAACCCTGATACACAACACCACAGATCGAATCTGGGAAGTGTTTGGAATAAACACGGTTCTGGATCACTTGGGCCACAGAAATTTGGCCAGCGCGTGTTTCAGAGCGCGCTTCGTAATAAATAGCTTCTGCTAGGCAGTTAGCTTCACGCATTTCGGCGTGGCTCTGACGACGCAGGACTGATGTGTCTTGGTCAATGGAACCTAAATCAAACTGTACGCGTTGGAGGGGGGTCTCAACAACGGAGTCTGGTCCGTATAGCTCGACCAGACGACGCACAGAGGCGCTGTCCGTCTGCGGCTCAGGCATCCGGCGGAAATCAGTCGCGGTCTGGGTCAAAACGACCTCGACACGCTGGTTGGAGGCCTTATCGGCCACCGCAGGCATAGCCATGGCACCGGCGGCAACTGCCACCAGACCTACGGCCCATCCTGCTATAATCTGTCGCTTCGGTCTCATTACCGTTGCTCCCTGACTTTGTCGTCGCGGCCTTGCAAGTGACGCGCCCAATTAGATTAGGCATAGTCACATTCATAAACGTAGAGTGTGACTGATCTGCCACGCCGCATTGCGATATAAGGTTAAAGGAAAGTTACGCCCATTTCTGGGAAAGTGCCGATGACTGGGGGTGTCGGCAGTGAACTTGTTTGTTGGACAGCATATAGCTGTGCCGTTCCCCGAATACAAGCCGGGGCTAAATCATTAGAAACGCATGACTAATTGTTGTGTCTGGATCAGCCTTTAGCGCGAATCGCAGCCTGAGCTGCCGCTAAACGCGCAATAGGGACCCGGTAAGGCGAGCAGGACACATAATTAAGCCCAGCACGCTGACAGAAGTCGATTGAGGCCGGATCGCCGCCATGTTCACCACAAATACCCAATTTTAGATCAGACTGAGTCGCGCGGCCCCGTTCGGCGGCAATCAAGATCAGGTCGCCTACGCCGTCTTGGTCCAGCGTCACAAACGGGTCTTTGTCCATGATCCCAGCCCGAACGTAATCTGGGAGGAATTTACCTGCATCATCACGAGACAATCCGAATGTGGTCTGGGTCAGATCATTGGTGCCAAAGCTGAAGAATGCTGCATGGTCGGCGATCCGGCCTGCGCGTAAAGCCGCGCGTGGCAGTTCGATCATGGTGCCGACCGTATAATCAGACACGCCAATATCTGCCGCGACCGCATCAATCAGGGCTTTCAGGATTTCCAGCTCTTTTTCGCTGCTGACCAGCGGGATCATGATTTCCGCGATCGGGTTGGTCCCAGTTTCCTTGGCGACAATCGCTTGCGCTTCCAGAATAGCACGAGCCTGCATTTCGTAGATTTCCGGGTAACTGATGCCCAAACGACACCCCCGGTGACCCAACATCGGGTTAGTCTCGGCTAGTTCACGCGCCCGGGCCATCAACTCACGCGCGGGAACGCCGATGGACGCGGCAACGGTTTCAATGTCCGCTTCCGTGTGCGGCAGGAATTCATGCAAAGGCGGATCAAGCAGACGGATCGTGCAGGGACGATCTTCCATAATCCGGAAAATAGCGGCAAAGTCATCGCGCTGTGTCGGGAGTATCTTTGCGAGCGCATCACGGCGAGAATCTTCGCTATTGGCCAGGATCATTTCGCGGAAATGCGCCAGACGGTCGGCTTCGAAGAACATATGTTCTGTCCGGCATAGACCAATGCCTTCAGCCCCGAACCCTTTAGCGGTTTCAACATCGAGCGGCGTTTCGGCATTCGCGCGTACTTTGAGCGTCCGCGCGGCGTCCGCCCAACCCATAACCAGAGCGAAATCGCCCGAGAGTTCAGGTTGTATCATCGACACTTCACCAGCAAAAACTTGGCCTGTCGCGCCGTCGACCGTGACAGTGTCACCCCGTTTGATGGTGCGACCCATGCAGGTGAACTCACCCGCCTCATAGTCGATGCGGATTTGGCCTGCGCCAGACACGCAAGGCCGCCCCATGCCGCGGGCCACAACGGCGGCATGCGACGTCATTCCGCCGCGAGCCGTCACAATGGCTTCCGCCGCATGCATGCCGTGAATATCCTCAGGCGAGGTTTCGACTCGGACCAGAATGACCTTATGCCCGGCTTTGGATAGAGCTTCCGCTTCGTCGGATGTGAACACTACTTCGCCGATGGCGGCGCCCGGTGACGCCGGAAGTCCTGTCGCGACAATATCGCGGGCCGCATCCGGATCGAGTGTTGGGTGCAGCAATTGATCCAACGCCAGCGGTTCGATCCGCATTATGGCTTCTTCGGTCGTGATGGAGCCGTCATTGGCCATATCGACCGCGATTTTAAGCGCCGCGCGTGCCGTACGTTTGCCGGTCCGGGTCTGCAACATCCAGAGCTTACCGCGTTCCACGGTGAACTCAATATCCTGCATGTCGCGGTAATGCGCTTCCAGCTGCGCGAAGACAGCTGCGAGTTGCGTATAAACTTCGGGCAGCGCCTCTTCCATCGACGGCGCATCTTCGCCCATATTCAGACGCGATTCTTTGGTCAGCGTTTGCGGCGTGCGGATGCCCGCAACCACGTCCTCGCCCTGCGCATTGATTAGGAATTCGCCGTAATAGCGGTTCTCGCCCGTGCTCGGGTCGCGAGTAAAGGCCACGCCTGTCGCGGAAGTTTCGCCCATATTGCCAAACACCATCGCCTGCACATTCACCGCTGTGCCCCACGCAGCCGGAATATCATTGAGATTGCGGTAAACCACTGCGCGTTCATTCATCCACGAGCCGAAGACGGCATCAATCGCACCTTGTAGCTGCTCACGTGGGTCTTGCGGAAAGTCGCGGCCCAGCGTGTCGCGCACGGCGGCCTTATATTTCGCAATGACGCCTTCCCAATCGGCAGACGTCAGCTGCGTATCTTGCAGATAGCCTGCATCGAGCTTGGCATCTTCCAAAATGTCTTCGAATGTGTGGTGGTGCATGCCCATCACGACGTCGGAATACATGGTGATGAAACGGCGGTAGCTATCCAGCGCGAAACGACGATCACCGGAGAGTTTCGCCAGGCCTTCGACCGTTTCGTCATTCAGGCCGAGGTTCAGCACCGTATCCATCATACCCGGCATAGAGGCGCGCGCGCCGGACCGAACAGAGACAAGCAAAGGATTATCCGTTGCGCCGAAGACCTTGCCAGTCAGAGTCTCAATATAGGCGAGCCCCTGCTCCAACTGGTCGTTCATTTCCGGGGGGTAAACTTCACCGTGATCGTAATAATAAGTGCAGACGTCGGTCGTCAGGGTGAAGCCAGGAGGGACTGGTAAGCCAAGGCTCGCCATTTCGGCGAGGTTGGCGCCCTTGCCCCCCAGCAGGTTTTTCATTGTGGTGTCGCCTTCGGCCGAACCGCCGCCGAATTTATAAACCCACTGGCTCATGAACTTTGTCCCTGACTCATCGCCCCGATCCCTAGCATAAACCGGGGGAAGAGGCCTTCATAGCGCCCAATAGGCTTGCACCGTTGCACCGCAAGTCTGACAGCGCTGTCTTCTGCGCAAACTTTTCGAAGCGATGGATTATCCATCGAGCCGCGAGAAATCGGCGATGCGGTGGAACGTCTCAACGACGGCAGAGAGCAGCGCCAAACGCCGCGCGCGTTCGTCGGCATCATCAGAGTTCACGACGACATCCTCAAAGAACGCATCAATCGGTGTGCGCAAGTCGGCGAGCGCCGACAAAGCGGCGGGATAGTCGCCAGATTCGAGCGCAGTATCGATGGCTGGGCGGGTGTTGGTGAGCGCTTTTGCGAGCGTATCAGCCGGCTTAGCCGTAAAGCCTGACAGCGTGTCGAAGTCGGCCAGCTCTAGCTCGCCCTTCTTCTGCTCGGCCTTGAGAATATTCGCCGCGCGTTTGTAACCCTGAACAAGGTTTTCGCCGTCAGTATTGGAGAGGAACACGCCGAGCGCTTCCACCCGTTGAGAGATAGCGAGGAGGTCATCGCCACCCTGCGCGATCACCGCGTCGATCACGTCGTGACGCTGGCCTTGGTCGCGGAGATAGACACGGAGGCGGTCGTGTAGGAAACGATTGGCGTCGCCTTTTAGTACATTAATTGTCGGAAGCGATTGAAGTGGATCAGAACCCCAAAATGCGAGATGATCATCTCCAGCTTCTATGCTTCTAGGCATACCGAGGTGAAGGACTAAACGATCATCATTTCCGATAACTAGGTGGGACGTGACACCTAATTCTTCTCCATCAGAGTAATCCGCCATGGGATCAGAACCTGAAGGAACAAACAATGAATCCCAGCCGGAATACATCCTAAGCGTCGAGAGGTAAGAACTTTGCAGTAATCCGAAAAGTGGGAAGAATAATTTGTTTTCGAGAATAATACGAACGACACCCAAAGCCGCCCGTCTCAGCGCAAACGGGTCTTTGCTCCCTGTCGGTTTCTCATCAATTGCCCAGAACCCAACCAACGTGTCGATTTTGTCGGCTAGCGCCACGGCGACGGCGACCGGATTGGTCGGAACGGCGTCACTGGGGCCTTGCGGTTTGTAATGGTCTTCAATCGCGATGGCGATGTCCGCATCGGAACCCGCTTCCGCTTCATACATCCAGCGCCCGACCTGACCCTGCAGGCTGGTCGCTTCGATCACGGTTTGGGTGACGAGGTCGCATTTGGCGAGTTTGGCAGCGAGTTCCGCCTTGTCAGGATCAGCGCCGACATGCGGGGCGATCTCGCGCGCGAGGGCGGCGACGCGGTCAGCTTTATCCCGGACGGAGCCGAGCTTCTTGTGGAACACAACCTCATCCAATTGATCATAATAGTCGATCAGCTTTTTCTGACGGTCTTGATCTTGGAAGAATTTGGCATCTGAGAGGCGCGCGGAAATGACCTTGGCGTTGCCCGCCTTGATCGTCGCGCCGCCATCAGGCGTCTCTAGATTGGCCATGATGACAAAATTTGGCGTGAGTTTGCCGTCCGCGCCTTTGACGGTGAACGTCTTCTGATGCGATTTTAGCGTCAGGCGAATGACCTCATCAGGCAGTTCGAGGAAGGACGGGTCCATATCGCCGAGCAAGGCGACCGGCCATTCAACCAACCCAGTGACTTCATCCAACAGCCCTGCATCTTCGACCAAGTCGAGCCCGGCCTCTGCGCACACCGCTTTGGCCTGATCCAACACGCGTTCGCGCCGCGCATCACGGTCGAGCATGACATGCCCCTCACCCGTCAGCTTGGCTTGGTACTCGGCAAAGTTCGAGACCTCAAACGGACCCGGACCCATCTGACGATGACCATGCACGATATTGTCTGAGGCAATTCCGCCGACGGTAATGCCGTTCAGGCTCGTGCCATCCAACAGGACCGTCAGCCCGCGGAGTGGGCGCACCCAGCGGAAATCCGTATCGCCCGACTTCATCGACTTCGGCCACGGGAAATCCCCCATAACGGATGGGATCAGCCCGCCTAGAATGTCCGCCGTGTCGCGACCTTCGGATTGCAGAACGGCGACATAATACTCGCCCTTCTTATCTTCCCGCGTTTCGGCCTGAGAAATATCGGTCAGTCCCGCGCCGCGCATAAACCCGGCAAGCGCCTGCTCTGGCGACCCAATGCGCGGACCTTTGCGTTCTTCGGATACATCCGGCGACCGGGTCTCAACGTCAGTAATGTATGTCAGACGCCGTGGCCCCGTGAGCGCCCGGCTACCGTTTGGCGCTAAGCCAGCAGCCTTAAGCCCAGCATCCATCAGCTTGACTAGATCATCGCCCGCACGTTTTTGCATCCGCGCCGGGATTTCTTCGCAGAAAATTTCAAAGAGAAGTTCGGCCATTAGCCGTCACACCGTCCCGTAACTTGTGCGCTCACATCGGACCCCAACAAAGAGATCGAGCCCGTATAGCTCGCGTCAGTCTGCCGCGTCGCCTCTACGCGCACTTTCCATTTCAGATAATCGACCACTTCATAGGTCACGTCGATCGTTTCGCCGGATAAATCCGGCACCTCGCGCGGGACCAATTTCAGCGTTTCGCCTTTAAACCGCGCATAGCCCATATGATCCAGATCGTCTTTGCGGGTCACGAATAAGGCTATCTCGGAGTCAGCCGCATCCACTGCCGTGAACACACATTCAGTCGGCTGCACACGAGCCACCGGGAAGGCTTCAAACGCGCCCAGTGTTTCATCGACAGGCGGTTGGCACGCGCAGAGAGCAATGGCCGCGGTTAGGGTAAGAGCACGTTTCATGCGGCCCGTCCCTTCTCGCCATCGACCCAGCTTTCGGCACAGCCGCGCGCAAGAGCCCGCACGCGTTTGATATATTCTTGTCTTTGGGTCGGCGACACCACGCCGCGCGCATCCAGCAGATTGAACAGATGCGAGGCTTTGAGCGCGTGTTCATAGGCTGGCAGTGGCAAGGGTGTATCGAGCGCCAAAAGCGCCTTACATTCGGCTTCCGCCATCTCGAATCGTGTCAGGATATTATCCGTATTCGCATGTTCGAAATTATAGGTGCTCTGTTCGACCTCATTCTGGTGGAACACGTCGCCGTAAGACAGGCTTTGCGGCGTGCCGGGCGTGTTGAACGGCAGGTCGAACACATTATCGACGCCGAACACATACATGGCCAAACGCTCTAGCCCGTAGGTGAGCTCGCCAGACACCAAATCGACATCGAGCCCGCCGACTTGTTGGAAATAGGTATATTGGCTGACTTCCATCCCGTCGCACCAGACTTCCCAGCCTAAGCCCCACGCGCCGACCGTTGGGTTTTCCCAGTCATCTTCGACAAAGCGAATATCGTGGATTGTCCGGTCAATGCCAATCGCGTCGAGACTGCCGAGATAAAGCTCCTGCAGATCAACCGGATTCGGCTTCATAATGACTTGGAACTGGTAGTAATGCTGCAAACGGTTTGGGTTTTCGCCGTAGCGGCCGTCTGCTGGACGGCGCGACGGCTGCACATAGGCCACATTCCACGGTTTCGGCCCGAGGGAACGCAGCACCGTCGCCGGATGCAACGTCCCGGCACCGACTTCTGTATCGAAGGGCTGCAGGATCGCGCAGCCTTTCGACGCCCAATAGCTCTGCAAGGTCAGAATCAGATCCTGAAAAGACCCCGGTTTGGAATGCGATTTGGCGGTATGGTCCGTCATGGCGGCGGCTTTACGCCGTTGGGTAGGAAGTTCAAGCGCGACTCGCGGTTTGAACGCGTCTTTCAGTCGTGTTTTACGACTATCAAGCCAGTTCTGCGCCAATCCCAGCATCAGTCAGGACTTGGCGCGCATCGTCCAAATCATCGGCCAGCACCATGACCCGCTTCGGGATCATAATTCCGGGCTCAAGCACGCTCATATTCTGGTCCATGACGAAACATTCGATCTCAGCATCGCGAAGCACTGCTTCAGCAAAAGAAATCGTGGCAGGGTTCGTTGTGATAATAAGCGCGATCATGGCCTATAGGTCGAACTGCCGCGGCATAATTGCAAGCTGTCATCCCACACCTCTTTGTCACTTGTGCGAGAGCGACCACGCACTTAACTAACGGGCACAATTGAAGGGTGTTACGATTTGACCGCTCCGGCTCAGATACAGCAAGATGATGCGCTTTCGCCTGCGCAGCAACTCTGGACAATCAGCGCGGACGATATGGGCGCCGTTGATGCGATCATCCTTGAACGGATGCATTCGCCTGTCGGTATGATCCCTGATCTCGCCCAGCATTTGGTTGGGGCGGGCGGCAAACGGTTGCGTCCCCTTCTGACCGTCGCAACGGCGCGTCTTTGCGGATATAAAGGTGAAGCCCATCATAAGCTGGCGGCGGCTGTTGAGTTTATCCATTCCGCGACGCTGCTGCATGATGATGTGGTCGACGAGTCTGACCTACGACGCGGCAAAAAGCCCGCCAACCTAATTTGGGGCAATAGCGCATCAATCTTAGTTGGTGATTTCCTATTTGCCCGCGCGTTCAATCTGATGGTTGAAACCGGATCGATGGAGGCTCTCGGAATTCTGTCCAATGCGGCCTCCGTCATCGCTGAAGGCGAAGTCCAACAGCTCGCCAGCCTGCGCAATCTCGCCATGAGCGAAGCCGACTATATGGACGTCATTAAGGCTAAGACGGCGGCTTTGTTTGCAGCGGCGACCGAAGTCTCGCCTGTAATCGCTGGCTTAGACGACACGCGACGTGCGGCTCTGCGAGACTATGGTCTGAAGCTTGGCCTCGCCTTCCAACTGATCGACGATGCCCTAGATTATGGCGGACAACAGGCCGCCCTTGGCAAGTCTGTTGGTGACGATTTCCGCGAAGGCAAGATGACGCTGCCCGTAATCCGCGCATTGGCCAAGGCCGACGCAACAGAACGCGATTTCTGGCGTAAAGTCGTGGTGGATCGCGATCAAGATGATCTGGATCTGCAACGGGCCGTATCAATCCTGCGTAAATCTGGCGCGCTGGATGAGACCATTCAAATGGCGCGGCGCTTCTCTGTCGAAGCGATTGAGGCACTGGATATATTTGAAGAGTCGCCCCTACGGGACTGCCTGCAAAACTTGGCCGCCTATGTGGTGTCGCGCGCGTCCTAATCCGGGAGCGTTGCCGACCTGACGGCATAGAGACAGACGAACAGGCCGGACAGAAGCGCCAAACCCGACATCGACCCCAACGTCCCACGGCCATAAGCGTCATGGACGAGAACCCCCATCAGCGTGACCACGCCCGCATAGATGAGCGTAACCTCCACATGCCCGCCGCGTTTTCGTGCCCAGCGCTGATAAAGATGCGTATTGTGCGGGGCCATCATTGCGATGCCCTTCATCGGCTTTCTAATTAAAGTGATGAGGACATCAGTCAGCAGCGGCAAGATCAACAGCGGGCCGGCGTAGAGTAGACGTAACTCTGGTTGCTCATGAACTAAAAACAAAACTGCCCCTGCATAAAGAAACGCCGCACCTAACGCCCCACAATCGCCAGAAAACACGGTTGCCTTGCCGCGCAAATTATAGGGCAAAAAGCCGAATAGCGCCGCCGCTAAGGACCCGGAAATCAACGCTGTCACGGGCGCGCCAGCTTTGACCGCCAAGGCGCAGAGAGCGGTACTGGCGATGGCCAAACACGTCCCAAACATGCCGTTAATACCGTCCATGAAGTTGACAGCATTGCTGACCGTGAACAACCATAGGATCGTTCCCGCCAAACCGGACCACCAGAGGAGATAGATGTGATCTCCACTAAACGGCAGCATGGTCACGGACCCAATTGCATTGGCCGCTAATGTCGAAATGACCAAAATCAGACCCATTTTAAACTTCGTCGGAAGGCCGTATCGGTCATCGACAAAGCCAAGAAAGGATATGGCAAAGGTCAGCGACAACAGCGTAGCCAACTTCTCCGCGCTACCGGGCTGAGTGATGATCCAATCCTGATGCAGGGTTGCCGCCAATAAAATGGCGGCGCCGATCCCTGCAATGACACCAAGACCGCCGCCGGTTGGTGTTACGCGCGAATGGCTCGACCGATGGTCCGGTATGTCGCCGAGACCACCGAGACGCGCAAAACCTGTCACAGCTAAGGACACGAAAAATGCCAATCCGAAAATCTGCAAGGCGACTAACGCATTGATGCTGATCGGCCCAATCATGCTGCCTCCCCCAACCACGTCGCAACACTCCACCAGCCGTTCGCGCTGAGTGTCTTCGCGCTGACTTCCGCAGCCTGCATCGTCTCAAACAGTCCAAAGCAGGTAGCTCCAGAGCCACTCATCCGCGCCAACTGACAGCCGGGCTGTTGGGATATTGCGTCCAACACGTCGCCGATGATCGGGGCTTCAAGAATCGAGGCTGCCTGAAGATCATTCATACCCGACCGAGCTCGGTCTAGCAGAGATCCGTTTAACGCTGTTTTTGCCGGAACCGCAGGCGGCGAAAGCGCGTCATAATGCGCAAATATTCGCGCCGTCGACATAGCCACTCCAAGATTGACCAGCACCGCAGGCAATCGGCCTAGACCTGACAACGCTGTGACCACATCCCCGACGCCCTCCATCATCGCCGTTTGCGACAGACGACAGACCGGAACATCAGCACCAATCGCGCTGGCATCCACCAAACCTGCAGGGTCAAAGGTGCGCAGAACGGCGGCAGCATTGGCTGACCCGCCACCAAGACCCGAGGACAAGGGAAGGTTTTTGGTCAACCGGACCGCCTGAGACGAGGCGTCACAAAGGTCTAGCGCCCTCACGATTAAATTATCTGATCCCGGCGTTAGGTCATGCCCGAACGGGCCATCTATGGTTAGAGACGGATGGTCCGAGGGTTCGAATTGAATCTGGTCACCATAATCCGCGAAGACAACAAGGCTTTCAATAGGATGATATCCCGCCCATGCCCCTACCGCCATTGGGGCGCCAACATGCAGCGTCAGATTGATCTTGGCGCGGCACAGCATAGCGCTAGCCCCTTATTGCGCAGGAATGGCGTCAGGCCCGCTATCAAGCTTCAATTGGATCGCGATCGCTTCTTCCTCTGTCGCGTCATATTCTAGCGCACGTTGCCACTGATAGGTTGCTTCGCGCTTGCGGCCCAATTTCCAATAGGCATCGCCTAAATGATCAATAATCGTCGCCGAGTATGGGGTTAGCACGACCGCTTGTTCGAGATATTTTTTGGCATCGTCATACTGGCCGAGTTTGTAATGAGCCCAGCCAAGACTATCGATGATCGCCCCGGAATCCGGTTCGAGTTCGACCGCCCGTTCGATCAGTTCAAATCCTCGTGTGAGGTTCTCACCGCGATCAACCCACGTATAGCCAAGGTAGTTGAGCGTATCGGCGTCATCGGGTTGATAATCGAGCACTCGTAGAAAGTCCGCCTCCGCGTCAGGCCACATACCCAGCCGTTCGTAAATAATACCACGTAGGCGCAGCGGCTCTGGGTTCGCCTTCAGGTCATCGTCAGACAGGCTCTCAACAAGCTGCGTGTAGAATGGCAGCGCCTCTTTCCAATTCTCCCGGAAGAACCGCGCACGACCTAAGGCCTCGCGGGTGAAATAGGACGGATGGCTCATCGCGAGCGATTGAAGAATTTGCAGCGCAGGCTCATCAATCTTCTGATCAAAAAGCTGGTTCGCTTCCCCCAAGCGCGCATTCACATAATAAGGGCTCTCTTCATCCACTGACTGATACAAGGCGACCACTTCTGCACGGGTGACATCGTCCATCACCGGATGCGTCTCCTCCAATAAGCCTGCGAGCCAGACCGCCGCGCGATCGAAATCTGGATCCACCCAGCGCGCAAAGCGTAGAAATGTTTCCCCGCCTTCTGTAGAATTATTACGCACGAAGAAGGCGAAAGATGGCTCCGTCAAAGCCCTTGCCGCTTCAGCCCGAACAGACAATTTGGGCAGTCGCTTGCCCGTCTTTAAACGATCAAGATAAGACCCCACCGGACCAATATCGGCGGCAGGGTTATCATCGATCATCGCCTGCAGACGCGCTTGGGCTTCGGCCGGCATTTTATTGGCCGCCTCAAACCGGGCCCGCGCTAATCCATATTCCAAGGGTGCGAGGCCGCTATCTTCGACCGCATCAAAAGCCGCTTGAGCGGCTTCAATATTGCCCAATCGTCCTTCTAACTTTGCCAATTGGAGTTGCCCCAGATGAGTGAAATAGGTCGCACCGCCCATTTCAGAAAAAACCTTACGCGCCGCCTCATGCTTACCTTCATCGACCAAGGTCCAACCCAGAACGATGTTCATCGCGATGCCCATGGTAATATCTGCGGTCGGCTCTGTCGCATATTTACGGACCCGGGCGGTACGACCTTTGGCAAAGGCATCGACACTTAAAACAGCGCGAGACATGCTCTCCGATTTGTCTTGGCGGTAAAGACGCTCAGCCGTGTCACGTGCTAGCTTTCGATCCCCGGAAAAAAGAGCCGAATAGACAGCCAAGCGACCCAAACGATTATCCGTCGGTGCGAGGCTGAATGCATCTTGAAAGAATTGCGACTGGGCCTTGGGATCATTCAGATAGCGCGCATAGCTCCCGGACAAATAATCGCCCAGCATCCGCGCGCGTTCGCCCTCGAAGGCAGTTTCAGCGGCAATGGATGAACCGATAGGGATCAGAGCGAAAGCAGCCGAAAGGCAGAAAGAACGAAACATCATGCACGGCCCCTAACAGGATGGCTTGGGCCCGGACAGGCCCAACGCCTTAACAATTCGGTCAGATTGCACCGACAACGGGCGGTTTACATGCCCGCATAATTCGGCCCGCCGCCGCCCTCTGGAACCGTCCAGAGAATATTCTCAGACGGATCCTTGATGTCGCAAGTTTTGCAATGAATGCAATTCTGGGCATTGATGACAAACGCGGGCTGTTTGCCATCTTCAACCACGACCTCATAAACGCCTGCCGGACAGTAACGCTGCGCCGGCTCGTTATAAATCGGCAGATTGACGTCGATCGGAATGCTCTGGTCAATTAGCTTCAAATGGCTCGGTTGATTTTCGCCATGATAGGTATTGGTGAAGCTAACATTTGTTAGGCGATCAAAGGACAGAACCCCGTCAGGCTTCGGATAGTCAATCAGCTTGTGATTGGCCGCCTTGTCGGTCGACTTGGCGTCATTTTTCTTGTGAGGCAGAGTCCCGAACGGACTGAACTTGAACAGGGTTTGCAGCCACATATCAAGGCCGCCCATTAACATCCCACCCAAGAAAGGTCCGAACCGACCGTTCAGAGCCGCGACGTTGCGAACCGGGCGAAGATCCGCACCGATTTCGCCGTCATGAATTTCTTGATCATAATCAGATAATGTGTCCGCAGAGCGCCCGGCTTTCAAAGCCCGGTTGGCCGCTTCCGCCGCCGCGACACCTGAAAGCATCGCATTATGATTGCCCTTAATGCGCGGCAAGTTCACGAGACCGACCGAACAGCCGAGCAGCGCGCCGCCTGAGAATGCCGCTTGAGGGATGGATTGATACCCACCCTTAGTCACAACGCGCGCGCCATAGGAGATGCGTTTGCCGCCTTCGAGTACGGCAGCCACGTCCGGATGATGCTTCCACCGTTGGAATTCCATATAGGGATAGACGTTGGGGTTTTCGTAGTTGAGGTCGACGATCATGCCGAGGAAAACTTGATTGTTTTCGGCATGGTACAAGAAAGATCCGCCGCCTCGCTTCATACCTAACGGCCAGCCGGTCGAGTGGTAGACTTTACCGGCTTGGTGGTGCTCTGGTTTAACTTCCCAGATTTCTTTCATGCCAAGACCGAACTTTTGTGGGTCGGCCCCGTCTCTGAGGTTGTAGGTTTTCATGGCGATTTGAGAGAGCGATCCGCGAGCACCTTCCGCGAGGAATACATATTTGCCGTGCAATTCCATGCCCGGTTCATAGTTCGGCCCTTTGGACCCGTCTTTTTCATAACCGAATTCACCAGCAACGACGCCCTTTAGGCTGCCATCTTCGCGGTAGATGAGTTGCGAGCATGACATGCCCGGGAAGATTTCAACCCCGAGCGCTTCAGCTTGTTCGCCCATCCAGCGCGCCACTGCGCCCATCGATACGACATATTTGCCGTGATTACTCATGAGCGGCGGCATGATGAAATTAGGCAAGCGCAGTGAACCTGCCTTACCGAGAACGGCAAGATGATCCGACGTTACTTCCTGTTTAACGGGGCAAGAGGCATCATTCCGGAAATCCGGGAACAGCTTTTCGAGCCCAATCGGGTCGAGCACTGCGCCCGAGAGAATATGCGCCCCGACTTCCGACCCTTTTTCCAACAAAACGACTGATGTGTCTGGGTTCAGTTGCTTTAACCGAATGGCCGCTGACAAACCTGCGGGTCCCGCGCCAACGATCACAACATCATAGTCCATGCTTTCGCGCACAATTGGATCGATTTCGTCGTTTGGTTCGTTACTATCCATGAACAGGTATTTCCCGTGTAATTTTTGTTTCGACACTCGCCACAGGGACTACTGCGTAATAGGGCGCGCTACAAGTATCGCGATGCCGCATCAGGAAGAACCTTCATGACGAATGAAACCATCCTACCGCCAAAATTTCCATTGGGGTGGGAAGAATGGGTGGCGTTGCCGGACTTGGGGCTGCCCGCCATCAAGGCAAAGGTCGATACGGGCGCAAAAACGTCAGCGCTCCATGCCGTTCGAGTCGAGCCGTTTGGGTCTGAAGCCAAACCACAAGTCCGCTTCATCATGCACCCGGACCCCAGTGATCCATCGATTGAGGTCGTGTGTTCCGCGCGCGTTAAGGACAAGCGCGCGGTGACCTCTTCCAACGGGCACACTGAACTTCGTTATGTGATCGAAGCCATGGCTAAGATTGGTGAAAAAACCCAACTCATTGAAATCAGCCTGACCAATCGCGAGACAATGGGCTACCGGATGCTGCTCGGTCGGTCTGCGATCCAAGACGACATGAGTGTCCGACCGACAGAAAGCTTTTTGCAGGAGCAACTTTCTTATTCTGTCTATAAGAAACGTCGGAAATCTGCTGTTCAGCAGCGTCCTTTACGCATCGGCATTCTGACACAAAGCCCTTCCAATTATTCCAATACTCGGATGATCGAAGCCGCCGAATCCCGGGGCCACACAATCGAGACGATCTACACTTCGCGATGCTATATGGCGATCAACGGGCACAAACCTGAGGTCCATTACAGAGGCAAACCGCTCGACCGGTATGATGCCATTATTCCCCGGATTGGCGCCTCTCTGACCTTTTACGGCATGGCCGTAGTGCGGCAGTTTGAGGCGATGGGCGTTTACGTTCTGAATACGGCAGACAGTATCGGAAAATCGCGCGACAAATTGTTGGCACACCAGCTTTTGGCTCAACACGGTCTCGGCATGCCAACGACAGCTTTTGCAAAGAGCGCACGCGATACTAAAGATATTCTCGACCTAGTCGGTGGCAGTCCCGCTGTCGTGAAACTCCTTGAATCGACACAAGGGCGCGGCGTTGTCCTTGCTGAAACGCGAAAATCCGCGTCCGCACTCATCGACGCGTTTCGCGGGCTGAACGCACATTTTCTGGTTCAGGAATTTGTCAAAGAAGCTGCAGGCAGCGATATTCGGGCCTTTGTGGTCAATGGAAAGGTTGTCGGATCCATGATGCGCACAGCCGCAGAGGGTGATTTCCGATCCAATGTCCACCAAGGCGGATCGGTGAAGACGGTCAAGCTCTCAAAGGAGGAACGCCGCGCTGCGATACGGGCTGCGAAGATACTTCGCCTCGATGTCTCAGGCGTTGATATTTTACGATCTGATTCTGGTCCGAAAATCCTAGAGGTCAATTCCTCACCCGGCCTAGAGGGCATCGAAAAAGCGACGGGCAAGGACATTGCTGGCGCCGTCATCGAATGTATCGAAGCAAATGTCCCGACGATCTACCGGGTCGGCCAGAAGAGTTGATCTTCAGCGGAGCGTGATTGCACGCTTGCGAGACCGACCCATGGTGGCTAGTTCGATCTTATGACCTTCGCACAATCCATTCTTATGATCATTTCGATGATCCTGAGCTTCATGACCTTCGTGATTTTCATCGAAGTCGTCATGTCTTGGCTGTTCATGTTCGGTATTTTGAATATGCGCGGACAAATCGCGCCGCAGATTTATCACGGTATTCGGACGATCACCGGCCCAATTCTTCAACCTTTCCGAGATTTGCAGAACAAACTTCTACCCAATCTAGGCACGTTTGATCTGTCGCCGATCTTAGCCCTGATCGCGATTTGGTGGGTTCAGAATTATTTGATCAACTCACTACTGATGCAAGCGTTCGCCTAAGAGACTCCGTCTGCAGATCTCAGAGGGGCGACGGCCCTACGATCGACTCTCTGTCTTTCGTAGCCATAGCCCCGCGCTGTCTGACGTCGCGTATCCCGGAACATCCTTATTCGCCTGCTCGGTGCATTGCATCGCGAAATAGTCATTGAAGAACATGATCTCATAATCGGTTTGATTCATGAGGAAGAGCTGTAGTGCATAGACCTCGTTCCAAGATCTGGGTGGGTTTTTGATCCATAGCTCTCGATATTCGAATGGCCAGAAAATATCGTGAAAGTGAATGATCACACCCGGCGCTAAACGAGGCAAAATTTCTGTCAGTTCCCACAGCACATCCGAGTGTGTTTTAAGGATGTGAGTTGAGTCGATGAAGAGGATATCGCCCGCCCCGAGCTGTTCGAACACATCCAGGTCAACGTCCTGAACATTTTTCGCAATGATCGAGACATTATCCTGATCCTCATCGACGAGGGTTCTCACCAGCTCCGGATATGGGTCGATGAAGGTAATGTCGGGATAGTGCTCGAAAAATCTATCGACGGTATCAAGCAGTAGAGCCGATGAGTAACCCGACCCAACTTCGATGACCTTTTTCGGCTTAAGTTTCTGCAGGAGCCCAAAGTAAACGGCGGCATCGCCAAAGTTGAAAGCGGGGTTGTTGAAATAGTACCGGAAGTCATCCGTTTTATCTTTCGGAAACGGTAGCGTTTTCATGAAGGGAACCAGCGCGTTCCACATCTCAATCATTGCGGCTTTATCGATTTCAATATCATTGACCGACGGCGTGGCCATCGTTTTGAGGTCTTCAAACGGCAAACTCTTCACATCAACGACCGGACTGTAAAAGTGGCCAGGATTAACGAACAAGTTCTTCATTGAGTTGATCCGTTCTTCAAATCTTTCAGATTTGAAGATGTCATCAAAGGCCCCAAGAGGACTCCTACTCTCATTCATTTTTCGGACGCGATACTGAACATCCTCGTCGGTCACACCATGTCCCAGCATCAATTCCAGCAATTGCGATAGACGGTGTAGATCGGTCTTACCCGCGTCTTTTTTCTGTCGGATGTCCGACAGTCGACTTTGCACTCTCCCAGACTCCAGCAATTCATTCATCAAAGACTCTAGAGGTCGATCTGAATCCTTTTGGTTCTGGTAATACACGCTCACCTCTTGTTCTGGTGAGACACCCAAAATGAGGGTCAGCAGAGCATCGAGATCATAGTCTTCACGGATAATCTCAACCGGATTTTCCCGAGATGTTCGTCCAAACAATTTCTTGGAAGCTCGCTTGAAGATCGATTTGTCGGTCATAAGTCTAGCGTTGCCAAGTCTTTGAAGTGATAGATCTAAAGCGCGCGATAGGCCTAATGCAGCGCAACAGCTTTGCAACATTTTATCGAAATTATGAGCCCAGAAACCGGCACGATTAGTTCGAAATGAAATATCGATGAGCCAGACTGGTGCCGCATGGGTGACTTGAACACCCGACCCCCACATTACGAATGTGATGCTCTACCAGCTGAGCTAATGCGGCACGCGCGCTCTGGCGAGGCGGTGATATAGCGACGGCTCTGGCCCGTATCAACTAGGATTCATCAGTCTTTTGAGGGCTCATCCTCACCGTCCAAAAGATCGTCAAAGCGCTGCGCGAGGTCAGGGTCGGCGTCGATTTCTGGTGCGACGAGACGAAGGGGTTCGGCATTGGGTTCTGGTGTCGGGCGACGCACAGACTCTTGTCGCTCTGCGCGCGGGTGGACCAACGCGCCCGTGTCCCCATAGGAGAACACCAATCGCCGCCAATCTTGTGGCTCATAGGCGAATCCGGGGCCTTCAGGGTCAAGGTCTGACCAATCTAGTTCATGCGGGGCGGTCGCAGCCCGTTCCGTCCAGAGACGGGCATCCGCTTCATTGTCCAAATCACGTTCTGCCTGTGCCGCAAGCAAACATAACCGTGCTGTCGGCTCATCCTCGCTTAACAGCGGAGACAGAAGCGAGAGTGCGTCGACGGGACGTTTTGCGCGCAAGTGATGATCAATCATCAGCAGTTCGGCTTCGCGATGCTCAGGATCAGAGGCGATAAACCGTTTTAGACGGCTGCCCTGGGTGTCGACACTTTCACCGGGATAAAGATCGAGATAAGCAATCGCGATCGCGGGATGCGGCGCGCTTTTCCACGCCCGCTCCAGCAGCGAAGCCGCTTTCTTCTGGCCGCCAGTCGCCGTGAGTTCATACGCAGCAATTGCAGCGGCCGGTGCGAAGTCTGGAGCGTCCTTCAAGGCAGACTGTGCCAATTCGAGTGATTTATCGTGCTGACCGTGGTCCATCCAGTAATCCGCTTCCGCTGAAAGCAGGACAGCGCGGCGTCGGCTGAAGACATCTCCCGTAATATGTTTCGCTGCGCGACCTTTTTCCAGCACATCACGGGCTTCGGTCCAGCGATAATCAGCGACGAGCGCCTTGAACAGCGTGTCAAAGGCCCATCGCGCTTGCACATTCTGGTCAAACGCTTCCCGCGCCGCCTCGACTGCGCCCGGTAGGTCGCCCGTCGCGAGTTTTGCCTGTGCCAAGCCTCGTTGCGCGGTTGGTCGTGTCTTTGGACTATCTAGCATGGCCGAATAATGTTCGACGGCCGCATCGCTATCACCGCAAGCCTCAGCCGCCGTGGCACTGATGATATGGCCGAGATCAGTTGAGCCCGCCAAGTCACGCACGCGCGCTGATGCTTTACGAGCCCGGTCTATATCGCCCTCGGCCCCGGCAATCAGCGCCTCTTCCATCGCGTCAATGGCGCGATTGCGCTTGCGCATGCCCACGCCAGAGTTAAGCCGTCGTGGTAAACGCCAGATCCACAGCAAAATCGACCAGAGCGCGATCGTGCCGACCATAAGCGCCGTACCAAATAGGATCACGGCTTGGAATGTCATTTCAATGGGAGGAAACGCCAACAGGCCATCTTGGGCCGATGAGGTTATGATCAGCGCTGCATTATCTCCAACGAAAAGAAGCGCGCCCGCCAGCAGAGCAATGAAGACCAAAAGCGCAATTAGATATTTGCTCATTGGACCGCGTCCTCCATGTCAGCGCGCCAACCGCGCGCGAGCGTGCGCAGTTGTGATGGCAATTGGTCGAATGTCTTCAGCGCCGCGCGGGGGCGACCGTCGGCAAGATCGCGTTCTATCGAAGCGATCAACAACTCTGGATCTTCACTACCTCGAACTTTGACATGCTGAGAGAAAACGCGTCGGATCAGGCCGCCACCTGACAATTGCGCTGCACCATCGCGCAACACATCCGCAGGAAAGCGCGGCAAAGAGCTAGGATCGACATAAGGTTCGGACGGCGCTTCAGCTTCAACGACGCTCGTTACTGACAACGATGTGTCTGCCAACAGAGAGACTTGTTCCGCCTGGTCTTGTAGCTGCGTTTCCAAGGCTGTGACTCTGTCCTCAAGCGCCGACAAGTCCTGCATCTCTGCTGGAATTTCAGGTAATTCGAACCCCCTCGCCTGCAAAGCCTCCATGCGCTCAACAATCTCTTGGCTCAAGGGTTCGACCGTGGGTCGGGCTTCAAGCGCGAGAATTCGTCGATTGAGCGGAGATAGATCAACTTTCGGAATGACAGGGGCCGGACGATTTCGCAATTCTACCAGTTCGCTTTTCAACGCAGCCATTTCTGCCTGTACGGGCGCCGGGTCAAATGGAGTGGGCCGGATGAACCAGCTCGCTGCAAACGCGGTCGCGAATCCCAGCAAAGCTCCGCCTAAGAGGGCGAAAGGCCAGCGCGGTCGACGGTCAGTTACATAGACGTCGTCCATCGCCGGATCATCAGAATCCAACACGTCAGGCTCAAGGATCAAGATTTCATCAGAGTCGGTCACGTCCCTATCCTAAACCTCTGCGGGTCGGCTGCAAGCGATCAGCGCGGCCTCGGTTGGACGTTCAGCAATCCGGGTTTTCAGGCACCCTAATGGCGCAGCCACGTTCGGGCTCAAACAGTAAGCCGTTAGGTTCGACAGGTCGCGCTTAGGGAGCGTCATCAGCGTGCTAGAAGCCATAGGAGAGTAAAGTGCCACCGCTTCGATTTGTTCCAAATCTACTGGCCAATTTGTTACCGAGTTCGTGGTGTAAACGATCTGGCGACGCGCTCGCATACCACGCTCTGTGAGAGTCTCGACAACGGCACCTCTAATTGTCTCTCCCGACATGTGGACAATAGGATTTTCTGTTATTTCAATGGCTTGAACCAATGACTTCCAGTCTCCGCCTGAGGAAACGATATGGCTGAACCCGTACTCCCGCGCGACACATGCAGTCGCATCGCCCACCGTATAGATAAGACGCCCGTCCCCTTTGATCCCGCAATGCCGCACACCGTGAGCTGACGTAAATATGAGAGTCTCCTGATCAGAAATCGATTCTGTTTGAGGGATGGGATGAACCGTCAGTAGCGGCGCAATCACTGGCTCGAACCCTGCCTCGCGCCACGCGTCTGCGCTGTGCTGGGCCGCAGGCTCCGTTCGGGTGATCCATATCCTAGTCGTCAAAAGTAATCCGCCCGTCGATTTCGATTCTCAACGTTTCACCCATTGCGAAACCAAAATCATAGGCGTCACCCACCGATATGACGTCCTTGGCGTCGACACAGGCAAAGCGCAGACTCCCATCCTTAGCCAAAACCTCCCCGCGAAACCCTAATTTGCTTCCAGTGAATTCAGCGAGCGCAGCAATCGGCGTTCTGCAGGAACCATCCAAAGCTCTGAGAAAAGCGCGTTCCGCGGTGATCGACATCTCAGCGGCCTTATCATTCAACCCCGAGAGTGTTTCGCGCAGCTGCACCTCGTCCCGACGCGTCTCAACCCCGACAACGCCCTGTGCAGGCGCCGGCAACATGAGTTCCGTTGGCACAGCCTGAGTAATCCGGTCGCCCGCGCCCAGACGGTTGAGCCCTGCCACAGCCAAAAAGGTGGCATCACAGACAGCGGCTTCGAGCTTTTTGAGGCGCGTTTGCACATTGCCGCGCAGCAGGCAGAATTGGACATCCGGACGTAGAGTAGCCAGCTGTGCCCGACGGCGCAGACTAGCAGACCCAATCATCGCCCCAGCGGGCAAGTCATCAATCGACGCGTGTTTGACCGAGATGAAGGCGTCACGTGGGTCTTCGCGCGGCAAGAGCGCCGGAATGATCAATCGTTCATGACCGACCGTTGGGACATCCTTCATCGAATGGACCGCTAAATCGATGCGGCCATCCAGCAACGCCTCTTCCAACTCCCGTGTAAAAAGACCCTTCCCGCCGAAATCCTTGAGTTCACCTTTGATCTGATCACCGGATGTTTTGAGGATTCGAATCTGCCAATCCGTGTCCGGATCACGCTCAGCCAGCAGGCTTTGAACCCAACGGGCTTGATAAAGTGCGAGCGGGCTGCCGCGCGTGCCGATGTGGCGGGTCTGTTGCAAGCGGTCCGAGCCTCCCTTAGGTGAGCGGCGTGCCTTTAACCGCGACACAAGCTCCGACGCAATCCATCAAGACGCAATCCATGAAGCCCCCTGCCATCATACTCGGTATCGAAAGCAGCTGCGATGAGACGGCTGCGGCTGTCATTTGCGAGGAACGCGGACTATTATCCAACATTGTCGCCTCCCAAGATGAGGCTCATTCGCCGTTTGGTGGTGTCGTGCCTGAGATCGCCGCACGCGCGCATATGAGTAAGATCGAATCGATTATCGACCAAGCTATCACCGAAGCTGATGTTGACTATATCGACTTATCGGCGATTGCAGCCACGTCTGGGCCGGGCCTGATCGGCGGCGTTATTACCGGCTTGATGGCGGCGAAAGGTCTGTCCATCAGCCTGAACATCCCGCTGATCGCGGTCAACCATCTCGAGGGCCACGCCCTTTCGCCACGGCTTACAGAGGACTGCGCCTTCCCTTATTTGCTGTTGCTGGTATCCGGCGGTCATTCGCAATTACTGAGCGTGCAAGGTTTGGGGGACTATACGCGCCTCGGATCGACTATCGACGATGCGGCTGGTGAAGCTTTTGACAAGACAGCGAAAGTCATGAGTCTGGGTTTCCCCGGCGGTCCCAATGTTGAACGATGGGCTGCCAAAGGCGACGACCGAGCGATCAAACTACCGCGCCCTCTACTGGATCGGGACAGTTGCGACTTCTCCTTTGCTGGTTTGAAGACGGCCGTCGCGCGCGCTTTTGAAGCATCGGATCAGTCCGATGCGGCCAAAGCCGATCTTGCAGCCTCCTTTCAACGAGCGGTCTCAGACTGCCTCGTGGACCGAACAGAGCGCGCCATGAAGGCATTCAAACAACACCGCACTGGACCCTACCGATTCGTCGTCGCAGGCGGCGTTGCGGCGAACCAGACTCTAAGAGATAGCCTCAACAACACAGCCCAACATCATGATTTTCAATCATTCTTTCCGCCGCTAGAATTTTGCGGCGACAATGCCGCGATGATCGCCTTAGCGGGGCTGGAACGACTCTCAGCGGGACGCATTGATACTCTAGACGCCCCAGCACGGCCCCGTTGGCCCCTTGATGGGGATTCGGCTCGAACAGCGCCAGCATCGGGCTCGGGACGCAAAGGACCCAAATCATGAAACTCTATGGCTCCCTCACCTCACCCTTCGTCCGCAAATGCCGGATAACGGCGATAGAAACCCAACTTGCTGATCGGCTCGATTTCGTGACTATCAACGTTCTAGCAGGCGAAACCAGCCACCCTAACCCTCTCAGAATGGTTCCAGCGTTTGAAACCGACGCTGGTGAAATAATTGTGGACAGCCGGGTTATCTGCGAATTTCTCGCGAGTGCAGGGTCTCATCTTTCTACTCCAGAAGGATGGTCCGACTCGATCTTGCTCGCCCTCGCTGACGGTATGACCGATCGCGCAGTTTCTATAACACTGGAACGCAGACGACCTAAATCGGAGCAGTCTCCTGGCTGGGTGACGCATTGCGAGACATCGATCAGGCAAACCTTGCCTGAACTTGCACGCCGCTTACCGCAGGCATTTACTCCCGGCGCCATCGCGCTGGTCTGCGCTCTCGCTTATCTTGACCTTCGTCACGGCAGTATCGACTGGCGGAATGGGAACGATACTCTAGCCGCGTGGTACGAACAAATGTCTCAGCGACCGAGCGTCATCGCAACGGAGCCTCCAGCATGAGCTATCAGAAAATCGGTGTCATTGGTGCGGGCGCGTGGGGCACGGCACTCGCGCAAACATTATCCAAGACTGGGCGTGACGTCACGATTTGGAGTTTTGAGCCGGATTGCGCCGATGCGATCAATGAGCGGCACGTCAATGAGTGCTATCTGGATGGTGTTCCGCTTGATCCAAAATTGCGGGCGACCTCTGACCCCGCCGACCTTGCAGGTTCTGACGCCATTCTGTCAGTCGCCCCGGCGCAGCACACCCGCGCGACTTTGGCCGCTTTTGTTCCGTATATCGCCGCAAGTACGCCGGTCCTCCTATGTTCAAAAGGCATTGAAATCAGCACCCGAGCCTTCATGGCGGATGTGTTGCGAGACGTCATGCCAGACGCGATTCCGGCGGTCCTGTCAGGACCATCCTTCGCCGCCGATGTGGCGCGCGGCTTACCCACAGCCGTCACTCTGGCCTGCGCCGACGAAACGGTCGGCGCGGCTTTGGTCGAAGCCTGTGCAGCGCCCACCTTCCGACCCTATCTGACCGATGATGTGATGGGCGCGGAGATTGGCGGCGCGGTCAAGAATGTCCTCGCCATCGTCTGCGGCATCGTGCTTGGCAAGGAGCTCGGACGATCCGCGCATGCCGCCATCATGACGCGTGGTTTTGCCGAAATGACGCGACTTGGTAAAGCCCTTGGTGCGCGCCCCGAGACGCTGACCGGACTTTGCGGACTCGGAGATTTAGTTCTAACCTGTAGTTCCGAAATGAGCCGCAATATGAGCTGCGGCCTCGCGCTCGGTCGTGGTGAAAAATTGGAAGACATCCTGCAGGGCCGCTTGGCCGTGACGGAAGGGGTTGCGACCGCCCCAGCGCTCAAGCTTTTGGCCCAACAGCACGGAGTCGACATGCCGATCAGTTTCGCGCTGGCCGGTATTTTAGACGGGTCTATCAGCGTGGATGAAGCCGTGGTCGACCTTCTGTCGCGGGATCACCGCCCGGAAACCGAATAGCCCTAAAGCGTTTTCGACTTGCCCGCTTCGATCATAGGGAGGTCGAGCGGCATTAGCTCCGTTTCCGTCACATGTTTGCGGGCCTTTTCGACCAGCGTCAGCGTCCCGTCAACGACAGCAACGAGGCGACCATTCGGGCTCAACTGATCCATAACTTTTTCCGGAATGGCCCGTACGGCGCATCCGAGCACGATCCGGTCAAAGGGGGCTTGGCCCGGCCAGCCATAACGACCGTCGCCATGACGAATTTCAACATTGTGGATCCCGAGTGTTTTGAATCGTGTTTCCGCGTTCGAGACGAGGCCGACATAACGTTCAACCGAATAAACCCGGCGCGCCAGTCGTGATAGAACAGCTGACATCCAGCCTGATCCACCGCCAATTTCCAGCACTTTGGAACGATCCGTCGGGGCCAGCATCTGCACCAACAACGCTGTCGTCAGAGGCGCACTCACTTGCTGTCCACAGGCGATCGGCAAAGCGATCTCTTCATAGGCACGCTCTGATAGCTCCGGCGTTAGAAACGCTTTTCGCGGCACTTGCTCCATCGCACGTAGCGTCCCGGAATCACTGATCCCACGCGACCGCAGCCGCATGACCATATCCACGAGCCGTGGATCGAAATTCACGTCTCTGGCAGGCGCGCCAGCGTCCCCTCATGGGTGAGGTCGGTGTGGAGCGGCGTAACCGAGATAAAGCCGTCATAAATTGCGCGGAGATCTGTCCCTTTGTCCGGGTTCGACTTCTTCGCACCGTAAGTCAGCCAATAATAATCACCGCCACGAGGATGATCGCGCTTGTCGATATGACTCATTTGGAAGTCACGATGGCCTTGCCTTGTGTACTGCACACCCCGGACTTCATCGGGCGCTTTGTCGGGGAAATTCACATTCATCACAACTCGCTCGGGCCAGCCTTTTTCAAGCAATGTCCGTACGATATCGGCGCCATGCGCTTCGGCCGTTTCCCACGGCAATGACGTCGCGCCCTGAAAGCCGCGCGCCAACGACAAGGCAATCGATGGGACCCCCATCTGCATGCCTTGAAGCGCCCCGGCAACGGTGCCGGAGAACGTCACATCTTCCGCCAGATTTTGCCCCCGATTGACGCCGGACAGAACCAAATCCGGCGGATGATCAACGAGCAGGTCGCGCATGGCGACAATGACGGAATCCGTCGGTGTGCCAGTCACGGAATAAACCCGTTCATCAAGATGACGCAAACGAACAGGATTATGCAGGCTAACACCGCGCGATGCAGCCGACTGTTCATTGTCTGGCGCACAGACCCAGACATCATCCGATAAGTCTGCCGCGATCCGTCGCAACACCTGAAGCCCCGTCGCCCGGACACCATCATCATTCGTCAGTAGGATTCGCATGCGGCTCTGATCGCAGATCAGCCGCTATCTGTCATCACCAGAGCCTGACAGGACTGAGCGACAAGTTTGTAGGGTTATAATCGCTTATCCGGCGCGAACAGACCTTGGCGAGAGAAGCCGCGGGGAGCCATTCGGCCCGCTTGAGCGCGGGATCCCTCATGTTGCGGCCAATCCGGCACTTCCTGACGGCGTCCAGCGCTATCGATGAACGCCAAGCCTTCTTCGGAGGAGAAGGTCGTCATATCGCTGAGGCCGCCATCCTTGTAGCGTTGCAAACGAACCCCTTTCCCCCGAGTCAATTCAGACACCTCGTCTAGATTGAACACGAGTAGCTTTCGGTTTTCGCCAATTGTTGCGATCCGGTCGCCTTTGGCCTCAATCACACGAACAGCCTCTGCATCACCTTTTACGTTCAAGACCTGCTTGCCGCCACGGGTTGAGGCGACAATGTCCGCTTCCTTAACTCGGAAGCCATAGCCTTCTGATGAGGCGACCAAGAGAGTTCGTTCTGGATCGTGCACAAACAGACCGACGGGAATGTGGTCATTCTCCAGATCAACCATGAGGCGGATTGGTTCACCATTACCGCGTCCGCCTGGCAGCTTGTCACCGCCCAGCGTGTAGAATTTTCCGTTCGAGGCGAAGAGGATAATCTTATCGGTCGTCTCCGCGTGAACGGCAAAAGCGAGCTTGTCGCCTTCTTTAAATTTCAGCGTATCGAGATCGTCGACTTTGCCCTTCAACGCCCGGATCCAGCCTTTTTCAGATAGGATGACCGTAATCGGCTCCTTGGTGATGAAGGCCGTCGACAGATCAATATCGAGGTCAGGTGCTAAGTCGAATGTCGTCCGGCGGCGGCCGGCATCAGTCTTCGGCCCGTAAAGGTCACGCAACTCGCGAATTTGACCCGAGATTGTGTCCCATTGCTGAGCGTCCGAGCTCACCAACGCTTCGAGCTTGATTTGCTCCGCACGCAGACTTTCACTCTCTGTCTTAATCTCAATTTCTTGCAGCTTGTTCAGCGCGCGCAACCGCATATTGAGGATCGCGTCGGCCTGCCGTTCCGTCAGGTTAAACGCTGCAATCAGCTCCTCTTTCGGTTTGTCCTCATAGCGAACAATGCGGATCACTTCGTCGAGATTAAGGAAGGCGATAAGATAGCCGTCAAGTACTTCTAATCGATCAGCAATTTTGCCGAGACGCTGGTTCGTGCGGCGCAGCAAAACCTCACGACGATGGTCAAGCCAGCTCTGAATAACCTCACGCAGATCCATCACACGCGGCACGCCGTTGGCGTCCAACACATTCATATTTAGACTAACACGACTCTCCAGCTCACTGATTTTAAACAGGCTTTCCATCAGTATCGCGGGATCAATATTCTTAGATTTTGGCTCTAGGACGATACGAACATCTTCGGCGGACTCGTCGCGCACATCGGCCAGACCTGACGCCTTCTTACTCTCAATGACTTCGGCCAGCTTCTCAATCAGACGGGACTTCTGCACCTGATAAGGAATTTCAGTGACGACGATCTGGTATGTCCCCCGTCCGGTGTCTTCGACGGCCCAACGCGACCGGATCCGGAAACTTCCGCGCCCAGTTTGGTATGCCTCCAAGATGTTATCCTTAGGCTCGACCATGATCCCCCCCGTTGGTAGATCCGGTCCAAGAATATGGTTCATCAAGGTCTCAACGCGCGCGTTCGGTGTCTTGATAAGGTGCAGAGCCGCATTGCAGATCTCAGCCACATTATGCGGCGGGATCGACGTCGCCATGCCAACCGCGATGCCCTGCGCACCATTGGCTAGCAGGTTTGGAAAGCCCGCTGGCAGGACGACGGGTTCATCATCTTCCTCATTATAGGTTGCTTTGAAATCGACCGCGTTTTCATCGAGGCCTTCGAGCAACAACATACCTGCCGCCGTCATCTTGGCTTCGGTGTAGCGCATGGCAGCGGGGCTATCGCCGTCAATATTGCCGAAGTTGCCCTGCCCTTCGACCAGCGGATAGCGCGTTGCAAACTCCTGGCTGAGCTTGACCAGCGCGTCATAGATCGATTGGTCACCATGTGGGTGGAATTGACCCATCACATCGCCAACGATCCGGGCTGATTTCTTGTAAGCGCCTTCCGGATTCAGCTTTAACTGGCGCATGGCGAAAAGAATGCGGCGATGGACGGGTTTCAAACCGTCGCGCACATCTGGCAAGGCGCGCTGTGTAATCGTCGACAGAGCGTAGGCCATATACCGCGCAGATAGCGCATTATCGATATGTTCCTCGATCACAGGATTATGCGGCGTTGCACCTCCGCCGGAATTCTTGGGTTTTTTCGTTTTCGCCATCGTCCTGCTTCCCGCGTCGAATCAGAGGTCCAGCCTAGCAGGCGATTCCATGAAAATCCCCGCCAATAGCGTTGAAAAGTCCCGCCTTAGGGAAAGATAGCCAATCCATCGGCGACCAAACGTTCGACCATGACACGCCGGGCCTCCGGAAGCGTCCGATTGCGTTCCCACTGAACCCGCGTCTCTAGAAAATGCCCTGTCAATCTCAACCCATCGCCGACATCCTCTGGTGAGGCGATAGGCTCCCCGCGCAAGAATGGCGGCAGGCGGAACAGCTTATCCAGATAGGGCTCGGCAGCTTCGGCGCTCACCGCGCGGCCAGAGCGCGGTGAAACGTGGGTCAGATTGTCGGTTGTCTCTGTTGCCGCGCAGCGCGTCAGGTCCAGACCGTAGCCAAGCCCCTGCAAGAGCAAACTTTCCCACCGGACATAGAGCGCGGGCCAGATTTCAGGGTCGTTCAGCCGTTCGAGCACAATTTTGGTCACATCATACAGATCGGGCAGCGGCTGTTTTTCTGGCAACATCTCTCGCGATAGAGCTGCAATGCTGTTCAGCGCTGCAAGGCTCAGCCGGTCTTCCATAAAGACGCCAGCCAACGCCTCAACAATCTCGACCGTGTAATAACCTAAATGCTCTTCGAGCCGTCCGCGCCATTCGACTTCAACAATGTTGCCGGGCTGCAAGAGCGGGCGCATTCGCCGCCCGGCACCACCGCGCACCAAGCCCTTATGGCGGCCATGGTCTCGCGTGAACGTCTCCATAATGGCAGAAGTTTCGCCGTGCTTACGGGCCTGAAGCACAATCGCTTCGGAGGTAAAGTCCATCAGACTTGGATACCGGAGACGCGTTTAAACATCGAACTCCAAGCCAGCTTCAGTATATCGGGCGCGGTCTTCCATCCAGTTTTCACGGACTTTCACGAAAAGGAAGAGGTGGACGCGGCGGCCGAGCCAGTCTTCCATCTCTTTGCGCGCCGCTGCGCCGATAGCTTTGACGGTCTCGCCGCCCTTCCCCAGCACGATCCCCTTTTGTGTGCCCCGGCGGACATAGATGATCTGATCAACACGAACCGAGCCGTCCTTACGATCGGTCCATTTTTCGGTTTCGACCATCGAGGCGTAAGGCAGCTCATCATGCAGACGTAGAAACAATTTCTCCCGCGTGATCTCTGCCGCCATCAGGCGCACCGGAATGTCCGCTGCTTGATCTTCAGGATAGAGCAAAGGCCCTTCCGGCATGGCGTCGGCAAGATAAGTCGCCAAATCTTCGACGCCCGTCCCCTTCGTCGCGGATAAGACAAATATGCGCTCATACCCGCCCACCTCATCGAAATGAGCAATCAAGGGCAGAAGTTCGTCGGTCGGAACCGTGTCGATCTTATTCAGGACGAGCACGGCTTTCCTCTGGCGTTTAGCCAGCCCTGCCATCACTCGATCTGTATCTTCGCTCGCGAGCCGATCCTGCGATGAGCCTTCGCCTTTTGCGTTGCGATACCAAGCGCCCGCATCGACAATATGCGCAATCGCGTTGGAATCATCTGCACCGCGCCAAGCTGCATGCACCATGGATTTGGAGAGGCGATCTTGTTTCCGAGGTTCAAAGATACCGGGCGTGTCGACCAAAACAACCTGCGCGCGCGCGCCTTCGCTTGTGGTGAGCATCGCAATCGCCCGGATCTGAAACCGCGTCGTCTGAACCTTATGCGTAACAATCGAGACTTTCTCACCGACTAGCTGGTTCGTCAGCGTCGACTTGCCTGCATTGGGCGCGCCAACAATGGCGGCAAAACCGCTGCGAGTTGAGGGCTTAGAGGGTGTCATGTCCATATATCGATCAATTCTTGAGCGGCGTGTCGTTGGGCAATGCGCTTACTTTTGCCGCGACCGGATGCGGTTCCAATGCCGGAGACCGTAACATCTATGACGAAAAGCGGGTCGTGATCCGGCCCTGACCGCTCAGTGACGTTATATTCTGGCAATCCGTGCCCACCTGCCATCGCGCGTTCTTGCAGCTCTGTTTTCGGGTCTTTAGCGGATTTGGACACCACAGCCTTAAACTCAGGCATCCAAAAACGATCATAGAAAGCTTGTACGGCGTCCATGCCACCATCGAGATAGAGCGCCGCAATCAGCGCTTCACATGTATCGCCGAGAATGGATGTCTTCTCCCGCCCGCCCTGTTTTTCTTCCGATGGAGAGATCAAAACATAATGGCCGAGATCAATTTTACGGGCGACCGTGGCGCACATTTCCTTACGGACGAGCGCGTTTAATCGGCGGGCCAGCGTACCTTCTGTTTCTGAGGAATAGTCAAACAAGGCCCGCGCCGTCAGCAGACCCAAGACGCGATCCCCTAAAAATTCGAGCCGTTCATTATTGGGAGCGGAACTATGGCCATCTCCATAAGAGCTATGGGTAAGCGCCCGCATAGCCAGTTTTCGATTATCGAACCGGTAGTCGAGACTGCGTTCGAGTTTCTCGACGCGTTTATAACGCTGCGCCTCGAGGTTGCTCATTCAATACCCTTGAAGAAGCGATTGCCGCGAAAATTAGCCCAAGTCCAAGGCTTGTAGATCACAAAGTCTGCATTGACCGAGGCCAGCACAAATTCCGCACGACCGATAATGTTTTCGGCGGGAACGTATCCCGCACCCATCTGGCGAACTGGCACACGGCTATCGCCGGAAAAGTCGCGATTATCGCCCATCATGAAATAGTGCCCGGACGGCACGGTGAAAACAGTTGTATCGTCTGCGCCATTATTCTTGATGCCGTCATAGATCAGATGCGGTTTAGCCTCGCCCGGCAGTTTTTCTTGGATCAGTTCGGCATTGAAACTGCCCTGGACCTGACCGTTTGAGAGGTGTGTGTAGGTTTCATTCCGAACCAGCTTCATATCGACTGGCGAATTATTGATGTGCAAGATACCGCCGACCATCTGAATACGGTCCCCCGGCAACCCTACGACACGTTTGATATAATTTTGCGCGATCCCGTCGGGACGGAAGACAATGACGTCACCGCGGTCAGGCCCTCGACCCAGCAAGCGCCCGTCCACATCCAGAAACGGAAATGGCAAAGCCGCATAGCGTCCGTACCCAACAGAATATTTTGATGTAATGACGTAATCGCCTTCCATCAGACCCGGATACATAGACCCGGTCGGGATGGTAAAAGGCTGGAAAATAAAGGTCCGCAGGATCAGCGCGATACCAAGCGCCCAAATCACTGTGGAGATGGTCTCGCGCACACCGCCCTCAGACTTTTTAGTCTCAGTGCTTTGTGACGTCTTTTTTGTCTTGGACTTACGGGTCAACATGGGCGCGCCCTAGCAGGCAGGTTTGGCTTCGACCACTGCAAAGGCCACAGCGAAATCACGTTCGTCAGACAGGCTGAGACGCACATGACCCGTATAACCCTCAGGCACGAGCTCGTGTAGCCGTTCAGCCGCACCCCGGTGCAGCAAGACGTCTGGCCGCCCGGACAGCGAATTGACAACTTCAACATCGTGCCATGACAGCTGGCCACTTGTCTCCGTGGCAAGGGCCTTGGCAACGGCCTCCTTGGCCGCAAATCGTTTGGCCAGACAAGGCACAGGGTCCGGGCGAGCCAAGCATTTTTCTCGCTCACCTTCGGTGAAGGCTTTTGCCGCGAAACGCTCCGGGTGCCGCTCGTAAAGGTCTCGGATACGACGAATGTCGCAAATATCAGTGCCGATGCCTAAAATCATGCGACGCGCGCGTCCCGAATGATGGAGGCCATGCGGTGAATAGCAGGGGCGAGCCCCAAAAATACGGCCTCACCGATGATGAAGTGTCCGATATTGAGTTCTTTCGCTTGCGGGATCGCAGCGACGGGGACGACATTGTCGAAGGTCAGCCCATGACCATAATGGACTTCTAGGCCCACCTCTTGCGCAATCTGTCCGCCCGCTTGGAGTTGGGCCAAAATTTCATCGGCACGGTCCGTATCACCGTCGTCGAGCGCATGGGCATAGGCCCCGGTGTGAAATTCAACGACTTTCGCGGCCGTACGCGCCGCTGCATCAATTTGATGGGGCTGTGCTTCGATGAAAAGCGAGACCCGGCATCCAGCGTCGGCCAATTGTGCAATTATCGGCACAAGTCGGTTATGTTGACCCGCAACATCCAGACCGCCTTCTGTGGTGCGTTCCTCTCGGCGTTCTGGGACAAGACAGGCCGCATGCGGTTTTAGACGCGTTGCAATGGCCACCATCTCCTCCGTCGCGGCCAGCTCCATATTCAGAGGAACTTTCTGCTCTGCACACAAGGCAGACAGACGCTCCATATCATCATCGGTAATATGGCGACGATCTTCGCGTAGGTGCGCGGTAATACCGTCCGCGCCCGCTTTTATCGCTGTGCGGGCCGCCTCAACGGGATCGGGGTGCGTTCCACCACGTGCGTTTCTGAGGGTTGCGACGTGGTCGATATTGATGCCCAGACGAACCGCGCCGCGACGTCTCATCACTTCAGACCTCGACTGCCCGGCTTATAGGCAGGCGTGCCTGCCAATTCTGGCGGTAGATCGTTCGGATCAAAATCGGGGAAGCGTTTCGCAGCGAGGCTAATGAGCGGGACGCCTATGTCGGCCTCTCCCCCAGACCGGTCAAAGATACAGCATCCTGCGACTACATTACCGCCTGCTTCTGTGATGGCCTTGATCGTCTCGCGGGAAGACAGGCCCGTCGTGACAATATCCTCGACCATCAATACCGTCTGACCCTGTTTCAACTCAAAGCCACGGCGCAACACAAAGGTGCCGTTCTCACGCTCCATAAACATAGATTCTAGACCAAGTTGTCGTGCCATTTCATAGCCCGGAATAACGCCGCCCATGGCCGGGGCAATGATGACGTCCGGCAAGTCACCAAGACGGGCGCGCACCTTATCGGCCAATGCAGCGCAGAGTTTCGCGGTCAAAACAGGATTCTTGAAGATCAGCGCTTTTTGCATAAACAGCGCGCTGCGCCGCCCCGAAGACAGTATGAAATGGCCCTCCAGCAAAGCTCCCGCTTCGCGGAAGACATCCAGAACATCTTCAGTCGTCATCGTCATGCGGCAAGTCACTTTCAATTTGAGATCGGCTACGGTCAGCGGCGACCACATAGGTCGATGTCCGCAGCGCGGCAATGATGGCGATGAGGTGACGGTTATCCCGCACCTCTAGGTCCAGCAGCATATCGAAAAAGGCAGGACTACGCTGTAAAGTCTTGATATTGATAAGGTTTCCTGAGTTCTCACCAATGATGCGCGTGACGTCTGCCAGTGCACCCGGAACATGTTCCACAGTCGCCGTAACACGCGCTGCCGAAGCGGCCTTCTCTGCAGCGCGGCGCCAACCCAGATCAATCCAATGGTCTTGTTGCGACTCGTGCTTGGCTAGCTCTTCACAATCAATCGTATGAATATCGATGCCGCCTTTGGGCGATTGCACGCCAATAATTCGGTCGCCAGGGATGGGTGAGCAGCAGCGCTTCAAATGCAGACCGACGCCAGACCGAAGCCCGTCACCTTTGACATAAAGGCGGGCTGAACGGTCTTCGATCAAATCACGATTGGCCATCTCCGCATCTGGATCACGGTCTTTCAGGGCTGGGAACACCGCCATGATAAACTCATTCATAGACAAATCGCCACGACCGAGGCGCTCATAGACTTCCCCGACCTCAGTATGGCCCATCCGTTTGACGACATCATCGAGCGCTGACTCCGCAAAGGTCTGGTGCTCACGGGTAAAAGCATGTTCTGCCAACATGGCGCCGATCCGACGAAATTCTTCCGTCTCGCCGTCCCGGGTCAGGCGGCGCAGAGCGGATCGCGCCTTGCCGGTGACGACCATATTTTCCCAACCTTCCAGCGGCTCCGCCGTCCCGCCGCGGATAATCTTGACCACATCGCCATTCTCTAAACGGGTCCGCAGAGGCACGTCGCGGCCATTGACCACGGCACCAATGCATGTGTGACCCACTTTCGTGTGAACGGCATAAGCAAAATCGATCGGCGTTGCGCCGCGCGGCAGAGAAATCAGATCGCCTTTCGGCGTGAAAGTAAAAACCTGATCGGCAAACATCTCCAGCTTGGCATGTTCTAGGAACTCATCTGCATCACCCGACTGTTCCATCATCTCCACAAGTGGCCGAATACGCCGCAGGGGGTCCCCACCGGAGGCTTTGGCGCGTTCAGGATCATAAGCGTAGGCTTGGTCTTTATAGGCCCAGTGCGCCGCCACACCGCGCTCCGCCACGTCTTCCATTCGTTCGGTTCGAATCTGAATTTCAACACGGCGATTGTCGGCAGTCCGGATTGTGGTGTGAAGAGACTGGTAGCCGTTGGACTTTGGTACGCTGATGAAATCGCGGAAGCGGGCCGGAACAGCACGGTAGGTCCGATGCAATATACCCAGCACACGATAACAATCCGCGTCGGTCTGGGTCAGGATTCTAAAGGCATAAAGGTCAGCAACGTCATCAAAGCCGATATTCTGCCGCTGCAGCTTTCGCCAGATGGCGAAGGGACGTTTTTCCCGTCCATAAATTTTCACATCGACATCATGTTCGTCGAACAGATCCCGCAGCGCCGTGGAGACCTCGCTGATCGCCTCTCCCTGATCACTCCGCCATTCATCCAAGCGGCGCATGATGCTTTCAAACGCACTGGCATTAAGGTGCTGGAACGACAGGTCCTCAAGCTCTGAGCAAATACGGTCGACACCGATCCGTCGGGCAAGTGGGGAGTAAATATCCAAGGTTTCACGGGCAATCCGTTCCCTTGACGACTGACGCGGATGATATTGCAGCGTTCGCATATTATGCAGGCGGTCGCAGAGCTTGACCAACAACACTCGCACATCGCGACTCATGGCGAGAACAAACTTCTGGAAATTCTCGGCCTGCGCCCGTTCCCGGCTGGCCGACGGACTCAACTCTAGCTGAGACAGCTTTGTTACCCCATCGACGAGATCGGCAATTTCTGGCGTGAACTCCTCCGCCAGATCGTCACGCGTGACATCCGTGTCCTCAATAACGTCATGCAACAGGGCGGTGCAGATCGACGCGACATCCAAATGCAGCCCCGCTAATATCCCAGCAACTTCAATAGGGTGCGCAAAATAGGGATCGCCGGAATGGCGCATCTGTTCGCCATGTGCCTTGACCGTATAGATATAGGCCTTGTTCAGCAGAGCTGCATCGGCTGAAGGGTCATAGGCTTTAACCCGCTCGACCAATTCAAATTGGCGCAGGTAGCTGTTTTTGCCGGCTTGCGGCGCGGGCATGATCGGCGTGTGGTCGTTCACCGGATCGATATAGAGAGGCGCTTACGCAAAAGCCACCGACATCGGTCGGTGGCTTGATAAATGCGTAGCAATGTCGGGGCTTCTAGAAGCGTGTCGAGCTATCATTATCACGGTCGCCTTGCAGCGCGCGAAGAAGATCAGCTTCGGACATTTCTTGAGCCTTGGTTTCACCATGCTCAAGCGCGAGCACGGGTGCCGCTTCTTCCTGCGCTTCGTCCGGCATGTCGTCATCAGTGATGACACGCTGCAAATTGGTGACGAGGCTTTCACGAAGCTCGTCCAATTCGAGGTTGCCATCAGCCAGTTCGCGCAAGGATACGACCGGTGTCTTATCATTGTCGCGGTCGACCGTCAGGGCTGCGCCTGCGGAAATATTGCGGGAACGGTGTGAGGCAAGCAGAACGAGGTCGAACCGGTTTGGGATCTTCTCGACGCAATCTTCAACGGTAACGCGGGCCATAGGAATCTCGCTGGGACACAGAAATACGGAAAGCGGGCCTTTAATCCCGGATGAGCTTAGACGCAAGCACAGACGACAGAGCGAGTGGGGCCATAATCTTGGGTTTAATCGTCCACGACCTCAAAGAGTTCGGGGTGCGCGCCCGCCGGGTCGGCTTCACGCGGGAGGTAACAAGAAACATGAGTCCCCTGCCCCTCGACACTATCGAGCTCAACCCAACCGCCGTGACGGTCGATGATGCGCTGGACTAAGGTCAGACCAAGGCCAACGCCACCGCGTGAGCTCTCAAAGCTTTCAAACACAGCCGCCTGCCGGTTGAGCGGAATACCAACCCCCGTGTCCCGCACCCACAACCGCACGCCGCCGCCCGCAGACCGCTCCGCACCCAGTTCGATAAGCCCGCCCGGCTTCGTGAACCGCAGAGCGTTCGCGAGCAGATTGTAAACCACTTGTTTCATTCGGGTTTCGTCAGCGCGCACGACCCCAATCTCTGGATCGCAGACAATATCGAGGGATATCCGAGTATCATCCGCTTTGGTCGCCACATAATCGATCGAATGATCGAGCAACTGGAAAATATCCACATCACCCAGTTCGAGATCCAGCTTGTCAGCTTCAATGGCGGCGATATCGAGAATATCGTCGATGGCCTTTGCCAGATCCTCGGACGCACTCTGTATCGCGAACACAAACTCGCTCTGCTTATCCGACAACTCACCCGCGCCGCCATTCTGTAAGAAGTCTGAGTAACCAGCAATCGTCGTCAGCGGCGTTCGCAGTTGATATGAGACATGGCCGACAAATTCGCTTTTCATGCGATCCGCCTCTTCCAACGCTTCGGCCCGCTCCCGCAATGCCCGTTCCGTCCGCCGCGATGAGGTCACATCGTCCCAGGCGATGAGGGTCGCTCCATCCGGCAAGGGACGGGACAGCCACCGCATAACCCTGTTGTCGGAACAGGTGATTTCGCCATCAACGTGACGACGCACATCCGGGTTCGGGTCCGTGGCACGTGCCTTCAGGTCCGACCAGAATTCGGCATCGTGATAAAGCGGAAAGCACATCTCGATAATGTCTGCGAAGCGCGGACTATCCCTCAGATCATCCTCACTTAACCCCCAGAGTTTCGTGAAGGCCGAATTATGCAGGCGCAGTCGGCCATCCGTGCCGTAAACAGCGATGCCTTCGGTCAACTTATCAAGCGTCGCCCGTTGCACATTGATGAGCGTGCCGAGCTGGCTCTTGAGGGTCATTTTGTCAGTAATATCGGAGAACAGGATCGTAATCCCGCCTTCCGCATCGCGCAGTCGCACCACCCGATAGAGATTGCCATTGGGCATATCCCAAGTCTCTTCCGGAACCTCATTTGGCCAATCCGTATAAAGCCCCAGCTCTTGCGATTTCCACTGACGATAGTCGGATTTTGGCGGAAGCTGCTCTGTTTCGCGGAGACGGTCGAGCAGTGCTGCATGGCTCGGTCCGCTCTGGAGCCACGCCACGTCCAGACTGAACATCGTCGTGAACGCCTGATTGAAGCTGCGCAACGTCTGATCCGGCGCAAAGGAAATGACAGCTTCGCCCGTCTTGCCAAGCCATGCATCATGCGCGGCCAGATGACGGTCAAGCATACGTTTCAAGGTCTCGGCTTCAGACGCGTCCATAGCCATCCCGCCGACGCCGCCACTGACCGGAAATAGATCAATCCGCATGGCCATGCGCTGCCCGCCACCCGTGACGATCGGACGAACGGATTGGCTGGGTGACCCGGTTTCAAGCACGGCCATGGCCTCGCTTTGCGCCTTCGCGTCCAGATGAAGTTGTCGACTGATGACGTCGTCGAGATCGTTTCCACCAACGGCGCGAATATAGACAGGGTTAGCCCAATTGATCTGACGCGTGCTTGATAAGCGCCAGACTGGGTGCGGAGCACGGCTCATCATTTCGACAAAGGCGACAGGGTCAACTTCTGCTGTCAGGCGAGAGGTCTCAAATCGCGAAATCGCCTTGCGTTCATCCTCGCCGCGTAGAGACGCGTCTTGGAGCCAAAGCACAATTTGATGCCCAGCAACGCGACCGTCTGCTTCGATGATTTGACCTTCTGGCAATATGATAGACGCAGAAAAAGACTCTCCGCTTTGACGCAGCGAGGAGAGTAATGTGCGAAGCGTTGGCCGCTTGGCTTTGTCAGATACAGTATCAAGATCAGCTAGGCCCGACAGAACGCGCATCGCAACATTGTGCGAGCCTCCCGGTTCTGAGAACCGCAGCATAGAGGCCAGTGCGGCGGGGCTCCCAAAGACACGCGGCTCACCAAAGTCAGCTTCAGCTGTAACCTCTCCTTCATCCCAAACCAGCACCAGTCCCGAATACGACCCGAAAACCGCATCATAATGGCCGATCTGGTGATCGAGATCTCGGGCGCGTAGCTTCCAGCGTTGCTCAGATCGGTTCACACGTCCGAGCAACGCAAGGACAATGCCGCCCATGATGACAGCAAGCAGTACAGCGATTGTTGTAACTGCGAACGTTATATCTATGGTTTGATCCAGCACGATCTGCGCAATGACTCCCCGATTATCGCAGACCTTATGGCCGTCGCGACGTCCTCATCACAGTGGGATAGACGCCTATTCGCCGAGTGAAAAGCGCGAAGCTCGCCTAATCCGCGAGAGATTCGATCACAGCGCAGAGTTCTTCGACTGCAGCCGTAACGACCCCCTCGTCTTCGCCTTCCGCCATTACGCGGATCAGTGGTTCTGTTCCCGAAGCGCGGACGAGGATTCGACCAGTATCACCCATCCGAGCATCTACGGCTTTTATCGCTGTCTGCACGGGTTCGTTCAGCAGCGGTGAGGCACCATTGTAACGGACATTTTGCAAAAGCTGCGGAAAGGGTTTGAACACGCTCAAATACTCGGCGCTTATGTCCCCGGACTCTAATAATCCAGCCAAGACCATGAGCGCGGCAAGGCTACCGTCCCCTGTCACGGCATAGTCGGTCATCAGTAGGTGCCCGGACGGTTCACCACCGAGATTAGCCCCAAGATCGGCCATCCGGACGGCGACATGCCGGTCACCAACCGGGGTCCGTTCCAACCTCAGACCCAGAGTATCAAAATAGCGCTCTAACCCAAGGTTCGTCATCACCGTCGAAACAATTGACGTACTGCTTAGGCGGTCTTGTTGATGCCAGTCTGTGGCCAGCCGGGCGATCAGTTGATCTCCGTCGACAACCTCTCCCTTATTATCAACCATGATCAGTCGGTCAGCATCACCGTCCAGCGCGACACCAATGTCTGCTTGGTGATCAAGCACGGCTTTGGCCAATCCCTCTGGATGGGTGGAGCCGCAATCTTCATTAATGTTCCGACCATCGGGTGATATTCCCAGCAAAATAGGCTCTACACCGAGCGCCCGAAGCGCAGCGGGAAAGACTTGGTATGCGGCGCCATTGGCGCAATCCGCAACAATCTTCAGACCGCTCAGCGAATGTGTCCCCGTAGACCGGAAGGCAGAGACGAGGTTGTCGACATAGAGCGCGTCCAAAACCCGGCCCGCTTTGACCTCACCCGGTGTGGCAGCCGGGTTTAGGCCAGGCCCCATTGCTGTTTTGATGAGAGCTTCGACGGAGTCCTGGACCGCATCAGAAACTTTTCGACCATCCGAGCCAAATAGTTTCACCCCATTATCGTGAAAGGGATTGTGGGACGCAGTGATCATCAACCCAAAATCCGCCATAAGGTGCGGCACCATTGAAGCCGTCGCCGGGGTCGGCAAAACACCGACAGGCAACACATTGATCCCTTGACGCAGCAGCCCCTTTATCAAAGCGGCTTGAACAGCATCGCCAGACTCTCGCGTGTCACGGCCGATGACAGCCGTCGATCCGGCCCTAAAATGGGCACCGATCGCGTCGGCAAGCTTTTCTAAAGAGGCCTCTGAGAGCTTATCTTCACCCGCGCGGCCGCGAATGCCGTCCGTTCCAAAATATCCAGCCATGTTACAGCTTATCCGTACGATTGTCGGCTTTGAGCCGATTGACGATTTCTTTGACGTCCTGTGACGCGTCCAGCTCGACCACAAGTACACGACCGTCTCGCACGATCACACCGACATTCTCGAGGCCAATCAGAGCCACCAGCGGCCCATCTGTGTCGATTAAACTGCCTGCGCTGTCATGCGCATAGCCATCGCCAATAATCACAGCCTCTTCGCCAGCGGCGTGAAGGTCGCGATACGCTCGAAAGCTACCCACATCGCGCCACCCTAGATCACAAGGCAGAACCGCGCCTTTTGAGGTCCGTTCCATTAAAGCAATATCAATTGGCTCCGGCTTACATTGCGCGAAGCTCTGCGGGTCGAGGTGGATCACTCGGTCTTGATGCTTGGCCTGAGCGTAAGATTGCCGTGCTGGCTCGGCACACTCACTGGCGAGAGCTGCCATTTCCTCAATCAGCAGCGAAGGCTTGAATAGGAAGATACCGCTGTTCCAATGGTAATTCCCACTCGCAAGGTAGGATTTGGCGGTGACCTCATCTGGTTTTTCTCGGAAGCTTTCAATCTCAAAAACTCCGTCTGCGATGGTCTTGCCTTGCTGAATATATCCGAAGCCTGTGGCTGGATGATCCGGCGTCATCCCGAAGGTGACGTGATGGCCGTCCGCCGCAATCGGAGCGGCCCGGCGGAGCGCATCCAAGAAAACGTCGGGACGCTCGATCACATGGTCAGCCGGGGCCAGAAGGATCAGCGCGTCAGGATCCAGTGACAAAGCGTGCAAGGCTGCCACGACCGCGCAAGGGCCCGTATTGCGCCCCTCTGGCTCCACAATGATCGCGCCGTAATCATCAATTTGTTCGTCGATCAGATCAATGTGCGACGCATTGCAAATGAAGACAGGCGGCAAGAAGTCCGGTCCGCGCGTTCGGGCCGCCGTGTCCTGAATCATGGTCTTAGACCCAGCCAGCGGCAAAAACTGCTTCGCGGCAGATTGTCGTGACAGGGGCCAAAGTCGGCTGCCCGCTCCGCCGCTAAGAATCACGGGTAGAATCTTTGTATAATCGCCCATGAGAGCGCCCTTACCCGCCCAAGCTCACCTCGCCTAGTCGGTAGCGAACCAGAACGCGGCAATTGGTGAGGCCGCCGTCCGCAGGCGGCTCGAAGCGCCACTGCCGAGCGGCGCGCTCTGCTGATTTTTCAAATAGACCGTCCGGCAAGGATCGTTGTGCGACTGCGTTTACAACGGACCCATCGGCCCCCACATCGAGTCGAAGGATCGCCCAGCCCTGCCGACCCGTCCGGAACGCCCGTGACGGATATTCTGGCATGGGCAGGTCTATCGCCGCCAGGCTCTCTCCGCCGATACAATCGTCAGAGTCTGCATAGCCCTTCACATAGGGATCTGGCGGATATTGGCTTTGCGGATGAAAAGTGCTGGTCGACCCACAACTTGTCAGAAGGGCCGCAAATGTGAGAAGTAGGACCCTCATTCGCCTTCACCGAAACGGCTGCCGACCAAAGCCGTGAGCGCATCGATGACTTTGGAGGCCTGAACGCCCTGCGCGGTTACGGTTATCTGCTCACCACAGGCGGCACCGAGCAGCAGCAATTCCATCACACTGTCCGCTTCAACAGTGTCGGCACACACATCATTGTGGCTGCGAACCCAGACCCGGGCGTCAAATTGCCCAACGGTTTCCATGAATTTGTTGGATGCGCGTGCGTGGAGCCCGCGCTTGTTGCGGAGTTTCAACGTTGTCTGCGCAGACGGCATCCCGTCCGCATCGGGTATCCCGCAATTGAGGTTCATCATTCCTCGCCAGCAAGTATCCGTGAGGCGATAGCAATGTAGCGTTGACCCGCATCTTTGGCTTTTTGGGACGCTTCTGCCAGCGTCGCGTCGCGTCGGGCCTCGGCCAGCTTAATCAACATCGGTAGGTTCACACCCGCCAAAACCTCAACCTTGTCTTCGCGCAGCATGGATATGGCCAAATTAGATGGGGTACCGCCGAACATGTCGGTCAGCAGGATAACCCCACGGCCCGCATCGACCTCGTCCACGGCTTTGCGAATATCATCGCGACGACGTTCCATATCATCGTCCGGACCAATGCAAATAGTTTTAATCGCGTCCTGCGGCCCGACTACGTGTTCAGTCGCGCGCTTCAGCTCAATGGCGAGTTCGCCATGTGTGACGATGACCAGACCGATCATAGAGTATTCCGACAATGCATCGGATCGGTAAAACCGGAATCACGCGCGGCGTAAAGAGATTTTTGTCTTAGAACTGCGTGTATTCAGCTGTCTATCAGCCCCGCTTTCGACGCGGCGCGTCTGGACCACCCCCCGTTGTTTGGCGAGGCAGTTCGACAAAAAAGCGCGCACCATTGATCGCACCGTCCGCTTCGGTCTTGTTTTCGGACCAGATTCGACCCCGATGCGCCGTCATGATCTGACGACAAATCGCCAATCCCAGACCGGAATGTGATCCGAACTTCGCACCCTCTGGTCGTTCCGTATAGAAGCGGTCGAACACGGCCTCTAAATTGCCGTCCGGGATGCCCGGCCCCTGATCTGAAACCGTGATCGTGACCTTATTGTCCGAGGCTGACGCCGCCACATCGACGGTTCCATTTTCAGGCGAAAAAGTCAGCGCATTGTCGATCAAATTGCGAAGAACCTGGGCAAAAGGGGCCTCAAACGCCCGAATGAATGTGGGATCCGGCAGATCGCTCATATCGACGACGTCGGGGCCAGAGCCTGACTTCGTTTGCGTATAGAAAGCGACGATATTGGCGACAATCTCACCCACATCTAAAGTTTGCGCTGTATCTTTGGCCAGATTGGCGTCGACCTTTGAAGCATTGCTAATGTCAGTAATCAGCCGGTTCATCCGGGTCACATCCTGAGAGATAATATCGATCAGCTTATCGCGGTCAGCATCCGTTCGAGCCACCCTCAATGTATCGGAAGCAGAGCGGAGCGAAGTAAGCGGGTTTTTAATTTCGTGCGCCACATCCGCGGCGAAGTTCGCGATGTCATCAACCCGATTATACAAGCCTTTCGTCATATCCCGCAGGACAAGCGAAAGGTCGCCAATTTCGTCACGGCGGCGTGACAAATCTGGAATGGCATCATATTTCCGCGGGTTCCGGGCGACCTGCTCTGCTGCTTTCGCCAATCGACGCATGGGCAGGGTAATGAACAAAATCAGCGCCAGCGAAGAGAGCAACGTTGCGAAAAAGGCGAGCCCAATAATCGGCGCAAGCGCGCGCCGTTCAGCATTGACGATGCCATCGACATCATGGCTTTCAACCGTAATTGTGCCCAAGACTTGCTGGACCCGCATTACGGGCAGCGTGGCTGTCACGACGAGCGAGTCGTCAGCGCCATAGCGCGCGCCACTCACGGTTTCACCAGACAAGCCGGCTCTGATATCGGCCTTCAAATCCCAACGAAATCGGTCGCGCCGGTTTTGACGCCACGGTAACTCATGCAACGTCTTACGCGCCCAGCTGGTCAGGCCGTCGCGCCAGACATCGACGCGCGGCTTTGGCGGATCATCCTCCGTTTGAATCGGATCGAGCGGGCTGACTTCGATCTTGTTATCCAGACGTTCCGTATCGGCAACAACTTGCCCGGATCGATCATGCAAGCGGACACGCCACGAGGGCGGCACATTGACCCCGCGCAGCACTTTCTTCGCGCCTTCCACATCAAGTTCTGATGCTTGCCCAATTCCGGTGGCACGCTCACCCATGACCGTGGTGATGGTTGCCGCCAGCGAGGCGATATTATCCACCTTGCCTTGGATCAGCCCCTCTTCGAACCGGTTCATTGCCAGCGCGCCGACGACTAATATGATTAGGCCGACCAGGTTGGAGGCGATGATCAGTTGAGTCAGTCTGGACGACAACAGAAAGCGCCGAGGCGTAAAGCGACGACGCTCGCGCCGTTTCAGCGAGAATAGCCTGCGTCCCGACACATTATCGGGACGCGGATTGGGAGCAGACACAGTCGCTGTGTCAGCCTTCCTTATATTTGTATCCGACACCATAGAGCGTCTCGATAGCGTCGAATGACTTGTCCGTCTTGCGGAACTTCTTTCGCAACCGTTTGATGTGGCTATCGATCGTACGGTCATCGACGTAAATTTGGTCGTCATAGGCCGCGTCCATCAGTTGATCGCGGGATTTGACGTAGCCAGGACGCTTGGCCAGCGCCTCTAGGATTAGAAACTCGGTCACAGTCAAACGTACCGCCTCACCTTCCCAAGAACAGGCATGGCGATTATTATCGAGAACGAGTTTGCCGCGACGAATGACCTTATCGTCCCCCTCTTCGGGCATAGGCGCGACGGTAGATGTCAATTGGGCACGGCGTAAGACCGCTTTAATCCGCTCTCCGAGCAAGCGCTGAGAGAACGGCTTGGTGATGTAATCATCGGCGCCCATTGAGAAGCCAATCGCTTCATCCAACTCATCATCTTTGGACGTCAGGAAGATCACCGGAAGGTTAGAGGTCTGGCGCAAGCGGCGCAGCAATTCGATTCCGTCCATACGCGGCATCTTCACATCGAAGACGGCCAAATCAGGCGGGCTAACCTTGAGCGCGTCCAGAGCTGTCGCACCATCGTGGAATTTGCGGACGTCATAGCCCTCGCCTTCCAAATACATGGATACGGATGTCAGTATGTTCTCGTCGTCATCAACAAGGAAAATAGTGGCCATGGACCGGGCTCCAACCCTACGGGATGTGTAGTTCCGATCTCTGACTAGGCTCATCGTCTGCATGTGTAAAACCCCAACTCTGCTCTCTTGATGAAGAGAGACCTAAAGCTGGGGTTTGACCGGAGTGAGGCAGGAAGCTGCCTTAGTTTTGCGACAATGTGGCGCGATTAAGGCAGGCGCTACTTCCGATAAAATTTGTAGCCTGCGCTGATGACCTCGATCACCTCACCGCCATCATTGCGAAGGAAAGTTACGGGTGCACCGAGAGACCCATCATCGCGCTTAAATTTAAATTGGTCGCCTTCAACGTGTTTCAGATTGTCTAAACCGTCCTGCGGCTCATCAGAATGAACCGGGACCGCGAAGAGCCCGTCTGACGTCAGGCCAACATAAAACGCCCAATCATAATTGGGTCTGACATAGTGACCCTCATAAGCGCCAAAGTCATGTTTATCATCGCTGGACTCCGTCTCAGCGGATTCGGACACCTCAGTCTTATCAGACGTCTCAGATCCGTAGACGGCTTTGATATCGTCGCCAGCCATCGAATAGACCATTTTAGCCATCTTCCCCGCACTGACATCATTGGCCGAGAGCATGACCGCAACACCGGTTTTTTCCGAGTTTCGCATGACGACTTCCGTCACAGTCCCGGGACAATAGCCCCCATGCCCCCACATGGTCTTCTTCCCATATCGCCGTGTCGCGTAAGCAAGACCCCAAGCGGGTTCATCAAAATCTTCGCCCGTCCAATGGACCCGCTGCATACGCTTGAGGGTGTTGGGTTCCAGAACCTCGGCCTCGTCAGCGTCGCGCAGACGGAAATGCCAGGACATAAAACGCGCCAGATCACTGACGCTAGATGCGAGTCCTGCGGCCGGAGCGAAGGCCTTAAAACTATGCGGCTGAACCGGGGCGCGAACCCCTTTCGCGTTCCGGACATAGTAACCGCGGGCAAACCCCTGCCCGACCCGATCAAACGGCATGTCCGTGCTGGTATTCTCCATCCCGAGTGGCTCTAAAATATTGTCCGCGACATAATCATGAAAGCTCTTCCCACTGGTCGTGGCTATGACTTGGCCTAAAGCTGCCATTCCGAGATTCGAATATTGCCAATGCTCATAAGGACCATACCAATTATCGCGGTCGGCAAAGTCCGTCATCAAGGTGACGTCATCTGGAAAATCATTTTCGAGCCAGAAATCCGTACCGCTTTCGCGCGCCACGCCGGACACATGCGAAAGAACATTACCAACGGTCACACCCGTTTCCGGGCCGTCGCGCCCGTCTAAATACGTCGAAATTGGCATATCCAGATCGATTTTTCCGGCCTCTTCCAGATCCATAATGGCGATGCCGGTAAAAAGTTTGGAGACCGAGCAAATACTAAAGGCCGTGTCATTTGTGACCGGCTTTCGGGTTTGCAAATCCTGCACGCCATATTGGTGACTCCAGACCAAATCCTGATCATGCACGATACCAATCGCGGCACCCGGCACAGACTCCATGGAGAGGTTGGCGTCAATGATAGTGCCAACCGCTCGCAGCTTGGAATCGAGAACCTCTTGAGGAGAGGCCGCATTTGCGCTCAACGCAGCAAAAAAGCACAGTCCGAGCGTGGTCGACAGTAGAAGGGTTGAACGTGTCACAAGATACTCCGTCTTAGCAAATGGCTCTGCCAAGACCCTGCCAGAAGTCGGGAACAGGTCAAGCGCAACAAAAAACCGCCCCTGCGTCGCAGCAGAGGCGGTTTCTTCATTACGACGCGTCATTCTATGACGCGAGATCAGGCAGCGGCAGATGCCAATGCTGCAGCGTATTATTCGCCTGCGTTGGTCTTAACCTCGGCTTGGACGGCTTTGTCCATCTTAGGTTTGACGGTTTTGCCCCAAACGACTTCAACTGTGTTGTCGCGGCGGACCTTACAGGTAACTTTGTCACGTTCGCCATCAGCTTCGATACGGAAGTTCAGAGTCTTGACGCGCGAATTGCCTTTGACTGTTTTGAATTCAAGCTGGGTATCAGACGCACCGAGTTGGGTTTGTATTTCATCTGTACAGGCGGAAATCTTCTCTGATGTCTTCGCGCTGTTTGCGAAGGCGGCCTGCGGAAGAACGATAAGAGCAGTTGCACCGAGGATAGCTGTTGCGAGTTTCATGGGTCTTCTCCTTTGGGGATGGGGGACATCCGGGGTTGGCTGTGGCCCGGGGGAGCCACATGCAGCCGCTAGCGGAAAAAAGCGCAACGTGTGTCGCAGGAATACATTCAAAAATGAATGCGGCGAGCCATTAGCCTACGCGATTGTATAGGAAATTCGTCGCGACTTCGCCCGCATCCCAAAATTTTCAAGGAAATTCAGTGACTTAAAGTTTCGTTTGTCGAAAACGGATTGCAACATAGACATGTCGTGAGCGCCGTCAGACCCGATTGATCAAAAATGCAAGACAGGCACCCATTTTTGCAGGCTTAAATCGAGGGCACATCAATCCCGAATTGCACTCGCGTTAGACGTGAAAAGGGCTCTCCAAGAGCTACGGCGTCACGCTAATAGATACATTCCGAATAAGCGCGCGAGATATCGCCATTCCATTCGTTCTTGAAGGCCTCGATCAGAAGATCCGCATTGGACTGTCCAGCCCGGGCCATCGTGTCCAACGCTTGTAGAAAGACGGTTTCATTCTCGCCATGTCCGTTCATGTAGCCGCGCGTGTTCAGTGTCTTGCGCGCAATGGCCAAGGTCCGAATCGCGATATCTCGTACGGATACGCCCCGGATCATCGCATCAAAGCCTTGCGCAGGCACCGCTTCGCGAAGCAGCTGACGATCCTCAGCGGTCCAATCCTTGACGATCTCCCAAGCCGCATCCAGCGCGTCGTCCTCATAAAGCAAGCCAACCCAATATGCGGGAAGCGCGCAAAGCTCATCCCACGGACCCGTGTCCGCGCCGCGCATTTCAAGAAATTGTTTCAGACGCACTTCTGGGAAAATGGTCGAGAGATGATCATCAAAATCGGAGAGTGTGGGAATTTCGCCCGGAACGACATCCAGCGTGCCGTTCATAAAGTCGCGAAAATTCTTGCCTGATGCGTCGAGATATTTTCCGTTCCGATGGACGAAATACATCGGCACATCCAAGGCATAATCAATATACTGCTCAAATCCGAAGCCATCTTCGAATACAAAGGGCAACATACCCGTCCGGTCCGCATCGGTGTCCATCCACACACGTGAGCGGTAAGATTTGTACCCGTTAAGGTCGCCATTGGTGAACGGTGAATTGGCAAATAGTGCCGTTGCAATCGGCTGGAGCGCTAGACTGACCCGAAACTTCCGAACCATGTCGGCTTCTGAACTGAAATCGAGATTGGTCTGCACCGTACAGGTCCGGAACATCATTTCGCGTCCCAGTGTGCCGACTTTCTTCATATAGTCGCGCATGATCTTGTAGCGCCCTTTGGGCATGATCGGCACATCTTCGAGACGGGTGTCAGGTCGGAAGCCCAGCGAGAGGAAGCCTGCGCCGATCTCATCAGCGACCTCCCTCACCTCACGCAGATGGCGAGTCACTTCGGCGCAAGTCTGATGCACATGCTCGACAGGTGCACCGGATAATTCGAACTGCCCACCGGGCTCTAGGCTTACGGACGCACCGTCGCGTTTCAGTGCGATGAGAAAGCCATTTTCTTCGACAGGTTGCCAGTCGAAACGCTGCAAGCCTTCCAGCAAAGCGCGGATCGATGTTTCACCTTCATAGGGCAGCGGCAGATTGTCTGCTGTCGCGAAGGCGATCTTCTCATGTTCAGTGCCGATGCGCCAATCGGCCTTAGGCTTACAGCCCTGAGCCAAATGCTCGACGAGCTGCCCCATGTTTTCAATGGGGACAGAATTTGGGGAAGATGGACCGCTCACGAGGGCGACCTAGGCGGGAGTTTCGCACATCGCAAGCGAGTAACAATCATGTGTTTGGTTAATCCGTCGCAATTCGCTGCGCGCGTTTCATCACCATCTTGCGATAGCGGGTTGGGAACAGACGGTTCCAAAACTGCATAAATTTCGCATCAGAGCCAACAATGATCCGCTGATCACGCTTCGCCGTGCCGTCCAAAATAATCTCAGCGGCGCGCTCCGCCGTGGTCGGCGTATTCTCATCGAAATTTTCGTCCATCATCGCTTTGGTCAGACCTGGCGCAGCAATGTGATCCACTTCGGCATTGCGCAGCACATTGGTCTGGATGCCCCCCGGATGAACGCAGGAGACACTGACACCATGTTCTGCCATCTCCATGGACAGCGTTTCCGTGAAACCCCGCACACCAAACTTGGACGCGCAGTAATGGCTCTGGCCCGGCCAACCGACGATACCGAAGATTGAGCTAATGTTGACCAGCCCCCCCTTAGTCTGGATCAGTTGTTCGAGAAATGCTTTCGACATGCGCACGACGCCATAGAAATTGACGTCCATGACCTTTTCATAGCTCTCAGCCGACGTACTGCGGAAATCTCCGACACGCGTCAGCCCCGCTATATTGAAGACATAATCTGCGGCTCCGAGCTGGGCGTCGACTTTGGGCGCATAGGCCGCGATGGCGTCCGCATCCGCCATATCAATCCGGTCGGCCATATGTCGATTAGAGGGGCCGATCATCTCTAATGTTTCGCGTAGGCCGTCCTCATTAATGTCAGACAAGGCCAGCCGAGCACCCGACGCTGCCAAATTCAGGGCCATGGCGCGACCAATGCCGGACGCCGCGCCCGTGACAACGCAAACCTTGTCGTTGAAAGTTTGAAAAGTCTTCATTCGGCAGCCTCTGAAACGATCGTTGCATCAGTTGCACGCGAGAACTCCAAGCCGTCGCCGGGTATGGGGTCTTCTATCAAAATTTTCTGATCGTGTTTATAGTCTTGGATATTGAGCCACGGCATGCGGTCGCCCTGACTAGGCAGTTCGTCCATAACACGCGTCAGATATCCGGCCTGAAAATCAGTCCAAGGCTGACGGGGCATCCCCTCTGGCGCCACTGCGACAACCCGGGTGAGATCATTGTCCTGCAAGTATCGCAGCATGCGCACCGCGTAGCGGCTCATCAAATCAGCCCGCAGTGTCCAGCTTGCATTTGTATAGCCAAAGACGGAGACGAGATTCGGCAAACCTGAGAACATCAGCCCCTTAAAACCATAGCTCTTCGAAATATCTTGAGCCTCACCGTCAATCAGAAGGTCCATGCCGCCGCCAAATTTGATCTCGAGCCCTGTGGCAGTGATGATCAGATCAGCATCGACCTTTGAGCCATCTTGCATCAAGATCCCATCTTCAACGAAGCGGTCAATATGGCCCGTGACGATGGATGCATCGCCGCGCTTAATCGCTTCAAACATGTCACCATCTGGCACCATGCAGAACCGCTGGTCCCACGGATTATAGGGCGGGTTGAAATGAGTATCGACGTCATAGTCTTGACCCAGCGCTTTTAACGTCCGCTTGCGAATATTGTGCTTCGCTTTGTCTGGGTTTTTTTGAGCTTTGCGGTAAAAATATTGGGATATGGCGATGTTCTTCCAGCGGTTGATCCGGAAACTCAATCGACTCGGCAATATTTTCGACGTTAGCTTGAGGATCATGTCTTCCGACGGAACACTCGCGACATAAGTGGGCGTTCGCTGAACTTGGGTGACATGGGCCGCCGTCTTGGCCAATTCGGGGACCAGCGTCACCGCCGTCGCACCGGATCCGATCACAGCGATCCGCTTATCCGCATAGTCATAGCCTTCTGGCCAGAATTGCGGGTGAATAATGTCGCCCTTAAAATCCTCCCGACCGTCAAAATGCGGATCGTGGCCCGTATCATAGCGGTAGTAGCCCGCGCAGGAGAGGACGAAACGTGTGCGGATCGTTCGCTGAGACCCATTCCGCGAATCTTCAATTGTGACCGTCCAAAGATCGGTAGCCGTATCAAAGTCCATCCACACGACATTGCTGTGAAACTGAATACGCTCATCAATGCCGTATTCGCGCGCCGTATCGCGGACGTAGTCGCGAATGGCCGGGCCACTCGCCAATGTCTTCACGCCCGGCCATGGCCTGAAATCATAGCCCAAAGTCAACATGTCGGAATCGGACCGAATACCAGGATAGCGGAACAAATCCCACGTCCCGCCAATGGCATCGCGCGATTCTAGCACGGCCATTTTCCCATCCGGAAACTCAGTGACATAGCGGCACGCCGCACCAATACCGGATAGGCCCGCGCCGATAATGACCATGTCAAAAGCATCGTTCATACGGCAACCTTAGCCAAAGCGCTGAGAATTCAAAGCTTCAGTCCTGCGACCTTCGCTATGCAGATGTGTTCCAGTCCCCAATTATCGCCTGAACCAAAGTCAGCAGACTGATCGCGGCTGTATCCGCGCGAAGTATACGCGGACCCAAAGAAACAGGGTGCGTGTTCGTGCAGGCAGAGACCCAATCGCGTTCTGTCGGCGTAAAGCCGCCTTCGGGGCCTATTAGCAGGTCGAGCGGCAGATTAAGTATTTTGACCGTATCCAGCGCGGCGGCCCTACCCCCCGCTTCGTCAGCGAAGATCAGTGTGCGATCAGTTTGCAAAGCTTGCTCAAGCGGGATCGGCGCCATCACGTCCGGCAAGTCCAGTCGCTCCGTCTGCTCCGCCGCTTCGATGACTTGCGATTGCGCACGTTCAATATTGAAGGTCGGAAATTGTGTCCGATCCGTGATGACAGGCTGAAGCGTGCGGATTCCGAGCTCGGTCGCCTTTTCCAGCACTGTCGCCAAGCGGTGCTTGCGGATCGGCGCGAAGAGAAGCCGGACATCCGGTACTGAATAGGGCTCGCGCAGCTGCTCAACGACGGAAAGACGCATCGACTTTCGTTCTGCTGCGGTGACCTCGGCTGACCACTCGCCATCGCGCGCGTTGAATAAACGGACCCGGTCCCCAACCCGCTTGCGCAGGACAGTGCCGAAATAATGCGCCTGTTCGCGTGACAGATCGATCTCCCCGGTCAGAGACTGACCCAGGTAAAGACGTGGAAGGGTGTAATCGGCTCTCATAGGGCCCACTTAGCCAAGGCTTTAGCGGAGCTCCAGACCAATCGTTTTCGCATAGTCGGCCGGGACATCTTCGACGTCGGTATCCATCACCGCGTTCCAACGGTTGAGGAACCCGAACATGGAGATGACGGCGACAATTTCCAGACATTCCTCATCGGAGAAATGATCCCGTAAGTCAGCAAAGTCAGCGTCGGTAACTTCTGAGGGTGTCAGCGAGCCGAGATGCGCCACTTTCAGCGCGCTTCGTTCCGCATCCGAGAAAAGCGGCGAATCCTCATAGGCCCAAGCCGCATTGATCTTCTCCGGGTCGACATGCTGTTGCGATGCGCCGTGCGCTGTGTGCTGTTGGCAGTAGCGGCAGCCCGCCGCCGTGCTGGCCACATAGCCAACCAAACGTTTGAGACCCGGATCGAGCGAGCCGTCCCCATAGATCGACATAATCATCGCCGACACGCCCTTTAGGAGCGCCGGGCTACGCGCCATGTCGAGCCCGTCATTCATGGTGAAGCCCATGATTTGCTCGCCCATGGCAATGAGCGGTTTGACCTCATCTGGGATTTGGTCGGCGGGCAGTCTGGGAATACGGGACATCTTAAGGCAGCTCTTTTGTATGCGCCCCAAACTCAGGCAGGTCGAAAGAGAGCTGGGCGGGCTCTTCTCGGAATCGGATCGGATTATCGATATGACGTTTGCCATCGGGCGCGATCGTGACCGGCGCACCCTCTTCGGTCAGCGCGGTGTGCAATGTGCGAACCGTGGACCAGCAACAATCAATGCCGCCGAGCTTAATTTCCCACTCGACTTGCGGCTTCGACAGGAACGTCACGGTCAGAAAGTTTTTCACGGTGTCCTGCTGACCGACCGGTTTTTTCATCGCTTCGATCAGATCAGGTCTACCGAGTGCCGTCAAAAGATTGGACACAAATTTTGGCTCAGACCCCCCGAGCACAATATGGCCGTCATCGGATGTGCGGTAGATATTGACGAAGGCATTGCCGCCAAAGCTACGCATTTCGCCACGATCTGGCTGGCGGTCTTCAGCGAAAATCGAACCCGTCACATTCGGCACCCAACTGAGCAGCGAGTCATACATAGAGATATCGAGATAATCGCCCTGCCCGGTCTGTTCCCGGCGATAGAGCGCCATGAGGATGCCGGACAGAGCGAATAATGACGCCGTCATGTCCGCGCTCGGCATGGGCGTCAGTGCGGGGCTCCCGTCCATACCGCGCGTCAGGTCGGCCGTACCCGCCATCGCCTGCACAACAAGATCATGAGCGGGTTTGTCGCGATATCGACCATCCTGACCAAAGGCAGAAATGGAGCAATAGACAATGTCCGGCTTAATCGCCTTGATCGCGGCATAGTCCACGCCAAGCCGTTTTACCACGCCGGGGCGGAAGGCCTCAATCACAACGTCTGCGGTTTTCGCAAGCGTCATAAACCGCGCGTGTTGATCCGGCTCTTTCAGATTGACTCGGTAGCTTTTTTTACCGCGCGCAATATTGGCGAACCAGACCGATGTGCTGTCTTGATAGCGCTCGCCCATATGCCGGGTCGGCTCGCCAACACCGTTGTCGGGCTCGACCATGATCACCTCAGCCCCGTGATCCGCCATCATCATAGAGGCGTGCGGCCCCGGCAGAAACGCCGAGAGATCCAGAACGCGAATGCCGTCGAGTTTCATAGATTGATCTGTGACTGAGTCGTTAAACTGACGAGCTTGCCGTCTTCGCCTTCAATCCGGGTTTGCCAGACCTGTAGGCGACGGCCGACATTGATCGGCGTCGCGGTAATGCTCAATGTGGTGCCTGGCTTACCGGGTCGGATCATATTGGTTTTGCTTTCCGTTGTCGTCGTTCCCGTGGAACCCTCCGGCAGGTTAAAGAATGCCCCGCAGGCTCCCGCGAAATCCGCAACCGCCATCAGAAACCCGCCATGAACCGTACCCATCGTCGTGCAATGTTCGGGTTTTGGCACAACCGTGCAGACCACCCTTTCAGCTGTAAGCTCGGCCAGTTTGACGCCGAGATGGTTCGAAAAAGGCACCGCTTCAGCGAATTGTCGGAGCTGCTCGGGCGTATAAGTCATGCAAACAAACTACGCCGCTGAGCCATCACCAAGCAAGTCATGCGTGTCCGCGCCTAATTCTGGCGCGATCCCGCCCTTAAGGCGCTCACCATTGATCTTGTAAGGGCTGCTCATCAGGCGGATCTTCCCGTTTTCCATGCCGGGGTGTTCAGTCTCGTAAATCATTTCGACCTCAGCGACATACGGATTCTCGAACGCTTGTTGAATGTCGTAGACAGGGGCCGCTGGCACGTATCCGGCAAATTTTTCCATCCAATGCGCGACCGTATTGGTCTTCATCACAGCTTCCATCGTGTCCTGTACGAGCGCGCGGTTTTCGCGGCGGTCCTCAACTTTGAGAAAGCGCGGATCATCAACCCACTCCGAATGACCGAGCCGTTCGGCAACACGTTCCCAAAACTTTTGGGTCTGGCAACAGAACATAATCCAGCCATCGCCCGCTTCCATCAGCTGGCTCGGCACGATCGCCGGGTGCGCGCCGCGCGGCTGGCGCGTCACCACATCGCCGGCGTTCAGATACCATGTCGCGGGGTAGCTGACTTGATGCAGCGCTGTGTCGAAGAGTGATACATCGACGTCACAGCCCTTGCCGGTTCGGTGCGCGCCGAGGACAGCCGAAACCAGCCCCGTCGCCATCATTGAGCCTGTCATGAAATCAACCATAGAGAGGCCAAACCGAACAGGTGGCCCGTCCGGTTCGCCCGTGACGGAACAGAAACCCGCTTCGGCCTGCATGAGGTAGTCATAGCCCGGCCACGCCTCACGCGAATTGCCCCGGCCATAAGCCGACAAGTGCGCGCAGACGACCTTCGGATTGATGGCTTTGAGGGTTTCGAAATCGATGCCGAGCTTTGCCGGTAAATCCCCGCGCAGATTGTTTGATACAGCGTCGGCGGCCTTCACCAATTCCTCGAACTGCTTCCGCTCATCCGCATCCTTCATGTTCAGCGAGATAGATTTCTTATTCCGATTGAAGGTCTGAAAAAACTGGCTGTCCGTGTCGCCAATCCGGTGCGGCGAAACAAAGCGAGACACATCCCCGCCTGTCCCCGGATTCTCGATCTTGATAACTTCGGCCCCCAAGTCGGCAAGCAGTTGAGTCCCGTAAGGCCCTGCACCATATTGTTCGACCGCGATGATGCGAATGCCGTGGAGGGGTTTGTAGGTCATGTCACGTCCTGTCGAAGGCGCTCCCCTGCTAAGGGAGTATAGGTCAAGAATAATACCGCTTAGGCCGACTTGATCGGCCTACCCATCTCCCGATCTTTCACATAGCACTGATCAGTGATGGACCCGCCGATCAAGTCGGCGGGAGCCGGAAGGACTAAATCTTATTCCGCGCGATCTGTTGCTTCGCGATGATGATGCGCTGCATTTCGTTGGTGCCTTCACCGATGCACATGAGCGGGGCTTCGCGGAACAGACGCTCGACCGGATATTCTTTGGAGTAGGAATAGCCGCCATGGATACGCATGGCTTCGAGCGTGTTTTCTACAGCCATTTCAGACGCATAATATTTCGCCATGCCCGCTTCCATGTCGCAGCGTTCGCCGCGATCATAGGCTTCAGCTGCATGCAGACACATCAGCTCTGACGCTTTGGTCTTGGTCGCCATTTCCCCGAGCTTCAGCTGGATCGCCTGGTGATCTGCAATCGGTTTCCCGAACGTCTCCCGTTCTTGGGCGTAGCGTGTGCTTTCCTCCAACGCGCGGCGGGACAGGCCGACGGCACGAGCCGAGATATTGATGCGGCCCAGCTCTAGACCGCCAACCGCCATATAGAAGCCCTTGCCTTCGATGCCGCCGATCAAGTGACGCTTGGCGTCGAGCGTGTAATTGTCGAAGAACAGCTCACAACTATCGATGCCCTTATAGGCCAGTTTCTGCATCTTGCTGCCAGTCGTGTAGCCATCATAGCTCGCGCCCGTATCCGGATCGACCTTTGGCGCGATCAGCATCGACATGCCTTTATAGCGCGGGTCAGAGTCTGGATCGGTCTTGACCATCAGCGCCACAGCGCCGCCCATCAGCCCATTGGAAATCCAAGTTTTTGATCCGTTGACGACATAGCTGTCGCCGTCTTTGCGAGCCACGGTCTTGATGGCTTGCAAATCAGTCCCGGCATTCGGCTCTGTCAGACCCAACCCGCCTCGGATTTCGCCGGAGCAGAATTTGGGTAACCAGTAATTTTTCTGGAAATCGGTGCCGTATTTTTCGACCACGGTCGCCATCATAAGGTGCGAATTAAAGATACCCGTCAGGCTCATCCACTCTTGCGCAATACGCATAACGATCTTGGCATATGTCGTCGCTGACAAGCCGAGACCACCATATTCCGGCGAGATGGTCGCGCCGAACAGGCCGAACTCCTTCATATCCTCGACAAACTCATGCGGATATTCGTCCGCATGTTCCATCTCCATCACGCGGTCACGCACCTTCTCGCGACACCATCGATCGATGACATCGAGCATCATCGCTTCGTCTTCGTCGGTGAATTGATCAGCGTTGGGAATGGCGTTCATGGGATGGACTCGTCGTTTAGCGTTCGCTGACCTTTAGTCAGTCTGAGCCGAGCCTAACATGATTGAGCGCAAAGGTGGCGGAACGTCGCAATAGTCAGTAATGCTCAACTTTGTCTTCAACCGCCTTGCCCTTACCAGGGATCAGCATGTTGCGTTTGAACGTGCAGATCATGGTGCCGTCCTGTTTATAGCCGCGCGTCACGATGGTGACGATGCCTTGGCCGGGACGGGATTTGCTTTCACGTTTGCCGAGCACTTCGCTTTCGCCATAGATCGTATCACCCACGAACACTGGAGCCGTGAATTTCACCTCATCCATGCCGAGATTGGCGATGGCTTTTTGGGAGCAATCGGTCACGCTCATCCCGATCAGCAGTGCCAGCGTGTAGGGCGAGACGACAAGGCATTGGCCGAACTCTGATGCCTTGGCGAACTCATTGTCAAAATGCATCGGATGGGTGTTCATCGTCATCAGCGTGAACATGTGGTTGTCATACTCAGTGACAGTCTTACCGGGGCGATGTTCGTAAATATCACCCTCTTTGAAATCTTCGTAATAGCGACCGAAGGTTTCGCGGTACCGATTTGGACCGACCTCTTTCACACTACCGACCATGCTTATCTCCTAAAGTAGTCCGGCGCGCGCCAAGACGCGCTCCGCTGCCCGCAGGATCGGGGCTTCAATCAGTTTACCGTTGTGCAACGCCGCATTCCCGCCCGACGCGTCATAAGCGGCCTTGAGTGCTTTCGCGGCACTCACTTCGTCCTCACCCGGCGTGTAAGCCGCGTGGATCGCTTCAATTTGCTTTGGGTGAATGGCGGAGCGGCAATGGATGCCGAGATCGGCCACGCGCCGTGTGTCCGCCTCCCCGCCTTCAACATCGTGCACATCGAGATAGGGCACGTCGAAGACGGGCACTTCGAACGCCGCTGAGCAAGCCGCCAAATGGCTGCGTGCATAGTGGAAGGCTTCAAACGTCATAGGTGTGCCCAAATCGGCGGAATAATCGCCGCCGCCAAAGAGAGCCATCCGCACACGCGAATGCGACAGTATCGCCGCTGCATTGAGGATTGCCAGCCCGGATTCGATTACGGGAATGAGCGGCGCGTCAGTCTTGATAGATGCCAACTCATCAACCGTATCGACTTTGGGGATCATGACGAAGGGGAGATTAAGCCCGGCAATCGCGTGCTGATCTTTCTCGCACGCCGCCGTCCCCGGCGCATTGATCCGGAGCGATACAGTTTTGGAGTCTGTCTGTTTGAGGAATGCGATCACCGCGTCCCTAGCCTCGCCTTTTGCATCGGGTGCCACGGCGTCTTCGAGGTCGATACAGACAAGATCCGCGCCTGCGCTGAGCGCTTTTTCAAACCGCTCTGGCCGGTTGCCAGGCACGAATAGAAGGGAGCGTGGAATCATCAGGCCACCTGATCAGCAAAATGTTGCGCGATCTGCTCGCGCGTCGCAATCCAGACATCGTCATGGCCGGTGATGTAATCCAGAACCTCATTCAGCGCGCCGATCCGGCCTGGGCGGCCTATGATACGAAGATGGAGACCGAGGCTCATCATCCGCGCACCGTGGGTCTTTGCCTCGGCGCGAAGGACATCGAATGTCGCCTTGGCATAGTCGACCCACATGTCGGTCGTGAAGCTCGGGTCGAGCCAGAATTTCATATCGTTACTATCCACCGCATAGGGCAGCACGATGATCGACTTAGTGCCGTCCTCGAAATGCTCCCAGCGTGGGAAATCATCCGAATAATCGTCCATATGGTAGAGATAGCCCTCTTCCGAGAGCGTCCGCCGCAGATGATCTGTATGCAGATAGCGCGAGAGATACCCGACGGGTTTACGACCTGTCGTCGCCTTAATGCTCTGCGTGCCTTTGCGGACGAAATCGCGTTCTTCTTCCCGGGTCTTGTTGAAGGTGAACAACCAGCGATAGCCATGGTTCGCGGGCTCATCGCCGCGCCTGGCAATAGCCTGACCCAGCCACGGGGCTTTCTCAAGCGCCTGCGCACAGATTGTCCAAGTCGCCGGAATATTGTACTGTTCTAGCCGTTCCAGAATGCGCGGTGCGCCGCGATTTATGCCATACTGATAGTTGGACTCATTCCCATGCACCCGGATCGGGGCTTTCAACCCGCTGACCAGTTCGTCGACGGGCTCGGGCGCTTTGTCACCCTGCCAAATGCCGCGCTCCGCCCCCTCCTCGACATTGACGACGAGTGAAAACGCCAGCGTTTTACCGCCAGGCCACGTGAAACCGGCAGGGGCTGGATCGGGAGGAAGGGTCATTAATGCGGTTCCTCGCCGCCGCTGACATTCATGCTTTCTGCCGTGATATATTTCGCTTCATCGCAACAGAGCCAAGCGACCGCATTGGCGGTATCTTCGGGCAAGCCCGGACGGCCCATTGGGATGCGGGCGGCCATCGCTTTGAGATAGTCTTCGACACTGTCCGCGCCGGTCACTTCTGCAAAATATTCGTTCTGCCAAGCGCCGAGCGCCGTGGTCACATGGTTGGGGCAGACATTATTGACGGTGATGCCGTGCGCGCCGAGTTCTGTCGCGGCCGAGCGAACGAGACCGACCAGACCGTGTTTGGAGGAGGTGTAAGCCTGTGCGTGTGGGAACCCGGATTTTGCGGCTTGGCTAGCGACATTGATGATCCGCCCGCCCTTACCCTGCGGCACCATGACTTCAGCGGCTGCTTTCACACCAAAGAATGACCCCGACAAATTGACGTCGATGACGGCGCGCCAGTCGTCTTCCGTCACGTCTAGCAACGGCTTCATAATGTAGCCAATGCCGGCATTGTTGATCCAAATATCGAGCGAGCCATGCGTGTCCGATGCATGCTTTGCGAGCGCTCGGACTTCTTCAAGTGAACGCACATCACATGTGTGGGTCGAGGCTTCGATTCCGAGACCGCGCAACTCCTCGGCGATGCTTTCCATTTCTGCGGTTGAGCCAATATGTGCCTCACCCGTCGCGGCATCGCGCGGCTCACCAATGTCTGAGATCACGATATTCGCGCCATCTTCGGCCAAGCGTTTGGCGATTGCCTCACCCAAGCCGCCGCGACGACCCGACCCAGTGATAACAGCCGTTTTTCCTTGAAGGCGTTTCATCAGAGCTGACTCACATTGATGAAGACGAGATCCTTGGCAATCTCGCTTTGGAATGTGGCGGCAATCGCTTGCATATGCTCCTGCGACGCCTCTTCACCAAATTTGTCCATGTCGTTGATATCAAGGATTTCGATATATTCGTAGGGTGACTCTGCATCGGAGAAAAGCAGGCTCTCCGCACGGAACACGTCGAAACCGTCAATCGATTCGAGCTTGTTCACAGCCGGAATATCTTTGGTCCGAGCCCATTGTTCATAATCATCTTTAGACTTTCCATCCTGCAGATTGAACAGGACGATGATACGCTGACCCATAGGTGCCTCCTTCGATATTACGGCGTTATGGCTGCCTTGAGATCATCCAAAGTTGAGTATTGTCAACTTCAACGGCGCAGAATGCGTTTAGATGAAATCCGTGACTAAGAAGGGAAAGACCATGGCCGAGACAAACGCCCATTCCAATTATGATGGCCCGCCGGACTATCGCCTTGTGGGTGAACACGGCATGTTTCCTAAGACGACGCATGATGAAAAAGCGCGGTTTAATTTCCTCGCACACCTTAATCGTCACCTCGCCTCCCGCGTCCTGCCCGGCGTTAAAACTGCCTATGAAACGCGGATTGAGCCGAACAACCCAACTCCCAATCACCGCAACCAAGTGCGCAAAGCACTCTTAAAAGACCCGCTATTCCAGCATTGGTCCGCTCAGCGTCGAAATACGATGGAATTACGCCAACAGGCTGGACGTTGGGTTACGCTACGCCAAGCTGAAGAGCTTAACGAGCGTGCGCGTGAACTAACAGAAGGCGACGACCGACTACAACTCGATCCGAGCGTCGAACTCCCTTCCTACCTTTCAAAAATAGATCACCACTGCATGCCAGGCAGCTACCACGATGAAATCGTACCGGGTGATGTGACCGGCGCCGCGAACTATGACTGCGGTATCTTCGTCACAACAGGCGGCGGTCTGGGCCGTTTCAACGACGGCGGCGGGCAAGCCGTTGTTGCTTGGATGAAAGAAAACCGACCTGATTTCGCGCCGAAACGGATCTTGGATATTGGCGGCGGCCTTGGACAAAACGTCCTGCCCATCGCCCAAGCCTACCCCGACGCCGAAGTCATCTGCCTTGATACGGGTGCGCCCGTACTGCGCTACGGCTTGGCACGCGCCAAACTAATGGGTGTCGAGAATGTCCGTTTCGTTCAGGCCAATGCGGAAGACTTATCCATGTATCCAGATGGTTATTTCGATTGGGTTCAGTCGACCATGTTCCTGCATGAAACCAGTGTCAAAGCGATGCCGAAGATCATGAAAGAGAGCCACCGCCTGCTCGCGCCAGGCGGGATCGTCATGCATGTTGAACAACCCCAATATGATCCGGACATGCCGCTTTACGAACAAGCCATCCGCGATTGGGATGCTTTCTATAATAATGAACCGTTCTGGACCAAACTACACGAATTGGACCTCGACCAATGGATGGTGGATGCCGGATTCAAGCGCGAAGAATTGCTGCATGGCGGCGTCGCGGCGGTCGTGGATACGGAACTGTTCCCGGAACACGGCACGGATGAGGTCGAAGATTATGGTCGCAAGGCGGCGTGGCACATTATCGGTGGGGAGAAGAAAGCCGCATGACCCAACAGATTGATCCGCTCGCGCTCGCTGGTGCGAAGCCCAAGGGCAAACGCCCTTATTTTCTAGAAGATACGGATGCTGAACGGGTTATGGCCATTACCATGGCCGTGGCGCAGGAACTCGCGGTGATGCGCGAACGTCTCGATACGGTTGAGCGGCTGTTGGAATCCAAAGGCATTAGTCAGGATGATATCGAAAGTTTCGTTCCGACGCCTGAGCAGGCCGATCAACGCGGCGAATGGACGCAAGAATATCTCGCGCGAATCATGCGCATCTATCAGCAGGAAATCGAAGCCCTCGATCAGCCTAATGAGCCATCCTCAGAAGAGATTGGACATGAGTTGGCAGAGAGCTAAGTCGGGCGTATTGAGCTTACGCGCGTTTGCGAAAGATCCAGCTTAGCCAACAAGGCTTTTAAGGTCGAGCCGTCTGGATGAACCCAGTGCGGCGCAACTTCCTCCAACGGCATTAGAACGAAGGCCCGCTCTGTCATGCGCGGATGTGGCAGCGTGCAAATCGGGTCATCTAATACTTGTCCATCATAATCGATCAGGTCCAAATCGATCACACGCGGTGCATTCCGCGCGCTGCGCACACGGCCTAGCCGCGTTTCAATATCCAATAGGTTTTGCATCAAGACAGGTGCATCCCGTTCAGTGCGCACAGAGATCACTGCATTCGTATATTCTGGTGCATCGCTCCCCACTGGCCAGGCTGGGCTAATCCAAAGCGAAGAAAGGTTGTCGATCACAATCCCGGCTTCTCCGAGCGCTGTCACAGCCATCATTAATGTCTCACGCGGGTTGGACAAGTTCGCGCCGAACGCGATATAGGCTCGTCGCATATTTAGATGATTTTTAGACACGGATATTCGTATGACCTTCTACCCCGATGAGAGGTTTGCCATCTTCATTGATGGCGCAAATTTCTATTCAACAGCCAAGTCGCTCGACTTCGATATCGATTACAAGAACCTGCTGACCTATTTCAGCGCCAAAGGTCGAATGATCAAGGCGTACTATTTCACAGCCTTACGCGAAAACGACGACTTTTCTCCGTTGCGGCCCTTACTCGACTGGCTCGACTATAACGGGTTTCATATCATTACGAAGAGAGCCAAAACCTTCACGGATCGCGACGGACGCACGCGGATCAAGGGCGATATGGACGTCGAAATCGTCGTGCGGATGATGGAACTGGCCCCATATGTCGATCATATGTTGCTGTTCTCCGGTGATGGGGACTTTCGCGCCGCCGTCGAAGCCGTTCAAAAACTCGGCGTCCGCGTGACAGTCGTGTCTTCAATGGCTTTAAAGCCGTCTTTGCTGGCCGACGAACTGCGCCGACAGGCCGATGCGTTTATCGAAATCGATGATCTGGAACGTGAAGTCGGTCGCCCGAAGCGTGAACGCTCTGAACAAGATGATGATTACGAAGACGATGACGATTTCGGCTATGGTGACTGATCCGCACGTTATGTCAGAGACAGAAGCGGCGTCAGAACCGCCTTACTTTTGTCAGCGTTGCCCGCGTCTCTTCGACTTCCTCGAACACTGCCGCGAGCGTCTGCCTGGTCATTTTAACGGCCCTGTCCCTAGTTTCGGCGATCCGCAAGCGGAACTGCTCGTCGTAGGCCTGGCACCCGGCCTCAATGGCGCCAATAAGACCGGACGACCCTTTACGGGCGATGCGGCGGGCGATCTGCTTTATAAAGCTTTGGCGGAATATGGTTTTTCGAATGACCGGTTTGGGTTGACCATTGATGATGGTCTAGCGCTGCGTCGCGCGATGATCACCAATGCCGTGCGCTGCGTTCCGCCCCAGAACAAACCGATCGGGGCAGAGATCAATAGCTGCCGCGATTATCTACGCACTCAAATCGAGGCCCTGCCAAAACTGAAAGTGCTACTCTGCCTCGGCAAGGTCAGTCATGATAGTACGGTTCGGACATTGGGCGGCAAAATCGCGCGAGAAAAGTTTGGCCATGGCAGTGAATATAAACTCGGCGGCTATACGGTGCTGTCGAGCTACCATTGCTCCCGCTACAACACGAATACACGTCGTCTGACGGAGCCCATGTTCTTCGACATTTTTGCGCGGGCAAAGGCACTCCTAAAGTAGTCCGTCTGATCACGGATTTGAGAGCGCATCTCACATTTTTACCTCAATTAATCACATCCATCCGTGATGAGATTGAGCTCTTGAGCGATCCGCTTATCGGGCCTCTCGCCGCACAATGTCTGTCGCGGTTAAGGAGAGAAACAATGAATAAAACTATCGCCGCAAGCACTATCGCCCTCGTCGCGGCTATCGCCACCACCCAATCAGCCAGCGCTAAGGATTGGTACCTTGGCGGATCGGTCGGATATAATCAGACCTCAGACCAGACCAGTGAAGGTCCAAGCCGCCGCGTGGACGTCGAGTATGATGAGGGATATGCTCTCAGTAGTTTTGTCGGCTTTCGTAAGTCAGAAAATTTGCGCTTCGAGGGCGAATTCACCTTCCGCCGAAATGACGGCGAAACACTTGCATTCAACAATATAAACCGACCTTTTGCTGGCAGCGGCACAGAAAGCTACAGCTTGCTTGCTAATGTCTTGTACGATTTCCCGACCGCTTCAGCCGTAACGCCTTATATCGGCGTCGGCGCAGGCATTGGATTTTTGGAAAACGACTTCGTTTATGGTCCCGCAAACTTCGAGGACAAAGATACGAGCTTTGTCTATCAGGGTATTATTGGGGCAAGCGTCCCGGTTTCTGACAAAATCGAGTTATTCATTGACGGACGTTATTTTGGAGCCACTGGCGTTGACTTCGTTCGAACGTCACCGGCGGACAATGGTGTGAGCCTTGAGTCCGAATATGACAATTACACAGTGTCAGTCGGCTACAGATTTAAGCTCTAACCACGATCTCGCAGAAGACGCGCTTTTTGCTTTTGCCAATCGCGTGTTTTCTGCACATCGCGTTTGTCGTGCTGCTGTTTACCCGCAGCGACACCGATCAGAAGTTTTACACGGCCATCTTTATTGAAATACATTTTCAGGGGAATGACCGTTCGACCTTTACGTTGCGTTTCCCCTATCAACGTATTGATTTCTTTGCGTTTCAGTAGAAGCTTCCGACCGCGCTTCGGGCTATGGTTGAACTGCGCCGCGGGTTCGTAAATTGGAATATTCGCATTGACCAGCCAAGCTTCACTGCCGTCCACATCGACATAGCTCTCTGCGATATTGGCCTTACCACTCCGCAGGCTTTTGACTTCCGTGCCGAGCAAGCTGACTCCCGCTTCCATCGTTTCCTCGATGGCGAAATCATATCGGGCGCGGCGGTTTTCGGCGATTAATGTGCCGTTATCGCCAACGCTGGGTTTCTTTTTAACCGCCATCTAAAACTCAATCCCTGCGCGGGTCATCGCTGAACGAACACGGGCCTTCGTCTCGTCTCGACACGGCGTAATCGGCAATCGAACCACATCCTTCATGCGCCCCATAAGCGACAAAGCATATTTGGCGGGCGCCGGGCTTGGGTCGAGAAACAGATCTTTGTGTAATCGGTCGAGCATGGCGTTGAGTTCGCGCGCACGAGAGAAATCTCCAGCCATCATGGCTTCATGAAATTCAGCATATTGTTTCGGCGCAATATTCGACCCGACGCTGATCGTGCCTTGGCCACCATGTACAAAATGGCCCAGGGCCGTCGCGTCATCGCCAGACAATTGAACAAAGTCCGCACCACACCGATCTGTCAGACCTTGGACCCGTGCTATTTCGCCGGTTGCATCCTTACATCCAATAACATTGGAAAGCTGCGACAGGCGCCCCATCGTCTCATTGGTGATGTCGACGACGCTTCGCCCCGGAATATTGTAAACGACAATCGGGATATCGACAGCATTCGCGATCGCTTCAAAATGTCGGAAAATGCCTTCTTGGCTCGGCTTATTATAATAAGGCGTCACTACCAAAGCGGCATCAGCGCCACAATCTTTGGCGACTTGGGCATACTCAATCGAGACACGCGTCTCATTTGATCCCGCCCCGGCAATGACTGGAACGCGACTATCCGCTGCTTCCACGCAGAGTCGAATGACGCGTTTATGTTCCTCATGCGTGAGTGTTGCGCTTTCGCCCGTCGTTCCACAGGGCACGAGGCCGCTCGTGCCGTTGGCGATCTGCCATTCGACATGATTCTGGAAGGCAGCCTCATCCAATCCCGCTTTTGTGAACGGGGTAACGAGGGCTGTTATGGACCCTTTAACCATAATCGCGTTTCCTATAGCCAAATCGAAGGCGAGCGGGGTGCCGCGCGCTTTAGGCCCATTGTCATCTGACTTGCAAGCATGGCAGGAACTGTACCGCATTGAAGCAACTTTATGGAGCTTTTGAGTGAAGACATTTTTGTTATGTCTCATGTTTTCTCTCGTCCCCGTGTCAACAACCACGGCGGCCGCCAATGCTCCTATTCCACGCCTGAAACCTGCTCCGCCCGCACTCTCGCAATATCTTTCGCCCCGTGACGCAATTTACTTGCGACGCGGTCTCTCAGCCGCGTCCCGCAGTGAATGGACGACGCTGAAGCGCGCTAAAGACGAAATCCAAGACCCGACAGCTAAAGACTTACTGCGCTGGGTTCGCTCGGCCCGCGATCCCAATGTCCCGACCGATTGGCTCACCTACGTGACGCATGAACTAACCGACTGGCCACGCATGGTATCTATCCAAGCCAAAGCTGAGGCTCGGTTGCTGGATGAACCTCTCTCTCCACAAGAGACCGTGGCCTGGTTTCTGAAAATGGAACCTGTTTCTGGCGAAGGCCGCGCCGCTCTTGCAAAGGCTTTCTATAGGCTGGGTGATCAGGAAAATGGCGATCGTTGGCTGAAATATGCATGGCGAGAAGCACGCCTGTCGCGCGACACGCAGAAAGAGTTATTTCAGCAATTTAAATCCCGTTTAAATTCGCAAGATCACGCCGCCCGCGCCGACCACCTGATTTGGGAAGGATCGCGGCATTTCTCTAATGCCCGCGCCCTACTCCCTTTCATGAGCAAAGCCGACCGTGCCGTTATGGATGCGCGGATGAAGTTGGCGACAAACAGCCGAGGTATCAACGCTGCGGTTAATGCCATTCCCGCTAGCCACGCCAATCATCCCGGTTTTCTGTTTGAACGCGCCCGCTGGCGCCGCCTTCGCAAGGACAAAGACTACGCGCTGCCTGTCTATATGCAGATCGGATCCCCCGCTACGACCGACCGAGGCCGCGAGCGGATGTGGACCGAGAGACGGTTGATGGCTTACTGGCTGATCAGCGAGCAGAAATGGATGGAAGCCTATCGGATGACGCTATTCCATGGCGCGACTGAGGGGGCACCTCTGTATGAGTCCGAATTTCTTGGTGGCTGGTTGGCCCTGACAAAAATGAACCAGCCTGCGTTGGCTCTTGAACGGTTCCAGCGCCTCGAAGCGGGCGTCAATACGCCGATCAGCCTTTCCAGAGCACATTACTGGCAGGGACGTGCGTTTGAAGCGCTGAAAGACCCACGACGCGACCAAGCCTTCGCGAAAGCGTCAACTTATCCGAATACATATTATGGACAATTGGCGGCTAGACGATTGATGGGGTCGATTGCCCGCATCACCTTACCGCCAGAAATGGCCTCTCAACAAGCGCAGCAACGGTTCAACAATGATCGCCGCATTCGTGCTCTTCGCTTACTCGGCGAAGCGGGCGAAGAACGGTTCTTCTCGACCTTCGCTTATGCTTTGGATGACGATCTTGAGACGCTCGATGAACTCTCACTGCTGAGCCGCCTGAGTGCCGATTATGGCTTCATGCGTCCGTCTATCCGTGCCGCCAAACAGGCCGGACGATTCAAAGGCATGCTAACTGAGAGTGGGTACCCCATTGTCCCGCCCATAGAGATGCTCGGACGTAACTTTGACATTCCCTTTGTCTACGCCATCGCACGGCAGGAAAGCGAGTTCGCTGGCAATGCGATCTCAAGCGCGAGCGCTTACGGCATGATGCAGATGATTAATGCGACGGCTAGCGCAACCGCGCGCCGTCACCGGATTGCCTATGACCGCGACCGCTTGATCACAGACCGCAACTATGCGGCTTATATGGGCGCCCTGCACCTGAATGATCTGTTGGAGGACTTTGATGGGTCCTACATTATGGCCGCCGTCGCCTATAATGCTGGACCGCGGCGTGTGTCGCAATGGATCGAACGCAATGGTGACCCCCGCAAAGGTCAAATCGATCCGATCGATTGGGTTGAGAAGATCCCCTTCTCCGAAACCCGCAATTACGTCATGCGCGTGATGGAGAATATGCAGGTCTACAAAGCGCGCCGAAACGGCAACGTTGCGCCCGTCACGATTGATCAGAACCTACGCTTTGGCCAAAAGGGCAATGCACCGGGCTAGCCTTTCATCGAATAAAACCCATAAAAAAGCCCGGCTTAATAAGCCGGGCTTTGGTGTTTTATAATGAGAAGGTTTGCCTAGTCTTTGAGGCTCGGTTCCATCTCCTGACAGTCGGCGATGATTTTCTCGACAGCGGCAACGGACTTCATAAACATTTCGCGTTCGTCGGCCTTGAGACGGATATTCATCACCTTCTCGACACCGCGCGCGCCGATCATGGCAGGTGCGCCGACATAAAGGCCACGCACACCTGCAATCTGTCCGGACAGTCGTACGGCACAGGGCAAGATGCGCTTCTTATCGCGCAGATAGGACTTAGCCATTTCGATAGCAGACTCAGCCGGAGCGTAGAAAGCTGAGCCATTGCCGAGAAGGCCGACAATCTCGCCGCCGCCCTTACGCGTGCGTTCTACGATAGCGTCAACGCGTTCTTGTGTTGTCCATTTCATCTTGATCAGATCTGGCAATGGCACACCATTGACCGTGGAATAGCGCGTCAGCGGAACCATAGTGTCGCCATGACCACCGAGGACAGAAGCGTGGACATCTTCAACAGAACACTGGAATTCGTCAGCCAAGAAGTAGCGGAACCGAGCGCTGTCGAGCACGCCAGCCATGCCGACCACTTTGCGCGGCTGCAGGCCAGAGAATTTCTGGAGCGCCCAAACCATCGCATCCAGCGGATTGGTGATACAGATCACGAAGGCCTTCGGCGCATGTTCCTTGATGCCTTCAGCCACCTGTTTGATCACGCCGAGGTTTTTGCCGATCAACTCTGAGCGGTCCATGCCCGGCTTACGCGGGAAGCCCGCTGTGATGATGCAGACATCAGCCCCGGCAATATCCGCATAGCTGCTTGTGCCGACAAGCTTGCTGTCTTTACCGAAGACTGGCGCGGCCTCTGACAAATCGAGCGCCTTGCCCTTCGCAGTGCCTTCGAAAATATCGAACAACACAACATCACCAAGCTCTTCGCGAGCCGCGATGTGAGCCAATGTGCCGCCGATCATGCCGGCTCCGATAAGAGCGATTTTGGCGCGTGCCATAGAGGGTCTCCTGCTGGGTTAAGTCTGGCCGCCCATAGCTTCGCCGCTGTATAAAGTAAAACGCAACAACTGTTGAAGTTGCCTTGATTTTGCTTGCGTCACAGCGCGCCAACCGCGAAACCGCGCCGGGGTTAGGCCAAATGGCCATTATAAAAGAGTGGATGCACGGCGATGGAACCCGTTTTCGACAGTTTGGCGCAAGGGTTTCCTTGGTTAGTCTTCTACCTGCTCTCCGTGGCGGCTATCTTCATCATTGCGCTATTCATCTATCTGAAATTGACGCCGCATGATGAGTTCAAGTTGGTTAGTCAGGGCAATATGGCGGCGGCGATCCACCTCTCTGCGCTCATCATTTCTCTATCGCTCCCGCTCGCGGCGTGTTTGATCCATAAGGTTTCGATCTGGGATGTAGTGATTTGGGGCACTTTGTCGGTCACCTTACAGCTCTTCTTGTTCCGACTCACCGATCTGATCTTTCGCGGCATTCCGGATTTGATCGAAAAAGACATCGCTGCTCCGGCATTGGTTCTTGCCGCCTTCAAGTTGTCTGGTTCCATTATTCTTGCCTTTGCCATCGCGGGTTAGGCCTGCGGCGATGAAGCTGCCTATTCCCGATTGGTTGTTCTATCTCGGCATTCTTGTCGCGTTGATTCTCTACGCCAATTACGATGCGCCCACTGTCACGCCCGCACCGGACCTGCCCGGACTTGGCCCGTTGCTGCCATCGGAAAGTCCGGACGATGAGCGCATTCTCGTCCAGGTCGATGCCCCGCAATCCGGCGTGGGAACCGCTTTTGCTGTGAGTAATGACGGCGAGTGGGTTACGGCGCGGCACGTGGTCGATAGTTGTGACGAAGTGGGCATTCGTGTCAATTCACGACAACTCATCCGGATCGCACGCACGGAAATTTTTCAGGATGTCGACCTCGCCCGTCTCACAGCGCCTTGGTCCCGTGAACCGCTACCGACAGATTTGGCGAGTCGTCGCCAGATCGGCGAAGTGGGTTACTTCTTAGGCTATCCCCAAGGCAGGCCGGGCGAAGTGGTCGCCTCACTTCTATCGCGTGGCCGAATGTCGGTTCGCGGCCGATACCGCACGGATGAAGGCGTATTAATCTGGTCAGAACTCGGGCGATCTCGCGGATTAACGGGCTCACTCGGCGGGCTTTCAGGCGGTCCGGTTCTTGATTCCGATGGCGAATTGATCGGAGTTGTCGCGGCTGAGTCTCCGCGACGCGGACGGATCTACACAGTGGCCCCGCGCAACCTTGGGCGGATTGTTGCCCCGACAGGCACAACACCAACTCCGGTCGATCTCGGCAGCTACGCTTTGTATGCTGATAAGCTTCGTCGGGACCGGCGTATCGCACAGGTGGTCTGCATTAATGGATAAAGTGCGCCTCATTTCATGGCTAAAATTTTTCGGCGTCATCCTGGTTCTGATCGGCATTGGCTGGACGGTTAATCGCGTCGTTCCCAATCAGCACCTCCCCTGGCGACCGCTCGATCCAGAACGACCGATCGGCATGGCCACAAAGGGACAGCTTTTGCGGCTCTCGGTTTCGCCGAGTGATGTCTGCATGTCGCTTGCCCGCGACATAGAAGATTTTGAGACAATTCCGTCCGAACCGAAAGACGCGAAAGAGCCTTGCGGGTGGGATGTCGCCCGGCTGGTGTATGCCAGCGGTGATGCAGACCTCGTACCCGGAGAAGCGAACATGCAATGCCCACTCTCAATCGCGACTTTCTTATGGTTGCGCGAAGTCGATGACCTCGCCCGAAAACGGTTCGGCGAAAGCGTCGTCAAAGTCCACCATATGGGCAGCTATTCCTGTCGGCGTCAGCGCGGAAACGGATCAGGACGTTGGAGCGAACATGCGTTCGCCAATGCTTGGGACATTGCTGGGTTCGAACTGGCAGATGGCCGGAACATCCGGGTTTTAACGGGTTGGAATTCCAAAGACAAAAAAGAGAAAGCGTTTCTACGAGACGTACGGCAAGAAGCCTGCCGTATCTTCAACGTCACGCTTTCACCGGACTATAACGCCGCCCATAAAGACCACTTCCACGTTGATATGGGACCGAACGCTATCTGTCGTTAGCCCTGCCCCATTGAGCAAAAAGGCTAGTCTCGTCGCATCACATCGACCGTCGCATGATCGATCCCGAACGTGTTTGACAACCTCGCTTTGATCGCGCGGTTAACCGGGGCCAAGCGCACACCATCCTCAACATAAGCGTCCAGCGTCAACATGGGGCGTTCAGGCGTAATGCACCAAGCATGGACATGTTCGACCGATTGCAATCCTTCGACCGAAGCCACGAGGTCATTCGCGATGGCATCCGTATCAATGCCCTCAGGCGCGCCTTCGAGCAGAATGTGCGCGCTCTCTTTCACCAACCCCCAAGCTGACTTCAGGATCAGCAGCGCGACGAGGACGGAGAGGATCGGATCAGCGGCCACCAACCCCGTGGCCATGATAATCAAGGCTGCAAGGATCGCCGCCGCACTGCCAAGCAGATCGCCCAACACATGCAACATCGCGCCCCGAACATTGAGATTATGCGTGTCCGCGCCTCTAAGTATCTGGAACACAGCCAAATTCACAAACAGTCCAGCGATCGCGACCCATAACATCGCCCCTGCCAAAATCTCACCCGGATCGGCCAGCCGCCCAAACGCCTCCCAGACGATCCAGCCTGCGACGAGGAAAAGCGTCAGCCCGTTCACAAAGGCGACGAGAATCGAGAACCGATCATACCCAAAGGTCAGTCGCCGGGTCGCTGGGCGCTGGGCAATGACAAATCCGCCCCAAGCCATAGCCAGCGCAGCGAAATCTGTGACCATATGCCCAGCATCGGCAATAAGAGCCAGTGAACCGGAAATCATCCCGCCGATCACTTCGACGATCACGAACAGGCCAGTCAGGACTGCGGCTACACCGACCCGGCGCCGATTGGACTCATTGACCGTCGGGGCATGGCTATGTCCCGAATGATCATGACCCGAATGGTCACCATTATGATTGTGCCCGCTCATATTCGTCCTTTTGCGATCCCGTCCCACGAAGGCAAGGGTGCAAATCGGTAGAACCTGCATCCAACTCTTGAGGTGCTTAAGAGGCTTTTAGCGGTTTTTGGGTAGAGGCTGAGAAATGGCGTCGACTTTCGAGATAGAAACACGGTCCATGACCGACCTTACCGAAGCCGACCGCGTGGCTTGGCTCTCTCTGCTTGCGTCAGATACAGCCTTAGAGAGCCCTTACCATCATCCCGATTACCACCATTTGGTCGATAAGCATCAAGGCGGCGGGAAAGTCACTCTGGCGCGTCGTGACGGCGAGTTGATCGGATTGCTACCATGGCAAGGCGGCGCGTTTGCGCGCCCGTCTGGCGCACCATTGTCAGATTACCAGACACTGATTGCCGCACCCAACACCGAATTAGATATCCGCCAACTTCTTATAGGACAGGCGGTGGGGGCCTTTCACTACACAGCCGTGCCGACAGACGATGGTCTCGAGACCACGCGACTTGAACTCAATAACGCTGATGAGTGGCGTGCCGCACGGGATGGCAGCTACCGTCGACATCTTAAATCCACACGCCGTCGTATCCGGAAAGCAGAAGATGAAGTTGGTACGCCTCGGACTGTCATGCAGAGCCGGGACATCGACGCCTATCAAACACTGATGCAGTGGAAGCAGGAGAAATTCCGAGATACCGGAAAATATGACGTGTTGGCCAACAGCGGCAACTCAGCTTTGCTTCGGGAATTATGGGAGCGAGGCCCGTCATCCCCGCTTCGCGCGGATCTCCATGTCCTCTATTTTGGCGATAGGCTTGCGGCCTGCGATCTCGGCCTAACTGACGGCCACGTCTTTCACAGCTGGATAGTGGGCTATGATCCAGACCTAATTACTTATGCCCCCGGCATCCAACTGATGGAGGCGCTGATCGATAGCGCCCCTGGCATTGGCTATGACGTCATCGATCTTGGACCCGGAACCGATGGTTATAAACGACATTATGCCACGCATTCCAGACAGGTTGCCTCCGGCGTCGTGACCTTACCATCGACGGCAGGTTGGATCGCAGGCTGCTATGACCAAGCCGAGGATGCTTTGCGTTCTAAAACAGGAGATGCGCTCGGCAAATTGCGGCGCCGTTATAGTCAGATTGCGGCCTGTGAACCGCGAATCTCTGGCCGTTCTCTTGCGCTGGTCAACGCCTTTGGAGCGCAATTCAAGCGTCACGAAGCCTGATTCGACCTCTATAGATGGAGGCACAAACATTTTCTGACAGCGCTGTCAGTGTGGCGTGGCAGCAACGCTGGACCATAAAGCCAACAGATATGTGTCAAATAACCCACTGATGCGTGACACAGGTCAAAGCTGCGCTATACCCCTACCGAGGGTGAACACACCCCATGCAATAATGAGCGGCAATTCGCTCGGGGAGACAAATCATGCAAAACCACAGCCGAATTGCGGCCGCACTTCTGACCTCCACCATGTTGGCGAGTCCTGCCTTCGCGCAAGATAGCGATGCGACGGACACAACTCGCTTCGAAGAGGATGTCATCATCGTCGAAGCAACGCGTCGTGCGTCTAACATTCAAGATATTCCGATCGCCGTGACCGCGATCACTCCGAAGCAGTTGGAACGCCAAGGTATTACCAGCATCAAGGATCTCGCGTCTGTCGCGCCCGGCTTTAATATCCAATCATCCCAGACCGAAACTCAAGGCACGTCAATCCGTATTCGCGGCGTTGGGACAACGGGCAATAATATCGGTTTGGAATCAGCTGTCGGAGTATTCATCGATGGCGTCTACCAATCTCGCCCTGGTATTGCGCTCGGTGAGCTTGTCGACATCGAAGCCATTGAGATGCTGCGAGGCCCGCAAGGGACACTGTTTGGACGCAATGTAACCGCCGGTGCGCTTGTCGTCAGAACAAAGAAACCAGAAATGGGTCAGACAGGCGGGTTCGCCAATCTGACTTATGGCAATTACAACATGGTCAATGTTCAAGGCGGCATAAACGTTCCGGCTGGCGAAAACCTGGCCTTCCGCGCAACGGGATCTCTACATAAACGTGACGGGTTTCTGACATCATCTGTCGACCCTGATGCTGAGAGCCACAACCGCGACCGCTTTGTCCTACGGGGCCAAGCGTTATGGGAACCAACAGATCAGACCAGTCTTCGACTAATCGCAGACTATCAGGACGTCGATGAGAATTGCTGTGCAGCTGTAACGCTTTCAGCGAGCCCGAATTTGACGACTGCACAGCGCGACGCTCGTTTCCCCGTCCTCGGATTTGAAGACTCATTGGAAGCACAAGTCTTCAACGATCAAGAATTCGTCAATAATGTTGAGAGCTATAATTTCTCAGCCGAACTGAACCATGATTTCGGCGGGGCAACGGGTACAGTCATCCTGTCTTATTCGGATTTCCTCGGAAATTCCGTGCAGCAGGATTTCAATGCGGGTCAGCAATATTCTGTAGGTGGACTGACCGTTCCAGCATCGGACAGAACATCATTTGATGACATTCAAACCTTTACTGCTGAAGCCCGTCTACAAGGCGAAGCCATGGATGGTCGCCTAGACTGGCTAGTCGGCGGCTTTTACGCGCAGGAAGACATTGTTGAAGAGTTCACGTTGGGTCTTGGCTCAGATTATAGCGCGTTAGTCGGCTCCGCGAACTTCCCAATCGGACCTGTCTCTTCATCCTTCCTCAGCCTCTATGCTGGCGCAGGCGCATTCATACAGCAGCTGCAACTAGGTAATCCTAACCCAACATTTGCCCCATTATCCGCAGACGGCCAGTATGCCAGAAACCGGTTTGAGCAAGATGCGGAAAGCTTCTCTGTGTTCACGCACAATATCTTCTCCGTAACGGACTCGGTCGACCTCACTTTGGGCGCACGCTATGTTGACGATTCCAAGGATGGATCATTCGACCAAGTTGCTGTTGGCGGTAATAGTTGCCTAGCGTCAGCGACGTTCCTAGCGACCGCGACAGCGGCAGGAGCCGGTGATCCAGCCGCTGCTGGCGCCATGGGGGCGCTTGGCGCGGCAATTGGACCAGCAACACTGGGCCTTCTGACCAATCCAGCCCTCATCGGCGGCGGGGGGTTCTTGAACTGCTTCCCATTTGCCTCTCCGGCCATTGGTTCGGGTTTTATTCCGGATGCATTCGCGGCTCTGCCCTTCATTCCGCAAGAGTTTAGCGACAACTTCTCAGATGATGAGCTGGTCTACACTGCCAAACTCTCATGGGAACCAAATCCTGACCTGTTGGTCTTCGGTGGCTTTACGCACGGCTATAAAGCGGGCGGATTCAACCTTGATGCATCCGCGGCTCAAGCAGGCGCTGATCCAAGGTTCAACTCAGAACTGATCGATGCTTGGGAGTTTGGCTTCAAGAAAACACTGGCTGATGGTCGCTTCCGTTTTAACGTCACGGGTTTCCACCAAACGATGGATGATTTCCAAGTGCTTGAATTCACAGGCACTAAATTCCAGACTTTCAACGTTGATGACGTGTCGTCCAAAGGCGTGGAAGTCGAATTGAATGGCCGTCTATCCGAAGCCGTCTTCATCAATTCTGGCGTCACCTATGCCGATGCCAATTACGGCGAAGAATGTGACCGCGGCGGCACGATTGCGCCGGCGTCCGGGCTCTGTGACAATGTTTTGACCAATGCGCCAAAATGGTCGTCCGTATTGGGCATCACCTATGATGGCGATTTTCTCGATACAGACTGGGGCTTCTTGGCCAACGTCAATATGAACTACCAATCCAAGCGAAGGACTTCGACAAACCCGCTTGTAGCAGGCACCGCTAATCCAATTCCGTTCGACTATCAGGACGGCGTGGCGAAGTTCAACGCACGCGTCGGCTTCACGATGCCGAATGATTTGGTCTCGATTGAGTTCTGGGGTCTAAACCTGACAGACGAAATCACCAGAGGGATCACCTTCAACACGGCAGTGCAAGGCGCCTCACGGTCAGCCTTCTTAGAACCACCGCGTCAATATGGCGTGACATTGCGGTCTCAATTCTAGAGCCGCATCAAATCTGAATAGAGGGTCGCAACCTTACTGGTTTGCGGCCCTTTTTTATTTCCGCTACTGATCAACCGATCAATAACGTCCCGCAGAACGGAAAACCCGCCCATGGTCCGCATCAATCCGAAGACAACAAAATCCAAACCGGGCGAGGCGAAAGGGCCAACCGCCAAGGCCTTGCAGGCCGCATTCAAGGCCCAGAGAGACGCCTTTGATGCCGCGCCCTACCCGTCATGGGAAGTCCGAAAGGCGCGTTTGGAAACCCTTCGCGATGTGCTGCGAAAATATGAGGACGACATCAAACAGACCATCTCTGACGATTTTGGTCATCGATCCAAAGTCGATACCGACTTGGGTGATATTATCATGGCTTATAACGATATCCATAACGCCCTGAAGATGACCCCGAAATGGATGAAGCGACGCAAACGCACCACATCGCTGAGCTATAAGCCCGGCTGGAACGAGATTATCCCACAGCCTATGGGCGTGATCGGAATTGTCGTGCCATGGAACTATCCACTTGGCTTAGCGACCGGCCCCATTATCGGCGCCATTGGAGCTGGCAATCGCTGCATGGTCAAGATGAGCGAATATACGCCAAAATTCTCAGCCCTCTTCAAATCAATGATGGAGGAAGTGTTTGAGCCAGACGTTGTCTATGTGGCGACGGGTGGCGTAGACGTGGCCACCGCTTTCACCAACCTGCCCTTCGATCATATGCTTTTTACCGGGTCGACCAATGTTGGCAAAATCGTGGCGAAGGCTGCGGCTGAAAATCTCGTACCCTGTACCTTGGAACTCGGCGGCAAATCACCCGTGCTCATCGATGATAGCGCAAAGTTGGATTTGACAGTCGCGCGCATTGCTCAGTCTAAACTTCTCAATGCCGGCCAAACCTGCATCGCGCCAGATTATGTTCTGATGCCCAAAGCTCGGATCGACGCCTTTTCGGACGCTATGATCAACCAGGCTGAGGCCATGTATCCAAAATTTGCGGGCAATGACGATTACACATCTGTTATCGCCGACTCTCATTATGCCCGCCTGCAGACCCTGCTGGAGGATGCAGAGAATAAAGGCGCAAAAATCCGCGTGGCCGGTAATGATGACAAGCAACAGCTGGCCAAGGAACGCCGCATCCCGCTAACTGTCGTGACTGAAACGACGCCTGATATGAAGATCATGCAGGAAGAAATCTTCGGACCACTCCTTCCCATCGTCCCTTCAGAAACCCTCGAGGATCAGTGTACCGCTGTGAAATCAAAGGACCGCCCTTTGGCGCTCTACTGGTTTGGGGAAGACGATGCGAAACGCGACCGGGTCCTCTACGAAACCCATGCGGGCGGCGTGACGATCAATGATTGCGCGTGGCATTTTGGTCAGGAAGACATCGGCTTTGGCGGCATCGGGCCGTCTGGCATGGGGGCCTATCACGGCGAGGCTGGTTTCGAGACATTCAGCCACATGAAAGGCGTTTTCCACCAGAGCACGGGCGGGCTGTTTCACACACTCAAGCAGAAGATGATGGCCGATATGATGCCGCCTTATACCGAGGGCACACAAAAAATGCTCGCCCGTGTCAAAGGCATGGCGGGCATAAAATAGGTGGCGGCCACCTATGACTATATCATCGTCGGTGCTGGCTCAGCTGGCGCGACCATAGCGGCGCGTTTGTCCGAAGATCCGAATGTCTCTGTCCTCTTGCTGGAGGCAGGCGGGACGCATCGGCATTGGTCGGTCCGTATTCCGATGGCGATGATCGCCAATTTGATCTTTAAAGGCAGAGACTGGAAACTCGAAACGGTCCCGCAAAAGCAACTGAACAATCGCTTAGGCAATCAACCGCGCGGCAAGATGCTGGGTGGAAGTTCGGGCTCCAATGCGATGATCTACATTCGCGGGCATCGTGAGGATTATGACAATTGGGAACGGATGGGCGCAGATGGGTGGGCCTATGATGACGTCCTGCCCTATTTCAAAAAGAGCCAAAATCGTGAAGCCGGAGCCAATGATTACCACGCGCAAGGCGGGCCACTGAACGTCGCGCCTGTCAGGAGTCCGGCTGAAATCAACGACATTCTGATCGAGGCTGGACGCCAGTTGCAGATTCCCATCAATGACGACTTCAATGGCGAGAGCCAAGAAGGTCTGGGCTATTACGAGGTGACGCAGAAGGATGGTGAACGTTGGAGCACAGCCCGCGCCTTTCTCGACCCGGCAGAGGACCGGCCAAACCTCACCGTCATTCAGCACGCGCTGAGCGAAAAGATCCTCGTTGAAAATGGCCGCGCTATCGGCGTGCGCTACCGTATCACAAAAGGTAAAGAACAAACGACCGACGTCCGAGCCAACCGCGAAGTGATCGTGTCGGCCGGAGCGTTCGGCTCGCCTCAGCTCCTGCTGCTGTCAGGGATTGGCGGCCAGACAAAGCTTGCCCCGCACGGAATTGAACACGTGGTAGATGTGCCCGGCGTGGGCGAAAACTTACACGACCACATAGACGTCACCCTCTGCTATAAATCCAAGCTCAAAGACCTATTTGGTAATTCGGTCGGCGGCACGTTACGGATGATTGGAGAAATTCTCAAATACCGGAAGAACCGGACCGGAATGTTGACCACAAACTTCGCCGAGTCCGGTGGGTTTCTCTATACGGACCCATCTGAACCCTCGCCCGACATCCAACTCCATATGGTTCGCGCGATCGTCGATGATCATGGCCGCAAGCAGCATCTGGGGTTGGGCTATAGTTGTCATGTTTGCGTCCTGCGTCCCAAGAGCCGCGGTACGGTCACACTCGCGAGCGCCAACCCCGAGGACGCTCCTCTCATCGATCCGGCGTTTCTGGAAGACGAACGCGATCTCAACACGCTTATTCGCGGCGTGAAGCTGCTGCAGCGCATTCTGCGCGCGCCGCCATTCGACAAGGCAAACACCAAGTCTCTCTACGCAGCCGATAGTGACGATGAGAACGAAATTATCGCCGATATTCGCGCCCGCGCGGACACGGTCTATCACCCTGTCGGGACCTGCAAAATGGGCGTGGATGATATGGCAGTCGTCGACCCGCGTTTACGGGTGCGCGGCATGACGGGTCTGCGCGTCGCTGACGCCTCGATCATGCCGCAGATTGTCTCCGGCAATACCAACGCCCCGTCTATCATGATCGGCGAAAAAGCTGCGGACATGATCAAAGAAGACTGGGCCAACACAGAACAAGGGGCTTAGCTTGCGGCTGAATAAACTTGGGGTCATTGCCCTTTTTCTGATCGTCGCTCCGGCTCATGCGCAGGAGGTCAGTCCGTTTGTGGCGGAGGCGCATGCCGAGGCCAAAGCCCTCCTCGATTTCTCAGACCGGCGGGATTTTGAACGCGCGAGTAAAGGCTTTCTCGGCACATCCGAGGTCTTGCCAATCCCCGGCCCTGACGGTTCACCTGTGCCAACATTTGATCCAGAGAGCTTCGACTTTTTAAAAGGCGAACGTCCTGACACGGTGCATCCGGCACTGTGGCGTCAGTCAGAGCTCAATGCCATGCACGGCCTGTTTGAAGTGACAGAGGGCATCTATCAGGTTCGCGGATTTGACCTCTCCAACCTCTCCGTGATCCAAGGCGAGACAGGCTGGATCGTGGTCGACCCACTTATCACGCGAGAAGCGGCAACCGCGGCCCTAAAGCTGATCAACGACACGCTCGGCGAACGGCCTGTATCCGCGATCATCTTCACTCATAGCCACGTCGACCATTATGGCGGCGTGCGCGGTGTCCTCCCTGACGGAGTCGATATTCCCATCATCGCGCCGGCCAATTTCGTTGTGGAATCCGTGTCCGAAAATGTTCTAGCGGGCAACGCGATGAGCCGCCGCGCCTCCTACATGTTTGGTAGCCTGCTCAAGAAAGGTCCTGACGCAATGGTCGGCGCGGGGCTTGGCCCCGGCATCAGCGTCGGCACCCCCGGTATTGTCTCGCCCACAATCGATATTCAGAGCGACTTCGAGACACATATTATCGACGGCGTAGAGATAGAATTCATGCTGACGCAGGGTGCTGAAGCTCCGTCTGAATTTATGTTCTACATGCCAGAAAAACGCGCCTTTATGCAGGCCGAGATCATCAATCATACGCTGCACAATCTCTATACGCCGCGCGGGGCCAAGGTACGGGATGGACGGCTCTGGTCGAGCTATATCGACACAGCGATCCAGCGTTACGCAGACCGGACGGATGTGTCCTTTGGTTCGCACCATTGGCCCGTTTGGGGTGAAGCGGATGTGCGCGATCTATGGGTCGGCCAGCGCGATCTCTACCGCGTCATTCATGACCAGACAGTCCGTTTGGCCAATCAAGGGCGCACGATCAACGAAATCCCGGATCTAATCAAACTGCCTGACAGTATCACCAGCCAGTTTGCCAATCGCGGCTATTACGGCACAGTGAGCCACAATAGTCGCGCGCAATACAACCTCTATTTCGGCTATTTCGACGGCAATCCGGCCAATCTCGATCCACTGACACCTGTCGAAGAGGGCCGGCAATTTGTCGACTATGCGGGCGGCGGCGAGGCGCTGATTGGCAAAGCCCGCAGCGACATAGCGGACGGTCAATTGAAACGCGCGGCGACTGCGCTCAACCATCTTGTTTTTGCTGAGGCGGGTAATCAGGACGCAACTAACCTGCTAGCCGACGTCTATACGCAAATGGCTTTTGCTGCCGAGAGCGGCCCGTGGCGGAACTTCTATCTCACGGGCGCGCAAGAGCTTAGAACAGGCATCGCGCCCCTGCCCGTGCCAACAACGGCCAATGCCGATACGGTGAGCGCTGTTCCACTGACCATGATTTTCGATTTGATGGCAGTCAGATTGGATCCGGATAAGGCCGAGGACGGGCGGGCCATGAATATGGTCATGACGGATACAGGTGAGACCGCGCATCTGTTTGTCTCAGGCGGCGCCCTGCATCACCGGATGGGTGTGACCGACGACGACGCACCGACTTTAACCATCGCACGCGTCGACTTTGACCGTTTGAACTTAAAAGAAACCAGCATCGCCAAGCTACTCCTGAGCCGTAAGGCCAAGCTCTCAGGCAACCCGCTCAAGATCAGAGCTTTCTTTGCTCAAATCGAAGAACCGCCCTTCTGGTTCGAAATCGTCCGACCCTGATCACTCAGAGCTATTGAAGGCAAGGCTTTACAGCGCCGGCCAATTTGGTCACGTCAAACCTGTGTCGAATGAAAACCTAAAACTCGCGCAGCATGTGCTGCGGAAATGGCTGACCGGTCACGCCTGATGTCTGTCCTCACTTGGACAGAATAATCAACAGGAGAGACCAAAATGGACAGACAATCTTATCAAACGATGATGCGCGGCGCAGGCCAGCTCGACTACGAAATCTACCTTAATACAGAACAGCTTCTGGCCTGCCAGAAAGAGCCGGACGCCCTGTGCAATCCGGACGAACTTCAGTTCATGATCGTCCATCAGGTCGAAGAGCTCTGGATGAAGCTTATGGCGACGACACTGCTCGACATTGATGACGAAATGCAGGCTCGCAGCTCGTTCAAGGCGCTCACTTTGTTTCGCCGTGTCCATATCTGCCAAGAAATGATGAGCCAGCAACTCAGCCTGCTCGAGACCATGTCACCCAAAGATTATCAACGGATTCGACTGCTCCTCGGCAATGGCAGCGGTCAGGAAAGCCCGGGCTTTCGGGTTCTGCTAAAGATGCCGAAAGACCTCTGGGCGACCTATGTCGACGCCTATTTGGATGGCGGCGCGAGAACACTCGAACAGGTCTATGACTCCGACTATTCACACGACGACGCCTATATGATCGCAGAGGCGCTGGCCGAGTTTGACGAGCAGTTTCAGAAATTCCGTAACGCCCATATGCAACTCATCTACCGATCAATCGGCGTGGCTGCCAGCTCGCTTAAGGGCCGTCCTGTCGAAATACTTAATGAAGGACTTCGCTACAAGATGTTCCCAGAACTCTGGCAGGTTCGAGCGGAAATGACGGACCGCTGGGGATCGACCTACGGTAAGAAACGCGACAAGCTAGACCCAAAAACTCATGCGTGAGCTGTTCCACGTTCCTGACAACTACTTCCTCTCACATAGTGTCGGGTGCCTACCGAAATCGGCGCGCCATGAACTGGACAGAGCTTTTTTAGGGCCTTGGGAAAGCGGGACGACCTGGGCGGATTGGATGCCGCTGATCGACACATTTCGTGCGGGCATAGGAAAATTGCTTGGCGTCGAAGCAGCGTCAATCTGCCCTCAGACCAATGTGTCGAGCGGGCTGACGAAAATCATATACAGCCAGCCATTCCGTCCGGAGCGGTCGGTTGTTGTCCTGTCGCGGCAAGACTTTCCGACGATTGGCTTCGTGATGAAACAAGCCAAACGGTTAGGGTATAGGCTTCGTTTCATCGAGGGTGATCCGACCGATATAACCAGCTGGAAAGCCGCCATCGACGCGGAGACCGCCTTCGTCCATATCACTCACGCTCTATCGGATAGCTCCCACTTGCTACCTGTCAGTTCGATTTGTGCGCTCGCGAAGGCCGTCAAAGCCACGACTATTGTCGATATTGCGCAGTCACTTGGCGCCGTTGCCGTGCCCGTATCCGCCTGGGACCCAGACTTTGTCATTGGCACGGGCGTCAAGTTCCTTTGTGCCGGTCCGGGCGCCTGTTTCCTCTATGCGCGACCAGACCAGATCGCTGCTAGCGAACCGTTGGATGTCGGCTGGTTTTCTCACGAAAACCCGTTTGAAATGGACATTGGAAACTTCCGCTACGCAGCTGATGCGATGCGTTTTTTCGGCGGCACGCCGTCCCCGGCCCCTCTGTCTCTTGCCAACGCTGCACTGGACGTATGGCAGTCTGTGGACATGAGCGCCATCTACGCGCGAATACAGTCGCAGTTGAACCTTCTGGTCAGCAGTATTTCAACTGAGCATCTGGCCTCACCTACTAGAGCCGATGCCAGAGGCGCGACCTTCGTCATCAAACAGGCGGTGAGGTCCGGTCTGCATACAGAACTTTTAGATCATGGCATTCAATATGATGAGCGAAAGACGGGCCTGCGCTTCTCCATACACGGTTATACCTCAGACGCAGAGATTGAGCGGTTGGCGAGCCTTATCGCTAAGCATATCTAGATCGGTGGCGAGCCGATGTTGAGATAGATATACCAGAGGATCAGAAGCAGCAGTCGCCCCGCAACGGCGGACCGCGTGAGATGTCCCAGCAGAATGGCGGTCAGCGGAAGTCCGACCACAATTGCGACAATATCGATCCAAGGCCCACCCTCGCCGGTCAGAACCAAGCGCATCGCAGACGGTAGACACAGCAACGCGGTGACTAAAACAGCCGCGACGACCCGGATGATGACATCCTCAGGCCCGCGGGGTGTAACCGCAGACAGCGCCGCCATTTGCTGACCACGCCAACGCGCGCCGTGCTGCGTTAGGGGGAAAATCAGCAGCAAAGACAGCGCCGCCCCGACCATCCCTCGAAATGGCAACATTATGCCTGCCAAGGCCACTAAAATGGCGATAATCGCAAGCCAATGGGGTCGCGCCAGCAATCGAACATCAGACAATAGAAGTGGTATAAATGACCCGATCGGCTGGGCGGGCGAAATAGGCGAACCAGAAAAGCTTGCTAGGCCGCCGGCTCCAGACGCTGCCCGACGCAAAGGCTTAAAGCGGTGCGGTGCATAGATCGCTCCGGCGGCCATCACAGCAACGGCTGTCATCCCGATCCAGAACAACCGTGACAGAAGGAAGTCCGACGACAGCACACCCGCCAGCGCGTCGATCCTGACAGTCTCCTCGTAAGAGGCGGATCCGATCAGGATCAATTCTGAGATCACTTGGTCTGTCGCTCCGGATAGAGGCGCTGCAATGCCTAAAATATCGAGCATTGGCGATCCGCCAACACCGGTCGCAAAGTAGGACGCTGCCATGATGAGCATCGCCAGCCAGACTAAAAAGAAGACAACGTCACCCCCGGCCCCGCGTAAACCGCGACGGGCGGAAAACACTGTCCTGAGACCAGCAATAACAGCCAGTGCCGGAGCAGCGATCAAAGACAAGGCTAGAAGCGTCTGAAACGGACGAACGTCTGACAGGGGTAATCGAAAGGCTGACAACAATACGCCTGCCAGACCAAGAACAAGCATAAGTATCCAGAGTGCGCCCGTATCTGCGACCCAATGCGCCAACATTTGTACGCTACGACGCGCAGGTGTCATATCATCAGCCTGCCAGGGTTGCGTCCGCGTTGGGCCAGCGCGCAAGAAAATATAGGCTAAGGGCGATAAAATAACCGCCATAACGACACCGAGCTGGAATCCAATGACGGCCGGATCAAGTTCCAGATAAGCCCCATTCACAGCCATCACCGAATAATCAGCCCCGGCTTTCGGCAATAGATAACGCGCCGCAATCGGTGCCGCTAATGCCAGCACCCAGATGACGGGACTTCGAAGATGGCGCAGAAACTGTATCCGCGCATGCACCACAAACCTATCAAGGATCGACACCATTACTTGACCGAATCCAGCATTGAAATTTTCAACGTCTGATATTTTCGATTGGCCAAACTTTCTGCCAAATGCGTCGTCATCAACACGACGGCTCTCTGTTCGAATATCAAGTCATGCACGTGCTCTGCTGTGACAGGATCAAGTTCTGCCGTTGGTTCGTCCAGCACAAGAATATCCGGATCGCCGAGAAATGCCTGCGCTAACCCTAACCGCCGTCGCATACCCCCGGAATATGTCCGGATCAGGCCAGAGGCATCACGACCGAGGCCGAGTCGGTCCAGCAGTGCCGTCGCTTGAATGCGCGCCGCTCCGGTCCCAATCATCTTCAGCGCGGCCATATGCAACATGAAGTCGAGGCCTGAAATATCCTCAGGAAAGTCAATTCGCTGTGGCGCGTAACCAAGGCCAGTCCGGAACGCCCTCGGCGATCGCCCCAAAGGCTTTCCATTCCAGCTCAACGTTCCACTTTTAGGGCGCTCAGCACTGGCGCAAAGGCGCAGCAAGGTCGTCTTTCCGGCGCCGCTTGGACCCGTAATCACTGTCACGCCCGGCGCGAAGCTATGCGATATTCCGTCCAGCACGGTCTTGCGACCATAGCGTTGGCCAACATTGATCAATTCGAGCATGAGTCCCCATCAAGGATATTAAGCCGCATTCGTTTGTTACCAAATTAGCCTAAGGCCAAACGAAAACAGCCCGCCCCGAAGAGGCGAGCTGTTGATCTTATGATACATATTTGAGGGTATTTAAACCTACCAGATTTTGACGCGCTGCTCTGGCGGGATGTACATGGCGTGGTTAGGGCCGACATTAAACGCATCATACCAAGCGTCGACATTGCGAACGATGCCATTGGCACGGAATTCGCCCGGGCTGTGCGGACCATTTTTTATCTGCTGCGAAAGAGCTGCTTCACGCCATTTAATGGCCCAGACTTGTGCCCACGCCATGAAGAAGCGCTGATCGCCAGTGAAGCCGTCGATAATTGGAGCCTCTTCACCGTTCAGTGAGCGCTTATAAGCGTCATAAGCCATAGTCACACCGGTTAGATCGCCGATATTCTCACCCAGTCCGAGACGGCCATTGAGGTTTTCGCCCGGCAAAGGCTCAAAAGCACTATATTGATCAGCAAGGCCAGCCGCCCTCGCCTCAAAGCCTTCTGCATCTTCTGGCGTCCACCAGTCACGTTGGATTCCGTCGCCGTCAGATTTACGGCCCTGATCGTCAAACCCGTGGCCCATTTCGTGACCAATCACAGCGCCAATACCGCCATAGTTGACGGCGGCATCTGCGTTTGGATCGAAGAAAGGCGCATCAAGGATCGCAGCAGGGAAAACGATCTCATTCAGAATGCTGTTGTAATAGGCATTCACAGTTTGCGGGGTCATGCCCCATTCCTCACGATCAATCGGCTGACCAAGATCGCTCACTTGATCATCCCAAGCCCAAGCACGCGCGCTTTGAACGGTCCCGATCAGATTATTACGATCAACATTGAGGCCGGAGTAGGTTTCCCACTTGTTTGGATAACCAATTTTCGGATTGAACTTAGACAGTTTGTACTGGGCTTGCGCCTTGGTCTCATCGCCCATCCATTCAAGGTTATCGATCCCGTCCTTGAATGACGCGCGGAGGTTTTCCACGAGCTCTTCCATCTGTCCCTTAGAGGCAGGTGGGAAATGCTCGCCGACATAAACTTTGCCGACAACTTCCCCGAGCGTGCCATTGACCTGAGCGACGCCGCGCTTCCAGCGTGGACGTTGCTCTTCCTGACCGCGAAGGGTCTTGCCATAAAATTCGAACCGAGCATCGTCGATTGCCGCTGGGAGATAGGCCGCGTGACCACCTAGTAGCGAGACTGTCAGATAGTCTGCCATGACATCGACGGATGTTTCAGCAAACACATCGGCAGCGGCATCAATGGCCGTATTTTCTCTTACGATGACCTCTTCAACATCGCCGATGCCAAGATTATCGAAAACTCGCTGCCAAGGCATACCCGGCGCCATCTCTGCGAGGTCATCCATGCTCATCTTATTGTAAGTCAAATCCCGATTACGGCGTTTAACCGGTTCCCAGAAATTCTCTGCGAGAGCGGTCTCGAAATTCATCACAGCTTGGGCGCGACCTTCGGCATCATCGACGCCTGCTTCGGCAAGCATGGTCGCCACATAGTTTACATAACCCGCCCGGATTTCATCAGCCCGTTCGCCTTCATCAAAATAGGCATTCCGGTTCGGCAAGCCCAGGCCCGACTGAGTGATATAGACGATGTGTTCGTCATTCTGTTTCGCATCAATGTAGACATAGGGGTTGACCGGAGCGGCTAGACCCAGAGCCGGGTCAGACATCAGATCAGCAATATCATCGCGACTTTCAGCCGAACGAATACGTTCAAGAACAGGCCGGATCGGATCTAGACCCGCCGCCTCAATCGCGTCTGTGTCCAAATAGGCATTATAGAAATCGCCGATACGCTTTTCATCCGCGCTGGGATCAGCTTTCCCCGCCGCTGTTTCGATGATCTCGCGAACGCGAGCCTCAGATCGATCGCTCAGACGGTGAAAGGCACCGTAATTGCTGCGGTCTGCCGGAATTTCCGTCGTGTCGAGCCAAGTGCCGTTCACATATTGGAAGAAATCATCGCCAGGTTCGACGCTCAAATCCATATTCTCAGTCGCAATGCCGAACGTACCCAACTCAGCCACGCGAACTTCGACTGGTGCCTCAACAGATGCTGTTGTCTCTGTCGTGTCGACGGAATTTGTTTCGCTGCACGCCACAGCAAACAATGCCAGCAGGCTGACGCCTGTCATCAAATAACGGTTCATTGTAAGTCCTTTTATTCGGCCGGAAGCGGCGAGGATTTAGGGCCGCCTGTCGACGGCGTTTCAAGCTCGAAATCGTCTAACGCCAGAGCGAGTTCAGGATCATATCTGGACCCTAGTGGCGGGTATTTTGTGCCGTTCCATAGCCCTTTGAAGAAACGATTTATGTCCACACCGATGCCGTACATGGCTGGAACAAGCATCAGAGTGAGGAAGAAGTCGAACAAAACCCCGAACGCGAGCGCGACAACCATCGGCTTCAGGAACTCAGCCTGCGGGCTCGTTTCAAACAAAATTGGAATCAACCCAACGAAGGTCGTGACCGAGGTCAGCAAGATCGGGCGGAAACGTGCGACGCAAGCATCCAACATCGCTTGATAGGCCCCCACACCCCTGGCTCTCAGCCGATTGACATAATCGATCAGCACGAGGTTATCGTTCATCGCCACCCCCGTCGCGGCAAAGAACCCGAAGATCGAGAACATACCAAAGGGAACGCCGGTAACAATATTACCAAAGATCATACCCACAGCCGCAAAGGGCAAGGCAACAAGGATTAGGATAGGCTGAGCATAGGACCGGAAAGCGATCGCTAAGAGGACGTAGGTCGCCAATACAATCGCGATCAGGCTGATCTTAAGTTCCGCCATAAAGTTTGACTGAATCTCGTCCTCACCGACAGACACCCGGCTTGCGCGCGGATGGCGAAGTTCCCACTGCGGGAAGAAGTTCTCATCCATATCCTTACGGATTTCAGCGATACGCGTTTGCTCACCGCGAATTCGTGCGCCAGTATACTCGACGCGTTTACGGTCGCGACGATTGACCCGACCGATACCCTCAGCAATTTCCACTTCCGCGACAGAATAGAGCGGCACTTCGACGCCGTTCGCCGCGCGGATCCGCAGATTATTGAGACTATCAAAGCTGTCACGCGCCGCTTCTGGATAACGGACCATCACGCGAACATCCTCGCCATTTCGAGGTAAGCGCTGAACTTCGCGACCATAGAAAGCCTCCCGAACCTGACGGGTCACATCAGCCAAGGTTATTCCAAGTGTTTCGGCCCCGGGCTTCAGCGTAAAGCGAATTTCACTGGCTGAGCTCTCAAGCCCATCCCAAGCGCTGGAAATGTCGGGATAGGTTTCCATGTGGTTTTTAATGTCGAGAACAGCGAGACGAAGGTCGTCTTCATCCGACGCGGCGACCCCATAAAATAGTCCACCGCCCTGACCGGACCCACCTTCGGTAAACCCGTAAGTGACCCGGAACGCGTCGGGTATAGGCCCAACATATATTTCAAGCTTATCGGCAATATCCTTGGTCGAAATACGGCGACGATCATCGTTTGCCGCAAGTCCCAAAAAGCCATCAATCCTGCGCCCCTCGGCAATCGTTCCCGGCTTATCGATGATAGGCCCAGGAATGCCAAAGTCACTTTGTGCATTCTCGTTAAGCTTCTTAATGCCCGCATCAATCTGGCTTCGGGCTTGATTGACCCGCTCAAACGACGTGCCTTCAGGGAAACGTGCATTCACGCTGACCATGTCGCCTTCGACTTCAGGGATGAAAGCGGTTGGTGCCACACCTGTAATCAGCAGAGTGAAGGCCATGATCATCATGCCAATGAAAGCGGACACGGTGATATAGCGCCAACGGATCAGCGTTGCGACCAGAGGACGGAAAACAGTCTTGGCAAAGGTGATCAGACTGTCGGCAATCTTATTCTGTAGAGCCAACAATTTGTTCGATGACGGCTCGACATGTTTCATATGCCGTAAGTGTGCCGGCAGGATGAAAAACGCCTCAATCAAAGAGAATACAAGAACAGCCACAACGACCAGACTGATCTGGCTAAAGATTGCCTGGATCGGCCCCGACATAAAGAGGAATGGCAGGAACATAATAATGGTCGTGACGACCGCGAAAAACACTGGCTTAGCGACCATATAGGCGCCGCCAACGGCTGCGCGTTCGCCTTCGATTCCATTCTCATTATGCAAATGAATACTCTCGCCCACGACAATGGCGTCATCGACGACAATCCCGATCACAAGCAGGAAGGCGAACAGAGAAATCATATTCAGCGTGATGCCGATATGGGGTGCGATAGCGATCGCACCCATAAAGGCCGCGCCAATCCCAATCGTCACCCAAATCGCCACTTTAGGACGGAGGAACAACATCAAGATGATGAGAACGAGCACCATACCCGTCAGCGCATTGCTGCCAATCAGCTGCATACGGCTGTCAAACATGGTCGATCCATCAAACCATATTCTAAAGCTCAAATCTGGTGGAAGACGGTCAGCAATGTCCTTTTCGAACTGACGGATCGCCTCGCCAGATTTCGTGATATTCATATGGTCCGGAGAGTTAACCTGGAAAATAGCCGTCGTCTCTCCGTTAAAGGTCGCTTCGAAGTCATCCTCCGCAAACCCATCAATAACGGTGGCAATATCGCGAACGCGAACGGTCCCCCCTTGGGCCGTTTGCCGAACGATAATATTATTAAATTCGTCCGCATTATTGGCGAGATTACGAGCCCGAAGCTGCAAGTTACCGGCGGACGTTTCGACCGTACCCGCAGACAAATTGACGGACGCCCCTGAGATCGCTTGTGCGACTTGGCTAAACGTCAAACCATAGCGCCGGAGAGCCTCTTCCGAGATCTCGATCGTGACCTGTTCGTCCATCTTGGAGACTTGGGTCGTGAGCTGGAGACCGGGCAATTTCGATAGTTCTTGTCGGAGCTGCGTTGCCTCACGCTGAAGCGTGAGCCTGTCCATATCCCCGTAAAGTGCGAGATACATGATGTCAGGACGCGCGTCCCATCGGAACACTTGAGGACGGAATGCATCCGGCGGCAGGTTTTGAATCGCGTCGACGCGGGCCTTCACCTCATCCAGCATCTTTTCGTAATCGATGCCGATCTTGGTGCGAATATTCACATTCGCGGAGCCTTCGCGCGCATTGCCTTCGATATAATCAATGCCGTCGAGACCATCGACAGCTTCTTCGATCCTAACAACGAGCTGTTGCTCAACATCCCGCGGGGACGCACCCGGCCAAGATACGCTAACGGACATACCGTTAATAGTCGTTTGCGGAATGAACTCGCGTTCAAGACTGAAATAACCCCAGATGCCGCCGAGGAACATCAGGCTCATGAGGAGGTTTGCCGCAACAGGGTTGCGGACAAAATATGTAATCAGCTTCTTCATTCTGAAGACCCTTCACTCTCACCGCCACTATCGGACTCATCTGTGTCCGAGTCATCTGACGATTCCGTGTCATCACTTGGGCGATCTTTGCCCTTACCGCGCTCTTTCATCCACTCAGGTTCTTCGGGTTCAACCAGCACAGTATCAGGATTATTTACGTCCAAAACCTTCAGCGGGATCGACACACGGGACCGTTCCATTGGTGATAGAACAACCAGTTCACCGGGCTTCACGCCAGATGCCAATACAGCGCGTTGAGGCGATGCATCCAGCACAACGACCTTACGGATAGAAGCCTTGCCCTTGTCATCAACTGTGTAGATCTCGTCCTCAACCCTCAGACCATCGCGCGGAATGACAATCGCATTCTCTAAAAGCTTGCCGTCGATCTCAGCATCCACGAACAGGCCTGGCGCGATAGGCACGCCATTGACGGATGCACCCGTGCCATATGGGTCAAAGACCTCGGCAATCGCAAATAACGCGCGAGATTGCGTGTCATATGTCGCGTCCGTGCGCATGATGCGACCTTCCCATTCTTGGCGCACACCACCGATTGTCGTCGATAACTTTGCCAAAGGGGCGGACGCGCGGTCCTTAGCAATATAGGCAATCGAAAGATCGATTTTCGCCATATCCGCATCCGTGAAGGGCAAGCGAACTTCGACAATATCCGTCGAAAACACTCGGCCTAACCGCGAACCAGGTGTCACGAACTGCCCAATATCAGAACTCTTTGAGCGCACACGTCCCGCGAAAGGCGCGGTGACAGAGGTTCGCGTGAGCTGCAGTTTCGCATTATCAAGATCAGCTTGAGCCGCCATCAGGGCCGCCTCGGCCTGTTGCCGTTGGGGCAGGCGCAGAGCCAGCTGACTCGGTTCGCCGCGTCCCAAATCTTCATAATCGGTCCGGGCGATTTCGCCCTCAGCAATTTCACGAGTCAGAACCTGTTGGGCTTGGGCAACGCCAGCCTCAGCCCGAATGACGGCCACATTATAATCGCTCGGATCGATACGAACGAGTGTCTCGCCTTTGCGAAAAATGCCACCTTCAATGAAATTCGGAGAGACATAGACAATTTTGCCGCCCACTTGCGGAACCAGATCAATCTCTGTTTGCGGACGCGCTTCACCTTGCGTGCGCACCGTCAAGCGAACGTCTCGTTGTGTGGCATAGTCGGCCATCACGGCCAATGGCGTGAAAGGACGTCGCTGTTCTTCAGGCTCAGCGGTCGCATTGATGATCGCAATCGCGGCCATCGGGAACAACAAAAGCACCAAAATTGGCAAGAGAATGGATTGAATCCGGCGACTGATCCCACGACGAACTTTCGGTTTACTCAGACGAATAGCCATTATGATCGAAACAATCCCGAGGATCATAAAGAGACCTAACAGCGCCAACTCTGCCACCGGAGGTTTGGCATCTTCACCCCCACCGCCCGCGAGAATGAGCGCGGCGATACCGACAATAAAGCCAATTGGAACAATGACGAGAGGGGCCCGCGTGAGCCCCTTGTTACCAACACCGTCATCGCCTGAATCTGGCGACCCGTTTGGATCGTTATATGAGTCTATTACTGTGGCATTCATGGCAGGGTAAATCCTAGGACCTCAAGCGGAGGGTTTTCTTGTAGATCGGACGGTCGATCATATCCCGACCCTCCTAGCGCGACATGGAGGCGGACACGATTGGAAAGACGTTCCGCGCGGGCAGAAATGATTTGGCCCTCGGCATTGATACGTCGCGACTGTGCATCAAGAAGCTGCAAAATAGTCGCGAGACCTTCCGTATAGCGAAGCTCTAGACGCTCTTCCGCCATAATCGCCTCATCCAGCGATATACGGAGAGCCGCCTCGCGTGCTTCCAGGCGTTTCTCAGCATCCAACGCGTTCTCAACCTCTTCATAGGCCGCCAATACGGTTTCCGCATAAGTTTCGATTTGAGCTTCAAGTTGCGCCCTTTGAGACTCGACTTGAGCCTTCAAACGCCCACCTTGGAAGATTGGTGCCGTGAGTGTTCCCCCTATTTCCATAGCAAGGCTTTTGAGGTCCAACACATCACCCAAGGAATTAAGAGACTGATCACCGATACTGCCGTCTAGGGACAGGCTCGGATAAAGTGCCTTCCGGGCGACATCAACATCAAGCCCCGCTTGAGCAATACGACGCTCCGCAGCAATGACATCTGGGCGACGCGCCAGCATATCAGCGGGCGTTCCCGCCCCCACAAACGCTGGTAGTGACGGAAGATCAGAGGGGAGTGTAATGTCTGCATCCGGGTAATCCCGGACCAGAGTCTGAATACTCCGAAGCGTAGCATCTCTAAGTTGGAGGCGGGACTGTTCCTGCGCTTGCGCACTCGCGATAGAGGATCGGGCCAGTCGAACGTCAGACGACCCTGTTAGACCACTTTCAAAACGTCGTTGCGTCAGCCGAAGCGAACGTTCCTGCGTCCGTATTTCTTCCGCTGATAGATCAACGAGCAATCCAGACTCAATGGCATCAAACCAGCCTGAGGCTAAACGGCTTGTGACTGACAATTCCAAAGCCGCTACATCGGCTGCCGAAGCCTCTATCCCTTCACTATCAGACGATATTTGGTCGCGTATACGATTGAAAAGATCGACCTCCCAGGAAGACCCGACACCAATACCATATCGAGTCGACCCAGTATTAAATCCAACTCCGCCCTCAGAGCGGGTAGCTGACGAACTTCCATTAAGTGTTGGATAGAGGCCAGCACGGCTCACACGCTTGCGAGCAAACGCTTGGTCAAGCTGCGCCAAGGTCCGTCGTAAGGATGGATTATCGGCACGGGCTTTGGCAACCAATCGCGTGAGGTCCTCATCTCCGAAGCTCTCCACCCAATCGGTTTGCGGTAAGGCGTCAGCGGCAGGTTCGGACCAATTTGGCGCAGCCGGGACTGCTTCGGTCAAGTCGACGATTGTTGGCTCCACCGGATTAATCATGCTTGCGCAGGCGGACAGGCTCATCGCCATTGCGATCACTGCAGCATGGGCTAGCCCTTTATGACTCTGCATCGAATATCTTTCCCGCATCTGTCCCGCGCCTCTTTGCGTTCACATTTTACAGAGACCCGACTCAAGTCTCTAGCTTGCACCATGAACAACCAGAACGCATTCCGTAAGTCAACAAAACATTATCGAAAAACGATAATTTAGGCAAAGATTCCCGTTATATCCTGTTTAATAGAGACCATGATGCCATGCGAGTGTGATTTTTGTCATCTTCGCGTAAGGAACCGATCGTGTCCGCTACGCTCTGGACGCCATGCGATCCATCCGCCACTAGGCCCTCATGGCCATGGGTGACCCGATGGATAATGAGGCCCTAGACGCCTTACGCGGCTCAGACATTGTCGTTCTGTCTGTGCTGGCATTCATCGCTATTGCCAGCATGGCTGCGCTCGCACGTGTTCCCATCTGGATTGGCATCGCGACACTTGCGGCCTTCTGGGTATCGATCATCTTTTTCCTGCGACTAAGCCGCGCTGTCCGGTCCTCACGACGTAAGCTTCCTGCAGATCCCGATGCCTTCCTGTCCGGCGCACGCTTTGCCGCAACCCTGACTGACGCCCTGCCCCAAGCCATCGCCGTGCTGGACCGTGATGGTCGCGTCATCCACGCCAATCCTATGGCGCGGTCATTGATTGAGATGGACACATTGGGTCGACCCCTAAGTGTCTATGTAAGAGATTCAGGGATTACGGATCGGCTCGCCACAGCCTTAGCAGGCTACACGCCTGAACCACTCATGGTTCACCGCGAAGTCCCAGCAGAAAGCTACATCTCCCTTTTATTCTCCTCGGTGACGCCTGTGGAAGACGGGTCCGGGCGTATGATTGTTTTGGTGGTGATGAACGATGTGACTGAATTGGTTCTTGGCAATCAGCGCCGCGCGGATTTTCTGGCTAATGCGAGTCACGAGCTCAAAACGCCTATGGCGTCCCTGCTCGGCTATATCGAAACGCTTCGCGGTCATGCGAAAGATGACCCCGAAGCGCGCGAACGGTTTCTTGGGATCATGGCGCAACAGGCCGAACGGATGCAGCGTCTGATCCGAGATCTGCTGTCTTTGCGCCGCATCGAACAATCAGAACATATCGCGCCGACAGAGACAGCAGACCTCGATTTATCCGTTAGGGCCGCGATCGAGTCCGTCGCGCCGATGGCGGACGCTCGCGGCGTCAAACTCAAATATAAAAAGAAGAAACGTTCGATCGTTCCGGGACATCAGGACGAAACGATACAGCTTTGCCTGAACTTGATCGAAAATGCGACCAAGCTATCGCCGCCCGGCTCCACTATTTACATTACATTGAGCCGGTTCGACCAATGGAAGCCAGGTATTCTGTTCGCGGATGGGCGCCTCCCAGAAACCACAACAACGCGCGCGATCAATCCAGCCCCAACCAGCCCGCTGCCCATCTACACAATTACAATTTCGGACTCAGGCCCTGGTTTTGCTCGCGAACACCTCCCGCGGGTTGGTGAACGGTTCTACCGCGTCGCAGGCGATCTATCCTCTCAGGAAAAGGGAACAGGCCTTGGGCTAGCTATCGTCAAGCACATCGCCCGACGACACCGGGCTGGCCTTTATATTCGCAGTGAACCGGGCCAAGGGACCGAGTTCTGCATCGTCTATCAGGAGAGCCAATCTATCGCAGAAGCGCCGCCTCAAGATGCACCCGTTAAACAGGGTGAGACGAAAACTGTATAGTCATGTTTCTTTCACAAACTTGTCACGGACCTCTCCCATAGAGTAATCTTTGAGAATCAGGGGCTTGCAGATCTCTCTGCAGCCTTGTCTGGGACCGTTCGTATGAACAGCTTGGCCAATCATATTGTCAGCGGGTACGATAGTGACCTGAATGAGCTGACCACGAGCCTCTCCGATCTGGGTAGCCTTGCCGAAGGTATGGTTGCGGATGCCGTCAGAGCGCTCAAGACAAGAGATGACTCCCTTGCGCGATCTGTCATCGAACGGGACCAGCAAGCCAATCACCTTCAGTCCAAAATTGATGCGGATGCCATGCGAATTTTGGCGCTGCGAAATCCGATGGCGACAGACCTTCGCAGGACCATCGGAGCTATTCGTGTGGCGACCGATTTAGAACGGATTGGCGATCTGGCCGAAGGTATTTCGAAACGCGCGATCACGCTTAACGATCAGTCCAAGATTGATTTGACGGTTGGTGTCGAGCGGATGGGGCGTCAGGTCAAATCGCAACTCTCTGCAGCGCTGAATGCGTTTCTGCGCGAAGATACAAGAGCGGCTGTACAAGTCTGGATGGCCGATTCCGATATTGATGAAATGTATAATTCCATTCTTCGCGAATTGCTGACCTACATGATGGGCGACTCAGCCATGATCAATGCATCAACCGCTCTGCTCTTCGCCGCAAAAAATCTCGAACGGATTGGGGATCACACCTCCAACATCTGCGAGGTCATCTACTTTACGAGCCATGGCAGCCAATTGATTGACGACGACGCCGTTCAGTCGTTGCTACGATAGCCTGTTTCATCAGGCTGGATTACTAGAAAGACGCACGAGGCCATTATGAAGCCCTATGTTCTAATCGTTGAAGACGAAGACGCCCTCGCCACCCTGCTTGAATATAATTTCGGAAAAGAAGGTTTTGAAACCGCCTTAGCTATGGATGGTGAGGAAGCTTTATTGCTCGCGTCTGAGCGCACACCTGACCTTATTCTCCTCGACTGGATGCTGCCCAAACTGTCCGGCGTGGAAGTGTGCCGTCGTCTGCGTCGCCGTAAGGAAACATCCAAAACCCCAGTCATTATGCTGACGGCTCGGAGTGACGAGACGGACCGGATTACCGGACTAGATTTCGGGGCTGATGATTATATGATCAAGCCGTTCTCAATGCCGGAACTCTTCGCCCGGACGCGTGCCTTAATGCGCCGCGCCAAGCCGAGCCTGCTTGAAGACATTATTCGGATTGGCGACATCGAAGTCGACAGCCAGGCCTTCCGGGTCAAACGGGATGGCGAGTTGATCCATCTCGGACCCACTGAATTCCGATTACTTGATCATTTTGCTCGGCATCCCGGGCGCGTCTTCTCACGCGAACAATTGCTGGATGCCGTCTGGGGGCGTGACGTTTATGTCGAGGCCCGAACCGTCGATGTGCATATCGGCCGATTGCGTAAAGCTTTGAAACGGCCCGGCAAGTCCGACCCCATTCGGACTGTTCGAAGCGCAGGTTACGCGTTTGAAGGCGTCGAGTAGGGCTAAAACCCTAGCTCATGACGCGGGCTTGTTGTTTTTCCGCGTCGCGGGCCATACGGCGCGCACGGACACGTTCATAACTATCAAGAGCGTCCAGTTGATGACGCAAGTCGACCGCAATGTCCGAAGTTTGGCCGATAATGTCGTCGAGCGAGCGACGAAGGTTCTCTTTGCGAGCAATAACCGACTTGGCATAGCTGCCATAGGCCACATACCCATCGCGTTGCTCGTTTGCATCAACCTGATCTTCCGGGACACTATCCGACAATTTACGGATCTGGCGTTCAAGATCCTCACGTGTGGCCTCTAAAACTGCGATACGCTTTTGCAGCTCACCAACGCGGAACCGGGTTTGCTGTATTTGCTTGTCGGTCATTTGTGCCATGAAATCTCTCCGTTCACCTATGTCATCCGTGTTTGCCCGGACCTGATTTCATACAGCTATAGAACAGCAGGCTTTCGACCCCGTGAAGAAACGCGGTTAAAGAAATTCAAACAGAAAGGGTGGCCAACCTATGGCATTTCAAAACTCGTCCCGCCTGCGGATCAGAAAAATGCAAATGTCCGCCGTTATGTTTGTTAACTTCTGATTTACAGGTTTCCCTTAGCGGTGAGGCTCCATTAACCATGCTCCATAAGCGAGCTGGTTAAAGAATCGCCTGGGAGGGGATGGACAATGCGGGTTCTTCTAATTGAAGATGATATGGCTACGGCACAGGGCATCGAGTTGATGCTTAAAACCGAGGGCTTTAATGTTTACACGACTGACCTCGGTGAAGAGGGAGTCGATCTAGGCAAGCTCTATGACTACGACATAATTCTACTGGACCTGAACTTACCGGACATGCCGGGCTTCGAGGTTCTTAAGACACTGCGGCTCGCCAAGGTGCAGACACCGATCTTCATTCTGTCAGGCACGAACGATATTGAGACCAAAGTACGTGGGCTCGGCACCGGCGCCGACGACTACATGACCAAGCCTTTCCACAAGGACGAGCTCGTGGCCCGTATCCACGCGGTTGTAAGACGCTCTAAGGGTCACAGCCAATCGATCATCACCACGGGCGACATCAAAGTGAACCTTGATGCCAAAACCGTCGAAGTTGGCGATCATCGCGTGCATCTGACCGGCAAAGAATATCAAATGCTGGAGCTGCTGAGCCTGCGCAAAGGCACAACGCTCACCAAGGAAATGTTCCTCAACCACCTTTATGGCGGCATGGACGAACCTGAGCTTAAAATCATCGACGTATTCATCTGTAAGCTTCGCAAGAAACTCGCAGCGGCCACACAAGGCGAGCATTATATCGAAACTGTTTGGGGCCGCGGCTATGTCCTGCGTGACCCGGCCAAAGATAAAATGAGCGCCTAAGGCCCTCCCTGCCTCCCACGTCGCTAATTTTGACGTAAGAAACCCTGCCTTAAGGTGGGGTTTTTTTTATACTTGCCTAACCCGAGCTTTCAGGACGATCCCCTAAGAGATATCGAGGACCACTCCCCTTTTTCGCCGCGATGTCATCGGGGTTGTAGAGTTTGCATTTTTGCAGAGACAGGCAGCCGCAGCCTATACACCCAGTTAACCGCTCTCGTAGCGTTGTCAGCGCCACAATCCGCGCGTCTATATCTTGACCGAATGATCGGCTGATCTTTTCCCAGTCGCTCAAGGTCGGCGTCCGTTTCGACGGTAAGCTATTCAGCTGCGTTTTGATCTGCTTGAGCGAAAAGCCAAGCTGTTGCGCGATAACGATGAAAGATATCCGACGAATATCAGACGCCTCAAACACGCGCTGTTGGCCACTATTTCGATCCGGGAAAATCAAACCCGCCTCTTCATAGAATCGAATGGCCGATACGGCGACGCCCGTTCGCGCTGCGACAGCCCCAATCGAAAATACTTTCTTCGCCATCGAACTTTCCGCTTGACCTCAAGTTAAGTTGAGGTCGTAGCACGCAGGCTCCGAACTAAAAAGGAGAACGAAATGACGACAACGGAAACAGTAAAGCCTCACATCGCACAAGTCAGATTGGAGCACGTGAACATTAATGTGACGGATCCAAAGCGGACAGCTTCGCTTCTCGGTCGGTTGTTCGATTGGCAAATTCGGTGGGAAGGGCCGAGCATAGGGCAAGGCTATACAATTCACGTTGGCTCAGAAGCTGACTACCTCGCCCTCTATTCCAACTCGAATTTCCAAGGAAAAGGCCTGAAAGCGTCCAAAGCCCATTTAGGGCTCAACCATATTGCCGTCGAAGTGGACGATCTGGATGCAATTGAAACACGCGTCAGGGCCGAAGGACTAACCCCGTATAGTTTCGGCGACTATGAGCCCGGACGACGCTTCTACTTCAACGATCTGGACAATATCGAATATGAAGTTGTCAGTTACGCGCGTGCATCTGCCCCTCTTTGAGACAGCATGCTCTGACTAACTGTGACGTTCAAAAGTAAAGGTTGATCGCGCATTACATCGCGTTCGAGCGATCCCTCAGAAAAGTTTTGTTGTTTATCGATATGAATTGAGTGTAGACTGACCAATATTAGGGTCGGGGAGAACTGCTCATGGACTATCAAACACAAAACGAAGCGATGGGCCGTCATATCTTCCCCGATCTCGTGCGAGCCTTCGCTTTGCTGGGGATCGTGCTCGTTAACGTCGCTTATTTCGCCTTCCCGGGCGAAATAACCTATTTCTATGGCGGTCTGAATTCGGAAGCAGACGTCGCAGCCTCCTTTACGGTCGATGCGCTGTTTCTGTTCAAGTCCTACACGCTGTTCTCATTCATGTTCGGGGCTGGTCTCGCCTATCAAATGATGTCGGCAGAGCGTCGTGGTGTGGCCTTCGCCCCTCGCTATTTCCGCAGAATGCTCGGCCTGCTCATCCTCGGAATCCTGCATGTCACAGTCGCCTTTATCGGAGACATTCTGATCGTGTACGCTGTCATTGGTAGCGTTCTTTTCTTATTCCGGAATCGGTCCGTGAAATCGCTTACACGATGGGCTGTTGGATTTTTGATCCTGCAGATCGTGATTTCCTTGTTGATGTCGACTGGTCTGACAATGGGCGAGATGTACGCACCGGAGGAAATGAACGCCGTGGCATCCGAAATGCGGAAAGTCATGGATGCTTCCACTGTCGTTTTCCAGAATGGCAACTTTTCAGAGATTGTTGCACAGCGTTGGGACAGTTGGACTGGCTATATTGTGTTCGCTGGCCTCGTACAGTTCTCAGGCGTGTTGAGCTTCTTCTTGTTCGGCCTGGCAGCCGTCCGATCCGGCATCATGCAAACACCTGACGCAACCATCTGGGCGCGTTCTCGCCGCGCCTATTTGCCAGTCGGCCTCATTCTCAGTGTCATCGGCGCCTATCTGATCCTACGCTCGGGTGATCCGATGTCGGGTATGGGCGCGTTCGGGAACAGCTTCATTCTCATCGGCGCGCCTCTATCCTCCATGGGCTACATGGGTTGGATTGCGAAATGGTCGAGCGGCCCAGCGACAGGCTTCAAAATCTTCGCCGCGCGCGCTGGAACGGCGTCCCTGACGACCTATCTGCTGCAATCTCTCATCCTGTCCTTCGTCTTCTGCGGCTATGGCCTCGGTCTTTACGCGCAGCTTGGCGCAGCAGCCTGTGTCGCGATCGCTTTAGCAACCGCCGTCGTGACACTGACCTTTTCCAGCCTCTGGCGAACACGGTTTGAACGCGGCCCAATGGAAAACCTGCTGCGACGTTGGACTTATCTGGGCGCGCGGTAAATTCTTCCTCTCCGGCTGTTCAGAACAGCCGGACCATGCCATAGAACAAAGATGGAACCTGTCTTTTCGATTGGCGGTGCGGATATCACCTTGTTGGAGCTCGTCATTGGCGGGCTACTCTTAGTCTTAGGTATCCTCATCGGTTCTCTATGGCGAAGTGACGGGACCACCAAAACTGAGTTGATGGCGATGCGGGGGCAGCAGGCCGAACTGCAAGGGCGCTTGGCTCAACTCTCCGAAGAGCAAGCACAGCGCGGAACCCTATTTCAGAAGAGTTTGGACGAGCGTCTATCAGCCATGACGGAACGGGTCGGCCGGTCCATCAATGAACAATCAGAACGTTCGACAGAGCACCTCAAACGATTGGATACGCGCCTCGAAGTTATCGACCGCGCCCAAGCGAACATCAAAGAATTGGCCGGTGAAGTGTCTGGCTTGCAGTCGATCCTGTCCAACAAACAGGCGCGGGGAGCCTTCGGTGAAAAACAGATGCAATCACTGATCGAGCAATTCCTGCCCGCCCGCACCTATTCCTTTCAACAAACACTCTCCAACAATGCGCGCGTTGATGCGGTTATCCACTTACCCGGCGATCATCTTGATGTGGCCGTCGATAGCAAATTCCCTTTGGAAGCCTGGCAACGCTTCAGCCAAACCGAAGACACAATAGAGAGCGATCTCGCGCGTCGGCAATTTGCCAATGATTGCACTAAACATATCCGTGCCATCGCCGACAAATATCTTCTGCCCGGTGAGACCCACGAGATTGCGCTGATGTTTCTACCCAGCGAGGCCATTTACGCCGAACTTCATGCGCACTTTCCCAAAGTTGTCGAACGGGGTTTCACCGAACGGGTCATGATCGTATCGCCAACAACTTTCATGGCCACGCTCCACACGATGAATGCGGTATTGAAAGACGCGGCCATGCGCGAGCAGGCAACTGTGATCTTGGACGAAGTCGGAAAAATTAGCGGGGACGTCCGACGACTCGATGATCGGATCGCCAAGCTACAAAGCCATTATGATGGTGGGTTGGAGATGATGCGTCAGGCACGAATTAGCACTGACAAAATTACACGTCGCGCTGACAAGATTGAACAGCTGGACCTTGATGAAGAGGGTAATCCTCTCACTATCGACCCACCATCCGAATCTGGGTCGCTGCTATGATCCACTATGGCGATCGTCTCTTCCGGGCCGTGTCGAGCAAAGGCGACGGCGACGTCGGGTCAGACACGCTGTTTCGCTATGAACAGCGAGATGATGTTTTAATGGGCACTTATTCGGGCGGCGAGGTCGACTATGGGTCTCTGGTCGGCAAGGTCCATACGGACGGATCTCTGACCTTTCTCTACCATCATGTGACCAAAAGCGGCCTGCTTCGCTCCGGCCGCTGCGAAAGCAAACCGGAAGTTCTCACAGGCGGAAAAATCCGGCTGCACGAGACCTGGCAATGGACATCGGGCTTGGGGAGTGGCGGGCGTGGCACTAGCGTGATTGAAGAGGTTTAGGCCGTCTCCGGCTGCAGCTTGATCCAACCATGGGATACGGCATGCGCGAGCACGTCAGACCCTGTCTTGAGCGCTACGAGGAAAACCAAGGGTCCGAGCGCAGCGCCGTCGCTCCCGACCAAAAAGAAGCCGCCTAAGATTATGGCAACATGCATGATAACGACCCGGCCATAGGGTTTGAACATCTGTTCATTAACCGCCACCTCATCGTATTCGCGTTTCCCAAACCAATTCACGATGAGTGAAAATGCATGGCTGAGCGACAGGCCACCCGCCACGATCAGAACATCAAGACCAATCGGAGGCAGGTCGAACAAGGTTTGCAGAAACATCACATGGCCAAAATTGAACATGCCGTAGTGGACACAGAAAAACGCGGTAATAAACAAGTTTCCGAGCCAGATCAGCCACCACGGAGACCCTTCGCGACCTCGCCGACTGGTCAGCAATTTGGGTATATTGAAAAGTCCGATGACAACGGTTTCCATCCAATAAACCAGCATCAGAAAGCCAGCATTCCAGCCAAAGGCGAATACGCCGACCAGTGGGATCAGATTGATAACAATGAGAAAAGAAACGGATGGCCGCCCCAATATGTAGGATCCGCTCTTTCGCTCGATGATCTGCGTCATAACGCCCTCCGCACTTTGCTTAGCACGGTCAGGTTTCGCTGCAAGTCTCAGAGTAGTCGGCGGCTTTTCATCGCGGCTGCAATCGTGCCGTCATCCAGATAATCGAGTTCGCCGCCAATCGGAACACCGTGCGCCAAACGGGTAACGCGCACGCCCGTCTTCTCCAGATGTTCGGTGATGTAATGCGCCGTGGTTTGACCATCGACCGTCGCATTCATCGCAAGAATAACTTCCTCAGTTCCACCCGTAGCAACTCGACCAATGAGCGACGCAATGTTTAAATCGTCTGGCCGGATACCGTCCAACGCAGACAGCGTTCCGCCCAGCACATGATAGGTGCCGCGAAACGCGCCAGCCCTTTCCATGGCCCACAGATCGGATACATCTTGCACCACACAGATCGATGATTGGTCACGCCCGGGCGCACTACAAATGTAACAGGGGTCCGCCGCGTCCACATTGGCGCAGACCGAACAAGTCGAAATGCGCTCCGCCGCAATATTCATGGCTGACGCTAAGGGCGTCATCAAGCGATCCGGCGCCTTAAGAAGATGGAGCGCCGCTCGACGCGCTGACCGTGGACCCAGTCCCGGCAGTTTCGCCAGCAACGTGATCAGCCGATCAATCTCGGGCGAAACGGATGGGCCAGCCATGAGTGATCCTTAAGCGCTAGATTCGAAACGATTGATGCGGCGGACAAGCCCCAACCGAATGTTAGCTGATGTGGGGATTCGGGCTGTCTTTACAAGAATTGGCTCGAATGTGCGCACGGACCACAACCAAAACTGTCTCCGTTCGGACCTATCCACATAGCGGATGGGTTCTGCATGGTGATTGACGTCCATCGGACTGCTTGCAACACCCACCTTATGCAAGCCGCCCACGACTTCCGCGAAGAATGCGACGCAATCAACGCTCTGTTATCCAGTCTATCCGACGCAGACTTTAACCGCGAGACGGGGTTCAAAAGCTGGACCATCGGCGAGGTCCTCGAGCATTTACACCTGTTCAATATCGCGGCTGACGCGTCTTTGGCAGGGACGACCGCCTTTACAGAGTTCTGCGCCCGGATCCTCCCTGACATGGCGAAGGGACATCGGACATTGCAGCGCGCATGGTTTGGCAAAACGCCAGCATCGGAAATCTACCAAGCTTGGCGAGCCCTTTATCCCGATATGGCAGATCGATTTGCAGCCGCTGATCCCGACGCGCGCGTAAAATGGTTCGGGCCGGATATGTCCGTTCGATCCTGCATCATTGCGCGCCAAATGGAACATTGGGCCCATGCACAGGCGATCTATGACGTACTGGGTGTAACCCGAAACACAGGTGACCGATTGAAGAATGTCGCGCATATTGGCGTCACGACCTATTCTTGGAGCTTTCGAGTCAATGGGTTGGAGCCGCCCAAGCCCAAGCCCTACATCCGTCTCACAGCGCCAAGCGGCACGATTTGGGAATGGAACGACATGCAAGCCGACAACCGCATCGATGGATCGGCGGAAAGCTTCTGCCAAGTCGTGACCCAGTGCCGCAATATTGGTGATATGGATATTGACCTCACGACCGTCGGAGACACTGCTGAACAGTGGATGCGCATCGCGCAATGTTTCGCCGGACCGCCAGAGACACCGCCCAATGTCGGGACAAGGAGACGCGCCGATGCATAGTTTTAGAACCGTCTCAGACATTCGCATCGAACCCGGCGGTACAGCCCGGCTAGACGCCCATGTCGCGGGTCTGCCGCGCAATAAGCGCATCGCTATCGTTACAGATAAGGGCGTGCGTTCGCTTGGTCTGCTCGATGCTGGGCTCGCCGCCCTGAAGGATGCGGGTTATCAAGTGATGGTCTTTGATGAAGTTGTCGCCGATCCACCTGAAGATGTGGTGATCTCAGGCGCGGAAGCAGTTCAACAATTCGGCGCGGGACTGGTAATCGGTTTTGGCGGTGGGTCGCCGATGGATACGGCCAAAATCATCGCGTTCCTCGCCGACAATGAAACCACCCTCCCCGAAATTTACGGTGTCGATGTCGCGCAAGGTCCTCGCTTGCCGCTGCTCCTGATCCCGACCACATCCGGCACCGGCTCCGAAGTGACCAATGTCGCTGTCATCACCACCGGTAAAGGGTCGAAGAATGCCGTGGTCTCCGACCCGCTCTATGCCGACCGGGTCTTACTGGATGCTGATCTGACGCTCGGTCTTCCAGGCCATATTACGGCTGCCACCGGCATCGATGCGATGGTCCATGCGATTGAGGCCTACACCTCCATTCACCGCAAAAATCCAATCAGCGACGCCCTTGGCCTCTCAGCGCTGCGTAAGATCACCCATGCCATCAGTCGCGCTGTCAACACGCCTGCCGATATTGAGGCACGAGAAGACATGCTGATCGGCGCCATGCTCGCCGGACAAGCGTTCAGCAACGCCCCTGTCGGTGCCGTGCATGGTTTGGCCTATCCGCTAGGTGGGTTTTTCCATGTCCCGCACGGTCTCTCCAACTCGCTGGTCATGGTCGAGGTGATGAAGTTTAACGCACAGGAAGAGCGCGCCAAACGTTGGTACAGCGAAATCGCGCGTGATCTAGGCGTCGGAGACAGTCCGAGCGCCCTGATTGACGAAATCCTCCGCCTACAGGACGAAACGCGCGTTCAGCGCCGCCTTCGCGATGTCAACATCAACGCCGATGCCATCCCGATGATGGCCGACGACGCGATCCTGAAAGACCGGGTACTCCGCAACAATCCACGTAGCATGACCCGCGCCGACATTGTCAAAATCTATGAGACCATCGCGTGACCGGCACTTCTGAAAGGGTGCAGCCCGACACACGCGACGACTACGCATACGTCTTGGAACTACCGACGCGCTGGAATGACAATGATGTTTATGGCCACATCAATAATGCGGTCTATTACGAATATTTCGACACGGTCGTGAATCGCTGGCTCATCGATAATGATCTTCTGACCATCGGTGTAAGTGAAACCATTGGACTCGTTGTGGAAACGACCTGCAGCTATTTCGCGCCCCTCACCTTTCCCGAGCCCATCACGGCCGGACTACGAGCTTCAAAGGTTGGGAGTAGCTCAGTTCGCTACGAGATCGGCTTGTTCGGTACAGGCGACCAAGCCGCCGCACGCGGTCACTTCGTTCATGTCTATGTCGACGAGAAAACCCGGCGGCCTGTCAAGATTTCTGATAGAATGAAAGAGACACTCAGGGAGATCACACGATGAAGGTCGATATGGACGTCATGGATGACGTAATGAAATTGGACGCAACGACGGAGGGTCAACAAGCCAGTTTCACGCGAATGCAAGACGGCAATCTTGATGATTGGAAGATCATCGGAGCCGCGCACAAACAGGATTTTGGCAATACGGCCGACCGCTTTATCGGCATGTTGCGCCAACTCGAAAATGCCACACTCGGTTTTGCCTGCGACCAACTTCAACATGCGCTAATGTGCGCAACCCTAGCCCGGCGCTCCGGCGCCTCGCCAGAACATATCGTCATCGCGCTGTGCCACGACATTGCTAAGGTCATCAATGTGCCGAACCACGGCCCCATCGCGGCTGAAATGATGCGCCCCTATATCAGCGACGATAGCTATCATGTGATTTATAATCACCAAGCGTTTCAAGGTGAACATTACTATCATTATCTCGGCGCGCCGACCGATCTGCGCAAGCAGTGGAAAGATGAAAGCTGGTATCCGCTGGCCGTCAAACTCGTCGACGAATGGGACGCCCCTGCCTTTGATCCAGATTTCGAAGTCGATAGTTTGGACAGTTTCATTCCACTAATGCGCGAGGTCTTTCACGACAGTCCGAGGGCAGTTTAACCCACGAATTTCTATCCATAATTTGTTCGGTGCCGGAAAGCATTGTTGTTCAAAACCCTAAATTTTGTCCCACATCGAAATCGTATTTAGGAGACAATGAACAATGATTAGCGGCCATAGATTCCGGCCGGTGGCAACATATATAATACCAAAAACGAGTCCGATGATACCAACCACCATCGCACCCGACAAGCCATGGCTCGGAGAGTGCCGGTAGCCGAAAACAGCGGCTTGGGCGATTACTGCAAATATGATCGAAAAGGGAATTTTAGACAGAAGTGATTCAAATCGGTTCAGCGAAAAACCACGATCCTGAAGTTCCTCAAAAAATGACTCAAGCCAAATTATAAGAATTACGCCAAAATACATCAGCAAACTCGGTCCCGCATCTGGAAACCTGGAACCGCTATCCATCTCTGTTTCAACTGACGCGATTCCCCCAATCTCAGGTGTCGACACCGGGAAGAGTAGATCGCTCAGGAAACCCTCATAGACCATGATCGAACCGAGTGTTGCGACAAACGCCCCAGCGGCTATGATAAGAACTCTTTTGTAACTGTCCGGCTTAACAAGACCCATGCTTTTCCAAGATTGCCCGCGAAAATAGAGGAGTGCTGTCACAACGCTCAGCGTCGCGACAGAATTAACCATCGCATTTCCCCAAAAATTAAGGCTCGGGAAATATAGAGTTCGGATAAAAAACATCATCGAGAGAAAAATAATTAAGTCAACCAACGCCGCCATTGGACTTATAGTTGGCAGAGCGCCTTTATTCGAAGTCATTATAGTTGACCTTTTTGGTAAACGCTGAAGTCCATATTTTCGATTTTAGACCGGCGCATCACTTCACCTAGCCCAAAAATTATGACGGCTTGGAAATAAAGACTGAGAACAAGCGGTTCATACTCGTCCCAGCCATTTTGATTGATTGCTTCAGCTACAGCCAAATGAAGGCTCAGCATGACGCTAGCGAATACGAATACTCTAAAGAGCGTTTCAATCGATTTTTTTTGATCTTCATAAGCCTGATATGGGCCGAACTTTTTACCTCGAAAGTAATTCAAACCGACAGCAATCATGATCAAATTAATTACCGTCACGCCGACCACGGTCACATAAGTTTGCCAATCCCAGGCTATCGTAAGCCCCTTGTTGTAAAGGTAATATGTAAGCCAACCGATGAATGCGAGAGCAGCAGTCGCTATGTAAGTGGGCGGTATAAAGTCGAGGATCTTACGGGGACGTAAATCAGCTTTTCGGGTCGGCAAGATTCCAGAACCACGGATGTTTCTATGCCAATTTTGTGTTGTGACCGCATGAAGAATATAGGGAATAGACTGCAACACGAAGAATAACACTACAAAGACAATGTGGCCATTCTCCTTCGTCCGGCTGGGCGCATAGCCCGTTATCAACATCGCCGTTAGAAGAAGGAGCCCACATATCCCAATTGTCAAACTCAACCAATAATGATTACGGAACCGCTCGCGGAGCCTTTTTCCCGGATAGGCGTATTTCGAGTTCTCGTAGAGTTTCGGATAGTCAGAGGGAGGACAGGTTTCAAGAATATGCATTGACTGATCACACATCTTCTTTGAGTAAATCATCGAAATTAAAATGACTTGGCATAGAAAGACGGTAAAAAATATTAGGTTAATCATTATACTATTGACCTTTTGGGCCTTGCCCATTCATCACAAGCGCAAAAGCGTTGCGGATTTCGGAATCAGTTAAATTGACGTTCTTGAGCGTTTGTATCGCACGAGTGAGGTCTGCCACGGCTCGCTCTTGGAGGTTTATTGTGCAATTCGCCTTGGCATTCGGATGCACGAATGTGCCGCGATGTCCTTTAGTTTGAATAATTTGGTCGCGCTCCAACAGCCTGTAAGCTTTAGCGACCGTTTTACTGTTTATCTCAAGGTCGCTGGAAAGCTGGCGGATTGAGGGCAGCGCAGAGCCGGGCAAACAGTGGCCAGCGCTTACCGCCTGTTTGATCTGCTCCATCACTTGCGTAAACAATGGCACCTCATCATCAATGTCGATTTCTATTTCCATGACTACGCAACTTATATGTACCCTTTGATGTAGGGGTACAATAGGAACATGCATTCTGCAAGCCTATTTTTCGCTCGGCTGTTGACCCTTGCAATCCATGCAGATGAGAGTTCCTTCATTGATGCGTAAGCCAATTCAGGATCGCCGAAAGCCACTGAAATATGTGACACTGTCTTCACCCGAATCTACTTACAAAAATCTACCGGCTAGATTCCGTCAGCACTTCCGACATAAAGACTGTTGTCGTAATCGATGAAGGCTCCGAGACTGTTACGTTCGGTATCATTGTCGTCACGGTCTAAAACATGGCCTTCTTGCCTGTTCTGTGACCTCGCATCTCGCCCTCATGGCCCGCCAGCCTACTCAAACTGCGCACGATTGCCCTAGTCTGGTCTTGAGGCCACAGGCCGACAAATGCCTTTGACAAACCGCGTCTGAAGACTCCAGTCCTTACCTGAAATAGACTATAGACGATCCTCAGAGTTTTCGGGACCGTAAGAGGCATGTAGCAAGCCGGAAAGGTAGAGACACTGCGTTAGGCAAACGAAGTAGTCTCGACAAAATTCAATACAAAACGGCAGTATGCAAAAAGAGAAACCGCACCTGACAGGATTCGAACCTGTGACCTCTGCCTTCGGAGGGCAGCGCTCTATCCAGCTGAGCTACAGGTGCCGGTGAGCGGCGCTATAACGGTGGTCGAGGCGTAGGGCTAGAGGGTTTCGGCACGTAAGCTCTGGATCAGGGGGCGGAGCGTGTTTGCCCAATCATCCGCTGAAATAGGACCCGTATGCTTATAGCGAATCCGCCCTTTCGCATCGAGCACGAACGTCTCTGGTGCGCCTGTTACCCCCAAATCGATAGCTAATCGGGACTCCGGATCAAACAGGATTAAGTCGTAGGGATCGCCGTGCCGTATCAGCCAACGATTCGCATTTTCGCGTGTATCCCGCCAATTCACGCCAACGAGTTTGAAGTCAGGATCTTCGGTTAGTTCCATGAATAGCGGGTGTTCAATGAGACACGCCACGCACCAAGAGCCAAAGACATTAAGTAAAGACGGCTCACCGAGCAGCTTGTCTTGCGTCACAGCCTCACCCGACAAAGTCGTCATTTCGAACTCGGGCAAAGGTCGGTCGATCAACTCTGATGGGAGCTGCGTCGGATCACGCGTCAGACCGATCGCGAAGAAGATCGCCAAACCGGCGAATATAGCGAGTGGGATCAAGCTTTTGAGCAAACGAGACATAAGGCTGAACTAAGCTATCTTGTCCATATCGCAAGCATTCCGGGCGCATGTCTCAGTGCCCAGTCTGGCTTGCCCATTTCAGCGAACGGCATCATAAGCACCCTATGAATTGGCTCAACAAACTTACTCCACCTGGCGTCAAGTCCATCTTCACCAAGCGCGACACGCCAGATAACCTCTGGCTTAAGTGCCCTAAAAGCGGCGAGATGGTTTTCGCTGCCGACTTGGCGGGGCTTATGCATGTCACGCCAGCAGGCCATCATATGCGCATCGGCCCTGAACTTCGCTTCGGCTACACATTTGACGATGAGACGTATGAAACTTTCCCAACACCGTCCGTCGTTGCCGACCCATTGAAGTTCAAAGACGATCAAAAATATACGGATCGGCTGAAGAAGGCCCGGGCCAAAACGGGCAATGATGATGCGATGAGCATCGGCGTAGGCAAAATCCACGGTGTCGACGCTGTGGCCTTAGTTCAAAACTTCGCCTTTATGGGCGGATCGCTCGGCATGGCGGCAGGCGAAGGGTTCGTTGCCGCTGCAGAGATTGCGCTTGAAAAGCGGATGCCGCTGATCGCCTTCACGGCGGCCGGCGGCGCCCGCATGCAAGAAGGCGCTTTGTCCCTGATGCAAATGCCACGCACGACCATTGCCGTGCAACGTCTCCGCGAAGCAGGCCTGCCTTATATCGTTGTGCTGTGTGACCCGACCACCGGCGGCGTCACCGCGTCTTACGCCATGCTCGGCGACATCCATCTGGCGGAACCCGGAGCGATGATTGGCTTTGCAGGGCCTCGCGTGATCGAAGAGACAATCCGTGAGAAGCTCCCTGAGGGGTTCCAACGCGCTGAATATCTCGAAGAAAAAGGCATGGTCGATCAGGTTGTGCCGCGATCAGAGCTGCGCGCGACCCTCGCCCGCCTCCTTGCCGTTTTAATGCAGAAAAATCATACAGAGATTGAAGCTCAGCCAGCCATACAGCCCGTCCCCGCGTGAATGAGCTCGATCAGGCGCTAGACGAGCTCCGCCGCCTTCATCCTCGAAAAATAGATCTCGGTCTGTCCCGGATCGAAAACGTGTTGGAAAATTTGGGTCGTCCGCAGGACCGCCTACCACCTGCCATCCATATTGCTGGCACGAATGGCAAAGGATCGACTGTAGCGCAGCTGCGCGGAATACTCGAAGCGTCAGGTGCACGCGTCCACGTTTATACATCGCCTCACCTTGTACGGTTTAATGAACGGATCGTCTTAGCAGGGCGTGAGGTCGATGACGCAACTCTGATCGACGTTCTGCGCCGTGTCCGGGCCGCCAATGGCGATGCCCCTCTCTCTTTCTTCGAAGCTACGACAGCCGCGGCATTTCTCGCTTTCGCTGAAACGCCCGCTGATTATGCGATTATTGAAGTCGGGCTGGGCGGACGGTTTGACGCGACGAATGTCTTCACGCCGCGGCTCAGCGCCATCACGCCCATTGATTATGACCATGCCGAATTCCTCGGTCGAGACATTGCTGGAATTGCGCGGGAAAAGGCTGGAATCATTAAGTCGAACCGACCGGTCTTGACCGGACCACAGCGCGATAAGGTCAATGCGGTCCTCCAAGTCGAAGCCCGTAAGGCCAAGGCACCGATCAAATCGTGGGGTCAGGACTTCCGCGCCTATGGACAACAGGGCCGTTTGATATTCGAGACAGAGTGCGAATTGCTCGACTTGCCCCTCCCCGCGCTGGCAGGCGAGCATCAGATCATCAATGCGGGTCTGGCGGTGGCTTTAGCGCGCGAACTCGGGATCTCACCAGAGCATATTAGTACTGGCCTGACGAACGCAGTCTGGCCGGCTCGAATGCAGCCAATGCCCAATGGACCCTTGGTCGACATCGCAGCGGATGCAGGGGCAGAAGTTTGGCTAGATGGCGGCCATAATCCGCATGCGGCGCGCGCCCTATCGGCCCATATGGCGACGTTGGAATCTCGGTCTCCAAAACCACTCATTCTGGTTATGGGTATACTTGCCAACAAGAACGCTGGTGGGTTTCTCGATTTTTTTGAAGGATTGGCGGCCGGTCTCATCGCGGTCGAGATCGAAGATCACGCTAGCCTGTCGCCGGACGTTCTGTCTGAACTTGCACAGTCACGCGGCATGGCCACTTTAATCGGCAAAAACCTCACTGACGCGATGCAAAAAGCGGTCAATATGGGCGAAGCCCTATCGCGACAGGCGGCGGACGTTCCCGTCACGCCGCCACGCATTCTAGTTTGCGGTTCGCTTTACTTAGCGGGCCAAGTCCTGTCGGAAAATGCCGTTTAGCCGACTGAGGTACCGCGTGTCGGATAATCCTTCTTCACTGCATAATTCAGCCCGCTTACGAGGTCTTCCATATCAGGTCGGCCAAATGGCGTATTTTGAATGATTTGCGCGTAAAGCGTTCCGTCAGCTTTCACCACGAACACGCCGGGTTCTGAGAACAGATGCGGTTCTGCGTCTGAGATAGAATCTGAAATAAACAGACCCAGTGATTTTGCGTCTAGCAATTCAAGACTGTGCCCAATCGGCAGCTCTTCGATGTTCCAGTCAGTCTTTGCTCTATGAGCACGTTTTTCGCTATCCATAGAGATCGCAACAATGTCGTGACCATCGGCCCGGATGTCGGCAACCATCGGATCGATCGCTTGTAACTGTGCTTTGCATTTCGGGCAGTGAACGCCGCGATAGACAACAATGATCTGGAAGTTCTCGGGACTGGCTTCTGCCATATTGAAAGCGCCACCATCAATGAGCGGAACTTCAATATTCGGAACTTTGGATTTAGGCGTCAGCAATGTGGTCATAAAGTGTGTCCTGACAATCGGAATGAAAATGGGGTCTTGCGAGAGGTTAAAGCTCGTCTGACCTAAAGATTGTCGGGATCCACCGCTGTATCACGGAGACGGAGTACATCGGGATCTGCAAAAGCGTCGCCAGCTTCCCGTAAATAGGACATGCCTTCATCAATTTTGGCAATCAGAGCTTTGGTATCATCGCGTAGATCAGCGCTGGCGCGACCGACCATTTCCTGACGTAGAGTCTGTAAGGCGTCGAGGCGCTCCTGCGTCGGCACGCGCGGGTTAGAGTAGATATCAGTGATTTCGTCGGCCGTTAGCGGGTTTGCAAGGCCGGGCATGTAGGCGTCGCCATCGATTTGTGTATCGACGGGCAGTGTCGTTATTTGGGGGTCGAGGTCGGGCATGGTGTCTCTCCTATATTCAGGAAAAACAACTCATGCCCGCGCTTGATGTTCCAAAAAACTAGAGTCGTTACACAATAGACTAAGCGTGTTCGGCCAGCCATTCAGCGAGTTTAGACTTCGTCATCGCGCCCATTTTAGTCGAAACGACTTCACCGCTTTTGAAGATCATCATCGTCGGCACATTGCGAATATGATAGCGCATTGGCGTGTCTGGCGCGTCGTCAATGTTGACTTTGGCGATCTTCACGCGGCCATCCATTTCTTCAGACACGGCCTCCAAGGCCGGACCCATCGCTTTACAGGGCGCGCACCATTCGGCCCAAAAATCCACCAAAACAGGCGTATCGGATTTTAAGACTTCGGATTGGAAGGTCTCGTCAGTGACGGCAATAGTGCTCATGGGAATCCCCGGTTGGAATAAGGTGTTGATTACGAAGTAGGTGTGACGTCCACCTTGTTCAAGACCGCATCCATCGCGTTATCGTGAAGCCACAGTAGGCGCGGCGCATGTGTCCAGAGCAAGCCGCAACGCACAACCCGACCGGGCCAGATCGCGCGGGCCAACTCCCGATAGGCAGCCATCTGCGCCAGATAGACATCGTCCACCTCCTCTACCCGTTGCGGTGAGACCCGATTGGACTTGTAATCAACCAGATAGATCGTCTCGGGAGTGACATTGAGGCGGTCGACCTGCGCACTGATAAAGACCTCTCCGGCGCCAATCGTTGGCACACGACCGGCTAAGCTCACTTCCGCTTTCGATCCTTCTGCAAACACAGCGGCGAAATCAGCATGGTCAAGGACGGTGAGTACTTCGTCTGCGATAGCCGCGCGTTCATCAGGCTCAAAATCGGGATATTCGTCCAGCATCTGCACAGCCAAAGCCCGGCGACGATCTACCGGGTTATCCGGCAACATTTCCAGCATTCGGTGGATGACAATCCCGCGCAAGACGCGGCCTCCACCGGGCGCACGGGTTATGGGTTCCTTGCGGGGCAATAAGGCACTGGGCGAAGCCGTCTGCATGATTTGGCGCTCAATGTTCGCGGGCTGATCTATCCAGTCAGGTAAAGACGTATGCGCAGAGCTTGGCGTATCGTCAGCGAAGTCCACACTATTTACGCGCGCCCCATAACGAAGCCCAGTTTGATCACCAATGTCGAACGCAGTTTCAAACGAGGTCGTGCAGTTTAAGTCGCACATCGTTTTACGAACCCAATGATACCAAGTCTCATCGGCATAACCCGGCTCTTTGCTGCCATGAAAATAGCCACAAACAACCAGACGGCTTTCTGCGCGCGTCATGGCGACATAGAGAAGCCGCATATATTCGCGCATATCCTCGGCATCATGCGCGGCCTTGTACTGATCCACCAAGTCCGTGCTGTCTTTGCTCGGCGGAGCAAGAATATAGGTTTCGCCCGCTCGGATCAGACCGCCAGAACTCGATCGCGGCGCGCGCGTCGTATCGGGCAGGAACACAACCGGGGCTTCAAGACCTTTGGCACCGTGGACGGTCATCACCCGGACTTCCCGCCCGGCCGGGTCCTTATCGCGTTTGATTTCAATTACGTCCGACGTAAAGGCTTGCAGGAACCGTTGCAGACTGGGAGCCTGACGTTGTTGATGGGTTAGAGCAATCGCGAGAAACGCCTCCAGAGCTTCGCGCGCCTCCAAACCCAGTCGCCGGAACAAAGCCTCGCGATAGCTCAATCCGCTAGGTCCCGTGCGGTCGAGAAGCCGCGAATAGAAGTCATAAGGCGCGCGACCCGCATCATCGCGGATCATTTGAAGATGAGCTGTCAGAGCCGGGTCACGGTCCTGTACAGCCTCCCAAAGTGTACCCGGTCGGTCGACACAGAGGTCGAATAATTGATCGTCATCGAGACCGAAAAGCGGGGATTTGAGGGCTTCTGCCAGGCTGAGGCAATCTTGCGGCAACAGTACGAAGCGCGTGATCGCCAACAAGTCGCGGACAATCAATGCCTCCTGCAGAACTAGCCGGTCTGCGCCCGCCACAGGCAAACCCTCATCCTTCAAAGCTTTGATGATGGCATCAAACAGACCGCCGATCCGTTTCTGCACAAGGATCAGAACATCGCCCGCATTGATGGGACGATGACGTTTCGTATCCCGGTCAAAAATCGCTTCACCGCTCTCGATCCAGTGGGCGATACTCGAAGCAATCTCACGTGCTAAACGTACGCGCGGATCGCCGTCCCCTTGTGCATCGACCGGCGTTGTGTCCCAAGGGTCATTATCGTCAACCACGTCAGCTTTAGGCGCCAGCGGCCAAAGTTCGACCAAACCCATATCCTCACGCGCTGCGTCATGACGCACGAGATCAGACGGTTCAGGTTGGGAGTCTGCATTGAACATAGCCTGCAGTCCGCCCTGCTCAAGAAACAGAGCATCCACGACATCAAGCACCTGCTGGGCTGAGCGGAAGGACATGCGCAGCTGAACCGGGCGGTCGCCCGGTGCTGTCCGTGTCCGTACGCTTTCCATGAAGATTTCAGGCGCGGCCCCCTGAAATCGATAAATCGACTGTTTTGGGTCGCCCACAGCAAAGAAGGTCCTGCGCGGTCCATCCCGGTCTGGACTATCCTGCTCAAATGGCTGTGTGATCGCGTCGATGATGTCCCATTGAACGGGTGACGTATCCTGTGCTTCGTCGAGCAGCACATGCTCCACGCCGCCATCCAGCTTATAGGCAATCCAGTCTGAAACATCCGCCCGGGTTAGCAGGTCGCGGGTTTTCAGGATGAGGTCGTTGAAGTCCAAGCCGCGCGCCACATGTTTGCCGCGCTCATAGAGTTCGCCGAGCGTCAGGCCGAGCGTCAACAACGCCTCGCTCATATCTGCAATACGGACGGCTTTGATACGCTCAGCAGCCGTGTAAATACGATCAGCCTCAGGGCTGCCCGCGCTAATAAACGGGTCTTGGCTCGTGACGTCTTTGACCAAAATGCGAGCACGTGGTGCGCCATCTTGTTTCAAGAATACCGAAGCGTAGAGATCAAACGCCGCGACAGGATCGGATGTTTGATCAAGCCGTTTGACCAAGTCGACAAAATCCTTCGCAGCTTTAGTCGTCGAGGTTTCGCAGAGAACGGCGATGCTACGAACATGTTGCATGTCCGTGTCTTGCCACGCTTCCGCCGCAATGGATTCCACCGTATCGTTTGCGTGCAACCCGGAGAGTTGACGGAAGGGTAGGACACCGCCGGCTTGTGCCCAATCCTTTGTGCGTTCGAAATTAGTTGCGGCGGAATAGATCAGCGCATCCAACGTCGAGTCCGCCTTAGATACCACCATATGGTGCAAAGCGTGGCGTAGCCCTTCGTCCTCACGCGCTCTGGCCAGTAATAGCTTCCGGCCCTCAAGCAATAGGTCCTTAGAGTCCGTCTCTTCCAACGGCGCAAAACCGGGCATGATCCCGGCTTCGATGGGAAATCGGCCTATGATACGTTCGCAGAAGGCGTGAATGGTCATCACCTTCAACCCCTCCGGCGTTTCCAGCGCGCGGGCGAAGAGCGTACGGACGCGGTCAAGGTTGAGCGCCGGGCGTACCTGATCGAACGGCATACCAAAGAGTTTGGCCAATTCTGCCTTTAACGTGTCATCGGGAGCGATCGACCATTTGGACAGATCGCCATAGAGCCGCTCTTGCATCTCCGACGCTGCGGCGCGGGTATAGGTGATGCAGAGAATGCGGTCCGGGTCAGTCCCTTGCAGCAAAATGCGGGATACCCGGTCGACCAGCACCTTGGTTTTGCCCGACCCCGCATTAGCATTGACGATTTTGGGCTGGGACGGGTCGGCCGCCTCACGCTGACGGTCTGTCGCCTGATTAATGGAAAGACGGGCCATGCTCAGCCCTCCCCATCGCCGGCAATCGATGACCATTCATCGCGACGGGCCAGATCGTCATATTCGCCGTAGTCATGCGTATATTGTGCACGCGGCTGCGACGGATAGCCGGTGTCGGGATCATCATAGGCTTGGATCAGTCGCCGCAAAATATCGATCGCTTGGGTACGTAGCTCGTCTGGAGACTTTGCGCCGCGCGCGGGCGTCGAGACATGACGGTGCGAGAAGTCTTCATTGGACCCTTTGATCCGCACATAGCCCATCTGATCTGTCTCGCCTTTCGGCAGACCGTCCAGCGCGCCCTCACCGGCCAACCACGCGGCCAGCGGTAGTTGTAGATCGAAGCCTGCGCCGACCGTCTTGGCACTGGCAGGGCTGCCCGTCTTGAAGTCGGTGAAAGCATAGCCCGTCGGTGAGCGCTCAACGAGATCAAGCTGCCCGATCAGCGAAAAATTGAGATCATCAAGCGTCGCTTTTGCGTCCACTTCTGTCCCGACAACATCGAACCCGTCAGCGTGACGCAGAGCGAACCATGTCATTAGCGCGTCGGTGACGGCGGCAATTCGCGGCTGCTCCTTAAAAACCTCGTCCTCATCAAAACCATGCGCAAGCAACTGATCGCGGAGATGCGCCCGTAACAACGCGGCATTAGCCGGGTCGTGCAGCCTATCGATCTGCCCGTTGAGCGCGTCCCGGACATAAAGCTCGATGCCTTTATGCATCGCCGTCCCAAACTGACGGGCATCCAGCGGCGCATCCAGCGGGTCGAGTAGTTTGAGGCGCAGCACTTCGCGCCCAAACAGGCTGTAGGGATCACGGATCCATTTAGACGCCCCCGTAATCGAGATTTCTCGACCCTTGCGGGCCCAGCGTTTTTCGACTGGCGGTTTCGGATTGGGCCTGTCGATGAAGGTCATCTCTGTTGGCTGATCAAGCGCGCGAGCCCAATCAAGATAAGTCTGACCGGTACCGAGCAATCGCTCTACCTCTGCCTCCCCCATCGCGCCAGCGAGCAAGGTTTTTAGCCGCCAAACCCAGCGCGACGCTACGGTCGGACCGCTCTCATTCTTCAAACTTCGCGTTAGAAAGACCGTGCCATTGGCGGCCAACTCAGCAAAGTCATGCGCAGCGAGCCCGTAACGACGTTCTGGCAAAGAAAGCTTCATCTGCTGACGCATCCCGCGCGACAAGAAAGGCCCTGCATCGACACCGCCTGGCCATGTGCCTTCGTTGAGGCCGCCGAGGATAATGATGTCGGCGTCAAGTAAGCGCGCCTCCAACGGTCCGAGAATGGACAGGCGGGGATGAGTGCCTTGTGATGGACGGACAACGGAGCCCTGTAAGAGCGAGCTGAGTAGCCGGGAAAACCCGTCCGCATCCGTCTCCGGGAGCGCAAATCCGTGATCCACCATGCCGTCCAGAATGGACGCAGCCTGCCGTCCTGCATCGTCGCCCCAAAGACGAACCATCCCACCCGTGTCAGCAGTTCGGGCGAGCGCTTCCGCCGACGCAACCAGTGCTGCCGCCCAATGATCAGGTGTCGCGCTGTCACTCAATTCCAGCAGGGGCGCCACGGCGGTGTGTAATTGCTGCACGAGATCAAAGGTCTGCGTCGGTCGCAGCCCGCGGAAAAATTTACGCTCCAACGATGCCCACTCGGCTTTCGCGGCATCTATCGGTTGTCCCAGCGCCGTCAGCTCATGTTTCAGGATGAGGCTGAGTTCGACGGGACCGTGCGGATCGCGAGCCAACTCCAACAGTGCCGATAGAAATACGCCAATAGGTGCTTGTTGCACGGGCACGCCTTGGCTCATCGCCACATCAACGTTCCAGCGCGCAAGACGAGCCCGCACACGCTGCGCGAGGTTTTGATCCGGTGTAACCAAGGCGGCGGTCTGCCCTTTGACTTCCAACGCCTCACGCAGGATCAGCGCGATTGAGAGGCCTTCTTCGGCATCATTACGCGCCTCGATCAAAGACAGGCCTTCCAGAGCGGTGTCGAACACGTCAGCGCCCTCACCTTCCGTCAGGGTCACAATCCGCTTCAACCAATCACCCGTCGCGTCGACCGGAACCAGCGCCTCGGCGAGAATGCGTCGACGTTTACGCGCCACAGCTCTGTCTCCGTCCACGATCCACGGCCAGATCGGCACAGATTTCCGAGAGACATCCATGATCTCCAGCAATCCCTTGAGCGAACTCTGAGGGTGCCGAACGTCAATCGTGTCCCAGACACGATCTGGAAATTCTTCCTGCAATCCGGGCAAGACAACCATACCGCCCGGCATATCCGCGATCACGCTCATCAATCGCGCTGTCGCTTTCAACGTCCCCGTCGAACCCGCCACGATGACCGGATAGTCCGGCGGCGTTTCAGCCCAAATCTCTGTTAGCGCGTCGAGCAATGCGACCCGGCGCGCAGTCGGCTCCATCATCCCAAGTTCGCTTAGCCGATCCGGCCAGTGCGCTTCGATGATCTGATAGAGTGTTCCGGCATGCTGAAAATGTGTCGCGGCTTCTTCGGTAACCTGCTTCCATTCCGCATGATTGGTAATCCCCACCTCTTCCAACGCGGCGTCGTCCATGATTTCAATCAGGGGGTCAGCCATGTGAAGAGCGGCGGCCGGGTCGAGCGGTAGGTCTGTGGTGCGGCTGTGGTAGTGAGCGACAAGACGAGCGATCTCGAACCGCCGCTGCACCGGATCGATGGCCGGCGCGACCCGTCCCGCAAGTTCACCCGGTTCAAAGGGTGGTTCTTCTGGATTGACGTCAGCGAGCGGTCGCAAACGTGGCAGCAAGGCCGCATTGACGCCCCGTTCAGCCGCTTGCTGAACGAAGGCAAATTCCAGCGCCCGAGCCGCGCGACGTGTCGGCAACAGCACAAGTCCGTTCTGTAACGCATCCCCGTAATGGGCCTGCAAACCATGCGCGAGAGACCGTAAGAACGGTGTGCCCGACGGCATGTTGTAGACTGTGCTCATACAGGCAGTGTGTTCGGATCTGCGAGCACGGCCTCAGCCGCTTTGAGCGTGTCAGGATCACCGATATGCATCCAAAAACCGGGAATAGGCAGGCCAAACACACGGCGTCGTTCAATCGACTTTTTCCAGATTTTAGTGCGTGAAAATTTTGTCTCTGGATAGCCGTGCGCCAAAGTCGGCTTAAAAATCTGCACACCCGCATAGACCCAGAACGCTTTATCCCCTGACCGCCATGACAAGCGCCCATCGCGGTCCATGTCGAAGTCACCCACACCAGGATAGCCAAGTGTGCGGGGTTTGGGAGCCAGCAGCAATAGCTCGTCCATTTCATCCGCATCCCACGCTTCAAAAAGTGCCTTGATCACGGGTGCAAATTCGACCCAGACCGCATCGATATTGCATATGAGAACCGGATTATCGCCGAGCAGTGGCAAGGCTTTGACAACACCGCCCCCGGTTTCAAGCAATCCACCACGTTCGTCCGAAATAATGATTTCGGGTCCGCCCGACCGGGTCTTGAGATGGTCTTCGAGATGATCGGCATGAGCATGAACATTCACAATGGCACGCTCTACGCCCGCATCCGCTAAACGATCAAGCATATGGTCGACCAGCGGGCGCCCCCCGACCTCGACCATCGCTTTTGACCGGTCATCTGTCAGCGGACGCATGCGTGTGCCGTGGCCTGCCGCCATTACCATCGCTGTCTTGATCATGAAAATACCTCCGGGACATAGGTCTGGAACCAAGCCCGTAAATCTGCGCAAACCGGGTGCGCCAGATCATTAGCGAGATGCCGTTTCACACGCGGCAGCAGCGCCCGATATTGGGGCTTGCCGAAATCGACATCGGCCCGAACAGGAAAGCCGAGCAGTTTGGTCGCACGTTGTGCGGAGAGGACCGAGTAAGCCGCGTCGAATGTATCGTCGCGAGTAATACCGGCTTTGTCACAGAAGCGCGATTTGAGCGGCTCAAACAGGGCAGGATCGACGTCTCTGCGAATATCTTCTAGCAAGCTCGTTAAATCATAGGCGGGGTGAACAAACAGGGCGTCCTGAAAATCGATCAATCCAACTTTTGCTTCACCATCCCGACCTGGCAGCCAGAACAGGTTCTCAGCATGGAAATCGCGCAAAGCCAAACCCGGCGCGTGGGCGTCCATCGCTTTAAACGCTTCACACCAGAGACCGTAGAACTCATCACGTTGAGCTGCATTAATCTCATGTCCCGCATCCGGTGCAAAATAATCGAGAAACAAGTCGGTTTCGGCCAACAATGCAGCATCATCATAGTCGCGAATGGCCCAATCCGTCCCGTCATAGGATGGTCGCGTTGGGAAGCTACTCCGATAAATCGCCGCAAGCGTGTCGACCGCGGCCTCATAAAGCTGAACGTTCATTCGAGGATCGGCACCCAAAGTGCGGGCGAAGTCGACGTCACCGAAATCTTCGAGCAAGGCAAATCCAAGGTCCAGATCTGCGGCATAAATATGGGGGGCGGAGAAGCCGCGAATCGATAATTGCTCGGCAATTGTCAGAAAGGCTTCCAAATTCGGACCCGCCAATCGCGCCAAAGCATTATAACCGATTTGCCGACGGTCTTCGACGCTCGCGCCGTCCGGTTCCCCTGCGGGCTCTGCACCATGAGGTGCATTCATCAAAACGGCCTGCTGGCCTTTGCGAACCAAGCGAACATAGCTCCGAGTCGAAGCGTCCCCCTTAACGGGCACTCGCTCCGCATCGCCCCAACCGGCTTTCGAAATAAAGGCATCCATCAATGCCAAACGTTCAGACATTGCGTCCCTTCCAACCGGTCAATGTTGCAACTCGACCGTCGCCATCGAACGCCAACTCTACTGAAAGCGCACCTTTTGGGCAGAGTGAACCCAGCTTGTCAGCCCATTCGATGAGCACAATGTCATCGCCTAGAGCGTCCATCAGCCCAAGTTCGTAAGCGTCGTTGGGCTGCTCCAATCGATAAAGATCACAATGCCAGAGCTCTGCAACATTATCACCCAAGGGCCAATCATAGGTCTGCACTAGCGTGTAGGTCGGTGACGGCACCTCGATATCGCCAAGTCGAGATTGAATTAGCCCACGCGCCAACGTCGTCTTGCCAGCGCCAAGATCGCCAGACAGCAAAAGCGTGTCTCCCGGCACTAGTGCCGCTGCAATACGCGCACCCAGCGCCAGCGTATCCGCTTCAGATTTCAAATGGATGGCAGTCACAGCACCGATCTACCGCCTTGCCTTTTGCAGGCAAGCTCTTAACTACCCTGCAGCGCAGTCAGACAGCGACTTAAGGAGCAGACGTGGCCAAAGTTATTTTCCATGATCATGAGGGCAAAACCCGTGAAGTGGACGCCAAGAACGGCATGTCCGTCATGGAAGCGGCCATTTCCAACATGATTCCCGGTATTGATGCGGATTGTGGCGGGGCCTGTGCCTGTGCGACCTGCCATGTCTATGTCTCCGATGAATGGATCGGCAAGCTGAAGCCGAAGGACGATATGGAAGACAGTATGTTGGATTTCGCGGATGGCGTTCAGGACAATTCGCGCCTTTGCTGCCAAATTCTGCTGTCTGATGATCTTGACGGTATCGAAGTGACAACGCCCGAAAGTCAGTAAAACTTGAATCTGCTGCTCGTTATCGGCGGGCTCTTCCTACTGGTGGTGGGCGGAGACATTCTGATCCGTGGCAGCGTAGGCCTAGCCGAACGGTTTGGCTTATCCAGAGCCCTGATCGGTGTCGTGCTGCTGGGATTCGGCACATCTATGCCGGAATTCATCGCAACCTTTGGGGCGGCGGCCAAAGGCGCAGACGATATTGCTTTCGGCAATGTTCTGGGCAGCAATATCGCCAACATTCTTATGATTTTGGGCGTGTCCGCGCTGATCCTCCCCATCGCCACCCAAATGCGCGATGTCCGGCGTGATGCAGCGTTCGTGATGCTCAGTTCGGTCGGATGTGGTCTATGGATCTGGCTGGGCGGCATTCCGACAGCGGGGGCCATCGTCCTGCTCCTCGGATTCCTGACCTATATGGCGCTGACCATTCGCGCCGACTTGGCCCTTCCTGCCGATGTATCTGCCGTGGACGCCCCTCGCCCCGGCCCGGTTGCTCTCAATCTGTTGCTAGTCACCATTGGCATAGCTTTGTTGATTGCGGGCGCGGAGGGTCTGATCCGGGGTTCCAGCGCAATTGCACGAGGGTTTGGCGTATCCGAAGCGCTGATTGGCATCACGATTGTTGGGATTGGGACATCCCTACCGGAAGCTACAGCCTCGATCCTAGCGTCAATAAAAGGCGAGAATGAACTGGCCTTCGCAAATATTGTTGGATCGAATATTTTCAACGGACTGGCCATTTTGGGCATCACCGGGCTGGCCTTCCCTCTATCGTTCGATGTGAGCAACGTCGGTTTCAGTCTGATTGACGGCCTCGTCCTTCTGGTCGCGACAATCCTAATGTTCGTCTTTGCTGTAACCCACCGAAAAGTCGTTCGGTGGGAGGGGGGCGTCATGTTGGCGGGCTATTTGGCCTATCTGGCCTGGCTCGTCAGCCGAGCCCTTTAAACCTACGCCTTAGACTCTGGGCAGTAATAGCCCACGAAACGCCGGATCAATCAGGCTGGCCTCAGGGGTTAGGTATTTGGCCTGCGGATGATCGGCGATCAGTCCCGCTTGAATGGCGGCCTGCACAGCAGGTTCAACAGAACCAATCGCCGACAGATAATAGTCATCCCTCGCCCGTGCACGCTCGATGGGGCAGTGGCGGTCTGCGCTGGCATGCAAGGCATCGATCTGCGCGACAAGATCAAAAATTTGGGCCATTTCGCCTGCAATATGGCTCGACGCCGACGCAAGGTGATCGAAATGCGGCTCGTCAGAGAGCCTGATCTGATCACCCGTCGGCAAGACAACATGCATTTGCCGCCCGGCAAAGGCGACGCAGGCATGTCCACCACTCAAGATCGGATCAAAGGCCAGAAGTCGTTCCATGAAGTCCGGCGGGACAAGGGTCCGCCCTTCAATCTGATCATCGGAATAGACTTCGAATTTCGCTTCAAATGTGCGGGACGGAAAGCCAACCCGTTTCATACCGTCAACATGTCGAGGGTTGAGCGCACCGCGATCCGGCAACACGACTGTGCGGCCGTAAATGCGCAGCTTATGCGAAAGTGAAATAATCAGGCCGTCAAAGCCGCCCTCATCCTCATCATCCGCCACATGCGCACGCACCTCCTGCACACTGAACCGTTTGCCGTCGAAGGCCGACCCTCGCACGCGACCCCGGCAGCGAAACCGTCCAGTGGGTGAGTGTAATATCTTTGCCGACTGCAACAGCAACAACGCCCCCGGCGACGGGGATACAGCGGCATAATTATGGCCGAGTAGGTCGTAGAGGTTCAGTCTCAAGGCCTGAATATCCACGGCACCTTGGGGGAGGATGACGGACATGGGATTATGGTTAACGCGGAGTCGTTAACGAGGTGTGGCTAGGTTAAACTCAGTACGGTAATGACGCCGCTTTTTTTCGTTTGAGAAGCGTGTCCACAATATCAAAAACCGCTCCGACCTCATCAAGGATTTTCTGCGTCCGGTCTGGGTCCATCAGGGATTTAAACATCGACCCCGCTTCAAACTGGTCTTCCGTTTCGACCGCGATGAATAATGTGTCCCGATCAAACCCGAAGCGGATGTTTTTCCCGGAAACTGCTTTCTCAAGATCAACCATTTGTTGCATGAAGGCCGGATCCAAAATGACTCGTCCTTCAACTTGATCTGTGCCGTAGGCTTCAAATATCTTCTCGAAGACTGGGTCCGCTAGGCCAATACGTTTCATGTCTGACTGCTTTTTGGAATTAAACCATCCCTTGTCTCGCAGAACTACGGTTCGTCCAAAGGTCTTGGTTGGGAAATCCAGCGTCATGATCTGTCCACGAAAGACCGTTCTCCATTTCGTGTTACCCTTACTGTCACGGCTGCGCTTTTCGAGATGAGCCTCAACGGATCGAAATCCTGCGCCGTGGGCCTCCCCGGACAGACTGTCCTCAAATGATTGTCTGTCGACGGATTTGGGGATGAGAAACAGCTCCTGAAACTCTTTGACATCAAAGGTCGCAACCTCTGGCTCAAACGTCCAGCCGACATATCCTATAATCGCGTTGACAATGCGGCTCTTCGTTTCTTCGCGGATATCGTGGGTCATCAGCGTGAACATGAAGACAGTGCTGGCCGCAGCGGCAAAAAAGAGAAAAAACCCCAATCCAGTTTCATCGAACCGAATGATGGCGATAAAAGCCGCGATACTGATCAGTGTAGCCGAGAGGACGCCGGCAATGATCCCATTACGAACCGCTTTGCCCCTCGCCGCATCACGCACATGCAAAGTCGGACGGACCATGCCATCGAAATACTCCGAAAACCCTTTGAACTCTGCGTGATGCTCATCGAACTGATGCATATTAGCTTAACGCGGCGCGCGCCTCCTGTAGCTTCGCGCATTCATCCGCATAAGCGGTGCGACGATCTTTTTGCTCCTGCACGACGGTGGCCGGGGCCCGATCCGTAAAGTTGGCATTGCCCAGCTTCTTGTCGATCTTAGCAATCTCTGCTTCCACCTTGGCAATGGCCGCGTCTAGACGTTTTTGCTCCGCCGCCACATCGATCAGACCGTCGAGCGGGATTGCGAAGCTCACTCCGTCCACCACGGTTTGCAGCGCGCCTTCCGGGGCGGCATCTGCAAAAGACACAGCTTCGACCCGCGCCAACCGGCCCAACGCATCCGCAAAGGTCGAGAGACGGGCATCCGGCTGCCCAATGACGACGAGCGGCGCTTTGCGGGATGGCGGCACATTCATTTCCGCGCGCACGGATCGTAGGGACGAGATCAGACGGATTAGCCAATCAATATCATCCCCAGCCGGCTCAGCGTCGACAACGGGCCAATCCGATAGCATCAAGAAGCGATCACGGTCACCTGTCAGCGCCCACAACTCTTCAGTGATAAAGGGCATGAACGGGTGAAGCAGTTTGAAGGACTGATCGAGCGCCCATGACAAGGTCGCACGGGTTTCATCCGGTGTCTCGCCCAAAAGTTCTGGCTTAGCCAGCTCGATATACCAGTCGCAAACCGTGCCCCAGACGAAACTGTAAACCGTGTCCGCCGCATCGTTGAAGCGGTAGGTTTCGATATAGCCCGTTGCTGTGCTGACAGCTTCTGCCGTCTTAGCGACGATCCAGCGATTAAGCGCGCTTTCGACCGCGTTGGGATCGAAACCCTCTTGCGCGCGACAGCCGTTCATCTGCGCAAAGCGGGCAGCATTCCAGAGTTTGGTGCCGAAATTGCGATAGCCCGCAACCCGGTCGACCGAGAGTTTGATGTTGCGCCCCTGCCCGGCCATCGCCGCTAGCGTGAAGCGCAGCGCATCCGCACCGTAAGCGTCGAACCCATCTGGATAGGCTTTGCGTGTCGCCTTGGCGACCTGCGGGGCCTTCTCTGGGTTTTTCAAACCGCGCGTTCGTTTTTCAACCAAGGCGTCAATCGACACGCCGTCAATCAGGTCAAGCGGATCGATGGTATTGCCGATGGATTTGGACATTTTCTTGCCCTGCTCATCCAGCACCAAAGCATGAATATAAATATCGCGGAACGGTACCTCGTCCATAAAGTGCAAGCCCTGCATCATCATCCGGGCGACCCAGAAAAAGATGATGTCAAACGCGGTGACGAGGACGGAGGTCGGGTAGAATTTCTCGAGCTCAGCGGTGTTTTCGGGCCACCCGAGTGTGGAAAATGACCAAAGGCCGGAAGAGAACCATGTGTCGAGGACGTCGGGGTCTTGCCAGACTGGAATCACTCTATCGGATATGTCGCCCATGCCCTGATAGTAGTTGTAAGCATCCTGTTGGTTTTCAGCTTGAGCGAACTTCGAATTGTATCGCCCACCTTCTTTCTGTTTGATTGCGGCCACCGCCTCGTCAAAAGTTTCCGCTACAATCCAATTGTAGCCGTCTTGCATCATATGATACCCAGAAGATGGGTAGTACCAAGCGGGTATCCGGTGTCCCCACCAGAGTTGCCGTGAGATGCACCACGGCTGGATATTTTCCATCCAGTGATCGTAGGTCTTCTTCCAATTTTCTGGGATGAAGTTGGTCTTGCCGTCATTGACTGCTGCCATCGCATCGCCCGCGAGTTTTTCGGCGTCCACGAACCACTGATCCGTTAGCATTGGTTCGATCACCGCGTTGGAGCGATCGCCAAAGGGCTGCATGATTTTCTTATCTTCGACAGCGATGAGCAGGCCTTCAGCGTCGATGTCAGCCACCACCGCTTTGCGTGCGTCGAACCGGTCCATGCCGACATATTTTTCGGGCATGATCTCGCTGGCGATCATCTCGCCCTTCGTCCCCATGAGCGAATACATCGGAATGCCGCCCCGCTTGGCCACTTCGTAATCGTTGAAATCGTGCGCACCGGTGATCTTCACGGCACCAGAGCCGAAATCCATATCGGGATATTCGTCCGTGATGATCGGGATCAGGCGGTCGGCGAGCGGCAGGCGCACCATCTTACCAACGATGGGCGCATAGCGTTCATCATCGGGATGAACGGCCACCGCGCCGTCACCGAGCATGGTTTCAGGGCGCGTCGTCGCAATGGAAATATAGTCGCGCTCTTCCGAGAGCGTGACGTTTCCGTCCTCATCCTTCTCGATGTAGGTGTAAGTCTCACCGCCCTCAAGCGGGTATTTAAAATGCCAGAAATGACCGTCGACGTCACGGTTTTCGACCTCAAGGTCAGAAATTGCGGTCTGAAAATGTGGGTCCCAATTGACCAAGCGCTTGTCGCGATAGATCAGCCCGGCCTCATACATTTCGACAAAGGCTTTGGTGACTGCCTCTGCCATCTTGTCCGTATCGTCGTCAGGATTACCGAGGGTAAATTTCTCGCGGCTCCAGTCACAGGACGCGCCGAGGCGTCGCAGTTGTTCCGTGATGATGCCGCCGCTTTCGCGCTTCCAGTCCCAGACTTCCGAGATGAACTCGTCGCGTTGCATGGTGGCACGCGGGCGTTGCTCGTCCGCTAATTTGCGTTCGACCACCATTTGCGTCGCGATACCGGCATGATCGGTTCCCGGCTGCCACAGCACATCAAAGCCGCGCATGCGGTGGAATCGGGCGAGAATGTCTTGGATCGTGTTATTGACCGCATGCCCCATATGCAGGCTGCCCGTCACATTGGGCGGCGGGATGACGATAGAAAAGGGCGGCTTGGCTGGGTCCATGTCAGGCTGAAAGCAGCCTGCTTTCTCCCACGCGGTATAGAGGCGTTGCTCCGCCTCTTTGGGGTTGAAATGCTTCGGCAGGTCTGGAGTCGTATCTGGCATTATTCACTCAACAAAAAGACCCGCCCCCATATCGGCGGGTGCCGGGGGCGGGCTTGATAAAGGCCCGCATAGCGCAGGCCCATAGACTTGTTAAGTCAGCTATTCCTTAGGACGTCAGCCCAGTTATTTCCCAGTCGCGAGGCGCTGAACTTCCTTAGCCACGGCGCGTTCGACAATCCCTTGCAGGTTTTCGTCGAGCCATTCCTTTAACATTGGCCGGAGAGCGTCCTGTACCAGATCACCAATTCGCGGGCCGCGCTCATTAAAGATCGCTTTATCTTCGACGACTTGGTTGAGCTGCGCAAACGCGCTCATGGTCGCCTCTTCTGTCACATCGTCCAAGATGGCATCGGAGCGGATAGCTCTCGGCATGGAAGTCTCCATTTCAGGGGTATCGGATTGGGTCGGTTGGGGAGCAGGTTTCGGCTCGACAGGAGTCGGCTTAGCCTGTGTCGGAGCAATCGTTTCGACCGGCTGCTCTTCTGTGGTTTCAATGTCCGTTGACGGTATGGCGCCGGCCGCAGCGTCGGCCGCTGCCGCAATGTCCATCAAGTTCGGCGTGTCTGCCTCACGGGCCTGCGCTTCCATCGCGGCAATTTCATCATCGAGAGTCATATCCAGAATACTCTCAAGGATATCATCTTCAAGCGCGTCGATTGGATCGACATCGACAGTCGCGTCTGCCGTTACAACAGGGGCAGCGTCTGCAGCGCCCGTAGCCGGATCTTCGTCTTCATCTGTCAGATCCGCCATCAGTGATTTGACTAGATCGAGATCCGCGTCCGTCGCCGCATCAGTCATCGTATCTGCCTTAACATCTTCTTGGGGCGACGCCTTAATAACGCCTGCGGAGACATCGGTAGGGGCCGGCGCTTCGTCGAGATCAACGAGTAATTCACTCATCATCCGGTCCATATCGTCCGTGTCGTCAGATGTTGGCACAGGCAAATCGAGAGCGGCCTCAACAGGGGGAGCGTCGGACCCACTGGCGTCAATTTCTGGAATGGCGAGCTGGTCATCCAATGACAAAACATCGGCATCATCATTCAAGCCGAAGGCTTGGCCGAAACTCTCCTGCAAGGTCTCAGTCCCGGGTAGCTCTTCATCAAATTCGCTCAACAGCGCGTCAATATCGAGACTATCAGACGTCGCATCGGCCGATGCCGCGACTGGCGCGGGACGAACGTCAGCGCTCGCAAATGTTTCAGTAATGCCCTGAATTGAGGGCTCAGGCTGGGCAGTATCTGACGGTCCATCGAGCGGAACAGGGTCAGCATCATCTGCAATGATCTTGCGGATAGACGCCAGAATATCTTCCATGCTGGGTTCAGTTTCAGCCCCGGTGAAGCCATCTTCACTGGGCGCTGTTGTAGCGGTTTCCGGTGTCTGCTCGGACATACTCGCTCGCTATCCCCCTACCCGAACTGGAATCGGCATCCAGCCCTTCTAAACAAAGGGTTAAGGGAAGGGTTAAGACTTGTCTAGACGCACGGCTCCACAATCCACCGAGGAATTTTATGGCTCTGAGTCATCCTCTAAAGGATCGGAAACCATCGGCACCATTAGGGTTTCGGGCTGTTTCACGTCTTCATCAATAGTGTCGTCCGCCACGTCGTCACGGTCGATCATGAGGACGGTATCGGGTTCGGGAATTCCTTTTCCCTGCCCTTGGTACGGGTCCGTAACGATCACAATGTCTGGATCAGTGATTCGTGGGTCGTAATGCGGTTCTTGGAATGTGACGGTATCGACGCCTTCTTTCAGCGCCCCACCAACATCCAATAAAGCATCACCCAAACCCTCCACGGCGTTGTCGAGCTCACTGGCTTCAACGCCACTCACAACCAGGCCCGCGGGCTCTAAAATAATGTCTGGAACCTGACGTCCGATTTTCTGAACCGCTTCAGGCAGCAAACGGTCGCCCGCCTCTTTATACCCATCATAGACAATGTCGGAGAGATAGACGTCCGGGTCATAGGTTGCGATCGGCAGGTCAATACCGTCTGCATCTAATACCCCAATCGCTGACAGAAGCTGAAAGACGGACGCATCAAAATCGCGTTCCGCATTGATCAGCGTGAGCCGCGCATTCAGCGTCTCCTGCTCAGCATCCAACACATCAAGCTGCGTTCGCGTGCCGACTTGCTGTTCCAGCGTGACGCCTTCAAAGGCGACTTCCGCCGCCGCAACTTGTCGTCGGCTCGTCTTAACAATGCGCCGTGCTGCATCCATGCGAGCCCAAACCTGGGTGATCGTCTGATCAACCGCGCGTTCCGTGTCACGCGTTTCAAAAGCAAGGCGTGTTTTGGCATTCTTTGCCTGACGAACGCGAGAGGCATTCAGCCCGCCACTGAAGATCGGAATACTAAGCTGCGCGGCAATGGTCGCTTGATCAGTTTCTGAAACGCCCAAGATTGTATCGCGGGACCCGGCCAATGTGCCTTGCAGGCTCACACTCGGGCGACCCGCTGCCTTCGCGACATCAATCGCCGCAGATCCGGCCCGTTCATTGTAATAGGCCGCCTGTAGTTGCGGGTTATTGCTGCGCGCCAATCGCGTCGCTTCAGCCAATGTTTCAGGCAGAGCGAAATCTGGGGCAGGCGCCAACTGATTGGGCAGTCGGCCAACGATCCGAACAAAGAGAGCCCGGCTGATTTCCAGCTGAGCGTCGGCCTGCGCTAGCCCGGCCTCTGCGGCCGCCATGCGCGATTCAGATTGGGCAATGTCGGTCCGTGTCCCTTCACCGACATCAAACCGGTCATTTGCGGCCGTCAATTGGCGGTTGAGTACGCGAACATTATTACGCCGAATGCGGGCAGCTTCCTCGTCACGTAAAATATCAACATAGGCATTGGCTGCAGATAAGAAGATATTATTCTCAGCCGTCTCTAACCCCGCCCGCGCGGCCATGATGCCGGCTTTCGCTTGACGCTTAAGCGCGCTGACTCGACCGCCTTGATAGATCGGCTGAATAACGCTCAATTGTGCGGAACTCGGCGTACCCTCATTCCATCCGCCGCCGGGCGGCGCGAAAAACCCGCCTGCCGTTTCGGGCGTTCGGACGGCCTGAGCCGAAACTTCACCCGCAGCGCTAATCGAGGCCCGACCTTGGGCGCGCGCCTGAATATAGGTCTCATCAACTTCGCGCAAACGGGCGCGCTCGCCAAGAAGCTGCGGATTGTTGCGGTAGACGCTCGCGAGCACGGTTTGCAGCGTGTCCGACGTCGTAACCGGTCCAGAAACTGAGATCGCTGCAGGCATCTGATCATGCGCCCACGCAGGAACCGCAGCCAAGATCACAAGCGACCCGGCCAGACTGCTCAGAAAATAATGTGTTCGGGTGATGCTCATAGGGATCGAGCCAATGGGCTGACTAAAAGACGAAACTGCGCGCGGGTTCGAACCCTGGCAGATAGGGCGCATTGGCATCAAAAACCACGCGGTCACCGATGGCATCGCCTGATTTAGTGAAGATGGTTGCGTGTCCGATTGGGCCGTTTTTGATGATGACAGCCAGACGGCCGCCATTGGTCAGCTGTCCGAACCACGCTTGCGGAACCTCGGCCACAGCACCACCGACCATGATGACATCAAACGGTCCATGTTCCGACGCGCCGCGTTTCAGATCGCCTTTAACCACAGCCGCATTGAGAACGCCCGCATCGGTCAGCAACGCCGTGGCACGATCGACCGTTTCATCATCCGTTTCCAGCCCGACCACAGTCTCAGCGACCTGCGCCAAAACAGCGGTCGAATATCCACGGGCGCAGGCAATATCGAGAACGACCTCATCGGATTGAATATCCGCAGCCTGAGCCAGCTTTGCAAAATCGCGTGGGCGCAACAGAGCGCGCCCATCATCGTAATCAACAATCGCATCGCCATAAGCTAGCGCCATACGGGCCGAAGGGACGAACCGTTCCCGCGCCGTTCGCCGGAAACTTGCCAGCAAGCTGAGGTCGGTCACGTCGGCCGTACGAATTTGGCTCTCAACCATCGTCTCTCGGGCGGCGTCGAAATCGAACTGGGGCATGAAAGGCGATCCTCTAAACGTCACTCATAGACAGGCTTAACTATGCGCCCTCTACCCCTCTGTCGCCAGAGCCGCAACGGCGTTGCGCGCATGGCGGCCTTGCGTAGATAAACGGCTGCGATGGAGTTACATTAGACGTTGCGTCCCGCCCTACAGAGTTGGTAAAGCGCAGCCCTTGGACGGTACCATGGCGGAGTGGTTACGCTCTGGATTGCAAATCCAGCCACCCCGGTTCGATTCCGGGTGGTACCTCCAATCCTCATTTTCTTCCCAATGGGGTCTGCGACACAGCCATCAGCAAGCTGCCGCGCAACAGAGCGCGCCCCGCGCGCTTGAGTGAGGGTGAGACTTCGCAAACCCTTTTGACTCCCCCCGCCCGCTGCGGCACTCACACCGTATGGACTTTGCCCTTGTTATTCTCCTTGGCTACCTGCTCGGCAGCATCCCGTTTGGCTTAGTCCTGACTCGACTCTCTGGCGGGCCAGATATTCGCGAAATCGGTTCCGGCAATATCGGGGCGACCAACGTACTTAGAACCGGCAATAAAGGAATCGCAGCGCTTACGCTCTTACTCGACGCGGGCAAGGCTGCCGGCGCTGGCTATATTGCCTTATACCTGTTCGGCGCACCGATGCAGTTTCTTGCTGCCGCCGCCGCTTTGTTTGGACATTGTTATCCTGTCTGGTTGCGGTTCAAGGGCGGTAAAGGCGTCGCCACATTTTTTGGTGCCTTGCTGAGTCTTCTCTGGCCTGTTGGATTAATCGCAGCGGCAACGTGGTTGCTGGTGGCTTTCACAACTCGTTATTCCTCGGCAGCGGCCCTCTGCGCCGCAGCATTCGCAATTGTCGCCAGCGTCTTTCTCGCGGCTTGGCCCGCTGTCGCCATGGTCGCCTTTATGGCGGTGCTGATATTCTGGCGGCATCGTGAAAATATCACACGGTTAAAAGCAGGAGCAGAATCGAGGATCGGTCAAAAAGACTGATGCAATCGCGCGACCTATCCTTCGCAGAACGGCGCGATTGGCTGCGCCTTTACCGGACCTATACTGTCGGCCCGGTCGCCTTTTGGGGCTTGATGCAGCGCTTTGGCGACGCGGGAACTGCCTTATCTCAGCTTCCGTCTCTTATTCGCAAAAAAGATGTGCGCCCGCCCAGCGTGGAACAGGTCGAAGCCGAAATGGAGGCGAGCGAACAGCTCGGCGTCCGTATCCTGTGTGCCGTAGAGCAGGATTATCCCGATCTTCTTCGTGCTTTGGATCCCGTGCCGCCACTGATCAGCGTTTGGGGTGACATTAACCTCTACTCGCGGCCATGCGTCGCGATCGTCGGGTCGCGCAATGCCTCAGCGATTGGTCAGAAGTTTGCGGCGCAAATGGCGTCTGAACTCGGCGCAGCCGGGATGACTATTGTCTCGGGTCTCGCGCGCGGTGTCGATGCGGCCGCGCATGCGGCCTCACTAAAGACGGGAACGATTGGCGTTCTGGGTGGCGGCGTTGATCACATCTACCCCAAGCAGAATAGTGAGCTCCACCTCACCATGCGCGAACAAGGGCTGCTCGTGTCCGAATCCCCTTTGGGTTACCGGGCGACGGCGCGGGACTTCCCGCGGCGCAATCGATTGATTTCCGGCCTATCGCTTGGAGTCGTCGTGATTGAGGCCGCGGAACGGTCCGGCACATTGATTACAGCGCGCTATGCATTGGAGCAAAACCGCGAAGTTATGGCGGCACCGGGCAGTCCACTAGATCCAAGGACGAAGGGCTGTAACCGCCTGATCCGCCAAGGTGCCGCCCTGATCGAATCGGCTCAGGACATCCTCGACTGTCTGGAGAATGCGAGGCCGGATGCGCTGCAACCTACACTATTCGAACCCGCGAGCAGCTATGATGGCGCCCACCTTGATGCGTCATTGATGGCCAATGAGATCGAACAGGCCAAAACAGCGCTGTTAAACGCGGCGTCTTACACACCGACCCACCGCGATGATCTGATCCGCGCATCAGGCATCCCAGTAGGTATCGCGGCAGCGGCCCTTCTGGAAATGGAATTGAACGCCGATATCTTGGTCGAAATGGACGGACGCATGTCCCGAGCGAGCTGAACTTATCCAGCATCCTTGCGCAAGTTGCTCGCTGCGAGCGTCAGAAGTGCCGACGCTTGGGGTTGCCCTGCATTGAGTGCCATTTCAGACAATTCCAGTGCATGGGCGACGAGGTAAGCTAGAATTTCGCGCTCTTCCATGCTATTAAGTATATCCAGTGTCGTATCTGTTTTATTTGATGCCACATTGTTCTCCCTAATCACTATCGTAAAAGTGGCGAATACGAATATCAAACGACTATAAGTTGCAATCGTTGGATAAGTGTATTTACTTTTTCGCGGAATTGCGAAGTGGGCTGCAAGTCGAAGAGACTGGTGGGCTGGATTGACATGCTCTTCGCGCCCCCCCAAATGGCGCGCCGCATGCCTTGTGTGATCAACACTCTATATATCACGCCTCATCGAACTGGATCACAATGAACCTTGTCGTCGTCGAATCGCCAGCCAAAGCGAAGACCATCGAGAAATATCTGGGCAGCGATTATCGCGTCTTAGCCAGTTTTGGGCATGTCCGAGATCTTCCCAGTAAGAATGGGTCCGTCGACCCGGACGCGGATTTCGCCATGTCCTGGAGCGTCGACACGCGTTCCAAAAAACGCATCAAGGATATTGAAGACGCGCTCAAAGACGCTGACAAACTGATCCTCGCGACCGACCCGGATCGCGAAGGGGAAGCGATCAGCTGGCACTTGCTGGAACTGCTCGGTAAAAAGAAAGCGCTCAAAGACAAACAGGTTGAACGAGTCGTATTCAATGCGATCACCAAAAGCTCGGTTCTGGATGCGATCAATAATCCGCGTCAGCTCGATCAGGAATTGGTCGACGCCTATCTAGCACGCCGCGCGCTGGATTATCTGGTCGGCTTTACCCTGTCGCCTGTCCTGTGGCGTAAGCTTCCGGGCGCGCGCTCCGCAGGTCGCGTCCAATCCGTCGCTCTACGACTAATCACCGAACGCGAAACTGAAATCGAGCAGTTCAATCCACGCGAATACTGGTCTGTCACAGCCGATATGAGCACTGCATCAGGAGCGTTTTCCGCCAACCTAGTCCGGTTGGACGGGGACAAACTCGACAAGTTTAGCCTCAATGATGAGGCGAAAGCGAAAGACGCTGAAGCCAAGGTGAAGGCGGCGAGCCTGTCGATCCAGTCGGTCGAAGCCAAGCCGATCACCCGCAATCCACAACCGCCTTTCACCACATCAACGCTACAACAGGAAGCCAGTCGCAAGCTTGGCTTTTCTGCGACGCGCACCATGCAGACCGCGCAAAAACTCTATGAAGGCGTGAATATCGGCTCGGAAACGGTCGGCTTGATCACCTATATGCGGACCGACGGCGTCTCTATGGTCGGCGAAGCGATCAGTGATTGCCGCGCGACCATCGCCTCTAAATATGGCGAACCTTATCTTCCCGGATCTGCACGGGTCTATAAATCTAAGGCCAAGAACGCACAGGAGGCTCACGAAGCTATCCGCCCAACGGGGTTCTCCCGCACGCCCGATAGTCTCAACCTGTCAGGCGATGAAAAGCGGCTCTATGAGCTAATCTGGAAACGCGCTGCAGCCAGCCAGATGGCCTCAGCCAAGCTAGAACGCACTACAGTCACGGTTACGGACGCACGCGACACTCTCGCGCTTCGCGCAACCGGACAAGTCGTGCGTTTTGATGGGTTTATGAAACTCTATGAAGCGACGAAACCTAAGACGGATGAGGAAGAAGATAGCAAAGTCCTGCCGCCGCTTAAACAAGGTCAGGACTCCGAGGCCAAAAAAGTAGAGGCCGAGCAGCACTTTACTCAACCGCCACCTCGTTATTCCGAAGCGTCCTTGGTCAAGCGGATGGAAGAGCTCGGTATTGGCCGCCCATCGACTTACGCCTCTATCCTTAAGGTTCTTCAAGACCGTGACTATGTCACACTGGATAAGCGCCGCTTCACACCGTCTGACAAAGGGCGCTTGCTGACAGCCTTCTTGGAAGAATTCTTCTCCAAATATGTCGAGTATAATTACACGGCAGACCTCGAAGAACAGCTCGACAAGATCAGTGCCGGGAATTTGCAGTGGAAGCAGATGCTGTCCGACTTCTGGAATGAGTTTTCGACTCATGTTGACGGCACCAAGGAATTACGTGTCACGCATGTCCTCGATGCGCTGAATATCGCGCTGAAAACGGTCGCTTTCCCGGAAAAAGAAGACGGCACCGATCCACGTAAATGCACTAAATGCGACGACGGCGAACTATCGCTTAAACTTGGCAAATTCGGTGCCTTTGTTGGCTGTTCCAACTACCCTGAATGTAAATTCACGCGGCCCTTCGGCGCAGCAGAGGGTGAAGGCACAGAGGCCGAGGATACAGAGCTGGGCAAACATCCAGAATTGGGCGATGCTATCTGGCTCAAGACTGGACGCTTCGGACCCTATGTCGAGTTAGCCCTTCCCGCTGACACGGATCCTGATGCCAAGCCAAAACCTAAGCCTAAACGCGCCAGCTTGCCTAAAGGCTGGAATTGGCAGTCCATCGACCTCGAAAAAGCCCTGCAATTGCTAAGCTTGCCGCGTGAGATTGGCAAACATCCAGAAGACGGCGAAGCAATCAGCGCTGGCATTGGCCGCTATGGTCCTTACGTCGTGCATCAACGCACATTCGCCTCACTCGGTGACGTGCAGGAAGTCTGGGATGTTGGGCTGAACCGTGCCGTAACGCTAATCGAAGAAAAGAAAGCCTCGCGCGGTAAAGGTCGAGGCAAGACTGTGCTCAAAGACCTCGGCAAACACCCAACCGATGACGCCCCTGTGCAGGTCCTCGACGGCCGCTATGGCCCGTATGTCAAATGGGGCAAGATCAACGCCACCATCCCGAATGGGCAAGACCCGCAAGACATTAACATCGATATGGCGCTGGAATATATCGCGATCAAAGAAGCTAAGGGCAGCAAGAAAAAGCCAGCGCGCAAGAAAACAGCCGCGAAGAAGAAGCCTGCGGCTAAAAAGAAGCCGGCTGCCAAGAAAAAACCGGCCGCGAAGAAAGCCCCAGCAAAGAAAAAGGCCACCAAATAGCGATTCCGTGCGTTAGACAGATATGACCCTCTCCCGTGATGATATTTTAGAGGTCGTCCGGGAACGCCCGGACCATTATGACCGCAAGCGCCTGGCCAAGCGGCTTGGCATAAAAGGTGATGACCGCCGTACATTGCGCGGTTTGCTACGCGACCTCGTGGATGACGGAGCGCTCGTCTACACGCCGGAGAAGACATACCGCATCGCAGACGCCTTACCCGGCGTGATGGTCGTCCATGTCACTGAGGTGGATGATGACGGTGATCTGTGGGCGACGCCCGAACGCAAAGACGGCGACGCCGTCGGACCGCGCATCCTGATTCACGACAAATCCAAGCCTGGCTCTGCCGACGGCGCTTTGGGTATTGGCCACCGCGCCCTTGTACGGATCAAGACCCGCAGTGACGGCACAGCGACAGGTCATGTCCTAAAACGTCTCGGCAAAGGCGCGTCGAGCTATTTGGGCGTCTTGCACGAGCAAGAGAAAGGGTGGCGTATCCAGCCTGTCTCCAAGAAGGCTAGACATGATTACGGCCTAGATCGGGCACCAAACGACGCCAAGGACGGCGATTTGGTCATGTTCCGCTCAACCCGCCGCAATCGCGGACAGCTTCGTCTGGCGGAAGTTCTGGACACAATCGGCAGCATTCACGACGAACGCGCCGCCTCAATCATTTCATTGCATGAGAATGAAATCCCGCTCGGCTTCCCCGACGCCGCGATTGAGCAAGCCAAGCGCGCCACTATGCCAAAAGTCGGCCAAATGGGTCACGAAGACCTCACTCACCTCCCCCTACTGACGATTGATCCCGTCGACGCCAAAGACTTTGATGACGCCATTTTAGCCACGCCGGATGAAAACCCGAAAAATCCCGGCGGCTGGGTCGTCTGGGTCGGCATTGCTGACGTCTCCGCCTTCGTCACGCCGGGCTCAGCCTTGGACAAAGCAGCGTGGGAAAAAGGCAATTCCGTCTATTTGCCAGACCGGGTTGAACCAATGCTGCCGCATGAGCTCTCATCCGATCTCTGTTCGCTACGGCCTGATGAAGACCGCGCCTCTATGTTGGTCCGTATGACCTTTGATAGTGGCGGTCACAAGACGGGCCACAAATTCCACCGCGGCATCATCCGCAGTCGCGCCCGCCTAACCTATCGACAGGCACAAGATGCATTTGATGGTCAGAACGGACCTGAGAGCCAAGACGTTCTGCCGGAACTGTCCAACCTCTATTCTTGCTACAAAGAGTTGCGCAAAGCGCGCGCGATGAGAGAACCGCTAGAGATCGATTTGCCAGAGCGCCGCGTGCGTGTGGACGAGACCGGAAAAGTCGTCGAAATCAGTGTTAGGGACCGGTTCGACGCCCATAAGCTGGTCGAAGAATTCATGGTCCAGGCCAATGTCGCCGCTGCTGAAGCGCTATCGAATAAGGGTGTCCGATCCATCATGCGCTTCCACGACGTGCCAGAACGGCAACGTCTTTCAGATTTGTCCGACTTCCTGCCAGCTTTGAACCTGAAATTCTCTGTCGGCGAACGGATCACGCCCAAGCGCTTTAATGCGCTGCTGCGACAGGCTGAACAGAAAGACCTGAGCGAAACCGTCGGCATGGCTGTTCTGCGGACTCAAGCACAAGCCATCTATTCCGCCGAAAAGATGGGGCATTTCGGCCTCAACCTGACCCATTATGGCCACTTTACCAGTCCGATCCGGCGCTATGCCGACCTCGTCGTGCACCGCGCGCTCATCAAGGCGTTCAAACTGGGTGACGGTGGGACGACCAAGGAAGAAGAGAGCCGCCTGACCGAGACGGCAGAGCATATTAGCGTCACCGAACGGCGCGCCATGGTCGCAGAACGCGACGCCAATGACCGCTATATCGCCGCCTATCTGGAAGACCGGGTCGGCGCGACCTTCAAGGCGCGCATTAATGGCGTCACGAAATTCGGCCTGTTCGTCACCCTGGCGGAGACCGGAGCCGATGGCCTCATCCCAGTGCGCTCACTCGGGCGCGAATATTTCGCACTGGATGAGGCAACTAAGCGTCTCGTCGGTGTCGATTCGGGTTCGACTTATCGTTTCGGGCGCGAGGTCGAGGTCAAATTGATTGAGGCGACCCCGGTCACGGGTGGGCTGATTTTTGAGATGGTCAGTAAGGGCGAACCCGGAAAACCGCCTAAACACAGCCATCAACGGGGGAATCGTAGCGGCGCTAAAGGCGGACGCGGTGCAAAACACCGTCGTAAGCGCAAATGACACGCGCCGATCCGATGAAGCCGTCTAAAGTCTCCGGCATGCATCTGACCGACACGGAACGGTCGGCGCGTAAACAACTCGACAAGGCACCGAAGCCACGCATCGCCGCCACTGTGGTTCTGACCATCGGTGATCCGCGTAATCCAAAAATTCTGATGGGTCAGCGCAGCTCCCGCCATGATTTTATGCCGAGCGTCTATGTTTTCCCCGGCGGCCGCGTCGACCGGATTGACAGTTTTGCGCCTTACGCGGGTGACCTGTCGCCACGTACGGAACGCGTGCTGGAAGCCGCTGTGTCCCCCCGTAAAGCTCGTGCGATCGCCCTGTCCTGCATTCGTGAGACATATGAAGAAACGGGCCTGATGATCGGTGACAGCGCACCGAAGCAGATACGCAACATGAAAAATCCGACCTATGATGCGTTTCGCAAGGCAGGCCTGCTACCGGATATTGCCAATCTCGAAGTGTTCGGCCGCGCGATCACGCCGCCGCACCGGCACAAACGTTTCGATGCGTGGTTCTTTCACCGTCATTTGGGCGATGTGGCTCCCCCGGAAGTCAGTGACAGCCACGAATTGCTGAATGTTGGTTGGTTTGATTTGGACGAAATCACGACTCTTAAGCTGCAACGCGCGACTGTCATGATGATGGACGTCTTCAAGGATTATGTTCGGCGCCCAACACCAGAACCGGGTATATTCTTTTCTCGCGCTGTTCGCGGGACATTCCGTCAGGAAGCATTTCCATAAGGTGAAATGAGATACGATGCTCCCTGAAGATCAGACTCTCCAAAATGCCAAAGCATCGATGAAAGCTGTTTATCGACGCCACGCAGAGCTTTGGCACACTCAGAGATCACGCGCTCTCTATGAAAAGCCATGGTTAGATCGATTGATTGAAGTTTTGTCGCCGAACGGGCGCGTGCTCGACATAGGATGCGGCACGGGTGACCCCATCGCAGGGTATTTTCTTGACCAGGGCTTTGACATTGTTGGGATCGACTACGCGGCCTCAATGATCGAGATTGCCAGCGCACAATTCCCTAAAGCCCAGTGGCAAATCGGCGATATCCGGGCGCTTCCCCAAATTGGAACGTTTGATGGCATCTATAGTTGGGACAGCTTTTTTCATCTGTCGATTCCTGAGCAACGGGCTATCTTACCTCAACTTACGAAACTGATCAGACAAGACGGTGCTCTGCTGCTCACCGTAGGTCCGCGCGAAGGCGAAGTGACTGGTACTATTGGTGGTGAGGCGGTCTATCACGCCAGTTTATCACCATCAGAGTATGAGCAAACCTTGAAAGCCTGCGGGTTTCAATCCGTGACTTACAAGTCTGAAGATCCTGATTGCCAAGGACGGTCCGTCCTGTTTGCATCTGCAATGTTTCCAGATCGGAATTGCTGACGCTCTTGCTTGACTTGCGCCCAGTGCGTCCGTAGAGGCGCGGCTTCGATTTACACCCTCATTTGGACGAGTCTCATGGCGAAGCCTACCACTGTTAAAATCCGCCTGAACAGCACTGCTGGTACGGGTTTCTTCTACGTTACTAAGAAAAACGCCCGCACAATGACCGAGAAGATGGTCAAGCGGAAGTATGACCCGGTCGCGCGCAAGCACGTCGAGTTTAAGGAAGGCAAGATCAAATAGATCGCCTGACTGATTCTGTAATGAAGAGCCGCCTTTCAAGGCGGCTTTTTTTTGGCCGTTAAGCAGCGGCAGCCTGATTGGCTGAAGCGGCCTCAACCCGGTTCCGGCCGGTTCGTTTCGCTTGATAGAGGGCCGAGTCGGCGCGGCGGAACACGTCTCGCAACTGCTCGCCTCGAACCACTTGCGCCACGCCACAGCTCATCGTGATCGACAGAGCCTGCCCTTCGACGAAGATGGGTGTTCCCGCCATAAAAGCCCGAACCCGCTCTGCGGCTTGAAACGCGTCCAATTCAGTGGTTTCGGGCATCGCGATCATGAATTCTTCGCCGCCATATCGCGACACGATGTCGATAGCCCGCATATTGGTTACGATACGCGCCGCGACTTCCTTGAGAATCTGATCGCCCATATCGTGACCGAGAATATCGTTAACCCGTTTAAAGTGGTCGATGTCGAACACCATAATCGAGAAATTTGTCCCCTCAGCGTTCAACGCTTCAAAGAGCGGATCAACTTGTCGATCAAAGAATCGGCGATTTCCTAATCCTGTCAAAGGATCAGAAATCACCATTTCTAGATCTTCGTTGAAATTCTCTCGCAGCGAATCTGCATAGAATTTTCGGCGCAGAAGCGTGTTCACGCGCGCGCGCACTTCTTGTGATTCGACCGGACGCATGACGGAATCATTCACTCCAATATCGAAGGCCCGGACAAAACAGGATTGATCGTCTGGATCACCAATGGCCAAGATCGGTATGTCCCGCGTCTCTGACGCGAATCGCATCGACGCGCAGACTCTCAGCCCGTCAAAAGATTTGGCCACAAGACTGACAACAACCAGATCAATTCCGGACTTGGCCTTTCGGAGCGCCTCAACCGGATCGGTTTCGATAATCGCCTCATGCGTATCCCCGATCATGCCAGCAACCTTTTGAGGTTGCCCGCCTTCATCACCGATCAGCAGAATCCGGCCCGCCCGCCCTTGAATTTTGTCGAACATGGGTCGGCAGTTTTCCGCCGTATGACCCGTATGGGACATTAACTGGTCTGTAGTCATCTTCAGCCGCAACAGCGACCGGACACGGGCATTCAGATTGAAATCATCAATGGGCTTGGTGATAAAATCGTCTGCGCCCGCCTCCAGACCGCGAATCCGGTCCTTCGTCTCTTCAAGCGCGGTCACCATAATGACAGGGATGTGATAGAGGGCAGGATTGGACTTAAGCTGACGACAGGCCTCAAACCCGTCCATGCCGCCCGGCATCATGGCGTCCATCAAGATAAGGTCGAGCCGTTCTTTCGCAGCGATTTCGAGGGCTTCTTCACCGCTTTCGGCTGTCAGGACATCGTAATATTCGGCGGAGAGTTTGACGTCCAACAAGTTCCTGTTGGGCGCGAGGTCATCGACGACAAGGATGCGCGCGGACATCGATCGGTCGCCTAAGCCGCTTGGCTATATTTGCGAACAGTCGCTAGGAAACTGCTGACCGTGATCGGCTTGGCGATATAGCCAACGCAACCACCATCGCGGATCCGTTTCTCGTCGCCCTTCATAGCGAATGCCGTCACAGCGACGACGGGGATACCGGATAAGGTGGTATCGTCTTTGAGCCATTTGGTGACTTCAAGGCCGGATACTTCCGGCAATTGAATGTCCATAAGGATTAGATCGGGCTCGAATTCCTTGGCGATAGAAATCGCCTTCAGACCTTCGCGGGTCTGGCGGACGTCATATCCATGCGCGTCGAGCAGATCACTGAACAGTTTCATGTTCAGCTCATTGTCTTCAACGATTAGGACCTTCTTTGGCATGACTTGTAGCATTTCTTCCCATCACCTGTGGCGCCGATCTCTCGCTGCTCTCCTTATGGGATCACAAAGGGCCCGCGTCTTGTTTGACCTGTCACTTCCTGCCAGACCATCCTTAAGGAACCGTGGAACCAGCCTTCAGCTTGACTTAACCATGCTGGTCTGCCCAAACTGGAACATATCATGAACATTTTAATGAGTTCCTAAATCTTGCCTCGCGCCTCCTCTCATATGCTTGACCCTATTCTATGTCGGGATTGCGGCACTGAGCAGACCAGCCACGGGCGCTGCGAGGTGTGCGGCGGCACGCGAACGCTCACCCATCCAGAGCTGAACACGCTCTCAATTGCCCATGTCGATTGTGATGCCTTCTACGCCTCAGTTGAGAAGCGCGATAATCCCAGCCTACGCGATAAACCGGTTGTCGTCGGCGGTGGGCGGCGCGGCGTTGTCTCTGCCGCTTGCTACCACGCGCGGATTTACGGCATCCGATCCGCTATGCCGATGTTCAAGGCGCTTGCCCTCTGCCCTGATCTTGTCGTCGTCAAAGGCAGTATGGATAAATACGCCATAGAAGGACGACGCATCCGGGCGCTCATGAACGAATTGACCCCGATGGTGGAGCCCCTCTCGATTGATGAGGCGTTTCTCGACCTGACTGGAACGGCGCGATTACATGGACGGAGTCCCGCGCAAAGCCTGATCAGACTGCAGAACCGCATCACTGAGGAGATCGGTGTGACGGTGTCTGTCGGGCTCTCTTATAACAAGTTCCTCGCCAAGACGGCGTCAGACCTCGACAAGCCGAACGGGTTTGCCGTGCTTGGACGAGAGGATGCGATGGACTTCTTGGGGCGACAATCTGTGGGCTTCATTTACGGCATTGGCCCGGCCTTCGCCGCCAAACTCGAACGCTCAGGTCTTAGAACAATCGCCGATGTACGAAATTGGTCCGATAAGCGGCTGGCCGAAAAGTTTGGCGATCACGGCCTTAGGCTTGCCCGTTTATCACGCGGCGAAGACCATCGCCGCGTCAATCCCCGCCATGAGCGCAAATCGATCAGTGCTGAGACAACTTTTTCCGATGACATTAGCGACCTGGAAGCATTGAAAGACAAGCTCTGGCAGGTCTGCCTCAAAACGGCGGATCGCAGCAAAGCAAAGGATTTAGCCGGCTCAGTCGTGACGTTGAAACTCAAAACGGCTCGGTTCAAATCAATTACGCGTCGCCGTACGCTCAGCCAGCCTATTCAGCTCGCTGACGCCTTGTTTCGGAGCTTAGAGCCATTGCTCGAAAGTGAAGCGAAAGGGGGCGCCTACCGCCTGATTGGGGCAGGCATAAGTGCGCTCAGCGCGCCTGTCGGTGACTCCGCCGACTTACTGGATCTCAAAGCTGCCAAACGAGGCGCAGCGGAACGGGCGTCCGACCTAGCCCGAGCAAAATTTGGTACGGATGCCGTGCAGACCGGGCGCGGGCTCAGATTGGCCAAAGGCAAACAGTCGTCCGCAACATCCCTGCCCGGTAAAATTCGCGACGATCAACTGTAGCGTCGCTTGCTTTCCAACCATCCGATCCATCCGGCGGCAATCGCGTAAAATAACATCCCTGACACGGCAAACGGTACACCACTTGGCATGGCAGCAAGGTCGAGAGTCCCAGCTTGCAGATCGAGCGTCGTTTTGGTGATCGAAAAGAATTGCAGCATCGACAGAAGCGCGACGAAAACCCAAGCCCCAAACGCGGTCCATCGCGGCCCGCTTGTTTTGGCCAGCCAAAGCGCAATGGCCGTTCCCAGCATAACGACTTCAAGAATGTAGGTGGGCCAAGCGAAATTCCAGAGTGACAGCCCCATCATCCAGTCTCCACCCGGATAGAGCGGTAAGTCAGGGCGATGAACCAGCCAGTCGAGTGGCCAATGCGAAAATGCCAAAAGCCAGATGATCCAATAGCCCTTCATACTGCCGCGACCCGTCAGCACATGAAAGATCGACGCCGTAACGGAGGCGATGATGACAGCACTAATCAGGGAGTGCGACCAAGGGATATCAAAGACGAGATTACCGTCGACGAGAGAGGCCGCCCCCTCAAGTCCGAACAGCGCCAGAATACAGAAGACAATATCCATCGCCTGCACCGCTAGGAAAGCATGCCAGAGTTTGACCTTACCCGACCGTAGCACGTCATAAACGGCAGGTCCGTAGTGACCAATAAACATAGGCGTCCCCTCCCGCTATGCGCGGCGTTATTCTCTGGCGGCCATCTCAACAAAATACTGATGAATGTCTTCCGGCTTTCGGGAGTAGGCGTTCCGCCACGTTGGCGCATCCTCAAGGTTCATGATCGTTCCATCGGCGCGCGCGACAATGACCGTCGGCGTACCGGGCGTGCCCTCAAGACCAAAACGTTTCGCTACATCTTGGTTCAGAACCTTGAACCCCACATCGACCCAGACAAGTTCGTAATTATCGGCGATCAACTGGGCCGTTTCAGGCATCTCAAACACGGTCGCTAAACCACGGCTGTCATGACACCAATTTGCCCCCATCACGATCAGCGCCTTGGTCCCGCGCTCCGTCGCACGCTCTAGGGCCGCATCGACATCGGCCTGAGCGTCTCTGTCGGTTTCAAAAGGTCGCGGTTCGTTATGAGATTCGGAATGCGCCTCCTCGGCAAAGCCGGGCGTGGCGCAGGCCGTCAAAGCAATAGATAGGGCGATGAAAAGTGTACGCATAAGCTCGACTAACATGAGTTTGATTTGGCAGGAAATCCCGATCGCGTGAGCTAGGTTGGCATTTCGAAACGCTGGGTCTTCACAGTACGCATCTTAACGCCTTTATCCCGGTGAAGCTGAGCGGCCTGATAATCAGGCAGACTGAAAAAACCGGCCATATGGGCGTCGTCGCGAAACTCCATCACGACAACCTTATCCATTTCCATGCCGGGTGTGAGGGACTGCGGCGCATCATCATTGACGATCAGCTTGACACCCTCACGGGCGAAGATCGGCCCGGCCAGTTCCGTATATTTCTTGTACTCAGCCACATCGATGAAATCGAGAAGAGCAATAATGACAACTGACATGAGGGATTCCTAGTTAACAAGCGCCAAGATGACCATGCCGATGAGACATAAAGTCGAAACTGAGAAAACACCGAACCGCACCATGACAGGACCGGTTGAGACTTGAATGAAACTGTGCAGGACACGCAGACCGACATAGGCCCACGCTAAATATAAGATCATCGCCGTGGCTGCGCCCGTAATCGCCGCCCAGAACATGAACGCGTAGAAGATGGTCGGCTGCTCCATTAGGTGGTTATAATTATGTGCAGGCGCCTGCACTTTAAGAGGTATGGTTTTCTTCCACTCACCATCAGGTGATTTTGCATCTTCAGTTAGTGGACCAGCCTTCGCGAGAAGTGGCAAGCGTCTCGCGTAAAGAATAACCCAGACCACGAGCGTCCAGATGATAAGTACAATCACTGGCGTTAGAAATCCTGCAGTATCCACGTCTAACTCCCCTAAAACTGAATAGAGACAGTGCGGCAATACAGATTTATGTCAACGCCACTGGCGAATAGCAGCCATGCGCTGGCGGGCCATTTCACCGGCGACGTCAGCCGTGGTGCGGTCTTCAGCGGCAGCCCGATCAAACACTTCAGCTAAACTGTCTTCCAACTGATCCAGCTTTCCTGTCACCCAGGCCGGATCGTAATGCCCGGACACTTCTGCGGCGACATTGATGATCCCGCCCGCATTGATAACGAAGTCCGGCGCATAGAGAATCCCGCGCTGTTTGAGCGCATCAGCCATGTCAGGGCTCCGCAATTGATTATTGGCCGCGCCCGCAACAATGCTCGCTTTAATCTCCGGAAGCGTGTCCGCATTCACGGCCCCGCCAAGCGCGCATGGCGCAAATATATCCACATCAGCCGCATGGATCTTCTCAGGCGAGATGATAATTGCGTCCAATTCGGATTCTGCCTTCGCCAGCACAGCCTCATTAATATCGGCCACCATAAGAATAGCGCCAGCTGCCGCCAAATGCTCGGCCAACGCATATCCAACATGTCCGAGCCCTTGAACCGCGACGTGTCGTCCCGCGAGATCTGTTGATCCATAGGCTCGACTGGCGGCGACTTTAATGCCCCGGAACACACCATCCGCTGTGATAGGCGATGGGTCGCCCGACGCATTTTCACCATCTGTTAGACCTGCGACATAATCCGTCTGGGTTTTGATGACCGCCATGTCAGCTGGAGACACGCCGACGTCTTCTGCTGTGATGTAGGTTCCGCCGATGCTCTCAATGGCACGGCCATAGGCCGCAAATAGAGCTTCTCGGTCAAACTCGCCTTCGGGACGCAGAACAACCGCTTTGCCGCCTCCAATATCCAGTTGCGCCATCGCATTTTTGTAGCTCATCGCGCGGGACAGGCGCAGCACGTCGGTCAAGGCATCAGTATCATTGGCATAGGTCCAGAATCGTGTCCCGCCGCTCGCCGGACCACGATTCGTGTTGTGAACAGCGATGAAGGCCTTCAGGCCCGAGGACGGATCGCAAAAGGCGTGAACCGCCTCATGATCGTCAAAATCTGGATGGGAGAAAACGCTCATATTCTTTGCCGAAAAGTGGTCATCATGACCCTCATAATCGATCAAGATGCAAATACTTGCCTAGTTTAAGTCGTGCCGAGGGTTCCCAAACCTGCGCTGGCCGACTGCAGCAGGCTGAGCGCCAAAGTTCCACCCGTGCCGTCACCAATATTTATGCCAAGATCAAGAACAGGCTCTAAGTCCATCCGGTCGAGCAAGGCTTGGTGTGCAGGTTCGGCTGTCACGTGACCCGCTAAACAATGCGCCACCGCATCCGGATTGAGAGCATGGACAACCGCTGCGGCCGCGCAAACGACATAGCCATCGAGGATGACCGGAATACGCTGATGTGCACAGGCCAAGATCGCACCGACTGTTCCGGCTAAATCGCGACCGCCAAAGGCGCGCAGAATGTTAAGTGGGTCTGATAGGAGGTCAGAATTTGTCCGGGCGCCTTTTGCAACGGTTTCAATCCGGACCTTCGCTTTTTCGCCAGATCCGCCCGCCCAATAATCTGCCGCGCCGCCAAAAAGGCTGCGCGCCATAGCGGCAGCGGCAGTGGCGGAGCCGAACCCGGCATTGCCGAGCACAATCACCTCGGCGCCCTCTGCAACAACTTCCATGCCGAACGCCACCGCACCCGCACAATCATGCTCTGACAGAGACGGCCCCTCACGATAGTCGGCAGATGGATGATCGTTGCCAAATTCATAGACCTTGAAGGCCGCCCCCGCAGCTTGCGCCGCGCCGCGAACGGCAGCAGATCCACTGGACAGGTTGGCGACACGAATAGCTGTTTGCGCTGGCGCGTCGGTCATCGTCCCGTGGCTGCCCGTGAAAACCGCAACGAGCGGGCGGGCTAAACGAGGGGCCACCTCACCCTGCACAGATGCGATCCGTGCCAATGGGCTTGCCAGTGAGCCTAACGGGCGCAGGTTTCGACCCAAACCATCCGACCGCGCCATTAAATCTTCATAGAGCTTCGAGTCGCGTTCAGGGACAGACGCAGCGAGTGCGCGCACATCATCGAATGGCCGGGAATCCGTCATAACAGCGCCATAGAACTGTTCGTCCCAACCGTCACCGCAAAATACTGTGACAGTGCATCGCAGCTTAGTAAGGGCTTTTTAATTCTGTTCATTTCGGTCGATTTAACCCCGTCGGGCTAGATTGCGCCCATGTCACCGTCACTTCTCTTCCAAGCTGCCCTTGTTATCGCTGTCTCCGTCGGCGGAACCTATTACATCGCAGAGAAGTCCGATGCCGCCGCTGTTCCAGTTGAGAGCGAGGTCGAGAACAAGGTCGTTGAACCACCAAAAATTCATCAGCCAACCAGCGCGTCTGTCGTGTCGATCCCACGGACGAATGGGCAGTTTTACACACAAGCCCGGGTCAATTCCGGATCCGTCAAATTTCTCATCGATACAGGTGCATCAGTCGTTGCCCTGACGTTAGAGGATGCGCGCCGCGCAGGCATTAATGTCCGTAGCCTCATCTATGACCGTCCCGTGGATACAGCCAACGGACGTACAATGGCAGCAGCCGTAACACTCAAACACGTCCAAATTGGGGGCGTGCGCGTCCAAAACGTCTCTGCCGTGGTGCTATCCGAGGGCCTGCATGTGTCGCTGCTCGGTATGAGCTTTCTTGGTCAACTCCAGAAGGTCGAAGCCACCCCCAATCAACTTATCCTACGCCGTTAGAATAGCCCGGTCTTGCGCGCCATATTGAGGGCGACGAGCGCTAAGCAAATTCCGAATATACGCCGAAGCGGGACAGCTTTGAGCTTGTGCGCTAAGGCCGTCCCCAACGGCACGATGAACCAAGCACTCGCCGCAATCAGCGCAAACCCAGCCAGATTGACGTAACCGAGTGAGGTTGGGGGTCGTCCAACAACCTCTAAACCAGACAGAACAAACCCAATTGTTGCAGGGATCGCAATTGCGAGGCCGAAGCCCGCCGCTGTCCCAACGGCCCTGTGAACCGGAACGCCGCATAGGGTCAGCAACGGCACACTGATCGAACCACCCCCAATACCCATGATCGCGGACAGCGCGCCGACCGAGCTCCCCACCAATGGCGGCGACAGGCCGCCTGGCACACTCTGCCGCAACGTGAAATCGGGCCGCCCGATAATGAATTGTAGCGCGACGACCATCGCCACACTGGCAAAGACCAGCGTCAAACTATCGGAACTCAGTCGTGGAGCCAGCCACCAAGCGCCAATGAACGACCCAACCCCGATCCAGAGCGCATAACTCCGCCACCATTGGCGCGGCCAAAGCAGCTCCATATCGACACTATCGCGCGCCAAATGAGACCGCGTCGAGCGGTAGCCGTTGATGATGATGACGGAAACACTGGTCGCGACCGCGCAGTGCATAATGACCTCGGGATCAACGCCGATTGCGGTGAAAGCAAAGAACAAAGCTGGCACCATGACAGCGCCGCCGCCAATGCCGAACAGACCTGCCGTAAAGCCAGCTAACGCTCCAACCGCGATTAGCAGAGCGATCAGCGGGAGCAGCTCACTCAAGCCGCTTGCCCCGTCGTCATGACCCCAAGCCCGGCCACAAGAACTTCTGACGGCGTCATTTTTGCTGACAATCCTTCAGAAAGTGTTCTGCGCCAAGTTCTTGCACCGGGCTGGCCAGAATACAGGCCCATCATGTGCCGGATCAAGGATTTAGCCGACCGATCCGAAGCTTGAACCCGTTCGAGATAGCGTACCATTATCTCCGCGATCTGATGACGATCGATTGCGGCTGGACCATCGCCAAAGGCCGGGTCGACCGCCGTCAAACTCCACGGATCATTATATGCGGCGCGGCCCATCATGAATCCGTCTAATCCGTCAGCGACCGTCAGCCCGTGCGCGACCGTTTCAATTTGCCCATTCACGATGATCGATAAGTCAGGAAAGTCCGCTTTCATCTGCGCAACGAGATCATAATCGATCGGCGGCACCGTCCGGTTTTCTTTCGGCGACAGCCCTTGCAGCCAAGCTTTGCGCGCATGCACAATGAAAGTTTCACAGCCTGCCTTAGCAACGGTCTCGATAAAATGCGGGAGTGTCTTCGCAATCTCTTGATCATCAATACCGAGGCGGCATTTTATGGTAATCTCTGTTTCGCGAGCGCCCTCTCCCATGGCCGTAAAACAATCAGCGACCAGATCGGGCTCCGCCATTAGGCAGGCCCCGAAACGACCTGATTGTACGCGGTCCGATGGGCAACCGATGTTGAGATTGATTTCATCATAGCCAAAACTCGCCCCCATTTCAGAGGCAATTCGTAGCTTTTCAGGGTCCGATCCGCCTAATTGTAGAGCGACAGGATGTTCGACCGCATCGAAGGCCAGAAGCCTCTCAGTCGGGCCGTGAATGATCGCGTCGGCGACGACCATTTCTGTATAGAGACGAACACGCTGGGACAGTTGGCGATGAAAGAACCGGCAATGCCGATCCGTCCAATCCATCATCGGCGCGACGCTGATATGGTAATCTGTCGGTAGAACGCTCACGCGCCGCGACCTAAGGGCTCCGGCGTCTTTTGGAAAGTGCCGTCATTCAGCCAATGCTCATGGCGGTCGCAATCGTTTATCTTACTATGATCAGTTTGACCTTTAGGGACAGGTGAACACAGGGGCAGAATTATGACTTTAAGGATTATCGGAGCCGGGTTTGGGCGAACGGGCACGGCTTCACTAAAGGTTGCGCTCGAAACTCTGCTTGAAGCCCCCTGTTATCACATGAGCGAAGTCTTGGGGACGCCCGGGCACGTTGATCTCTGGCTTGAAGCCGCTGCTGGAAATCCTGACTGGGACACAGTTTTCAACGGCTATGCCTCAACGGTTGATTACCCGGCCTCTAACTATTGGCGAGAACTGGCCGATGCCTATCCCGATGCGAAGGTCATTCTATCCGTTCGAGATGCGGAACGCTGGTTCGCTTCGACGCAAGACACGATCTTTAGTAAGAGACTCCAAGGTTTCCAGTCTGGAACCAAATGGGGGCGGATGATCAAAGCCACAATCGATGACAAACTTGGTGGTGACATCAATGACAAGGCTGACATGATCGCGGCCTTCAACGCGCATACGACCAAGGTTAAGGGTGCTTTCGGACCTGACCGTTTGCTGGTCTTCGAAGCCAAACACGGCTGGGGGCCATTATGCAAATTTTTAGATGTCCCGGAACCTGAGGGCGATTATCCGCACATCAATTCAAAAGCAGAATTCGAAGCCGTCTTCGGATTGCTTGGATCGCCAATGGGTGCCGCCGCCATGAACGGCGAAGGCATTGCCAGCGAAACTATCCATGAAGATTTATTTCAAGCTGACTAACGCCTGTCTTGCTTAGTTGGCCGTAGACCCTGCGCCCGCATGGGCTTGCGCCAACACATAGGCTCGGATCGCCTCAATATCGGCTGCGCTCAAGACGTCGCTGAACGACACCATGCCGTTCCCTGCGAGCGAGCCGTCATGGACCACATCATTCCAGATCTCTGCATCACCCGTGATCTCGGACCACCGCAGGTCAGGCAACACGCCGGAGCTTTGTGTGAACGGGCCGTGGCAGACGGCGCAGTTACGCGCATAATGGACCAATCCCTCAGCCAGCATAGCGTCATCGCCGAAGCGGTCAGCCTTAGGCGTCATCTCGATTTGGGGCAGATCTGGTCTAGCAATAATCTCGTCGCCGCCTAACTTGAACGTCACGACCTTGCCCACTGTAGGGCTAACGGCTTTATCATACCCAAAGCCCGCTGAAAGGGCATAAGCTGACCCCCACCCAGTCGTAATCGTCACATATTGCTCACCATCAATCATATAAGTTCCGGGACCAGACGCTGCGCCGGACTTAACGTCCTGTGACCAGAGCTTTTCACCCGTGGCCGCATCAAACGCTGAAAAATCACCCTCTAACTGTCCTTGGAACACCAACCCGCCTGCGGTCGAGAGCACGCCCCCATTCCAAGCATTATTATGCTCGTACACCCACCGCGGCTCCATCTTGATGGGGTCCCAAGCGATGAGACGACCTTTCAGCAAAGGCCGGAGCATGGATCGGATTTCAGGCGTAAACTCAGGCGGTGTTCCATCCGCAAAGTTCATTCCCGTATTCCACTTGGCAGGCTGTGTCTCTGCAAGCGGATCAGCGACATAACCCGCCGGAATTTCCTGCGCCGGAATGTAGGCCAGTTTCAGATCAGGATTATAGGCCATCGGGTGCCAATTATGTGCGCCAAGCGGTCCGGGGGTCTGGAAGAAGGGGGTCGACAGATCACGAGACTCCGCGGTGAAAATTGGGCGTCCATCCTCCGTCAGGCCCGTCGTCCAGTTCTGGGGAACAAAGGGTGCCCCCTGCAAAAACTCCCCTGTCGCGGCATCGATAACATAGAAGAAGCCATTCTTTGGAGCCTGCATCGCTACGCGGCGGCTGGCATCCCCCTCACCGAGCGGTAAGTCCGCCAGAATGATGGTCTGGGTCGCTGTATAGTCCCATGTGTCGCCCGGCGTGGTCTGAAAGTGCCACGCATAGTCGCCGGTCTCCGCATCCACAGCCACGATGGAGGACAGGAACAAATTATCGAGCCCTGACGGGTCGCGTCTGACCCAGTTCCACGGGCTGCCATTACCAACCCCAAAGATGATACGGTCATTGACCTCATCATAAACGATAGAGTCCCAGACCGTGCCGCCGCCGCCATCGGTCGTCCAAGCGCCCGTATCGCCCCAGGTAACATTGCCCACCTGCTCAAACGCTGCATCGGAAACTTCATTGTCTGGCTGCTTGTTCGGATTGGGCACTGTGTAGAAGCGCCAGACTTTGTCGCCCGTATCGACATCATAAGCCGAGATATAGCCCCGAACGCCGAGCTCTGCCCCACCATTGCCGATCAAGACTTTATTCTTCACGACGCGCGGCGCGCCGGTAATCGTATAAGGCTTGGACTGATCGACCGTGACCACGTCCCAGATCAACTGACCCGTCAGCGCGTCGAGGGCCTGCAAACGTCCGTCGATCACACCAACAAAGACCTTCCCGTCATAGACGGCCACGCCACGATTCACGACATCACAGCAGGCTTTGACACCGACGGCGCGGTCGACGTCCGGTTCATGCACCCAAAGCTCTTCGCCCGTTCGTGCGTCTAGGGCATACACAACCGACCAAGCCGACGTGACATACATAACCCCGTTTACAATGATCGGCGTGCTTTCGACGCCGCGATTGGTCGCCAGATCATAGGTCCAAGCAACGCCCAGATCGCTGACCGTTTCACGGTTGATTTGGCCCAGCGTCGAATGACGTTGCTCATCATAGGTCCCGCCATAGGTGAGCCATTCTTCGCCCCCTGACGCGGTCAAGATGCGTGTGTCATCCACAGCTGCGAAGATTGGTGCGGGCGGTGCTTCGGCGATCTCTTTGCTAGACGGATCGGCGCAACCGCTCAGCAACAGTCCGAATGTAAAAGTCGTTGCCAGCCATGCGCGCATAGTCTCACCCCCAGATTATCTTACGGTCAGACTATCCTATTCCGCCCCGCTGCCAAGCCACGGCCTATCGCATCCATCATTCGATAGCGCTTTCAGGTAGAATGAATGTTTGTGAACTTTTTGTGGCACATTCTTTAAGGCCACTCTAAGGAGGTGCGTCAGTACGCCGCGAAAGAACGTCCCTATGTGGTTTCGTCCAAAGCGCCTTCTCTCTCTTTTAGCAATCCTGTCCACGATGGGCAGCGCACCCATATATGCGCAGTCAGAGACACCGGACTGGCTGAGTGTTCACGGGGAAAGCCGGGTCCGCTATCAATCGACCCAAAACCAGTTTCGTGTGAATAGATCCGGCGGTGACCAACTGCTGCTGTTCCGAACTCTAGTAGACATCAAGGCTGACACCGGACCGATTACTTTCGGGCTGGAGCTTCAAGATAGCCGCACCTATCTGGACGACAGCGGCACGCCGCTGACAAGCTCCACCGTCAACCCGCTCGACATTTTGCAATTTTACTCGCGAATTGATGCCTTACCCGGCCTTTTAGGCGCTGGATCCAAGGGCAAACTCACGCTGGGGCGTCAGACCGTTTCGATAGGCTCAAAACGCCAGATTGAACGGGCCGATTTTGGCAATGTTATCAAGAGCTATACTGGAGCCTATTTTCAATCCGAGACGACTAATGGCGATGAGCTCCATCTCTTCTATGTCGTTCCGATAGGACGGTTTCCTTCCAGCCGGAGCGAATTGGACGACAACGCCCTATCTGGCGATGAAGAGCAGTGGGGGCGGCGCATCTGGGCCGCGCATTATCGTCGTGCGGACCTCTTGGGTGAGCGCGTACCGGGGCTCTGGGGCGAAGCCTTCGTCTATGGTCTGAACGAACGCGATAAAGACACGCTGCAAACCCCGAACCGCAGCTACATTGCCCCTGGGGCTCGGATTTATCGGCTAGCAGCGCCCGGACAATGGGATATCGATCTGGAGGGGTCCTTTAGGCACGGAACACGCAGGGCGAGCAGCGCGGCGTCAGATCAGAATGATCTGGATGTCCGGGCCTCCATGCTATTCGCCTCCATCGGCTATACGTGGGACGCGCCGTGGCGCCCTCATCTTGCGTTCGAATATTATTATGCCAGCGGCGATAATGATCCTACCGATGACATTTTCGGTCAGCATGAGCGGCTGTTCGGAGGTCGCCGGACCGATCTCAACAACACCTCCACCTTCGGACCCCTGACCCCCGCCAACTTGTCCGCGCCGGGTGTCAGGTTCGAGATCAAACCCAATGATCGCTGGGACGCGCGTCTTTATTATCACGCCGCCCATTTGGACAGTGCGAGCGATTCCTGGGTCGTCGCAAAACTCAGAGATCCAAGCGGCAACTCTGGACGCTTCATCGGGCACGAAATTGATGCCCGCGCGCGATATTGGGTCGTTCCTAAGACGCTCAGACTTGAAGTCGGCGGATCCGGCTTGATTTTTGGACGGTTTGCCAAGACCGTTCCGAACGGGCCAAGCGGAAACGGCTCAGTCTTCGGTTTCGTACAGATGACCTATAGCTTCTGAGGCCACGAAAAGGTCAGATGGGTCCGCGCTAAAAGGAACGTTTCGCGACGGCTTTTGACGCTCTAAGAGGCGGACATGCGACGCCTTGATATACACCTGCGCGACACGGACGCGTTTGACACAGTCATCCGGGCTATCCGCGCCGCTGACCCGATCGATTATTACGTCATTCCGCTCGAACAGCGAGATCGCAAACTCATCAACGTTTTTCTGCGCGATGAATCCGGTCAAGTCTTGATGGATAATCTCTACACCTGTCTGGAGGATGAGACGGAGTGGCGAATCAGTCTGATTCCTATTGAGGCCACGGCCCCAAAGCTCACCGAGGCGCAATCGTCCTCGCAAAACCCAAAGCAACGGACACAGGCCCTCCGCGAAGAAATTTTCAACGACATCTCCCTCGGCGCGACACTCGACAGAGATTTTCTGATCCTTGTAGCCCTATCGACGATTGTCGCAGCGATCGGATTAAATTCGGACAGTGTAGCTGGCGTCATCGGCGCGATGGTCATCGCCCCTCTGCTCGGACCGATTCTCGGCTTCGCATTCGGCGCTGCATTGGGCGATCGGACCTTATTGTATGGATCAACCCGCACATTGGTCGTCGGTATCGCGCTGGCGTTACTCTGTTCTGTGCTGATCTCTTTCATGATTCCAGTCGATCTGCAGAGCCGAGAACTGATTAGCCGTGCCGAAGTCCGGCTGGATGGTATGGCCTTGGCTATCGCCGCTGGCTGTGCGGCAGCCCTATCCATGGCGCGGGGACAAGGCGCTGTCTTAGTCGGCGTGATGGTCGCAGCCGCATTGCTACCGCCTGGCGCTGCTGTCGGGCTATTTCTAGGAAGCGGAGAGTGGGAACTCGCCCTGCGCGCAGCGCTGTTACTGGCGCTCAATGTCGCCAGCTTGGTCTTCGCCGCACTGGTTGTCTTCCGTCTGCGCAAAATTCGACCACGACAATGGCTGGAGCGTCAGGACGCAACCCGCGCCGTCTTCCTCAACCTCGGATTATCGGTCGGGTTTCTGACCCTGTGCATCGCGTTGATCATCATTCTTGATCTCGGCGCGCGGATTTCAATCGGATAGGCTTTGAAATTCATCGAAGATGGTGGGCGGTAACGGGTTCGAACCGCTGACCCTCTCGGTGTAAACGAGATGCTCTACCAGCTGAGCTAACCGCCCCAAATCATCTTTCGGTCGGGGCCTATGCCAAGCTTCACAGCCCATGGCAATTCTGCCAAGCAGATAATATGAGCAATACTCCACCGATCAGCGATGCGGACGTCCATAAGGCGGCTATGGCACTGCCATCCGTTTTTATGACGGAGCAATGGATGGGCAGCCATGTCTATAAAGTTGGCGACCCCGACACGTTTAAAATGTTCGCGATCCTCAATCCCGGCAAAGCGCAACTGACCCTAAAGACCCCTAGCCCGGAAATTGCCGCGATGTTGATCGCCGCAGAGGTCGCGCAACGTCACACCCATATGCCGCGCGGAAACTGGGTCATGTTGAAGATTGATCGGCTGGAACTGGATGATGTCGAAGAGCGGCTTCAGACGTCCCACACGGTTGTCACGGCGACTTTGACCAAGGCCGCACGCAAAAAGTTTGCTTTGGACTGACATCTTATGAGTTTACCCCAGTTTTCACGTTGACGCCCCGATTTGTTCCGCCTATCTGCCCGCTCACGCTAATAAGCGGGTGTAGCTCAGTTGGTTAGAGCGCCGGCCTGTCACGCCGGAGGCCGCGGGTTCGAGTCCCGTCACTCGCGCCATTGGCGTCTCCGTGACATTCATGCGATTATCCCCCTGCGGGGCGCTGTCTCCGTCATTCGGAGATCGCTATGAAACGCTTAGCCTTAGTCCTGACCGTTCTGCTGGCAATCGCTATTACTTATGTCGCGCTGATGGCCTGGCGGTCGCCGCCCACCTATGATCTGAACACCGACTATGTCGATTACCCGCTTCTGAGTTGGGACGCCTATGAGGCCATCTCTCGCACCGTAGAACCACCCATTATCCGCCAGACTTCTGCTGGCACCGGCGAAGCCCTGATCTTTGGGGCGACACACAGTTCAGACCCAACTCACCCTCAATTTGCCGAGCTCAACCATCAGTTTGACAATTTCAAACCGGACATCGTGCTTGTCGAAGGGCGTATGGGCTTTGTGCTACCGCCTTTTATGGATCCGGTTCAGTCATTTGGCGAAAGCGGAGCCTTGGCCGCAATGGCCAAGCGAGACGGTCTTGCGCTCTACACATGGGAGCTTTGTCGGGCTTGTGAGCCTGAACAGCTCCGTAAACGATTCTCTGACCGACAAGTCGCCCTCTACCTTTTGCTTCGCCCCTATTCTGGCAGTAAAGGCGTATCTCCCGAAGCGGCGCGCGACCGCATGTCGAGCATCATTGCCGATCGCGGAAAACGACCCGGCATCAAAGGTGTTATTGATGATATTGGAGCCTTCGATGCGGCTTGGTCGGTAGAGTTTCCGGATGGTGAGAGCTGGCACGCAATGCAGGGCGTTCACGCAAGCCCTGGATTCCTCAACGACATGTTTGAATATGGCAATGACATAAGAGATCAGCACCTCTTGAACGTTATCCGGACGCTAACAGAGGACGGCAAGCGCGTTATGGCGACCGTTGGTTGGTCACACGCCATTCGGATTGAGCCCGCACTGAAAATTTTGGAATCAGAGGCGCGATAGAGTTCAGTCGCTACTCGTAGAAATCACGACCGCAGTTGGCCTGCCCTGACAATGTGCAGATCTGCACAGCCGCACCCCGCATTTTCGCAAGGACTGCCTGCACAGGTGAGCCTTCCGAAATTATGCGACGCATTTAGATTCGACGTTATGAGCACAATTGACATCATCGGATACATTGCCGCCAGCCTAACAACCTTGTCTTTCTTGCCACAAGCGTTGGCTTGCGTTCGCACAGGACGGACAGACGGGCTCTCGCTGCCGATGTATGCAATCTTCTCAGCCGGTGTTGCGCTATGGTTCGCTTACGGCGTGGCTGTGGGCAGCTGGCCCGTGATCTTGGCCAACCTCGTGACTCTAGCCTTTGCGCTCGTCATCCTTGCCCTCATCATCCGCAATCGCCATCGACACGTGTCGAGCCGGGACCGTGTGCGGTCGATCGTGGTCGGCGACTGATCGATCGTTAGGCACAAAAAAAGGCCCCCTTTCGGGAGCCTTTCAAATTCAGAATGAGGCGTAAGCCTTAGCCCATTGAGATGGAATCAACGGCAGTCTTGCCTGAGCGTTGGTTGACAGCTGTGTTGAACTGAACCTTGTCGCCTTCGTTGATGCTGTCCAAACCAGAGCGCTGCAGAGCAGAGATGTGAACGAACACATCGTCGCCGCCACCTTCAGGCGCGATAAAGCCGAAGCCTTTAGTGGTGTTGAAAAACTTAACAGTACCTGTTTGCATATCCGACATAGTGTAATCCTTTAGATCGTCGGTTTCCGATCGACGACGTGCCGATCGGATGCCACGCAAATTGCGCGGCCAGTCTCGACGTCTGGTAGGAAAAGCATTCTGCGCCGGGCCACGATAAATCGTGAGCAAGCGGCAGGCCGATGATCTGGCCCTTAAGTCGATAAAGGGCATATGGGGATAAGTCTGCGTGATAGCAAGTCTAGTCACCATGAAGGTTTGTTGAAGGTTAATACCCCCTCACCCGAACAAATCGCCCTGCCCGCTGACGCTTTCCGGAACACGGAACTGCGTGCAGTCCAGCGATACACGCTGTTCGCGCGGGATAATCCCGGTCCGGCGTTGCGCGTGATAATAGCGCTGCGCAATCAACTTGCGGAACGGCGTCTTCACTTCGCTATCCTCTCCGCGTGACCAATGCGGATCATAATCCTTGCCGCCATTGATCGTGCGAATGTGGTTCATGATCCGCCGCGCGCGGGTTGGCGCGAAGGCCTCCAGCCATTCCTGAAAGATTGGACTGACCTCCTGCGGCAGGCGCAGCACCGTATAGGCGCTGTAGCTGGCCCCGAGTTCGGCTGCGCGCGCCATAATGCTCTCCAACTCACTATCATTCAGCCCCGGGATCATCGGACCCAGCATGATACCTGTCGGAATCCCCGCCGCCGCCAACTGCCCCAGCGCTTCAAAGCGGCGTTCCGGTGTCGGGCAGCGCGGCTCCATTGCGCGAGCCAGCGCCCGGTCCTGCGTCGTGATCGACACCATCGCTCTCGCAATCCCGCGTTCCGCCATGGGACCAAGAATATCCAGATCGCGCGTAATCAGGTTCGACTTGGTCAGGATCGAGACCGGATGACGAAAATCGGACAAGACTTGCAGCAAACCGCGCATAATTAACTGCTCGCGCTCAACCGGCTGATAAGCGTCCGTATTCGTGCCGATCATGATCGGCCGGACTTTGTAGCGCGGATTCGACAATTCGCGTTTCAGCAGCTCCGGCCCCGAGGGCTTCGCATAGAGCCGCGTTTCGAAATCAAGCCCGGCAGAGAGACCATAATAGGTGTGCGTCGGCCGCGCGAAACAATAGATGCAGCCATGTTCGCAGCCGCGATAGGGATTGATCGAGCGCTCAAACCCGACATAGGGACTGACCACCTTGTTGATGATCGTGCGCGGAAATTCGACAGTTAGCGACGTCTTGGCCGGCGCGCGGTCCTCAATCGGGAGCGCGTCCCAATCCTCTTCTGAGCGTTCCCGCGTCAGCGGCTCATAGCGCCCCGTCACATTACTGCGCGCGCCGCGCCCCTTCTCTCGAATTTTCAGCTCACGCTTGGGCTGTTGAAAGGGCAGGATGTTGGGCTGGGCCATGAGGAGTCTCGCAAGATTGCCGCTCCCGAATTTGGCCCAAACGAAGCGATGATTGATGATGAGACCGAATTAGGAATTTTTTGGCTATTATATACTTGAGAAAGCAAGAAAATGCAGAATCAGGAATTAGCCGATGAAAATCAGCGCCTAAGCCACTTGGCTTGCACAAAGCTCAATAATATCAAGAACGGCTTGCGCCGCATTGATGAGCGTTGGAATAACAGGCTGACCCTCGAAACCCTCGCTATCCCCAAAGACTACAGAAACGGTCGCATAAGGGTCCTCTTCGAACTCGATGGGCTGCCCGCCGAAATTTCCGATCAGAGCAGAGCCGCCTATTGCCTCCATGTTGCGAACGGTCAGGCCTCCAATCTTGAACTCTTTGATTTTGACTGCGACTTGCGTCAGGATGACAACAACGCTCCGGTGCTTGTCCGTGTTGTTGAGTTTGTTAATACTGTTGAGCACGTCATACCGTCCGTTGGTAGACTGCATCTCGCTGATGAGGCAGGCGGCTATTGCGGGATTAAAGGGGTGTATCTTAGACGCAACGGATTGTTCGAATGCTTCGGGATTGACCGACATAGGGAATTTGGAGGCCATGAGGGCGCTGTCGTTTCCTCCGCCCATTATAGTTATCTCTCCCGCAACGTGGTCGAGAGCGGACCTCAAATTATGGGCGATATCGCCCACCATAATGTTGAAAATTTCAGGCGCGGGGAGGGCGTTGTGCCCGATACTCCCGCTGCCCTTCCAAGGGTCACCTTGAGTCCAGAACTGTCCTTGATTAGTATCGAGATAGGAGGCAATTTGGCTGCTCATGTCTGTGATGTGATGGTTGGCCCGTTCAACTTTTAAACGAGCACTTTGGAAGGTGGTATTTTCCATGAATGATAACTCCGGCTTTCAGAAAACCCTTGAGCGAATGTTAGCCACACCTCCAAAGGAGAACAAGACTTTGCGCAAACAGGACGAAGAGTCCAAGCGCAAAGTCGAATCCCAGGATTAGTCACGTTCCCAACTTGGAACCCAGCCCCAGTGATTTGAAAAGCGGCGTCCTTTACGCGGCTTTATTAGTCCGCCGATAGGTCAGGCGCTTGCCTTCGATGCCGCGAAGGGCGGCGTCTCGACGCTCATTGTCGTTCAACGCGCGACCGTTGTAGCGGAAGTCAAATTCAGTGACGTAGCGCTGTAGGTGGCTCTCACCGCAATGCTGATATGTGCCGACCATGCCGCGTTTGAAGATGGAGAAATAACCCTCCAGCGTGTTCGTATAGCCACGGTCACGGACATACTCACCACGCGCATGATTGACCGTCTTGTGACGATTAAACTCACGTCCCGGCTCTTTGTAGAGGCGGCTTTCATCGGTCATCAGGTCAGACTTACGGGACACGTTACGAACAAGGATTTCACGGACGTTGGCGCGGTCTGCATTGTCCACATGGAATGAACGGACACTACCGCCACGCTCAACCAGAGACACGACGTGATATTTATTACCAACGCCAGAGAAACCGCCCTTGGTTCCTTTGCCAGTGCCAGCGCGTTTCATCGCGCGTTTCTTCTTTAGGCCGACCTTGTTGCCATAATAGGTTTCGTCGGCTTCGACTTCTTTACCCGGACCACCGAGAGGTGGCGGGTTTGTATCGGTCATAGCTTCGCGGATGCGGTGGCACATAAACCAAGCGGTCTTGTAGGTGACGCCAAGCATACGGTGAATTTGATGCGCGCTCATGCCCTTCTTTGAGGACGTGAGTAGATGCGTAGCGAGTAGCCACTTATTCAAGGGAACCTTGGAACGCTCAAACACTGTTCCGACTGTGACAGTGAACTGTTGACGGCACTCACGCTCATTGCACTGGCGAAGGCCAGCGCGGTGAGACTTACCTTTTAACTCACGGACATTGAACGACCCGCAGTGAGGGCAGACAGCGCCTTCTGGCCACCGTGTTGCCTCAAGGTGCAAACGGGCGGCTTCTTTGTCCAGAAAGATTGGATTGTAGAGATCGGCGGTCATGACAGTGTAATGACTGCGATTGCCTGCTTTGTCAAGTATATAATAGCCAATTTTTTCCTTATTCGTCAATATTTCAACCACCGCTCCTGTGGACAGCGTAACCTCAGTCCTTTGTAGAGGTAGACCCCGACGTCTTTGTGTAAGTCATCTTAGAGAAATTGTCCCAACTCTCGCCACCATCGACAGTCATCAGAAGTTCGTAAGTGATCGGCGACGCGCCCAAGTCCCACCGTAGTTTGAAATGCATTGCTTCGCCATTTGGGCCGATCGGAAAATGTGTGTCGCTACGAAGATTGGTCACACTCAGCACAGTGTCTGTGTCGAAGTCCCCTTCGTAAACATCCATCAGACCGAGCGTATCGTCCAACAAGGTCACCCGATAGATCTTGCGAAACTGATCGTAAGTGATTGTCGATTGTAAACCCATCAACTCTGGCGAACCCACATCGATCTGCGACATATCCTGAAGACCATAACCGCCCATGATGGGCTGTGTCGCAGATTGCGTAGGCGTGAGCGGAACCTCACCATTCGGCGTGTAGCGCACGCCACTTATATCGAATGTCCCGATCAGCGGACGAAACTTCTCCAGCGCAGGTACGAGCGGAGAAGCGGCCTCTTCGACTGCGTCTGCTGGCATCTCGGCATTTTGAGCATAGGCCGTCACAGAGACGCTCAAGGGCAGAATAACGGCTGCGGTGAGCCATAATATCTTCAAGGGTTTCGTTCTCATAGTGTCGGGCTCCTTTTCTCGACAGTCTTCAATTTGGCAACGCGTCGCATCGCCACTCTAATCAAACCAAACAGGTCTGTTTAATCGGTTGCCGCCGTCCAGTTCGCGACATTCACGATCTGGAAGAATAGCTGCACATGCTCATATTCGGTCATTTTGGCGCCCCCATAAACCCCAGTTTAAATACCCACCTAAATGCCAAACAGAGCCAAGCCGGAAATCGCCAGCAACGCATAGCCGCCAAAATGTCGGCCCCGCATGGCCCAGACATTGCCGATCCCGCCGCCGCCCAACATCAGCACGCAGCCGATCACGACCCAAAAACGGACATTGCCCGCAAACTGCGTCGGCGTCGCCAACAGCAACAACCCCGCCGCAAACCAATAGACCGCCGATAGAAACATGATCGCGTGCAAAATACGTTTCGCGCTCGGCGCGGCCTGGGCTGGCTCCACAATCTTCGTCGCCCCAAGCCAACCATGCGCCAGCGCAACCAACAGGGTCAGCCCCCCAGCGAGATATAAGGCAAGATCAGCGATAAGATGGGATAGGTCCATGACCGTTCTGTCGCAAGGCCGATCATTTCTGGACAAGCGCCCACGTCCTGCCGCCCATCGCGGGGTCGGCTTAGTTGGATCGCATCAAAAGTGACACGAGGCGCGGGCCTCTACCCGTCGATGGATAGAGACAAGAACACACCAATTTACGACAGGCAGAGGCCCGCGCGCAGTGTTTAGCCTGACCTCGCCGCCTCTGACGTCTGCTCATCTGCATAAGGTCCGCGGCCTAACCCCACCTGCCGAACGCGGCGGGCGGGGATGTTTGGCTCTCGCGGGTCACACAGACCGACATCCATCAAAGGTGGAAGGCAAGAGAGCGCGTCCGGGTGCATAAGCCCGGCCGCCACCCGCTTGGCTCGGCGCGGAAATCCCATGACAGGACCCCTCAAGCGGAACGCTCCCCGCACCCCAAACCAAACCCTCACACCGGCCCGCCACACCGAGGGATATGCCCCACCTCGTGCCTGCAACGAGCATGTTGAAAGTCGCTGACTTTGGGTGAGAGAGGATAGGGTTGTGAGGAAGCGTGTCGAAACAAGCGCGTGATAACATCAATGTCGCGGACTGATTTCGCTCACAGCATTTTCACCGCTTCGAGCGCTAGCGAGGGGCGGTAGGTGAAAAGGCTTACTGCGGCACGCAGAGCGCCCGAAGGGGGCTTCCTTCTACTCGAGATGTAGGAAAGCGGAAAACCCCTTCCGAATTAAACCCGCGCCATTAGGGTCAGCAGCATGACCTACAACCTACGCCCCGACCATTTCACCATCCTGACCGACGACCTCTCCGCTACAGAAAGCTTCTATACCGACCTGCTCGGCTTCACACCCGGCCCGCGCCCAGACATGTCACGGCCGGGCCTCTGGCTCTATATCGGTGACAAGCCCATCCTGCATGTCATCCAAGTGGACACCCTCCCCGACCCGCGTCGCGGCGTCCTCGACCATATGGCGTTTAGGGGGGATGGAATGGAGGATTTAATCGCGGCGCTCAAAGCACGGGACGTCGACTACCGCCTCATCAAAACCCCAGATCCGTGGCAGCAATGGCAGGTGTTTTTTGAGGGGCCGAGTGGGGAAATGGTGGAGGTGGATTTCAAAACATCCAACGATCTTCCAGCACTAACTTTTAAAGGCTAGCTTCTCATAAAAATCATTTAGCGTTAGTGATACTTTCCAAAAATTTCTTTCGTCTTTCCCCAGAAGGCCCGACAAGTATATCAATGCAAGCCTACATTGCGGTCCGTAATTTAAAAAATTATTTTTGAAATGCAGTGCATCTGATCTCGTTCCAAGCTCTTTCAAACACAGCAAGGACTGTTTCTTCACTGCTGGATCGCTCGTATCATCAGCAATTTGCTTAACCTGCGGCCTCAGCTGAAGAACTTTTCTCTGCCCAACTAACCAACAAATCCAAACCAGATTGTGGCCCGGACAAAAAATCTTCCTGCTGGAAAACACCCTCAATCGTTCTTTGCAGAACTTTCTTGTAGCAGCATCAGTTATACCGATTTCCCGGCTAATAGCCTTGGCCAAGGAGTCGATAATTGGTTCAAGATCATCAATCCTCTCCATTGCTTTCTTTATTATACCTACTCTGGTTTCAAGCAACACGTCATCTCGGAAAATAACGCGTTCGAGAAGATGTCTGATAAATCCGTATTTAGGTAAGTCTTCAAGATCTAGAGCAAGATTAAAGACTTCAATTAAATCTTCACTAGAAACCTCATCTTCTCCTATATCCTCAGTAGGATCAGAATAAGGATCATCAGATTTGAGCTTGCCAGTTAGCTCACGAAACTTCTCGTGCTCATCGTCATATGTTTTCCAAACGTCACGGCGGAAAGCTGCCGTCTCATAAATTGTTGTCTTTGCCCTGTTCAATGACAACCCGTGGTGAGTATGCAGCCATTCAGTTAGCAGTTGAATTGTCTGGACGCCTTCTTCCCTCGTCCTAGTGAAAACTGTAAAGTCATCCATCCAACGGACAAAATCGATAGACGCATCCGCAAGCATTGCGTCAACGTCTACCAATACTGCCTCAGCAAGAACCCGAGAAGCAAAAGGCCCTGTTGGTATCCCATAGCTTGTTTTGCCGCTAAAGACTGGAAGAAGCTTCTTGCATAAGACTCTGTTAGCGTCTGTTTGACGCTGTGTTTCGGCAAAAGAGTTCAGCGCGTTCTCAAGTCTATGTTGATAGATTCTTGGAAAAAAATCAGTTAGGTCGATAGTCGTAACAAACTTCGTTTTTTTAAGAGTCAGCCTGGATTCGGTGGCGTTTCTATATTTTAGAAAGCTGTCGCCAGTATCATATAAGACACCTCTTGTGCCCGGCGCTCTATATGAAAACGACTTCTTCATCGACTTAGGTAGACGCGATTTTTCAACAGTATCTCGAAGTATAATCACTAAGGCAGTGTATATCAGCAAATCTTGCACATGAAGGTGGTCGATTGGCCTTACCAACTTATCGTCTTTCAACACATATGTCGTCATTTGCGGATAAGGCTTGTAAGTATCTAAATCGATTTTCCTGATATGTTCGCTTACCTCAGTCCAAGCCGCGAGAGCGTCGTCAATTTCAGGCTGTCTCGGATAGAAGCTATCTATGCCGTGAAATTCGATGGCCTGCTTTGCTACGTCTAGTTCTTCTTGGCTAAGCCTAAACATGTGTCATCCCGTCCACATACAGCTTTCCGCCGGCTTCTTTAAACCGTTCTGACATTTCCTTCATCCCCTCTTCCGCGGCTAACCCAAGCGCCTTCTTCTCATTATCGCTCAACCCATCCGCATATTCCCGCACTTCCCGCGTGATCTCCATCGAGCAGAATTTCGGCCCGCACATGGAGCAGAAGTGGGCGGTTTTATGGGCTTCTTTGGGTAGGGTTTGGTCGTGATAATCGCGCGCGGTTTCAGGGTCCAAACTGAGGTTGAACTGGTCTTCCCAACGGAATTCAAACCGGGCGCGAGATAGCGCATCGTCGCGGAGTTGCGCTGCCGGGTGACCTTTGGCGAGATCGGCGGCGTGAGCGGCGAGTTTATAGGTGATGACGCCGACTTTGACATCGTCGCGGTCTGGCAGGCCGAGATGTTCTTTCGGCGTGACGTAGCAGAGCATGGAGGTGCCGAACCAGCCGATCATGGCCGCGCCAATGCCGGACGTGATATGGTCATAGCCCGGCGCAATATCGGTTGTGAGCGGGCCGAGCGTATAGAAGGGCGCCTCACCACATTCGCGCAGCTGCTTATCCATATTCACTTTGATCTTATGCATCGGGACATGGCCCGGCCCTTCGATCATGACTTGGCAGCCCTTGGCCCACGCGACCTGCGTTAGCTCGCCCAGCGTTTCCAGCTCGGCAAATTGCGCACGGTCATTGGCATCCGCGACAGCGCCGGGGCGCAGCCCGTCACCGAGAGAAAACGACACGTCATAGTCGCGCATGATGTCGCAAATCTCGTCGAAATGGGTGTAGAGGAAGCTCTCCTTATGGTGGGACAGCATCCATTTCGCCATGATCGACCCACCGCGCGAAACGATGCCGCAGACACGGTTCGCGGTCAGGTGAATATAGGCGAGGCGCACGCCGGCATGGATGGTGAAATAATCGACGCCCTGCTCGGCCTGTTCGATCAGCGTGTCGCGGTACACGTCCCACGTCAGGTCTTCGGCCACGCCGTTGACCTTCTCCAGCGCTTGATAGATCGGCACGGTGCCAATCGGCACGGGGCTGTTGCGGATGATCCATTCGCGCGTGTTGTGGATGTTGCGGCCTGTGCTGAGGTCCATGACATTATCCGCGCCCCAACGCGTCGCCCAGACCATTTTCTCGACTTCTTCTTCGATGGAAGACGCGACGGCGCTATTGCCGATATTGGCGTTGATCTTGACGAGGAAATTACGGCCAATGATTTGCGGTTCTAGCTCCGCATGGTTGATATTGGCGGGGATGATGGCGCGGCCGCGCGCGATCTCATCGCGGACGAATTCGGGCGTGACGAAAGCGGGGATCTCGGCCCCGAAGCTCTCGCCCGCATCAACGCGGTCCTGCGCGCCGTCGAGCATGGCCTGACGGCCCAAGTTTTCACGCTCGGCAACATAGATCATCTCGCTCGTGATGATCCCGGCTTTGGCATATTCATATTGGGTGACGGGTCCGGTCCGGTCGCCCTTGAGCGGGCGGTGTTTGACCGGGAATTCGCGCGCGAGATATTTGCCCGTCGCATTGCCATTATCTTCGGGTTTGATGTCGCGGCCCTCATACTGGACGACATGACCGCGCGCCTTGACCCACGCCGTGCGCGGGCGCGGCAGACCGGCATCGAGGTCGATGGTAACATCTGGATCGCTATAGGGACCGGACGTGTCATAGACGGGCACCGGCGGCTCCTCCGCCGTCGGGTGCAGCGCAATCAGCCGGTGCGGGACGCGCAGGCTCGGATCAGCTTTGGGCGCGGTATAGACCTTGGTCGAGGCGGGCAGCGGCCCCGTGGTAATTTCCCGCACGTTCAGGGCGTCTTTATCGATAGGTTTATTCATGGGATTCGTCCTTATGCGTGTCCGAATTTTGAAGATCACGGCGCTCGCCGGGAATGGAAAAATAGTCTGCGCCCGATGTGGCTAAGTCATCAGGGACGTCGATCGGGACATGGATGCCGACCGTATGCGCGGCGTTCAGCCACGCGCGCGTTTCATCATCGCCTGGTGCCGTGACAAACCAGAACGGGACAAACGCCATATCTGTGCGGACCGCGCCGAAGATCGCGGACTGCGCCGCAAATACGGTTTGGTCCGCATCGGCATCACCAAGGTGCATCACCGTCGCCCCGGGACCGAGGGTGACGCGGTAGATCAGGTTCTCAACCGCTTCATGCATCGCCCCGCCAATATGCGGCACGCGCAACCGAGTCACACCCACAGGGTGCCCCCCATCGGCGTCACCAAAATCGAAAATATGATCCGTGCTGGCATTCAGATCGAGCGGTTGCGCGATGATCCGGGACAGCAAAGCGTCATCCCACCCGTCATCTTCGCGCATTTGCTCTAACGCTTGAGGCGGCGCGATCAGGCGGACGGCTGGATTGGACGACAGGTAATCGATCATATTGGCGGCGGCGAAATGGTCGGCATGGGCATGGCTGACAAAGACTGCATCGACCCCATCAAACGGGGCTGCGCCCGACATCAATGTCTCGCGCACATCTTCGCTAACCAGCGGAAACGTCCCGAACCCATTATCGAAGATCGGGTCGAACAGAATTTTCACATCCCCGCTTTCGACCATGACGCCTTCATTGGCGATATACTGCGCCGAGGCGTCAACATCGTGGGCGTGAGCTGACGCACCGACAGTCGCCAGTAAGGCTACAGCGCCGCGTAAAACGCCAATCATGACGCGGCGTGGTCGATCTGACATGTTCGTTATTGTCATGGGCACGTTCTCAACTTTTGAGCACACGAAGAGCTGGGGTAAAATCGGTTGTGCTGATGAAAGCGTAGTCCCGCCGCGGATGATCGGTTCTGAACATCAAAGCTGGCGCGCCTTCGGCAAAATCTTGCCAAACGCGTTTTAACTGGCTGCGCGGTAGCGACACCGGACTGTCGCCTGATAAGCTAAACAGCAAGACGCGGCTTTCGGTCACGACACAGGAAAAATATGTTTGAACTGACGACGGAAATATTCGCCCGAACCAATCGTAGATTTTTGGCAAACAATCATAGCGACTGAACAGGCCAGCTAGAGCGATAACCCCAATTATCGAAAGGAATTGAAGACGGTCTTGTTCGTCTCCAGACCATATAGGGAAAGTGATAAAAAAACCGACAATGATTGCACTCGTGATCCGAAGCTGGCGATATTTGTTCGGCGCAGCTTCATGCATCGCGCGCTCTCCGCTTTGCACATATGACCAGATAACCCGCTCGTCAGCGCGAAGCCAATCCTTAGCTAGAGTGTACTCAGCTTCGCTCACGGCGAGCGCTGGCCAAATCGTAGTAGCGTGCTGACCGTCTCACCATCCGCACCTGTCGTGACGTGGTAGAGCCGATCATATTCGGTCGCCTCGACGATGGGCGCACTGCCCTCGCCACCGAGCAACTCGGTCAGCTCGCCCGTTGTGTTGCTATGGCCAACGACGAGGTGACGCCCGCCCTCCGCCTTCAGGCGCTGCGCTATGCCCGGCAGATCGCGCGGGTCATACAGTTCCACCTCAAGGCCGAGGCGTGCCGCAAGCGGCGCGGCGGTTTCCCGCGTGCGTTTATAATCGCTGCTATGAATGCGCTCAATATGCGCATCCTCCAGCAGGTCCGCCAAAGCCAACGCCCGCGCCTCCCCCGCCAGTGTCAGGGACGGGTCATCACCCGTTTTCTTTTCAGCATGGCGAACCAGAAACACGCTCAAAGGCGCCTGCGCGTCCATTGAACTATCTGGTGCGGTCTCGGGCGCAGAGGCGCTCACGGACGCGCAGGCCGCGAGGCCCAGCATTAAAGAAATGGCGCCAATGCGCGTGAAACCACGTTTCATGTCCGTCCTTCCGCCGGGATCAACCGGATCAAGTTCAAAGGGTTCGTCTCAACCCGCTGGACAATGGCCAGGCAGGTGCCCCTCGGATGTGCTTAGCTATGCGCATAATTGCCGCCCCGTGCAAGACGTACTGCCATTCTCATAGTTTTTGAAAACCACCCCGGAAGGTTGATCGCCAGTTTCGACGCAAGGCCGCCATTGTCACGGACAGGATTTTATGATTAGAAAGGCTATTACGACAACTATCGTAGGTGTTTCATATCACCCGGATACTTTTCATAGCCCTTGCCTTCGGACTGACATCTGCCGCCTGTTCGGTCGAAGCGCCTGAGACTAGTGAGACTATTCCTGTCGAGAGCAGCGGCTACACTCGACTTTCTGTCGGCATAACGGGTCAAAACAAGCTGACAGGTCTAGACGATCCGATCACGGTCATTCGTAAAGAACCAGTGTCACACCTGCTACAGGATTTAGCGGACGCGCCCCGAGACTCCGACTTCATTCAAGACAAGCTCAATCAATCTGACGTCGATCTTGACCACCTATTATCGCTAGGTCTCATACGGAAAGACGCGGGCAAAACCTATGTTCTGAACTTCCCCTATTTCACTATAGAAGATCATGACCTGTTGATCGAGAAAACCAGCCCCTACGCGTCTGCTCTGACCCAAATTTACGTAGAGCGATGGGCCGAATTCCAAAGCTTATTCGAAGCCTACGATGTCGAAGGCGTGACCGATGCGCAGCTAGCTTACGCGCTACTCGGCGCATTCTCATTAGACTGGGATGGGTTGGATATCACGGCAAACGGAAATTATAGAACAACTGCGGACAACATGCCTCAGACGTTCGAATTCATTCCTTGGGCTAAGGAAACAGTCCACGAGGATAGCCTTAAGGGCTTATATTGGGGATCTCATAATCGCACCGTGAACGGGATACGATTCACGACATTTGGAGATCACGCTGCATTGCCAAGAACCGGATTGCCGGACCATCTATGGCAGATCAACAGACGCATTCGGACAACCGAGGGCTGGAAAAATGGCTTAGCCAGAAAAACGCAGCGCGCTCTATCTCCTTACTATCAGGATCCATTTCTGAAAGATGCCGGGCAAGTCCTGATTGCGATAAGACGAGGTGACCGCCTTGCCCGCGATATCTCGGCGACAACAGGCCTGCCCTCAGGCCAGCTTGCTTCCATATTAGATTATCTCGTTTCGCTGAACTACCTCGCTTGGGATGGGAACACGTACCAGCTTCGGGTTCCTGTTTTCGCGGCAGAAGATCGCGAAATGGTGCAAGCGGCAAGAACACTTAGCAACAATATCATTATCGACCATCTCGCCAATGAATACGACAACCTCAAGGATGATCTATCCGGCCTAACGATGATAGAATACGGTACGCCCTATGAGCATCTATGCACGCAAATCTGGCATTATCTCTTCGGCATGACCAACCGGAAACTTATGGAACAAGGTCTATTCCCTGACCTTTATGATGATGGTCGAGATTTTCCAGGTTTCACATCTTTCGTCTTCTCAGCCGACCTGATGGATTTGGCATCTGACGAACGCTAGAGTCGGCTCTTAGTAAGAATCTCATTGCGGCGCCGTTTGGCAAGAGGCGCACGGCTGAGGATCAGGAGCGGTTTTTCGACCATCCTGTAGAGCAGTAAAGCCGCGACGATACTAGCCAACGTGCTAAGCGCCATGAAGCCGTACAGTGATGAAAGACTGGCGTCGTTAAACAAACCCGTCGGGACTAGAAGTCGCTTCAGGGTCAACAAGACGAGGAAGTGCGACAGGTAGAGCGTATAGGAAGCGTCGCCAAGCACTTGCAGAAAACGGGGCACCGATAATCCGCCGGAACGTTCCCATATGACCAGACCGAGCAGCATGACGGCGGCGATCGTTCCGGCAACGGGCACGCGCATTTTCACCAACCCTTCACCGCCATAGCCAAAGCCCGACACAAGCAATCCTGCAGACAGGACGAGGCCCGCCGCCACGAACCAGCGACCCAACACATCTGAAATCGAGACGGACTTAACCAAATAGGCGATCAGCGCGCCAAAGACGAATTCGAGGCAGAGCGGATGCACCAAAATTCCGATCCAACTATTCGGAGAGAAATCCTGAAACGGTTGGTTCAGTCCGATAAGGATTAGAAACACGCCCCACGCCCCAATCACCCAGCCGCGAAAATAAGGGGGGATGAGCAGTAAGACAGCGAACAGGGCGTAAAAGGCTAATTCAAACGTTAGCGTCCAACCCACGGGAAGAAGGGGCATTTCGCCTTGCGGCCACAGGGCCATAGACGCGACAAAGACGCTCCATGCTCCGTCTGCGCTTTCGCGATCTGGCGCAGCCGGTTGACCATAGCTGATGAGAAAATAAAGCGCCATCAAGCTGCAAAATATCCACCAAAGCGGATAGATACGCGTCGCCCGGTCAAAGAGGAACCGCCCTGCCGAGCGAAGACCCGGTGCGCGGTCGCCCGCCACCCAGACCATCACAAAACCACTGATCACGAAAAACAGGTCGACCCCGACCCAACCCCGATCCCAGAAACCTGGAAACCCAGTCGTGCCTGAAATCTCCCGCCAGATTGCAGCGGCATGAAAAATCACGACCAGCAAGGCCGCTACGCCGCGGAGCGCTTGTAGCGAATATAGTCGCGCCGGCTGAGGTATCGGTTCGATTGTCACGAAACGCCGCTAGCGGTCCTATCGCGCGATGAAAAGGCGGAAGTCTGTTCCCGCTCAAAAATAAGGGGGATGAATGAATTAACGTGACCCTAACCTCGTTTTGCAACCTTACTGTTAAGCCACCCCCCCTAAGGGGCTGCCATCCGCATTTGACCGCGCGGGAATGTGGGAGATTGGTCAGTATGTTTCAACTCATCTATAGCTCAGTCATCACCGTCGATGTGACACAGGACCAAATGCGCCAAATCGCGTTAGAGTCTCGCGCTTCGAACGAAGCAGCCAATTTAACGGGCGCACTTCTAGTGTCGGACCGGGGCATTTTGCAGATTTTGGAAGGCGATGAGGAGACAGTTCGAGCCGTTTACAATCGGATCAAAAAAGACCCGCGTCACATGGGCTGCGAAATATTGCTAGCGCGACAATGCAAGGCCCGAGAATTCCGGCAAATGGCTATGGGCTTCTGCAAAGCCAGTGATGATGACGGATATGAAGTCAAAATGGCGATCATGGCCTTGAAGGCACGTCGCACAGAACGCCAAAGAATCGACAAACTCGCCAGTTAGGGTGCATCAACAATCACGACTATCGGGCCAAGATCCGACCCCCGCTCTGAACGATCGAGTTCTGGTGCATAAATCCGACTGATTGAACCATCCAGAAACAGCGCATTATCAGCGCCCAATTCATCCCGAAACAGACGCCCGAAATGGTGAAATGTTACAGGTGCGTCGCTGATAGCAAAGACGACCTTATCATCAACGATCCCCACGCCATTCCGTCTTTTTCGGCTATTGCTGTCCGACCTGAAGCGCGGATGAAGCGCGCCTTCGATGACCAGCATTGGCCCCGACTGTGTGGCCAATTCAGGTGTAACATCCATCTCTTCGAACCGCAGCGTCTCAGTCACATGCACCTGCTTGCCATCGCTCCAGAAGACACCGTTGGGCACCAGACCGAAATTACCAGGGCCGGGTCGCGTCACAAGCGAGCTCAAGGCCTCACCGTTTTGGACATAGAGACCGACGGGTGAACGATCTTCATGATACATGCCCGCATTCATGGCCATGATAAGAGGCTGACCGATACTTTTCTCAAGCACATCAAACTGTCCCAATGGTGTCCCATCAGAAGCCCTGAGATGCAGCTCTATCAACGCATCGCGCGGGACAGAGCAAATAATATGCGCAACGGTCTCAAAGGTTGTGGACTTGCAAACAGGCACAGCCGCATCGGCGCGGCAGGCCGCGAGAACTAACAAAAGGCCAATCAGAGCGCGCAATGATCCGTCCCAGTCGGAAGTCCGTCGATGAACCGCACTATGTCAGACTTGAGCGGGCTCTTACCGTCGAAATGGCGGGAGAGAACGCGCACAGGATCGATATGGTTCATGTCCTCATAGATCGTTGAGGAGGCACGCAAACCGCCTTCCTCCAGACGCTCTGCCAATAGTGTTGCATTCGCCGCACCCACCGTTGTGTCTTCACCGCCATTGATCAGCCAGACAGGTGGCAATCGATCAGCGGTCCGACCCATTGGCGCGTCATCGCCTTTGAAGCGGCCAGGAAAGATGGTCGTGTAGGGCGCATCCGTCATGGGATAAGCCCCCGTCGGAGCGGCTAGGCTGACGATCCCGGCTATCTGTGGGCAAACGCTTAGCTTGGAAATCTCTGGCGCCATTGCCGCCATCAACACATTATAGGCTCCGGCAGAGTGACCGATCAGCACGATGGATCGGTCGGGAAACATATCAGCGGCGGCATTTACCGCAGCCCCTGTGTCCACGATCATCTCTGGATAAATTGAACTCGGATAGATTCGATAATTGGGGACCACGACGTCAAAACCGTCCTTGGTGAAACCCTCAGCGACAAATTTGTACATGCCCTTATTGCCGCGCGTCCAACCGCCGCCATGCACGAAGACAATGAGGGGCGAACCAGCCTTCGGCTCGGACGCACGGTAGACATCCATCGTCTGACGGTCGCTGTCCCCATAAGCGATATTCTTGTCACGATCGAAACTACCGGACGGCGTGATTCCATTGAGCACACCGGCAGCGGAACAGCCCACAAGCAGCATAGCCAAAGCGGGAAGAGCGGAGAGTTTGAAAGATTTCATGGAAAGACTACGCGCGAAGCGTCCTAATCGTTCGGATGATCGGTGATCTTTAAGTGATTGGGCTGTGATGCGAAGCGTGTGAGCCACGCCTGAACCGCCGAATATTGCGACAGATCGAAACCGCCTTCTTCGGCCACATGGGTGTAAGCATAAAGCGACACATCGGCGAGGCTGCACTGTTGGCCGACAAACCAGTCCCGATCCGCCAGATGCGCGTCCATAGTCGCCAAAGCCGCCTCACCCTTCGGCATCAGAGCGGCGAGTTCGTCAGACCGCATTTCGCGATCATAGTTACAAATAAAGCGCGCCACAGCGATGGCAGGCTCATGTCGATACTGCTCCCAAAACTGCCATTGCAGCATTTTTGCGTGGGCATAGGGGTCGGCGGGGACGAGATCGCTGCCATCGGCCAAGAACCGAATGATCGCATTACTCTCGGCCAAGGTCCGGCCATCATCCAGAACCAGTAGCGGGATTTGCCCGGCCGGATTGAGCGCCAAGAACGCTTCTGTATGCGTGTCGCCGGCATGGATATCGACGTCGACATGGTCATATTTCAGGCCCAGACGTGCGGCGACCCAACGCACTTTGTAGCTATTGCCGGAGGGTAGATAATCATAAAGTTGCATAGCGGCTCTCTAACGCATCGCCCTTCCCTCGCAAGCCGCCTTCGTCTAGGCGCAACGATCACGTTCCTGCGAGGCACAGCTTGACGACAGCCATTGGCACACTCGACCGTAAACGCCTTCCAGCGGGGTCCGTCCTCGTTGTTGGGGCGGGATTGGCCGGTCTATATCTCGCGCTCAAGCTCGCGCCGCGACCCGTCTATGTGCTGACATCGCGGCGGTCATCTAAAGGGGCGGCCTCGGCCTGGGCACAAGGCGGAATCGCCGCAGCCTTGTCGAATGAAGACAGCCCGGAAAGCCATGCATCCGATACGATTGCGGCCGGTGACGGCCTTGTCGATCCCGCTATCGCACGTCTCGTTGCCGAACAGGGCGCAAGCCGAGTGCGCGATCTCGACGCCATGGGGGTTCCGTTTGATCGCAACGAACAGGGCGAGCTTTACCTCTCCTTAGAGGCCGCCCATTCCCTGCCGCGCGTCGCCCGGGTCAAAGGCGATACGGCGGGACGGGAAATCATCACAGTCATGGTCAAACACGCTCAAGCAGCCGATCACATCGAAGGTTTGATCGGTTGGCGCGCGGAAAGCCTGCTCCTTGATGCTCACGGCGGCATTGCCGGGGCGCTCGCCCGCCAAGATGACGGCGCGCTGCTCGCCCTAGAGGCAGACGTCACTGTGTTAGCGACAGGCGGCGTGGGCGGATTATTCTCCGTCACCACCAACCCTCGCACGGCGCGCGGCGACGCACTCGGTATGGCCGCTGTGGTCGGCGCAGAGTTGCGGGACATGGAGTTCGTCCAGTTTCACCCCACCGCCATCGATATTGGTCGCGATCCGGCCCCGCTGGCGACCGAAGCGTTGCGCGGCGAAGGCGCAACCCTCGTCAACGCCAATGGGCGGCGATTCATGCAGAAATACTCGCCCCAAGGTGAGTTGGCCCCGCGCGATGATGTGGCGCGCGCGATCTTTGCAGAAATCCAAGCTGGGCGACCGCCTTTCCTTGATTGCCGGGCAACCGTCGGCAGTCATTTCCCCGAAGAATTTCCAACCGTGTTTGAAAGCTGCATGAGCGCGGGCATTGATCCGCGCACCGAGCTGATCCCGGTTGCGCCTGCCGTGCATTATCATATGGGCGGGGTCGCGACGGATAGTTTCGGCCAGTCATCCCTGCCCGGTCTTTATGCGATCGGGGAATGCGCGGCCACGGGCCTGCACGGAGCCAACCGCCTCGCGTCGAACAGCTTGCTAGAAGCCGTCGTGTTCGGGGGCCGTGCCGCTGAACACATCAATAGCTGCACCCTGCCAGAGCGCCGGGCGGAGAATGTCCGCGTGCAACCGTGGTTGTCGATGGGCACAGATGTGAGTCAGTCGCTCCGCAATAATATGACTGAGTTGTGTGGGGTGCGGCGGAGTGCGGCGGGGCTCAACCGCCTGCTTGATATTATTGACGGTCTGATCGGCCGGGTCGGACGCGCCAACCCCCTGATTGCCAGTCACATGATCGCTGCAGGTGCGCTGGCCCGCGAAGAAAGCCGGGGCGGTCATTACCGGGAAGACTTCGCGGAAGAAGCGCCCGCATCCCGGTCCAGCTTCCTGACCTATGACCGCCTTGAGTAGATCCTAGGCTGGCTCGCGGTGCCATAGCAGCGCGAAGAAGAAGAACCCCCAGAACGCCAGCAACAGCACGCCAGCTGAGTAAGCACTGGCTTGCGCCGTGTTAGCATAAATATGGCTGAGTCCTGCCGCATCGAATGTCGTCGCCAAAGCATCCATCAACATGGACGGCATCGCCATGATCGCGGTTGGGACCAACATGTCGTGCTTGGTTCGACCAGTCAGTTTCGCAACCGGGATGAGTGTCAGAGGGGCCGTGAGGAAGCCAATAAAGAGAAGCAGCGAATGTAGAAAAACGTCGCCATACATAAAGGGATGCAGCACACGGATTAAGACCACGCCGCCTAACCAGACTATGATACCAAAGATTATGAAAGTGAATTTGCGGTCCATATCGGCACCCTCAATTGTAGCAGTTGCTACGTGTGTAGCGATCGCTACAAAGTGAGTCAAGTGAGTGAAAAACTGAAATATACGGACGCGCTGGCCGACTATGTCCTGATCCACGGGATCAGCGGGGCCAGCCTGCGCCCGATGGCCAAGGCCGCAGGGACATCTGACCGGATGCTGGTCTATCATTACGGCTCCAAAGCCGGGGTGATGGAAGCCGCGCTTAAAGAAATCGCCGAACGAAATTCCGTCACACTGGAAACAACGCTTCCGGCCATTCCCATGCCCGCGGACCAGCTGATGCCCATGATCGGCGCGGCGATGCAAAGTGGGATGTTCAGCCAGTCTATCGCCGTGTTCCTTGAATTGGCTTCATTGTCTCTGCGCGGTGACGAGACCGCAAAAGCTGTCGGACAAGCCATCGGAGAACATTTTCGAGACTGGCTGGCTGCGCGCCTGACTGAGCCAGACCGGGCGCTTGAATTACTCTCAGCTATCGAAGGCTGGGGCGTTCTAACGGCCGTCGGCCTCGACGTGCCCTTCCCGACTGGCTAGAGCGCACCCATGCCAATTCTGCCTCAACTCCCCCGCATCGTTATCGAACCGGTCGTCCGCCGCGCCTTGGAAGAAGATTTCGGCGTGTCCGGCGATCTGTCCGCTAACCTCTTAGTTCCCGAATCTGCGACCGGGTCTCTGGTCATGCGAGCCCGTGAAGACGGTGTAATAGCCGGCATGCAGGCAGCAGAGCTGACCTATGCGCTCGTCGACCCAACTGTGAGCTTCACGGTCGACATCGGTGACGGCGGCACAGTCAAAGCCGGGACGATCATTGCTCGTGCCGCTGGACCCAGCCGCTCGCTGCTCTCAGCGGAACGAGTCGCGCTCAACTTTCTTGGCCGGATGAGCGGCGTTGCCACGCTGACATCGCACTATGTGAAGGCTATCGACGGCACAGAGGCCCGCATCGCCGCGACCCGCAAGACGACACCGGGTCTCCGCGCGTTGGAAAAGCGGGCCGTGCTGGCTGGCGGCGGCTTCACCCACCGCGAAAGTCTCGCCGCAGCGATCATGATCAAGGACAACCACATTGCGCTCGCGGGTGGTGTCGATGCCGCCCTCACCACAGTGATGGCGCAGCGCGACCATATGAGCATGGTCAGCGTCGAGGTCGACACCATTGACCAACTCAAACGCGTTCTGCCCTACCGGCCGGACGTCGTTCTACTCGATAATATGGATCTGGACACGCTGCGCGAGGCGCATGCGATTATTCGGGGTTTTGAAAAAGACGATGTGACTATCGAAGCTTCTGGCGGCGTCAATCTCGACACGGTTCGCGCCATTGCAGAAACCGGAGTCGACGTCATTAGCGTTGGGGCTCTGACGCATAGTGCGCCGAACTTCGATATTGGCATGGATGCGGCCTGATCGGGCGCAAGCAAACGGTCAGAGTTTTTGCTGCCCTCTTCCCGGTGCTGAACCTTGAAAGGCCCCGGCAATAAATGCCGGGACCAAATTCTTCGAACCTCTATCGTTCTGGCAGAATCTCTTCACCGTCCCGGACAGCCTTGTAGTACTTCCAGCTGGTCATGTTCTTACGAGGGTCGGACACGGGCGGCGGGGCCGTGTATTTTGGATAATGCATCGCAATTTCCGCCTTCATCGTGTCGGACAGATCATCAAAGCTGTCCAGCTTCAGACCCGCCGTGTGCATATAGATGATGCCTTCACGACCATTCATTTTCATCCAGGGGAGCCAATCGCTCATCCGGGCCCAACCGACTGCAATCGGGGCTGTATCGACCGTAGGATCGGTCAACTCATCCACGCGGCCTAGGAAATTGAACATTTCCGTTGCGTGGTAGGTACCGCCGATCTCGGCTTGATAGTCGGATGCTAGCGGGTTGGGGTACCAGAGTGGGAAGGTTGAATTCATCTGGAAATGATTGCCCATGATGTCACCGCGGAACGTCCCCGGGCTACCGTCACGATTATTCATGTAGCTGGTGAAATTCACTGGATCATTGGCGACGTGCATCACCTCTAGGGTTTCACCCGTCCAAGGGTTGTCCCACGTTTTTAAAACTTCACCCGTCTTAGAATCTTTGTAGAGCAGGATTTCTCGGCTCACGAGCTTATAGCCCATGCCGCGTTCCGCATCATTGACGGCTCCGCACTGGCGAATGTTCATGCCTTCGACATCGAACAGCTTTTTATCGCGCTCGCCCATACGGCGAGAATAGGCTTGGCCATGCCAATAATAGGTGATCGGTTTTTCGTCGATCGTGGAGCATTGAACTTTGCGGTTCGCAATCATCACGCCTTCAGGCGTCGTCAAATCGATCACTCCATCCTTTACGGCTCCATCAGGCATGGTCATCGTTTGAGCAGAGGCAACGCCTCCCAGCGCCAATGCAGCCGCCGCTGCAAGCAATAGCTTTTTCATGTTAGTTTCCACTTCCTGTTTTGAGGTTGATGCCGGGGGTGTAGGTCACTTCGCCCGCTGTGCAGGAGGCCTGCAGCCAACGCATATTGATGGCGAGACGCTCCGTTTTCGGATCGGTCCACGTATAGCCGGGCGCGTAATCTTCATCATCGCCGAGATAGGTGTAAAGCACGAGCGAGTCGCGATTGACGCCAGTCGGCCATTGCACATTGCGCATTTTCAGACCGACACGTGGATGCTCGTCGGTGGCATCGATCCAGACCCGACCGCCTTGATCATGCAGTTGGAGGTCATTGTAAAAGGCGTATTCACCGTCCTCTTTGCGCGGGCTGACCCAGCATTTAAACGGGCGGGCGCGAAGCATGTTGAAGGTCTCAAACCCAGCAGAGAGACGAAACCCCTCTGGTGACAAGACAACCGTTCCGCCGCAGCCTTCACCGCGGAAACTTTCATACTCACGCACGAAAGTACGCTCACAGTCAGCCCGACCAAAACGGATCACACTCGCACGGATCGCTCCATCCTCGACACGGTAATCATGTCGGGCCTTGATAACCCGTCCATCAGACCAGCTCGTTGTCGTTTCAAAACTGTCACCGACTCGTTCAACAACCAGTTCGATGCGCGGAACCCGGTCCGCTTCGGGCATATCCAAATTGCCCTGAAAATAGACCTGCTCTTCATTGGTATAAGTACCAGGCACTAATTTTTTGAACTCGCGTAGATCGCGTTCCGCAATTCGAGTCGCCGGATCCTTATCTTGCGCGACAGCTGGAAAAGCGACTGACAGAGCCGCAAGTGTCAGAAGGAATATTTTCATAGCTTCGGGGCCTCCACCAACAAGACCTGCACATCCGCCAATCCAGCACGGAGCGGCTTGGCTTTGGAATATTCCGGTGAATTCCAGAATCGCAGAGCTGCCGCTTTATCCGGCCACTCGGAGATCGCAATGGAGGCGCCGTCGCCGAAGTCGCCTTCGATTAGGTCTGCGCCGGGCGCACGCAAGACATAGCGCCCACCGAAACGCTCAACCAACGGCGCCGTCGCCTTGGCGTAACCTGCGATAAAGGCGTCCCGATCATGGATTTTCGCCGTAATCAGCATGTAGCAGCGCGTGTCGCTCATCCGGTCCCTCATCCCCCAATTTGATGGCTGACAGGATTTCCGCCGCCATCTCTTTGGCATGAGCTTCGAACACTGGCGCGGTCACGTCCATGCGCTCGGTCAAAGACACGCCTAAAGCTTTGGCGGCGTTTCGGGTTGGGTCCAGAAGATTAGATTGCGTGGCGATGACTGAGACAGAGCAAGGGATATCCGAGAACTCGGTAAAAGGATCATAGGCAAACGCAGCGCGAAACGCGTCCTTTTCGGGATCATCAGGCAGTTTCGCTGCATATGCGTCGCGTGTATCTTGGTCGAAATATGGAATGTCGATCATAACGATTTTTGCTATCGTTTTACGTTTCGCAATCTCGGCTGCGACGAGGTTTCCGGTATGAAATCCAACCAGAACAGCACTCTTAGGAATGTCCTGAACAAGCGCCTCCGCATAGTCGCGTATAGACGACTGTGCGATTGGCGCTTGATCACCATAACCGGGATAGGTCAGCGCCAGCGTGCCGACTTCGCCTAATGTTGAACGGATAGTGTCAAAGAATGCGCCTGTATGCGGCGCAGGCGGCAAGAAAACGATTGCCGGTCGTGTTTTAGGCATGAGTGAGAACCTGTCGATAGTATTTCAGCGTCACAGAGGATAGCAGCATAACGGGCAGGCCGAAGACAAGTGGATAAATCGCCATAGCATAGCGCAAGCCCTCTCCGGCAAAGTATGCGTCGTTGAGCCACCCAATAAAGGGCGGGCTGAGCGCTCCGCCGATAAAGCTGATGAAGAAATAATAGATCGCCACCACCACACCGCGCACATCGCCGGGCACAATGGCGAGCAGCGCATTCACGCCCGTTGCGCTAACCAACCCAATACCGGCTGTCGTGACGCAAAACACCGCAAACGCCATCCAGCCAGCAGGCATCATGGGCGCAATCGCGGCTGTTGGGATCATAATGAAGAGGCCCAGAATAGCGAGTTTCAACGGGGCGGTTGCATCCCCGGCTGCGACCCTCCGGTCGGAATACCGTCCCGCGAAAATATAGGTCAGAGGGCTGATCGCCAAGATCGAAAGCCCATTGATCAGCGCATAATTGGAAGGATCCCACCCCCAAGTCCGAGAGAACATGGGGGCGTTAAAAAACTGCCCGTAAGCAATCGCGACCATACACATGAAAATCGGCACGAAAGTGAAGAAGGCCGCCCAGTTGTGCCCGATCCAGACGAAAGCATCACCCAGCGAGGCGCCTTCTCGCGGACTACTTTCAATCCGGGGCGGTTCGCGCAGAAACAGAAAGACTGCTGCCAGAATGAACCCCGGAAGGCCAACAACGATGAAAATGAACTGCCAGGTCGCGATTTGGCCGACAAATGGCAGCGAGACTTCGCCGATTGTTGCAGCCCATTTTAGGATCCCTCCAGACAGGAGGTTCGCGACGGCTGCGCCGATCACCAACGCCATCGAATAAACTGCGATGGGCAGCCCGCGTCTCTCTTTCGGGAAGCTGTCGCCGATCATGGAGAAAGCCGCCGGGCTGAGAATGGCTTCACCAACCCCGACACTCATCCGCGCTAAAAAGAGCTGGAAGAAGGATTTGGCGACGCCGGTCCAGATTGTTGCGAGAGACCAGAGGAAAATCCCGATCGCGACCAATTTGGTGCGCGCCCGTCGGTCGACCATGAAACCCAGCGGCAAGGCGGCGAGCGCATAGACCCAAGTAAAGGCTGACGATAAAAGACCCATCTGGAAATCCGTCGCGCCTGTGTCAGCTTTGATCGGGTCGATCAGCAGACCGAGAATGTAGCGATCAATGAAGCTAGAAATATAGGCCAAGGTCAGAAATGCGACCAGCGTCCACGCATATTTTGGAGTTGGATAGCCGTCACTTGTTTGTTGTGGGTTCTGTTCGCTCACGGCGCGTCCTTCCGAATGAGGTAGAGCACCACGAGATTGCCGTCGAAGTCGACAATGCCATATTCAACCCCCTCACGACCATCTTTGGTCACGAGGTGGTCTTCGCGGTAGATCGTTAAACCAAGCGCACGCGATGCGGCGACGGCGTCATCGATATTCGCCGCTTCCAAGACGACCCCTGCCCGGCGCGGCGTGGCTTCCGTCGGCGGTAAGTCCGCGACTTCTGTCAGCGCCATAACGTTGGGCTGGTCTTCAGTGCGCAGGACACAGAACCGCATGGTTGACCCCCGCTCGATTTCGAAGACGTCATAACTATAGCTGTCCGCCTCACTATCCTTGATAAAGACGACATCAAAGCCAAGCACATCGCGATAGAAGGTCAGCGCGCGGTCCAGATTGGCAACCAGATAGTTGGCGCGTTGAAAGCGGATTTGCGGTTTAGTCATCAAGCTTCACCTTCACGCATCGCGTACCGACATTCGTGCCGTCATAAACGCCGATCAGCGCCTCTGGCATTTTGTCGAACCCAACCAATTCATCGACCAGAGGTTTGAGCGTGCCCGCCCGGATCATCCCAGCCAGCGCGCTGACCGTTTCATCGAATCTATGCAGATGGTTATAGACAAAATAGCCGCGCATATCGGCTTCGGCCCGGCGCAGACGCGTATAATTGGTCAGGCCAAACGGTTCCGCGCGGCCATATTCGCTGATCGAACCGCACAGCAGGACGCGGCCGCTCATGGCTAGATTATCGAGACAAGCCATCAAGATCTCACCGCCGACATTGTCAAAATATATGTCGATCCCGTCAGGGCAGGTTTCCGAGATCCGCGCGGCCACATCCTCAGCTTTATAATCGATCACCGCGTCGGCCCCGAGGTCGCTGACGATGGCGCATTTGTCGGGTCCGCCGGCAATGCCCACGACACGCAGACCGTCCGCCTTGGCCAGTTGCACGATCAAATGACCGACGCCGCCCGCCGCGCCCGAAACAACCAAAGTCTCGCCCGCTTTGGGATCACAGCGATATTTATAAGCCGAGTAAGCGGTCAATCCGGTCATAGAGAGAATGCGCACGGCCAGAGCGTAAGACAGGTCATGCTCGGTCACGCGTAGAAAACGTTCACGCGCCGTCATCTTCGATATTTTATGCGTCTGCCAGCCAAGTTGCCCTTGCACCACATCGCCGACCGCATAGTCTGGATGTCGGCTCTCCAGCACGCGCGCGACGCCGCGCCCGTGAATGGTATCCCCCATTGCCAGCGGGGGTTCGCCTGCCATTGGCATCGGGCATTCCGGCCCGTTCATCATATACATTCGCATGACGGGCGCGATGCCGAGATAGAGCGTTTCGAGCAGAACTTCGCCCTCACCCACATCGCCAATCGGTTCGTCCTTAAAGACGAAGTCCGTCGGTTTGGGCGGGCCATTGGGCCGTGCCGCGACGCCCCATGCCTGTTTACTGGCCTGCTTTCGGGCTTCTTTCCGGTCCGGCATATCAGGGGGCCGGGTCAATGCGCGTCACCTGATTACATTCAAAGAAATGACCGTCCGCGTCCCAGAGGTTGGTCGAGAGGAAGTGTTTCGTCTCACCCTTGGCCCCGGTTGTGGACCATTCGCGTGGGGCGTGGCGTAGTTTGAAGCCATGTTTGACCGCTCGGTCGTGAATGCCCTGCGCATCGTCAGCCACCACGACGAAGACGGGTTTCCCGTAACCCAGATCATAGCTCACCTCCGGCACCTCAACAGGCGGCTCCTGAAATTCCATCAGGCCGATCATACCAATCTCGTCATGGGCGAATTTGACGATGCAGAGCCGAAGCTCATCGCCTTTTTTGCCAATAGGCAGACCTTCGCCCGACAGGGTGAAGGGTGTATCGAACCAAATATCGGCTTTCAGCACGTCGCGGTAAAACTCCAGCGCGCGGTCCATATCGCGCACCATTAGTGTGGTGCGTTTGACATAGCTGCTCATGAACGATCTCTCCCAACTGTCAGAATGATAAGGCCGACGGCCCAGCTGCCCCATTTCTCGATGACGTCAGCCATCGATCCGTCGATATTGTAGGCGCCCACGGCAATGATGAAGCCCGCTAGAACGGCCATCAGCACGGCCCCGCCCTTGACCTTCCAGCCCAGGCAACGGGTCAAAATGCTCGGCCCGAAGGCTGCGCCCAGTGCAACCCAAGAGAATAGCACGCGTGAGAAAATGTCCGTCGGCGCATAGAGTGTCACCAAAACAGCGACGACGGCGACGCCGATCATAGCGAGCCGACCCATCAGCAAGCCTCGTTTTGGGCTAGACCAGCGCAAGCCGCTATCGTGGCTGACTGCAGAGGCCGCCGCGAGCAGCAGGCTATCGACCGTACTCATCACGGCGGACAGGACGGCCGCGATCACAATCCCGGCGATGGCGGCGGGAAGGTAGGCGCTCGCTGCGGCGAAGAAGAGGCTTTCGCCGCCAGTGTCCAATGCCATCGCTCGACCGCTCAGCGCGAGTAGAACGAGGCCGCTATAGATAAGGATGCCCCAGCCAACCGTGATAGCCGCGCCGCGTCGGCGTTCAGACTGACTACGAACCGCCATAATCCGGTTTAACAATTGCGGCTGCCCCAGTGCACCCAGACCCGTCCCGAGAAGACCCATCGCCGCGCCAATGCCGGCCATGCCAAACGCCCCTCCCGTCGCGCTGAAATAGGATTGAGGCGCCGTAAATCGGAGCGATTCCATAACAGCTTCCAAACCGCCCGCCGCATTCACGGCGGCAATCGGGACAATGATACACGCGATAACCATGACCCCGGCTTGCAACGCGTCCGTGATCGATGCCGCGAGAAACCCGCCGAGCAGACAATAGATCAGGATCACCGCCGCCCCGAGCAGGATCGCTTCCGTCGCGCTCATCCCAAACACTTCGGTTAATGCGTTACCCGCTGCTTGGAATTGCGCGGCAATGTAGAAGACAAAGCAGAACAGAATCAGCGCGGCGGCGACCAAACCGATGATCCGCGCCCACTTCCCCGCATCGGCGACCAGAAAATCGATCACGGTGATATGCCCGCGCTCACGTGTCTCCGCATTCAGGCGCGGCCCCATGACGAGCCAGGTCAGCATATAACCGCCGAAAATCCCCGGGACGAGCCAAAGCGCGACAAACCCTTGCGTAAAAACCATGCCCGTAAAACCGAGCAGAACCCAAGCCGAGGATGTCGAGGCCGCATAGGATAGCCCCGCCGTCCACGCGCCCAGCCCCCCGCCGTCTTTGCCCGGCCCGGCCAGAAAGAAGTCGCCCTCGCTGCCGACGCGGCGGCTCGCCCATAGGCCTATGCCTAACAACAGCAGCTTGTATGCGACCAATGTCGCAATAATGATGGTATTCCCCTGCATACTCTGTCCTCCTAAGGAGGATGCTACTCGGTCATTTGACGCAAGTCAGTCGGGAAACCGCCAAGCCCATTATTCAGAGCCTCATGTCAAAAGCAAAACGCGTCCCTCGTCTTAAAACGCCAACCTGGTTAGTCATCTGTATGGATGGGCCGGATACGCCGCCGCTGCGTAACGAGCATCTGTTCGGCCATCTCGATCATATCGAGGCGAATAATAGCGATTACCGCGTCGCCGGCCCGATCCGCGACACAGCGGACGGCCCGATCATCGGCAGCACCTTCCTGATCCCGGCGGAGAGCAAAGAAGCCGCGATCGCCAAAATGGACGGCGACCCTTATATCAGCTCGAACATGTACGCCTCAATCACCGCCTACCACTTCGCCCCGGCCTGCGGCGAATGGATGGGCGGCGTGATCTGGGATCAAGATGAGATTCGCGCGAATATGCCGAAATATACTTAGTAGAGGTCCACCTGCTGTCTGACTTAGCTATTCGTCAGAAAGATTCAGGGGACAGCTATCCAATAGCGCGGACCCAACACCTAGGTCGGAATTGAAGCTGTCAGCTTCGATTAACCAAGTACCGTCGGATTGCCTCCTGCGGACTTCCAAGAACTTGCCGACATCCACCCCATATCCACCTGCGCCATCAGGTATGAATACGCAGGAACGCCCGCGGACATAGGCCATGATCCCACTGCCCTCGATGGCATCAACCTCAAACTCGATTCGAAAACCCGTTTCATTGTCTGCTTCCCAAGCCGCAATGGCCTCACGGCCAGTCACGATCGGTCCGTTTGGCGGCATCATGACCGCGTCTGTCGTGAAAAGTTCCGACAGCCCTTCCCAATCATTGCGATTATAAGTCTCGACCCAGACTTTAGACGCGGCTTCGATGTTGGCTCGGTCAGCTGAAGTGAAGATGGAGGAATCGTTCTGACATCCAGCGAGCGAGGCGGCGATGAGTACTATCGAAGGGAAAATGACCGATTTCATGGAAGGCACCGACTTTGATTGGGTTTAGGATCAGTCCGTCTTTCGTAATTCCCTGCCCAAGACAAGGGTCGCGGTTAAATCACGCCCAACGTGCTCAACCGCGCAATCACTTCATCCTGTCTGCGCTTATAGAAGTCCTTCTTCGGTGCGGCGCTGCCATCGCCGAGCGATCCGCTTGGATGCATATCCAGCGTTCCGTACATTTTAGCGTAAAGTTCCGCTGGTTGGCGGGCGAGCATATTATCCATGCCGTTGCGGGCACGGCGGTCGCGCAGGGCGCGAATATCAACATCAGCGCAGGCCGTGATACTCTCTCCGCCAGGTGTTTCGGCCAAAATCAGCCCCCGATCATCGACAATCTGGCTGCGCGCATCCGTGCTGGCGGCCGCTAGCGCCGTCCCGGTAATCTCTGCTGAGTTGGCCGAGATGACGTAGCACTGGTTTTCCTGCGCGCGGGCGATCTTGGCGATGTTCTTATAGGTCCATTGGGTCGAGGCGGCTTCTGAGGTCGGATGCAGGATCACTTCTGCGCCTCTGGCCGCCAGAATGCGTGAAATCTCTGGATAGCGGATTTCTTCACTCGCCACAGCAGCCAAACGCCCCAGCGGCGTATCGACGACCGGAAACAGGCTCTCGAGGCTATAATGCTCCAGATAGGCGTCCATGACGTCATAGGGGCTGGGCGCATACATGCTGATCAGGCGGCGATAACGCAGCACCAGCTCGCCCGACGGCGCTGTGATGGTGCTGGCTTGGAAATAGAGTTCTGGGAAGTGCGGATCCGTCTCATAAAGGTTCGCGCCGATATATAGCCCAGTTTTCTGCGCCATCGCACCGATCCGGTCGTAAATCTCACCGTCCATCGCCACGCAGGCCTTTTCGCGCCATTCCGCCGCGCTTTCGCCCGCCGGATAGCTGGTCAGGAAATATTCGGGCAGACAGGCGAGCTTCAGGCTCGGCCCGTGAAAGGCGAGCGCGCTCATCAACTGACCCGTGATGCGCCCCAGACTGGATTGCATAATGCCGCGAGCCTCCGCGCGGTCGGTGGCCCGGTTCACGGCGGCACATTCAGTCTGCAGAGCAAGCGCTTTATAGAGTTCCATGCGGTGTGACCTATCGATGCGAGTTTGCGGGTTTTTGCGCTGGGTCATACAGCTGACGCAAGAGCGCAATAGGAATTGGCCATGACAAAGCATCCACGGACCCTCCCCGTCGTCAATCCGAGGACAGGGGAGCCAGACTATGAGATCGTCGCGATGGACGCTGACGCGGTCGCCGCCGAGGCCCGGCGCTTGCGCGACGCGCAACCCAAATGGCGCGCGCTTGGCATCGAGGGTCGGGCCGATGCCATGCGTGGTTTAGCGGATGCGTTAGAGCGTCACGCGGATAGCGTCGCAGCGGCGCTTGAAATCGATACGGGACGACGCAAGCTCGCGCGCTCTGAAGTCCTCGGCGTCATCGGATCGATGCGCGGTTGGGCCGCTCTAGCCCCGACGCTGATCGATGAGCCAGACTGGGTCCAGGGCCGCGCCAAGCCGAACTTCAAACATCAGACAGAGCTGGTGCCCTACCAATTGGTCGGCGTCATCAGCCCGTGGAATTTCCCGATTACCCTGTCTTTCATCGACGCCATTCCGGCGATGATGGCGGGGGCTTGCGCGCTCATTAAACCGAGCGAAGTGACGCCGCGTTTCGCGGACGCGCTCGCACCCGTGATTACAGAAGCGGGCATGGCTGACCGGCTCACCTTCGTCCAAGGCGACGGGCTAACGGGCGCGGCGTTGATCCCAAATATCGACTGCGTTTGCTTCACGGGCAGCGTCGCAACGGGACGCAAAGTGGCGCTCGCGGCAGCGGAAAATCTTATCCCGGCGAACCTCGAATTGGGCGGCAAAGATCCGCTCATCGTGACCGCATCGGCGGATATGGATGCGGCCTCAACCCTCGCTTTACGGGCCTCCGTGCTCGCAACAGGGCAGGCTTGCCAAAGTATCGAACGCGTCTATGTGCCGCGAAACTATTACGAGAGCTTTATCTCTCAACTCACTGATAAGGCTAAGAATATAAGTTTCAATTTCCCTGATATAAGTTTGGGTGATATTGGTCCATTCATCTTTTATAAGCAGGCAGCCATCGTTTCAGGCCAGATTGATGCCGCTAAAGCACATGGCGCGACCGTGCTGTCGGGCGGCACAATTGAGCGTCATGGCGGCGGCTATTGGATGGCCCCAACAGTGATCCGAGACGTCACGCACGACATGGACATCATGCGCGAAGAGACGTTCGGCCCAGTCATTCCCGTTATGGCCTACGACACGATTGAAGAGGCCATCGCGCTCGCTAATGATACGGTGTTCGGCCTGTCCGGCGCAGTCTTTGCCGGGTCGGTAGAAGAGGCGAAAGCGATCGGGCAGCAGATCGATGCGGGCGCGATTAGCCTGATGGATGGAGCGTTGACAGGACAGTATTTCGAAGCTCCAAAACAGAGTTTCAAAGCCTCCGGCCTTGGTGGGTCGCGCATGGGTATTGAGGGTTTTCGTCGCTTCTTCCGACAGAAGGCGTATATCGCCAACACGACTTGCCCGCTGACCATGAAGGACTTTTCCGAAGGATGACCCCCAACCTAAAAACGGATTTCCCGCAAGACGGAATGGCCCGACTGACCCTGTCGCAACCGGCGCGCCGCAACGCGATCAATGCTGACATGTGGGCTGCCCTACCCCGTATTCTGGCGGAACTGGAAGCGACCCATCCGAAGGTTCTGATCGTCCAAGGCGATGGTGAGCACTTCGCTTCCGGCGCCGATATTTCGGAGTTCGGGACACTCTACCAAACGCCAGAATCCAGCGCCAAAATCAGCGCGGACATATCGGCGGCGATGGACGCCCTCGCCGCTTTCCCGGTTCCAACCATTGCATTGATCCGGGGCGCCTGCGTTGGCGGCGGTCTCGGACTGGCCTTATCCTGTGATCTCCGCTTTGCCGATAACACGTCGAAGTTCGCCATCACGCCTGCCAAGCTTGGCCTCGTTTACCCGTTCTCTGATGTCGCTCGATTGATCGAAGCCGTCGGCGCACCGAACGCCAAAGACATCCTCTTCTCCGCCCGCCTCATCAAAGCAAAACGCGCTGAGAAGATGGGTTTGGTCAATAAAGTCGTCAAAACAGACGAAATTGAGCGCGCCGTCCTAGATTATGCGGAGACTATCGCTGCGCAATCAAGCCAGAGTGCGCGGACAATGAAACATATGTTTGCCGCCTATGCCGCCGGACAGCGCGAGGACACGGCGGATATGCAGGCCCTCTTCCTCGGTGGTTTCGCCAGCGACGATTTCAAAGAAGGCTACACGGCCTTTATGGAGAAACGGCGACCAGACTTCGACTGAGACGCGGATTAGCCCTCAGATGCGTTAGCCCTCAGATATTGTGAAAGCGGCCCCGGACGGATCACTTAGCACCGCATAGCGCGTCTCTCCGGCCTTGTGCGGGCCAGAAACAAGCGTCCCGCCACTGGCTTTGGCGGTTGAAACCGCGTCATCGAGCGACGGGACCGGGAAATAGGTCAGCCAGACAGGCGGCAGCCCGGCATTGCCGCCACGCGCGTGGCACAGCCCTCCCAATACCTCACCATTCGCATTGGTCAGACAATAATCGTTATAATCGCCCATGCTGATCGGGATAGGCGATCCGCCAAATACGGCTTCGTAGAAAGCGAGGCTCTGATCCGGGTTGTCCACGGTTAGGTCGTGCCAGCTCGGCTGTGCCGACGTAACGGTCTTCCGCTCATAGGTCGCTTCAAACACCGTCATTTCTGGGCCATTCGGGATCGTCATGATCATCCGGCTTTGAAGTTGATCAGGCGTCGAATAATCAGCGACCTGAGTTTGAGTCATGCCGCCGTCTGCATTGCGGGACGCGGTAATGACCGCACCCTTGCGCTGCCCCGTGAAAATCTGCGCCTCACCGCTATTTGGGACCCAGACCATCGTAACGGCATTATCAGGCCCGAACTGGTAGACCGTTTCGCACATCATCCCCGGCTGACCGGACATATCTTGCGTGTAGCTGGACCGTGACCCCGCACCGCCGAGCGCCGTAACCGTTTCAAATTGCCCGGTGGATGAGAGCGTTGTCCCCGCTGCGGGATCGACCGTAATCACTTCCGCGCCGGACCAGTGACCCGCCATTGCCTCAAGAATGTCGTCTAAGCTCATTATTCAGCTCCACCGCTGCGTTGGACCGGCACGATGCAGTCCATATTCCATAGTGTCATCCCGCTCGGCCGGGGGTCGTCGAAATAGGTTTCAAGCGTCGGGCCTAGTCCGGGCTCCCACGGACTGTTCGGCACGAAAATACGGCAAAGATAGTCCCAAGCCCCTGAAAAGACGTCCAGATCACCATTGCAAGACAGTACAGCCGCCTGAGTCGCCGGTAAATCCCGGATCACAACACCCGCTCCGGCTTTGGTGTTCGGGTCAACAGGATAAGCCAGTTCGAATCGGTACACAGACCCCGGCGTATCGTAGAGACTGTCATAGCTCAGCCCCATCATGAGCCGATCCGTCCGCATCTGCGCGCGGGTCGAAAGCCATGCTTCGAATTGCTCCCACCCCTCCCGCAGGCGCTCGGTTTGTTCAGCCTCGGCCACTGGATAGACCGCCACATGTTGCGCAGGCCGAGCCTCGATCCGCACGGGCCACGTCGGCGCATTCGTATCGGGAGCAGCCTGCATCAGAACCGTGTCGCATGCCGCTATCGTGTCCGCTTGACGATTCTTCTCATTTTTCCGCGCTCCGTTGAGCGGCGCGACCCTGTCCCAACGGCTTGGGGCTAGGCCGTAGGCGCGGCGGAAAGATCGGGTAAAGTCAGAGCTTTCGGAATAGCCGGACTGGTGCGCAATGCGCGTCAGGCTCCAGTGGCGACGGGCGCGCATTAATCTGCATGCATGCTCTAGCCGGACACGACGCACCAAAGCGCCAAAGGTTTCACCGTAGCGATCTGAGAAAATGGCGTGCAGGCGCGATGCGGAATAGCCCGCCTGAGCGGCGGCCTCCTCCAGCGTCACAATCTGGCTCGGATTCCTCCGGACCGCCATATGCGCCCGCTCGACGGCCGCAATCGCTCGCTGTTCGACCTTAGACACACTGTTAAAGAAACAGGTTTTGGAGGTCCGAACAAGCCCGTCTGTCTATCGGCCCATAGTTCTGAAAAACTGTTTCACGGTCGCGACCAGATCGGCCTCGCGCCCTCTTGGCCCGACGAGCTGCGCGCTGGCGGGTAATCCGCGCCGATCTCTACCGAGCGGAAAGGCGATCGCGGGACGATCGGCTAGGTTCGCGAAGGCGGTGAAATCCGCCTGATTAGTGGGAACCGGATCGCCGAATTTAAAGGCAGTTTGCGGCGCAGTCGGCATAAGGATGAAATCCGGAAGTTCTGCTGCGCGGAGCGCACGAATATGAGCGTAAGCTGCGTCGATCCGATCTTGCGGCAAATCGCGACCATATTCGAGCATGCTGCGGAAGAAGTCAGAAAACCCGTCTGGCTTATTCTTCAATCGCGACTCATGCGCGTCATAGCCTTCAACTTCAGATAAGATCAGCCCAGCGCGACGGGATTGACCATAGGCATAGGGGCTAAGGTCAGTCTTGGCGTAACCTTTTGAAATTATATCAAATTCTTCCACAATGAATGACTCACATTCAACCGCGTCACCCCAATCGAGCGCGTAGATCTTGCCCGGAACACCACCCGACAAATCCGCATCGGCAATCACTTCCATCACCTGCACGCAGGTCTCTAGCGTCGCCGCATGAACGCCCACCGTATCGAGTGTTTGTGAGAGTGGGACGACACCTTGAAGCATCTCGTTCGAATGAGACGGTTTGAAGCCCCACAGGCCGCAATAGGCTGACGGGATGCGTACGCTGCCCATCGTATCCGTGCCCAAGGCCGCTTCGACGAACCCCGCCGCAACGGCTGCTGATGATCCACCAGAGCTTCCGCCGGGCGTATAGCCGTCCTTGAGCGGATTGATCGTTTTGCCGAACCAAGGATTGTCAGTTTGAGCCCCGAGCGCGCCCTCCTCCATGTTCAACGTACCGACCAGTAAAGCCCCGGCCGCTTTGAGGCGCTGGACCACGAGCGCGTCTTCGTCGGCCTTGCGCGATGCGTAGGCCATAATGCCCGCGTGCCAGAATTTACCTTCCACTGCGATATTGGCCTTCACGCCGATGGGCAGGCCGTCGATGGGCGACAAAGACTGACCGTCTTCGGCGCGCATGTCGCTATCGGCCATTTCGGGGATTGCGAGATCGTTGAAAGCGTCGATGACCGCGTTAATGCGATCATTCTCGGCCTTCATCGCTTCGTAGCAGGCTTCCAGACGGGATTGAGCGGTTAGCCGCTCAGTCAAAGCGAGTATCCACCAATCGGATCGGTTTTTGCCGCACATCGACTTGCGTTACGTCGCCCGTCGTGCCCATCGGAACAAGCTTTACGCCCATGCCGAGACCGAGTTTACTCTTGAGCAGCGCTTCGAACTTGGCTTCCAACTCCGGCGTGGCGGGCGCATTCGTTTCAGCCACAACGATCATCTCATCACGCCCAGCCTGATCGCGTTCAGCCCGGCAGTAAAATTCGCCACCAAAAGCGTCGATCTCCTCCATCAGCGGGCCGAGCGCTTGCGGGAAGATATTGATGCCGCGTAGCTTCACCATATTATCGGACCGACCGAGAAACCCTTCGATCCGGTTGAGATTGAAACCGAGCGAACTTTTACCGGACCGAACCGCCGTCACATCGTGCGTATTGAAGCGGATGATCGGATAGACATCGTCTTTGAACAGGCAGGTCACGACCATGTCGCCTGTCTGGCCGTCTGGCACGACGGCGCCCGTATCAATGTCGCAAACTTCAAGATAATGCGCGTCTTCTAGCACATAGAGCCCGTCTTGGTCCGGTCCCTCACCCGCAATTGCACCCGTATCGCCAACGCCGTACCAATCATAACATTCCGCGCCGCCCCACATATCGGATACGGAGCCTTTATCTTCACGACCCATATGTCCAGAAATCGTCCGCACGGGAATGTCGACGCCAGGTTCTAGTCCCTGCTCTCGCGCAACGGTGGCGAGCTTTTTGATATAGTCAGCAAAGCCCACAATCGCCGTGGATTTGAAATCGGCCAGCATTTGCACCTGTTTGACGGAGCGCGTTTCCACACCCGTCCCAGCAGAGAGAAAGATGGCTTGCGTCCAATGAGTCACAGCCTCGCGGACATAATGACCGCCATTAATCGGGCCGTGGCCATAGACGGAATGGACGATATCGCCCTGCCCAATCCCTTGCAGCGTATAGAGACGCGCGAGCAAAAGGTTCTGAACTTCACGCGATTTTGGCCCAAATGCCAGCACTTGCGGCTTTCCCGTCGTGCCGGACGTGGTGTGAACTTTTACCGGTGGTCGTTTATCGGCTGGATAAGATTCAAGTCCGGTCATGTCCCCAAGGGGCGGCATGCGGTCGATGCTCGCCATAAGATCAGACTTGTCGAACATGGGCAGTTTGTTGATGTCCTTAAGGCCATCAATATCGCCCGGCTCAATCCCCTGATTGCCCCAGAGTTTTTGGTAGAAGGGCGTTTTCCAAGCCAATGTGAGCATACGCCGGAACAGCCGATCCTGATGCGCGAACAACGCATCGCGGGACGTATTTTTGGCAAAGTCAACAAACGCATCCCCGATGGGATGATCCGCACGGATCGCATCCGGGTCGACAAAGTCGAAATAGGTAGCGCTCACAGTATTATGCCTCCGGCCAGACGAAATAGGTCACGCACATCGTCAAACCGCTCTAGATGGTCGACCCTTGCGATAAGCCCGTCTGCAACCGTGCCCGCCTTGTCTTTGCTCAAGCCGAAGGCAACACAGGTCCGAAATTTTTCCAAATGTTGCTCCCGGCTCAGCGGGTCGGTCGGCGATCCGAATAGATTAGCGATCATCGCCAGCCGCTCTGTCCCATCGCTCAGGACAGCTTTGGCCGATTGCGGCACGAATTCTGCCGGGTCCTCAACATGGTTCGTAACGACCGATATCTTGCCCGCGAGCGTAAGCAAGTCCGGATCGTCCAGACTGTCTTGGGTGAAATCCTCCAACCCGACTGTGCCGCGAGTCAATGTGATGGCTGCCAGATAGGGAAAGCAGAGCCGCGCATAGTTGGGGCTCATCCCGGTCGTCGCCGGGCGGGCGACAAGGCGCGGAATAATGGGCGGGGCTTGCAATTCGAGATACTCTAAATTCTCAGCGGTTACCCCCTGCTCCATCAGGCGTTGCACCAGCGGTATACCGCCCTGCGCAGCGCGGCCCGTTGGGAACGGTTTCCAGCTCACCTCTGTGATGCGGTGAGTTTTGCCTAAATGCGCAGCGGCGGCTTTCATATCGACCTCATCTTCGAACATAGCGAAGTAGCCGAAGGGACCTTCAAGCGACTGTTCCGGCCCGTGCAGTCCGGCTTGTGCAAGGTCGCAGGCGACGACCGCCGCCCGCGCCGCGCCGGCAATTTGGACGGGTAAGGTCGGTTTGCCTTCGACATGGGCCTGCATCACGCCCGCACACTGCGCCAAGGCGCAGCCCATGGCTGACAAAGCGGTCGCCTCATCAAAACCGCGTAAGCGCGCAATCCCCAGCGTTGCACCGAATAAGCCTGCTGTGGCGGGGCGGAAAAATTTCAGCGGGCTTTTGACGGCGACGCCGAGTTCCACGGCGACATCAACCGCGACAATAAGGGCCTCCAACACCTCAAAACCAGACGTCTTGCCCCGCGCTTCAACTTCAGATCCGATAGCGGCCAAGATCGTCGCCATGGGATGCACGACAGCGGGTTCATGGACGCAATCATACTCCATCGAGTGGATCTGAAATCCGTTCAAATAGGCGGCTGACGCCTGTGGCGCGGTTTGGCCGTACCCCCAAAGATGCACATCGCCGCCCTCACCCCACTGGCGGACAACGGCATAGACACTGTCTTGGAACGGGGCGTTCGACCCCGCAATCCCGACGCCGAGACTGTCGAGCAGAAACGTCTTCGCCGCGTCATAGGCAGAGTCTGAGAAAACGGATTGGGTCAGCGCGTAAGTCGCGAAGACGCGAGAGATATCGGTCATGGCAGAGTCTCGCGATAGTCATCCAGCGATCTGGTTAGCGCAGCCTCTATCAGCGCGTTAGCTGCTGCTTCGTCCATTCCGCCATGCCGCATCAATCCCGCAGCCTTCTCGCGAACTTGCTGTAGCGACATAGGGACTTCTGGGTCGCCAAGCGCGTCAGTGGCCGTCGAAATCTTACCGTCGATCTCAACACTCGCGCCGTAATGGGCTGGATAGGCCACGTCGAAGTCGGCGCTTCTTTCCACTATGACCCGCGCGCGGGTCGCAGCATGAGTTGCAATGACGTCCGGTTCGAAATCTGACAATTCGGGCACACCCTTATCAAGGCAGATCGCGACCGCATGTTGTAGACTAAATTTGGCTTCGATGGCGGTTTCAGGATTTGGGCGATCACAGAACTTTAGCGCATCGGCATAGGTTCGCACCGTGATCGGCCCGCCCGCATCTGTCGCGGTCAGCGCCGCGTCGATAGCCGGATGGGCATGGCGGCAAGCCGGGTAAGGTTTGAGCGACGTTTCGTGCAGCAACCACCCGCCATAATCGGCGAGCACATCCTGTGGATCACCACCCGGACAGAGCGCTTTGAAGAAGCCCTGTTCACCTTCGAGAATCGTGCGCGGACCTTGGAACCCCTGCGCGGACAACAGCGCCGATTGCACGCCGACCTGCGCCGCATGGCCCGCGTGGAGCTGTTTCGCCATGGAATCGGATTCATGGCGTGTCTGCCACAGCCCAGCGGATTGCGTCCCCGCGAGACCGAGTGCGCTGACCAAGTCGCTGCCGGAAAGCAGGTGACAGACCGCCGCGGCTGCCCCGAACGGACCGCAGGTCGCGGTATTGTGCCAGAACGCATAATGCCCCGGCCCGACAGCTCGGCCAATGCGGATCGTCGCCTCATACCCAATCACAATTGCGTCGAGCAGGTCAGCCGCGTCCGCGTTGACATGTTCGGCCATCGCTAATGCCGCCGGAATGACGGTCGGGGCGGCGTGCAGCACCGCGCGCTTGTCAACATCATCCATCTCCAGAACATTGCCGAGACAGCCATTATGCAGCGCCGCCATTTGCGGTGAGGCCGACGATGAGCCGATCCGCGTGCAACGCCCCGCCTCATCGGCAAATGCGGCGGCAATCTTTACACCCGACGGTTCCGCCCGCCCCGCAACGGCGCACCCTGTCCAATCGAGTAGGAGTAAACGCGCACGCTCACGATCCGCCTCAATGATCGGACGGGAAAGCTGTTTTGCGAGCGCCTGACTGGTCGTTGTCATTGTTGCGGTAGAAACGCGATCATGGCCCCATCTGGCGCGGTCTGAACCAAAGAATGTCCCTCTGGAATAGCGGCGCGATCCTCTGGCAGAAGAGCTAGAGATTTCAGGGAATCAATCTTAACTCGGTACCGAACTTCCGTCAGTCCCACAGCCTCACGCGTACAAGTCGCAGAGAAATCTCGACCCGTAAGCCCGGCATCTGCACCCATCACTTCGATCATCTCAAACCGACCCGTTTCCATGCCTTTGACCGGCGACACGATGGAAGCGCGATAGGGCACGGTTGTCGTTAACTCGACCGGAATGCCAAGCGGCATGATTTCTGGCTCTTCTGACACATAAGGTTCGCCATGATAAAAGGTTTCGTACCCAAGCTGCTCAGTGAAAAAACGGTAGGTCGCATCACGATCACTGACCATTTGCATAATATTGAACGGCACGCCGAAGCGTTCAAAGTCTGGATAGCCTTCAGGCAGCGGTGTTGTTAAGCGTTCGTAAAGTTGAATTTGCGTGCCCGTCGCCTGATGGGTCAACACAACAACATTTAGCTTGGATGGGCCGAACTCAAGGTAAGCGATCGGCGTCTTGGGCTCCCAACCGAGCGCCTTGGCATCCTCAACAATCGACGGCACATTTTTGGCCCGCATCATCAGAGACCAGTAACAGCCCGGCTCCCAACTCGCTGCATCGGGCGCACGGGCTTGCGGGGCGCCCATCGGCATTTCTTCCAATATGATGCGCGCGCCATGACCGTCTTGCTGCAACATCATGACTGCCGGATCGGAATAAACGGCTGTGTACCCGCCGATCTCAGTAAACAGCTTGGAAAAATCCTGATTATTATAAGTGCCAATTCGAACTTCGTCCCAAGCTTGGTCAACGACAGGAGTGACGTCAGCGCTGACCGGGGCATCCTCGGTGACATTCGTCGTTTGGCAGGCAGACAGCGCGATTAGCCCAATGACCATCCATGGTTTCACGTGAAACATCCTTTTACCCTCTCATAAACCCAAGGTCTCGCTATGCGATCACGCTCCAGAAACTCCTCGATCTCCACCCGGCTTTGCAGGGTTTCTGCAATGGCGTCGAGACCTTCGACGAGGCGGCGCTTCGCTGACGCATCGATTTCAAAACGCTGCCCGCTGATCGTCTGCGCGGTTAGATCAATTGTGACCTCGCGCGGCAGTTGGTCGATGACGGTGCTGGCTAGCTGGATCGGTAACAAACCATTGGAGATCAGATTGCCGTGGAAAATCTCACCGAAACTCGGCGCGATGACTGCGCGGATACCATATTCTTTTAGCGCCCAAACCGCATGTTCACGCGAGCTACCGCAGCCAAAATTACGTCCGCCAATGAGGATCGTGGCGTTCGCATAGTCTGGCTGATTGAGAACAAAGTCCGGGTTTGGGGTTCGACCAGTCGTGTAGCGCTGGCCTGCAAACAAGCCGCCCGACAGACCCGTTTTGGACACGGTCTTCATCTCACGCGATGGGATAATCTGATCCGTGTCGATATTGTCACCGCGCAGCGGCGCAGCGACACCTGTGTGGGTGGTGAAAGGACGGTTCATGGCGAAAGGTTTCCGGGCGCGGCGATCTTGCCAGCAACGGCGCTGGCCGCGACCACGGCGGGACTAGCCAAATGGGTGCGGACGTTTGGTCCTTGCCGACCTTCAAAATTTCGGTTTGTGGAACTCACGACGCGCGTGCCGGGCGCGAAGGTGCGTCCGCCTGCATAAAAACAAAAGGCACAACCTGCCTCGCCCCATTCAAACCCCGCATCGCGGAAGATTTGGTCAATCCCTTCGGCTTCGGCATCTCGTCGCACTGCCATTGACCCGGGCACACAGATCGCGGTCACAGCGTCCGCGACTTTGCGCCCGCGTAAGATTTTGGCAGCGGCCCGCAGATCGCTGATCCGCGCATTGGTACAGGACCCGATGAACGCGCCGCCAATGGGCAGACCCTCAATCACCTCACCGGCTTTAAGGCCCATATAATCAGAGGCGTCAGCCGTTCCATCGAGCCGACCGGCCTGCCCCGGTGATGTGCCCCACGTGATCATGTGACCAATCTCTTTTGCATCGAATACATGCTCAAAATCGAATGTCGCGTCAGCGTCGGATATCAACGTCCGCCAATAGGCGAGCGCGGCCTCCCAATCGTCGGCTTTTGGAGCGAAACGCCGACCTTCGAGATAATCGAACGTCGTCTCGTCCGGGGCAATAATGGCTGTGAACGCTGCAAATTCGACCGCCATATTACACAGGGTCAGCCGGGCCTCGACCCCAAGCGCTTCAACGGCCTCACCGCAAAACTCGACGGCGCAGCGTTTCGCTCCATCCGCCCCGAGCGTTCCGATAATATGTAAAATTAGATCCTTAGCAGTGATACCGTCCACTAGCGTTCCATTCACGCGTATCCGCATTTGCGGCGGGCGTTTCAGGCGCAGCGTCCCTGTTGCCATCGCATGTTCTGCATCGGTCGAGCCGATCCCCCAAGCTGCCGCGCCGAGCGCACCCTGGCTGCAAGTATGACTATCGGGGCAAACCAGCGTAAGGCCGGGCTGAGCGATACCCAGTTCGGGCGAAATGACGTGGACGATCCCTTGATCCGCACTGTCCACGTCGATCAGATTGATCCCTGTCTTTTGCGCGGCGGCGCGAGTCGCGGTGATAAAGACCTCGCCGCCGGGGGTACGGGCATCATTGCGACCCCGGCCTTCATCCGTACTGACGATATGGTCCATCGTGCAGAAGACGCGCGTCGGGTCGATGGGCTCACGCCTTGACGCCATCAGACTTTCCAGCGCCACAGAGCCCGTGCGTTCATGCAAGAAAACGCGATCAATCGCGATCAAATCCTCGCCTGACGCCTCACCTGATTTTGGGGTCGAAACGCGGTGCGCGTCCCAGATTTTGTCGAATAGCGTGCGTGCCATAGTCACATAGATAGGGCAGCCGCGCCAAAACGCGACTGCCCTTTATCAAAGACGATAAATGTTAGCCTAGAAGTTAAAGCCGAAATCCACGCCATAGGTAAGTGGCTCAGCCGCATAGACGGCATTCCCTGTCGCCGTACCCGCCCGATAATATTCCTTATCCGTCAGGTTGCGCGCCCAAAGAGCCACGCTCCAGAACGCATCGTTTGGCTTATAGGCAATCCGGGCATTAGCGAGATCCGGAATGTCGGTCGCGGCACTGGCTGGAGAGTTAGCGACCAGATTGAAGCTATCGTCTTCAAACGAAATGTCGCCTGAGATGACGAGATCCGCATTGCCGAGCGGTTGCGTATATTGTGCGCTGATGTTCGCCTTGTAGGACGGCGCGTTTTTCAGCTCCAATCCAAGAGCGCAATCGATCGTCACAACGCCGCCCGCACAGGGCACACCGTTATTGGTTAAACCTCCCGCCTGCGCCAATGTCAGTGACGTGTATTTAGCGTCCAGTAGCCCTAGATTTGCATTCAGCTGAAACCGCTCAGTCGGCGCGAGTGTGAAGTCGAATTCAAAGCCAGAAATCTCTGTCTCGTCGACATTGAACCGCGTGAAGCCAAGGCCCGGCACAGAGGCGGCGATCTGAAGATTGTCATACTGATTAAAGAAATAGGTGCCGTTCAGCCGCACCCGATCATCAGCGAGCCGCGACTTGAAGCCGACTTCGATGGTCCCGACTTCTTCCTCTTCAACTGGCTGGAAGCAAGCAGCCGGGCCGAAACAATCCGGTGACACGGCGCCGCCCTTAAAGCCCGTTGCGTAAGACGCATAAATCATCACGTCATCGTTCACATCATAGTCGATTTTCGCATTGTAGCTGACATTGCTGCCGCCCACATCGACCGCATTGGTAAGGTTGGACGACCGCGCAATCCCTTGGAATTCGCGGTCCTCATCCGTGTAGCGCAAGCCACCCGTCAGCGTGATGTCGCCGACACTATATTCGCCCTGCCCAAAGATAGCGAAGCTTTCGACGTCCGCAGCCACGCTGAACGGGAAGACGAAGCTGGTATCAAGATTGAGGTCTTCTTTGAAATAATAAGCCCCGGTCACGAAGTTGAACGCGCCGTCAAAATTAGAGCTGGCCGTGACTTCTTGGCTGATCTGTTCCTGATCTGTGTTCTGACGATAGGGGAAACCAATATGCGACGACAGGTCATCATCAAGACGACGGAAGGAGGTGATGGATTGGATCGTAAACTGCCCCACATCGCCCGTGATTTGACCCGACACGCCTTGGCTTTTGGTCTCGTTAAAGAAGCCCGCAAAACACCCGACAGGACGGGTAAACTGGAATGACCCTGCCTCACGGTCCGCTGGACCACCATCAACACAAGAGGACCCCGGAGCGGGTTCGACTGTGAAAATATCGCCGTCGGCATCAAGGCTATCAACAATGGAGGATGGGATCGGATCACTGTCATCATCGGCATAGTCCGCGATCAACAGGAAGTTCCAATCGCCAACATCATGGCTCAGCGAGCCGCGGAATGCGATCGTCTCTAGGTCGCCGACATTTTCAAAATTGGTCCCGCCAAGCGTCCCGTTCGGATTAATGTCGAAAAAACCGTCACGGCTTTTGTAAAGACCAGATACGCGCAGAGCCGTCGTATCAGAAATCGGCATATTGACCGACCCTTTGACGTCGAACCGTTCATTATTGCCGTAAGTGACGCGGCCATTCGCGGCGAAGGCTTCCGTGTCAGGTTTTTTGGTCGTGATCTTGATCGCGCCGCCATTGGAGTTCCGGCCATAGAGCGTGCCTTGTGGGCCGCGCAGAACTTCGATCTGTTCCAAGTCGACCAGATCAAACAAGGACCCAACCAAGCGACCATAATAGACGCCGTCCACATAGGTCCCGACAGCGGGCTCCACTAGGCCGCGCGATTCGTCTTCACCGATACCGCGCAAGAAAATCCGCGCCGCGTTGGCCGTCCCCGTATTGGTGCCCAGATTAAGGTTCGGCACAAAACTCTGTAGGTCGAGCGTGTCTTCGATCTGACGGATTTCCAGATCTTCGGCTGTCAGCACAGTCAAAGACACCGGAACATCTTGTGCAGATTGCGTCCGGCGCTGCGCCGTGGTGATGACTTCGTCAATTTGGCTGAAGGCATGAGTGGGCAGCAGCATTGCGCCCGCTAAGGCAGCGATGGAGGCGGTACGAGTGAGGCTCTTCGTTAGCATGGATTTCATTCCTTTAGACCGTCGCGCAACCGGGGATTACGCGCCATTTGAAAACTCTTTGGTCCCAAGAAGCGGACTCTTCGGCCCGTCTCCCCGTTTTGCACTTTCCAGTGGACACGCTCCGCTTAGGATTGCTTCGCCCGTCACCTTTTTGACATGAAACAATTTGCAATGCGCTTTTTGCGCTGACTGTTGCAAACATGTCTCACCATACAGAGTTTCATCAAACCATGCCCGCCATGCGAGCGCATGAAGGGGTCTGGACCGGCACCTACATCCATCTGGACGCGCAAGCACAGGAGATCGAACGGCATCAAAGCCGGGTCGTGTGCGAGTTTCCAGACGATGGCCCCTTCGCCTATATTCAGCACAACACCTTCACCCATGGCGATGGTCGGATTGACCGCGCACGGCTGGACGCAACGTTCCGCGATGGACGTCTCTGGTGGGATGAGCCGACCTTTGCGGGCTCGGCATGGGAAACCAAGGATGGGCTGATCCTGCTACATTTAGATCGCAAAGATTTACCGGGCGTCGTATTTTGGGAGATCATCTTACCGCCCATCAAAGGACTCAGGTCCCGCACGTGGCATTTCATCAAGGACGGAGTTCTGATCCGGCGCACACTCTGTGAGGAGCGGCGGATTGCCTCAGACTGAGTGGTCTCGGATTGACCCACGCCAAGACAGCCTCTGCAACCCGCGTTAGAACGGGCGAATGAATAAGCCTGTGATCGATAGCCTAACCCAACTGCTTGGCACAGAGGGGGTGAACGATGTTCATGCCCATCGCGCCCTGTTCTCTGAAGATATATGGGCCAAGGGCGACCTCGCCGATTTTGTCATTTCACCGCGCACGACTGAGCAACTCGCTGAAGCCGTCGCTGTCGCCCATCGCGCCAAGATCAAACTGAACCCACGCGGCGGCGGCATGAGTTACACCAAAGGCTACACGCCGGACCGGAAAGGCGTGGCGATGCTCCACCTGTCGCAAATGAACGACATCATCGAGATCAACGAAGCCGATATGACAGTCACGGTTCAGGCCGGGGTGACTTGGATGCAGCTTTATGACGCGCTAAAACCGAAAGGTCTCCGGACCCCATTCTGGGGGCCGCTATCAGGCATCAACTCAACTATTGGCGGCGGATTATCGCAAAATAACGCCTTTTTCGGCGCTGGAACTTATGGTCCCTCGACTGACTCCGTGACGTCATTGACCATCGTTCTCTCGGACGGAACTATTGTAAAAACCGGGACAGCGGCCAGCCCCAAGGGCAAACCGTTTTGGCGGCAATATGGTCCCGACTTGACTGGTCTGTTCCTGTCCGATGCGGGGGCGCTGGGCTATAAAGCCGAAGCCACCTTCCGCCTAATCCCGCTGCCGACACATGAAGATCATGCCAGCGTCGAGTTCGATGATGCGAGCGCATGGACCGAGACAATGGCGGAGATTGGTCGGCTTGGCTTTGCCTGCGAATTATTCGGGTTCGATCCAAAACTTCAGGAAGTTAGGATGAAGCGGGCTGGCCTCGCGGCCGACTTTAAAACGCTCGGCAATGTCGTGACCAAATCCAAAGGCGGCCTGCTCAAGGGCATTAAGGACGGCGCGAAGGTCGTCATGGCTGGGCGCAGCTTTCTTGGTGATGCTGCCTATTCCCTACATTGGGTCGTGGAAGGTCATTCAGAGGGCGAAGTCTCGGCCAAGATGAGCCGCCTCAAAGCCATTGCCGATGCGCATGGTGCGCGCACGATTGAAAATTCTATTCCGAAAATCATTCGCGCCAATCCGTTCACACCGCTCAATAATATCCTTGGCCCGCAGGGCGAACGCTGGGTCCCGATCCACGGGATCGTGTCGATGGGCGACGGCCCGGCCTGTTTCGCCAAGATTGATGCGATGTTCGACGGAATGAAAGACGCACTCGCCAAACACGAAATTACCACAGGCTATTTGATCACGACATTATCGACCAATGGTTATCTGGTTGAGCCTGTCTTTATCTGGCCCGAAGAAATCCATTCGATCCACGAGCAGACAGTCGAACCTGCAACGCTCAAACGCGTCAAACGCTTCGACCCCAACCCGGACGCAACAGCGGTCGTGGAACAGGCCCGACAGAATATCCTGGACATTTTCACCGAATTTGGCGCGGCCCATTTCCAAATCGGTCGAACCTATCCTTATCTCGACAATATGTCAGACGAGACCCGCGGCGTGCTGGACGGCATCAAGGCGCTGCTCGATCCAGACGGGTTGGTGAATGCCGGATCCCTTGGCTTGAACAAGGTCTAGACCGTGCATCTGATCCGCGCGGCAACACTGACGTCATCCGATCTCGACCGATCCATCGATTGGTACACAACATGGCTCGATTACACAGTCGTCGAAGAGAGCCGCCTTCACGGCGAGTTGGCCAATAGCTGGAACGCGCCCCGGCTCGGCGGGCGGCGGCAAGCCCTTTTACGCCCGGCCTCTGGCCGCGACGTCTATCTCCGCCTGATCCAGCAGGACACACATCCCGACTATGAGCCGCTGAAAAGCTATGGCTGGAACGCGATTGAGATCTGTACGCAGGACACAGACGCGGTGAATGCACGCATGATCGAGAGCCCTTTCGAAATCATCGGCCCTCCCAAGAAAATCGCCGGTCTCGATTCCATCTACCCGATGCAAGTGGTGGGGCCGGACCGGGAAGTCGTCTACCTCACCCAGATCAATGACGATTTGCCTGAATATGATCTGCCCCGGGCGAGCAGCCTGATCGACAGCCTGTTTATTCTGGTCATGGGCAGTTCCGATATGGACCGCGAACTCGCCTTTCTGCGTGACGTGATTGGTCTATCGTCAGGTCGGACCATGGAAATTGATTATACCATGATCAACAAAGCGCACGGACTGCCCGACGGTAGCTTGCACGCGCTGGCCACGGTCAAACATGAGCGCGATGTGTTCCTAGAAGTCGATCAATATCCGGACGGCGCGACCCCGCGCCCGCGACGAGAGGGCGAACTTCATCCTGGGATCGCCATCGGGACGCTTTATCACCCCGATTTCGACGCCGTGCTCGCTCGATCTGGAAAGACCGCGATCACACCGCCCAGTATTCTCTATGGCGGCAAACGTGCCGTCACCCTGACAACGCCAGATGGCACCCTTATTGAGATTGTAGACACATGAAACAGGTCGTCCTCAAACACGCGCTCACCGATAAACCCAAGGCGAAAGATTTCGAGCTGATCGATATCGATACGCCCAATTGCCCGGACGGCGGCATCCTCGCTGAAATTCTTTATATCTCGCTCGACCCCTATGTTGGCACACGGCTGCGCGGTCAGCATATGGGCGAAGCGGCGCCGACGCCAGGTTCCGGGCTGATCCCCGGGGCCATTGTCGCCGAAGTGGTCGAGAGTCGATCGTCCAAAGTCCATAAAGGCCAGTTCATTCACGCGATGGATGGTGGTTGGACTGAGCGGGTCGCCCTTTATGACGATCAATACCAGGTCATTGATCCCAAAGCCGCCCCGCTTGACGCCTATGTCGGCGTACTCGGTATGCCCGGCTTGACGGCGTGGTCCGGCGTGACGCAATTAGCGCGCATTCAAGAGGGCGAGACCTTCCTTGTGGACGCTGCGTCCGGTCCCGTCGGCGCCACAGCAGCGCAGATAGCCAAAGTGCGCGGCGCAGCCCGCACTATCGGCATCGCTGGCGGTCCACAAAAATGCAAATTGGCGGAAGAGACCTTCGGCTATGATCGCTGCCTCGATTATAAATCTGAAGGTTGGGAAAATGAGCTAGCCTCTGCCGCGCCGAACGGCATCGACGTCCATTTTGAAAATGTCGGCGACAAGATGCTCGGGCTCGCCATGCAACATCTCAATCTCTACGGGCGCGTCGTCCTGTGCGGTTTAGCCGGACACTATCACGGCGGCGCGCCAGCCATGACATCCGTCGGCATGATCGTGGGCAAGCGCGCCCAGATGATGGGTTTGGTCGTTTATGATTATTACGACCGATGGGACAAGTTTCGCGCTGAAATCGCGCCGCATGTCAAATCGGGGAAGATTGCTTACGTGCATGATGAAGTCGAAGGGCTGGCCCAAGCAGGCGGCTTGATGGAGCGCTTAGTCAGCGGAAAGAATGTCGGAAAGGCAGTGGTGAAACTATGAAGACACATCGCACATGGCGCGGACGCATCTCTTATACGTCGCACAAACCTGACCGCATGAATGAGGATCGCGGGCGCGAGACTTTCACCTTTCATGAGCAGACCAACGGCACATCCGTGCTGCACGCACATACCGAAATTGATGACGCGCCAGATGTATTGCGCGATGTCGTTGCAAGTTTTGAGACGGATACATTAGCCCCGATCGACGGATTTTCGCGCCTCTCCGTTGGCGGCGTGTTTGAGGGTTGTGGCTGGTTTAACTTCAATGACACCCATGCCCGATTTAATGGGTTTAACCGCGTGGCGGGCCCGAATAGCGCGGAAATCGAAATTAGCGAGCGCACGCCTTGGTTCGGCCATCACGCCATCATAAATGACGGCTTTCTTGGCCGCCTCTTTCCGCTGGATGCCAAGCCCGGCAAGATCAGCATCAAACAGGTCATGATGAGTTCGCCCGATCACCGCGGCGCGACAGGCCCCGAACTGTTCCCACTCAATTTCGGCATCGTCTATGAAAGCGACGAGACCATTACGGTTGGCGCTGGCACGTTCGAAGCACGCAAGTTTTCCATCGTCGATACGGCAGAAGGTCTGCCGGAAGAACATCCGCCTTATGAAATGTGGTGTTCGCGCGACGCGCAAGGGTTTTTCCTCCAAGGCGGCGTCGGCGGGTATATGAAGACTTGGTATGAGCTGACCGAGCTGGTGGAGATCAGCTAATGGATCTCTACAGCCTCGCGCTCTACCTACATATTCTTCTGTTCGTCTTCTGGCTCGGCGGCGATCTCGGCGTGGCCGTACTCGGCGAGCAGTTCCGCAACCGCAAAGACTATACGCTGGATCAGCGGCTAGCTCTGCTCAAGGTGCTCGTCATGGTCGATATGGGACCGCGCACAGCCTGGGCCTTGATGGTGGGGAGTTCCATCTCTTTGGCGCATCTGGGCGGTTATTGGATCCTTCCCATTTGGGCGCTTATCCTTGCTTGGGCAATCTCTGCAGCTTGGGTCTATCTCGTCTGGGCGGCTCACAAAGCCGGACAGACGCCGCGCGGCACGAAGCTGCGCAAGGTCGAGATGGTCCTGAAATGGGCGCTTGCGGCGGGTTATCTCTATATCGGGTTCGTCAGCTTAGTTTTGGGCGCGCCACTCTCTTTCAACTGGCTTGCGGCAAAGGCCTTTCTTTTCGGACTGATCTTCATTGCAGCCATCATGATCGATGTGCGGTTCAAACCTGTCGGACCAGCCTTGATGACATTGATCGAAAAAGGCTCATCTGATGAGACTGAACTGCCCTTGCGTGCCGTGATGGATCGATCGCGGTTGTGGGTCAGAATCACCTATCTTCTGCTCATCATTGTTGGATTTGCAGGAACGACAAAATTCTTTTAGGAAGCCTTAATCTTAATTTATGTTATTATTTGGTACAGGTTCGGAACAGAATCGGCTGGGATGTATTTCAATATCGTAGTCGAGACGAAATTGTGCTGAACGAAACAGGAAGACTGACTTTATGGCGTACCGAGTGATGATATTGGAGGACGATCCATTCATCGCGCTCGACATGGAAGGCATCATGGAAGACGCAGGTTACGATATTATCGGTCCTGTCGCCTCGGTCCCTGAAGCACTTAAACTCATCAGCAATGACAATGAACCCACACCAGATGTGGCTTTGCTCGATTTCTACGTCACAGGTGGAACATCTGAATTTGTAGCGCGCGAACTCGCCAAGCAGGGCGTCCCCTTCATGTTCCTCACTGGCAACGCTGATGACGTTCGAAAATGTATGGCTGACCATGACCCTCTGATCCGCTCCAAGCCGGTTCAGATTGAGCGGATCATCAAAGATGTAAAAACGCTACTCGGCTAACGCCGCCTAGCCTTTATTATAGTTCTCGCGGTCGAGCACTTTATTGAGCTCCATAAAATATCCATCCCGATCGAATAGATAACAGGTCCGCACCACGATTGGTTCGCCACCTGCTCGCGCTGGATAGGTCGTATTGCCCGCCGGCGCCGTAATGAAGACGCCGTCCAGTTCAGCGGCTGCGTCGCAATGCTCATCCACTTTCTCGGTATTGAAGACCAGCAACGCATCGCCAATGCCCATCCGCCGACGCGGCTCAGGGATATCCAATTTCGGATCCAGCCATTCTAAAAGGCCGATCCAACCGACCCAACTATCATTGGATGAAATCAGAACGAGCCGCGCTTTCGCGCCGGGTTCGCCCGCTGGCAGGGCCTTACCGCTCATCGTGACTTCAGCGTCGTAATTGATCTCGAATCCGAGCACGTCGCGGTAGAGTTTCAAACTTTCATCAATATCAGAGACGATGAGCGAGGTCCGCCGCAGGTCAGTCGCGAATTTCTGCGACTCCGCATCCGGTGCGGCCACATTAAGAGCCTCTGTAGTCGCAGAGATGTGTGTACAAGCGCTCAGGGTCATAAGCGCGGTGCTGCACACCGCTAAAGTCAGTAGACGTTTCATCATCATCGTTTCTCCCAAACAATAAGGCCCAGCGTATAGACGCCGGGCCTTATCCAATTTGCGCTGTGTCAGGGATGCCCTGAAATCGGCGACCCTAGAAGTCGAGTTTCGCCCGTACACCAATTTGACGACCCCGGCGATAAGACAGGAACGTCGAGCGTGGGCCGACCACTGTACGATCAACCGAAGCTGCGCCCGGTGTCGTAGAGCCAATCGTATTGAAGCCTTCGAGCAGATCGAACCAGCGTGTGGCGGCGGGTGGTGTCCGTTCGTCCGTTAGATTGCGGCCAAAGATTTCCAGACGCACATTATTGTATTTGATGCCGATCTGACCGGAGAGGATGTTAGTTCCCCCTGTCTCCATCAAATTATGAACCTGGATAAACTTCGAGCTTTCATGCGTGAAATCCGCATTGACGAAGCCATCGACTTTATCGCTGATTGGGAACTCGCTCTGAACATAGAGCGATGCTTGATGCTCAGATGTGAGTGGAACTTTATTGCCCGAAATATCGCAGGATAGATTTCCCGTGAACAGTCCATCCGCATCAAAGGTTGGCGTTGTTGGATTGGCTGAATCGCGGATCGTCCCGGTTGTCGGCGGATTGGTCCGATCAAAGGCTGCAATCAGATACCCACCCGTGTTCAGTGTAAATTGGAAGTCATCACAACCCGAGGTGAACTCGGCGTCAGTCCAAGCGTAAGACCCGCCGACCCGGATAAAGTCGTTAATGTCAAAGCTGCCCTCGAATTCGAGGCCCATAATTTCGGCATTACCCTGATTGGTCGCGACTGAGTTGACATTGCCGCCAGTGATGCTCGCGACCGGTGTGGTCAGCTGATATTGAGCAATATCGTTGAAATAGCCGGAGAACGTGAAGCGGACATTTTCTCCAACTCGGCCCTTAAGACCGACTTCGAAGGCTTCGACTTCTTCTGGCGCATAGAATTCATCGCCTGATGCAAGACCAATTGAGCCATTAACCCCGCCCGGCTTCACACCGTGTGCAAAAGAGCCATAGGCCGAGAGATCGTCATTCACATCGTAGGATAGGATAGCCTTGTATACGAAATCATCAAATGTGACTTCGTTGCTATATGCTGGAAGATTGGCGCCGCCCAATTCATCGCGACCTTTGATTTCTTCCTGATAACGACCTTCAAACGATGCCGTCAGTTGATCCGAAATATCGAAATCAGCCGTAGCGAATACCGCTTTGTTTTCGATGCTGAGCGTATTGCCACTCTGCAATCCGAGATCATCATCCGCTGTGACGCGACCAAGTGAACCATTAAAGCCTTCGTCGGTCTGGTTGTAATAATAGGCACCAACTGAGAACCGCATCGGCTTGGTTGGGTCCGTGCTGAGACGGGCCTCCAAGGAAATGTCTTCGACTTCACTCACACCCGTCGTGTTCAGGAAGGCGTCTGCCTGCGGGATGGAGAAAAACGGGCTGATCCCAATGAAGAAGATCGAACCGTCCTGATGATCTGAATCAGAGCCCGTCAGAAGTTCTTGGTTGCGATATCCAGCCGAGACCGAAAGTCCCATGCCGTTATCGAACTCAGTTTCAAACAAGGCGGTCCCGAAGAAGAGGTCACGTTCAACACCCAAAAACGGTGTGCCGTCGAGAGATTGTGTGGGGTCCAGATCTTCAAATTGATCAAGGCTACCGCAGAAATATTGGAAATTATTGTCTGTGGTGACCGTGTTCGGATAAATATCCGAGAACGGCGCAAAGGGTAATAGGAAGGCAGGCAATCCACCTTGCGGATCATAATAGGCTCCGGAACGGTAGCCCGGGAAGCAGTTATTTTGCTCGGCCCCGATCAGACGGAACGGGCGCGGGCCGTCCGTGTCGTTTGCATAACCGGCACGGAAGATCGCTGTGGTGCTATCATTGAAATTGACGTCCAGAGTAGCGTTCAAATTGATCGATTCCTCGGACCCCATTTGCGCGCCTGCGGCCGCTGCATTGGTCCATTCGCTATCCCCACCATATTCGTAATAACGGCCTGAGAGAGATAAACCCATCACGTCTTCAACGAGTGGCCCTGAAACCCGGCCATAGAACTGATACTCGTCATCCTCAGCCGCTGTGGCTTCGACCGAGCCTTCCCAGCCGCTCTTACTCGCACGTTTAGAGATAAAGTTGATGGCACCGGAATAGGTGTTCCGGCCATAAAGCGCCGACTGCGGCCCCTTGACGACTTCGACGCGCTCAACGTTGCGGATATCGACCGCTTGCAGATCACCCGAATAATAGACACCATCGATAAAGTAGGCTGCGCCCGCCTCCACACCGAACTGAACCCCAGCCAGAATGTTGGCGGCCCCGCGAATGACGGGACGTTCCGTCGTGCGACCGAAAGCATTGGAAAAGGAGAAGCCAGCCGTGTGGCGCGCCACATCGTCAATGCTCTGAATGCCTAAGTTCTCGATTTGATCTTCCGACAACGCCGTCACTGCGACAGGTGCTTCGATCAGTGTTTCCTGCACACGGCGCGCGGTTACGACGATTTCATCATCGACCAATTGCGCAGCAGCCGGTGAAACGATGAGTAGCGCAAGGGCTACGGCGGAGGCGGAGCCTGTTAGGCCCGAACGGATATTCGTCTTTTTCACTGGAAGGTCCCCTTTTCACAGTCAGATAGTCAATCTGCTATGTCTGGCGTCGAACCCTGCCAATTTGACCTAGGTCATGTCAGTAACGTCGCGCCTATAATTGCGCATTCACTGTAGCAAACTTGTCACACTACTCAGAATGAGGCGTTATCTGGCATCCAAGGACCACGGCGCGATGCCGCCAAAACGATCCGCCAATGTGTCGACCAGCATCCGAACTCGGCGAGGCATATGCCGGGTTGGCGACCAGACGGCATACACGCTCGGGGCGTCGAAAATATAGTCTGGCAGCATCGGCAGAAGCTGCCCAGCCCGCACGGCGTCGCAAAGGATAAAATCAGGCTGGATCACGATCCCCAGTCCAGCAATAGCCGCGTCTGTCAGAAAATCGCCATTGCTGGCTTGCATCACAGAGGTTGTGGATAGGGTGCCGCGCTGACCGTCTGGAGCGCGGTAGGGCCAGCTTCGGGCCGTGCGTAGCCGGTAACTCAGTTCCGGCGCGCCGTTCAGATCGTCAATAGATTGCACCGGACCATGGTGTTCTAACCAGTCAGGGGACGCAGCGCAGAGCATGCGCACATCCGCCAGTTTACGCGCCACCAGCGCACTATCATCTAACCGACCAATCCGTACCGCTAAGTCAATCCCTTCCGCGATCAGGTCCACCTTGCGATCAGAGAAGTCCACATCGAGCGCAATATCCGGATGATCATGTTGGAAGTCGATCAAGGCTGGGCCGAGCTGTGACAGGCCGAATGAAAGAGGGGCGGCGATCCGAATAGGCCCTGCGAGCGCACAATCAGCGCCGCTGGCATCGTCTTCCATTTCGCGCCAAGCCCTGAGTAAACCCTGCGCCCGCTCATAATAGCTGCGTCCCGCATCTGTGAGCGACAACATTCGTGTCGACCGATTGAGCAGTTTGATCCCCAGACGCTGCTCCAAGGATTTGAGGCGGCGGGAGACGCCAGACTTATCAACGGAGAGCGCCTCAGCCGCCGCCGTGATGCTGCCCGCCTCAATGGTTTTGACGAACATTTCGGCTTCAGTAAAACGATCCATATGTTGCAGTTATCGCAACAATGACTTGCGATCAACACGGCTTATGAACGCTAACCACAACACATAGATAAGCATCACGTAATTAGACGACTACTTAGGAAACACGCATGACCCAGGCACTCAACATTCTTCGTATCGACGCCTCTGCCCGCAAGGACGGCTCGATCAGCCGCGAACTCGCCAATCTCTATATTGACCGGATCGCAGAACGTCGTGCTGTGCGCGTGGAGACCCGCGACACAAGCGATGGCCTGCCGCTCGTGACCGAGGATTGGATTACAGCCAATTTCACGCCGGACGGAGATCGCACGACCGACAACCGCGCCGTCTTGGCTACGTCAGACCGCTTGGTCGACGAGCTAAAGCGCAATGAGCTTTTGGTGATCAGCACGCCGATCTATAATTTCGGTATTCCGGCCGCGCTCAAGCTCTGGGTGGATCAGGTCGCGCGGGCGGGGCTGACCTTCCGCTACACGGATAAAGGACCGGTTGGACTACTCGACGGAAAACGCGCCGTTATTTTGGTCGCGTCCGGCGGGACTAAAGTCGGTAGCGATATCGACTTCGCTACGCCCTACCTCCGCCACGTACTCGGCTTCATTGGCATTACCGATGTGGAGATCATTGCCGCCGACCAGTTAATGGCCAGCGGCCCCGACAAAATCGAACAAACCAAAGATCAGGTCCGCGCTCTCGCAGCCTGAAACGAAGTCAAACAACGAATGAGAAAGGACTTCACCATGACCAGACGAACAACACTCGCCACGGCTGTGGCCGCAACGGCGACGCCCACGATCGCAAAAACAACACCGTCAAAACTGGCGTCCGGACTGGTGCTGCGCCCAGAGGAAGCGCGCGGCAAAGCCAATCACGGCTGGCTGCGCTCGGCCTTTAGCTTTTCTTTCGCTAACTATTTCGACCCAGAGCATATGGGGTTTGAGAGCCTGCGCGTCATCAATGATGACATTATCGCGGGCGGCGGCGGCTTTCCCATGCACCCCCATAAGGATGCGGAGATTTTCTCTTATATTCTGGAGGGGGCGCTGCAACACCGCGATAGTATGGGCAATGGGTCGACCGTGGGGGCTGGCGGCGTTCAATATATGAGCGCTGGTTCCGGCGTAACACATAGCGAATTCAACCCAAGCGAAACCGACCCGATGCGGTTGCTGCAAGTCTGGCTGATCCCGAACGTATCCGGCGCGACCCCGCGCTATGACACGCTGGATATCCGGCCCGAGGACAAGGACGGAAAACTGGCTCTGTTCTTGTCGCCCAACGGTCGGGACGGTTCGATGACGATCCGTTCAGATGCCGATATTTATGCGGCGACGCTAAACGGTGATCAGGCCATTTCTCACGAGATGGGGGACGGCACACGCGGTTGGGTGCAACTCGCCACTGGCTCTATCACCATTAATGGTGAGGAAATGCGGCGCGGTGACGGTTTGGCCATTCGCGAAGGCGGACGGTTGGAGATGAGCCGCGGCGACGGTGCCGAACTGCTCTATTTCGAATTCGCGTAACCAGCCCTACGCTGTTTCGAAACGGCGAGCGCGATACCCGCAAGGATCATCGCGCTCGCTATTATAAAGCGTCCCGTCAGCGGCTCACTCAATAGAATGATGCCGCCGAGAGCCGCGAGCGGTGGCACCAGCAATTGAACGATCCCTGCTCGCGCCGCTGAAAGTCCCTTCAGGGCGCGATACCAGATCGCATAGCCGAGGCCGGATGTCAGCGCGCCCGACGCGACAGCCAGTACAACACCCTCCCCGCTGGGCGACGTTTCTGAGCCTAAGATAAGCCATGCACCAAAGAGCGGGAGCGCAAGAATGCTCGCCCGAACGAAATTCCCCGCTGTGACGGCCGTGGGCGCCCCACCGCCGCGTCCCATCAGAGAATAGACGCCCCAACAGGCGCCCGACCCGATCATCAGAGCGGCAGCCAGCGGATCTGGCCGCGCCAATCCCGGCAATAGCAGCCAAACCAGTCCCGCCACGGCGGCCAGAACACCTAAGCTTTGTATCAAACCCAGCCGTTCCCCGCCTAGCAAGGCCCAACCGATCATCGTGATTTGAACACTCGCGAACAGGATCAACGCACCCATGCCGGTCGAAAGCTCAAGATAGGCCAATGAGAATAAAGCTGCGTAACCCAATAGGGCCAACGCCCCGTTCCAACTTCCTGAAGTTTTGGACGATCGGACCCCAACGATCAGGGCCAGAACAACCGCACCCGATAGAAGACGAATGGTCGTGTAAGACCCCACCTCAATCGCGCCGTCCACCAGCGCCAAACGCGCCAATACGGAATTCCCGGCAAACGCGATCAGGGCGAAGGTAGTGAGGATAATTGTCTGTCGGATGGAGACCATGCGCGCCTATAGGCGTGGTTTGCTATCACGTCAGGTCAGCTTTTGGTGATCGGAACGATCAAGCTGTGATAGGGCTGCATCAGATCACTCGACGAAAGACTTGCCATGAAACTTTATACGCTCGCCGGCACCTGCGCCCTCGCCCCGAATATCGCCATCGCTTGGTCGAAGGCCCCGATTGACGTTGTTCTTTTGGAACGTGGCGAACATAAACAAGAGAGCTACCTGGCAATCAATCCTAAAGGTCAGGTTCCGGCCTTGGTGTTTGATGACGGTGATGTGCTGACCGAGGCAACGGCGATCCTTGCCTATATTGGCGCAGCATTCGGCGGTGGCGACATGGACCATTTCTCTCGCAAAGCCCCGCTCGGTCGAAAAGAAGCCGAAGCGCTCAGCTATCTGTCGTCCGAAGTTCACGCCGCCTTCAAAGGCCATTTTGCGCCCAGCACTTTCGCCGACACACCGCAGACCGAAAAAGTCGTCCGGCATAAGACTTACGCCCGGCTAGACGTGTATTTTAAACGGCTTGATGCCCAGATCGAAGAGACGGGCGGTCCGTGGCTGCTCGAAGCCAGAAGCTATGCCGACGCCTATCTTTATATCGTCATGCGCTGGATCGAACGCACGCCGCTACAGCTAGAGGATTATCCGAACCTCGCGGTGCACCAGCGAGAGATGGAAAAAGATGACGGCGTTTTGCTGGCATTGGAGCGTCAGGGGATGAAAGTGGCTGGGGGTCAAGGTTAGCTCAATAGAGTTTGTTGCAGCGGCAGGGCCTCTGGCTTCCGTCAACCCCACCTGATCAGCAAGCAAGCTCATTTAAATATGAATACTGTCATGCGCCCTTCGGGGCGCATGCTCTAGCGAGCAAAGCTATAGCGCCTTGATAATCTCCTCGACCATCTTCTTCGCGTCGGCGAGGAGCATCATCGTATTATCCCGATAGAACAGATCATTGTCGATCCCGGCATAGCCCGGTGAAAGAGACCGTTTCACGAATAGCACCGTTGCGGCCTTATCGACGTCAAGGATTGGCATCCCGGCGATGGGCGAGGTCGGATCCGTTTTGGCAGCCGGGTTAGTGACATCGTTCGCTCCGATGACAAAGGCGACATCCGTATTGGCGAATTCGCTATTGATGTCTTCGAGCTCAAACACTTCATCATAGGGCACGTTCGCTTCGGCCAGCAGGACATTCATGTGGCCTGGCATCCGGCCTGCGACAGGGTGGATGGCGTAGGATACATCAACGCCCTCTTCCTTAAGCTTATCGACCATTTCGCGAATAGCGTGTTGCGCCTGCGCGACGGCGAGGCCGTAGCCCGGCACGATGATAACTTTGGACGCGTTCTTCATAATGAACGCGGCGTCTTCGGCAGAGCCGCGCTTAACCGGACGTTCCGGCTGGTCGCCTGCTGCGGCGTTGCCTGCGTCGCCACCAAAACCACCGAGAATGACCGAGATGAAGCTACGGTTCATGGCCTTACACATGATGTAAGACAGGATCGCGCCGGAGGAGCCGACCAGCGCACCGGTGATGATCAGCGCCAGATTGCCGAGCGTGAAACCGAGCGCGGCAGCGGCCCAACCGGAATAGCTGTTCAGCATCGACACAACGACGGGCATGTCTGCGCCGCCTATGGGAATGATCAGCGTAAAGCCGAGGATCAGCGTGATGGCGATCAGCGCCCACATCATCCACGGCTCAGAGCCGCCCGTACTCATCAACATCCCGACGAGGAAGAAGAAACCCACGCCTAAGGCGATGTTGATCAGATGCCGCGCGGGCAGCATAATCGGCGACCCGGACATATTGCCGTTGAGCTTCGCAAACGCGATCAGTGATCCCGTGAAGGTAATCGCCCCGATGCCTGCACCGAGCGAGAGCTCGACCAAGCTACCGGCTTTGATCGCGCCGTCTGCATCGAGAATACCAAAACTGCCGGGCGAGAAGAACGCGGCCAGAGCGACGAGAACCGCCGCCAAACCGACCAGACTGTGAAAGGCCGCAACCAGTTGTGGCATATCCGTCATCGGAATCTTACGCGCGATGACCGCGCCTATGGTGCCGCCTACCGCGAGACCACCGCCTGCAAGCAACAGACCCTTGCCGCCAAGACCCGCAACTAAAACGGTCGTGACGATGGCGATGGCGATACCGACCATGCCGTAAGTGTTGCCACGCCGTGAAGTCTCTGGAGAGCTGAGACCGCGCAGGGCGAGAATGAAGAGAACAGCGGAGACCGTATAGAGAACGGCGGCTGTATTAGCGGAGAGCTGAAACACTTAGCGCTCCTTCTTTTTATACATGGCGAGCATACGTTGGGTGACGAGGAAGCCACCGAAGATGTTCACCGCGCAGAGCGCAACCGCGACAACGCCGGTCCAAGTCGAGATTTGCGAGCCGCCTTGCGTCCCAGCCGCAACTGCGACCAGCGCGCCGACAATGATGACGGAGGAGATGGCGTTCGTCACAGCCATGAGCGGCGTGTGCAGAGCCGGGGTCACCGACCAAACAACATAATAGCCGACGAAAATCGCCAGCACAAAAATTGCGAGTTGGAAGACGAGCGGGCTAACCGCCGCCCCACCTGCCATGATGAGCATTGCAGTCATATCCCTACCCCTTCAGCCGTGCGTTCACGATGGCCCCGTCGCGCGTCAGAGCGGCCCCTTGGATGACTTCATCGTCCCAGTCCGGGGCGAAGCTGCCGTCTTCTGCTGTGACCAGAGGCAAGAACGCTTTGAGGTTGCGCGCGAACATGTTCGACGCATCCGACGCCATACGGGATGGCCAATTGAGGTGGCCAACGATCTGAACGCCATTTTTCGTCGTGACGATTTCGCCGGGCTTAGCCCCTTCAACATTGCCGCCACGTTCGACCGCTAAGTCAACGAGGACCGAGCCGGGCCGCATGGTGTCGATCATCTTTTTAGTTACGAGGATCGGCGCGTCACGCCCGGGGATCAGGGCCGTAGTGACGACAATATCCTGCTTAGCAATATGGCTGGCCGTCAGCTCCGCTTGCAGCGCCTGATATTCGGCACTCATCTGTTTGGCGTAACCACCCGCGGTTTCTGCCGCTTTAAATTCTTCATTTTCAACCGCGATGAATTTCGCGCCTAACGAGGCGACCTGTTCTTTCGTGGCGGGGCGCACATCGGTCGCCGTCGTGACAGCGCCGAGGCGGCGCGCGGTCGCAATCGCCTGCAGACCTGCCACACCAACGCCCATAATGAAGATTTTCGCCGGCGCGATCGTGCCTGCCGCCGTCATCATCATTGGCAAAGCCCGGCCATAAATACCGGCGCCTTCAACCACAGCGCGGTAACCGGACAGGTTCGACTGCGACGACAAGACATCCATCGACTGCGCGCGGCTGATGCGAGGAATATATTCCAGCGCAAAGGCCGTGACGCCCGCCTTGGCGGCTGCCGCAACATATTTAGGATTGTCTGTAGGGTTCAGCAGACCCGTAATGGCCGCGCCTTTTTTCATGGCTGTTAGGAGTTTGGCGTCCCCGCCCATGACCGACAGAACAATATCGGCGGTTTTGACGGCGGTCGCATTCGTGGTCGCAGTCGTCGCGCCTGCTTCTTTATACAGCGCGTCCGCGAAGGTCGCTTTATCCCCCGCCCCTTTAACCACCACCACGTCATGGCCCGCCGCAACATAGGCTTTCACCGTGTCTGGCGTTGCCGCTACGCGCGCTTCAGCGCCAGCAACTTCCTTCAAGACAGCAATTTTCACGCAGATCCCCTCAGCGACTCATCGACCCGATAAAGCAAATTTCTCCCCAAGTCGCAATTGAAAGCGACGGGTTAGAAAAATCTTTCGCGCAAATGCGCGAACACGAAAAGCTTGTGCGTGCACCTCTCAGAGAGGATGGAGCTTACGTGTCTTAAAACAGCATCAGCAGAAGCGCGATGACGACACCCAAGAACACTGACGAGCCGATCAATACAGCATACCACTGTGCTTTAAATTTGAGCGCCATGCCGATCACGATCCCGATCACGACAGAGATCAACAGCGCGGTTGGCCATGCCAGCATCGCGCCGAATGTCAGGATTGGGAACAACAGCGTCACGATGATCGCTGCGCCGCCATATTTGGAAAACTTCATGAAGCCACCGTATGTATCGGAATGGCCTTCGATGTTCATTTCGCCGCGTGTGTAATTTGTGTCCGCCATGATCGCCGGTCCTTCTGATAAAAGCGGGGTCATCGGAGCAGGCTCCAATGTTTAGATTCTAATGCCGCCTATCAAAGGCGCCGCCCCTGTTCAACCACTGCCGCAACACAGCAGCGGTCTTTCATAATTCCTTTACCTTATTTCTTGGCCTCGCCTTCATCCCTTTTTGGCACAGATGGTCGAAATCGAGACGTGCCGTCAGAGCGCGCCCAACAGGTGAAAAGTGGAGCCCATGTCCAAGACCGTACTCATTGTCGATGACGATCCGACCCAGCGTCGCCTCTTGCAGGCGGTCGTGGAAAAGAGCGGTTTCTCCGTTCTACAGGCGGGAGACGGCGACACAGCCGTGCGCATGGCGACGGGTCCTGACGCGACGAGCGTTGACGTCATGTTGCTCGATCTGATCATGCCCGGCCGTGATGGTATGGATGTTCTGACCGAGTTGGCAAAGACACGCCCCGAACTTCCCGTCATCGTTCTAACCGCCAAAGGGTCCATCGAAGCGGTTGTCTCTGCCATGAAGGGCGGCGCGCGTGACTTTGTCGTGAAGCCTGCGGCCCCGGAACGCATTGTTGTGTCCATTCGCAACGCGCTGGAAATGAAAACTTTGTCCCGAGAAGTGACGCGGCTGAAAAAACAGTCTGAAGGCGGCCTCACTTTCGATGACCTCATTGGCAAATCTGCCGCTATGCGGCCTGTTGTGGCAATGGGCGAGCGCGGGGCTAAAGCCTCCATCCCTATCCTCATCAGTGGTGAGAGCGGCGTGGGTAAAGAAGTTATCGCCCGCGCTATTCAAGGGGCGTCAGAGCGCGCCGATAAGCCCTTTATATCGGTCAACTGTGGCGCAATCCCTGAAACTCTGGTCGAGAGCATTCTGTTCGGCCACGAAAAAGGCTCGTTCACTGGTGCCAATGGCCGTCATCTCGGCAAATTCCAAGAAGCCCATACCGGCACCCTCTTCTTAGACGAGATCGGTGAATTGCCGCTCGACATGCAAGTCAAACTACTGCGCGTTCTGCAAGAAGGTGAAGTCGATCCCATCGGGTCAAAACGCCCAGTTTCCGTGGATGTCCGAATTGTCTCTGCGACCAATCGCGATTTGGCCGAATGCGTCGCTGAAGGCACATTCCGTGAGGATTTATTCTATCGTTTGAATGTTTTCCCAATTGCTGTGCCGCCATTGCGGGAGCGGACGGAAGATATTCCAGCGCTCGTTGAACATTTCGTCGCGCGCTTCAATGCGCAGGAAAAGATGAACGTGTCCGGCCTCACATCGGAGACGCTGACAATGCTTGGCCAGCAGCCGTGGGAGGGCAATGTTCGCCAACTCGAAAATGCGATTTTCCGCGCGATGATCCTTTCAGACGGCAATCAACTGCGTCCGTCTGACTTCCCGCAAATTTCAGGTCTAACGCCCGCTATGGCGCAAGCCGTCGAAGCCACGGATGCGAGCCCGCTTGACCGTCTAGTCCCGGCCAATGAGAGCGATGAAGAAGGGGCCGTCTCAGTCCTAGACCGCGAAGGTCATCTCCGCACCTTGGAAGACATTGAACGTGACCTCATCGCCTTCGCGATCGAGACCTATCACGGTCACATGTCCGAAGTTGCGCGCCGTCTCGGGATCGGCCGATCAACGCTGTACCGCAAAGTTCGTGAGCATGCGCTCGATGTTGAACAAGTCAGATCTGCTTAAGCTTTTTCAACTAAGTTTTCGTGGGGGAAAATGATGACTAGATTCAAGACAGCTCTACTCGCTTGCGCGGCCATTGGTGCCGTCGGCGCGCCTGTGCTCGCCAATCAAGGCTATGGCCCGAGTTTGCGCGGCATGTTCCAATCGTCTGGAGCGAGCCAAGGCCAGTATTTAGGCCCACAAAGCTGGCAGGAACAACGCCTGCAAGAACAGCTGCGTTACGCGGCACCTGGCACTTATGTCATCGCGGAAGACGCATACCCCGCCGCCTATACGAGCCCGCAATACGCGACCTACGCCGCACCTGCCCCGCAGCCCGTACAATATGCCTCCAACCAATATGCCTCGTCAAACTTCGGCCTGCGCGGGTATAGCGATCCACGCACCGTCTCTTACTCGCCCGAGGCCGCAACCGCTTTCTATCGCGACCGAGATTTTAATGTTGGCGGCGTCAGCGTCCGGACCTCTGTCGCGAACAGCCGCGAGATGTTGGATTTCCAAGAAAACACGACAGGCAAAACACTGACCCTGCTCGCCAATCGCGCCACGGGCGTGTTGCAGCCTAATTCGCTTTATCTCGGCGGACATTTGCAGGGCGCCTTCATGTATCAACGCACCGACGTGGACGGCCAATTTCCTTTATTGTCGCGCTTCCCTAATTTCTCAAACAGAACCGACGACGAAGCCGGGGTTTTCGCGATCAATAATGCCGCCCTTTCGTTCACCAGCACATTTGGTGACTGGACTACACTTTATATGCAGCCCGAATATTCTGAGACGGAGTTTGCGCGCGATCAGGACGAGTTCCAGCTGCGTAAAGCCTTCGTTGTCTTTGGTAATCTGGAACGCTCGCCCTTCTATGCTGCCTTTGGTCGCAAGACGATCGATTTCGGTAACTTCGACAGCTACAATGCCTTTACTCAGAATGAAGGCCATCACTTCTTCTGGGCCTTTTCAGATCAGCCCGTTGCCGAACTTGGCTTTTACAAGAACGGTTTCAAACTGACAGCGTCGGCTCTGTCCGGCGGACGTCAGCTACGCGTCGCCTTTGCTGATGAAGACAATAATATCGGCAACTATGCGTTCAGTGCCGAAAAGGAATTCTTACTCGGGCGTCAAAGCGCGTTCACATTGGGCGGCGGGTATCTGCACGATACCATCTATCGCGACAATTTCACCGCCCATACATTTCAGGGACGCGCCACTGGCACGCCGCCCGCCAACTTGATCAATTACCGCAATAGCGCCGTGAACGGGTTTGCAGAATATAACAGCCCATTCCTCGACGCGATGGTTGAATATACGACGACTTTAGAGCCTTGGGCTGCTGCCATTCCGCAGACGCCGGATGGCATCCCCTTCCCGCAATTCCTCAACGATCCACTCGCCTCAACGACGTCCATCGACAATATCAATTTCGATGAAAATCTGTCGACTTTGGTTGCGCAAGTCCGCATCAAACCGATGGTCAACGGTCGCCGCATGGCCATCGCTGCGTCAGGATCTTGGGGCAATATTAGTGACGATACTGGCAATGTCGGCATGATGGGTCAGCCCACCAGCTTCGAGAAGAACCAGCAACATTCCGCCAGCGTGGAATATCCGATCAGCGACTTCCTCGATATCGGCGCGGAATATGTCTACAATAAAGGTTTCATCCCCTTTGTTGCGCCGCAGCAAGTCTCAAATGATCAAACCAATGCGCATGCCGTGAATGTCGGATTCAAGGTTCGATTCTAAGCCCTCTTGCCCCGCCAATTTCTGGCCGCCCATTCTCAAAGCTGAACGGATAGATCTGACGGGAATTCCTAGCCTGACTCTGTTTACCCGCGACATCATCGCTGACGGTTTTTGTTGTTTTTCGATAAGAGCTGTGCTTTCTGCCCCCTAAATGGGAGGCATAAATGCTTGAAATCAAAAATCTGACTAAGACGTTCGGCGACCTGAAAGCACTCGACGATGTATCGTTGACGTTGAAGCCCGGTCTGTTCGGCCTTCTTGGTCCGAATGGGGCTGGCAAATCGACCTTGATGCGCACCCTAGCAACTTTGCAAGAACCGACCAGTGGCACGGTTCATTTCAACGGCGTCGACATTACAGAGCGCCCGGACACAGTCCGGTCTGTGCTCGGATATCTCCCACAAGATTTTGGCGTTTATCCGCGCATGAGCGCGCTGCAACTGCTTGACCATATCGCGATCCTAAAGGGCATCACCGATAAAAGCGCCCGCAAGGATCAAGTCGAATCACTGCTGCAAATGGTCAATCTCTGGACCCACCGTACGGCCTCCGTGTCGACCTATTCCGGCGGTATGCGCCAACGTTTCGGTGTTGCTCAAGCCCTGCTCGGCGATCCGCAGCTCATCATTGTTGATGAACCGACAGCCGGATTGGACCCGCTTGAACGTCAGCGCTTCCTCGACATTCTGTCGCGGGCTGGCGACGAAAAAATCATCATCCTGTCGACCCATATTATCGAAGATGTGCGTGACCTCTGCAACGATATGGGCGTGATGGGCAATGGCCGCCTGATTATTCGCGGCGCACCGGAAGATTTGGTCTCCGAAATCGACGGTAAAGTCTGGACCCAACGCGTCGATAGTGACGAGGACGTCGATAATATGAAAGCGACCATGCCTGTGCTCTCGACCCGTCGCCTCCGCGGTCAAACGGTCGTGTCGGTCCTCTCCGACACGTCACCCGGCAAAGGCTGGACCAAGCGCGAGACACTGCTCGAAGACGCCTATTTCGCGCATTTGAACGGCTTGATGAACGCGGAGATCCGTGATGCTGCCTAAGCTATTCGCCTTTGAATTTAAAATACACACACGCCAGATTGGGTTCTGGATTGCCCTCATCGTTATGCTGGCCGTCGGCATCTTGTTCTCATCACATGAGGATTTTGCCATCGGCGTTGCTGGTGGTGAGCGGGTCAAAGTCAACGGGGCGATTCCCATTGCCATTACCGTGTCGGCTTTCAGCCTGTTTTCAATTTTCTTCGCCGCCGTCTTTGTTGTCACAGGCGTTATGCGGGACGATACGCATGGCGCGGTTGAGGTCGTCCATGCGACGCCCGTCAAAACAAGCGACATGTTGCTATCGCGCATGCTCGGCGTCTGGGCGGTCACGGTTCTCAGCCTGTCAGGCCTAGTTATCGGCACAGCCGTTGGTCCATTCATGCCGTGGGGGGACGCCGAAACATTCAAAAGTTTCAATGCTCTACACTATATTCAGCCGTTTTTGCTCTTTGTTGTTATCAACGCGCTTCTAGTATCTGGGATTTACACGGCGATCGCTGTCATCACGCGCAACCGCGCCATCGTCTATGTCAGCGCTGTCGGCCTGTTGGTGATTTATCTGATTGGCGGCGTCATCGCCGGCGAACGACCAGACGAATGGATCGCCGCGCTTGTTGACCCGTTTGGGGCAACGTCACTGGCCGTGGAAACACAATTCTGGCCGGCCGCTGAGCAGAATGAAAATATGGCCCCAATCACGGGCTGGGTCGGCTTGAACCGTTTGGTTTACGGCATTGTCGGACTCGTTTTATTTGGAACCGCCTTCTTAATGTCGACCCGAGGCATTCTCAATCGGCGGGTGAAACGCCGGGCTGACGATAGCCCGATCGACGTGCCAAAACGCGTCACACCAGCTACGCCAGACTTGGGGACCGGCTTCACGCTGAGCGCCTTCTGGACGCGTCTAAAGTTTGAGTATCTCTCAACCGTACGCAGCACAGCCTTCATTATTTTGGTCGGCATCGCGATTGCCTTATTCGGCATAACACTCTTGGTCGCGATCTTTATGGGCGCGAGCACGACGCTACCAACCAGCCGATTCATGACTCAAATTGCGTTAGGCTCACTGTTGTTCCCAATGCTGATCATCATGGTCTTCTTCGGGTCCGACATTATGTGGCGGGACCGTACGTCGAACATGCACGGCATTTTGGACGCAACACCCGTTCGCAACGTGTCCCTGCTTTTCGCAAAATGGGGCGCGCTCGCCCTCCTTCTACTCACGCTCATTCTAGGCCTGTTATTAGCGGGCATGACGGCTCAACTCATCGTTGGGTGGGATCGTGTGCCTGTGGTGCCAACGACCTTCTTGGCCATTGGCATTGTCAGTTTCTATGTCGGGTTTTTCTTCCAAGGCATGCTTGTGATGTTCATTCAGAACTTCATGCCGGGACGGATTATTGGCATGTTGGTCAGCGCCGCGGTTTTGGTCGGGATGATATTCTTCATCCGTCAGCTTCCTTTTTTCCATCCATTGATGAATTTTGGCAATGCCGATGCTGGCGCTTATTCGGAGATGGCTGGTTTCTCTAATCCGGGAAGCTTCGGATGGGAATTCGCCTACTGGATGGGAATGGTCCTAATACTCGGCGTCTTGTCGATCTGGGTTTGGCGTCGCGGGATGCAGGTCGGATTGGTTGAGCGTCTAAAATCCATCAAGAAACGTCTGTCGATTCCCTCTCTTGCCACCGCAGCGCTAGGCACATTGCTCTTTATGGGCTTCGGTTATGCTGGACTGCAGAGCTATCAAGACCAAGGTTATCAGAACTCCGATCAGCGTGAAGCTACACAGGCTGAGTTTGAGCGCCTGGTTGGCGATATGTGGAAACAACCCCCGCCTCGCATCACCCAAGTGAGCGTTAGGGCAGACTTCTTCCCTTCCTCACAAACAGCAACTTTTGTTGGCGAGTATGAGATCGACAATCCACATGACGAACCCATTGTCCGAACAACCGTGTTTTCGTCGGTCGGCGTGGATAATATCACTAAGCTTGAGATTGATGGCGCGGCAATCGTGTCCGGCGAGGCTCGCGCCGATGAACTGCGCGACGATCATAATGTTCAGGAAGTAGAATTCGATCCGCCCTTACAGCCGGGCGAAAGCCGGACTGTGCGCTTCACCACTCAGTTCACAGGGCCGACTATTACACAAGGGTCAACGATTGCCCGCAATGGCACGTTTGTGAACAACACTCAGGCGCTTCTGATCTTCGGCAATCTCCAAGCTGGCTTTATCAGCGATCCTGATCTGCGTCGAAAATATGATCTGGGTGAACGGGTCGAATGGCCGGAACGTGATGACCCGGCGGCGCGGCAACAGCATCTACTGACGTCGTTCTCGGGCTATGCTGACTATGTCGACTTCGATGCCGAAGTTTGTACGGTAGAGAGCCAAATCCCGGTCGCGCCCGGTAAGTTCCGCGGCGAAACAATCGAGGATGGCCGTCGCTGCCGGACCTACAAATCGATCAATCCGATCCTGAACTTCTTTTCTTTCCTCACGGCCGAGTATGAAGTCCGCAAGGATGTTTGGGTGAATCCAAACGGGGCTGACATTGATCTGGAGATCTATTTTCATCCAGCGCATAACTTTAATATCGACCTTATGTTTGACGCCATGAAAACGTCGATGGGCGTCTATCACACGACGTTCAGCCCCTATCAGTATGCACAGCTTCGCATCATGGAGTTCCCGTTCGGCAATTTTGCTCAGGCTTTTGCCGGAACCGTTCCATTTTCTGAAACCATCGGTTTCGTACAAGATCCTGGCGATGCCGAAGATCCTAAGCGTGTCGACATCGCCACCTATGTCACGATGCATGAAATCGGGCATCAGTGGTTTGCGCATCAGGTCATCGGTGCGTTCGCGAAAGGGTCAAATCTGCTTTCTGAAGGGCTGACAGAGAATGCCACGATGTTGGCTTATGAAGACCACTACGACTTTACTAAGGCGCGCCGTATGCACGAAGAACGCGCAGTCATCCAATATCTCACAACGCGGACCTTCGAACGCGACGAGGAGCCTGTTCTCGCTGAGGCAGAAAGTCAGGGCTACCTCAACTACAATAAAACCAGTTGGGTATTCTGGGGCATGCGCGGCATTATCGGCAATGAGCCGGTTCAGCGCGCTGTGAAACGGTTCCTGATCGAACATGGGGCCGACAAAGGCGCGCCCTATCCGACTACGCTGGAGCTTTTGGCCATTCTCAAAGAAGAGGTAGATCCGAAATATCATAACCTCATTGATGACTATTGGAACAAGATCACCTTCTGGGAGCTTGGCTTCCAAGACGAGGCAGAGATTACTGTAACGTCTGTCGATGATCGGTTCGAAGTTTCGGTGCCGCTCAAGCTGGACAAGAAATACGCCAGTGAAGAGGACGGCAAGGAAACCTCTATATCCGAAATCGACGGCGTGAGCCTCAGCGAGTTCGTCCAGATCGGCTTCTACACGGAAGATCCGAAAGCCGACCTCGGCGCCAACCCAATGGCTCTTGAGACCGTTCAGGTTGATCAAGCCGAAGCGACACTCACCTTTACGGTCGACGAACGTCCGACCCATATCGTGCTAGACCCGCATCGCCGCCTGATTGAGCGCAACATCAACGATAATACTAAAGATGTGGAGGATGCGAGCGACAGCTAGTCGCCCGTTCACCCCTATCCTCTAGCGGGTGCCCCACGGGGCGCTCGCAATTTTACTCAGACGTCTTCAGTCGGAAGCAAGGATGTGGTTAGCGGCGGCGCGACCGCTAACAAAGGCCCCCTCGACCCGACCGCCAACGCACCAATCCCCAGCCAATACTACGCCGCGATCAGGATCGATCAGACAGTCCTGACCCACACCTGCGTTTGAATAGGCATAAAGCCAGCGATGCAGCGCGATATGCGGAGCCTGATGCAATTTCCGATCACACAAGACTGATGCAGCGTCCAGCATGATAGACTGAACCCAATCCCGATCGGCGTCAGCATGGTTGTCGGACCAAGCCGGAGCGGCGTGGACAACCAGAGTTGGGACAGCCGGATTCCGACCTGGCTTGCTCGCATTCAGAGCCAACCAGCTAATCGGCAGATCCGTGACACGCAGACTATCCCAGCCCGGATCAAATGGCTCTGCCCACCCGACCATCAGCGCGAAACAGGCATGCATATGCACGTCGGCCAAGACAGATTGTAGGAGTGAGTTAGGTGGTAACAACGCGGCCGCTTGTGGCGCGGGAGCGGTGCAGATTACTCGGTCGAACGGACCTTCGCTGCCTCCCTCTTCAAAAGCTAGGCTAAGATTTCCCGCAGACCCAGAAATACTGGATACACGACGCCCCAAATTGATCTGAAGCCCTTGAGCGAGCGCTTTGGCGATCACGTTCATGCGCGGCGATCCAACCCAACGAGGGCGACCTGTGTCCTTGGTCAGCTCGCCGTCTCGCAAATACAGACCTCGACTGTCCCAGCGCGTCGCACAGCCATTATCGGCGACGCCGTCGATGAGGAATTGAAATTCCGGATCGGTGATCGTGAAATATTGCGCGCCGTGGTCGAACTCATAGTCCCCAGCATAACGCGTGCTCATACGCCCGCCGACACCCCGGCTCTTATCAAACAGCTCGACCTCATGCTTGTCAGACAGGCGGCGCGCCGCTGTCAGCCCGGCCATGCCAGCGCCGATGATCGCAATTTTCATGGTTCAGCCTTGTCTCATCTGCCGACGAAAGACGGCCAAGTTAGATACGGCCTAACTCCGCCGAGAGTTGGGGCAAACCGAATCTGTTACGACTTGCGCGATTTGAACGGACGACGACGCCACAGCCAACGAATGCCGAAAAAGACTGGCAACAGCACGAAGATCAACCAAGGCAAGGTCATGGCGATGAACCCGATGACACCCGCCAGACCTTGAGACAGGGTCCGCAAGAAGTCCTTTAAGGCCTGCGCGATTGGGGCAACGGCAGAGCTGGAGACAGCGCGACTTTTGGAGGAGTAATCAATATCGACGACCGACATGGTGACGCGCTGGCGCAGGGCCGCCAAATTTGAAGTCGCGCTTTCGATTTCGGCCTGCACACGCGCCAACTCACGTTCCAGTGCTAACAGATCTGCTAGCTCCGCATCGCGGGTTTGCAGCAATCCGGTCAGGCGGTCGCGCAGGGTTGTCTGGGCCGACAGGCGCGCATCCACATCCAAGATTTGACGCGTGAGGTCTTGGGCGCTGACGCTAGAAGCCGTCATTTTACCGTCGGCTTTGTTGACGCTTTCAATCAGCGAAGCGGCATATTGGTCTAGCCATTCCGGCTCGGCGCGCAGGGTCAGGCTCGCCGACACATTATCCGCATCATAATCTCGCGTCGACGTATTCAGCACCTGACAAAGCTTCGCCCCGGCCTCGATACAACGCTGGGCATGAGACTGTGCCGTCGCTTTGACAGACGCTGAGGGGAGTTCGAAACTATAGCCATAGCGATAGGCTAAGTAGTTAGCGGCAGATTGAGCCCCATCTGCGCTATCAGCAGCAACATCTGAGCGTTTCAATCGAGACCCAGTGACAATGATGGGTTCGGGCGCAGATTCAACACCATAGTCTAAGCGATCCGAGTTTCGGGAGGTCGTATCGGTACAGGCGGAAAGGAGCAAAAGGCTCAGTGGAACGATCCAAAAAGGTGAGTGGCGCATGGAGGCTCCTTCAGAGAGCTGTGTGGCAAAATTGTGCAGTAAGCCGATTATTCGCTGAAAAACAGAATCATACAACCGTAGGGGCTCATTGATCCATTGTCTCGCTTGCCTCAGACGAATATTATCGTGAACCGTTATCGCATCTTTCGGAAGGCGAGCGTTTGCGCTATGACAGCGCTGTCAAGGAAAGAGGTTTGCTAACATGACTACGCGCATCGCTATCAATGGATTCGGTCGGATTGGACGCAACGTCCTTCGGGCTTTGCACGAATCTGGATCTCACGATCTGGAAGTCGTCGCCATCAACGATTTGTCCTCGACTGAAAACCTCGCGCATTTGCTCAAATACGACAGCGTTCACGGCCGTTTTCCTGGCACGGTATCCGTGACCGATGACAGTCTCGACATCGGCTCAGGCCCTATCCAAGTGACCGCCATTCGCGATCTCGCCGATCAGAACTGGGCCGATAATGACGTCGACATCGTTATGGAGTGTACAGGCATTTTCACCGCCCGAGATGCCGCCGCGAAACATCTGGACGCAGGCGCCAAACGGGTTCTGATTTCCGCGCCCGGTAAGAATGCCGACAAGACCATCGTATTCGGCGTCAATGACGGCACGATCACCGCTGACGACCTTGTGGTCTCTAATGGCTCCTGCACGACCAACGCGCTCGCGCCGTTGGCCAAAGTGCTACACGAAACTTTCGGGATCGAGTCTGGTTTCATGACGACGGTCCACAGCTACACGGGCGACCAGCCGACATTGGACGGCGTTCACCGCAAAGATTTCAACCGCGGCCGCGCCGCGGCTCTGTCGATGATTCCAACCAGCACAGGCGCGGCGAAAGCGATCGGCCTCGTCATGCCAGAACTAGACGGCAAACTGGACGGTAAAGCTATCCGCGTCCCGACACCTAACGTCTCTGCCGTCGACCTTGTCGTCAATACGGCGAAGGCTGCTAGCGTCGACGCTGTCAATGACGCGTTCCGCACGGCGGCCAAAACTATGCCCGGTGTCTTACAAATCACCGACGATTTGACCGTGTCTGTCGACTTCAACCATGATCCACATTCCTCGACCGTGCTGAGCACTGAGACGATGGTGCCGTCGAGCAATTTCGTCCGGGTCCTCTCTTGGTATGACAATGAATGGGGCTTCTCGAACCGGATGCTCGACACAGCCGCAGTGATGGCGAAGTTCCTATAGGATGACAGTCTATAAGCGCGAAAGTTCAGACGAGTTACGGCAGCGCCTCTCCGCCGCGCTCGACACCCATGCGGACGGCATTCGCTCCGATCCGCAATCCAATCCGGTCAAGCGCCTAGCCTATGACATTTCTCGCGAAGTCGAAGATCGCTCCATTGCCTTTAAGGGCATCGAAGCGCTGGTTAAGCAGCTCTCTGATGAAGCCGCCATTGCGCGGGCCCGACGTCTACGGACGCGGGCTGGCTTGGATCGCGCGGACGAGTTGCGCGACTCTGTTGCCGAAATTGCCAAGACTCAATCCAAATTAGGCTGGGACGCGTTCAAGGCTTGGGCAGAAGCACCTGCCTTCGGAATTGTCCTTACGGCGCACCCGACTTTCTCGCTATCGCGCGACATCCGCAACGTTTTAGGCGATATCGCCACTGCCAAAACATTGCCCGCTGCCTCTGTCAAAACACTCAAGACCTTCCCCTATTTGCCCAAGCGCGCGCCGACTCTGATTGAAGAGCATGAAGACACGCAAGCTGCGTTGATCCGTATCCAGGCCGCACTCTACAGCGCGAACCGCATCGTCCTGCAAGTCGCCCGCGACCTGTTCCCGGAACAGTGGACCACCCTCACGCCGCATTTGGCCGACGCCTATAGCTGGGTTGGATATGACATTGATGGTCGTACCGATATTAGCTGGGGCGACGCGCTCCGCCTGCGCCTGTCGGAAAAACGCGACATGATCGCCCGATATTTGACAGACGCTGAAACGCTCACGGCCAAAGGTGCAAAACTCTCTGCCTTGGCTGAACGGTTGCAGGACGGGCTTAAATCCGCACGCCGTGACTTGACCCTGTTTGAGACCGATCTGAACGAGACCGAAAACCTCGTCGCCGCCGCAAATAATTTGACCCGGCAATCAGATCGACGCCTGATGTCGACCGATGATCTGGTTAGCGTCATCGATGCGGCAATTACAGACGCCGACGATGCGACTGCACTCGATATCCTGACATTGAAAGCCCGGATGGCTGCCTTCGGTCTGGGTACGGCGCGGATCCATTTCCGCGTCAATGCGCGGCATATCAATGCCGCCATGCGCGCCGCTTTCGGCCTCAAAGATGACACGAGCGACAATCGCACCTTGATCCGCCGCGCGACGGAGATGACGCGGAAAACAAAAGCTCGCCCAGTCAACTTCGCCTCGCTCGCGCTGGAACGGTCAACCGCACATGAAAAGATGATTCTGTCGGCGCAGATCCACAAATATATCGACGCCTCAACACCGATCCGGCTACTGATTGCGGAGACCGAAGATAGTCTCGTCCCACTCGGCGCTCTCTATCTCGCGCGGCTTTATGGGCTGGAAGAACATCTCGACATTTCACCACTGTTTGAGACGTCGGACGCGCTTAATAATGGTGGGCGGATCATTGGTAAGATGCTCGAAAACTCTGCCTATCGCGAGTATATTCAGACGCGCGGCGTGTTCGCCGTGCAGACGGGTTTTTCCGATGCAGGCCGGTTCATGGGGCAACTCCCAGCGACCCTTGCGATCGAACGAGTCCAGAGCCAGCTCGCCCGCGAACTCGACAAGGCGGGTCTCGAAGACGTGACGGCGCTCGTCTTCAATACGCATGGCGAAGGCCTGGGTCGGGGTGGTCATCCCGGCACAGTGGCCCAACGTGTCGACTATGCGATGAGCCCTTATGCCATTCGTCAGTTTGAAAAGCGCGACATTGCGCTGCGTCACGAGACCAGCTTTCAGGGCGGCGATGGGTTCCTCTGGTTCCAGACACCGGACCTGGCCGAGGCCACAGTGCTTAGCCTGTTCGAAGCCCGCTTTGCCGACCGATCCGAAGCCGAAGCCGATCCGTTTTATACGGAGCGTGACTTTTCTTGGGATCTCTACCGGACGATCCAGAACGCGCAGGAAAAGCTCTATGACGATCCTGACTATGTCGCGATTTTGGGTGGGTTTGGACAGAACCTGCTAATCCCAACAGGGTCACGGGCAGTCAAACGCGCTAAGTCCGGCAGCGGAGCCGACATGTTCGACCCGCGCCAGTTGCGCGCCATTCCGCATAATGCGATTTTGCAGCAGTTTGGTTGCCCTGCGAACCTGTTTTATGGCGTCGGTCGGGCTGCTGGCATTGACCCTGAAAAGTTCGAATCTCTGTTACAGCGTTCCGCGCGAGCCAAGTCCATTTTTGCGCTGGTCGACACCACGATGGGCCGGACGAACCTCTCTATCCTGACCGGCTATGGTCGCCTGTTCGATCCGGGGTTCTGGGTTTCGCGCGCTTTGTCCGGTCAGGAACCCATGTTGGCCGAGCGTTCCGCTGTCGTCGCTGACACACTGATGACCAGTCGCTGGCGGTCGCAAATCATGGATCTGTCCAACCGATTGCGCTTCGACATCTTGGAAACCCAAAGGCAGTTTCCACGTGATGAGAGCAACGATATTTTGACGATCCTGCACGCACTCCGGCTCGCCATTGTTATGAAAATGATGATTATAGCGACGGAATTACCGGTTGTGTCCGACTCGGAAACGTCGCGCCTATCGGTTCTACAGCGCCTACAGACCTTCCAAATTGATGGTATTATCGAGGATCTGGAAGCCCGTTATCCCGCGACGAAACCCGCACTGGATTGGACGAGAGAGCTGACCGAAGAAACCGACCTGCCCGAAAGCGGCGGGTTCCAGCACATTGCCGACGAGGTCATCAAACCGCTATCGCGCGCGCGCGATTTGGTCCGCCAAATCACGGTCGCCGTCACCCATCACTATGATGCGTTTGGGTGAGGCAAAACAATCGATCCAGTGGATCGATTGCCAGCGAACGAGTGACCGCGCAGTGCGCGGCCTTTCACCTAGCAGCAAGACGACCCTTGAGAGACATCCGTCGTCAATTTCGGTGCGCCCTTCTTTGTCTCTTGCGGATCGCGGCGGCGGACACCGCAATCATCTGCGGGCCATTCGATCCGCTCTGCAACAGGAAGGCTCGGCTCGATATAGTAGAATTGATCGGCATAAGGCTCACGCTGCATCAGATTGAAGGTCTTCTCACACACGGCTGAGCGTTCGCCGCGACGGAACACATGCCCGTCATCATCCTGAACATGGCGCCATGGACCCTTATAGATAACCGCTTGGTTCTTCTCCAGACAGTCGCCCTGCTTACCTTTATAGGCAAGATAGGTCGCTGAGCGGAATTCAATCCCTTCGACAATCTGCCAAGGGTTCGCCTCCCATTTGTCGAGCATAATGCCGTGGAAACCTGCCGCTTCTAGCGCTTCGGCGAAATGATCTTCGCGCAGCGCACCTGAGATACAGCCGGACCAGAGCCGCGCATCCTGCTTCATCGCGTCGGGGCTATCTTCATCTGAGACGATATCAGACACAGCGATCCGTCCGCCAACTTTCAGCACGCGGAACATCTCTGAGAAGAGCTGATGCTTTTTGGCGTCTGACACCAGGTTCAGGACACAGTTCGAGACGATAACATCAACGCTATTGTCGGGCATCATCGGCAGCTCAGTCCGCAGTCGAAGCTGTTCCGCTTCCATCGCTTCCAGTCCGTTCGCGTCAGTCACTGGATTGGCGGCCAGCCATTCGTTCAGGCGGTCGAGATCGAGCTTTAAATCTTCGATATGACCACGCCGGAATTCGACATTAGCGTAGCCGACTCGGTCCGCAATGACAGGCGCATTTTCGCGCGCGAGGTCCAGCATCTCGTCCGTCATGTCGACACCGATGACGCGGCCTTCCGGGCCGACGATTTGTGAGGCGATGAAACAGATTTTTCCGCCGCCAGCGCCGAGGTCGAGCACAGTGTCGCCTTCGCGGACGTAACGGGACGGATCACCGCAGCCATAGTCGCGGTCGAGCACGTCTTGCGGGATAATTTTTAGATATTGCGGATCATAGTCGATTGGACAGCAAAGTGCGGCTTCGACGGCCTGAGCGCCCGCGCTGTACCGATCCTTCACATCCTCGCGCACATCCGCATTAGTGGCATCGAAGCCTTGAATATCATCCATGTCGTGAGATCCGTTTCGGTCAGGTCTAGCTGGAAAGCTTAGGACTCGACACTCGGCAGATCAATTAGATGACGCGATTTGTGATCGTTTTTTGGAACGCCAAATCAACGATAGTACCGTGAACGGAAAAGCGATTAGGAACAACCACGCTAACACTTGGGTCGACCTACTCATCGCGACGTCACCCCCCTCATCGAAGGGAAGATTTATCGTCGTATAATTCCAATCCCGAATTTCACTAATGGAGGCCATGTCTTTGGCGAAGTCCTTGGCATCAATATGGCCCTGCTTCGTTGTCCAGTGAAACACCTCTCGAAGCACATTATCCGCAACTTTAGTCTTATAAACATAACGAAAGGCGTCCGTCTCGACGGTTTTATCTTCATCGTTGAAGGAATAGCGGTCGTCGGCGATATATTCGATAATATGCCGAATGTTACGCGGGTGCTTTATGCTGAAAGGCGAAGTGCGTTCACCGCCTTCAAAATCTGGCATAGCCGCCAATATTTGATAGGCACGCGTGTTCAATGACCGGCGATCATCCGCCGTATATCCGGACAACCGAAACGACATACGCAGTTCCGACCATCCTTCTTCATCATCCGAGCTCCAACTGAGATCACCATCCGGCTCCAAGGTTGGGTAGATGTCGGATAGATATTCGACAAAGCTGTTAATTACATCGTCTTCACCATCGCGGGCTATCCAAGCTAATGTGTTGTCAGCGTCTTCGCCATATTCTCGGAAATTGATCGAGTATAGTATGACGCCCGGCTCAGCGACTAGATCGAACCGTTCTGTGATGAGCTCTCTAGCTTCATAGTCGGACTGGGGTAGTTTCGTCACAACGGACGCCCCATCACGCAGTCTTAGACCAAAGTCTATGTCGCCCTTTTCCATCGTGTCGAGCGTACCGATTTGCGGGTCGCGGGTTGCATCGAGTGGGTAGAGCGCGCCGTCGATCTCGGCCAAAACCATAATGTGATCAAAAGCATAGGGATTCGCTAGCCCCATGAACTCACCACCTCGTTCATTGAGGTCAACAAGCATCGGGTCCGCTAAGACGCCTAGCTCATCAAGCAGAGTCAGCAATAGCATAGTGACGTCTTTGCAATCCCCAAACCGACGACGAAGCACCCTGTCTGGCGGCCGCGGGACAAAACCGCCCTCGCCTAATTCCAGTCCAACATAGCGAATATGGCTCTGCACCCAATCCAGCGCAGCCCGAGCTCGCGCCTTGGCGTCAACATGTTCTGCCGCAATTTCAGCGGCAATTTCGCGCACTGCATCGCGGTCATCATCCGTCCGGATATAATATTTGTGGAAGAGATTTCCGACCTGCGCCCAGCTCTCAAAATGGGAGATTTCGTAGGACGGACGGACAAAAGACCAGCTCGGACTATCAGAGTCATAAGCAGGCGCTTCTGGGTCCGGCGCATCCCACTGGAAAACTGTCCATTCGTCTTCGATCATACGCTCCGGTTCTGGCGGGTCATTGTGAGTCTGAGTGTAGATGTCCAAGCCGCGCGCAATTGACACACGCAGGAAGCGGCGTTTGATCTCACTGGTGGTTGCAAATGTGCGGCGTAGGAGAAATCCTGTACCGATGGCCTCTCTTCGGCCGCTCCGCGTATAAGCAACGTCCAAACGGTCCCCGACCCGTAAATCCAAAATCGGTAGCAAGAAGGTCAGCGTGCCATTGAAAATCATCTGATCGCGGTCTGTTTCCGTCCGGAAGACCATCGCCTCGTTCAGGTCAGCTGCATCGATAGTTTCGCCATCTCTTATGATGCGAACATGATGTAATTGCATCGACCGATAGGATGGATCAAAATCGATACTCAGTGTGCCTTCGTCATCAACAGCTGCAGGCGTTAGAAGATCAACGACGTAGCGATATGAATACTCATCTGTCGTCGCTGTGTGTCGGTTCTGGTAATCTATGAGCGGAAAAACAGTTTCGCGCCCAGCGTCAATATTCGCATCGAAAATCGGCGCATCAACTGGCACAATCCAATCCGGGCGCGGCGTGATTTTCACATAATCAGACACATCCTGAGCCAACGCGGCCGTAGCCGCGCCCATCATCAGCATCACGCCAACTGTGACGGCCAAGAAAATTTCTACCACGCGCATCTGATTTCCACCTCTCAATATCGGCTAACCGACACACGCATGGGATGCAACGGAGCAGTCTACAGGAAATTCGCGATAGCTCAGACGCATTCAACCGCTTGATCTACAGATGCCGAAACGGCAGGTCGGAGAGATGAGCCTTGATCCGCTGAGCCTTGATTTTGCCCTCGCCCTTCTCGACCGGATCGGCGTGCTTGTTTTCGCCATTTCGGGCGGAATTGTCGCCGTGCGCGCAAAGATGGACCTACTCGGCGTTCTGGTTCTGTCATTCCTCCCGGCGCTGGGCGGGGGCACACTGCGCGATCTGATATTGGACGCGCCTGTCTTCTGGCTAACCGATGGCTGGTCGTTGAGCATGGTGTTGATCGGGGCCGCGCTTGCCTTTGTATTCGCAGCCCGGGTTGAAGACTTTAAACCTCTACGTTGGGCCGACGCAGTCGGCCTGTCGCTCTTCGCCTGTGCAGGAGCCGCCAAAGCACTGGAGCTGGGTCATTCCGTGACGATTGCGGTGATCATGGGCGGGGTCACTGCCTCGGCGGGCGGACTGCTGCGTGACGTCGTCGCAGATCGTGAGCCGTTGCTGCTCAAACAGGATATTTACGCCACTGCCGCTCTGCTAGGTGGATTTGGCTTCGCCATGTCGAGCCGCGCTGGATTGTCTTTTGAGTATTCAACCCTGATCGGTTTCAGTCTCGCTTTTACGCTGCGCGCCTGCGCCATTCATTTCGGCTGGTCTCTACCCCGCGCGAAATAGGTCAGCCGCGCGCGACGTAGAGCCAAGCCTCTAATCCGCTCGCCAAAGTGACAGCCACCCGTTCATAGTCATCAACTTCATAAGCATCGGCGCGGGCCAGCTGTTCAGAGGTTAGAGCAAAGACAGTGCCCGCGACACGATCCTGCTCATGACCCGTCCGTGTTACAATCGGGTGAAACCGTTCGCCGCTCAACGCCAAAACATCAGCATCGGTGATCTCCACCATTGTTTTAGCAAAACCGACCAGCGCATCAGGTTCGCCCACGACTTTTTGCCCGAAGGTTTCGCGCTGCACGGATGGCAGTTGCAGGGTTCCGTAGGAAAAGAGGTGTTCCATCCACCGCCTGCTAGACTATGAGGTGGGCATGGCCAAGATTAAGCATCTCACTCTCTATCATTATCCCCTCTCCCGGTCAGCGCGGGTGCGGTTCTTATTGGAAGAATTGGGCTGTGATTATGAGCTGGTGAACGTCAACATGTTGCGCGGTGAAGGGATGAGCGAAGCCCATATGGCCCGTAATCCGAACCATGCCGTTCCCGTCCTAGACATTGCTTATGACGACGAAAGCCAGCAGACTTTGATCGAATCCGGCGCGATGATCCTATGGTTGGCTGATGCGTTTCCAAGTGCCGGGCTTGCGCCGGTCGTCGAGGATTTCCGCGCTCGTGCCGAATATACGCAGCAAATCCTATTTCAGGCCGCCCATGTCGACATGTCTCTCTGGCAGGTTCGCTTGAACGAAACTCTGTTCCCAGAGCCTGTTCGCAGTCAGCCTATTGCCGCGTTTAATCGCGACAAGCTTGAGCGTGAAATGATCCCGCAAATGGAAGCTCGGGTCAGCGCGCATGACTGGATTTGTGGCGACGCCTTTACGGCGGCCGACTGTATCGCCGCACAAAATGTAAATTGGATGCGGGCTTACGGGCTCGCGAAGACCGGACCCCTGCGCGACTATATGCACCGATTGAAAGCCCGCCCCGCCTTCGCGCGTGCGTTTGCGGATGCAAAGGACTTTGAACGATGAGCAAGCAGCTTGAATTGGGATCAATTGGCTATGGTTGCTGGCGGTTCGCCAGCAATACCGTGCAAGAAGCCGACGAGCTGATCCGCACGGCACTGGATCACGGCATGACCCTGATCGATACAGCCGATATTTATGGGTTTGGTGAACCACGCGGCTTTGGTGGCGCTGAGGCCGTACTCGGGGAAGTACTCGCGGCGTCGCCAGAGCTGCGTGGGCGCATGACCCTGACGACCAAAGGCGGCATTATCCCGCCGAGACCCTATGATAGCTCACGCGACTATTTGATGGGTGCGCTCGACGCCTCCCTCACCCGTCTACAGGTCGATCATGTCGAGCTCTATCAGATCCATCGCCCGGATCTGACGACGTCGATGCCGGCGCTCGCGGAAACCCTTCAGGTAATGCTGGAAAGCGGCAAGGTCGGCGCGATTGGCGTCAGCAATTTCACCCCGTCGCAGATGCGCGCTTTGTCCGCCCACCTCGACACACCGCTTGCCACGATCCAACCGGAACTATCCGTTTTGGAGCAATCCCCGATCACCGACGGCACACTCGATTTTGCAGAGGAAGTTGGCGCCACCGTGTTGGCATGGTCGCCCTTAGGGGGCGGTCGCTTGTTCACTGAGACCGGCCCTGTGCAGACAGCTGTCGCCACAATCGGACGCAAGACAGGATATACGGCGACACAAATCGCGCTCGCCTTTGCACGAAGCTTCGGCGCCAACGTCGTCCCATTGGTCGGGACGCAACGCACCCACCGGATCGAAGATGCAGCCAAGGCTGGACAGATCATGCTACCGGCGCGCGATCTCTACGACCTGATCGAAGCCTATCGTGGTGAGGCCATGCCGTAAAAATGCAGAAGCATGCCGTTTGACGGTTTAGCTTTCCAGTCGACCCGGCTAATGGGCGGTCGATCATGATGGTTCGCCCACATATCCTGCGCTTGCTGACGGCATTTGCTGTCTTGCTGCAACTGGCCTTGCCCTACGCGCAAGCCAATGCCGCCGCAAACGGTACAGATCTATCAGACCTGATCTGTAATCCATCCGGCCGGGCTGCTTCCGCCGAAGCCAAAGCTGCCCTGAGCGAACTTCTCTCTATCGTCGGAGAGGAAGAAGAATCCGACGCGCCGCCCGATTGCGAACAATGCGTGTCACCAAATGTCACCGTAGTTTCGGCCAGCGTGACTGTGTCGGCTCCCGTCCAGTTTGGCCGCCTCACACATCGTCACCCTGCGTCTGAAGCGCTCGGCCCGATCTCTCCTCGCGGTCCGCCATGCGGCACCCGCGCACCACCCCCTTTCGTTTGAACGACTGACACTTCTCTGAGCCATGACGGCTCATCTTGTTCAAATGAAAGATTACAATGAAATACGTACTTATGTGCGGCGCTGCCTTCATGGCCGCTGCAATCTCTACCCCTGTCCACGCTCACCAAGACGGCAGCGATGGACCTCATGCCTCAGAACATGCCCCGATTGGAGTCATGGCTGACCATCGCCACAAAAAGGGCGAATGGATGCTGTCCTATCGCTTCATGACAATGGATATGGAGGGCAATCGGGACGGTACCACGCCGCTAAGCCCTGACCAGATCGCCACAACCGTCCCCAACCGCTTCTTCGGCAATCCGATGCAGCCTCCGACACTTCGTGTTGTGCCGCTGCAGATGACAATGGACATGAATATGGTCGGCGGAATGTATGGGCTAACCGACCGCGTGACGCTGATGGCGATGACGAGCTACCGGTCGCTCGACATGGATCATGTCACCTATATGGGCGGTATGGGCAGCAATGTGCGCGGCAACTTCACGACCCAGTCTAAGGGCTTTGGCGACAGCACCATCGCAGCGATCATCGGTCTGGATGATGGCACCCGTAAAGAGCGCCAGATCAATCTCAATCTCGGCCTGTCGATCCCAACCGGATCAAACGAGGAAACAGACCAAATCCTAACACCGATGGGCGGCACGCCAACCCCGCGACTGCCCTATCCGATGCAGCTCGGCACTGGGACTTGGGATTTCAAACCCGCGCTGACCGCCTTCGACCGACACGGCAAGATTGGCTACGGCGCGCAAACGTCAGCCCGTTTGCCATTAGGTGAGAATGAGGAGGGCTATAAGTTTGGTAGCCGATTGGAAGGGACAGCGTGGCTATCCTACGAGCCGGATTATTGGATCTCATTCTCGACCCGCGTGAAGGCTGTAACGCAAGGCAAAATTGACGGGATTGACGGGGCTATCATGGCCCCTGTGCAGACCGCCGACCCTGACAATTCAGGCGGCGATAGCATCGAGCTCCTCTTCGGCGTCAATTTGGCGGGTCAGACGGGCGCGCTGAAAGGTCATCGTCTTGCCATTGAATATGGCGTGCCGCTGCACCGTGATCTTAAGGGGCCACAGTTGGAAACAGATAGCGTCCTGACAATCGGTTGGCAGAAAGCCTTTTAAAAACTGGACCCCCGGCGCAGTGCCGGGGGTCCGTCGTGGGGGTTCGGTGAATTCTGATAGTTGCGATTATCGCGCATGATCAGAATAAATTTCGATAAAACCGCCAGTCCCGTCCCTGACGAACACTCCCCATTTCTGTGTCGGACGACCGCCTTAAGGGATTACCCGTTGCAGTTGTATGATGAAACAAGCTTGCGCAAATCTTAACGGCGTCTTTTCAACGCTTGATGAGGACAATAGGCACGAGACCGGAAATTTCTGAGAATTGCAGGAACTTTTTCGGAACAACGTGCGCCGCGCCCCCGTTGGTTTAATGTAGCAACTGGAGAAAACAGCTTTTTATGAATAATCTGAACACCGCTAATTTGAACGCAAAATTTGAAGACTCGATCGTCCGAATGATTGTCACCGGACCCGTTAGTGACATCGAAGTGGAAGCCGCGACACAGTGGTTCGACACGCTGGGCGACGCCCAAGACGAGTATCAACTCTATCTCGAAATCCCGAAGATGCATTTCCCTGATCTTGGATCGGTTCGGAAAACATTCCTGTCTCTGGCCAATCTGATGCGAGGCTGGGAGTCCTGCGGTCGTTGTGCCGTCGTGACAGACAGCCCGTTCTTGCGCTCGAGCGCCAAGATCGAAGGCACAGCCTTGCCGCAAATGGAACTCGACAGTTTCGGCATTGTCGAACTCGCCGAAGCCGAAGAATGGCTCGAAGCCGCATAAAGCAGCAACAAAAGTCCAAAGAAAAACCCGGCTCAAGGCCGGGTTTTTTGTACCTAGACTTTCAAGTCGTTCAAATCTTGCCGTCAAAGTCAGACGCGCTGTGACGCTCTGCTAGGCCCTTATCGTCCCATGTCCGGTTCACAAGCTGCCCGCGTTGGAAGGCCGGACGTTCGGCAAGTTGTTTCGCCCACCGAATGACATTCTCATATTCATGGACTTGCAAGAATTCCGCGGCCTCATAGAGAATCCCACGCGCCATTCCGCCATACCAAGGGTAGATGGCGAAGTCGGCAATTGTCAGCGCATCACCTGCCATGAACTCATGTTCGGCCAGCCGTTTGTCGAGCACATCCATCTGGCGCTTCGTCTCCATCGCAAATCGATCGATAGCGTATTCAATTTTGACCGGCGCGTAGGCATAGAAATGGCCAAAACCACCGCCAAGATAAGGCGCGCTGCCCATTTGCCAGAATAGCCAAGACAGGCATTCGGCGCGGGCCGCCCGGTCTGTTGGCAAGAACATATCGAACTTCTCAGCTAGATAGGTCAGAATTGCACCGGACTCGAAGATGCGGACATGTGGGTCTTCGGAATGATCCATCAGCGCTGGAATCTTAGAGTTGGGATTGGCCTCGACGAAGCCGGAGGAGAATTGATCCCCCTCACCGATGTTGATCAACCACGCATCATATTCCGCGCCGGAATGACCGGCCGCCAAAAGCTCTTCGAGCATAATGGTGACTTTCACGCCGTTAGGCGTACCGAGCGAGTAGAGCTGAAATGGATGGTCACCAACGGGGCGAACTTTGTCATGGGTCGCGCCACTGATCGGGCGGTTAATATTGGCAAAACGCCCGCCGGAACCTTTGTCCCAAGTCCAGATTTTAGGCGGTGTGTAGTCAGAGAGGTCTTGTGTCATTAGAGGGTCCTAATCGTGTAACCTCACACATTCCAATCACGTCCAGTTGAGGCAAGAAAAAAGCCGCCCCATCACGAGGATGGGAGCGGCTCTTACGACTGATGGTTTCAAACCGCAGTTAAGCGGGAGGACCTATCAATCTTTCGACCCTCGGAGATCGAATTATGCGGCGCGTTTGAAATCGCGCTGGAATGTCCGGTCGTGACGACCCTCATTCAATTCTTCGGCAAGCTTCCGGTTAAACGCCGGAATGTCTGCGGGCTTACGGCTGGTCACAATACCATTGTCGGTCACTGTTTCGCCGTCTGTCCATTGGCCACCTGCGTTTCGGATGTCCGTTTTAATGGACGGGTATGAGGTCAATTCGCGACCTTCAACAATATCGGCTTCAACCAGCAACCAAGGACCGTGGCAGATTGCACCGATGGTTTTGCCCTGTTCGGCAAAGTCTCGGACAAGCTGGACGGCCTCATCTTGCGTTCGCAGCGTATCGGGATTCTTCAGACCGCCCGGAATGATCAAACCGTCATAGTCGGCAACATTTACGTCACTGAAGGTTAGTTCTGGCGTGTACTCTCGCTGCTCTTCGCTATCGGCTTTAATCGGTTCCGTCTTGATCGAGGCGACTTGTACCGTCGCACCTTGGTCCCGCATATATTCGAGCGGCTCAAAAAACTCTTCTTGCTGAAAGCCGTCGGCTGCAATGATGAGAAGTTTCTTTTGGTTCAAATTAGTCATGGTACTCCTAGTTCGTTCGTAACCGCGGCGCACATCCTTTCGAAAATGCGCTATTGTCATCGCGATGAGCAGAAAAATGCGCTCGTCTTGCCTAATCAATGAACAGCAAGCCTAATCGTTCCATTTTTCATTCAATTACAATCAGTTATTAAACCAACTTAAATTATGGATCGCGCTTCACTGGCCCTAGACATTGCCAGCCTGCACACAAGCCCGCATAGCGCATGAATGAGAACTGACGCTGCCCCCACGCCGACCCGCCTTGCGGATTACACGCCTTATAATTTTGAGATTTCGGAAACCCGCTTCGACTTCCGGCTTGATCCGAAAGCGACCCGTGTACGCTCATTGCTCAAGATGAAGCGAACTGGGCAAGGACCTCTGGTGCTTGATGGTGAAGCGATCGATCTTGTCTCAGTCGAGATTGATGGGCGTCAGCTCAAACGGTCTGAATATCGTCTGACACAGGATAAACTAATCCTCGAAGAGACACCGGACGTCTTCACTCTGAACATTGAATCCAAATGCAACCCCAGCGCCAATACGACGCTGATGGGTCTATATGTATCAGGTGGCCGTTTCTGCACTCAGTGCGAGGCAGAAGGCTTTCGCCGGATCACCTATTTTCCGGACCGTCCCGACGTCATGAGCGTCTTCACGGTTTTGATCGACGCCGACAAAACCGCCTACCCGACCCTACTCGCCAACGGCAATAAGATCGAAGAAGGCGATATTGACGGCGGTCGCCATTACGCCGTCTGGCACGATCCGTTCCTCAAACCTTGCTACCTCTTCGCCCTAGTCGCGGGTGAGTTTGATCTGCTTGAAGACAGTTTCACCACCATGAGCGGGCGGTCCATTCCGCTCGAAATCTTTGTCGATCCGGGCGATGCACCCAAGGCGGCCTATGCCATGGACTCGTTAATCCGGGCTATGGCGTGGGACGAACGCGCCTTTGGCCGCGAATATGATCTCGACCGATTCATGATCGTCGCGGTCCGTGATTTCAATTTCGGTGCGATGGAAAATAAGGGTTTGAATATCTTCAACTCCTCGCTCTTGCTCGCCGACGCTGAAACAGCGACCGACATGAATTTCGAACGGATCGAAAGCGTCGTTGCGCATGAATATTTCCACAACTGGACGGGCAATCGCATCACCTGCCGCGACTGGTTTCAACTCTGTCTCAAGGAAGGCTTCACAGTCTTTCGCGATCAAGAGTTCTCTGCTGATCAGCGCGGCGCAGCTGTCCAACGCATCAAGGATGTTCGCGCCCTTCGCGCCCGTCAGTTTGCCGAAGATAATGGCCCCCTCGCCCATCCTGTGCGGCCAACCGAATATCTGAAGATCGACAATTTCTACACTGCCACGATTTACGAAAAGGGCGCGGAGCTGATCCGGATGCTTAAAGCCTGGCTCGGCGAAGACATGTTCCGAAAAGGGTCCGATATTTATTTCGACAGGCTCGATGGTACGGCGGCAACGATCGAACAATTTCTCGCCTGTTTTGAAACGGCGTCCGGCGAGGACATGGGACAATTTATGCGCTGGTATGAACAGGCCGGGACACCGCGCCTGACGGTGCGACGCCGCCGGACGCCGACAAAGCCCGTCATCAGTCAGGTCGTGTCGTTTAAACAAGTGACACCCCCAACACCGGGGCAACCCAAAAAGGCCGCCGTTCTGATCCCGATCCGGTGGCAAGCCATTGGCGAGAATGGTCCCTTAATGGAGCCGCAACTGACGGTCATGACCACCAAATCGACGGATGTGTCCTATCCAAGATTTGATGAACCACATTCCATCTCTGTGCTGCAGGGATTTTCTGCGCCTGTGATTTTAAACTCAGACGCGACGACGGCAGACCTCGTCCGGCTTATGGGCAATGATCCAGATGCGTTTAATCGCTGGGAAGCCGGACAAACGCTGGCCCGACGTTTACTCGTCGATTTTGCCAAAGCGCTGGAAGCCGGCAAAATGCCGAAAACCAACCCGGCCCTACGTGATTATTGCAAGGCCCTAGGCACAACCCTGAATGACCCACAATTCGATAATGCCTTTAAAGCACTGGTCCTGACATCCCCTTCTAGCATGGAAGTGCTGATGGAAGCCGCCCCAATTGACCCCATCGCCGTTCATGAAGCGGGTCAATGGCTGTCCCGCGCGGTTGCGGACGCGCTGCGCGACGACCTTCTGGCCACTTACAAAGCCATGCGGGACAAGACTGGCGTCTTTTCGCCCGACGCCGAGGCGGCCGGACGCCGAGCCCTTAAGAGCCGCTGTCTCGCCCTGCTCTCTGCACGGTTCGATCCGTTGGCCGCATCGCTGGCGTCCAATCAGCTCGATAATGCGACCAATATGACGGACGAGCTCGCCGCCCTGATCACACTGTCACGTCTTGGCGGACAACGTGTCGAAAGCTCAATGGAGGCTTTCTTTGCGAAATGGAAAGATCAGCCGCTCGTACTCGACAAATGGTTCTCGGTTCAGTCAATGCGCGATCACGCTGACGGAATCCACGCCATCACGCGCTTGGCCGAAACCCCATCCTATGAGCGCAATAACCCCAACAGAGTGCGCGCCCTCGTCGGCGGCTTCTCTATGGGCAACACCAAATTGTTCCATAAGCTGGATGGCTCTGGATACCGCTTCTTCGCCGATCAAGTCCTCGACATGGATAGCCGCAACCCATCTGTTGCCGCGCGCCTGCTCGGCGCATTCGAGATCTGGCGAAAACTAGATCCGAGACGCCAAGCGCTGGTTCAGGCTGAGCTGGACCGTATCATCGCGGCCAAGCCCAGTAAAAATGTTCTGGAAATTGCGGAACGGACGCGGGGTTAAAGTCCCGCGCCTGACCAAGCTTATCGGGTTAGCGGACAATACGCTCAAACCATATGTCGCTCACTAAAGGTGCTGAAATCTGTGCGCCTATGACGACGTCAGACACATCTCTGACAAATTTGACGCGACCCAACGCAGTGCCTGGCGCCCTAAACATATCCGGCTGATAGTCGCTCAGCGTAGCGACAGGTAGGCGGATATGCGTGGCCGTCATCACACCGTCTTCGACGTTAACCTCATAGCTGGTTGCGAGTTCCTCACTATAGTATCGACCCGCATAATCGGACGCGCTAACGGGTGATGGCTCATAAGGCTCGAGTTCAATCCGCGGGGCTCGCAATGATCCGTGGAGTCCAATGACGTAAAGAAGCGCAGTGGGTCGTCCTGCAGCATCCACCTCAAACTCCACAAACAGATCACCATCTGAATCGAGCGCGAAGCGTCTTTGCCCGACCTGCGGCAGAACATTCGTGTCGTCCGAACCCATCATTGTCAGCGTTAGGTCTGACCCGTCAGCTCCGATCTGAAACAGAGTGCCGGGATACAACTCATAGTCTCCCTCATAGCTTTGCGCGTCGCTCACGCTCAAAGCTGCCCACTCTGCCGCAGCTTCAAGTTGGAATGAGTCGCTATCTGACAAAAAGATATCGACCATGCCAAAGGCAATCTTCGCCGTATCGAAATCGGATCGATTGCTCAGGATTGAGATCGCGAAGGTTTCACTAGGGACGCGGAGTAAGAAGGATCTGTAACCCGCAATCCGCCCACCATGCGACCATGTTTCCAAGCCGTTATACTGGCGACGTTCGTGTCCGCGACCGAATGTGGCCGGGCGACCATCCGTCGCCTTTTCTCGAATGGCCATATTTTTGAAGAGTTCATCAGAGCCGATCTGGCGCGTTTCAAAGTTGGCAGCCCATTTCAGGAGATCGTGGGCCGTCGTCGTCAAGCCAGTCGATCCAACCAGCTCAGAATTATGGTGGATATTGGCATACCCATCACCCTTTGGTGCGTAAGATTTCGCATGATTGGGAAGCAACACCGTACGATCAGAATAAAACTGGGTTCGAGTCATTTGGAGCGGTTCGAAAAGCCTCTCCCGAGTAAAATCCTGAAACGATTGTCCCGACACGGTTTCGACGATTTGCGCCAGCAGAAGATATCCCGAATTGCTATATTCTACAGCAGTTCCCGACGCAAAATTCACGCCGCGCTGACGCGCAATCAAACGGCGGAATTGATGATTGGTTTCGACATCGTCTTCCAACCAGCCTGAGAGCGGGGCCAAGACGCCGCCTTCTCGCAATCCGCCCATATGATCTAAAAGATGAGCGACCGTCACCGGCTGTTCAAACTCTGGCAGGCCGGGCAGATAGGTGCGTATATCCTCATTCACATCTAACAGCCCGTCCGACTGTAAAAGGAAGATGGAGAAAGCGGTGAATTGTTTGGAGACTGACGCCACCTTAAACACAGTATCGGGGGTGATCGGAATACCGTAATCCAAATCTGCAATACCGTTCCCCGACGCGAAAACGGTTTCGCCGTTTAAACTGATGGCAACCGCTACACCGGGCGCATCGTCTAAGTCCCAGTCTTCTAACAACGCCGTCGCTTGTTCTGAGACAGACGGCATCGGCGCCTGTGGATTGAGTTCGGTTTGCGCACAACTCGAAAGGTGCAACACGGCCATGAGGGCAAAGATGGGCGGTATGAGTCGTCGGGTACGCATGGGGACATCCTTGAAATGGAACTGACCATGCCAAGGAGCTTATTCTGGCCTGAAACGCGACCGACTACGCGAAATCGAACCTTTTTGACGCGTTAGTTCATTCCGACATCCACGGACTTCAACCTCATTACGCCATCGATCGAGCCAGACCTCTCGACTTCCGAAATGCACTAGGCGTCATATGTGTGCGCTTCTTGAAGGCCGTATTGAATGACGATTTTGAATTGAACCCAACGGCATAAAGCACGTCCAAGACCGTACGTTCTGGCTGGTCAGTCAACATCACTTTGGCCGCGTCGACCCGGTAGCCATTGACGAAATCAAAGAAATGCACACCGAATTCGAGATTGATCAATTCCGACAGCTCCCGTGGTGTAAACGCCATTTGATCCGCTAGGGTTTTGAGATTCAATTCAGGATCGAGATAAGGGCGAGTCCCATCCATATGTGTCACCAACCGTTTCTTTTCGGCACTTAATGACCGTGTGTCGGAGGTTGGTTTCGCTTCACGCTTCAGCGGAATGGACGAAGTACCGTCAATGCCTCGGAAGATTTCAGGATGAAGCAGAGCCTTCAGCGTCACCCAAGTCACAACAGACAGAACGATCAGGGCGCCTGAAAGCTGCAACCCCTGAAACAAGCTGGTCATGGTTCCAAATGAGACGAAACTGCGCACAAGCGTCAACGTATGTGCATAAATCGATACGATCAGAAGCTGTGACAGCCATCTGAAAACCTCTGATCGACTATCCGCAAACATCTGTTGAAATCGGGATCTGAAGCGAAGGAGGATAACGATCGCTGCGGCGATATATGTATAATACTGAACGTGTGAGACGATCAGCCCGAAGACTAACTCAGTCTGCGTCATGTAAAGTGTTCGGCTATCAGGCGAGACTACCGTTTCATCTCCTGCCCATGGCAATTGCTCGCCCGGTAAGGTCAGCAACAGCATCACGAGAAACGGCACCATGTGCACACAATCGCGCCACTTCAGTCTTACATTGGAATAAAGACTGGTCACAAAGAACCCAACAAACACTGGCATTTGCAAGGCTCCGAGTGAGGACCGAGCGGCATCGGGCCACGATCCCGCCAGGTCGCTCCCCATCACGATCCAAGCGCTGACATCCATCGCCGTCAGAATGAGAAAGATGGCGAACAGCCGATTGGGCAGCTTTCTCTCGGTCGGAACGGCTATAAGAAATGCCGCCAGCACGACGCACATGAAGCAGATGACAATGGAGATTATGGCCAAGGCCTGATCAAACATCTTGTCTCCTGCTCATCGCGCTCACTCAGGCCGGAGCATCTCGTGATTTCCGCGCACATGGCAGAGCTCAGCCGCCATAACAATCTAGTCGTAGATTGATTAATTCAAAACGACCCAATCGACACGATTCATTAGGGCCAGCGTGCTACTTACCCTCCCTAAATCTATGCCGTATTTTATAAACAACCAAAGGCTTCCGGGCCCATGACGAATCTGAGTAACGTCCTTACGGCCGCTGGCTTTCGCGAACATGTGTCGGAACAGCGCTACAAAGTGATGCGCCAGCCGATCGTCGATCTGACGGACGGTCATATCCATCACTATGAATGGTTAGTCCGTTTCGCGGGTCAAGGAACGGAAGGCGTAATCCGCCCGGCCGAAATTTCAGGAGTCATTCGGGACCTTGATTTATCAATGTTGGCTCAAGCCATTCTAGTCCTCAATGCAGACCCTGACGGTCCTGGCATAGCGATTAACCTGTCCGGGGCGTCGGTCGATAAAGAAACCTTCAAACCGTCTGTCTTAGCCTGCCTGACAGCGCTTCATGCCTCGCCCACTCGACTTGTCATTGAGCTGACCGAAAGCTGGGACATGGATAATATCGAGCTAGCGGAAAGCCTGCTCACTGAACTTAAATCGCGGGGGCATCCGGTCTGCCTTGACGATGTTGGCGCTGGCGCAGCTTCAATCCGCTACCTGCGCGCCCTCCCGGCAAATTGGTTGAAGATCGATGGTGGCTTTGTTGCGGCGGCCTTCAATAATGTGAGAGACCGAGCCATTTTGCAGGCTTTGTTGACCCTTCGCGAACCGCTTGATGTGCGCTTCATCGCCGAAGGAATCGAGACCGTCGAATTACTCGATTTCGTGCGTCGTCTTGGGATCGATGCCGCGCAGGGTTACGCTCTCGGTAAGCCGGAAGTCGAAACCCGCATCAAATAGCCGATATACAGACGAAATTTCCGTTTATTACCGGACTGTTAACCCTAATTTGGTTCGACAGTCCGGTAGCTGCCCGTTACCCATTCAAGGGTGATTCGGAATGGGAGGCCGACTGCATTCTGACATGGTGGCGAACCGCTCACATCCCAATGCGTCCGCACCCCCACACCCGGTGCAAGACAAACGACCTGCGCCATCGCAGCCTTATCCTATGCCCGGTGCTTCCAGCGACGCACCCGCCAATTCTGGTCCGGTAGAATATCAGCCTAGAAATCCGAGCCAACTTCAACCCCCCGCTCAAGCACAGCCTTACACGCCCCGGGCCTACGCGCCTTCTGGCGGACACTCACAGGTGCCACAGCCTAACCTGCCGCCTATGCCTTTAGCCCAACCTGGCACCGAACCGCCGGGTCCGACCACGGAGACCCCGCTTAGAGCGGCCGCTCATGCGCCTCAACATCCCGACGCAATCACTCCGCTAAGATCACGTGTTGGGATGGGACCAACCCCACCGCCCGCTCCACATGCTGGCGCTGTTATGGCACCGCCACCCGTTCAACTGCCTGTTCCCGCTCAGCAGCCTGTGCAAACTCCCAGGGATCAGTCCGAAACCGCACTTATAAACCGTATCTCCAACCGTATCAGCGGCGGACAGGGCGTACGTCGTATTATTTTTGCATCGCTCGCATTCGTCGTGCTGTTCGCGGTCTTGTTCACGACCAAGACGGTCGGCGATTATAGTCGGCACACACAAACCACTATGAGCGCCTTTACCTCTGATCTCGAAATTCGGGCCCGGAGCGTTTCAGAGGCTATTGACGCGCAAACGGCTTTGATGAGCCTGTCTCTATCTGTTTCCAGAGACCCCTCGATTATTGCCCCGTTGGCTCGGCGGTCCGATAAGGTTGTGGGTATCGCCGTCCTCAACGGCCAAGGTGAGGTTCTTGCCGAGACAGATAATGCCGGCCTTGCTTTGTCACAGATTGATCTGAGCGGGATTGGCGATGGACATATTCGCATCGCCTCCTTGATCCAACCTGAGACTGGCGAAACCACTCCTGTGATTGTTCAGCGCGTGCAGGATATTTACCTACTCGCAGCGCTACAGTCTGGCGCTCTGGCGGGCACTGGCGGACCCGACAATGCATTAGTTCTATCGAATGGCCGTCTGATCGACGCGCCGTCTAATATCGGCAAGATCGGAGCTTATTCCCATTTTGAACTCACGCCAGCGCGGATGAATACGCTGGCACAGCTTAATAAAACGGAGTTGATCCGAACAGAAGCGGGCGGAACGCCCGTCTGGCTAGGCGCGGCCCCTGTGCCAAAATCCGGCGGATCCATGTTCTTGATCGACCGTCGCGATCGCTCCATGCCGAGCTTCCTGACCCAGAATATTATTATGTTCGGCTTGTTGTTTGCCGGCTTAGTCTGGTTAGGCTGGGTGCTAGCCTATCAACTTGTCCGGCAGATGCGGGCGCTCAAGGTCAGGAACAGTGAAGACGAAGTTTCGCGCCAGCGTTACCAAGCCGCGGTCGAAGGATCAGGCGGCGGTATCTGGGAAATCGATCTGACCCGCAATACGGCCTATGTCAGCAAGTCACTCGCGAGAATGATGGGTCTGGGCGACGAAGATAAGACGATCTCTTTGCCACAATTCCTAGCGATATTTGAAGGGAACGACCGCGACAAACTCTACAACACCATCAGACGCGCCCATGTCACGGGTGCCTTCGACATGGAATTATCCTTGGCGCAATTGCCTCTGATCGTGGCCTGTCGGGGGGTGCCGTCGACGCGTGGCTATGATCAGGCCAAGGTCATCATCGGCATGTCCATCGACGTGACGGAAGCCCGCGGCACGCAGACCCGGCTCAAGGCAGCGGAAGCGCGCCTCTATGATGCGCTTCGGTCTATGAACGATAGTTTCGTCATCTGGGATCAGCTGGGGCGATTGGTGCTATGGAACCGAAAATTTGAAGACTTTTTTGGGTTTGAAGCCGGCAATCTCCAGCCAGGCATGGAATATTCCGTTATCGAGCATTATTCCGATCAGGTGATCGAAAGCATTTCTGATCTCGAAGACGGAACGGGACGGGAAATCCAGCTGAAAGATGGACGCTGGCTGCGTTATTTAGAGACACAGACTGTCGACGGCGGGCGTGTATCAATCGGCACTGATGTGACGGGGATCCGCGCGCGCGAAACCGAATTGGAAGCCAATCGCGACCGCCTGCAATCGACCATCAATATTTTACGGGAGTCACAAACCCGGATTGTCGAACTCGCGGAGAACTATGAGCAGGAAAAAATCCGCGCCGAGGAAGCTAATCAATCCAAGTCCGAATTCTTGGCGAATATGAGCCACGAGCTGCGCACACCGCTGAATGCGATCAACGGCTTTTCCGACATTATGAAGAAAGAGATGTTCGGTCCGCTCGGCGACCCGCGTTACCGCGAATATATCTCTGACATCCTGTTCTCTGGGCAACATCTCCTATCTCTGATCAACGATATTCTCGATATGTCGAAGATTGAGGCTGGGAAGATGACGCTTAATGTTGAATCGCTCTCAATCGCGGACATAATTACCCAAGTTCTTCGTATGGTTCGGGGTCGCGCTGACGAAAATCGCTTAAAGCTCGTCAATGACGAGATTGACGCGCAAGACATTCAAGCTGATCCACGTGCAGTTAAACAGGTTCTGCTCAACCTTGCGACCAATGCCATCAAGTTCACGCCTGAAGGCGGAACCGTAACGTTGAAGGTGGAACCCAAATCGAGTGGCATCATTGTCCATGTCATCGATACAGGGATTGGCATTTCCGAAAAAGACATCGCCCGATTGGCGCAGCCATTTGAACAAATCGACAGCCAACACTCGCGCAAACATGAAGGGACGGGCCTCGGTCTGGCGCTCTCCAAATCGTTGGTGGAATTACATGGTGGCAATTTGAGCATTGCTTCAACACTCGGCGAAGGCACAACAGTAACCTTCACCTTACCGAACACCCCTGTCGCGAAAGCTGTCGAGGTTGAAACGACTGAGGTTGGCGATGAGATCACCCGCCTCGCCCAAGACATCGCCAATGTTCTTGGTCAAGGCGACCGCGAACCTACGGAAGCGGCGTCGGTCGCTTAGGTAAGTTTATCGGTCTGAGCTGCAGTGGCTTCAGGATCGGCTTTTCTGGCCTTAACGCGCGGAAAGACCAGTTCGACTTTCAGCCCCGGGCGCCCTTCATGATCATCCTGCCCAGCGATCACGGCGTCTGCTCCCAGCCCGTCATCCATGATGAGCTCCGCTTGGTGTAATTCAGCGACTGCATCAACAAGCGCTAATCCAAGACCAGAGCCCGGCTTTGTGCGGCTCTTATCCAGTCGAACGAAACGCTCTTTGACGCGCTCCCGATCAAATTTCGGAATGCCGGGGCCATCATCCGCAACTGCGATCCGAACCCGACCCCGCGGGCTCTTTTTCGCTGATAAGTGGATGCGGCCGCTGCCGGCTTCGCCGTCCATGTCGACCGGCGTGTATTTGATCGCATTCTCGACAAGATTTGATACGGCTTGGGAGAGTAATCCTCGATCCGCCATGATCATCAAACCTTTATCAATATGGTGGGTGAAGGTAATCCCAACATCGTCGCAAGCTGGCTCGTAAAGCTCGGCCAGATCGTCAAGTATCGGTTTGGGGTCGAGAGGTTTAAGCAACTCGCGCCGCTCACCCGCCTCAAGCCGGGCAATACGCAAGACAGAGTCAAATGTCTTTAGTAATTGATCCGCATCTGACGCCGCTGCGTAAAGCACGTCAGCTTCTGGTTTATCACCGGCCTCGACGGCGGCCGTTTCCAGCCGGGTCCGCAACCGTGTCAAAGGCGTCCGGAGATCATGTGCGACCGAGTCTCCGGCATAACGCATGGCTTTCATCAGCCTGTCGATGTGATCGAGCATCCCGTTCAGATGCTCGGCCAGACGATCCATTTCATCTTCGGAATAGTTTCGCGGCGCTCGACGATCCAGATGACCCGCCTGCACATCAGTCGCGAGTTGATTAAGGCTATCGACGCGGCGAGCGAACCGACGCGCGACAAAAATCGACGACAGAATACCAAGAAATAAGGCAATCAATGATGACGTCGTCATGGCCGACCGCATGCGCTCGCCCGTACGCATGATGTTTTCAACGTCACGACCAACGAACAAAACGCCGTCCGGCGGCTCGTTTGTCTGGCCTTCTTTGCCAATGACAAGACCAACCGCAGTTACGCGCCGCTCTTCCACCTCTCCTGTCTCTGGGTTTTCAACCGTCGCAATGGCTTTCTCCCAGATCAGAGATGAGGACCGATCAAATTTTGGAAGATCTTTAGACGCCATGCCATATGTCTGGATGTCTTCTGTGACGAGCTTTCCGACAGCCGCGCCTTTGAAGATAAACATCGAATAGATGTCAGGCGAAACATCACGCAACGTCACATAACGGGACGTGCGTTCTCGAGCACCGGCATCAAAAATTGCTCCCGCGAGGGCGACCTGCTCCAACTTGATATCAGACGCGTTTTGCGGAAGAATACCTTCCTGCTGTGCGGCCAGTAATTCGGCATTCCCGCCGTTTTGGAAGACAACCTCCAGCTCAGAAAGCTCATTCTTCAAGCCTTCTTCGATGCGCCTCAATTCAGACGACACAATCGTATCATAAACGATCAGTTGAGCGACCAGCAGCGAACCCCCGAATAGCACTGCTCCGACTAGCGAGAGTCGGAACACCGTATTCTTGAGAAGACGTGAAAGCGTCTCGGCGAGATCACCGAGAGGCTGAGCGTCTTTGTGTTTTGCGGTCGCGTTCAATCAGGGCTGCAGGCGGTAACCCGCGCCGCGAACCGTATGCAGCAAGGGTGTTTCGAACTCTTTGTCGATCTTGCCACGCAAACGCGAAATATGAACATCGATAACATTAGTTTGGGGGTCAAAATGATAGTCCCAGACTTTTTCGAGTAACATCGTCCGAGTTACAACCCGCCCTGCATTGCGCATTAAACATTCCAGCAAACGAAACTCGCGAGGCTGGAGCAGAACTTTCTGCCCTGCCCGACGCACCGTCCGCGCCAAGAGGTCCATTTCAAGATCGCCGACTTTCAACTTGGTGACGGCGGCGGTTGGGTCTGACCGTCGACCGATCGCCTCGACCCGGGCCAGTAACTCAGTGAAAGAATAGGGTTTGGCGAGATAATCGTCGCCACCCGCCCGAAGCCCTTCGACCTTATGGTCCGTTTCGCCCAAGGCAGACAGGATCAGGACCGGAGTCGCATTCCCGTTCTCGCGCATATTGGAGAGAACTTCGAGCCCGTCGCGTTTAGGCAACATGCGGTCAAGGATCACCGCGTCATAGTCAGCGGCCCCGGCCATCTCTAGCGCGGTATCGCCATCTGCAGCGAGGTCAACGACATGTCCGGCTTCGGACAAACCTTTTTTGACATACTCAGCGGCTACTTCGTCATCTTCGACAACTAGAATTTTCATCAACGTCTCTCCGTAATGCTCTGTCCATATAGTTACAGGCAGACGATCAGGAAAGATAACGACCATTCGGTAAGGTTACAGTGCGCGCGCCAAGCTCTTTGGCAAAGGCCAGACTTAAAGCGGTAGGGACAGCGTTGTTTCTCCGCCGGCCTTTAGGCGAAGCCGGATTTTGATATTACGCTGTTTATCCAGTTTGGCGTTCAATATCATCGACTTCCACTTAGCGACCTCAGCGATTGGGATTCCATCAGCTTCGAGCAGGACCTGTCCGATCTTAAAACCAGCGGATTCGGCAGACGATCCCGGTTCGACGCTTTCAACATATACCCCGACCTGATCAGACCGCATGCCAATGGCCGTGCGGAATTCGGCAGAGATATCGAGCACATGCACACCTGTATCGATATTGATGCGGGCATGGGGATCAGCCTTCGGCGGTGGCGGTGGCAAGCCACGGCTAATAGCGGCAGCGCGGTCTACTTCTGACTTTTCGGGCCGTTCACCGATAGACACTTGGATAGAGTAAGGTTCCTCCAACCGTTCATAAATGAAGGTGGCCACATCACCGGGATCCAGTCTGCCAATGGCCCGCGTCGCTTCAACGGAATTACGCACGGGCGTGTCGTTGATACGCAGGATAATGTCATCAATTTCCAGCCCGTAAACCTCTGCGGGGCTTCCCGGCAGTAGGCTATTGACCATCGCACCGGACTTCAGAATTCCCGGACGACCATCCATTTCGTAAACAGCATCCCTTAGACCGGCACCCAAATAACCGCGACGCACGCGTCCATTATTACGAATAGCGGTCACAACCGTTTCAGCGGTTTGGTGCGGAATGACGAACGCAATTCCGACCGAGGCCCCGGTTGGTGAATAAATGGCTGAGTTGACGCCAATCACATCACCATTGAGATTGAATAGAGGACCACCCGAATTACCCCGGTTAATCGTTGCATCCGTCTGAATGTAATCGACATAAGACCCGCTATCGACCCGCTTACGCCCAATAGCTGAAATCACGCCGAGTGATGTCGATTGACCAATCCCGAACGGATTCCCAATCGCAACGACCCAATCGCCAATCCTTGTGTCGTCGCCTTGATGGAATAACACATGCGGAACAGGCTCGGTCGATGCGAAGGTCAATAGAGCGAGATCGGTTTCTTCATCCGTCCCAATGATCTCAGCAGGGAAACGCCTGCCGTCATTGAATTCAATCTCAATCGTCTGCCCCCCTTCGATAACGTGATAATTGGTCACAACTTCGCGCTCAGGGCTGATGACAAAGCCTGACCCCTGCCCCTCTGAAACCATTTCACCGCTCGCAGTCGTTACGATGATATTCACTGTCGATTGGCTCACCCGCTCGACTAAATCTGCAATTGACGGCAGCGCAGCAATCGGTGTGTTAAACAGGTTATTCGCCGCTTCGCGGGCGCGAGACGTCAAAATCTGCCCTCCGTCACGCAGAGGCGTGTTGGTCTCAGGCTGGCCAGACCGTTTAACTTCAATGGTTGGGACCGTTTGCGCCGTCGCTGTAGAAGCGATCAGGCAAAGGCTGGCGGCAAGTATGGCAGCACGCATGGCAGGCTCCAAAGACTAGTGCTTTGACAGCCTCACAATATGGTTGTTGCGTGGCATGCCGAAACTTTGGAGGCTATTAAAGCCTGCATCTTCAAAGATATGTTTAACAAGATCCAACTCGCGCACACCCCAATGCGGATTTCTGCGTTTGAGTGACGCATCAAAGTCTAGATTGGAAGCTGCGCTCTCCGGCCCGAACAGGAACGGTCCATAGAGAACAACCGTGTCTGTCAGAGCTGCCGCACCAGATGCCAAACCTTTTACGGCCTCAATCGGTGCAATATGGATCATATTCGCTGAAAAAACTGTATCAAAAGCCCCCAAATCAGCAGTCCAATTCGGTGCCGTCAGGTCAATATCCAGCGGTTCAGGCCAGCCATCTTGCGCCCATGCCGCTTGACTGAGGCGAGAACCCGGATCTGGATCGCTATATTGCCAGATCACATCTGGCCGAAGGTCACCGAGCGCGGCACCGTGCTCTCCGGTTCCGGATCCAAGCTCAAGAACCCGTGCGGATGGCGGTAAATGCGCGCTCAACGAATCCGCAATGATGCCCTTGTTGCGTCCTGCGCTGGGCGAAAACAAGCGATCTCCGTCACGGTCCCGATCCTCCAAAGCTATAGGCGTGTTGGTCATCGAGATTCCTAAAAAGCGCGCGGCAGAGACAAAACCGCCTTCAATCCACCAAGGGCAGAGCGAGACAGTTCCAGCGAGCCACCATAGGCTTCGGCCAGATCATGAACAATAGACAGGCCAAGGCCGGACCCCGGCGTCGCTTCATCAAGCCGTGCCCCGCGTTTTAACGCCGTTTCGACTTCTGCATCGGGAATACCGGGTCCATTATCCTCGATAGTGATCTTCAGATTGGTATCTTCAGAAATACGAAGAACTTCCACATCTGACCGAGTCCACTTAGCCGAATTATCCATCAAATTGCCGACCATGTCTTCCAGATCGCGTTTATCACCGCGAAACCTCAGTCCGGCTTCGCCGTCCACATCAATAATCACGTCTTTATCACGATGAATCCGCGGTAGAGTTCGGGCGAGCGCGCTAATCACGTCATCGACATCGCAGGACAGACCAATCGCCTGCCCCCGAGCCGCCGCGCGGGCGCGGCGCAGATGGTGGTCAACCTGCGCCGACATGGCCTCGGTCTGGCGATTGACGACATTCGCATCGACTTTGCTGCCGAGCCCGGCTTCATTTCGCAAAACCGCTATGGGTGTTTTTAGTCCGTGAGCAAGATTCCCGACATGGGTTTGGGCGCGTTCGACGACATTTCGATTGTGCGCAATCAGCGAGTTCAGTTCATTCGCTACATCTGCAATCTCAGCCGGATAACGCCCTTCTAATCGGGTTGATCGACCTTCGCGGACATCCGCCACGCGTTCTGCCAAGGCAAAAAGGGGTCGCAAACCGAGACGCACCTGAGCGTAGATCGCTGCCAACAGCCCCGCCGTCAGCAAACCCATCACCAGCAGAGCAATGACAGCAAATTGTTGAATGGACCGTGTCGCGGACCGACGATCTGCTGCCGCCATAGCGATAACAGGTTCTAACATGTCCGGCAGACGAACTTCGCGCGCGATAATGCGCAGGGGTTCGACCTCATTAGGCCCTGAAGTGGACATATTGACCACTTCGCCCGTTGCTGCGCTCAAACGCTGGCGATCTCGTGCTGTGATCGGCAGTGACTCGCCATAGAGTGAGCGAGAAGCCACCAAAGGCAGCATCGATCCGTCCTCTTGGACTTGGCCGATCATCCAATATCGACCCGATAAGGCCTGCTGATAACGCGGATCAAGAGGCTCACGGCTCAGGGTTAATTGACCCGTCTCCGTAACTTCAACAGACGCAATTAGTGCCGTAACGGCGGATTCAAGCGGATCATCGAAGGACGTATAAACAGTGTCGCGATAGAACCACGTCAGCAGAAGCAGGCCCGTGATCAAGGCGGGCGCCGTCCATAGCAACGCCGCGCGGACCAGTCGTGAAACCAGTGACGGATTGGGCGTATCCGGCATCCGCGCTAGCCGCCTGCCCGAATATTTTGCTTAGGCTTGATCGGGCGCATCCGGGTCAACAAGGCGGTAGCCGAGGCCGCGCACCGTTTCGATACGGTCTGTACCAATCTTCTTACGCAGCCGGCCGATGAAGACTTCGATCGTATTACTGTCGCGATCAAAGTCTTGGTCGTAAATATGCTCAACCATTTCCGTACGCGAAATTACCCGACCTTTATGGGCTGCCATATAAGATAAAAGCCGGAACTCGTGGCTGGTCAGCTTGATCCCCATCCCGTTCACGAACGCACGGGCCGCACGGTTATCAACGACCAGGTCGCCGAGTTCTATCGTGTCTGTCGTGTGCCCAGCAGCCCGGCGCAACAATGCGCGCAATCGGGCCAACAATTCTTCCGTATGGAAAGGCTTGGTCAGATAATCATCCGCGCCCGCATCAAACCCGGCGACCTTTTCAGACCACTGGTCACGCGCTGTTAGAATCAAAACCGGCATTTTACGCTCATCCGCGCGCCATTTCTGTAGCACCGAGACGCCGTCAATCTGCGGCAGGCCAAGATCAAGGACTACGGCGTCATAGGGCTCTGTGTCGCCGAGGAAATGCCCTTCGACGCCATCTGTCGCCACATCAACGGCATAACCCTGCTCTTTCAGAACCTGCTTAAGCTGGCGGGATAGATCGGGATCATCTTCGACGACGAGAATGCGCATGGGGGTCTCCGCACGTTACCTGTAAAGGTTGGGATGTTGGGTTGCTATCGAACGCGCCCGGTATTGGCGTCAACCACGATATCAACAACGCGGCCATCGCGGGCAATGATACGAACGCGATAAGCATCAGCGCTCCGGCGAATATCGACGACTTCGCCGCCTGGGACGCGCGCCAAGGCGATAGCTCTCGCCTCGCGGGCGCTAATTTGACGCTGCGCATAGTCATAAGGCGACACGGTCGACACCTCAGACACGCGATCAGTTTGAATCCATTGCGGAGCCGACGCCAAAGACGGCGTGCCGATCAGGCTAAGCATCAAGGCTGAAATTATGAGCGTCATACGTTTCATTGCCGTCCCTCTATGCATGACCCTCTGAACGAAGACTGAATATGGTGTTTAACTACCAATCAGGCCGTCACGAAGTGCAGCGCCGTCTGTTTCGGGCAAAGATTTGGTAAGATCGTCCGACTGAGCCAGTTCAGCGTCCGTCAGAGTAACGACTAATTCCACAATCAAATTGCCGCGATTCTTGCCTTTACCGGGTGCGCCCTTGCCCTTTAGCCGCATCTTCTTGCCAGTATTCGATCCCGGCGCAATCTTAAGACTCACCGCACCGCTCGGCATCTCAATGCGAACAGAGCCGCCTCTCAGCGCCTCTGTGAGACTTATGGGAAGGCGGAGCTGAAGGTCATCACCACTTCGCGAAAGATTAGGATGAGATTGGACGCTGACTTTCACCAAGGCATCGCCTGCCGGACCGCCGCCACTGCCTGATTCGCCCTTGCCCCGAACACGCAAGGTCTGGCCATTTTTGATGCCGGCCGGAATGCGGACTTTCGTCCCGCTCGGCAATTGGCGCATTCCGCCTTTCAGCGCTTCAGGCAGGGATAGGTCCACCGTGTACTGAATGTCTGCGCCTTTCCGGCGAATGGGCGGGCGGTTCGTTCCGCCGCGCATACCGCCCGCAAAACTACCCGTATTCATGCCAAACAGCGACCCGAACAGGTCGGTCATATCGTCCTGACCCATTTGACCGCCGCCGCGACCGCCAAAGCCCTCAAAACCACCAAAGCCAGTCTCGTAGCCCGGCCCACTCCCGCCTCTCTGGCCAAATCCACCTGCGAACGGATTGCGTTGCTGACCCTGCTCATCGATCGCGCCGCTATCATATTGCTTACGGAGGTCTTCGTTAGAGAGAAGATTATAGGCCGCCGTCACTTCCTTGAAGCGTTCGCCTGACGTTTTATCGTCCGGATTCACATCCGGATGAAGTTTCTTGGCCAGCTTTCGATAGGCCGAACGGATTTCTTTATCCGTTGCGGTCTTCGAGACACCCAGCAAATCATATGGATTTTTCTTCGCCATCACCGACTATTTAGTCATGCGCCCGCCACATTCAACGCTGCTGACAAAAGACTCTCGCGACCATCGGGCGTAAGTTGAACGATCTCGACCTGATCAAATGGCTGCAAAGCCAGTTCGGTCAAAGCCGTATCGACGGTCTGCACCTCACCCGACCGCGTAATGCGCAGGCGGTATTGCAGGCTAGACTCGTCTTCCGTCCATTCCGAAAAACTTCGATCGCGCCCGATCCAGGCCAAGCTCGTTCCGTCCCAACGCAAATGCACAGGGGATAATGGAAGCCCCGCTAAGTCATTCCAAATGACTTCACCGTCTCGGGCCTCCCGTCGAACGGTCCGACCCGTTACGCTTACCACACTGCCCCGATGATCAGAGGATATTGGCAGGCTGATCAATCCCGTTCCAAGCCACAGAACTCTCGCGCCAGACAAAACAACCTCGGCCATGAAAGGCTCGCTACCCTCAAGGCCGCGCAAGAAATGAGATAAGCGATAGGTCTGCGGGGCGATCAATTCGGTATCCCGCGCTGCAAATACCTCCCACCCCGTTGCGGTTTCCACGGCAAAGCGGTTGGCCCCTGCAAGCAACCCCTCGTCCGTCGTACCACTCAGTGTCAGATTTCCGAACAACACGTCGACTGTTGACCTCTGGTCGTAAAGAAGAACGGAACCGGATGGAAAATCCGTCAACGTGGCACCGATCCTTAAAGGCGCATTGAGCGTCGCTTCAGAGCCATCCACTTGCACTGTAACCGGTTCATACGGGTCAATCAGCGCACCCACACTAATACCGTCCCTGCCCGGCAAATCCAAAGCCAGTAATTGCGCGGCACCCGCATAATCAGGTGCAGAGGGAGTGGCAGGTGTCGACCCCGCCACCCATGCTCTAGCACCGCCCCTATCCCGGAGCGCGGTCACATCGACCTGTGATCCAATGTCCAATGACTGCGTGACCCAGCTGGTGTTGTCATAGCTGAAGCGGTCACCCAGTTCGAGCCGTAAGCCGATATTCAGCGGCAAAGACAGGCGCAAATCTTCCTGCCCCGCGTGGGCAGCGTCCAGTTCCCGCCGGGCGACAAACCGCGCGAAGCCTTCATCCAGCGCAGCCGGGACGGCGAGATCAGCTATGGCGACCGATTCAGCATCCAGTTGCCGGGCCGATGCGGCGCCAAGCTGATAATCACGGGCCGCATCAATATAGGTCAGCCGGACATCCTTGATCCGACCTTCTGGATTTGAGCGCACGCGACGCGCCGGCCCCCGGACAAGATCAGCCTCATTTAATGACAGAGCCTGTGGACCACCAAGGGTAAAGACAACATCCCCGCCCTTTTCATGCATGTCGATATCGAAGAGTTGCAGCAACGGAGCCAGCGCAGCACGAGCACTCATGGGGCGGTCCAATCGGTAGCCAGGAAGCACGCCGGATACACCCGACACGTCAATCGCGGTCAGCCCGCTATCGCGGGCCAACTCTTCGATGACATCGGCGACAGGCAACAGACCGGTGCGTCCGTTCAACCAATGCCCGCGCATCCAATTGTCACCATCCGACCACACATCAGTCCGCGCCGGAAAGTCCGGATAGGGCCGCGCATCCCATGTCCAGACGGAGGCCCGAGACAAATCGAGAAACCCCGGCTGATTGGTCGCCTGATAATGGCCCAAAAGCGCTTCAATATAGCGCCTTTGGATCAGATCATCGCGCGTTCCATCGGAATAATATGGCAGCGCCGATTCAGATGATTTTTCATCATAAAAAACATTGGGCTGGTTCGCACCCTTATCAATGGCGGGGCATCCAATTTCTAGCAACCAGATCGGTTTGGATTTTGGCTGCCACGGGCTCTGCGTCGTAAGCAGCCCGTTCTTGCGGTTGATGTGCGGCGTGCGCCACCAGTTACGCATATCTTTGAAACGATAGACCGGATCATCAATCGGCGTTCGTAGCTGGACATCTCGGTCGGCTGGACTGGCATAGTACCAATCGTACCCCTCGCCCCCTTCCACGTTGGAGAGGAGATAGTCGAGATCATGACCATTATGTCCATCGGTCGCGTCTATCGGCACCCCGTCGCGCCAATCAGCGAGCGGGAAGTAGGCGTCGATGCCAACAGCATCGATATTTTCATCCGCCCAGAGCGGGTCGAGATGATAGTCCACATCGCCGCCATCCTGCAGCCCGAAATAGTCCGACCAGTCCGCCGCGTACGTGATCTTTGTTCCCGTGCCGACGATAGCACGTGTGTCACTTGAGAGCTGACGCATCGCCTCAACGGCTGGGAAATCAGTCTCTTCTCGAAACGCCATCAACGCTTTCAACTCCGACCCAATCACGATGGCATCGACCCCGCCTGCATCTACGGAAAGACGCGCATGATGCAGGATATGATGACGAAATCGGAAATCCTCGTCAGTCCCAAAAAACGCGTCAACATCAGCGGCAGAGGTCGGCGCGATCCGTCCACGCCACGGGAAGCCGGGAGTGTCCATTAGCAGAAACGGATAGAGTGTCACCGCAAATCCACGCTGCTTCAATTCCCTGATGCAAGCGATTAGGCTCTCATCGCTCGGCGTGCCGCCATAGTTGGGACGCCCTTCTGCGTCAGCGCTAACGATATAGGCGGAGCTGCGGTCCTCCCCGGCCACACGCCATTCGACGTCTTGCGGCCTTCGGCTGGCACGCTCCACACCGGGCTGGACCAAGCAGGTCCCCGCATTGATGGAGGTCCCGAACCAAGAGGAGATGATGTTGATATGTTTGCAGTTTGGAAGTTCGGCTTGCAGCTGATCGAGCGATGTCAGCAAGTCTGCTTGGCCTGAGAAACTGTTCATGTTTGCCGGGGTGGTCACACCAACTGATGGCGTGTCCTCGACGATGGTTGGCGACAGGGCGAACTCCCCGGTCCCTGGCATCAAATTCACGGATTGAATTAAATCTTCCATCCGGTCGCCGCGCCTTATGCCGCGAACAACTTCCGCATTGATGATCGGCAGCCTTGACCCATAATCATCCAGCGGGAAATCTTCGAACAGGATATAAGCTGTGCCGCGAAAAGCTGGCACGTCGCCGGGTTCGGTGGCAGCGATCACCGGGTCCGGCCCCTGTAAGTCTGAGCCTGTATGCACGCGCACGGTCAGTCCTGCGCGTTGCAGGACTTCGCCATTGACCCAAATGCGGTCTACCCCAAGAATTTCACCTTCACACAGGCCAACGGCGAAGCTGATGGAATAACTATAGTCCCGCTGTGTTGGCCCACCGCCTTTTCCGCCGACCTGTGCCTCGCTGAATTGTTCGCGGACCTGACTGGCCCAGATAACCTGTCCGGCCAACCGAATCCGTCCAAAGACGCGCGGCATTGGGGCGCCGTCGCGTGAGGTTTGCAAATGGAAGCTGTCCAATCGCGGCCCTTCAAAGACCCGATCATCGAGTGCGCGCGTAATCACGCTGGTCGCAGTGGATAGAGCGAGGCTGGTGAGAGCTTTGACACCGCCGCGCGCGAAGGCACCAATGCCTTGAATGGCCAGAGTCGTCATGACGTATCCTCAGTCGGAAGCGGTGGAAAGGAAAAGGCGAAGGCGATCCGCCGCACCCAGAAGGGATGAAGCCAGCTCTCCACCACAGCCCGACCCCAATAGGCGTGGATCAGCCTGTCCTCGGGTGCGAGGATGCCAACATGTTTGCACGGGCTGCCCGCATTCATCCGAAACAGCAGAACATCGCCGGGCTGCGGATCGGCGGTCGGCAGTAGCCAGCGGCGAGCTGCGTGAAGCAGAGTTTCCTCGCCCTGCGCTTCGGCCCAATCCGGCGTGTAATTGGGTGGCTTTTCAGGCTCTGCGCCATAGAGCTTGCGCCAAATGCCCCGGATCAAACCAAGACAATCGCAGCCCGCACCCTGAACGGAGGCTTGATGCTGATAGGGTGTATCGAGCCAGTCGCGCGCGACGGCCAACACGTTCTCACGCATAGCGGGAGCCACCGTCGCGGGTCGGTGTAAGGTGAACACCCTTTTGCAGGACGTCATCGCCGAGCAAATATGGAAAACCTCTATAGTTGAGCGTATTTCCAAACCCCTTGCAGGCGTCCAGTGTTCCCGCGCAGCTTTGGCCCAATTGAGCCGTCAGCCCGCAACGTGCGTCTCCATATTCCGCATCGCAACGTCGTGAGAAGACCCGTCCAGTGGAGCGGTCTAGAAGCGTGGACTGACCCAGCCAGTCAGCCTCAAACCCGTCACCACTCACCGTGACCGCACCGATGCGCCCAGTCGTAATAAGCATGGATTGTGAGGGGTCTGCCCAGTTGACGCGGTGCTCAGCCAGCATCGCCCCGTCCAGCGCTCCAGACAGGAGGTCATCTCGTGACAAATCTACATCGAAAACAGTGTTGAGCGCGCCGGAATCAGCGTCGAACCCGGCGCGTTGTTCCGTCTCAGCCGCTTGCATTGGACGCGCCGTCAGACCCTCAAAATCCAACGCACAATCATGATCCGTGAAAGCAAAGCGTCGTGTATCGGCAAGCGTCAGAATGAATAATAGACATAGGGTCGTCGTGCCGCTGGCTAGATGCGCCTCCAACTCCGGTGATAGGTTACGCATGATCGAACACCTCGATCAGAGGAATATCGGTCACGGAGACCGCACTATGCGTGTCGAGCGAGAGAGTGAGCGAGTCGGTATCAAAGCGCACAGGCACATCAAACAAAAACCCAGCCGTCACACTCGCGCCGAACTGCGGTGCATCGATTTCGACTATCCCACCCTCTGCCAATGAGAACGGAACAGAGACGCCGTTGACGGCAACGAGAAGGCTATCTGGAATGGGCAATGTGATCGGGCGAATGACATCACTATATCGTTTGGCCAACTGGAACGTCGTTGTCGTTCCGTCGCCAGTGCCGATGATCTGATCGCTGAGGTTCGGCTGGTCACTGCCGGAGCTATGATCGACGGGGTCACGAAACCGAAAACTGTGCAACGCGCCGGACCGCGCTTCAAAAAAGTCGGACAGCATGCGAGCGTCCTCAACAGACTTCACGCCCGTCATAGCATTATAACGGCGGCGTGCGCGGCTTTGGGCCGTATTGCGCGTCTCTCGACCGCTCGCCAATTCGACAATATCCACCGCGCGGGTCGGCCCACCACTGGCACCAAAGGCCAAAGTCAGCGGAAAACTAACATCGTGAAAAGCCATATTTAAATCCTCTGCTGACCGAGCGAGACCGCCCGCGCGAGCGTCGCCGCAATCTGCCCTTCGGAGCGACGGAAACCGACCGGATCACTCGAGCCGCTGACATTGAGATTGACGGTGGTATTGCTGCTGGCTTTGCCGAGACCGTTTGTCAGACTATCGACTAAAGCGTTGAGCGGGGCTTCGATCAGTTCACCGACAGCGAGCCTGGCTAAATCGCTCAGCACAGTTTCCGCCATCCCATTGAAGGACAGCTCTCCGTTCCTGGCCGCGTTTTCAAGTGAACGGGAGATGCGGGCACCGGCGGCTTCAAACGCATCGGCGATCTCGCCTGCGCTTTGCACAGCGGGCGCCGCGTCGAACGCCGCAATGGCGTCTGCAGCTTCATCTAAATCAGTCATCGGGATAGTCTTTCATCAATTGAGTCAGGGCCGTCCGGTCGAGCGCGGGTGTGTCTGGCGAAATCAGCACCAACCAATCCCGCAGCGGCATGGCCCAGAATTCGGACAGGTCGAGATGGAGGTGACGCACAGCCAGTCGGTGCCAAGCTTGGAAAGGCCAGCTCATGACAGCGCCTGCCCGATACAGCGGGAGGCCGCTGGCATAAGCCCGGCAATCTGCGTGTCTGAGAGGCGCACCACCACACCGTTTGCGCCGGAGGGACGCAGCAAAGCGGCAAGTAGGTGGCGCGCCATGTCCGGGTTCAAAACCCGGATGCGGGTGGCGAGAGCGACGGGATCTGGCGCGTCCAAAGTCTGCGCCATCTCCGCCAATCCACCGATGGTTAAACGTAATGTCCCAATCTCAGTCGTCACATCACCGGGTCGAAACCCCGAAGCGTGGATCATGCGGGTATGAAGCTCGGCTCGCCGGCGCTGACCAAGGTCAGCTCGAAACTCGCCTCACCCTTAAAGGTGCCACCATAGGTCAATCCAGTGACCAACATGGACGCCGTAATCGTACCAAATTCCGGCACAATCATCTGCGCATTCACGGCCTCTTACGCGAAGAAAGCGGACCGCACGCGGGCGTCAGAGTCCGCGTCTCGGAACACACCGGACCCGGTCACGCTGACCGACCTTATGCCCGCCTCTGGCAGCAGCTCTGTCCACCCATTCGATGCTTGATCGGTCACATCGACAGTCTGACTATTCATCCGGATCGACTTGGTACGAAGCCCAGCGACCGTCGAATAAGCCCCGCCATCTTCGATCTTCAGCAACATATCGCGACCGCGCTGAGGTGTATGAGTAGCAGTCATGCCGTTGTCTCCAATGTCAGTGTGACGGACATGCGCAGCAGTCCGTGGAAGGTCCTCCCATCGGGAGCGCGAAACACATCCGTGTAAAGCGGCAAGACTGTGTGCGGCACGCTGTCCCGGATCGTATCTAAAACCATACGCAAGAGATCGAACACTTCAGCGCGACCAGCATACCGGCTCCACAGATGCAGGGTCATCTGGTGTGTCGATTGCGGTGCCGCGTCCCCGCTCGTATCCTCCGACCGGATCTGGCCATAGGTGAGATAGGGATAGACCGGATCATCGGGCGTATCGTCAAAGGCCCGGATGGGGTCACCCAGCGCGGCCGTTACGGCCAGATCGTTCGCCAGCGCCGCGTGCAGAGTTTGCTGCATGATCAGCGCATCCGCTGCTAAGTTAAGCGTGCTCATCGGACTTCTTCTTCACAGATCAAATGTAACCGTTCGCGGCGCGTATCCGGATCGGATGCGGCGACAATGCGCAATGTTCGTCCCCGCCAAACAAGGCGGGCGCGTTCTGGAAAATCATCCATATGGCGCACCGTGACGCGGTAGGTCTGGGTGACCGCGAGCCGCCCGTTTTCGCGCGTTTCGCTTAGGGATTTTGGTTCCACCGCACCCCAAATGGCACGTTGGAACGACCAACTGGTGATTGTACCGCCAAGATCGTCTGCGATCCGGCTCGGCGCATAAAGGCCCAATCGGTGCCTGAGTTGCCCGATCATAGTCCGACCACCCGGTAGGGCATGGTCAGCGCATCGACCATTAGTGGCATGGTGTCAGCATCGATATCGCGGTGCTCAAACCCGCGCGACACCAGCAGCAGCATGGCCTGACGCAAGGGCGCGGGCACATCTTCTGGACCTGGGCCATAACCAGCTGTGAAGGCGATCTCGATATGGTCCGTCGCAAAGACCGACAGGGTGGCAGGACGACGGCGCAAATCGACGTGATACTCAGCTATCTCAACGCCGTCTGATAGGACGGTTTCAACACTCATCACGGGCCAGCGCGGCAACCGAACTTCGCAGGCGGCGGGCACGCTCACCTGCATCGGCCGCGCAATCATGGCGGTGTTAAGATAGGCTTCGAGCTGGTCACGTGCAGATGCAATTAGTGTGGTGATCAACGCGTCCTCATCATCGTGATCGACGCGAATAAAGGCTTTGGCTTCAGCGAGCGTAATCGGCTCGACAGGCGGGGGTTGTAAGTCAATCAGCATGGTTAGGGTTCCTCCGAAACGGCAAAGAAAAACCCACCGGCGAAACCGCCGATGGGTGATAAATGATTGGATGTGGCCGCGCCGAAACGCAGGGTCATCGCTGGCTAGGCTGCGAACTCAAGCAGCGCGATCGCGTCCTTGTCTTGGACCCCGCCGCCGACACGCTTGGTAGTATAGAACAGCACATAGGGCTTGGCGGAATAGGGGTCGCGTAACACGCGGACGCCTTGTCGATCCGCGATCAGATAACCGCGACGGAAATCACCAAAGGCGACCGCAAACCCGCCCGCATTCATGTCTGGCATATCTTCAGCTTCTGTCACCGCGTAACCAAGAAGCTGGCTTGGCTGCCCGGCTTCCGCGCCCGGCGTCCAGACATAATTGCCATCGGCGTCTTTGATCTTGCGGATCTCAGACAGAGTGCGGCGGTTCATGACGAAACTCGCGCCCGGTCGATAATGGGATTTCGGCGTATAGATCAGGTCCATCAATGTGTCGTACTGATCACCCGGCGTGAAACCGTTCGCTGTGCCCGTCATAATCGCGCTCAGAGCGTCGGTTCCAGCTTGATAGGACAGAATCCCGCGCGGCTTATTGACCCCGTCACCAGAAACGAACGCCGCCGTTTCTTGCGCGGCAAACACATCGCGAACCTCTTCGGCCAGCCATGCATCAACATCGGCGACACTGTCATCCAGCAGCGCCTGCGTTGCCGCGGGCATCGCGTAGAGCTCACCTGCGGGGAAATCGAGCAGGGCCAGTGTCGGCGCCGTTGTCTCGGGCCGCGCATCTGTTTCGCCCGCCCAGCCTGCAATGGCTGACGTCGTGCTGACAGGTTTGCGGAACTGGCCGCTACCGATTTTACGCACCGTAGCAATGCGCCGGAATGGAGAGGCTTCGGTCAGCACCGTATCAATCCGACTTTCCGTCTCAACCGGGGCGACATAACCGCCGTCTCCGTCCGTCGAGGACAGTGATTTTGCCTCGTTCAGGGCCGTCTCATCGCCTGAGCGGATGAAGCGGGACCACGCCGATTTGGTTTCATCGCGCGCTGACTGCAGGGCCGGTTGGGATAGGCTGACGGAGAGCGTTTCTAACCGCCTATTGATGCGGTCGACCTTGGCTTCAAGCAGCGGGTCGGTGATATTTTTCTTTTCGATTTCCGCGAGCCGTTCGTCATTCGCATCGCGAAAGGCCGCAAAGGTGGCGGCAAAATCGTCGGACTGATCCGGATTCATCATTTTAGTTTCTAGAGTCGTGATAGTCACGCAGGTCTCCTGTTGTTGGTGCGTTCAGTTTGGTCGTCTGTGATTTGATTATCTGAAATCTGGTCATCTGAGATTTGGTCGATCCGTGCAGAGCGCAGCATCGGGAAGGCAACGACGGAGACTTCCTTGAGGTCGAGATCGAGCAAGTCTCGCGATGAAAGGCCGGACCTCAAATTCGGGTGAGAACCGACTTTGGCGCGTCGTGTACGGAAGCCAATCGATAAGCCCCTCACCCGACCTTTTCGGATCAGTCTCTGTAGGGCAGGATCAGACACACGCCCTTCGACATAGAGCCCATATTGATCTTCGACCGCGCGGTCCCAAACACCAATCCGGCGTTGATGGTCGCTCAGCATGGGGATCGGTTTGACGTGTGACAGCAACGATGCGGAGAAGGCCCCGCGCCGCACTTTGTCTCCGCTCGCATCCCGCTCATCAAAGCGCGAGGCGTAGCCACTAATCCTCATCGTAGAGCGCCACTTCGATCCGGCGCAGCATCTGGTGCATCATAGCGGTTTCACCCTCCAGCCGGGCCAACCGCTCATTAATACTCCAATTAATGTCGAGGTTGCGCTCTAGCTCTTCGATCCGGGCTTCAGCACCGCCAACCCAGATTAGGGCTCCTGCTGTTTGTAAAAAAAGCGTGGCGATCAATCCGAGCGTCACGGTGCGTTCGAGTTTCAGCGTTGCGCTCATTGAACTGTCTCCCGAGGCGCTAATCCGGCGAGCGCGCGGCGTTCATCCGCGTCAATAAAGCTAGCTGCATCAAGCCGAGCCCAGAGTGCCGTGCGTTCAGGCGCAAGGGCCGACACGGCGTCTAGATCCGGCGATAAAGTGACCTCTTCACCGAAGGTCGAAAGCCAAGCCGACATGGCTCTGGCCGTGCGTCCGACCAGCGGGATCACAGTTTGACGCCAAAAGGCGCGGTTGGCTTCGGCGTAATTGGAATAGGTATTGTCGCCCGGAATGCCGAGGAGCATCGGCGGCACACCGAAGGCGAGCGCGATGTCGCGCGCCGCTTCGCGTCGACCCTGTGTGAAGTCCATGTCTGATGGGCTGAGCCCCATCGTCTTCCAGTCAAGTCCGCCTTCCAGAACCATCGGACGACCCGCCCGAGCAGGTCCGGTGAAGCCCGCTTCCAGTTCAACCTTCAACCGATCAATTTGATCACGAGATAGACGCTCCCCAGCCCCACCCTTGTAAACAAGAGCGCCGGAGGGTCGCGCGGAGTTATCAAGCAGGGCCTTGGCCCAGCGTGTGCCTTGATTATGCAAATCGACGCTAGTTGCGGCAGCACGCAAGGGTGACTGCCCTGCCGCTTCGTCCATTGGATTAAACAGGGCGAGCGCCATAACCCCGCAACGACCCGTGAGCGGATCGCGCCGGAATAGGCGGCGACCGCTCTCTGAGCGAACTTCAAACCCCGCAGGCCGCCCTGCCGCATCCGTAAGCGGTGTCACAGTGTCTGGACGCACCGCACGAAGGCCAATCACCTCGTCCCCCAGCAAGACAGCCTCAAGATAGGCGCAGCCGGCCACTTGTAAGTAGCTGTAGAAACGCTCCAGCGCTTCAGAGGACTCCGCTGGCAGGCCCTCGCCGCGCAAGGGAACAGATGCGCTGCCCTCTGCAATCATCCGGACGCAGCGATAGACAATCGGATTGCGGGCAAAGCCTTCGCGGCAAAGCGATCCAAAGTCTGGATTGGTGAAACAAGCTTGGCGGGATAATTCTACCGCGACCAATGGTGTTTGAGCCGATGTGCCGCTTTTTGTTTCGGGCGCATCGCTAGCGTCGGACACCGTATGGCGTCCGGTAAATGGCAATTTCATGAAGGTGGTTCCCTTCGATGCCCAAACCCTTTGAGCAGCGATAGGGGGTTTATGGGGCCTCCCGGAACGCCGGGGACCCATCTACGTGATTTACACGTAGAACATTGAATTGACTAGAATTTAAGCGACCTGAAACAGGGACGGGTTCTGCGGAAGATCGCCGAGCAATGTCTGGGTCGTCTTGTAGCTCTTCCGCAAGCTCTCGCGGAGTTCCTCGTCAGACAGAAGGGATGCCAGTGTGATCGCCCCGCGATAGGCATCGCGCGCCGTCGTCAATGCATCCCGATCCCCAGTCTTTTGACCAAGAGACAGCAACGTATCCGCAATTGCTTTCTGGATCATCGCATGTTCGCGCGGTGCGTCTTCGAATGTGTAGTAGCGCGTGGCAGAACGAAGGGCCTCTACGGCCTGGATGAGCGGGGCCGGGTCATTGGCTTGATCCGCGAGTGTCACCAATTCTTGAGCCAATTCCCAATTGAGCTGACCAAGTTGCCGATCTGTGCTTCGCAGCTCAATCTGCAGATCAGCCATCTGACGACGTTTTGTTTTTGCGTGTTGCGCCATACTTGGCTCCTCAACCCCCATGCACGGCGGTTTCCAATTGCATGGGTATATGAATGAAGAATTGTAGTAAATGCGACGTTAAAGAAATCGCAAATTCGGCTGGGATTGCCTCAGAAGCAAGTCAGCCACGGCCCAGACCAACGCATCCATCCGGTCAGGACTTCCATTTTGATGCGGCCCGCCAAAAGCACAGAGCTCATCTTCGAGCGCATCAAAACGCCCGACATGATGTACCCGCCCACGCGCGTAAAGCAGGCCGACAGGCATAGCGCGGGTGGGTTTTGACCGACGGGCATGACGACGCTGAACTGGCACATCTGGGTCAATTTGGTGAATGACGGCCTCAACCATCTCACCGCCCTGATTGGTTTCTGCCAATATACAGTCCGCGTCATAGGCGTGAAAAAGATCGACGGTTCGCGCGGCCCAGACCTCCGGGCGGGCGCGGGATAAGCTACCGTCATAGAGAACGTAGCCCTCTGCCTTTCGCCCCACTCCGCAGCGACCGACCACAATGATGCCGCATGCGTCCGCATTACGGCCAGATGTCGCGGGGGGATCAAGTGCGATGATAATCCGGTCCAGGAGTGGAGCGTCTGTCACCCGCGCTGTGTCGATATCGGCGCGTTGAAAAATCGCACCGGGATGATCGCGTACAATCTCACCGTCTAATTCCTGTCGGCCCAAGCTTGACCCGCCATAGGTCGCCTCCATCGCCGCAATGAAACCGGGCGCGAGATTGTCCGCATTGTCGTGGGTCCGCGCTTTGCTCAACCGCGTCGCTGGATCAGCGAGCAAGCTGTCGAGCGCAGCAATCGGACGCGGAGTGCTGGTCAGACACAGTCTGGGCCTCGTCCCCAATCTTAGTCCCAGACGCAGGTTTGACAGCACTGCATCGGGGTCCGCCCACGCGCAGAATTCATCGCCCCACGCGCAATCAAACTGCGGACCGCGCAGACTGTCGGGGTCATACGCGGAAAAGAGATAGCCAATCGCCCCATTCGGAAACAAAACACGTCGCCGGGTCGGCTCATAACGGGGGCGTTCATTTCTGAAGTCAGCATTGAGCAGCCCACTATCCCCGCCGAGCATGACTTCACGCGCATCGTGTAAGGTCGGCGCTACGAGCGCGATCCGACCGGCGCCGCGCCTGACCTGCTCCAACACCCACTCCGCGCCCGCACGGGTTTTGCCCGATCCGCGGCCACCCAGCACCATCCAGATCGACCAGTTAGGATCATCCGGCGCGATCTGATCAGATCTGGCCTGAGCCTTCCAGCCGCGCAGCACATTATCAATTTCGACTGGACCTAAACCGAGCTTTGCGTGACTACTCATCGAGTTCGTCCAGCACGCCATTTTCAACCATGCGCTTGATTTTGCGTAGCAATGTCTGCCGCGACGGCCCTGTCAACCGATCCCCAAGCCGAGCCGTTTCACCGCATTCGGCTAGGAATTGGTCGGCCTTCTCAAGACTGGCGATTAGGACGTTGATCGCCTTGGCAGTTTTTTCGATTTCCGCGGTCGGGAGCGACCCATCATCCTGGCCCAATGCCAATAGCCTATCTTGTAACTGAGCAATCAGGGCTGCGGCGCGGTGCGGATCGGGCGTGGTTAAATCGGTCATGGACCAACTATGCGTCGGCCCTGACACACGAGGATGTGTCTACCCCATGACCCGATCTGATCGGGGATGGGACTGGCCCGGGACCGTGCCGTAATGGAGGGTCAGTCGATCTAGCGCCATACGTAGGATGGCGAGCCCAGTCCCGCGCGACCAATTCTCTGCCCGTTCTATGGCCTCTAAACGTTCATTCGCGCCGCAGACTGCATTCAGCAACCGAGACAGATCCGGGCCGAGCGCGTCACGCGCCGACTGAAGTGAGCGATTGGCATCTATGCGAGTGAGTGCGGCGCGTTCAGCCGCATCATGCCGCCGTGTGCCGTCAACTTTCGGCGCAGACGGGTCAGTCGTTCCGACATGACCTTCGCCGGACTTAAGGAGGTCTTGTGTATAGCGATGCGCCGCTGTCACCTGAGCCTCATTGAGGAGTCGTTCTCGGTCCTGTCCGCGCCGATGCGACAGGCGCTGCAGGACGGTGCCACGGACGTTCCGGCGAACGGGCCGCTCGACACCTGACGGCACAAATTCGGTACGGGTTTCAATCTCCCGGTCAGACGCACCGTGTAAAAGTCTGCGGCGGGTGGTCCCAGATAGTCCGACGCCTTTGGGGGTATTGGCAAGCACCTTATCGCTTAGTAACGCGTCCACATCTGCACTATTCACCCAGAACAGAGGTCGTTTTCGGTGGTCTCCGCGGATGAAAGCAGGCCAATCACCGGGGATAGATTGACGTTGGATCAAAGCGTCACTGCGTAGCAGGCTCCGCAATAATTGCTCCGTCCTTAGACGGTCTGACTGTGCGTTCATCGAATGGGCGCCGCACCGAGCCAGCTTTCCAGCCGTTCAATCTTTGCATCGAAAACTGGATCCGTACGACCGTCCTCAATGACTCTGAGTGCATGGCTGACGGTGGAGCGGTCACGACCAAACAGCTCACCAATACGGGTCATGGTCATGCCAAAAATGCAGGCTGACAGATACATGGCGACTTGGCGGGCGAAGTCGATCAAGGGGGCACGATGGTCAGGACGCCCTAAGTCTAAATCGGGTACGCCAAACTCAAGCGCGGCAGCAGCGACAGCCAGCTTGGCGCGGGCGGGATCAATCGGATCGGTTGTTTTGCGGCGAGACATATGTCCTCCTTCATCTCTTGCCGCGACCCTAGTCCGACTTCATGAGAGTGAGGATTATATTCCTATACTATTTATAGCTGCATGACGAGTCGTTCCGGCCTGACTCTGTGGAACAAAGGATAAACGCTTGAATTAAGCGTAGATTTTCTGACGCGTGTCTTGTGGCTGAACCACCATCTCGAGCGGGCAGATATGATCAAAGCCGAGGATTGTATCGACTGTGACGCCATCTTCAGAGAGCGGAAGCCGAAGCCAAAATTGCGCCATATGCGAGCCGACCGGTGTATTGGGCTTCGTCACGCCGTGAAACGGTCGACGCTGATCGATCACCATATCTAGAACGCGGTGCCAATAGTCAGCCCGGCAGCCAATTGGGAGTTCATCAACATGCTGGCCTTGGATCTCATCGCCATAAAAGCGCCAAAAGCCTGTGCCAGCGAGGCGAAAGAAGTAACGGTGTCCAGCGTCCGTTTCTGGGGCGGCATGCCGCTCAGTGATAGTGACCATTGGTAGCTGAGCCATGATCTCGCTCGGGTCGATATCAGCGCGTGAGGGTAGCTTGGAACCCTGGCATTTGCGGCGCCAATAATCGTAGAATTCTTGTTGTTGCGGAAGCACCATCTGGTGCCGCAACGCGTTTCCCTTGATCACGCTTATTCCCCCGGGTCCGGTTCATCGTCTTCCCACGAATCAGACCATCACGGATCAACGAATCGGCGACAAGGGTTTGTTAACCATAAAGAGCGTTCGAGTGTCCCCTTTTGGCATCTTTTCGATTCGGAGCCGATTCGTTTCGGTTTCTGACCCCCAACTCAGGCCAAAATATCGCATCTCAAACTAGGTTCGGGACGATTTCCCAAGGCCTGTTTGCTTGGCGAGCTTGGATCGCCGACGCGCATAGGCTGGGGCCACCATCGGATAATCCGCAGGCAATCCCCATTTTTCGCGGTACTCATCCGGCGTCAGACCGAAGGCGACACGCAAATGCCGTTTCAATGACTGAAACGGCTTACCGTCTTCCAGGCAGATGATGTGCGTATCGGTCAAGGACTCGGAAATCGGAACGGCAGGCGTCCGGGTTGATTTGGGTCCAGCCTCACGCGGCGCGTGTTTAAGACTATTGTAGATCGTCCGCGCCAAAGCAGGGAGGTCTTCCGGGGCGACAGAATGATTGCCAACGTAGGCGGCCAAGACTTGAGCACTCATAGCCAATAGAGAGTTGGATTCTATGTCTTGATCAGGCCCCGGCGACATAGGCCAAAATCAGAACAAAGATCAGCACGGCCGCGGTTAAAACAGCCGGGAGTCCGGACGGTGCCGCCTGACTTAACGTCCCGGCAGGAGAGAAAGCATGATAGAGGCGACGGCCAATATGTTTCATGCCGCGTCCGCGCCAAGCGGTCATAGTCGCAGACAGGCGCGTCCACACCGCGTCCGCCCATATAGCGATGTTCTTCCCGACTCTTCGGTAGAGAATATCAGCATCGACAATCTCCGCCCGCCGCTCAGCCGGATAAAGCTTATATCGCTTAAGCAAATTGAAGGCGAAAATAGCAGCAAAGAGAAGCTGCATTTGGAAAACCACATGATCCCACGTGTAGGGCTTATAATCGGTCGTATAAGGCATGATCGAATAGAGCAGCTCATATCCGCCCCAAGGCCAAGCCAGCACGATGCAGAGCAAGGCGGCGAGGCTCATCGCGACCAGCATATTCCACGGCGCTTCTTTGACCCGCCGTCCGCTATCATGCGCAAAAAAGGTGAAGTGTGGCACTTTGATACCGCTATGTTCCATCACACCCGCAGAGGCGAACAACATCATCGCGAAGGGTATCCAGAGGTGCTCCTCGACCGCTGCCGACAAGATCATAGCTTTGGTGACAAAAGCCGCGAGCAGCGGGAAGGCCGCGATCGACCCGGCCCCGATTAAACAGAGCACGGTCGTATAGGGCATACTTCGGAACAGCCCGCCGAGTTCGGATGCCTTCGCCGTACCGGTCCGATACATCACTGCGCCGATGCTCATAAACAGGAGGCTTTTAAAGATAACGTGGACGAAGACTTGTCCGACAACGCCGTTCATGGCCATTGTTGTGCCGATACCGATACCGGCCACCATAAAGCCAAGCTGGTTGTTGAGGCTGAAAGCCAGCACACGGCGCAGATCATTTTCAATCACGGCAAAGAAGACCGGGAAGCACGTCATGATACAGCCGATCCAAATCAGCAGATCCGTGCCCGGAAAGGCGCGTGCTAAGGCATAAATGGCAAACTTCGTTGTAAAGGCCGACAGGATCACTGTGCCCGTGATGGAGGCTTTCGGATAAGCATCCTGCATCCACATATGCAGCATCGGGAAGCCCGCTTTGATCCCCATACCGATCAGCAACAGCCAAGCGCCCGGTGCATCAATCCCGATATAACCAAAGGTGAAGTCGCCGCCGTTTGCATTGGCATACATGACTGCACCGGCTAGCAGCAATACGCCCGAAAAGACTTGGATGACCAGATAACGGATACCAGCGGCGTAAGCCCTGTCGCCACCCTGCCAGACCAAGAAGACAGACGAAATCGCCGTCAATTCCCAGAACACAAAGAGCGACAGCATATCGCCGGAGAGCACACCCGCAATGGCTGCCCCAGTATAGACAAGCGCGGACGAGTCCGTAATCCAAGACTTCTCATGTAGCGCATAGATCGCGTTGATGAAGCCAGCGAGACAGAACAAATAACCCCAGACCACCGACAGATTGTCGATCCGCAACGTCGTCAGCGTAATGCCGCCAATTTCAAACTGACCGGCCAACACTTCGGTGCTGTCATAGATATTGAAGATCATAACGGCGGCAAAGATCGGTGCCAAAATAGCGAGCGCCTTGCGCAATGAATTCGCCGGCATGACCGAGCAAATCAAACCCGCTAGAATGACCCAGAGGCCAGGGTTGATCTGGTAAAGATCAATCATGATGCGCCTCCCCCATTATCTCAGGGTCAGTGGACACATCCGGGTCAGGCAATCCGCCCTCCCCGTAATAAGTCTCAGGCTTTGCCAGCAGACGGAACAGGACTGGTGCGGCGAAAACGATGAAGGAATAGGCTAGAAAGCCGAATATGGCCCAACTGCCCGGGATTGGCATATCGCCGATCATTTCAAATGGGGCTGGATGCTTCTGCGGATGAAAGACGCCGATGATCGAGGCGATGATCAGCCCGGCCAATGGAATCCAGATGAAGTTTCGCTTCACCTTAGTCTCGCCGAGAAACAGGAATGGTTTCGCGGCTGGATGGATACCCTCCATATTTTTTTCGTTCGGAGTCGTCATATAATCGGCTCCAAAAATTGAATGATCCACGGTGCAGCGAAGAACAGCACACAGGTGCCGATCGCGGTAATCACCGGAGGAATAATAACCCACCGATGTTTGCGTGCTTCAATCGCGATAATGTCATCTGCCGCAGGGTCGGCGGGTGGCTTCATAAAGCCGCGAATGGCAATCGGCATCAGATAAAGAATGTTGAGCAGCGACGAAATAATGAGCGCCGCCATCAGCACGGCCTTGCCGGAATCCAGTGCGCCCCACATCAGATAGAATTTCGGCCAAGAACCGCCAAAGGGCGGAATACCGATCAGACTGACCGAGGCGACCAAAAACGCACCAAATACCCAAGGCAGTTTGCGGCCCAAGCCATCGAGCTGACTGACATTGGTCCGATGCGCGATCGTGTAAATTGCGCCCGCCACCATGAAGAGTGTGATCTTACCCCACGCATGCATGACGATCTGCAGACCACCCCCCATAATACCCCAGCTGGTCGCCAACATTGCGCCGAGCGTAATGTAGGACAGCTGCGAGACGGTCGAATAAGCCAGTCGTGCTTTCAGATTATCTTGTCGCAGCGCGATCACGGACGCCGCGACAATTGAGAAGGCGGCGATCCAAGCGAGCCAGCTTGAACTCGGCGTCAGGTGTGTGAGATCTGTGCCGAACGTATAGACGACCACTTTGAGCATGGTGAAAACGCCTGCCTTCACCACGGCCACGGCGTGCAGCAAAGCGGAGACCGGCGTCGGCGCCACCATGGCGTTGGGCAGCCAAGGATGAACTGGCATCAGGGCGGCCTTACCAATCCCAAAGGCAAACAGAACCAACAGGGTCGAACTAGCGAGCATCGACACATCCGCCGGGAACACGCCGCCCAAGACGAAATCTGTGGTTCCGGCGATGACTTGTGTCCCGATAATAGCGGGCAGTAACAGGCCGAGCGATGTCCCCATTAAGATCAGCGTGTAAATCGTCAGGCCGCGCCGCGCTTTGGCATCGCCTTTATGGCTGACCAGCGGGAATGTGCTGATTGTCAAAGCTTCGTAAAAGATGAAAAGCGTGATGAGATTGGCCGACGCCGCAATTCCCATGGCCGACGCAATAGCGATAGCGACGAAGGTGAAAAAGCGCGTTTGGTTTTTCTCGCTATTGCCGCGCATGTAGCCGAGCGTGAACATGGAGTTCACAATCCACAGCGACGAAGCAATCGCCGCGAAGATCGCGCCCAAAGGCTCCATCCGGAACTTGATCTCAAACATGCCCGCAAAACTACCGATGAGCAGTTCGGGCCGTGCGCCACTCGCAACCAGACCGCAAAGATAGATTACGTTGGCGAGCAAGAGCAGCCCAGCAACAAAGGTTACGCCCTCGCGCAAATTGGGTGACCGTCCAACAATTGGTATGAGCACCGCTGCCGCCAGTGGGATCAGCATTAATAGCGCAATCGCCATTTCCGGGCCGTAGCTCATAGCCCGCTCCCCGGCAGCATGACCCGCGCAGCATTCTCGGCAATATCTGTCAGGAAGACGTTACCGCGCATCCCAATCAGAATGGACAAAATAGCCAAGCCGACGATTGGGATCAGCATCAGCGCTGGTGCCTCATTACGTTTCCACGCCACGCCGTCGACGGTCGGCGGATCGCGGAAATAGGCGACCATCATCATCCGCCCCATATAGAACAGCGCCAAGATTGAGGTCACCATGATCACGCCCACGGCCCACCACCATCCTTTTGCAGCGGCGGCTTCGGCCAGCGCCACTTTAGACACGAACCCGGCAGTAAACGGCACACCGATCAAGCTAAACGCGAGTACAGTGAAGGCCGCTGTTGTAATCGGCATGGTCTTGGACAGACCAGCCATATCGCTGATGCGGGTAATGCCGAACCGGTACCACATAGCCCCGAGCGCCAAGAACAGACCGCCCTTTACGACGGCATGGTTGATCAGATGCAGATAGCCCCCGGCGAGGCCCGCCACGGTCAAGATCCCAATACCAAGCAACATATAACCGACCTGTGCCACGGATGAGAACGCCAACGTCCGGCGCGCATCGGTCTGGAATAAAGCTTGGAGTGAGCAGAAAATCATTCCCGTTACAGCCAACCCGGTCACGATATAGGTCAGCACCGCAGCCACATAATCGAAGCTTGGATCGAACACGGTGAAACAGAAACGATAGAGCAAATAGAGCGCCGCTTTGGTCGCAGTCGAGGCAAGAAAGGCTGTCACGAGGGTCGGGCTGTAAGCATAAGCGCCCGGCAACCATGTATGCAGCGGGAACATAGCGAGTTTCAGCCCGAGCCCCACAACAATAAAGCCGAAAGCGACCTGCGCGACCCGCGATCCGCCGTCCAAATTTGCCAGAATGGACCGCATATCTTCCATGTTGAGCGTCCCAGTCTCCGCGTACAAGAAGCCAACACCAATGACGAAGAAGGTCGCGCCAATTGACCCTAGGATCAGGTAGTTAAACGCAGCGGAGAGTGCTCGTCGATCCCGGTTCGCGCCCATAGCGACCAGCGTGTAGGTGCTGATCGAACTGACTTCGAGAAAGACGAAAACGTTGAATGCATCGCCCGTGACGACCATGCCCATCAAACCCGCAACGCAGAGCAGGAAGGCCGCATAGAACGGCCCGGACCGTCGGCCCTCAACTTCAGATGCGACCGCTGGCTCAGCGTAAATAAGCGTGGCGACGGCCATTGCCGCGATCAACAACAGGATCGGCGCATTCAACGCATCGATGCGAAGCGAGATGCCATAAGGTGGCTCCCAACCGCCCATTTCATAGATAATTTCGCCCAGACCGGCCTGTGTTTGCAGCACGACAGATGCGGCGACAGCCACAAAGACAGCCACGAGCAGCGCGACCAGCCACGCCAAACGCTTGACGTTTGGCAGCATCGCTACAACCGCTGCCATTAACAATGGCAGAACGATCGCGAAAGCGACAGCGTGGGTTGAGAGCCAATCCATTAGCGCTCTATCCCCTCAAGATTATACTGGAAGTCTTGCTGTTCGATCGCGTCCATCTCGATCGTTTGGTAAACTTCGCGAATGCGAACCGTCAGCGCCAAACCAATCGCAAGCGTTGCGACACCGACCACGATGGCCGTTAGGATCAGCACGTGGGGAAGTGGGTTGGAATAGAGGATTTCACTCCCCTGCCCCGGCAGGATGTAAGTGTCTCCAGACACCGCCAGCTGCACCGGGTCGATAAAGGCTGTATGTTCGTCATAGCCACTTTTCGAGCTGGGATCTTTTTCTAGGATCGGCGGCTGGCCTGACGCAACTTTGCCAAGCGTGATATAAAGGAAGAAGACTGATGTCTGAAAGGTCGATAGTCCCACGAGCTTCTTGATCAGGTTTCGCGACGCGAATACGACATAGAGCCCGGTCATCATCAGCACGATGACGACAACATAATTGAAATGCGAAAACAGGTATTCCACGCCTACCAGTCCTCTTCACTGGTTTGCGGCTGGCGCGAACCGAACGCGTAAAAAATCGCAATCATTACCGACGTTACGGTGCAGAACACGCCCAGCTCCACCGCCAGAATACCCCAATGTTGCCCGTGAATAGCGTCATGAGCGAGCACGGAATAGTTCAGAAACTCTCCGCCCTGCATCCAAGCGACAACACCTGTGCCGCCATAGAGCAGCACACCGAGACTCATGCCGATGCGGATCAAAATCGGTGGAAAGGCTTGCTTGGCGTTTTCCAATCCGAAAATCAGAGAGTAGAGAATGATGGACGCCGCTAAGATAACGCCCGCTTGGAAACCACCGCCCGGTCCAAAGTCCCCGTGAAACTGTACATAAAACGCAAACAGCGCGATCAACGGGATCAGAAACTTGGCAATGACGCGTAACAGGACATGCGGATCATGGTTCATGATGCACCGCCTTCATATCGCGTAATGGATGGCGGTGCGCCGAGACTGGATTTGCCACCACCGCCGCCCGAAGATTTGCGCCTCTGGGACGTGGACGCGGTTTTGTCCGTGGAGCCGGTAGGGGCCGATGTGTCTGACAGCTTACGACCCATAACCTGGGCGCGGAATCGACCGGCATTGCCATCCAAGCCGAGCAAGAGAAGCACACCAAGCCCCGCCGCGAAAATCACCACCACCTCGCCAAATGTATCATAGCCCCGGTATGAGGCGAGGACGGCTGTGACGACATTAGGCACGTCAATCTCAACAGCTGTCCGAGCCAGATAATCCGTCCCGACATAGCTGTTCGCAGGTGAGTTCGCATCGCCATAGGAGGGCAAATCTGGAACGGCGTAAAGCATCGCCATGCCCGCGATGAGTACGACGGCGAGCGGACCCCATTGGCGTGACATCGGAACGGGAGTCGATTCGCGGTCTGCCAGCAGCATCGCAGCCAACATCAAAACGGTGGAAACGCCTGCGCCTACCGCGGCTTCGGTAAATGCGACATCCACAGCGTCCAACGTCACAAACCAAGCCGCCGCGACGAGGGAATAGACGCCCTGCAGCATGACGATGGCAAAGAGCGAGCGCATGCGGACAATCGCGAAAGCGACCATCACCAACAGCGTCAACAACCCAATGTCGAGCAGAAGCGTGGAGATCAGTGGAGAGGTCGGGACAGCGTAGATCATGCATCGTTCTCATCAAACGAGTAACTGGCCCGCCAATTCACCTTAGGCCCCCTGCCCACGAGTAAAAAGGCGATCAGTAAAGCACCTAAGACTTGATAATTTAGAGATATAAAAGCCGCATCATTTGGATACGTCCAGCCGAAGCAGACGTGGAGTCCATGCAGGCCGTAACCGTTTTCGAGAAGGTACATTTCCCAATAGGCAGTCAAGTAATGGCTCACGTGTCATCCTCCAAAGAGGGCGCGCGCCAGCGGCCAAGCTTCGGACGCTCACCCGCTTTATAAGCAGCATGGGCGACGGCGTGCGTGGCGGTTGGAGACGTCACAAACAGGAAGAAAGCGACCAGCAGGAGCTTAGCAATGACCTGCCAATTATCCGATTGCAGCATCAGCGCAAACAGGATCAGTTCAGCACCCAATGTATCAGTCATGCCCGCCGCATGAAGACGCGTATAGAAATCTGGCAAACGGATCACGCCAACCGTACCGGCGAGGACGAAGAACAAACCTCCGGCCAGGCTGATAATGGTCACAACATCGCGAAGGAAAACGAGAATTGCCCCGACATCAACGCCCGCATTGACGGTTTCGCGGACCACAGCTTCGGCTGCCATCACGATTGTAAGAACCGCGGCGATCACGATAAATTCTCGTCGTCGGCACCGGGCAAGTGACCGAGATCAACTGTCAACGCCCTGTAATTAAAGAATTTTAGAACCGCGATGGTCGCGATGAAATTCATCAGCGCATAGAGTAATGCAATGTCGATCCCGTCAGGCCGATCGATAATGAAACAGAAGACGCAGAGGAACAGAACGGTCTTCGTGCCGAAACTATTGACGGCCAACAGCCGATCATAAAGCGTTGGCCCACCGATCAATCGGGTCAGCATCATTGCCATCGCAACAATGAGGAACAAGGTCGCCGCCAGCATGATGTAAGGCATCAGGTCACCCATCGGACGCATCCTCCCCGACAGCCCAAGCAGAGCGCTCGCCCATCTCGATGAAATCATCGGGATCGCTCATCTCAGAGAGCAACGCATGTACGAGGATATGATCCTCCGCCATCTCGACCGAAACCGTGCCTGGAGTCAGCGTGATCGAATTGGCAAACATGGTCTTGGCCAGATCGTTTTTCCCTTTGGTTGGAATTTTCGTCAGGGTTGGCGAGATTTCGAGATCTGGCGACAGCACAGCCCGAACGACGGCCACATTCGCCTTGACGATTTCAACAAACAGCCAGCCAAAATAGGCGAGGGTCTGCGGCAAAGTCATATACGGGGCCGTCTCGCGGTCGAGTATTCTCATGCGCGCACAGATCAAGAGTACGAGACCAATCGAGATCGCGCCCAAAGTCAGAATGAGCGGTTTCGTATAGCCCGACAGAACCCACCAAGTGGCCGCGAGTGCAAAGAGCAGAATGGTGGCAAAACGCAGCATCAGTCTGGCTGTTAGCGAAAGCGAACCGGGCATTAAAGTGGAAAACAGGCGAAACTGTTAATCTTCATAATCAGCAGGTGCGACATTTTCGTTGATCCGTGCCTGTGCATAACTGGCAAGCAGAGCGTGCTAATTGCGCCTATATCAATCTTATGGAAGCGTCCTTGCGATCCCTGCTCGACTGGTATGAGCGCGCTGGTGTGGAAACACCGGACTTGCCTTTGGCTCGGTCCGTTCGTCGTGTTCGGACTAAACCCGTCGAAACACCACCGCCCCCAACCCCTAAGCCGACAAAATTTGCGGCGTCTGATCCAGCCCCTATCGCCGCCGCCTGCAAGACGATCGCAGAGCTGAAAGCAGCGTTGGATAGCTATGATGCGGGCGCGCTCTCTGATAGCGCGCGACAAGCCGTGCTGGCGCGTGGCAACCCTGAGGCTGACTTGATGATTATCGGCGAAGCGCCGGGCCGCGACGAAGATCAGGCAGGCCTGCCCTTTGTTGGACGCTCAGGGCAATTGCTCGACCGAATGCTCGGTGCGATCGGGCTCAATTCAGGCGGTGCGGAGGCTAACGATGTCTATATCGCCAATGTTTGTTTCTGGCGTCCACCCAATAACCGCAAGCCGGACCCTGACGAATTGGAGCTCTGCCGCCCCTTTGTGAACCGGCACATTGAGTTGGCGAAACCCAAACTCATTCTGTTGGCAGGCGGCACATCCATGCAAGTCATGACGGGCATTACAGGCATCATGCGCAACCGGGGTCAGTGGCAGACGATCAATGTCGGCACAGGCGATATCCCAGCCCTGCCCATCTACCATCCCGCCTTCTTGCTCCGCCAACCCGCCCTCAAAGCCGAAGCTTGGCAGGATTTGCTGACATTGCGAGAGCGGTTAGCGGATGTGGTGCAAGACTAAACTCTGATGACTTGGATCGCTCTGCTTCGTGGGATCAATGTTGGCGGCAACAATATCCTGCCGATGAAGGATCTACGCGACCTTCTCAAAGGTCTCGGTCTTCAGAATGTGCGAACCTATATTCAGAGCGGCAATGCCGTGTTTGAAAGTGAGAAGACCGACGCCACACAGCTTGGACTGGCGATCGCCGATGAAATCGAAAAGGCTTTCAACTTCCGCCCTAAGATATTGATCATCAGCAAGAGGGACCTTGATAGGGCGATCAACAATAATCCCTATCCCGAAGGAACGAGTGACCCGAAGACACTCCACCTCTTTTTTCTTTCTACTGCGGCGGTGGATGCCAACCTATCGAAACTCAAAGAACTGCAAAAACAGACTGAGCGATTCGAGCTGATTGACCGCGTCTTCTACCTCCACGCCCCCGAAGGCATCGGACGATCCAAACTCGCGGCACAGGTTGAGAAAAATTTGGGTGTCGCGATAACAGCCCGAAATCTTAGATCGGTCACAAAAATAGCTGAATTGGCGGGTTGATAGAGTTGGAGCGTTTTTTGCAAATGCATCTAATCAAACTATCTTCAATTCAAAGACGACCTATCAATTCTGGAGTGTCCTACGTGAAACGTCTGCTGATCTTGTCTACTGCCTTGCTTGCAGCGTGCGGGACCGAACCCGTCGCGACTGTCACTGAGGCGCCTGCGACTGTTGAAGATACTTTCCTGACCCAGCTTCGCGCCGATTATCCCGTCACCTTATCTGCGATTGCGGACGGCGTTTGGGTTCATACAACGAATTACTTGCTGCCCGGCCAATCGCCCATTCCCGTCAACGGACTGGTCGTGGTCGATGGTGATGAGGTGACTCTCGTGGACGGCGCGTGGGGCGAATTGGCGACCCTCTCGCTAATCGAAGCGGCGAAAGAGGAAACTGGAAAGCCTGTTGCAAAAATGGTCGTCACCCATCATCATGCCGACCGAACCCAAGGCGTAGACGCGGCAGAACGCGCCGGGATTGAAGTCTTCACCCATCCCGACACACCAACACTCGCCGCGCGAGCCGGTTTGCCCGTTCCGAATACGTCCGTTGCAGCGTTGAAAGACCCGCGTTCGCGCACTCGGGTCGGCAAGGTCGAAATCGCCTTTCCCGGTCATGGTCATGCGCCAGACAATCTCGTCGTCTATTTGCCTGAGGAGAACATTCTCTATGTAGGCTGCGCCGCGCGTGGAGCTGGATCGCAAACCCTCGGAAACACTGCCGACGCGGATCTGAGCGTGTGGCGCGACTCCCTAATCTGGACCAAAGCGACCTATTCGGAAGCGCGAACCGTCGTGCCGGGACATGGTAAGGGCGCAAACCTATCGCTCATCGACGCGACCGTCGCGATGATCGATCAGGCTTTGACGGAATAGCGTCTGCCAGCGCCCTGACGCCACGCGCGCAGACCCTCGCCGTCATCGACATCGGTCAACATCCGCAGCTTCGCAACGCGACCGTTCAGTCGTGTTTCCAAATCAGACAAGGTCTGCTCGCTCGACCACCGCACTGTGTCGAAGACGTCAGACCTTAATGGTGCCCACGCCCCCATCAGCCAAAATCCACCGTCACTCGCCGGACCGAATACGGCCGGATGTGAGCGCAGGGCCGACAACGCATCCGCAATATCACGCGCTGTGACCTGCGGGCAATCGGTTCCAATGACGAGAACTGGGCGGCGCGGCCCTGTGAAAGCGTGCGCCAATCGCGGTGACAGCGATCCGCTCGGTTGCGCCATTTGCGGCAAGCGATCCCAAGCCGGCACGCATCCGATAGACTTGCTCGACGCCGCATAGAGGATGGTGTCCCACCGCGGATCGGTAACATTGCGCAAAATTTTGGCCGTCATCGCACGGTAAAGGCGTTGCGCATGGGTTGGTCCAATGTCGCGAGCAAGTCGCGTTTTTGCAGCACCCATCGCAGGGCGTTTGGCAAAAATATAAAGCTCGGGCCGCATCAGCGATAAGCTCGCAAGAGTTCATCTACCGTGGCACCGCGTTTGTAACGCCAGAGCAGGCCAAGATTGCGTGTGCCACGCGCCCACAAACCGTCACGCCAGTGGGCCGATACGTCAGTTGTCAGTTCGGCAGGCAATGGTCGAAGTGACGAAACTTTACTAAGACGCTCGACCAGATCGACATCCTCAAACAAGGCCATTGGCGCGTAACCACCGATCTGTTCATAGACTGTCCGAGGGATCAACAATCCCTGATCCCCATAGGGCAGTCCCAGCGCCGCGCAGCGCAGCGCCACAAGCTGGTTCATCAGCCATGCTCTCACCCCAGTCGCTGCTGCCTTGAATCGAAAGTAGCGCGGCTCGCCTTCAACCATCGCGGTTTCGACAACTGACGTCCACGTCTTTGGTAATTGGCTATCGGCATGCAGGAACAAAAACCAGTCACCGGGCTCCCCTGTCAATGTCGCCAGCTTTGCCCCGAGACGAAGTTGAGCTCCCCGGCCGGTCGCACCCACAGCCAAAACCGCACCGCTCGCCACAGCCATGGGTAGAGTCTCGTCTGTGGACCCTCCGTCAGCCACGACAATGCGTTCGCCGGCAAGCTGAGGTAGCAGTTGCGACAAGCCAGCCTGCGCTTGGAATGTGGGAATGATGACGATCAACACGACAGTGCGTCTAGCTCTGTCACCCGCAAAGAAAAAGCCCGATCGCTAGACCGGGCTCATTCAAAAGATTGTGTAGACGGATTAGTTGTTAGCTTCCAACTCTTCCGCCGTCATCGCTGCCAGTTCGGCTTCCAGCTCTTCGCGCGTCTTCTGTTCGACTTTTTCAGTCAGATAGACACGGCAATAGCTATCATTCGGTGTGGCGATCTCGTTCGCAAACGCGCCATTGCCTTCGCAACGGATAACGCCAAGTTTCATGCCGTCATAGACTTGAGTGTTGGCCGCAACACCGCGGATTGGAATGAAGCAGATTGTGCCGTCGGTTAGGTCCATGACGGAGCCACCTTCATATTCACAGCTCGCTGCATCGGTTACCACACCTTCGGTCGACGGCGTTTCGATTTTTACCGCTTCGGCTTTTGTCGCCTCATCAGTGTCAGCGTCTTGGGCAAACGCGCCGGTCGACAGCGCCAGTCCGGCAACCGCCAGAATAGCGGTAATCTTAAAGTTAGGCATGGTTCACTCCTGGAAAATCCGGTTAAGGTCTTCTAACATTTCAATTCGGCGGCAAAAAGACCTGTATCCACATCAATTGTGCAGGTCCCGTGCCAAGGTTCGAGGCCGTTCACTCCCATGAAACCAGATCGGACACATCATAATGCCGCCCGCACGAGCGGCTACACACGCATTTGCGGCGTGGACGAAGCCGGGCGCGGTCCGCTAGCGGGGCCAGTCGTCTGCGCCGCGGTCATTCTTGATGCGTCATCCGTCCCAGAAGGGTTGAACGACAGTAAGGCCCTATCGCCTACGCGCCGTGAACGGCTCCTGAACGCGCTCATTCCGGCCGCGAAAATCTCAATTTCCGTGATTGAGCCGACCGAAATCGATCATTTGAACATTTTGTGGGCGAGTTTGGAAGGGATGAGCCGCGCAGTTAAGGCGTTAAAAGCCGATTTTGCGCTGATCGATGGCAATCGCTTGCCGCCCGCACTGCCTTGTCCCGGTGAGGCCATCATTAAAGGCGATGCGAAAAGCCTGAGTATTGCGGCGGCGTCAATCGTCGCGAAAGTGACGCGCGATCAATTGATGATTGAGGCCGACGCCCGTTATCCGGGTTACGGATTTGCGAGGCACAAAGGTTATCCCACGCGCGATCATATGGACGCGCTGCAACGGCTGGGACCCACACCGATCCACCGCCGCAGTTTCGCGCCGGTGCAAAAAGCATATAGTTTGTTTTAGAACGTTCTTTCGAACGGTTCGACGTCGACAAGATAGCCCTCAACCTTCGGATCGATCTTGAACGTGACAAGGTCGGTGTGAGTCGTGTCGGCGGCCAAAGGTGTCCGACGAACAATCCGACCTATGATTGACTTCATTTGACGTGTCATGGCGCCGTCCTGCGCATAAAGCGGGTTCATGCCAAAGTAACGTCGCAACACGGCATTCGTAATCATTGCCGCGTTCTTAGTCCCGCTTTCCGATGTCGAAAATTCTGTTGTTACCGATACGCAGAAGGTCTCGTTGTCGACCCGATGCGGCGAATTGAGGGGCCAGCTCGCGCCTTGTCCAGGCTGCAAGCGTAGAACAGTCGCATGGTCTTCAAATTCGGCCGTATAAGGCAGATCATCATCAAGCATGTTGATTAGCTTAGATTCATGCGCCGTATCGGGAATGAAAGTCTGGTCCACTGGCCAAACATAGACCGTTTTCTGACCTCGGACGTGCCAAAGGACCACTTCAGTCTTGTCGAAGTGATACGGAACACGAGCCACAGGCGAGCTAATTAAAATGCCGCCCTTGGCATTAAAGACGCGACCACCTGTTGCCTCGGCTAAGCCACCATACATTTTGTCGAGGACGGCTTTATAGTCCTCATGCACATTCATTGCTTGGCGAACATTGACCCAGATACGACCCGCCTTGGCCGCCGCCAGAATATCGGCGGCAGGCACATCACGGAAATCACCCGTCCGAAACCTGTTCGGATAAAGCGGGTCATCCGTCGCACCCATCGTGCAAACGTCAAGCATATGGCTTGGATGACGCTCCAACAAATCAATCAGAGCCTCATCGGAAAACAGACCCGTTTCCTCAAGCTTATGCCGGAAAGTCATGATTTCACGCTGAAAGTTCTGGGTCTCAGTGTCGGTCCAACCGTCTAATATGGACGGGCTCATGGCCTCGCGGGCAGCCTTTAAAGACGCGTCTTTACGGCTTGTCTTTGCCATGTTTCGAGGTGCGGCAAGGGTCGTCATTCAATCATCTCCGAAGCGTCGGTATATAAATCTGATCGTTCCGTAGCCGAAACAGATTAAGGCTCTGACACCGCGGCGTTTACGGATTGCTAGGCAAACCTACCGCGCGCGGCCGCATAGATTGTGAAGAGCACAAGGACTCCACCGGTGATCGCAGACGCCGTAGCTGCCGTTGGGCCCCAAGCGTCCAGAACCTGCGTGGCCCCACGGCCAATCATGACAGCACTTGCGCCGACTAACAGCCCGCCAAGCGCCAAAGGCACCCATAGACCGCCACCGGACTTCCGCGTGACCTTTTCATCAGCCTGTCGTTCAAGATATCGCATGGCATTTTCGACCGGATCACCATCTGGATCAAACACTGGATTTTCCGGATCGCGGCTCGAACGCATCACATCATCCGCTTCGAGATTATCGATTACGAGAACCTTTTGATCGGGCTCTTCCGTAACATCGTCCAAAACTGTCTCAGCCACATCAATCGTGTCTTCGACAACGGCCTCTTCCATAACAATTTCTCGTTTAGGAAAAGAGACAAGGTTAGACCGCGACGTAGAGTCGGCATCAACGTCTTCCATATCGGTCGGTTGAAGCAATGATATAGGCAAATCAACGGCTTCGTCACGCTCAGCCTCTTCGTCTGAATCCAACAGCGCACTTAGTCGATCACCCAATGAATCTGCCGCCGCTGCGATCGGTGACTGCAGGTTTTCCTCAAGCTCCGGCACATCCACAGCATCGACGGCCCGAAGTTGATAAATATCGTCATCATCGCCATCATCAGCGTCGACGGGAGCCTCTGTATCGTCAACTTTCGGCTCATCGCCCAAGTCTTGGCCAGGGTCTTGACCTAGGACAGCTAAATCATCGTTGACCGCGAGATTGAGATTTGCATCCCCATCCAGATCGTCGTCTTCAGATTCAAAATCTTCGAAATCGTCTTCAGCATCATCGATACCCGCTTCATCGAGGTCGCTTTCATCGAGGTCGCTTTCATCGAAATCTTCTAAGTCATCATCGTCTTCATCTTCATCATCATATGCTTCAGCAAATCCGTCATCATCAAGATCATTGCTGGCCATCGCATCAAGCTCATCCGCGTCGACCGACTCAAACTCATCTTCTTCAACCTGCGTCGGCGTGTTGATCTTCGGCAGCGTTAATAAGTTTGTCTCAGGGGCAACAGAGACTTCGTCTTCAACCCAGTCATCGTCAGCATCGATTGCAACGTCAGGCACAATGCCAATTGCGGTCGTATCTGTAAATTCTGGCAAGCCATCATCGGTCGGGCCTAAGGGCGCGAACGGATCGGCTTCTGGGATTAGAAGGGCTGACGGGGCAGGAACGGCCGGTTCGTTGCGTAGGAACAAAGATTTCTCAGCTGTCCGACGACGCATCAAAGCGTCAACGACATAGGTCTTTCCGCTGATCGTAGCCTTGCGCCAAACATCAAATCCATTCGCAGCGTCCAGCACTCGGCCATTATTCATGGCGCGGACGATATCGGATGCCCGAAAGGCTTCGGGGCCAATATTAAAGGCGAGTGAGCAGAGCGCATCATACTGGCCTTGGCTCAGCGGCGCATGGACCTCATCATTGACCATTTCTTCGATCAACTCGAGATCTTGCAGCAATTGCTCTTCAGCCCCACGCCGAGACATATGGACCGGGTCATCTGAGTCTAGCCTGTGACCATAGCCGACGACTCTCACACCCGTGACCAATTCTCGGTCGACGGGACGAAAGCCTTCAAATGCCTTGATCAGGCGTAGGCCTGTATCGGAAATAGACAGGGTCCGGGTCATAATTGCACTCTTGCGCGGTTCACCCGAAGGGAGTTGCAAGGGACATGCCGCATTCGCCTATCAGGGGAGAAGAGAGCGCGGCTAGGGTTAATGCATTGCTAACGTGGAAGCAGCGATCGTGCTAGAGCAGGACTGCAGCCGCAAAGCCAAGGAAAGCCGCAAAGCCAACAACATCGGTTACAGTCGTTACAAAGACCGAACTACTGACCGCCGGGTCAGCCCCGGCACGCTTCAGACCCAGAGGGATTAGAATACCCGCCAGACCCGCAAAGGTATGATTGATGATCATGGCGACAAAGGCCACACCCGCCAGTTTTGCATCTCCGAACCAAACGAAACTGATCCCGGCCAAAGCAAAGGCGAAAATGATGCCGATAATCATGGCGGACACGCCTTCGCGCCGGACGGCCCGCCAAGCCGTTGCCTTGGTCAGATCGCGTTCCGCCAGCCCTCGCACGGCCACAGTCAGCGCCTGAGTTCCCGCATTGCCGCCCATTGAGGCAACGATTGGCATCAGTACGGCCAGCGCAACGATCTGCTCAATGGCATAATCAAACCGCGCAATCACAATGGAGGCGAGGATTGCTGTGCCAAGATTGACCAGCAACCAAGGCGCGCGAGCCCGTACGGTCGAAAAGGCCGTATCCGTAATCCCAGCATCGCTAACCCCGGCGAGAGCCAGAAAGTCTTCTTTGTTCTCGTCTTGGATAATGTCGAGGATATCATCGACTGTCATCATACCGACCATACGACCTTGGGTATCCACGACGGGGGCCGAGATCAGATGATACTTCTCGAACAGATAGGCCGCCTCTTCCTGATCCACGTCCTGCGCGATGGTGAATACCTTAAGGTCCATCAGGGACGCCAAAGTCGTATCGCGCGGCGCACGCATCAATTTGGATACAGGGACATAGCCAATCGGCTTTAAGCGCGGATCGACGATATAGATGTTGAAGAACAGCTCCGGCAGGTCCTCGCCTGCGTCGCGCATATGATCAATTGTATCGCCGACCGTCCAGAATTCTGGCGCGGAGACAAACTCGCGCTGCATGAGACGACCGATTGTCTCATCATCAAAGGCCAGTGACGCTTCAACCCCGGCCCGCTCCAGCGGCTCCATAGCCTCCAGCACGTCCTCGCGCTGGCCCGCCTCCATCTCCTCCATGATCTGGGTAACATCGTCTGAATCCAGTTCATTGAGCGCGTCTGCGATCAATTCGGGCTCAAGTAAGGGCAAGACGTCTTCGACGACATCGTCTTCGAGTTCGGCAAGAAGCTCCCCGGTAATCAGCGCCGGAGCGCGCATCACAAGAACTTCTCGTTGGGCGTCGTTCAGTTCTTCTAGAAAGTCCGAAAAGTCGGCTGGATGCAGGCCCTCAAGACGAATTCGAAACTCATCATCATTGGTCAGGTCCAGCGCTGACAGTAATGGGTTTTCTGTGGCAAGCCCATCATCGGGTATATTGTCTTGCTGTTCCAGAAGATCGGGCGTGTCGGACATGCGCGGCTCCTGTTCATATAGCTCTTAAACAGACGGGGAAGACTCGTCTGCCTATGACGGATTTTGCCGCTTCCGTCCAAAGGCTTTTCGGATAAACCCAGCTTATGATGATGGTTATAACAGTTCTGAGCGGCCTCGTGCTGATCGCCGCCCTGATCCAACTCGCGCGTATCGATTGGGCGACGCATCGCCTGCCCAATATCATCACTCTACCGCTGATCGCCGCCGGGCTTCTCTGGGCATTTGGAACAGCAGAAGATTTCTATCCGCATTTGCTGGGTGCCGCGCTGGGATATGGCGTCTTCTGGGCTGTGGAGGTTCTCTACCGCCTGATCCGAAAACGCGACGGGCTTGGTCGCGGAGATGCCAAATTGTTGGCCGCCGGCGGCGCTTGGTGCGGAGCGTGGGCGCTGCCCGCCATTGTTCTGATCGCCAGCGTCAGCGCCCTGATCTATATTTTGCCGAAGGGCGAGCAAAGAGATACGCGCATTCCATTTGGTCCGTTTCTGGCCATCGGGATCGGAGCCGTCTGGCTCGTGCAAGCCATCCTTTAGCCGGACCGGCCCTCGGACCTTTGGCACGTCTGTAGAACGACAACGGGCTGTATGCGCGTGAACCCATCCTCCAGCGTCTCTTTAAGCCGGGCCGACGGGTAGCGAATACCTTCAATCATTGCCTCTGATGGACCTAAGGTTAGTTGGACGGGACCATAATCCATCGTCGGGAAATCACCCTTAGCAGACAATTGTCTGACAGCGCCTTCTCGCGGCGCGTAAAGAGCCGAGCCCGGCTTAGCGAAGAAAATGAAACGGGGGTCAGCGGCATTCTCCCAAGCAAACAGCCCGCATTCGCCCGGCGCCAATACTTGCGGACTGAGCCTATTGGACATCCTAGAAGCAGAGGTTGGCGCCTCCGGTGGAATAGCCTCCACCAGCGGCTCCGGGTCTTGAGACGCGGTCGTCGCGCAGCCCGCCAAACAGATGACAGAGATAAGGAATGAAGCGCGCATTGTGGACGCCTAGCGCCAACGCCCTTGCTCGGACAGTGTGTAACGGCCTGCATCCGCCGGATTGAAGCCGAACAAGGTCAGGACATTGCCCGCTGCCGCGTCAATCGTCGTGACGCTGATCTCTGAGCGATAAATTCCGTCGAGACCGGTCGTGATTGTAGCTGCGACCGCCTGCCCGGCATCTTCGCCACTCAACTGAACGCGAAGCCGCCCGTCTATGCAGTCGACCGGGCCGGACAATTCTGGGCCCGCCCATTGAAATCGTCCTCGGTTGGCCGCCAACACATCGCTTGAGGCCCGGCCTGTTGCCGACACGCAAGCGCCGTCCTTGATCACGGCTTCATCAATCTGCAAAGACATGCGTCCCGCCAGACCCTCAAGCCGTGTATCCGACATAGGAAGACGGGCAATGGGCATCGATAGAACCAGATCCGTCACGCCATTTGGCGTCACATCACCTGAGAATGTGACCTCTCCGGGCGGGGTTTGAATCTGCACGCCACCCAGTGATCCATTCACACTGACTGCGCCCAGTAAGGGCACGTTACTCACCTGCCCGTTCCAGATCGTACCAGAATAGGTGCCGACCCCACTGGGTAAAGCGGTCCCGGCCCAAGTCAGTGGGAAGTAGCGGATCAGCGAGGCCAACCCGGCCAGAACCGCCAGTCCGATGAGCAAACCTCGCATTACTCGGTTTGCTCCATTGGTAGCGGATCAATCAGGATTTCATCAATCTTAGACCGAGTTCGTCCGCTCTGGTTCACATCTTCGAGCCGCATCCGGTTCAGTCTGCTCTGCGTTAACTCACGCGCGTCTTCAGCATTGCGGATTATGGTGGGACGAAGGAATACCATCAAATTCGTCTTCGTTCGTGATTGTCCCTTGGAGCGGAACAGACCACCGACAACGGGTAGGTCTCCCAAAACCGGGACTTTCTCAAAATCGATCTGTTCGTCATCCTGAAGCAATCCACCGAGCACGATGATTTCACCGTCATTGGCGAGGACCGTCGTTGTGATTTGGCGCTTATTGGTCACAAAATCGCCGGCATCAGAGGTCAAAACCCCGGCAATAGAACTCACTTCCTGACTGATCTCGAGGCGGATCACGTCGCCTTCGGAAATTTGCGGCAGCACATCGAGCTGAATGCCGACTTCTTTGCGCTCAAAGGTGCGGAAAGGATTCACATTGGCCGACCCTAGCGCCTCGCCCGTCGTAATTGGAATTTCTTGGCCGACGAGGAAGGTCGCCGGTTGGTTGTCGAGCGTAGTGACAAAGGGTGTCGAGAGCACATTACTATCATCGTCAGTTTCAACCGCATTCAAGATCGCCCCGAACAACACGTCTCCGCTGCGTCCGCCAATCCCTATGGTCCCCCCGCTCAGACCTGTCAGTGTACTTAGCGCAGCGGCTCTTGTGTCTTCATCAACATCGTCCCCAGTGACACCCAGCGCCCCCGCGAGGGAGAGAAGGTTTGGCGCACTGCGCGTATAATTGGTCGAGATCAGCGGAATTGTCTGACCAGACGTATCGCCGAGCGCGAATTGCACGCCGAGTTCTTTCGCGGCGACATCCGAGATTTCTACGATCAGCGCTTCGACGAGAACCTGCGGACGGCGGACATCAAGGCGTCGGATCAGGGCGGTCAATTCAGCCTGTGTCTCTCCTTCGGCAGAGATCACCAGCGTATTTGACCCCGCATCATAGGCCACAGTCGGCGCGGGCTGACCATCCTGCGCATAGCTTGGCAAAAGACCTGCTATCATTTCGATCAGATCCGCCCCATTCGCAAAACGCAGAGGCACAACGCTAATCGCGCCGCGCGGTGTGGCGCTGCCCACATCCATAGTCTCTAGGAGCTGGCGCAAACGAACCATTTCATCCGGACTAGCCTCAATAATCAGAGAATTAGTCGCCGGTAGCGCCACAACTTTATAAGGTGGGGTTTGCCCACCTAGTGTGGTCAGCGCTTCCTCCGCATCGACGACAGAAAGCTGTCGGAGTTGGATCATTTCCCGCGCGACATTGCTGCTCTCCATCGCTGTCGCGATCTCACGGGCTTTGCGCAGATTTTCCGGAAAATCGGTGACAACGAGAACACGTCCATTCGGGTTGGCGGTCACTTGCCCCTGACTGTGCATCACCGGTTTAATGAGGCGCGCGGCGGCGGCGGCGTCAGCCTCGCGCAGTTTGATGATCGCCGTGCTCATCTGGCCTGACGCACCGTTCGAAGTCGTCAGCGGTGCGTCTTGGGCGCTACCCTGAAGCAAGGTCACTCGATATTCACCGTTCGGCGTGCGCACTAATGTGTAGCCGTGCACGCGCAAAACTTCCTTGAATACGTTGAAGACTTCACGGTCATTCAGCGCCTTCTCACTACTGATTGTGACTTTGCCCTGTACACGCGGATCAACCAGGAAGGTCCGACCAGTGACCACGGACACATCATCGATAAAATCGCGAATATCGGCTTCTTGCAGGCTAATCATATGATCGTCTGCGGCGAAGGCCTGCGTCATCGGCACGATGGCGAGCGCTACGCCTAGAAGCAAGGACCGCCCAAAATTTGAGGTACTGAAGAACGTCATGAAGAAGATCCGATCGTGATCGTCATGGGTTGGCCGTCGCGGATGATGTCAACGTCAACCGGTCGACCAGACCCAGCACTACGTCGCAGCGCAGCAATATCCGGAAAGCCGTTAGTCAGGCTTTGTCCGGCAAACTGCGTTATAATATCATCTGAGCGAAGCCCGTAAGTCGACAGATCAATAGCGGATGATCGCGGGCTGACGGTCACGCCGACGCGGTTGAGGTCCATATCCAAATAAGGTCGAATTTCGACTTGCGACAACAGGGTCGCCGCATCAGCGCTTCGCAAAGTCTGCAGCGTGGCGCTCTGGTTTGGCGTGGGTCCAGCCGCCCGGGCCGCCTTAGCATCCGCCGTTGTGAGACGTTGGGTCTGTCCGTTCACTTCAATCAAAACATAGTTGGGAAAGACACCCCGTAAAATCACGTTCGGCATGATTTCATCGCCGATATAATAATTGTCGTCCTGCCCGTCCGGTGTTTGCACAAAAGCTGTCCCGTTCTCGCCCGACCGTAACCCCTTTAGTTCGAGGTTGAGTGTTGTCTCTGGCGCATCACCCGCCGGGTCGATGGAGGGCACTTCCACGGTGTCGGCATCCCCAACGGCGAAAGGATTATAGCTAAAATCATAGGTTCGAGTTGCCATGGTCGCGGACGGGCCGGGCCGTGCAATCATCACCGGCTCCCATAGGCTCGATGGTGTAGCGATGGCCAAGATCAACTTGACCGTCAGCCACGTTGCGAGCGCGGTGAACGCAAGCAAGAGACCCCGACGCAGCCAGACAAGCGACGTCAACGGTGCGGTGGTCCACCTTGTCATTGGCCTATCATTGGACTGATCATCCCCTGCCTCTGGTTCCTTCTGATACGACGCCGCTCTTTGGAACGGTGCCAACTCGGTCGGTGAAAAGCTCGCCCTAGCGTGCCTTTGCAAATGCTTTACGACAGTCACGACGTTTGCCGGGGACAGAACACCCTGTCTAGTTGTGTCGTACGACCAAAATAATTCAGACGTCGACTGCAAGCATCGCGGAACATCCTTCACTTAGGCTCGTTGCCATGTGTATAGCGCTCAGAACACGGCCTCACCCTTACCAGCGCATGGAGATTTAGACATGAGCGGCAATCTCATCGACGGCAAACAGGTCGCAGCACGCCTACGGAATGATGTGGCTGTGGCTGTCAAAAGCCTCTCTGTCACGCCGACACTCGCCGTCGTCCTCGTGGGCGATGACCCGGCTAGCCACGTCTATGTCCGCAACAAGATCAAATTCACGCGCGAAACCGGTATGAATAGCGTTGAGCAGCGCCTCCCGGCCGACACTTCTGAAGATGCCGTTGTCGAAACCGTTCGCGCGCTCAATGCCGACCCCGATGTGGACGGTATTCTCGTCCAACTGCCTCTACCCGACCATATCGACAGCAACCGCGTGATCGCTGAAATCGACCCTAACAAGGATGTAGACGGGCTGACCGAAGTCAGTGCGGGGCGACTCCTGCTCGGCAAATCGGGTCTTCGGCCTTGCACGCCAACCGGCTGTGTTATTTTAGCGAAGGAGACACTGGGCGATCTGACTGGCAAACATTGTGTTGTGATTGGTCGCTCTATCCTCGTCGGAAAACCGACCGCGCTGCTTTTCCTAGAGCAGAATTGCACCGTGACCATCGCCCATTCCCGAACTGAAAATTTGTCGATTGTCTGCCGCGGTGCGGATATTCTTATCCCGGCTGTCGGACGACCCAATATGGTCAAAGCGGACTGGATCAAGGCCGGAGCCTGCGTCATCGATGTCGGCATTAACCGGATCGAAGATGCGAGCCGTAAGTCCGGCACACGATTGGTCGGCGATGTTGATTTTGCTGAAGCCGAACCCGTCGCCGGCGCGATTACGCCCGTGCCAGGCGGGGTTGGCCCCATGACGATCGCCTGCCTACTGCGCAACACGGTCCTCGCTGCCTGCGCGCGACGAGGTTTAGCCGTCCCGGATAGTCTGGCAATCTAACGGACTTAGCATGAAACTGAACGCCGCAGCCCTAGATCACCGCCTTGCGGCCTTTCCCCGTCTTGGGGTGGCGCAACTGCCGACGCCGCTTCAACCTCTGCGTAACCTCTCCGCTCATCTCGGCGGACCCGATATTTGGGTCAAGCGAGATGATCTGACCGGGCTTGGCCTTGGCGGCAATAAGCTCCGGAAAATCGATTATGTCTTGAAAGCCGCCATTGATGCGGGTGCCGACTGTATTGTGTCCGGCGGGGTGGTTCAGTCTAACAGCCAAAGGCAGGTAGCGGCGGTGTGCGCTAAAATGGGTCTACCATGCCATCTAGCCGTGTTTCACGGTCGCGTTGCGTCAAAATCAGACCGCTACACAAATTCCGGCAACGCCCTATTGAACACATTATTTGGGGCCATCACACATGATGTGTCGTGGGATGCCGATCCGAATGGGGCCATGGCCCGTATCGCCGACGAGCTTCGCGCAGACGGACACAACCCGGCCATCCTGCCCTACGGTATCTCCAACGCGCTGGGAGCCATCGGCTATTCCAGCCTCTGCGCCGAACTCGCCCATCAATGCGATAATGAAGGACTGTCGCCGAACGCCATCGTCTTTGCCTCTGGCAGCGGCGGCACTCATGCTGGGTTAGCCCTCGGCGCGGATATCGCGCTGCCCGGAACAGCCGTCATCGGCTTTGATATTGACGGCGAACCAAAGCGCGTACGGCACGATGTCGAGCGGATTGCTGTGGAAGCCGCAGGAATGCTGGATTGGTCGTTCGATCCATCAATCATCGATCTGCGTGCCGGCATGGCCGGAACAGGATATGGGCAGCCGCATCCCTCCTGCTTGAACGCGCTGCGTTTGGCCGGTCGACTGGAAGGGCTAATCCTTGATCCGACTTATTCGGCCAAGAGCCTGGCCGGGCTGATCGACCTCATCAAGGCAGGCGAATATGGATCCGGCGACACAGTGATCTTCGTTCATACGGGTGGGGATGCGGCCCTCTTTGCCTACATGCCAGAGCAGCTTTTCGGGGCTTAACAAGATGCTGCAACTGAGGCCGGTCAAGTTTCGCAATGGGTTCTCTGTTCTAATGGACACGTTGGCCGGACAAAAAAACACCGTCGACCGAGGTTCGGCCGACGGTGTTGATCTTGAAATGACGCTTAAACGCAGCGTCTCCGTAAACTCAGGCTAACGTGTGTAGAAACTACCGGTACGCGTTTCCATCAGGGCAGCGAGCGAGATGTCTTCCTGCTTGAGGAAGCCACTGCTGGGTAGTGTGCCTTCGCGGACCATCTCGATCACGGCGACTACGGAACCCGCTGTCGTCCAAGCGATGGCCGTGCGGCTCTTGCCTGCAATCATCAACGGTTTGTACGCGCCAACAAACTCTTTGCGCGATAATTTTCCATCGATCAGCCCTTCGGCAGCGACGTGGACATAGACCACATCTTGATCAACCGGCGGTTTGGCATTGATCAGGATTTCACCGGCCTTTTCGCGGTCTTCGCGCATCAGGAGCTCGTGGAAGAAGAAGTTCATCAGGTCAAAGTGACCCGGATAGCGCATGGTCTTATAATCCATATTGTCGACCTTACCGAGATAGGTCTCGCACATCGTGCCAAGACCACCCGAGGTCGTGAAGGCTTCTAGTTCCAGCCCATCAATGAAGACTTTTTCGCGCCATTCCATGGCCGAGACCATCTTGCGTTCGCCGTCTTCGATGACTTCGCAATCATTGAGGTATTCGTTCACAACGCCTTCGGGTGACCAGTTGAACGCATAACCCATCAAGCCTGTCGGGTTTTGCGGCAGCGCGCCAACCCGCATCCGGCAAGACCGGGTCTCATCGAACTGTGCAATCAGGTCTGCGCCGACAATGCCGACAAAACCGGGAGCAAGGCCACATTGTGGCGCCATCAACCCTTTGGACGTTTCGGCCAGCTTCCGAACATGGTTCGTCGTCGGTACATCCTCAGTCAGATCGAAATAGTGAATGCCCGCCGCATGCGCGACGTCGGACACACCAATGTTGAGGTGATAGGGTAAGCAGGACAGCACCGCGTCCACGTCGGCGAACAACGCACCGAGCGAGACCGCATCGGTCACATCAATACGGCGGACTTCGTGACTATGCTTGTCAGGGTCTGCATGCATATCGACGCCAATAACGGCGAAATCACTATCGACCAGCAACTGCGCAGCCAATGCGCCAACTTTGCCTAGTCCCAGAACGGCTATGCTCTTCATCTTTGTCTCCTGAGTGGAAAGCGGGCGCTTTGCCAAGGTTGAACGCCTTTGTCATCGTAGGAATTGCGGAGTTTGCAGTATATTTCACCAGCCTTGTGCCCAGCGTGTTCCAAGGCAACGCTACACACGGACTATCAGACCGAGTCCCTAGGGACTTTCATATCCCGCTTCACGTAGGATCTGGTCGGCGACAGCCGGACGATCAGCATAAGCTTTGCGCATGCTGGCAATATCGTCGTCGACTGGATCACCCAACACAAGTCTGGCGCGGATGAGTCGTGCCCAACCCGGCGCATCTTGCGGACTTTCGGCCAACCGAGCGGCCAGGCCGTCCACCATGCCGCGAATCATATCGGTGCGATCCGCCTCTGACATCTCCATCGCGGCGGTTATTTCTTCCTGTGACGGGCCGCGCAATAGAGCTTCGGCCTCAGCCCGCAGAGCCGGATCATTATTCAAAGCGAGAGCACGGTCATAAGCGCGAACCGCATCGTCTGTTCGCCCCAGCGACGCCAAGGCGCGCGCATAAAGGGTCCATCCTAGCGGATCGTCCGCGCGGTCCGTCGCCAGGCGCGCTTCAAGTTGCCGGAGTAGTCCGTCTTCCTCAGAAACTTCCTGCACAAGCGGCTCAGAGTGGCCCACCACATTATAGATAACTGCACCGCCACCCAGCAGAGCGACGGACGCAATCGTCGCCAGAAAACCTCCGCCGCCTCCGGCCTCAGCCGTCTCCGCTTTCAGAATTTGTCTTTCTAGCGCGAGTTTCGCCGCCGCTTTGGTCTCTGGATCGAGATCATCACGCGCGTCCAACGCATCGATCTGCGCAAAATAATCAGCGCGCTCATCGCTATCCATTTCGACCGGCCCGACAAAGGCAGGGGCGAGAACGAGCAGCGTTGCCAAAGCGGCGATTATGAGGACGATCCAGATCATGACTGGCGCAAAGCCTCCAGCCGTTCACGCTCTTCGTCAGACAAGGCTTCAACAGGGATCGATTGACGTTTTCGTTTCAACGAGATGAACCAAACTAGGCCCAGAAAAATCGCGATCAGAGGCGCAAACCACAGCACCAGCGTATTGCCCTGAACAGGCGGTTTAAGCAGAACATAGTCGCCGTAGCGGTCCCGCATCAGCGCGGTCACTTCGGCTTCGGTGGACCCGCTCGAAAGTGCCTCACGGACTAGGGTCCGCATATCTGCGGCCAATTCGGCATCCGATTCTTCGATCGACTGATTCTGGCAGACGACACAGCGCAGCGTGCGGCCCAGCGCGCGCGCGCGCGCCTCAATCTCAGGCGATATCGTGATGGAAGTTTCGGATGGCGCAGGATCAAGCTGAGCAAAGGCGGACGATGCCCCAAACATCAAGAGTGGCAGCAAAAGAACGAAAGCGAACGGTCTCATTCCGCAGGAACCGCAACGATGGGCGAAACCTGATCGCGTTTTGGCAAGCGTAATCTTTGGTCCGCCATGCTGATGAACCCTGCGAGTGACATGAGCAGTGCCCCAATCCAAATCCACAACACGCCTGGCTGATAATAGGCACGGATAATCACGCCTTCATCATTGCCGCCTTCACCAATCGCCGCAAACAGCATCGCACCCGGCGACAATTTAAAACCAGCTTCTGACGTGAACATTTCACGCACTGGGTAATAACGCCGCTGCGTCACAAGACTAGCGACCTGACGCCCTTCCTTCGTCACGTCGACCGTCCCGGCGAGATATTGGAAATTGTCGCGCGCGCCCTGCTCCGTTCCGCGAAGTGTGAATGTATAGCCAGCCACGTCCAAACTATCGCCCTGCGCAAGACGGGCGACATCGTCCTTCGCGCCGATGCTCATCGCGGTGACGCCAACGGTAAAAATGGCAACGCTAAGGTGGGCGAGCACAAACCCCCACGTTCCGGCAGGCTGCGCCCGTAAGCGCGACCATGTAAACCCGGTGCGACGATGAACAGACGCAATCGTGCCAGCCGTCAGCCAAGCCGCAAAACCGAAGGACAGCGCCCCCAACACTGACTTGCCGAGGAAATAGGTCAAAACAGCAACCACGGCAGAAAAAGCCGCGACCTTAATCAGAACAGAGCGGTAGCGTGCCAGACTGTCTTCGCGCCACTTCAACATTGGCGCGATAGCCATGACGGCAATCAGCGCGATCATCATGGGGGCAAAGACGGCATCAAAATAGGGTGGGCCGACACTAATTTTCTCGCCTGTCGTCGCCTCTACGAAAAGCGGATAGAATGTACCGAGAAAGACAGTGGCTGTGGCGATGACCAGAACAAGATTATTGACGACCAACCCGCCTTCCCGACTGACCAAATTGAGCTGCGCGCGGCGTTGTAGCGTATTGGCGCGCACCGCATAGAGCGCGAGCGCTGCGCCCGTGTAGAATAGCAACAAGGCCAAAATCACCACGCCGCGCGCTGGATCGACGGCAAACGCATGCACGCTGACCAGCACACCAGACCGGACCACGAACGTCCCAATCATGGAGAGCGAGAAGGTCGAAATGGCGAGCAAGACTGTCCAGTTGGCGAGGCTGTGACGCTGTTGCAGGCTCAAGATTGAATGCAGCAGCGCCGTACCCGCAAGCCATGGCATGAAGGAGACATTTTCGACTGGATCCCACATCCACCAACCACCCCAACCGAGCTCATAATAGGCCCAGACAGAGCCAATCGTGATGCCCAGTGTCAGGAAACTCCAAGCCAAAAGTACCCAAGGCCGCAACCATCTCGCCCAAACGGCGTCGACACGTCCCTCGATCAGCGCTGCAACGGCAAATGAGAACGCCAAGCTGAATCCGACATAGCCGATGTAAAGCAGCGGTGGATGGATCGCGAGGCCGGGATCTTGCAACAATGGGTTCAGACCCATGCCATCAAGTGGAATAGGGTCGAGCCGCTCAAACGGGTTCGAGGTGAACAGTACAAAGCCGATGAAACCCGCGCCGAGCAAGCCTTGTACGGCCAGCGCGCGCGCCTTGAGCGAGAGCGGTAGGGACTTACCAAACAGCGGCACCATCGCGCCATAAACCCCCAGGATGACGACCCAGAGCAGCATCGAGCCCTCATGGTTCGCCCACACACCGCTGATTTTATAGAGCAGCGGCTTCATCGTATGGCTGTGTTGGGCGGCCAGCAGGACGGAGAAATCCGAGCGCAGAAACACCGTGGTCAGCAAGGCAAAGCTCACCAAGAGCAAAGACGCTTGTGCCAGCGCAGCACGCTCAGCCAGAGCCATGGCGCGGCCGTGATTCATTTGCGCACCGATCAGCGGGATCGTACCCTGCAACAGGGCCACGACGAATGCGAGGATCAGGGCAATATGTCCGGCTTCGGCAATCACGTCTGCCGCCTAGCGGGCGAGAGCGAGCGCGGCAATGACGGGCGTCACGTTCGTGGGTTCAGATTGTCTATAATTGCTATTGGCCTCGCCTAATGAAGCTACCAACTGCCGACATTCTCCATATCGGTCCATGGAGCTTTGGGCGGCAGAGCCTCACCTTTTTGCAACAACTCGATTGAGATTCCGTCTGGGGACCGGACAAACGCCATGCGCCCATCGCGCGGCGGGCGATTAATGATCACGCCTTTGGACTGCAGACGCTCACACGCCGCGTAAATGTCCTCGACGCGGTAAGCGAGATGACCGAAATTACGACCGCCTGTGTAGGTCTCAGATCCGTCCTCATTCGGCCAATTATAAGTCAGTTCGACCATCGGCGCTTTCGCCTCTTTAGCGCGTGCGGCGTCTCCGGGCGCGGCGAGAAAAACCAAGGTGAATCGCCCACCCTCATTATCGTAACGGCTCATCTCTTCCAGTCCGAGCGCGCCGCAATAGAAGTCGATTGCCGTGTCGATGTCCGCCACGCGAACCATTGTGTGCAGATATTCCATATCCGGAGACTACCCTTTTGCGGAGCGTTCTTCCAGCACCTCGAGAATCAAATCTGTTACGGCGGTTGCTGATGCAGGGTTCTGCCCGGTGATCAGGCTTGCGTCGCGCACGGCAAACGGAGCCCAGTCCGGTCCCGATGCATAATTCGCACCCAGTGCCTTGAGACGATCTTCCAATAAGAATGGAACGGTTTCACTGAGGCCGACGCCGTCTTCTTCGGAATTCGTGAAACCCGCGACACGGCGGTCTTTTAGGAGAGACTGACCGTTTGAGTCTGTGGCCGTGACGAGGCCCGCGGGGCCGTGACAGACCGCAGCCATGATCTTGTCTGTGGCAATCGTCCTTTCGACGATCTTTTTTAGCGTCTCGCTTTTTGGGTAATCGAACATCGTCCCATGCCCACCGGGTAAGAAAACAACATCGTATTTGGCGACATCAACCGCTTCGACGGATGGTGTATTGTGGAACAGCGCCTGTACGGCGTCATCATCCCGATAGCGTTTGACACTGGCAGCTGGCTCATCATCGCCACCGATACTGCGGGGATCAACAGGCACTTCGCCGCCTGCAATGGTAAATACGGTGACATCCAGACCAGCATCGGTCATCGCGTAATAAGGTGTCGTCAACTCTTCCAGCCAGACCCCTGTCGGATCTGTATCCGGGCCACCCATCTGGGTATGCGACGTGACGATGATAGCTACTTTAGCGGAAGACATGGGCAGTTCCTTTATGGTCGAGCCTTATTTACGCACGACGGGAGGAATGGAGCCCAAATCGTCTGCTTTTATCTCATTCCCGTCGCAGCAACCATTCTGTTATCGCGTTTCCAGTCCAATGGCTCATAAATCGAGATTTCACGTCAACCGGATCATAAGGGCCTTTGACCCAATCCTCGAAGCTCACCTCCGGATGATCCGCCTGATATTTCAGGAAATCCTCGAAAAAGAAGTCGAGCATCCCCGTCTTACCGTGGCGCACATGCAGATAGCTGAATGAGAGTTGGTCAATCGCCTCTTCAATCGTGTCGCCCATCCGGAAGTGGCGGTAAAGCACGCCCATAATCCCGGTCCGGTCTGCGCCACTCTTACAGTGCATGACGGCTGGGTATTCGATCCGGTCAAACAGATCCTTGGTCCCAAGCAGACGCTCTTTGCTATGCACATCCCGCGAATACATGCGGTAATTTTCAAGCGCGATACCGTGTTTTTCGCAGGCCTCCTTCTCCAGTAAATAGAACCCTTTTGGCGACGGACCGCGCAGATTGATCACCGTTTTGATGCCCTCGTCAGCCCAAACCTGAATGCGTTCGGGCGACGGCTGATTTTCGCGGTACATGCCGCCACCAATATCGTGCCGATTGGCAAATCGTTTGCGCAGGAAGCCGTGATCCCCCCAAGTCAGATCATAGCGGGCCTGCTTACGATCTTTTGGGTCGTTGAGATCGAGTGGTTTGTCGCCTAAGTCCGCCATATTCGCCCATCTTAATTTGTAGAGGGCCGTTAACAGGGAGGGCTATTGTGTTCAAACGCTTGATGCGCTCCGCAGTCATGCAAGCCATACTCGGCGGTCTCGTCGCGCTATGGATGACACTCGTCAAATATACGACGCGCTGGGACATCCTTTATCCAGAACGGGTTGAGCCCATTATCGAAGGCAACGAGGGCTTTATCGCTCTTACATTCCATTCGCGCTTCCTGTTGTTAACCAGTGCTTGGAAACGGAGCTATCAGCATCCGCATGTGCTGATCTCCCGGTCTCGCGACGGGGCGGTGGTCGCTTGGACGTGTCGCTGGCTCGGTCTGTCGACGGTTCGCGGATCAGCCAAAAACGCCGCCAAAACAAAGGTCAAAGGCGGCGGTAAAGCCGGACGCGAAATCCTTGACGCTATTGAGAGTGGCGGCTGTATCGTGATCACGCCGGATGGACCCAGAGGACCACGCCAACGCGTCCCCATTGGACCGTTTCGGCTTGCCCGCCTGTCGGGGGCCCCGGTCCAACCTTGCACCTTCTCGGTCGCCAATCGACGTCAGTTTAATAGTTGGGACCGCTTCATCCTGCCCCTACCCTTTGGCCGCGGCCAGATTGTCTGGGGTACACCCGTACACATTAACGAAGATGCCAGTGATGATGACATCGAAGCCGCACGTGCGCGCGTCGAAGCTGAGATGAACGCCCTGATGGCTGACGCTGATGGAGCACTCGGCCATGCTCCCGTGTTGGCCGCATGAATCCGTTCAAGTCACCATTTGGCTATCGGCTCATCACGTCATTAATCGGGCCTTTTTTGCCCCTTCTGATTCGCACACGAATTAAAGCGGGCAAAGAGGACCCAGCTCGGGTAAAGGAACGCTACGGTCGGAGCGAAATTATGCGCCCCCCGGGTGAACTCATCTGGCTGCACGGTGCCAGTGTCGGCGAAACGCAGATGTTGCGCCCGCTCATCGACCGTTTGCTAGAAAAGCTGGATCGCCATGTACTGGTGACGAGCGGCACGCGGACCTCCGCCGATCTCCTGGCTGAACAACTGCCCGAACGCGCCTTCCATCAATATCTGCCGCTCGATACGCCGAGAGCAACCGCGCGCTTTGTCGCTTACTGGTTTCCGAACCTCGCAGTCTTTGCCGAAAGCGAACTATGGCCCAACCTGATTTGGACCACAGAACGAGCCGGCATTCCGCTCGCTTTGATTAATGCTCGTATGAGTGACGGCTCTATCGCAGGGTGGCATAAGCGGCTCCCGCTTGCGAACTCCGTATTTGGCGCGTTTGACACAATTCTGGCCGCAGATCGCCGAACCGCAGACGGGATTTCTGATCTCGCCATTCGGACTGTGCCCGACATTGGTAGTTTGAAATTTGATGCCGATGCGCTCGGTGTCGATACGGATGAACGTGACCGATTGCGCGAACAGATCGGCGACCGACCGGTCTGGCTTGCCGCCTCGACCCATGAAGCTGAAGAGGCTGTTTTCCGTCGGATGCGGGACGAACTCTCTGACGTCTTTATGATCTGGCTGCCCCGCCATCCAGCGCGCGGACCTGCGATCGCTGACGCCATCAAGGCCCCGCTTCGCTCCGCTGGGGAACGCCCGACTGACGCTAATGCTTATGTGATGGATACGATGGGCGAGATGGGGTTAGCGCTGGCCTTGGCTGACATATGCGTCTTGGGCGGATCTTTCGATCCATCCCTGACGGGCCATAATCCACTAGAAGCCGCACGCGCGGGCGTGCCTGTGGTTAGCGGCCCCTATCATGCGAGCTTTGTCGACCTATATCGGCGCATGGTCGACACCAACTCCGTTCGCATTGCAGATGAGGATGAAACCCTCAGTTTGATCCGAGACGGCCTGTCAGGAAAGCTGGACGAGATGGTCACCAATGCGACACAGTTCGCGGCGAATAGTTCGGGGTCACTGAACCGGACCGTCAGGGAATTGGAGCAATTGCTGTGAGGCCGCCAGAGTTCTGGAATATTCGCGAGGGCCGCGAGAGTGCGCCGATGATCCGCACCTTGTTGCGTCCGCTCGGCGCTATTTATGCGTGGTTTGGACGGCGCAGACATTCGCAGACCGTACCGCTCGACCCGGGCGTGCCCGTCATCTGCGTTGGCAATGCCACGTTGGGTGGAACAGGAAAAACCCCTGTCGCGATCTATCTGCTTAAGAGCCTGCGCCGAATGGGCGTCAATGCTCACGCTTTGACACGCGGCTATGGGGGGCAGCTCAAAGGACCCATCCCAGTCACGCCGCGCCATACATCTGAGGATGTCGGCGACGAACCCCTGCTGATCGCGCGAGCCGGGCCAGTTTGGGTCGCGGCAGCCCGTGATGAGGGAGCCGTGGCCGCCGTGTCGGAAGGCGCAGATACCATCATCATGGATGATGGGCACCAAAACCCGCTGCTGCAGAAAACACTGTCGCTGTTGGTTGTCGACGGCGAAGTCGGATTTGGCAATGGCTGCGTCTTCCCCGCCGGGCCACTAAGAGAACCCTTATCGGATGCGTTGGATCGAACCGATGCTGTGATTTTGATGAAGCCTGATCCCAATTACGAGATCGATGAGCATCTAGCCGACCAACTGTCCGGTCAGGTTGTCATCCCGGCCTATCTGGCCCCAAAAGCCCAACCACCGAGCGGACGGCTCTATGCTTTTGCCGGGATTGGACGGCCCAATAAATTCTTCGATCAACTCCGCCGCTTGGGCGCAGATTTGGTCGAAGAAATCCCCTTTGCCGATCACCACCGCTTCTCGGATACGGAAATCGAAGGTCTGTTCGTTTTGGCGTCAGAATATGACGCGGCGCTGATCACGACCGAGAAAGACCATGTCCGTCTGCCATCGGGCTATCGACGCGGCATCCACGCCTTTCCTGTCGAAGTACGGTTTGAGGACGAGCTGACACTCCGCCGATTATTGCATCCTATCATCAACCGCGCCGCAACATTGCCGCCGAGCGTGAGGTGAGCGACCCCGTCACATTCACCCACCGGATCGAGGCGTTCGGCTATGATCTGGTAACGGGGATATTACGTCTGCTGCCCTTTGCTTTCGTATCATGGTTGGGCGGGGTCATTTTACGCGGGATCGGCCCTCTGACATCCAAGCATAAGATTGCGCGAACTAATCTAAAGATCGCGTTTCCAGACGCCAATGAGGCTGAGTTAAAACGTCTTCTCTCCGAACAGTGGGACAATACCGGACGCACCTTCGCCGAATTCGCGCTCACAGATCGAATTCGCGCGTTCGAAGATCAGGCCCGAGTTACGGTTGAGGGGCTCGACATCTTTCTGGCCAATGCGCCAGCGATAATCGCCACAGGCCATTTTGCGAATTGGGAAGTCATGGCGACTGTGCTGACTCAATCTTCCAGCCCGGTGCGAGTTACCTACAGGAAGATCAACAATCCGCTGATTGACCGCCGCGTGCGCGAACAACGCGAAGCCTATGGCACAAAGTTTCTCGTACAAAAGTCGACCCATCGGGGTGGACGAGAATTGTTCGAAGCCCTTCACAACGGCGAATCAATCGCCATCATGAACGACCAGAAATTCAATACGGGCCTCAAAATCCCGTTTTTCGGCGTCGATGCAATGACAGCGCAGGGCGCGGTGCGACTGGCGCTCAAAACGGAACGTCCCATTTTGCCCATGAGCGTCGTTCGAAATAAAGCGACCTTTCATGTTCGCTTCTACCCGCCTCTAGACTGGACCCAGACTGGTCAACGCAAAGCCGACGTGGCAGCTGGTGTTGAAGCCGTCACGCGGTTTATCGAGAACCGAATTCGCGAAAACCCGGCTCAATGGTTCTGGGTCCATCGACGCTGGCCAAAACCGATTTATCGGAGCGACGCATGAAACATCCGATGATTTCAGCTCTTATCGTGGCAGCGAGCCTATTCAGTGCTTGCCAGCAGGCCGCTGAACCACATCCCGTGATCGTTGCACATGTCGATGCGTTCAACGCTAGAGATTTTGATGCGATGAGCAGCGTCGAGCATCCAGAAATCGAGTGGATCCGCGTTTTAGAGTCTGACGTCAGGGTCGACATCAGCGGTCGTGACACGCTAGCGAAAATCCTGCGAGACTATACCGCGTCAACGCCCGACGTCGCTGGCGCGTTACGAGACTGGAGCATTAATGGCGACTATGTCAGCGTGACTGAAACGGCCACGTGGACCGCAACGGACGGTAGTCGCAAAGCTCAGAGTACGCTCACAGTCTACCAGCTGGAGGACGGTTTAATCCGCCGCGTATGGTACTATCCAAGTGTTCCTCAATAGCGCAGCTTGTTAACTGCAACCCCGCGTTAATCCCCTGCCACTCTTGCATGCTGTCGCAATCTCGCCGTATTCTCTGAGCAGTTCAGCAGAACTGAATCATATTGAGAGGGACCTATCATGACGAAAACATTGCTCAGCGGCGCAGCCGCCCTAGCCATCCTCCTTGCAGCGCCCAGCGCCTTTGCGCAGGACGCTAACGTTGACGCGACCGTAGAAGTTGAAAGTGAAGCCGTCGATGCAGCCGAACACGCCATGGACGCGACTATGGACGCAACCGATGATGCCGCGGATGCGGTAGAGGACGCGACTGATGATGCCATGGACGAAGCTGACGAAGCCATGGACGAAGCTGACGAAGCCATGGACGAAGCCGCTGACGAGATGGAAGAGGCGGCAGATGCCGTGGACGAGGCCGTCGATGTTGATGTGGACGCCAATGTGAGTGCAACCGTCGCGTGCCCAGAAGGCACGGAAGCCCAAGACGATGGCTCTTGCATGGTCACGGGCGACTGGTCGCCAGAAGACTAGATCAGCTCAATAATCTAATGACTAAGAGGTTCCCGGCGATGGCTGGGGACCTTTTTGTTTATGCGGAGCGCTTCTCACGCGTGGTGTCCCACTCTTCGAACTCATGCGCGATGCAGCGTTCAATGAGTTTGCGCCAAACGGGTTCGGCAATATCCGATGAGAGGCCCTGAGCGCGCGCCTCAGTTAGCACTTTGGCCACGACATCTTCGATCCGGTCCGCGTCATAGACGGCATCGCGGTTCGGTTTGATCCGCGCTGCAGCGTCCATATAGCCCTGCCGCTGCACGAGCAGCCGCACCAACTCGCGGTCAAGCGCATCGACGCCTTCGCGCACATCCGTCATCGTCCGGCACTCTTCAGGGGCTTTAGCCATGGTCGCTATGCCCTTTCGGCCATTCAGTCAGAAGTTCAGGATCGAGATTGCGTCCGCGCCATTTCAGACGCCAGCATAAATGTGGCCCTGTCGAGCGGCCTCGGCTACCGACGGTCGCGATTTGCTCGCCTTGTTTGACGCGCTGCCCGGCTTCGACCAACACAGTCTCATTGTGCAGATAATAGCTGATCAGCCCCTGCCCGTGATCGATCAGGATGAGCGAGCCTTCGAAATACATGTCGTCATCCGCCATCGAGATGATGCCGTCAGCAGGTGCGAGGATCGGCGTGCCTTTGGGCGCAGCCAGATCAACGCCGAAATGGGGTCGTTTCGATTCCCCATTCAAAACGCGCTGCGCGCCGAAATTTGTTGTCTTTCTATGATCCGTAACGGGATAGATGAAACCGTCGCGAAAACCAATCTCCGCAACCCGTGAACCAAAGCCGATCTTTTTTCGCGCTGTCGCTGCGCGAATGCGGATCAACTCTTCTTCCGTATATTCGCTGACCATATTCTTCGGTAGGCCATTGATACGCGACACGTCGTAGTCGCGCGGTTCAATCATGAAATTCACGCGGTGCTGACCCACACGCGCGAACGCCGCAGGTTCATCGCGGTCAAACCCAATGATAAGAATACCGTTTCCGTCTGCTGATTGGACGTAAGTATCATCTTCGGCCCGACCGATCTCGACCCTTGCATTCGGGGCGGTTCGGCAAATCACCATGCCACCCTGTTTCGTGATGCCGTGACAGTTGATAGCCGCGCTACTCGCGTTTTGGGCCAGCGCCGGCATCTGGACGCCACACGCGGCCAGCAACAAGGCTGCCGTCGCAAAAAGCCTCACGCTACACCCGCCCGTTGAAAGCCTTTAAGCGCCGCGCCTGCATCTTTGTAAGCTTCTTGCCGCTCATCGTTCCAATAGCGAAGCTCTTCGAGCGGAATCTTTTCGCTGGTTACGGCGCAAGTGACGTAGCTACCGCCTTCGAGGATGGTAAAATCACTGCTGCCATAGTGCAGCTGCGCTTTACCCTGTTTTTGAAAGAACATATTCATGGCCTCGACATAGTGGGTAGGCGACGGAATTAAAACAGCCCGGTTCAGAATAGCTCTAATCAAAATAAAGAGTGTTGCGGCTCGTCCGGTTTGGTTTTCCGTGTCTTCGTCAGTTTCTTACGCGTTGTCGCCCCATCAATCACTGCGGCTCGCTTCCCGTCCGCGAAAGTAAGCGACACGGATTGGCCGGGCTGGGGCGCGTCTGCCGACCGAATGACGCCGCCATCCATATCCGTGACGAGGGCATAACCCCGCGCCAAGACGCCCTGATAGCTATAGGCACTCAGCAATGACGCCGCGCGGTCCAATTGCCGCGCCTTATCATCCAAATTCCGTTGAACCGCCCCGCCGAGGACCGCTGTGGCGCGCGACAAATCTTTTGATTGCGTATCGACGCGGCGGCGAAGCTGCGCAGCCCCACTGGAGGTGAGCCTGGACCCCAACGCGCTTAGCACCGTGAGTTTAGGATCGAGCAACCGCGCCAAAGACGGCAATCGCGCCGCATCCAGTCGTTGTGCCGGAGGGCCCAAAACAGAATTGAGGTTGGGTAGACGCGCCCCCCCTAACCGAACCTCTCGATCCTTCACGCTGCGCCGCAAACCCCGCGTGAGGCGAAGCCCCAGATCAGCGAGCGTTTCTAGCCAATCATCCCGGACCGGCACTGCAACTTCCGCCGCCCCAGTCGGGGTTGGCGCGCGTTGGTCAGACACATAATCAATCAATGTCCAGTCCGTTTCATGACCTACGGCGGAGATCAGAGGAATGGTCGAATTGGCCGCCGCGCGGACAACGATTTCTTCATTAAAACACCAAAGATCTTCCAGCGACCCGCCCCCGCGCGCCACGATCAAAACGTCCGGCCTCGGAAACCCGTCCGCATGGTTGAAGCCCGTAATGGCGCCCGCAATTTGCTGAGCCGCTTTGTCGCCTTGGACCAGCACAGGCCAAACCAATACATGGGCCGGAAACCGGTCCGAGATCCGGTGCAAAATATCGCGGATTACAGCCCCTGTTGGGGATGTCACAACACCGATTGTTTTGGGCATAAAAGGCAATGCGCGTTTGCGATCCGCCGCGAACAAGCCTTCAGCGGCCAACGCTTTCTTGCGCCGTTCTAATAGCGCCATCAGCGCGCCTTCTCCGGCCAGTTCCATGCTCTCAATGACGAGCTGATAGTTGGACCGACCCGGATAGGTGCTCATCTTGCCGGTGACGATCACTTCCATGCCTTCTTCGGGACGCATAGACAGGCGGGACATAGTCCCTTTCCAAATGATCGAATTGATGACCGCACGGTCGTCTTTCATATCGAGATAACAATGTCCGGATTTAGCAATCGTCACACGACCGAGCTCGCCGCGAACGCGGACGCGCCCAAACGCGCCTTCAATCGTGCGTTTGATATTCCCGGCAAGTTCCGAGACGGTGAATTCAGGCGTATTGGTCACAGGCTGTCTCTCTACCGCCAATGTCGCCCCGGACAAGGTTGGATTATCACGTCAGAACAGACTAAGCCGCGAACGTGAATCCCTTCGCCATAATCCTTGCCGCCGCCTTCGTGACCGCCATTGTCTCCGGGCTATTCGGTATGGCGGGCGGGTTGATCTTCATGGGCGTGATCGCGGTCTTCCTTGGCGTGGCTGAGGCGATGGTGGTTCACGGCGCCGTACAGTCTGTTTCCAACAGCTACAGAGCCTTCCTCCTCAAAGATAATGTGCACTGGGACATTCTGGGTTGGACCGCTCTGGGCGCACTCCCCGCAGCGCTATTGATGCTTTCGGTCAGCTTCCTGCCGTCAAAGGCGCAGCTCTACCTCGCGCTCGGCCTACTGCCGCTCCTGCTCTGGCTGCCCAAACACTGGTTGGCAGGGGATGCTCAGAAACCCGCCCATGCGGCTCTATGTGGGGCGATGGTGATGGGCCTCAACCTGTCCGCAGGTGTTGCGGGACCGGCGCTGGATTTCTTTTACGTCAAGACCACGCTGACCCGGCAACAAATTGTTGCGACCAAGGCCGTGACCATGTTCGCCAGCCATTTGGTCAAGATTATTTATTTCGGAATTCCGCTCGCACGTGGGGCGGGTCTGGCGGGACTCCCACCGTGGTGGGTGTTTGCCTTGGCTGTGCCCGCCGTCATGGGCGGCACCTTTATAGGTACGCGTTTGTTGCGTCGGTTTTCCGACATTGGGTTCAAGCGTTATACCCGCATCCTCGTCACCGTGATTGGCGGCGTTTATGTCTGGCGCGGATTGGCCTTATTGGGCTTCTTCTGACCGAGCCGCGTATAAAGCGCGATCCCTGACAGGGTGATCAACGTCCCGACCGCGTCCCAAAGTCCGAACGGCTCACCTAGCACGACAATAGCGGCAATAATTGTGGCCAGCGGCCCAACCATGCCGAGGATCGCCACCAGTTGCGCGCCGATCCGACCAATCGCCATATTGATGAAAAAGCTCGGTACTAAGGTGCAGAATAGCGCCAAGACGACCGCAATGGCCCAGAGTTCGCGCGGCAAGCGCAGCGCCTCGATCATGCCCGACGGGCCGCCGCTCGCGATGAGGAAATGGACCATCAGGGCTGTCGCCGCGCCGATCATCGCTAAGCATGTGAAGACGCGCGCGCCGATTCGATCGACGAAGCCCTTGGCGATCAGTTGAAACAGCGCAAACAAGGCCGCGCATAAGAGGACCAGCCCAACACCGAGCCAGAGATTGTCTGATTGGGTGATGTCGCCACCGACAAAGACGACGGCCAGACCCGAATAGGCCAGCGCCACAGACGCCAAGCCACCCTTCGTAATCCGCCCTCCGAAAAACAGCGCGCCAAAGATCACGACAAAGGCCGGGTATGTAAACAACAGCAAGCGTTCGAGCTGCGCGGTGATATGTTTCAAGCCCTGAAAATCAAGGAAGGTGCAGACATAATAGGCCAGCATCCCGGCCAACATGGCCGCGCCTGTTTCTCGCCAGCCAATCCGGCCCTCACCTGCACGCCGCGCGATCAACAAAATGGCGACATAGACTGGGAATGACAGCCCCATACGTAGGACCATCAAGGTCACGGCGGGTAGATCAGGGACAACGCCATAGGCCATCTTCACCAGAACGGCCTTCATCGAAAATAGGACGGCACCGGTGATGCCAAGCGCAATTCCAACACCGTCCACTCGTGTCTCAGCGCTCGCAAGCGCCGAATCGCCCAGTGCGGCTTCACTTTGGACTTCACGAAAATTGGACTTCACACTTTGGGTTTTCCTTGGCGGCGGGCACGGAAGAAAGCGCGCAGCATGTCTGCGGCTTTGTCAGCTTTCAAACCTACGTCGATCTCAGGGCGATGATGGCACGTCGCCGCGTCAAAGAACCGTACGCCGCTTTCAACCGCGCCGCCTTTCGGATCGGTGGCCGCATAAACCACCCGCGCGATCCGGGCATTGGCGATAGCTGACGCGCACATGGTGCAAGGCTCCAGCGTCACATAAAGTGTGTGGCCCGGCAGGCGGTAATTGCCAGCAATTTCACAGGCCGCGCGGATCGCTAACACCTCGGCATGTGCCGTCGGATCATGCAGCGCGATGGGTGCATTGGCCGCTTCTGCCACGATTTGTCCGTCCGCATCCACAATAACGGCACCAACAGGCACTTCGCCAGCCGCAGCCGCTGCTTGCGCTAGCGCCAAGGCGCGGTCCATATGCGCATAATCGGGGGCAGCCCGGTCGCTGTCATGAATGGTCATGGTCGCGCTGTGTGTTGGGACAGACCTATGGTCAAGCCAGAAGACAGTTCTGAGCGGATCGCCAAGCGGCTCGCCCGCGCAGGCGTCGCGTCGCGTCGCGAAGCTGAACGGATGATCGAAGCCGGTCGCGTAAGCGTGAACGGTAAGCGTCTGACGACGCCCGCTTTTACAGTTACCGCCAAAGACAGAATTGAAGTCGACGATCAACCGCTGGCCCCAAAAGAGCCGGCCCGCCTCTGGCGCTATCACAAACCGCCGGGCCTCGTGACCAGTCATAAAGACGAGCGCGGACGCAAAACAGTATTTGACGTTCTGCCGGAAGAGATGCCGCGCGTGATTAGCGTCGGTCGGCTTGACCTCACATCCGAAGGGCTCCTCCTGCTCACCAATGACGGCGAACTTGCGCGGCAATTAGAACTGCCCAGCACTGGATTTAGCCGCCGTTACCGCGCGCGCGCCTATGGTAAGACCACGCAGGAGAAACTCGACACGCTCATGGCTGGGATCGAAATTGACGGTCATAAAACCGGCCCCATCGAAGCGACCTTAGAAAGCGAACGCGGCGATAATGTCTGGGTTCAGGTCGTGATCCGTGAAGGCAAAAACCGCGAAGTGAGACGCGCGCTGGAAACCCTTGATCTTCGCGTCAATCGGCTCATCCGCACGAGCTACGGCCCGTTCCAGTTGCTGACCTTACAACGCGGGGCCGTCGAAGAGGTCAAACGCAAGACCATCCGCGATCAACTCGGTCATTTGATCGAAATTCCGCTAGAACAAGATCGACATAAACGCAGGCCCCCTAAACGAGGCACCCACGCATCGGCCAAAGCTCGCAAGGACGTAAAACCTGGCGATAATAAGGGTCCGAAGGCCAAGGATGCCGCGGCGCAAAATGCTAAACGTCCGCCGCCGAAGAAGGGCGCTGCCCGGCAGGGTAAACCGCATCCCAGTTCAAACCGATCGAGTTCGAAGCGGCCCAACGCAAACCGCCCGAAACCAACGCGCCGATGAGAATTGTATCAGGCGATCACCGGGGGCGAACCATTGCCACGCCGGACGGGCGCAATACGCGCCCGACCAGCGATCAAACACGCGAGTCGATCTTTAATATTCTCGATCATGCCCCGTGGTCCCCACCGCTTGACGGCGGGATTGTCATGGATGTTTTTGCGGGTTCTGGTGCGCTCGGGCTGGAAGCGCTCAGCCGCGGGGCCGAGTTCTGCGTCTTCGTGGAACGCCATCCGAAGGCCCTCGCCGCCATCCGACGTAATTTCGATCATTTCGGTCTAGGCGAAGAAGCGCGCATCCACCGATTTGACGCCACCAAACTGAAGCTCGCGCCTGGCAACCGCCCTAAACCCTTTACTCACGTCTTTATGGACCCGCCTTACGGCAAAAAACTCTGGTCTCCAGTCTTGCGACGCTTGCCACAATACCTGGCGGAGGACGGCATCGTCATCTTAGAAGAGACCCGCGAGGCCGAGATCGAACCGAAAGGTTGGGACGTCCTATCCGACAAGGTTTGGGGTACGTCACGCGTGCTATTTATGAGGCAAGCGTAAGGTCGGTCCGCCGTTAACCAGATCGTTCCGTTTCTGTGATAAGCCCCAGAGATGGGAGGATAAAACGGTGAAAGACCTTATTGAAAAAGCAACAGTGTTGATGATGAAGGAAGAAACCCGACAGGGCGATGCGCAAAACATTGAGCAAGACATTCAGGCGAACCTATTTCCGGCCTCGCTGGTAGCGTCAATGGAAGACGACACGCCCCTATTTGTCTAGCCAGCACAGAGCGGCAGCAACTACCTCGTCAGCACGGACTTACGACACCTAGGCTGACACCGCTCAATATCCGCTAGCTTCGATCCTAAAATAGATCATTGATCCCAGAGGGTGCCAAGTCGCTTTCAAAAGCTTCTTTTTCTTCCACGCTGAATGATGCGCTCAGGGACTCAAATGCGATTTGGGCCCGTCTGTATCCTTTTTTTGCGGACTTTTCATAAAGCCAGGCCGCTTTTATCCGGTCTAGCTCAAGACCATTTCCGTGTTCATGCGCATGGCCGAGAAGATAGAGACTCTTCATATGGCCACGTTTGGCAGCGCGTTCGAGATGAACTAAGGCCTCATCATACTGGCCATCCATGTAAAAATCGCGACCAGGTCGGTAACTGCGATCCGCCCCATTGCTCAACATCCGGTAGCCCATCCCCATGGACAGCTTCCCCAACAACCAGGCGGGCAAAAGCGCTAGAACCGAAAAAACGACCAACCCGCCGAAGAGCGACCCCACATCGAAAATATAGATAAAAACACCATTTATGATGACCATGGTAGGTATCGCACGGACATAAATCACGCGGAAGGTCCGGTTCCGTTCCGCAAAGTAGAAGGCTAGCGCAATCAGGAAAAGAACGATCAGAAAAATCTGCCAGTCACTCGGGTTAGTTTTCAAAACATTCCGGCTGAAACTAGAGACTGTGAACAAACCGATGATGAAAGGCGCAAGGAAGAGAACCCCCCAGATAAAGGGATTACTGAAAAGATAGCGTAGATGTATTTTTACAAACCCAGGTATGCGCAATCCGACAAGCATGGGGGCATATTCTGTGGCGACTAATTTCAAATTATTTTTTGAAATCAAACCCATAGTCTTAGCGCCGCCCGAATAGCCGTTCGATATCTGCCAATTTTAGTTCCACATAGGTCGGACGGCCGTGGTTACACTGGCCTGAATGCGGGGTCGCTTCCATCTGACGGAGGAGCGCGTTCATTTCTTCGGCCATTAGGCGGCGTCCAGCCCGGACGCTGCCATGGCAGGCCATCGTGCCGCACACATGTTCAAACCGTTCCTTGAGCGAGAGGGCTTCGTCATATTCAGCGAGATCATCGGCCAGATCGCGAAGCAAGCCTTGTGCGTCAACCTTGCCCAACAAAGCTGGCGTTTCACGGACCAGCACAGCGCCAACACCGAAGGGCTCTAGAATGAGACCCATTTCGGCCAGTTCTTCGGAGCGCGCCAATATGCGCGTGGCATCTGTCTCCCCGAGTTCAACAATGTCAGGGATCAGCAGCGCTTGACGCGTCACGCCTTTGCCACTCATCGACTGCTTCATCTGTTCATAGACCAGCCGCTCATGCGCCGCGTGCTGATCGACAATCACAATACCGTCCGTCGTTTGCGCCACGACGTAGGTTTCATGCAGTTGCGCGCGGGCCAGACCGAGTGGGTAATCTTGCGATGGTTGTTGTGGCTGTGCAGGCACTTCGCCCGTCGCAGGATCGAAAGCCAGTGGGGCATCGTGGACTTCAACCCGCGCGCTTTGCCCATCGAGTAGTTGTTGCATATCCGGCGGCGGAGCGGCGAAAGGTTGAGGCGAGTAATCGCGCTGATAAGCATAAGCACCCTGCCCGGCCTGAATCCGGCCCAGCGCATAATCAGACACGGTTGTGCTGGCGCGGTGGCCCGCATCGGCCAAGGCGCGACGTAAAGCCGAGACGATTAGGCCACGCACAACGCCGGGCGCGCGGAACCGGACTTCGGTCTTCGCCGGATGAACGTTGACGTCGACTTGTTCCGGCGGGACATCGAGATAAAGCGCGGCGACCGGATGACGATCCCGCGCCAGAAAGTCCTGATAAGCCCCACGGATCGCACCAAGCAGCAGCCGATCCCGAACCGGGCGACCATTAACGAACAGAAACTGATGTTGCGTATTGCCGCGCGAAAAGGTTGGCAGTCCTGCATAGCCAGACAGGCGGATATCGTCGCGCGTCTGATCGACAGCGACAGCATTCTGCCCGAATGCATCGCCCAGAACATTTGAAAGACGAGCCAAACGACCCTCATCGCTATCTGTCTGAGCGGGGAGTTTGATCGAGGTCCGGACCTGCGAGCCTGACGTAAAGCCGACACTGGGGTTGGCCATGGCGAGGCGTTTAACAATGTCCGAAATCGCGAGCGACTCAGACCGTTCTGACTTGAGAAACTTCAGTCGGGCCGGCGTGGCGTAGAATAGATCGCGCACTTCGATCCGAGTCCCCGGCAATCCAAGACGCGGCGCCGGGCGCACCGCACTGGCAATACCGCCATCAACCCGGACTTCTGCCGCTTCATTGGCATCGGCAACCTGACTGGTCAGCGTTAGGCGCGAGACCGACGCAATAGATGGCAGCGCCTCACCCCGAAAACCCAATGAGGCGATGTTCAGGAGATCCCACTCCCCCTTGTCAGATGGTTTTAACTTCGAGGTCGCATGGCGTTCCAGTGCGACCGGAATGTCATCCGCGCTCATCCCGTGACCATCGTCGGACACCACGATCAGGGTCCGGCCACCGTCTTCATAACGAATGTCGATTTGCTGCGCGCCCGCATCAATCGCGTTCTCGACCAGTTCTTTGATGACTGAAGCCGGACGTTCCACGACTTCGCCCGCCGCGATGCGGTTGACGGTCTGCGCTGGCAGTTTCTGGATGGTTGGACGAGACATCAGGTCGCGTCCTTAGGCTGATTCAAAGCGCCCCGCCACAGCGAGGCACAATGAAACGATTTAGAGACCGGGAAGCTTCGCCTGTGATGGCCGACGCGTAACGCGAACTTCGCCGCCACCGGTAACACGACTGATTGAGTCCAAACGTTGCTGCTCAGATTCAGCATCAAGCGGCACGGGATTGCCTTCGCCATCAAACTGCTGACCATCACGCCAGAATAGAATGCGGTTGGTCAGAGAGGTCGATTTACGTTCAACTGAGTTCTGGCCATCAATCTTGAGGCGAATTTCCTGATCCGCGCGGCCAACACCGGCACGCGTCAGCAACACGATTTCGCCGCGAGTCGGCTCTGTCGGATCCACTTCGCCCATCAGCGCTTCACGCGCGGATTGTTGGGAATAATTGTCGAGCAATGAGCTTTCGCCGGGCGCTGGGGGACGAAGATTATACTCCGGCGGGACAATCAGAGGCGCATTGGTCAGGATGTTAAATTCGTTTGGTGCATCCTTGCGCAGGCCCAGTGCATTCGACGCAGAGGCGCATCCTGAGAGGGCCAGCATGGCCGCAGCTGCGGCCATCAGAGCTGTGTTGGCTTTCAACGACATGAGATAATCCCGTAAGTTACAACGTGTGCCTTTAGCGACCCGGGTCGCGCGCGCCAAGTGAGCAGATCGTCATTTAACAGCGAGAACCATTCAGCTTTTGGCTTTTCGCTCCGCTAGCCAGTCCCGAACCAAAGCCAGCAAAAGACCGATGATGCCGACTGTGATCGCCGAATCGGCTACATTGAACACATAATTGAACCCAATATCGGACGCGTTGACGAAATCTGTGACCGCACCAAACAGGGCGCGATCAATCGCATTTCCGACCGCGCCGCCGATAACGAGGCTTAGCGACAGCCGCGAAAATGCATCCCGAGCGCTAGCGAGCGCACTCAACAGAACGCCAACCATAATGATCGCAAACAACAGAAGCCCCCAGCGCTTCAGCGGCGAATCGCCTTGTAACAACCCCCAACTGACGCCTTCGTTACAAAGAAGGGAGAGATCGACGATGGGGCTGATTTCCCGTGTGACATTAATCTGAGGCTCAGTCGCGCATACGCTCATGGTCTTATCAAAGGCGCGCGTGGCGGCCCATTTCGTGACTTGGTCAATGATAACCACGCCAGCTGGCAACCATAGCCCATACCCAAGTGGAATTTGGCGGAGTTTGTCCATAACGCTCATGACGCGGCGGCCTGCCACGCCCTGACCGCCACATCAAGCATCAGTCGATTGCAGACTGACTTAACTGAATACACATTCAACTGTGTTGATGACCATTCTTTCATTGGCGAGGCGAGATGTGCACGTTAAGGCTCGCTGTGTCCACGAACGCGCCGGGATCACCGGCGGACAGGCCTTGCAGGGAATACAACGACATGGCTCGCCAAACCCGCCCCCATTCTGATGGCTCTATAAAACGCCCGCTCTGGTCGCCGCTGCTATGCAGTGCTGCCTTGCTGATTGCGTCTCCGGCGATCGCTCAAGTCGAAATTGCCGATGACCGAACGGCGCCTGTAGATACCGCGACAGCAGGGGATGGCGGCACACCATCGGATGTCACTATCACGGCTGCTGGCTCCGTTACTCTCACGGATGAGGGTCCAGCCGTAACACTGAATTCCGACAATGATCTGACCAATGCGGGTGTGATCACGATTACTGATGTCGATGGCTCAACCGGTGTGTTGCTTGAAGGCGGTGCAGATCGCAATTTTACTCACGTTGGAACCATCAGAGTCGACGAGACATTCGAACAAGCCAACACAGATGATGATCCGCTGCAGGATACGCCTTTTGCCTCAGGCACAGGTCGGACCGGCATTCTTGTCTCAGGCGCGTCACCCTTTACCGGCAACATCACGCTAGAAGAGACGTCGATCATCCTGGTCGAAGGCAATCAAAGCTATGCCATCAATCTATCGAACACGCCCCTTGGCGCAGGTCTAGATGGCGACCTGACGACCGAAGGACGGATTCAAGTCCGGGGTGATGAAAGCGCTGGTATCCGGATTGGCAGCAACGTCACAGGCAATGTGTCCAGTGCCGGAGTGGTCGATATTGCGGGTACAGGCTCTGCTGCGTTCGACATTGGCGCAGATATTGGTGGGGGTTTCGCATCAAGCAGCACGATTTCAAATACAGGCTTTCGTTTTACCAACCGTATCCCATTTGACCCCAACTCTACGGCTGACCGGCTCGACCTTACCGCTGAGGATCTCGGCCAAGCTGGATCTGCCATCTCGGTTGGCGGAAATATTGCACGCGGTATCAACCTGACGACACGGACGGTCACATCAACCGACGCGGACGGTGTTGAAACCACAAGGATCGTCGCGGTTAGCAACATTACGCAAAGCGGCTCTGCGCCTGCTATTCTTGTCGATGGTAACGGCACTCCAATTTCTGTCGGAACCGTTTCGGCCATCACTGACCCGGCCGCCGATGGTTTTGACGCGGATGAACTCTACGCCTTCATCAACCTTGGGACCATTTCCGCTGCCGGCATCTATGATGATTTTGACGCGACCGTATTATCCGTCTCCGATGCAACTCTGGAAGGCGGGATCCGCAATTCAGGAACAATGCGAGTTGCCACCTTTGTCGGCGCAGTTGAACGCCCCATTGAGGGCGTCGATTTAGGCACAGGTACAGCACGGGTGATTGTGCTGGGCGACAATGCGATTGCAGAACGTCTCAACAACACCGGCGTTATAATTGCGCAAGCTTCTGAAGCGTCCGACGAAGTTTATTTTGACGCTGACAATATTCCTTCGCCGCGGCCTGTTATCGCCACGGCGATAGACATCGGCGCGACCGCTGAAATGAACTCGCTCGTGAATGATAGTGTCATGACGGCCATTCTCGTCGGGCGAAATGGGACAGCGACTGTTGTACGGGATGCGTCAGGAACTCTCTCCAATGTCGTGAACCGTGGGTCTCTAACGGCTGTCGGCAGCAATTCCGACGCCGATGGCAATCAAGAGACTGACTTCACACTCATCGCACTCGACCTCTCGAACAATACGAGCGGCGTGACCTTCTTGCAGGAAGCGCTCATCGACACAGACCCAGACGATGATGTCGTGCCTCTCGTGCCGCAGACCATCGGTGACATCCGGCTTGGGTCAGGCAATGATTCTATCACCAGTACAGCGGGGTTGATCGCTGGCAATATTGACTTCGGGGCTGGCGATGATGTGCTGTCCCTGAATGGTTCAGACTTTGCTGGTAGCATTACCAATCAAGACGGCCTTGAGATTGACGTTGTCGATTCGATTTTGGCGATCACCAATGGTGAGCCTGTTTCGATCACGTCTGCTGCCTTTGGCGATGGCTCGACTTTCAGCCCTGTCATTGACGGCGACACCGGTCGAGCGTCCACCTTACAAGCCAGCGGCGCGATCAGCTTTGCCAACGGCGCGCAAATCAATCCAATCCTTCGTAACATCATTAATGCCGATACAGTGGGCAGCAGTGGGACCAGTTTTGATCTGGCGACCGCCGCAAACCTAACGGTTGACGATATCGACGCGTTGAACGCTGCGGATGATGGTAGCTTTTTGTTCGATACGGCGTTTTCAGCCGACAATAATACCCTCGTTATTACCGTTGACCTGCGTGAAGCCTCGGCCCTCGGCTTAGACCCGACGCAAATCGGCCTTGGCGAATCCGTTTTTGGCGCAACCTTGCAGGCGTTGCAGAACAACCGCGACCTCGGCAATGAAGTCGCAAACCTTTCGACAGCTAGCGAGTTCTACGCCGCTTACAACCAGCTTCTGCCAGAATTCGCCGCTGCCTCGCGTCAATTTGTTGTCGCAAACTCCGACGGCGCGACCGGCGCGGTCGCTAACCATCTGGACGCCGCAAGACGCTCACCCGACAAACCCGGTGGCGCTTGGATTCAAGAATTCGCATACTTTGCTGACCGCGATCTTGCAGGTCTATCCGAACAATATCGCGGGGAAGGCTTCGGCTTCACTGGCGGTCTCGACACAGCACTTGGGCCGTTTCACGCTGTTGGCGTGAATTTTGGCTTTGCTTCGACTGAAATCGAAGACGTGATTGGTATCGATGAACCGCTGGATGTCACAACCATTCTAGCCGGGCTTTATGCCGGTTTCGCGTCTGGCAATCTTGGCATCGACGCCTATGTGGGTGGTGGCTTGAACCAGTTTGAGCAAAACCGCCGCGTCCGGGTCGGCACTTTCACGGGGGAGAGCTCCGGCGAATGGGACGGGACACATGTGTCAGGGTCACTGCGCGCAGGCTATGACATTGCGATGGGCAAGAAATTCTGGGCCCGCCCCGTCATCAGTCTCGATTATCTTCGCCTCACCGAAGACGCCTACGAGGAAGCTGGCGATCTCGGCGTGGCTCTATCTGTCGACAAACGTACATCCGAGCTCGGTTCCGTTTCTGGATTGCTGAATTTCGGCGCGAAATTTGAAGGAAAAAGGACCTGGATCCAACCATCGATCCGCGTCGGTTATCGCAATGAATTCCTGTCTGACCCGATCCTGACGAGCTACAGCTTTGCAGGCATCAATAATGCAGCCCTGGCCGAGACCATTTCCGCAGACTTCCCGTCTTCGGGCATCTTAGTCGGCTTCAGCGTTGCCGCAGGCTCAGGCTTCTCATCGGTCGGGTTCGACTTTGACAGCGATATTCGCGACGGCTTCATCCGTCATACGGGACGCATTGTTGTCCGGCTGCTCTTCTAGCCTCTCGCATAGTCCCTATCTATCCGGTCTCGCCGAGCGTTTTGGCGAGCCGGACGACCATATGGCGGACGACGCCATTGCGGCGCTTAGCGCTGCCAGCGCCGAAGACTTACCCGATCTTAAAGCCCGCTTCGCCCTTGGATGGGCATATTTAGCGTTGCGCAAAGCCCGGCCTTATGCGGCGCTCGGTCAATTACAAAGCGCCTTCGCGGATCGGGCGATTGATGTGGCCCTGCAGTCGGCCTGGACCCACGAAAAATTGCCCGGCACGCCAGAGGGTGTCTTCATTCTAGGTCTCGGCAAGCTCGGCGGGCATGACCTCAATTTTTCGTCCGATATAGATTTAATCACCTATTTCGATCCTGATCATCTTCCCGTCTCCAAGGCCAAGGGCCAAGCCTATGTGCTCGACCGGGTCATGAAGCGGATGACGCGGATATTGATGCCGCCCAATGATCCGGATTTCGTCTATCGTGTTGACTGGCGTTTAAGGCCAGAAGCCTCCGTCTCCGGCCTGACGATGAGCACACAGCGGGCCGCGGATTTTTACTTTTTTCGAGCCCTGCCTTGGCACCGATTGGCCCTTCTTAAAGCTCGGGTCGTGGGGGGTGACCGAGACACGGGAAACCAGTTCCTCGCCGAACTGTCACCTTTTTTGTGGCGACAAAATCTGGATTTCCGAACGATTGACGAACTGGCCGCACTGAAATCCAGGATCAATTTGGAGCATCCCCGGTTGAAGCGTGAACGCGAACAGCGCGAGCCGATCCTCGACCAACCCTTCGGATTTAACGTCAAGCTCGGTACAGGTGGCATTCGCGAGATCGAATTCATCACCAATGCCCAACAGCTTATCTGGGGCGGCAAGCACTATTCATTGCGCACGACCAATACGCTCGACGCGCTTGATGCTCTGGCCTCTGAAGGCCATCTCGAACGGGCGGAAGCCGAGGCGCTCATGCAGAGCTATCGTGACCACCGCCAGTTGGAAAACGCCTTGCAGATGATGCGCAATGGCCATGAACATGTCCTGCCAGATACTGACGCGGCATGGGCTAAGCTCACCGAATTGATGGGGGAAGACCAGCATTCACTCATGGACAGAACCACGTCGCATCGACGGCAAGTCCATCACCATTTCACTGCCATGTTTGAGATTGAGGACGCCTCGGATACACCATCGGAGAGCACAATTTTCTCAGAGGCCTCGCAACCCATCATTGATGATTGGACATCCGGGTTTCGCCGCCAAGGTGTTCGAGCGACCCAGCGCGGAAGACTAGAGCCGCTGGGGGCAGCGTTGACCCGGCGTGTTTCGCAAGCCGAAAATCCGGACTTGGCCGTACAACGGATCGACGGTTTTCTGAACAAGCTCTCACGCTCTGAACAATATTTGTCTCTACTCGCGACCAATCCTGCCCTGCTCGATGCGTTGATTGATCCCCTACTCTATAGCCCGCACATGTCGGTCCTACTGGAACAGTCGCCGCACATTATCGATACGTTTCTCGACCCATCCCCGCCGAGCGCACGGTTCGTTCTGGCGGAGACCGATTACGAGACCAGGTTGGAACGGCTTCGTCGGTTTGTAAATGAAGGCCTGTTCCAAACTTATCATGGGTTTCTGAACGGCCAGTTGGACTGGCGTGGTCTCGCTAACGGGCTGACAAGCATGGCAGAACGCGCCATCGAAACCGCCTTGACCATTGCGCGCGACGACCTCGGAGAACCCGACCTACCTATCGCTGTTCTCGGCCTTGGGAAATTGGGTCAGCGTCTCATGTTGCCCCAGTCCGACCTTGATTTGGTCTTCCTGTTCGAGGACGGGGTGGATCGAGATCTGGCAACCAAGGCGGTTCGGCGTCTGCGAACCATCATAACGACTCCTCTGCGCGAGGGTATCGCCTATGAGCTCGATATGCGGTTACGCCCTTCGGGACGCTCGGGACCGCCTGCTGTGACGGTCTCAGCTTTTGAACGCCATCACCTCGAAACCGCGCGCAGCTGGGAGCATATCGCCCTTGTGCCCGCACGAGTCGTGGCGGGAACGCCTGAGTTGGGCGAACAGGTTGAGGCCGTATTGTCCGACACACTCACCCGTCCGCGTGACCAAGAACAGTTGATCTCTGATGCGCATTATATGTGGGGCAAGATTGCTGACGAGCGCATCCGGGACGTACCCCCAGATCGGTTTGATACGAAACTTCGTCGGGGCGGCCTAATGATGGCAGATTTCTGGGACGCCGTCGCCGTCCTGACTGGGGAAGAGCGATTGATCGACGCCCGCGAGGCCTGGACTGAACTCATCTATTGGGAGCGGCTACTCGGTCTGACAGGGGCCCCTATCGAGAGCGTACCAGAGCGCTACGCCGCGCGATTTCCGGATGCGCTCCCCGAACTTCAAAGCGCGCTTCAAAGCCGCGTCATATCCGCTGTTGCAGACTATCCAACTCCGGCCTTCGGCGAAACTATGGTTCCGATCCGTTGGCTGACATAGCGCGAACAAACAGCCACAAAACATTCAGGTCCGCCTTGTTTTCATTAACCCTTTAGACCTTGCCGGGACGGCGAATAGGCTCATATTGCAGGTCTGATTCACGCTTCGTTCCCCCGATTTGGACAGCTCTATGCCTGCGGCTCGCAAGACAGATTCGCTTCTTGATTCAACTAGCGGCGCAGCTGAGTCGAGTTACTCCGCCAAAGACATTCAGGTTCTTGAAGGGCTTGAGCCCGTGCGGTTGCGCCCGGGTATGTATATTGGCGGAACCGATGACCGCGCGCTGCACCACCTGTTCGCCGAGGTTATCGACAATTCCATGGATGAAGCCGTCGCTGGCCATGCCTCGCGCATCGAAGTCCATCTGGACGCAGACGGCTATCTATCCGTAACTGATAATGGTCGCGGCATCCCGATCGATAAGCATCCGAAATATAAAGATAAATCTGCACTAGAAGTCATTATGACGGAGCTGCATTCCGGTGGCAAATTTAGCGACGGTGCCTATGAGACATCGGGCGGCCTTCACGGTGTTGGCGTGTCCGTCGTCAACGCGCTGTCCGATTTCCTCGAAGTTGAAGTCGCGAAAAGCAAACAGCTTTACCGGATGCGGTTTCAGCGCGGTAAGGCGATGGGCAAGCTCGAAAAGCTCGGCGCGATCAATAATCGTCGCGGCACCACCGTGCGCTTCCACCCCGACCCTGAGATTTTTGGCAAGACCGCCGCCTTCCGCGCCGCGCGCCTGTTCCAGATGGCGCGGGCAAAAGCCTATCTGCAGCCAGGCGTCGAGATACGTTGGTCCTGCGACCCGGCCAAGATTAAAGAGGGCAGCCCGACCCCGACCGAGGCCGTCTTTCACTTTCCGGATGGGCTGAAGGACTATCTAACCGAGACCATCGGCAGCAAACCGACCCTGACAGAAATTTTCTCCGGTCGCTCCAAAAAGGATAGCGGTCATGGTCGCGTTGAATGGGCGGTCACGTGGAGCCCGGCGGGCTATGGGGAAGCAGACAGCTTTGTTCGCTCATACTGCAATACTGTGCCGACCCTTGGCGGCGGAACGCATGAGCAAGGCTTCCGCGCCGCGATTACAAAAGGCCTCCGTGCCCATGCGGAGCTGACGGGCATGGGTAAGAAGATGAGCCACGTCACGCCAGACGATGTGATGTTTGGCGCCGGTGCGCTCGTCTCTGCCTTCATCAAACAACCGGAATTTCAGGGACAAACCAAAGACCGACTGTCCAATACGGAAGCGTCGCGCATTGTCGAAAGCGCCGTGCGCGATCCGTTCGATCATTTCCTCGCCTCGCGTCCCAACGAAGCGCAAAAGCTCTTAGAATGGGCGATTGAGCGCGCCGATGAGCGGCTGCGCCGCCGCAAAGCGCGGGACGTGAAGCGTAAAAGCGCGACCAAGAAACTACGCCTTCCGGGCAAACTCGCCGATTGCTCCCAACGGGGCAGTGAAGACACGGAACTCTTCATCGTGGAAGGCGACTCTGCGGGCGGTTCCGCCAAACAGGCCCGCAATCGCAAGACGCAAGCCATCCTGCCACTTAAGGGTAAAATCCTGAATGTGGAGAGCGCTACCAACGAGAAGATCCTGCGCAATGCGGAGATCAGCGATCTCTGCACAGCGCTCGGTGTCGGTCTCGGTAAGAAGTTCGACCTCGACGATCTACGTTATGAACGCGTCATCATCATGACTGACGCGGATGTGGACGGCGCACATATCGCCGCCCTACTGATCACATTCTTCTTCCGCCTCACACCGGGCCTGATCGAAGCGGGCCGCCTCTATATGGCGATGCCGCCGCTTTATAAGATGAGCGCGGGCGGAAAGACCGTCTATGCGCTGGATGATCTGCAACGCGCGGAGCTGATGGAGACCGAGTTCAAAGGTCGTACAAAAGTTGACATTGGTCGCTTTAAAGGCCTCGGTGAAATGAACCCGGCCCAACTCAAGGTCACGACCATGGACCCGACGACCCGCACCCTCGCTCGCGTCGTCATCGACGAGGCGGATACGGTCACGACAGAATCCCTTATCAACACGTTGATGGGCAAGAAGGCGGAACTTCGCTTCGAATATATTCAGGAACACGCGCAGTTTGTGGATGCGGTCGAGGTCTAAATGCGGCGTTCCTGCTTAGCCGCCGCCCTATTGTCGCTAACCACGGCCTGCGCAACGCTCGACCCTGAATCCACGCCTGAACCCTCATCTTGCGATGTCGAATTCATGGTTCTCGGCATTGGTCAGGATGGCGGCGCGCCGCAAATCGACCGCCACGCAGATCCCGCTTGGGCCGATCCCGATCAGAGACTTTTTGCCGCTTCAGGCGTTCTGATGGATCGCCGGGATGGATCGCGGTTTCTGTTCGAAGCCACACCAGATATTCGCGCGCAACTCTATCTGCTGGAACAAGAAGCAGGTCCGGCCAAAGCGGACATGCCGATCGGATTGTCTGGCGTCTTTCTCACCCATGCCCATATCGGTCACTATGCGGGTCTGATGTTTGCCGGCCATGAGTCCGCAGGCGCTAACGGATTACCCGTCTATGCCATGCCGCGAATGGCGGAGTATTTGTCTGCGAATGGCCCGTGGGACCAGATGGTTCGTTATGACAATATCGAGATTGAACCGCTGCAAGATGGCAGCGCAGTCCAACTCAGAGACAAGCTGTCAGTCACGCCCCACCGCGTGCCGCACCGCGACGAATATTCTGAAACTGTCGGATATGTCATCGACGGACCGTCGCGCAGTATTCTCTTCCTGCCCGATATTGATGATTGGGACCGCTGGGAAGTGGAACACGGGAAACGCATTGAAGACATGATCGCGGCGGTCGACGTGGCCTATCTGGACGCGACCTTTTTCGATAATAATGAGCTGCCCGGTCGCGATATGTCTGCGATCCCACATCCGCGATTGTCAAACTCGATGGAGCGGTTTTCAACCCTCCCCGTAAGCGAGCAACGCAAAGTGCGGTTCTTTCATCTCAACCATACGAACCCAGTGCGGCTGGCAGGTTCTGAGGCGCGTAAGTCCGTCCACAGGATGGGATTCCGCATTGCCGAGCGCGGCGAACGGGTCTGCCTCGATTAAGGACGATAAACGCGCTTCATCAATTGCGAAAGCAAGGGACGCGGCAGGAATTTTGCCGCCATGACCGCGGCACGGTTTGATGCGCCCGGTACGCGGAGCGCTTTGCCCGAACAATAGAAGCGGAACAAATCCCCTGCGACCGTGTCTACATCGGCGAGAGCGCCCTGCAATTTAGACAGCGCCTCGATTTCAGTCATTTCTGTCTTGATTCCGCCGGGCGCAAACACACCAACGCTGACCCGACCCGCCCATTCTGCGCGCAGAGCCAAGCCGAAATTCTGAATGAAGGCTTTCGTGCCTGAATAGACGGCTTGATAGGGCAGCGCGACCAGACCTGCGAGCGAGCCAACAAGGACAAGCCGTCCGCCATTTAGCGGTTCGGCCAAGGCGCGCGCCAACCGCACATTCGCCATGATATTGGTGTCCACCATCGCGGCGTCAGATATGTCTGCACCATCTAGAAACCGCTCAACCGCCGTGACACCAGCATTCAACACCGCACCGTCTAATGAACCGACGGAGGCACAAAACGCGGCAATCGCATCCGCATTCATCAAATCGAGCACGCGCGGCTCTATGCCCGTATGTGCGTCTGCGAGGTCGCGCAAACGATCCTCACGCCGCGCCGTGGCGATAACCTGCGCGCCCTCACTGGCCAGCTTCACTGCCAACGCACGCCCCAGCCCCGAGCTTGCGCCCGTCACGAGGATGCGTTGATCAGCGAGTGGTTTCACAGAGCTAGAGCTGCGGATTGACCAGGAATTTTTCGCCGGTCTTCTTCGCATTATAGCGTGCGACGATGTTAGCATTGAGCGCATCGGCGAGGCTGATTTCATCCGTATAGGTGCTGGCGAAAGTAGTGGTCAGCTCATTCGCCACCCGTTGGCGTAGACGGATCGCTGTTTCCATGCCGGCCTTGGCGAGGAAGTTTGGCAGCAGCCAGCCGCCGACACCCCAAGCCATACCATAGCCACGCGTCAGCATCGTTGGTGACGGATCAAGCGAGCCGTAGAGATAGACTTGTTTGTGATGGATCGAGCCATAGATTGAATAAGCCCCTGGCGTACGCGCTGCAGCGCCTTCCATCGCGGTCAGAATATCGGAAGCGAGACGTCCGCCACCTGTGGCGTCAAAGGCGAGCGTTGCGCCGGTTTCATGGACGGCATCGATCAACTGCGGGATGAAATCATCGTCGGACGAATTGATCACATGGGTCGCGCCAATGCTTTTCAGCAGAGCCACCTGTTCGTCCTTGCGGACGATATTGACCAACGGCACGCCGTCGGCCTTACATATCTTAACCAGCATTTGACCGAGATTAGACGCCGCCGCCGTATGCACGATCGCCGTATGGCCTTCATTGCGCATCGTTTCTGGAAAGCAAAGAGCCGTGAGCGGATTGACGAAGGAAGACGCACCGTCGCGCGCCGTATTGCCCTCATTGATCGGAAGAACCTGTATCACTGGAACGGCACGGTATTGAGTGTACATACCGCCGCCCATAGCCGCGACTGTACGACCCATCAGGGATTGTGCTGCATCGCTATCGCCCGCCGCAACAACCGTGCCTGCGCCCTCATTGCCAATCGGCAGCGCTTGGCCAAGACGGCCTTTCATCATGCGCATGCCCATAGGCGGTATAGGTGCGACAAGCGCACCGTCCTCATTGCTAGCCTTGGACATATCGGAGTAGCCAAACATGACGCCGTGATCGGACGGATTGATCGGCGCAGCCTCAACCCGGATCAGAACCTGATCGGATTTAGGCACAGGCATGGGTTTTTCGACCATTTCCATACGCAATTGACCCTCTTCAGTGACGGTTGAAATCAGGGTCTTGTAGGTTTTAGGCAGGCTCATGGGGGCTCCTTAGGGGCTCTTTTAAACTATTCAGCCTTGCGCCTAGCGGTTTGCGAGCCTCGCCTCTACCCTTGTCCTGCGCATTGCCAGCGGTCATGGATGAGTTGTGAGCCTAAAATCCTACATCGTCCCCCGCATAGCGGAACGGATATTGAGCCCGGCGCGGGTCACGCGAAATCGCGCCCGCTTCGAAGCCAAACGGCAGGGCCGCCCACAAATTGAAGCCTTTCTCGACCCCAGCGATCCCTACTCGCAACTCTTGAGCGCCGTTTTGCCACAGCTAGAAGCGCGGTATGATATCGACCTCATCACCTATAGTGTCGGCCCACCTGATGATGGGGCCGCGCCGGAACGAGACGCCCTCGCCGCTTATGCCACCATCGATGCGCTGCGCTTGGCAAGCCGAGCCGGGATTGAGGCCGATCTAACCCCGCACTCCGCCGCAACTGGTACAGAAGCCGCAGATGCGCGCTTACGCGAACTGGGTCACTATCAGGGCGGAATGATCCACTATGGCGGTGAATGGTATTGGGGCTTAGACCGCCTGCACTATCTTGAAGATCGGTTGGCAGGCATTGGAGTACGCCGCGACGGCGCGCCTAAGGCTCCGATATTCGCTCCACCTGTAACGCCGAGTGGGTCGGGGCAGTCCGGTCAGGTTCTGCACTGGTATCTCTCGTTCCGCTCGCCTTACACGGCCATCGTCGCATCGCGCGTGGCAGAGCTGGCCAAAGCCTATGATGCTGAGCTTCGTCTACGTTTCGTTCTGCCGATGGTGATGCGCAGCCTGCCCGTCCCGAAACAGAAGCGGCAATATATTGTTCAAGACACGGCGCGTGAAGCCGACCGACTCGGCATTTTGTTCGGTCGCGTCAGTGATCCCGTCGGACGTCCAGTGGAACGCGGTTATGCGGTTCTGAACTGGGCTATCGAGCAGGGTCGCGGTCTCGAGTTCACGCGCTCATTCCTACGAATGGTTTGGGCAGAAGGGATCGACGCCGGAAGTGACCGCGGATTGAAACGTATTGTCGAAGCGGCGGAAATCGACTGGACGGACGCCAAAGCGCAACTCGATAATGACACTTGGCGTACCGTTGCCGAATCCAACCGGCAGGACATGACGTCCCACGGCGTTTGGGGCGTCCCCAGCTTTCGCGTTGGCGACGTCGTGACTTGGGGGCAAGATCGGCTTTGGGTAGTCGAGAAGGCTCTCCGAAACGATTTCTAGTTGTGATCGGATCACGGAAAGGCTTGACATAAAGTATAAAGTTGTAATTCATACTTTATGAATTACAAACTGCGAATGCGTGACCTTGAAAAGGCCTGCGACCTTCCGGCCAGTGCGATACGCTTCTATCTAAAGATGGGACTTCTACCCGAGCCACATCGGCCCACGCCCAACTCCGCGCTCTACGGACACGATCATATTGATGCTCTGAAAGCGCTGAAACGCATTAAGGCTCTGGCCCCCGAACTACCCCTCATACAGTTAAAACGTGTTCTGGAGTTAGTTGATCAAGGCGTCGAACCGGAAGTCGCCCTGTCTCTTCATCGTGCGGTCGCACAAGGCGGATCGATCTCAAACCACACACTCACGCTTAGCGAGTTAGTCAGAGCCGCAGACGTAGAGCCCGATCTTGTAGAGCGCTTAATCGACGCCAGCATTCTTGTCCCACTACAGTCGGGCGCCGACCGACTATTCAATGAGGTGGACTTACAGGTCGTTCGCGGTCTCGCATCGGTCATATCGATGGTTCCGAACGGCGTGGCGGCACTATCAGATGTCGCGGATTTACTTCGCAGGGCCTCCGCACGCGAGATGGAAATCCGCAATACAGTCTCATCTGGCCTAAGTCCGGATCAAGCCGCCCTGATTAGCCATCAAATGCAGGAGTGGGGTAATTTCTGGCACGCTTACCTGTTTGCACGGCTCCGTCTGCAAGACATTGCCCGGCACGGACTTGGCGAGACTCTTAAAGACAGCGCCAAGACTGAGGAGAGTTAGACATGTTAAGAACCACCCTAAGAACCACAGCGTTGACGACTACTCTCTACCTCTTGGCAAGTAGCCTCGCGGTTGCGGCCGACTGCGACCGAATTGGAAACGATGCAGTTGAAATTGGTCAAATAATTGCGGCAGGAGACACGAAGTCGGCCGTCAAACAAGCCGAAAAACTTGCGGAGCGCGAAGTCGATTGCGTCGAAGCACAACTCCTTCTCGCGACCACTCTGAATGCCCGCCTCGATATGGTCGGCGGCCTCAAGGCCCTATCAGTGTCGAAAAAATACCGCCGCGCTATTGCGGCGGCGCTCGAGATTGACCCAGACAATGTTGACGCCCGAACGGAAGAAATCGGGTACCTCATCGCTGCGCCAAGCATTGCCGGTGGTAGCCGCGAAAAGGCTGCCGTCCGGATTGCGGAATTACGGACTATTGATCCACTCGCCGCCGCGCAAATGCAGCTGTCATTGTCGCGTTCTGGCAATGATCCGGACGCCGTCATTTCCAGCTTACAAACTCTCGTAAACATGGCCCACAGCGATTACGGGCCCCGATCAGAGCTAGCCCGTCGCCTCATCCTCGCAGGCCGAACGGATGAGGCTGACCGAGAGCTTTCAACCTGGGCACCTGATCTATCTCCTGACGCTTGGGTCGTCCTTGAACATAAATATCTGCGCGCAGCAACACGTGTTTATGGGGGCTTTGAACTCGACATAGCCGAAGCTTTGCTACGTCAGTTTATTGAAGCCCGTGGCCATCTCGACCATCCGAGGTTGCCGTCGATTGCGAAAGCCAACGCTCTCATAGGCAGCACATATGAGGGTCGTGGCGATTTCGACAAAGCGAGCGACGCGTACCAAGCCACACTTCGCGATGATCCAGACAATCAGCGCGCGCAGGATGGTCTTGCCCGGATCAGCGAAAGAAGAGGAGAATAGAATGACAGGTCGAAAACTGATTTTTCGGAATACTGTCATGTTCGTGACGGCGCTCGGCCTTTGGACGACGTGGCTGCCAATGATGCGGACTCTGTCCGGCCAGAATTCTTACGCTTGGGGAAACGAATATTTCAATACCATGTATCGCGGCGTTGGATGGAGCGGGGACTATCTGTTTCTAATTTATCAGGCCGTGTTGGGCGTCACGATCTTATGGATGGGATTTCGAAATCCGCGCGCGCCTTTCAAAGCGCTCCTCGTAATTTGGCATGCCATACCTTTTGCAAACGCGCTCTATCTGCCTTTCATCGCTGGGCAGAAAATTATCTTTCACGGCGATACAGGCGGGATCCGCTGGGACTTAACTTGGATTGCGCCCCTCGTCACCGGCATCACATTCTTTGTAGTTATCTGTTGGATCATTTACGATAGAAGGGCGGGGAGCCCGCAAGACCAAACCCCGGCATGGACCCAAACAAATACACGCCTAGTCATATTGTTTGCCCTTTACCTCGTTGGGGTCACGATACTGGAATGGACCGGGCCAACTCACGGCGCGACAGACGTGATTGCAGTTCCGCTGAATATTCTCGCACCAACCTTAATCGCTCTCATGTTTTATCCTTGGAAAAAGAAGCGGGTGTCGACGTCCGACTGACATCAATGTTTCAATCCATTAGAAAGGCCGATCCATGATTGTCAGAGTAGAACATGCTAGCTAGCGTTCCCTGAACTACTCAAACGGGGAACATAATGACAAACCTTCAGAAACTTGCGCTGGTGCCGCCCTTCCTACTCGGCCTTGTCATGTCAGCGATGGCCTTGTTCGCCCCTACGAAAATTGCGGATGTCCTTGGCGGTGTTACTGCGACAGGCCCGGTCGGCGCAGCCACATTACACGCTGATTTTACAGCCTATTTCACAGTCTTCACGATCGGTGTGGGCGCGGCTTTGTTCGCGGGTAAGCGGACCTGGCTATGGGCCCCGCTCGGCCTATTCGGCATCACAGGCATTGTGCGGGTCATTCATGGACTGATGTCAGGCTTCGGCGCAGGCGCGGCACAGCCTATTCTGATCGAGATCGTGACTTGCGGCCTGATCCTGTTCGCTATGCGGAGTTCCAAATCGACCTAATCACCCGTGACGTCGTAGCCATAGAGCCAGTCTAGCCGACCCCGGACAATTGACGGCCCGATCTGGCCCGCCAACCACATCGGACCATATGCCATAAGCTGAGCTGGTAGCGTCCGCTTGTGGAAAGTCTTGGCATTGGCGCGGGAGCCTGCTTGGACGCGCGATGTTCGCGGTAAGCGCTGCGCTTGGTAGGCCTTTAAAGACTCTGAAACAGGCCGATCTGGATCGCTGATTGCCTCTGCCAGCACCCACGCATCCTCGACCGCCATAGCCGCGCCTTGAGCCAAGAAGGGCAACATCGGATGTGCCGCATCGCCGAGCAGTGCCACGCGTTCGTCGGTCCAACACGAAAGCGGCGGACGATCATAGAGCGCCCAGCGGAACAGCGCGTCGTTGGGAACAGCTTCAATCAATCGCATGATCGTTGGGTGCCAGCCCGCGAAATCCGATAACGCCTCTGCCTGACTGCCTTGCTCTGACCAGCCCTCCGCAACGAGCTCATCACGTTCAACCACGCCCACGAAATTCGCCATGTTCCCACGCCGCAATTGGTAGGTGACGGCGTGACGCCCTGGCCCCATCCAGACACAAGCCGTGCGCTCCGGCGCAGCATCGCCCAACGCCTCCATTGGCACAGTCGCGCGCCACGCCACATTGCCCGTGAAGACAGGTTGATCCGGTCCCAGCAACCAGCCTCGCACTGTCGAATGGATTCCGTCCGCCCCAATCAAAACATCGCCGGTTTCGGTCGATCCATCCCTGAGCGTGATGGTGACAGCGGCGGCGTCCTGATTAATCTTGGTGACGGCTTCGCCCAGCCTGACTTGCACAGAGGGTGCGGTCGGCAGGCTCTCGAACAATGCGGCAATATAATCCGCGCGGTGGATGTGCAGATAAGGCGCACCCCAGCTTTGCCGGCTCTCTGCCGCGAGTGGCACCGTAAATACCTCTCGACCGCTTCTGCCCATTCGGGCTTGGATAGCGGCCGGTTCAACGGCATCGCGAGCAATACGGTCTTGGAGGCCGAGCGCGGCGAAAACCTTCATCGCATTGGGCGGTATCTGAATACCCGCACCCACCTCGCCAAAGGCGTCTGCTTGTTCCAGCACAATGACGTCATGTCCAAAATGCGCACAGCACAGCGCGGCTGTCAGACCGCCAATACCGCCGCCAACGATCAGAACTTTCATCTGTCGGCGGCCATGCACGCGCGTCCCGTGTCAGGATCCTGACGGCATTGATAAACCCGCACATAGTCCACAACCATTTCGGCCGGGAACGTAGAGGCATCGATACCGCCTTCATTCGCACCTTCTGGCCAAGCGCCGCCAACCGCAAAATTTAACATGACATAGAAGTCTTGGTTAAATGGCGCATTCGGGTCGTCCGATTTAGATACAGTATCGGTGAACCACTGGTCCGAACTCACGCTATAAAACCGCTCCCCATCGACAAACCAGTCGATACGGCCCTCGCCCCATTCCACAGCATAGATATGGAACTGATCGCGCGGTGTACCCGCCTGTCCGGCCTGCGCCGCCAGCGGGCGACGTTTATCAACATAGCGATTATTGGGAGAACGCTGACCGAAATGAATGGCACCAGAGGATCGGTTCTCTTGAGACGTGCCTACGCAATCATCACAGCGAGCACCTAGATTGACGGCTTCCATAATATCGATTTCGCCCGAAAGCGGCCATCCTCCATAGACGGAAGATTGCGGCATCATCCAGAAAGCGGGCCAAGCGCCCTGCCCAGTCGGTAGCTTTATCCGACCTTCAATCCGACCATAGGTCCAAGAAGCGAGGTCGCGCGTGCGCACTTTTCCAGACGTATAGGGCTGCCTGACCGTCTCCCCCGGATAGTCGGGATGCTCCATATGCACACTAGGTCCGGAATGCTCACCTGGAACGGCTTTGAGGCGCAGATAGCCGTCTTCCACTCTGACATTCTCTAGGCGATCCACATAACACTGACGTTCCTGATTGCCGCCGCCCCAGCAGGACACTTCCGGCGCCCATTTAGTCCGGTCGAGTGTATTGCCGTCAAATTCATCTGACCAAACCAAAGCCCAGTCTCTGTCATTGAGACTGTCATCAGCACTACTAGGTCCGTCCGCTGGCCCCGCATCGAGCGTTATGCATCCGCTGAGTGAAAGGATGATGGATAGCGCGGCCAGATAGATGATGGCTCTCATGCGGATCTCTCTCAAACGACGCGCCTGAATAGCACGGGCCTTATCCCTTTAATGCACCACCCAGCACGTCGGACAAGGCTTCGATATAGATTGCGAATGCCTTCCGTCCGGCCGCGGTCATCCGGATCGTGGTGAGAGGTTTGCGACCCACAATCGATTTGTCGATTTTGATGTAGCCGGCCTCTTCAAGCTTGCGCATTTGGATCGAAAGATTTCCTGAGGTCACGCTCAGAGCCGTTTTCAACTCGGTAAAAGACGCAGCTTCGGCATTGGCTAGAAACGCCATGACCCCAAGACGCAGCCGCCCGTGGATAATGTCGCTGATTTTGTCGATCCCGTGGTCAGACATAGAGGTTATGGTTTTGATGTCCTCTGCTGGGTTGAGCGCAAGATAAGAAATCCGGGTAGAGCCATCCAAGCGAACAATGCCAAACCGAGCACCAAGATATAGTCGAGTGTTTGGTCGACCAAAACACCCAAACCCATAGCCGAAACAAACCAGCCAATGGCTGTCACGCCGTACCAAAAGTGACGACGTAATATGGCCGTTGCAAACCAGATCGCGCCCTGAAGTGCACAAACAACCACGGGAAACAACAGCCAAATCGACCAGTCACGCTTCTGGTAGGCGACCCAGCCAAAAATCAGCGCCAATATCAAATTGGCGATTCCTGCCCCTGTAAACGCCGCACCCACGGCCCGTTTGGTCGTTCCTGATCCATATGGATCGGCCCGGTTCTTCCAAGAATTGTGGCTGATTACGATTATGAACAGGACGGTCGGACCCCAACCGACCGCCATCCAAATAAGGGGCGACACCTCGGTCGCTGAGACCATAAGCGCCCAGTTCGCAAAACATTGAAGACCATAGAGGACTCCTGCGAACATGTAGATGAGTCCAAAATTCCGACTGTGAGATCCGTCATCTTCAACGAGTGCCCGCATAAAGGCGAGGTCTGCTTCAGCCGTTTTTGGATCAAGGGTCATACTGGCTGCTCCGTGATTTTGCGCTTTTTACGGGTCCGTTTTCGCCCGTTCAGTAATCCGCCAACGAAGGTGTAACGCACGATGAGTTCGTAACTCACCAACATCAAGGGAATCGAGAGTCCCAATATTGTGACGTATTTCAGCTCAGCTGGCCATGCCCATTGCGATACCCAGATCTGCAGCGCCATGACGATCGGAAGATGGATTATGTAGAGCCAATATGAGGCATCCGCTACGTATCGGCGAACCGGGCTCTCCTTCGACCAGATCTTCATACATAGTCCGGTCAAACCAAAGGTCCAAAGCCAGACAGAGAGTGCATAAGCGACCGGGTAAAGCTGCTGCCCTTCTTCAGGCAGAGGCTGATAATAGGAGATGGTCGTCCCCACCACCGATAGGCAATAGCCACTCAGCGCTACAGCACCGATGAGGAAAACCGGCCAAAGCTTCGTTGCCCTGCTTAGATGCTGGGGGTCTCTCTGCATCAACCAGCCAAGCCAGAAGGCGCCGCCATAGGCGATGACCGTTGCCCGGACCGGAACGAAACCATAATCCGGCGTCGGGATCCCAAAGAAAGGATGCCAGTTCGGATGGTTCATAAGCGCGAGAGCTGTCGGCACCGCCATTAAGAGCGGCAAGAGGCCAATCGGCGCAACCCACCGCAGCACAGTGTCGCTGAGTTTTCCCAACCCACTTTTCACCCGCAAGAGGGACAGAAGGCCACGACCCGCCAACATCGCACCGTATAAAAGGAGTAAGACATACAGGAACCATAAGTGTGTCAGCGGAAGTGTCTTGAGTGTCAGCGGCGGAGGGGCTGGCGGATTTTCTGGCATTGATCCGCCATTGGCCATGATCATGCCCCAGATAGAGAGAGCGATAATGCAGGCCATGATCATCGGCCAGAACACGATCAACGGAACTCCGATCCGTTGCAATCGATCACGCAAAAATGCCCCCGTTCCCAAACGAAAGGTCTGCATACGACCGAAATACCCGGCCAGCACGAAGAAGATCGTCATCCGAAAAATGTGCAAGACATAAGCCCCGCCACTCACGCTGGCGGAGCGCTGAACATCCATCACTAACCACAATTGATCTCCGGGCAAAAAGGAAAAAGCGGCGTGGAAAAAGACACCTAAAAGAAGCGCCCCGCCACGCAGGGCATCCAAGCCATGCAAACGAGCTGATGAAACATAAGACATAACTGCCCCTCCAAATTGAAGAGGTGTCATAACCAAAGTAGTTTATATTGTAAACTTGTTTATGATTCAGCCTATAACTTAGACTCACGCGTGCCCAAACATCGTAGTGAGACAAAATCTCAGCACCCTACCGATCTTGCGAAACACGAAACCGGAACAACCAGATCGCGCCCACGAAGAACAACGGAACAAGATTCCAATTTATCTGAGGATTTGGAGAATGGCGCACTGGGGAGGATTCGAACCCCCGACCCCTAGATTCGTAGTCTAGTGCTCTATCCAACTGAGCTACCAGTGCATCCGACCCTGACGTGCAGGGCTTGAAGTGGGGGGCATTAAGCGGCTCGCTTGCGCGCTGCAAGGGGTTTTCGCCTCAATCCTGCAGCTTTCGCACATAGTACCGCACGGATAGGCCGTCAGCGTAATCGGCGTCGCCGAGCGGCGTGAAGCCTGTATTGAGATGGAAAGTGTGGCTTCCCGGATTATTAGGGGCGGTATTGACCTCGCAAGCGAGATGGATGTGGCCAGCCTGGCGTGCAAAATTCTCCAGATCGCTATAGAGTGCTCGGCCTGCGCCGCGCCCTTGTGCGCTTTCACCGACAATGATGCGATCTATATAAAGGTAGCGATCAAGGTGAGCGGATAACCATTCGACATGTTTGTGGCGATAATCGGAGCCGCCGTCATAGGCGAACATGGCCGCCTCACCTTCATATAACTGACGGGCATAATCTGAGCGATTTTGCAATTCGGACAGGTCGCCCTCATCCAATGGCGAAAGCCAATGAACGAAGCGCGCATTACTGCGCAGGATAGCCGGGTAGTGCCGAGGTTTAATCTCTGCCGGCGTCATCGCGCTGCCAGCACGCCTCGCGTCAAAGCTCGCGCAACAGCGCGAGCAGCCGCAGCCCCCAGCCAGGACAGATTTGCCGGGCCGTCGACGGAACGGTCGCCGACAGAAAGTGCAAAGAGCGTGTCGCCATCGAGCGGCGTATGCGAAGGCTGTACTGACAGAGCGAGCCCGTCCTGGGCCATAATCGCGAGACGCTTAAGATCCGACGGCGAAAGAGCCGCATCTGTAACGACTGCACCGATGACCGTATTCTGTCCCGGTGCCGCGAAGCGGGCTAGTTTCGTATCCGTCGGGGCGCCCCAACGATAATCTATAGGGGGCTGCGTACCGCCAAACTCTTCATCTTGTTCATATATCCACGCCTGCGGCACGTCCGTACCCGGCAAATAGGGCGATCCAACGGGATTCGCCGCGATCAAGGCACAGATAGTCGTTCCATCAACGACCTCAGTAGCAATGCCAAAACCGCCCGGATGTAGGCCCGCTGTCGCGCCATATCCTGCCCCAATACGACCTTCGGCCGTATCCTGTGACAGAGATTCGAGCGCTGTCTGCCCTAGTGACCGGTAAGGCGGTGTCCGTCCCCAACTCTTGTCTCCGCCATTGGCGTTATCGAATAGAATAGCAGACGGGACGATTGGCGACACGGGAATAGGTGGTGGACCAGCGACGAAACCAACGCCTTTTGCGCCTAATTCGGCACACACAGCATCGGCTGCGGCAAGACCATAGACTGACCCGCCTGATAGAACGATGGCGTGAACGCGATCGACAAGTCCGCCAAGCGCCAGTGTGTCGGTTTCTCGGGTTCCGGGACCTCCGCCCCGAACATCGACGGCACAGAGCGACGGCGCATCCGGAACGATAACGGTGACACCCGTGCGAACGGTCTCATCATGGGCGTGTCCGATCCACAGACCGGGTATAGGCAGTATCGTGTGTGTCGCAGTCGTCATTCATGCGGTGTAAGCGCGCAGTCGCTTGCGCGCAACGCGGTCTAACCTTGACTCTTCATGTCAGAATTTTCACAAAAGAAGCGTTCGTCTCTTTTTCTCGTCTCCTTTCGAAGAATGGAACCGAACATGAGGCGGCGGGATGGCACTCCCGCCGCTTCGCTTTTTCAGACCTTAGACGTTCCGGTGACTAGCTTGCTTTGTGCAAACCAGAGATCCGATCATTATCGAGGTCCTTCACAAATCCGTTGAGAATCTGTTTTGTGCAGCGTTTCTTATTCACTGTCCGGCCGAGACTGCGCGGAATATCTTTTTTGCATGCGACGTCCGCTTTGCGCGCCATCGCCTTGTACATCTCGGCTGCGGCTTCATCGGTATCCATTTCGTCCATAACGTAGGTAAACGTCACTTTTTCGCCGTAAGAGCGAGCGCTGACTTCAACAGTCGTAGCCGCCGCTTGGGCCGCGATTGGCACAACAGCCAAGCTGAGGGCTGCAGCAAGCGCAAACGCACTACGGGATAAAGTTTTCTGGGTATTAATGCGGGACATAGGGTCTCCTTTTCTCGTCTCCACGTGGCATCAGGATCGTGGCACCGTCCCTGATGTCTGCCCTATGATTACGACGACAACCGTCGTTAAGCAATAAAAGATTTATTGAAAAACGATAATGTTTGCGTGATCTCCTTTTATTGCGGAGGCAAAGTCTTGATTCGCTTCTAAAATCTTCTAAATGTCTTCGGCTTGCATTGGTGTCCGTTGGACACTTGCTCTGCCAATTCACCGTCCGAGAGACCCGATTATGCAGAAATATCCGATGACACCTGAGGGCCACGCCGCACTGGAAGTGGAACTAAAGCATCTCAAATCAACAGAACGTCCGGAAATAATCCAAGCGATCTCTGTCGCGCGCGATCACGGTGATCTGTCTGAGAACGCGGAATACCATGCCGCCAAAGAAAAGCAGGGCTTCATTGAAGGCCGTATTCAAGAACTCGAGCTAAAGCTCTCCTTGGCTCAAGTCATCGACACGTCAAACCTGAAGGGTGATCGGGTGACATTCGGGGCCGTCGTCAAAATCGTCAACGAAGATACGGATGAAGAGTCTGCCTACCAGATTGTGGGCGAAGACGAGGCCAACGTAAAAAACGGCAAGATTTCCAACACCAGCCCGATTGCACGCGCCATGATTGGCAAGGAAGTCGGTGATCCATTCGAGGTTGTCGCGCCCGGCGGTGCCAAAGGCTACGAAATCCTCGATATCAGTTACCCGAAAGCTGGATAAACTCTGAGCATGCGAATCCTCGTCGTCACTGATGGTCGGCGCGGGATCGAGAATCAGGCGCTGGGGTTGGCGGAAGCCATCGCTAGGGTGGCTCAGGATCATTGCGAAGTCGCGACCCATACACTGTCGCACAATTCGGTTTTCGCCGCCCTACCGCCATCGCTACAGCTTGCTCTGACCCGGGACTTCGGATTACCGGAAGCCGATCTTGTTATCGGATGTGGGCGGCAGGCAATTGCACCGCTGATCGCGTTGCGCCGTAGCGGCCGCCCTGCTTTCACAACTTTCATTCAAGACCCCCGGACGGATCCATCGCGCTTTGACCTGGTCATTGCGCCGGAACATGATGAGTTAAGCGACCCTTGTGTCGAAACTATGATCGGGTCGCCCAACCGTATTACGCGGGACCGGATTATCACGGGCACGCTGGTCGAGACTGACCATCTCAAACGCCTGCCAATGCCGCGCGCCCTGTTTGCAATCGGTGGACCTAGCCAGACCCACGCTATGGGCACTGAGATCATCCAAACCCATCTGAGCGCCGCAAAAACTCTAAGGGATCGGGGTTACAACCTTCTGATCACAACATCGCGCCGCACGCCGGATACGGCCCGCGTGGCTTGGGAAAAGTTCGCGAGCGACGACGCTTCTACTTGGCTTCACACGCCTGATAGCGCGGGGGCGAACCCGTATTTCGCCTTTCTCGGTGCCGCCGACGTCTTGTTTGTGACAGAAGACAGCACCAATATGCTGACGGAAGCCTGCGCGACAGGGAAACCCGTCTACCGGCTACCCATGGACGGCAAGCCCGGCAAATTCCAGCAACTCTATGATGCGCTTGGGGCGCGGTGCGGGGTCAAACGATGGGACAACAAGCTCGACATTGAGCCCTATCCAGCCCTGGACGAAACCAGTCGGATTGCAGAAAAAGTCCTAGAACGAATGCGCTAGCGCCTATTCACAACCCACAGCATCTTCGCCGGCCCGCCGGGTCCAGTCGATGGCGTTGCTCAAGAGTTGACGATGCTCGGTTGCCTTAAAACTCTCAATCGTATGACCCAGTGCGCTGGCGACGACACGACCGCCATCTGGTAGGCAGCGCGCCCAAATAATCGCATGGTCTTCCGGCTGATCGCCCATGCGCAAATCTTCGACCCCATAGACCGTGTTGCGCGGATCATAGGTCGTCTCGTCCAGACCCGCGAGTGTAACGAAACGATCATCTGGAACACCATCAAACGAATACCATTCATCCGTCGCGGAAAACCGATCGGGCAAACCCGCCATCACGGGGTGACCCGTATTCAGAACGACAATGTCGGCGGCCTGAAACTGTGGCGCCATCGGGTGCGAGATAAAGTGTGGGCCGACCATCTCGTCCTGATAGAATGACCAGTCGCTCTGGCTGGCATCGATGCTGCCATGGATCAAGATGACCGCGCCATCATCGGCCAGCCATGCTTCAAAAGCGGCTTTTTGATCCGCGCTCAATGAGTCGCCCGTCGCACTGTTGAAAACAATGAGATCAAAGCGAGACAATGTCTCTGCATTGAATATTTCTGAGTGCTGTGTCGTAAAATAACCGAGACCTTTGTCTCCGGCGATTTCCATGAGCGCAACGTTGCCCCCGGCAATCCCCTCTTCGTGACGCCACCCAGCCGTGTCTGAATAGATCAGTATGGCAGGTTGCGGCATATGCTCCGTCGGGATGGGCGCTGGCTTAGAAAACATTGGGGCAGAGCTTACGCTTGTGGCACATCCCATCAGCAGGAGCGTGGCGATTAGAAGGGTCGGATTGAATGGGCGCATACCATACCCTACCCAAAACCCCCTTGGTCACGCAACCACTCACAGGAAGGTGACAGCTCAACCCTGCCCTGCGCTTGCGACGCCTCGCTGCGCACCCTATTTCAAACCTTCATCAACGTAAGGCCCTTTCCATGAGCGACACCGTTCATCATCCCGTCCTGATCATCGGCTCTGGTCCCGCAGGCTATACGGCAGCCGTCTATGCGGCTCGTGCTCTGCTGAAACCGGCGATTGTCGCGGGTCTTCAGCCTGGTGGTCAATTGACCATCACGACGGATGTCGAGAACTATCCAGGGTTCCCTGAGATTCTGGGCCCTGAGCTGATGGAGAAATTCAAAGAGCATGCGCTGAAATTTGGCACCGAGTTTTATGAAGATATGATCGTCGATGTCGATTTTTCGTCCCGACCATTCAAGGCGATCGGGGATGGCGGCAAGGTCTACACAGCCGACTCGATTATCATTGCAACAGGCGCCCAAGCTAAGTGGCTTGGCTTGGAATCGGAACAAACCTTTGGCGGGTTTGGCGTTTCGGCCTGCGCCACTTGCGATGGGTTCTTCTATCGCGGCAAAGAAGTCGTCGTCGTCGGTGGCGGGAATACAGCCGTCGAAGAAGCGCTCTATCTCTCTGGACTGGCAAGCAAAGTCACACTGGTTCATCGCCGCGATAGCCTTCGCGCCGAGAAAATCTTGCAGGAACGTCTCTTTAACAAGGCCAATGTCGAAATCCTTTGGAATCACACGCTGGAAGAGATTGTCGGCGACACGAAGCCTATGCCCAACGTCACCGGTGCGCGGATTAAGAATGTTGAAACTGGTGAAGAGCGGATTTTATCAACGCATGGCGTATTCATCGCCATCGGCCACAAACCCGCGACCGAAGTTTTCAAAGGTCATGTCGAGATGAATGAAGGCGGCTACATCATTAGCGCGCCCGATAGCACACGGACCAATGTGCCAGGCGTTTTCGCGGCTGGCGATGTGTCCGATGAAACCTATCGGCAGGCTGTAACGGCAGCAGGTCTAGGCTGTATGGCTGCGCTGGAAGCCGAACGCTGGCTCGCAACCGAAGAGGCGCTTGGAACAGAAGCCGCGACCGACAATGTCAGTCAGGAGATGGCGAATGACCTTGAGATGAAAGCTAAGGACATCGAAACGCTTAGCGCGGCGATCCAGCCAGTTGAGTAGGTCTACGAATTGCGGCACTGATGGCGTAAGCGAGCATGACGATCCAGCCGACGCCAATGGCAGGCCCAAGTAGCCCACCATAAGCCGACGGGGCTATGAGTCCCGGAATCACCAAAACTGATGCCAGCACGGTCAACGCGCCGAGAACGTTCCAGACGATCCCGCGTCGCGTCGCAATAAAGAGGCCCGCTCCCATCACACTCGCGGCTAAGGCGGCGAACTTGATTGTCACCGGAATCCAGAGATAATGAAGGCCTGGAAACAAGGTGCCTCCATCGGCCATTTCTTCAGTAAGTGACAATAAAGTGCCTGTTTCTATAAGATCAGCGACGCTCGCTATGACAGCCAAGATGGCGATCCACGCCCAAATTTTTGACACACTCCGCATCGCAGCAACACCAAAGAACACGCCGAAGAGCCCGTAAACTGTCATAAACAAGAAATCCCAGCGATTGCCCGCATCCATCATAGTAATTCGACGCGCCCGATCCGGATCGTCAGCCAAACCGAAAATGTCTGTTAAATCTTTCGGAACCCTCGCAAATTCAAAGGCATAAACCACGCCGCCATAACCACTCACATCGCTAGCAGAGTCGCTCGGAAACATCGGAAAGATCGCCAAAGCGACAATGATCGTCGCCATGCCCAACAGAGCACAGACGATCCAGAAGGTACGGGGAGCCATTGACACTTTCCGTTAGCTAGAATTTCGTTAGGAGAACGCCATGCCAGATTCAATCGACTGGGACAAACTTAAGACCTTCCACGCGGCGGCACGGTCTGGATCGCTGACCCGCGCGGCTGAAGATTTGGGTATTTCCCAAAGTGCGGTCTCGCGCCAGATCGCCGCGCTTGAAGACGCGATGAACCTGCCACTCTTTCACCGTCATGCACGCGGCCTCACCCTGACCGAAGAAGGCGCAATGCTGTTTAAAACAGCCAACGACGTCCACGGTCGCATCGCCATGAGCTTGGCAAGTGTGCAGAATATCCGTCAGCTGCCGCAGGGCGTTTTACGGGTTAGCTCCCCTATTTCTTTGGGCTCAAACTGGCTGACGACCGTGCTGCCCGAATTCATGAAAGCCTATCCAGAGATTGAAGTTCAGCTAATTTTGGAAGATTCTGAGCATGACCTGATGGCGTTTGACGTGGATTGCGCCCTCCGGCCATGGCCGTCGACCCAAGGCGATCTCATCGAAAGAAAACTTGGCCAGATCACGCAGTCCCTCTACGCCGCGCCGAGTTACCTTGCTGAATTCGGCGCGCCGACATCAGCGAAGGATCTCGACAACCATAAGATTGTCGCCTTTGGCGGGTTACTGCCCTCAAAACTGCAAAGCTCTAACTGGGCGCTAACCGTCGGACGAGAACCATCAGAAGAACCGCGCAAACCCGTGATGAGCATCAATAACCTCCACGGCATTATGCGAGCTGCAGAAGCTGGCATCGGGCTTGCTGGATTACCGGATTACATGACGGCGGCGACGCGCCGGTTGGTACGTATTTTGCCGGAAGTGCGCGGTGAAAGTTTCGACTTATACTTCGTTTATCCGACTGAACTTCGCGGCTCAGCAAAGGCGAAAGTCTTCCGAGAATTTCTGCAAAAAGTCACTCGAACATCACCCCTAATTACCGGGTGACCGCAGAGCGGTTCTCTAAGTCATGCAGAAAAGCATAGGTTGGTTGCACCGCTAACGGTTCTAACCAGACCCGCAACTTCTTAAATGCAATCCAACACACAGCGACGTCCTCCCTTTTGCCGCTGCTGTGTTTTATACCGCAAGTCACTCTCCCCGACTGAATTGCGAAGACTTAAGCCGGACCTTGCCTCGCAAGTGTCCGGCTTTTTTTTTGCCGAAATCTTAACCCCTTTGGCCGACAGAATATCCCGAGCGTGACAGTACCGCGGACGGGTAGGGACAGGATGAACGATATCGCCAGTGGCGCCTTCAATGACGAAGCGTCCGCAACGAAACCGACGATCGTGGAGCCTGGGCAGGAACGCGAGTTCCTGAACATGATATTGCAGAACTTGGATGTCGGCGTCGCGATCCTCGACGAGGACATGCGCTACCGACTTTTATCCAACGCCTCTATTCGCCAACTTAAACTCGGTGAAGGGGATATCCAACTCGGAGACCCTCTCTCAAAGATGCACGCCGTCATGGCTGAAAAAGGTATGATGACGCCTGAAATCATGGCTCAGAATGCATTGTCTGAAGATGAGCAACGTAAAAAAGCGCTAAGCGGCGCTGACGAAGAGAACACATCTCGATTGGTCAAACTCGGTGACGGCACCACCCACCGATTCTGTCGTCAAGTCTTGGGCAATGGCTACACTATGTCTGTTGCCTCGGACGTCACGGAACTGGTTGAAAAAGACCGATTACTCGACGCAGCGCTTTATCTCGGCAATGCGGGCTATTGGATTTATGATTTCGGAACAAAGACCTACACGCTGTCGAAATCTCTGCAGGACTATCTCGATCAAGATACGCTGAAAAATGTCTATACGCAGGGCATTGTTAGCATTGTGCCGCCGGAGGACCGGGAGATCGTCAAATCGGCGATTGGGGGTCTAACTCGAGAGAAATCTAGATTCGAGATTGAAACTCGCACCAAAGCGCGGGACGGGTCACTACGCTGGTCTCGGACCAATGCTGAGATCGTTTATGATCCAAACGGACGGCCACTGCGCCTGCGGGCTTTTGTCAAAGATGTCGATCGAGAGCACCGCCAGCAAGCCGCTTTAGAAAGCGCAACAGAAGAAGCAGTCATGGCCAGCAAGGCCAAATCTGAATTCTTGGCCAATATGAGCCATGAAATCCGCACTCCAATGAACGGCATTCTGGGTATGGCGGAATTGTTGGCTCTATCCAGCATCGATGATCGCCAACGCGAATATGTCGACGTCATCACCAATTCGGCGAGTGCGCTGCTCTGCATCATCAATGATATTCTCGATTTCTCAAAAATCGAAGCCGGCGCCATGAAACTTGACCCAACGCCGTTCGATCTGAAATCATCCGTCAGCGACGTGACTTCCCTGCTTGTGGCCAATGCTCAGGATAAGGGTTTGGAACTGATCATCAATTATCCCAGCGAGTTGCCTAAACATTTTATCGGTGACGCAGGCCGAATTCGTCAGATCCTGACCAATTTGCTTGGCAACGCTATTAAGTTCACCGCCGATGGGCACGTCAGAATAGACGTGAAAATCGAGCCATCGGACGACAATCCGGATCAACCTATGGTGACGCTGGACGTTATTGATACGGGAATCGGTATTGCGGCAGACAACCTGCAAGCCGTATTCGACAAGTTCACTCAGGCAGATGGGTCGACCACCCGTGTCTATGGCGGCACAGGGCTTGGCTTGGCGATCACCAAACGCATCGTCGAAATGATGGGCGGAACTGTCAATGTGACGTCGGAAGTCGGCGTCGGATCGACCTTTGGCGTCAGTATCCCGCTCAAGATAGATCGTAATGCTCGCGCTGAAACATTCGATGTGGCCGCGATCTCTGGAAAACATGCCCTCATTGTCGACGATATCGACGTCAATCGTATGGTGCTTCATGACCAAATCGCCGGGTGGGGAATGACAAGTCATGCCGTCGTGAACGGTGTTGAGGCTGCCGAAGCGCTCAAAACCGCTGCAGAAACACCTGACGCACAGCCTTATGACGTCATCTTGCTCGACTATCTCATGCCAGGCGTGAATGGCCGAGAGTTGGCCTCACTCCTCACCAAACAAACCAGCATCGACGTCCCGCCGATTGTGATGCTGTCTTCATGCGATCAGTCGGTTTCAAGCACGGATCTCGTTGAAATCGGAATTGAGACCTATCTCGTCAAACCTGTGCGCGAGCGGCGTCTATTTGAAACATTAGGCCGCGTTCTGTCACGACGAGCTCAGGCTGACACACCGCCAGTCACTATGACCGCAGACCCAGCCAGTGACTACCAACCGATTCAAGCCGCACCGGAACCCAGCGCGTTAGACCTTGTGTCCGACATTATATCGGCACCGGCCGAGGCGCCAGTTTCGTCTGTTCGACCGATGCCTATTGTCGCGACACCGCCGCCTATGCCCGAGGTCGCGCCTACCCCTGTTCAAGCTGCGACACCGCTACCTATGCCCGCAGTGGCCCCTACTCCTGTTCAAGCTGCGGTGCCGTCACCCGCACCCGCACCCGCACCCGCACCCGCACCCGCACCCGCACCCGCACCCGCACCCGCACCCGCACC